>BNJV01002662.1_pt1 | contig 1054809 bp, 1201 predicted proteins | sample 8540591 | NCBI WGS metagenome assembly BNJV01 (sample SAMD00202457, study PRJDB9452) | human saliva metagenome | host: Homo sapiens | reverse complement strand
CAACTTATACCATTAAAAACAGCACAACAGTTGAAAGTTTGATTGATGAAATGGTTGCAGCTATGGATAAGGCGCTATCGCCACATTATACGACTATAAAAGATAAAGGCCTCACAGTAAACGAATTGCTCAGCATTGCTTCTCTTGTAGAAAAAGAAGGGGCTAAAACGGAAGATCGCAAGACCATTGCAGGTGTCTTCTATAACCGATTGAATCTCGGTATGCCACTTCAAAGCAATATTGCTATTCTGTATGCTGAAGGCAAGCTTGGGCAAAAAATTAGCCTAGCTGATGACGCTGCAATTGATACAAATATCGATTCACCATACAATGTCTATACGCACCTTGGCCTCATGCCTGGACCAGTTGATAGTCCAAGTTTGGATGCTATTGAAGCAAGTGTAAACCAGACAAAGAGTGACTACTTGTACTTTGTAGCCAACGTAGAAGATGGTAAAGTATACTTTGCAGCGACCAAAGAAGAACATGATCAAAACGTTGCAGAACACATCAATAGCAAATTAACACAATCAAGTAGTTCAAACTAAAATTATGTGGTTTTCCACATAATTTTGTTTTAAAAACAAATTAAGAAAAGAAAGTTGAGAAAAATGGCAGAAAAAACTTACCCAATGACCCTTGAAGAAAAGGAAAAGCTTGAAAAAGAATTAGAAGAATTGAAACTCGTTCGTCGTCCCGAAGTAGTAGAGCGTATTAAAAATCGCTCGTTCATACGGAGACCTTTCAGAAAATAGTGAGTACGAAGCAGCGAAAGATGAACAAGCTTTTGTTGAAGGACAAATTTCTAGTCTGGAAACAAAGATCCGCTATGCCGAAATCGTCAATAGCGATGCAGTAGCACTGGACGAAGTTGCGATTGGTAAGACTGTAACTATCCAAGAAATCGGGGAAGATGACGAAGAAGTTTATATCATCGTTGGTTCTGCGGGTGCGGATGCTTTCGCTGGTAAGGTTTCAAATGAGAGCCCGATTGGACAAGCCTTGATCGGTAAAAAGACTGGTGATACAGCGACCATTGAGACACCAGTTGGTAGCTATGATGTAAAAATCTTGAAGGTTGAAAAAACAGCTTAATGAGAATAAAAAGGAGTAGGGGAGGCTTTTCACCTCGTTCAACTCCTTTTTGGTATTTTAGATGAAATGGGGGACTATATGAGTGAATACAAGAAGAAAAATAAGATGGAACGAGGTCTGACCAATCGGCATGTTCAGGTGATGGCCATTGCGGGGACAATTGGAACTGGGCTTTTCCTAGGTGCCGGTCGCTCTATCAGTCTTACAGGACCTTCTATCATCCTGATTTATATGATTACAGGAACCTTTATGTTTTTGATGATGAGGGCTGTTGGAGAGATGCTCTATCAGGATCCAGAACAACATACTTTTATCAACTTTATCACCCGTCATTTGGGGAAAGGCTGGGGTTATTTCTCAGTTTGGTCTTATTGGTTGTCTGTCGTCTTTATCGGTATGGCGGAAATCACTGCGATTTCGCATTATGTTCAGTTTTGGTTTCCTAGCTGGCCTAGTTGGTTGATTCAGATTGTCTTTTTAACGATTCTGGCCTTGGTCAATCTGATTGCGGTTAAGCTCTTTGGAGAAGTCGAGTTTTGGTTTGCAATGGTTAAGATTGTGGCTATTTTGGCTATGATTGCAACGGGAGCCTTTATGGTTTTAACTGGATTTGAGACGCCGCATGGGGCTGCAAGTTTGGCAAATATCAGCGTTCAGTTCTCTCTTTTTCCAAACGGAGTCATGAACTTTGTCATGGCCTTTCAAATGGTATTTTTTGCCTATCTGATGATTGAATTTATCGGTGTAACAACTTCTGAAACGAAAAACCCTCGGGAGGTTCTTCCCAAGGCAGTTAAGGAGATTCCTCTCCGAATTGTCTTCTTCTATGGTGGAGCTCTATTAGCCATTATGTCTATCATTCCCTGGAGAGAACTTGCTTCTTCAGATTCTCCATTTGTAACGGTCTTTGAACTGGCAGGTATCAAGTGGGCAGCGGCTCTGATTAACTTTGTTGTTCTGACGTCGGCAGCGTCTGCCCTTAACTCAACTCTCTACTCAACAGGGCGACACTTGTATCAGATAGCCCATGATTCGCCCAATCGCTTCTTAAAGGCCATTAAGGCAGATACTCTTTCTCGTCACAATGTTCCGCAAAATGCCATCATCGCCTCAGCAATTTTAATTGCTCTGGCTGCCTTTATCAATGTGTTGCCGGGTGTCTCGGATGCTTTGCTTTAATTACTGCATCTTCATCAGGTGTCTATATTGCAATTTATATCTTGATCATGGTGACTCACCTCAAATACCGTAAGTCACAAGATTTCATGGCTGATGGCTACCTCATGCCTCAGTATCGTTTGCTCAATCCCCTAACGATCCTCTTTTTTGTCTTTGTTTTTGTGACTCTCTTTTTGCAAGAGTCTACTTTCATGGGGGCAGTTGGTTCAGCCATCTGGATTCTTATTTTTGGGATTTATAGCCAGTGGAAATTTAGGAAATAAAGGTTTTTTATCAACTGAAGTCGGTTAACGAAAGATCAGATTCAGGAGAGAACCATGGTGGTTCTCTCCTTTTTATATTCAAGGAAATAAGGATTCTAATAATGAAAGTATAGGTTTGTTTGTATTTCTTAATAATATTACAGAGCTTTTCCTAGCAGGATAAATACCAACGACCTGTTATTTGAAGTTACCAGTATGATGATAATGTAATTTTCTAGGGACAGCATTCTCCTCTTGCCTTACTATGCTCTAGCATAGATATAAGCTACTTTTAGCATAGTCTGCATAGATGTTAGCTTTTTTTGAGGATATGAAAACTCCCCTATCGTTTCTAGTGAGTCGTAGCCTCTTCACTATCCGCTATAAGGGGAGTATATCATTTGGTTTCTACGGAAGACATGGGATTCGAACCCACGCACGCTGTTACACGCCTACCGCGTTTCCAACACGGCCTCTTAAGCCTCTTGAGTAATCTTCCAATACTCACTCAAATAGTCTACCATAAAGAATCTTATCTTGCAATAAAAATATTGGAATTGGTAAAAATGATAGTTTTTGAAAGAAAGTGATAAAAAATGCTTGACTTTGGTAGAAAATGTGCTAGAATGAATAGTGTAAACGATAACAGGAGGTGATTTGGTGTTAAAAACTGAGCGAAAGCAACGGATTATAGAGGAGTTAAATCAACATCATGTAGTTTCCCTAGAAAAATTAGTTAGTCTATTAGAAACATCAGAATCAACGGTACGAAGAGATTTGGATGAGTTGGAAGCAGAGAACAAGCTTCGCCGTGTGCATGGTGGAGCAGAATTACCTCACTCCTTGCAGGAAGAAGAAACTATTCAAGAAAAATCTATCAAAAACCTTCAAGAGAAGAAGTTACTGGCTCAGAAAGCAGCCTCTCTCATCAAGGAAAAAGATGTTATCTTTATCGATGCTGGAACAACAACTGCTTTTTTGATCAAGGAATTGGTTAATAAGAATATCACTGTTGTGACCAACTCCATTCACCATGCGGTTCAGCTAGTTGAAAAACAGATTCCAACTGTCATGGTTGGAGGTAGTGTCAAGATGGCGACAGATGCATGTATCGGTGGTGTTGCTCTTAACCAGATTAACCAATTGCACTTTGACCGTGCCTTTATTGGGATGAATGGTGTGGACGATGGTTATTATACGACTCCCGATATGGAGGAGGGAGCTGTTAAGCGTGCTATTTTAGAGAATGCCAAACAGACTTATGTCTTGGTGGATTCGTCAAAAATTGGACAAACTTGCTTTGCCAAGGTAGCACCACTCAAACGCGCTATTGTTATCACAAGTCAAGGGCATGAGCTCTTGCAGGCTATTAAGAAGAAAACGGAGGTAATAGAAGTATGATTTATACAGTCACACTCAATCCTTCCATTGACTACATCGTTCGTTTGGACCAAGTTCAAGTCGGTAGTGTCAATCGTATGGACAGTGATGATAAGTTTGCTGGTGGAAAAGGAATCAATGTCAGTCGTGTTTTGAAACGTTTAGGCATTTCAAATACAGCGACTGGATTTATCGGTGGCTTTACTGGTAAATTTATCACAGATACTCTGGCAAAAGAAGAGATTGAGACACACTTTGTCCAAGTGGCAGAAGATACGCGCATCAATGTCAAGATTAAAGCAGACCAAGAAACGGAAATTAACGGAACAGGCCCAAATGTTGAACCAGCTCAGTTGGAAGAGTTGAAAGCTATTTTATCCAGTTTGACAGCTGAAGACACAGTTGTGTTTGCTGGTTCAAGTGCTAAGAACCTAGGCAATGTTATCTATAAGGATTTGATTGCCTTGACGCGCCAGACTGGTGCGCAAGTGGTTTGTGACTTTGAAGGACAGACCTTGCTTGATAGTTTGGACTATCAGCCACTTTTGGTCAAACCAAACAATCACGAACTAGGAGCTATCTTTGGTGTTAAATTAGACAGTTTAGATGAAATTGAGAAATACGCTCGTGAGTTACTGGCTAAAGGTGCTCAAAACGTCATTATCTCTATGGCTGGGGATGGTGCCCTTCTTGTCACATCTGAGGGAGCTTACTTCGCTAAACCCATCAAGGGAACAGTGAAAAATTCAGTTGGAGCTGGTGACTCTATGGTCGCTGGATTTACAGGTGAATTTGTCAAATCAAAAGACGCAATAGAAGCCTTCAAATGGGGAGTTGCTTGTGGCACAGCAACTACTTTCTCAGATGACTTGGCAACAGCGGACTTTATTAAAGAAACATATGAAAAAGTTGAGGTAGAAAAACGATGAAAATTCAAGACCTATTGAGAAAAGATGTCATGTTGCTGGATTTGCAAGCAACTGAAAAAACAGCAGCTATCGAAGAGATGATTAAAAATTTGGTAGATCACGGTTATGTGACAGATTTTGAAACCTTTAAAGAAGGAATTTTATCGCGTGAAGCTCTCACTTCCACTGGTCTGGGTGACGGAATTGCTATGCCTCACAGCAAGAACTCTGCTGTCAAAGAAGCGACGGTTCTCTTTGCTAAGTCAAATAAGGGTGTTGACTATGAGAGTTTGGATGGGCAACCAACTGATCTCTTCTTCATGATTGCGGCTCCAGAAGGTGCCAATGACACCCATTTGGCTGCCTTGGCAGAATTGTCTCAATACCTGATGAAAGACGGTTTTGCTGATAAACTTCGTCAAGTAACATCTGCTGACCAAGTCATTGAACTCTTTGACCAAGCTTCAGAAAAAGCGAAGGCGCCTGTCCAAGCACCTGCCAATGAATCTGGTGACTTTATCGTTGCTGTTACGGCTTGTACAACAGGAATTGCCCACACTTACATGGCCCAAGAAGCCCTTCAAAAAGTGGCTACTGAAATGGGTGTTGGTATCAAGGTAGAAACCAACGGTGCTAGCGGTGTTGGTAACCAATTGACAGCAGAAGATATTCGCAAGGCTAAAACTGTTATCATCGCAGCAGACAAGGCGATTGAAATGGATCGATTTGATGGCAAACCATTGATCAATCGTCCAGTTGCAGACGGTATCCGTAAAACAAAAGAATTGATTAACTTGGCTCTTTCAGGAGATGCTGAAGTCTACCGTGCTGCTAATGGGGCAAAAACTGTAACAGCAAGCAATGAAAAACAAAGTATCGGTGGTGCTTTCTACAAACACTTGATGAGTGGTGTTTCTCAAATGTTACCATTCGTTATTGGTGGTGGTATCATGATTGCCCTTGCTTTCTTGATTGACGGAGCTTTGGGTGTGCCACAAGATAGTCTTGGAAATCTCGGATCCTACCATGAACTAGCTTCAATGTTCATGAAAATCGGTGGAGCAGCCTTTGGCTTGATGCTCCCAGTCTTTGCAGGATACGTAGCCTACTCTATCGCTGAGAAACCAGGTTTGGTTGCTGGTTTTGTGGCTGGTGCCATTGCCAAAGAAGGTTTTGCCTTTGGTAAAATCCCTTATGCCGCAGGTGGTGAAGCAACTTCAACTCTTGCAGGTGTCTCATCTGGTTTCCTAGGTGCCCTTGTTGGTGGATTTATCGCAGGTGCCTTGGTTCTAGCTATCAAGAAATACATTAAAGTTCCTCGTTCACTTGAAGGTGCTAAATCAATCCTTCTCTTGCCACTTCTTGGAACAATTTTGACAGGATTTGTCATGCTGGCTGTCAACATTCCAATGGCAGCAATCAACACTGCTATGAATGACTTCCTTGGCGGACTTGGAGGAGGATCAGCTGTCCTTCTCGGTATCGTTCTTGGTGGAATGATGGCTGTCGATATGGGTGGACCTGTCAATAAAGCAGCCTATGTCTTTGGTACAGGTACGCTTGCAGCGACTGTTTCTTCCGGTGGTTCTGTAGCCATGGCAGCGGTTATGGCGGGAGGAATGGTGCCTCCACTTGCAATCTTTGTCGCAACCCTTCTTTTCAAAGATAAATTTACCAAAGAAGAACGTAACTCTGGTTTGACCAACATCATCATGGGCTTGTCATTTATCACCGAGGGAGCAATTCCATTTGGAGCCGCTGACCCAGCCCGTGCTATTCCAAGCTTTATCGTAGGTTCCGCTCTTACAGGTGCTCTTGTAGGATTGTCTGGTATCAAGCTTATGGCTCCTCACGGAGGAATCTTCGTTATCGGATTGACAAATAATCCAATTCTTTACTTGGTATGTGTATTGATTGGAGCAGTGGTCAGCGGTCTTATCTTTGGTTATCTACGCAAACCACAAGCATAAAAAGGATTAGAATAGAAAGATTGTTACCATTTGGTGCAATCTTTTTCTCTATTCGAAATGGCTGTGAAATATGGTATAATAAAAGAATGGCAAACAAGAATACTACAAAAACAAGACGGAGACCGTCTAAAGCAGAACTCGAAAGAAAACAAGCTATTCAGAGGATGTTGATTTCCTTAGGGATTGCCTTATTGTTGATCATTGCAGCCCTCAAGCTTGGTGCGGCGGGTATCACCCTTTATAATCTCATTCGACTGGTAGTCGGAAGTTTGGCCTATGTGGCCATTGGAGCCCTCCTCATTTATCTCTTTCTATTTAAATGGATACGTAAGCAAGAAGGACTTCTGTCAGGATTTCTTTGTATCTTCGCTGGTTTACTCTTAATTTTTGAGGCTTATCTTGTCTGGAAATTTGGCTTGGAGCAGGCAGTTCTAAAAGGAACCTTGTCTCAAGTTATGACGGACCTTACTGGTATGCGAGTGACTAGCTTCGCTGGTGGAGGCCTGCTTGGTGTTGGACTCTATATCCCCATATCCTTTCTTTTCTCCAATATCGGATCGTACTTTATTGGAGTTCTCTTGATTCTAGTTGGGGCACTCTTGGTTAGTCCCTGGTCTATTTATGATGTTGCAGCCTTTATTGGAGCGCAGTTCAGATCCTTCATGGAAAAACAGGAACAGAGAAAACAGGAACGCTTCATCAAGAGAGAGGAAGAGAAGGCTCGTCAAGAAGCTGAAGAAGCAGCTAGAATCAAGAGAGAACAAGAAGAACAGGATGTATTACCGCTTCCTCCTGTAGATCCTGAAACGGGAGAAATCTTATCAGAGGTACCAGACTATGATTTCCCCCCAATTTCTGAGGAAGAATGGATCGAACCGGAGATTATCCTCCCTCAAACTGATTTTGACGTTCCAGATGTGGAAGAAGACTTTGAGGATGAAGAGGTGCAGGTTGATTTTTCTGCTAAGGAAGCCCTCGAATACAAGCTGCCAAGCTTGCAACTCTTTGCGCCAGATAAACCCAAAGACCAGTCCAAGGAAAAGAAAATTGTTCGAGAAAATATAAAAATCCTAGAAGAAACCTTTGCTAGCTTTGGTATCAAGGTAACGGTGGAACGGGCTGAAATCGGTCCATCTGTTACCAAGTATGAAGTCAAGCCAGCCGTTGGTGTACGGGTTAACCGCATTTCCAATTTGGCAGATGACTTAGCGCTGGCTCTAGCGGCCAAGGACGTTCGGATTGAGGCACCAATACCTGGTAAATCCTTAGTCGGGATTGAAGTACCCAACTCTGAGATTGCGACTGTATCCTTCCGCGAACTCTGGGAACAGTCTCAGACTAAACCAGAAAATCTCCTTGAAATACCTCTAGGGAAGGCAGTCAATGGAACGGCTCGCACCTTTGACCTTTCCAAAATGCCCCACCTACTGGTTGCAGGTTCGACGGGCTCAGGGAAGTCAGTCGCAGTTAACGGTATTATCGCCAGCATTCTGATGAAAGCAAGACCCGACCAGGTCAAGTTTATGATGGTCGATCCTAAGATGGTTGAGTTATCGGTTTACAACGACATTCCTCACCTCTTGATCCCAGTTGTGACCAATCCACGCAAGGCCAGCAAGGCTCTCCAAAAGGTGGTGGATGAGATGGAAAACCGTTATGAACTCTTTGCTAAGGTTGGTGTGCGAAATATCGCTGGTTACAATGCAAAGGTTGAAGAATTTAATAGCCCAATCTGAGTACAAACAAGTGCCCACTGCCTTTGATTGTTGTCATTGTGGATGAGTTGGCAGATCTCATGATGGTGGCTAGCAAGGAAGTGGAAGATGCCATCATCCGTCTTGGACAGAAGGCGCGTGCCGCAGGAATTCACATGATTCTAGCAACACAGCGCCCATCGGTTGATGTTATTTCTGGTCTCATCAAGACCAATGTCCCATCTCGTGTGGCTTTTTGCAGTTTCATCAGGTACAGATTCACGAACCATCTTGGATGAAAATGGGAGCTGAAAAAAACTGCTCGGTCGAGGAGATATGCTCTTTAAAACCAATTGATGAAAATCACCCAGTCCGTCTGCAAGGATCCTTTATCTCAGATGATGATGTCGAACGCATCGTAAACTTCATCAAGGCTCAGGCGGATGCGGACTACGATGAGAGTTTTGACCCAGGAGATGTCCCTGAAAATGAAGGAGATCTCTCTGACGGAGAAGCTGGCGGCGATCCGCTTTTTGAAGAAGCCAAGGCTTTGGTTATCGAAACCCAGAAAGCTAGCGCTTCGATGATTCAGCGTCGTTTGTCAGTTGGATTTAATCGTGCGACCCGCCTGATGGAAGAACTCGAAATGGCAGGTGTCATCGGTCCAGCTGAGGGAACCAAACCACGAAAAGTATTGCAACAATAAAAAAATAGCTTCTTTCCAAATTTGGAAAGAAGCTATTTTGGTGATTACTGGTTCGTTTTAGTTTCAGAACTCGTCGTATTTGACTGTGTTCCATTATCGCTTGTTTCTTTATTTGTAGCTGGTGTAGAAGAGTCCTGAGTTGTTGTTTTCTGCTCTTCTTTTTTCTCCTCTTTTTTATTGGATTGAGAAGTTTCTTCTTGCGTGGTATTTTCTTTAGTGGAAGTGTTGTCCCTGTTAGGTGTAGTATTTTCCTGAGGGGATTCCTTTTGAATCTCCTTGACAACAGTTGTTTGGGTTGTGGTCGGTTCTTTCTTGTTGTTTTTGTTATTATCCATGGCGTTCATGATGGTGATAGTAGCGGTGATTAGGCCAAGGATACTACCGATGGTAGCAATCGTTTTTTGAAAAACAGTAAATCCCTTTTTGATGTGTTCTGTTTTTGGTTTTGAAGTTCTACGATAGTTAGACATGATACTCTCCTTTGATTATGATTTATTATACCTCATTTCTTTAAAAAAATCTTAAAAAAAGAGAAAACTCCCTTTCTTGTCGCAGGTCTCTTTTCGTGATACAATAGAAGGAGTGATTTTAGAAAGCGTGAGAAAACATGATCTACTTTGATAATTCGGCGACAACCAAGCCTTATCCTGAAGCACTTGAAACTTACATGCAGGTCGCTTCAAAAATTGTAGGAAATCCATCTAGTCTCCATCGTTTGGGAGATCAGGCAACACGAATTTTAGATGCTTCCCGGCAGCAAATTGCAGATTTGATTGGGAAGAAGAGTGATGAAATCTTCTTTACCTCTGGTGGAACAGAAGGAGATAACTGGGTCATCAAGGGTGTGGCCTTTGAAAAAGCCCAGTTTGGCAAGCATATCATCGTATCAGCTATTGAGCATCCAGCAGTCAAGGAATCAGCCCTTTGGCTGAAAAGTCTAGGTTTTGAGATAGATTTTGCTCCAGTTGATGAGAAAGGATTTGTGGATGTTGAAGCATTAGCAGATTTGATACGTCCTGATACGACTCTCGTCTCCATCATGGCAGTTAACAATGAAATCGGTTCTATCCAGCCAATTCAAGCTATTTCAAAACTGTTGGCAGATAAGCCGACTATTTCTTTCCACGTTGATGCGGTTCAGGCACTCGCTAAGATTCCGATTGAAAACTATCTGACAGATCGAGTGGATTTTGCAACATTTTCGAGTCATAAGTTTCATGGTGTCAGAGGTGTTGGATTTGTCTATATCAAGTCTGGTAAGAAGATTACGCCTCTTTTAACTGGTGGTGGTCAGGAGCGAGACTCTCGTTCGACAACTGAAAATGTGGCAGGGATTGCAGCGACAGCCAAAGCTCTCCGTTTATCTATGGAAAAGTTAGATATCTTTGCTAGTAAGACAGGGCAGATGAAGGCAGTCATTCGTCAAGCCCTTCTGGATTATCCAGATATTTTTGTCTTTTCAGATGAGGAAGACTTTGCCCCTCATATCCTGACTTTTGGGATTAAGGGTGTTCGTGGTGAAGTCATCGTTCACGCCTTTGAAGACTATGATATTTTCATTTCCACAACCTCTGCTTGTTCGTCCAAGGCAGGAAAACCTGCGGGGACCTTGATTGCCATGGGAGTGGACAAAGATAAGGCCCAGTCAGCTGTGCGTCTAAGCCTAGACCTGGAAAATGATATGAGTCAAGTCGAGCAGTTTTTGACCAAGCTAAAATTAATTTACAATCAAACTAGAAAAGTAAGATAGGAGCATTTATGCAGTATTCAGAAATTATGATTCGCTATGGAGAATTGTCAACCAAGCACAAAAATCGTATGCGTTTCATCAATAAACTTCGCAATAATATTTCAGACGTTTTGTCTATCTATCCTCAAGTTAAGGTAACCGCAGATCGCGACCGTGCCCACGCTTACCTGAATGGAGCTGATTACACAGCAGTAGCAGAATCACTCAAACAAGTCTTTGGAATTCAAAATTTTTCTCCTGTGTATAAGATTGAAAAGTCAGTGGAAGTTCTGAAGTCTGCTGTCCAAGAGATTATGAAGGAAATCTATAAGGAAGGGATGACCTTTAAAATCACTAGCAAGCGTAGCGACCACAACTTTGAATTGGATAGTCGTGAACTCAATCAAACTCTCGGTGGAGCTGTTTTCGAGGCTATTCCAAACGTACAAGCTCAGATGAAAAATCCAGATATTAATCTTCAGGTTGAGATTCGTGAAGAGGCTGCCTATCTTTCCTATGAAACTTTTCGTGGAGCAGGAGGATTACCTGTGGGAAGTTCTGGTAAAGGTATGCTCATGTTGTCAGGAGGGATTGACTCACCTGTAGCAGGTTATCTAGCTCTTAAACGTGGGGTAGATATTGAGGCGGTTCACTTTGCCAGTCCGCCATACACTAGTCCTGGTGCCCTCAAGAAAGCCCACGACTTGACTCGAAAATTGACCAAGTTTGGGGGCAATATCCAGTTTATCGAAGTACCTTTCACAGAGATTCAAGAGGAAATCAAGGCTAAAGCGCCAGAAGCCTACCTCATGACCTTGACGCGTCGTTTTATGATGCGCATTACCGACCGTATCCGTGAGGTACGAAATGGTTTAGTTATCATCAATGGGGAAAGTCTTGGCCAAGTAGCTAGCCAGACCTTGGAAAGCATGCAGACTATCAACGCTGTGACTAGCACTCTAATTATTCGTCCCGTGGTTACGATGGACAAGTTGGAAATCATTGACATCGCGCAGGAAATCGATACCTTTGAAATTTCAATCCAGCCTTTTGAAGACTGCTGTACTATTTGCACCTGATCGTCCTAAGACCAATCCTAAGATAGAGAATGCAGAGCAGTATGAAAAACGCATGGATGTTGAAGGCTTGGTTGAGCGAGCAGTGGCAGGTATCATGATTACTGAAATCACTCCCCAGGTTGAAAAAGATGCTGTCGATGAGTTAATTGACAATCTCCTCTAATCAGAAAATCCAGAAGAATTCAGAAAAACAAATGAAAAAAGTTAGTTATTTATCCTTAAAATGGACAATTACTGACTTTTTTTCTATTTTTATGGTATAATGAGATAAAATTTTGAATATAGAGAGTTTTCTGACAATGAATCATTCCTACTTTTACTTAAAAATGAAAGAACACAAACTCAAGGTTCCTTATACTGGAAAAGAGCGTCGTGTGCGTGTGCTCCTGCCAAAGGATTATGAGAAAGACACAGACCGTTTTTACCCTGTTGTTTACTTTCATGATGGGCAAAATGTCTTTTACAGCAAGGAGTCCTATATCGGACACTCTTGGAAGATTATTCCAGCCATTAAGCGGAATCCTGACATCAGTCGCATGATTGTTGTTGCTATTGACAATGATGGTATGGGACGGATGAATGAGTATGCGGCTTGGAAGTTTCAAGAATCTCCTATCCCAGGCCAGCAGTTTGGTGGTAAGGGTGTGGAGTATGCCGAGTTTGTCATGGAAGTGGTCAAGCCTTTTATCGATGAAACCTATCGTACCAAAGCTGATCGCCAGCATACGGCTATGATTGGTTCGTCACTAGGAGGCAATATTACTCAGTTTATCGGACTAGAGTACCAAGACCGAATTGGTTGTCTAGGTGTCTTCTCATCTGCTAACTGGCTTCACCAAGAAGCCTTTAACCGCTATATCGAGCGCAAGAAATTGTCGCCTGAACAGCGCATTTTCATCTATGTTGGAACAGAAGAAGCGGATGATACGGACAAGACCCTGATGGCTGGCAATATCAAGCAAGCCTATATCGACTCGTCGCTTCGCTATTACCGTGATTTGATTGCAGGTGGAGTACACTTGGATAATCTTGTCTTGAAAGTTCAGTCTGGTGCTATCCATAGTGAGATTCCATGGTCGGAAAATTTACCAGACTGTCTCCGATTTTTTGCAGAGAAATGGTAAGTTAGGAAAGGAGAAAGCCAATGCATATTGAAAACCTCAGCCACTGGAGTGGCAATCTCAACCGTGAAATGTACCTCAACCGTTATGGACACGCTGGGATTCCAGTTGTTGTTTTTGCTTCATCTGGTGGTAGTCACAACGAATACTATGATTTTGGCATGATTAATGCCTGTGCTTCCTTTATCGAAGAAGGCCGTGTTCAGTTCTTTACGCTATCCAGTGTGGACAGTGAGAGCTGGTTGGCTACTTGGAAAAATGGTCATGACCAGGCGGAGATGCACCGCGCCTACGAACGCTATGTGATTGAGGAGGCCATTCCTTTTATCAAGCACAAGACAGGTTGGTTTGATGGCATGATGACGACAGGTTGCTCAATGGGAGCCTACCATGCACTCAATTTCTTTCTCCAGCATCCAGATGTCTTTACCAAGGTGATTGCCCTCAGTGGTGTTTACGACGCACGTTTCTTCGTTGGCGATTACTACAACGACGATGCAATTTACCAAACTCACCAGTAGATTATATCTGGAATCAAAACGACGGATGGTTTATCAATCGTTACCGTCAGGCAGAAATCGTCGTTTGTACGGGCCTTGGTGCCTGGGAACAAGACGGTCTACCATCCTTCTACAAGCTCAAAGAAGCCTTTGACCAGAAACAAATTCCAGCCTGGTTTGCTGAATGGGGACACGATGTCGCCCACGACTGGGAATGGTGGCGTAAACAAATGCCCTATTTTCTTGGACACCTGTATCTATAAAAGGAGTTGCCTATGAATTACCTTATTATTTCTCCCTACTATCCGCAAAACTTTCAACAGTTTACCATCGAGCTAGCTAATAAAGGCATCACAGTCTTGGGAATTGGTCAGGAGCCCTACGAACAACTTGATGAACCTTTGCGCAATAGCCTGACTGAGTATTTCCGTGTAGATAATCTTGAAAACATAGACGAAGTCAAACGTGCTGTTGCCTTTCTGTTCTACAAGCATGGACCAATCGATCGCATCGAGTCCCACAATGAATACTGGCTTGAGCTGGACGCAACACTTCGTGAGCAATTTAATGTCTTTGGTGCCAAACCAGAGGATCTCAAAAAAAGACCAAATATAAGTCTGAGATGAAGAAACTTTTTCAAAAAAAGCAGGTGTCCCTGTGGTACCTGGTGCTGTTATCCAGACGGAAGCAGATGTGGATAAAGCAGTGAACGAAATCGGTCTACCAATGATTGCCAAACCTGATAATGGAGTGGGAGCGGCAGCAACCTTTAAGCTTGAGACAGAAGACGATGTAAATCACTTTAAGGCTGAATGGGACCATTCAACCGTTTATTTCTTTGAAAAATTTGTCACTTCTAGCGAAATCTGCACCTTTGATGGGCTTGTGGACAAGGATGGCAACATCGTCTTTTCAACGACTTTCGACTACGCCCATACACCACTTGATCTGATGATTTATAAGATGGACAATTCCTACTATGTACTCAAGGATATGGATCCCAAACTGCGCAAGTATGGCGAGGCCATTGTCAAGGAATTTGGTATGAAAGAGCGCTTTTTCCATATCGAGTTTTTCCGTGACGGGGATGACTACATTGCCATTGAGTACAATAACCGTCCTGCAGGTGGCTTTACCATTGATGTTTATAACTTTGCCCACTCCTTGGATCTCTACCGAGGTTATGCAGCTATTGTCGCAGGAGAAGAGTTCCCAGCATCAGAATTTGAACCTCAATACTGTCTAGCTACTTCACGTCGTGCCAATGCAAATTATGTCTATTCAGAAGAGGACCTTCTTGCCAAATACAGCCAGCAATTCAAGGTCAAAAAAATCATGCCAGCAGCTTTTGCAGAGCTACAAGGGGATTACCTTTATATGTTGACCACTCCGAGTCGCCAAGAGATGGAGCAGATGATTGTAGACTTTGGTCAACGTCAAGAATAACGATTAGGATGAAAGGAGTTTGACCCCTTTTGTCCTTTTCTTAAAGATAAGTTAAATAAAGCGTTTTCCATAGATTCTTTTAGAAAAGATATTGCTAAAAGGCCTAAAAATTGATAGAATAAGGATTGTCTAAAAAAATTTAAGGAGAATCTATCAAATGGATTTTACATGGGCTATTAAATATGCCACAGAATTCTTGGGAACTGCTATTTTGATCATTCTTGGTAATGGTGCAGTTGCTAACGTTGAACTTAAAGGTACGAAAGGTCACCAAAGTGGCTGGCTCGTTATCGCGGTTGGTTACGGTATGGGGGTTATGATCCCAGCCTTGATGTTTGGTAACGTATCTGGTAACCACATCAACCCAGCTTTCACTCTTGGACTTGCTGTTAGTGGACTTTTTTCTTGGGAGCAAGTACCATATTACATCCTAGCACAAGTTTTGGGAGCAATCTTTGGTCAAGCTTTGGTTGTAGCGACTCACCGTCCTTACTACTTGAAGACAGAAAATCCAAACAATATCTTGGGTACCTTCTCAACAATTTCAAGCATCGACCACGGTACAAAAGAATCACGTTTTGCAGCTACTGTTAACGGTTTCCTCAATGAGTTTGTAGGTTCATTTGTTCTTTTCTTTGCAGCACTTGGCTTGACTAAAAACTTCTTTGGTGCAGAGGTTCTTCAATACATGAAACAAATGGCTACTCAAGCTGGACAAACTGTTGATTTAAGTGAATTGGCAGTGAAAGCTCAAGTAGCTCCACATACAGCTGCTGGGATCTCAGTTGCGCACTTGGCACTTGGTTTCCTAGTGATGGCCTTGGTAACTTCACTTGGTGGACCTACTGGACCTGGTTTGAACCCAGCTCGTGACTTCGGACCACGTCTTCTTCACGAACTCCTTCCAAAATCAGTCCTTGGTCAACACAAGGGTGATTCAAAATGGTGGTATGCATGGGTTCCGGTTGTAGCTCCAATTTTAGCGGGTATTGCAGCAGTAGCACTATTCAAACTACTTTACCTATAAGAAATGAAACTGGGGAATCCCAGTTTTTTTCTTGTAAAATTTCTAAATAAAATAGATATGGCTTGTAAAATATTCGAAAATCCTTTAAAATAAAAGAGTTGGAGGAATATATGAAGGTGAATGAGATTGTTCGGATCGTTCCGACTTTGAAAGTTAATAATCGAAAATTAAATGAAATTTTACATTGAAACCCTGGGGATGAAACCTTTGCTGGAAGAGTCTGCCTTTATTTCTCTAGGTGATCAGACAGCTACGGAGAGATTGATTTTAGAAGAGTCTCCAAGCATGCGAACACGCAAAGTTGAAGGACTTAAGAAGCTAGCTAGACTCTTGATAAAGGTTGAGAATCCTTCTGAAATTGAAGCTCTTCTTTCTCAGATGAAGTCTCTTCCTCGTCTATTTAAAGGAAACCGTGGGTATGCTTTTGAGATTGTTTCTCCTGAAGAGGATGTGATCCTTGTTCATGCAGAAGATGATATAAGAGATTTGGTTCCACTGGAAACTGTTCCTGAATTTTATTCAAATACAGGTATAAAATACATGAGCCAATTTGAGGTTTCTATGGAGTTGCGTTTGCCTGAGGAGACAGAGAGCTTACTTGATCCTGAAGGAGTAGCGCCAGTAATTACCTTTACGAAAGGGCAAGGACCAGATTTGGTTGTTGAAAACAATGTCACTTGGGACCTGACGATGTTAAAATTTTTAGTCAAGAATTTTGATTTAACCAGTCTTCGTCAGAAATTTGAAAAGACAGGCTACTTTGTCCCTAAGTCTGAAAAATTCTTCCTTGGTAAAGATACCAATAACATTGAATTGTGGTTTGAAGAAGCATGAAGTGGGAAAAAATTCTAAGAAAAATAGAAAATCAAATCGAGGCAGGGATTTATCCCGGGGCCTCTTTTGCGTATTATAAGGATGGTGAATGGAAAGAGTCTTATCTAGGATTGAGTGATCCAGAAAGAGACTTGAAGACAGAAAGTGGTTTGGTTTATGATCTAGCCAGTGTGAGTAAGGTAGTGGGAGTGGGGACGGTTTTTACCTTCTTGTGGCAGCAGGGCAAATTAGATATTGATCGACCGGTGACGGATTTTTTACCGGAGTGTGATTATCCTGATATCACTATACGGCAACTTTTGACCCATGCTACAGATTTAGACCCCTTTATTCCAAATCGGGACCTCTTGACTGCCCCTGAATTAAAAGAAGCCATGTTTCACCTCAATAGACGAAGTCAGCCAGCCTTCCTATACTCGGACGTTCACTTTTTACTTTTGGGCTTTCTTTTGGAAAAAATCTTTAATCAAGACTTGGATCAGATTATAGAAGAACAAGTTTTGGAAGCATGGGGGATGAAGGAGACCAAGTTCGGTCCCGTTGAGCAAGCTGTCCCAACAGTGAAAGGAGTGGAGGCCGGAAATATTCATGATCCCAAAGCCCGTCTATTAGGGAAACACGCAGGAAGTGCTGGTTTGTTTTCGACTGTTAAGGATCTGCAGATCTTTCTGGAACATTACTTGAAAGATGATTTTGCTGCAGAATTGAGCCGAAATTTTTCTCCCTTAGATGATAAGGAGCGGTCCCTAGCCTGGAATTTGGAAGGAGCCTGGCTCGACCATACGGGCTATACTGGTACCTTTATCATGTGGAATCGAGAGAAACAAGAAGCTACTATCTTTTTATCCAATCGAACGTATGAGAAGGATGAGCGTACCCAGTGGATAGTTGACCGAAACCAAGTCATGGAAATGATTCGTCAAGAGGAGTAGGGGGAAGCATGTCGAAAACCGTAAAAGGAACTCTGTATACAGTAGTGGCAGGGATTGCTTGGGGCTTGTCTGGAACCAGTGGCCAATACCTGATGGCACACGGGATTTCTGCTTTAGTCTTGACCAATTTGCGACTTATCATTGCAGGCTTGGCACTGGTGTTCTTATCCTATACGACTTCAAAGGATAAATTCCTTTCTTTTTTAAAAGACAAAAAAAGTCTGCTATCTCTGTTGCTATTTGCAGTTTTTGGACTTTTCTTAAACCAGTTTGCCTATCTTTCTGCCATTCAGGAAACCAATGCTGGAACGGCGACAGTTCTCCAGTATGTATGCCCCGTTGGGATCTTGGTTTATACCTGTATGAAGGATAAGGTAGCTCCGACACTGGCTGAGATTATTTCGATTGGATTGGCTATAGGAGGAACTTTTCTGATCGCGACGCATGGGAAAGTCGACCAGTTGTCTGTCACACCCCTAGGTCTGTTCTGGGGCCTCTTTTCAGCCTTGACCTATGCCCTCTATATTATTCTTCCCATCGTTTTGATTAAGAAGTGGGGCAGTATTTGGTGATTGGTGTCGGGATGGTTATTTCTGGTGTAGTGGCTATTCCCTTCACAGGAGTCTTACAGGCCAGCATACCAACCAGCTTAGATTTTCTCTTTGCATTTGCTGGGATTATCATCATCGGAACGGTCTTTGCATATACAGCTTTCCTAAAGGGAGCTAGTCTGATAGGCCCTGTTAAGTCTAGTTTATTGGCTTCCATAGAGCCAATTTCTGCCGTTTTCTTTGCCTTTCTGATTATGAAGGAACAGTTTTATGCGATTGATTTTATAGGTATGGCTATGATTTTACTAGCCGTGACCATTATTTCATTGAAAGATTTACTGTTGGAAATAAAGAGTAAGTAATTAAAAAATCCACTCAATCGAGTGGATTTTTTGTGTATAGATGATTAGTCTTTATTTTCGTGTGGCAAAATCAAGTTCAAGATGATTCCTGTCATGGCTGATAGAGCAGTACCTGAAAGTGTAACTGGGCCAAGTTTGAGGATAGCCCCACCAAGTCCAAGTACCAACATGGCACTTGCGATGATGAGGTTACGCATTTGGCTGAAGTCAACGCGTTCCTTAATCAAAACTTTCAAACCATTGCTGGCGATAACCCCGTAGAGAAGGATGGACATGCCACCAAGCACAGCATTTGGAATGGTTGAAATCAAGGCAGTAAATTTACCAAGGAAGCTAAGAGCAATGGCGATGAAGGCCGCGTTACGGATAACAGAGACAGAAGCGATACGAGTCATCCCGATAACTCCTGTATTTTCTCCGTAGGTCGTATTGGCTGGTCCACCGAGGAAAGCAGATACAGATGTCGCAATACCGTCACCGAGAAGCGTACGGTGAAGTCCTGGTTCTTTTAGGAATTGACGGCCACAGATTTGGCTCAAAACTGTGTGGTCTCCGATGTGTTCTGAAATGGTTACGATAGCGATAGGCAAGATTGCGATTGTTTCAGGACCGAAGTATAAGTTGTACTCTTTAAAGGCACCACCAGTGCTAAATGGCAAGTAGAAACCAGGAATTTCAAACCAGTTGGCTTGAAGGACTGGGGTAAAGTCAACCAAACCAAGCATCATAGCGAAGATATACCCACCGATGATGGCAAAGAGGAAAGGAATGATACGAAGGAAACCTTTTCCTTTTGTATTGATAAAGGCCGCAATCAAGAACGTAACAACGGCTACAAGGGCGTTTTTCCAGTTTCCGTCTGCTACAAGTCCAGCATTCGTTACAGCAGAACCAGCAAGACCAAGACCGATAACGATAATCATAGGTCCGATAATGATTGGTGGCAAGAGTTTATCAATCCATTTCGTACCTGCAAAACGAACACTTGCTGCTACAAGGACATAGACCAAACCAGTCAAGATTACCCCCGTTTGAGCAGCAGATACATCGCCCCCCATTTCTTTCATAGCTAAAGACATAGCCGTGATAAAGGCGAATGAAGAACCTAGGTAAACTGGAACCTTAAAGCCAGTAGAAATCATGTAGATAAGTGTTCCAATACCGGATGCAAAGAGAGCAACCGATACGGGCATTCCCAAATTAAGGGAACGAGAATGGTTGCGCCAAACATGGCAAATACGTGCTGGAAGCTTAGAAGAATACCTTTACCAGCAGAAGGACGTTGATCAACGTCTAGTAACAAGTCAACAGTTGATTCCTGTTTCATAAAAACCTCACTTTTGGGCACCAAAAAAGAGCCCATTATTTTGCAGCAATAGGCCCTCAGAGTAAGACTTTTTAAAAAATAGCTATCTTTTAAAAATTTATATAAATCTGCGCCTTCGTCACCTCACAGGATGACATTAAAAACCTTTGCTTGTGATAGTATAGCAGAAAAAAATGATTTTGTAAATCATTTTTTTTCCCCGAGCTCGGAAATGCGAGAGCGAGGTTGATTTTGTAAATGGTTTTTCTGAATTTTTAAACAAGGGGGCACCATTGTTTAAAGTGGGCGTTTGTTGGGCATGCCAGCCTTTCTTGGGTACTTGTTAGGCGTCTCCTTTTTCTTTTCGACCACAGTGATGTAGCGCGGATCTCCATTTGGCAGGGCATAGCTGAGGTTGTCCTCTACCTTACTAAAGAGGAGGTTGAGGGCATTCTTGGCTTCTAGCAATTCCTCAGGAGCATTGCTGGCCTTGAGTGCCAATAGTTTGCCGCTAACCTTAAGATAGGGAATGGTCAGCTCAGACAAAACCTGCATACGGGCAACCGCACGAGCCGTCACCACATCAAACTGGGCACGGAAGTTCTTGTCTTGAGCAAAGTCTTCTGCCCGTCCATGGTAGAAGTGAACACCATCCAAATCCAACTCCTGAGCCAAAAGCTGAAGGAAGTTGATGCGCTTATTGAGCGAATCAATGATGGTCACATCTAACTGAGGATAGAGGATTTTCATGGGTAGACTAGGAAATCCTGCCCCCGCGCCGATATCAAGAAGTTTGATAGTTTCATTTGAAATCAAGCCTTGCAGAATAGGTGCAATCGAATCATAAAAGTGCTTAAGGTAGACTTCTTCTTTATCCGTAATAGCGGTCAGGTTAATCTTTTCATTCCACTCGACCAAGAGTTCAAAATACCGTTCAAATTGGTTCTTTTGCTGGTCAGAAAGTGGAAGATTTTGCTCAGCGAGCAAGCTGTAAAATGTTTCTGGTTTCATAGTACTTTCCTTCTCTAGTATCATCTTATTTTACCATATTCATTAAAATTTTGATATACTGGTAGTAATCTAAAAGCAGAAAGGAATAAGATTATGACTTGGATTATTCTTGGAGTTTTGGCTCTGATTGTTATTTTTGTGATTGTTAGCTATAACGGTTTGGTTAAATCGTATGCAGACCAAGGAGGCTTGGAGCCAGATCGATGTTCAGTTGAAGCGTCGTAATGATATCCTTCCAAACTTGATTGAAACAGTCAAAGGCTATGCCAAATATGAAGGTTCTACCTTGGAAAAAAAGTAACAGAACTTCGTAGACAAGTAGTCAGCAAAGAACTTCACCAGCAGAAGCTATGAAGGCTAGTGATGCCCTTACCCGCCAGATTTCTGGTATCTTTGCAGTAGCAGAGAATTACCCAGACTTGAAAGCTAGTGCAAACTTTGTTAAATTGCAAGAAGAGTTGACCAATACAGAAAAATAAAAATTTCTTATTCACGCCAACTCTACAACAGTGTTGTCAGCAACTACAATGTAAAACTTGAAAGTTTCCCAAGCAACATCATCGCAGGACTATTTGGCTTTAAAGCTGCAGACTTCCTTCAAACGCCTGAAGAGGAAAAGGCAGTTCCTAAAGTTGACTTTAGCGGTTTAGGTGACTAAGATGTTGTTTGATCAAATTGCGAGCAATAAACGAAAAACCTGGATTTTGTTGCTGGTTTTCTTCCTACTCTTGGCCTTGGTTGGTTATGCGGTTGGCTATCTCTTCATGCGCTCAGGTCTTGGTGGCATGATTATTGCCTTGATCATCGGTCTTATCTACGCTCTGACCATGATCTTTCAATCGACAGAGATTGTCATGTCTATGAATGGGGCGCGTGAGGTTGATGAGCAAACGGCACCAGACCTCTACCATGTAGTAGAAGATATGGCCATGGTGGCCCAGATTCCTATGCCGCGTGTTTTCATCATTGAGGATTCTTCTTTAAATGCCTTTGCAACAGGTTCGAATCCGCAGAATGCCGCAGTAGCAGCAACGTCGGGTCTCTTAGCTATCATGAATCGTGAGGAGCTAGAAGCTGTTATGGGGCATGAAGTCAGTCATATCCGAAACTACGATATCCGCATTTCGACCATTGCTGTTGCCCTTGCAAGTGCCATTACCCTTCTGTCTAGTATGGCAGGACGGATGATGTGGTGGGGTGGGGCAGGTCGCAGACGGAGTGATAATGATCGCGATGGAAATGGTTTGGAGATTATCATGCTTATTATCTCTCTCTTAGCCATTGTTCTAGCACCTCTCGCAGCAACCTTGGTGCAGCTTGCCATTTCCCGTCAGAGGGAATTTCTAGCGGATGCATCCAGTGTGGAGCTGACCCGCAATCCTCAAGGGATGATCAATGCCTTGCGCAAGTTGGACAATAGCGAGCCAATGCATCACCATGTCGACGATGCTAGCAGCGCTCTTTATATCAATGATCCCAAGAAAGCTGGCGGACTACAAAAACTATTTTACACCCACCCACCTATCTCAGAACGAATCGAACGCTTGAAACAGATGTAAAAAAAATCCAGAGCTCGTCTCTGGATTTTTGCTATGTTCAAAATTTATAAATCTTGTAAATCAACAACTTCCAAACCATTTTCTGTCAAACGATAGATACTCGTACAGACCTCTTTAAGAAGCGTCTGTCATGCGAAACAGTGATCAGACCGCCGGGATAGGAGGCAAAGAGTTTTCTGAATTCAGGTTGAGAAGTGGGGGAGAAATTTCGTGTAGGCTCATCCAGAAGGAGAAAGTTTGATTTGCGCAATACTAAATCCAACAGAAGCAGTTTGCCTTGTTGACCACCAGATAAAGAATGAATTTGGTGGTGCATCTCTGGATAACTGAAATTGAGACTGGCTAAGTGAGATTGGATTTTCTGTAATTCCTCTTTTTCCCCAGTTTGGCTGAGATAGGCTACTGGAGATAGATCCAATTCCAGTTTTTTGTGGTAATCTTGTGGCATAAAACCAAGAGAAATTTCTCTTTTGTTGCTTAGGAGTTGTTGCAACTTGGCTAACAGAGTTGATTTCCCAACACCATTTGGACCGATGATACCGATTTTATCTTGACCACGGACCGTTAGTCGTAACTCCTGAGCTAAAATGCGCTGGCCAATGGACAAATTTTCTTTTTCCAGTTGGACTAAGACTTTAGAAGTCGGTAATGGTTGGATATCTGAAAAGAAAAGTTGGATTTGTTCCTCTTCAAGTGGCTTTTGGGTCATCGACTGAGCTTCCTTTTCAAAACGTTTTTCTTGAGAGAGAACAGTTTTCATCTTTTTAGCCAATAGGCGACCAGCAGTACTGTCTTTGGTAGCTCGAAGTGAAGTTTCTACATTTTGCTTGACGCGACGATGCTTTTCCATGGTTTTGTCATAGGCTCTCTGGTCGTTAGCAGCTTGCTGGCTTTGTCTGGCAAAATTAGCCTTTCTCTGCTCACTGTAGAGATCATAGTCTAAATGCTCGACTAGCGTTTCTGCTTCTTTCCGATGCTTGACCAGACGTAAGTGGACAATAGTATCTGCCGTCTGAGAAAGAAAGTCTTCATCATGGGAAATGAAAATAACGGTTTGCCTCATCTTTTGTATCTGACTTTTTAGCCAATCAACTGTCTCAAGATCCAGGTCATTTGAAGGTTCATCTAAAAATAGAATCTCAAAGGGTTTTGCCAACTCATGGATGAGCTGAATTTTCAAAGCTTCGCCACCTGATAGACTGCCAATTTCTTGGTCGCTAGCAAAACGGTCGCTATCAAAGTGCAACTCCTCTGCCAAACGATAAATAATGCTGTAGTCTAAATCAGCAGAATCCAAAAAGAAGTAGTCATGTAGAGTTCTATTTTTTAGCTCCTCAGGTAACTTTGAGGAATGTAGGCCAGTGATTGAAGGTCAGACTGAATGTCACCCTTGATAGTAAAATCAGGTAATGCTTCCCCCATTAAAGCTCGTAGTAAAGTCGATTTACCATTTCCTTCTTCACCAATAATAGCAACCTTTTCTCCGTCTTGGATAGTCATGGTTAGGTTAGATACAAGATCTCGTAGATCTTTGTTTTGTGTGATGGTCAGATGATTGATTTTTATCATATTGTTGCCCTTTCTAGAATGTCCATAATGCATAACAAAAAGCTCTACTTTATCTAGTAGAGCCCAAAGTCACTGTCAAGAACGCCATTATCCATGTCAAAAATCTTGTCAACCTAGGTCCGTCTAACCCTATCCAACCTAAGAGGATCAGATGGTTAGCTTTCTAGTTTTTTGGATTTTCAAAGAGGATAAAGTACTAGAAAATCTAGTACAAAAAGAGCATGCAAAAAGAGACAAAAACAAGATCTACTAAATAAAGTTCTTTATTTGATAGACTTAGTTTTTCATGTCTCCCTTACCTCCGAGTATTAGTACCTCTATCCTATACCTTTAAGGAAATTTTGTCAATAGTAAATCCAAAATTTTAAACTCTAAAATCCAAAAACAGGTCCATAGAGAGTCAGTACGTGTTTGACGTGCTCGTAATGGAACTTGTCATAGTTGCGCCAAGCGGTGCGTGCTTGATCGTTTAGTTTAAGGCTCCCCAGTCCGATCAGTAGACTGGTACGTTGGTAAAATTTCTCAAGGTCGATTAAGATACTGTTGTCAAGCTTTTCCGCTTTTTTAAGTTCCTTGAGAGTGCTGTTCAGCAGTTCTTGTAGACGGAAATCATCGGCTGTACCCTGTTTGCAACTTTGGTAGCTTTTATTTAACTCGGATAGGAGTTGGTAAGCTTGGTTGATTAGTGCTTTGTCTTCCATATGAGCATCCTCCTTGCTCTGATGTATTCTTGCCTATAGTATAGCACTAAACAGAAAATATGTCATAGTAAATATGTTAAAAAGGAGATTTTAATATCAAAGTTTGGAAGGCTGACTTGTAGCCTTTTCATGGTATAATCAAGTGAGTAAATCTTTATGGAGGAAATATGAAGTTAAATATTCAAGAAATTCGTAAGCAGCCTGAAGGCCTACATTTTGAACAAGCTTTAGACCTGGCATCAGACTTGCGTGCCCGTAATCAAGAAATTTTAGATGTCAAAGATATCCTTGCGGTAGGGAAGGTCCAATACGAAGACCGCATGTATTTCTTAGATTATCAACTATCTTACACCATTGTCCTTGCTTCCAGTCGTAGTATGGAGCCGGTTGAGTTGTCAGAGTCTTATCCAGTGACAGAGGTTTCATGGAAGGCGCAACCAACCAACTAGATCAGGAAGTTCTTGATGATGACCTGGTCTTGCCTATCGAAAATGGGGAAATCGACCTTGCTGAGAGTGTGTCAGATAATATCTTGCTAAACATTCCAATCAAAGTCTTGACAGCTGAAGAAGAAGCTGGTCAAGGATTTGTTTCAGGTAATGACTGGCAAATCATGACAGAGGAGGAGTACCAAGCTCAACAAGCAGTCAAGAAAGAAGAAAACAGTCCATTTGCTGGCTTGCAAGGACTGTTTGACGGAGACGAGTAGATGGTTTTATCCAAGAAACGTGCCCGTCATGTCATAGAGGAAATTATTGCCCTCTTTCCAGATGCTAAGCCTAGTCTTGATTTTACCAATCACTTTGAACTATTGGTTGCAGTGATGCTGTCAGCCCAGACGACAGATGCTGCAGTCAACAAGGCTACACCAGGTCTCTTTGCTGCTTTTCCAACGCCTCAAGCCATGTCTGTCGCAACTGAAAGTGAAATTGCTTCACACATTTCTCGTCTGGGACTGTATCGAAATAAGGCTAAATTCCTTAAAAATGTGCCCAACAACTATTAGACGATTTTGACGGCCAAGTACCTCAGACTCGCGAGGAATTAGAAAGCCTAGCAGGTGTTGGTCGCAAAACAGCAAATGTCGTCATGAGTGTTGGCTTTGGGATTCCAGCCTTTGCAGTGGACACTCATGTTGAGCGTATCTGCAAGCATCATGATATTGTCAAGAAATCGGCTACACCCCTCGAAGTAGAAAAACGTGTCATGGACATTCTGCCACCAGAGAAATGGTTGGCAGCCCACCAAGCCATGATATACTTTGGACGGGCTATCTGTCATCCAAAAAATCCAGAATGCGATCACTATCCTCAATTATATGATTTTAGTTCGTTATAAGTGAAAATAATGAATGTTTTTACTTGATTTGAACGGGTCTTTGTGATATAGTAATGACAATAAAATATTCCTTTAAACCTGTCCCGTGAGGCAGACAAGGAGCTGGATTAAGTAGAAGGGTGAAGTCTATACTGTTTACAGTAGGGCTCGCTTGGCTATACATTTCAAGTCTCCTTGTAGAAGGAGACTTTTCTTTTTGGAGGTTTGTCATGAAGACAAAAGAAGTTGTAGACGAATTGACTGTCAAACGAGCGATTACGCGAATTACTTATGAGATTATCGAGCGCAACAAAGATTTGAATAAAATTATCTTAGCTGGGATAAAAAAACGCGTGGTGTTTTTCATCGCTCATCGTATCAAAAGAACGCTTGGAGCAGTTGGAAAAATATCACTGTTCCTGTTGTGGAATTGGACACCAAGCCTTTCCGTGATGATGTTAAAAAGCGGAGAAGATACTTCTTTAATTTCTGTTGATGTGACAGACCGTGAAGTTATCTTGGTGGATGATGTACTCTATACCGGCCGTACCATCCGCGCCGCTATTGATAACATTGTCGGCCATGGTCGTCCTGCGCGCGTGAGTCTTGCGGTGCTAGTTGACCGTGGACATAGAGAATTGCCAATCCGTCCAGATTACGTTGGGAAAAATATCCCAACCAGCCGTTCTGAAGAAATCATCGTAGAGATGACAGAACTTGATGGCCAAGACAGAGTTCTGATTACTGAAGAAGCTTAGAAAGCTGAAGGAGTAGCCATGTCAGAAAATCAACAAGCATTGAACCATGTGGTTTCCATGGAAGACCTCACAGTTGATCAAGTGATGAAATTGATCAAACGAGGTATCGAGTTTAAAAACGGAGCCCAACTTCCCTACGAGAACAAACCTATCGTATCGAATCTCTTCTTTGAAGATTCTACACGAACACATAAGTCCTTTGAAGTGGCAGAGATTAAGCTGGGGCTGGAACGACTTGACTTTGATGTGAAGACTAGTTCGGTCAATAAGGGTGAGACACTTTATGATACCATCTTGACCCTATCTGCTCTAGGAGTGGATGTCTGTGTGATTCGCCACCCAGAGGTTGACTATTACAGAGAGTTGATTGCGAGTCCGTCGATTACGACTTCCATTATCAATGGTGGTGATGGCTCAGGTCAACATCCTAGCCAGAGCTTGCTTGATTTGATGACCATTTATGAGGAATTTGGCCACTTTGAGGGTCTCAAGGTTGCTATTGCAGGCGACTTGGACCACTCACGCGTTGCCAAATCTAACATGCAAATTTTGAAACGCTTGGGTGCGGAACTCTTTTTTTGCAGGTCCTGAGGAATGGAGAAGTCAAGAGTTTGCGGACTATGGACAGTTTGTAACTATTGATGAGATTATTGATCAGGTGGATGTTTTGATGTTACTCCGAGTTCAACATGAACGCCATGATAGTGGAGCCGTTTTTTCAAAAGAAGATTACCATGCTCAACACGGTTTGAACCAAGAACGCTATAATCGCTTAAAAGAAACAGCAATCATTATGCATCCTGCTCCAGTGAATCGAGATGTGGAAATTGCTGACCACTTGGTTTGAAGCACCAAAAATCACGCATTGTCCAACAAATGACCAACGGTGTCTTTGTTCGAATGGCAATCTTAGAATCCGTATTGGCGAGTAGAAACGCCAACTAAAAACACAAGACGTTAAAAGACGCCAGTGAGCGTCCACGAGAGGTGAAAAATATGACAAAAAAAGACTTCTAGTATTAGAAGATGGCATAGTTTTTTTGAAGGCAAGGCCTTCGGAGCAGACATTGATGTAACAGGCGAAATCGTCTTTAACACAGGGATGACTGGTTACCAAGAATCCATTACAGATCAGTCTTATAATGGACAAATCTTGACCTTCACTTATCCTTTGGTAGGAAATTATGGCATTAATCGTGATGATTACGAATCCATCATTCCAACTTGTAAGGGAGTTGTCGTTTTCGAAGAAGCGCGTCGAGCTAGCAACTGGCGCAACCAAATGACCTTGGATGAATTTTTTTGAAAGCTAAGAAAAATTCCAGGTATTTCAGGGATTGATACGCGTGCACTTACCAAGATTATCCGTAAGCATGGTACCATGCGTGCAACCTTGACTCACGTTGGGGACAGTATGGACCATGTGACGGACCAGCTCCAAGCAACAGTCTTGCCGACAGACAATATCAAACAAGTTTCTACTAAAACTTCCTATCCAGCTCCAGGAGTTGGTTTGAGCGTGGTCTTAGTAGACTTTGGGCTCAAGCACTCAATTCTACGTGAACTTTCTAAGCGCAACTGTAACGTTACGGTTGTTCCGTATTCAACAACGGCAGAAGAAATTCTCCACCTCAATCCTGATGGAGTTATGTTATCAAATGGTCCAGGTAACCCAGAAGATGTTCCAGAAGCACTGGACATGATTCGTGGTGTGCAAGGAAAAATCCCAATCTTCGGAATTTGTATGGGGCACCAACTCTTTGCTATGGCAAACGGGGCTAAGACCTACAAGATGAAATTTGGTCACCGTGGATTTAACCACGCGGTACGTGAGATTGCAACAGGACGTGTAGACTTTACCAGCCAAAACCATGGTTATGCAGTCAGCCGTGAGGACTTGCCAGAGCATTTGATCATCACCCACGAAGAAATCAATGACAAATCAGTTGAAGGAGTTCGCCACAGATACCAACCAGGTTTTTCTGTACAATTCCACCCAGATGCAGCTCCCGGTCCACACGACGCTAGCTACCTCTTTGACGAATTTATCGAGATGATGGAAGCCTTTAAAGAACTGAAAGGCTGTTGAGGCAATGAATAATTTATTTTATAAATTTCAGGAAATTTTTGAAGAAAAATCTGACGAATATAAAGGCTACTCAAAATACAAAGGAAAAGTTGCTAATGAATTATTAAGAAATGAAGTTTCTAATATCATAAAGAAAAAAATAATCTACCTTTAAAAAGTATCAGAAATCAATGCCTTTGTGGTAGGTAGCAAATATGAGTATGATTTATTAATTTTTAAAAAGAAAATTCTCTTTGTAATAATTTTGCATATAATTATGAAGATGTAAAAGCAATAATAGAATGTAAAGTTAATGGGTTATATGATCCTGTAAAAAATACGGATAGTATTGCAAAAGCTGTTAATGAGGTTAGAAGGTTAAATAAGGATTTTAGCTTTGGTTACATTACGTTTAGTGAGGTAGTACCAAAGTATAAAACTTCGGTTCATTATTGGAATTTGACAGAGAAATTTTTAAAGGAAAAAGTAATTGGTTCCCATTTGTTTGCTATTACTTTAAGGACAGGAAACCAAGTTATTAAAACAACAACAACAGAGGATTTCGAAAAGTTCATACTTAAGTTAATTAACTGATAAAATTTCTAAATAAATTCATTTATTTAATGTCGCTCTGTGAGGCGACGAATAGAAAGGAGAAGATACATTGTTCGCGGAAGTGAACACGCCCTAAGAACTGTGTGAAAAAGATAAACATCGTCTTGACGCTAAAGGCGTCTGCACCGAGTTTCCTATTTTCACTTTGTTCTTGACGGGCTTTGTATCATAAACTATGCCTAAACGTACTGATATTCAAAAAATTATGGTGATTGGTTCTGGTCCGATTATTATTGGTCAGGCTGCTGAGTTTGACTACGCTGGGACCCAGGCTTGCTTGTCGTTGAAAGAGGAAGGTTATGAGGTTGTTTTGGTTAACTCAAACCCTGCAACCATCATGACGGATAAGGAGATTGCGGATAAGGTCTACATCGAACCGATTACACTCGAGTTTGTGACACGTATTCTCCGTAAGGAACGTCCAGATGCCTTGCTTCCAACTCTTGGTGGTCAAACAGGGCTTAATATGGCCATGGAATTGTCTAAAAACGGTATTCTTGATGAGCTTGGTGTCGAACTTCTGGGGACTAAATTGTCTGCCATCGACCAAGCGGAGGACCGTGACCTCTTTAAACAATTGATGGAAGAGCTTGAGCAGCCGATTCCTGAATCTGAAATTGTCAACACAGTGGAAGAAGCTGTTTCCTTTGCGACATCAATCGGCTACCCAGTTATCGTTCGTCCAGCTTTCACACTTGGTGGTACTGGTGGTGGTATGTGTGCCAATGAGGAAGAACTACGTGAAATTGCTGAAAATGGGTTGAAACTGTCACCTGTTACCCAGTGTTTGATTGAGCGTTCCATTGCTGGTTTCAAGGAAATCGAGTACGAAGTCATGCGCGATTCAGCTGACAATGCCCTCGTTGTTTGTAACATGGAAAACTTTGACCCAGTGGGGATTCACACAGGGGATTCTATCGTATTTGCTCCTGCGCAAACCATGTCAGACTATGAAAACCAAATGCTACGCGATGCGAGCTTAAGCATCATTCGTGCCCTCAAAATTGAAGGTGGATGTAACGTTCAGCTGGCCCTTGATCCGCATAGCTTCAAGTACTATGTTATCGAAGTAAACCCTCGTGTATCGCGTTCGTCAGCCCTTGCTTCTAAGGCGACGGGTTATCCGATTGCCAAATTGGCTGCCAAGATTGCCGTTGGTTTGACTTGGATGAGGTCATCAACCCAGTTACAGGTTCAACCTATGCCATGTTTGAACCAGCCCTTGACTACGTCGTTGCTAAGATTCCACGTTTCCCATTTGACAAGTTTGAAAAAGGTGAGCGTCGTCTTGGAACTCAGATGAAAGCAACTGGAGAAGTCATGGCCATCGGTCGTAACATCGAGGAATCTCTTCTAAAAGCATGTCGTTCACTTGAAATTGGCGTTCACCATAATGAAATGCCTGAACTGGCAACCGTTTCTGATGATGCCTTGATTGAAAAGGTTGTCAAGGCTCAAGATGACCGTCTCTTCTACGTATCAGAAGCCATTCGCCGTGGTTACACACCAGAAGAAATTGCTGAATTGACCAAGATTGATATCTTCTATCTGGATAAACTCTTGCACATCTTTGAAATTGAGCAAGAATTAGGTGCCCATCCACAAGATTTAGAAGTCTTGAAAACAGCTAAACTCAATGGATTTTCAGACCGTAAGATTGCGGAACTCTGGAAAACGACAGATGACCAAGTTCGCAAACTTCGTTTGGAAAACAAGATTGTTCCAGTCTATAAGATGGTCGATACCTGTGCAGCGGAGTTTGACTCTGAAACACCATACTTCTATTCAACATATGGATGGGAAAATGAGTCTATCAAGTCTGATAAGGAATCTGTCCTTGTCCTAGGTTCAGGTCCAATCCGTATCGGTCAAGGGGTTGAATTCGACTATGCAACTGTTCACTCTGTTAAGGCGATTCAGGCTGCTGGCTACGAAGCCATCATCATGAACTCAAACCCAGAGACAGTTTCAACCGACTTCTCTGTATCTGATAAACTCTACTTTGAACCATTGACATTTGAAGATGTGATGAATGTCATTGATTTGGAACAACCAAAAGGAGTCATCGTTCAGTTTGGTGGTCAAACAGCTATCAACCTTGCGGAGCCCTTGGCAAAAGCAGGTGTGACCATCCTTGGCACACAGGTTGCTGACCTAGACCGTGCCGAAGACCGTGACCTCTTCGAGCAAGCCCTTAAAGACTTGGATATTCCACAACCACCAGGCCAAACAGCGACTAATGAAGAAGAAGCTGTGCTTGCTGCTCGCAAGATTGGTTTCCCAGTCCTCGTTCGTCCATCTTATGTCTTGGGTGGACGTGCCATGGAAATCGTTGAAAACGAAGAAGATCTCCGTTCTTACATGCGTACCGCTGTTAAGGCCAGTCCAGACCACCCAGTCCTTGTTGACTCTTACATCGTTGGGCAAGAGTGTGAAGTTGATGCCATTTCAGATGGAAAAAAATGTCCTCATCCCTGGTATCATGGAGCATATCGAACGTGCTGGTGTCCACTCAGGTGACTCAATGGCCGTTTACCCACCACAAACCTTGTCTCAAAAGGTGCAGGAAACCATCGCAGACTATACTAAACGCCTAGCAATCGGCCTCAACTGTCTTGGGATGATGAACATCCAGTTTGTCATCAAGGATGAAAAAGTCTATGTTATTGAGGTTAATCCACGTGCCAGCCGTACAGTGCCATTCCTTTCTAAGGTAACTAATATTCCTATGGCTCAGGTAGCGACTAAGCTCATTCTTGGGCAAAGTCTTGAAGAACTTGGCTACCAAGATGGACTTTATCCTGAAAGTACTCGCGTTCATATCAAGGCACCAGTCTTCTCCTTTACGAAACTAGCTAAGGTAGATAGCTTGCTCGGTCCTGAAATGAAGTCAACAGGGGAAGTTATGGGTTCTGATACTACTTTGGAAAAAGCTCTCTACAAGGCTTTTGAAGCTTCTTACCTACACTTGCCAACCTTTGGGAATGTGGTCTTTACCATCGCTGATGATGCCAAAGATGAAGCCTTGGACTTGGCTCGTCGTTTCCAAAATATCGGTTATGGTATCCTTGCGACAGAAGGGACAGCAGCCTTCTTTGCTAGTCATGGACTTCAAGCTCAACCTGTTGGAAAGATTGGTGACGATGAACAGGATATTCCAAGCTTTGTTCGCAAAGGGAAAATCCAAGCGATCATCAATACTGTCGGAACCAAACGAACTGCTGACGAAGATGGTGAGCAAATCCGTCGTTCAGCCATTGAACACGGAGTGCCACTCTTTACAGCTCTAGATACAGCTAATGCCATGCTCAAGGTGCTAGAAAGCCGTAGTTTTGTCACAGAAGCGATCTAGTTGAGAAAGAATTTTCACAGTTTTAAAGCCAGCGTCAGAAAACGCTGGCTTTTGCAATACAGATATTGCTTATTTGAACTATCATTCTTTCCTTAAGAATCATTCTAAATTGTGATATAATAAGGGAGAATTGGAAATAGGAAACTATTTTCATGATATTTTCAAAAAAATCCCATTAAGAAAATAGGTAAAGACAGATTAGAAAGTGTAAAAATTCCGATGTCTTCTTACAAAAAAAGTCTCTCTTTCTGAGATCAACCAATCTATTGAAACTCCCAATAACAATCATTTTTGGCAAAAATCTAAAAAGCATTTTTAGGACCTGGAGCCCTTGTAGCAGTTGGTTATATGGATCCTGGAAACTGGATTACCAGTGTGGTTGGTGGTGCTTCCTACAAGTATAGTCTCTTATTTGTTATTTTAATTTCATCCATCATTGCCATGCAACTACAACAGATGGCTGGGAAGCTCGGTATCGTAACTAAGATGGACCTAGCACAGGCAACTGCACATCATGCTCCCAAGTGGCTTCGTTATAGTTTATGGGTGATTTTAGAATTAGCTTTAATGGCGACCGACTTAGCTGAGGTTCTAGGCTCAGCGATTGCCTTAAATCTTTTATTTAAAATACCAATTATGGTCGCTATCCTCTTAACCGTTTTAGATGTATTTCTTTTGTTGTTGTTGATGAAATTTGGCTTCAAAAAAATTGAAGCCATTGTTACGACCCTTATTTTAACCATATTAGCCATCTTTACCTATCTGGTAGCTTTATCCAATCCAAGTATTCAGGGTATCTTTGGTGGTTATTTACCGACTTCAACTTTATTTGAAACACCGTTACCAGGTCATGAAAGCCAATTGACCTTGGCTCTAGGAATTGTGGGAGCGACAGTCATGCCCCATAATCTCTATCTTCATTCATCCCTATCCCAAACAAGGAAAATCAATCACAAAGATAAGAAGGATGTTCGAAAAGCCGTGCGTTTTATGACCTGGGATTCAAATCTTCAGTTGTCCCTAGCCTTTATTGTCAATTCCTTGCTTCTTATTTTAGGGGCATCTCTCTTTTTTGGTCATGCATCTGAAATTTCAGCTTTTTCTCAAATGTACAATGCTTTACAGGATTCGACAATAGCAGGAGCGATAGCCAGCTCAACTCTGTCAACTTTATTTGCCCTAGCCCTCTTAGCAAGTGGACAAAATTCGACCATTACAGGTACTTTAACAGGACAGATTGTCATGGAAGGTTTCTTGCATCTGAAATTGCCTCAGTGGATGATTCGTATCGGTACCCGTATTTTTGCCTTGCTACCTGTGATTATAGTCGCCGTTTTGTTTGGGCATCAAGAAAAAACTTTGGATCAGTTATTGGTCTATTCACAGGTCTTTCTGTCAATCGCTCTTCCGTTTTCAATCTTCCCCTTAATCTATTTGACCTCTAAGAAGTCACTGATGGGAGAATTTACCAATGCCAAGTGGAACACCATCCTAGGTTACGCAGTTTCAATCATCTTGACCATTCTCAATATCAAGCTTCTTTTTCGATATTTTTTTAACCTCGTTTGACATCAATCATAGTGTCAGCGTGAAGGTTGACAACATAGAAAGTAGTAGTGATTGGTTCATAAAAAGAAGTACAAAAAAAGAACAGTGGTAACTGTTCTTTTTTATCATTATTTGAGACCGTATTTTTTGTTGAAACGATCCACGCGTCCATCTGCTTGAGTGAACTTTTGACGTCCAGTGTAGAATGGGTGTGAGTCTGATGAAATTTCCACACGGATCAATGGGTAAGTTTCGCCTTCGAACTCAACAGTTTCGTTAGAGCGTTTTGTTGAACCGCTAAGGAATTTGTAACCAGTAGTTGTGTCCATGAAGACAACTGGGCGATATTCTGGATGGATATCTTTTTTCATTTTGCAATATTTCCTTTCTGCCATGGTCTCTTTGCGAGCCATAGATTGTTACTATACTAGTCTATCAGATTCTGATAAGTTTGGCAAGTCTTTTCCCTGATTTTATTAAAAATCTTGATAAAAAATCACTCCAGTGTTTACTGGAGTGACGGTAGAAGAATGATTAGTTCTCTTGTTTTGGAGCTTTTTCTTCTTGTTGATTTTTTACTTCTGGTTCTTTTACTGGTTCTACGTTTTCTGCTGCTGATTCAGTTTCTTTTTCAGATTCAGTAGGTTCTGTTTCTTTTGATTCTGTTACAGTTTCAGCTTCAGCCTCAGCCTCTGTTTCTGTTGGTTCGGCTACTGGCTCAGCTTCTGTTTTTGTTTCAGATTCTGTAGTTTCTTCTTTTACTGGTTCTGTGTTTTCTGCCGCTGATTCAGCTTCGACATGAGCTGGTTCCTTAGCTTCTTCTTTTTGCTCGGTTTCCTCTTTAGCTGTCTCTGTTTTTTCAGCAGTAGTTTCTTCTTTTTTACGTTCTTGAGATTCTTTTTTGATTTCTTCGACCGCAGTTTTAACGGTAGAGCTTGTTACACGTCCGACAGTTTGAGCAAAATCTTTACCAGACTCAGCTAATTCAGTAAATGACTCTTTTGTAATTTTACCACCTGACATTGCCAAGAGACCAGTTACAACTAGTGCAATGCTAGCAAGAATAGCCAAAATCAAACCAAAGCCGATTGAAATGCCGTATCCACCAAAGTTAGACATGTATTTATTTACATTAAAGAGACTATTTAGTGTGACAAGAGTTGCAATTGCACCCGCAACAATGACACCAATTGAGAACCCTTTAGGCATTGCTTTATTCATATTATTCAAGCAAGCAAGAACAATAGACACAATAGCCGCGATAATGACAAACCAACCATCACCTTGGTAACCATTCACGCTATAGGACCCAAAAGAACCTGCATTTAAACTAGCCCATGGCAAGAGTGAACCAAGAATGGCTACTCCAGCAGAAATGAGAATATACAAACGATTTTTTTCCATTATTAAGTCTCCTTTTATTCAGTTTGATTTATTATACCATAAACTGAGGTACAAAGAAACCGTATATTTTAAGAATCTAGCATATAAAAGGCCAAGAAAATTCTTTCTTAGCCTTGGTGAATCTGTAGAGTTTCTTTCAGTTCTTTATATATTTGTTCGTTTTCTTCTAGACTATAGGAATTGGCACCACTGGCTAATGGATGCCCTCCTCCGTCGTGTTCTTTGGCAATTTCATTGATAGGGGTGATTTTACTGCGCATACGCACACGGAAGTGACCATCAGCTTGCTCAACAAAGATAGCCCAAGCCTTAACAGTATCAATTCGACCAGGTGCTCCGACAATCGCAGCCGTTTCAGCATCCGTAACCTTATATTTTTCCAAGATGTCTTGAGTAAGCAGAACGCGTGCAGCCCCATTCTCATCAAATTCTAAGTGATCATAAACATACCCTTGCAATTTTGCAATCTTGAAGCTCATGGTATCCATTTGACGAGATAGTCCAGCAAAGTCAAAATCAATTTCTCGGAGCTGGCTAGCTATTCTAAAGGTACGGGCACTAGTTGAAGGGTAGAGAAAACGCCCTGTGTCCCCGACAATTCCTGCATAGAGAAGTCGTGCCGCTTCACTAGATAAAGCTAGCTGATTTTCTTGAGCAAATAAAGCAATCATCTCACTGGCACTGCTTGAACTTGTATCCACCCATGATAGGTCACCATAGATATCATCATTTGGATGATGATCGATTTTGATGGTAAAAGCAGCTTGTTCGTAGCGTTTATCATCGATACGAGGGCGATTCGCTGTATCACAAATAATAGCAAGAGCTCCTTGGTAGTCACTGTCTTGGACAGTATCCATTTCTGCCATCCATGTCAAAGTCGGTTCATTATAGCCGACAGCTTTGATGGTCTTTTCAGGAAAATGGTGATTGAGCAAGGCTTTCAAGCCTACCTGACTCCCTATGGCATCAGGATCTGGTTTCATATGACGATGAATGATAATGGTATCGTATTCTTTGATTTTCTCTAAAATTTGCTGGCAAATTTCCATAAGTAACCTCAATTCTTTCTCATTTCATTGTAGCACAAGAATTTTTATTTTTAAAATGAAAAAGATATGATATAATGGAGAAAGATAAATTGAGGAGGACGATATGGCATTAGCAAAAATTGTATTTGCCAGTATGACAGGTAATACCGAAGAAATTGCAGATATTGTAGCAGATAAATTGCGTGACTTGGGCTTGGATGTCGATGTTGATGAATGTACGACTGTTGACGCTTCAGACTTCTTGGAAGCGGATATCGCAATCGTTGCGACTTACACTTACGGAGATGGAGAATTGCCAGATGAGATGATGGACTTCTACGAAGACCTAGCTGATCTCAACTTGAATGGCAAAATCTACGGAGTGGTCGGTTCAGGAGATACCTTCTACGACGAATTCTGTAAGGCTGTTGATGACTTTGATCGTGTATTTGTAGCGACAGGAGCTGAAAAAGGTTCAGAGTGTGTTAAAGTGGACCTCTCTGCCGAAGAAGAAGACATCGAACGTTTGGAACAATTCGCAGAAGAATTGGCTGCAAAAGTAGGATAAGAATCAAACTGCGCTGACTGGAAGAAGTCAGTGCGTTTTTTTATTAGTTTTTTTGGGATTTTACTAGCCTATTTGGTGGCTTTTTGATACAATAATTCAAATAAAGGAGGAGACACTATGGATTTAGATACTATTCGGCAAGAAATTGATCAAATCGACGACCAAATCGTCAAGCTCCTAGAAGAACGGATGCATTTGGTTGAGGGAGTAGTTGCCTATAAGAAAGCCTCAGGAAAACCTATTTTAGATTCCAAGCGAGAAGAAATCATTTTTGAAAAGGTCAAAAATCGAGTAGAAGATAAGCGCTATCAGGAGACCATTGTTGCGACTTTTTCAGATATTCTCAAACGTTCGCGTGATTATCAGGATCAAAACATCAAATGAAAAAAGAACAATTCTATCCGCTAGGGATTTTTTTAGCTGCTATGTCAGGTGGCCTTGTCCGCTATTTTGTATCTAGTCAGTTGCCAGCAAGTCCTGAATTTCCTTGGGGCACCCTCCTTGTCAACTATCTGGGCATTATCTTCCTGATCTATCTGGTGAAAGGCTATCTGGTCTATAAGGGAACTAGTAAAGGCTTGGTTTTGGCGCTGGGGACAGGATTTTGTGGTGGTCTGACAACCTTTTCTAGCCTAATGATTGATGCAGTAAAACTGCTTGATACCGGGCGTTATCTTAGTTTAGGCATTTACTTACTTTTGAGTATTGGTGGAGGTCTATTCTTGGCTTATGTTCTAGGGAGGAAGAAATGGTAATCGTTTATCTTGCAATCGCCTGCGGGTTCGGAGCCTTGGTGCGTTATTTCTTTTCCCGCTATAATCAAGTTTCTAAATTGCCACTAGGAACTCTCATAGCCAATCTTATAGGATGTTTTTTAATTGGCTTACTCTACAATCATGTGGAGTCCAAGGAAATCTATGCTATCCTAGCGACAGGTTTTTGTGGAGGGTTGACGACCTTTTCAACCTTGAATGATGAGCTACAAAGACTGTTAAGTGACAAGAAGGTGTTTTATAGCTATTTTCTCTTAACTTACATAGGCGGTTTACTAGCGATTTTTTTAGGAATTCTGCTATAAATTTCTTTACTTTTAGGTAGAAATTTGGTAAACTGTATCTTGTGTGTAATGGACGCACGAAAATACAGTTTATCCGCTGAGGAAGGTTCCTCAAGATTGACAAAGATAGGAGAATAAAATGAATCCATTAATCCAAAGCTTGACTGAAGGTCAACTTCGTACAGATATCCCATCATTCCGTCCTGGTGACACTGTTCGTGTACACGCGAAAGTTGTCGAAGGTAACCGTGAACGTATCCAGATTTTTGAAGGTGTTGTTATCGCACGTAAAGGTGCTGGCATCTCAGAAAACTACACAGTTCGTAAAATCTCTAACGGTGTAGGTGTTGAGCGTATCTTCCCAATCCACACTCCACGTGTTGAAAAGATCGAAGTTGTTCGTTACGGTAAAGTACGTCGTGCGAAATTGTACTACTTGCGTGCTCTTCAAGGTAAAGCAGCTCGTATCAAAGAAATCCGTCGTTAATTCGACTAAAAAACTCTGCTTACCCAGCAGGGTTTTTCTCTAGCTCCCTTAGTTCAATGGATATAACAACTCCCTCCTAAGGAGTAGTTGCAGGTTCGATTCCTGCAGGGGGCATAGAAACTATTGATTTTACTGGGTGTTTTAGGTGTTTCGCCCCAAATGACTATTGTGATGATGAAATGTTCATCTTCAATTTGCTGTTTAGAATCATCAATGTTTCTATTCAAACGGTTGATTTAATCAATAGTTTACCTAAGTTTTTAGGAGGAGTTATAATTATGAATTTTGACGGAAAGGTTTTAGATTCATTTACTTTTTCTAATTAAGTACACTTTAATACTAAGTGTTTTTTTTATTACTACTTAAGAAATAAAAAAATAGAATTAAATTGAGAAATCCTTATTTTTAGAAGTATCGATAAAATTTTTGAGCAAGTATTATTCAAGTTATTTTTTTCAAGTTTCATGACTTGCAATTCTATCCAAAAACTTAAGTTTATTTATAAAAAAATATGTTATTTGAGTTTTTTTGGGTGAAGGAATATATCCTGAAATATTAGAATCATATATTAAAAACTGAAGCTAAAAAAATCTTCTTATAAAAAAACTCTTTAGCTCTAGTAATAGCTTTCTTTGAGGTAAAGAATTAAATACTCTAATTACTAATTTTAATAGTATTAGCGCTTATTTTAATTTCGAAAGTATAGGTATTTTCTTTAATAACATAGCTGTTCTTTTAAGTGATTCCGAAATTCGAAATACATTATTAATATTTTTAGCATCGATTGTTATTATCCTTATTTCCCTTTTTATTTCTATTCGCTGTTTTATTACTTGATAATACCTCTTTTATTAGAAAAATATAGTTTAAATAAGCAAGGCAAACATATAATAGAAGATGTGATAGCTACTATAAAAAACAACGAAAAATTTAGAAAAATTTCAACTCAAACGATTTCGTATTCACAGATGAGTACATCTCTTTATTAAATATTAGAATCATAAAGATTGAAAAAGATGTACACAATCATTTTTCCCTAAGAAACTTACAGAAAAAAAGAAGCAAGTGTGAATGGAATATAGAAAATGTAAGAGGTAGACTTGAAATTCCTAATATACTTTTTAAATAATCAGAAGTATACATTTATTTTTTTAAGAGAGAGTCAGAAAAATTCTATTCCAATCATAGATGATGTTAGATTTCAAAATGGTACTAGTGTAACAACAGTGGAATTAGAAAAGTTAAAAAAATATTTGAAATACTATTTTTTTAGGTGCTGAAATTGAATTTAACAAATTTACATTTGTCGAAAAAAATGCTTTTATAAATTCACGTTAAATAAAGAAAAATCCTACTATTTGGAGTAAAGTATTCAAATTTTTTTAAAAATTTTTTTGGTTGTAGTCGTAGCAATGATTCTTTTTTTCTTTTTTTGTAATTATGGTAGGATTATTTGTTATCGGAGATTATTTATTTTACATCTTCCTTATTCTTTATTTACTTTTAAAAAAATAGCTCAATATATTGTAAAAAAATTACTTAGCTAATATTAGTTTTATCAGAATTATTTTCTATTCTAAGCATTGTGCTTATCATAAATTTCAATGGATTTATCCTACTAGGTGTGACAGCCATGGCTACAGTTGTGCCTTTTAACCATTTTTTACTCGTTCCACTTTGGGAAGAGAAAAAAGCAATTGAAGCAGAGAATCCTGAATGGAAAGACCTTAGTATTAGTGGAGCCGAGGTCCCTTCGACAGAAGCAATTAAACGGAACATAACAACTGTTGGTAATATTGTTGACTTATTCTTACCGTTTGCTTTACTCTATAGGCCTGCTAATGTATATCAGAAGGTACCTACTGCCAATGAACTTTAGATACGGGATAATGATTTTTCAAGTACGATGGTATGTAAGCAAGTTCGCTATCTATAAGGAGTAAAAACGGTGTTCGCTATTTGTATTGATTCTATAGGTGACAAGTCAGGGACCTATAAGTTGTTAAGAAATTATTCATCCTTGCCTTTTTCTCTGATTCAAACCAGAATAAACAATCACGATACGTTCATGGAAGTGGATATTCTAGATCTGGATGAATTAAAAAAGGTTAGAGAATTAATCGGTCAGTTAACTGCCATTGGAACCATTGTTACCATTAAGGATTCGATCGGTATTATCAGTTTAGAAATACTAAATAATATTATTTCCACCTTTGAAGAGATTGCGACTGAAAGAGAAGAATTAGATGCTCTGATGTTTGAGGAGGAAGAGTGATTTGTTTTGCTAGTTTCTAAAGGTAACTCGTTTGTGACGAATTCAATATTCAAAAAGAACACCCCAGAAGTTAGAGTGTCATCTCTACCTTTTGGGGTGTCGTTTATTTTTTTATGGTTAAGCATTTTACAGTACCCACGTACGGATAGCATGGGCGACGCCAGATTCGTCATTTGTTTTGGTGATATATTTGGCGATTTTTTTGAGTTCTGGATTTCCATTTTCCATAACAACGGGGTTACCCACGACTTCCAGCATGGCGCGGTCATTTTCTTCGTCCCCGATCGCCATGGTTTCATCTTTGGTTAATCCGAGTTTTTCAGCTAAGTGAGTAATGGCAGACCCCTTGTCTACATTCTTTTTAAGGAGTTCGAGGTAGAAAGGAGCTGATTTGTTAATAGAGTAGCGCTCGTAAAATTCGGCTGGTATCTTTTCAATCGCAGCATCGAGAATCTCTGGTTCATCGATAAACATACATTTGACAATTTCTTTGCCAGCCATTTCTTCTGGGGTACGATAGAAGATGGGCATGCTGACGAGGGTTGATTCGTGAACTGTGTATTTTCCGATATTGCGATTGGCAGTATAGATACCGTCCTTGGTAATCGCGTGCATGTGAACACCGAGCTTGCGACTGAGAAATTCCATATCTAGATAATCCTCATAGGTCAAGGATTCGCTGATAATCTCATGGCCAGTAGCAGTTTCTTGAACAAGGGCACCGTTGAAGGTTACAACATAGTCACCCTCGTCTCTCAACTGCAAGTCGTCTAGAAGTTTGGCAACACCTGCGATAGGACGACCCGTTGCAATCACGACTTTGACACCAGCTTGTTTGGCATCTTGGATAGCAGAAAAGACTTCCGGAGTGATTTCCTTCTTACTGTTGACTAGGGTACCATCGATATCGACGGCGATTAGTTTAATACTCATATATTTCCTCTATTCGTTCTTATTTGGGGTAAAATGATCGTTCTCAATCAAGTGTAAAAATTGCTGGGTAATGCTTGCGAAGATGCTGTTTTGGTCCAACATTTCTTTTGGAAAATAGAAACGATTGTCACCGTGGCGGCTGCCAGCAAGGGATTGGACGATAGGAGACAGGCTAGAGAGTTCAGCCAGTTCTCCATTTTTTTGTAGAATCTCAATCTGTGTCCGTGGATTTTCAGATTCGGGACGATAGATATCATAAGGGAGGTCAAAGTTCTTATGAATAGCAGTGTAGTAGTCTGGATCAAAACCGATTTCTTCAACCAGTTGTCTCATGGTTGCGAGTTGGTCTTGGTCTTTTTCTGAAAAAGTAATGGATTTAAAGACCTTGCGGTTGACAAAACGTTGCGACAAGTCTGCGAGAATCTTGTCAGGACTGGTCATCCAGAGTTGGAAGTAGGTATTCATCACGCCATCATCCAGAGCTAGATAGTCAGATAGAGTAACTTTCTTTTCAAAAAAAGGTAGCAAATGTGGAGAAGTGCGTGCAAAGAAATCCTTATCCTCAGGATAGAGTTCCTTGGCGCGTTTGAGGAGATTCTGTAGGAGAACTTCCATGGCCCGTGTTGCTGGGTGGAAATAAACCTGCATATACATCTGGTAGCGGCTGAGAACATAGTCTTCGATGGCATGCATACCATTGCGCTGAAAGGCGATACCATTTTCGACAGGACGAATGACTCGGAGAATGCGAGTCAGGTCAAATTCCCCATATGATGCTCCTGTAAAATAAGAGTCGCGCAAGAGATAGTCCATGCGGTCTGCATCAATTTGGCTAGAAATGAGCTGTACGACCTGCTTGTTAGGGTAGGTATGGTCGATGACACTGGCTACCTTTTCTGGAAAATCTGGCGCTACTTGAAGCAGGACTTGGTGAATCTCTGTCTCAGGACTTTGGATAATTTCCTGAGTAATGGCCTCATGATCTGTATCAAAGAGATTTTCAAAGTATGCGAGTAGGCACCATGTCCAAGGTCATGTAGGAGAGCAGCGGTCATGGTCAAGAGAGACTCAGCAGGATCCCATTCTTCAGGATATTTTTCTTCAAAAATCTCCGTGATACGTCGAGCAATCTCATAGACACCCAAGCAGTGGGAAAAGCGGCTGTGCTCCCCACCGTGGAAGGTATAACTGGAAGTTCCTAGTTGCTTAATACGGCGCAGACGTTGAAATTCTTTTGTATTGATCAAGTCATAGATGACTTGATTATTGACATGGATATAGTTGTGAACTGGGTCACGGAATACTTTTTCGTTCATATGACCATTATAGCAAAATCCTGCTCTTTTTGGTAAAATAGTAGGACAAGAGACAAGAAAGAGGATTTGATGTGAAGATTCGGATGCGAAATACGATTCAGTTTGATGAGCAGTTGGAAGTCATCGACCAACTCTATGACGTGGAAGTACGTGAAAAAGGAGATTATAGCTATTTACTCTTTTATAATGAGGAAAAGGAGAAAGTGGTTCTCAAGTTTCATCAAGAAGAACTGGTGATGACCCGTTTCTCGAGTCCCAAGACCATCATGCGTTTTCTAAAGGATAGTGATAGTTTGGCCTATATTCCTACTCCAATGGGGATGCAGGAGTTTATCATTCAAACGAGTCATTACAAACTGGATGGGCAAAAGATTGAGCTAGCCTATCAACTACAAAACCAAGAGGGACATCCTTTTGCTAGCTATCAACTAGAAATTACTTGGGGATAAGAAAAAGGTTGGCGAGGGCCAACCTTATTTGATATAGAGTTCTTGGTTTTTTAGGACAATTTCACGCACACTTGCAAACTTCTTGAGTTTTTTAAGTTCTTCAGGATGGGTTACGAGAGTGATAACATAGCCCTCTTTGCCCATGCGACCTGTACGGCCAGCACGATGGGTATAGGTTTCCATATCTCTAGGGACGTCGAAGTTGACAACACATTCCAAGCTATCAATGTCGATACCACGAGCCAGAAGGTCTGTTGCAAGAAGAAGAGTTAGTTGCTTGTTCTTAAACTTTTCCAAGATAACTTTTCTAAACTTGACATTGACATCACTAGCGAGGGAAACGGCCAAGACATCGCGATACTGTAGCTTTTCCTCTGCGCTTCCAAGGTCTGAGAGGCTGTTAAAGAAGACCAGACCACGAAAATCCTCCACATGAGCTAGTTTTCGTAGCATATCCACTCGGTGACGTTGGTCTACCTGCATGTAGAAGTGTTGGATGTTGTCCAACTTTTGATCAGAAATGTCGATGGTGCGCGTGTTTGGAGCAATCTTTTCTTGGTCAAACTTGGTCGTCGCACTCATGTAGATGAGTTGGTGGTCTCGAGGTGCGTAGTGAGTAATTTTCTCTACAAAGTGAATCTGAGAATCATCGAGCAATTGGTCAAATTCATCTAGAATGATGGTTTCCACATTCATCATCTTGATTTTTTTCAATTTAATCAACTCAAAGATACGGCCAGGAGTTCCAATCAGAATTTCTGGCCCTTTTTTTAGGCGTTCAATCTGGCGTTTCTGACTCGAACCTGATAAGAAAAGCTGAGCAGTCAAGCCGATAGCCTCTGACCACGTTTTACATACATCAAAAATTTGTCCAGCCAGTTCTGTATTTGGTGCTAGAATTAAGAGTTGCTGGGCCTTTTTCTTTTGTAGTCTGAGAAGACTCGGTAGGAGGTAAGCTAGGGTCTTACCAGTTCCTGTTGGACTCACTCCTAGGAGATTTTCTCCAGCAAGAATGGGCTCAAATAGTTGAGTTTGAATGGGAGTGAATTCTTGGAAACCGAGTTGGTCGCTTAGTTCTTGCCATTCAGTAGGTAGTTTGGTTTTCATTTTTCTGCCTCAAATCTAATGCCAGCAGACTGGCGCATGGTATATAGTAGCTCATGAACAGAGCTTGCATCATCCAGCCAGTTCTGGTAGAGCGTCTGGTCTGGTTGCTTGATCATCTGTGCGAATGCAGCAACTTCCTCAGTCATCGTATGGGGAGCTTGTTGGATAGGGAGCTGGACTTGGTTTCCTTGGTGGTCGGTAAAAATAGCTGTGCGGACATGCTCAATCGTGTTAAGGGTCAAGGTTCCATCTGCTGTGTAAATCTCACAAGGAAGATTGGAAGTGATGTTTTTCCCAGCCTTGATATGAACTTGAAAGTCAGGGTAGAAGAGGATACCGTCTCCATTTAGGTCAATGCTATTCTCAAGCTGTTGGGCTTGGTAGGTTGCGTTCTGAGCCTTTCCAAAGAGGCGAACGGCAGCGTAGAGAGGATAAATCCCCAAATCCATAAGGGCTCCACCAGCAAAACGATCTGAAAAGACATTTGGCGTCTGTCCAGCCAATAAGTCAGGCATCTTGGAAGAATACTTGGCATAATTGAAATCTGCTCCCAACACTTGCTTGTCTGCTAAAAAGTTTTTGATAGTAGTAAAAGCTTCCTCGTGGTAGTTTCGTGCTGCTTCAAAGATAAAACAATTATTTTTCTCAGCTGTCTGTCTCAAATCCAGCCACTCTTGTGGCTGAGTGACAGCTGGTTTTTCAAGAATGACATGCTTGCCAGCAGACAAGGCAGCCTTTGCTTGAACAAAATGCAAGGAGTTTGGACTGGCGATATAGACCACATCAAAGGAAGACTTAAAGAAGTCTCCTAATTGATCAAAGAGTTGGATATCCTGATAGCGGGAAGCAAAGGTTGCCGCAGTTTCTAACTTTCTAGAGTAGACAGCAACCAGCTGGTATTCTCCACTGGCATGGGATGCTTCTATGAAATGATGGCTGATAGCGCCTGTTCCGATAACACCTAATTTAAGCATAAATACTCCTTTTCCGACTTCAAATCCTTCCTTCATTATAACATAGAAAAGAAGGACTATCCAACAGATGGTAAAAAAATTTTTCAAATGGGCTACGAATTTCTTGGAGAAAGTGGTACAATATTTAGATAAGTAGATGAAATGAGAAGGGGGAGAAGATGAGATTATTACCAATAAGAAAAATATCACGTCAGTCTAAGAGGCTAGCGCTTTTTTTGACTTTTTGTGCAGGGTATGTCGATGCCTATACCTTTATCGTGCGAGGGAACACCCTTGTGGCTGGACAAACAGGGAATGTGGTTTTTCTCTCTGTAGGACTCATTCAACAAAATGTATCGGATGCTAGTGCTAAAGTAATGACCTTGCTTTTCTTTATGATGGGTGTCTTTTTTCTGACATTGTATAAGGAAAAACTACGAATTGTTAAAAAGCCGATTTTGTCCTTGATTCCACTTGCAGTCTTATCCCTAATTATAGGCTTTGTGCCGCAAACGGTTGACAATATCTATCTCGTACCGCCCTTGGCCTTTTGTATGGGTCTGGTGACAACTGCTTTTGGAGAAGTGTCAGGTATTGCCTATAATAATGCTTTTATGACAGGGAATATCAAACGAACCATGTTGGCTTTTGGAGATTATTTCCGGACCAAGCATACGCCTTTCCTACGAGAGGGCTTGATTTTTGTTAGCTTGCTTAGCAGTTTTGTCTTCGGAGTTGTTTTTTCAGCTTATTTGACGATTTATTATCAGGAGAAGACAATTCTAGGTGTTCCTCTTATGATGAGTATCTTTTACTTCAGTATGCTTTTTGCTTCTTGGAGAAAAAAAGGAAAGAAAAAGCTTAAATTTGATTGATTTCGCTTGTAAGAAAAAAGAAGATATGCTATACTTGAAGAGTTGACTATGCACAGTCCTGTGCAACCGCACGAACATCGTTTGCTCACATAGTGAGTATAAAGTGGTTCGTCCCACGATGCTAGGCGAGTCTTCACAAAAATACGGGGAAACCCTAAAAATCATAGGAGGTGCATAATGAGCACATACGCAATTATCAAAACTGGCGGAAAACAAGTTAAAGTTGAAGTTGGTCAAGCAATCTACGTTGAAAAATTGAACGTTGAAGCTGGTCAAGAAGTTACTTTTAACGAAGTTGTTCTTGTTGGTGGTGAAAACACTGTTGTCGGAACTCCACTTGTTGCTGGAGCTACTGTAGTTGGAACTGTTGAAAAAAACAAGGAAAAACAAAAAGAAAGTTGTTACTACAAGTACAAACCTAAAAAAGGTAGCCACCGTAAACAAGGTCACCGTCAACCATATACAAAAAGTTGTCATCAACGCAATCAACGCTTAATTTTAAGGAGAACACATGATACAAGCAGTCTTTGAGAGAGCCGAAGATGGCGAGCTGAGGAGTGCGGAAATTACTGGACACGCCGAAAGTGGCGAATACGGCTTAGATGTCGTGTGTGCATCGGTTTCTACGCTTGCCATTAACTTTGTCAATTCCATTGAGAAATTTGCAGGCTACGAACCAATCTTAGAATTAAACGAAGATGAAGGTGGCTATCTAAAGGTTGATATACCAGCGGATCTTCCTTCACACCAGAGAGAAATGACGCAGTTATTCTTCGAATCATTTTTCTTAGGTATGGCAAACTTATCGGAGAACTCTTCTGAGTTCGTCCAAACCAGAGTTATCACAGAAAACTAACACGGAGGAAAACATTATGTTAAAAATGACTCTTAACAACTTGCAACTTTTCGCCCACAAAAAAGGTGGAGGTTCTACATCAAACGGACGCGATTCACAAGCAAAACGTCTTGGAGCTAAAGCAGCTGACGGACAAACTGTAACAGGTGGATCAATCCTTTACCGTCAACGTGGTACACACATCTATCCAGGTGTAAACGTTGGACGTGGTGGAGACGATACTTTGTTCGCTAAAGTTGAAGGCGTAGTACGCTTTGAACGTAAAGGTCGCGATAAAAAACAAGTTTCTGTTTACCCAATCGCTAAATAAAAAGGTCCAGTGAACCTTTTTATCCCGAGCCTTGAAATGAAAAGGCGAGGAAGCTAGAAGTAGCATAAAATAAGGCTTTCCGAGTTTTCGGAGAGCCTATTTTTTTGTTTTGATACACATTTTGAATTTAATAGAGAATAGTTAGATTTAAACTTGCGATGGACACTTTTTTCTTTTTTGGAAAAGTTCTGAAATATGGTATAATGAACAGATAGAGAAGTTGGGGGTAAAAGATGAACATTCAACAATTACGCTATGTTGTGGCCATTGCCAATAGTGGTACTTTCCGTGAAGCTGCTGAAAAGATGTATGTTAGTCAGCCAAGTCTGTCTATTTCTGTGCGCGATTTGGAAAAAGAGCTGGGTTTTAAGATTTTCCGTCGGACGAGTTCGGGGACTTTTTTGACCCGTCGTGGTATGGAATTTTATGAGAAAGCGCAGGAATTGGTCAAAGGATTTGATGTTTTTCAAAATCAATATGCCAATCCTGAGGAAGAAAAGGATGAATTTTCCATTGCCAGCCAGCACTATGACTTCTTGCCACCAACGATTACGGCCTTTTCGGAACGTTATCCTGACTACAAGAACTTTCGTATTTTTGAGTCTACCACAGTTCAAATTTTAGACGAAGTGGCTCAAGGACATAGTGAGATTGGGATTATCTACCTCAACAATCAAAATAAAAAGGGCATCATGCAACGGGTTGAAAAGCTTGGTTTAGAAGTTATTGAACTAATTCCTTTCCAGACTCACATTTATCTTCGTGAAGGGCATCCTTTAGCACAGAAAGAGGAATTGGTCATGGAGGACCTAGCGGATTTACCAACGGTTCGGTTTACTCAGGAAAAGGATGAGTATCTATACTATTCAGAGAACTTTGTCGACACCAGCGCGAGCTCGCAGATGTTCAATGTGACCGACCGTGCTACTTTGAATGGTATTTTGGAGCGGACAGATGCCTATGCGACTGGATCTGGATTTTTAGATAGTGACAGTGTTAATGGCATCACAGTCATTCGTCTCAAGGATAATCTAGATAATCGCATGGTCTACGTCAAACGGGAAGAGGTGGAGCTTAGCCAAGCTGGGACTCTTTTCGTTGAGGTTATGCAAGAATATTTTGATCAAAAGAGGAAATCATGAAAAAAAGAGGAATAGTAGCAGTCATTGTACTGCTTTTGATTGGGCTGGATCAGTTGGTCAAAAATTATGTTGTCCAGCAGATTCCACTAGGTGAAGTTCGTTCGTGGATACCCAATCTCGTTAGCTTGACCTATCTGCAAAATAGAGGAGCAGCCTTCTCCATGCTGCAAGATCAGCAGTGGTTATTTGCTGTTATTACACTGGTCGTCATGGCAGGTGCCATTTGGTATCTACATAAACACATGGAGGATTCTCTCTGGATGGTTTTTGGACTGACTTTGATAATCGCGGGAGGTCTGGGCAACTTTATCGACAGAATGAGTCAAGGTTTTGTGGTGGATATGTTTCACCTAGACTTTATCAACTTTGCGATTTTCAATGTTGCTGACAGCTATTTGACAGTTGGTGTGATTATTCTATTGATTGCAATGCTTAAAGAGGAAGTAAATGGAAATAAAAATTGAAACTGGTGGACAACGTCTAGACAAGGCTTTGTCAGATCTGACAGAATTGTCACGCAGTCTCGCGAATGAACAAATCAAGGCTGGACAAGTTTTGGTTAATGGGCAAACCAAGAAAGCCAAATACACTGTCCAAGAGGGCGATGTGGTCACTTACCATGTGCCAGAACCGGAGGTTTTAGAGTATGTGGCTGAAGATATTCCGCTAGATATCATCTACCAAGATGAGGATGTAGCCGTTGTTAACAGCCTCAAGGGATGGTGGTGCATCCGAGTGCTGGTCATACTAGCGGAACCTTGGTCAATGCCCTCATGTACCATATCAAGGACTTGTCAGGTATCAATGGTGTTCTCCGGCCGGGTATCGTTCACCGCATTGACAAGGACACGTCGGGTCTCCTCATGATTGCTAAGAATGATGAGGCCCACTTAGCACTCGCGCAAGAACTCAAGGACAAGAAGTCTCTCCGTAAATACTGGGCGATTGTTCATGGCAATCTTCCCAATGATCGCGGTGTGATTGAAGCTCCGATTGGTAGGAGTGAAAAAGACCGTAAGAAACAGGCAGTGACTGCTAAAGGAAAGCCAGCAGTGACGCGTTTTCAAGTCTTGGAACGCTTTGGAGATTATAGTTTGTTAGAGTTGCAACTAGAGACAGGACGTACCCACCAAATCCGTGTCCATATGGCTTATATCGGTCATCCAGTAGCTGGTGATGAGGTCTATGGTCCACGCAAAACCTTGAAAGGACATGGACAATTTCTCCATGCTAAAACTCTAGGATTTACCCATCCGAGAACAGGTGAAACCTTGGAGTTCACAGCAGATATTCCAGAGATTTTTAAAGAAACGCTGGAAAGATTGCGTAAAACTGAGAATAGATAAAAGAGTTGAGATGCCTTGTCTCAACCTTTTTCATTTCAAGTCTTTTCTATTTTAAAGTATTCATGTTATAATGGATAAATATGAAGAATCGGAGTGAGACTATGAACTACAAACGAATCGTCTTTAAGGTGGGGACTTCGTCCTTGACAAATGAAGACGGGAGTTTATCAAGGAGTAAAGTAAAGGCAATTACCCAGCAATTGGCTATGCTGCATGAGGCTGGACATGAGTTGATTTTAGTGTCATCTGGGGCAGTAGCGGCAGGTTTTGGAGCTTTGGGTTTTAAAAAACGTCCGACCAAGATTGCAGATAAACAAGCTTCGGCTGCAGTTGGTCAGGGACTTTTGTTGGAGGAATATACAACCAACCTCCTCATGCGCCAGATCGTTTCTGCACAAATCTTGCTGACACAGGATGATTTTGTAGATAAACGTCGCTATAAGAACGCCCACCAGGCCTTGTCTGTATTGCTTCATCGTGGGGCAATTCCCATCATCAATGAAAATGACAGTGTCGTTATTGACGAACTCAAGGTCGGGGACAATGACACTCTGAGTGCCCAGGTAGCGGCGATGGTTCAGGCGGATCTCCTGGTTCTCTTGACTGATGTGGACGGTCTCTATACTGGAAATCCCAACTCAGATCCAAGAGCTAAACGTCTTGAGAAAATCGAGACTATCAATCGTGAGATTATTGATATGGCTGGTGGAGCAGGTTCGTCAAACGGTACTGGGGGTATGCTGACTAAAATCAAGGCGGCTACGATTGCAACGGAGTCAGGGGTACCAGTCTATATCTGCTCCTCCTTGAAATCAGATGCCCTGATTGAGGCAGCTGAAGAAACTAGGGATGGTTCCTTCTTCGTTGCGCAAGAGAAGGGACTTCGTACTCAGAAGCAATGGCTGGCCTTCTATGCTCAAAGTCAGGGAACGATTTGGGTAGATGGTGGAGCTGCAGAGGCACTTTCAAAAAACGGGAAAAGTCTCCTTTTATCGGGTGTGGTAGAAGTGGAAGGAAACTTCTCCTACCACGATATTGTAACAGTAGCAGATAAAGAAACAGGTCAATCTCTTGGAAAGGGACGTGTCCAATTTGGCGTCTCAGCTCTAGAAGATATGCTCCGTTCTCAAAAAGCTAAGGGAGTCTTGATTCACCGTGATGACTGGATTTCCATCACTCCTGAAATCCAGCTGCTCTTTACAGAATTTTAGAGGTGAACGATGGTAAGTACACAAGAACAATTTGAACAGGTACAGGCTGTTAAGAAATCAATCAATACTGCTAGTGAAGCAGTGAAAAACCATGCCTTGCTAGCCATGGCTGATCAGTTATTGGCAGCTACTGAGGAGATTTTAGCGGCCAATGCCCTCGATATGGCAGCGGCCAAGGGGAAAATCTCAGATGTCATGCTAGACCGTCTTTATTTGGATGAGGGACGTATAGAAGCGATGGCAAGAGGGATTCGTGAAGTGGTTGCTTTACCAGATCCTATTGGTGAAGTCCTAGAAACAAGTCAGCTTGAAAATGGCTTGGTTATTACTAAGAAGCGTGTGGCCATGGGGGTTATTGGTATTATCTATGAAAGCCGTCCAAATGTGACGTCTGATGCGGCTGCCTTGGCTCTCAAGAGTGGGAATGCGGTCGTTCTTCGTAGTGGGAAGGACGCCTACCAAACTGCTCATGCTATTGTCACAGCCTTAAAGAAGGGCTTGGAGACGACTACTATTCATCCTGATGTGATTCAACTAGTGGAAGATACCAGCCGAGAAAGTAGCTATGCTATGATGAAGGCTAAGAGTTATCTAGACCTCCTCATTCCTCGTGGAGGGGCTGGCTTGATTAATGCAGTGGTTGAAAATGCCATTGTGCCTGTTATTGAGACAGGAACTGGAATTGTCCATGTCTATGTCGATAAGGATGCCGATGAAGACAAGGCTCTGTCTATCATCAACAATGCTAAACCAGTCGTCCTTCTGTCTGCAATGCCATGGAGGTCTTGCTGGTTCATGAAGACAAGGCAGCAAGCTTCCTTCCCAGTTTGGAGAAAGTGCTGGTTGCAGAGCGTAAGGAAGCTGGACTGGAACCAATTCAATTTCGTTTGGATAGCACAGCAAGTCAGTTTGTTTCAGGTCGAGCAGCTGAGGACCAAGACTTTGACACCGAGTTTTTAGACTATGTCCTAGCTGTTAAGGTCGTGAGTAGTTTAGAAGAAGCGGTTGTGCATATTGAAGCCCACAGTACCCATCATTCGGATGCCATTGTGACGGAAAATGCTGAAGCGGCAGCCTACTTTACAGATCAAGTGGATTCAGCAGCGGTTTATGTCAATGCCTCAACGCGTTTCACTGATGGAGGTCAATTTGGTCTTGGATGTGAGATGGGGATTTCTACTCAGAAACTGCATGCGCGTGGGCCTATGGGCTTGAAAGAGTTGACCAGCTACAAGTATGTGGTTACTGGTGACGGACAGATAAGGGAGTAAGAGATGAAGATTGGATTTATCGGTTTGGGGAATATGGGAGCTAGCTTGGCTAAGGCTGTTGTGCAGGCCAAGACGGGTGCTCAGATTCTCCTTGCCAATCGTAGTCAAGCGAAAGTAGATGCTTTCATCGCTAACTTCGGTGGTCAGGCTTCCAGCAATGAAGAAATTTTTGCAGAAGCAGATGTGATTTTTCTAGGAGTTAAGCCTGCTCAGTTTTCTGAACTGCTTGCTCAATACCAGACCATCCTTGAAAAACGAGAAAGTCTTCTTTTGATTTCCATGGCGGCTGGATTGACCTTGGAAAAACTAGCGAGTCTTCTGCCAAGTCACCACCGAATCATTCGCATCATGCCCAATACTCCAGTAGCTATCGGCCAAGGAGTGATTAGTTATGCCATGTCAGCAAATTGTCGTGCTGAGGACAGTGAACTCTTTTGTCAATTATTGGCCAAGGCCGGCCTCTTGGTTGAGCTGGGGGATGGCTTAATCGATGCAGCGACAGGTCTCGCAGGTTGTGGACCAGCTTTTGTCTATCTCTTTATTGAGGCTTTGGCAGATGCGGGTGTACAGACAGGATTGCCACGAGAAATGGCTTTGAAAATGGCAGCCCAAACAGTAGTTGGATCTGGACAAATGGTTCTGGAAAGCCAGCAACATCCTGGAGTTTTGAAAGACCAAGTTTGCAGCCCAGGAGGTTCGACTATCGCGGGTGTAGCAAGTCTGGAAGAACATGCTTTTAGAGGTACCGTCATGGACGCAGTTCAGCAAGCCTACAAACGAACACAAGAACTAGGTAAATAAGAGGTTGGATGACTCCCAGCCTCTTTTATGGTCGATTGAATGGAGAAGACACAAAAAGATTGTCACAAAAACCTATTTTTTTGATAGAATAGAAGGTAGAAAAAAAGAAATGAGTTAGACATGTCAAAAGGATTTTTAGTCTCTCTTGAGGGACCAGAGGGAGCAGGAAAGACCAGTGTTTTTAGAGGCTCTACTCCCAATTTTAGAGGAAAAAAAGGAGTAGAGGTGCTGACGACCCGTGAGCCAGGTGGAGTCTTGATTGGGGAGAAGATTCGGGAAGTGATTTTAGATCCAAGTCATACTCAGATGGATCCTAAAACAGAGCTTCTTCTCTATATCGCCAGTCGCAGACAGCACTTGGTGGAAAAAGTTCTCCCAGCACTTGAAGCTGGCAAGTTGGTCATTATGGACCGCTTCATCGATAGTTCTGTTGCTTATCAGGGATTTGGCCGTGGCTTGGATATTGATGCCATTGATTGGCTCAATCACTTTGCGACAGATGGCCTCAAACCCGACTTTGACACTCTATTTTGACATTGAGGTGGAAGAAGGGCTAGCTCGCATTGCTGCCAATAGTGATCGCGAGGTCAATCGTTTGGACTTGGAAGGCTTGGACTTGCACAAGAAAGTTCGTCAAGGTTACCTTTCTCTTCTGGACAAAGAAGGAAATCGCATTGTCAAGATTGATGCGAGTCTTCCTTTGGAGCAAGTTGTGGAAACGACCAAGGCTGTCTTATTTGACAGAATGGGCTTGGATAAATGAAACAAGATCAACTAAAGGCTTGGCAGCCAGACCAGTTTGACCGTTTTGTCCGTATCCTAGAACAAGACCAGCTCAATCACGCCTATCTCTTTTCAGGTTTCTTTGGAAGCTTGGAAATGGCGCAGTTTTTGGCTAAGAGCCTCTTTTGTACGGATAAAGTAGGCGTTCTACCATGTGAGAAATGCCGAAACTGCAAGCTGATTGAACAGGAAGAATTTCCCGATGTTACCTTGATTAAGCCAGTCAATCAGGTCATCAAGACAGAACGGATTCGGGAATTGGTGGGCCAGTTTTCTCAAGCAGGGATTGAAAGTCAGCAACAGGTTTTTATTATCGAACATGCGGAGAAAATGCACCCCAACGCAGCCAATTCTCTGCTCAAGGTCATCGAAGAACCCCAGAGTGAAGTTTACATATTTCTTCTTGACCAGCGATGAGGAAAAGATGTTTACCAACTATCCGTAGTCGGACCCAGATTTTCCACTTTAAAAAGCAGGAAGAAAAACTCATCTTGCTCTTAGAACAAATGGGGCTGGTCAAGAAAAAAGCAACTCTTTTAGCCCAGTTTAGTCAATCGCGAGCTGAAGCTGAAAAGCTGGCAAATCAGGCAAGTTTTTGGACCTTGGTGGATGAAAGTGAACGCCTGCTGACTTGGTTATTAGCTAAGAAAAAAGAAAGTTATCTCCAAGTTGCTAAATTAGCCAGCTTGGCAGATGACAAGGAAAAACAAGATCAGGTTTTGCGAATTCTCGAAGTTCTCTGTGGACAGGATCTCCTGCAAGCAAGAGTAAGAGTGATTCTACAAGATTTGCTAGAAGCTAGAAAAATGTGGCAGGCTAATGTCAGCTTTCAAAATGCCATGGAATACCTGGTCTTGAAAGAAATATAAACTCAAAAATGAAGGATAAAGAAAGGAAAGGGCTGGTTTATGGACAAAAAAGAATTATTTGACGCGCTGGATGATTTTTCCCAACAATTACTGGTGACCTTGGCCGATGTGGAAGCCATCAAGAAAAATCTCAAGAGCCTGGTAGAGGAAAATACAGCTCTTCGATTGGAAAATAGTAAGTTGCGCGAACGCTTGGGCGAGGTGGAAGCAGATACTCCCGTCAAGGCTAAGCATGTTCGTGAAAGCGTCCGTCGGATCTATAAAGACGGTTTTCACGTATGTAATGATTTTTATGGACAACGCCGGGAGCAGGACGAGGAATGTATGTTCTGTGACGAGTTGTTATACAGGGAGTAGGCATGCAGATTCAAAAAAGTTTTAAGGGGCAGTCTCCCTATGGCAAGCTGTACCTAGTGGCAACGCCGATTGGCAATCTAGATGATATGACCTTTCGTGCTATTCAGACCTTGAAAGAAGTGGACTGGATTGCTGCTGAGGACACGCGCAATACAGGGCTTTTGCTCAAGCATTTTGACATTTCCACCAAAGCAGATCAGTTTTCATGAGCACAATGCCAAGGAAAAAAATTCCTGATTTGATTGGTTTCTTGAAAGCAGGGCAAAGTATTGCTCAGGTCTCCGATGCGGGTTTGCCTAGTATCTCAGACCCTGGGCATGATTTGGTCAAGGCAGCTATTGAGGAAGAAATCGCAGTTGTCACCGTTCCAGGTGCCTCTGCAGGGATTTCTGCCTTGATTGCCAGTGGTTTAGCGCCACAGCCACATATCTTTTACGGTTTTTTACCGAGAAAATCAGGCCAGCAAAAGCAATTTTTCGACTCGAAAAAGACTATCCAGAAACTCAGATTTTCTATGAATCCCCCCCCCCATCGTGTAGCAGATACGTTTGGAAAAATATGCTAGCAGTTTACGGTGACCGCTCGGTAGTCTTGGTCGAGAATTGACCAAAATCTATGAAGAATACCAACGAGGAAAAGATTTCAGAGCTACTAGAAAGCATTGCTGAAACGCCACTCAAGGGTGAATGCCTTCTCATTGTTGAAGGTGCCAGTCAGGATGTGGAGGAAAAGGACGAGGAGGACTTGTTTTCAGAAATCCAAGCCCGCATCCAGCAAGGCATGAAGAAAAATCAAGCCATTAAGGAAGTCGCTAAGATTTACCAGTGGAATAAGAGTCAACTCTACGCTGCCTATCACGACTGGGAAGAAAATCAAGAAAATGACTAAACAGGGAAGTTTGCCTTCTTCCCTTTTTTTGTTATACTAGTAGAAGAAAAAAATTAGAAAGATTTGTGGGTGTCAAATAGTCTAGTAACTTGTTTTGATATGAACTTAGGTTCCACACTCCCAAAGAGGTATTAGTGTCGTGTCTCAATCTTATATCAATGTTATCGGTGCTGGTTTGGCAGGTTCTGAAGCAGCCTACCAAATTGCAGAACGTGGTATTCCAGTTAAACTCTATGAAATGCGTGGTGTCAAGTCAACACCTCAGCACAAAACAGACAATTTTGCTGAGTTGGTTTGTTCCAATTCCTTACGTGGGGATGCTCTGACAAATGCTGTTGGGCTCCTCAAGGAAGAAATGCGTCGCTTGGGTTCTGTCATCTTGGAATCTGCTGAGGCTACACGTGTTCCTGCAGGCGGAGCCCTTGCAGTGGACCGTGATGGTTTCTCCCAAATGGTGACCGAGAAAATTGCCAACCACCCCTTGATTGAAGTGGTTCGTGATGAAATTACAGAATTGCCGACAGATGTTATTACAGTTGTCGCTACTGGTCCTTTGACTAGCGATGCTCTAGCTGAAAAGATTCATGCCCTTAATGACGGCGATGGTTTCTATTTCTACGATGCGGCAGCGCCTATTATCGATGTCAATACTATCGATATGAGCAAGGTCTATCTCAAGTCTCGTTATGACAAGGGAGAAGCGGCCTACCTCAATGCTCCAATGACCAAGCAAGAGTTTATGGATTTCCATGAAGCCTTGGTCAATGCGGAAGAAGCACCGCTCAATTCTTTTGAAAAAGAAAAGTACTTTGAAGGCTGTATGCCTATCGAAGTCATGGCCAAACGTGGCATTAAAACCATGCTTTATGGTCCTATGAAACCAGTCGGTCTTGGAGTATCCGAGACGACTACACAGGACCTCGTGATGGAGAATTTCAAAACCCCTTATGCGGTTGTTCAGCTTCGTCAGGACAATGCGGCTGGTAGCCTCTACAATATCGTTGGTTTCCAGACCCACCTCAAATGGGGAGAACAAAAGCGTGTCTTCCAAATGATTCCAGGTCTTGAAAATGCTGAGTTTGTCCGTTATGGGGTCATGCACCGCAATTCTTACATGGATTCACCAAATCTTCTTGAGCAAACCTATCGTTCTAAGAAACAACCAAATCTCTTCTTTGCTGGTCAGATGACGGGTGTGGAAGGCTATGTTGAGTCAGCAGCGTCAGGCTTAGTTGCTGGGATTAACGCAGCTCGTCTTTTCAAGGGAGAAAGCGCAGCTATTTTCCCAGAAACAACAGCGATTGGAAGTCTGGCTCATTACATCACCCATGCGGATAGCAAACATTTCCAACCCATGAATGTCAATTTGGGTATTATCAAGGAGTTGGAAGGCGAGCGTATCCGTGATAAGAAGGCTCGTTATGAAAAAATTGCAGAGCGTGCTCTTACCGACTTAGAGGAATTTTTAACGGTCTAATTTTTTTGAAAGAATTGCTCATGATACTATAAAAATCTTAGAAATTGTGATAAAATAGGTAGGATAAAAAAAGGAGAGTGAAAAATGGCGAATCCCAAGTATAAACGTATTTTAATCAAGTTATCAGGTGAAGCCCTTGCCGGTGAACGTGGCGTAGGGATTGATATCCAAACAGTTCAAACAATCGCAAAAGAGATTCAAGAAGTTCATAGCTTAGGTATCGAAATTGCCCTTGTTATTGGTGGAGGAAATCTCTGGCGTGGGGAACCTGCTGCAGAAGCAGGAATGGACCGCGTTCAGGCAGATTACACTGGAATGCTTGGGACCGTTATGAATGCTCTTGTGATGGCAGATTCATTGCAACAAGTTGGTGTCGATACGCGTGTACAAACAGCTATTGCCATGCAACAAGTGGCAGAACCTTATGTACGTGGACGTGCCCTTCGTCACCTTGAAAAAGGCCGTATCGTTATCTTTGGTGCTGGAATTGGTTCACCTTACTTCTCAACAGATACAACAGCGGCCCTTCGTGCAGCTGAAATCGAAGCAGATGCCATTCTTATGGCTAAAAATGGCGTAGATGGTGTTTACAATGCCGATCCTAAGAAAGACAAGACAGCTGTTAAAGTTTGAAGAATTGACCCACCGTGACGTTATCAATAAAGGTCTTCGTATCATGGACTCAACAGCTTCAACCCTCTCAATGGATAACGACATTGACTTGGTTGTCTTCAACATGAACCAACCAGGCAACATCAAACGTGTCGTATTTGGTGAAAATATCGGAACAACAGTTTCAAACAATATCGAAGAAAAGGAATAAGAAAATTATGGCTAACGCAATTGTAGAAAAAGCTAAAGAGAGAATGACCCAGTCTCACCAATCACTTGCTCGTGAATTTGGTGGTATCCGTGCTGGCCGTGCCAATGCAAGCTTGCTTGACCGTGTACATGTAGAATACTATGGAGTAGAAACTCCTCTTAACCAAATCGCTTCAATTACGATTCCAGAAGCGCGTGTTTTGTTGGTAACACCATTTGACAAGTCTTCATTGAAAGACATCGAACGTGCCTTGAACGCTTCTGATCTTGGTATTACACCAGCTAATGACGGTTCTGTGATCCGCTTGGTTATCCCAGCTCTTACAGAAGAAACTCGTCGTGACCTTGCCAAAGAAGTGAAGAAGGTCGGTGAAAATGCTAAAGTGGCTGTCCGCAATATCCGTCGTGATGCTATGGACGAAGCTAAGAAACAAGAAAAAGCAAAAGAAATCACTGAAGACGAATTGAAGACTCTTGAAAAAGATATTCAAAAAGTAACAGACGATGCTGTGAAACACATCGACGACATGACTGCCAATAAAGAAAAAGAACTCTTGGAAGTCTAAAAATAAACAGAAAAACTCAGTTGGCATTGCTGGCTGAGTTTTATTCGAAAGAAGGAAATATGAATACAAATCTTGCAAGTTTTATCGTTGGACTCATCATCGATGAAAATGACCGTTTTTACTTTGTGCAAAAGGATGGTCAGACCTATGCTCTTGCTAAAGAAGAAGGTCAACATACAGTAGGGGATACGGTCAAAGGTTTTGCCTACACGGATATGAAGCAAAAACTCCGCTTGACCACTCTAGAAGTGACTGCCACTCAGGACCAATTTGGTTGGGGAACTGTAACGGAAGTTCGTAAAGACTTGGGTGTCTTTGTGGATACAGGTCTTCCTGACAAGGAAATCGTTGTGTCACTCGATATTCTCCCTGAGCTCAAGGAACTCTGGCCTAAGAAGGGTGATCAACTCTACATCCGTCTTGAAGTGGACAAGAAAGACCGTATCTGGGGACTCTTGGCTTATCAAGAAGACTTCCAACGTCTGGCTCGTCCTGCCTACAACAACATGCAGAACCAAAACTGGCCAGCCATTGTTTACCGCCTCAAGCTGTCAGGAACTTTTGTTTACCTACCAGAAAATAACATGCTTGGTTTTATCCATCCCAGTGAGCGCTACGCAGAGCCACGTTTGGGGCAAGTGTTAGATGCGCGTGTCATTGGTTTCCGTGAAGTGGACCGTACCTTGAACCTCTCCCTCAAACCACGTTCCTTTTGAAATGTTGGAAAATGATGCCCAGATGATTTTGACCTACTTGGAAAGCAATGGCGGTTTCATGACCTTAAATGATAAGTCATCTCCAGACGACATCAAGGCAACCTTTGGCATTTCTAAAGGTCAGTTCAAGAAAGCACTCGGTGGCTTGATGAAGGCTGGCAAAATCAAGCAAGACCAGTTTGGTACAGAGTTGATTTAGGCCTTATAGACATGATAAAAGAAACTTGAAGAAATGAGTTTAGAGGAACTCTGGCAACTTTTTCCTATTTTTCTAGTAGAGCACAAGTCAGAGTGGAAAGACTGGTATGAATTGGAGAAAAGCAAAGTCTGAAAAAAATATTGGGTGCAAATGTTATTAAAAGAATAGAACATATCGGTAGCACTGCTATCCCTAATATTTGGGCCAAAAATATCGTTGATATTCTGCTAGAAGTAGGTAGAATAGAGGATTTAGCAAGAGTTAGGGATTTATTGGTGAAGAATGGTTGGCTAGTGATGTCGGAGAGTCCTAACAGGATTTCGCTAAATAAAGGATATACAGAGCAGGGATTTGCTGAGAAAGTTTTTCATTTACATTTGCGAATGACGGGAGATCATGACGAGATTTATTTTAGAGATTATCTCTGCCAGCATCCAGATATTGCCCAAGCGTATCAGGAATTAAAACTCAGTTTGTGGAAAAAATTTGAACACAATCGAGACGCCTATACTGATGCGAAAACGGATTTTATAAACCACTATGTGTCAGAGGCTAAGTCCAGTAATTTTTAAAAGATCAGAAAAGTTTCATCAAAAAAAGTCTTGATAGGAGAAAGAATTGAGAAAATCATTTTACACTTGGCTCATGACTGAGCGCAATCCTAAAAGTAACAGTCCCAAAGCTATCTTGGCAGACCTCGCTTTTGAAGAGTCAGCCTTTCCAAAACACACAGATGATTTTGATGAGGTGAGTCGCTTTTTAGAGGAACATGCCAGTTTCTCTTTCAACCTAGGAGACTTTGACGCTATCTGGCAAGAATACTTAGAACACTAGCATGATTCATTGGGTTTGGGCTAGTAATTTCTCCACCCCTTTGCTATAATAAAAAGAAATAAAAGGATTAGAGAGGTTCTTTATTTGAAGGAACATTCAATAGACATTCAACTGAGTCATCCAGATGACTTGTTTCATCTTTTTGGTTCCAATGAACGCCATCTTCGTTTGATGGAAGAAAAGCTTGATGTGGTGATTCATGCTCGTACGGAGATTGTGCAGGTTTTGGGAGAAGAGTCTGCCTGTGAGGAAGCCCGTCAGGTTATTCAGGCTTTGATGGTCTTGGTAAATCGTGGGATGACCGTTGGTACGCCAGATGTGGTGACTGCGATTAGCATGGTCAAAAACACGATGAAATCGACAAGTTTGTCGCCCTTTACGAAGAAGAAATCATCAAAGACAATACTGGGAAACCTATCCGTGTCAAAACCTTGGGTCAAAAACTTTATGTGGATAGTGTCAAACAGCATGATGTGACCTTTGGAATTGGGCCTGCAGGGTACAGGGAAGACCTTCCTTGCAGTGACCTTGGCAGTGACAGCCCTTAAACGTGGGCAAGTCAAGCGGATTATCCTAACTCGTCCAGCAGTAGAAGCAGGAGAGAGTCTAGGTTTTCTTCCGGGTGATCTCAAAGAGAAGGTAGATCCTTACCTTCGACCTGTTTATGATGCCTTGTATCAGATTCTGGGCAAAGACCAAACGACTCGTCTCATGGAGCGTGAAATTATCGAGATTGCGCCCCTTGCCTACATGCGTGGACGGACCTTGGATGATGCCTTTGTCATTCTCGATGAGGCGCAAAATACGACCATCATGCAGATGAAGATGTTCTTGACTCGTTTAGGTTTTAATTCTAAGATGATTGTCAATGGAGATATCAGTCAGATTGACCTACCGCGTAACGTCAAGTCCGGTTTGATTGATGCCCAAGAAAAAGCTCAAGAACATTCACCAGATTGACTTTGTTCATTTTTTTCAGCCAAGGATGTGGTTCGTCATCCAGTTGTCGCTCAGATTATCCGAGCCTATGAACCAGCTCCAGTTAAAGATGAAGAAAAAGAATCAAGAAGTAGAATAACTTGCATAAAGCCTGAAAGCATAATATTGAGAGAATACATTTTGATCCCCTTTTTATCTTAAGGTGATGAAAATCAATTTCTTAAAGTTGAAGCCATTTCTAACATGAGATCATGTTCATTATAGATTATATGGGATTTTTTTCCCTATGGTAACAGAGGGTTTATAACCCTTACATTGGTTTTTGCATATTGTAGAAATTATACCGTTATAGAAACAGAACCCCGTGATTGGACTCATCACGGGGGATTTTTTAGTCATTGAAGAAAAATGGTGGAGCATATTTTTTTAGAATTTCAAAGCAAGTCTGTGCTTCTTCAGCATTTTCACAGATAAGAAGGCAGACATCATCACCACATATGGTGGCCACGATTTGTTTGAAATCAAGCGCATCGAGAACAGCTCCAAACGATTGGGCAAGACCTGGCAAGGTTTTGAGGACAACCTGATGCTGAACAGGGCGTAGCATGACCAAGCCATCCTCCATATAGTTTTTCCAAGCGTTTTTTTCCCATTTGGAGATGGAACCGGTATTTAAAAACGTAGTAAGAATGATCTGCTTCACGAACTTTTGAGAGATTCATGGTTTTGATATCGCGTGAGAGAGTGGCCTGGGTGACTTGAATATCATTTTCAGCTAGTAAGGCTTGCAACTCTGCCTGTGTATGAATCTTATTTTTGGCTACAAGCGCACGGATGAGTTGGTGTCTATGTTTAGATTTATTCATATAAAGCTGCCTCCTTTTATGAGGGGATGATGATAGTGGACTGTGCTAAATCAACAGTCAAGTGATAGTCTGTATTATCTCGAATTGTAATCTCAAAGTCTGTTGTATAGAGAACCAAACGGAGAGTATCTCCTTCTTTAAGTTTGTAGATAGTTGGTTGAAGCTCTAGCTTGAAATCCATCCATTCATTGGGTTGAATTGCTTCAATCCTTAAGAGGTCACTTCGATTTTGCAAATTAAGGTAGCCTTTGGTGATGACACGTTGGGCGCTTGGATTGAATGGCAGTTCACAGAGATTTTCAAGCATGTGGTAGCGACCGTTGTCAATGGTTCTAGCACTTAAAACAGCTGGATAAGGCTGTAGGTACTTCTTTTGTCCAAGTTCTAGCAGTTGGGCAGAAAGTAGACCCTTGTTTGTACTTGATTTGACCCGAAGTTTCAGCTCCACTCGGCCATTTAAATGAATGTCTTGACTTACTGGGAGGTCAATGGTGATCTGATTGGCTTTTTCCTTGGTAAAGTTCTGTGTTGAAGGTTTGGTAAGTCTTGCCATAACGCTCAAAAATCTTTTTGATCATACTGGTTTTGAATCACTTTTTTTCTTCAGTTCCAAGTGAGAAAGTATGCAATTCATCTTGTTTGCCAAAACCATCAAGACTCTGCCATGTTTGAGGCGCAGTATTGTCTTGCCAGATGACAGTAGGAAGTTGATAGTCTGTTGCAAGTCCTAACAATTTCTTACTTAACAAGGCATTCATGGACTCGCGGAAGTCAATCGACTGCCAGTTATTCATATAAACGTGGGCACCATGATGGAAAAAGAGATGCTTGTTAATATGGTCAGAAAGAGCATGAAACATCTGGTATACATGAAGTGGTTTGACATTCCAGTCCTGGGAACCATGCGTAAAGACGACCTCAGCTTTAACCTTTTGAGCATTGAGCAGATAGTTGCGGTCATGCCAAAATTGATTGTAGTCACCAGTCTTGCGATCGAGTTTCTCTTTAACCTTCTCTAAGTCTGCCTGATGAGCTTCGTTAGCACGGATATAGTCACCGGCTAAGAGATTGCGGGAGTAGGTCAATTCAGCAAGTGAGTCAAAATCCTCACCTGGATAACCACCAGGGCTGGTTACCAGACCATTTTCACGATAGTAGTTATACCAAGAGGAAATACCTGCTTCTGCGATGATTACTTCTAAGCCATCCACACCAGTTGTCGCAAGACCATTGGACATGGTGCCTAGATAGGAAATACCTGTTGTTGCGACTTTTCCGTTTGACCAGTCGGCCTTGATTTGACGTTTGCGTGTGTGATCCGTGAAAGCACGGCAACGGCCATTAAGCCAGTCAATCACATTTTTATATGCTTCAATCTGCTGGTAGTCCCCATTGGTCATGAGACCTTGGGGAATCCTTGGTTCCAACACCCGATACATAGAGATTAGCAAATCCTCGTGGGAGGAAGTAATCGTTGAGAGTGTAAGAGCTATTGATGTGAGTTAGCTTTTCCTCAGCCTCAGAGACGAGTTCGGCTTGACCAAGAGGCTCGACTAAATTTAGCTTAGGCTTCTCAAGTTCAATGGTGTGGGGCGGTTTGATTTCAAGCTCTCCTTCCATTTTGTAGAGAGCCTTGTCGCTGGCTTTGTCGTTGGTCCCTTGGTGATAAGGGCTTGCAGTCATAACTGCTGGAATCTGTCCATCATAGCGAGGACGAATAATACTAACCTTGACTAAGTCAGGGAGACCATCTTTATCAGTATCCACACGACTCTCTACATAAACAACTTCACGAATAACATCGTGACTAGAGAAGGTTGCCAAGCTCTTGCCGTTAAAGTAGTGGTAGTGATTATCTTCTGCAATTAGTCCATCACTAACAAGCTGGTCGATGAGCGTATTTCCTTTCTTCGTTCGTGTATTTAGCAATTGATAAAGATTTTCAATCAAATCTCCATAAATAATAGGAAATCCAGTTTCTTTACGGAATTGTTCAGCATCCCCAAAGTCAATAAGAAAGTTGAAGCCCAAAAGTTGAAAAACTACGGTATAGAAAATATCAGCAGTCAACTCTTTATCAGACTGAAAGAAGCTCAAAAGGTCCGTTTCTCTATCTGCAGCTAGGGTGGATAGAGCATAATCGGTATTATTATTATAAGTGAAAAAACTCCAGCGGACAAATTGTTCAAGTTGTTTTTTTGATGATTGCTCTAGTACCAGCTTCAAACCAAGTTGGGATAACTCGCGCAAAACTTGCGAATGAGAAACGGGCAAGTAGCTGAATTGATTAAAACGCATGGCGCTCTCCTTTAGAAATATTCTAAATTTAGTATATCAAAAATAAGGTAAAAAAAGATATTGTTGACCTATGATGAAGTCAATTTAAAAAGAGGCCGAAACAGGGATCAAACTATCTTAAAAACGTGGAGATTTCAGCACAATAGCATTCAGATTTTGAGAACAGCTTGGTTTTATAGGTGAGAGTTAAAGGAATGGTCTTCTACCTTTTCATTCTAGTTTTTAAAATGGTATAATAGTACCATATCTAAAGCAAGGAGGAGATGGAATGATTGCACAGCTCGATACCAAGACTGTATACAGTTTTATGGAAAGTGTGGTTTCGATTGAAAAATATGTACATACAGCTAAAGAGTATGGCTACTCTCACCTTGCTATTATGGATGTGGATAATCTCTATGGAGCCTATCATTTTCTAGAAGTGACTCGTAAGTATGGCATCCAACCTTTAATTGGTCTTGAAATGACCTTGATCAAAGATGAGGAGAATATTTCTCTTCGTTTTCTAGCCCTATCCACTAAAGGTTATCAAGAGTTGATGAAGTTATCCACTTTAAAAATGACTGGACGGAAAAATTGGTCTGACTTCACCTCCCACCTCGAAGATGTGGCCATTATTGTTCCCTATTTTAATGGGGTCGAACAGCTGGATTTGGGACTTGAATATTTTATCGGCGTCAGTCCAGATACTCCTCAAGAGGTCTTTACCAAACCCATTCTTCCACTGTATCAGGTCAACTCTTTTGAGAAAGAAGACATACAGGTTTTGCAAATCTTGTCAGCAATCAAGGATAATGTCAGTCTGAGAGAAGTGGATGTGCATTCACAACAAGGAATCTTTCTACCAGCCTCAGACTTAGAAGCTCGATTTAAAAATCGCTTCCCTCAGGCACTTACCAATCTCCAAGGTGTGATAGAGAATATTAGCTACCAAATTGATCCAAGTTTAAAACTCCCTCGCTTTAACCCGGAAAGACCAGCGGTAGAAGAACTTAGAGAGAGGGCTGAGCAAGGGTTGATAAGCAAGGGGCTAACCTCAGCTATCTATCGTGAACGACTGAATGAAGAATTAGCTGTGATTCATGATATGGGATTTGACGACTATTTCCTTGTGGTTTGGGATTTGTTGCGTTTTGGACGTTCTCAAGGCTACTATATGGGAATGGGACGAGGCTCAGCTGTAGGTAGCTTGGTAGCCTACTCACTTGACATCACAGGGATTGATCCAGTCGAGAAGAACTTGATTTTCGAGCGCTTTTTAAATCGTGAGCGTTACACCATGCCTGATATTGATATTGACATTCCAGACCTTTATAGACCAGAGTTCATTCGTTATGTTCGTGATCGGTATGGAAGTCAACACGTGGCGCAGATTGTCACTTATTCGACCTTTGGAGCCAAACAAGCAATTCGGGATGTTTTCAAACGTTATGGTGTCCCTGAGTATGAATTAACAAATATTACGAAAAAAATCAGTTTCGAGATACGCTAACGACAGCTTATGAGAAGAATTTTGCAATTTAGGCAGGTCATCAATAGCAAGATTGAATACCAAAAAGCTTTTGAGATTGCTCGAAAGATTGAAGGTTATCCTCGTCAGACCTCTATCCATGCGGCAGGAGTCGTTATGAGTGACCAGGATCTGACAGACTATATTCCTCTAAAATACGGTGAGGACATGCTAATCACTCAATATGATGCACATGCAGTTGAAGCAAATGGCCTTCTAAAAATGGATTTCCTAGGTCTGCGTAACTTGACTTTCGTACAGAAAATGCAGGAATTACTTGCGGAATCAGAGGGCGTTCATCTAAAAATCGAAGAGATTGATCTGGAAGACAAAGCAACCTTGGCCCTCTTTGCGTCTGGAAATACGAAAGGTATTTTCCAATTTGAACAACCAGGAGCCATTCGACTCTTGAAACGAGTTCAGCCGCAAGTCTTTGAAGAAGTGGTAGCAACGACATCCCTCAACAGACCTGGTGCTAGTGATTATATCGATAATTTTGTGGCTCGTAAGCATGGCAAAGAAAAGGTGACGGTGCTGGATCCTGCCTTGGAGGACATCCTCTCATCAACCTACGGTATCATGCTCTATCAAGAGCAAGTCATGCAGGTAGCTCAGCGCTTTGGAGGCTTTAGTCTTGGAAAAGCTGACATTCTCAGACGAGCCATGGGTAAGAAAAATGCTAAAGAGATGCATTTGATGAAGGAAGATTTTATCGCTGGTGCAGTTAAACTCAGGGCATTCAGAAGAAAAAAAGCCAATCAAGTTTTTTTGCAGTGATGGAAAAAGTTTGCAGGCTATGGATTTAATAGATCCCACGCCTATGCCTACTCAGCCCTGGCATTTCAGCTTGCTTATTTCAAGACGCATTATCCTGCTATTTTCTTCCAAGTCATGTTGAATTACTCCAGCAGTGATTACATAGTAGATGCTCTGCAGATGGGATTTGAAGTAGCGTCTTTAGCAATCAACAGCATTCCCTATCATGATAAGATTACCCAGAAGACAATCTATCTTGGTTTGAAAGCCATTAAGGGTATGCCAAGAGATTTTTCTTATTGGATTATCGAAAATCGTCCTTTCTCAAGTATTGAAGATTTCATCACACGTCTTCCTAAGAATTACAAGAAACTATCGCTTTTGTCTCCTTTGGTTGAACTTGGGCTCTTTGATGACTTTGACAAGAACCGCCAGAAAATCCTAGTGAACCTACCAAACCTATTTGTCTTTGTTGAGGAGTTGGGAGGACTATTTGCAGATGCAAGCTATAGTTGGACGGAGGCTGATGATTTCTAGAAGCAGAGAAATTTTTACAAGGAGCAGGAACTGATTGGGGTTGGTATCAGTGCTCATCCTATCCAAACGCTTGCCAAACAAGCCCTTTATCCAACGACAGCCATTGCTACTCTTACTGAGGGGAGTCAAGCAACACTTCTAGTTGAAGTGCAAAAGCTAAAAGTCATTCGAACCAAGAAGGGCGAAAGCATGGCCTTTCTACAGGTTCATGATAGTAAGTCTCGGATGGATGTGACTGTATTTTCGGATCAGTATCGAAAATTCGCCTCTATCCTATCCGAAGGGAAATTTTACTATATCAATGGGAAGGTTCAATCTCGAGATGGTCGTCTGCAAATGATTGCACAAGATTTGAAAGAAGCAGTGGCTGAGCGATTCTGGATTCAAGTTAAAAATCACGACTACGATAAAGAAATTTCAACTATCTTGGAACAATATAAAGGATCAATTCCTGTGATTATCAGGTATGAAGAGGAACAGAAAACGGTTGTATCCACACAACATTTTGTAAGAAAAGATTCTACTCTACAGGAAAAATTAGAGGGAATTGCTATGAAAACGATTTATCGCTAAAAAAATACGGAAAAATAGAAGAATTTTTCGATTTAAATGTGGTATAATCAGTAAGAATGTTAAAAGAAAAAGGAGCATAAACCAAATGAAACGTATTGCTGTTTTGACCAGTGGTGGAGACGCCCCTGGTATGAATGCTGCCATCCGTGCGGTAGTTCGCCAAGCAATCTCAGAAGGAATGGAAGTTTTTGGTATCTATGATGGATACGCAGGTATGGTTGCCGGTGAAATTTATCCACTTGATGCTGCTTCAGTTGGAGACATCATTTCACGTGGTGGTACTTTCCTTCACTCTGCTCGTTATCCTGAGTTTGCACAACTTGAGGGCCAACTTAAAGGGATTGAGCAGTTGAAAAAACACGGTATCGAAGGAGTCGTAGTTATCGGTGGAGATGGTTCTTATCATGGAGCTATGCGCTTGACTGAACATGGGTTCCCAGCTATTGGACTTCCAGGAACTATTGATAATGATATCGTAGGAACTGATTTCACAATTGGATTTGATACTGCAGTTACTACTGCAATGGATGCGATTGATAAAATTCGTGATACATCATCAAGTCATCGTCGAACTTTCGTTGTTGAAGTAATGGGACGTAATGCTGGTGATATCGCTCTTTGGGCAGGTATCGCAACTGGTGCTGACGAAATCATCATCCCTGAAGAAGGTTTCAAGATGGAAGAAATCGTAGCAAGCATCAAAGCTGGTTATGAGCACGGTAAAAAACACAACATTATCGTTTTGGCAGAAGGTGTTATGTCGGCAGCTGAATTTGGTCAAAAACTAAAAGAAGCTGGAGACACAAGCGACCTTCGTGTAACAGAACTTGGTCACATCCAACGTGGTGGTTCACCAACCGCTCGTGACCGTGTATTGGCATCACGCATGGGTGCACACGCTGTTAAACTCCTTAAAGAGGGAATCGGTGGTGTTGCTGTTGGTATCCGAAACGAAAAAATGGTTGAGAATCCAATTCTTGGCACAGCAGAAGAAGGAGCTTTGTTTAGCCTAACAGCTGATGGTAAGATTGTTGTTAACAACCCTCATAAAGCTGATCTTGAACTTTCTGCGTTGAACAAGAGCTTGTCCTAATCAACTTTCATTAATTTGGTAACATGACCATAAAAGGTCGAATTATATAAAGGAGTCACAAAAATCATGAACAAACGTGTAAAAATCGTTGCAACTTTAGGTCCTGCGGTTGAAATCCGTGGAGGTAAAAAATTCGGTGAAGACGGATACTGGGGTGAAAAAAACTTGACGTTGAAGCTTCAGCTAAAAAAATATTGCTCAGCTGATTGAAGCTGGAGCAAACACTTTCCGTTTCAACTTCTCACACGGTGACCACCAAGAACAAGGTGAGCGTATGGCAACTGTTAAACTTGCTGAAAAAATTGCAGGTAAAAAAGTTGGTTTCCTTCTTGATACTAAAGGACCTGAAATCCGTACTGAATTGTTCGAAGGTGATGCAAAAAGAGTACTCTTACAAAACTGGTGAAAAAAATCCGCGTTGCGACTAAACAAGGAATCAAATCAACTCGTGAAGTGATTGCTTTGAACGTTGCTGGTGCTCTTGATATCTACGATGATGTTGAAGTTGGTCATCAAGTCTTGGTTGACGATGGTAAACTTGGTCTTCGCGTTTTCTCAAAAGATGATGAAACTCGCGAATTTGAAGTTGTAGTTGAAAATGATGGTATCATTGCTAAACAAAAAAAGGTGTAAACATCCCTAACACGAAAATTCCTTTCCCAGCTCTTGCTGAACGTGATAACGATGATATCCGTTTTGGTTTGGAACAAGGTATCAACTTCATCGCGATTTCATTTGTACGTACTGCTAAAGACGTTAACGAAGTTCGTGCAATCTGTGAAGAAACCGGAAACGGCCATGTTCAATTGTTCGCGAAAATCGAAAACCAACAAGGTATCGACAACTTGGATGAAATCATCGAAGCTGCTGACGGTATCATGATTGCCCGTGGTGATATGGGTATCGAAGTACCATTCGAAATGGTTCCGGTTTACCAAAAAATGATCATTACTAAAGTCAATGCAGCTGGTAAAGTTGTTATCACAGCAACAAACATGCTTGAAACAATGACTGAAAAACCACGTGCAACTCGTTCAGAAGTATCAGACGTATTTAACGCTGTTATCGACGGAACTGACGCTACAATGCTTTCAGGTGAGTCTGCAAACGGTAAATACCCACTTGAGTCAGTAACAACAATGGCTACAATTGACAAGAATGCACAAACTCTTCTTAACGAGTACGGACGTTTGAACTCAGATACTTTCGAACGTAACTCTAAGACAGAAGTTATGGCTTCAGCTGTTAAAGATGCTACTAACTCAATGAACATCAAATTAGTTGTTACCCTTACTAAGACTGGTCACACAGCACGTTTGATTTCTAAATACCGTCCAAATGCTGATATCTTAGCATTGACATTCGATGAATTGACAGAGCGTGGATTGATGTTGAACTGGGGTGTTATCCCAATGTTGACTGAAGCTCCATCATCAACTGATGATATGTTCGAAATCGCTGAACGTAAAGCAGTTGAAGCAGGACTTGTAGAATCTGGTGACGATATCGTTATCGTGGCAGGTGTGCCGCTTGGAGAAGCTGTCCGTACAAACACAATGCGTATCCGTACAGTACGTTAATCTAACATTTCAAAGCCTATCATATCAAGCTTCATGGCTTGTGTGATAGGTCTTTTTTCTATTTTAGAAGATAAAAAGAGAGAGAATTTTATTAAACAGAAATGGGAAAAATAGGAGAACTATGGTATAATAGAATGTAAAAGACCTTTTTTTAGTAAATTTTTGAAAGAGTATAACATGAGAAAAAAATTGTCATCAATGGTGGACATCCATTGCAAGGTGAAATCACTATTAGCGGTGCTAAGAATAGTGTTGTAGCATTAATTCCTGCTATTATACTGGCAGATGATGTTGTCACTTTGGATTGTGTCCCAGATATTTCAGACGTTGCTAGTCTTGTAGAGATTATGGAAATCATGGGAGCGAAAGTAAAACGCTACGATGATGTTTTGGAGATTGATCCTAGAGGTGTTCAGAATATTCCAATGCCTTATGGCAAGATCAATAGCCTTCGTGCATCTTATTATTTCTACGGAAGTCTTTTAGGTCGCTTTGGTGAAGCTACGGTTGGACTTCCTGGCGGATGTGATCTGGGACCTCGTCCGATTGATCTTCATCTCAAAGCTTTCGAAGCTATGGGAGCTAAGGTGAGTTATGAGGGAGACAATATGAATTTGTCTGCTCAAGGAATGGGTCTTCATGGTGCAAGTATCTACATGGATACAGTCAGTGTTGGCGCAACGATTAACACCATGATTGCGGCTGTTAAGGCTAAGGGACGGACTGTTATTGAAAATGCAGCTCGTGAACCAGAAATCATCGATGTGGCTACCCTTTTGAATAATATGGGGGCCCACATTCGTGGTGCAGGGACTGATATTATCATTATTGATGGTGTCGAGAAACTTCATGGAACGCGCCACCAAGTCATTCCAGACCGCATTGAAGCAGGAACCTATATTTCACTTGCTGCAGCGGTTGGTAAAGGAATCCGTATTAACAATGTCCTCTATGAGCATCTTGAAGGCTTTATCGCCAAACTGGAGGAAATGGGCGTTCGTATGACTGTCTCTGAGGATAGTATTTTCGTTGAAGAACAATCTGATTTGAAGGCCATCAATATCAAAACAGCTCCTTATCCTGGTTTTTGCAACGGATTTGCAACAGCCTATCACACCGCTTTTTGCTGACAGCTCAAGGTCGTGGTACTATTATTGATACTATTTATGAAAAAAACGTGTCAACCATGTCTTTGAGTTAGCAAAAAAATGGATGCGGATATTACGACTACAAATGACCATATTTTTCTACACTGGTGGACGTGTTCTACATGGTGCCAAGGTGAAAGCGACAGACCTTCGTGCTGGTGCCGCACTTGTGATTGCTGGATTGATGGCCCAAGGACAGACTGAAATTACAAATATTGAGTTTATCCTTCGTGGCTACTCAGATATTATTGAAAAACTACGTAGTCTTGGAGCGGATATTACACTCGTCGAAGACTAAACCGTTGAGGTGATTATGAATATTTGGACCAAATTAGCAATGTTTTCTTTCTTTGAAACGGAGCGCTTGTATTTGCGTCCTTTCTTTTTTAGTGACAGCAAAGCCTTTTATGAAATTGCTTCTAATCCTGAAAATCTACAATTTATTTTTCCTAGTCAAGCAAGTTTAGAAGAGAGTCAATATGCTCTTGCCAACTATTTTATGAAGGCTCCTCTAGGTGTCTGGGCAATCTGTAGCCAAGACAATCAGGAAATGATTGGCTCCATTAAATTTGAAAAGATCGATGAAATCAAGAAAGAGGCAGAAATTGGTTACTTCTTAAAAAAAGGATTCTTGGTCACAGGGTTTTATGACAGAAGTAGTTACCAAACTATGTCAGCTTTCATTTGAAGAATTTGGTTTAAAACAATTATCCATCATCACTCATCTGGAGAATCAAGCTAGTCAGAAAGTCGCCTTAAAATCGGGATTTAGTCTCTTCCGACAGTTTAAGGGAAGCGATCGCTATACACGAAAAATGAGGGACTACCTTGAATTTCGATACATAAAAGGAGAGTTCAGTGAGTAAACACCAAGAAATCTTAAGTTATCTGGAAGAGTTACCAATAGGAAAACGTGTCAGTGTTCGTAGCATTTCCAATCACTTGGGTGTCAGTGATGGGACGGCTTATCGTGCCATTAAAGAAGCTGAAAACCGTGGAATTGTAGAAACTCGACCTCGTAGTGGAACCATTCGTGTCAAATCTCAGAAAGTGGCGATTGAAAAACTGACCTATGCAGAGATTGCAGAAGTAACCTCATCTGAAGTCTTGGCTGGTCAGGAAGGGTTGGACAGGGAATTCAGCAAATTTTCAATCGGGGCTATGACCGAGCAGAATATCTTGTCCTATCTGAATGATGGTGGTTTGTTAATCGTTGGAGACCGTACTCGTATTCAACTTTTGGCTTTGGAAAATGAAAATGCAGTTCTGGTGACGGGTGGTTTTCATGTGCATGAGGATGTACTGGAACTTGCCAATCAGAAAGGAATCCCTGTTTTACGAAGCAAGCATGATACCTTTACAGTTGCAACCATGATCAATAGAGCTTTGTCAAATGTGCAGATTAAGACAGACATTTTAACAGTTGAAAAAATCTATCGTCCTAGTCATGAGTATGGCTTTTTGAGGGAAACGGACACAGTGAAAAGACTATTTGGACTTGGTACGTAAGAACAGAAGTAGTCGTTTCCCAGTCATTAACCAACACCAAGTGGTTGTTGGGGTTGTTACCATGCGAGATGCGGGGGATAAATCACCAAGCACAACGATTGATAAGGTGATGACTCGTAGTCTCTTCCTGACAGGATTGGCAACGAATATAGCTAATGTCAGTCAACGGATGATCGCAGAAGATTTTGAGATGGTCCCAGTCGTGAGAAGCAATCAAACTTTGCTCGGGGTGATTACAAGACGAGATGTCATGGATAAGATGAGTCGTTCTCAGGTTTCAGCCTTTGCCGACTTTTTTTCAGAGCAAATCGGTCAGAAGTTGTCTTATCATCACGACGAAGTTGTGATTACAGTTGAGCCCTTTATGCTTGAAAAGAACGGAGTTTTGGCAAATGGTGTTCTTGCTGAAATTTTAACTCATATGACACAGGATTTGGTGGCAAATAGCAGACGCAATCTCATCATTGAGCAGATGCTAATTTACTTCTTGCAGGCTGTGCAGATAGATGATACTCTGCGTATTCAGGCTCGTATTATTCATCACACAAGACGTTCAGCTATTATTGATTATGATATTTATCATGGTCATCAGATTGTTTCAAAAAGCAAATGTTACAGTTAAAATCAATTAGAATCTAGGAGAAAAAAATGATAACTTTAAAAATCAGCACGTGAAATCGAAGCCATGGACAAGGCAGGTGATTTCCTCGCTAGTATCCATATCGGCTTACGTGATTTGATTAAGCCTGGCGTGGATATGTGGGAAGTAGAAGAGTATGTTCGTCGCCGTTGCAAAGAGGAGAATTTCCTTCCTCTACAGATTGGAGTAGATGGTGCAGTCATGGATTACCCCTATGCCACTTGTTGCTCTCTCAACGACGAAGTAGCTCACGCTTTTTCCACGTCACTACATCTTGAAAGATGGCGACTTGCTCAAGGTTGACATGGTTCTAGGTGGTCCGATTGCCAAATCCGACCTCAATGTGTCAAAACTCAACTTTAATAATGTTGAGCAAATGAAAAAAATACACCCAAAAGTTATACTGGTGGTTTAGCAGACTCGTGCTGGGCTTATGCGGTCGGTACACCGTCTGAAGAAGTGAAAAAAACTTGATGGATGTGACCAAGGAAGCTATGTATATAGGGATTGAGCAAGCGGTTGTTGGCAATCGTATCGGAGATATCGGTGCAGCGATTCAAGAATACGCTGAAAGTCGCGGTTATGGCGTCGTGCGTGATTTGGTTGGTCACGGAGTTGGTCCAACTATGCACGAGGAGCCAATGGTTCCTAACTACGGTGTAGCAGGTCGTGGACTCCGTCTCCGTGAAGGAATGGTGCTGACCATTGAACCCATGATCAATACTGGTGACTGGGAAATCGATACAGATATGAAGACTGGCTGGGCTCATAAGACTATTGATGGTGGCTTGTCTTGCCAATATGAACACCAGTTCGTAATTACCAAAGACGGTCCTGTAATCTTGACTAGTCAAGGTGAAGAAGGAACTTATTAAAATGAAGGGAGCTTAGCTCCTTTTTATATTCAGTTTAGATAAAAACAGACAAGCGTAGCAGAGTTGTCACAAATTTTTTTTCTTTTGTAGTAAAAATAAGATTAGAATTTTGTGAAAGTAGGTAATTCGTTGGAGTCTATTATATTTTTTTAGTATCAGTTTTTTTAGCCGGCATACTGTCTTTCTTTTCACCCTTGCATCTTCCCTTTGCTACCAGTCTATGCTGGTATTTTACTGGATGATCAGGGAAATTCGAAAAGCTTTCGCTTTTTCGGAAGAGACGTTGCATGGTCGGGCTTAATTCGGACCTTGTGCTTTATTGCTGGAATCTCCCTTATTTTCTTTATTTTGGGATTTGGAGCTGGATTCTTAGGGCACATGCTCTATGCTGACTGGTTTCGTTATGTAATGGGAGCAGTCATTATCCTTTTGGGCCTTCACCAGATGGAAATCTTACATTTCAATAAACTGGAAGTTCAAAAGACAGTCACCTTCAAACAATCAAAGTCGAATCACTATTTGTCAGCCTTTTTACTTGGGATAACCTTTAGTTTTGGATGGACCCCTTGTATCGGACCAGTTTTAAGTTCGGTCTTGGCTCTGGCGGCTTCAGGAGGGAATGGTGCTTGGCAAGGAGCATTACTAACCTTAGTGTACACATTGGGAATGGCTCTACCTTTCATCATTTTTGGCCTTGGCTTCGGGTTGGATTATGCCCTACTTTTAGTAAACTAAAACCCCATATGATCCTACTAAAGAAAAATTGGGGGAGCTTTGATTATTTTGATGGGATTATTATTAATGCTAGGGCAGTTAAATGCCTTGTCAGGAATTCTTGGATAAAAGGAGAAAAAAGATGAAAAAATGATTTTTTTGCGGGATTGAGTCTCATGTCTTTATTTTTGTTGATTGCCTGTGGCGAAAAAAAGAAACCAAACAAACGAGCAGTTCCCAAACAACCTACTGTACAACAAATCGCAGTAGGAAAGGATGCGCCAGACTTCACCTTGCAGTCTATGGATGGCAAAAGAAGTGAAATTATCAGACTATAAAGGGAAAAAAGGTCTATTTGAAATTCTGGGCCTCTTGGTGTGGACCATGTAAAAAAAGCATGCCTGAGCTGATGGAATTAGCTGCCAAAACACGATCGGGACTTTGAAATACTAAGTGTCGTCGCACCAGGACTACAAGGTGAAAAAAACAGTTGAGGAGTTTCCAAAATGGTACCAAGATCAAGGCTATAAGGACATACCAGTTCTATATGATACCCAAGCAACTACCTTCCAAGCCTATCAAATTCGTAGTATTCCAACGGAATACTTGATTGACAGTCAAGGAAAAAAATTGGAAAAATCCAATTTGGTGCTATTAGCAATGCTGATGCAGAAGCAGCATTTTAAAGAAATGAAATAAAGAAAAAAATCGCGATTGTTCGCGATTTTTTTATAGTTTTTCATTGATAAAGCGGATAAATTGATTCCACCAAACCTTCAAAAAAGAAGGCTTTTTTTCTACTTTCTTTTCAGAAACCATTTCAAAAGATGGTTTTGTCGGAAGTGAGATAACCTTGACCAATCAAATCCTGATCATCATAGGTTAGAGTACCAACAACCTTTCCTTCTTCTAGTGGAGCCATTTCTGGTGTTGATTTCGGTGTGAATTGGAGGGCTGGTGTAGTACCGCTACCGATGCGTTGGACGATGGAAATGTCTGACTTAGCGACAGCTGTCACATTGTCTTCTTTACCATCCAGAACTGTTACTTTACTATCATTGTATGCTTCACCTTTCTGAACAACAGTTTTTAAGGCAAAGTTTGCAGAAATATAATCTAAAAGTGCAGAAGTTGCAGTAAAACGCGCATAAGGGTTGGTATCTTGTTGGTCTGCATTCAAAACAACCGTAATAATACGCATTCCTTTTTCGACTGTCGTTCCAACGAAAGAAGCGCCGGCTTTATCAGTAGTACCTGTCTTTAGTCCATCAACCCCCCCACGATAGGCAGGCATTCCCTCCAACATATAGTTAGTTGAGTGGATTTCAAGTCCTGCAAAGGTAGAAGTTGGTTTTTTGGTGATTTCCAAAACTTGAGGATAATCTCGGATAAGGTTTCGAGCGATGATGGCCACATCGTAAGCGCTTAGTTTGTTTTCCTCATCCTTTTTAGAACCAGGATAGATATTATTTCCAAGTGTTTCGTTATTGAGTCCAGTAGTATTGACAATAGTAGCATCTTGGATACCCCATTCAAGAAGTTTCGCTCTCATCTTGTCAACGAAGTCTTTCTCTGAACCAGCAATTTTTTCAGCAAGAGCAATTGCTGCACTATTGGCACTTGATACTAGAGTCGCTTCCAATAATTGTTCCACTGTGTACTTACGTGCCTCCATAGGAACATTACTAGCCTCAGAATTGGTTGTGAGTTGGTATGGATAGTCAGAGATATCAACTGGGGTAGATAGGCTAATTGTACCTTGATCCAAGGCTTCATAGACTAGGTAGACAGTGAGAATCTTGGTGATTGAAGCAATTTCAACAGCTTGAGTAGCATCTTTTTCGTAGAGAATTTTCCCAGTGTTTGCTTCAACAGCAATGGCATGCTTGGCAGCGACATCAAAATCTTGCGCAGATACAGTAGGAATGGCTGTACCAAAAAAATGATAAGAGTTAGTAAGGATAAAATTATTTTCTTCATAGTAGTTTTATTCTATCACAAAGCAAAAAAATATTCTTGTTTTTATAACAAAGCGACTCAATATTTTTAAGAAATATGATAAAATAGAAAGAAGGAGGTAGCTATGTTCCGTAGAAACAAGTTATTTTTTTGGACAGCTGAAATTTTACTACTAACTCTTATTTTATACCTTTGGAGAGAGATGGGAGCAATTGTCACACCTTTTTGTGATGGTAGCCAATACCATTATGATTCCTTTTTGCTCGGAGGATTTTTTTCTATTACCTAACAAATCCCATCGTAACATTTTTTTAGAAAAAGAAATGTAAAGTCAATCGTTTGATAGGTGTGCTCATCACTCTTTGTGCCTTGATTGGTACAATAGTAGTAGGGATAGTCTACTTGCTACCGATTTTGATCAATCAGTTGACAAGCTTGATTATTTCTAGCCAAAATATCTATAGCCGCTTGCAAGATTTGATATATGATTTATCAATGAATCCAATCTTTCAAAATATTGATATTCAAAAAAACCATTCAACAGTTGAATTTATCTTACGTTGATATTTTTACAAAAACATTCTAAACAGTGTAAGCAATAGTTTAGGCAGCGTTCTTTCAGCCTTGTTTAGTACTGTTTTGATTCTCATTATGACACCAGTCTTTTTGATTTATTTCTTGCTTGATGGTCATAAGTTCCTCCCGATGTTGGAACGAACAGTCCTAAAACATGATAAATTAAACCTCTCCAGTCTCTTGAAGAATTTGAACGCTACTGTAGCACGTTATATCAGTGGAATTGCGATTGATGCGGTCATAATCGGATGTTTGGCCTATGTTGGTTACAGTGTTATTGGCTTGAGGTACGCCTTAGTCTTTGCTATTTTTTCTGGCATTGCCAATCTGATTCCCTATGTTGGTCCAAGTATCGGTCTGATTCCTATGATTATCGCCAATGTCTTTACTGATCCGCACAGAGCTCTCATTGCAGTAATTTATATGCTGATTATTCAACAGGTGGATGGGAATATCCTCTACCCCCGTATCGTCGGAGGGGTTATGAAAGTTCATCCAATCACCATTCTGGTTCTTCTCTTGCTATCTAGCAATATTTATGGTGTTATCGGAATGATTGTAGCAGTGCCAACTTATTCTATCCTAAAAGAAATTACTAAGTTCTTGGCGAAATTATATGAAAAATCATAAAGAAGCCCAAGAAAAAGAACAAGAAAAATCAGAATCAATCTAAAAATCAGGGAGACCTGATTTTTTTGATAAAAAGACTTGAGGTTAGACTGGTCAAAAGTGTTTAAAATGATTCTGTTGGAGAAGGAGAAGAATGGGAAAGTGTGAGATTTAGAATAATTCACAAAATGTGTGTAAAACACTTGCAATTTAGCTGAAATTTGATAAAATAGTAAGGAAAGTTAGACTGTATTGCCTACTGTCTATCTATAAAAATATATTTTATTGGAGGCTTTTACTCAAATGGCAAAAGAAAAAAATACGATCGTAGTAAACCACACGTTAACATTGGTACTATCGGACACGTTGACCACGGTAAAACTACCCTAACTGCAGCTATCACAACTGTATTGGCACGTCGCTTGCCTTCATCAGTTAACCAACCAAAAGACTATGCGTCTATCGATGCTGCTCCAGAAGAACGCGAACGCGGTATCACTATCAATACTGCGCACGTTGAGTACGAAACTGAAAAACGTCACTACGCTCACATCGACGCTCCAGGACACGCGGACTACGTTAAAAACATGATCACTGGTGCCGCTCAAATGGACGGAGCTATCCTTGTAGTAGCTTCAACTGACGGACCAATGCCACAAACTCGTGAGCACATCCTTCTTTCACGTCAGGTTGGTGTTAAACACCTTATCGTCTTCATGAACAAAATCGACTTGGTAGACGACGAAGAATTGCTTGAATTGGTTGAAATGGAAATCCGTGACCTCTTGTCAGAATACGACTTCCCAGGTGACGATCTTCCAGTTATCCAAGGTTCAGCTCTTAAAGCTCTTGAAGGTGACTCTAAGTACGAAGACATCATCATGGAATTGATGAACACTGTTGATGAGTACATCCCAGAACCAGAACGTGACACAGACAAACCATTGCTTCTTCCAGTCGAAGACGTATTCTCAATCACTGGACGTGGTACAGTTGCTTCAGGACGTATCGACCGTGGTACTGTTCGTGTCAACGACGAAATCGAAATCGTTGGTATCAAAGAAGAAACTCAAAAAGCAGTTGTTACTGGTGTTGAAATGTTCCGTAAACAACTTGACGAAGGTCTTGCCGGAGATAACGTAGGTGTCCTTCTTCGTGGTGTTCAACGTGATGAAATCGAACGTGGACAAGTTATCGCTAAACCAGGTTCAATCAACCCACACACTAAATTTAAAGGTGAAGTTTACATCCTTACTAAAGAAGAAGGTGGACGTCACACTCCATTCTTCAACAACTACCGTCCACAATTCTACTTCCGTACTACTGACGTTACAGGTTCAATCGAACTTCCAGCAGGTACTGAAATGGTAATGCCTGGTGATAACGTGACTATCGACGTTGAGTTGATCCACCCAATCGCCGTAGAACAAGGTACTACATTCTCTATCCGTGAGGGTGGACGTACTGTTGGTTCAGGTATGGTTACAGAAATCGAAGCTTAATTCGATTAAGTTCCCAGAAGAACAATTATTTAAGTCAGACACTAAAAGAATCTTGCTTGCAAGGTTCTTTTTTTATTCAATCTGTTTTTTTGAAGTCCTCTACTATAGCGATATGATAGATTTTTTTGATATAATAAAAACTTATGGAAATCGAAAAACCAATCGCATGAATGCACTTTTTTTGAATTTTATGCTGCGCTTTTGACAGACAAGCAAATGAACTATATTGAACTCTACTATGCTGATGATTACAGTCTTGCTGAGATTGCTGAAGAGTTCGGTGTCAGCCGTCAAGCCGTTTATGACAATATAAAGCGGACAGAAAAGATTCTAGAAGATTATGAGATGAAATTGCACATGTACTCGGACTACATCGTTCGTAGTCAGATTTTTGACCAGATCTTGGAGCGTTATCCTAAGGATGACTTTCTGCAGGAGCAGATAGAAATTTTAACAAGCATTGATAATAGAGAATAAGAGGAAAAAAAATGGCATTTGAAAGTTTAACAGAACGTTTACAGAACGTCTTTAAAAATCTACGTAAAAAAGGGGAAAAATCTCTGAGGCTGATGTTCAAGAAGCAACCAAAGAGATTCGTTTGGCCTTGCTGGAAGCCGACGTTGCTTTGCCTGTTGTAAAGGACTTTATCAAGAAGGTTCGTGAACGTGCGGTAGGGCACGAGGTCATTGATACCCTCAATCCTGCCCAACAGATTATTAAAATCGTTGATGAGGAACTGACTGCTGTTTTAGGTTCTGATACGGCAGAGATTATCAAGTCTCCTAAGATTCCGACGATTATCATGATGGTCGGTTTGCAGGGGGCTGGTAAAACAACCTTTGCTGGTAAACTGGCCAACAAACTCAAGAAGGAAGAAAATGCCCGTCCTTTGATGATTGCGGCGGATATCTATCGTCCTGCTGCCATTGATCAGCTTAAAAACATTGGGGCAACAGATTGATGTTCCAGTCTTTGCACTTGGAACAGAAGTACCAGCTGTTGAGATTGTTCGCCAAGGTCTGGAGCAAGCCCAAGCCAATCATAATGACTATGTCTTGATTGATACAGCGGGTCGTTTGCAGATTGATGAGCTCTTGATGAATGAGCTTCGTGATGTTAAGGCCTTGGCTCAACCAAACGAAATTCTGCTCGTCGTTGATGCCATGATTGGTCAAGAAGCGGCCAATGTCGCCCGTGAGTTTAATGCTCAGTTAGAAGTGACTGGGGTTATTCTTACCAAGATTGATGGGGATACTCGTGGTGGTGCGGCTCTATCTGTTCGCCATATCACTGGGAAACCAATCAAGTTCACTGGTACGGGTGAAAAGATTACAGATATCGAAACCTTCCACCCAGATCGTATGTCTAGTCGTATCCTTGGCATGGGGGATATGCTCACTTTGATTGAGAAAGCTTCTCAGGAATACGATGAGCAAAAAGCTCTTGAAATGGCTGAGAAGATGCGTGAAAAACACCTTTGATTTCAATGATTTCATCGATCAATTAGATCAGGTGCAAAACATGGGGCCGATGGAAGACTTGCTCAAGATGATTCCAGGTATGGCTAACAATCCAGCCCTTCAAAATATGAAGGTAGATGAGCGCCAGATTGCTCGTAAACGTGCCATTGTGTCTTCGATGACACCTGAAGAACGTGAAAACCCTGATTTGTTAAATCCAAGTCGTCGCCGTCGTATCGCTGCAGGTTCTGGAAATACTTTTGTTGAAGTCAATAAATTCATCAAAGACTTTCAACCAGGCTAAACAGCTCATGCAAGGTGTCATGTCTGGGGATATGAACAAAATGATGAAGCAAATGGGAATCAATCCAAATAACCTCCCTAAAAAAATATGCCAAATATGGGAGGCATGGATATGTCTGCCCTTGAAGGCATGATGGGACAGGGTGGCATGCCAGATATGTCAGCTCTCGGAGGAGCAGGAATGCCAGATATGAGCCAGATGTTTGGTGGGGGACTCAAGGGTAAAAATCGGTGAATTTGCCATGAAACAGTCCATGAAACGCATGGCCAACAAAAATGAAAAAAAGCTAAGAAGAAAACGCAAATAAAAAAAGGGAAGCAGAAGTGCTTTCCTTTTTATATAAAAATATGTGCTTTCTATGATTAGACAATTTTTCTTAATCGAAAAAAATTACTAAATAGAAAGAGTGATTTCAAAGCCTTGCATCCATTCGGATTTTACTGTAATTTCGATTTTTAAAGCATCTGCTAATTGTTTGACCAGATAGAGGCCCATGCCTGTTGATTTTTTTCTGGTATCTCCCGAGTCTCCTGTAAATCCTTTTTCAAAGATATGAGGGAGATCGCAAGCTTTAACTCCGCAGCCATTATCCCTGATAATCAGAGTGGTGCGCCCCTTGGCTCTTGACATAGAAATCCTAAGTTCAGGCTTGTCAGAGCTATATTTAAGGGCATTGGCGAGGATTTGAGAGAGGATAAATTCAAAACTGCGTTGATCAGTGTAGCAGGTTCCTTGCATATTTTCTAGCTGAATCGTAAAATTCTTTTCTTTGAGTAAGGGATCAAAGTTTTCCAAGAGATCTTGGATACACTCTTCTAGGTCAAGGTCTTCAAATAGAAAAATCATTTTTTTCTCACTTTTTCACCCTATAATAGAATAAGATCTGTGATACATTTTTCTTGGATTTGATTTTTCACATAGTCCAATTTAAAAAGCAGTATACTCAGGTAGTTGGTCACTTTGATTGTCTAAAAGGAGGGAAAAGAAGCGATAAAGGGAAGTTTAATCTCATGCGCCCATTTTTTTCAACATAGTCCTCGTATTCGGATAGTAATGAGTTGAGTTTTCCTATTTCAGCCTGCTTTTTGATAAAGTGTATCTGCCATTTGTTCAATGCTTTCTTTCTCTGAGGCACTTGATAAATGCAATAATTTAAGCTCAGTATCCATCTTAGGGATTGGCTATGAAGGCTTTGTAGGCAGCGGATTTTTTTCTTTTCTTTTTCTTATAAGTAGGGAATGATAGGATGAAAAAAAGAGCAGAACTGTAGCTAAAAAGATAGAGCAGGATGAGGGCTTGAAATATTCTCACATCTGAAAGCCAAAGCAGGACAGCAGTAAATAGATCAAATGCTAAGAGAACAAGTAACCAAGGCAGGTAAGTAGCTAGATATTTTTAGATTATGTTTCATCTGGACTTACCTCTTCTAGCTTGTAACCAATACCTCTGACGGACTTGACTTGAAGGGCAATGCCAGCCTGTTTCATCACCTTTTTGAGTCTTGCAATGTTTACTTGTAGGGCATTTTCATCGATGAACTCAATTGTATTCCATAGTTTCATGCTTAGTTCTTCTTTTGTGACGACAGAATCAGTTGCCACTAATAAGGTTTCTAACAATTTTCCTTGATTTTGAGGGAGTAAAATCGAATGTCCGTTGATATAAAGGGTATAGGTATTTCGATCCAGTAGAAAATTATCTTTTTCAAGTAGATTTTGTCTGCCTTCATAGCGTTTCAAGATATTTTTTATGCGTGCCAAGAATCTTTCTTTCTTGAAAGGCTTTTGTTAGATACTCATCTGCCCCTAATTTTCAGGGCGTAGATCTCATCTTTTAGTTGTTCACGAGAGGTGAGAACCAATATGGGCACAGAGCGTTTTGACTTGAGATTTTTTTACAAATTTGAAAACCTGTTTCTCCTGGCAAATTCAAATCCAGTATGATTAGATTTGTATCGTATTGCAGCACTTGCTGGCTTGTTTCTTTGAAGTCAGTCAACTTATCAACTTGGTAACCAGCTTTCTCTAACAAGATGACAATTTCATCTCGAATCAAGACTTCGTCTTCAATAACGAGAATATGCTTCATATTAGTTCCTCCTTTTCCTCGTTTTTTTAAATTTTATTCTTCTCTTTTTGGGTTCCATTAAGGATAACAAATACTTGTTGCTATTTTTTTCTTTACAATTCTGATATAGATGACTTCAAAATCCAGCTAAGAGCAGTACTATCAGCATGGCTGTGATAAATTTCTGCCCCATGGCCATTCTTGCACTAGCTGGTACTATTCCTGTGAGGAGGGAGCTCACACCGAAACTACTACTGATAAGTGCAAGGGCTATTGGCAGACCGAAATACCAGTTGACTTGCTTTTCTGACGATTTACAAAGAGTTTCATAGTTGGCTCCGAGATGGATTAAGGTTTGGTATCGTCTGTAGGATTGTCTCTGACCCATCAAAAACTGAACGCCAATGATTGTATTAGCGACAACAAGGAAGATGATAGCCAGATAGATAGTGATATAGCTGGCAGAGATAATGTAAAACAATTGTCTTCCCATATTTTGTATATAGCTTTCATAGCCAAGAGAGGTTTGATTTAGCTTTTCATTGGTATCTGAGATAGCTTTCATCAGGCCTTTTTCCTTGACTAGATCAGGAGCCAAGATGCCGCTGACATAGTTCGAATACTGACCATCTGTATAGCTCATAAAGACCTCATCTGGGACTATGAGAGCTACAGAGAGGGTGATTTCACGGTCCGTTACAATCGGTAAAGACTGTACCTCTCCAATCAATTTTACATCATTTCCCATGACTTTGATATGAGGATTTGATTTCAGGACAGAGTTGACGAGACTCTCATCTGGGAGAAAATCTTTCCCCATATACAAGTAGGCTTCCTTACTAGTTAATTCTAGAGGTAGCAGACTCGCAGCCTTTCTAAGTTCATTGTATTCGGAGAGTGGCAAAAGGTGGGAACTAGTATACTGTTTTGAAATTTATGGACTAAAGATTTCCTTGTTTCTTTACTGTCTTTTTGCTCTTTTCAACACCTTGATGAACTGTTCAAAGGACACGGACTCGTGTTCTTTCGGTTTTCCGACTTTGATTTGCAGAATCTTTGAAAACTGTGATGCTAGTCCAGAAGCTTCAAGCTCTTTTTTTAACTGTGTCTATATCAAGATTTTCGTCTGTTTCCTGCTTGCTATCTCTAAAATGTATAATCCAACACGTGGGTTTGATTGCCTGAATTGCCGCTTGCAATGGCAACACCTGCTCCAAAGAGGCACAAGGCAGAGAAGATTAAGAGGGAGCAGATAGCCAGTATAGTTGAGCGCTGGATAACTAATTCCTGAATCTGTCTAAAATTATAGGTATGAAGTTTTCGATTGCTCCCAAGATTGACCAAAATGTCTATAAATAAACGCATACCAAAGAAGAGTAGGATAGTTCCTAGAGTCCCCAAGAGAACAGTGATGCCCATGGTTATGACACTTTCCCAAGCTCGTCCACTCATACCCAAGTAATAAGCTGTTCCTAGAAGCAACATTCCGAGGACGGAAGCAAGAAGGTAGATACCTTTGGGAAGTAGTTTTTTCATCCCAGAAGGTGAATAGGCAAGCAGGTTTCCGATTTCCTTATTGGCTGTTTTTGCACTTAAAAGAACAAAAACAGCTAATTTTACGGCCAGAAAGCCGATGACTGTATAGAATAGAGCTGTAGTAGATAGAGAAAATTGATGCTCGATAATCCCTAGTCCCACAATTTTAGCGGTTATTAGACTAATCAGTTCTGAAATCAAGATGGAAATAGGAAGGCCTATCCCAAGAGCAAGGACACTGTTTCTCAAATCCTCGAGTAGGAGTAGCAAGAACAGTTTGCTTCTTCGCATGCCTAGCGTTAGATACACGCCAAATTCATGTTTTCTCCTTTCCATCTGCATACTGCTTGCGAAGTAGACTAGAAAAAGAGAATAAAGAGAGTTGCTACATAAAGAATGGGAATCATGCTAAAGATTTTATTTACAGCGTCACTTTCTATTTGTTTTAGAAAGATCATCACATCTTGATGGGACAAAGAAAGGATGATGTAAAAGGAGATAATAGAAAGAACCATAGAACTGAAGTACAAGCCATTATTCTTTCGATCCCTCTTGCTATTTCTTGAGACTAATTTAGAAAACATTGCCATCACCTCCAGCTAGCGCTGCCATGACCTTTAGTATTCTGTGGTAGAAATCTTCTTGACTTTCTCTTGGATAATCGCGTCGGATTTCATGGAATAGTTTTCCGTCTTGGATAAACAAGATGCGGTTGCAAAAAGCTGGCTGCAACTGAATCGTGGGTCACCATGAGAATGGTGGTTTCTTCCACTTGATTCATTTCGGATAATTTTTGCATCAAAATGGTTGCATTTTTAGAGTCTAAGGCTCCTGTGGGCTCATCCGCAAATACAATCTTAGGGTCTAAAATCAAGGCACGCGCAGCAGCGACCCTTTGCCGTTGACCACCCGATAATTGAGATGGAAACTTATCCAGAAGTTCAGAAATATCCAGATATTGGGAAAGCAATTCTAACCGAACCTTGCTTTCGTGGGCATCGACCTTGTGCAAAGACAAGGGAAGTAAAATATTTTCTTTGGCTGTCAGATTGTCCAAAAGTTCAAAATTTTGAAAGAGGTAACCAATTTCCTTGCCACGATAATCAGCTAACTGACTACCTTTTAACTGACCTAAATCCTTTTCTTGTATTTGAATGGAACCGTCAGTTGGCTTGATGATAGTAGCGAGACAGTTAAGAAGGGTTGTTTTCCCAGAACCGCTACTCCCCATAATCCCTAGGAACTCGCCTTTTGACAACTTGAAAAAGATATGCCGTCCAAGGCTTTTGTGATATTGGGCTCTTTCCCATAATGCTTTTTTAATGATTCTACTCGTAAAATTGTTTCCATGTGAAACACCTCCATCTTTTGTTACTTTCATTATAGTATGAATCAGAGTAGAATAACACTTACGGATGATGTAAGAAATCTTTGTCGTTGACTTTTGATAGTCAGGTTATTGTATTTATACTTACTATATTATAGCATGGTTTTAGGGATTTAAAAAGAGGAGTAGAGAGTCGAGAAATTTTTCTAATATTGAAATAATAAAAAAATAATACCACTGAAGTTCATGCTCCAGCAGTATTATTTTTTTATTTTATAGAAAAACTCTATTCCCACTCAACTGTTGCAGGTGGTTTACTTGTAATATCGTAGACGATACGGTTAACATGATCCACTTCGTTTACGATACGAACAGAGATTTTTTTGAAGGACTTCCCAAGGGAATTTTTGGCAAAAGTCAGCTGTCATGCCATCGATAGAAGTGATAGCGCGAATAGCAATGGTATAGTCATAAGTACGACCATCACCCATAACACCGACTGAACGAACACCTGTGTTGACAGTGAAGTATTGCCAGATATCACGGTCAAGTCCTGCTTTAGCGATTTCCTCACGAAGGATAGCGTCTGATTCACGGACTGTTTCCAGTTTTTTTCTTCAGTGATTTCACCCATGATGCGGATAGCAAGTCCTGGTCCAGGGAATGGTTGGCGCCATACGATGTGGTCTGGCATGCCAAGCTCTGTACCGAGAGCACGAACTTCATCCTTGTAAAGAGTATTGAGTGGCTCGATGAGTTCAAACTGCATATCTTCTGGAAGACCACCCACGTTGTGGTGTGACTTGATGGTTTGAGCTGTATCCGTTCCAGACTCAATCACGTCAGTGTAAAGTGTTCCTTGGGCAAGGAATTTCACATCTTTGAGCTTGCTTGCTTCGTCATCAAAGACATAAACAAACTCGTTACCGATGATTTTGCGTTTTTGCTCAGGATCAGATACGCCAGCCAATTTATCAAGGAAACGTTTCGCAGCGTCTGCTTTGACGATATTCAAACCAAACTTACCACCAAGCATGTCCATAACTTGGTCTGCTTCCCTTTACGAAGAAGACCATGGTCAACAAAGATACAGATCAATTGATCGCCGATCGCTTTTTTTGAAGAAGAACTCCAACAACAGAAGAGTCAACACCACCAGAAAGTCCGAGGAGAACACGTTTGTCCCCAACTTTTTCACGGATTTGTTTGATTTGCATCTCGATGAAGTTGTCCATTGACCAGTCACCTTTGGCACCACAGATATTCAATGCAAAGTTACGAAGGATATCATAGCCATGAACTGAATGACGAACTTCAGGGTGGAATTGGATACCGTAGATATGTTTGTCTGGATTTTCAATAGCAGCGTAAGGACAGTCAGCAGAAGTTCCAGTACGAACAAAGTTCGCAGGAATCTCAGTAACAGCATCACCGTGGCTCATCAAAAACAATCTGTTCTTCTGGTGTCCCTTCAAAGAGGGGCAGAAGAGGTATGAGTAAGTGGCGATTGACCGTACTCGCGGTTTCCAGCATCACCCTGCAGGGACAACCTTTTACCTCCAAGTTTATGAGTTAAAAGTTGCATACCGTAGCAGATTCCCAAAATTGGAATGCCAAGTTCAAAAATTTCTGGGTCAATATCAAATGAACCATCTTCGTAAACAGAGTTTGGTCCACCTGAGAGGATGATCCCTACAGGGTTAATTTCACGAACTTCTGCAGCTGAGATTTTGTGGCTTTTTAGCTCTGAAAAAACACCAATCTCTCGGATACGGCGTGAAATCAGCTGGTTGTATTGGCTACCATAGTCCAGTACGATGATTTTTTCGACATCTTGCAAATCAGTTGAAATGTTGCTCATCTTTTTCCTTTCTCAAAAGAAATATCTTTTTCAATATTCTATCACAAATAGGGGCGAATTACCAACTAAACAAGGCAAAGTTTGACTTTTTCTAATCAAATACGGTACAATGGAAAAAATAAAAAAAAGAAGTGAGAATCATGTTACCAGCTTATATGAAAATCCATGACCAGATCAAAAAGGATATAGATGAGAGTCGTTGGAAAATCGGGGAGAGACTTCCAAGTGAGCGAGATTTAGCTGAACAGTTTCAAGTTAGCCGGATGACATTACGTCAAGCTATCTCTCTCTTGGTTGAGGAAGGGGTTTTGGAGCGTCGTGTAGGGAGTGGGACTTTTGTCTCTAGTACTCGTGTCCAAGAAAAAATGCGGGGAACGACTAGTTTTACGGAGATTGTCAAATCTCAGGGGAAAGTACCTTCTAGCCAACTCATTTCTTACAGAAGAACCATTCCAAATGAGCAAGAGGTCGCAAAGCTGGGGATTACTCCGACAGAGAATATTATCCGCATGGAGCGGGTGCGTTATGCTGACCAAGTACCACTAGTCTATGAAGTAGCATCTATTCCTGAGAAATTTATTAAGGACTTCAAAAAAGAAGAAGTAACTAGTCACTTCTTTCAAACCTTGCAAAAATATGGCTACCGGATTGGCAAATCCCAACAGACCATTTATGCGAGATTGGCTAAGGAAAAGATAGCTCACTATCTGGAAGTCGAAAAGGGGCATGCGATTCTAGCCTTGACTCAGGTTTCCTATCTTGATGATGGGACGGCTTTTGAATATGTTAAGAGTCAGTATGTGGGTGAACGTTTTGAATTTTATCTTGAAAAACAACTAGTCTCAGAAGATTAGTTTTTTTCTTTTTGAAAAAAGATTAGAATTGTCAAAACAATCTGTCTAGACTTGATTTTTATCCATTATTTACTATAAAAATGAGAAGGAAAAAAACGTCAAACTTTTTATATTGCAAATAGGAGAAAAAAATGACAAAAAAACATTAAAACGTCCTGAGGTTTTTATCACCTGCAGGGGACTTTAGAGAAGCTAAAAGTAGCTGTTCAATACGGTGCGGATGCAGTCTTCATTGGTGGACAGGCCTATGGTCTTCGTAGCCGTGCAGGAAACTTTACCTTTGAACAGATGGAAGAAGGCGTGCAGTTCGCCGCTAAGTATGGTGCCAAGGTTTATGTAGCTGCTAATATGGTTATGCACGAAGGAAACGAAGCTGGCGCTGGAGCATGGTTCCGTAAGTTGCGTGATATCGGGATTGCGGCAGTTATCGTGTCAGATCCTGCCTTGATTATGATTGCAGCAACAGAAGCACCAGGCCTTGAAATTCACCTTTCAACTCAAGCCAGTGCGACCAACTATGAAACTCTAGAGTTCTGGAAAGAACTTGGTCTAACTCGTGTGGTTTTGGCTCGTGAAGTTTCAATGGAAGAATTGGCAGAAATTCGTAAACGTACAGACGTTGAGATTGAAGCCTTTTGTCCATGGAGCCATGTGTATTTCTTACTCAGGTCGCTGTACGCTTTCAAACCACATGAGTATGCGTGATGCTAACCGCGGAGGCTGTTCTCAGTCTTGCCGTTGGAAATATGACCTCTACGATATGCCCTTTGGCCAAGAACGTAAGAGCCTTAAGGGTGAAATCCCAGAAGAATTTTCAATGTCTGCCGTTGATATGTCTATGATTGACCATATCCCAGATATGATTGAAAATGGTGTAGATAGTCTCAAGATTGAAGGTCGAATGAAGTCTATTCACTATGTTTCAACAGTAACAAACTGCTACAAGGCAGCTGTGGATGCTTATCTTGAAAGTCCTGAGAAATTTGAAGCTATCAAACAAGACTTGGTGGATGAGATGTGGAAGGTTGCCCAACGTGAATTGGCAACAGGTTTCTACTATGGTACACCCTACAGAAAAATGAACAGTTGTTTGGTGCGCGTCGTAAAGATCCCTGAGTACAAGTTTGTTGCTGAAGTCGTTTCTTATGATGATGCTACCCAGACAGCAACCATTCGTCAACGGAATGTAATCAACGAAGGCGATCAAGTTGAGTTTTATGGTCCAGGTTTCCGTCATTTTGAAACCTATATCGAGGATCTTCGCGATGCCAAGGGAAATAAAATCGATCGCGCTCCAAATCCAATGGAACTCTTGACAATCAAGGTTCCACAACCTGTGCAAGCAGGTGATATGGTCCGTGCTCTGAAAGAAGGGCTCATCAACCTCTATAAGGAAGACGGAACAAGTATTACAGTTCGTGCCTAGATAAGGAAAAGTGAATGATACAAGTGCATGGTTTATTGGTAGATGATGAAAGCAGATGTGTTCATTATCATAGTGAAAAGGATATTGTTTCACTCCAGTGTTATGAATGCAAGAAATATTACGCATGCTATCAGTGTCACAATGCTATGGAGAAACATGTATTTTCTCCCTATCCCTTGGCGCTTTCTGAGGATCGACCGATGTTATGTGGGGTTTGTAAGAGGACAATGACTTTTCAAGAATATCAAGAACAGATAGCTTGTCCTTACTGCAGTGCTCCATTTAATCCAGATTGTAAACAACACTATTCCTACTATTTTTAAATAAAGTGAATCTATCCAAGTTCTTAACTTGGATTTTTTTCAGTTTGTTTCAGAAAAATATAGTAAAAATCAAGAAAAAAACTCGCAATCTAAAATGGAAAAAAACTTTCTATAGAATGGGGTAAAAAAACAGCAAAAAAATAGAAATAAATCATATGAAACGCTTTCAACGTAAGTAAAAAGTTGACAAATCAAAAATTTTAGGACTAAACTAAGTAAGTAAATTTAAATAAAAAAAGGAGAATTTATCATGAATTTAACATTTTTCGGTCTTTGTCTTGCCTGTATGGGTGTATCTCTTGCAGAAGGTATGTTGATGAACGGTTTGTTCAAATCAGCAGCTCGCCAACCAGACATCATCCCACAATTACGTAGCTTAATGATCATGGGGATTGCCTTTATCGAAGGAACGTTCTTGGTTACCCTCGTCTTTTCATTTATCATCAAATAAAGAGAAGTATAAAAATGGAAAAAGGGAGGATTTTTAGATGGAAGAAAGTATCAATCCAACCATCAATATTGGTCCTGTTACCTTTGATTTAACCATGTTAGCCATGACCTTGTTGATTGTGGGAGTTGTTTTTGGCTTTATCTATTGGGCAAGTCGCAATATGACTTTGAAACCCAAAGGAAAGCAAAATGTACTTGAGTATTTCTATGACTTCGTTATTGGATTTACAGAACCTAACATTGGTAAAAGCTACATGAAAGACTACTCGCTCTTTTTCCTTTGTCTATTTCTATTTATGGTACTGGCAACTAACCTCGGTTTGATGGCGAAACTTCAAACTACAGATGGGACAAACCTTTGGACATCGCCAACTGCAAATCTCCAGTTTGACTTGGCCTTGTCATTTGGAATTATCCTGATGACCCATATCGAAGGGATTCGTCGTCGTGGGATTAAAAAATATCTAAAAGCCTATATCACACCTGGCTTTATGACTCCCATGAATATCTTAGAAGAGTTTACCAACTTTTTATCACTTGCCTTGCGGGTGTTCGGAAATATCTTTGCTGGAGAAGTGATGGCTAGTTTGCTAATCACTCTATCTCATCAAGCTCTATATTGGTATCCAGTTGCTTTTGGTGCTAACTTGGCTTGGACAGCCTTTTCTGTCTTTATTTCCTGCATCCAAGCCTATGTGTTTACCATGTTGTCTTCTATGTACTTAGGAAATAAGATAAATGATGGAGAAGAGTAGAAAGGAGTAACAGATGCACGTAACAGTAGGGTGAATTAATTGGTAACTTTATTTTTAATCGCTGGCTCTTTTTATCCTTTTTGATTGTCTTAGTTAAGAAATATGCGTGGTCAAACTTGACAAGTGTCTTCGAAGAAAGGGCAAATAAAATTGCTGCTGATATTGATGGAGCTGAACAAGCTCGTCAAAAAAAGCAGAAACTCTTGCTCAAAAAAACGTGAAGATGAATTGGCTGGAAGTCGCAACGAAGCCAAAAACAATCATTGAAAAATGCTAAAGAGACTGCCGAGAAGAGTAAAGCAGATATTCTGGCAGATGCTAAAGTAGAAGCAGGTCGCTTTAAAAAGAGAAGGCGAATCAAGAAATCGCTCAAAATAAAGCTGAAGCTTTGCAAAGTGTTAAGGGAGAGGTGGCAGATTTGACAGTTAGTCTAGCTGGTAAAAATCATCTCAAAAAAACCTTGACAGTCATGCTCATAAGGAACTCATTGATCAGTATATCGATCAGCTAGGAGAAGCCTAATGGACAAGAAAACAGCAAAGGTAATTGAAAAAAATACAGCATGCCTTTTGTCCAATTAGTGATCGAAAAAAAGGAGAAGAAGACCAAATCTTTTTGCAGACTTGTCTCAAATCAAGCAGGTTGCAGAAGAAACAGACTTGCCTTCTTTTTTTAGCTCAAGTGGCGGTAGATGAGTCGGATAAGGAAAAAAACAGTTGGTTTCTTCCAAGACTCTGTGTCACCTTTTAATGCAAAAACTTTATTCAAGTTCTGATTTACAATCACAGAGCAAATCTTTTTTTATGATATTATTGTAGATTGTTTGAGTCGACTTGAAAAAGAAACGAATCGATTTTGAAGTAACGATTTCTTCAGCTCATCCTTTAACAAATGAACAGAAGGAACGTTTGATTCCGTTGATAGAGAAAAAAATGGCTCTGAAAGTACGGAGTATCAAGGAACAAATTCGATGAAAGTCTCATTGGAGGTTTTGTCATTTTTGCTAATCACAAGACAATTGATGTGAGTATCAAACAACAACTTAAAGTTGTTAAAGAAAAATTTGAAATAGAAAGTGGTGTTCTTTTTGGCAATTAACGCACAAGAAATCAGCGCTTTAATTAAGCAACAAATTGAAAAATTTCAAACCCAATTTTGATGTGTCTGAAACAGGTGTTGTAACCTATATCGGGGACGGTATTGCTCGTGCTCACGGTCTTGAAAAATGCCATGAGTGGAGAGTTGTTGATTTTTTTGAAAAATGGCTCTTATGGGTATGGCGCAAAAACTTGGAGTCAACAGATGTTGGGTATTATCATCCTAGGTGATTTTACAGATATCCGTGAAGGCGATACAATCCGCCGTACAGGTAAAAATCATGGAAGTCCCTGTAGGTGAGAGTCTGATTGGTCGTGTTGTGGACCCACTTGGTCGTCCTGTTGACGGTCTTGGAGAAATCCACACGGATAAGACTCGTCCAGTAGAAGCGCCAGCTCCAGGCGTTATGCAACGTAAGTCTGTATCAGAACCATTGCAAACCGGTTTGAAAGCTATTGACGCCCTTGTACCGATTGGTCGTGGTCAACGTGAGTTGATTATCGGCGACCGTCAGACAGGGAAAAACAACCATTGCGATTGATACAATCTTGAACCAAAAAAAGGTCAAGATATGATCTGTATCTATGTAGCGATTGGGCAAAAAGAGTCAACTGTTCGTACGCAAGTTGAAACACTTCGTCAGTACGGTGCCTTGGACTACACCATCGTTGTGACAGCCTCTGCTTCACAACCATCTCCATTGCTTTTCCTAGCTCCTTATGCTGGGGTTGCCATGGCGGAAGAATTTATGTACCAAGGCAAGCATGTTTTGATCGTTTATGATGATCTTTCAAAACAAGCGGTCGCTTATCGTGAACTGTCCCTCTTGCTTCGTCGTCCTCCAGGTCGTGAAGCCTTCCCAGGGATGTTTTCTACCTTCACAGCCGTTTGCTTGAGCGTTCAGCTAAAGTTTCTGATGAGCTTGGTGGTGGTTCAATCACAGCCCTACCATTTATCGAGACACAAGCAGGAGATATCTCTGCCTATATCGCAACCAACGTGATTTCAATCACAGATGGGACAAATCTTCCTTGGTGATGGTCTCTTTCAATGCAGGGTATTCGTCCAGCTATTGATGCGGGTTCATCTGTATCTCGTGTAGGTGGTTCGCACAAATCAAAGCCATGAAGAAAGGTTGCTGGTACACTTCGTATCGACCTTGCTTCATATCGTGAGTTGGAAGCCTTCACTAAGTTTGGTTCTGACTTGGATGCAGCAACACAGGCTAAGTTGAACCGTGGACGTCGTACTGTGGAAGTATTGAAACAACCAGTTCACAAAACCATTACCTGTTGAGAAACAAGTAACCATTCTCTATGCTTTGACACATGGTTTCTTGGATACGATTCCTGTAGATGACATTGTTCGTTTTGAGGAGGAGTTCCATGCCTTTCTTTGACGCTCACTATCCAGAGATTTTTGGAAACCATTCGTGAAACAAAAGACTTGCCAGAAGAAGCAGTCTTGGATGCTGCGATTACAGAGTTTCTCAATCAATCCAGCTTCCAATAAGAATAGAGGTGTCAGATGGCAGTATCTCTAAATGATATTAAAACAAAAATCGCCTCAACCAAAAATACGAGTCAAATCACTAATGCCATGCAAATGGTATCGGCTGCCAAGTTAGGTCGCTCTGAAGAAGCAGCGCGCAACTTCCAAGTTTATGCTCAGAAAGGTTCGTAAGCTTTTTGACGGATATTCTACATGGTAATGGATCTGGTGGTTCAACCAATCCGATGCTGCATCAGTCGTCCAGTCAAAGAAAGACAGGCTATATCGTTATCACTTCAGACCGTGGCTTGGTTGGAGGTTATAATGCTTCCATCCTTAAAGCCGTTATGGAGTTGAAAGAAGAATACCATCCAGATGGTAAAGATTTTGAGATAATCTGTATCGGTGGTATGGGAGCTGATTTCTTTAAGGCTCGTGGTATTCAGCCAATCTATGAACTACGTGGATTGGCAGATCAACCTAGTTTTGATGAAGTTCGTAAAATTATTTCAAAAAAACGATTGAGATGTACCAAAACGAACTTTTTGATGAATTGTATGTCTGCTACAACCATCATGTCAATACGCTCACAAGTCAAATGCGTGTGGAACAAATGCTTCCGATTGTTGACTTGGATCCAAATGAAGCAGATGAAGAGTATAGCTTGACCTTTGAGTTGGAAACAAGCCGAGATGAGATTTCTGGAGCAGTTGTTGCCTCAGTATGCCGAAAGTATGATTTACGGGGCTATTATCGATGCCAAGACAGCTGAAAATGCTGCAGGTATGACAGCTATGCAAACGGCGACCGATAATGCCAAAAAGGTCATCAATGATTTGACAATCCAGTATAACCGTGCTAGACAGGCGGCGATTACACAAGAAATTACAGAAATCGTAGCGGGGGCTAGTGCCTTAGAATAAGGCTTTGCCTCCCTCGTATCAAAATGAACTTAGGACCCTAGATGAACTAGGAACCGACAGTATCTTATATAGAATAGGAGAAGGAGATGAGTTCAGGTAAAATTGCTCAGGTTATCGGACCCGTTGTAGACGTCTTGTTTGCAGCAGGGGAAACACTTCCTGAGATTAATAATGCACTTGTCGTCTACAAAAATGACGAAAGAAAAACAAAAATCGTCCTTGAAGTAGCCTTGGAGTTGGGTGATGGTATGGTCCGTACGATCGCCATGGAATCAACAGATGGTTTGACTCGTGGAATGGAAGTTTTGGACACAGGTCGTCCAATCTCGGTTCCAGTAGGTAAAGAAACTTTGGGACGTGTCTTCAACGTTTTGGGAGATACCATTGACTTGGATGCTCCTTTCGCTGAAGACGCTGAGCGTCAGCCAATTCATAAGAAAGCTCCAACTTTTGATGAATTGTCTACCTCATCTGAAATTTTGGAAACAGGGATTAAGGTTATCGACCTTCTTGCCCCTTACCTTAAAGGTGGGAAAGTTGGACTCTTCGGTGGTGCCGGAGTTGGTAAAACTGTCTTGATCCAAGAATTGATTCACAATATTGCCCAAGAACACGGTGGTATTTCAGTATTTACCGGTGTTGGGGAACGTACTCGTGAAGGGAACGACCTTTACTGGGAAATGAAAGAATCAGGCGTTATCGAGAAAACAGCCATGGTATTTGGTCAGATGAATGAGCCACCAGGGAGCACGTATGCGTGTTGCCCTTACTGGTTTGACAATCGCTGAATACTTCCGTGATGTAGAAGGCCAAGACGTGCTTCTCTTTATCGACAATATCTTCCGTTTCACTCAGGCTGGTTCGGAAGTATCTGCCCTTTTGGGGACGTATGCCATCAGCCGTTGGTTACCAACCAACACTTGCTACGGAAATGGGTCAATTGCAAGAGCGTATCACATCAACCAAGAAGGGTTCTGTAACCTCTATCCAGGCTATCTACGTGCCAGCGGATGACTATACTGACCCAGCGCCAGCAACAGCCTTCGCTCACTTGGATTCAACAACAAACTTGGAACGTAAGTTGGTACAGTTGGGTATCTACCCAGCCGTTGACCCATTGGCTTCAAGCTCTCGTGCCTTGGCGCCTGAGATTGTCGGAGAAGATCACTATGCAGTTGCTGCTGAAGTTAAACGTGTCCTTCAACGTTACCATGAATTGCAAGATATCATTGCTATCCTTGGTATGGATGAGCTTTCTGATGAAGAAAAAGACCTTGGTTGCACGTGCCCGTCGTATCCAGTTCTTCTTGTCTCAAAACTTTCAACGTTGCGGAGCAATTTACTGGCCAACCTGGTTCGTATGTACCAGTAGCAGAAACAGTTCGTGGCTTTAAGGAAATCCTTGAAGGAAAACATGACCAGTTACCAGAAGATGCCTTCCGTGGTGTCGGTTCAATCGAAGACGTCATTGCTAAGGCAGAGAAAAATGGGATTTTAAGAGGTGATCTATGGCTCAGTTTAACTGTCCAGATCGTGACGCCAGATGGCCTCGTCTATGATCACCATGCCAGCTTTGTATCGGTACGAACTCTGGATGGTGAGATGGGGATCTTGCCACGACATGAAAAATATGATTGCGGTTTTAGCGGTTGATGAAGTAAAGGTAAAACGAATCGATGACGATACTCATGTGAACTGGATTGCAGTGAACGGAGGAATTATCGAGATTGCCAATGACATCATTACTATTGTAGCAGACTCAGCAGAGCGTGCTCGTGATATCGATATTAGTCGTGCAGAGCGTGCGAAACTTCGTGCTGAACGTGAAATTGAAGAAGCGCAAGATAAACACTTGATTGACCAAGAACGGCGAGCTAAGATTGCTTTGCAACGTGCCATTAACCGTATCAATGTCGGAAATAGACTATAAAATAAAAATGAACTTGATTAAGCAAGTTCATTTTTATTTTACCTAATTATTAAAGGTGATGCAAACGGCTTCAGGGAACTTGAAATAGTTAGAAAGTTCAGCTAATCGACCAGTTTCAGGGATTACGTTTAAAGACGGTTGCGTTATCAGAATCTTGATGAACAGCAATGAGAAACTCTTGATCAGGAGTTAGGTCGAAATCGCGTGGCGTTTTTACCATGACTTGGAACAATCTCTAATAATTCCAAACTACCATCAGCGAGGATTGTATAGACTGCAATGGAATCATGACCACGGTTGGATGCATAGAGGTAGTTGCCATCTTTTTGAAAGACGAATGGCAGCAGTAGCATTGAAGCCTTTGTATCCATCTGGTAAGGTTGAAATGACTTGCATGCGTTCAAATTCACCAACACCATCATAAATCAAGACCTCAATAGTGCTATTAAGTTCGCAGATGAGATAGGGCAATCTTATAGTGGTGGTGGAAAACGATGTGGCGAGCACCTGCTCCGGCTTGGCTGTGATAAGTGTGGAGTTTACTTAGTTTTTCCTTCTGAGCTAACATCATAGGTCGTCACCTCATCAGTACCTAGATCACATGTGACGAGATACTGGTCAGGTGTTAGATCCGTAAAGTGTACATGTGAGAAGTTTGGTTTTCATGAGGACCTTGTCCGCTATGCTGATCCAGATCCGTTTGGATGAGGCTACCATCCGTTTGACGTTTATAAACCAGAACTTGCCCCTTATGATAATTGGCTCCGTAAACGAGACTACGCTTTTCATCCACTGCCACATAACAATGGGGAGCGCCTTCTTCAACTACATGATTTAGCAAAGTGCCATCTGTCTTGTATGCAGCGATGCCACCAAAGCCATCCTTGCTCCCTACGGTGTATAAGTGTTGCTGTTGGTCAAAAGGCAAGGTAGGTCGGACTTGGTTCGGTAGCAAAAAGCTCAAGATTTGCAAGCTGGCCTGTTTCTGTATCAAAATCTGCCTTGTATATCCCTTTAGATGAGCGACGAGTATAAGTTCCAAAATAAATAGTTTCTTTCATGTCCATACCTCTTAATAATGATAAGTTCATTATACCACAAAATGACAGTCAGGCAGTGTCCATTTAGTCTATGTAAGCACTTTAATAAGAGTTATTTTTAGATTAAAAATGGTATAATGAGAGAATGACAGAAAGGATGTATTTATGGAACAAAAAGAGAAAACATTTTAGCCTATCTTGGTTTTTTAAGTGGTTTTTAGATAACAAGGCAATCACTGTATTTTTAGTAACCTTTGTTATTGGGGACTCAATCATTTTTATTTTTAAGCAAGATTAGTTTTCTATTTTTCACCTGTTTTAGACTTTTTTTGGCAGTTGTGATGTTGCCAGTCATTTCTATCTGGTTTGCTATATTATTTATTAAATCCTATTGTTGATTGGATGGAGAAAACACAAAGATCAATCGTGTTATCGCAATCAGTATTGTCTTTTGTCATCATCTGACTCTTTTATCATTTGGGGGCTTGGCAGTAGCTATTCCAAATCTGCAACGTCAAGTTTTAACATTTTGCAAGAGAATGTACCAATCTACCTAGAAGATGCTGATAGAGTTATTAATGATTTGGTAACCAAACGTTTGCCAGATGATTTTCAGACCTCAGTTAGAACAAGTTTTTGACAAATCTTTTCTAGTCAGGCTACAGTTTGGGCAAGTAAAGTTTCTTCTCAGGCAGTCAACTGGGTGAGCGCCTTTATTAGCGGAGCTTCTCAGGTGATTGTTGCTTTGATTATCGTTCCTTTCATGCTCTTTTTATCTCTTTGACGTGATGGGAAAGGCTTGCGTAACTATTTGACCCAATTCATGCCGACGAAATTGAAGGAACCTGTTGGACAGGTTTTTGTCAGATGTGAATCAACAGTTGTCCAAACTATGTTCGAGGGCAAGTAACAGTGGCTATTATTGTAGCAGTAATGTTTATCATCTTCTTCAAGATCATTGGTCTACGCTATGCGGTTACGCTGGGTGTTACTGCTGGTATTCTAAATCTGGTTCCTTATCTTGGTAGTTTCCTAGCCATGCTTCCTGCCCTAGTATTGGGCTTGATTGCTGGTCCAGTCATGCTTTTGAAAGTAGTGATTGTCTTTATAGTAGAACAAACTATTGAAGGTCGTTTTGTCTCTCCATTGATTTTGGGAAGTCAATTAAACATCCATCCCATTAATGTTCTCTTTGTCTTGTTAACTTCAGGATCCATGTTTGGTATTTGGGGAGTCTTACTCGGTATTCCAGTTTATGCCTCTGCTAAGGTTGTCATTTCAGCGATTTTTGAATGGTATAAGGTAGTCAGTGGCCTATATGAACTAGAGGGAGAGGAAGTCAAGAGTGAACAATAGTCAACAGATGTTACAGGCTTTGGAAGAGCAAGATTTAACTAAGGCAGAGCACTATTTCGTCAAAGCTTTAGAAAATGATCCAAGTGACCTTCTGTATGAGTTAGCCACCTATCTAGAAGGAATTGGTTTCTATCCTCAGGCCAAGGAAATTTACCTGAAAATTGTAGAGGACTTTCCAGAGGTTTATCTTAATCTAGCATCTATTGCTAGCGAGGATGGTCAAATCGAAGAAGCCTTTGCCTATCTTGAGGAAATCCAAGCTGACAGTGACTGGTATGTGTCGGCTTTGGCTCTGAAAGGCAGACCTTTATCAGATGGAAGGTTTGACAGATGTGGCGCGTGAGAAACTTCTGGAGGCTTTTGACCTACTCAGAGGATCCTCTCTTAATATTGGGCTTGGCAGAGTTGGATAGTGAGTTGGAAAAATTACCAAGAAGCTATTCAAGGCTATGCCCAGTTAGATAATCGTACTATTTATGAGCAAACAGGTATTTCTACCTATCAACGAATTGGCTTTGCCTATGCCCAGTTAGGGAAATTTGAAACGGCTACAGAGTTTTTAGAAAAAGCCCTAGAGTTAGAATATGATGATTTAACAGCTTTTGAGTTAGCCAGTCTTTACTTTGATAGAGAAGAATACCAAAAAGCTGTCCTCTACTTTTAAGCAGCTTGATACCATTTCTCCTGACTTTGAAGGTTATGAGTATGGCTATAGTCAGGCCTTACATAAGGAACATCAAGTTCAAGAGCCCTGCGTATCGCTAAGCAAGGCTTGGAGAAAAATCCCTTTGAAACTCGCCTCTTACTGGCTGCTTCACAATTCTCTTATGAATTGCATGATGCTAGTGGAGCAGAGAACTACCTCCTTACTGCTAAAGAAGATGCTGAGGATACGGAAGAAATCTTACTCCGTCTAGCTACTATTTATCTGGAACAGGAACGTTATGAAGATATTTTAGACTTTACAAAGTGATGAGCCAGAAAATCTCTTGACCAAGTGGATGATTGCTCGTTCCTATCAAGAGATGGACGATTTGGATACTGCCTATGAGCTTTACCAAGAGTTGGCAGTAGATTTAAAGGACAATCCAGAGTTTCTGGAACACTATATTTATCTCTTGCGTGAATTGGGCTACTTTTGAAGAAGCCAAAAGTCAATGCTAAGCTTACTTAAAAACTGGTTCCAGATGATGTTCAAATGCAAGAACTATTTGAGAGATTGTAAGAATATTTTTTTTTAAAAAACTGTATCTAATCATTTTTGATAGATATAGTTTTTTTCTTTTTTAAAGATGAATTTTTTTACAAAAAATGGTTGGTAATTTAGTTTATTTATGCTATAATAGGAACAATTATTTTTAGGAGGTGTCAGTATGTCTTATTTGTTTGAGCTATTACCGAGTTTATTGAGCGGTGCAAGCATGACTTTGCAGGTGTTTGCACTGGTCTTGATTTTTTCTATTTCCTTGGGCGTTTTGATTGCCTTTGCCTTGCAAGTCCATTGGAAGCCCCTCCATCATCTGATTAACATTTATATCTGGATCATGCGGGGGACACCCTTGCTCTTGCAATTGATCTTTATCTATTATGTGCTCCCAAGTATTGGGATTCGTTTGGATCGCCTTCCTGCGGCCATCATTGCCTTTTGTTTTTGAAATTATGCAGCTTACTTTTGCTGAAATCTTTCCGTGGGGGGATTGATACCATTCCTAAAGGTCAATATGAGGCTGCTAAGGTCTTGAAGTTTAGTCCTTTTGCCACAGTGCGCTATATTATTTTGCCTCAGGTGACCAAGATTGTTCTTCCTAGTGTCTTTAATGAAGTCATGAGTTTGGTCAAGGATACATCTCTGGTCTATGCTCTAGGAATTTCAGATCTTATCTTAGCTAGTCGAACAGCTGCAAATCGTGATGCTAGTCTGGTTCCAATGTTCTTGGCAGGAGCCATTTACTTGATTTTGATTGGTATTGTGACCATTCTTGCCAAAAAAGTTGAGAAGAAGTACAGTTACTATAGATAGGAGGCTGCCATGTTAGAATTACGAAATATCAATAAGGGATTTGGTGAAAAGCAAATTTTGTCCAATTTCAGTCTAAAAATTCCTGAAAAGCAAATCCTGGCTATCGTTGGGCCTTCTGGTGGAGGTAAGACAACTCTCTTACGCATGCTTGCGGGTCTTGAAACCATCGATTCAGGGCAAATCTTTTATAATGGAGAACCTTTAGAACTGGATGAATTGGAGAAGCGCAATCTACTAGGATTTGTATTCCAAGATTTTCAACTTTTCCCTCATTTATCAGTTTTAGATAATTTGACCTTATCGCCTGTGAAAACAATGGGAATGAAGCAGGATGAGGCTGAGAAGAAGGCGCGTGATCTCTTGGAACAGTTAGGACTGGCAGGGCACACAGACGCCTATCCATTCTCATTATCAGGTGGGCAAAAGCAACGGGTGGCCTTGGCGCGTGCTATGATGATTGACCCAGAAATCATTGGCTACGATGAACCAACTTCTGCCCTGGATCCAGAATTACGCTTGGAAGTGGAAAAACTGATCTTGCAAAAATAGGGAACTTGGCATGACGCAGATTGTGGTTACCCACGATTTACAGTTCGCTGAAAATATCGCGGATCAGATTCTCAAGGTTGAGCCCAAGTAGGAGGTGCCAATGACTAATAAGAAAATTGCTTTGGTATTGGTTTCGCTCCTGACTCTCTTTTTAACGGCTTGTACTCAGAAGGCTAGCGATCCAAAGCAGGATAACTGGGATAAGTATCAAGAGCAGGGGAGTATAACTATTGGTTTTGATAATACCTTTTTGTACCCATGGGATTTGAAGAAAAAGAATGGCCAATATACAGGGCTTTTGATATTGATTTAGCACAAGCTGTCTCTGAAAAAAATTAGGTTTTTAAGGTTCAATTTCAGCCAATCGACTGGGATATGAAGGAGACGGAACTGCAAAATGGAACCATAGATGCCATCTGGAATGGCTATTCTGCCACTGATGAACGCCGAGAGAAGGTTGCCTTTAGCATTCCATATATGGAAAATCAGCAAGTTCTGGTGACGAAAAAAAGCCAGCAGATCCATTCAGTAGAGGATATGAAGGATAAGACCTTGGGAGCCCAAGCCGGTTCCTCTGGTTATTTAGACTTTGAAGCCCAGCCAGATTTACTGAAAAATCGTGTAAAAGACCAGAAGGCCAATCAATACCAGAGTTTCAATGAAGCCTTGATTGATTTGAAAAATGACCGGATTGATGCCTTGTTGATTGACCGAGTGTATGCTAATTACTACCTCCAGTCTGAGGGGATATTAAATGACTATAATGTTTTTTCAGCAGGATTTGAAAGTGAATCCTTTGCGGTCGGAGTTAGACCAGCAGACAAGAGATTGCTGCAAGCATTAAACCAAGCCTTTATCGCACTACACCAAGAAGGGAAGTTCCAAGAGATCAGCCAAAAATGGTTTGGAGATGATGTAGCAACAAAAGAAGTGAAAAGTAGAGATTGAGTGTTTCCTCAGTCTCTTTTTGCATCAAAAAATCCTCTGACAAGAGCCAGAGGATAAGAGCTTATACTCAATGAAAATCAAAGAGCAAACTAGGAAGCTAGCCGCAGGCTGTACTTGAGTACGGCAAGGCAACGCTGACGTGGTTTGAATTTGATTTTCGAAGAGTATTATTTCATTGTTGGGAAGAGCAATACATCACGGATAGTGTTTGTATCAGTGAGGAGCATGCAGAGACGGTCGATACCGATTCCCAAACCACCTGTTGGTGGCATACCGTATTCAAGGGCCTCGATGTAGTCATAGTCGATGCCTGTTGCTTCATCGTCACCAAGTTCTTTGGCTTTAGCTTGGGCTTCAAAACGGCTAAGTTGGTCGATTGGGTCGTTCAATTCAGTAAAGGCATTACCGTACTCCTTAGTCATGATGAAGAGCTCGAAACGGTCAGTAAAGCGTTCGTCTTCAGGATTCTTCTTAGCGAGTGGAGATACAGCTACTGGATGGCCATAGACAAAGGTTGGTTGGATCAAGGTTTCTTCAACAAACTCTTCAAAGAAGGCATTGATAATGTGACCAACCTCAGTGTAGTGTTTCTCAACTGGAACTTTCTTCTCAGCAGCGATAGCTTTGGCTTCCTCGAAAGTCATGTCTTGCCAGAAATCTACACCAGTAATTTCCTTGATAGCATCCACCATGTGAACACGCTTAAATGGTTCATTGATTTTGATTTCAGTTCCTTGGTAGTTAACTGGGCCTTCGCCTTTGACAGCTTAGCAGCATGTTGGATAATGCCTTCCGTCAAGTCCATGATGTCTTGGAAGTCTGCATAAGCTTGGTAGACTTCGATAGAAGTAAATTCAGGGTTATGAGTAGCATCCATTCCTTCGTTACGGAAGATACGGCCAATTTCATAAACGCGTTCCATACCACCTACGATTAGGCGTTTCAAGTGAAGCTCAGTCGCGATACGAAGCACCATGTCAATGTTTTGGGCATTGTGGTGAGTGATAAATGGACGGGCAGAAGCACCACCAGCTTCGTTATGAAGAACAGGTGTTTCCACTTCAAGGAAACCTTTTTGATCAAGGTAACGACGGATTTCAGAAATGATTTTTGAACGAGTGACAAAGCGCTCAAAGCTTTCACGGTTAGAAATCAAGTCAAGGTAACGTTTACGGTAAATTGTTTCAACGTCTGTCAAACCATGGAATTTCTCTGGTAGAGGACGAAGAGCCTTAGACAAGTGTGTGATGTGAGTAGCCTTGATAGAGAGTTCTCCCATATCTGTACGCATCACTTCGCCTTCGACACCAAGGAAGTCACCAAGGTCTGCTTTTTTGAAGATTTCATAGTTTTCTTCACCGACAGCATCCTTACGAACGTAGATCTGGATTTGACCTTCGCGGTCTTGAAGGTGGGCAAAACCTACTTTACCTTTACCACGTTTGGTTACCAAGCGTCCTGCGATAGTAGCTGTTTCGTTTTTATCGTGTAATTGTTCTTTATCGAGATCAGCAAATTTATCTTTTAATTCTTGTGAATTTGCAGTGCGTTCAAAAGCGTTTTTCCGAAAGGATCAATTCCTTGTTCACGGAGCGCAGCCATTTTTTCACGGCGAACGATCTGCTGGTCATTTAGTTCTTCCATATGTTCTGTTGACATGGGATCCTCCTAGTTTTACTCAAAATTGAATACGATGAGTCATTTTTTGCGATACTCCCATTTTATCATAAATAAGCAAGAAATTCACGGATAATCTTTCAAAACTAAAAAGAACTTGACGCTATAATCAAGTCCTGTTATTGATAGGAAGTATCATTCCAAGTATCGAGAGTAAATGTTTCAAAATCATGGGTTTCTAGAATGGTCAGGCTGGCATTTGCTAGACCACCATCTTTACGAAGAAGTGGTTCTTTATAGCCTAAAAGAGTACGAAGACTGGCAGTAAGATTGGCACCGTGACCGACAATTAGAATACGCTCAGCCGGACTATCTTTTAATGATTTGATAAATTGGATGGTCCGTTGCGTGGTGCTATAGAGGATTCGGCTCCAAACATTTGAGTGTCCAAATTGAGCAAGATTAGATCGAAAAGCTTTGATTTGTTGTGGGTAAATAGCTTCCAAGGTTGCAATTTTCAAACCTTCCAACTTCCCCAACTGCCATTCACGGAGATTAGGAACACTTTCTAAAGGACAGGGCGTTTTGAGTTGACTTTGGATAATCTCGGCAGATCTGACCGCTCGAGGTAAATCACTTGAATAAATCTGATCAAAAGGAATTTCCTTGAGATATTGGCCAAGTTGTTTTAGGGTTTTAATGGATTCAGGAAGAAGGGGAGAATCACCACTAGCACCTTGAAAACGGCCTTCTTGGTTCCAGACTGTACGACCGTGGCGGACAAAGTAGAGTTTCATTCTTGGTTGCCCTCCAAAATATCTACAAAGTCAGCCTTTTACAAAGCTAGCCAAGTCTTGGGGAGCAACGATAATACTGTGACCAACTTCGCCAGCAGAGACAATCATTTGATCCAAGTCTAGAGCAATTTTATCGATAAAAAAATGGGATAATTGTGTTTCTGACGAATTCCGACAGGATTATTAGCTCCATGAATGTAACCAGTTGTTTTTTCCAAGTCCTTTTGTGGAATCATGCTCACTTTTTTATTGCCAGAAATTTTGGCTAGTTTCTTTTCAGACAAGTGTTGAGTGATAGGGCACAATTCCGATAATCGGTCCTGTTTTTATCTCCCAAAAGCGCCAAGGTTTTGAAAAATCTGATCTCGTTCATAACCTTGAGGTAGCTCTCCTTCCAGGGCATTGATTTGAATCCCCTGATGTGGGATACCTGCTTTAGATAGGATTTGTTCCACCAATGTTTTTTTGATTTTAACTTTTTTTGCCATTATTTATACTTATCCTCCAATTGGCTCATCCAAATACCAAGCCAGATTCCCAGTGCAAAGAAGAAGGCGATGATGACATAACCGACAAGTGAAAGGCCTGTGTATTGGATACTTTCAGCGTTTCCTGCATTTGGAATCAAGATCAAAAGAGTACTTGATAAGACGATTCCGATGATGAAATGATAGACTCGTGAGTGGTAGTTATTTAAGGCATAATCCATCAATTTTGAAAAAATAATGAGAGTTGCACCTGCCCCGATTCCAATCGGGAAGAAGGTTCCCAAGAGGTCAAAGGTTTTAAAACCAGTCAACATAGGAGCATAGAGACCCAAAATCAAAAGTAGATTTGATGGGCTGAGGCCAGGAACCAATACACCAAGAGCCAGCAGTGCACCTGCTAGGACGAAATTAAGAAAGCTGGCATTTAAGGTTCCAACAACAAAATTTAAGGCATAGAGTCCTAGTCCAGAAATGATAAAGGTTGCCCAAAACCAAGCTAAATCAATCTTGTCTCGGTTAGATTCTCGAGTTGATTCTTTGAGAAGGCTAGGAACTGTACCAATGATGGCACCCGCAAAGCTCCATAAGACAAAGACCTGATAATTTTCAAGCAGGTATTCAATCGGGTAGGAAAATAAGCCGATTCCCAGAAGCATACCGATGGCAACTGGAATAAAGTACAAAACATTTTCTTTAAAGTCCTTAAAGGGGTGGGCCAGAAAGCCAATCATCCGTTCGTAAATTCCTAAGATTGCTGCTAGAACCCCTCCGGAAATTCCCGGTAGGATAAATCCAAGAGCAATGACAATCCCTTTAATAAGGCGTGCTAACCATGAGAGCATATTTTTCCTCCAACTATTTCTATTTCAAAAAATCCTTACTATATTGTATCACAATCAAACACAAAAAGAAAAAGCAAATGATAAACAAATGCTTTTAAGGTTTTAAAAAGAGTTTTCTAAAGGTTTCTTCTTTGTTTTTTAAGGAAGAAATGACGTTGATATCCAAATCGTGATCAAAGCCAGCAATTTTTCCTTTAGAAGTGTACTGGTGGATGTCGTAATCTAAGTCCGTATTAGGTTTGCTTTCGAAAAATCCGGTATTTGAACCATAGGAAGGAATCCAAACAGACGTAAATTTGCCTGTATCAATACTGTGTTCTTCCATGAAGTAGACACCAACGTAGATTCCGATGTTTTTAGCACCAAGTGATTCTAGCTTTGCTCGAAAGGCTTCAACACCCTCGTTCATATTGGACATGGTTTTTTCTTCCACGTCTAGCCAATAGTAACTAGGGCTGTATGGTGAAGAGGCGTTATAAAAAACTTCAGCGGCTTTCCATTTCTTGGATACTTTTTCCAGCTAAATAAGCATAGACACCAACTGGGACATTTCGTTTTTGAAACTCCGTGATATGGGTTTTAAAGGCCTTATCTACCCCATTAACAAAGGCAGCATCGTTCTCTTTGGACGTTTGAGCGCCACTATGGACGCGAACAATAGCTCCAGAAATGTTTTGGGACAGAGTATCGTAATTAATTTCCTCAGGACGCTGCCAACCAGAAACATCAATTACCGGTTTATCTATATTGTGTAGCGCTTGTGTTTCTACTTGCGCGATATTTGACTTTGTTTTTACAGGATGGTCCTCAAAACGAGGGCGATTCAGGATTAAAATGAAAATCATAATCCCAAAAAAACCAAATAAAATAAGCGGATTAATTTTCTTTCTCATATCTCATAATTCTACCTTAAAAAATGAAAAAAATCAAAAAAATACTCAAAAAAATGGGTTAAGAAAAGGACTTTGGAGCATTTTCTCATTCAAGGGCGCGGAATGATTTGAAATATGGTATAATAAAAGGGAATTTCTAGAGAAAAGAGAAGATTATGTCAAATTATGCCATTATTTTAGCAGCGGGTAAAGGGACTCGCATGAAATCTGATTTGCCAAAAGTTTTGCACAAAGTTGCGGGTATTTCTATGTTGGAACATGTTTTCCGTAGTGTGGGAGCTATCCAACCTGAAAAGACAGTAACAGTTGTCGGACACAAGGCAGAATTGGTTGAGCAGGTCTTGGCTGGACAGACAGAATTTGTGACTCAATCTGAACAGTTAGGAACTGGCCATGCAGTTATGATGACAGAGCCAATTTTGGAAGGTTTGTCAGGGCACACCTTGGTCATTGCAGGAGATACTCCTTTAATCACAGGTGAAAGCTTGAAAAACTTGATTGATTTCCACATCAATCATAAGAATGTGGCCACTATCTTGACTGCTGAAACAGATAATCCTTTTGGCTATGGACGTATTGTGCGTAATGACAATGCTGAGGTTCTTCGCATTGTTGAGCAAAAGGATGCTACAGATTTTGAAAAGCAAATCAAGGAAATCAATACTGGAACATATGTTTTTGACAACGAGCGTTTGTTTGAGGCTTTGAAAAATATCAATACCAATAACGCTCAAGGTGAATACTATATTACAGATGTCATTGGCATTTTCCGTGAAGCTGGTGAAAAAGTTGGTGCTTATACTTTGAAAGACTTTGATGAAAGTCTTGGGGTAAATGACCGTGTGGCTCTTGCGACAGCTGAGTCAGTTATGCGTCGTCGCATCAATCATCAGCACATGGTCAATGGTGTTAGCTTTGTCAATCCAGAAGCGACTTATATCGATATTGATGTCGAGATCGCTCCGGAAGTTCAAATCGAAGCCAATGTTACCTTGAAGGGCAAACGAAAAATTGGTGCTGAGACTGTTTTGACAAACGGTACTTATGTAGTGGATAGTACTATCGGAGCAGGAGCTGTTATTACCAACTCTATGATTGAGGAAAGTAGTGTTGCGGACGGTGTGACAGTCGGTCCTTATGCCCACATTCGTCCAGGTTCAAGCCTGGGTGCCCAAGTTCATATTGGAAACTTTGTTGAGGTAAAAGGTTCTTCTATCGGTGAGAATACCAAGGCTGGTCATTTGACTTATATCGGAAACTGTGAAGTGGGTAGCCATGTTAACTTTGGTGCTGGAACCATTACAGTCAACTATGACGGCAAAAACAAATACAAGACAGTCATTGGCAACAATGTCTTTGTTGGTTCAAATTCAACCATTATTGCCCCAGTTGAGTTGGGTGACAATTCTCTTGTTGGTGCTGGTTCAACTATTACTAAAGACGTGCCAGCAGATGCGATTGCTATTGGTCGCGGTCGTCAGGTCAATAAAGACGAATATGCAACTCGCCTTCCTCATCATCCTAATAATCAGTAGGAGTCTGTCATGGAATTTGAAGAAAAAACGCTTAGCCGAAAAGAAATCTATCAAGGACCAATTTTTAAACTGGTTCAAGAACAGGTTGAATTACCAGAAGGCAAGGGAACTGCCCAACGGGATTTGATTTTCCACAATGGGGCTGTCTGTGTTTTAGCGGTAACGGATGAACAAAAACTTATCTTGGTCAAGCAGTACCGCAAAGCCATCGAGGCTGTCTCTTACGAAATTCCAGCCGGAAAATTGGAAGTAGGAGAAAATACAGACCCTGTTGCAGCAGCTCTGCGTGAATTGGAGGAAGAAACAGCCTATACAGGGAAGTTAGAACTCTTGTATGATTTTTATTCAGCTATTGGCTTTTGTAATGAAAAGTTGAAACTATACCGAGCTAGCGATTTGACAAAGGTGGAAAATCCGCGTCCCCAGGATGAAGATGAGACCTTGGAAGTCCTTGAAGTGAGCCTAGAAGAAGCTAAGGAATTGATCCAATCAGGTCATATTTGTGATGCCAAGACAATTATGGCTGTACAGTATTGGGAATTGCACAAACAATAGAGGAGGTCAATATGGGTAAACCTTTTATTAACGGATGAAATGATTGAAAAGAGCTAATAGAGGCGAAAAAAATTTCAGGTCCCCTTTGCTAGATGATGAGGAGACAAAAGATTTTACCAACCTCTTCTTCCCGTTTTGGTTATGCCAATCCTAAGGGACATAGCTTTTAGCCAGGAAACCTTGAAGATTCAGGTCGAACCGTCTATTCATAAAAAGCCGTCGCATTGAAAAATACCAAGAGAAATGTCTTCAATTCTAAAGTTGAATAAAAATCTTATTTCGCGGTCATCTTTCTCTTGATTTTGCTTGTCTTAGCAATGAAACTTTTGTAATAGAAAAAGGAATTGAAATGAAAAATAGGAATTATTGCGGCTATGCCAGAAGAACTGGCTTATCTGGTCCAGCATCTTGAAAATGCCCAAGAGCAAGTTGTTTTAGGGAATACCTATCACACAGGAACCATTGCTTCGCATGAAGTCATTCTTGTAGAAAGTGGAATTGGTAAGGTCATGTCTGCTATGAGTGTGGCGATTTTGGCTGATCATTTTCAAGTGGATGCTTTGATTAACACGGGATCTGCTGGAGCAGTAGCAGAGGGTATCGCTGTTGGGGATGTTGTAATTGCTGACAAGTTAGCCTATCATGACGTGGATGTTACAGCTTTTGGCTATGCTTATGGGCAAATGGCGCAACAACCGCTTTATTTCGAATCAGATAAAACCTTTGTTGCCAAAATCCAAGAGAGTTTATCTCAATTGGACCAGAATTGGCATCTTGGTTTGATTGCTACAGGAGATAGTTTTGTCGCAGGAAATGATAAGATAGAAGCGATTAAGTCCCATTTCCCAGATGTTTTAGCCGTGGAGATGGAGGGGGCAGCTATTGCTCAAGCAGCGCATGCTCTTGATCTTCCAGTCTTAGTCATCCGAGCTATGAGTGATAATGCCAACCATGAAGCAAACATCTCTTTTGATGAGTTTATTATCGAAGCTGGACGTCGCTCTGCCCAAGTATTGTTAGCCTTTTTGAAGGCTTTAGATTAAGCGGAAATTTGACAGTTTTTCTAGCTTATGATAAGATTTAAGTAAAGAAAAGCTAGAAAACGTTTCAGAGGATATTATGAGTATTGAAATGACCGTCAGTGAGATTGCAGAGGTCTTAGGATTATCTCGCCAAGCAATCAATAACCGTGTCAAAGAATTACCAGAAGAAGACACAGATAAAAATGACAAAGGGGTAACAGTAGTTACCAGAAGTGGCTTGATTAAGCTTGAAGAAATCTATAAAAAAACGATTTTTGAAGATGAGCCTGTCAGTGAAGATGTCAAGCAACGTGAGCTGATGGAGATTCTGGTTGACGAAAAGAATGCTGAAATTCTTCGTCTCTATGAACAATTAAAAGCCAAGGATCGTCAGTTATCAGAAAAAGACGAGCAGATGCGTATCAAAGACCGTCAGATTGCTGAGAAAGACAAACAACTCGATCAGCAGCAGCAATTGACTCTTCAAGCTATGAAGGATCAAGAAAATCTCAAGCTAGAGCTGGACCAAGCAAAAGAAGAAGTCCAATCAACTAAGAAAGGCTTTTTTGCTCGTTTATTTGGAGGATAATCAAGGAGCTGTTTAGGTTAAATGCTAACCTGATGGCTTCTTTTGTTTGTGAATAGTATGATTGCTCAAATATAATTAAGAAGAGAAACCGTATAGGAGAGGTATAGAATGGAAAAATTAGAAGATTACATTGCTTTTGACTTAGAATTTAATCAGCACGAAGGAGAGACACACCTGATTCAAGTATCAGCAGTGCGTTTTAGAGATGGTCAGGAAATCGATGCCTATGATTCCTATGTTCATACCAATGTGCCCTTAAAAAGTTTTATCAATGGTTTGACAGGGATTACGGCTGAGACCTTAAAAGATGCTCCTCCAGTGGAGGAAGTCATAAAAGAACTCCAAGATTTTGTGGGTTCTTTACCCATGGTAGGCTACAATGCTGCTAAAAGTGATTTGCCTATTCTAGCGGAGCATGGTTTAGACTACAGCCAGCAGTACAAGGTAGATCTGTATGATGAAGCTTTTGAACGTCGGAGTTCAGATTTACATGGTATTGCCAATCTCAAGTTGCAAACTGTTGCTTCATTTCTTGGATTTCAAGGTCAGTCTCATAATAGCTTAGAGGATGCTCGTATGACGGCGCGTGTTTATGAGTCCTTTCTAGAGTCGGATCAAGCTAGAGAATTGTTAGAGACAGAAAGTAGCCTATCAAACAATCCTTTTGGAGGCTTGGACTTGTCTCAATTATTTGACTAGGAGTGCCTATGAAACCTGAAAAACCTAAAAATCTAGGTTTTAAGCAGATATACTTTAATCTAGATAAAATTCTCTTTCTCTTTTTCTTGATATTCATGATGATTGAGTTTGTCTGGTTACCATCAAATTCTTGGATTGCTGGACTTTTGCTCCGTCAGACAGGTTATCTCTTTCTTTCCTACAATAATATTTTTGCCATTATAACGGGCTCACCCTTTGTTAGTCTTGCTTTATTTGTTCTTGTAATTGTTAATTTATTGGTCGCCTATTACCAGATAGGACTTCTCTTCATCGGAGCTCGACACCTCCTCTATCATGAAAAGAGAACCCTGCTGGAGTACAGTCGTAAGGTCTTTCGCCAAAGTTTCTTGTTTATGAAGCAAGTGACGCTTGCTAAGATAGCCTTTATCTTCTTTTATATCATGATGCTCTTTCCATTGATTCGAAAGATTTTAAAGATTTACTATCTCAATAAAATTGTCATTCCGGACTTTATCGTTGATTATGTGGAAGATAAGTATTGGCTAGTAGGTATAGTGGTTACTATTCTAGCTTTACTTCTATTTTACATTTCAGTGCGTTTCATGTTTGCCCTACCTCAGCTTTTATTTGAAAAGAAAACAGTCAAAGAAGCTGTCAGATACAGTCTAGAGAAGACAAGAAAGCACTCCTGGTTTTATACTTGGAACTTGCTTTGGATTGTCGTCAAAACCTATCTATTTTTTATTCTTCTGTTGATTCCAATCCTAGCAAGTCAGGTGCTGATGGATGGTCTGACCCATAAGGAATCTCTTGTACTGGGAATTATCAACTTTGTCTTGATTAAGAATTTCCACTACATAGCCTTGACTTACTTCCTTATTAAGTTTGTTTCCTTCTTAACAGGAGAAGAACTAGAAATCACACCAAGGAGAAAGAAAGACCACTGGATGAGATGGGGAGTGATGGGCTGTGCTTGTATCTTTTTTGCTCTTGAGGGTTATGTTTATTTAGAAGCTCCAGTCGCCAATAAACCTTTGATTATCTCTCACAGGGGAGTATCTAATAAGAATGGTGTTCAAAATACAGTCCAATCTTTAGAAAAGACGGCTCAACTAAGTCCAGACTTCGTTGAGACAGATGTTCAGGAAACAAAAGATGGCCAGTTTGTCATGATGCATGATGCCAATATCAAGAATCTGACAGGAGTTAATGCCAATCCCCAAGATTTAACATTGGAGAAATTAACCAAACTCGATATTTCAGAAAATGGTTATCATAGCAAGGTGTCTAGTTTTGATGACTATCTCAATAAAGCCAATGAATTGCATCAAAAACTCCTTATTGAAATAAAAACCAGTCGAAAAGATAGCCCAGATATGATGAAACGCTTTATGGAAAAATATGGAACGGTTCTTAAGCAGAATGGTCACCAAATGCAGTCTTTGGATTATCATGTGATTGACCAGGTGCTAGCCTACGATTCTCAAATTCCAGTCTATTTCATCCTGCCTTATAATAGTATCTTTCCAAGAACTAAGGCTACAGGTTACACTATGGAGTATTCAACTTTGGATGAAAATTTTGTCAATAAGCTTTGGAATACCGATCAGAAATTGTACGTTTGGACCATCAATAGTTCAGAGTCCTTTGATAAATCTGTTCAGCTAGGAGCTGATGGCATGATAACAGATGACTTGGAAATGATTCAAGATCAGGTTACCATTGCCCAAGAAGACCCAGAGTATACTGAATTGCTTTTTCAAACAGGCCATGGAAGAGCTTGAGATGGCAGGTGTCATTGGTCCAGCTGAAGGTACTAAGCCAAGAAAAAGTATTGCAACAATAAATTTCTCTCTTATACGGAAATGTAAACCTGACGTGATTTGAAGAGATTTTTTTGAAGCGGATTATCTATGATGTATAATTAATTGAATCTAAAATAGTACGAAACGACTTTTTAAAGCATGAAATTGATTTGAATTCCTAATAAATTTGTTCACATTTTATTCAAACACTATATCAAGCTGAAACAGATTTAGAATTTCTTTTAGATATATGAAGACTCCCCTTATAGTTTCTAGTGAATATTTGTTTTTCACTAGAAACTATAAGGGGAGCTTTTGTACTCATGTATGAGATAGATTTCTTTTTTTGTTTTATTAAGCTGCATAGCTCACTTTTCAGCAGGAATCAGCTATTGTATTCGCTAGCTGTTAGCTGACATCAATTCACTACTGTTTAAAATTTTGAGAGTTCTGCAGTTTTTGAGTTCAGTTTCTGTTTATTCACCAAAGAAAAATGGTGGGGCGAACCGTTTCAGATCTTCAAAGCAATGTTGAGCAGCTTCTGCATCTTCACAGATGACAAGACAGACATCATCACCACAGAGGGTAGCGATAGCATCAGGGAAACTCAAAGCATCAATGATAGAACCAAATGATTGAGCCAGTCCAGGAAGGGTTTTTAGTAGGACTTGGTGTTGAACTGGGCGCATCAAGACAAGGGCGTCTTCCATGTAGAGTTCGAGGCGTTTTTCCCATTTTGAGATAGAACCTGTATTTAGCACATAGTAAGAGTTATCTTCTTCTCGTACTTTTGACAGGTTCATACTTTTAATATCTCTCGAAAGTGTCGCTTGTGTAACTTGAATATCATTATCGGCAAGAAGAGATTGTAACTCAGCTTGTGTGTGAATCTTATTTTTCGTTACAAGAGCGCGTATGAGTTGGTGTCGGTGTTCAGATTTATTCATAATAATTTAACTCCTTTTTTAGTGAGGTATGGTAAGTGTGGACTGAGAGAGGTCGACAGTCAGGTGGTAGTCAGTATTGTCACGTATGGTGATTTCAAAGTCAGTAGTATAGAGGACTAAACGAAGAGTATATCCTTCTGCAACTTGTAAATAGTTGGTTGTAATTTAAATTGGATATCCATCCATTCATCTGCTTTAATATCCTCTACTAACAGTAAATCATTTCTATTTTGTAAATTGAGATAGCCTTTTGTCACGACTCGTTGTGAATCTGGTCTAAGTGGCAATTCACAGAGATTATCCAGCATATGGTATCGTCCGTTGTCAATGGTTCTAGCACTTAGTACAGCTGGATAAGGTTGTAGGTATTTCTTTTGTCCATGCTCCAGTAATTGGGCAGATAAGAGCCCCTTGTTGGTGCTGGATTTGATACGAAGATTGAGCTGAGCGCGACCGTTCAGGTGGAGAGCTTTGGTCACAGGAAGGTCAATAGTAATTTGATTGGCTTTCCCTTGATAGAGTTCTGTATTGAAGGTCTGGTATGTCTTACTATAACGCTCAAAAATCCTTATTTGAGTACTGGTTTTTGAATAACCTGCTCTTCTTGACCAAGTGAGAAGGTTTCAAAGTTTTCTTGCTCACCGAAGGTATCAAGTGATAACCAGGTCTGAGGAGTAGTATTGTCCTGCCAGATGACAGTCGGAAGTTGGAAAATCTGTATCTTGTCCCAGTAATTTTTTTAGTCAATAAGGCATTCATGGACTCACGGAAGTCAATGGACTGCCAATTGTTCATGTAAACATGTGCGCCATTATGGAAAAAGAGGTGCTTGTTTATATGAGTAGGAAGAGCATGGAACATCTGGTAAACATGAAGTGGTTTGACATTCCAATCCTGTGAACCGTGGGTAAAGACAACCTCTGCTTTTACATTATGGGCATTGAGCAGATAGTTGCGATCATGCCAAAACTGGTTATAGTCGCCGGTCTTGCGATCCAGTTGTTCTTTTACTTTTTCTAAGTCAGCTTGGTGAGCTTCATTGCCACGGATATAGTCGCCAGCCAAGAGATTACGAGAATAGGTTAACTCAGCAAGGGAGTCAAAGTCCTCACCTGGATAACCGCCTGGACTAGTTACAAGACCGTTTTCACGATAGTAGTTGTACCAAGATGAAATGCCAGCCTCAGCAATGATAACCTCTAAACCATCGACTCCTGTAGTCGCAAGACCATTGGACATGGTACCTAGATAAGAAAGTCCAGTTGTGGCTACTTTTCCATTTGACCAGTCAGCTTTGACTTGACGCTGGCGTGTATGGTCGGTAAAGGCACGGCAACGACCATTGAGCCAGTCGATGACATTTTTATAAGCTTCGATTTGTTGGTAGTCTCCGTTAGTCATGAAACCAGTAGAGTCTTTGGTACCAACACCTGACACATAGAGATTGGCAAAACCTCGTGGGAGGAAGTAGTCGCTGAGTGTATAGCTAGAGTTGATGTGACTTAGCTTTTCCTCAGCTTCTGACACAAGCTCAGCTTGGCCTTGAGGTTGGACGAGATTGAGTTGAGGTTCCTCTAGTTCAATCTTATGAGCAGGTTTAATCTCAAGCTCGCCCTCCATCTTGTAGAGAGCCTTATCGCTTGCCTTGTCATTTGTTCCCTGATGATAAGGACTGGCTGTCATGATGGCAGGGATTTTTCCATCAAAACGAGGACGAATAATGCTAACCTTGACTAAGTCTGGTAGCCCTTTTTGGTCGGTATCGACACGAGACTCAACGTAAACGATTTCACGAATGACATCATGGCTAGAAAAAGTTGCTAAACTCTTGCCGTTAAAGTAGTGGTAGTCATTATCCTCCGGAATAAGACCGTCGCTGACAAGTTGGTCGATAAGAGTATTTCCCTTTTTGGTGCGAGTATTGAGTAACTGATAGAGATTTTCAATCAAGTCACCATATACAATAGGAAATCCAGTCTCTTTACGAAAAGCTTCACTATCTTCGAAGTCAACCAAATAAGAAAAGCCTAAAAGTTGAAAAGCAACAGTATAAAAAATATCTGCTGTCAGTTCATCTTCTGATTGAAAAAATGTCAGCAGGTCTGTTTTTTTATCAGCTGCTAGGATGGAAAGTGGATAGTTGGTGTCTTGATAAGTGAAAAAGAAACGACTTAGAAAAGACTCCAACATCTTTTTTTATTTGTTGACTCAGATGGAAAAATCAAATCCATACTTTTTTTAATTCATATAAAAATAGTATCTCTTGGAAGTGATAAATAGCTGAATTGATTAAAGCGCATAAAACCTCCTTGTAAAATAATAATTAAGATTATTATATCAAAAAAATAGGAGAAATAGAATCATTAAGTGAGAAAGAAATTAATTAAAGAATAATGAATATTATTTATATGAAAAAAATAGGTACAACTCTATAGTTCAAAAACAAGTTATCATAGTAAATAGATTAAATGAATGTGTCTTTCTATTTTAAAAAGATATATTCACTTCTTGGGATAAAAAAAGTAAAAAAATTACCGGATCATTTGATTCTTTAAATGTATTTTTGCTTTTTTCATTCAAAAAATTTTACTTTAAGGATAAAATAGAGATAGGAGTCATTGATTTTGTCTTTCTCTTTTTGAAAATGGTATAATATAGTGAGAAGGATAGAGGAGAAGTGTAAATTGATCGCACAACTAGATACAAAAACAGTCTATAGTTTTATGGAGAGCGTCATTTCGATTGAAAAGTATGTGAGAGCAGCTAAAGAATTCGGCTACACTCATCTGGCTATGATGGATATTGATAATCTTTATGGTGCTTTTGACTTTCTAGAGGTTACAAAAAAATATGGCATTCATCCTTTATTAGGGCTTGAAATGACTGTATTTATGGATGATCAGGAAGTGAATCTGCGTTTTTTAGCCCTATCTAGTGTGGGTTATCAGCAGTTGATGAAGCTTTCAACAGCCAAGATGCAGGGGGAGAAAACATGGTCAGTCCTGTCTCAGTATCTGGAGGATATTGCGGTCATTGTGCCTTATTTTGAAGAGATTGAGTCGCTAAATCTAGGATATGATTATTATATTGGGATTTATCCAGAAACATTGGTAAGCGAATTTCATCATCCAATCTTGCCCCTTTATCGGGTCAATGCTTTTGAAAGCAGGGATAGAGAAGTTCTACAAGTATTAACAGCGATCAAAGAAAACCTACCGCTCAGAGAAGTTCCTTTGCGTTCGAGACAAGATGTTTTTATATCAGCAAGTTCTTTAGAGAAATTATTCCAAGAACGTTTTCCGCAAGCCTTAGACAATTTAGAAAAGCTGATTTTAGGCATTTCTTATGATTTGGACACTAGTCTGAAACTGCCTCGTTTTAACCCAGCTAGACCAGCAGTAGAAGAGTTGAGAGAACGCGCTGAGCTTGGGCTTGCTCAGAAGGGGTTAACTGGTAAAGAATACCAAGATCGTCTAGACCAAGAATTGGCTGTTATTCATGATATGGGCTTTGATGATTACTTCTTGGTTGTTTGGGATTTATTGCGTTTTGGACGTTCGAATGGTTATTATATGGGAATGGGACGAGGTTCCGCAGTTGGTAGCTTGGTTTCCTATGCATTGGATATTACAGGGATTGACCCAGTAGAGAAAAATCTGATTTTTGAACGCTTTCTCAATCGTGAACGCTATACCATGCCTGATATTGATATTGATATCCCAGATATTTATCGTCCAGATTTTATCAGGTATGTTGGTAATAAGTATGGTAGTAAACATGCTGCACAAATCGTTACTTTTTCAACTTTTGGAGCCAAGCAAGCTCTACGAGATGTATTGAAACGCTTTGGTGTGCCCGAGTATGAATTGTCTGCAATTACCAAGAAAATCAGTTTTCGTGACAATCTCAAGTCGGCTTATGAGGGTAACCTCCAGTTTCGTCAGCAAATTAATAGTAAGTTAGAATACCAAAAAGCCTTTGAGATTGCTTGCAAGATAGAGGGCTATCCAAGACAAACCTCTGTCCATGCGGCTGGTGTTGTAATCAGTGACCAAGACTTGACCAACTACATTCCTCTAAAGCATGGTGATGAAATTCCACTGACTCAGTATGATGCTCATGGAGTTGAAGCTAGTGGGCTTTGAAAATGGACTTTCTGGGACTACGAAATTTGACCTTTGTCCAGAAGATGCAAGAGTTGCTTGCTGAAACAGAAGGTATTCACCTTAAAGTCGAAGAAATAGATTTGGAAGACAAAGAAACGTTGGCTTTATTTGCTTCTGGTAATACAAAAGGTATCTTTCAATTTGAGCAACCTGGTGCCATTCGCTTGCTCAAACGTGTTCAACCAGTCTGTTTTGAAGATGTCGTAGCGACTACTTCCCTAAATAGGCCAGGTGCTAGTGACTACATCAATAATTTTGTGGCAAGAAAACATGGGCAGGAAGAAGTGACTGTTCTGGATCCAGTACTGGAGGATATTTTGGCTCCAACCTACGGCATTATGCTCTATCAGGAGCAGGTTATGCAGGTTGCCCAGCGTTTTGCTGGATTTAGTCTTGGGAAAGCCGATATTTTGCGCCGAGCTATGGGGAAAAAGGATGCCTCTGCTATGCATGAGATGAGGGCTTCCTTTATTCAAGGTTCATTAGAAGCTGGTCATACTGTGGAAAAAGCAGAGCAGGTCTTTGATGTCATGGAGAAGTTTGCAGGTTATGGTTTTAACAGGTCACACGCCTATGCCTACTCAGCCTTGGCCTTCCAGTTGGCTTATTTCAAAACGCATTATCCAGCCATCTTTTATCAGGTCATGTTAAATTCTGCCAACAGTGATTACTTAACAGATGCCTTAGAAGCAGGCTTTGAAGTGGCGCCTCTGTCCATCAACACCATTCCCTATCACGATAAAATTGCCAACAAGGCCATCTATCTAGGATTGAAATCGATTAAGGGAGTCAGTAAGGATCTGGCACTTTGGATTCTTGAAAACAGACCCTATTCGAATATTGAAGATTTTATAGCTAAATTACCTGAAAATTATCTGAAACTTCCTATGCTAGAACCTTTGGTAAAAGTTGGTCTTTTCGATTTATTTGAAAAAAATCGTCAAAAAGTATTCAATAATTTAGTTAATCTATTTGAATTTGTAAAAGAGTTAGGAAGTTTGTTTGGAGATACTATTTATAGTTGGCAGGAATCGGAAGATTGGACGGAACAAGAAAAATTCTATATGGAACAAGAACTTTTAGGGATAGGTGTCAGCAAACATCCCCTACAAGCTATTGCAAGTAAGGCTATTTACCCGATTACCCCAATTGGGAATTTGTCAGAAAATAGCTACGCTATTATTTTGGTTGAAGTTCAGAAAATAAAAGTAATTCGTACCAAAAAGGGCGAAAACATGGCTTTCTTACAGGTAGATGATAGTAAGAAAAAATTGGATGTTACCCTCTTTTCAGACTTATATCGACAGGTTGGGCAGGAAATAAAAGAGGGAGCCTTCTACTATATAAAAGGAAAAATCCAGTCACGTGATGGTCGTCTGCAAATGATTGCACAAGAAATAAGAGAAGCAGTTGCTGAACGCTTTTGGATACAGGTGAAAAATCATGACTCGGATCAAGAAATTTCGAGAATTTTAGACCAGTATAAAGGTCCAATCCCAGTCATTATCAGGTATGAAGAGGAACAGAAAACAATCGTTTCTCCCCATCATTTTGTCGCTAAATCCAATGAATTAGAAGCGAAATTGAATGAAATCGTTATGAAAACGATTTATCGCTAAAAATACGGAAAATAGAAGAATTTTAAAATCAAATGTGGTATAATCAATAAGAATGTTAAAAGAAAAAGGAGCATAAACCAATATGAAACGTATTGCTGTTTTGACTAGTGGTGGAGACGCCCCTGGTATGAACGCTGCTATCCGTGCAGTTGTTCGTCAAGCAATTTCAGAAGGAATGGAAGTGTTTGGTATCTATGACGGATATGCTGGTATGGTTGCCGGTGAAATTCATCCCCTAGATGCAGCTTCAGTAGGAGACATCATTTCTCGTGGTGGTACTTTCCTTCACTCAGCTCGTTACCCAGAGTTCGCTCAACTTGAAGGGCAACTTAAAGGGATTGAGCAATTGAAAAAACACGGAATTGAAGGTGTAGTTGTTATCGGTGGTGACGGATCTTACCACGGCGCTATGCGTTTGACTGAGCATGGCTTCCCAGCTATCGGTCTTCCAGGTACAATCGATAACGATATCGTTGGTACTGACTTTACAATCGGTTTTGACACAGCGGTTACGACTGCTATGGATGCTATCGATAAGATTCGTGATACATCATCAAGTCACCGTCGTACTTTTGTTATTGAAGTTATGGGACGTAACGCTGGTGATATCGCTCTTTGGGCTGGTATTGCAACTGGTGCTGATGAAATCATCATTCCTGAAGAAGGATTCAAGATTGAAGATATCGTAGAAAGCATTAAATGTGGTTATGAGTGTGGTAAAAAACACAATATCATCGTCTTGGCAGAAGGTGTTATGTCAGCAGCTGAATTTGGTAAAAAACTAAAAGAAGCTGGGGATACAAGCGACCTTCGTGTGACAGAACTTGGACATATTCAACGTGGTGGTTCTCCAACTGCGCGTGACCGTGTATTGGCGTCACGTATGGGTGCCCATGCTGTTAAACTTCTTAAAGAAGGTATCGGTGGTGTTGCGGTTGGTATCCGTAACGAGAAAATGGTTGAAAACCCAATTCTTGGAACTGCAGAAGAAGGAGCATTGTTTAGCCTTACTGCAGAAGGTAAGATTGTGGTTAACAACCCACACAAAGCCGACATTGAGCTATCTAGCTTGAATAAGAGCTTGTCATAATTTACAATTTAGTTAATAAGACCAAAAAGGTCATATATAAAGGAGTCACAAAAATCATGAACAAACGTGTAAAAATCGTTGCAACTTTGGGTCCTGCGGTAGAAATCCGTGGTGGTAAAAAAATTCGGTGAGGACGGATACTGGGGTGAAAAAAACTTGATGTTGAAGCTTCAGCTAAAAAAACATTGCTAAATTGATTGAAGCTGGTGCTAACACATTCCGTTTCAACTTCTCACACGGTGACCACCAAGAACAAGGTGAGCGTATGGCAACTGTTAAACTTGCTGAAAAAAACTTGCAGGTAAAAAAAGTTGGTTTCCTTCTTGATACAAAAAGGACCAGAAATCCGTACAGAATTGTTCGAAGGTGAAGCTAAAGAGTATTCATACAAAACTGGTGAGAAAATCCGTGTTGCAACTAAACAAGGAATCAAATCAACTCGTGAAGTGATTGCATTGAACGTTGCTGGTGCTCTTGATATCTATGATGATGTTGAAGTTGGTCGTCAAGTTTTGGTTGACGATGGTAAACTTGGTCTTCGTGTGGTTGCTAAAGATGATGCAACTCGTGAATTTGAAGTTGAAGTTGAAAACGATGGTATCATCGCTAAACAAAAAGGTGTGAACATTCCTAACACTAAAATTCCTTTCCCAGCTCTTGCTGAACGCGATAACGACGATATCCGCTTTGGTCTTGAACAAGGTATCAACTTCATCGCGATTTCATTCGTACGTACTGCAAAAGACGTAAACGAAGTTCGTGCAATCTGTGAAGAAACTGGAAACGGACATGTTCAATTGTTCGCTAAAATCGAAAACCAACAAGGTATCGATAACTTGGATGAAATCATCGAAGCTGCTGATGGTATCATGATTGCTCGTGGTGACATGGGTATCGAAGTACCATTCGAAATGGTTCCAGTTTACCAAAAATGATCATCACAAAAGTGAACGCTGCAGGTAAAGTTGTTATCACTGCAACAAACATGCTTGAAACAATGACTGAAAAACCACGTGCAACTCGTTCAGAAGTATCAGACGTATTTAACGCTGTTATCGACGGAACTGACGCAACAATGCTTTCAGGTGAGTCTGCAAACGGTAAATACCCACTTGAGTCAGTAACTACAATGGCTACAATCGATAAGAACGCTCAAACTCTTCTTAACGAATACGGACGTTTGAACTCAGATTTATTCGAACGTAACTCTAAGACAGAAGTAATGGCTTCAGCTGTTAAAGATGCTACTAACTCAATGGACATTAAATTGGTTGTAACTCTTACTAAGACAGGTCACACTGCACGTTTGATCTCTAAATACCGTCCAAATGCTGACATCTTGGCATTGACATTCGACGAATTGACAGAACGTGGATTGATGTTGAACTGGGGTGTTATCCCAATGTTGACAGATGCTCCATCATCAACTGATGATATGTTCGAAATTGCTGAACGTAAAGCAGTTGAAGCAGGTCTTGTAGAATCTGGTGATGATATCGTTATCGTTGCTGGTGTACCAGTTGGAGAAGCTGTACGTACAAACACAATGCGTATCCGTACAGTACGTTAATTAATAGAAAAATAGCCTATCATATCAAGCTTTCTAGCCTGTATGATGGGCTTTTTTGTATATGAGCAAAGTTTTTACTTTTGAGTTAATGTAACTGTAGCTAAAGAGTAAATCGTTGCGTGTTCCATACTTTTTGTGATGTGAGTATACATCCGATTGGTAGTCTTTTTGTCTTCATGCCCAAGCCATGACATGATAGTTTTTAAAGGGATGTTATTTTTTGAACGAAAATTTCATAAAATGTTTAGTTCTTATAGTGGATTACAGCTAGAATAGTACGCTGTGGCTGCTAAAATATTTCTAGAAATTAATTTGTTCATATATTATTTCAATCTACTATAATACAGAAAAAAACAACTCCCTGATGATTCAAGGAGTTGTCTATAGTTAAATTAGTTTTTTGAAGCTGCTTGGAATTCTGGGTTTTTCCATGCTTCGTCAATGATAGCTTGCAATTCTTTAGCAGATGCTTGCATTTTTTGAGTTTCTGCGTCGTTCAATGGGATATTTACTGGACGAACGATACCATGTGCACCAACAACAGCTGGTTGACCGATAAAGACGTTCTCAACTCCGTATTGACCTTCTTGGAATACTGAAAGTGGAAGTACCGCGTTTTTCATCGTCAAGGATTGCTTTAGTGATACGAGCAAGGGCTACTGCGATACCGTAGTATGTTGCACCTTTTTTGTTGATGATTGTGTAGGCTGCATCACGAACACCTTCGAACAATTCAATCAATTCAGCTTCTTGAACATTTTGAGTGTCTTTAAGGAATTCTTCAAGGTTTACACCAGCGATGTTAGCATGTGACCAAACAGCGAACTCAGAGTCACCGTGTTCACCCATGATGTAGGCGTGAACTGAACGAGCATCAACATCCAATTTTTCAGCAAGTGCTTGACGGAAACGAGCTGAGTCAAGTGAAGTACCTGAACCGATAACGCGTTCTTTAGGGAAACCAGAGAATTTCCAAGTTGAGTAAGTCAAAACGTCAACTGGGTTAGCAGCAACAAGGAAGATACCTTTGAAACCTGATTCAACAACTTGAGTTACGATTGATTTGTTGATAGCAAGGTTTTTACCTACAAGGTCAAGACGAGTTTCACCTGGTTTTTGAGGAGCACCTGCAGTGATTACAACAAGGTCAGCGTCTGCACAGTCAGAATATTGAGCTGCATAGATTTTTTTAGGTGAAGTGAAGGCAAGGGCGTGACTAAGGTCAAGCGCGTCACCAACAGCTTTTTCATGCAATTGTGGAATTTCGATAATTCCAAGCTCTTGTGCAATTCCTTGGTTAACAAGTGCAAAAGCGTAAGATGAACCTACAGCACCATCTCCGACAAGGATAACTTTTTTGTGTTGTTTAGTTGAAGTCATTGTTCTAAACATCTCCTTAATTTTATTCAGGGATTTCCCCAGTTATTTTAATTCTATCACTTTTAAAAAGCTTTGTCACGAATATGCCTTGGAGTTCTTGATGTAAACGTTTTAGCTAATTTGGATACCTGAAATATGGCGGACATTGTGGTATAATATTGTTAATTACTAATTGTGAAATGAGGCATTTATTAATGCAGGATAGAAATTTAGTGAATGTCAATCTGACAAAGGAGATGAAGACGAGTTTTATCGATTACGCCATGAGTGTTATCGTAGCGCGGGCTCTTCCTGATGTTCGAGATGGCTTGAAACCTGTTCACCGTCGGATTCTCTATGGAATGAATGAATTGGGTGTTACTCCAGACAAACCCCATAAAAAATCTGCTCGTATTACAGGGGACGTCATGGGTAAATACCACCCACACGGGGATTCCTCTATCTATGAAGCCATGGTCCGCATGGCTCAATGGTGGAGCTACCGTTACATGCTTGTAGATGGACATGGGAACTTTGGTTCCATGGATGGTGATGGTGCTGCCGCTCAGCGTTATACTGAGGCACGTATGAGCAAGATTGCTCTAGAAATGCTTCGAGATATCAATAAGAATACAGTTGATTTCGTTGATAACTATGATGCTAATGAACGTGAACCCTTGGTCTTGCCTGCACGTTTTCCAAACCTTTTGGTCAATGGAGCAACTGGTATTGCCGTTGGGATGGCGACCAATATTCCACCTCATAACCTTGGTGAAACCATTGATGCAGTGAAGTTGGTCATGGACAATCCTGAAGTGACTACCAAAGACTTGATGGAAGTCTTGCCTGGTCCAGATTTTCCAACAGGTGCTCTTGTCATGGGGAAATCAGGTATCCATAAGGCTTATGAAACAGGTAAAGGTTCTATTGTCCTTCGTTCTCGTACTGAAATCGAAGAAACTAAGACTGGCCGTGAACGCATCGTTGTGACAGAATTTCCATACATGGTCAATAAAACCAAGGTACATGAGCACATTGTTCGCTTGGTTCAGGAAAAACGGATTGAGGGCATCACAGCCGTACGTGATGAATCAAACCGTGAAGGTGTTCGATTTGTTATCGAAGTTAAGCGCGATGCTTCAGCCAATGTTATCCTAAATAACCTCTTTAAGATGACCCAGATGCAAACCAACTTTGGTTTCAATATGCTTGCTATCCAAAATGGAGTACCGAAGATTTTATCCCTTCGTCAGATTTTGGATGCTTATATCGAGCACCAAAGAAGTGGTTGTTCGTCGTACACGTTTTGATAAGGAAAAAGCAGAAGCACGCGCCCATATATTAGAGGGTCTCTTGATTGCACTGGACCATATCGACGAAGTGATTCGTATCATCCGTGCTAGTGAAACAGATGCGGAAGCACAAGCTGAGTTGATGAGTAAGTTTAAACTTTCTGAACGTCAAAGTCAGGCCATCCTTGATATGCGTCTTCGTCGTTTGACAGGTTTGGAACGCGATAAGATCCAGTCTGAGTATGATGACCTCTTGGCTCTGATTGCGGATTTAGCAGATATTCTTGCTAAACCAGAACGTGTTTCTCAAATCATCAAAGATGAATTAGATGAAGTCAAGCGTAAGTTTGGTGACCAACGTCATACTGAATTGATGGTCGGTGAAGTCTTGAGTCTTGAAGATGAGGATTTGATTGAAGAATCGGATGTCTTGATTACGCTTTCTAACAAGGGATACATCAAACGTTTGGACCAAGCTGAGTTTACTGCTCAAAAACGTGGGGGTCGTGGTGTTCAAGGAACAGGCGTTAAGGATGACGATTTTGTTCGTGAGTTAGTGTCGACTAGCACGCATGATCACCTGCTCTTCTTCACAAATAAAGGACGTGTCTATCGTCTTAAAGGTTATGAAATTCCTGAGTATGGTCGGACGGCCAAAGGTCTACCAGTAGTCAATCTCTTGAAATTGGATGAAGGTGAAAGTATTCAGACGATTATCAATGTTGAGTCTGAACGCAGTGATGATGCTTATCTTTTCTTCACAACTCGTCATGGTATTGTGAAGAGAACCAGCGTTAAGGAATTTGCTAACATTCGTCAAAATGGACTTAAAGCACTGAATCTTAAAGATGAAGATGAGCTAATTAATGTCTTGTTGACGGAAGAAGATACGGATATTATTATTGGTACCAAGTTTGGTTATGCAGTTCGCTTTAATCAATCAGCCGTTCGTGGCATGAGTCGTATCGCCACAGGTGTGAAAGGTGTGAATCTCCGTGAGGGAGACACAGTTGTTGGTGCTAGTGTGATTACAGACCAGGACGAGGTTCTTATCATCACAGAAAAGGGGTATGGTAAGCGCACAGTTGCGACCGAATATCCAACTAAAGGTCGTGGTGGTAAAGGGATGCAAACTGCTAAGATTACAGAAAAGAACGGTTCTCTTGCTGGTCTTATGACCGTTAAAGGCGATGAAGATTTGATGATTATCACTGATACAGGTGTCATGATTCGAACCAATGTTGCCAATATTTCACAAACAGGACGCTCAACTATGGGAGTTAAAGTAATGCGTCTGGATCAAGATGCTAAAATTGTAACCTTTACTACGGTTGCAGCGGCAGAAAAAGAAGAAGTTGGGACAGAAAACGAAACAGAAGGTGAAGCATAATGTCTCAAAAAAATAATAAGAAGAAAAACAAACGAAAAAATCTGCTGACAAATATCCTAGCAGGATTTCTGATACTACTATCAATTGCTTTGATTTTTAATGCTAAAATTCGTGATATTTTCATAGTTTGGAATACCAATAAGTACCAAGTTAGTCAGGTATCAAAAGAAAAAATAGAAGAAAATCAGGATACAGAAGGAAATTTTGATTTCGATTCTGTCAATGCTATCTCTTCTGAAGCGGTTCTAGCTTCTCAATGGGATGCTCAAAAATTACCAGTTATCGGCGGAATTGCAGTCCCTGAATTAGAAATGAATCTACCAATTTTTAAAGGGCTTGATAATGTCAATCTCTTCTATGGTGCTGGTACGATGAAACGCGATCAAGTGATGGGGAAAGGAAATTATAGTCTAGCTAGTCATCATATTTTTGGTGTCAATAATGCTAATAAAATGTTATTTTCTCCTTTGGATAACGCTAAAAATGGTATGAAGATTTATCTAACTGATAAATAAAGTTTATACCTATGAAATCCGTGAAGTCAAACGTGTGACACCGGATCGTGTTGATGAAGTTGATGATAGAGAAGGGATTGATGAGATTACATTAGTAACCTGTGAAGACCTTGCTGCTACAGAACGTATTATTGTAAAAGGCGATTTGAAAGAAACAAAAGATTATTCACAAACATCTGATGAAATCCTAACAGCTTTCAATCAACCATATAAACAATTTTATTAATACAAATCAGTGAAATCCTGGATTTCACTGATTTTTTTAATATTTTCATAAGAATAAACTTTTTATGAAATACAGAAAACGCTTCCTTAATTTTAACGTTTGTGATATAATTATCAGGTAAAAAATTTTTAGGAGTTTATTATGGTTTCTTCAGAATTTATTTCAAAGATTGAATTTGCTTGCAAGAAGAAAGAAAGTCTTTATAGTCAAAGCAAATTTAAGTATGCGATTCGTTCTATGTTCGCAGGTGCATTTTTAACCTTCAGTACAGCTGCTGGTGCAGTTGGTGCGGACTTGATTAATAAAATTGCGCCAGGTAGTGGACGATTCCTCTTCCCATTTGTCTTTGCTTGGGGCTTGGCCTACATTGTTTTCTTGAATGCCGAGTTGGTAACATCAAACATGATGTTCTTGACTGCTGGTAGTTTCTTGAAAAAAATCTCTTGGAGAAAAACAGCTGAGATTTTACTTTACTGTACCTTGTTTAACCTTATCGGGGCTTTGATAGCAGGTTGGGGCTTTGCTCATTCGGCAGCCTATGCACATCTGACTCACGATAGTTTCATCTCAGGGGTTGTTGAGATGAAGTTAGGCCGCTCAAATGAATTAATCTTGCTTGAGGCTATTTTGGCAAATATTTTCGTAAATATTGCGATTCTTTCATTTGTTTTGGTCAAAGATGGTGGTGCCAAACTATGGCTTGTTTTATCAGCAATTTACATGTTTGTATTCTTAACAAACGAGCACATCGCTGCGAACTTCGCTTCTTTCGCGATTGTGAAATTCAGTGTTGCTGCTGATTCAATTGCTAACTTCGGTATTGGAAATATGCTTCGCCACTGGGGTGTAACCTTCATCGGAAACTTTATCGGAGGAGGCCTCTTGATGGGTCTTCCATATGCCTTCCTCAATAAAAATGAAGATACTTATGTAGATTAAGAAAATGAGCACGATTAAGTCGTGCTTTTTTCGTTTTTAAAATAAAGTAATAGCTATTTCTTATATCAAAATATAGAAAACTGATATTGGTAAACTATAACTTAAGGTGCTACAATATCCTTAATCAAACTATTTGGAGGTCGTTTTATGACTCGTGATTTTAAATTTGAAACTTTGCAACTACATGCTGGTCAAGTTGTGGATCCAGCTACCAAGTCTCGTGCAGTGCCAATTTATCAGACAACATCCTTTGTTTTTGATGATACGCAGGAAGGTGCGGATCTTTTTGCCTTGAGAAAACCAGGGAATATCTATACCCGTATTACCAATCCTACAACAGCGGCCTTTGAAGAAAGAATCGCTGCACTTGAAGGTGGTGTTGGAGCTCTTGCAACAGCATCAGGTATGGCTGCGGTGACTTATACGATTTTGGCTCTTGCCCATGCTGGTGACCATGTAGTGGCAGCATCAACTATTTACGGTGGAACCTTCAATCTCTTGAAAGAAACCCTTCCTCGTTATGGGATTACAACAACCTTTGTGGATGTGGATAATTTGGAGGAAGTGGAAGCAGCTATCAAAGACAATACCAAGCTTGTCTTGATTGAAACCTTGGGGAATCCCTTGATAAACATTCCTGACTTGGAAAAATTGGCTGAGATTGCTCATAAACACCAGATTCCACTCGTTTCAGATAATACCTTTGCAACACCTTATTTGATTAACGTTTTTTCTCACGGTGTAGATATTGCCATTCATTCTGCGACTAAGTTTATCGGTGGGCATGGTACGACTATTGGTGGAGTGATTGTCGATAGCGGTCGTTTTGACTGGGCAGCTTCAGGGAAATTCCCTCAATTTGTTGAGGAAGACCCAAGCTACCATAATTTGAGCTATACTCGTGATGTGGGTGCAGCAGCCTTTATTATCGCTGTCCGTGTTCAATTGCTCCGTGATACAGGTGCAGCCTTGTCGCCATTTAATGCTTTCCTCTTGCTACAAGGACTTGAAACCCTTTCACTTCGTGTGGAACGCCATGTACAAAATGCAGAGAAAATTGTTGATTTTCTTGTCAAGCATCCTAAGGTAGAAAAAGTCAACTATCCAAAACTAGCAGACAGTCCTTATCATGCCTTGGCTGAGAAATATTTACCAAAAGGTGTGGGTTCAATCTTTACCTTCCATGTCAAAGGTGGGGAGGCCGAAGCCCGCAAGGTAATTGATAATTTGGAAATCTTTTCTGACCTAGCAAACGTGGCAGATGCCAAGTCTCTGGTTGTCCATCCAGCAACAACAACTCACGGTCAATTGTCAGAAAAAGACCTTGAAGCAGCAGGTGTCACCCCAAACCAAATCCGCTTGTCTATCGGACTTGAAAATGTAGATGATTTGATTGAAGACTTGCGCTTGGCCTTGGAGAAAATTTAAAGTAAAAGAAGATAAACAGTGTGTTTTGACTCACTGTTTTTGATTTTCCCTTAGGCATGATATAATGGTTAAAGAAGTCTAGAAAGAGGAACGATATGAACGAAATCAAATGTCCTAACTGTGGGGAAGTCTTTACAGTAAATGAAAGTCAGTATGCCGAACTTTTGTCCCAAGTGAGAACAGCAGAGTTTGATAAGGAATTGCACGATCGGATGAAGCAGGAACTGGCCTTGGCTGAGCAAAAGGCCATGAATGAACAACAGTCTAAACTAGCTCAAAAAGACCAAGAAATCGCGCAATTGCAGAGTCAAATCCAAAACTTTGATACAGAAAAAGAATTGGCCAAGAAAGAGGTTGAACAGACAAGCCATGAGGCATTATTGGCTAAGGATAAGGAAGTACAGGCCTTGGAAAACCAATTGGCTACCTTGCGTTTGGAGCATGAAAATCAACTGCAAAAGACTCTTTCTGACTTAGAAAAAGAACGGGATCAGGTTAAAAACCAGCTTCTTTTACAAGAAAAAGAAAACGAGCTTTCTCTTGCTTCAGTTAAGCAAAACTATGAAGCACAGCTCAAAGCAGCGAGTGAACAGGTCGAGTTTTATAAGAATTTTAAGGCTCAACAATCTACAAAAGCGATTGGGGAAAGCCTAGAACAGTACGCAGAGAGTGAGTTTAACAAGGTCCGCAGTTTTGCCTTTCCAAATGCTTACTTTGAAAAGGATAACAAGGTCTCTGCGCGTGGTTCTAAAGGAGACTTTATCTTCCGTGAATGCGATGAAAATGGGGTAGAGATTATCTCCATCATGTTTGAGATGAAAAATGAAGCAGATGGAACAGAGAAGAAGCACAAGAATGCAGATTTTTACAAGGAATTAGACAAGGATCGTCGGGAGAAGAACTGTGAGTATGCCGTTTTGGTGACCATGCTTGAGGCCGATAATGACTACTTTAACACAGGGATTGTTGACGTCAGCCATGAGTACGAAAAGATGTATGTGGTTCGACCTCAATTCTTTATCCAGTTGATTGGACTCCTGCGAAATGCGGCGCTTAATTCTCTAAAATACAAGCAGGAGTTGGCCTTGGTTCGCGAACAAAATATTGACATTACGCATTTTGAGGAGGACTTGGATGCCTTTAAGCTAGCTTTTGCCAAGAACTATAATTCAGCTTATACCAACTTTGGTAAGGCAATAGATGAAATCGACAAGGCCATCAAACGCATGGAAGAGGTTAAGAAATTCCTGACAACATCTGAAAATCAACTTCGTCTTGCAAACAACAAATTAGAAGATGTTTCCGTTAAAAAATTGACCCGGAAAAATCCAACTATGAAAGCGAAATTTGAAGCATTGAAGGGGGAGTGAGAAAGCAAAAATGAACGGTATTATCAACTTAAAAAAAGAAGCGGGCCTGACCTCGCATGATGCGGTTTTTAAACTGCGTAAGATTTTGGGAACCAAGAAAATTGGTCATGGTGGAACCTTGGATCCGGATGTGGTGGGTGTTTTGCCGATTGCGGTTGGCAAGGCGACCCGCATGGTCGAATTTATGCAGGATGAGGGCAAGGTCTATGAGGGTGAAATCACTCTGGGCTATTCCACGACGACTGAGGATGCTAGCGGGGAAGTGGTCGCAGAGACACCTGTTTTGTCGCCCCTGGATGAAAAGCTTGTTGATGAAGCAATCGCTAGTCTGACAGGATCTATTATTCAGATTCCGCCTATGTATTCTGCGGTTAAGGTTAATGGTCGTAAGCTCTATGAGTATGCGCGTTCTGGTCAGGAAGTGGAGCGTCCAGAACGTCAGGTGACCATTTATCAATTTGATCGGACAAGTCCGATTTCTTATGAGGAGCATCTAGCACGCTTTACTTTTCGTGTAAAATGCAGTAAGGGGACTTACATCCGTACCTTGTCAGTTGATTTGGGTGAAAAGCTTGGCTATGCGGCTCATATGTCACATTTGACACGGACTAGTGCAGCTGGTTTGCAACTTGAGGATGCTCTTACCTTGGAAGAAATTGCTGCAAAAGTGGAGGCAGGTCAGCTGGACTTTCTCCATCCTCTAGAGATTGGAACAGGTGACCTTGTCAGAGTTTTCCTAACTCAAGAACAGGCTATAGAAGTCCGCTTTGGTCGTTTTATTGAGTTAGAACAAACGAATCAAGAATTGGCTGCTTTTGAAGGAGATAAATTGCTTGCCATTCTAGAAAAGAGAGACAATCTCTACAAGCCAAGGAAGGTTTTTATCTAATCTAACTGGAGTGTGGGGATGGAATTCTTCCCCTTGACTATCCAAATCAGACTATAAATTTTGCAAAAAATGTGATAGAATAGACGACGGATAAAAAAACGGAGGATAGCATGCAAAATAGACCAATCATTATCGGAGTGACAGGTGGTTCTGGTGGTGGTAAGACCAGTGTTTCGAGAGCCATTTTATCGCATTTTCCTGATGAAAAGATTTCCATGATTGAGCACGATTCATACTACAAGGATCAGTCTCACTTGACCTTTGAAGAGCGTGTCAAAACCAACTACGACCATCCTTTTGCCTTTGATACAGACTTGATGATCGAGCAAATTAAGGAATTGTTGGCAGGGCGTCCGGTGGACATTCCGACTTATGACTATACAGAGCATACACGAAGTAGCAAGACTTATCGTCAGGAGCCTCAAGATGTCTTTATCGTTGAGGGGATTTTGGTCTTGGAGGATAAGCGTCTGCGTGATTTGATGGATATCAAAATTTTTGTGGATACGGATGATGATGTGCGCATTATTCGTCGTATCAAGCGTGATATGGAAGAGCGTGGCCGTAGCCTTGATAGCGTTATTGACCAGTATTTAGGTGTGGTTAAACCAATGTATCACCAGTTTATCGAGCCAACCAAGCGTTATGCGGATATCGTCATTCCTGAGGGAGTCAGCAATACAGTTGCTATCGATCTTTTGACGACCAAGATTGCAAAGATTTTGGAAGAAGCTCGAAACAGCAAATAATCAGATGTGGAGGCCTTGCCTCCTTTTTCTATTTTTCTCTCATAATGGTACATAAATGGAGATTTTTAGGCATATTTTTGGTATAATAATACCCATGAAAGAGCAAGAAAATGAATAGTAGGTGGAGATGGAAAAGTATTTATCGGTAACAACTTTGACCAAGTATCTGAAAATGAAATTCGATAAAGACCCTTACTTGGAACGGGTCTATTTAACTGGTCAAGTTTCCAACTTTCGTAAACGACCTACTCACCAATATTTCTCCCTAAAAGATGACCATGCAGTTATTCAAGCGACCATCTGGTCTGGGGTTTATCAGAAATTAGGTTTCGACCTTGAAGAAGGGATGAAAATCAATGTGATTGGGCGTGTGCAGGTCTATGAACCAAGTGGGAGCTACTCCATCATCATTGAAAAGGCAGAGCCTGATGGTGTTGGTGCGCTTGCGATTCAGTTTGAACAACTCAAGAAAAAACTAACTGAAGAAGGCCTGTTTCAAGAACGTTTCAAGCAACCTTTGCCCCAATTTTCTAAGAGAATTGGTGTGGTAACCAGTCGCAGTGGAGCCGTTATTCGAGATATTATCACGACCGTTAGCAGGCGATTTCCAGGTGTCGACATTCTTCTCTATCCGACCAAGGTTCAAGGTGAAGGGGCTGCGGAGGAAATTGCTCGAAATATTGCGCGCGCTAATCAACGGGACGATTTGGATTTGCTCATTATTGGTCGTGGAGGGGGTTCTATCGAGGATCTCTGGGCCTTTAACGAAGAAATTGTGGTACGAGCTATTTTTGAATCTCGTTTGCCAGTTATCTCTAGTGTGGGACATGAGACAGATGTGACCTTGGCGGATTTTGTGGCAGATCGTCGCGCTGCAACGCCAACGGCCGCTGCTGAACTAGCAACACCTGTGACCAAGTTGGATCTATTAGCTCATTTGCAAAATCAAGAAAAACGGATGGCAACAGCAGTCCGAAATGTCCTATTTAAGAAACAAGAAGCTCTAAAAAAATGTAGTCAGTCTGTTATCTTTAGACAGCCAGAGCGCTTGTATGACGGTTATTTGCAACGCTTGGACCAACTGCAACTGCGCTTAAAACAAAGTTTGCGAACACGGATTTCTGATAATAAACAAGTCGTCCAAGCAAGGACGCATCGACTGGTACAATTATCACCTGTTACCAAAATTCAACGTTATCAAGATCGTTTAGGTCAGTTGGACAAGTTCTTACGTAGCCAAATGGCGCTGGTTTATGATTCCAAGGTTGCTGAAGTGAAGCGTCTTTCAGAAGCTTTGCTCATGTTGGATACCAGTCGAATTGTGGCGCGTGGCTATGCTATTGTCAAAAAAGAAGAGTCCGTAGTTGATTCGGTTGAGAGTTTGAAGAAAAAAGACCAAGTGACGCTTTTGATGCGAGATGGTCAAGTAGAATTAGAGGTTAAAGATGTCAAAACAAAAGAAATTTGAGGAAAATCTAGCAGAACTGGAGACCATTGTCCAAAGTTTGGAAAATGGTGAAATTGCTTTGGAAGATGCGATTACTGCCTTTCAAAAGGGCATGGTCTTGTCAAAAGAGCTCCAAGCGACTCTGGACAAGGCTGAAAAGACCTTGGTCAAGGTCATGCAAGAAGACGGAACAGAAAGTGATTTTGAATGAAGAAGCAAGAAAAATTAGCTCTTGTCGAGTCGGCCTTGGAAGATTTTTATGGAGACCAGCAGGTTGCCTCTAGTTTGCGAGAGTCTGTTCTTTATTCTATTCATGCTGGTGGTAAGCGTATTCGGCCTTTTCTCTTGTTAGAAGTTTTGGAAGCCTTGCACGTCGAAATCCAACCTGCTCACGCGCAGGTGGCTGCTGCCTTGGAAATGATTCATACAGGTAGCTTGATTCATGATGATCTTCCTGCCATGGATGATGATGATTACCGTCGGGGACGCTTAACAAATCACAAGAAATTTGGTGAAGCTATGGCGATTTTGGCAGGAGATGCCTTGTTTCTAGATCCTTACGCCTTGATAGCTCAGGCAGATTTGCCAAGTCAGATCAAGGTGGACTTGATTGCCAACTTATCGCTTGCTTCAGGAAGTCTAGGCATGGTGGCAGGACAGGTTTTGGATATGGAAGGCGAACATCAGCATTTGTCTCTTGAAGAACTCCAGACCATCCATGCTAATAAGACTGGAAAATTACTAGCTTATCCCTTCCAAGCGGCTGCTATTATAGCCGAATTGGCACCTGAAATGCAGGCAAAGCTGAAAACTATTGGGGAATTGATTGGACTTGCTTTTCAAGTTCGAGATGACGTACTGGATGTGACAGCTAGTTTTGAGGAAATAGGCAAGACACCACAAAAGGATCTACAGGCAGAAAAGTCAACCTATCCAGCCTTGTTGGGCTTGGAAGAGGCCATTGCCTTTTGTAACCAAACTCTGGATCAAGCTAATGCCAAATTAGAAGAAATTGCCCAGAAGGTTCCCTTTGAAATAGAATCGATTGTGAAAGTAGTAGAAAGTTTGAGAATCAATGGCTAAGGAAAGAGTGGATGTACTAGCTTATAAACAGGGCTTGTTTGAAACGCGAGAGCAGGCCAAGCGTGGTGTGATGGCTGGCCTAGTCGTAGCAGTCCTTAATGGAGAACGGTTTGACAAGCCAGGAGAGAAAATCCCAGACGACACCGAGCTAAAACTCAAGGGTGAAAAACTCAAGTATGTCAGCCGTGGTGGCTTGAAATTAGAAAAGGCCTTGCAGGTCTTTGAGTTGTCAGTGGAAGGAGCTACAACGATTGATATCGGGGCCTCTACTGGTGGCTTTACCGATGTTATGCTGCAAAATGGTGCTGAGTTAGTCTTTGCAGTTGATGTTGGTACCAATCAGTTGGCTTGGAAACTACGCCAAGACCCACGAGTTGTCAGCATGGAGCAGTTTAATTTCCGCTATGCTGAAAAGACCGATTTCAAAAAGGAACCGAGCTTTGCCAGTATTGACGTGAGTTTCATTTCCCTCAGTCTGATTTTGCCAGCCTTGCACCGAGTCTTGGCAAATCAAGGTCAGGTTGTGGCTTTGGTTAAGCCCCAGTTTGAGGCAGGACGTGAGCAGATTGGGAAAAATGGGATTATTCGAGATGCTAAGGTGCATCAACATGTCCTTGAATCTGTCACAGCTATGGCAGTAGAGGAAGGCTTTTCAGTCCTTGGTTTGGACTTTTCTCCCATCCAAGGTGGACATGGAAATATTGAGTTTTTAGCGTATTTGAAAAAAGAAGAGTCAGCAAGTAACCAGATTCTTGCTGAGATTGAAGAAGTAGTAGAGAGGGCGCATAGTCAATTTAAAAATGAATAAAAAAGAGAGACTTGAAAAAATTAGACGATTTGTGACAGATTATCAAATCGGAACGCAAGAAGAAATCGTAGAACATTTGAAAGAGGCGGGCATCACTGCCACTCAGGCAACGGTATCCCGTGATATCAAAGAGCTGGGTATTGTCAAGATTCCTTTGAGAGACAACACCTATGTCTATGAATTGCCAAAATCAATCGTGAAAAGTTTGCAACTGGCTGAAGACAATATTGAGTCAGCTGAATTGATGGACAAGATGATTAATCTCCAAGTTATCCCAGGAAATACAGCTTTTGTAAAAGCTCAGTTAATTGAGACTTTTGCGGATAAGATTTTTAGCTGTTTGGCTGATGATAGCTCGATTTTAGTCATTGCCAGAAGTGAAAGTCTAGCTAAGGAAATCTTTGAACAAGTAAAAAATTGGTAGGTCTATATGTTACTTGAAATTTCGATAAAAAACTTTGCCATTATTGAGGCTATATCTCTCAATTTTGAAAAGGGGATGACGGTTCTGACCGGTGAAACAGGTGCAGGGAAGTCGATTATCATTGATGCCATGAATATGATGTTGGGAGCTCGTGCGACGACAGATGTTATTCGTCATGGTGCGCCAAAGGCAGAGATTGAGGGGCTTTTCTCAGTTGAGAATAGTCGTCTTTTACAGGAAATTTTTGATGAGCAAGGTTTAGAATTAGGTGATGAAATTATCATCCGTCGGGAAATTCTGCAAAATGGTCGTAGTATCAGCCGTGTCAATGGCCAGATGGTCAATCTGTCTGTTTTGCGTGCTATTGGGCAACATCTGGTGGATATACATGGTCAGCATGACCAAGAAGAGTTAATGCGTCCCCAACTGCATATCCAGATGTTGGATGAATTTGGTGATACAGCCTTTTGGGCCTTGAAAGAAACCTATCAAACGAGTTTTGATGCCTACCGTAAAATGCGTAAGCAGGTTCTGGAAGTCAAGAAAAACCAACAGGAACACAAGGCTCGTATTGAAATGTTGGAATTTCAAATGGCAGAGATTGAGGCAGCAAACTTGCAGGCTGGAGAAGATTTGGTTCTCAATCAAGAGCGAGAGAAACTCCTCAACCATAAAAATATTGCGGATACGTTGACCAATGCCTACAGCATGTTGGACAATGAAGATTTTTCAAGTCTGGCCAATGTTCGTTCAGCCATGAATGACATGGAAAGTGTCGAAGAGTACGACCCTGAATACCGTGAAATTTCAAGCTCTCTGTCTGAGACCTACTATGTCTTAGAAGATATTAGCAAACGTTTGGAAGCTATTATAGAGGACCTTGATTTGATGGTAATCGTCTTATGCAGGTCGAGAATCGTTTGGACCTTCTTCACACTATTACCCGTAAGTATGGTGGGACTGTAGACGATGTCTTGCTTTATTTTGCCAAGATTACGGAAGAATACAATCTCTTGACAGGTAATAACCTTTCGTCTGAGAACATGGAAGCAGAGCTTAAGAAATTAGAAGTCAATCTTGTTGATTTGGCAGGCCAGCTTGCATCTGCTCGTCATGATTTGGCTCAGCAGCTCGAAGCTGAGATTAAACAAGAGCTTCAAGATCTTTATATGGAAAAAGCCCAGTTTCAAGTTCGTTTTAGCAAGGGTAAATTCAGTCGTGAGGGCAATGAAACGGTCGAGTTTTACATTTCAACCAACCCTGGCGAAGACTTTAAACCCTTGGTCAAGGTTGCATCTGGTGGGGAATTATCCCGTCTCATGCTAGCCATTAAATCTGCCTTTTCTCGTAAAGAGGGCAAGACAAGTATTGTCTTTGATGAGGTGGATACGGGAGTTTCAGGTCGTGTAGCTCAGGCGATTGCGCAGAAGATTCACAAGATTGGCCAGCATGGTCAGGTACTGGCTATTTCCCATTTGCCACAAGTGATTGCAATTGCGGATTATCAATTCTTTATTGAGAAGATTAGCAATGACCATTCAACGGTTTCGACTGTTCGTCTCTTAACGGTTGAAGAACGAGTGGAAGAAGTTGCTAAAATGTTGGCAGGTGATGATGTGACGGAAGCGGCCCTGACGCAAGCCAGAGAATTGTTGAGAAACAGGGAGAAATAAGATGACAGACTATTATGTAATTGGAGATGTTCATGGAAAAGCAGGGATGCTGGAAGACCTTCTCAAAACATGGGATGGTCAGACCCAGTTGCTCTTTCTAGGGGATTTGATTGACCGTGGTGAAGATAGTCGCCGTGTCCTAGAGATAGTTAAGGACTTGGTGGACAATCAAGGGGCTATTTGTCTATCAGGAAACCACGAGTATATGTTTCTGACTTGGCTCGATGACCCAGAAGAAAGTTATGACCATTATCGTCGCAATGGTGGAGATACAACCATTAACTCTATCCTAGGTCGTCCCTTGGATGCACCAGTTGATGGAGTAGAAGATGCCAAGCGTGTCGCTACTGAAGCGGCTGATTTGGTCGAATTTATTCGTCAAATGCCATTTGTGGTAGAGACAGATAAGTATATCTTTGTTCATGCAGGTATTGATTTGACCTTAGACGACTGGCATGAAACCACAGATTATAAAAAAGTCTGGCTTAGAAAACCATTCCACGAAGCAGAAAATCATACTGGAAAAATCATTGTCTTTGGCCATACACCGGTCTATGGTTTGTTAAAGCAAGAGCGAGGCACAGCTGAGCTTTGGACTACAGAAGATGGCAAGATTGGGATGGATGGAGGAGCTGTCTATGGTGGTGTCCTTCATGGGATTGTCTTTACAGACCAAGGAATGACAGAACACCACTTTATCGAAAATGACGGCTTTGTTGCTGAAGATTAGTACTCCTAGCAGGGTATGGTCTTGTCAAAATGTCAAAAACAATTTATAATAAATAGATACCCTGAAAGGAAGAGAATCATGAACTTAGAAGAATTGAAAAAACGACAGGAGAAGATCCGTAACTTCTCTATTATCGCCCATATTGACCACGGGAAATCGACTCTAGCAGACCGCATTTTGGAAAAAACAGAGACCGTTTCAAGTCGTGAAATGCAGGCCCAGCTTTTGGATAGCATGGATTTAGAGCGAGAACGTGGGATTACCATTAAACTCAATGCCATCGAGCTGAATTATACTGCAAAAGATGGGGAAACTTATATTTTTCACTTGATTGACACGCCGGGGCACGTTGACTTTACCTATGAAGTTTCACGTTCGCTAGCTGCCTGTGAGGGAGCGATTTTAGTAGTTGATGCTGCTCAAGGGATTGAGGCTCAAACCCTTGCCAACGTTTATCTGGCCTTGGACAATGATTTGGAAATTATGCCAGTCATTAATAAAATTGACCTGCCGGCTGCAGATCCAGAGCGCGTGCGTACAGAGATTGAAGATGTCATTGGTTTGGATGCCAGTGAAGCAGTTTTGGCTTCTGCCAAGGCTGGAATTGGTATCGAGGAAATCCTTGAGCAAATCGTAGAAAAAGTGCCAGCACCAACGGGTGATGTGACGGCGCCACTTAAGGCCTTGATTTTCGACTCGGTTTACGATGCTTACCGTGGGGTTATTCTCCAAGTGCGTGTCATGGATGGGGTGGTTAAACCTGGTGATAAGATTCAACTCATGAGTAATGGCAAGACCTTTGATGTGACGGAAGTTGGTATTTTCACGCCGAAAGCTGTTGGTCGTGATTTCCTTGCGACTGGTGACGTTGGTTACATCGCGGCTTCTATCAAGACGGTTCAAGATACTCGTGTTGGGGACACCGTTACCTTGGCGACCAATCCTGCTGCAGAGCCATTGCATGGCTACAAGCAGATGAATCCTATGGTTTTTGCGGGCCTCTACCCAATTGAGTCAAACAAGTACAATGACCTTCGTGAAGCCCTTGAAAAATTGCAACTGAATGATGCCAGCTTGCAGTTTGAACCAGAAACATCTCAGGCACTTGGATTTGGTTTCCGTTGTGGTTTCCTTGGACTTCTTCATATGGATGTTATCCAAGAACGTTTGGAACGTGAGTTTAATATCGACCTTATCATGACAGCTCCGTCTGTTATTTACAAGGTTAACTTGACTGACGGGGAGTCTATGGATGTGTCTAACCCGTCTGAGTTTCCAGACCCAACCAAGATTGCGACTATTGAAGAGCCTTATGTTAAAGCTCAAATCATGGTACCGCAGGAGTTTGTCGGAGCAGTAATGGAATTGGCTCAGCGCAAGCGTGGGGACTTTGTGACGATGGATTATATCGATGATAATCGTGTTAATGTTATCTATCAAATTCCACTTGCTGAAATCGTCTTTGACTTCTTTGATAAGCTTAAGTCTTCGACACGTGGTTATGCAAGCTTTGATTACGAATTGTCAGAATATCGCCCATCTAAACTGGTGAAAATGGATATCCTTCTCAATGGAGACAAGGTGGATGCCCTCAGCTTTATCGTTCACAAGGATTTTGCCTACGAACGTGGGAAACTTATCGTTGATAAGCTCAAGAAAATCATCCCTCGTCAACAATTTGAGGTGCCAATTCAAGCAGCAATTGGACACAAGATTGTGGCTCGTACTGATATCAAGGCTCTTCGTAAGAACGTACTTGCCAAGTGTTACGGTGGTGACGTTTCTCGTAAACGCAAACTCCTTGAAAAACAAAAAGCTGGTAAGAAACGCATGAAAGCAATCGGATCAGTAGAAGTTCCGCAAGAAGCCTTCCTCAGCGTCTTGAGCATGGATGAAGAGTAAGTTGTTTAATTGCATTTCCTTCTTCATAGGAAATTTATATAAGAATCAATCGTAAAGCAGACTTAGATGGTCTGCTTTTTTAGTTTCTAGAACAGAAAAAATGTTTGAAGTGTTTGTTTATGTGTTTGTTTTTTAGCGACAAACTATAAAAACAACAAAAATATAAAAAAAGAGACAAAAAACAACAGAAAGTCGTTGACAACGGTTTCATATAGTGTTATACTTATAGCATAAAGTTAATGGAAAGAAGGGAAAACCTTATGGGATTAGATCATTTCTTTGACAAAAACCTTGTGTTTTGCTTAGAAGCGGATAATCAAGAACATCTCTTTGATCAGGTTGCAACTTTATTGGAAGAACGAGAAATCGTGACTCCAACCTATCGTGAAGCCTTGATCACGCGTGAAAAGTCATTTCCAACTGGCTTAGATATGGAATTTTTGGGTAAGGATTTGCCGAATGTGGCTATTCCTCATACAGATATTGTTCATAATCTAGCCGAAAAAGTTGTGGTCGTTCGATTAGATAAACCAGTGACTTTCCACAATATGATTGTACCAGATAAGGAAGTAGAAGTATCCTTGCTCTTCTTTATCATTAATAACTCAAGTTCAAGTCAAACGAACATTCTTGCTCAGTTGATGGACTTCTTTACTGGAAATGGTCATCTTGAAGACCTATCAAAAATTTCTGAACCAGAAGCCCTCTACACTTATATTGCTGAAGCAATCGCTTAATCTTGTCTATTAAAAATATTAAATCGGAGGAAATCCATATGATTAAAATTCTTGCCGCCTGTGGTGCAGGTGTTAACTCAAGCCACCAAATTAAAAGTGCTCTTGAAGAAGAACTTTCAAACCGCGGTTTCGATGTTCACTGTGATGCAGTTATGGTAAAAGACGTTAACGAAGATCTTATCAAAGGTTATGACATCTTCACACCAATTGCTGCTACAGATCTTGGTTTTGACCCAGGTATTCCAGTTATCGAAGCTGGACCAATCTTATTCCGTATCCCAGCAATGAGCGCTCCAGTATTTGACAATATTGAAGCAGCTATTAAAGAACACGGGTTAAGCTAATTTTAATTTGTTAACATTCATATAACATAAAAAGGGAGGAACTGTTATGGATGCAATCTTTGACCTAATCAAAAAGGTCTTTACACCCGTCTTAGATATGGGTGGTCCTGTCATTATGTTGATCATTTTGACAATATTGGCTCTACTTTTTGGAGTGAAATTCTCCAAAGCGCTTGAAGGTGGTATCAAACTTGCCATCGCTCTTACAGGTATCGGTGCCATCATCGGTATGCTGAACACTGCTTTCTCAGCATCACTAGCAAAATTCGTTGAAAACACTGGTATCCAATTGAGTATCACTGACGTTGGTTGGGCACCACTTGCAACAATCACTTGGGGATCTGCTTGGACACTATACTTCTTGCTCATCATGTTGATTGTCAACATAGTGATGCTAGCTATGAAGAAAACTGATACACTTGACGTTGATATCTTTGATATCTGGCACTTGTCTATCACAGGTCTTTTGATTAAATGGTATGCAGACAACAATGGTGTGAGCCAAGGGGTTTCACTCTTGATTGCTACAGCAGCTATCGTCCTTGTTGGTGTGTTGAAAATCATCAACTCTGACTTGATGAAACCTACATTTGACGACCTTCTTAACGCTCCAAGTTCATCACCAATGACTTCAACTCACATGAACTACATGATGAACCCAGTTATCATGGTTTTGGATAAGATTTTTGAAAAATTCTTCCCAGGTCTTGATAAGTATGACTTTGACGCTGCAAAATTGAACAAGAAATCGGTTTCTGGGGTTCTAAATTCTTTATCGGTTTCATCCTTGGTATTGTTATCGGTATTATGGGAACTCCACATCCAATTGCAGGTGTTGAAGATGCAGATAAATGGCGTCTGGTTATTAAAGGATGGTTGTCTCTTGGTTTGACTGCCGGTGTATCTTTGGAACTCTTCTCACTTATCGGTTCTTGGTTCATCGCAGCAGTAGAACCACTTTCACAAGGTATTACAAACGTTGCTACTAAACGTCTTCAAGGACGTAAATTCAACATCGGTCTTGACTGGCCATTCATCGCTGGTCGTGCTGAAATTTGGGCTTGTGCTAACGTACTTGCACCAATCATGTTGGTTGAAGCAGTACTTCTTTCAAAAGTCGGAAATGGTATCTTGCCACTTGCAGGCATCATTGCTATGGGTGTTACTCCAGCTCTCTTGGTTGTAACTCGTGGTAAATTGCTCCGTATGATTATCTTCGGAACACTCTTGTTGCCACTCTTCCTTCTTTCAGGTACACTTATCGCACCATTTGCAACAGAACTTGCTAAAGGTGTAGGTGCCTTCCCAGCAGGTGTGAGCGAAACTCAATTGATCACTCACTCAACTCTTGAAGGACCAATCGAAAAACTTCTTGGTTGGACAATTGGTAACACTACAACTGGTGATATCAAAGCAATCCTTGGTGCTGTAGTCTTCCTTGTATTCTATATCGGTATCTTTGCATGGTACAGAAAACAAATGATCAAACGTAACGAAGAGTACGCAGCAAAAGCAAAATAATGCGCTCCTATAAAATGTAAGCTCAATGAAAATCAAAGAGCAAACTAGGAAGCTAGCCGCAGGTTGCTCAAAATACAGTTTTGAGGTTGTAGATAAGACTGACGAAGTCAGTGTTCATATCTACGGCAAGGCGATGCTGACGAAGTTTGAATTGGATTTTCGCAGAGTGTAAATTGTTGAAACTAGGTTGTCATACCATTAGGAGTGACAGCCTAGTTTTTTATAAACTATCAAGAAATCGGAGAAAATAATGGTAATTGAAGTAAAATCAGAACAATTAAGAGTTCAATTTAACAGTTTTGGTGGGGCTCTTTATTCTATAAAAGATGCTGAGGGACTTGAGTATTTGTGGCAAGGGGATGCCACTTATTGGAGTGGACAAGCTCCTGTTCTCTTTCCCATTTGTGGTTCATTAAGAGAGGATACAGCCGTCTATATAGATGAGAAGGGGCAGGAAAGCAAAGGAAAGATTCCTCGTCATGGTTTGGTTCGCAAGAAAGAATTTGAATTAGTTGAACAGACAGATAATAGTGTAACTTTTGCAATTGAAGACGATGAGAATAGCTACCAGAACTACCCTTATCATTTCCGCCTAGAAATCACTTATATCCTTACTGGAAAGACAGTACGGACTCAATACAAGATTTTCAATAAAGAAACTAACAAGGTCATGCCTTACTTTATTGGTGGCCATCCAGGATTTAATTGTCCTCTGCTTGATGATGAAGTCTATGAAGATTATTATCTAGAGTTTGAGAAAGAAGAGACTTGCTCTGTTCCACGTCCTTTCCCAGAAACGGGTATGCTGGATTTTCAAGATAGAAGTCCATGGCTAGAGGGGCAAAAGGAATTAGATCTTAGTTATGATCTTTTCAGCACAGATGCAGTCACCTTGGATGAATTGCAATCTAGGGCAATTGCCCTTCGTTCTAGGAAACATGATAAGGGCTTGAAAGTGCACTTTGCAGAGTTTCCAAACCTCATTGTCTGGTCAACTTTGAACAAAGGACCGTTCATTGCTTTTGAACCATGGTCTGGCTTGTCAACATCCCTTGAAGAAGGAGATCATCTAGAAGATAAGAAGAATGTTCGTCTCCTAGAACCTGGTCAAGTGGATCAAATTGGTTTTGATATCGAAATTTTCTAGTTAAAAAGCACAAAAACAAACACTAACTGTTGACTTTTTCTGTAAATAGGAGTATATTATGTTTGTGAACAACAAATGATGTTTGTAGCAAACAAACAATCACTTGTTATATTCTCTTTCGTAGAGAAGAATTATTTCTAGGAAACAGCTTTCCTAAACTTGAATAAGGTGTCATTCATCTCATTCAATCCAATTTGTCAATAAACTGCTAGAAAGCTTTTTGTAGGTAAAATGCTCACTATAAAAGGTTTTACTAGCCTAGAAAAATAAAAGGAGTATACAATATGTCTATTGTTATCGGTGCAGATGCTGCAGGTTTGAGATTGAAAGAAGTTGTGAAAGACTTCTTGGAAAAAGAAAACTTCCACGTTGTGGATGTTACAGCTGAAGGTCAAGACTTTGTTGATGTGACTCTTGCTGTTGCTGCAGAAGTAAACAAAGAAGAACAAAACCTTGGTATTGTGATTGATGCTTATGGAGCTGGTCCGTTTATGGTCGCAACTAAGATCAAAGGAATGGTTGCTGCAGAAGTTTCTGACGAACGTTCAGCTTATATGACTCGTGGCCACAACAACTCACGTATGATCACTATGGGTGCACAACTTGTTGGTGATGAATTGGCTAAAAACATCGCTAAAGGATTTGTTAACGGTAAATACGATGGTGGACGTCACCAAATTCGTGTTGACATGTTGAACAAAATGTGCTAATTAGATTACAGTAAGAAAGGTAAGTTAAAAATGAGAATTGCAATTGGATGTGACCACATCGTAACAGATGAAAAAATGGCGGTTTCAGAATTTTTGAAATCAAAAGGATATGAAGTCATTGACTTTGGTACATATGACCATACACGTACTCACTACCCAATCTTTGGTAAAAAAGTAGGGGAAGCTGTAACTAGTGGTCAAGCTGATCTTGGAGTATGTATCTGTGGTACTGGTGTTGGTATCAACAACGCTGTAAATAAAGTTCCAGGTGTCCGTTCTGCCTTGGTTCGTGATATGACAACAGCCCTTTATGCTAAAGAACAATTGAACGCTAATGTTATCGGCTTTGGTGGTAAGATTACTGGTGAATTGCTCATGTGCGATATCATCGAAGCTTTCATCCATGCTGAATACAAACCATCTGAAGAAAACAAGAAATTGATTGCGAAAATTGAACACGTCGAAAGCCACAATGCTCAACAAACAGACGCAAACTTCTTCACTGAATTCCTTGAAAAATGGGATCGCGGAGAATACCACGACTAAGAGGTAACCTATGATTTTAACAGTCACAATGAACCCATCCATTGATATTTCCTATCCCTTGGATGAGTTGAAGATTGATACTGTCAATCGTGTGGTAGATGTAACCAAAACGGCTGGTGGTAAGGGACTCAATGTCACTCGCGTACTTTCAGAATTTGGTGATTCTGTTCTTGCTACTGGTTTAGTTGGTGGTAAACTTGGTGAGTTTTTGGTTGAAAATATCGATGATCAAGTAAAGAAAGATTTCTTCTCAATTCAGGGAGAAACTCGGAACTGTATCGCTATTCTCCACGGAGACAACCAAACAGAAGTTCTTGAAAGGTCCTGAAGTATTGGAACAAGAAGGTCAAGACTTTTTGAAACATTTCAAAAAACTCTTGTGCTCAGTTGAAGTAGTAGCCATCTCAGGTAGTCTACCAGCTGGTCTTCCAGTTGATTACTATGCGAGCTTGGTAGAACTTGCTAATCAAGCTGGCAAGCCTGTTGTCTTGGACTGCTCTGGTGCAGCGCTTCAGGCGGTTCTTGAATCACCACATAAACCAACAGTCATCAAACCAAATAATGAGGAATTGTCTCAGCTTCTTGGAAGAGAAGTTTCTGAGGATTTGGATGAATTAAAAGAAGTCCTTCAAGAACCTTTGTTTGCAGGGATTGAATGGATTATTGTTTCGCTTGGTGCCAACGGTGCCTTTGCCAAACATGGTGATATTTTCTACAAGGTAGATATTCCTAGAATTCAGGTAGTCAACCCTGTCGGATCTGGAGATTCTACTGTAGCAGGAATTTCTTCAGGACTACTTCATAAAGAATCGGATGCAGAATTACTCATCAAGGCAAATGTCCTTGGTATGCTCAATGCTCAAGAAAAAATGACTGGTCATGTCAACATGGCCAACTATCAAGCTCTATATGATCAATTAATAGTAAAAGAGGTATAAAATGGCTTTAACAGAACAAAAACGTGCACGCTTAGAAAAACTTTCTGATGAAAATGGTATCATCTCAGCTCTTGCATTTGACCAACGTGGTGCGTTGAAACGCCTCATGGCTCAACACCAAACAGAAGAACCAACTGTAGCTCAAATGGAAGAACTTAAAGTTTTGGTAGCAGATGAATTGACTAAATACGCTTCATCTATGCTTCTTGACCCTGAGTATGGACTTCCAGCAACTAAAGCTCTTGATGAAAAAGCTGGTCTTCTCCTTGCTTATGAAAAAACAGGTTATGACACAACAAGCACAAACGTTTGCCAGACTGCTTGGATGTTTGGTCTGCAAAACGTATTAAAGAAGAAGGTGCAGATGCAGTTAAATTCTTGCTTTACTATGATGTAGATAGCTCAGACGAACTCAACCAAGAAAAACAAGCTTACATCGAACGTATCGGTTCTGAGTGTGTGGCTGAAGATATCCCATTCTTCCTTGAAATCCTTGCTTACGATGAAAAAATTGCTGACGCAGGTTCTGTAGAATACGCTAAAGTAAAACCACACAAAGTTATCGGTGCTATGAAAGTCTTCTCAGACCCACGCTTTAACATTGATGTCTTGAAAGTTGAAGTTCCTGTTAACATTAAATATGTTGAAGGCTTCGCTGAGGGTGAAGTGGTTTACACACGTGAAGAAGCAGCAGCCTTCTTCAAAGCACAAGATGAAGCAACGAACTTGCCATACATCTACTTGAGTGCTGGTGTATCAGCTAAACTCTTCCAAGATACTCTTGTATTTGCCCATGAATCAGGTGCAAACTTCAATGGAGTTCTTTGTGGCCGTGCTACATGGGCTGGATCAGTTGAAGCTTACATCAAAGATGGTGAAGCAGCAGCTCGCGAATGGCTTCGCACAACTGGTTTTGAAAACATTGACGAACTCAACAAAGTTCTTCAAACAACAGCGACTTCATGGAAAGAACGCGTGTAAGAAAGTCTTCCTAGGTTAGGAACATGAATCTAAAAATTTTTTAAAAAAGTTGTATGTAAAGGTTTACAAAATAACTTACTTGTGCTATACTTAAATCACAAGTTAATACAAGGTGAGTGTTACTAAGTAAGATTAGGCATGATCACAGGTGAATTAGAAATCAGCTGATTTTCTAGTTCATTTGTGGTCATTTTTTGTACTCATATACCTTTAAGATATAAAAGGAGGTTGACATGTATCGAATTCTAAATCCAATGAATCACAATGTCTCGCTTGTCAGAAATGATAAGGGAGAAGAGGTGATTGTAATTGGTAAGGGGATTGCATTTGGAAAGAAGAAGGGAGATTTGATTGCTGAAAATCAGGTTGAGAAAATCTTTCGGATGAAGACCGAAGAGTCCAGAGAAAACTTTATGGCTCTCCTCAAAGATGTTCCGCTTGATTTTATCACAGTGACTTATGAAATCATTGATAAGCTATCAAAGAAATATCATTATCCGATTCAAGAGTATCTCTACGTAACCTTGACAGATCATATTTACTGTTCTTACCAAGCTCTAGCACAAGGAAGGTACAAGGATAGTAATTTGCCAGATATTTCTGCCAAGTATCCTGTCGCTTTTCAAATCGCAAATGAAGCATTTGAAATTTACCGTCAGAAGCTAGCAGATCATTTTCCTGAGGATGAAATTATTCGGATTGCTTATCATTTCATTAATGCCGAAGGTGAAAATGAAGTGGAACTTGTGGAGTCGATTGATAAGAGGAAAGAAATTCTCAGGAACGTTGAAGAAGTTTTAACGGACTATGCAATTCAACGAACCAAAGAGAATACCCATTTCTATGATCGCTTTATGATTCATTTGAATTATTTCTTGGATTATTTAGACAGATCTAGAGATGATAACCAATCACTTCTGGATATGGAAGATCATATCAAACAATCCTATCCAAAAGCGTTCGAGATTGGTTCCAAAATCTATGATGTGATTACGCAACATACGGGTCTTGATTTGTATAAAAGTGAACGAGTTTATCTAGTTCTACATATCCAACGTTTATTGTCATAAAAATTTGTTTAAAACTATATAAGGAGAATTCTATCATGAATAGAGAAGAAGTAACATTGTTAGGTTTTGAAATCGTAGCCTATGCTGGCGATGCTCGTTCAAAACTATTGGAAGCCTTGAAGGCTGCTGAAGCTGGTGATTTTGAAAAAGCGGACGCTCTTGTAGAGGAAGCTGGTAGCTGTATCGCAGAGGCTCACCACGCGCAAACAAGTCTATTGACTAAGGAAGCTTCTGGTGAGGACTTAGCGTATAGTGTGACCATGATGCACGGTCAAGATCACTTGATGACAACCATCTTGTTAAAAGATTTGATGCACCACTTAATCGAACTTTATAAGAGAGGAGTTAAATAATGAATAAGTTAATCGCCTTTATCGAGAAAGGAAAGCCTTTCTTCGAGAAATTATCTCGTAATATCTATCTTCGTGCTATTCGTGATGGTTTCATTGCAGGTATGCCCGTTATTCTTTTCTCAAGTATCTTTATCTTGATTGCCTTTGTACCAAACTCATGGGGCTTTAAATGGTCTGATGAAGTTGTAGCCTTTCTGATGAAACCTTACAGCTATTCAATGGGTATCTTGGCTCTCTTGGTAGCTGGTACAACAGCTAAGTCATTGACCGACTCAGTAAACCGTAGCATGGAGAAAACCAATCAAATCAACTATATGTCAACGTTGTTGGCAGCAATTGTTGGTTTGTTGATGTTGGCAGCTGATCCTATCGAAAATGGCCTAGCTACTGGATTCTTGGGGACAAAAGGTTTGCTTTCAGCCTTCCTTGCTGCCTTTGTTACTGTAGCAATCTATAAGGTTTGTGTTAAGAACAACGTCACTATTCGTATGCCTGACGAAGTTCCACCAAATATCTCACAAGTCTTTAAAGATGTGATTCCATTCACTCTCTCAGTTGTTTCACTTTATGCTCTTGATTTACTAGCTCGTCATTTTGTTGGTTCTAGTGTGGCAGAATCAATCGGTAAATTCTTTGCTCCATTATTCTCTGCAGCTGATGGCTATCTAGGTATTACCATTATCTTTGGTGCCTTTGCCTTCTTCTGGTTTGTTGGGATTCATGGTCCATCTATCGTTGAACCTGCTATCGCAGCTATTACCTATGCAAATGCCGAAGTCAACTTGAACCTTCTCCAACAAGGTATGCACGCTGACAAGATTCTTACTTCTGGTACACAAATGTTTATCGTTACCATGGGTGGTACTGGTGCGACACTGGTTGTTCCATTCATGTTTATGTGGTTAACAAAATCAAAACGTAACCGTGCAATCGGACGTGCTTCAGTAGTTCCTACCTTCTTCGGTGTAAATGAACCAATCTTGTTTGGTGCACCACTTGTATTGAACCCAATCTTCTTCATTCCATTTATCTTTGCTCCAATCGCAAACGTTTGGATCTTCAAATTCTTTATTGAAACTCTTGGAATGAACTCATTTACTGCTAATCTACCATGGACAACTCCAGCTCCACTAGGTCTAGTTCTTGGTACGAACTTCCAGGTTCTATCATTCATTCTTGCTGCCCTTCTAATCGTGGTTGACGTAATCATTTACTATCCATTCCTTAAAGTATATGATGAACAAATTCTCGAAGAAGAACGTTCAGGTAAATCTAATGATGAATTAAAAGAAAAAGTTGCTGCCAACTTCAACACTGCAAAAGCAGATGCTATTCTTGAAAAAGCTGGTGTAGAAGCAGCACAAATACCATCACTGAAGAAACAAATGTCCTCGTTCTCTGTGCTGGTGGAGGTACAAGTGGTCTCCTTGCAAATGCTTTGAACAAGGCAGCTGCAGAATACAATGTTCCTGTGAAAGCAGCAGCAGGTGGCTATGGTGCTCACCGCGAAATGTTACCAGAGTTTGATTTAGTTATCCTTGCTCCTCAAGTTGCTTCAAACTTTGAAGATATGAAAGCAGAAACAGATAAACTCGGTATTAAACTTGCGAAAACAGAAGGCGCTCAATACATCAAATTAACTCGTGATGGAAAAGGTGCTCTTGCATTCGTACAAGCGCAATTCGATTAACGATAGGGACTCTGAAATAGTCTCCTATCGTTACGGAAATCGCTATGGCGAATTTCCTAATCGCCTTGTTAATTCGTCGGTAAAAAGATATTGTTTTTACCTTCTCATGTCACAATTCGATTAAGGCTAGGGACTGTGAAACAGTCTCCTCTCGTTACGGAAATCGCTATGGCGAATTTCCTAATCGTCTTGTCAATTCGTAGATAAAAAGACATCGTTTTTACCTCCTCATGTCACAATTCGGTGACTTGGTAAAAGAAGTGAGATGGAGAAGCATGGCTCACTGACTCCTCTCCTCTCACTTTTACTTTATTTAAATCAAGAAATAGGTGAAAAAAATGACAAAAACATTACCAAAAGACTTTATTTTTGGTGGCGCAACAGCTGCCTATCAAGCAGAAGGTGCTACACATACTGATGGTAAAGGACCAGTAGCGTGGGATAAATATCTTGAAGATAACTACTGGTACACTGCAGAACCAGCCAGTGATTTTTACAATCGATATCCAGTTGACCTTAAGCTAGCAGAAGAGTATGGTGTCAATGGCATTCGAATTTCTATTGCCTGGTCACGTATTTTCCCGACTGGTTACGGTCAAGTAAATCAGAAAGGTGTTGAGTTTTATCATAATTTATTTGCAGAGTGTCACAAACGTCATGTTGAGCCTTTTGTAACTCTCCATCACTTTGACACGCCAGAAGCTCTCCACTCAAATGGCGACTTCTTAAACCGTGAAAATATCGAACACTTTGTAGACTACGCGGCTTTCTGTTTTGAAGAATTCCCAGAAGTAAACTATTGGACAACATTCAATGAAATTGGGCCAATTGGTGATGGTCAATACTTGGTTGGGAAATTCCCTCCAGGTATTCAGTACGACCTTGCCAAAGTTTTCCAATCGCACCACAATATGATGGTATCTCATGCACGTGCTGTAAAGCTATATAAAGAAAAAGGTTATAAAGGTGAAATTGGTGTTGTTCATGCCCTGCCAACCAAGTATCCTTTGGATCCTAAAAATCCGGCAGATGTTCGTGCAGCTGAGTTGGAAGACATTATTCACAACAAATTTATTTTGGATGCAACTTATCTAGGTCGCTATTCAGCTGAAACCATGGAAGGTGTTAACCATATCTTATCAGTCAATGGTGGTAGCTTAGATCTTCGTGAAGAAGATTTCGAAGTATTAGAAGCCGCAAAAGACTTGAATGATTTCCTAGGAATCAACTACTATATGAGTGACTGGATGGAAGCCTTTGATGGAGAAACTGAAATTATCCATAATGGTAAGGGTGAGAAAGGAAGCTCTAAATACCAAATCAAAGGTGTTGGTCGTCGTGTAGCTCCTGACTATGTACCACGTACGGATTGGGATTGGATTATCTATCCTCAAGGTTTATATGACCAAATCATGCGTGTGAAGAAAGATTATCCTAACTACAAGAAGATTTACATCACTGAAAATGGACTTGGTTATAAAGATGAGTTCGTCGATAATACTGTTTACGATGATGGCCGTATTGATTATGTGAAACAACACTTGGAAGTCTTGTCTGATGCTATTGCAGATGGTGCAAACGTCAAAGGTTACTTCATTTGGTCATTAATGGATGTCTTCTCATGGTCAAACGGTTATGAAAAACGTTACGGTCTCTTCTATGTAGACTTTGAAACTCAAGAACGTTATCCTAAGAAATCAGCCCACTGGTATAAAAAAGTATCGGAAACTCAGATTATAGACTAATCTGTAGATAAAAATCCCCACCAATCGGTGGGGATAGTTTTATGGTTTAGAAAGAATAATTTTTGTTTGTTTTGAAAGTTGTTCAAACGTTTCTTTGCTCAGTTTAGAATCTGAAACGATGGTATCAATATCAGAGATATTGTAGAAGGTATAAAAATCAAATTTATTGAACTTACTATTGTCAGCTAGTAAGTATTTTTTATTGGAATTGTTGAGGGCGATTCGTTGGGATTCACCTTCCTCTTCGCTGAAGGTCGCAATCGCATTGTCCTTAATACCATTACAGCTAACGAAAGCTTTAGAAAATTGGAGATTGGCTAGGTTTTGCAAGGTTAGTGTTCCCACAAAGGCTCCAGTGATAGAGCGGTAGTTTCCACCAATTAAAATCAAATCTGTTAGTTTTCGTTCGTTTAAGATGAGAAAGACTGGTAAACTGTTTGTTACAACACGAATATTATCTATTGGAAGTTCACGAGCAAAAGATTCCAAGGTTGTACCAGGGCCAATAAAAATGGTTTCACCCTCATCAATTAAATGGCCTGCAAAACGGCTAATTTCTTGTTTTTCTGCAATCTGTAAGCTTTGTTTTTCAATATTGGAACGTTCATTGTTTAAAATAGAACCTGTGCGAATTTTTTCAGCTCCACCGTGCACACGAACAAGTAAATCCTTGTCTGCCAACTCTTGCAAGTAGCGTCTAGCAGTCATATCTGATACATCCAAGCGAGTCATGATTTCTTTTACAGTAATAGTTCCCTTTGTATTTACCGTTTCTAGAATATTATCTAGTTTTTCCTGCTTTAACATCGTTATCACCTCTATTTCTATTACTATTTTATCATAAAGTATTCAATCAATCAATTTTAAAAACAAAAGAAAACAAAAACAAAAATATCATGGTTGTTTTAAACAAACCATGATATTTGTTATCAGTTCTGGGATAATTGAATTAGTCCAAACCGTAGTTGTAATCATCGTCTTGCATGGCTTCAACTTCGCCAAGAAGGTAACCATTTCCGACTTGAGAGAAGAAGTCGTGGTTAGATGTTCCTGTTGAAATACCGTTCATAACGATTGGGTTGACATCATCTGCTGAGTCTGGGAAAAGTGGATCTTGTCCCAGGTTCATGAGTGCCTTGTTGGCATTGTAGCGAAGGAAGGTTTTGACTTCTTCCGTCCAACCAACACCATCATAGAGGCTCTCTGTATAACCTTCTTCGTTCTCGTAGAGAGTGTAGAGCAGGTCGTACATCCATTCTTTAAGTTTCTTGCTCTTCTTCAGGTAATTCATTAAAACCAAGTTGGAATTTGTAACCGATGTAGGTTCCGTGAACAGATTCATCACGAATAATCAGTTTGATGATTTCCGCAACGTTGGCTAGTTTGTTATTACCAAGGTAGTAGAGGGGAGTGAAGAAACCAGAGTAGAAGAGGAAGGTTTCAAGGAAAACGCTGGCTACTTTCTTTTCAAGTGGGCTACCGTTTAGGTAGATCTCGTTAACAATCTCAGCCTTCTTTTGTAGGTAAGGATTGGTATTGGTCCATTCGAAAATTTCTTCAATCTCAGCCTTGGTATTTAAGGTAGAAAAGATTGATGAGTAAGATTTAGCGTGGACAGATTCCATAAATTGGATGTTATTGAAAACAGCTTCCTCATGCGGTGTACGGATGTCTCCGCGAAGGGCTTGAACTCCAGTTTCAGATTGCATAGTGTCGAGAAGGGTTAAACCACCAAAGACTTTTCCAACTAAGTCTTTTTCTACATTTGATAGCTTTCTCCAGTCATCCAAGTCGTTTGACAAAGGAATACGTGTATCAAGCCAGAATTGCTCCGTCAGTTTTTCCCAAGTTGATTTGTCGATGACATCTTCGATGGCATTCCAGTTAATGGCTTTGTAGTAAGTTTCCATTTGAAATCTCTTTCTGTGTTTAGTATTGCGAACTCACAATTATCTTTATTTTATCATAATCCTAGAGTAGTTTCGCACAAAAAGTCGGAAGCCCGACTTTTTGTTATTTCATAGTATAGATGCTTATTCCAGTTTAATTTAGCAGGGTGAATGAATACTTATCTGAGAAAATGTAGTTTCCTCAAGCAAAGATTAAATCACACAGCTTTCACATTGGTTAGCACCGACTTCTCCACCGTCATCTGTAAAGGTACGGACGTAGTAGATAGACTTGATGCCCTTGTTAAAGGCGTAGTTGCGAAGGATAGACAAGTCACGTGTCGTTTGTTTATTTTCTTTCTTCCATTCGTAAAGACCTTTTGGAATGTCACTACGCATGAAGAGGGTGAGTGAAAGTCCTTGGTCCACATGCTCAGTTGCAGCTGCATAGACATCAATCACCTTACGCATATCCATGTCGTAAGCAGAAGTGTAGTATGGAATGGTTTCTGTTGACAAGCCCGCAGCTGGATAGTAGATTTTACCGATTTTCTTTTCTTGACGTTCTTCGATACGTTGCGTAATCGGGTGGATAGAAGCAGAAACGTCGTTGATATAGCTGATAGAACCATTTGGCGCTACAGCAAGGCGGTTTTGGTGGTAAAGACCATCTGCTTGAACCTTGTCGCGAAGTTCAGCCCAGTCAGCAGCGCTTGGAATAAAGACATCTTTAAAGAGTTCTTTAACACGGTCTGATTTTGGAACAAATTCGCCTGTCACATACTTGTCGAAGTAGCTTCCGTTAGCATAGTCTGATTTTTCAAAGTTATGGAAGGTGATACCACGTTCACGCGCAATATTGTTTGACTCAACTAAAGTCCAGTAGTTCATAAGCATAAAGTAGATGCTAGTAAACTCAACAGACTCAGGTGATCCATATTCAATGAGTTGTTGGGCAAGATAGCTGTGAAGTCCCATGGCACCAAGTCCAAAGGTGTGAGCTTGGCTATTTCCATGGTCGATAGTAGGAACAGCTACGATGTGTGAACTATCTGTAACGAAAGTAAGGGCACGAACCATAGCACGGATAGAACGACCAAAGTCAGGTGAGGTCATCATGTTGACCACGTTGGTTGAACCAAGATTACATGAAACATCTGTTCCCATTTGAAGGAATTCTTGAGCATCGTTGATCAAGCTTGGTTCTTGGACTTGAAGAATCTCAGAACACAAGTTACTCATGATAATCTTTCCATCAACAGGATTTGCACGGTTAGCCGTATCAATGTTGACGACATAAGGATAGCCAGACTCTTGTTGCAATTTAGAGATTTCAGTTTCCAAATCACGCGCTTTGATTTTTGTTTTGCGGATGTTTGGATTTGCGACCAATTCATCGTATTTTTCAGTGATGTCAATGTAGTTGAATGGTACACCATATTCAAGTTCTACAGAATAAGGGCTGAAGAGGTACATTTCTTCATTTTTACGAGCTAGTTCATAGAATTTATCGGGTACTACAACACCAAGTGAAAGAGTCTTTACACGAACTTTTTCATCGGCGTTTTCTTTTTTAGTTGAAAGGAAGGCGATAATATCTGGGTGGAAGACGTTGAGGTAGACAACACCAGCACCTTGACGTTGACCCAATTGGTTAGAGTAAGAGAAGCTGTCTTCGAAAGTTTCATAACTGGAACGACGCCAGAAGCAGCTCCTTCATAGCCTTTGATAGGTGCACCAGCTTCACGAAGGTTGCTGAGGGTAATTCCAACACCACCACCAATACGTGAAAGTTGAAGAGCTGAGTTGATAGAACGTCCGATAGAGTTCATATCATCTGTGACCTGAATCAAGAAACAGGATACCAACTCCCCACGACGAGCACGTCCAGCATTCAAGAAGGAAGGAGTAGCCGGTTGGTAGCGTTGGTGGATGATTTCATTGGCAATATCGATTGCAACAGCTTCATCACCATCAGCGAAATAAAGGGCGTTAAAGAAGACGCGGTCTTCCATACTTTCAAGATAATATTCACCGTCGTTTGTCTTCAAGGCATATTGATTGTAAAACTTATAAGCTGCCATGAAAGACTTGAATTGGAAGTTTTGATCTTTGATAAATTGCGACAATTCTTCCAAAAATTCTGGACGGTATTTCTTGATAAAGGCTGTTTCGATGTAGTTGTGTTCAATGAGGTAGTTGATTTTATCTTTGATTGAATCAAAAACCATAGTGTTTGGAACTACATTTTCTTTAAAGAAGGCATCCAAGGCTTCCTTATCTTTATGAAGCATGATTTGTCCATTAACAGGACGGTTGATTTCGTTATTGAGACGGAAGTAAGTCACGTCCTCAAGATGTTTTAATCCCATAAAATTTCCCTTATCTAATTACAAAAGAAAGGCTTCTAAGTTAGCCCTAGAAGCAGTTTCTTCTGGATGATGTACTAAGATTATGCTAATTGTTTCAGTTTTCCTGGTTGGAAACCTGAAAAGACTTCAGTTGGTGTTTGGATAACAGGAGCTGCGCTGAAACCGAGCTCTTTAACTTGATCGATGTACTCAGGTTGCTCATCAAGATTGATTTCACGATAAGCGACATTATTACTGTCCAAGAAACGTTTGGTCATCTTACATTGGACACAGTTGTTTTTAGAATAAACGGTTACCATTGTGTAACTCCTCTTTCAAAATAGATTACTTTCTTAGTATATCAGAAAATAAATTTTTGTCAATGATTTGAAACTAAATATAGTGGTCTATTTTTCTGCTCAAGCTCACAAAACACAATATGTAGTGTTTGTTTTGTAAAATGATGATAATTATCCTATAAGTTGTTTTTTGAAAAACTATATCCTGTGTTTTGTTATCTAGAATAGAAGATTTTCAGCAAGTTATCTGAAAGGAAATCGAATAAATCCCATAAAATGCTTGAAAAAAATCCTAGAAGATGATATAATACCAAATTGTAAGGGTTATCACATATAACTCAAAAAAGAAAGAACAAAAGGAGAGTCAAACTATGGCTTCTAAAGATTTCCACGTAGTGGCAGAAACAGGTATTCACGCACGTCCAGCAACATTGTTGGTACAAACTGCTAGCAAATTTGCTTCAGATATCACTCTTGAGTACAAAGGTAAATCAGTTAACCTTAAATCAATCATGGGTGTTATGAGTCTTGGTGTTGGCCAAGGTGCTGACGTAACTATCTCAGCTGAAGGTGCAGATGCAGATGACGCTATCGCTGCAATCTCAGAAACAATGGAAAAAGAAGGATTGGCATAAGGAAAATGACAGAAATGCTTAAAGGAATCGCGGCATCTGACGGTGTTGCAGTTGCAAAAGCATATCTACTCGTTCAACCGGATTTGTCATTCGAGACTGTTTCAGTCGAAGATACAAACGCAGAAGAGGCTCGTTTGGATGTAGCTCTTGAAGCTTCTCAAAACGAGCTTTCTCTTATCCGTGAGAAAGCTGTAGGTACGCTTGGTGAAGAAGCGGCTCAAGTTTTTGACGCTCATTTGATGGTTCTTTCTGACCCAGAATTGATTGGTCAGATTAAAGAAACAATCCGTGCTAAGAAAGTCAATGCAGAAGCAGGTCTTAAAGAAGTGACTGACATGTTCATCACTATCTTTGAAGGTATGGAAGACAACCCATACATGCAAGAACGTGCAGCGGATATCCGCGACGTGACAAAACGTGTATTGGCAAACCTTCTTGGTAAGAAATTGCCAAACCCAGCTTCTATCAATGAAGAAGTAATCGTGATTGCGCATGACTTGACACCATCTGATACAGCTCAATTGGACAAAAACTTTGTAAAAGCTTTTGTAACAAACATCGGTGGACGTACAAGCCACTCAGCTATCATGGCACGTACACTTGAAATTGCAGCTGTATTGGGAACAAATAACATCACTGAAGTGGTGAAAGACGGTGATACCCTTGCCGTTAACGGAATTACTGGTGAAGTGATTATCAACCCAACAGATGAACAAGCGGCAGAATTTAAAGCAGCTGGTGAAGCTTATGCTAAACAAAAAGCTGAATGGGCACTTTTGAAAGATGCTCAAACAGTGACTGCTGACGGTAAACACTTCGAGTTGGCTGCTAACATCGGTACTCCAAAAGACGTGGAAGGTGTTAACAACAACGGTGCAGAAGCTGTTGGACTTTACCGTACAGAGTTCTTGTACATGGATTCTCAAGATTTCCCAACAGAAGACGAACAGTATGAAGCATACAAGGCTGTTCTTGAGGGAATGAATGGTAAACCAGTGGTTGTTCGTACAATGGATATTGGTGGAGATAAGGAACTTCCTTACTTCGATATGCCACATGAAATGAACCCATTCCTTGGATTCCGTGCCCTTCGTATCTCTATTTCTGAAACTGGAGATGCAATGTTCCGTACACAGATCCGCGCTCTTCTTCGTGCTTCTGTTCATGGTCAATTGCGTATCATGTTCCCAATGGTTGCCCTTTTGAAAGAATTCCGTGCAGCCAAAGCAGTTTATGAAGAAGAAAAAGCAAACCTTCTTGCTGAAGGTGTTGCAGTTGCGGATGATATCCAAGTTGGTATCATGATTGAAATCCCTGCAGCAGCGATGCTTGCAGACCAATTTGCAAAAGAAGTAGACTTCATGTCAATTGGTACAAACGACTTGATCCAATACTCAATGGCAGCAGACCGTATGAACGAGCAAGTTTCATATCTTTACCAACCATATAACCCATCAATCCTTCGCTTGATCAACAACGTTATCAAGGCAGCTCATGCTGAAGGTAAATGGGCTGGTATGTGTGGTGAGATGGCTGGTGACCAAAAAGCTGTTCCACTTCTTGTCGGAATGGGCTTGGATGAGTTCTCTATGTCAGCAACATCAGTCCTTCGTACACGTAGTTTGATGAAGAAATTGGACACTGCTAAGATGGAAGAGTACGCTAACCGTGCCCTTACAGAGTGTTCAACAATGGAAGAAGTTCTTGAACTTCAAAAAGAATACGTTAACTTCGATTAATGTCATTAACCTTGTAACCTAGTTGCAAGGTTTTTTGCTACATTTTAGAAAAGTATGATCTTATAAAGTTCACTTTTCAATGAGTCAGAGGCATGATATAATAAGAGAAACAAATAGAATAAGAGAGAAATCATGTCTAAAGAAATTGATATTGAGTATTACCACCAGCTAGCCTTGCAAAAGCAAAAGGAGCATCGAAAAGTTTTAGCCAATTTAAAGAAAAAGCCACCAAAAAATCTAGATAAGATAGCCCAGCAGATTCACCAAGAAGTCTTTGCGGAGATTGATTGTACGGCCTGTGCTAACTGTTGTAAAACATTGGGTCCTGACTTTAAAGAAGCGGATATTACACGAATCGCCAAGTATTTTAAGATGAAATTACCTGCTTTTGAAGCAGAGTTTTTGCAGGTAGATGAAGATGGGGACAAGGTTTTCAAATCTATGCCCTGTCCCTTTTTAGGAGGAGATAATCTCTGTTCCATCTATGAAGTTCGTCCAAAGGCCTGTCGAGAGTTCCCCCATACAGACCGTAAAAAAATTCATCAAATCAACCATTTGACAATTAAGAATACCTTGACCTGCCCAGCAGCCTATCTATTTGTTGAGAAATTAAAGGATAAGTTATAGAGATTTAAAGGATAAAAAATTTCTAATAATAACTAACAATATGAAGGGAGAGCTCTGTGCCTAGACCAAAAACAAAAGAGGAGCTAATGCTAGCCTCTAAGGAGAATTATGAAAATCTCAAGCTCTTCATCTCCCAACTAAGTGAAGATGAGCTATAGACTCCATTTGATTTTTCAAGAGAGCAAAAGAAAAAAGAAGCTCACTGGAAAAGAGATAAAAATCTAAGAGATGTTCTGATCCATCTCTACGAATGGCAACAGTTACTTTTGACCTGGGTACATTATAATCAAGAAGGTCACGAAAGACCTTTTCTTCCTGAGTCTTATAATTGGAAAACTTATGGAGAAATGAATGTCGCTTTTTGGAAGAAGCACCAGAAAACGTCCTTAGAAGAAGCGACCAGACTCCTAGAACAATCGCATAAAGAGGTTTTAGAGTTGTTGGAAAACTTTAGTGATGACGAACTCTTTACCAAAAGTGTCTATAAGTGGACGAGAGGGACAAGTCTAGGTTCCTACTTTGTCAGTAGCACTTCCAGTCACTATGATTGGGATCTGAAAAAATTCAAAGCTCATCGAAAGAATTGTAAAGGATAGATGGACTATTTGAAATGGCAAGAATGAGTTCTTTTAAAAGTAAGATAAAAGCAAAGGGCTATCAAGTGATGTAGCCCTTTTGAGTTATACAAGCAAATTACCATGCAAAAGCTGTCGTTGGAGCATTGAGCGCTTCTAACCACTGTTTATTTTTTACGGGGCAAAGAGTTACGGATATACCTGCCATATCTAGACTGGTCATAAATGTTCCTGATTTTATAAAAGTAATAGTGACTCCTTCAATTTCTAAGAGTTGAAGGAGATCGTTGATAAATATGCCCATTTCTAGGTTGGTAGTAGTGCCTAGATTATTTACAAGCAATATAAATCGATCACCCTTTTTCCAATGATAGTGCAATCTTAATTTACTTATAATTTCATTTGCAAGGATTTCCGAAGATTGAAATGGGACGATACGATAACCTTCTTCACCGTGTATCCCAATGCCATAAGAAATATTTCCTTCTTCCAAGTTAAATAGTGGAAGGGTAGCTTGGGGGAGACTAGCAGATTTCGTTGCAAAGCCAATTGTTGCGATTTCGGGAGCAAGTTCATGACCTAAATCAGATAGTTGCTCTATGTCGGCACCATTTTGAGCTGCATATCCTAGAACTTTATGAAGTAAAATAGTCCCTGCAAGCCCTCTTCCTCTAATTTGAAATCTATTGTGAGGTTCAATAGAAATATCGTCGTGTGCTAGACTATAGCCGACCTTAATTCCTTCTTTTCTAGCAGTGTTAATGGCCCAGCTAAATTCTTTGATGTCTGCTTCGAAATTTTTTACAATGATGAAGACACCTTGTCCATTATTTAAAAAACGAATGGACTCTAAGATTTCATTTCTTGTAGGTGGAGTAAATAATTGGCCATAGATAGCAGCGGTAAGCATTCCTTCTCCCACATATCCAATATGAGCAGGTTCATGACCTGAACCTCCACCCGACAATATTGGAACCTGATGAGGATTGCGATTCTTTTGATAAACTAATGGTAAAGTAGGGTGTTTTTCTAATTCAGGATGACTGCTGACAGTTGCTGAAATGTAACTTGAAATAATTTTCTGTTTATGATTTGAAATAAATGTCATTGTGGTCTCTTTCCAATAATTGTCATGATTAGAAAATCTGGTTGTGGAACTGGACTTTTTTTATTGACGTAAGCCTTCATGATTTCTGCTAGAGCATGTGAATGATAGTCTAGCAAAAAACAAGTATAAGCAGATGAATCGATATCAATCTGCCCATATTCTCTTAAAATTTTTGATACAAGCAAGCGACAGTAGCTGATAAAGTGGTCATAGAAGTTATTTTGCACTTGAATATCAAAAAGTTGAATATAAAAGTCACGCTCTTGTTCGAAATAAAGAAATAATTCTTGTAATAGTTTTTGGCCTGAAATGAAGTCCAAGTTATTGGTGATATACTCGGTTAAGTCATTTTCAAATATCCAGTCTAGCAGTTCATATTTGTCGAGAAAGTGATTATAAAAGGTCTGTCTACGAATGCCAGCTGATTCCATGATATCTACAATGGAGATTTTGTCAAATTCTCTAGTAGCTAATAGGTCTCTAAATGCCTTGGCAATCCGTTTTTTTGTAATAAGTGATGATGCCATAGGAAACCTTTCTTTTACTTCCTTCATTTTACCAAAAAAATGTTTTAAACGGGCTTAAAAGGGGACAAATAATAGAATCTGTCCCTTATCAGCCAGCAGTAAAAAATATATAATGAAAGCGAAAACAAAGATACATGCCGAAAGGAGTTTCTCATGAAAAAAATTATAAATGAACCGACACAAGTTGTTGATGAAATGCTACAGGGGTTGTCATTCATGCATGATGACTTGGTGGAACGCTTAGATGGTTTTGATGTCATCGTTAGAAAGGCAGAAAAGACAGGAAAAGTTGGACTCATTTCAGGTGGAGGTTCAGGACATGAACCAAGTCATGCTGGATTTGTAGGAGATGGAATGTTGTCAGCTGCCATTTGTGGAGCAGTCTTCACTTCGCCTACTCCGGACCAAATTTTAGAAGCCATTAAAGCGACTGATGAAGGTGCTGGAGTTTTCATGGTCATCAAGAACTATTCTGGAGACATTATGAACTTTGAAATTGCACAAGAACTTGCTGAAATGGAGGGTATTGATGTAGCAAGTGTTGTGGTTGATGATGATATCGCGGTTGAAAATAGTCTCTATACCCAAGGACGTCGAGGTGTCGCAGGTACTATATTAGTCCATAAAATTTTGGGAGATGCGGCTCGTTCTGGTAAATCATTAGCTGAAATAAAGGACTTGGCCGATAAACTTGTCTTAGAAATTAAAACAATTGGGCTAGCCTTGTCTGGAGCAACCGTTCCTGAAGTTGGGAAACCCGGATTTGTTCTAGAAGATGATGAATTTGAATATGGAGTTGGCATTCATGGTGAGCCAGGATATAAAAAAGAGAAAATGCAACCTTCAGCACAATTGGCGTTAGAATTGGTTGAAAAACTATCTGAAGGTTTCCAACTTAAGGCTGGTGAACGCTATGGGCTTCTCATCAATGGTTTAGGAAGCACACCACTTATGGAGCAATACGTATTTGCAAATGATGTGGCTAAATTACTCCATGAAAAAGGTGTTGAGTTGGCATTTAAGAAAATTGGAAACTATATGACTTCAATCGATATGGCTGGCTTATCATTAACATTGATTCGATTGGCAGATGATGAGTGGTTGAATGCTCTAAATGCACCTGTTACTACACCAGCTTGGTAAAATTCAAGGAGGAAATGTCGTATGAATGCTGAACAAGCTCTTGAATGGATGAAGCTTTTTAATGAAAAGATTCAAGAACAGAAAGATTATCTTAGTGAGCTAGACACTCCTATAGGAGATGGAGACCACGGTGGAAATATGGCGCGTGGCATGGCTGCAGTTATGGAAAACTTAGAAGGAAAGCAATTTGAGAGTAGCAGTGATGTTTTTAAGCTTGTCTCAATGCAACTACTGAGTAAGGTAGGCGGTGCTTCTGGTCCTCTGTATGGCTCTGCTTTTATGGGCATGGCCAAGGCTGATTCAAATTCGAAAATAGAGGAAATCTTACAAAGCGGTTTGGATATGATTGTCAAACGTGGGAAAGCAGAAGTTGGAGAAAAGACAATGGTTGATGTTTGGACTCCTGTTATTGCTGCCTTGTCTGCTGGCCAATTGACTCAAGAGATCATTGATAAGGTAGTGAATGCTACCAAAGATTTACTTGCAACTAAAGGAAGGGCATCTTATGTAGGAGAACGTTCTCTTGGACATATTGATCCTGGGTCATTCTCATCAGGATTACTCTTTACTGCTCTTTTAGAAACTGGGGTGGTTTAATGGGAAGTATTGGTCTTGTTATCGTTTCACATTCCAAACACATTGCACAAGGTGTCGTTGAACTGATTAGTGAAGTAGCTAAAGATGTTCCGATTACTTATGTAGGAGGAACCGAAGATGGAGGAATTGGAACGAGTTTTGATCAAGTAGATAGGGTTGTTTCCGAAAATCCAGCAGATACTTTATTAGCTTTTTTTGACCTAGGTTCTGCTAAAATGAACTTAGAAATGGTGGCTGATTTCAGTGATAAAAGTATCAGGATCAATAGGGTTCCAATTGTAGAAGGTGCCTATACTGCAGCTGCTCTTCTTCAAGCTGGTGCAGAACTGTCAGTTATTCAAACACAGTTGTCGGAGCTTGAAATCAATAAATAAGGAATTTTACTATAACTCTTTTTATAGGTGGGCTATTGATTATCTCAACTATCAAATTTTAAGTAAATAATTTCAAAATCAGAAAGGGATTGCTTTATGCAGTTCCTTTTTATTTTAACAGGAGTAAAGCTATAGTGTTTCTAAATTGTGAATCATTCAAAACTGATTGTGATGGGACTATTCTAGCTTTAGAATTCTTTAAAAATTAAAATTTAAGGCAATCAATGGCTTAGAATAGTGCGAAAACATTTAGTTTATAGGAATTCTAGGTCTAGAATTGCATAGATATTTATGAAGTTGGAGTGTTCGATAGTTAGGATAGTTCTATTCTGAAAGATTTGGGTTGTCAATTGTATGGTATAGTAGTTTGCCAATGACTTTTGTTGAAAGATTCCTTGTTTTATGGTAGTCTAAAATAAAAGAAAGCCCTATCATTATATTTTTATCTTTAATCTGACTTGGTTTAGGTCTAGAAGAAGGATAGATCTTTTTGGGATTTTAAATAACAATTATATTTTCACTTGCAAAAAATGTATTTCAACTTTACCTAATGTAGAAGAAGGAAATATCATGAAATGCTTATGACTTGTTTGAAAGAGAATGTGAACTAAAAATGGATTCTCTTTACATATTAGGAGTAGGTAGATGAGTAATCTAGAGTCAATTCGTAAAGCGCATATCATCGTGTGGGGTGCCTATCTATTTTTATCATTAAGGGCGCCGCTAATTAGCAGTACTGAGTATCTCTTGCTTATTTTTTTAGCGTTTCTCTATTCAATAGTATCGTTACCTATATATTCTGTGAAGAATAAAAATAGTATCCATTTTTCTTTCTATAAACTCAATTCTGTTAATTAGTTTCCCAATTTTTAATCAATAAATATTTCCCAGGAAAGGTTTCTACTTATATCGTATTAATCAGTATTTTTTTATCCTGGAGTTCTTAATCTTTAATATAATTGGTAAAGATTTTGATACTAGATTAGCTAGCGAGTGAGTATAGGAAAAATCAGTCAGTTTAAAAAGTAAGATGTCTCAATCTCCTTGGATAAAATATTTAGAGATTTCTAGTTTTATATTAACTATATTTCCATTTATTCTTCATGGTACAGTTGATAATCGTGTATTGGCTCTTATCTTTTTGATAAAAAAATTTGTGTAGATACTACGATAAAGATTCTATTAAACAGAATCTTTAATTCAAGTGAGATGATGAAAAAGGAGGATATTTTTCTATTTTTTTGTACTAGATTTGATTGTCTATTTATTTTTTTAGGCTATGTTTTAGCAATGCAAAAAGATGGATACCTATTTTCAATTCTACTAATTTTTTTCTAATTTCTCACTTCCCTTTATCAGAGAAAAAAGAGTATGAATTATTTAAAAAAATAAGAAGTGAGATAGATATGGTTAAATCTTAGTTCTCTTTAAAAATCAAATCAGATAGAGAAAAGATATCTTATCTAGGTAACAAAGTGATTTTAATAGAGTCACCGATTACTTGTTAGGATTATGTCCTGACCATATTCAATTAAAAGGAGAATATTTAAAATGAAACATTTTTTTGCAGGAATTGGTGAGATAAGATTTAGTAGTTATCTATTGTCTCTATGTGTAGGACTAGCCCCTCTTTTTCATATCTATGTAATAGGCTCTGAAATGAATTTTGTGAAAATAGTGTTATCTATTTTGGGAATTATATTTGTTTGTATTTTAACTATTGCTCGAATTTATAGAAGATTTTTCTATAATTCACTAGAATAGTATGGGTTAGTTAATCAATTGGAACGATTATTCTTTGTGATACTATACCACTTTTAAGTTTTTACATTGAACAGCTGGCTGAAGTGAAAGTTGTTTATCTTAGAAAGGAAAACTCTCAAATTGCCCTACAAAGTTTTACTCTTCGACCTTGACCACACTCTTCTTGATTTTGATGCTGCTGAGGATGTGGCTTTGACGCAACTTCTAAAAGAAGAAGGGATTGCAGATATTCAGGCTTATAAAGACTATTATGTTCCTATGAACAAGGCTCTCTGGAAGGACTTAGAGCAAAAGAAAATTAGTAAACAAGAGCTGGTTAACACGCGCTTTTCTCGTTTATTTGCTCACTTTGGACAGGAAAAAGACGGTAGTTTTCTAGCCAAACGTTACCAATTTTATCTCGCCCAGCAGGGACAAACGATTTCGGGAGCTCATGAACTCTTAGACAGCCTTATCGAGCGAGATTATGAGCTGTATGCTGCAACAAATGGCATTACTGCCATTCAGACAGGGCGCTTGGCTCAATCGGGTCTGGCACCTTATTTCAATCAAGTCTTTATCTCTGAACAGTTGCAAACACAAAAACCGGATGCTCTCTTTTATGAAAAAATTGGCCAACAGATTGCAGGTTTTAGCAAAGAAAAGGCGCTGATGATTGGAGACTCTCTAACCGCCGACATTCAAGGTGGCAATAATGCGGGGATTGACACGATTTGGTATAATCCTCATGACCTCGACAATCACACACAAGCCCAGCCGACTTACGAAGTTCATTCTTACCAAGACTTGTTGGATTGTTTAGATAAACTGTAAAAAGTGGTTTCCATAGCCACTTTTTGCTATAATAGAGGCAGTAAAAACGAAGGAGTCGGCTATGGAACACTCGTCTTGGCATGCTTTGATTAAGGAGCAATTACCTGAGGGTTATTTCGGGAAAATCAATCAGTTTATGGAGCAAGTCTATGCTCAAGGGACTGTTTATCCACCTAAGGAAAAGGTTTTTCAGGCTCTCTTGACAACACCGCTTGAAGAGGTTAAGGTGGTGATTCTAGGACAAGATCCCTATCACGGGCCAGGTCAAGCGCAGGGCTTGAGTTTTTCTGTACCTGACTCTATCCCAGCTCCGCCATCCTTACAAAATATCTTGAAAGAATTGTCAGATGATCTTGGCGTTAAGAAATCCCATGATTTGACAGCATGGGCTGAGCAAGGAGTCTTGCTTCTTAATGCTTGTTTGACGGTTCCTGCTGGACAGGCCAATGGTCATGCTGGTCAAATATGGGAGCCTTTTACGGATGCAGTGATTCAGGTGGTCAACCATCTAGATAGGCCAGTGGTCTTTGTACTCTGGGGAGCCTATGCACGTAAGAAGAAGGCCTTAGTTACCAATCCTCATCACATGATTATCGAATCAGCCCATCCCAGTCCTTTGTCAGTTTACAGAGGATTTTGGGGTTCCAAGCCTTTTTCCAAGGCCAATGCATTCTTAACAGAGACAGGACAAGAGCCGATCGATTGGCTTAGATAAGGAGAGAATATGCCTCAGTTAGCGACGATTTGCTACATTGATAACGGGAAAGAACTGCTCATGCTTCACCGTAATAAGAAGCCAAATGATGTTCATGAAGGGAAATGGATTGGTGTGGGTGGTAAGCTAGAGCGAGGTGAGACTCCTCAGGAATGCGCGGCGCGTGAAATCCTCGAAGAAACAGGACTCAAAGCCAAGCCAGTTCTAAAAGGTGTTATCACTTTTCCTGAATTTACACCAGATTTAGACTGGTACACCTATGTTTTTAAGGTGACAGAGTTTGAGGGTGACTTGATTGACTGCAACGAGGGAACGCTAGAATGGGTTCCCTATGATGAGGTTTTGAGTAAGCCGACTTGGGAAGGGGATCATACCTTTGTTAAGTGGCTTTTAGAGGATAAACCCTTCTTTTCAGCCAAGTTTGTTTATGATGGGGATAAATTATTGGATACCCAAGTTGATTTCTATGAATAAAGGAGAAAGCAGATGCTACTAATCAAAAATGGTCGTGTAATGGATCCCAAGTCTGGTTTGGATCAAGTATGTGATGTCTTGGTCCAAGATGGGAAAATTGTCAAAATTGCGCCTGAAATCAAGGAAGAAGGAGCAGAAATCCTAGATGCTACTGGTCTTGTAGTTGCTCCTGGTTTGGTCGATATTCATGTGCATTTCCGTGAACCTGGTCAAACCCACAAGGAAGACATCCATACTGGTGCCCTAGCTGCTGCTGCAGGTGGCTTTACAACGGTTGTCATGATGGCTAATACTAGTCCAACTATTTCAGACGTAGAGACTTTGCAAGAAGTTCTTCAGTCAGCTGCCAAAGAGAAGGTTAATGTCAAGACAGTAGCGACCATTACTAAGAATTTTAATGGGAAAGAGTTGACTGACTTTAAGGCACTCTTAGAAGCAGGTGCGGTTGGTTTCTCAGATGACGGTATTCCACTTGAAAGCAGTAAAGTGGTCAAGGAAGCCATGGAGGAAGCAAAAAAACTCAACACCTTTATCAGTCTTCATGAGGAAGATCCAGGATTGAACGGTATTCTTGGATTTAACGAAAATATAGCTAAAGAGCATTTCCATATCTGCGGTGCGACTGGAGTGGCTGAGTACGCTATGATGGCGCGTGATGTCATGATTGCCTATGCAACTAAGGCTCATGTTCATATCCAGCATTTGTCTAAGGAGGAAAGTGTTAAAGTAGTGGAGTTTGCTCAGAAATTGGGTGCGCAAGTTACAGCAGAAGTAGCGCCACAGCATTTCTCTAAGACCGAAGCCCTCCTTTTGACACAAGGAAGCAATGCTAAGATGAATCCTCCACTTCGTTTGGAATCAGACCGTCGTGCTGTTATCGAAGGTCTTAAATCAGGCATCATCACAGTTATCGCGACTGATCACGCGCCTCATCATGCCGATGAAAAAAATGTTGAGGATATTACCAAGGCACCATCTGGCATGACTGGCTTAGAAACATCCCTATCTCTTGGCTTGACCTATTTGGTGGAAGCTGGTGAGTTAAGCTTGATGGAATTACTTGAAAAAATGACATACAACCCATCCAAGCTTTACAACTTTGAAGCAGGGTACTTGGCTGAGAATGGTCCAGCGGACATCACTATTTTTGATGCTAAGGCTGACCGCCTTGTGGACTCCCATTTTGCTTCGAAAGCAGCTAATTCACCATTTATCGGTGAAACCTTAAAGGGGCAGGTTAAATACACCATCTGTAAGGGACAAATCGTCTATCAAAACTAGGTGGAAGTCTGCTCTGTAAACAAAAAGAATAGAGAGCTTATATGTACCAGACCCATCATTTTAAAGACAAGTTTATCTTATTTTTAAAGATATTTTTCCCTATCCTGATTTATCAATTTGCCAATTATTCTGCCTCCTTTGTTGATACGACTATGACAGGTCAATACAACACCATGGACTTGGCTGGTGTGTCTATGGCAACCAGTATCTGGAATCCTTTCTTTACATTCCTAACAGGAATTGTGTCAGCCCTGGTGCCCATCATTGGTCACCATCTTGGGCGAGGCAAAAAGGAAGAAGTTGCGTCTGATTTACCAATTTATCTATTTGGCCTTGGGTCTATCTGTGATCTTACTGGGGATGGTACTTTTCTTGGCACCACCAATCTTGAATCATATTGGGCTAGAAGCACCAGTGGCAGCAGTAGCGGTTCGTTATCTCTGGTTTTTATCTATTGGCATTATCCCACTGTTACTCTTTAGTGTCATTCGCTCCTTGCTGGATTCGCTGGGATTGACCAAACTGTCCATGTATCTTATGCTTTTGTTACTTCCTCTCAATAGTGGATTTAACTATCTCTTGATTTTCGGAGCCTTTGGTGTTCCAGAATTGGGAGGTGCTGGTTCTGGTTTAGGTACTTCTTTAGCCTACTGGGTCTTACTGGGAATTTCTGTTCTGGTTCTATTTAAACAGGAGAAACTCAAAGCCCTACATCTTGAGAAACGAATTCCACTTAATATGAATAAAATCAAGGAAGGAGTTCGATTGGGTCTGCCTATTGGGGGAACTGTCTTCGCGGAAGTGGCTATCTTTTCAGTGGTTGGCTTGATTATGGCTAAGTTCTCTTCATTGATAATAGCTAGTCACCAGTCAGCTATGAACTTTTCAACTCTCATGTACGCCTTTCCTATGAGCATCTCATCTGCTATGGCTATTGTTGTTTCCTATGAAGTGGGAGCCAAGCGATTTGATGATGCGAAAACCTATATTAGTTTAGGAAGATGGACTGCCCTTATTTTTGCAGGCTTCACCTTATCCTTCCTTTACATTTTTAGAGGAAATGTGGCTAGTCTGTATGGTAACGACCCAGAATTTATTGATTTGACAGCGCGCTTTTTAACTTATAGTCTTTTCTTTCAGTTAGCAGATACCTTTGCGGCACCGCTTCAGGGAATTTTGCGGGGTTATAAGGATACCGTTATTCCTTTTTACCTTGGTTTGGTTGGTTACTGGGGGGTGACACTCCCAGTAGCTATGGTATTCGACTCTCTAACAGATTTTGGAGCTTATTCTTACTGGATTGGCTTGATTATTAGTCTAATCGTGAGTGGGGCGCTCTACCGTTGGCGTTTAACTGTGATTATGAAGAGATTTGATCTTTGGCAAAATCTAAATGTTAAAAAGTTTGTGAAAAAATATTCTTAATAAGAAAATCCCTTGTTTTCATGGGGTTTTTTTTTTTATTTTGTGAATTTTTCTTTAGAAAAACTTTGACAGTATTTATCAAAAACGATAAAATAGTAAGGTAAGAAGAAACTTAGAAAGGCAAGAAGATGTCAACTTTAGATAAAAATCTTTTGCTAGAGATGTTCCGTAAGATGGAAGAAATCCGTCGTATGGACTTAAAAATTGCACAATTAGTAAAGAAAGGGAAAGTGCCAGGAATGACGCACTTTTCTGTTGGAGAAGAGGCAGCTAATGTGGGTGCTATGTTGGCTCTCAATCCAGATGATCTAATTACATCAAACCACCGTGGTCATGGACAAGCTATTGCCAAAGGAATTGACCTCAACGGAATGATGGCTGAAATCCTTGGTAAATACACTGGAACCTGTAAAGGTAAAGGTGGTTCTATGCATATCGCCGACCTTGATGCTGGGAACCTTGGTGCCAATGGTATCGTAGGTGGTGGTATGGGAATCGCTGTTGGTGCAGCCCTTAGTCAGCAAATGCAAAACACTGGAAAAATCGTAGTCTGCTTCTTTGGAGATGGTGCGACCAACGAAGGTGTTTTCCACGAAGCAGTAAATATGGCCTCTATCTGGAAACTCCCAGTCATTTTCTATTGCATTAACAACGGTTACGGTATCTCTGCGGATATCAAGAAAATGACTAATGTGGAGCATATCCATCAACGTAGTGCTGCTTACGGAATCCCTGGAATGTTTATCGAAGATGGAAACAATGCTATCGATGTCTATGAAGGATTTAAGAAGGCTGTAGACCATGTTCGTGGTGGCAATGGTCCAGTCTTGATTGAAAGTGTAACTTATCGCTGGCTTGGTCACTCATCATCTGACCCTGGTAAATATCGTACGCGTGAAGAAGTGGAATTGTGGAAACAAAAAGACCCAATCGAAAACCTTCGCAAGTACCTCATTGAAAACACTATTGCAAGTGCCGAAGAATTGGAAGAAATCCAAGCACAAGTCAAGGAAGCAGTAGAAGCTTCTGTTAAATTTGCGGAAGAAAGTCCATTCCCACCGCTTGAATCAGCATTTGAAGATATTTACGCAGACTAAGGAGAAAGAGATAAAATGGAAACAAAAACAATGTCCTTCCGTGACACCATTATCCTTGCTATGTCTGAGGAAATGCGTCGCGATGAAAATGTGTTCTTGATGGGAGAAGACGTCGGTGTCTTTGGAGGAGACTTCGGTACTTCTGTCGGAATGCTCGAAGAATTTGGTCCAGAACGTGTCCGTGACTGTCCGATTTCTGAAGCAGCCATCTCAGGGGCAGCAGCAGGAGCAGCCATGACAGGACTTCGTCCAATTGTCGATATGACCTTTATGGACTTCTCGGTCATTGCCATGGACAATATCGTCAACCAAGCTGCTAAACACGTTATATGTTTGGTGGTAAAGGTCAGGTTCCAATGACTGTTCGTTGTGCAGCAGGTAACGGAGTTGGTTCTGCAGCCCAGCACTCGCAATCTCTAGAGTCTTGGTTTACTCACATTCCAGGACTTAAGGTTGTAGCGCCAGGTACACCTGCGGACATGAAAGGATTACTTAAGTCTTCTATCCGTGATAATAACCCTGTTATCATTCTTGAGTACAAGTCAGAATTTAACCAAAAAGGGGAAGTGCCAGTTGATCCAGACTACACAATCCCACTTGGAGTTGGGGAAATTAAACGTGAAGGAACGGATGTAACAGTTGTTACTTACGGGAAAATGCTTCGCCGTGTGGTTCAAGCAGCTGAAGAATTAGCAGAAGAAGGAATTTCAGTTGAAATTGTGGATCCTCGTACCCTTGTTCCACTTGATAAGGATATCATCATCAACTCAGTGAAGAAGACTGGTAAGGTTGTTCTGGTCAACGATGCCCATAAAACAAGTGGCTATATCGGAGAGATTTCAGCTATTATTTCAGAATCAGAAGCATTTGATTATTTAGATGCACCAATCCGCCGCTGTGCAGGAGAAGATGTGCCAATGCCTTACGCACAAAACCTGGAAAATGCAATGATTCCAACCGTTGAAAGCATCAAAGATGCCATCCGAAAAACATATAACAAAGAATAGAATTGCATAAGATAAATTATGTAAAATAACGGTTGTTTTTAACTTTAGTAACTTGAGATATGTATTGTACCCAAGTTATTTGCAAATTTGCGACAGGAGAGAGTCGAATCGATAATATTCGACGAATGAATTAGTAACTCTACAAGCAACTTGAGATACGTGTTGTATCCAAGTTGCTTGTAGAGTTGAACACGGGCTAAAAGCTCGGAAAAAAGATAAATCTCCTTGACTTCATCGAAGTCTGCGTTGATTTCCTTTTTTTCGGTCGCTTTTAAACGCCCTTAGTATCATTTAATTGAATTCGGACGGAGGTCTGCGAAAAAAAGATAGATTTCCTTGTGTTCATCGAACACATCGTCAATCTCCTATTTTTTCATTGCCCTCTACGTCCTTAATATCTTAGTATAGAATTGGAGAGGTCATGGCTGATGACAAGCTAAGAGCGACTCCTGCAGCTAGAAAGTTAGCGGATGATTTAGGGATCAACCTCTACGATGTTTCTGGCTCAGGTGCAAACGGTCGTGTCCACAAAGAAGACGTGGAAACTTATAAAGACACAAATGTGGTTCGCATTTCGCCACTTGCAAAACGAATTGCCCTCGAACATAATATTGCTTGGCAGGAAATTCAAGGAACGGGTCATCGTGGTAAAATCATGAAGAAGGATGTTTTGGCCTTGCTTCCTGAAAATATCGAAAACGATACCATCAAGTCTCCTGCTCAGATTGAAAAAGTGGAAGAAGTTCCTGATAATGTAACACCATACGGTGAAATAGAACGTATCCCAATGACACCAATGCGTAAGGTTATTGCCCAACGTATGGTTGAATCTTACCTAACTGCGCCAACTTTCACACTCAATTATGAAGTTGATATGACTGAAATGCTGGCTCTTCGTAAGAAGGTGCTTGAACCAATCATGGCAGCAACTGGGAAGAAGACTACTGTAACAGACCTTCTTTCACTTGCTGTTGTGAAGACCCTTATGAAACACCCTTACATCAACGCTTCATTGACAGAAGACGGCAAGACTATTATCACTCATAACTACGTCAACCTTGCGATGGCGGTTGGGATGGATAACGGATTGATGACACCCGTTGTTTACAATGCTGAGAAGATGAGTCTTTCAGAGCTGGTTGTAGCCTTCAAAGATGTGATTGGCCGTACCTTGGATGGTAAATTGGCTCCAAGCGAACTGCAAAACTCAACATTCACAATCAGTAATTTGGGAATGTTTGGTGTTCAGTCCTTTGGTCCGATCATCAACCAACCAAACTCAGCTATCCTTGGCGTCAGTTCGACAATCGAGAAGCCAGTTGTCGTTAATGGTGAAATTGTGATTCGCCCTATCATGAGCCTAGGATTAACCATCGACCACCGTGTCGTAGATGGTATGGCTGGTGCTAAGTTTATGAAGGACTTGAAAGAATTGATTGAAAATCCAATCTCAATGTTGATTTAAGAGCAAGAGTATTCGTTTTTAAGATATAGATAAAGGAAGGAAGACATGGCCTTAGAAGTAATTATGCCAAAAGCCGGCGTGGATATGACAGAAGGACAAATCGTCCAATGGAATAAAAAAGTCGGAGAATTTGTAAAAGAAGGAGAAATCCTTTTGGAAATCATGACTGACAAAGTCAGCATGGAATTGGAAGCAGAAGAAGATGGTTATTTGATTGCTATCCTCAAAGGAGATGGGGAAACTGTCCCTGTAACGGAAGTTATCGGTTACCTTGGTGAAGAAGGGGAAAATATCCCAACAGCTGGAGCCGCAGCGCCAGAAGCTAGCCCAACACCTGCAGCAAGTTCCTCAAACGATGATGGTAAGAGCGATGATGCTTTTGATATCGTTGTGATCGGTGGAGGTCCTGCTGGTTATGTTGCAGCCATTAAAGCTGCCCAACTTGGCGGTAAGGTTGCCCTTGTTGAGAAATCTGAACTTGGTGGAACCTGCTTAAACCGTGGATGTATTCCAACTAAAACCTACCTTCACAACGCTGAAATTATCGAAAACATTGGTCATGCAGCAAACCGTGGTATCATGATTGAAAATCCTAACTTCACTGTTGATATGGACAAACTCCTTGAAACTAAGTCTAAGGTTGTTAATACCTTGGTAGGTGGGGTTGCAGGTCTTCTTCGTAGCTACGGAGTTACTGTACATAAAGGTATTGGTACCATCACTAAAGATAAGAATGTCTTGGTAAATGGTTCTGAATTGCTTGAAACCAAGAAATCATCCTTGCCGGCGGTTCAAAAGTCAGCAAGATCAACGTCCCTGGTATGGAATCTCCACTTGTCATGACTAGTGATGACATTCTTGAAATGAATGAAGTACCAGAAAGCCTTGTTATCATCGGTGGTGGGGTTGTCGGTATTGAACTCGGACAAGCCTTCATGACATTTGGTTCAAAAGTAACTGTCATCGAAATGATGGACCGTATCGTCCCAGCTATGGACGCTGAAGTTTCTAAGAACCTTCGCTTGATTCTTGAGCGTAAAGGTATGACCATCTTAACTGACACTAAACTCCAAGAAATCATCGAGGAAAATGGTCAACTTCGTATCAAGGTTGAAGGAAAAGACGATATCATCGCAAATAAAGCTCTTCTTTCAATCGGTCGTGTGCCAGACCTTGAAGGTATTGGCGATGTTGAGTTTGAATTGGACCGTGGACGCATCAAGGTCAACGAATACATGGAAACTTCTGTTCCAGGTATCTACGCACCAGGTGACATCAACGGTACTAAGATGTTAGCGCACGCAGCCTTCCGCATGGGTGAAGTTGCCGCTGAAAATGCCCTTAAAGGAAATCATGCTGTTGCCAAGTTAAACTTGACTCCTGCAGCTATCTACACTCTTCCTGAAGTAGCAGCAGTAGGTTTGACAGAAGAACAAGCCCGTGAGAAATACGATGTAGCCATTGGTAAGTTCAACTTTGCTGCTAACGGTCGTGCCATTGCATCAGATGCAGCTCAAGGTTTCGTAAAAGTCATCGCAGATAAGAAATACGGGGAAATCCTTGGTGTTCATATCATCGGTCCTGCAGCTGCAGAATTGATCAATGAAGCATCGAGCATTATTGAAATGGAAATCACTGTTGAAGAAATGCTGAAGACTATTCATGGACATCCTACCTACTCTGAAGTCATGTACGAAGCATTTGCGGATGTTTTAGGAATGGCCATCCATTCACCTAAGAAAAAATAAAAGAAAGATAGATTAGACTGGAAAGGTGTTTTCCAGTCTCTATCGTATAAAGGGATATCATGAAATATATTATCAATCATTCAAACGACACTGCTTTTAATATCGCCTTGGAAGAATATGCCTTTAAACACCTTTTGGATGAGGATCAAATCTTCCTACTTTGGATCAACAAGCCATCTATCATTGTTGGTCGTCACCAAAATACCATCGAAGAAATCAACCGTGATTATGTTCGAGAAAATGGTATTGAGGTGGTCCGCCGTATCAGTGGTGGTGGAGCTGTTTACCACGATTTAAATAACCTCAACTACACGATCATCTCCAAAGAAGATGAAAATAAGGCATTTGACTTCAAGAGCTTCTCAACTCCAGTTATCAATACTTTGGCTCAACTTGGGGTTAAAGCTGAGTTCACAGGCCGTAATGACTTAGAGATTGATGGAAAGAAATTCTGTGGCAATGCCCAAGCCTATATCAACGGCCGTATCATGCACCACGGTTGCTTGCTCTTTGACGTTGATTTGTCAGTCCTTGCTAATGCCCTCAAGGTTTCAAAGGATAAATTTGAATCAAAAGGTGTGAAATCGGTTCGTGCCCGTGTAACCAATATTGTCAATGAATTACCAGAAAAAATCACAGTCGAAGAATTCCGTGACTTACTCTTGGAATACATGAAAAAAGAGTATCCAGAGATGACAGAATACGTTTTTTCTGAGGAAGAATTGGCTGAAATCAATCGTATCAAGGATACCAAGTTTGGAACTTGGGACTGGAACTATGGTAAATCACCTGAATTTAACGTCCGTCGTGGTACAAAATTCACCAGTGGTAAGGTTGAAGTCTTTGCTAATGTCGTCGAATCAAAAATCCAAGACATCAAGATTTATGGTGACTTCTTTGGTATTGAAGACGTTGCAGCTGTAGAAGATGTCATTCGTGGCGTCAAGTACGAACGCGAAGATGTTCTTAAAGCCCTAGAAAGCATTGATATCACACGCTACTTCGCTGGTATTAGTCGTGAAGAAATCGCTGAAGCGGTAGTAGAGTAAAGAAAAGCTATTTGTTAGTCATTGTGGGTTGCAGAAAAGATATTATCTGGATAGGACAAGTCTTAAAACCTGCTGAACGAGAATCAAAAGAACTCACTTCCAGTGCTTAATAAAAAAACTCGGAAGTTTGTTCTGAGTCAACTAAATACGACTATTTGCAATTGAATATAGAGATGAGAAGGTCAGTAGTAGATTGTCTGCAAGGTGACACAGACATGAGTTGTTTTTGATTTCCGCATAGTATTAACACCCCAAAAGACTATTATCTCTTATAGTTGAACGATACCTCAAAAGTTAGATAGAGAACATCTAATTTTTGGGGTATTTTGCAGTTCTTAATTTAGGCTTTTTTAGTATCAAAATATGTTTCATAAAATATGGACTCAACCTTTCAACTTAATCCTATTTATTACTTACTATCTCCAATAAAAGTGAAAAGGATGGAAAAAAGGTTGCATTTATGATATAATTTATTTTAAAGACCTTATTAGAAATCTTGAAAGAGTATTAAAAACTTAGAATGAGAAAAATTGTTATCAATGGTGGATTACCACTACAAGGTGAAATCACTATTAGTGGTGCTAAAAATAGCGTTGTGGCCTTAATTCCAGCTATTATATTGGCTGATGATGTGGTGACTTTGGATTGCGTTCCAGATATTTCGGATGTAGCAAGTCTTGTCGAAATTATGGAATTGATGGGAGCTACTGTTAAGCGTTATGACGATGTCTTGGAGATTGATCCAAGAGGTGTTCAAAATATTCCAATGCCTTATGGTAAAATTAACAGTCTTCGTGCATCTTACTATTTATGGGAGCCTCTTAGGCCGTTTTGGTGAAGCGACAGTTGGTCTACCGGGAGGATGTGATCTAGGTCCTCGTCCGATCGACTTACACCTTAAGGCATTTGAAGCCATGGGTGCCACTGTTAGCTACGAGGGAGATAACATGAAGTTATCTGCTAAAGATACAGGACTTCATGGTGCAAGTATTTACATGGACACGGTTAGTGTAGGGGCAACGATCAATACGATGATTGCTGCGGTTAAAGCGAATGGTCGTACTATTATTGAAAATGCAGCCCGTGAACCTGAAATTATTGATGTAGCTACCCTCTTGAATAATATGGGAGCCCATATCCGCGGTGCAGGAACTAATATCATCATTATTGATGGTGTTGAAAGATTACATGGAACCCGTCATCAGGTGATTCCAGACCGTATCGAAGCTGGAACATATATTTCTTTAGCTGCTGCAGTCGGCAAGGGGATTCGTATAAATAATGTTCTTTACGAACACCTAGAAGGATTTATTGCTAAGCTGGAAGAAATGGGAGTGAGAATGACTGTATCTGAAGACAGCATTTTTGTCGAAGAGCAGTCTAATTTGAAAGCAATCAATATTAAGACAGCTCCTTACCCAGGCTTTGCAACTGATTTGCAACAACCGATTACCCCACTTTTACTAAGAGCGAATGGTCGTGGTACAATTGTTGATACGATTTACGAAAAACGTGTAAATCATGTTTTTGAACTAGCAAAGATGGATGCGGACATTTCGACAACAAATGGTCATATTTTGTACACAGGTGGACGTGATTTGCGTGGGGCAAGTGTTAAAGCAACTGACCTGAGAGCTGGTGCAGCTTTAGTTATTGCTGGTCTGATGGCCGAGGGACAAACTGAAATTACCAATATCGAGTTTATCTTACGTGGTTATTCTGATATTATCGAAAAATTACGTAATCTAGGAGCGGATATTACACTTGTTGAGGATTAAACCGTAGAGGTGTTTATGAATATTTGGACCAAATTAGCAATGTTTTCTTTTTTTGAAACGGATCGCTTGTATTTGCGTCCTTTCTTTTTTAGTGATAGTCAAGACTTCCACGAGATAGCTTCAAATCCAGAAAATCTTCAATTTATTTTCCCAACTCAGGCAAGTCTGGAAGAAAGTCAATATGCACTGGCCAATTACTTTATGAAGTCCCCTTTGGGAGTGTGGGCAATTTGTGACCAGAAAAATCAACAAATGATTGGTTCTATTAAATTTGAGAAGTTAGATGAAATCAAAAAAGAAGCTGAGCTTGGCTATTTTTTGAGAAAAGATGCTTGGTCGCAAGGTTTTATGACAGAAGTTGTTAAAAAAATTTGCCACCTTTCTTTTGAAGAATTTGATTTAAAACAATTATCCATCATTACCCACCTTGAAAATGAAGCTAGCCAAAGGGTTGCTCTAAAGTCTGGATTCCGTTTGACTCGTCAGTTTAAAGGAAGTGATCGCTACACAAGAAAAATGCGGGATTATCTTGAATTTCGGTATGTAAAAGGAGAATTCAATGAGTAAGCATCAGGAAATTCTAAGCTATTTGGAAGAATTGCCTGTCGGAAAGAGGGTTAGTGTTCGTAGTATTTCCAACCATCTGGGGGTCAGTGATGGAACGGCCTATCGGGCTATTAAGGAAGCTGAAAACCGTGGAATTGTAGAGACTCGCCCAAGAAGTGGAACAATTCGTGTTAAATCCCAGAAAGTTGCTATTGAAAGATTAACTTTTGCTGAAATTGCAGAAGTGACTTCTTCTGAGGTTCTGGCTGGGCAAGAAGGTTTAGAGAGAGAATTCAGTAAGTTTTCAATTGGTGCTATGACCGAACAAAATATTTTGTCTTACCTTCATGATGGGGGACTCTTGATTGTCGGAGACCGTACCCGTATCCAACTGTTAGCACTTGAAAATGAAAATGCTGTTCTTGTGACAGGAGGATTTCATGTTCATGATGATGTGCTTAAACTGGCCAATCAAAAAGGGATTCCTGTTCTGAGAAGTAAGCATGATACTTTCACTGTCGCGACCATGATCAATAAAGCCTTGTCAAATGTCCAAATCAAGACTGATATTCTGACAGTTGAGAAACTTTATCGCCCGAGTCATGAGTATGGTTTTCTGAGAGAGACCGACACCGTTAAAGATTATTTGGACTTAGTTCGTAAGAATCGTAGCAGTCGTTTCCCTGTTATCAATCAACATCAGGTCGTTGTTGGAGTTGTTACCATGAGAGATGCTGGTGATAAATCGCCAAGTACGACAATTGACAAGGTCATGTCTCGTAGTCTATTTTTAGTTGGATTATCGACAAATATTGCCAATGTGAGTCAACGGATGATTGCTGAAGACTTTGAAATGGTACCGGTTGTTAGAAATAATCAAACCTTGCTTGGAGTTGTGACACGACGAGATGTCATGGAGAAGATGAGTCGTTCCCAAGTTTCGGCTCTACCTACTTTTTCTGAGCAGATTGGTCAAAAACTTTCTTATCACCATGATGAAGTAGTGATTACAGTGGAACCCTTTATGCTTGAGAAAAACGGTGTTTTAGCTAACGGTGTATTGGCGGAGATACTGACTCACATGACCCAAGATTTAGTTGTGAATAGTGGTCGCAATCTCATCATCGAGCAGATGCTAATCTACTTTTTGCAGGCTGTTCAGATAGATGATATATTGCGCATTCAGGCGCGCATTATCCATCATACGAGACGGTCAGCTATTATTGATTATGATATTTATCATGGTCACCAGATTGTTTCAAAAGCAAATGTAACCGTTAAAATTAATTAGAAACTAGGAGAAAAAATGATAACATTAAATCAGCTCGTGAAATCGAAGCTATGGACAAGGCTGGAGATTTTCTAGCAAGTATTCATATCGGCTTACGTGATTTGATTAAGCCTGGCGTAGATATGTGGGAAGTTGAAGAGTATGTCCGCCGTCGTTGTAAGGAAGAAAATTTCCTTCCGCTTCAGATTGGAGTTGACGGTGCTATGATGGACTATCCTTATGCTACTTGTTGCTCTCTTAACGATGAAGTAGCTCACGCTTTCCCTCGTCACTATATTTTGAAAGATGGTGATTTGCTCAAGGTTGACATGGTTTTGGGAGGTCCAATTGCCAAATCTGATTTGAATGTCTCAAAATTAAACTTCAACAATGTTGAGCAAATGAAGAAATACACTCAGAGCTATTCTGGTGGCCTAGCAGACTCTTGTTGGGCTTATGCTGTAGGTACACCGTCCGAAGAAGTGAAAAATCTGATGGATGTAACTAAAGAAGCCATGTACAAGGGGATTGAACAAGCTATTGTTGGAAATCGTATCGGTGATATCGGTGCGGCTATCCAAGAATACGCTGAAAGTCGTGGATACGGTGTAGTGCGTGATTTAGTTGGTCATGGTGTTGGTCCAACCATGCACGAAGAACCAATGGTTCCTAACTATGGTATTGCTGGTCGTGGGCTTCGTCTCCGTGAAGGTATGGTCTTGACAATTGAACCAATGATCAATACTGGTGACTGGGAAATCGATACAGATATGAAACTGGTTGGGCACATAAGACCATTGACGGTGGTTTATCTTGTCAATATGAACACCAATTCGTGATTACGAAAGATGGACCTGTTATCTTGACTAGTCAAGGTGAAGAAAGAACTTATTAAAAGAATTAAAGAAAGATTGAAGAAAAAGTCGACTTGTACAATTTCTTCAATCTTTTCTTTTATCTAATGTCATGGTAAATACAGCTAACCGTAGCAAACTTGATACAAATTTTAACATTTATAGTACAATAGGTTTAAATTCTTAAGAAAGTTGGTTCTTTATTGGAAACGATAGTCTTTTCAATCTCCGTTTTTTTAGCAGGGGTCTTATCTTTCTTTTCCCCCTGTATTTTTCCTCTTCTGCCAGTTTATGCTGGAATTTTATTGGATGATCAGGATAGTGCAAAAAGTTTTTCATTGTTTGGGAAAAAAGTTGCCTGGTCAGGCTTGATTCGAACACTTTGCTTTATCGCAGGTATTTCACTCATTTTCTTTATTCTAGGATTCGGTGCTGGTTACTTTGGTAATATTCTCTATGCCAATTGGTTTCGATATACCATGGGAACAATTATTATCATTTTAGGCCTTCACCAGATGGAAATTTTTCATTTTAAGAAATTAGAGGTTCAAAAAAGCTTTACTTTTAAGAAATCAGAAGCCAATCGTTATTGGTCAGCCTTTTTACTCGGTATTACTTTTAGCTTTGGTTGGACGCCTTGTATTGGTCCTGTTTTGAGTTCTGTTTTAGCACTTGCGGCTTCTGGAGGCAATGGTGCTTGGCAAGGAGCAATCTATACCTTGATTTACACTCTAGGGATGGCTATTCCTTTCTTGGTCTTGGCCTTAGCTTCAGGAGTCGTGATGCCTTATTTTAGTAAAATCAAGCGTCATATGATGCTACTGAAGAAAATTGGTGGTTTCCTCATTATTTTAATGGGAATTTTATTACTATTAGGACAAGTAAATGTTCTAGCTGGAATTTTTGAATAAAGGAGAACAAATGAAAAAAGTAATGTTTGCTGGCTTAAGCCTCTTGTCATTATTCGTATTGATGGCCTGTGGTGAGGAAGAAACTAAAAAGACTCAAGCTCCACAACAGCCAAAACAACAGCAACAAAAGAATGTACAACAAATTGCTATTGGAAAAGAAGCTCCAGACTTCACCTTGCAATCTATGGATGGCAAAGAAGTTAAGTTATCTGATTATAAGGGTAAAAAAGTTTACTTGAAGTTTTGGGCTTCATGGTGTGGTCCATGTAAGAAAAGTATGCCAGAGTTGATGGAATTAGCTGCAAAACCAGATCGCGATTTCGAAATTCTTAGTGTCATTGCACCGGGTATTCAAGGCGAAAAAACTGTCGAGCAATTCCCACAATGGTTCCAAGATCAAGGTTATAAGGATATCCCAGTTCTTTATGATACCAAAGCAACCACCTTCCAAGCTTATCAAATTCGAAGTATTCCTACAGAATACTTAATTGATAGTCAAGGAAAGATTGGAAAGATTCAATTTGGTGTTATCAGTAACGCGGATGCAGAAGCAGCATTTAAAGAAATGAACTAAAATAGATAAAGAGAATCTGATTACAAATTTCATGGTATAATAGATGGTAACCGTAACGTTGCCGTCTTTTTTGTCGGCTAATAGAAAGAGAAGAGAATGTTAAAGAAAAATGATATTGTAGAAGTTGAAATTGTTGATTTGACCCATGAAGGTGCAGGAGTTGCCAAGGTAAATGGTTTGGTATTTTTTGTGGAAAATGCTTTACCAAGCGAAAAAATCCTCATGCGAGTCCTCAAGGTCAATAAAAAGATTGGCTTTGGGAAAGTTGAAGAATACCTTGTCCAATCACCACACCGTAATCAAGATCTAGATTTGGCTTACCTGCGTTCAGGAATCGCGGATTTAGGTCATCTTGCCTATCCAGAACAGCTCAAGTTTAAAACCAAGCAAGTTAAGGACAGTCTCTACAAGATTGCTGGGATTGCTGATGTAGAGGTTGCTAATACTTTGGGTATGGAAAATCCAGTCAAGTACCGCAATAAGGCGCAGGTTCCTGTTCGTCGAGTGAATGGTGTCTTGGAAACTGGCTTTTTCCGTAAGAATTCCCACGATCTCATGCCTCTGGAAGATTTCTTTATCCAAGATCCTGTGATTGATGAGGTAGTAGTAGCCCTACGCGACTTGCTCCGTCGTTATGACCTGAAACCTTATGATGAAAAGGAACAAGCTGGCTTGATTCGAAATCTTGTGGTGCGTCGTGGGCACTATTCAGGGCAAATCATGGTCATTTTGGTGACAACTCGTCCCAAAATTTTTCGTGTTGACCAATTGATTGAACAATTAATCAAGCAGTTCCCTGAGATTGTGTCTGTCATGCAAAATATCAACGACCAGAACACCAATGCGATTTTTGGAAAGGAGTGGAAAACTCTTTATGGTCAAGACTATATTATCGACCAAATGTTGGGAAATGACTACCAAATAGCTGGACCAGCCTTTTACCAAGTTAATACTGAAATGGCTGAAAAACTTTATCAAACAGCCGTTGACTTTGCTGAATTAAAAAAAGATGACGTGGTTATTGATGCCTATTCGGGGATAGGGACGATTGGCCTCTCTGTTGCGAAACATGTTAAGGAAGTCTATGGTGTTGAGGTAATTCCAGAAGCGGTTGAGAATAGCAAGAAGAATGCCCAACTGAACCATATTTCAAACGCCCACTATGTCTGTGATACAGCCGAAAATGCCATGAAAAAGTGGCTCAAGGAAGGTATTCAACCAAGTCTTATCCTAGTGGACCCACCAAGAAAAGGACTCACAGAAAGCTTTATCAAAGCAAGTAGTCAAACAGGAGCAGACCGCATCGCATATATCTCATGTAATGTTGCAACCATGGCGCGTGATATTAAACTCTACCAAGAATTGGGATACGAGTTGAAGAAAGTACAGCCGGTGGATTTATTTCCGCAAACACATCACGTTGAGTGTGTAGCTTTGCTGGTAAAAGCCTAGAAACCTTGTAACGAAAGGGGTTAAGAAAAGCCTTGGTATCAAGGATTTTTGTCGTATAGGGGGGAATATCAGAATGAGAGTAGTAGTTGAGTGTCTAGGTCTGATAACATGAACTAAGTGAAATGTATTCCTACATACACATGGGGGACGCTTTTATTTCCATAGACAAGGAGTTTGTGGGAATAAACGTGTCCCCTTTCTTTTTGTTTCCCTCTTTGACTCAGTAATACTACCGGACTAAAGTATGTTAATCTTAGTATGTTTTTATAATGCTACAAAAGGTCAACGCATTTGACTATTTTTTGCTTTATACATCCCAAATTGTAAATAAGTCGATTATGCAGAGGTCTGTGAGAGGTAGGCTTTTAAATATCTTCCAGTGATACTGTTTGCTGTTTGGCAGACTTCTTCGATGCTACCATTCGCAATCAACTGTCCACCATAACGTCCACCTTGTGGCCCCATGTCAATGATATTATCTGCATTGGCGATGACATCTAGGTCGTGTTCTATGACAATGACCGTTGCCCCATTTTCAATCAACTGTTCAAAGACAGCTACTAGATTAGTCACATCACGAGGGTGGAGGCCGATACTTGGTTCATCAAAGATAAAGAGGTAGTTGCTCTGTTTCTTTTCCAGATAAGTCGCTAATTTTAACCGTTGCGCTTCTCCGCCAGATAGGGCTGGTGTACTTTCTCCTAGATGAAGGTAACCAAGACCTAGTTCATCTAAAACGGTTAAGGTAGCTAAAATCCCAGTTTCTTCCTTGAAAACCTCCAGAGCTTCTGTAATGGTCAAGTCCAGCAGGTCAGCAATGGAATAGCCCTGCCATTTGACCGCTAAAATCTCATCTTTATAGCGTTTGCTATGGCAACGTGGGCAGGTCTCGACAATATCTGGCAGATATTGAACATCCAGTGTCACCGAACCAGTCCCATCGCAGTAATCACAGGCGCCCGATTTATTATTATAAGAAAAATCAGTCGCTGAAAATTCGCTTGAAATGCCGTCAAAGAGGGTGCGCAGCTTGTCCATGATTTTGGAGTAGGTTGCGACAGTGGAGCGAATGTTTTTACCGATTGGAGTCGAGTCAATTTCAATCACTTGCTTGATACTGTTGATTCCTGATACATGCACATTTTCAGGCAGGGATTTTTTAGCCAGTTTGGCTTCAAAAGCAGGTAAAAGGCTGTCCAGCACCAGCGTAGTCTTGCCAGATCCTGAAATGCCTGTCACAACATTTAAGCCTTTCTCCACAAAATCTGCCTGTACGGACTGGATATTATTAGTATCGATCACATGCACTTGGAAATGCTGGAGTTGATCGAGCTCCAACCTAGGTCGAACACGGATTTGAGCTGTATGGTTGAGGTAAGGAGCGATGACGGAGTCTGCTACTTGAGCGAGTTGGTTGGGGCTACCTTGCCCGATAACCTGACCTCCATGATCACCAGAGAGAGGACCAATCTCAATCAAGTGGTCAGCGGCTTCTAAAATAGCCACATCATGATCGACCACAAGGACAGAGTTGCCTTGCTGAATAAGCTGACGAATAATGGCAATCAAGGCATCCACATTTTCTGCATGAAGCCCGACGCTTGGCTCGTCCAAGACATAGAGAATTCCTGTCATCTGATTACGGATGGTGCGAGCCAGTTGAATCCGTTGCAACTCACCAGTAGATAGAGAGTTACCTGCGCGGTCTAGTGTTAAATAATCTAACCCCAGTGCCACAATCGGCTCGATCAACTCTTTCAATTCACCTGCCAGTTTTTCAGTCATATCCTGCATTTCATCAGGCACCCATGTTTTCAACTTATCCGCAAATTCTTGCAGTTCCAGCATGTCGTATTGACTGATTTGGGCAATATTTTTGTTGAGTACCAAGGTAGTTAGCAAATCAGGATTGTAGCGGCTACCGTGGCAGGTCTGACATTTTCCTAGGTCATAGAAACGATTGAGACGCTCAATAGCCTTTTCGTTTTTAGCTGTTTGCAGACTATGTTCAATCGCCACAATGGCATTTTAATACTTGGCATTTAGCTCAAAAGATTTGCCTGTTTTGGTTGGGACGATAATCACTCGTTTCACCTCAGGGCCAGAAAGGACGATTTCTTTTTCTTTCTCCGTCAATTTTTTGAAAGGAACGTCTAGCCTGACTCCCTGTTGTTCAGCTACTAGCTTCATGTGAGTGCGGCCTGGCAATTTCCAAGAAGCCACTGCCCCTTCATTGATGGTGAGGTTTGAGTCTGGGATGACCTTGTCTAGCTGAATTTCACGTCCTTCACCTGTTCCTTGACAGGTCGGACAAGCACCGTCTGAGTTAAAGGCAAAACTTTCTGCACCATAGACCATGAAACGAACATCACAAGTCGGACAGTTGATCATTCCCATCCGCTCATCAGTCTCCATGAAATCCATGACCTCTGCCACACGCAGAGTTGGGTCAAGACGGTGACCATTTGGGCAGACATGAGAGCCTAGACGTGAAAAAATCAAGCGTAGGATATTCAGGGTTTCGGTCAATGTTCCAACCGTTGAGCGTACACTTGGCGTTTCTGGACGTTGGCGAAGAGCTATGGTCGAAGGGAGGTATTCGACCTCATCTACGTCTGAGCGTCCAACTTGCTTGATGCGACGGCGAGTATAGGTCGCAAGAGCATTCAGATAGCGTCTTGTTCCTTCAGCGTAGATAGTATCCATTGCGAGAGAGGACTTACCTGAACCAGATACGCCTGTAATAGCGACAAATTGGTGCAAGGGAATATCAAGAGAAATATTTTTAAGGTTATTGGCACGAGCACCCCGTACCTGAATGGCTTGTGGGATGAAAAAATTTGGGGTCATGTTTTCTCCTTTTAGTCATTTGTTTTCAATCTATTATACCATATCACGAAAAAGCAGGATTAGGCTACTAATCCTGCAGTCTTTTAATAAACGATTTCCTCTCCATCAGCTGGGATAATCAACTGATGACTGAAACCATGTTTTTCAGCATAGTCAGCCAATTCTTGACGGGTCAAGAAGGCGTGGTTGACAGCTTCCATGTGTGTGGCAAAAAGTTTAGCAGATGGAAGGGTCTTATGTACTTCATGAACACCTTCAGCACCCATGATAAGTGGACCACTTTCTTTAAATTGGTTGTTTCCTGCGTTGATGATAGCGACTTGAGGTTGGTATTTTTTGAGTGTATTTTCCACATTCTCATACCATACAGTATCACCTAAGAGGTAAGTAGTAGGCTCATCTTTGTGCTCAAAAATCACTCCACAGGCATGACCAGAGATCGCCAGCATTTCATCGTTGCTAGCATGACGTGCTTCGACATAGGTAAGAGAGATTTCTCCAAAGCTGGTTTGGTTGCCCAAGACATAAACTTTTTGGAAACCTTGTTCACGCAATTTTTCAGCTTCCTCTTCGTTTTGGGAATAGAGTGGTAGCTCTTCATCAATCAACTCAACTGCAGCAGGATCCCAATGGTCAATGTGCATGTGTGTGACAATGACAGTGTCCACGCCTTCCAAGACTTCCTCTGCTGGAATTGGCAATTCAACCAAGGGATTGTTTTCCAGATTTTCAGAAGTTGGATGAAAAGGAACGGTTGGTGGTCCAAAAACGGGTAATTCTCCTTTTTTAGACAGCATGGGGTCAACCAAGATGGTCTTTCCTGCGTATTGGATTTTCAAGGTTGCATTACGAATTTGCTTAATTTTCATTTTGACCTCTTTTTTGTATTTTTTCGATTTAGTACTCACCGATACCTGGTGCTGAGAAGACACCGAATTGATGACCAGTATTGTCTTTTAGACGAGCAAAGCTGACGTTTGAAGCGTCTGTAACAGGTCCCCAGATGACTTCGCCGCCATTTTCTTTTGCTTTTTCAATAGCAGCTGGTACATCTTCTACCAATACGTAGAAAGTAGCATATTCTTCGATTTTTCCTGCTGTGCCAAGAACGCCACCCGTTGGTACAGGAGCGGCAGGGGTCAAGATACCGTCATACTCCACACCTTCCAAGTCAGTGTTTTGTTTGTATTCCCAACCAAACATTTCTTTGTAAAAGTCTTTGACTTTTTGAGGTTGATCTGCTCCAAATTCGAACCAAGCGACTGTGTTAAATTTCATGTAATATTTCCTCTTTTCTTTTAATTTGATTACTCTAACAGTTTACAGTATAATGGGGGGAAAGTCTTTACGAAAAATAAGAAAAAGGCATCAAATTTCACATTTTCGGAGGATGTTTATGATTGACCAAACAGATAAAGAAATCTTGACACTTTTGGAGGAAAATTCTCGGATGAAGGTCAAGGAGATTGCGGAGCAGGTCCACTTATCTGCCCCAACAGTGTCTCAGCGCTTGATCAAGCTGGAAGAAGACGGAGTAATCAAAAATTATACGCTTCAGACAGACTTGTCGAAAACAGGCTATCCTATTCATATCTTTATTTTTACAACCATGATTTCACCAAGTCACACTCAATACTTGGCTTATATAGAAGGAAATAAGAGACATATCCTTAATCACTATCGGACATCAGGCATTTCTTGTTACCTTATGGAAGCCCGCTTTGAAACCAACGATCAACTCAACCTCTTTCTTGAAAATCTTAATAAATATGCGAATTATAGCGTATTGACGGTGATTAACCATTTGAACTAGCCTCATCTTGTGGGATATGTATCAGATAAATACCTCTGGAGTGGAAATTCCAGAGGGTTATTTAAAAGACGAATTGCAGCATTAAAAGATGATTCCAGTGAATATGTTAGAAAATCAGTTGGTAATTCTTTGAGGGATATTAGCAAAAAATTTCCAGAGTTAATTAAAGAAGAACTTGATTGTTTGGATATTAATAGTAAAGAGATAAAACAAGTTTACAAGTTGGCAAGTAAATTTATTAAATGATAGTTATTAACTATAAAGTTGAGAAAATGGTAACTATAAAATATTTTCATTCTATAGTATAATTTTAAACAACAACTCAGTCACTTTCGTTCTATAATATAGAAGTTTGCTATCACGACACGTGGAATGTGTAAGCTTGTTGGAGAAACGTAGTTAATCCTCAAAAGGTTCAGTGAACCTTTTGAGTCCGCCAATGGGATAGGACTAATGAGGAGGGAAAACGAGGAAATGATACAGTAAGTCTGAATTACTAAGGTAATTTAATATAACAGATGTAAGGTAATAACAATTGTAGAAATCATTGTTTAATGTATTTTACGGAGGGAAATATGAGTAATATATCTAATCCAAATTTAAATGTGGTATTGCAGTATGCTTCATTAGTTATTCAATCAAGTACTGACACTGATCAGTCTATAGATGTGTTTTTTTGGTTAGAAGATTATTATGAAGACGTATTAGAGTGTTGGATTAAGCCACAAAAAGTTACAACGATACATAAATACATAGAATACATTGTGGTTTATTCTATAGAATATTTGCTTGATAAGCATTTTTCCAGTAGTAGGAATAATAGAAATATTTTCAATTCTTGAAAATTATGATATTGATTATTCTAAAGTGGGAAGATTGGATATTTCTGAATTTGCCTATGATGACTCTACAGAAGAGTTAGAAGAATACGCGTCCCAGTTATTTAACCTTTTTTTAAAAGTTGCGCTTGACCATTTTGTAAATGATGTCTTTACTAACTTATTTTGGAACAAAAATTTCTTATATAAGTTTAATATCCAATGTGCTCAGTATATCGGTAAAATAAAAAAAGATAAGTATCCTGAAATACTCAAAGAAAACGGGATTTTGTATCGAGCGAAATATGTACCCGTTTGGTTAAAGAATGCAATAATTTATAGGGACAAGAATAGATGTTCTATTTGTGGTTGTGACCTATCAAAAGCACATACAACAGTGACAAAGGAAAACTTTGACCATATCATCCCTTTACAAAATGGAGGAAATAAAGATCCATCAAATTGGCAACTTACTTGTGAACAGTGTAATAAATCAAAGGGTTGTAGGAGTAATAACTTTACCAATGTTGTTATGCCATTTTGGGAAATGTAGTATAGTTTTACATTATAAATTCAAAATTATTATCACTTTTATTTGTTAGAAAGCAAAGAAGAATGCTTTTATCTTGTGTTTAGCTGTGATGAATGAAATGTCTTGAAGCAGAATAGACGGAGTTCCTTAGAGAAAAGTTAAGACATGGGGATTCTATAATTGACTTGCAAAAGTCGGAATGTTACTCAGAACCCTTAGAAAAATCAATAGTTGAGTACTATTTAAATCAAAATTTCTATGTAGCATGCACTTTAGGCAATTTGGTTATTGATGGCGTACTAATTAGAGTTTCACAAAGGACTTCTTCAAGAGAGAATACTTGTTGGATTTAAATCCGTTGAAGAAACTGATACTATATTTATCCAGAAATTGTTAAGTGAAATATGCTTAATACATTGCTCGTCTGTTTTTTTAGATATAAATAGGTTTATACTTGATGAACCAAAGTCTACATATGATTGGACATGGTCGGTGTGAGAAAGAAATCGAAGAACAAGAGTTTTTGAAGCTTTTTAACGCAATGTTGTATATTTGTGATGAGTATGACTATTGGGAAGAAATTATAGAGACTTTAGAGACTGACAGATTAAAAATAAATTTAAGAGAGAGTTGAAGATATGAAGTTTAATAAAATATATAAAAATTATCTTGTTGCTTATAACGATAGTATTATTAATATTTTTTTGGCAAGTTATAGTGAATTTAGTTGTTTCTACTAATTTAGAAGTCTCGCAAGGGAATTTATTTGCATTAACTATTATATTCTGGTTAGAAATACTCTTTTATATTAGTGACATATGATTTAGTAATTATTGAGTTACATAGTAGAGTAAGTTATTGTTTGAGAAAACTAGGGCAATGGGCGATAAGGACGAATAAGGTGAGTATTTCACTTTACACAATTAGATTAAATTATTATTTGTTAAGACTAAGTCGACTATTACGTGTAGGTTGGGTAACTGATAGCAGCGATGAAAATAATTCAGTCTGGATAGGGATATCGAAACTCTCCTTGACTCAGCTATCACTTAATATATTTAGACTTATAATAAGTACACCTATGTTCTTGGCATTTTTGTCTGCTTGTTTTTCTTTGAGGATATTGAAAGTAGATTTTGCCTATTACTTGCATAAGCTTCAAGAATTTCTAAGAGGTATTTTACAAATAAAAGTAGATATTGGTGATATCTTTTCAAGGTTACCAGCCCTTGTAGCTTTGATGACGATATTACCAATTCTATTTTTCTTCTATTTCTATAGTCAAAAAAACGTGATGTTCGAAAAAAATAGTTGATAAGGAAAAATAGTAAATATTTTTGAAGAAGTTGTCTTATTGTACGAAAAAAATTATTAATTTGGATTGATAACCATATTTATGAATTATCTGAGAATTTTAATTATGTAATTAAATGTCAAGATTCAATTGTTGAGATATTTTTTTAAAAAAAGGAGGTTCCTAACTATATATCATTAGCAGGGAAGCAATATTATATACCCGGAGAGATTGAGACATTTAGATTTGTTGAGGTAACTGATTTGACTGAGTTTCGAGAAATTATGAGTAAATTATCTAGTGATAGATTAAGAAAATATACACGAATATTCTCAGTTAAACGATTTGATATCTGGTATCTTTATTTTTTTGATTTTCCTTTATTGAATGAAGAAGAGGAAATCGAGAGATCTTTATATACTAAAAAAGGGATGAGTTATAAATTGGATAATCGTCATACTTTTCCGTATGACTTTACTCAAGAGCAAATTGAGAAGAGGAGGAAAGAGGAACAATCTCTTTTATCTTGGTCTATTTATGACAAATTGGAGTTGCTATACAGGTTTAAGAGAGTAAGTGATTCGTTAAGAAAATACCTTTATTCTTCAAGAACAGAGCGATTGCTACTAAAAGCATTAAATAAAAATAAATAATTTATTCCATAGTATTATTCTAAAATTGACTAATCGCATTTCGTGTGATAGTATAGGTAGGCACTATCAGCACACATAGGATGTGTAGGATTGCTGGTTCGATCTTAGTCAGTCAATAAAATGATATGTTTTAAAAATTATAATTTCAAAACGTGAATAAACTTGTTTAAACTTTATGTATCTTTAGAAAGTGTGAAAGATTGGACGAACAAATTTTTTGATGGGTGGAAATCCGCCGATAAAAAACCATACGATTGTTAATAAAATTGTGTCATCAAGGAAAATCGAAAGAATTGTCATTTTTACAGTTTATCGAGAAAATTGGGAACCGTATATGAAAAAGTACACGGAAGTTTTCCGAAGCCATTTTTCTAACCTAAACACTGATTACTTACTCTTGGATACTGAGCAGATTAATTTTGATAGCTATCTAGATGCTGATCTAATTATTATCGGTGGTGGAAATACGGAAAAGTATTTAGATACTTACGTCAATCAGCAGTTCAAAAATTATATCGATCGTATGCTGAATAAAGGGGCGAAAGTTATGGGATTTTCTGCAGGAGCCCTATTATTAGGAGAAAAAGTCTATGTTTCACCTAATGATAATTCAGATCATCAGATAAAGATAAAAAATGGATTAGGAGTCTTTAGTCAGTTTTTAATTAGTGTCCATTATGATTCCTGGAATGATAAAGCTAATAAGGAGAGAGCTGAAGAACTCGTTAATGTTCCCATAATTCCACTAAATGATCATTCCTGTCTTGTATTGGATAAACTTGGAAACATCACAGAGAAAATTGACTAGTTTTAATCATGCGAATCTGAATCTACGAAACTAAAGCATTGACGAAATAAATAATGAGAAGCCTTGATTGTAAGGCTTTTTTGGTGTTTTTATGATAGAATATAGGTAGTTATAATCGAGAGCAACTAAAAAGCAGTAAAAAAATATTATACGTAGAATAATCAAGATTAGGAAGATAAAATGACAGAAATTGATAAAAGAAATTTAAAAAATTATCTTTATTGTACATTTGGAATTACTTATATAGCTTGGGGGCTTCTTGCCATATTTACTCAATCTCATATTTTGGGATTAGAAACATTTATAGGAGAATGTTACATATAGTAGGTGCACTTGGTCCAGCTATTGCAAGTGGCTTTTTATTTGAAAAAGTAATAATATAAAAATTTAAACATTTTTGTATTTAATAAAAAGAAAAAAATAGTAGTATTTACTTCATTATTCATTTGTTAGCAATTTTGATACTATTCTCTGTATCTTCCTTAGAATTAAATGGAGTATCAATTTATCTGGTACCATTATTCTTTATACAACTAATTTTTTTGGTGGTGGACATGAAGAATTAGGATGGAGAGGAATATTACAGCCATTACTTGATAAAAAAATATACTTATTGGCAATCTAATTTGATGGTAGGATCAATTTGGGGAATATGGCATCTGCCTTTATGGTTTATAGTTGGAGAAAGTCATCAAGGATTTCCTTTTATTTTATTTTTTTATATACATTATTTTTTTAAGTTTTGTTTTAGGGCTTCTTTATCGTCAAACGAAATCTGTGGGGTACTGTCTATTATTTCATGCGTTCGCAAATTTGTTAAATCTCTATTTTTGTGTTAAAAAAATTAATGTTATTTTTTTATCATCCTTTTTATTGTTTATTTGATTTATACTATATTGGCTAGCAATAGAATTAGTAGGGAAAAGTAATTTTAACTTTAGATCAGCATATCCATTATTGAAAGTAACGATTTGCTAATTAGATGATCTATGTTAGAGAATTATCTATTACAATTTAAAGTGGAGTGATGAATGTCGTTTCTTTTGGAAGTGGCGAAAATCTTTCCGTTCCACAGTATCATTTTAAAATGATTTTCATTGCCTTTTGTTTGTTAGTATAAAAGTAGAATATTACTATACGTCGAGTGTGTAAGCTTGTTGGTAAAATCTTAAAACTTTGAACGAAAAGGGATATGAAAAGCCTCGATTGTAGCATTTTGTAAATTTTTATATTATAATATTGAGCATAAAACGAATACTGAAAAGGTGGAATAAAATAATGATATATGCTATAACTATTGATTTCAATGATTTTTATGATGATCTTAATGATGTTTGGAGTACTAGGTTGCAATTACCAAATGGAGCAGTGATAGCATTTTGGAAATGTAAGATAAAGTATGTGAACAGTAATGAGAGTCATTACTTAAAGATTACTTCTGCTCAGAAACAAAATATTAGTGAATGTCTGATTTTATTATCATTTTTTTACTACTTTGCCTCTTTTTACTTTTGAGTATAATTTCGAGAAAACTGAGGAAATTTTAGATGAAAGACAATTAGAAAATCTATCAGTATCTGAATGGCTGGAAAAACTTTCTACCATAGAACGTAAATTAAATCACAAGAAAAATAGAAAGCGCAGGGATGAAATCTTATCTTTTATGAAGATGTGTTCTATTGGAGCGTTACATGACTATAGAAATCACAGTGAAGAACAGTTCTTTATGTACTTTAAGCCTATTGAACGTGTAGCAAAATTGCAACTTGATAATACTAAAATTTTGACAGGATTTTCTAATGAGGCAAGAAAAAATTTAACAAAGACCTTCTTGGAGCAATTGTTTTTGTCGAATTTTGATAATACGTTTTTTGATCAAGAAACCCTTACTGAATTAGCTGGAGAACTAAACTCAACATTAAATAATAGCCTTGAGAGAAAAAATCATAGACGCATAGTTCTAGCGTTAAGCAGTATCACAAATAATTTGGATGATGGTGATTCTACCAAATCAACATTACTTAAAATAGATAGTAACAGAGTTCAGGAACTTGTCAAAATTAGGAACGATATAGCTCACGGCAATAAGGTTAATGTGTCACCTGATGATCTAATAGATGTAGAGTATTTATCACGACAATTAATTACCTTAGTCTTTTTTGGGATTAATTTTAAGCAAGTTTATTTAAGAAGTAAGAAATTTAATACAGATTTTTGGTCATAATGGGAAGTAACTTATTGACTAAGATGTAACCAAAGAAACTATGACGAATATAGGAGTGAGTTTTGAGAATCACATGGTATTCAAAAGTGTATAGTGTACCCTCGGTATTAATGTGATTGAGGGGTAACAACCGACTGTGGCACATGTCGGAGCGGTAGCGTTGATACAAAGAGTCAAATCGTGACAAATCCTCCATCTAAGCAATGTTATAAACAGTTAGAATTTAAGGAGAGAAAAATGATTTTAGAAACAGAAAGATTGATTTTTCGCACATGGGAAGAAAGAGATGCCAATGATTTACTTTATTACTTTTATTAAGAAATTAATCTAGATATCGTTGTGGTTGCCCTATAAAAAATATATAAATTTTGAGGAGTATTAATATGTAATTATGTATCAAGATGATTGTAGATAAGCAGTTAATAATACTTAATAAGTAGTGTTTGAGAAGAAATGATTGCTATTTTTTAGTATAAATTGAAAGGTTATAAATTAATTAGTAATGGATGGAAGAAGGTTACAAAACTATTGGTCGAATGAGATAAAAGCAATGCTAGAAACCTATAGACAATTTCAAGTATTGATTCCATCAAAAGAAGTAGAAGGTTCAGCACATAACGCAGAAGATGGAAGGTATGTTGAAACTCTAATACGGGAATATCTTAAAAAGTATTTACCAAGGGAATTGGAAGTATTAACAGGATTCATACTGAGACCCGCTGTAAAAACGGAGTTAGATAATAGAAGTAGGAGAAATAAGGAAGATACTAATTCTTCACAATTGGACATCATAGTTTATAATAGCGGAAGGTATCCTGTTTTTCAAAGGTTTGGTGAAAGTGTTATTGTACCACCTGAGGGTGTTATTGGAATCATATCTGTAAAAAAGAAATTAAAAACTAACCATATAATTCCTGAAATTGAATCGTTGAGATCGGCTTCAAAACTTTGTCATTGTTCAAATCAAGATACTCCGTTACGAGGACCGTTTTTAGCATTAGTTTCAATGGAATCTACAAATATTCGTCCAAGTACAATATTTAATAAAATAGAATCAACCTATTCAAATGAGTATGATTATTTTGATAATCTAGTAGGATATATTGGTTCCCTTAATGGATGGACTATTTTTAAGACACGCCCTCCACAGGGAGGAAATAGCGCTAGGTATATACATTTTACTCACAATGATCAAGAAATGCACTTAGGACTTCAGTTTATATTAACGGGTATATTGAGTGTGTTTTATGACAAGTCTCGTAGTAGTACTTCTAGACCAGGTTTTACAGGCTTTCCTTCTCATAGAAGTCAGGATACTAATCTTGGAACTATAGATGTTAAAGGATTGAGAGAGGGAATAGAGTAATACTTTTCTTGAAATTTAAATTTTTGTTCAGAAATTTTATGCTAAAATAATTTTATTATCTTATTTTTCTAAAAATATATTTTTTGTATTATATTGTAAGTGAGTTAGCGTGTTATTAAAATGATAACCCTATAGAGTGTAAGAGACGCATCAAAGAGTACCTAGAGAAGGAGTATGGGTATAACCTATCTCAATCACTAGATGAAACTCGTCCTAACTATCGGTTCAATGAAACCTGTCAGGATACAGTTCCTCAGGCCATCATAGCCTTTCTTGAAAGTACAGATTTTGAAGATGCGATTAGAAATGCGATTTCCCTTGGTGGGGATAGTGATACTCTCGCTGCAATTACAGGCAGTATAGCAGAAGCAGCTTATGGAATTCCTGATTGGATTAAAGACAAGGCTTATAGCTATCTCGATGAGCCTTTAAAAGATGTGCTCAGACGATGGGAAGAAACGTTTGTAATAAAATAATAGATAGGCGTTATGTGGACCTATAATGAATGACGGAGGGTTATCGATGGTTATATTGGAATTGTACCAAAATGATTATTCTAAAGATTTAGTCGCATTTGATTCCATAGAAGATGGGAAAGCCTTTGTAGCTCAAATCCCGGGATACACTCTGGAAACAGAAGATGGTTTTGAAGTGGAGTATTTTAATCCTAAAAACATACCGGATTATATGGAAATCATTTTCAACGGAAATATTGTTCCTTTATCTAAATTTATGTTCGATCCTGAGGAAAATGTAGACATTATTTGGAAAGAGATTTCAAATTTATCCCTCAAAAACGATAGAGTGATCGAAGGATATTCCAAAATCGATGCATATGTCGTTAACAACCATGAAGTTAAAGCCTACGTCAAAACAAGAGAAACGAACTATCGTAAAGCAAAAGACTTCTTAGAAAGCTGCGGATATGAAGTAGACAGAAGCTTTTTCGGAAGTGAAGACGGCGAAGCGATTCTCTACAGAAAAAAAGGGAGCGAAGATTGGCATTTCTTGTGTTACTTAGACCCAATGTTTGTAGAGATTGAAGATGTAGAAGGATATGTTGAAGAAGAGGTAGGAGAAATTCAATAGTCAATCAAAGTTACTTGTGAGTATGTACCTTTGCTAGTAAAAGCGTCAAAACGTTGTAACGAAGGGGGGGTAAGAAAACCCTTGAGTGTAAGCCTTTTTCTTCTTTAGAGGGAAATTATTAGAGTAGCCTCTCATAATTTATACTAGATTTGATAACTTATTTGAGACGGATTTTATTTCTATAAATATTGTGAAAAATTTTTTTAATACCAAAGATTTAAAAGTTACTGTGTTAAAAAACCTCTCCACTTTTAAACTAATGTATTATAAAAGCCAGTTGACACAAGTGTTACACCTGTGATAGAATTAACTTGAGGTGAAGTAAATGGCAACTGATAAAAATAGAATTATGATTAGCTTGGATGATAAAAATCTAGAGAAACTTGAAAATTTAGTAGAAGATGCTAGAGATAGAAGAGGAATGCGACTAACAAAGTCCCAAGTTATTGAATTACTCCTAAATACCGTTGATTATTTTGATGATATTATGGGAGCTATTTACTCAAAAAAATAACAGCAAAAATGCTATTATTTTTTACAGAAAGGTGTAACACTAGTGATATAGGAGTGATAAAATGGTTGTTTATATTAGACAAAGCAAACTACCAAGTGAAGTTTCAATTAATAAGTACAATGCTCAAGTAGGTGCCTACTTACAAGGAGAAGAAGTTATTTTATATCAATCTTTTTCTGAAATAAAACAGTTAACAAGTGATGATACAGTTGTAGATTATATAACGGAGACTAGAGCATTACTAAAAATGATGGGCTTAAACGTTCCGGTTTATGACTACCCTATTGAGCTTAAAGAGTTTTATGGTAGAAAGATTTATGAAGGTGTTTTAGGGGAGATTGTAAATATACCTGAAAATTGGGGGAAATTTATTAAGCCCAAAGCTGGTTCAAAAGTCTTTACAGGAAGAGTTGTTAATGGTACTCGAGATTTGATAGGTATTGGTCTACCTTTCGACTATCCTATCTGGATTAGTGAAGTTGTAGAATTCATAGCAGAATGGCGTTGTTTTGTATTAGATGGTCGCGTATTAGATATTCGACCCTATACAGGTGATTATCATGCACAATTTGATCCTAGTGTAATTGATGAAGCCATATCATGTTGGAAAGATGCGCCAATAGCTTATGGACTAGATATCGGTGTTACTAGTGATGGCAGGACACTTGTTGTTGAAGTAAATGATGGTTATGCATTGGGAAATTATGGCCTATCTCCTTTAAACTCGATCAATTTTCATAAAGCTAGATGGAAAGAAATGGTAAAACCTTATTTTGAGAAAAACGATGTCTTTACTATGCCTGAAAATGAAAATATAAGTTTCTAAAAAAAAAACAGAATTAAATCTGTGTAACTGCAACGAGTAAGTTGCAGTTTTTTGTTTTGAATAATGATATAATAGGTTAAGAAAATAATGAAAACGCTATATATTTGAAAGTTGATTAGGAAAGCAGGAAGTATGTAAAAACAATTGATATGATAATTAAATCCTTAACTTGAATTATAACAAAGGAGTACTAACATGCCGAAATATACCGACGAAGATATTAGAAAAATTAAATAAAAATCACATTAAAAAAATTGCTGGTGATTATTTAGGTATAAGTTCACAGGCAGTTGCTATAGGTCTTAGAAATAATCTTCTTCCAATTGGTTTTGCTATTCATAACGAAGAAAGAGATAGACGTTTCACTGAGAGTTGGTCATATCATATTATCGCTGAAAGAATGATTTCTTACAACCACGGAAAACTATCAGAGATCCGTGTTGAGAATATTGAAACTAGTTTAGATAAAATTATAGAGGAATTTAACGGTTTAAAACAAGATTTACTTTTTATATTAAGCGAAAATGCAGAAGTGAAGAATTAGAAGTTTTTGAATTTGCATTTTCGCTTGGTAAATATAAAAATGGTGATGTAAAGTATAAAGGTAAAGGTGTTTCGAATGAGGATGATAAAGACCTTCTCTAGAGAAGAACTCTATGAAGAAATCTGGGAGATAAGTGCAAAACAAGTTTCATTGAAATATGATTTAAGCTATTCAGACTTACTCAAGAAATGCAAAGAATTTGAAATCCCAATTCCAAATGGTAGTTATTGGTATCGTAAGAATACTGGACAAGATTTAAGTGAACTTATTGTTCCATTACCACAAAATGACGTAAATGAAGTACATATTGATAGAAAAAGTCTAAAGAACAATAGAATAAAAACCTAGTAAACATAAAGAAGAGAGTTCGGAAGATAAAAATAAAGATATTTTTAAACTTGATACAACTAGTATAAGAAGTTCATTATCATTTTTAGAGGACGATAAAATAGAGCTTATTATAGAAGCAGTTTCAAACTTAAACCAGTCTCCAAATAAGAGATTACATAAATCTGTAGCTAATCTAAGAGATAAAATAGCAGAGTGGAATAAGAGGGAAAAAGCTGCTTCCTATCCTTACTTTGATTCTAGACACAGATATAATGATTTAAAAGAACCTAAATTTGTAAAAAATATTTCACTAACTTCTCTTCCACGTTTATATCGCTTTTTAGATACTCTAGTTACTGTAATTGAAAGAATCTGTGATAATGTAACTTCAAATTGGGATATTCAAATTGATAAGGATATTGTTCGTTTTGAAGTTATAGAGTCAACAGACAAAGTAAGTCATGAATTAACAAAAGAAGAAGCTAAAGAACTAGCAGAGTACAATGATAGCGTTAAGTTTAATGGATATGCTTATAAACCAAGAATAAAGAAGTATGACTATATTCCAAATGGAAAATTTCGATTTAAGATAATAGATGGTAAATACATTAAAGATACTAAAGAATTCACACTTGAACAATCAATCCCAGAAATAATCGTTTTAATTTACCAAGAGTATTATAAAGTTAAGAACTTACGACTTGAACGTGAAGAGAGAGCAAGACAATACGAAGAGGAGCAGGAGCGAAAAAGAAAATTACAAAATAGAATCGAAGAAGAGAAGAAGCGGACAATGTCTCTTCTAAATATGCTGGAAGATTTTCAAACAGCAAATGATTTAAGATTGATGGCTGATAAACTGGAGATAGCAGGGAAACTTAGTAAAGAGGAAATTGATTGGATTAGATCCAAAGCTGACTGGATAGACCCAATAATTTCTTTAACAGATGAATTACTAGGAAATAGAAATCATGAAAATTCTAGAGAACAAAAAGAACAATATTTAAGTGAGAAAAGGTACTACTGGTAAATTTGTGTTTTTAGTTTTTTCAAAGAGTGTAGTGTAATTAGAGTAAATGATTAACTAAACTATTAATAAATCATTTTACACATTTATTATAAATAGGTCTTTAATACAAAAATAGTATATACTTTCGTTCTATAATTTAGAAGTTTTCTTGCACTATGTTTAGTCACTATCACTGCTTGTTATTTCTATAAATTAAAAATAGTAAGATTTTTTTGAAAACAAAATTTTTTTATTGTTCAGGAACAATTTGTATCAAAGTGGTTGTTCAAGTTGAACTTCTTAATGGCTAAGGTCTTTTTATAGTTTTAGTGGTATAATAAACAATATGAATAAGCTGTTTTTGGGGGACAAAATGATTGATAGTATTAAAGTGAAGAAAGTTGAAATAGACTCTAAAAAAATTCCCTTAGACAGCTCAACAAACCTCTCTGAAAAGATAAAATTGGGACAAAAGACTACACCTATTTCTGTTTTAGCTGATACCTTTAGTAGCTTTCAAGCAACTGTAAATGCTAACATTATTTCAGAATTAACTGCAACTTCAAATGTATTAAGTTCAGCTAAATTAGTGAATATTACTAATTTGACAACTTCTTTACTAAGTCTGCCTTCATTAATTCAAGTGGACAAAAGCGTTATTAATGTTATGTTAGAAGTGATTGATTCGTACAATAAGATGTTGTCAAGCACACACTTGCAAGCAATTCAAAACATTGCAGAGTCTGCTAAAAATTTAATTGCTAGCTATCAAATTGATTATTCAAAGACTTTTAGTGGCATCAATGAACTTTTAAAGTCACTGCCTTCGATTTACACACAAGAAGAAATTGAGCAGATTATTTCTCGAGTTCAACTGCTGGCAGAAAATGGATGGGTTATTTATTTTCGTGATAGAAATGTTTATCAACGTTTACTTGCTGAGGAATGGAATACCTTGGAGGACGAATGGTTAGAGCTGCTTAGGGATAAACTAAAAAATGAGGATTTTATTATTGACTTACAAAATTCAGCGTGTTATTCAGCTCCTCTTGTAAAATCAATGGTTGATTGCTACTTTAATCGAAACTTTTATGCAGCATACACTCTGGGAAGTTTGGCAATTGATGGTGCACTAAATAGAATTTCAGAAATGACTTCATTAGAGAAAAAAATACCAGTAGGTCACCGAGCGATTAAAGAAATTGATAATATATTTATTGATAAGTCGTTTAGCGATGTAGGACTGATGCACTGGCTGTATAGTTTCTTCAAAGATACTAATAGATTTACACTTGATGAACCAAATCGACATATGATTAGTCATGGTCGGTGGGAGAAAGAAATCGAAGAACAAGAGTTTTTGAAGTTATTTAATGCAATGTTGTATATTTGTGATGAGTATGATTATTGGGAAGAAGTTATTCGTTATGAACAAGACAACTAAATATTTTTGGAGGTTAAACACCTATGCTTGAAATATATCCTTTTATTCAGGAGCTAGTTAAGTGTGAAACGACCATACAGAAAATAGAAGTTTTCAATAGGTGGAACCTTCATGAGTGTAGAGTTTTTCTATTTGATGAAGAAAAGTCAAATTTTGGTAATATAGGCAAATCATTTAGCTATGGAAAGTTTAATCTGATTGGTTTGGGAGATTACCAAAAAATTTGGGTTATTGATAAAAATACTGTGAATGCTAAGGATAATTTCTTACCCGTTGCCAGAATTATCAATTATGACTTAAACATTTTTACCTACATACATGATTTATATAGAGGAAGAAATGTCCCAGATAAGGAGAATTTAATTAAATTTTTACACGAAATTAAATCGTTGCGTCTAACAAATAATATTTCAAATGCTTTAATGGAAAGATATACCACCCCAATAAATCGTGAATTATTAGCCAAAATGATTGAAAGTTATGTTTATTTTGATAGCACTAATTTTGAAGTATTTCAATCTAATGTGCCTCAGACTCTAAAACCAGATAAATATATTTGGATGAAAGAAATCTGGGAAGATGCAGAAAACTACCTAAGCAATGATGAGGTGATACAACAGTATGAGGCAGTATGTTGCTATATATTGAAAGCATTCGTTTTGAAAAATACAAAAAATCTTTCTACAAAAGCTAAAGTAGCTGAGTTTAAACGCTATTGTTTTGAGGATTTATGCGTATTTTTAGAATTGGAAATGACTTTATTAATACTTTTTTTGAAAAATGATAGTGCTGTTCAAGAAGTATTTAAAAAGTTACAGCTAGGGGCTAAGAAGTTAATTGATAAAATACATAATACAGCATGGGATATTTTTCATATAAGACTATTGGAACAAAGTACTTTATTCAATTGTATTGAAAATTCAGATGTGATTTATCTCCATTATTTCTCAACTGCGGATTCTGGAGTGGCTGAGGTATTACGAGTCAATCCGATTAAAATGCTGGTTTATTATAATGAAAAACTTATACCTATACGTCGATATGATGCACTAGATTTCTTCACTCAAGATGAATTAGATTTTTATACTACTGCAGAAAAAATTACATTACGTGAGACGAAAGTTCAGAGTATTGATTTCTGTTCTATAAAGCAAGGATTGGTCAGTGAGTTAGGGGATTTCCTTACTAAATAAATTTTAATAGTTCCGTTCTATAGTATTATTCCAAAATCACTTTTACATACTTTCGTTCTATAATATAGATGCTTGCTAGCACCACACGTGGAGTGTGTAAGCTTGTTAGTGAAATGTAGCTAATCCTCAAAAGGTTCCCTGAATCTTTTGAGTTCACAAATGTATCATGTCAAGACGGGATCACCGCTTGTACGAGCTGACGCAATAGCGAAGTATAAGTAAAAAAATAGTTTATACTATTACAAATAAAAATGGGATTGTCGCAGTTTATTTTTAGATGGACTAAGATAGAATTATAGAGATTGTTACTGAGAGATTGAAGTTATTTTATAGCACAATATATATTAATAGATGTTTTGTGATTGATAAATAGAGAGGATTATAAGATTATGGAGAATAAAGTATATTACGGAGAATATTCATTGGACTATTGGATTGAATTGATTCTGTCAAAAAATATTATACTACCCGATTATCAGAGAAATTTTTCATGGGACGAGGCTAAAAAGAGAAATTGATTACTTCTCTAAAAAATAAGGAATTTGTTCCACCTGTAATTATTGGTTCATTTACTAAAGATAGGTTGAAGGAAAAATCTTTTAATTGATGGACAACAAAGGTTAACTAGTATTTTGTTATCTGTTTTAGGTTTTTTTCCAGATCGTGAAGCCTATAAAAAGCATTCAAAAAATAAAGTTAGAAAATATATTGATGAAAATGATGATTTTGCAGGCGAAACAGATTCCTCCACAGATGTCATTAATTGGACATTTAATGATTTACTCATAGAAGATAATTTAACAATTTCAAAAAAATAAAATCAACTTTAGAAAAGGATGAATATTTCAAAGCGTTGAATAACGATAATGAAATAGATAGTAATTTTTTTGAAGAATACTTTTCTAGGATTTTCGTATCTGATACCTAGTAATAGTCAAAGAGGGGATCAACAAAGATACTATTCATCTGTTTTTAGAAATATTAATAGACAAGGGATGGTTCTTACTGGTCAAGAAAGTAGAGAAGCACTTTTACTATTTAGATGATAGTAAAAACCGATTTCTTTAAGCCTGAATTTATTAACCTTATTGAGGGTGAGTTATCTATTGATTTTTATTAGATATCTATCAATTTTATCGCAATATAAAAAAAGACTGCAGTATCCAAAAATTTATGCAGTGGTTTTTGGTGGAAAAAGAAAAAAATTAGAGGAGTACTATGAAAAATTATATCAATTTTATAATTGGTGATAAAAAAATAGTGAGTCAGATGTAGATTATATCAGCTATGAAGAATTATTTGATACTAATGAACAACTACACTCTGATGAAAAACCTCATTCAGAACGCTATAACAAGATGAAGAATATTATTAGTAATTCAGATTTATGCGAAAAAACATTTGATTCTATAATTGATTGTGACTTGTATTACTTTGGTTTAATTTATTTAATAATATTTGAAAAATAAGGATATTGATTTGGAAAAAATGGTCGGTTATAACTAAAAAACTTGAGAAACAAATAGAAGAATATAAAGCTCCATATCTTGATGAACAGGGTGTTCCAACATATGAGTTTTCAAAAGCTGTATCAATCAGCTACCACCAAAAAAATCCATCTGCCTTAAAATATTTACGTGAGAGAGTTGAAAAATCAATCGCTATTTATAGGGAGTTTGAGAAATGACTAAACATGAAGAATTTATTAACAGTCCTATTGAATCCGTCATGTTGGAAGGGATTTCGGCGATTTCTTCTATCAATACAGGAATTGAAACTTATCCTTTAAATGATTACTTGCTTAAGACAATTTTTTTACAAATGACAGGTTTTCAAGAACAAAAATTTAAATGTATTTCTTGGGAAATGGCTACTGAAGATTTTGAGTTTCGAAGAGTTTTTTTGAAAGATTTTGCCTCACAAGGTTTTTCTACTTATGACTCTAAAAAGTCAATTTATCAAAATCTAATGATTCTACTTGATAGGGGTGAACTTTCTGAATCTGACAGAAAGTTGATAGTCAATGAAGCCAAAGATACCATATGTAAAATTTTCAATGAAAGTAACTTCCAATACTGGAACGGTAATACTTACATAGAATTCAAGGGTAATATAAAGAATAAAATTGGATATAAAGGTATTGCAAGAAAGGGAGATGGTTACAATTTACTAGAAAGTGAAGGGCAGAAAGTATATGACATGTTATATCGACATAGAAATCGATTGGCCCATAATACGCTTTCATATCAACGTAATTTACCTACATTACATGAATTAGAAAATAAGGAATTTGGGGATTCTAACTATTTCACCTGGTTTTATATTTTGATAGTTATAGATAAAATTATGATTAAACTATACAATGAATTTAATCAAACAAATAAATCTCTTCTAGATATGTGATTTATTATTTCCAATAGAAAGTTTCGTTTTATAGTATAGAAGCTTGCTCTCAACACATGTTGAGGCGGTATCACTACTTGTATGAGCTGAGGCATCAGCGAAGTAGAAGTAGATGCTCCGCCCATGGGATAGGACTCATAGAATGAGGAGAGGTACCTACGAAATGATACTGTAAGTCCGAACCGCTGAGTGTGTAGGATTGTTAGAGAAACGTGTTTAATTATTAAAGGATTTACTAATTCTTTTAAAACAATAAAAATAAGATTAATATAAACTGGGTTTTTAGGATACAGTTATAAAAAAAATAAAATTTATGTGGTGGTATAATAATGGGGATGACAAGTAATAAAGATGATATTTTTAAATTAACAGGATTAAATATAGGGAATGTTTATTTAGATAACAGAGAATACGCTCCTCAAATTAATGATGAAAGGATTTTAGACTGTGATACAGGTAATTTCCATTTGTATCCTGCTTTTAGGACTTTCAGATGATAATGATGTTCATTTATGGAAAAAATATCTCGATAAAGAAAAAAATATTTTTGACGAAGTAAAAAAACATTTATCAGTGAAATATGGATATGAATGTAAAAATAGGCAAAGGAGATTTGCAAGGTATTGCAGAAGATAATCCTTTTTAAATGTTACTTTAGGTATTTAGAGATTTCGAAAGAGAATCGGAAATTCATTCTTTTATTAAAGAAATTTTATATAGACGAATATGATTTTATTCATTGTGAGTATGGTGTTGTTCAGTTTTACTCGACTTTTAGATAACGAGGGGTATTTAAATGAATTTATTGATTACGGAGAAAAAGGAAGAAATAAAACTCAATACCAGTAAAAAGTAGAGAATATACTAAAAAAAGTAAGGAAGATCTCAGTTCATTATCCTAGATACGACTCGAATTGTAATTACAAACAATTTAAGTTCTCAACAACAAAAAAATAAAGTTAATGTGTATAGCCCTGAAGGGTTAAATATTGATTTGAATTTTTATAAATTCTGACAATAAATATGATTTAGATGATTTTGTAGAAAATGTCGTAAAATCGTTTAAAGATTATATAGATACAATTAATATTCTTTCAGATGATGATTGAATATATTATCAAATACAGTTTTTCAGAAGTGTTAAGCAACTATCTTGAAATTGTATAACTCTTTTAAATTAATGAAAAGGAAAATAAATGAAAAAAGCAATGGTAATTATCAACCCTACTTCTGGTGGGGAAAAGGCTTTGGATTACAAAGAAAAGCTGGAGAATAAAGCCAAAGAATACTTTGAATATGTTGAAACCAAAATTACTGAAAAAGCTCTGGATGCAACACATTTTGCTGAAGAAGCTTCTCGTGAGCAGTACGATGCAGTGGTGTGTTTTGGTGGAGATGGGACTGTCAATGAAGTTATTTCGGGTATTGCTGAGAGAGACTACATTCCTAAGTTGGGTATTATCCCTGGGGGTACGGGTAACCTCATTACAAAACTTTTGGAAATCAATCAAAACATCGATGGCGCGATTGATGAACTCGATTTTAACTTAACCAATAAGATTGATATCGGAAAAGCGAATGACAATTATTTTGGTTATATCTTTAGTATCGGTTCTCTGCCAGAAGCGATTCACAATGTTGAAATTGAAGATAAGACAAAATTTGGTATTCTTGCCTATGCTGTAAATACCATGAAGTCCGTTATGACGGATCAGGTCTTTAACATTAAGGTTGAGACAGAAAATGGAAATTATGTTGGTGAAGCTAGCCATGTTTTGGTTCTCTTGACAAATTACTTCGCTGATAAAAAAATCTTTGAAGAAAACAAGGACGGCTATGCCAATATCTTGATTCTGAAAGATGCTTCAATATTCTCCAAATTATCTGTCATTCCTGATTTACTAAAAGGGGATGTTGTTGCAAATGATAATATCGAGTATATCAAAGCGCGTAATATTAAGATTTCTTCAGATAGTGAATTGGAGTCAGATGTTGACGGCGATAAATCGGATAATCTACCTGTAGAAATCAAAGTCCTAGCTCAGCGAGTAGAAGTATTTTCAAAACCGAAAGAGTAAAAGATAAAAATTAGTTTATTATTCACAACGAAATTAAGTTCTATATCAACGATTGGAGGAGGAATGAATTCTCTATTTGATGAATTTCGAACAATTTGTTCTCATTTAAACCAAGTCGGAATCACTCCGACACTCATGGGGTCTTTGGGGTTTGAATACCGATCAAATGAAGAATGGAGGCCGTCTGACATTGACATTCATGTGCCTGGTGATCCTAGAGGTTGGGAAGCACCTGATCATCTCAGAATTTATGAGTGGGACAAGATAATGAAAGTGATGAAACACTTAGGCTACGCCTTAATAGATATTCATGAGCATGAATTCCAAAAAGATGGTCTGAGTGTTGAATTCGGAAGTATCGATTCTTTACCTGATTTTGCAGGAGTTTCGGAATCGGATATAGAGTTGATTCATCTCGAAAACATCACTTTTCGCGTTCCAAGTTTGGAACAGTTTTTAAGTATTTACAAGGCTTCTTCCCAAGATTCCTATCGAAATGAGCACAATAACAATAAGGATTTTAAAAAAATAGAGTGGCTGGAAAGACAGTTGTAAATCATCATTTGAAAAGTAGTAAGTTGTAAGACTGGCTGCTTTTTTATTTATAGAACCAAACCACTAGAATCTACGGACAAGCCTTGAAAATAAAATACGAAAGTAGTATACTAGAATCACAACTATGAAAACGTTTGCGTGAAATTTGAATTAAAACTTTAGGAGATAAATTGATGGAATTAACAGCCATTTACCACAGACCAGAGTCGGAGTATGCTTATCTTTATAAAGATAAGACAGTGCACATTCGTATCCGGGCTAAGAAAGATGACATTGAAAGCATCAACTTGCATTATGGGGATCCTTTTATCTTTATGGAGGAGTTTTATCAGGATACAAAAGAAATGTCCAAGATAACTTCTGATGCCTTATTTGACTATTGGCAGGTTGAAGTGTCAGTTGACTTTGCACGTATCCAGTATCTCTTTGAACTCAAGGATACAGAAGGTCAAAGTATTTTGTATGGTGATAAAGGGTGTGTGGACAATTCTCTAGAAAATCTTCATGCTATTGGAAATGGATTTAAGTTGCCCTATCTTCATGAGATTGATGCCTGCAAGGTTCCTGACTGGGTTTCAAATACGGTATGGTATCAGATATTTCCTGAGAGATTTGCTAATGGAAATGCTCGATTAAACCCAGAGGAGACTTTAGACTGGGATTCATCTATCACACCTAATAGTGATGATTTCTTTGGTGGTGATTTACAGGGGATTATTGACCATCTGGATTACTTGCAAGACTTGGGCATTACTGGACTTTATCTTTGTCCTATCTTTGAATCTACGAGCAATCATAAATACAATACGACAGATTACTTTGAAATTGACCGTCATTTTGGAGACAAGGAGAACTTTCGAGAGCTGATCGAGCAAGCTCATCAGCGTGGCATGAAAATCATGCTGGATGCGGTATTTAATCATATTGGTTCGCAATCGCCTCAATGGCAAGATGTTATCGAAAATGGGGAGGGGTCTGCTTACAAAGATTGGTTCCATATTCAACAATTCCCAGTGACGACTGAAAAACTAGCCAATAAGAGGGATTTACCCTATCATGCTTTTGGTTTTGAGGACTATATGCCTAAGCTAAATACAGCTAATCCAGAGGTTAAGGACTATCTTTTAAAGGTTGCGACTTATTGGATTGAAGAGTTTGATATTGATGCTTGGCGTTTGGATGTGGCTAATGAGATTGACCATCAGTTTTGGAAGGATTTTCGCAAGGTAGTTTTAGCTAAAAACCTGATCTTTATATCCTAGGAGAAGTCTGGCATACGGCTCATCCTTGGCTAAATGGAGATGAGTTCCATGCGGTCATGAATTATCCTTTATCTGATAGCATCAAAGAGTATTTCTTACGAGGTGTTAAGAAGACAGACCAGTTCATCAATGAAATCAATGGCCAATCTATGTATTACAAACAGCAGATTTCAGAGGTAATGTTTAATCTCTTGGATTCTCATGATACAGAGAGAATCTTGTGGACGGCCAATGAGGATGTTCAACTGGTTAAATCAGCCCTAGTCTTTCTCTTTTTACAAAAAGGAACACCCTGCATCTATTATGGAACCGAGCTTTCCTTGACTGGCGGTCCAGACCCAGATTGTCGACGTTGTATGCCTTGGAAACGTGTATCAAGTGACAATGATATGCTGAATTTCATGAAGAATCTAATCAAGATTCGCAAACACGCATCATCAACCATTCAGCATGGTAAGTATAGCCTCCAAGAAATCAAACCTGATGTAGTAGCTTTGCAGTGGAAATATGAAGGACGGGTCCTCAAAGCAATATTCAACCAATCAACAGAAGATTATCTTTTAGAGAAAGAAACCGTAGCACTAGCAAGCAATTGCCAAGAATTAGAGAATCAGCTTGTCATCTCTCCAAAAGGATTTGTGATTTTTCATTAAAGAGCAATTAAGAGTGACAGGAAAATTGTAGTATAGAGAGTATTTTACAAACAGACTATTTGTCGTCTTGCTACAATTGGTATATAATTTAACTTAGTGAACATAGGAGGACCAATCGAATGGAATTAAAAGATTTTACAGAAAAAGAACAGGAAATGATTAAGAAGGGGCTGACTACGTCTAAGATTAGTGACAAGGAAACTGCTGAGAAGATTCTTGCACTAGTACCGCAAGACTTGATTAAGCGAATCCCATTTTTCGTCAGAAAACATGCTACGACACGTACGATTAAACGCATTTCAATTGAACACCCTGAACTCTACGCTGCAGCTCAAACAAGTGGTGAAATCCCAGAAAAAGAACGCGAAGAATTGCGCCAGATTATCACGACTATCTTTGAACAAAAGATGAATAAGCATAGTATTAAGTAGTTGGATGAAGACATTTTTTATTGGCGGTCTGGGAAGCAATGTCTTTCATAGCAAGGATTTTCTTCAAGAACTAGATTCGCAGGTCTGTTTTCTGAATCCATATGAAAAGCATCTTCGAGATGAAATAGAATTGAAATCATGGTTTAAAAAATTGATAGAAGAGGAAGAATCTATTTGTCTGATAGGCCATTCTCTTGGAGGAGATTTGACTCGTTATCTCGCATCGGAATTTCAAGAAGTGAAGAAACTGATTCTTTTGGATGGTGGCTATCTAGATTTAGATAAGATTTTAACTTTAGATGCGGAATTAGAGGAAACTAAAAACTATATCAAATCTCAAATTGTTTCGGACTTAGATGTTCTTATTTCTAAAGAAAAAGCTGAAGCAAAGCATTGGTCAGAAAATATGGAGAAAGCCGTAAGACAGTTCTATCACTGGAATGCGAAGTATAATAGATATGAGTTGGATATAAATTATGAAAATATAGAAGCGATACTCCGCCTACGGAGGAAAATACAAGCTTTTAAGAGAGAAGTGGGAGATACCTTGTTTATTAGTCCTCGCTATCCTAATGAAGCTACATGGAGAGAGGAAGCCCTAAAAGAATTGCCAGACTATTTTGATACTATTCTTCTAGAGAACTTTGGCCATGAGCTTTATACTGAAGCACCCAAAGAAATCGCTAGTCTAATTAATGAGTGGTTCTCGTATTCTCACAGGGGGTATTGGATAAATTATCATAATTAACATATAGTTGATTAGAATAAGATATGAACAAATTGATTAGGAATATCAAATTAATGTGGGCTCTTTGTCAACTGTAGTAGGTTGAAGAAAAGCTAAGATCTAGAAAGGACACATTTCGTCCTTTCTTTTTTGATATTCAGAGCGATAAAAATCCGTTTTTTGAAGTTTTCAAAGTTCCGAAAACCAAAGGCATTGCATTTGATAAGTTTGATGAGATTATTGGTCACTTCTAATTTAGCGTTGGAGTAGAGTAGTTGAAGGGCGTTGACAATCTTTTCTTTATCCTTGAGGAAGGTTTTTGAAAATCATATTTCTTCATTTGACTTCCACAATCAGAACAAGATGGAGCATCGTAGTCCAGTTTAGCGATAATTTCCTTGTGTGTATCCTTATTGATGATGTCTAGAATCTGGATATTAGTGTCTTTAATGTCGAGTGGTTTTGTGATAAAAGTAATGATTACATATGATTTTTTCTATGGAACTTTTTCTACACAAAATAGACTCCATAATATCCATAGGGGATTTACCTACTACAAATATTATAGAGTCGCTTTTTCTATTCAGGGAGCTTGAAGGGCTATCATCGGACAAAATAGAGAAGGCATGATATAATATAAAGTAGATTTCTATGTAATTAAATAAGAACTGTTTGAACACCATTCATTTGAAAACTCTCTATGTTCAAACGATAGTAAAATAAAATAGGGTCTCTAAACCCTTGCTACGAAAGGAAAAAAACTCAATGGCTACTATTCAATGGTTTCCTGGTCACATGTCTAAAGCGCGTCGACAGGTACAGGAAAATTTAAAATTTGTTGATTTTGTGACGATTTTGGTAGATGCACGCTTACCTCTATCTAGTCAAAATCCTATGTTGACCAAAATTGTTGGTGATAAACCAAAACTCTTGATTTTAAACAAGGCGGACTTGGCTGACCCAGCAATGACCAAGGAATGGCGTCAGTATTTTGAATCAAAGGGAATCCAGACTCTAGCTATCAACTCCAAAGAACAAGTGACTGTAAAAGTTGTAACAGATGCGGCAAAAAAACTCATGGCGGATAAGATTACACGCCAGAAGGAACGCGGTATCAAGATTGAAACCTTGCGTACCATGATTATTGGGATTCCCAATGCTGGTAAATCCACTCTTATGAACCGTTTGGCTGGTAAGAAAATTGCCGTTGTCGGCAATAAACCAGGGGTTACCAAGGGGCAACAATGGCTCAAAACAAATAAAGACTTGGAAATCTTGGATACACCGGGGATTCTCTGGCCTAAGTTTGAGGATGAAACTGTTGCATTGAAACTGGCCTTGACTGGAGCTATCAAAGACCAGTTGCTTCCTATGGATGAGGTAACTATTTTTGGTATCAATTATTTCAAAGAACATTATCCAGAAAAGTTGGCTGAACGCTTCAAACAAATGAAAATTGAGGAAGAAGCGCCTGTTATTATTATGGATATGACCCGTGCTCTCGGTTTCCGAGATGACTATGACCGCTTTTACAGTCTCTTCGTGAAGGAAGTCCGCGACGGCAAACTCGGTAACTATACCTTAGATACATTGGAAGACCTCGATGGCGACGATTAAAGAAATCAAAGAACTCCTTGCAACAGTCAAGGATTTAGATAGCCCTATTTTTTTAGAACTCGAGCAGGATAATCGTTCTGGAGTTCAAAAGGAAATCAGCAAGCGTAAAAAGCCATTCAAGCTGAATTGGATGAGGATCTTCGTTTGGAATCCATGCTTTCCTACGAAAAAGAACTTTACAAGCAAGGATTGACCTTAATTGCTGGTGTTGATGAGGTTGGCCGTGGTCCTCTGGCTGGACCTGTAGTCGCTGCAGCCGTTATTTTACCTCAAAATTGTAAGATTAAAGGTCTCAACGACAGCAAGAAAATTCCTAAAAAGAAACATCTGGAGATTTTCCAAGCCGTTCAGAACCAAGCTTTGTCAATCGGCATTGGTATCATGGATAATAGAGTCATCGACCAAGTCAATATCTATGAAGCAACCAAACTAGCCATGCAGGAAGCAATCTCCCAGCTCAGTCCTCAACCTGAGCACCTCCTGATAGATGCTATGAAACTGGACTTGCCTATTTCACAAACCTCTATTATCAAAGGAGATGCCAATTCCCTCTCTATCGCAGCAGCTTCCATAGTAGCCAAGGTGACCCGTGATAAATTGATGAAGGACTACGATCAGCAGTTTCCTGGCTATGATTTCGCTACTAATGCAGGATATGGAACTGCTAAACACCTGGAAGGACTTGACAAACTAGGAGTTACCCCAATTCACCGAACCAGCTTTGAACCCGTTAAATCCCTGGTTTTAGGTAAAAAAGAAAGTTAATTGAAAGGAAATACCATGGAGGAACAGTCGGAAATAGTCCGTTCTAAGAAAGAATTCGCCTTTGCCGAGAGTACCATATTATCCCAAGTTGGACGAGGAATCATCGTCGGTCTTGTCGTTGGGATCATCGTTGGATCTTTTCGGTTTTTAATTGAAAAAGGCTTTCACCTGATACAAGGACTTTATCAAGATCAAGCGCACCTAGTGCGCAATCTTTTTATCATTGGTCTATTTTATTTAATAGTTTGTTGGCTCAGTGCGAAATTAACTCGATCAGAAAAAGATATCAAAGGCTCAGGAATTCCTCAAGTCGAAGCCGAATTAAAGGGATTGATGACTCTCAACTGGTGGGGAGTTCTTTGGAAAAAATATATTCTAGGAATTCTTGCTATTGCTAGCGGTCTTATGCTGGGTCGTGAAGGACCAAGTATTCAACTTGGAGCGGTCGGTGGTAAAGGAATTGCCAAGTGGCTCAAATCAAGTCCAGTAGAGGAACGCTCCCTGATTGCTAGTGGAGCTGCCGCTGGTCTAGCTGCAGCCTTTAATGCACCGATTGCAGGACTTCTCTTTGTGGTAGAAGAAGTTTATCACCATTTTTCACGCTTTTTCTGGGTATCTACTCTAGCAGCTAGTCTCGTAGCAAATTTTGTGTCTCTACTCATATTTGGCCTAACACCCGTACTGGATATGCCAGACAATATCCCACTCATGACCCTAGATCAATACTGGATTTATCTTGTTATGGGAATTTTCCTTGGATTTTCCGGTTTTCTCTATGAGAAGGCTGTACTCAATGTCGGTAGAGTTTATGACTGGATTGGTCAAAAAATCCGTTTGGATAGAGCATATTATCCAATACTGGCCTTCATTCTCATCATACCAGTGGGAATTTTCTTACCACAAATCCTTGGTGGTGGAAATCAGCTGGTTCTTTCCTTAACTGAGCAAGATTTTAGTTTCCAAGTTCTATTAGTTTACTTTTTGATTCGCTTTGTTTGGAGCATGATTAGCTATGGAAGTGGCCTTCCAGGAGGAATTTTCCTACCAATTTTAGCGCTTGGTTCCTTGCTTGGAGCCCTAGTTGGTGTCATTTGTGTCAATCTTGGACTTGTCAGTCAAGAGCAATTCCCTATATTTGTCATACTGGGAATGAGTGGCTATTTTGGAGCAATATCTAAGGCACCCTTAACCGCTATGATTCTGGTAACCGAAATGGTAGGAGATATTCGCAACCTCATGCCACTTGGATTAGTAACCTTGGTCGCCTACATCATCATGGATTTACTCAAGGGTGCACCAGTCTATGAGGCTATGTTGGAAAAAATGCTACCTGAAGAAGCGTCAGATGAAGGAGAAGTCACACTTATTGAAATCCCTGTTTCAGATAAAATCGCAGGAAAACAAGTACATGAACTCAACTTACCACATAATATCCTCATCACAACTCAAGTTCATAATGGCAAGAGCCAAACAGTTAACGGCTCAACCAGAATGTATCTCGGAGATATGATTCACCTAGTTATTCCAAAAAGTGAAATTGGGAAAGTCAAAGATTTATTATTATAGATATTTTACATAATTTATGTTATGTAAAACAAACTTCTTAATTAAATATATTGGAAAACCGATTCTCAGCAATGAGATCGGTTATTTTTAATATACTATTTCCTCCAAAATCATTGAAATTATAGCTTGAATTTGATATGATGGTCTTATGGATAAAAGTAGAGCAAAGCGTGAGAATCACGATAAGATAAGAATGAGTCTAATAGCCCTAGTAGCTATCTTCTCAGTAAGTATTTGTGTCCTTGGTTCAATGATTGGATACAAAATATATACAAAGCAAAGTTTTGAACAAAGGATTGAATCGCTCAAAAAAGAGAAAGATGATCAATTGAGTGAGGGAAATCAGAAAAATCATTTTCGTAAGGGTAAAGCCGAAGTGATTGCCTATTATCCTCTACAAGGGGAGCAAGTGATTTCATCTGTAAAAGACATCATGACACAGGATATTAAAGAAAATCTGGAAGACAAGGAAAATCTGGTTTTTTATTATACGGAGAAACAGGATTCGACTTTAAAAGGGATTGTCAACCGAAGTGTGATGAAACAAGTCTATGATTTAACTTCGTCAAAAGTTGAAGAGACTGAAAAAACTAGTCTGGCAAAAGTTCATTTGACAGAAGATGGTAAATCTTTTACACTTGATCAATTATTTTCAGATGCTAGTAAAGCCAAAGAACAGCTGATTAAAGGACTGACTTCTTTCTTACAGGATAAGAAATTGGAGCAAGAAAAGATTGATCTGCTTGTTAAAGGCTTCTCTGACCAAGACCTGTCTGCATGGAACTTTGATTATAAGGATAGCCAAATTATCCTTTATCCAAGTCAGGCAGTGGAAAATCTAGATGAGATTGCCTTACCAGTATCTAGTTTCTTTGAGGTCATTCAGTCCTCTTATTTATTAGATAAGGATGCAGAGCTATATAAGGACTATTATGAAAAGAAAAATCGTAAAGTAGTGGCCCTGACTTTTGATGATGGACCAAATCCTGCAACGACAAATCAAGCATTAGATACTCTTTCTAAGTATGGTATCAAGGCAACTTTCTTTGTTTTAGGTAAGAATGTTTCTGGTAATGAAGAGATTTTGAAACGCATGAAATCGGATGACCATGTTATTGGAAACCATAGTTGGAGTCATCCAGTGCTTTCAAAACTTTCCCTTGATGAAGCTAAAAAACAAATTACTGATACTGAGGATGCGCTAACTAAAGTGTTGGGTTCTAGCTCTAAACTTATGCGTCCCCCTTATGGAGCCATTACAGACGACATTCGCAATAGCCTCGATTTGAGCTTTATTATGTGGGATGTGGATAGTTTGGACTGGAAAAGTAAAAATGAAGCATCTATTTTGACAGAAATTCAGCGTGAAGTCAAGAATGGTTCTATTATTCTCATGCATGATATCCATGCTGAGACGGTAAATGCTCTACCGAAGGTTATTGACTATTTGAAAGGGCAAGGTTATGACTTTGTAACAATTCCAGATTTGTTAGATACTCGTCTTAAACCTCACCAGCTTTACTACGACCGTGACCAATAATATACAAAATCTAAAGAGATAAGTTTTCTTTGAAAATTTGGCTCTTTGGATTTTCTTCTAATTTAGAAAGGAAAAATAATGAAATCTTATACTTTAAATAATGGTGTTCCAATTCCAGTTCTAGGATTTGGAACCTGGAAAGCTGAAAATGGGGAGATTGCCTATCAAGCTGTCCTAGAGGCTTTAAAGGCAGGTTATCGCCATATCGATACGGCAGCTATTTATAAAAATGAAGAAAGCGTTGGTCGTGCCATTCAAGATAGTGGCGTTCCGCGTGAGGAAATTTTTGTAACCAGCAAACTCTGGAATACAACTCACAACTATGAGCAAACTCATCAGGCTTTTGAAGAGTCTTTAGAGAAACTGGGCTTGGAATATTTGGATTTGTATTTGATTCATTGGCCAAATCCAAAACCGCTCAGAGAAAATGACCAATGGAAAATCCGAAATGCGGAAGTTTGGAGAGCGATGGAAGACCTCTATCAAGAAGGCAAAATCCGTGTTCTTGGAGTTAGTAATTTCCTTCCCCATCATTTGGATGCCTTGCTTGAAACAGCAAAAATTATTCCAGCGGTCAATCAAGTTCGTTTGGCTCCAGGTGTCTATCAAGAGGAAGTCGTAGATTACTGTCGAGAAAAAGGAATTTTATTGGAAGCTTGGGGGCCTTTTGGTCAGGGAGAACTGTTTGATAGCAAGGAAGTCCAAGAAATCGCAGCAAATCACGAAAAATCGGTTGCCCAGATAGCCTTGGCCTGGAGCTTAGCAGAAGGATTTTTACCACTTCCAAAATCTGTCACAGCGTCTCGTATTCAGGCTAATCTTGATTGCTTTGGAATTGAACTGAGTCATGAGGAGCGAGAAACCTTAAAAACGATAGCTGTTCAGTCGGGTGCTCCACGAGTTGATGATATGGATTTCTAGAAAATCATAAAAAGAATTGTACATTGTTCTAATTTTTGATATAATAGTAAGCAGGAAAGAAAGTCTTATGGCGTTCTTCAAGCGAGCTTGGGATAGTGGGAGCCAAGTAGGGCAAAATAAAGAACTGGCGCTTTCTGTAGTATTTTCAAAAACAATGAAGTAATAAATTAGGGTGGAACCGCGTTTCTGACGCCCCTAGGTTAAATCAACCTAGGATTGTCGGACGCGGTTCTTTTGCTTATTCAGTCTATTGTGTGAAAGAAAGGAGAGACGTGGAAAACCTTTATCTTGTAAAAGACGATAGTCAACTAGCTGCATTTCGTGAGTTTGTAGTAAGAAATACTGAAAAGTTGAAAGATTATCAATCTTTTTTAAAGAATGAACTTGCAGTCTGTGATTTACCGCAAGCCGTTATTTGGTCAAGTTTTAATGCTGCTACACAGATTATTAGGGAAAGTGCTGTTCCAGCCTATACAAATAATAGACGAATGGTTATGACGCCTGATTTAGCTGTTTGGAAAGAGTTGTATTTGTATCAGTTGATGGACTACGAGTGTTCTCAGCAAACTCAAGCAATAGAAAGTCACTATCATTCTTTATCTGAAAATTTCCTCTTACAGATTGTAGGACATGAGTTAGCTCATTGGTCGGAGCATTTTTTAGATGATTTTGATGGTTATGACTCTTATATCTGGTTCGAAGAGGGGATGGTTGAATATATTAGTTGCAAGTATTTCTTGACAGAAGAGGAATTTCAAGCGGAAAAAATTTGTAATCAATCTCTTGTAGAACTTTTTCAGAAGAAGTATGGTTGGCATTCATTGAATGATTTTTGTTCTTCGACCTATGATAAGAACTATGCAAGTATTTTTTACGAATACTGGCGTAGTTTTTTGACAATAGATAAGTTGGTAGAAAATCTAGGTAGTGTACAAGCGGTCTTCGATTCTTATCATTTATGGGCAAATACAGATAAAACTCTTTCCTTGTTAAATTGGTTTGTTCAGCAGAAATTAATTGAAAAAGAAATATAAAAACTAAAGGAGTAAACAATGTCTAAGAAATTAACATTTTACTGCGTCAGTGGCAGAGACCTCCTTACAGTCGGGCTACCCCACACTCAGCACTAGAGTGCCTGAGCTAGACGCAGTACTAACTCGTCTTGCCTCGTATGATCGACGAGGCAGACTCGTATCGCAAGTAATTTATATAAAAAGGAGTAAATAATGTCTAAAAAATTGACTTTCCAGGAAATCATCCTTACTTTGCAACAATTTTGGAATGACCAAGGTTGTATGCTCATGCAGGCTTATGATAATGAAAAAGGTGCGGGAACCATGAGTCCTTACACTTTCCTTCGTGCTATCGGACCTGAGCCATGGAATGCGGCTTATGTAGAGCCATCACGTCGTCCTGCTGACGGTCGTTATGGGGAAAACCCTAACCGTCTCTACCAACACCACCAATTCCAAGTGGTCATGAAGCCATCTCCATCAAACATCCAAGAACTTTACCTTGAATCTTTGGAAATTGGGAATCAATCCTTTGGAACACGATATTCGTTTCGTTGAGGACAACTGGGAAAACCCGTCAACTGGTTCAGCTGGTCTTGGTTGGGAAGTTTGGCTTGACGGGATGGAAATCACTCAGTTTACTTATTTCCAACAAGTCGGTGGATTGGCAACTGGCCCTGTGACTGCTGAAGTTACTTATGGTTTGGAACGCTTGGCTTCTTATATCCAAGAGGTTGACTCTGTCTATGATATCGAATGGGCTGATGGAGTAAAATACGGAGAAATCTTTATCCAGCCTGAGTACGAGCATTCAAAATACTCATTTGAAATTTCGGATCAAGAAATGTTGCTTGAAAACTTTGATAAGTTTGAAAAAGAGGCTGGTCGCGCCTTGGAAGAAGGCTTGGTACACCCTGCCTATGACTATGTTCTCAAATGTTCACACACCTTTAACCTGCTTGACGCGCGTGGTGCCGTATCTGTAACAGAGCGCGCAGGCTATATCGCTCGTATTCGTAACTTGGCCCGTGTTGTAGCCAAAACCTTTGTCGCAGAACGCAAACGCCTAGGCTACCCACTTTTGGATGAAGCAACACGAGCTAAGCTCTTAGCAGAAGACGCAGAATAAAGAAAGTGACAAATTACGAAAATGGGCGAACAGAGTGAGCCCTGAGCCAGTTGCCGCAGTGATGAAGGTATCCTTAGTGAAGCTAAGGATACTAGGCAAAATTGGAGACTTTTTGGCTCCAATTTTAGCAATGAAACAACGAAGTTGGTTGCTTGCGTGCCAATCACATAAGGCAAGCTGGAAAATAAAAAGATACTTTTCGGAGAAAAAACATGACAAAAAACTTATTAGTAGAACTCGGTCTTGAAGAATTACCAGCCTATGTTGTCACACCAAGTGAAAAACAACTAGGCGAAAAAATGGCAGCCTTCCTCAAGGAAAACCGCCTGTCTTTTGAAGCTATTCAGACCTTCTCAACACCACGTCGTTTGGCTGTTCGTGTGACTGGTCTTGCAAACAAACAGTCTGATTTGACAGAAGATTTCAAGGGTCCAGCAAAGAAAATTGCCTTGGATAGTGATGGAAACTTCACCAAAGCAGCCCAAGGATTTGTCCGTGGAAAAGGCTTGACTGTCGAAGATATCGAATTTCGTGAAATCAAGGGCGAAGAATATGCCTATGTCACTAAGGAAGAAATTGGTCAAGCAGTTGAAGCCATTGTTCCAGGTGTTGTGGATGTCTTGAAGTCCCTGACTTTCCCTGTCAGCATGCACTGGGCTGGAAATAGCTTTGAATACATTCGTCCTGTTCACACTTTAACTGTTCTTTTAGATGAAGAAGAGTTTGATTTGGATTTCCTTGATATTAAGGGAGGGCGTGTGAGCCGTGGCCATCGTTTCTTGGGAAAAGAAACTAAGATTCAGTCAGCCTTGAGCTATGAAGAAGATCTTCGTGCACAGTTTGTAATCGCGGATCCACGTGAACGTGAGCAAATGATTGTTGACCAAATCAAGGCAATCGAAGTTGAACATGGTGTACGCATCGAAATTGATGCGGATTTGCTTAATGAAGTCCTGAACTTGGTAGAATATCCAACTGCCTTTATGGGAAGCTTTGATGCCAAATGCCTTGAAGTTCCAGAAGAAGTCTTGGTGACTTCGATGAAGGAACACCAACGTTACTTTGTTGTTCGTGATCAAGATGGCAAACTCTTGCCAAACTTCATTTCTGTTCGTAACGGAAACGCAGAGTATTTGGAAAATGTTATCAAAGGCAATGAAAAAGTCTTGGTAGCCCGTTTGGAAGATGGAGAATTCTTCTGGCGTGAAGACCAAAAATTGGTGATTTCAGATCTTGTTGAAAAATTAAACAATGTTACCTTCCATGAGAAAATTGGTTCCCTTCGTGAACACATGATTCGTACTGGTCAGATTGCTATTCTCTTGGCAGAAAAAGCAGGCTTGTCAGCGGATGAAACGATTGACTTAGCCCGTGCAGCAGCCATTTACAAGTTTGACTTGTTGACTGGGATGGTTGGTGAATTTGACGAGCTCCAAGGAATTATGGGTGAAAAATATGCCCTTCTTGCTGGGGAAACTCCAGCGGTAGCAGCTGCTATTCGTGAACACTACATGCCTACTTCAGCCGAAGGAGAACTTCCAGAGAGCAAGGTCGGTGCAGTGCTTGCCATTGCAGACAAATTGGATACGATTTTGAGTTTCTTCTCAGTAGGCTTGATTCCATCAGGGTCTAATGACCCTTATGCCCTTCGTCGTGCGACCCAAGGTGTGGTTCGTATCTTGGATGCCTTTGGTTGGCACATTGCTATGGATGAGTTGATTGATAGCCTTTATGCTTTGAAATTTGACAGCTTGACTTATGAAAATAAGACAGAGGTTATGGACTTTATCAAGGCTCGTGTTGATAAGATGATGGGCTCTACTCCAAAAGATATTAAGGAAGCCGTTCTTGCAGGGTCAAACTTTGTTGTGGCGGATATGTTGGAAGCAGCAAATGCTCTCGTAGAAGCAAGCAAGAAAGAAGATTTCAAATCGTCTGTCGAATCACTTTCTCGTGCTTTTAATTTGGCTGAGAAGGCAGAAGGAGTTGCTACAGTTGATTCAGCTCTCTTTGAGAATGAAGAAGAGAAAGCCTTGGCAGAAGCAGTAGAAACACTTGCTTTATCAGGATCTGCAAGTCAACAATTGAAACAACTCTTTGCCCTTAGCCCAGTTATTGATGCATTCTTTGAGAATACCATGGTTATGGCTGAAAATGAAGCAGTCCGTAAAAATCGTTTGGCTATCTTGTCGCAATTAACCAAGAAAGCAGCTAAACTTGCACGTTTTAACCAAATTAACACTAAATAAAATTTGATAAACGGACTTTATCTTATCACAAAGGAGAAGAAATGGATCAGAAAAAAATTGATCGTATCAACGAGCTTGCTAAAAAGAAAAAAGCAGAAGGCTTGACACCAGAAGAAAAAGTGGAACAAGCTAAACTACGTGAGGAGTACATCGAAGGTTATCGTCGCTCTGTTCGTCACCACATTGAGGGAATCAAAATTGTGGATGAAGAAGGAAACGATGTTACACCAGAAAAACTACGCCAAGTCCAACGTGAAAAAGGTTTACATGGTCGTAGTCTCGAAGATCCAAATTCATAATAAATATTCTTTCTTTTAACAAAGATAGATGAAATAATACCAAAAGACTATCATACATAAATGAGCTGCACCTCAAAAGTTAGAGCTAGAAAATCTAACTTTTGAGGTGTTTTATTATGGAATTGAGTTATATAGTGAATTGAAATAAGATACGAACAAAAAGATTAGTGAATTCAAATTAATTTCTATACAGGTTTTAGAATTAGTTGTGTACTATTCTAGATTCAATCCATTATAAATATATGCTCTAAAATGATGGCCGCTGAGTCTTCTATCATCAAGAAAAATCATCAAATCCCTCGTATTATAGTCATTTAGTTTTAAAAAAGCGCTCTAAATATTTGAAATATTGGGAACTTCCCTTAATAAATCCGTCACTTTCTTTTTCAAGATAGCCCAAGCTTGCTCAATAGGATTCAAATCTGGGGAATAAGGCTGTAGAGGTAAGAAAAAGTGTTTATCTTGAATGCAAAGTTCATCCAAGATGTTCTTGGGATGAAAACTAGCATTGTCCATAACAATGATATGAGGTGTCTTCAAAGCAGGCAGGAGTTGCATTTTGAACCACTCCACAAAGAAATCGCTCGTCATACTTTCCTTGTAAATCATGGGAGCTATAAACTCTCCGTCTACTTGTCCTGCAACAATTGAAGTCCGCTCAAAACGCCGTTCGCTAATCTTTTCATAGACTTTCTCCCCTCTAGGAGCCTGTGCATAGGGACGATAAAGGTAGCGGTCGATTCCCGTTTCGTCAATATATACGACTGGTAAATCTTTTAAGCTATTCAAAATATCAAGAAATTCAGCGACTTTCTCTGGATCTTGTTTCTTAAAGCTAGTCGTCCTTTTTTAAAGTGACCTTAATCTACTTTAAAGCTGCCCATACTGAAGGAACAGCACAATCAAAATGTGCCGCAATTTCCTGTAAAAAAGCGTCTGGATGAGCCTCTACAAAGGCTTTTAATTCTTTTAAAGAGATCTTCCGCTTTTTGACGACTCGCTTTTTCCTCTCTAAGTGTCCTTGTTCACGTCTTTCTTTTCCCACGTGAAGAGAGTTTTGACGCCAACATCAAAAACTTTAGCTGCCTCGACATGGCTGTGTCCTTCTTTGATGTAATCTAAATGCCATAGCTTTATTATAAGCTGGTTATTTTAAACTAAGCAACTATACCAACCAATCTAAGGCATTGTGAAGAGCTACAGTAGTTGTCCCAAATTTCTTCTGAATTTTCTTTGGCTTATTAGTATCTAGTGGACCATCTAGAATACAACAAACAATGGATTTTTGGTGGACATCAATACCACAACACGTTTCAATCATGACTTCCATTATAAAAACCTCCTGTTAACTATTTGAACAATAGAACAAGAGGCTAATTGTAATTTTATTTTCATGCTCAAGGCATATTCGAGTTATTTCATGACTCTTGTTCATCCAGTTTTTTGTAGAGGCTAGGAAAAGCCCTATTAAACACTATGGATTGGTATTGTTCATCTTCATTATAAGATAAACTTCTTTTTCTGTCATGAGTTAGCAGGCTCTGCCTGCTTAGAGTTTTTTATGAACTTGGTTTGCTTTTTAAAACACGCGATATACATAGGGATTCTCTGGTTTATCGACTTTGATAAAGCTGTCGATTTCCAAGGTTGGGAGGTTTTGTTTGAGTTCTTTATGGTAGTGATTGACCAGTTTTCCCTTGGCTGTTATCCAAGTGTTATTTTCATACTGACGGGTATTTCCCTGGGTCAGCAATCCATAGACACCAGAATCCGCGATACAATGGATAATGCCGAAGCGGAACAGAAATTGGCTATTGGCATGACTGGGGTCATTATAGACAAACCTGTGAACTGGACTGTCTTGCCCTCAAACTCATCTGGATAGTCGTAGATAGCTTCCATGACTTCCATATAGTTTTCATTAGTGATCTGAATGCTATCTTGGGACAAATATTTATCCGCTGCCGTTCGCATTTCTTTTTCATAGGCTGATTTTGAAAAATAAGAACTGGTATCTGGTTTCAAATATTGGCTTGTCGTACCTTCGCTTGTCTGAATGGCTTGATCCGTTCCTTCCGATAGGGGAAAATGATAGCCTTTTGCTGAAACGGTCTGAGAATCCAAGCTAACAGTTGGGAAAGTTAAGCCGACGACAATAGGAATAGCCAGAAGAGCAACACTAGTAACCTTCGCTAATCGGCTGTTCAGATGACTGTGGGTTTTGACTTGCTTCATCCAGATATACAATTGAATAATTGCCAAGATAAAAGAAAGTACCATGGAGATATAGGCCAGATAGGAATAGTGCATGTTGATGTACTGGTTTAATTTTCCTGACAGATGGAGATAAATGGTCAATTCAAAATAGCCAGCTAAAACTAAAAACCGAATCATAGGATGACTCCAATCAAGAGAGAATATACTAAGACGACAAGAGTCACAATCATAATGAAGTGACTGATAAATCGTGCTTTCAAGTAATTTTTCATCATGAGAATATTTTTGATATCCAGCATTGGGCCAATCACCAAAAAGGCCATAACTGGTGCCAATCCGAAACTCGAGAGAAGAGAAGCTCCGATAAAGGCATCCGCCTCACTACAGAGAGAAAGAAGAAAGGCCAAAAGCATCAAGAGCAAGATGGCAAAAAGAGGGGTTGCACTAATAGAGGTCAGAATCCGAGTCGGAACGTAGACCTGTATCATAGAAGCAAAGAGACAGCCAAATACCAAATAACGTCCCGTATCAAAAAATTCATCAATTGCTTGCACAAAGACCTGAAAAACTTTTTTGGCAGGGCTTAAGTGAGTAAAATCATGCTCATGACAGGCCAGACGATTTTCTTTTTGAATCGGTTCTTGCCAGAAAAATCCTAGAAAAATCCCAAGTATCACAGCTACAATAATGGAACCAAGAGCTCGCAATAGGGCGATATGGAAGGAGTTGCCAAAGGCAGAATAGGTCGCAAAGAGGACAATAGGATTAATAACAGGTGCTGTTACGAGAAAGGGAACAGCCGTGTAACTGGGAACCTTTTTTTCCAGAAAACGATTGATAATGGGGACGATTCCACATTCACAAGAAGGGAAAAGTATCCCAACGAAGGTCCCAAAAAAGATTCTCCCCCAACGATTTCGAGGGAGAAAATGATAAACCTTTTCAGGTGTGATATAAACCTCAATCAGTCCTGAAACAATACTTCCTATCAGAACGAAGGGTAGGGCTTCAATGATTATAGAGAGAAAAATAGCCCCAGTCTGAAGCACACTAGACGGGAGTTGTTGGAAAGCAGTCATCTAGTTTTTCTTTTCTGCTTTGGCTTTTTTCTCTTTGTCATCAGGGAAAGTGACTTGCTTTCAAATCAGGGAGTTTCGCAAACTCTTCAAACATCTTGTCCAAGTCGTCTCGTTTTGTAAATTTTACAGCCATAGGTGTACCTCGATTCTAAATTCTACCTCTATTATACTATTATTTTGAGGAAAAGGGAAAAGTTAAAATTGAGTATCTAATGAATAATAGAGCTTTATAAATCCTGATTAAGTCTGGTAGATTGAGAAAGTTTGACAAAAAAAGTAGATGGTGCTAGAATAACATTAACGCAAGACATTTGAGGGCAGAAAGGTTCCTGCCGCACCTTGAAAAAGGTATCTGAGATGCTGGGTACACCGACCAGCCAAGTGTCCGTTATTTCAAAGGGGGGAGCTTAAATGCTCCTTTTTTGTTTCAAAATTTCAAAAAAGATTATCCCCACCGCAGGCTCAGGCTTGCGATTTTTTATTTGCTCTGAAAATTGATTCGTTAACTTCAACAAATACCTTTATAAAGCGTTTTGTAAAAAAATAAAAAAACAGTGCAATTAATCACTAGTCCTTTTTGTAAACTATTAGAATTAAATTGCAACCTTCTCAATGAATAGAATATTGAAATGAAGTAAATTTATTTCCCAACTTATGTTTTTAAAAATTGTAAGAGATAATTTGAAACGTTTAGCTTGTGGTATAATAGATTCATGGATAAAAAATATGAAAAAATCTCCCAAGATTTGGGAGTGACGTTAAAGCAAATTGATACCGTTCTAAGTTTGACTGCTGAAGGGGCTACTATTCCCTTTATCGCGCGTTATCGTAAGGACATGACTGGTAGTCTGGATGAGGTGGCGATTAAGGCCATTATTGACTTGGATAAAAGTCTGACCAACCTCAACGACCGTAAGGAAGCTGTCTTAGCAAAGATTCAAGAACAAGGCAAGTTGACCAAGGAGTTGGAAGAAGCTATCTTAGCTGCCGAAAAATTAGCAGACGTAGAAGAACTCTACCTTCCTTACAAGGAAAAGCGTCGTACCAAGGCAACCATTGCCCGTGAAGCTGGACTCTTTCCTCTTGCTCGCTTGATTTTGCAGAATGTAGCCGACTTAGAGAAAGAGGCTGAAAAGTTTGTCTGTGAAGGATTTGCGACTGGTAAGGAAGCATTGTCTGGTGCAGTTGATATCTTGGTCGAAGCCTTATCGGAAGATGTGACCTTGCGTTCCATGACTTATCAGGAGGTGCTGAGACACTCTAAACTCACTTCTCAAGTCAAGGATGAAAGTCTTGATGAAAAGCAGGTTTTTCAGATTTATTATGATTTTTCAGAGACGGTTGGAAATATGCAGGGTTATCGTACTTTGGCCCTCAATCGTGGGGAGAAGCTAGGTGTCTTGAAGGTCGGCTTTGAACATGCGACGGACCGTATTCTTGCCTTCTTTGCTGCTCGTTTTAAGGTCAAAAATGCCTATATAGATGAAGTAGTTCAGCAATCTGTTAAGAAAAAAGTCTTGCCTGCTATCGAGCGCCGTATTCGTACAGAATTGACTGAGAAAGCAGAAGAAGGAGCTATCCAACTCTTTTCAGACAACCTACGCAACCTCCTCTTGGTTGCTCCTCTGAAAGGGCGCGTGGTTCTAGGATTTGACCCTGCCTTTCGTACAGGTGCCAAGCTAGCTGTCGTGGATGCAACAGGGAAAATGCTGACAACTCAGGTCATTTATCCTGTCAAACCAGCATCAGCTCGTCAAATCGAAGAAGCCAAGAAAGAGTTGGCAGACTTGATTGGTCAATACGGCGTGGAAATTATTGCCATCGGAAATGGAACGGCCAGTCGTGAAAGTGAAGCCTTTGTGGCGGAGGTTCTTAAAGATTTCCCTGAAGTCAGCTATGTTATCGTCAATGAAAGTGGTGCTTCTGTCTATTCTGCCAGCGAACTTGCTCGTCAGGAGTTCCCAGACTTAACCGTTGAAAAACGCTCAGCTATTTCTATCGCCCGTCGTTTGCAAGATCCTCTTGCTGAATTGGTCAAAATCGATCCAAAATCAATTGGTGTCGGCCAGTACCAGCACGATGTCAGCCAGAAAAAATTGTCTGAAAGTCTGGACTTTGTCGTAGATACCGTGGTGAACCAAGTTGGTGTCAATGTCAATACAGCCAGCCCAGCTCTTCTTTCCCATGTCGCTGGACTCAATAAAACCATTTCTGAAAATATCGTCAAGTATCGTGAAGAAGAAGGAAAAATCACTTCACGCGCCCAAATCAAGAAAGTTCCTCGTCTGGGGGCTAAAGCCTTTGAACAGGCAGCTGGTTTCCTTCGTATCCCTGAAAGTAGCAATATCCTTGATAATACAGGAGTTCACCCAGAAAATTACGCTGCTGTTAAGGAGCTCTTCAAACGCTTGGATATCAAGGACTTGAATGAAGTGGCCCAAGGCAAACTCAAGTCCCTTTCAGTCAAAGAAATGGCGCAAGAACTAGACCTTGGTCCAGAAACCCTTAAAGATATCATTGCTGACCTTCTCAAACCAGGTCGAGATTTCCGTGATTCCTTTGATGCTCCAGTTCTCCGCCAAGATGTCCTAGATATCAAAGACTTAGTGGTTGGTCAGAAGCTAGAAGGAGTGGTGCGTAATGTAGTTGACTTTGGTGCCTTCGTTGACATTGGAATTCATGAGGACGGCCTGATTCATATTTCCCATATGAGCCGCAAATTTATCAAACACCCAAGCCAAGTGGTGTCCGTCGGAGATTTGGTAACAGTTTGGGTCAAGAAAATCGATACTGAACGTGAAAAAGTCAATCTGTCGCTCCTAGCTCCAAATGAAACTGACTGATTACGTTAAGCAGGTTTCACTAGAAGACTTCGGCAGACCTTTTATCCATCAAGTCCAGTGGAATTCTCGTCTACGTTCGACAGGTGGGCGATTTTTCCCAAAAGATGGGCATTTGGATTTTAATCCCAAGGTTTATCAGGAACTGGGTCTGGACGTTTTTAGAAAAATTATCCGACATGAACTCTGTCATTATCACCTTTATTTCCAAGGGAAGGGCTATCAACACAAGGATCGGGATTTTAAGGAACTTTTGAAAGCAGTGGATGGATTACGCTTTGTGCCATCCTTACCCAATAGCAACTCCAAGTCAATCAAACTCTATCGTTGCCAGTCCTGCCAGCAAAGTTATCAGCGTAAGCGAAGGATTGATACCAAACGCTATCGCTGTGGAGTTTGTCGTGGTAAGTTGCTACTGATAAATCAGCCTGAGGACCGATGAAAGTCATACCTGACCATGATATACTATGTCTAACCTAGTAGAAAGAGGTAATACCATGAACAGTAAATTTTATAAAATGAGACGAAATCGCATGATTTCAGGAGTTCTGGCAGGTCTTTCAGACAAGTGGAACTTTGATGTTACCCTTGTACGTTTCTATTTGCTATTTTTACAGTCGCAAATTTTGGACTTGGTGTGATTATCTATATAATCCTAGCTACTATCATGCCAACCAAGGAAGACATCGAAGCAGAAATGTATGGAACAGGCCCACGCAAACGAAAAGAAGCCCAAGCCATTGACGATAATGAAGGCTGGTTTTGGTGAGGTTTTACAAAAGATTTAGAATAAGCAAAAAGCTTTAAATCAATAGTCTAAACTGCTTGATTTAAAGCTTTTTTACTTTTAATAATATTTCGCCAGCTTCATCTACAAACTAAAAGCATGATTTTAAACTCATTTTTTCTAATCTATTTTTCATGCTGAGACAATACATTTTTTGAAAAATGGTGGATGCTGATAACAACTGATAGCCAGCAAATAGCATAAGCAGTAGCTGTAAATTCTGTACCGATAAAGTATGTTTTATCAACTAAGAGCTGACCGATGAATGGAGAGAGGAGATAGAGAAGTCCGATGAGTATATGTTCTTTGTGTTTCATTAAAGCGCCCCTTCTTTCCTTATAGGTTGAACAACTTGCAAGTGTTAAATTTAATGGTATGTTATCTAGGTAAGCTTACTCAAATGTTAGTTTCCGCTTCCTCCTTTCCAAAGTAAGCCTTTTTACACTTATATTTTAAAATTTTAAAAATAGAAAATCAAATTATTTTCTAAGTAATTTTGCTTACATTTCCCCCAATCTTACAAAAATGTAAGATTAAAGTCTCTTTTGTAAGGTTAGGTTATGGCAAGCGGTCTTTTTTTGATGTAAACTAGACTCATAAAGAACAAAGGAGTAACATCATGAAACAAATCTTACATAAGAAAACAAGAAAACCAAGCCACAAAGATATCGAGCGTGTTCAGCTGGGATGCGCTATGATGCAAGCAACATTTCATTTGATGGGATATTAAGAAAGGAGATTCTCATGACACTTTTAGATGTAAAACACGTTCAAAAAATTTATAAAACTCGTTTTCAGGGCAACCAAGTAGAAGCCCTCAAGGATATTCACTTTACCGTAGAAAAGGGTGACTACGTTGCCATCATGGGTGAGTCTGGTTCTGGTAAATCAACTCTTCTCAATATTCTAGCTATGCTGGATAAACCAACTCGTGGTCAGGTTTACCTGAATGGAACAGACACAGCAACTATTAAAAATTCACAGGCTTCTAGCTTCCGTCGTGAAAAGCTAGGATTTGTCTTCCAAGACTTTAATTTGTTAGATACTCTCTCTGTAAAAGATAATATCTTGCTTCCCCTTGTCTTGTCAAGAAGACCTATTACGGAGATGATGAAGAAATTGGTGGTGACAGCTGAGAATCTAGGCATCAACCAATTGCAAGAGAAGTATCCTTACGAGATTTCTGGTGGTCAGAAACAGCGTGTAGCAGTAGCACGTGCCATCATCACAGAACCTGAAATTCTCCTTGCGGATGAGCCAACAGGTGCCCTTGATTCCAAGTCCTCTGCAGCCTTACTTGATGTCTTTGATGAAATCAATGAGCGTGGCCAAACTATTCTCATGGTAACCCACTCAACAGCAGCAGCCAGCAGAGCTAAACGTGTACTCTTTATCAAGGACGGCATTCTTTACAACCAAATCTACCGTGGAGAGAAGACGGAACGTCAGATGTTCCAAGAGATCTCTGATACCTTGACTGTCATGGCAAGCGAGGTGAATTAGTATGTTTCGATTAACCAATAAGTTAGCGGTATCGAACTTGATTAAAAACCGCAAACTCTACTATCCTTTTGCGCTGGCTGTTCTCTTGGCAGTCACTGTCACCTATCTCTTTTACTCTCTAACCTTCAATCCCAAGATTGCTGAAATCCGTGGAGGAACAACCATTCAGGCTACACTTGGATTTGGTATGTTTGTCGTCACCCTTGCGTCAGCCATTATCGTCCTCTATGCCAATAGTTTTGTCATGAAGAACCGTTCCAAGGAACTAGGGATTTATGGAATGTTGGGCTTGGAGAAGCGTCATCTTATCAGTATGACCTTTAAGGAGTTAGTGGTATTTGGGATTCTAACTGTTGGAGCGGGTATCGGTATTGGAGCCTTGTTTGACAAGTTAATTTTCGCTTTCTTGCTCAAACTGATGAAATTAAAGGTTGAGCTAGTCGCTACCTTCCAAATGAATGTTGTCATTGCAGTACTTGTTGTCTTCGGTTTGATTTTCCTAGGCCTCATGATCCTGAATGCCCTTCGAATCGCCCGTATGAATGCTCTCCAGCTCTCTCGTGAGAAAGCTAGTGGTGAGAAAAAAGGTCGTTTCCTACCTCTCCAAACTATTCTTGGTTCCATAAGTTTAGGGATTGGATATTATCTTGCCCTTACGGTAAAAGATCCTCTTACAGCCTTAACAACTTTCTTCCTAGCTGTTTTACTGGTTATCTTTGGGACCTATCTCTTGTTTAATGCAGGAATTACCGTTTTCCTCCAAATTTTGAAGAAAAACAAGAAATATTATTACCAACCTAATAACCTCATATCTGTTTCCAACTTGATTTTCCGTATGAAGAAAAATGCGGTTGGACTAGCAACCATCGCTATCTTGTCAACAATGGTCTTGGTAACCATGTCAGCAGCGACAAGCATTTTCAATGCCTCAGAATCCTTTAAAAAAGTGATGAATCCGCATGATTTTGGAATTTCTGGAAAAAATGTTGAAAAAGAAGATTTGGACAAACTCTTGAGCCAGTTTGCAAGTGACAAAGGTTATAGTGTCAAAGAGAAAGAAGTTCTTCGTTACAGTAACTTTGGTATTGCAAATCAAGAAGGAACCAAGTTAACTATTTTTGAAAAAGGACAAAACCGTGTCCAACCAAAAACAGTTTTCATGGTATTTGACCAAAAAGATTATGAAAATATGACTGGTCAAAAACTTTCTCTATCAGGAAATGAGGTCGGTCTCTTTGCCAAAAATGACGGACTGAAAGGACAGAAAGTACTAACTCTAAATGATCATCAATTCTCTGTGAAAGAAGAATTTAATAAAGATTTTATTGTCAACCATGTCCCAAATCAGTTTAATATCTTGACTACTGATTACAATTATATAGTTGTTCCTAAACTACAAGCTTTTTTGGACCAATTCCCAGATTCAGCTATCTATAATCAACTTTACGGTGGTATGAATGTAAATATCAGTGAAGAAGAACAACTCAAGGTAGCTGAAGAATATGAAAACTACCTTAATCAGTTTAATGCTCAATTAAACACTGAAGGTAGCTATGTGTATGGTAGCAATCTAGCAGATGCTAGTGCTCAAATGAGTGCCCTCTTTGGTGGTGTCTTCTTTATTGGTATTTTCCTATCCATTATCTTTATGGTCGGAACCGTTCTGGTCATCTACTACAAACAAATTTCTGAAGGATATGAAGACCGTGAGCGCTTTATTATCTTGCAGAAAGTCGGTTTGGATCAGAAGCAAATCAAGCAAACCATTAACAAACAGGTTTTAACTGTTTTCTTCCTTCCTTTGCTCTTTGCCTTCATACATCTAGCCTTTGCCTACCATATGCTTAGTCTGATTTTAAAAGTGATTGGTGTAATAGATACGAATATGATGTTGATTGTGACCTTGTCTATCTGCGCTATCTTCCTCATCGCCTATGTGCTGATTTTCATGATTACTTCAAGAAGTTATCGTAAAATTGTGCAAATGTAAAAAAGATACCTCGACTTCAAAATCGAGGTATTTCTTGTGTTTTATACTCAATAAAAATCAAAAAGCAAACTAGGAAGCTAGCCGCAGGTTGCTCAAAGCACTGCTTTGAGGTTGCAGATAGAACTGACGAAGTCAGCTCAAAACACAGTTTTGAGGTTGTAGATAAGACTGACGAAGTCAGTAACCATACATACGGCAAGGCAACGCTGACGTGGTTTGAAGAGATTTTCGAAGAGTATTAAATGCTGAAAAGTTGTCCTAGCAGAAAGGTTACTCCCATGGTCAAGAGACCAATAGCAAGGTTCCGAATCATAGCTGTTTTGGTTGGAGCTTTTCCAAGTCTGGCACTAGTATAACCAGTGAGAAGAAGGGCAACACCGACGATAAGGACAGTAGCAGGGATGCGGTATTCACTTGGGAAAATGGTAATTGAAAGCATTGGTGGCAAGCTACCAAGGAAAAAGAAATAAAGCTAGAGATAGCAGCATGCCAAGGATTGGTAAACTCTTCATACTCAATCCCATATTTTTCCTCTACCAGAGCCTTGAGTGGATTTTTAAGAAAGGCCTTGTTGGTCAAGAGTTGGGCAGAGGTTTCGCATTCTCCATTTTGGATATAGGCAGCATAGAGGGACTTTTTGGCTAGTTCCATATCTTGGTCTAGCAAGAGTTTGCTCACGCGCAACAGCCGCTTCCTCAGTATCTTTTTGAGTTGAAACGGATACATATTCTCCACCCGCCATTGAAAAGGCACCGGCCAAAATAGCTGCAAATCCAGATAAAAAGATAATCCAGATATTGCTCGTGGCACTGGCAACCCCGATAACCACACCAGCAATGGAAATAATCCCATCATTGGCACCAAGAACACCCGCACGCAGGATATTTAAACGACCTGCAAAATTTGAATCAATTTCGTGATTTGTTTCTGACATACTATTCTCCTTTTTTTATCCAGTATAAAGGAAAAAAATATAAGGAAATCAATCTTTTAAAAAGTATCTGAAAAAAAGTTGCACGATTTTAATGATATAAAAATGTCGACATCTTCTCTGATAGAACAAACATCGAATGTAAAGAGTATTGAATAGCATAAAAATTTTAAATTAAATACGATAAACATTTTGTTCACTTTATAATCGTTTACAAGAGAATAATGAGTATTAAATCAAATAAAATCCAAATATTTTGCGAACTTTTTTATATTTTTTTCGTAAAAGGCTTTACAAGTTCTTGGAAACATGATATAGTAATGGAGCTTAGAAAATGAGATGATGTTTTCTAGCAAATATAAACCCGAGTAAAAAATGCCTACGGACAGGCAGGGTTGAATGCCGAAGCGTGGTTGAAAAACCACATTATTGATAGGGTTAAAAGCCTACTTTTATAAGTTGATGTTAGGACACTTGTCCTAATTCATAAATTTTTAGTGTGGTGAAAGCACACGTCATCTTGTGAAACGATCAATAAAGTACGTAATATTTGCTACTAGAGAGTTTGGAAACATCAGGAACAGACATACTCAAAAAGAAACAAACATAAAAAAACGTCAGAAGATTGCAGAGCAGGTGAAAACCTGCTCTTTTTTCATGAGTCAACCTTTAGTTGCCTTTATCTTCTTGAGGCACTAAAAATACGGTAAAGGAGTAAGTCTTGAAGGAGTTAGATCAAAATCAAGCCCCAATTTATGAGGCCATGGTGAAGTTACGCAAGAAAAGGATTGTTCCCTTTGATGTTCCAGGTCACAAGCGTGGACGAGGAAATCCAGAACTTGTCGAACTACTAGGATGAAAAAATGTGTAGGCATTGATGTCAATTCGATGAAACCCTTGGATAATCTTGGCCACCCCATTTCGATTATTCGGGATGCAGAGGAATTGGCTGCAGATGCTTTTGGAGCAGGCCATGCCTTTCTCATGATTGGGGGAACAACTTCATCGGTGCAGACTATGATTCTGTCAACCTGCAAGGCTGGAGATAAGATTATTCTGCCACGTAATGTCCATAAATCTGCTATCAATGCGTTGGTTCTATGTGGTGCCATTCCCATCTATATCGAGATGAGTGTAGATCCTAAGATTGGTATCGCTTTAGGTCTTGAAAATGACCGAGTTGCGCAGGCAATTAAGGAGCATCCAGATGCCAAAGCTATCCTAATTAACAATCCTACTTACTATGGAATCTGTTCAGACCTCAAGGGTTTAACGGAAATGGCTCATGAAGCTGGTATGATGGTTTTAGTAGATGAGGCCCACGGAGCGCATTTGCATTTTACAGATAAACTTCCAATTTCTGCTATGGATGCAGGTGCTGATATGGCAGCAGTTTCCATGCATAAGTCTGGTGGGAGTTTGACACAAAGCTCGCTTCTTTTAATCGGGGAGCAGATGAATCCCGAGTACGTTCGTCAGATTATCAATCTTACCCAGTCAACATCCGCCTCTTATTTGTTGATGGCTAGTTTGGATATTTCACGTCGGAATCTAGCTCTTCGTGGTAAAGAGTCTTTTGAGAAGGTCATTGAGTTATCAGAGTATGCTCGTCGTGAAATCAATGCTATCGGTGGCTACTATGCCTACTCAAAAGAGTTAATAGACAGTGTTTCGGTTTGCGATTTTGACGTGACCAAGCTGTCAGTTTACACTCAGGGTATTGGTTTAACAGGTATCGAGGTTTATGACCTCCTACGAGACGAATACGACATTCAGATCGAGTTTGGTGATATTGGCAATATCTTGGCCTATATTTCGATTGGTGACCGTATCCAAGACATCGAGCGCTTGGTCGGTGCTTTGGCTGATATCAAGAGACTCTATTCACGAGATGGGAAGGACTTGATAGCTGGAGAATATATCCAGCCCGAGTTGGTCCTTTCTCCTCAGGAAGCCTTCTATTCAGAGAGAAAAAGTTTAACCCTGGATGAGTCTATTGGACAAGTCTGTGGGGAATTTGTCATGTGCTATCCTCCAGGGATTCCTATCTTGGCTCCTGGTGAACGCATTACACGTGAAATTGTAGACTATATCCAATTTGCCAAGGAACGTGGTTGCTCCCTCCAAGGGACGGAAGATCCTGAGGTCAATCACATCAACGTCATTAAGAGAAAGGAGAACTAGATGGATTTATGGTTTTCTGAAGTTCATACTCCAGATGTCAAATTGTCCCTGAGAACAGCCAAACAACTCTACGCTGGAAAAAGTGAATGGCAGGATATCGAAGTCTTAGATACGCCAGCTTTTGGAAAGATTTTGATTTTAAATGGGCATGTCTTGTTTTCAGATGCGGATGACTTTGTCTACAACGAAATGACCGTTCATGTTCCCATGGCTGTCCACCCAAATCCCAAGAAAGTCTTGGTTATTGGGGGTGGTGACGGAGGTGTTGCTCAAGTATTAACCCTCTATCCTGAACTGGAACAAATCGATATTGTGGAGCCAGATGAGATGTTGGTTGAGGTCTGTCGTGAGTATTTCCCAGACTTTGCTGCAGGGCTAGATGATCCTCGTGTTACCATTTACTACCAAAATGGGCTACGCTTTTTGCGAAACTGCGAAGATGATTACGATATCATTATCAACGATGCGACAGATCCATTTGGACATACGGAAGGGCTCTTTACCAAGGAATTTTACGGCAATAGTTATAGAGCTCTGAAGGAAGACGGTATCATGATCTACCAGCATGGGAGTCCCTTCTTTGACGAGGATGAGTCAGCTTGCCGAAGTATGCACCGTAAGGTTAATCAAGCCTTTCCAATCAGTCGGGTCTATCAGGCCCATATTCCAACCAGCCCAGCTGGCTATTGGTTGTTTGGATTTGCATCGAAAAAATACCACCCTGTCAAAGATTTTGACAAGGAAGGCTGGAAAAAACGCCAGCTTTTCACAGAATACTATACTGCAAACTTACATGTGGGAGCCTTTATGTTGCCCAAGTATGTTGAGGACATTTTAGAAGAAGAGGAAGGAAAAAAATGAGTCGTTTATTAGTTATTGGATGTGGGGGCGTTGCCCAAGTTGCTATTTCAAAGATTTGCCAAGATAGCGAAACCTTTACAGAGATTATGATTGCTAGCCGTACCAAGTCAAAATGTGATGACTTGAAGGCTAAATTAGAAGACAAAACAAGTACAAAGATTGAGACAGCTGCTCTTGATGCAGATAATGTCGAAGAAGTCATTGCCTTGATCGAAAGCTACAAGCCAGAAGCTGTTTTGAATGTAGCTTTACCATATCAAGATTTAACCATTATGGACGCTTGTTTGGCAACAGGTGTTCACTATATCGATACCGCCAACTATGAAGCAGAAGACACAGAAGACCCTGAGTGGCGTGCTATTTATGAGAAACGTTGTAAGGAACTTGGTTTTACAGCCTACTTTGACTACTCATGGCAATGGGCTTATCAGGAGAAAATTTCAAAGAAGCAGGCTTGACTGCTCTGCTTGGTTCTGGTTTTGACCCAGGTGTGACTAGTGTCTTTTCAGCCTATGCCCTCAAACACTATTTTGATGAAATCCATTATATCGACATTTTAGACTGTAATGGTGGTGACCACGGTTATCCATTTGCGACAAACTTTAACCCAGAAATCAATCTACGCGAGGTTTCTGCACCAGGTTCTTACTGGGAAGATGGGAAATGGGTTGAGGTTGAAGCCATGTCTATCAAGCGTGAGTACGATTTCCCACAGGTTGGGCAAAAAGACATGTATCTCCTTCACCACGAAGAAATTGAATCATTGGCTAAGAACATTCCAGGTGTTAAACGGATTCGTTTCTTTATGACTTTTGGTCAATCTTATCTAACGCATATGAAATGCTTGGAAAATGTAGGGCTCCTTCGTACGGATACTATTAATTTCAATGGCCAAGACATCGTTCCGATTCAATTTTTAAAAGCGCTACTTCCAGATCCTGCAAGCCTTGGCCCACGTACAGTTGGTAAAAACCAATATTGGATGTATCTTTACAGGTGTCAAAGATGGCGTTGAAAAAGACCATCTACATCTACAATGTTTGCGACCATCAGGAATGTTACGCCGAAGTTGGTTCACAAGCTATTTCTTATACGACAGGTGTTCCAGCCATGATTGGGACAAAAATTAGTGATGAATGGCACTTGGAAACAACCTGGAGTTTATAACCTTGAAGAGTTTGGATCCAGATCCCATTCATGGAAGCTTTGAATGAGTATGGTTTGCCATGGGTTGTGGTTGAAAAATCCACAAATGGTGGACTAATGAAAGCTAGAACAAGTACCAACACTGCTTATGTCATTGACTTAGCAAAATTAGAAGACCAATTGCCGCATTCTACAATAGGTTCAAGAAGAAGGCTGGTTGCAAGGTTTCTACTTGCTCAGAAGGCTTATTCCTCTATAAAAACCTATCCCTTGATTAGCCAGTATCTGTCAGGTACGACAGCTAGTGGTCTCTATGAGGCCAAGCTAGCTAGAGAAGAATTCCCGGGGGAAGTCCATGTTTTTGCGCCAGCCTTCAAGGATGCGGACTTGGAGGAATTGCTGAGAAATATCGGATCATATCGTCTTTTAACTCAGAGAGACAGTTACGTAAACATAGGGTCAACGTTGTCGTGAAGCTGGTATCAGTGTTGGGTCTTTGCGCCTCAACCCTCAGTGTTCAACTCAAGGAGATCACGCGCTCTATGACCCCTTGTGCACCTGGATCTCGCTTTGGCGTGACACTAGACAAGATTCCAAGTGATTTGCTGGATTTGGTGGATGGTCTTCATTTTCACACCCTTTGCGAGCAGGGAGCAGATGATTTAGAGACAACTTTGAAAGCTGTAGAAGCGCAGTTTGGTTCGTACTTACATCAGGTCAAATGGCTCAATATGGGTGGTGGTCATCACATCACAAGAGAAGGTTACGATGTGGATTTGCTGATTTCAGAAATCAAGCGTATCCGAGAAACTTACAATCTTGAAATCTATATCGAGCCGGGTGAAGCCATTGCACTCAATGCTGGTTATCTAGCAACTGAAGTATTGGATATTGTAGAAAACGGTATGGAAATCTTGGTTTTAGACGCCTCTGCGACCTGCCATATGCCTGATGTACTTGAGATGCCCTATCGTCCACCTTTGAGAAATGGCTTTGAGGCACAGGAAAAAGCCCATACATATAGACTTTCTTCCAATACTTGTCTGACAGGAGATGTGATTGGTGATTATAGCTTTGAAAATCCAGTTCAAATCGGAGACAGACTTTATTTTTGAAGATATGGCTATTTACTCATTTTGTCAAAAAAACAATACCTTTCAACGGTATTGGATTGCCCAAGTCTCTATCTTATGGACGAAACAGGGAGACTGTAGCTTAGTCAAAGCCTTTTGGTTATCAAGACTTTTAAAGGGAGATTATCATGATGGACAGTCCCAAAAAAATTAGGGCTATCGCATGCCAGCAGAATACGAGCCCCATCATGGTACCCTCATGATATGGCCAACTCGACCAGGTTCATGGCCCTTTCAAGGAAAGGCTGCCAAAAGAGCTTTCAGCCAGATTATTAAGACCATAGCAGAAGGGGAAAGAGTCTATCTTTTGGTGGAGCAGGATTATCTATCTGAAGCCCAAGACTACCTTGGAGATAGCGTTGTTTATTTAGACATTCCCACAAATGATGCCTGGGCGCGTGATACAGGTCCGACTATTCTTGTCAATGATGAAGGCCAGAAATTAGCCGTGGATTGGTCTTTCAATGCTTGGGGTGGAGCTGTAGATGGTCTTTATCAAGATTATGAAGATGATGACCAAGTAGCCAGTCGTTTTGCTGAGGCCTTGGAAATGCCTGTTTACGATGCCAAACCTTTTGTCCTAGAAGGCGGAGCGATACATAGCGATGGTCAAGGAACCATTCTCGTGACTGAAAGTTGCTTGCTTAGTCCTGGTCGCAATCCTCATCTTAGTAAGGAAGAAATCGAAAATACCTTATTAGAGTGCCTTGGTGCTGAAAAAGTTATTTGGCTTCCTTATGGTATTTATCAGGACGAAACCAATGAACACGTTGACAATGTTGCAGCCTTTGTTGGTCCTGCTGAGCTTGTTTTGGCTTGGACAGACGACAAAAGAGATCCTCAATATGCCATGTCAGAAGCTGATCTCGAACTTTTAGAGCAAGAAACAGATGCAAACGGTCGTCACTTCACCATTCATAAACTTCCTAATCCCTGCAGTTCGTCAAGTTGTAACCGAAGAGGATTTGCCAGGCTACATCTATGAAGAAGGAGAAGAAGAGCGATACGCAGGTGAACGACTAGCAGCTTCCTACGTAAACTTTTATATCGCCAATAAGGCTGTCCTTGTTCCCCAGTTTCAAGATGTAAACGACCAAGTAGCCTTAGATATCCTCAGTAAGTGTTTTCCCAGACCGTAAAGTTGTCGGAATTCCAGCCAGAGATATTCTTTTAGGTGGTGGCAATATCCACTGTATCACCCAACAAATCCCAGAATAGGAGAAAAAGATGAGAAATGTAAGAGTTGCAGCTATTCAGATGAAATGCGCTAAGGATGTGGCAACAAATATCCAAACCGCAGAGCGTTTAGTACGTCAGGCTGCAGAACAAGGTGCACAAATCATTCTCTTTCCAGAGTTGTTTGAACGTCCCTACTTTTGTCAAGAACGTCAGTATGACTACTACCAGCACGCCCAGTCGGTGACAGACAATACAGCTATTCAGCATTTTAAAACCATTGCCAAGGAGCTAAAGGTCGTTTTACCAATCAGTTTCTATGAAAAAGATGGCAATGTCTTGTATAACTCTATTGCTGTCATTGATGCAGATGGGGAAGTGCTGGGTGTGTATCGAAAAACCCACATACCAGATGATCATTATTATCAAGAAAAGTTTTATTTCACGCCTGGTAACACTGGTTTTAAGGTCTGGGATACTCGCTATGCTAAGATTGGGATCGGTATCTGTTGGGATCAATGGTTCCCTGAAACAGCCCGCTGTCTTGCTCTGAACGGGGCAGAATTGCTCTTTTATCCTACAGCCATCGGTTCAGAGCCTATTCTAGATACGGATAGTTGTGGTCATTGGCAACGTACCATGCAAGGACACGCAGCAGCAAATATTGTTCCAGTCATTGCAGCCAATCGTTATGGATTGGAAGAGGTCACGCCTAGTGAGGAAAATGGTGGACAGAGTTCCAGTCTTGACTTCTACGGTTCCTCCTTTATGACGGATGAAACAGGAGCTATTCTAGAACGAGCTGAAAGACAAGCTGAAGCTGTTCTTTTAGCTACTTATGACCTAGACAAGGGAGCAAGCGAACGTCTAAACTGGGGCTTGTTTCGAGATAGAAGACCAGAAATGTATCAACGAATTACGGATTAGTAGGGGAGAAATGAGAGATTCATTCTGCTAGACTAACTTCTTATTAGCAACTATAAGATACTAGGTCATCTAGCAAGTGGATTTTATATTTTAACCCTCTAAGGCTTTCTCGCGCTTTTATGCGAGGAGCTTTTCTGTTTAAGCTTTATCAATAAAACATGCTATAATAGTTGCAGAAAGGTTGGTATTTATGGCTAGGATATTGGTTATTGAAGATAATAGTGACATTCAAGAGATTTTGCGAACACTTCTTACTGAGGAGCATGAGGTGATTCAAGCCTTTTCTGGTACAGAAGGAATCATGCTTTTTGACCAAGGTGGGATTGACCTCGTTTTGCTAGATATCATGCTTCCTGGGAAAAATGGGGATCAGGTTTTAAAAGCCATCAGGGAACAAAGTCAAATTCCAGTTATTATGCTAACGGCTTTGAGCGATAAGAAGTTAATCAGCCAATACCTCTTAGACGGTGCCAACGATTACATAGTCAAACCTTTTGATTTGGATGAAGTCTTTGCTAGAGTGACTGTTCAGTTACGTCAAAGTGCAGAAAAACAGCCTATGGAAATAGGAAAAACTGAAAATCTGCCACAAAACTTGAAAAATATCCAGTTTGATGCCGAAAGTTTTGAAATCAAAAATAGTCAGGAAACGATTCGCCTTGCCAAGAAAGAATGCTTGATTCTCCAAACTCTCCTTAAACATCCTAAAGAAAAATTTTTCACCAAGGAAGAACTTTATGAAATTGGTCTGGGAGGAGAGCTATTTACCTGGGAGATAATACTCTCAATACGCATTTGAGTAATCTTCGTAAAAAATTAAACCAGCTGGATCCAACTCAAGAATATATTGAAACCATTTGGGGAGTTGGGGTAAGATTAAAAGGAGACAAGCAATGACCTACATGATAATCTTTATCCTACTGGTACTCCTAATTATTTTATCGATTGCATTGATTCGCTACCATCTAGCACTTAAAAACTTGAGTCAACAGATTGAAGACAAGATTCTCACGGGTAGTATGAAAAGAGTCGGAATCAGCATTTTTTCCAAACATTTTTTACATCTCTACCAGCAGATTGAAAATCTATTTCAGGAAGTAGAGCAATCTCGATTGGTTATGAAGAGGGAAAAGCAGACTCTGGATATGGCCATCAGCAATATCGCCCATGATATTCGGACGCCTTTGACTATCGCTTCAGGCTACACCCAACAATTGATAAAGTCTCCTGAAGACAAAGCAGAAACCTTACAAAAAATAGCCCAGCATCTTGATTTAGTTTCCAAACGTTTGGAGGCTCTCCTAGAATATCGTCGTTTGATGGAAGGAGCTGTCAAACCAAAACTGGAAGAAGTGGATCTTTCAGCTTTTATCACCAAAAAAACTCTGGCTTATTATGATGTTTTTCAGGCGACAAATATCACGCTTGATTTTTAAGGTTGAAGCTGGTCTGAAAAATGAGGACTGATGAAGACTTGCTGGATCGAATTTTTACAAAAATCTGCTTGGAAATGTCCTCAAACATGGCAAGGAAGAAGCACGTCTATCTTTGAGAAAGGAAAAAGGAACAGCTTGTCTTAGAGATTGCAAACCTTGTTAAACAGCCCATCAAAAGAATAGAAAATCTCAGCAACCGTTTTTATTCTGAAAATCTATCTGATACGGAAGAATCCTCTGGTTTAGGCCTTTATATCACTGAGGAATTATGTCATCTTCTCGGTGCAGAGATGAAACTAAGCACAGATGGGCAATGGTTGTCGGTTTTCATTTACTTTTAACGAAAAGAAACCTCCTCTGTAGGCTAGAGGAGGTCATTTTTTATAGACTTTTCTTTTTGAAAACTGCCAGTCCACCTAGATTGAAGATTACAATAACAGCTAAGGTAACTATAAGTGTGTAGAGAATTGACTCACTATTAGCAGTCATAGCATAGAAAAACTGCAATGATAAATATGGCGAAATTTTGATACTTGGGGAAAAGATGAGCATTGGCATAGAAAGTAAGATAGAGCTGACCAAATAGCCAATAAATACTGCAAGATAAGAATGACTAACATAGAGAATAAAGGAAACAATGGAAAGCCAAGCAAGGAGGCAAAGGAATTGAAGGGAAATGGTTATCAGTAGATTGCCAATAAAGCCATCAGGCATAGTGCCAAATCCATTTAAGATAGTTGCTGGAATAAAGGCAATCACAAGGCTAATGATGACTTGCAAAAGTGCAATAGAAGCCAATACAAAGGCTTTGGCAAGGAAAAACTCGGTACGAGAGACACCCACTGTTAAATTATTTTTATAGAGTTTGCCGATTAAATCAACTCCAAGAACGAGGCAGGCTAGGACGATGCAGAGAAAAACGAGGTTTGAACCTTGACTAGATGCGTTAATCAGGGCTTGTACACCATCCCAACCATGGGTTGGAATTTCTGGTTCTTCTGTATTGATTGCCATCAGATGACCAGTAGCTCCAAAAATAGCCCCCATTAACATGAGTACAAAGAGAATGACCTCTGTAATCCAAAAACCTTTGGAGCGGAAAGACGGTAAAAGTCTGCTTGAATGGTATGTATCATGATTTTTCTCCTATTCGACCAATTGGGTGAAGTATTCTTCTAGGTTTTGACGGGCATAGTAAATCTCGTCAATAGCGACATCTGCCAAGGTTAATTCCTTGAGAATCTGTTTGACATCTTGTTCCTGACCAAAGATATGGATTTCATTCTCAGGATTGACAACCTTGAACTGGAGCTGGATTTGTTCTTTCAATACTTGACAAGCTTTCTCTTGGTCAGCTGTCTTAAGCACAATATAATCCTCACTTAGTGTTTCAAATTCAGCTTTGCTGATTTCACGGATAATCTTGCCTTGATCTAAAATACCAAAGCGATTAGCTAGGAGATAGAGTTCTGACAAGATATGGCTAGAGATGAGAATGGTTATCCCTTTTTCTTGATTGAGTCGTTGAATCATTAGTCGAAATTCTTTGATACCGATTGGGTCGAGACCATTGATAGGTTCATCTAAGATCAGGAAGTCTGGTTTAGATAGAAGGGCAATGGCGATACCAAGTCTTTGTTTCATTCCTAGCGAGAAATCACGAAAGACTTTCTTACCTGTATCTGACAAACCTACATAGTCCAGCATTTCTCGAATGACTTGATCAGCATTTGGAATATGACGAATCATACAGTAATATTTCAGATTTTGGTAGGCTGTTAAATGATTATGAGCTACAGGTGATTCAATCACTGAACCTACTCGAGATAGGGCCTTAGTCCACTCATTTTCCGTTTTGCTAGAGAAGAGGGAAACAGTCCCTTTATCTGCAAACAGTAGTTGCGTAATGATTTTTATCAAGGTGGTTTTCCCAGCTCCGTTTTTCCCAATAAGTCCATAAATATCTCCCTCTCTTATCGTTAGATGAAGATCCTGAAGAATAGCTTGTTTGTCGAAGTTTTTGGACAATCCATGAATATCAAGTACTGTTTTCATGATTCTCTCCTTTTGATTTATTTTGTTAACTTTAGTATAAAGTATAGAAATCAAAGAAAGCTCAAGGATTTCTAAAGAGTTTCTAAAGTTTTAGGAATTCTTAAATATCAAAACCCAGTTGACATGAACTGGGCTTCTTAATTATAAAATATATTTCTCAATGGCACGCGCAACGCCGTCTTCTTCGTTGCTTGCTGTAACGTCATCAGCAAGGGATTTGACATAATCGCTGGCATTTCCCATAGCAATACCAAGGCCTGCAAGCTGGAGCATTTCGATATCGTTATTGGCATCGCCCATAGCCATAATTTCTGAGGAATCAATCTTCAGAAATCTCTGCCAGTCGTGAAAGAGCGGTAGCCTTTGTCGTTCCAAGTGGCATGGCTTCATAAATGACAGGTCTGCGAACGAACGCCACTGAATCGTTGACAGAGTTCTGTAGCAAAACGCTCTTCAAAATCGTCTGTTTGATTCTCTGTACCCAAAAACATACCTTGGAACATACGATACTTGCCACTAGTTGCTTCCTCGAGGGAAATTTCAGTCAGGTCTGAAAAGACTAGTTTAGCATCATTTTCAATGACTTGATTTGGTTTACCACCGAGGACAAAATAATGTTCCTCATCAAAAAGAGTCAACTGAACCTCACTTTTTTCTGCTAGATCATAGAGGTATTCGATGTCAGCTGGACTGAGTTCTTGCCAGTCGACTAGCCCCCAATCACTGGTCTGGTGAGTTGAGCAACCGTTGTTAACAATCACATACTCATTCTGGAGGTCAAGTCCCAGTTTTTGATAGTAGGGGAGAACACCGAAAAGCGGGCGACCTGTACAGAGAACCAGTTTGACACCTTTTTCAATGGCTTTGTGAATAGCAGTAATGTGAGCTTGTGGGATTTCCTTGGCTTCATTGAGGAGAGTTCCGTCCATATCCAAGGCTAGTAGTTTAATCATAAGACTTCCTTCTTTATCTTTTGGTATTATTATAGCATATTTTAGAGGAAAGGAGGAGGAATCTTCGGGCTAATTGATTTTACAGTTTAGGATGTTTGGAGAACATTTATTAGAAAAGGTTACACGTTATTCAATTAAGCAAATAATTATATTTAGCAAGCTGGTCAAAAAAACAGAGGATTTAAGACGAATAACACATTTTTCATCTTAAATCCTCTGTTTTCCTTAATTTTTCACAAATCAACTTGATTAGACGTGGGGTATGATTTATCTTCTAAATTTTCGTTTGATAATAGAGCGTTGGACTTTTAAAACAAGTAAGCTAAATCCGATTGCTGCAGCAAATGCAAGAGCAGGTGATAATTTTAATGCTAAAAAGATAAAACTAAAGATAGCAATACAGATACAAAAAACAGCGATATTAACAAAAAATAGGATTTCCTTGAGATTGGCATTAGATTGTGCTTCAGGTGTATAATCTTGATAGCGAGGAATCTGATGATTTAATTCTTCTTGATAGTCTACCTCATAGGATTGTAATTTTCTTACAGGCATTATTCTCTCCTTAACTGTACATACCTATTCTATCATTTTTTAATCGGATAATTATTACAGTAAGGTTACAAAAAGAATAAAGTCCTTTTTCATTTTCAAACTATTGTTCAGGACACGATAGTTTGAAAAATAATAGTACGCATAATATTAAGGTTGTTAAACACCTATTGAAAAATAGATTAGTAGAAATTGAAACAAGTTAGCGTCATCTTGTATTAGGTATATGTTACTAATTTAGTCAGTTTTATCTACAATCAAAAAAAGCTGTTCTTTGATTTTTATTGAGTATATAGACTGCAAATTACGCTTAAAAATGGTATAATGGTAAAGTTATATAGTCCCGATAAGATGGTAGAAATTTCTATTTTTTCTTTCGAGTCGCAACTCGTAGATGATAGGGATTTCTATCAGTACTTTGTAACTCTATAACACTATTTTTAAGGGGGGACATTTTTATGTCAGAACGTAAATTATTCACGTCTGAATCTGTATCTGAGGGGCACCCTGATAAGATTGCAGACCAAATTTCAGATGCGATTTTGGATGCTATTTTAGCTAAGGATTCAGAGGCGCACGTTGCTGCTGAGACAGCTGTATATACTGGTTCTGTCCATGTTTTTGGTGAAATTTCTACAAATGCCTATGTGGATATTAACCGTGTAGTTCGTGATACCATTGCAGAGATTGGCTATACCAATACAGAATATGGATTTTCTGCTGAGACAGTGGGAGTCCATCCGTCACTTGTTGAGCAGTCACCCGATATTGCCCAAGGTGTTAACGAAGCTTTGGAGGTTCGTGGGAATGCAGACCAAGATCCACTTGACTTGATTGGTGCTGGAGACCAAGGTCTCATGTTTGGATTTGCAGTGGATGAAACAGAAGAGCTCATGCCATTGCCAATTTCACTCAGCCATAAATTGGTTCGTCGTCTGGCAGAACTTCGTAAGACTGGTGAAATCAGCTATCTTCGCCCAGATGCCAAATCACAGGTTACGGTTGAGTACGATGAAAATGACCGTCCGGTACGTGTGGACACAGTCGTTATTTCAACTCAGCACGATCCAGAAGTCAGCAATGAACAAATTCACAATGATGTCATCAACAAGGTTATCAAAGAAGTTATTCCAGCCTCTTACTTGGATGAGCAAACAAAATTCTTCATCAATCCGACTGGTCGTTTTGTAATCGGTGGACCTCAAGGAGACTCAGGTTTGACTGGTCGTAAGATTATCGTAGATACGTATGGTGGCTACTCTCGTCACGGTGGTGGTGCCTTCTCTGGTAAGGATGCGACTAAGGTTGACCGTTCCGCTTCATATGCGGCTCGTTATATTGCTAAGAATATTGTTGCAGCAGGTCTGGCTAAGAAGGCAGAAGTGCAATTGGCCTATGCCATCGGCGTTGCGCAGCCTGTCTCTGTTCGTATCGATACCTTTGGTACAGGAACAGTAGCCGAAAGCAAGCTTGAAAAAGCAGCCCGTCAAATCTTTGACCTTCGCCCTGCAGAATTATCCAAATGCTGGACCTCAAGCGCCCGATTTACCGTCAAACAGCGGCTTATGGACACATGGGACGTACAGATATTGACCTTCCATGGGAACGTTTGGACAAGGTAGATGCTTTGAAAGAAGCAGTCAAATAAAATCTTGAGAGGGGGACTTCCCCTCTTTTTTACTGATAAAACATTTCACATACAAATATAAGACTATAATTAAGTTAGAAATGATAAAGCTAGAAAGAAGTTTACTGCATAAAATCTGTACAGTAAGATTAAAATCATGAAAAAGAAAACAATAGCAATTATACAATGTATTTTGTATCTCATAGCTTCTTATATAGCTCTTCAGTTGAGAAGTTTAGTGGGTAGTGGGTGAGTTCTTTATCATTTTCCTTATTCTGTTGACTATTTCATTCTGGTTTAGTATTTGGAAACTAGAAAAAGCACTAGCTAATAATTCACAATAGAAACTCCGAAGACTTAGATCTGTTTTGTTTGAGGTCTAAGTCTTTTTATCACTTTAAAAAAACTCCTATAACATCTTTCCGAAAAACTATAATTTTCTTGAAAAATATATGAGTCTATGCTATACTACTAGTAGACTTATTTATGGAGAAAATACATGAAACGTGAGATTTTACTGGAACGAATCGACAACCTAAAACAAATCATGCCCTGGTATGTTTTGGAATACTACCAATCTAAGCTTGCTGTGCCTTACAGTTTTACAACCTTGTACGAATACCTCAAGGAATACGATCGATTTTTCAGCTGGGTTTTGGAGTCTGGTATTTCAAACGCTAATAAAATATCTAATATTCCTTTATCTGTCTTGGAAAATATGTCTAAGAAAGATATGGAATCCTTTATCCTTTATCTACGAGAACGTCCTTTGCTGAATGCTAATACAACCAAGCAAGGAGTTTCTCAGACAACCATCAATCGGACCTTGTCAGCACTTTCTAGTCTTTATAAGTATTTGACTGAGGAAGTTGAAAACGATCAGGGAGAACCTTATTTCTATCGTAATGTAATGAAGAAAGTTTCAACTAAAAAAAAGAAAGAAACACTTGCTGCCAGAGCTGAAAACATCAAACAAAAACTCTTTCTTGGTGATGAAACAGAAGGTTTTCTTACTTATATTGACCAAGAGTACCCACAACAGCTCTCTAATCGAGCTCTCTCATCATTCAACAAAAATAAAGAACGTGATTTGGCCATCATTGCTCTTCTCTTGGCGTCTGGTGTCCGCTTATCTGAAGCTGTTAATCTGGATATAAGAGATCTCAATCTCAAGATGATGGTTATTGATGTCACTCGAAAAGGGGGAAAACGTGACTCGGTCAATGTCGCTGCCTTTGCCAAACCTTATCTAGAGAATTATCTAGCCATTCGTAATCAACGCTATAAGACAGAAAAAACAGATACAGCCCTTTTTTTGACTCTCTACAGAGGTGTTCCTAATCGTATCGATGCTTCCAGTGTTGAGAAAATGGTTGCCAAATACTCTGAAGACTTCAAAGTTCGTGTAACCCCCCACAAACTGCGCCATACCCTAGCAACTAGGCTCTATGATGCTACTAAATCGCAAGTTTTGGTCAGTCACCAGCTAGGTCACGCCAGTACACAAGTCACTGACCTCTATACCCATATCGTAAATGATGAACAAAAGAATGCTCTGGATAGCTTGTAAATTACATAAAATAAATTATGTAATAAACCAGAAAGGGATTCAATAAACTATTAATCTTATTTGATCAAATCACATGCAATATCTGACCTAGTAAATAGTTTTTAAAAGAATTTGAATTAAAAATTTATGTGACTACTAGCTTATCTTCCTTTGTAATATACTGGATATACAAATCACTTATAATTGGTATTCATCTCAAAAATAAGTGGATTCAACAAAAAAATAAATCAAATTGAGCACCTATAAAAAGCATGCTGTCTGCGATGGCCAATATTTTATCAGAAAATAAAATTTCTTTAAAAACAATCATTGACAGGGTTGGTCATTCCGACTCTGAGGTCACTACTTCCATCTACACCCACATCACAAAGAACATGAAAGATGAAGCAATTAATGTACTGGATAAAGTTATGAAAAAGATTTTTTTAAAAAAAGTTTTGCCCTTTTTTGCCCCCTAAATACAAAAAAATAGCCCTTCGGATAAAAATCCGAGGGGCTAGAAACGTTGTTAAATCAACGGCCGAACTTTTGAATTTCAAGGTTCGGGATAAAATAGTTCACTGAACTATTTTATTTTTTAAGGTTATCTTCCTATTATTAGATACTAAAAAATAGGCCTAAGCCTACTTAATATCTAACTTGATTTTCTCAAAAACTATTAAATTCAAATAAGTTGAGATAACTTAAAGGGTAACAAAAAGAAACTTAAAATGATGAGTTCAGCAGGCAAGGAACTAGCACGGTCAAACGTGCTTTTTTTATTACCTAATAATACTATCATACCACATCTAGAAAACACACTAAATTATTAGTAATCCCCCTCGGTTTGCAGTATAATGATGGAAAGGTGGGTTGATACTCACGGTTCACCAAAAAGACTGGTTTGGCGAGTTTATGGAGGAGGTATTTATATGGATAGATCACAAAAGACATGGGAAATTGATGGATATTTATGGTTAAATTGCCCTGTTTGCGGAACTGAAGTTATGGACTATGATATCTGTGACGTCTGTCGTTGGCAAAATACAGGTATTATAAATATAGACGGTGGTCCAAATAAGATGACTCTAGCTGAAGCCAAAGAAGCTTACGCAAGGAGAAAAATCGTAAAAATTCGAGAATTTGATACAGTGTTGTTAAAAAACGGTCAAACGGCGACAATTGTCGAAAAGTTAAGTGAAGATACTTTTATTGCTGACATAGGAGATTCCCCGAAAGACTGGGATACCATAACAATTACAATCAATGATATTGAAAAAGTAGTGTATTGAAATAGCTAATATATTTGTATAGTGTTGGGAGTAACCTTAAATGAATAAGACTATAAAAAAGAATATAATAATGATTGACGGATGGGAACATGTGCATTGCCCCGTATGTGGAAATTTAGTAGAAACTTATGATATTTGTGATGTTTGTCATTGGCAAAATACGGGAGCATTTAATATCGATGGCGGTCCTAATAAAATGACACTTGCGGAGGCTAAAGAAGCGTATGTTAAGGGAATTCCAATAATATAACAGACTATAGTACCACGAAAGGAGAGACTTATGGAACTTAAAGAATTTAATAACAAGGTTGTCAGAATCACCGATATTGATGGCCAAATATTTAAAGGTGTAGCTCTTTACGAAGACAAAGATGTCCACGATGAAGAATTTGATGGGTTATCCGTTAATTCTGGAACCAGATGGATTAAACTCTTTGAAAATGAAATCAAGGAAATTGAAATTACTGATAAAATCAACCAGTCAAAAAAACCTTAGATTCGTTTCTAAGGGCTTTTAATTAAGCCTAAGATATGTTTTGCTTATACACCACTAAAACACCGTCTCGATAGCTTTTAGCAAAATCTAGCAGTATCTCAGCTTACTTATACACTTCTAACTCTCCGTTCTGGTGGATTCTCGCAAAGTTTAAGATGGCTATCTGTTTGTATCGGTGGTAGCTAGTGGATTTTGTCCCAGCAATTTCTAAACATTCACTTACTGTTTTCTTTCTCATGTAGCAATAATGGATAATAAAGTATTTTCTGGCTCGTTTGTTCTCTATACTGTTGATGTCTTGGGCGAATATTTCCAACCCCTCACGGATTGCTTTTTCATGTTCACCACTCAAATTCCACTGATCAGGTAAGACAAGTTCCCAAGCCTCTTCATCTATCGTAACTTGGTTTTCACTTCCTGCCATCCTCTGGAAACGTAGAAAGTAAGTCATCCGCTCTCTGACGTTCATCATCGTTTTAAACTTATCCAGCTCCATTAATTCGCTCCTTTGTGATATAATAATATTTGAGATTATAGCTGAGGCGGAGCGCCTTGGCTTTTTTTCGTATTCTAAGGCTATTCCTTTGAATCTCATCTTCCCAGACGGATTCAACCATTGCGCTCATGGCCTCTATAAATTTATCATCCTTAACTGGAGTTTCTTGATGGATGTTACTCTTAATCACACTGATTTCTGCTCGCAACTTCTCGTCCAGCAACTCCAAATCACGAAAAGCGCTATTATTCATCCCATGCAAAGCAGAAAGAAAGGCATTGAAATTGCTAGGCTTCAATCCACTTTCGATAATTTCAGATTTAGCTTTATTTTTTAGCCATTCATACTCATTAAAAGCCTGCTCCCTTGACCACAAAGCACGGTTTGAAAACTCTTTTAATAACTCTCTGTACCTTGTATTAACCTTGTACTCTTTCAGCAACTTACTAGCCCTTGAATCTATCGTACTATCAGCCATCTTTTGGGCGTTGTATGCCTCTTTATATGCTTTTCTTTGAGATAGTCCAGCCACTAGTCCTTGGACAAATTTTTCTTGTCTTTGCGTTAACTTATCTGTCACATTAGTTCACCTCCTTAAGCGACAAAAAGGGAAAAACCTCCCCTTGTCTTAAGCGTTATCTTGCTCTTTCTCAGCTTTTAATACTGATTCTTCTACGTTGTAGTCAATGATTGCACCAATAGCATCACCATCTTCAATGTATTTAAAATTATAACGCTCGTACTCTGGATGTGCTTGCTGGTGCTCCTCCATTAGTTTAAAGAGTTCTACAATCGTTGGTACTGGTTCAATTTTGTGTCTAATTTGTCTCTTCATCTTTTAAAAATGTCCCTTCACATCGTTGTAAGTATTTCCGAAAGCTCGCACATAAACATCTCTTAAGAATGGTTCAACTGGATGGACTGGTTCGTATCTAACCCTTCCATCGGCTGGAGAGATAATAGATCCCCCTGTACTGAAAGTAAACTCTCTCTTACCTTTCCCAACTTTGTAAGCCATAGCATGGTAAAGGGCTTGAAGTTTATCTGAATCTGCTCTAAATTCGTCATCGATCTGGTCAATCTCTCGTAGCAAATCCACGGCTTTATCATAAAGCGCCTTATGCTTTTTGTCAACCGTTGAATCTAGTTCATCGATTTTTGCCTTAAAATCTTCAAGACTCATAAGTGTTTCATTGTGCAAGTCTTCCAGCTTTTTAGCATTCTTTTTTAATTTACTTTCAGCAATCCATAAATTATCCTTGGCATTGCGTAGCTTGTCTTTATCTACTTCATCAACCGCTTCATCGTGTTCACGTTGGGCGTTCGCTTGATCTTGAAGCAATTGTGTTTTTTCTCGTTCAGCCTCAGCAATCGCATTTTCATTCTGTGTGATCAATGCGTTTACTTCCTTAGTGATTTTATCTAGTGCTTTATCCATTTTTTGGGCTAGTTCTTGGCGTTTTTGCGCTTGTTCAATGTTGTTTGTGTTTTGTGTGTCTGCCATCTTATTTTTTCCTTTTCTATTGTTTGATTAAGTTTAGAGTGCTAGATCCAGTCACGGGGTCTCTATTGTAGTTCATCTGCTTACATCCTCTCCACTCTATTCCTCAACTTCTTCATCTATTGGATTTTCTTCATTCTTGAAAACTTCACAAATACGTTTAAAGTTGATATCTAGATTGTTATCTTCCAAATACTCAGCGATAAGCGTTCCGTTTTCCTTATATCTTAGTTTAATAGCTGGCACTAGATAAGTACCTCTCATAAATCCAAATAACGCTAGTCCTGCTATTTGTGCGTCTTCTAGGTCTCCAAATTCATAAGTAAATGTATGTTTTGGTGCTGTTTCTGAAAATGCTTTTAATGTCATGTTGTTTCCTCTTTCTGTTTTAAGGGTGTCACTAGTAGTTACACCATCGCAAGGGGGTCGGTACTATCTACCCCATTTTGTTTTAGTGTTTGTCATGTACTGCTTTTAGTTCATCAAGTTCTTCAAAGACCTGCTCAAACTTTTCCGCTATTTTAATCACGTTCACATTATTCACCGACGAATTATAGTTCGCATTCTCAATAAATCCATCTAACACCTCACTGATCCGCTCAACAGTTTCTTCTAGTCTAGTCACTCTTTGACAAATGTTCATTGCCATCTGGTTTGCTCCTTCATTTCATTTTCTATTTTATTTTAGGTTTCGGGCAAAGTGTAGCCATTTTTGACTATCTAGCGGCTACGCCTTCCGCCCTACAGCTCCAAGGGTTTAGGTCTTGTGTAGCCGTGTAGCCGTTTCATCTCAGAAAAAAATAATATATAACGCATTAGATATTTAATTAACTATACTTTTATAAAATATATATTTTGGCTACATTTATATTAAAAAGTCAGTAATATCAAGGGTTTAGGGGTGTAGCCATTTTTTTCGTCTTGTCTACACCTCTTTGAAACCCTTACAGTATCAAAGGTTTTCAGTGTAGCCGTTTTTTTATCTTTTGGCTACACTGTCTACACTTTATTTTTTTATTTTAGCAAATCCGCGCTTGACGCTTTTACCAAACCTTAAAGATTCTCTATATTCCCAGCCTTCTTTGTTTTGCATGATTTTCTTTACCTTATTTTTATCTTTGGGATTAGGGGAATTGTTCAAATAAACCTCAGAAAAGAATAAATTAACTACCACCTTATCCCTTTCCACCAGTTCCCCATACTTTTCAGTATCAAGATGAACCTCTACGCCATTAGTGCCCATATGGTAGCCGTGGTTCATCATGTCATGAATATAGTAGTGTCTTGTACTGTCTGTTGTTGGGAATTGATACATATTTTTAGGGTAGGGAGTTTCTAAATAACGCTCAACATCCTCAAGGATTTCATCTACAAACTTGTAACGGCTTCTAACCTCGTTTACTAGCTTTTCTTGCTCGTCTGTCAAGGTCAAAGATTTATTAGACTTCCAAGCTACCACCATAGCACCCCAAAAGGCTCTACGGTCTTTTTCCGTCCACTTCCTGCCCTTATAAGCGGTGTCCTTGTAGACTTCTGCAACCAGAAAGCGCCTTTCTCCTGTCAAGTCATTTAAATAATCATGGTCATTGGTTGCCCTCACGATAATAAAACTCTTAGGCAATCGTCTGTCACTTGAAGCGTAAGGCGGTCTAAACTCTAGCTTGGTTTCTGTGATAAATTTCTTCAATTCTGAAAAACTAGCCTTTTTACTGGCCACCATCTCATCATCAAATACACACCAGTTTCTCACCATTCTAGCCTTGTCGTCTTTGTCTGTGAAGGTCTCAACGGTTGTAAAATACTTATGAGTGAATAGCCCCTCAAAAAATTGGGTCTTCCCCACTCCCTGCCTTCCAGTCAAGTCCAGCACAAAGTCAAACTTGATAGAGGGGTCAAATACCTTGGCAACTGCTCCACGGAAAAACAAGTCCACGATAATACGGTTATATTCATCATCCTTGATATTGAGATAATGCCTTAAAATATCAAAGGGATCACGCTGATTCACTAACTCTTTATACTCGTTTTCGCATGATTCCAGATAGTCTTTTAAGGGGTTGTAGCTATGCTCTCCAGCCACCACCTCCAGAATATCTGCTATATCAGACTTTTTATAGTCCAGCTTGTACTTGGTAGCAATATAAGCCCTAATCTCTCTGATAATCAGGTCATCGATTGCACCGCTCAAGGTTCTACCGTTTAGCTTCATTGGTCTAGTCACGTCGATTTCATAAGTGAAGACGTTGTACTGTATAGCCCCTTTTAGCTTGCTATCTCCATTTAAAATCTTCTTGAGATTGTCCAAGGTGATTACAAAGCCTTTTCCTTTTGTTTTAGGAGTTAAATCTAGGCTATTGTGTTCCTCGTTGGTCTCCCTTGCTTGAGTCAAGTCCACCACTTCAGGCGGTACTTTCTGCTTATCTTCTTCAATGATTTTTTTTACAATTTCATTGCTACTCAAAAGCCACCTCCTTATAAAATATTCTTGCTACTTCTAAAAAATAGCTTGCTAGGTCTTTCCGCTTGACGATTGCAGAAAACAAATCCACCAGCTGATTAAAACTATAGCCATTCACAAATAGCAGTCGGACAAAGAGTGAAGTCTCATATCTGGTATAAATGCCATTACAAATCAGGTCGAAAATCCAACCTTTTAACTCCACTCCAAGCCCCTGCCGTTGCTCGGTCAATTTGTTTACCTCTAAATCTTTCAGGATCGTCAGCAAGTCAGGGCTGGCCATAGCAATATCCAAATTTCTGACCAATCCCCAGCCCTCTACTACCTCATTTTCGTCTTTAATAGACACATATAAACCTTTGTATTGAAAACCCGTCAAAGCCTCATCTACAGGCTCATAATAGGTAAATTTGTAGTGTTCCCCATTCTTCCATACTTGAGTAGGATTTGACTTGAGAAAGCCAAATAGAGGCATTTTCTCAACTGATATAGTCAACTCTATTATTCTCATTACACCTCCTAATCTACTGCAAGAAAATTGTAAACATCACTCTTGCGGTAATAAACTTTCTTACTGCTTTCAAATGGTGAACGTAGCGGTTTCAAACCTTATTTTTCCCAATTATTTAACGTAGTTCCACTAATACCAAGTTTTTTGAGTAAGTCAGGCCTAGAAATCAAGTCCCAGTTATCATCACGTTGCTTTTCAAGTTCCATCCTTTTAGCTAAGTGATTTCCCACTTTCTCCAGTAATTCAAGTTCTGCTTCTCTTGATAATAGTTGCATATTACACCCCTTTCTAATTATGAATCTTACCTGCAAGCTGGATATAACGCCCGTAGTAAGGGTTTAAATCCTCGCTAGGTGTTTCTATCGTCTGTTGGTTTTCTCGCTCAAATTGTGCGCTTTTTTTGCGGTCTCGGTGGTTTAGATAGACCAGTAAGGCAATCAGTACCACGGAAAAGATAAGTGCCTGTGTGTTGGTTAAATCTAGTTCGTTCATGTTATGCCCTCGCCTTATAGTTCTTGATAAATTCCGCTTGTTTAGGTTGTTCCATATACAGCAAGTCGTCTTCGGCTTGTGCCATTTCTTTAATATCTTTAGTCATGGTATGCCTCCAGCTCTTTAGCGTCGTCATTGTTCAAAAGCAAAAAGGCTATTTCATTTAGACGATCGTATAGCTTTTCATTCTGGGCGTATGCTGTATCAGTGTATTTTTTAGCAAGCCATAAGAATGTGGTTGTATCTTTCTGTAGTGCAAACTCAAGCCCTTCAAGAGCTAGGTTATTCATTTCTAAAACATTCATGATGTCGGTTAATTCGTTCCCTAATTCTGCTAGTTTCTTAGCCGATAATAGAACTTGTTGGCTTGATGTTGCTTTTTTTGTTGTCATGTTTTTTACCTCTTTTTCTATCTTTTTATACTTGCCACGATGGCTTTTAATGCTTTTTTTCCTGTTACATACCTCACGCTCAGAAGTTTGCCGACCGAGAGCGTGGGGATTTTGAATGGTTGTTTCTTATACAGTTTTTCTTGCCACTAGCCTCACGCTCAGACTCGCCAAAGTTTTGAGAGCGTGAGAAAGTACCAGTTTTAAGAGTTGGCGCTCTATGCTTTTTAAAATCTTTTCTAATTGCTTGCCTGCCATTAGTTGTTATTGATTGAATAGTTGATTTCTGTTATAATTGAGATATAGAAAAATATCTATACTCTTGATCCAGTCGCTTGCTCTCCTCGACCAAAATTTGAGCAAGTGACTTTTTTTGTTGTCGTTTTTAATCTTCATGTCTAGGTTTTCTATAAATCAGTTGGCGACTTTCCACTAACTCAGAGATAAAAGCTAGGTTATTGGCCGTATTTTCTATCAAGTCGTCAAGCACACCTTTGTTTTCAGGTAATGCCATAGCTTCAGCCACACTCACGGCATTATCTAGCCATGTTTTAAATTCTTTAAAGTTCATTTCTTTGCCCCTTTTTTGTTGTTTCAAATTCCCAAAAAAATCCATAACCTCTTTAACAGTAAAAACTCCTGGTTTTGGTTCCAAATCATCTTCCAATACTTTAAAATGTAAGAATGGTTTTGTTTCGTAGCTTTCGCCTTTTTCGTAAAGTGATTTAATACGGTCAAATAGTTTTGTCAATGCAACATCACTGGTGTACTCAACAATGATTTCACCGTGTCCATTGTAATTTGTCTCTTCAACGTCGGTGATCATACGAATTTCTTCGCCCAATGCTCTAGCGATACCGTGGTTAGTTGTTTGTGCTTGATATACTTGTGTGTTGTTCATGTTGTTTTCTCCTTTATGTTCTAGGTCGGATATTTCTTCCGAGCAGGTCAATCCCCAGTGGTAAAGCACCACATGAGAAACTTGTAAATGTATTGAAGTATTGCGATTGGGTCGCTCCTTTCTAATCTTTCGTATCTAGAAATTCATCCAGCGTAACTCCCAAGTAACTAGATACTTTTTTCAATGTATCAAGACTTGGATTCTTTGCACGTTCATAGTACAAAGCCGTTAAAGTGCTTTTTGATAGCCCTGTTTCTCTTGCAACATCTGCCACCTTCAAGCGCTTCTTTGCTAAAATAACACGCATATTATTTTTCAAATACCTTACCCCTTTCCATTATCTTTAAAATCGACCTCCAGTAGAATAGATTGAAAAGTGTTGCTCTGGAGATTGGTGTAATTTTTGTTCAACTTTAGTTGACAAACTCATTATATTGCAATTATTGTGCAATGTCAAGAGAATTATTAAAAAAATAATTGCACTTTTTTTGCACCCTTTGAAATTAATCGTGATATAATACATTTGAAAGGTGTTTATATAAATGAATAGATTGAAAGAACTAAGACAAGAAAAAAAGCTAACTCAGCAAGAGTTAGCGAATGAAATAGGGGTCACAAAAACGAACTTATATATATTGGGAAAAAGGTGAGCGCCAAATAAAAACAGACAAAGCGAAACAACTAGCTGATTTTTTTGGCGTACCTGTTGGATACCTGCTAGGCTATAGTTCTATTCCTCCGCTCTTAGAAAACCAATTGTCCGAGGAGGAAAAAGAAGAGTTAAGAAAAAACCCGCAATTGGCAAATGAATTATCAGACTTGGCTTGGCAAAAGTATACAGTAAAAATGAACGCCATCGAAAACAAGAAACACAAACCTGCTAGTATTACAGAAATACAGAATCGACTTAATAGCCGATACGGAACGAACGTTCATGGAGATTCTGCATTTCTCGCATTTTCAGTTGGTGCTGGGGATCACGATTATGAATTTCTACGTTGGTTTGACGGGTTACTTGATATTGATTCGATTGACGGAACTAATACCGCTGATCTGCTTTATAAATACATTATCTTAGATGATGATAGCAAACGGATAATAACCGAACTTATTGAAAAAAATTACCACAAATAAAAAGCTGATTCTATTCTAGTAACAAATCACAACGATGATGAAACAAATTAAACTAAAAATTTTTAATCTATTTGAGAAATTATCAGTATATAAAAAAAGGAGATTATCTATGAAAAAAACTACTAACAACATCAGCTATCTTGCTTAGTGCTACAGTTCTAGTAGCATGTTCTAACAACCAATCGGCTGCCAAAGATGGCTCGGAGAAACCAAAAACCGAGCAAACTAAAGCAAATGACAAACCTGCTTCTAAAAAGGCTACTAGCTTAGACGATTTTAAAAAAGCGCTAGAAAGTAATGGCTTCACAATCAAAGAGGAAATCTCAAAAGAAGCTAGTCTTATTCAAGCCGAATCAGGGAAAGGTTTCATCTTAGAAGATGATACTGCTGTAGAGGTTTACGAATATTACGATAAAAACCCAATGTTTGAAGAAGCTAAGAAAGAAAAAGAGTTGATTGGACACCCTGCTTATATCTACGGGAATTATGTTATTTTAGTGCTTAATGCTACAGACTCAAAAGATAAGATTTTAGATAGTTTCAAAGGATTTGAATAAATAAAAAAATCCCCACACTCTCAAAGTTTGGCCAGTCTGAGCGTGTATAGAGGGAAATAAAAAGAAAGTAGATAATTACAATGGAATTAAAAAGAAATTATAGAAAATATAAAAAAAGAAATCCCTGTTTTAGATTCTTCTAGTGATTATTGGCTAGTGCGTGCTAACTCTGGAGAATATTATACGGATTTTTAATCTAAATGGCTATATAGGTATTGGATGGAATGAGATTACCCTTGAAGATATTAGACGAGCAGATAATAACTCCAATGTATTAAAAGAAATTTTAAAAGAAAAACTAACATTTCAAGATGACTTAGAACCATCTGAAAACAAATATGGTATCACTGCAGGCCAACTGCTTCGCTTTGTAAATAACATTAAGAAAAACGATATAGTTGTTGTCCCATCTGAAGGATCTGAACGATTTTTAGTCGGTAAAGTTATTGGACCACTTTACGAACTCGATCAATATGAGCTTGAACAATACAAAAGTGAAGAGTTGACGCATAGTAGATCTGACTTTGCAAAAAGGTGGAAAGTCCATTGGTTAGGATGGTTTAATCGTTCCGATGCAGACAGCGCATTGTATAAAATGATTTATTCTCATGCAACACTATCAAATATAAATGATTATAAACCGTTCATTAACCGCGCACTTTTCCCTTGCTATATTGAAGACGAAAAACTATATATTAGCTACCATGTAACAGAAGAAAAAGATATTCAAGGGGTTTATTTGGGTCAATTTGTTTATCAATATTCTCTATTAACAAGGTTGCTTTTCCCTGAAACACGAGTAGATTCAAAAATAAATGTACAGTCCGAGGGTATTATAGAACTTATTACGCATACTGTAAACTATGGACTTATAATTTCAATGATACTTGGTGGAGCAATTGTTCTGACAAGTGGGGGGAAACTAAAGGTTATGGGATTAGAACTTGAAGTCCCGGGATTAATAAATACGTATCAAGACTATCAAAAAAACAAACTCGACCGGATTAAGCAAGCAAAAGAACTAGCTGATGAACTCGGTGTACCAATATCTGAATTAGGAATTCGTATTCCGAGAAAACTAACAGCTGCTATAGAAAACAAATCAGTTGTACAACAGACTACTAGTAATCCACCAGGTAAGTTTGAGGAATAAAAAAAGTCTAACATCAGTTAGACTCGAAAGAAATAAATTTTTTTAATAAAAAAATGTGACAAGTGTAGTTATCGCTATTGAAAGATAGCTATTTGTGATGTAAATCGTAGTTATTGAGAAAAAAATCTTGAAAAATTAAGAGAAATATAAATGTCGATACAATAAAATTTTTTTAACTCTTTTTTTAACATATTTTTTTCTCCTCTCTTTTTAAATAATTATAACATAAACAAGTAAAAAACAACTGTTTCCAAAAATGAAATAGTTGACAATAATAAAAAAATAAATTTAACAAAAAAACTTGACAAAAAAAGTTAAAAAAAGCAGTACACTGATAATGTCAAAAGCCTTGTTCGTCAAGGATACGATATTTACTTATAAAGCCTTGTTCGTCAAGGACAAAACGGTCTGGTGTACTTCTAAGAGGTACACCTTATTTTATTATCTGGAGCATTATATGAAATTTCAACAAGGCGAAGTTTATCTAATCAACTTCCCACAAAAAGGTGGGAATGAATTTTACGGAAAACACTACGCTATCATCTTAACAATTCCTGACAAAGCTGATGGAACACTCCTAGTAGCACCTTTAACTGGTAAAAAATCAGGAAAGAAATATCGTGGTGGTATCACGATTGAAAATAGTAAATATCAAAACACTCCTTCCAAGCCAAAAGCCTATGCTTATGTCCGAAAAATCCAAGAAATAGACAAACGGAAAATCGTCTATAAAACAAAGAAAAAAAGACTGATAGTGATGGACAAGTAATGCTAGATGCGACGGGAAAAAGAGTTATATGATAAAGTTTATAGACCAGCTTATAAGCTAGATACAAACGACCATAAAAAAACTATTAGACAAGATAAAAAGAAGTTCTTGGACTAGATTTATATTAAATAAAAAAATTGACTTTTTTTAAAAAATTAGGGTTAGAATTAAATCATAAAGTCGCTTGACGACAAAATAGATGATACTGTCCCAAGAGGACATCTCTAGCCCTGCTCTTATGAGTTGGGCTTTTAGTTTATTAAAAATCCCTGGAACCTCATCCCTAATATTTTTCTTTTAGGGTAGCCGAAAAAGTCCGATTATACCAACAAAGGCGCGTGGATTCTCGGGCTTCCTCAAGCTTCAAGCCTATATAAGCCCCATATCCGCATTTTTTCATGCTCTGGCATTATTTATCGTCTGACTGCTTAAAATCGAAAATAAGGGGTTTCTCGTAGCCCCTCGCATGGTATAAACTCAAAATCTTTTCTAATTGCTTGCCTGCTGATGGAAAAGGAGTAAACCATGAATATTACAGAATACAAAAAGAAAAACGGATTTATCGTATATCGAGCAAGCGTGTATCTTGGAGTTGATAAACTTACAGGGAAAAAGGCTAGAACTACTGTTACGGCCAACACTAAAAAGGGGATTAAAATCAAAGCAAGAGAGGCTGTCAATGCTTTTGCTTCAAACGGCTATACAGTTAAAGATAAACCAACAATCACAACATACGAAGAATTGGTAAAAGTTTGGTGGGATAGTTACAAGAATACAGTTAAGCCCAATACTCGTCAATCTATGAATGGATTGGTTAGAGTGCATTTATTGCCTGTATTTAGCGATTACAAGCTAGATAAGCTGACCACGCCTATTCTTCAACAGCAAGTAAATAAATGGGCTGACAAGGCCAATAAAGGCGAAAAAGGGGCGTTTGCTAACTACTCCTTACTCCATAACATGAATAAGCGTATTTTGAAGTATGGCGTAGCTATCCAGGTAATACAATACAATCCAGCTAACGATGTCATCGTTCCACGCAAACAGCAAAAAGAAAAGTCTACTGTAAAATACTTAGACAACAAAGAATTAAAACAGTTTCTGAATTATTTAGATACTCTGGATCAATCAAATTATGAAAACCTATTTGATGTTGTCCTGTATAAAACTTTATTGGCAACTGGTTGCCGTATCGGTGAAGCCTTAGCCCTTGAGTGGTCTGATATTGATCTAGAAAGCGGTGTTATCAGTATCACTAAAACACTAAACCGCTATCAAGAAATAAATTCGCCTAAATCAAGCGCTGGTTATCGTGATATACCAATAGACAAAGCCACCCTGCTTTTACTTAAACAGTACAAGAATCGTCAACAAATTCAGTCTTGGAAATTAGGCCGAACTGAAACAGTTGTATTCTCAGTTTTTACAGAAAAATATGCTTATGCTTGCAACCTACGCAAACGTCTAAATAAGCATTTTGAGAACGCTGGTGTAACGAATGTATCATTCCACGGTTTCCGCCATACACATACCACTATGATGTTGTACGCTCAGACTAGCCCTAAAGATGTCCAATATAGATTGGGACACTCTAACTTATTAGTGACTGAAAATGTTTACTGGCATACAAACCAAGAGAATGCAAAAAAAGCTGTCTCAAATTATGAAACAGCCATCAATAATTTATGGCTCTTTGTCAACTGTAGTGGGTTGATGAAAAGCTAAGCTCGAGAAAGGACAAATTTCGTCCTTTCTTTTTTGATGTTCAGAGAGATAAAAATCCTTTTTTTGAAGTTTTCAAAGTTCCGAAATCCAAAGGCATTGCGCTTGATAAGTTTGATGAGATTATTGGTGGCTTCCAGTTTGGCGTTGGAATAGGGTAGTTGAAGGGCGTTGGCAATTTTCTCTTTATCCTTGAGGAAGGTTTTAAAGACAGTCTGAAAAAGAGGATGAACCAGCTTAAGATTGTCCTCAATAAGTCCGAAATTTGTCTGCCTCCTTGTTCTGAAAGTGAAAAAGCAAGAGTTGATAGAGATGGTAGTGGTGTTTCAAGTCCTCTGAATAGCTCAAAAAGCTTGTCTAAAAATCTCTTTATTCGTCAAGTGCATGCGAAAAAGTAGGGCGATAAAAAAACGTTTATCGCTGAGTTTACGACTATCCTGTTGAATGAGCTTCCAGTAACGCTTGATATCCTTGTATTCATGGGATTTTCGATGAAACTGATTCATGATTTGGACACGCACGACTCATAGCACGGCTCATGTGTTGGACAATATGGAAACGATCCAACACGATTTTAGCGTTTGGAAAAAAAGCTGTTTAGCTAAGGCATAGTAGGGACTAAACATATCCATAGTAATGATTTTTCACCTGACATCGGACTGCTCTATCGTAACGAAGAAAGTGATTTCGGATGACAGCCTGTGTTCTGCCTTCAAGAACAGTGATAATGTTGAGCTTGTCAAAAATCTTGTGCAATAAAGCTCATCTTTCCCTTTGTAAAAGCGTACTCGTCCCAGGACATAATCTCAGGGAGGTAAGAAAAATCAGACTTAAAACGGAAGTCATTGAGCTTACGAATGACAGTTGAAGTTGAAATAGCCAGCTGATGAGCAATATCGGTCATAGAAGTCTTTTTCAATCAGCTTTTTGCGCAATCTTTTGGTTGATGATACGAGGAATTTGATGATTCTTCTTGACGAGAGAGGTTTCGGCGACCATCATTTTCGAGCAATGATAGCACTTGAATCGACGCTTTTTCAGGAGGATTCTAGTAGGCATACCAGTCGTTTCGAGGTAAGGAATTTTCGACGGTTTTTGAAAGTCATATTTCTTCATTTGATGTCCACAATCAGGACAAGATGGGGCATTGTAATCCAGTTTAGCGATGATTTCCTTAAGTGTATCCTTATTGATGATGTCTAGAATCTGGATATTTGGGTCTTTGATATCGAGTAGTTTTGTGATAAAATGTAATTGTTCCATATGAATCTTTCTAATGAGTTGTTTAGTCGCTTTTCATTATAGGTCATATGGGACTTTTTTTCTACACAAAAATAGGCTCCATAAGATTCATAGGGGATTTACCCACTACAAATATTATAGAGGCTAATTTATAAAGGGTGTCACGTTTAGTGACTACCCTCTTACTATACCTAAAATCAGTTAAGGGTAACTAAAAGGGTAGTAAAATTAGAAAAAGCACTAAGGGAAAGCGCCCCAAAGTGCTTAGTTTAAAGGCTTGACGCCCTCTAATCTAGAAATTAGATTATTTTTTCAAGTTGTAGAATGATTTCAATCCACGGTATTCAGCTACTTCACCAAGTTGGTCTTCGATGCGAAGCAATTGGTTGTATTTAGCGATACGGTCTGTACGTGAAAGTGAACCAGTCTTGATTTGTCCTGCGTTAGTTGCAACTGCGATGTCAGCGATTGTTGAATCTTCAGTTTCACCTGAACGGTGTGATACAACGGCAGTGTAACCAGCTTCTTTCGCCATTTCGATAGCGTCGAATGTTTCAGTAAGAGTACCGATTTGGTTAACTTTGATAAGGATTGAGTTAGCAGCACCTTCTGCAATACCTTTTTCAAGGTAAGAAGTGTTTGTTACGAAGAAGTCGTCACCAACCAATTGAACTTTACCACCAAGACGTTCAGTAAGAGCTTTCCAACCGTCCCAGTCATTTTCATCCATACCATCTTCGATAGTGATGATTGGGTATTTGTTTACCAATTCTTCAAGGTAGTCGATTTGTTCTGCAGCAGTACGTACAGCTGCTCCTTCACCTTCGAATTTAGTGTAGTCGTAAACTTTACGTTCTTTATCGTAGAATTCTGATGAAGCACAGTCAAATCCGATAAATACGTCTTTACCAGGAACATATCCAGCAGCTTCGATAGCAGCAAGGATAGTTTCAACTCCGTCTTCAGTTCCTTCAAAACGAGGAGCGAATCCACCTTCGTCACCTACGGCTGTTTCCAAACCACGAGATTTAAGGATTTTCTTAAGAGCATGGAAGATTTCAGCACCCCAACGAAGAGCTTCTTTGAATGATGGCGCACCAGCAGGTACGATCATGAATTCTTGGAAAGCGATTGGAGCGTCAGAGTGAGAACCACCGTTGATGATATTCATCATTGGAGTTGGAAGAACTTTAGTGTTGAATCCACCTAGGTAGCTGTAAAGTGGGATTTCAAGGTAGTCAGCAGCAGCACGAGCTACAGCGATAGACACACCAAGGATTGCGTTTGCACCCAATTTACCTTTGTTAGGAGTACCGTCAAGAGCGATCATAGCACGGTCGATAGCTTGTTGATCACGTACATCGTAGCCGATGATAGCTTCAGCAATGATGTTGTTTACGTTGTCAACAGCTTTTTGTGTACCAAGACCACCGTAACGAGATTTGTCACCGTCGCGAAGTTCAACTGCTTCGTGTTCACCAGTAGAAGCTCCTGATGGAACCATACCACGTCCGAAAGCACCTGATTCAGTGTAAACTTCTACTTCAAGTGTTGGGTTACCGCGTGAGTCTAGGACTTCGCGAGCGTAAACATCAGTAATAATTGACATTTTTTACTCTCCTTATGAGTTAAATTTTTTACACCTCTATAATACCTTAAAAACCCTCCTTTTTCAAGAAAAAACGTTATCTTTGTGCAAATTTTCCTTAACTTTATAAAGTAATCGCTTTCTTTTGTCTGTTTTATTCTAACTTTTATGATATACTGTTTTCATGACAGATTTATCAAAACAATTACTTGAGAAAGCTCATGGTGGAGCAAAACTAAATCCAGATGAGCAAAGACGCTATCTTGGTACTTTTGAGGAAAGAGTTCTTGGATATGCAGATATTGATACAGCAAATAGCCCTCAGCTAGAAAAAGGCTTTTTATCTATTTTAGAAAACCTTCAGGAAAAAGCGGAGCCACTATTTGTGAAGATTTCACCAACTATCGAATTTGACAAGCAAGTTTTCTACTTAAAAGAAGCAAAAGAAACTGATAATCAAGCTACCATTGTATCTGAAGAGCATACTTCTTCTCCTTTTGGCCTGATTATCCACACCAATGCACCAGTTCAAGTAGAAGAAAAGAACCTTCGACTTGCTTTTGCAAAACTTTGGGAAGTTAAAAAGGAAGAACCATCCAAAACATCCTTATGGAAAAAATGGTTTGGCTAAATCTTGCGCATAGTTTAATAAGTGCCCGATATTGGCTGCCGTGCGCTCCAAATAGAGACTGGCATTTTTCAAACTATCTTCTAGAGGTTCACTTTTCTCCAAAATTGAAAAAGCCACTTGGATATTCTCAAATGGTAGGGAAGGTAAATCCTCAGCAAGACTACCACAAATAGCAATGACAGGAACTCCGACAGGGGTTCTTTTTGCAACACCTATCGGCGCTTTCCCAGCAAAGCTTTGACTGTCCAGTCTACCTTCGCCAACGATAACCAAGTCAGCATCTGCAACTTTCTTATCAAAATTAATCAAATCTAAACAGGTATCAATTCCAGATACGATATTTGCCTGAGCAAAGGCACACAAACCGCCAGCAAGACCTCCACCAGCTCCTGCTCCTTTAATTTCCAATGTTACAGGTGAGGCTTTTTCATAAAAATCTTGGATCGCCTGATCTACGACTGCAAACATAGTAGGATCTAAACCTTTTTGTTTGCCAAAAGTATAAGTCGCACCTTGATGACCACATAAGAGACTCACGACATCTGCTAAAATACGAATTTGAACATCTTCAGGAATTTCATAGTGATTTTCTGTTGACATAGAAGTTAAGTTTAATAAGGATTGACCGCAAGCCGGCAAGACATTTCCATCCCTATCATAAAATCGATAACCTAAACCAGCAGCGATCCCAATTCCTCCGTCATTACTGGCCGTGCCACCAACACCGATATAGATATCTTTAATCCCTTGAGCAATGAGATGACGAATCAATTCTCCAATACCACAAGTTTGGATTTGAAGTGGATTTCGTTTCTCTAGCGGAATTTTTCCAAGGCCAACTAAATCAGCAACTTCAAATAGTGCCAGTCCCCCTTTTTGAAAATAGCGCATGTCTTCTTTTGGTCCAAAAGGTCCTGTCACTTGGATCCATTTTTCTTCTAGGTCAAGAGAATGTCGAATGGAATCTACTGTACCTTCTCCCCCATCACCAACAGGGCAGAGGAGACATTCTACATCTGCTATCGATTGTTGGAAGCCTCTTTTTATTGCTTCAGCTACTTCTTTAGCGTTCAAGCTTTCCTTAAACGAATCTGGTGAAATTACAATCTTCATATTTTCCCTCATTCTAAACAGGCAATCAAAGGCAGAACTTCTAAAAAATCCCTCTTGTCAACATGATGTGGTATTTCTTTTTTGAGTACTTCTTTGGCACAAAAAGCAATTCCCAGTCCTGCTGACTTCAACATTAATAAATCATTGGCCCCATCACCGATTGCAATCGTTCTTTCTTTAGGAAGTTTTAGTTCCTTTCTCGATTGTTCCAGAGTCTCTTTTTTGACCTGGGGACTGATAATTTGTCCAACTAATTTTCCTGTTAACAGACCGTCTTTGACTTCAAGTTGGTTGGCAGAGAAATAGGCAATGTCGAGGGATTTTGCTAATCTCTCAACTATTGGAGTAAAACCACCGGACACCAGACCAACTATGATGCCGTTCCTTTGGAGAATAGAGATAAATTTCTGTGCATTTGGCGTTAGTTGAATAGACTTGAAGACTTTATCAAAGACCGAAATAGGAAGGCCTTCCAACAAGGAAACTCTGTCTCGTAAACTTCTTTCAAAATCTAGCTCTCCTCGCATTGCCTGACTTGTAAGCTGCGCAATTTCCTCCTCACAACCTGCCTCTCTTCCCAAAAGGTCAATCACTTCTTCTAGAATTAAGGTGCCGTCAACGTCCATGACACACAAGCCTTTTACTTGAGACATAAATTCTCCTCTCTAAACAGCCCAAAAATCGTATGAAATCATCATACGATTTTATCTATTAATTAACTAAACTATGGTACAAGTCTAGATATGACTTGCAAGCTGTATCCCATGAGAAATCACACTCCATAGCTTGTTTTTGTAGATTTCTCCAAACATCAGGATGGTTTCTATACAAGTCCAAAGCTGTTTGGAAAGTCCAATTTAACCAGTAAGGAGATAGATTGTCAAAGCTAAAACCAGTACCGCTTCCTTCGATTGGATTGAAAGCGCGAACGGTATCTCGCAATCCTCCAACTTCATGGACCAATGGCAAGGTTCCGTAACGCATAGCCATCATTTGAGACAAGCCACATGGTTCAAAACGACTTGGCATGAGGAAGAGGTCACAAGCAGCGTAGATTTCTTGAGCTAGTTTGACATCAAAAGTGATATTTGCTGATAGCTTGTCTGGATAGATTTGAGCAAACCATGAGAAAGCTCCTTCAAATGCTGGATCGCCAGTTCCCAAAAGAACAATCTGAACATCATTTTGCAAGATATGGTGAAGACTTTCGACCACCACATCAAAACCTTTTTGACGTGTCAAACGAGAAACAATTCCCACCAGTGGAACGTCGGCTCTAACTGGCAAGCCAACTCTTTCTTGCAATTTTGCCTTATTCTGGGCTTTTCCAGACAAATCTTCCTGATTAAAATGATAGTCTAAAAGAGCATCCGTCTGAGGATTATACAGGTCAGCATCAATCCCATTCACGATACCAGATACTTTACCTGATTCCATTCGAAGAATTTGATCCAAGTTACATCCGAACTGACTGGTCATAATTTCATGAGCATAACTAGGTGAAACGGTTGAAACACGGTCAGCATAAAGAATACCAGCCTTCATCCAGTTCAGACAGTTGTTCCATCGAAGGGTGCCGTCAGCATAACGTTCAAAGCCGACTCCAAACAAATCCCATAACATTCCTTCTGAAAATTGTCCTTGGAATTCCAAATTATGAATGGTTAAAACAGTTTTTATTCCTTGATAGGCTTGAATCCAACGGTATTTTTCCTTTAACAAGAAAGGAATCATAGCTGTATGGTAGTCATGAACATGGAGAAGGTCAGGAATAAAGTCAATCCTTTCCATAGCCTCAATGGCAGCAAGTTGGAAAAAGGCAAAGCGTTCTCCGTCATCAAAATCACCGTAAACATGACCACGGAAAAAATAATATTGATTGTCAATAAAGTAGAAGGTCACACCGTTTAAGACTGTTTTCTTAATTCCACAATACTGTCTGCGCCAACCGACACTTACCTCAAAATGGAGAACATCTTCAATTTGATTTCCAAATTTAGCCTCTACCATGTCATAGTAGGGTAAAATTACTGCAACTTCATGTCCCGCTTTTACTAGTGATTTTGGAAGAGCGCCAATAACGTCTCCCAAACCACCTGTTTTTGAAAAGGGTGCACCCTCTGCTGCTACAAATAAAATTTTCATGAATGAATATCCTCTGTTACTTTGCTACCTTTCTTAACGACAACTGGATGTTCTGCAGTTCCTCGAATCACAACACCTGGCTCAACTTCAACACCTTTGTCCAAGATAGCATATTCGACCTGAGCCCCTTCTCCAATAACAACACGAGGGAAGAGCAGGCTATCTTTAACCAAGCTATCCTTGTGGACATGAATATTACGTGATAGAACAGAATTAGCCACTTGACCTTCAATGATACTACCGGAAGCAAACTGAGAAGTACTTACCTTAGATGTATTGGCATAGTAAGTTGGCTCTTCGTTTTTGACCTTTGTATAAATCTTTTGATTTGGTGAGAAGAGAGAGTAGAATTTTTGTGATTCAAGCATATCTTTGTTAGCTTGATAATAAGACTCTACAGAGTGAATATTTGCCAGATAACCTGTGTACTCGTAGGCAAAAGCCCCTTCTTTTGCAGCCAAATCCCGTAAAACATAGCGCAACTTCTCTGGATGTTCTTTCTTAGCTTCTTCTTCTAAGCGTTCAATCAACCAAGGTGTATCAACGACAAAGATATCTGTAGACATGTTATAGATTTGATCTGGTAACTTGCTATCAAAGAGTTTATGAGAACGAACATGGTCTGTTTCATCCACTTCCAAGATTGCATTTACTTCTGAAATGTCTTTCTTAGCTAGCTTTTTATAAACTACAGTGATAGGCCCTTTTGTTGTACTATGTAGATGGAAACTTGGTTCAAATCAATGTTAATCAGAACATCACAGTTGAGGGCAACCGTTTGGTTTGAGCCAGAACGTTTCAAATAAGTAAGAAGCTGTTGGTAGTATTCTTTTCCAACTGTACTACTCTCAACGCGTGTATTATAAATCCCTAGATAATAGTGGCTAAGAAGAGTTGACAATCCCCACTCACGCCCTGAACGGATATGGTCAAAGACTGAGCTGATATTATCCTGCTGGAAAATACCAAAGACACTACGAACACCTGCATTAGCAAGACTAGAAAGCGGGAAGTCAATCAAACGATATTTTCCACCAAATGGCAAACTTGCTACTGGACGGTGGTCCGTCAATGTTGACATATCATGAAAACCAACTGTATTTCCTAAAATGGCAGAATATTTATCAATCTTCATCTGTTGCTACCCCCACTACTTCATTATATCCTACAACTTGTACTTCTTCTGTTCCATCAATTTCGACACCGTCAGAAATAACCGCACCTTCACCAATAATGGCACGTTTGATTTTAGCTCCCTGACCAACAATTGCACCACTCATGATAACTGAATCTACTACTTCTGCCCCTTCGCGAACTTGCGCACCTGTTGAAAGGATAGAATGTTTAACAGTTCCATCTACAAAACAGCCATCGACAACCAAGGAATCTTCCACATGAGCATTTGCCCCAAGGAAGTTTGGTGGTGAAATTAAGTTTCTTGAGTAAATCTTCCATTGACGGTTACGGCTATCCAAGGCATTCTCTGGAGAAATGTACTCCATGTTTGCTTCCCAAAGCGACTCAATAGTACCAACATCTTTCCAGTAACCTTTAAATTCATAGGCATAGACACTTTCACCTGACTCAAGGTAATTTGGAATGACATTTTTACCAAAGTCTGACATATCTACATTGCTCTTTTCAGCAGTAACGAGCATATTGCGCAGACGTTGCCAATCAAAGATGTAAATACCCATAGAAGCCTTTGTAGATTTTGGTTGTGCTGGCTTTTCTTCAAATTCAACAATGCGGTTATTGGCATCTGTGTTCATAATACCAAAACGGCTAGCCTCTTTCAGAGGAACATCAAGAACTGCTACTGTCAAACTAGCATTATTATCCTTGTGAGACTGGAGCATATCATCATAGTCCATTTTGTAGATGTGGTCCCCAGACAGAATCAAGACATACTCAGGATTGACACTGTCGATATAGTCGATATTTTGGTAAATAGCATGACTAGTCCCTTCGAACCAACGATTTCCTTCACTTGCAGAATAAGGTTGAAGAATAGAGACACCAGAATTGATACCGTCTAGTCCCCAGCTTGAACCGTTCCCAATATGATTGTTGAGAGCAAGTGGCTGGTACTGTGTAATGACTCCAACATTGTGAATCCCTGAGTTGGCACAGTTTGAAAGAGCGAAGTCAATGATACGGTAGCGTCCGCCAAATTGTACAGCTGGTTTCGCAAGGTTTTGAGTGAGTTTTCCGAGACGAGTTCCTTGCCCACCGGCAAGAATCAAAGCTAACATTTCATTCTTCATTTTCTACTCCTTTTTGGTTTTTACTTGTGACGGTTTTTGCAGATTTCAAGCGGCGTTTGATTTTCCAAACACTTGCTCCCATAGCCGGTAGGGTAAAGGTCAAGGTCTGCTCATAATCTTTCCATAGTCCTTCTTGCGTTTGAACAGTTTGATTATGTTCTTTCCAAACGCCTCCCCACTCTTCTAACTCAGTATTCCAGACTTCTTCATAAATCCCTGCAACAGGTAGTCCGATTGTAAAATCTTTTCGTTCAACAGGTGCCATATTAAAGACGCAGACTAGCATGTCGCCCTTCTTACCCTTACGGATGAAGGAAAGAACACTCTGGTCTCGATTATCCGCATCAATGATCTCAATACCATCATAGCTGGTATCGATTTCCCACAGACAGCGATGATCTTTGTAAAACTGGTTTAGCTGAGAAGTGAAATACTTCATCTTAGCATTCATTGGATCTTCTAGATTAGACCATTCCAACTGCTCTTCAGATTTCCATTCTAGGAATTGGCCGTATTCGCTACCCATGAAGAGCAATTTCTTACCAGGGTGACAAATTTGGTAAGTGTAGAGATTGCGCAAACCTGCGAATTGATTGTAGCGATCTCCCCACATCTTATGCATCATACTCTTCTTACCGTGAACCACTTCATCGTGCGAGAATGGTAGGAGATAGTTTTCCTTGAAAACATACATAAAGCTGAAAGTCACCAGATTAAAGTCATACTTACGGTAAATAGGGTCTTCTTCGTAGAATCGGAGGATATCATTCATCCAGCCCATATTCCACTTGTAGTCAAATCCTAGACCACCAAGCTCTTTCATTCCCGTAATCTTGGTTGCTGACGAACTTTCTTCTGCGATCATCATAACGTCTGGATGAACTAGTTTAATCACATCATTCAAGCGTTGAAGGAAATAATAACCCTCGTAATTGAGATTGCCACCATCTTTATTAGGCGTCCATGGAGCATCATCGTAGTCAAGATAGAGCATATTGCTAACGGCATCCACGCGAATACCATCTAGATGGTAAAAGTCAATCCAAAACTTAATGCTCGAAATCAAGAAGGATTGGACTTCATTTTTCCCAAGGTCAAAATTGAGCGCGCCCCAACCGTAGTTATGAGCCTTATTATGGTCTTGGTACTCAAAAGTCGGTGTCCCATCATAATAGGCTAAAGCATCATCATTAATAGTGAAGTGACCAGGTACCCAGTCCACAATAACTCCAATATTGTTTAAGTGACATTCCTCAACAAATCTTGAAACTCCTCAGGGCGACCATAGGCATGCTCTAAAGCGAAGTAACCCATAAGCTGGTAACCCCAACTCAAACCGAGAGGGTGAGACATCAAGGGCATAAACTCAATGTGAGTATAGTTCATCTCAACCAAGTAAGGAATGAGTTCATCTTTCAATTGAGCAAAACTATAAGGACTTCCATCTGGATTTCTCTTCCAAGACCCAGCATGAACCTCGTAAATATTGACAGGACGTTCAAAGAAAGTCCAACGTTTTCTGCGAGCTAACCAAAGTCCATCCTTCCATTTCTTTTCTGGAATATCTGTTAAAATAGCTCCAGTGCCCGGACGTGCCTCATACCGTACAGCCAAAGGGTCAATCTTCATCAGCTGATGACCATTTGCACGCGTGATATGATACTTATAAATTTGACCTTCTTGAGCAAGGCTGGTAAAGACTTCCCAGACTCCAAATTCATTCCGTTCCATCGGAATTTGATTTTCAACCCAATTGGTGAAATCCCCTACCAAGTGAACAGCCTGAGCATTGGGTGCCCACACACGAAATGTATAACCGTACTCTCCATTTAGCTCTTCCCTATGTGCTCCTAGGTAATGCTGAAGGTGAAAGTTTTCTCCTGTCATAAAGGTGCGCAAAGCTTCTCTTTTATCCATAATACCTCCTCTTTTTCTGTAAGCGTTTTCTATAGATTTATTATACTACCTTTTTAGAGAAGATTCAAGTGAATTACTATATTTTGTAAAAATTCTTTTGAAAGTCTTCAACAAATTCACTGATGTGTTCACTTGTAAAGCAAGTAATTTTCAGAAACGCTTTGAAAACGAATTCTTTTTTTATAATACTATCATAAAGTTCGTTATTTTTCTAACATAAAATATGATTTTAAGTAAAAAAACAAACCAGGAAACGAATTTCCTGATTTTATCTTTTATTTCACATCAAAAACAATGGATTTGACATTTGTCATCGCTTCAATGCTATATTTAATTCCTTGCACCCCAGCACCAGAACCCTTGACACCTAGGAATGGGAAATTATCTGGACCACGTTGGGTTTTATTATTAATATGAACTGTACCCACTTCAAGTTTTTCAGCAATTTCAAAGGCCTTTTTGAAATCATTTGTAAAGACTGAGGATTGAAGGCCGAATTCAGATTCGTTGGCAAAGGCAATTGCTTCTTCTACATTAGCCACACGAATAATAGGTAAAACAGGGCCAAATGGCTCTTCCCATGCTACTTTCATATTTTTTGTAACTTGGTCAAAAAGCACTGGCCAGAGAAGATTGCCCTCACGTTTGATTGGTGTAAGAGCCTGAGCCCCTTTTTCTTGTGCATCCTCAATCAAGCCCAGATGAAGTCGGCTGAAGCATTGTCAATAACAGGTGTAATATCAGCATTGTCAAATGGATCACCAACTGTTAATTTAGCAACCTCTGCTTGAAGCAAAGTAACTAATTTATCTGCTACACTTTCAAGAACAATGACCCGTTTAATGGCCGTGCAACGTTGGCCTGAGTAGCTAAAGGCACCCGCAACAATTTGCTTGGCAGCATGTTCCAAATCTGCATCTTCTAGAACAAGAGCTGCATCTTTCCCACCAAGCTCCAACATGATAGGACGCATACCAGCTAAACGACCAATACGTTCTCCGATAGGAGTTGAGCCTGTAAAGTTGATAAAATTGACTTCTTTATGCTCAATAATATAATCCCCAATTTCTGAACCACGACCCGTAATGGTGTTGAAAACACCTGCTGGAATCCCTGCTTCTTCAAAGGCTTTAGCCAACAAGAGCCCAGAAATAGAACCTTGTGTTGGTGGCTTAAACATGACCACATTCCCTGCAATCAAGGCAGGTGCAATTTTAGAAGCAGATAAATTAACTGGATAGTTAAAGGGAGCAATAGCTAGCACGACTCCAACCGGCTCACGACGGACAACAGCCAATTTGTTTTTACTTGCTGCTTCAAAACCACCACCTTCCATTGCTTGTCCAGTGATACGGAGACCTTCCTCAGCAGCATAGCGAATCAAGTCTGCTGTACGCACTACTTCTCCAATGGCTGCTTTAATCCCTTTTGCTACTTCTTTGGCAAGGATAGTACCAATTTTTTCTTTATCGCGTTCTAAAATAGCTGCTGTCTTATGCAAATAAGCCGCACGTTCAACTGCTGATAAAGCTCGCCATGCTGGCAGGGCTGCACGCGCAGCTTGCATAGCCTCATCTACTTCCGCTTGGCTCATAGCTGGTACTGTCCCTAATTCTTCTTGATTGATTGGTGAATAAATCGTAATTTCTTTTTCAGATGATTTCCATTCTCCATTTACTAAATTCTGATATCTTGTCAAATTCTCGTCCTCCTGAAAATGATTAAGATATATTTTACCAAATTTTCAGAAAATTACAACCCTTTTTACAATATTTTTGAGATTATTTTCACAAGCTTGACTTTTCAAACTATTTGAACTCTTTTGTTAAGCAGTCAGTACAAGAAGAAAAGGCTTAGATGAACTAAACCTTTTTCATGCTATGTTATTATTCTTCATTGAGTTTTATAATTTTTAGCAAGAAGATATCCTGGAAATTATACGACAAAATTGAAAACTTTTGATTTTTTCTACAAGACTTTAAAGACGCTGGCACTGACGCCACCAACCATGTCTTTATCACTTAAATGGCTATTGGTCACCAATAGTTCTAAATTTCCAGCATTTTCAAACTGGAAGTCTTGCCCTTTAGAATTAAATACAACCAGTAAATGGTCTTCACCTTGAATCTCATAGACAATCAAACCACTATGTTCATTTGCTGAATGAACAAAAACATGATGGTAAATTTCATCATAAGTAGGGTAAGAAAAGGCACCGGTTCCTGTCTTCAATCGAATCATCTGACGGATAAACCCAATACTATCTTGACGCTCATTAATCAAGTCCCAGTTCACTTGGTTCACACTGTCTGGAGCATTATAGCTATTCATAGCACGCTCTCTATCATCATGGGTCAACTCACCATTTTCACCAGTCGCAACTAGTTTGGTACGACCAAATTCTTGACCGATTTCCATAAAGGCCATCCCTTGCATGAGTAGGTTCATAGCTGTGGCTGTCTCAACCTTGCGCATGATTTGTTCTGAACTTTGGTCTGGATGAAGAGTTGCCAATAAATCGTGAAGATTGTAATTGTCATGGGCTTCCACATAGTTAAGTACTTGATTTGGATGTGTATAGGTTCCTAATTCACGACTGCCTAGGATTGCTTTAGCAAGAATTGGCTCTGTCGCAGCACCGCTGACAAAACCTGATTTAATTGCACCGTAAACTTCTCCACCTTTGACAGCATCACGCTGATTGTCATTAAAGAAACCAATATTTGGCATTTCGTAGGCGTTGTCTTTCTTAGCCTTATCATAAGGGGCAAGACCTGTTCCCATGTCCCAACCTTCTCCATAAAGGATAATGTTAGGGTCAATTTCATCCAAACTCTGACGAATCATCTGCATAGTCTTGACATCATGAATCCCCATCAAGTCAAAACGGAAGCCGTCAATATTGTATTCCTGTACCCAGTATAGGAGGGAATCAATCATATACTTGCGGAACATTTCATGTTCGCTGGCTGTTTCATTTCCAACACCCGTTCCATTCTGGAAGGTACCGTCTGGATTCATACGATAATAGTAATCAGGGACAGTTGTTTGGAAAGGTGCATCAACAACTGAGAAGGTATGGTTATAGACCACATCCATAATAACACCAATACCCGCATCGTGGTAAGCTTGAACCATGGTCTTCAAATCACGAATAACCTGAGCTGGGTCGTCTGGATTAGTTGAAAAACTAGTTTCTGGCGCGTTATAGTTTTGTGGATCATAACCCCAGTTGTAGGTTACATTCCCATCCGCATCATATTCTTTGTGACGATCTGCAATTGGTTGCAACTGAACATAATTGTAGCCGATCTTCTTGATGTAATCAAAAGCAGTTGACTGGCCATACTGGTTAACCGTTCCAGTCTGAGCAGCACCCAAGAAAGTTCCGCGAAGATGTTCATCCACACCTGAGGTCGGTGATTTGGTCAAATCACGAATGTGCATTTCACAAATAACTGCCTTACATGGATTTTTCAAACGCCAAGTAGCCTCAGAACCATGCTTAACCTCGAAATTTTCAACTTGCTTTTCTTCATGGCTCAGGATAGCTGAACGTTTGCCATCAGGACTGGTCGCGATGGTGTAAGGATCGCGTGTCAGTGTTTGGTGGTGAGGAAATTGGACTTGATACTGATAAGCCTTACCAGTCAAATCTTCCTCAACATCCAAACTCCAGACACCGATTGTATTGTCCTTATGATTATAAGAGTAGCTATTTCCTCTCTCCATCTCAAAGGTCTTCCAAACAGGAGCATCATTAGCAGCTGATTCATAAACAACAACCTGCACTTCTGTCGCTGTAGGAGCCCAGAGGACGAAATGAGCCTGATTATCCTCTACACGGCACCCCAATTCCCCTTGGTAGCCCCAGTGGTGGTCGAAACTAGCACTATTGATAGCCTTGTCAAAGGCAAAAGGATTTTTGATTTTTTTATAGAAAGGACTGGCAATAGCAGGATTTTTCAGAATAATAAATTCTATCATCCCCTTCCAAAAATCCAGACCTCCGTTAAGAGAGGATAGTGATTAAAACGGATAGCATACTCTTTACTGGTTTGGCCGGTATGAACCACAAAAATTCAAGCTTTCTAAGGGATGAGCACTTGGGTGTTCAAAAGCTAAATAAGGCTCCAAAAATAATCTTCTTTGTAGGTTAGCAAATCAATTCGTTGATCCTTACTCTTTACAAAAGAGCAAGTGTCGTATTCACCATTCTTGCGATGGTAATGAATGCGCATAGGGTAGTTATACATTTTTATTTTTTTCCTTTTCCTTTTTTAATTTGTTTCTGTTTCACTAATAAATTCTTGACCGATTTTGTCCCGATTAACAAACTAGTTATACTGTCTAAACTCTGATTTTAAACAATCATTACAGACTTTCTAGCCAAGCTTCATCTCGAACCTCGATACCAAGTTCTTGTGCTTTTTGCAGTTTACTTCCAGCGTCTGCACCTGCCACGACGAGGTCGGTCTTTTTAGAAACACTGCCTGTTACCTTAGCACCTAGACTTTCGAGTTTACTTTTAGCTTCTGAGCGCTTGAGCCGTTCCAATTTTCCAGTCAATACCACTGTCAAGCCTGACAAGGCTGCATCCGCTACTACCGTCTGACCTTTATAATCCAGATTGACCCCAGCTTCTTTCAACTCGTCTAAGAGAACCTTCGATCCTTCTGTCGCAAAATATGTCTGAAGACTCTTGGCAATCACACCACCCAAACTTTCAATACTAGCCACTTCCTCTGGATCTGCCTGAGCCAGATTTTCGATTGAATGAAAATGTTGAAGTAAGAGCTGGCTGGCCTTACTTCCGACATGGCGAATGCCTAGACCAAACAAGAGCTTCTCAGCAGAATTTTCCTTAGATGCTTGAATGGCTTGATACAGTTTAGAAGCAGACTTTTCCTTAACACCCTCTAAAAGGAGGAAATCTTCTTCTTGTAATCGGTAAATATCCGCCACATCCTTAACCAAATTAGCAGCAAATAGTTTCTCAACAATAGATGGACCAAGGCCTGTAATATTCATAGCATCACGAGAAGCAAAATGAATCAAACCTTCCATGATTTGAGCAGGACAGCGCGGATTGATACAACGCAAAGCAACTTCATCCTCAAAGTGCAACAAGTCAGAGTCACAACTTGGGCAGTTTGTAGGGATATCTAGTTTTTCTTCAGAAACCCGTTTGGACTCTACTACACGTAAAACGGCAGGGATGATGTCCCCAGCCTTATAGACGATAACCGTGTCGTCTTTGCGGATATCTTTTTCAGCAATATAATCCACATTGTGCAGAGTTGCACGACTAACAGTTGTACCAGCCAGTTGTACTGGTGTTAGATTTGCAGTTGGGGTTACAACACCCGTACGGCCAACTGTCCAGTCAACTGAGAGTAGTTGAGCTTCTTTTTCTTCAGCAGGAAACTTGTAGGCTACTGCCCACTTTGGAGCCTTGACGGTAAAACCGAGTTCTTCTTGGTTTGCTAAGTCATTAACCTTGATCACCACCCCATCGATATCATAGGGAAGACTGTCTCGTTCCTGTCCTACTTCTTGGATAAAATTCCAGATTTCATCTATGTTTTCAGCCAGAATTCGCTTAGGATTGACCACAAACCGAGTTGTTCTAGATGCCTCAAAACCTTTTCTTGGCTATCACGAGTTGACGGGCTGGCTTCTTGATAGAGGAAAGTCGCAAGATTACGCTTGGCAACTACTGCTGTATCCAACTGACGCAAGGTTCCTGCCGCTGCATTACGAGGATTGGCAAATTCAGGCTCTCCATTTTCTTGGCGAGCTTGGTTGACCTGGTCAAAAGAAGCGCGTGGCATATAACATTCCCCACGAACTGTGATATCTAGTTCTTCTGGCAAGGTCAAAGGAATGTCCTTAACACGCTTGAGGTTTTCCGTGATATTCTCCCCAACAGAACCGTCTCCACGTGTTGCCCCAGCAACTAAAATCCCCTTTTCATAATTAAGCGAGATAGATAAGCCATCGATTTTCAGCTCACAAATATAGGTCGGATGAGCCACTTCCTTACGAACACGCGCATCAAAAGCTTCAAGCTCCTCACGTGAAAAAGCATCCTGCAAACTATAAAGAGGATACTGATGACTGTATTTTTCAAAACCATCTAAAACCTTGCCACCAACACGATGGGTCGGACTGTCTGCTAGCACTTGATCTGGATAAGCAGTTTCTAACTCAACCAACTCTCGGTAAAGGCGATCATACTCACTGTCTGAAACCGAGGGATTATCGCTGGTATAGTACTCAGTCGCATAGCGGTTGAGCAAGGCGACCAACTCATTCATTCTTTTATTCATAAAACTATTTTACCATAAATTAAGCCCTTCTCACAAACGAGAAGGGCGGAAAAACACTTAGATTGGAATTATTTTTGGAGTCCAAGCAAACTTATGTCTCTTTCAAAATGAGTTCGAACATATCCGAGAGCTAAGAAAGATAAAACGACAACTCCAAGTCCAATAATCAAGAAAGAATAAAGATGAACACTTGGAAGCCAGGTCATTAAACCTGTTGCAATAGGCATAAATAGTATAGCTAAGGTATAAATCGAACTGAGAACTCTTCCCAGATATTCACCATCAACCTTGGTTTGTACCTGAGTAAAAAAGTGAATATTGAACATCGTCATAAACAATTCACAAACGAAATTGCCTGAAAAAGTAAGATAGGAGGGGAGGGTGAATCCCATTATCATCACTCCAAGTCCAGTCAGAGCCAATAAAAACAGAAGCATTTCCATACTGGCTTTAATCTTACTAGCTAGCAGCGCCCCAACAATAGACCCAATAGCACCCATTGTTAAAATAGTAGCATAGGCACCTTGTACTCCATAGAGCTGATTTGAAAAGGGAAGGAGGTAATTAAAAGCTGCAAAGAAAAAATTGACACTTGAAGCCATGACTAGTAAAAAGAAGATTTCCCTTTGCTTCACAATATAGTGAACTCCCTCCTTGATATCAGCACAAATAACTTTAAATGTAAGTTTCTTCTCTCCAAAAGCCTTCTCTTCTTTTTTGGGAAGCAAGGCTACCAAACCAAAAGCGAGGAAAAAACTAAGGGCATCTAATACCAAGGTAATGCGAAGACTTGCAAATTGTAAAACCAGAAAAGAAAGCACAGGAGAACTCACACTGACAACCTGCATCACTAATTCCAAACGAGAATTGTAGAGGACCAGTTCATCCTTCTCTACCAATTCTGTGATAATGGCCTTATTTGCCGGTCTAGAAAAGGCAAAAGCAATAGCCTGCACAATATTGGCAAAAATCAAAGCTCCAATCATCCAGCTGTCATTCCTTATAAAAGAAATAGCCAGACAAAGAATCCCACAAACAAGGTCTGTCACCATTAAAATCTTACGACGAGAAAAACGGTCTGAAATGACTCCGCCAAAAGGATTTACGAGAATAGATGTGACCAGTTCAGAAATCTGATACATTCCTAAAACTGTCTGTCCGATGGTTCCCATAGAAGCCAACCAGACACTATTTCCATAATCATAGAGCATATTCCCTATCTTGTTAACAGCTCCACGACTAATCAGCTGTACTGCATAGCGATTCATATAAAAACTCCTCTCAAATTTTGAAACTATTGTATCAAAACCGAAAGGAGCTTTTTTCTTTTTCCCTTATTTGGGAAAATTAATCTTTGACAAATTTTTCGTAGTGTTCCTGATAGTATGCTACTTGCTCTGGAAGACCTAGCACGTCAAAAATATGCATGGCTTCTTGCATTTGGCTACAACCTTCTTTACACTTTCCTTTTTGATATAATGCAAAACCTTTGAGGTAATGTAAAATATTCCGTTCATACAGACTAATATTTTTACCAATAATCTTCTCTGTATAAGCCTCGAAATAGCTAGCATTATCAAAAGAAGAATGCTCTAAACAATGCTGGTAACAATTGAGGGCCAAAATCAAAACCAATCTCTTATGACGCCCAATCTCTTGGTAAAATTCTTCCCTCTCCATAACTTCTCTACCAATCCGTGTGACATAGTCCACATCGTAGAAACTATAGAGGTTCCCGAAAAGAATCAACTCATACATGGTCCATTCTTCTGTTTTGAAGAGATAATCTGCTACCTTATCCAAATCATCCTGCTTCATCTCATAACTCGAATCTCTTTGACAAATCAGACCCTGTAGCAAAATCCAGTTCAGCTCAAATATAGGGGATTTGTCGAACTCTTAGCCTTTTCAAGTTGTTCTTCTTGAAGCTTTTGAAAACCTGCAATATCATTTGAGTAGTAAAGCGGAATAATTTGTCCCATCATGGCAACATGTTCATGATTATGAAAATCCCTAGCCTTATCCATGAAATTTTCGATTGTGACATGAATGTTATCCAAAATCTCAAAGAAACGTGAGACTGCTAGATCAGACTCCCCAAGCTCAAAGCGAGATAACTGAGAGGTTGAACAGGACTCCCCTGCCGCCTCCTTTAAAGAATAATTTCCACTTGTCCGAAATTCACGAAATACTTTTCCAAGATGTTCCATCTTTACACCTGCTCTGATAACTCTTCCCACTCAAGCATGGCTTCTTCCTGACGATGACTGATTTTGTCCAGCTCAGCCTGCAGTTCCATCAGTTTGTCGGCATCGTTTGTTTCCAACATTTGTTCAGAAATGGCTTGGCTTTGACTTTCTAGCTTTTCGATTTCAGCTTCTAGACTTTCAATTTGTCTCATGAGCTTGCGAACTTCTTTTTGACTTTCTTTCTGGGCCTGATAGTCATTAACTGGACTTGCTTCTTTTACTTGATTGTTAGTTGAAGCTTCCTCAGTCTGACTCATTTCTACTTCTGCTTTCTTCTCAACATAGTAGTCGTAATCTCCCAGGTAAAGAGTCGAACCCTTCTCAGACAATTCCAGTACAGAAGTTGCTACACGATTGATAAAGTAACGGTCGTGGCTGACAAATAGAAGAGTTCCATCAAAGTCAATCAAGGCATTTTCCAACACTTCCTTGCTATCAATATCCAAGTGGTTGGTCGGCTCGTCAAGGATCAGGAAGTTGTTATTCTCCATAGACAATTTAGCCAAAAGCAAACGAGCTTTCTCTCCACCTGACAGCATACCAACTGATTTTTTAACATCATCTCCTGAGAAAAGGAAGGCACCTAGACGGTTACGGATTTCAACTTCTGGTGTCAGTTTAAAATCATTCCAAAGTTCATCAAGTACCGTATTACTTGGTGTCAGCTTGCTTTGCGTTTGGTCATAGTAACCAACTTCAACATTTGCCCCAAAGCGCTTTTCACCTTTGATAAAAGGAATCTGGTCCACAATAGACTTGATAAAGGTTGATTTTCCAATACCATTTGGACCGACGATAGCGACAGCATTCATTTTACGAAGGTCTAGGTTAATCGGTTGTGACAGAACTTCCCCATCATAGCCTATAGCCGCATTTTCAACAGTCAATACAACATTACCAGACGTTTTTTCAGACTGGAAAGCCATGTTGGCTGCTTTCTTACCAGCTTCCGGCTTGTCTAAGCAGTCCATTTTTTCTAGTTGTTTACGACGAGATTGGGCACGTTTGGTCGTCGAAGCACGGACTAAATTGCGATTGACAAAGTCTTCCAGAGCAGCAATTTCCTTCTGCTGCTTTTCATAGTTTTTTACCTCAGTAGCTAGCTTTTGCTCCTTCAACTCGACAAAACGAGAGTAATTGCCCACATAACGATCCAAGGAATGCTTGGTCAAATCTAGCGTAATCGTCGCAACCTTGTCCAAGAAGTAACGGTCGTGGCTTACAATAATGAGGGAACCGCTATAGTTTACCAAGTAATTCTCTAGCCAGGCAATGGTTTCGATATCCAAGTGGTTGGTTGGCTCGTCCAAGACCAAGAGATTGGGCTTTTCAAGAAGCATTTTGGCCAGAGCTAAGCGAGTATTTTGACCACCCGAAAGCTCAGCAATTTTCATCTGCCACGTAGACTCGTCAAACTTGAATCCATTCAAAATCGCTCGAATATCAGCTTCATAGGTAAAGCCGCCTGCTTGGCGAAAATCCTCAGATAAGCGATCGTAATCGGACATCAGTTTATCCAAATCCTCACCAGACTTTTTACCCATCTCCAACTCCATCTGACGCAGTTGTTTCTCAGTCCGACGCAAATCATCAAAGACATGAAGCATTTCATCGTAGATAGTGTTTTCAGACTCAAAACGGCTATCTTGGGCTAGGTAAGATAGAGAAATATCTTTTTTCTTATTGATTTCTCCGCTAGTTGGCTCCTCTTCTCCAACCAAAATCTTCAAAAGAGTAGACTTACCTGCACCATTTTTCCCAACAAGAGCAATCCGGTCTCGTTCATCAACCTGCAGGTTGATATTATCAAAAAGAACTTCTCCTGCAAAAGAACGTTCAATTTTATTAGCTTGTAAAATAATCATACAAGTAGTATAGCATGTTTCCCTAAGGCATTCAAGACTTGATAAACAGGCATATGTCACTACTTTTCTGAAAATTATGCTACCGTTTTACTAAAACGCTAAAAAGTGCTATAATGTGAACGGTTAAAACAATTTACAAAAAGGAGAATTTTAATGTCTTACCAAGAAAATTACCAGAAATGGGTTGATTTTGCGGAGCTTCCTGACTACCTTCGTCAAGATTTGGAAAATATGGATGAAAAACGAAAGAAGATGCCTTCTATACAAATCTTGAATTTGGTACTGCAGGGATGCGTGGCTTGATTGGTGCTGGTACAAACCGCATCAACATCTACGTTGTTCGCCAAGCTACTGAAGGTTTGGCTCGTTTGATTGAATCAAAAGGTGGAAACGAAAAAGAACGTGGTGTCGCAATCGCCTACGATAGCCGTCACTTCTCACCTGAGTTTGCCTTTGAATCTGCGGCAGTTCTTGCTAAACATGGTATCAAATCTTATGTATTTGAAAGCCTTCGTCCAACTCCAGAACTATCATTTGCAGTTCGTCACCTCAACTGTTTCGCGGGTATCATGGTCACAGCTAGCCACAATCCTGCACCATTTAACGGTTACAAAGTTTACGGTGAAGACGGTGGACAAATGCCTCCACATGATGCAGACGCTTTGACTACTTATATCCGTGCAATCGAAAACCCATTTGCGGTAGAAGTTGCTGATGTGGAAGCTGAAAAAGCTTCTGGCTTGATTGAAGTTATCGGCGAAGCTGTTGACGTAGAATACCTTAAAGAGGTTAAAGACGTAAACATCAACCCAGCCTTGATTGAAGAATTTGGTAAAGACATGAAAATTGTCTACACACCACTTCATGGTACTGGTGAAATGTTGGCTCGTCGTGCTCTTGCCCAAGCAGGATTTGACTCTGTTCAAGTCGTTGAAGCGCAAGCAACTGCTGACCCTAACTTCTCAACTGTAAAATCTCCAAACCCAGAAAGCCAAGCAGCCTTTGCCCTTGCTGAAGAACTTGGTCGTAAAGTTGGTGCAGATGTTCTTGTGGCAACTGACCCAGATGCTGACCGTGTTGGTGTTGAAGTTCTTCAAAAAGATGGTAGCTACCTCAACCTATCAGGTAACCAAATCGGTGCTATCATGGCAAAATACATCTTGGAAGCCCACAAAAACGCTGGAACTCTTCCTGAAAATGCAGCCCTATGTAAATCTATCGTATCAACTGACTTGGTAACGAAGATCGCTGAAAGCTACGGAGCAACCATGTTCAACGTTCTGACTGGTTTCAAATTTATCGCTGAAAAAATCCAAGAATTCGAAGAAAAACACAATCACACTTACATGATGGGATTTGAAGAAAGCTTCGGTTACTTGATTAAACCATTTGTACGTGATAAAGATGCAATCCAAGCCGTCCTTGTCGTTGCTGAACTTGCTGCCTACTACCGTTCACGTGGTTTAACACTTGCGGACGGCATCGAAGAAATCTACAAAGAGTACGGCTACTATGCAGAAAAGACTATCTCTGTTACCCTTTCAGGTGTCGATGGTGCTGAACAAATCAAAGCGATTATGGCTAAATTCCGTAACAATGCTCCAAAAGAATGGAACGCAACAGCTATCACTATCGTAGAAGACTTCAAGGCACAAACTGCTACTGCTGCTGACGGTACTGTTACAAACTTAACAACTCCTCCAAGTGATGTTTTGAAATATACACTTGCTGACGGTTCTTGGATTGCCGTTCGCCCTTCAGGGACAGAACCAAAAATCAAGTTCTACATTGCAGTTGTAGGTGAAACCAACGAAGAATCACAAGCTAAAATTGCTAACATCGAAGCAGAAATCAATGCTTTTGTAAAATAAACACCTATAAAAGATGAGAAAACCAATCTCATCTTTTTTTCGTATCAAATCTAAGCAATTTTAGAAACTTTATGGCATACTAGACATATCAATGAAAGCGAGGTAATCTCATGGAACAATTTTTAGATAATATCAAAGACCTTGAAGTCACTACAGTTGCGCGTGCGCAAGAAGCTCTTGATAAAAAAGAAACTGCAACCTTCTTTATCGGTCGCAAAACTTGCCCTTACTGCCGTAAATTTGCAGGTACTTTAGCAGGTGTCGTAGCTGAAACCAAAGCTCACATCTACTTCATCAATAGTGAAGAAGCAAGCCAACTCAATGAGTTACAAGAATTCCGTTCACGCTACGGAATCCCAACTGTACCAGGATTTATTCACATTGCAGGTGGACAAATCAGTGTTCGTTGTGACTCTTCAATGTCAGCACAAGAAATCAAAGATTTCGCTGGATTGTAAAAAATCAGCTAACAAGTTTTAAAATCACAAAAACGCATAATGGAGCCGAAGAACGCTTTGTGAAGTACATAGATTTTTAGGATACTACAAAAATGTTGTATCCTTTTTTGTATCCCTTTTTTAAAAACAGGGTCTGCTTTAGGGTCTGTTTGTGACTCCCTTTTTTACAAAAGAATACCAAGGAATACTAAAGATAAAAATAAAAAACGTTGATTTAACAACGTTTTACCAAGGAATGCAAAAGAATGCAAAGGAATAATGGAGCCGGTGGGAGTCGAACCCACGTCCAAACACCTGCCAACATATTTGTCTACAACCATAGGTTATGTATTAGTTTAACAGCCCCTCGACACATAACTCAAGCCTAGAAACTGCGAGTCTATCAATCTCTTATCAAGCCACTAGACAAGACTTGATCGTATCTCGCTAATAATAAGACCTGTCATTGAACACGAGCAATCCAAATCGGGTCACGCCTGCTGGTTTTTAGGCAGCTAGAGCGTAAGAAGTGTTATTTTTTGCAGTTATATTTAACTGAGCGTTTACGTCGCCACACGAGTCGCAAAATATGCCTCATAATGCCTGTCGAATCCGTAACGACCCCAAAAGACAATAAAACCATTATACCTTATCTAACTAAAAAATGCAAAAGGGAAATCAACTAACTAAAAAAGATGGTCTTTCAAAGCTTTGGTCAAAACCTGATAACCAGTAACACTAAGGTGCAACCCATCAGTTGTATAATCTTTTTTGAGTTGGCCTGCCTGGTCTGTCAAACTATCAAAAACTGGCACAAATTCTACCTGCATATAGGCAGAAGCAAGATCTTGATAGGCTTGATTCCACTCCTGAATTTTTTCATTTGTGCGGATATAGACTGTCTGCTTGTACTCCTCTCCCTCATTGACTGGCAAAATAGAAAGTAATTTAATCTCAGCCAATGGATAATCGCGAGCAATAGACTGTATGATAGCTTCGAGATTATTGAGAGCATCATTCACAGGCACATCCTTTCCGATATCATTTGTTCCAATCAGAAGGACAATTTTATCTACCGCCCCACCATATAGATGAGCATCAAGGTTCTCTCGTAACAAGCTAGTCTGATAACCACGAATTCCTCGATTGACAATCGTTTTTGAAGTCCCAAATAATTCCTGCAGAGGGTAGTATTCGACAATGGAATCCCCAATAAAAATAATGTCTGGCTCTACAACAGAAACCTGATTTAAGTGACGATACTTGGTTTGGATTTTTTCTTGTTCCTTTAGGAGCCAATTTTCTAATAACTGTACTGCCACTTCATTCTCCTTTTTCTAACCAATTTTCCAAGACTTGATAAACTCCTCCTTGGCTATTGGCTGGCGCAAGAGCAGTAGCCACAGCTTTGGCTTTCTCATCAGCATTTTCCATCGCATAGGCAATTCCAGCCATTTCAAGCATTTCAACATCATTTTCACTGTCACCAAAAGCCATGATTTGTTGGGCTTCAAGTCCCAGCGCTTGAGTAATTCTTCCAAGCCCCATGCTTTATGAATTCCAGCTTGAAGGATATCAATGCAACCATAGCCACTGGATACAGCACGAACACGGCCATCAAAGAGGTCATTGATTTCTTCCAAAACCGAACTCAAACGCTCTTCACCAACAACCATACTCATCTTGAGCACACCTCCAAAAAGGTCAGATGTTAACTCATCCACAAACTGCATCCGTTGGTAGAATTTTTCAATCATTTCTGGAGTCATAAAACTTTCAAGGTCTGTGAAAATCGTACCTTCCTTGACGAAACCACCCTTCATAGCCGTCACAACAAACTGATCCTGACACTCTCGACCCTTGAAATGAGCCAAAGCCTTATCGACAATGGCATCATCCCAAGTCTGAGCCTGAATCAGTTCATTGTTTTCAAAAATACGAGCACCGTTAGCAACAACTAGAACCACTCGATCCACCAAGTGCCCCAGTAGTTGCCTCATGCGGTGAATTTCATTGCCCGTCGCGATGACAAAACGAATGCCCCTTTTATCCAACTGATCTAAAATCTTTTCCAAGCGTGGGAGATCCAGCTGGCCTCTAGCATCCAGCAAGGTTCCATCCATATCTGTCGCAATTACTTTAATCGTCATTTACTTTCCTCTGGATTCAAACTAATCCCACTTCAATCCCACATGTTCGTTCATTTCTTTGTAGGCTGTATCAATTCGTTCCTTAGTCGCTTCATCTAATTGGTCACGATGACTGCCACCCTCTATAAATCTTCCAAGATATAGGTTTGATAATGATATAAAGGATAGCCTTCTGGTGAAAAGGTTCCCTTTGGTGTTCGATTGACCCAAGTAGGATGAGCTTTAGCTGTTCCGATAGTTGTTTTTCCATCCTTCTTCTTAATGGTCACGTCCATGAGAACGCCACGTTCAGTCCACTTAGCATTCTCTACCCCTTGCATGGTCTCAATTCGTTGATTGGAAATGAAGTTCCCCATTGAATAGATAATGAGTTTCTTGTCCCCATCTTTTTCAACAATTTCAGACGGTTCAACTACGTGTGGATGCCCTCCAAAGATAATATCTGCTCCCCAATCAATCATCTTGTGATAAAGAGCCTTTTGCTCTTCAGTCGGTTCTATGCGATACTCAACACCCATTTGTGGCATGATAATGGTGATATCTGCTTCCTTTTCCGCCCGTTCAATTTCAGACTTCATTTTATTTTCATCTAAATCTGAAAGATAGTGATTATAATCCTCTTGAGAAATATTTTGCTCAATTCCATTAAATCCATAAGAATAAGCCAAAAGTGCAACCTTGATACCATTCACTTCCTTAATGACCAGCGGAGCCTGATCACGTGGCTCATGCGTATAAACTCCGATTGGAGTGATTCCAGCTTTCTCAATAATATCGGCTGTTGAAATAACTCCCTCAATTTGCGAATCCAAAATGTGATTATGAGCTAAATCTAGAACATGATAACCTGCATCCTTAATGGCATCCATAACTTCAGCAGGAGCATTAAAGAGAGGATAACCTGCTAAATAATGATCCTTATTAATGGTTCCTTCAAAGTCACCAATAGCTAAGTCTGCTTGCTTAAGCCAAGGAGTAACATACTCAAAATTCTCATGAAAATCATACGTTCCATCATCCTTTTTTGCTGAAAAGTAAAGAATATCATGATAAAGCAAATCACCATGAGCCATAATTCTAGCAGTTTTTTCCTCTTCCTGCTCCTGAGACTTTTTCTTAGTTCCTTCTTGAAAAATAGTATCTCGTTTTTGACTGGTCATAGGCATGCCTTGGAAGCTTTCAAACAACAAAACCAAGCCCATTGATAAAGCAACTGCTAGCAAGAGTACCGCCACAAATCCCTTGTTACTCCACTTACGATAACGTCTAAAAAAGTTGACCAAACCTTTCACAAAGCGAAAAACTGGTCCACGTTTATGTCTATCTTGTCTTCTTTGCATCTTCATTCTCCCTACTTTCTAATGCAAGCCTTTTCTTTTTATTATAACACAGATAAGTATTTCTTTCACAATTGAATCGAACCTAAAAGGCATTTTCTATAAAAGCTCGATGCCGTAATGCTTTCAATCCTTGTCATTTTGTGATATCATGTAGAGGTAATGAAAGGAGAGAAAATGTCTGCTATAGAACGTATTACAAAAGCTGCTCACTTAATTGATATGAACGATATTATCCGCGAGGGGAATCCGACTCTTCGCGCAGTTGCTGAGGAAGTCACTTTCCCCTTGTCTGACCAGGAAATCATTCTTGGCGAAAAGATGATGCAATTCCTCAAACATTCCCAAGATCCTGTCATGGCTGAAAAGATGGGGCTCCGCGGTGGGGTTGGACTTGCTGCTCCTCAATTAGATATCTCAAAACGCATTATCGCTGTTTTGGTGCCAAATATTGTTGAAGAAGGCGAAACTCCTCAGGAAGCCTACGACTTACAAGCTATTATGTACAACCCAAAAATCGTCTCTCACTCGGTTCAAGATGCTGCTCTTGGCGAAGGAGAAGGTTGCCTCTCTGTTGACCGCAATGTTCCTGGCTATGTTGTTCGCCATGCTCGCGTTACTGTTGACTACTTTGACAAAGATGGAGAAAAACATCGCATCAAACTTAAAGGCTACAACTCTATCGTTGTTCAGCATGAAATTGACCACATCAACGGTATCATGTTTTACGACCGTATCAATGAAAAAGACCCATTTGCAGTTAAAGATGGTTTACTGATTCTAGAATAAAGAAAATCCCGTTGCAAGACGGGGTTTTGTGTTATAATAGAGGCATGAAAACAAATGATATTGTCTATGGCGTTCACGCCGTTACCGAAGCCCTCCTTGCAAACACAGGAAACAAACTTTACCTCCAAGAAGATCTCCGAGGTAAGAATGTTGAGAAAGTCAAAGAACTGGCTACAGAAAAGAAGGTATCCATTTCTTGGACTTCAAAAAAATCCCTCTCTGAGATGACTGAAGGTGCTGTCCACCAAGGTTTTGTTCTACGAGTGTCTGAATTTGCCTATAGCGAGCTGGATAACATCCTTGCCAAAACGCGTCAAGAAGAAAATCCACTTCTATTGATTCTAGATGGTTTAACCGATCCCCATAATCTGGGTTCTATCTTGCGAACAGCCGATGCGACCAATGTTTCCGGAGTCATCATTCCCAAGCACCGTGCTGTCGGAGTAACACCTGTCGTTGCCAAAACAGCCACAGGGGCTATTGAGCACGTTCCAATTGCTCGAGTGACCAATCTAAGCCAAACTCTGGACAAACTCAAGGATGAAGGCTTCTGGACCTTTGGAACGGATATGAACGGTACTCCTTGCCACAAGTGGAATACAAAAGGGAAAATTGCCCTCATCATTGGAAATGAAGGAAAAGGTATCTCTAGCAACATCAAAAAACAGGTTGATGAGATGATTACCATTCCGATGAATGGACATGTTCAAAGTCTCAATGCCAGTGTTGCTGCGGCTATTCTCATGTATGAAGTTTTCCGAAATCGCCTATAAAAGAGGCTGGACAAAAACTAACTTCTAGCTAAAAGAACACAGTGATTTTTAAATAACTGATTTGTAGATTGAATTCTTGGACAATTTTGTAACCCCCATGCTCATTAAGATGAATCCTAGCTCTACTACGCTGGCCTACTTGTCTCTAACACACACTCTTAGCACGCCAAAAATATTCTCTAATTTGCGAAAAACGAGATCAGTTGCCCTCCTCCATTTGACATAGATGCTAAATTCTTCTTCGATATATCATGTGTTCTGAACGAAGTTTCCTAAAGAAATTCTAATACTCAATGAAAATCAAAGAGCAAACTAGGAAGCTAGCCGCAGGCTGGACTTAAGTACGGCAAGGCGAATCTGATGCGGTTTGAAGAGATTTTTGAAGAATATAAGTTGTATCATAACAAATTGATTTCTGAATTTCTTATATAAGAAAATGAGCATCTCCAACTACGAGAATGCTCATTTTTAGGATTGTATAGGCAAATTTTACATATGTTTCAAACGCTCAATCCGTTCTGAAATAGGTGGGTGGGTATAAAATAGTTTTTGGAACCCTCCCCCTTTCTTGGGATCATTGATATAAAGTGCGCTACTAGCATCATCGACATGGTGATGCATCGGCTCGCTATTGTCCAACTTACGTAGAGCATTGATCATCCCTTGAGGATTGCGAGTCAACTCGACACTAGAAGCATCAGCTAGAAATTCCCTCTGACGAGAAATAGCTAGTTGTACCAAGGTTGCAGCGAGAGGTGCCAACACAATAGCTAGTAGGGAAACCACTAGCATAATGATTTCTAAGCCATTTCCATCTCGATCATCGTCACTTCGTCTACGACCTGCGCCACCCCACCACATCATACGACCTGCCATACTAGAAAGCATGGTGATAGCACTAGCGAGAGCGACAGCAATAGTCGAAATACGGATATCGTAATTACGAATATGACTAACCTCATGTCCCATAACAGCTTCTAGCTCCTCGCGATTCATGATAGCTAGGAGACCTGACGTCGCAGCAACCGCCGCATTTTGAGGATTAGAACCTGTCGCAAAAGCATTTAAGGCTGGATCATCAATGATGAAAACTCGTGGCATGGGAATCTGACCCACCATAGCCATATCTTCCACTACATGGTAAAGGTCTGGTGCCGTTTGCTCATCAACCTCACGCGCTCCATTCATGGACATGACAATCTCTGTTGATTGAAAAATCATGGACAAAGCATAGATAAAGCCGATAATCAGTGCGATAACCAAACCACCAAGCCCAGATCGCATAAAGAGGTAACCAACCGCATAGCCAACAAGAGCTAAGAGTAGGAAAAATACCAGCAACAAAATCCACGTTTTTCGTTTATTGCTTGCAATTTGATCAAACAACATCTTAGTCACCTAAACCGCTAAAATCAACCTTAGGAACTGCCTTTTCCTCTTCTGGTGTTTGAAGGAAATCTGCTGCTTTAAATCCAAACATTCCAGCGATAATATTGCTTGGGAAAGTTTCTAATTTTACATTGTAGTTGCTGACAACACTGTTGTAGAGTTGACGAGAGTAAGAAATTTTATTTTCTGTGTTTGTCAACTCCTCTTGCAATTTAACAAAGTTGGCACTAGCTTTCAAGTCTGGGTAGCTTTCTGCAACTGCAAAAATACCTGAAACCTGACGAGTGAGGGCATCACTAGCTTTCATAGCTTCTGCTGGTGAAGTCGCTGCCGCTACTTGGTTACGCAGTTCTGCCACCTTTTCAAGGGTAGAACCTTCATATTTGGCATAACCTTTTACAGTCTCAATCAAGTTTGGCAAGAGATCATTTCGACGTTTCAACTGAACATCAATCTGACTCCAAGCCTCCTTTGTTTGCATACGATTTTTAACCAAACCGTTATAGCTAACAATCACAAAAATAACAATAAGAGCCAAAACTCCAAGAATAATCCAAGTCATTATATAAGTCCTTTCTACTTTTAGATTAGTACCAGTATATCAAATTTTTAATGATTGTGGTAAAATAAGATGATACTAAAGAAGGAAATAACTATGAAACCAGAAACATTTTACAACTTGCTTGCCGAGCAAAATCTTCCACTTTCGGATCAGCAAAAAAAACAATTTGAACGTTATTTTGAACTCTTGGTCGAGTGGAATGAAAAGATTAATTTAACAGCCATTACGGACAAGGAAGAAGTTTATCTCAAACATTTTTACGATTCGATTGCACCCATTCTTCAAAGTTTGATTCCCAATGAAACTATCAAACTTCTTGATATTGGAGCTGGAGCGGGATTTCCTAGTCTGCCGATGAAAATTCTCTATCCTCAGTTAGATGTGACTATCATTGATTCTCTCAACAAGCGCATCAACTTCCTCCAACTTTTGGCTCAAGAACTGGATTTGGATGATGTTCATTTTTACCATGGACGTGCAGAAGACTTTGCCCAAGACAAGAACTTCCGTGCTCAATATGATTTTGTAACGGCTCGTGCGGTTGCCCGCATGCAGGTTTTGTCTGAATTGACTATTCCATACCTTAAAGTTGGCGGAAAATTATTGGCACTCAAGGCCAGCAATGCGCCTGAGGAGTTATTAGAAGCTAAGAATGCCCTCAACCTCCTTTTTAGCAAAGTAGAAGATAATCTCAGCTACGCCCTACCAAATGGAGATCCGCGTTACATCACAGTGGTAGAAAAGAAAAAAGAAACACCAAATAAATATCCACGTAAGGCTGGCATGCCAAATAAACGCCCGCTTTAAATTTTTAAGTAAAAAAATATTTACAAAGTTTGTAATTTTTGCTATACTATCACAAGCAAAGGTTTTTAATGTCATCCCGTGAGGTGACGAAGACGCAGAAATATTTGAAACTCTTTAAAGTCTAGATTTTAAAGAAGTCTTACTCTGAGGGCCTATTGCTGTAAAATAATGGGCTCTTTTTTGATGCCCAAAAGTGAGGTTTATATGAAACAAGAATCAACTGTTGATTTGTTACTAGACGTTGACCAACGTCCTTCAGCTGGCAAAGGAATTCTCCTTAGTTTCCAACACGTTTTTGCCATGTTTGGTGCGACCATTTTGGTACCATTGATTTTGGGAATGCCTGTATCTGTTGCCCTTTTTGCTTCGGGTGTTGGAACACTCATCTACATGATTTCAACTGGTTTTAGAGTTCCAGTTTATCTAGGTTCTTCTTTTGCCTTCATCACAGCAATGTCTCTTGCTATGAAAGAAATGGGTGGTGATGTATCTGCTGCTCAAACAGGGGTTATCTTGACTGGTTTGGTCTATGTCCTTGTGGCTGCTGGTGTTCGTTTTGCAGGTACAAAATGGATTGATAAACTCTTGCCACCAATCATCATCGGACCTATGATCATCGTTATCGGTCTTGGACTTGCAGGTTCAGCTGTTACCAACGCTGGTCTTGTAGCTGATGGGAATTGGAAAAATGCTCTTGTAGCAGTTGTTACTTTCTTAATTGCTGCCTTTATCAATACAAAAGGAAAAGGCTTCCTACGAATCATTCCATTCCTCTTTGCCATTATCGGTGGTTACCTCTTCGCGCTAACTCTTGGTTTGGTTGACTTTACACCAGTTCTAAAGCTAACTGGTTTGAAATTCCTGGTTTCTACTTACCATTTAGCACAGGTGGTGCCTTTAAAGAATACAATCTTTACTTTGGTCCAGAAACCATCGCTATCTTGCCAATCGCTATCGTAACAATTTCTGAACATATCGGTGACCATACTGTTTTGGGTCAAATCTGTGGCCGTCAATTCTTGAAAGAACCAGGACTTCACCGTACTCTTCTTGGTGACGGTATCGCAACTTCAGTTTCTGCCTTTCTTGGTGGACCAGCCAATACAACTTACGGAGAAAATACAGGGGTTATCGGTATGACTCGTATCGCTTCTGTCTCAGTTATCCGTAACGCTGCTTTTATCGCGATTGCCCTCAGCTTCCTTGGTAAATTCACTGCCTTGATTTCAACCATTCCAAATGCTGTACTTGGTGGTATGTCAATCCTTCTCTACGGGGTTATCGCCAGCAACGGTTTGAAAGTCTTGATCAAAGAACGTGTTGATTTTGGTCAAATGCGTAACCTAATCATCGCAAGTGCTATGTTGGTCCTTGGACTTGGAGGAGCTATCCTTAAACTCGGTCCAGTTACACTTTCAGGTACTGCCCTATCAGCCATGACAGGAATCATCTTGAACTTGATCTTACCATACGAAAATAAAGATTAAGAGACTTGACACAGAAAGAGAATGAACAAAAACGAGCTTCTCTTTACTAACCCCAAAAAGTTGCACAAATAATTATTGAAAGGATTTAGTTCTGTACTGCATAAGACTAAGTCCTTTTATAATAAAATGAAGCAAAACAGTACATAATGTGGTATCGTCAATTGAAACAAGGACAAGATAAAAGAGCCAAAAAAAGGTATTGCCAAGTTGCAATACCTTTTTTGAGGTGCTTTTTGAAAGCCATCAAATGATGACTTTTCAGAGGGAGCAAAAAACTGTCCTCTTTATATTTTAAACATTTAAATGTCTTCTTTAAACAGTTGGTTAAAGAAACCGTCTGTGTTTTTAAGAAGGGCTTTGAATACCTTAGATTTAAGAGCTACAGTATGAGAGAAGTCATCTGTTTTTTTCAAATCTTCTTCGACTGCTTTATCAAATAAAGGCCTTAATTCATCATAGTTACTGATATGGACGCCATCAATATCGATACCTTCAAAGCCTTTCTTAGCTTTAGCAAGAACCTCCTCGTACCAATGTCTCTTCCACTCTTCAAGTGTCTTGAACTTGTCTCCAGATACTTTCTTGATAATAAAGTCATCGCCTAGCAAACCTTTATTTTCTTTAATAGCTGCATCTTTGTATTTGTTAGATACATAACTAGTGAAACCTTTGTCATATCCATAATAACCCCACATGCGGAAGGCATTGTGTTTGAATGATAATGAACCAGGAGCTCCAAGACTAGTATTACCACCATAAATACCAGCCATCATATTGACGTTTACATATGCTGAGTTGACAGCATAATCTTCAGGGCGATAACGTCCGTTACCTGGATTTCCATGTTTCGTCATGAAGTTATTATCCACTAAATCATTGACGCTAGATAAAGTCATTACCTTTTCTTCACCTTTCAAATCACGGACACTATCCCATTGGTTTGGACCTAAAAGATCATTGTACTGAATCTTAGAGCGCATTTCTTTGTCAATCTTCTTGAACCACTTACTATTGTCTCCTTTAATTTTAGGAAGTACAGCATCAGCTTCTACATGATCAAGCAGCATCATAGCTTCATTGTAGTTTCTCATGTAGCGGTCAATGTCATCACGTGTCTTTAATTTGTCAGGATCTGGGTTGTACCATTGGTTACCATCATTTGGACGATGGTAAGCCATATTAATTCCAAGTGCGCCGTATTCACCATTAGTCGTTGAGCTGTCAGGTGTTTGCAGCATACCTTGTGCATAGGCTTCTGCATTTGTACCAACACGTTGACTGTATCCTCCGTAATAGAGCATTCGGTCATTGACGTGTGTTGTTTCATGTGTAAATGCTGAAATACCAAATTGTGATATTAAATCGGTTACCATAAAGTAAACTTGGTCATTATTGTTTGCACTATCGTAAATACTTGCCATCGCTCCCATGGCTCCATTTGTTGCGTGGAATTTGCCAGTTGGACCATACAATTCTCTAATAGGTCTGATAATTGCCCCGTTCTTTCCGTATCCTATGCTGTTGGCACCGTCGACTCCATGGTAGTTTTGGTTATCCCAAACTGGTGTCGGTACCATATTTTGACTCTTAAGAAGTCTATCACGAACATTAGATAATGATAAACGTGACCAGAAATCTAAATAAGTTTGTTGAGCATGTGCAACTTCATCAATCTTAGTTTTGAACTCATTACGAGCTTCTTCTGTATGTTTTCCATATTTCTCAAATGAACTGTACGCCATCGTGTTATATGTTGAAATTAAGAACATATGTGCATCTTTAAGCGTTAGAAGTGGTAAATCATACGACCATGAACACCGTTATCTAAACCATCAAAGACTCTATGACGTTTATTGACAAAGTCAGGATTTGTAGTTTTAGGTTCTGAAACATAAACATTCTTAGCTGAGTGGATAAACCAATCATTGATGTCTTTATCCTCTGTAAACAAACGCATGTTGTATTCTAGGAAGTTACGAAGACTACCTTTACCAGTATTACTTGCAATGATTTCACGATAAGCATCCTGAGTTCGGTCACCCTTTAAGTTCTTCTCGCTAGATCCGATGTTAATCAAGCGATCTAACACACTTGGTGTTTTACCGTAGAAGTCAGGTTTAAATATCATAATGTCTTTGATACTCATACTGTTGTCAGTATACTTAATGTTATAGTAACGGTTCAAGTAAGATAGAGCCATCATAATTTTCGCTTTATTATCGTCAATTTTCTTCACAAGTGCTTTCATCGCAGCTTCGTCACTATTCAATTGATGATCTTCATTTTCGACTAAAGCTTTCACAAATTTATCAAGATTAGCTTTAACATCAGCAAAGCTTTCTTCTAGATACAAATCAGATGGATTTCCAATAATTTTACGAACATCTTGCGAATCGTATGTAACTGAACCTAACTTCTCTTTCACATCTGCAATCAGTTTCACACGGTCTTTCTCAACCATATTTGGTGTATAAACAACGTTTTGTCCAGCGATGGCATATTCACGAACTTGTTTCACTTTAGAATCAGTATTCTTAGTAACATCCATTTCTTCCTTAGTACCATCCGCATAGTGAACCATAATCTTATCAATATCTGACAAATCAGTTACAAAATGTCCGCCTTTCATACCCGTAACAGAAAGAACTTCTTTCTTAGCTAAGTTTGAATCTTCTGCAAGTTTGTTACCTTGGTTGACAATCCATTCTTTGTTATAAAATGGTTGAAGTTTCTCAATATTACGATAAGCCAAATCACGTTCGGATTTGTAGTCTTGAGTTGATTTGTATTCCTCTGATTTTGGTGCTGTACGGTTAAGCGTATCTTCAGGAAGAGCACTAATTTCAAATCCACTAGCTGTTATATTGTACCCTTTAATTTTCTTATTAGCTTCTTCTAAACTAATTTCTTTAACACGTTTAGAACGTTGATATGAAGAGGCTCCTGTACTCATATCACGAACAACGAAATCATTTTCAAGTCTATTACCTGAGAAGTAACCACCTTCGTCATCTATATTTCTTGAACCATAGAAGATCTCACCTTTAGAAACTTTCACCATTGATACGTTATCTTCAATTTGCCCTAATACCCAGTTAGAACTGATAAACCCACCAACATCAACTGGATTATCAATGTCAATTGTACCTTTAGCAACTGAATGACGAACAGAACCCTCTTTTCCTACAGTGAAATTATCCATACCATTATCAGATTTCGCGACAAGTCCAGCAGCTCTAGCTCGTTTACCTGTGATTGTTACATCAGCATATGCTCTATCTAAGTTACCTTTCCAAATTTCACCAGCAATACCAGCTAAATTCCAATCACGATCACCAACAGCCTGCAATTTACCGATAAATGCTACATTTCTTAACAGGCCACCACGATCAATCTTATTAACAATACCAGCAATACTATTGTTTCCAAGAATGCTACCAGTAACCTTGATATTCTCAACTGTCGCATTTTTAACAGTCTTAGCAAGTGCTGAAATATCATTAATCCAAGGCATATTGATATTAACGTTTGCTAAGTTAATATTTTTAACTGAACCACCTTCGATACCACCGAATAATTGACGTTTCATGTTATGAATTGAATACTGGTTACCTTCTACACTGGTCAATGTACCTCTAAATGTCCCAGGTACATATTCTTTATTAGGCGTTGGTACATTTTCTGCATTCAAATCTGCACCAATTTTAAATGTACCGTTTTTATTAACATTCATAGCGTCTACTAAATCTTTAAAATTATAGTAAACATTATCAATCTTGGGACGAGGTTTTTCAATGTAATGAATGTATTCATTTCTAGTCTTAGATGGATCAACATGTTGAATTAAATCTTGAGCGGTTGCTGTAATTTTATAAAGTTCTTTTTCTTTTTCAGTTACTAACTCAATCTTATCAACTGCTAAACGTGTTACTTTATTATCACGACTAGTAATTTTTAAGTACATTTTCTTCACATCTTCATCTGAAGGTTTTTCAGTCATGAAATCACTAGGTGTTTCAGTACCATCGTCATTTACCTTCACTAAATTAGTAGATGCGATATTTTTAATTTCAACTTTTTTCAACTCTAAACGTAAAGGTTTCATCTAATTTAGATGTTTCATCACCTTCACCACGGTTGTAAGTCATTGTTGTTGCAATTTTATAATCTTTGAATAAATCCAAACCTTGAATAGCGTCTGTCAATTTTTCTTTAGATAAATCAACTCGCTTAACAACAGTGTCCCCATCTTTAATCTCAGCTATAATGCTCTTGATTTCAGCATTACCTGTATTTTCAAGAGTGTAATCCAATTTAGCTGAACGATCCATCGCATCTTCTGTAACCTTATCTAAAGTCAAAGTTGGAGCAACTTTTGACGTATATTCCGGCAACGCTGGTTGAACTTCAGGCTCACCTTTTTCAGTCACAACAGCTTCTGGCAACGCTGGCTGAACTTCCGGTTCACCCTTTTCTGTAACTACCGCTTCTGGTAACACTGGTTGAACTTCCGGTTCTCCTTTTTCAGTCACAACAGCTTCTGGTAAGGCTGGTTGAACTTCCGGTTCCCCTTTTTCAGTCACAACAGCTTCTGGCAACGCTGGTTGAACTTCCGGTTCCCCCTTTTCTGTGACCACCGCTTCTGGTAAGGACGGTTGAACTTCCGGTTCACCCTTTTCTGTGACCACCGCTTCTGGTAAGGCTGGTTGAACTTCTGGTTCTACAAGGTTTGTACCTATTGGTTGCGTATAGTCAGGCTTCTCTGCTTTAGGAGCCTCGTCTGGAACAGTACCTACAGGTTCAGTGTATGCTGGTTTTTCATGAACTGCTGGTTCAACTAAATTACCGCCAATTGGACCTGTATATTCGTGTTTCTCATGAACTGCTGGCTCTACAAGGTTTGTACCTATTGGTTGCGTATAGTCAGGCTTCTCTGCTTTAGGAGCCTCGTCTGGAACAGTACCTACAGGTTCAGTGTACTCTGGTTTTTCATGAACTTCTGGTTCAACTAAATTACCGCCAATTGGACCTGTATATTCGTGTTTCTCATGAACTGCTGGCTCTACAAGGTTTGTACCTATTGGTTGCGTATAGTCAGGCTTCTCTGCTTTAGGAGCCTCGTCTGGAACAGTACCTACAGGTTCAGTGTATGCTGGTTTTTCATGAACTGCTGGTTCAACTAAATTACCGCCAATTGGACCTGTATATTCGTGTTTCTCATGAACTGCTGGCTCTACAAGGTTTGTACCTATTGGTTGCGTATAGTCAGGCTTCTCTGCTTTAGGAGCCTCGTCTGGAACAGTACCTACAGGTTCAGTGTACTCTGGTTTTTCATGAACTTCTGGTTCAACTAAATTACCGCCAATTGGACCTGTATATTCGTGTTTCTCATGAACTGCTGGCTCTACAAGGTTTGTACCTATTGGTTGCGTATAGTCAGGCTTCTCTGCTTTAGGAGCCTCGTCTGGGACTGTACTTACAGGCTCAGTGTATTTAGGCTTCTCTGCTTTAGGCGCTTCATTAGGGATACTTTCCTGAGTTTCAGATACTGGAACATTTTTTGTCCTCTCATCCTTATGTTGAATTTCTGAAATTGCATCATCATCAAGGGGTAAGTATCCAATATAACGATATCCAGCAATTTGAACTACTCCTTCATTACTTGGAGCTTTCAAAGGATTGCTTATATCGAGAGCTTGCATACTAGAAAGACTAATCAGTCCGATAGTAGTAACTAAAAACAGACTAGCAACTTTTTTCTTTTTATGAACTAAAAGAACTAAACTACCAACAGCTAATAGACCTAAAGCTGTAAGCACAGAAGTCGATGAACCTGTTGCAGGAAGAGCTTCCTGCTGATAAATAAGAGCATAACTTGCTTCATTATCAGTAGGAATTCCTGCTTGAATCTTGCTTTGTTCTTCCTTTGTAAGAGCGTTTTTTTCAACATAATGATAGGTAGAAGCATGGATGACTGACGGTGCAACCAAGACACTTCCGAGTAACACCGAACCAACAATCCCACAGATTTTTCGGATCGAAAATCGTTCTTTTTTAAATAATGACAAGCGTAATCACCTTCTTTAATTTTATTTCCTAACAGTAAACACTATTTTTTATTCTCAAAAATTGAACTTCTAAAATCATCGGTTTTATCTAGATAAGCCTTAAATATTGCTTTCTTCAACTTATGAACTGCACTGTCAGTCTCAGGATTATAGTTATTCCAATAATAATAATTACGTTCTTCTGCATCCTGTAGAACAGCTTCATCCATTAGTTGTTGTAAATCATTTACTCTTTGAATGGTCTTGGTGGCATTACTCATCCATGATTGCGTCGGATCTTTAAAAGTAACTTTAGTTAAATGATTAAACTGAGCAATGCGCTCTTGATACATAGCTTTTTTAAAGGCTGCCCAAGATGGATACTTACCATCAAATAGCTTTTCTAAAACAAGTTTATCTGTCACCAATCCTCGTTCTTTACCATAAATAGTTATTTTTTTACCATTTTGTTTAGCAAGGTCTTCATATTGATTTGAAATATATGGTACCATACCATCTTTAAAGCCTTTAGCAGCCAAGAGTTCATAAGCCATACGACGGCCCATCAAGTCGCCAGGTGTTCCTATATCACTACTTAATGCTGCATAAATCGGCGTAAATAATTTAATAGTGAAGTAGCCATTTCTTTCATATTCTTTAGACTTGTACTCACGAGCTGATAAGATATTATGGTCAATCAAACTATCAAAGTTAGTCAATTGTTGGGCCTCTTCTTCTGTCAATGTTTTGACTACGTTAGTGGCGTAAACCTCATTTCCATCTGCTGGATCTTTCACATACTTATTCTCAATTTTTCTGAGAGCTTCCATTTTCTGATAAACATTCAGTTTCTTAACGATTGATTGTCCTTCAAGATATTCCAACATATAAACGACATCAAACATATTGTGGACATATTGCTTCAAATCATCAGAGTTTTTAAATCTCGTAGTTGGATCAAGTATTTGTAATCGTTGTCCTTCTGTACTATCAGATTTGAATGTTTCAAGATTGAGTTAATGGTAATGGTCGCATCATCTGGATGGTCTGGTGCTTGTAATAAGCCTTTAGCAAAGAACTCTGGTCCCAAGCCACTTCTTCGACCATAGCCACCAAGATAAATTTCCCTATCAGAGTTATGTGTCATTTCATGAGTATATGTTACCGCACCAGATTTATCTAACATACGATAAGCCATGTAGTAGAATGCGTCACCCGTTGCATATGCACCATTAGCATTGTGAACAACATTATTTCCAGCAGGGCCAAAGAAGTTTTTAATAGCTGGATGATTAGTTTCAAAATTAGCTTCTTGTAACTTATTATCTTTATCATTTCCAAATCTAAATGCATCATAGACTGGGACACTTCTAAATAATTTTTCTTTATTTTCTTTATCTAGAATTTTATACCAATAATCATAATGATCTCTAAATCGTTTAGCCGCTTCTTTTGCATTATCTTCTACAAATTTATTTAATTTCTCTCCCTTAGGATGTTCAGGACTTCTATATCTATCATAAGCACCAAATCCTATAGTTGAAATATTGGCGATCATAAATATCATTTTTTCTTCTGGTAAAGTTAATAACGGTAAGACCATACTTTGATATTTCCATGATGGACTAGTTAATCTATCATAAACACCTATAGAGTGTTCTGTTCCTTGTTCTGACTGCTTAGAACTTACTTCAGGAATAGTAGATTTTTCTTCAACTATATAAGCTTTTAGATTGTTTTTTTAAACCAGTCGTTATTAGAAGTAGTTGGTAGAAATACTTTTTCTATAACCTTCTAATGCTTTAAATAAACTTTCAGTTCCATAATTTTTTTCGCTAATAATACATTATAAGTAATTACATTATTTTTTTCGCTAATAAATTATTAAAGCCAGACTTACCTAATTCAATAACATTATCTAATGCAGAACTATTAGACTTACCGAAGAAATCTAAATGATATAATACTAAATCTTTAGCACTCGCATTATCATATTTAAAAATTATACCAACGTTCTAGATAAGTTAAACCTAGAAGTAACGCTTCTTTATTATTCTTAATTTTTTTTCTATTACATAATTATCAATTATTGAATTACTATTTTTCAGCTATTGCCGCATCAGCAGAAAGAAGTTTTGATAAACTATCTTCAATGTTTGCTTTTTGTTTTGTCGAATTGTTCATCTAGATATAATTCAGTTAATTTTATGTCATTAGAAATATCTAAGACATTTCTAACTCCAGCTGAACTATATTGAACAGATTTCAGGTCATTTAAAAACAGCGTTTACAATATTATCATAATTATGCAACAGCGTATTAGGTGTGTATATTAATTTTTGTATTAGCTATTTCATATTCTGCTACTTTAGAGAAATCTTGTAGATATTTTTATATTTAATGTTTGAGAAGTATTATCTGAATAATGAAGTAACAGCTTATTAATACTAGCTTTATGTTTATTAATATCAGAAATTACTTCTTTCTCATGCATCGGAACTACAGACACAAGCTCTTTAGTAAATAAATCATTATTAGTGTCCACTAAATTACCATATTTAACAATTGTCTCTCTATTATAGAAAGGTAATAGTTTCTCAATATTTTTTTATACTTTCAACCTAGAAATATCAGCATCTTTTTAAATTTTTTTATAATCCGTTTTATATTTAGAAGAGAAGTTAAAGTCTTCTGTTTTAATATCATTTTTATGAACAAGTTCAGCTTTTTTCTCCAGAACTTTATTATTTTCTAATACAGTTCCTCTTTGCATTTCTGAATCTCTACTTAGTACTTCATCATCTACTTGTACTACATTGACTACCTTATTATTTTTATTACTATAAGTGTTAGTTGCTCTTATTCCTTTAAAATCATAACCAGCAATAGCATTACCGTTCGTAACATTAACGTCACTTAATACATTTGTAAGTTGACCTGAGTTTCTTTCATCTGATGATTCTCTATCCCAAAGATACCCTGCAACTCCTCCAACATAACCAAAATGTTTTACATTATTAAGATTTCCTTCAACATAACTATTACTAATTGTCGCTTTTTTATCAACAACACCTGCTATACCACCAACAACCTGGTCTCCTGTATTAGCATTTGTCGCCATATCGATAGATGAAATTGATCTATCAATCAAAGCACTAACTCCTGAAAGTTTTCCTACTAAACCACCTATTTGATAAGTAGCTCTTGTATCATAAGTATTCGTTATTCTACCAGTAAAACTACTATTAGAAATTGTAGAGTTAGTTACTTGTGAAACCAAACCACCCATGCTACGTTCACCAGCAATTACACCAGATGAGTGAACATTTGTAATTGTAGTACCATTATTCGCCTCTTTAGCAATTGTGGCAGCATCTTCTTTAGAAGAAACATTTACTTCTTTTATTGAAAGATCTCGAATATTAGCATGATTTAAAACATTAAATAACGGTTTTTTCAGATTATATATAGCATAGTTCTTATCATTGTTTGAACCTATTAATGTACCACTAAATTCGTGATTAATATAACTTTCTTTACCATCTGGAAGATCTACTTCACGAGCATCTATAGTCGCCCCTAGGCGGAACGTACCATGTGGGTTACTATTCATAGCATCTACTAGATTTTTAAATGATGTATAAACTCCATTTTCACTACTTACCGTCTTAGGTAGGTAGTAAGTATAATTTTCTAAAGTACTATTGTTTTCGTATTGAATTAAATCATTAGCTTGTCCTACAATTTTATAAACATCTTGATTATCTTTTCTAACGCTCTCAATACTCTTAACTGGCAACATAACATCTTTAAAGTTCTCTGATTTTACTTTCATAAAGTAATCAGTTGGAGTAGTTGGAACACTCGCAAGTGAAGTTACATGTCGATATTTATTATTTTCTACTGTATATAATTCCACGTTTGAAACATTTCTAAGTTCTAGTTTCTTGTCGACTTGTTTTTCTTCTTTAATTTTATCTTTAGGACGTTCCGCTTCCCCATTTGTAGGACTTGCCTCATTTTCATGTTTAGTCTCTTCTGCACTTGCTTGTTCGATTTTACCAGTATATTCTTTCGGTGCTTCTACTTTCTCTGGCTCGACTATCGCTCCAGCTTGTACACCTGTGTATTCTGGCAGTGGGGCTACTTGTTCTGGTTCAACTATCGCTCCGGCTTGCACTCCTGTGTATTCTTTTTGTGCTTCTACTGTTTCTGGTTCGACTATTGCTCCGGCCTGGGGACCTGTGTATTCTGGTAGGGGGGCTATCTGCTCTGGTTCAACAATAGCGCCAGCTTGTACGCCTGTGTATTCTTTCGGTGCTTCTACCTTCTCTGGTTCTACTATCGCTCCAGCTTGTACACCTGTATATTCTGGTAGTGGTGCTATCTGTTCAGGTTCACCTTTATCACTTACCACAGTATCTGGCGACTCTGGTTGAACCTCAGTCTCACCTTTGTCAGTCACAACCGCTTCCGGTAGCTCTGGTTGGACTGCTGGTTCGCCTTTTTCAGTTACAACTGCTTCCGGTAACGCTGGCTGAACTTCTGGTTCACCCTTGTCTGTAACAACTGCTTCGGGTAACTCTGGTTGGATTGCAGGTTCAACTACTGCCCCTGCCTGGGGACCTGTGTATTCTGGTAGTGGTGCTACCTGCTCTGGTTCAACAATAGCTCCGGCTTGTGGTCCTTTATATTCTGGAAGCGGTGCCACCTGTTCAGGTTCACCTTTATCACTTACCACAGTATCTGGCGACTCTGGTTGAACTTCTGGCTCACCCTTGTCAGTCACGACTGCCTCTGGTAACGCTGGTTGAACTTCTGGTACGCCTTTGTCGGTTACAACTGCCTCTGGTAACGCTGGCTGAACTTCTGGCTCACCTTTATCGCTTACAATTGCTTCTGGTAACTCTGGCTGAATTGCCGGTTCACCTTTATCTGTTACAACTGCTTCTGGTAATGCAGGTTGGACTACGGGTTCAACAATAGCTCCAGACTGTACCTCACCATGTTCTGCACCAGTCTTAGGTTGTTCCTTCATTACTTGAGCTTTTTTAGTACCTTTTTCGACTATTCTTAAAACAGGCGCAGTCGTTGAGGTTGAAATAATTTCTCTAGAAACTTCTTCCTTGTTTACAGAGAATACTCTAACGACTTCAACTTTCTTACCTAATTTGCCTTCTTGTTTTACTCTTACAGTTCCTTCAGCTAAATCAGGATTCTCTTGAACTTCTTCTTGAAAATCTATTTTTGTTTCTATAGTTTCATCGCGATATAAGAGTTCAGGTTTGTTCAACTGACCTGATAGAACTTCATCCTGTGGATTTAGTGTATTTACCCCAGTCCTTTCTTTTGGAGAAACCTTCTCGTCTTTCTTCGTTTCTAGATTCTTATGTTCTGCTAATTGTGCTTGAGAATCTGAAGATTGTTTCTCCTCTTTTGTTGGATTGGTTAATTCTGTAGAGAGAGGTTTTTCAACTACTTGAACTTCTGTTGGCTCAGTTGAAGAAACAGGTTTTTCTTCCTGAATAGTTTGTACCTTTGATGGATTCTCTACAAAATTCGGTGTAACATTATAATCCACCTTTTGTTGTTTTGTAGGAGTGGCTGCTGATTTTTCTTGATTACTTACTTCAAAGTCAGAAGTCGTTTTCCCCTCTTTGATATATCCAATATAAGTGTAACCTGAAATGTCTTTAGGAAGAGGTAATTTTTCTCCTGAGGTTAATTCATAGTCAGTATTGTAATTCAGTAAGAGATTATTTTCTAAAGCATGAGCTGAAACTAAGACACCATTTCCTATTCCTGCAACCAATACTAAATGTAATACTGTTTTTATTCTTAACTTTTTTTCTTTGAAACGGCAAAAATTAAAAATTCCCAGAGCAGCTAAGCTAGCACCAGCAACCAAGGTTTGCATATCATTCTTGCTTCCAGTATTTGGCAATTCTCCCAGTTGATTTTTGAGAATTTAATTTATAAACAAGATAATAAGTTTCATCATCATTCTCCGTGTATGCCGGAATATCATAGACAAGCTGCTTCTTGTCTTCTGATGATAACTCTGACTCTGTCACATATTTATAGTGAACACCTTTAGTCTCTTGAGCTTCTACAGATGAACTACCTAATACAGACATAAAAAAATAAACTTGAAATCGTCGCAGATACAAGTCCTACTGATAATTTTTCTAAATGAAAAAAACGCTGCTGTTTTTTTCACCAAAAATACTTTTTCCATGATTCCTCCTTGAAATAAAAATTTATATTTATGTTACGAAGACCTTTAATATATTAGTGTATTATCTATAAAAAAAGGCATCACACTTTTAATTATACTCTTAATTTACCAAAAAAAGTCTTAAAAATTGAGTTACGCTTTCATACTTTGTTTTATATATAAAAATACGAAGGAACAGAGTTTGCCATTTCCTATTTTTCTCTTTTTGGATAAAATGTAACCTACCATGGAATTTCCACAGTAGGTGTTGTTTATATCAATAATCGTTCTAAAAAAATGGTTTGAGGCAGTTGAGGAGAATTCCTTCTATCCAGCTTTCTTGTGCTGAGGATAGATGATCTGCCTGAAGGCTTTCTTTTAGAAAATCTCGGACTTGTTCTGGTGCAATTTCAAACTCAAAAGCTTTCATTTTATAGAAAAAGTCGATGAGATTGTCTGACAGGTATTCAGTTGAAAAAAAGGCACTTCTCCACTCTTTTCGATATTCTAATAAGAGCCGAGCAAATCGTGCTTTTTCTTCAGGAAGCTCACGAAAATAGGAATTGAGGAGCCAGGTCTGCTTCTGCTTTCTTTCAATTGGATCCTGACTAGCTATTCGTTGGTCTTTTTCCAACTCTTTTTGGTATTGTTTTTGCCTTGATAGCCCGTTCTGTTCGATTTTTTTACCAAAAAAGTATTTTCTCCCACTTGCGTTCTTCTTGAGTCAGGGTCTCTGTAAATCCAAAGTAATCTTGATAGGCACGCTCTGCTGGGCCCATGGCTAGGACTAGATTGTCTGCATATTGCTTGGCGATTTTATCCCTCTTCTTGCGCTCTTTCTCTGCTTGGATACGGAGTTCCTGTTCGTAATCAATTTTCTCCTTGCCTAACTTGACAAGGTAGAGTTGGTCATCTGGTTGCCCAAGTAAAAAAGGTTTGATACACTTTTCAAGAACTTCCTCCATACGAGCCTTCTTCTTAGGTTCTGCCTTGGTCCAACTTCCTCCTTGAAAGACTTCTAGGAAGAGTTGGTAGTCTTTCTCAGGTGAGAACTGATTTCCACGATTGGGTTTAAAAACACCTTTTTCCCAGAGCCATTTTAGAAGTCGCTCGTCAAAGTCACTTTTATTGACCTTGATTTTCTCCTTTTTCTGGGATTTTCTGGTCAGATTTTCAATCTTTCTGAGCAGTTTTTCTTCCTCTTCCAGTTGCTGGTCAAGAGTCAATCGATGAAAATGACGAACACAATCGCTACCAATCGGAAAGAGGCGTTGACCTGTGACGCCGTTAAAGAGTTCGTAAGCGTACTTGATGGCATTTCCACAGACACAATTGCTACGGCCGATACCGTTAAAAATCAAGGAAACTTCATTCCATTCCTTGGTAGCTTGTTCCCAAGTATCAGCTTTTGAAGCATGTAACACCGCATCATGCAGGGATTTTCTAACTGGAAGTGTCATGAGGTCTCCTTTCTAGATTATACTTTTACAACTTGAACCTCTTCTTTACCTAGTAAAATCAAGTATTTTTCAATATTCTCAATCGAATAGGCTCGTGATAAAGCCTCTCCGTATAGGGCTAATTGACCACGATAGCGATCTATGAGTTGACTTGGTTCATCATAGCGGTCTGTCTTGTAGTCGAACAGAACGATTTTGTCTTCGTAAAGCAGATAGCCATCAAGGATACCACGGACAACGAAATCTTCCTGACTCTTTGGGTCTCGTTTGAGCATGGAGAAGGGTTGCTCGCGATAAAGATGGTTGGTATTAGCGAGAATTTCCTGACCGAGTGTTGTGTCAAAGAATGCAAGAATTTTAGCAAGATTGATCTTGTCTCTGACAGCTGGGATGGTTTGAACTTGTTTGAGAGTTTCTGTCAGGCTAGCAAGGGTTGGTTGCTGACTGAGGTCAATTCTCTGCATCAATTCGTGAGTAGCACTACCAATCTCAGCTCCTGTTACCTTTTCTTTGCTTGAAAAATCTGGTAAATCAAAGCTGATTTTTTTGTCTACTGACTGTCCTTGGCTTGCAATCTCAACACCTTCCATATCCATAACTGGTTCGTAGAATTTCTTGATTTGACTAGGGGTTTGAACACTAGGAAGTTCAATGGCTGCGCGGTGAAGAGTATTATAAACTTCCACTTCTTTCAGCATTTCAAGAGCTTCTTTAATGGTTTCTGACTGGCGATTGTCTGCTTGGGAGCTATCTTGAAGAGGGCTCTTGTTTTTTAATTCTCCGATAGCTTCTCTAGTCAGCTGATCTTCACCAACAAAACGATAGCTAAAGTTGAGATTATCCTTGGCAAACACTTTGCTGATAGCCCAAATCCAGTCTTGGAAATTCCTTGCTTGAAGTCTAGTGTTGCTGTTTAGTTTTCCATTTTTAGCTGCTGGGTATTCCTTGGCTTCCAGCTTTTCACGAGAATCCTTGCCGACAAGATAGAGCTTTTTCTCAGCCCGCGTCATAGCAACATAAAGCAGACGCATTTGCTCTGAATAGCTTGCCAGCTGTAATTCTTCTTTGTTCTGTCTATAGGTCAAGCTAGGAATAGAGAGTTTAATGGTTTTAGGATAGTGATCTTCCACTGCTCCTGTCTCCATCTTGGCAATGTACTTGACACCAAGACCATTCTGACGACTGAGAATTACTTCTGACATAGAGTCTTGCTTGTTGAAATCTTGATCCATGTTAAGGATGAAGACGTAAGGAAACTCCAGGCCTTTACTCTTGTGGATGGTCATGAGCTCTACTGCATCTTTTGGCGGTGCGACGGCCACGCTTACAAGATCATGCTGGGCTTCTAAGACTTGGTTAATCATACCAATAAAACGTGACAAGCCCTTGAAATTGCTCTTTTCAAACTGGTCTGCTCTCAAAGCTAGGGCATAGAGATTGGCCTGTCTAGTAGGACCATTTGGCAAAGCCCCAACATAATCATAATAAAAACGGTCGTTGTAAATCTTCCAAATCAGGTCATAGAGGGAGTGCGTTTTGGTATACAAGCGCCAGGAATCCAAGATATCCATGAATTGCTTTAGTTTCTCAGCTAGAGCTGAGTGAATCAAGCCTTTTTGGCTACTTACCTGTTTTTGAGTATTTACTAGTTTCTCATAGAGATTTTCGTGGACTTTATCCTCTGCTTTCTGAAGAGATAAACGTGCTAACTCGTCCTCATCAAAACCAAACATTGGAGACTTCATAAGAGCAACCAAGGCATAGTCTTGCAGGGGATTGTGAATGACACGAAGGGTGTCTAGCGTGACTTGTACTTCTAGAGATTGGAGATAGTTGTTTTGCTCTCCGTCGGTTTTGACAGGAATCCCGTACTCAGACAGGGCAAGTAGAATTTGATCATTACGACTGCGGCTGGAGGTCAGAAGGGCAATTTCTTTAAAGGCAACACCTTTCTCTTGATGGAGTCTAAGGATTTCCTTGATGACTAAGCGCATCTCACCAGTTAGTTTCGTTTCTGTTCGACTCTCTTCTTCCTCACCTGTATCGTCCTTGTCGTAGAGGAAAAATTCAGCCTTGTTCTCAGGGTTGGGAGTCAGTTTGGTATTGGCAAAAACAAGCTGGTGCATGTTATCATAGTTGATTTCGCCGACCTCTTGGTCCATGAGACGTTCAAAAACATCATTGGTTGCTGACAGCACTTCTGAACTACTACGGAAATTTTCTTTGAGGAGAATGAGCTTGCCTTCTTGGGGATTTTGCGCATAGCGTTGGAATTTCTCATTGAAAATCTGCGGGTCTGCCTGACGGAAACGATAGATAGATTGCTTGATATCTCCTACCATAAAGCGATTGTGGCCATTAGACAGCAATTCCAACATCCGTTCTTGAATGTGGTTGGTATCCTGATACTCATCGACCATGACTTCGTGGAAGCGATCCTGATAAGCCTCACGAACTTGCGGGAATTTCTCTAAATCTCAATGGTGTAATGGCTGATATCAGCGAATTCAAAGGCGTTTTCTTGGCGCTTACGTTCACGATAAGCTTCCACAAAATCACTCATGAAGGTTTGGAAAGTCTTAGCTAGTTCCCATGTGTCTCCATGATAACGTTCTTGATAGTCGAGAATGGTTATCTGGTCTGACAGTTGTCCTAGTTTAGCAAACTGGGTCTTTCTCTCTTCATTGTAGGCATCGATCATAGGCTTCAAATCAGCCTTACGACTGGCATTAGTCAGAGCCCGACCATTTTTCTCCTTAGAGATCGCGACAACACGCGCAAGCACTGCCTGATAAGCCTGACTATCGGACTCTTGATTTAAGGAGCCAATTTCATCCAGAATCAACTGAACATTTTCTAAATAAGCGGCCTTTGGGAACTCCTTGGCATCATTATCCAGATGATAACGGAAAAAGCTTTCCAAATCCCAAATGGCTTGTTTGATCTGCTCAGTCAGTTTTTCTGTTTCACTGCTAAAATCAGCTTTTTCAAAGCCTTTGAGGAAAGATTCACTAAGCCACTTTTGAGGATTACTGGTGGATTGGAGAAAGTCATAAATTTTATAGACTTGCTGGCGCAGACCACGTTCATCTTTTCCACGTCCAGCAAAATTTTTCAGCAAATGGCTAAACTTCTTTTTCTGTTTACCTTGGTAATGGGCTTCAAAGACCTCATGGAAGACTTCGTTTTTTAGAAGGAGTTGCTCACTTTGGTTTTGTAAAATACGGAAATTAGGTGCAATATCAAGCAGATAGCCATGTTTACCAAGGAATTTTTGTGTAAAAGAGTCCATGGTACCAATAGCCGCGTTGGGTAGGTCTGCCAACTGGCGACCCAAGTGTTGTTTGAGGTCAACGTCATCGCTTTCTTGGATTTGCTGGCTGATTTTTTTCTCCAAACGTTCCTTAAGCTCCGTGGCGGCCTTGACGGTAAAAGTTGAGATAAAGAGTTGAGAAATTTCGACACCACGAGCTAACTGATCCAGAATACGCTCTGCCATAACAAAGGTCTTCCCAGAACCAGCCGATGCTGAGACAAGGATATTCTGACCAGAAGTGTAGATTGCTTCGATTTGCTCAGCAGTTTTCTTTTGTTCCTTACTCGAATTTGCTTCTGCTTCTTGCAGTTTTTGAATTTCCTCCTCACTTAAAAAGGGAATAGGCTTCATCGATTCAACTCCTCTCTTATTTTTTCAAACCAAGCTTGCTTGAGTTTTTCTCCGACCAGACGCTTGCCGTCAGCCAAGTCTAACTTCTCTAGGAAACGGGCTTGGCCCAAGTGGTAATTGGCTTCAAATCCTGTGATGGCTTGGTGTTGCTGGACGTATGGGGCAATACTTCTGCCATTTTCGGTATAAGGATTAATGGCGAACTGGCCTGCTAAAATCTTCTCAGCTGCTTTCTTGTAAAGTTGAGCATTGTAGTCCAGTAGGAGCTTGAATTCCTCATCCGTCAGCTGATTGGCCTTGTTTTTATTGTAAAATTCACCCAAATGACTGCTTTCTTTTTCTAAAAAGAGCCCTTGGTATTTCATTGACTTGCTGGCTTCTACTACTGCACCTTCCAGACTTTTAACGGCCATCAGAGATTGAACAGGCTCAGCCATTTCCAAGTACATGGCACCAAAAAAGTTCTGCTCCCCTTCTCTTTTTAAGGCAGCTAAGTAAGTTGGTAACTGGGAATTGAGTCCATTAAAGAAATGGGGAAACTGGAACTGAGTTAGACTAGACTTGTAGTCTACTACTCCGATCGCTCCATCAGCTTTTAATCGGTCAATCCGATCCACCTTACCTCGTACAAAGACACTACGTCCATTGTCCAATTGAATAAAGGCCTGCTCTTTTCCACCAAAATTTGCCTCTTCTTTAATAGTTTCGATGGCTGGATTGTGTCGGAGAATATGTCCAGTCGTCCGCGCCACATCAAGCAGAACTTCCTTGGTAAACTGTGCTTCCAAACTTTCTTGGTAAATAGCTTCAAATTCGCGTTCTTGACTGGTTTCTTGAATAGCTCGTTCTAGACGGTGGTCAAAGGAATCTTCGGCAGGCAACTGCAAGGCACGTTCAAAAATACGATGCAAGAAATTCCCGTGACTACGGGCATCCGGACGCAGGCGTAATTCTTCTTGCAAGCCTAAAACGTAGCGAAGAAAATAACTGTACTCATTGCGGTAAAACTCCGTCAAACCAGAGGTAGACAGGTAAAACTCCTGATCAGTAGGATAGAGAGCATGTAAGGTATCTTTGGTCAACTGCTTACTGCTTGGACTTGTTGGAAGGGCTGGATTTTCCAGACCTTGCTGGTCTAGTTTTTTACCCATGACACGCGCCAGAACCTTAATAAAGGTCAAATCTTGCTCAGTCTCACTCATCTCGCCCTGCTGGTGATAGGCAACCAGGCTAGACAAAAGACTGTGATAGGACCCCATATCCTCCTTAGACAGCCCTTTGTGATTCATCCTCTTCTCTTTCCGACTAAATCCAAAATGGACCAGCTCTTGAAGATAGGCAGATTCCTTGCTTTCACTTTCGTTAAAAAGGCTTGGAGCTGACAAGACCAACTGCTTACGAGCAGAATTGACCAAGGAAAGCATAGTATAGCGATTTTTCTTGAGATTTTCACTGCTGGCAATCAGCAATTGCGCTCCATCTGCTGTCGCTTGGTTTAAGCTTTGTCTTTCTTCATCTGTCAAAAGGCTGGTATTCTGCGCGATTTTTGGTAAATTGTCCTGAGTTAGCCCAATGGCGTATACAAAGTCAGCAGTCAGTGGTGCAATCAAATCGTAACTCTGCACCAGAACGGTGTCCACTGTCGCTGGAATAGTACGGTATTGGGACAAACTCATTCCAGAATGGAGCAAGGCTAGAAAGTCCTCTAGACTAACTTGCGAACCAGCAAACAGTCGCAAATTGTTCTAAAACATGACAGAATGCCTTCCAAACTTCAGTCTGTCTTTCCTGATCAAGAGCTTCCATAGTGGCTGTCAAATCTTGCAACTGCTTGGTCACCGCTCCCTCTTTTAGAAAGACATTCCATTTTTGTAGGAGATTTTCAGTCTTTTGTTTTCGACTGGCAAAGAGGGTTTCAAGAGGTGTTAAAATACGCAGACGAAGAGCATTTAAACGCTCTAAATCAAATTTTCTGTGATGGGACTTGGTGAAGGTTTGCTGAAAGGCTGGTAAGCCATTGATACCAAGATAGCGGATATATTGTTCAAAAGCATCAATATCAGCTTGACTAAGGTCAGTATACAAACCTGTTCTAAGAAGGTTAATCAAATCCTCCTGACGAAAACGATAGCGTTTCAAAGCCAAAATAGACTCGACAAACTGAGTCAAGGGATGGTGCGCCATGGATTCGCTTCTACCAAGATAGAAAGGAATCTGATACTGGTCAAAAATGGTTTTCAGCGATAACTGATAAGAATCTACATCCCCAAAGAGAATACGGAAATGCTTGTAACTCAGGTCTGCATTTTCATGTAATTTCTGACGAATGCTACGTGCAACCAATTCCAATTCTTCTTTTTGAGTCAAGCAAGACCAGATTTGTAAGTTTTCACGGTCCTTATCATCGACATCCAAGGTGAATTCTGAAAAATCATAAGAAGACTCCAACAAACGAGAGACCTTGTCAAAACTATCCATCTTTTCATGAGTTTGAGAATAGTCCTGAGCAGGAGTTTGGTATTTAGAGGCTAGATGATGGAGAAACTCCACACTGGCTTGGTAGAGATTACCCTCGCTAAAAGGGCTGCTATAAGCTTTCTTACTAGCGTAAGCCCCAATAACAATCTCAACACCCTTGCCATGAAGTAGGTTCACAATCCGCTCTTCCTCAGCAGAAAAACGGGTAAATCCATCAATAACTAAAGCAATTTGAGTAAAATCACTACTTACTTTGTCATTCTCAATAACCTCAATCAAATGGGACAACTGACTTCCCTGAGCTAACTGTCCCTGATTGAGATAGGCCGTTACTTTCTCAAAAATCAAGAGCAAATCGGCTCTCTTGTCCTCATCAGTCAAACTTTCCAAATCTAAAAAACTCATCTGAGCCTTGGTCATCTCGTGATACAGTTCAATCAACTGCTGGATAAATTGAGGATCCTGCTTGATAGCTCCATAAACACGTAAATCCTTGGGATCAAGTTCTGCAAGGCATTTATAAAAAGCCATACTAAGACCGATATCATCAAGACTTGTCTTAGCAGGCAAGTCATTCAAGATCAGGTAACGAGCCATTTGCGCAAAGCGCGTGACGGTAATAGCAAAAGAAGCCTGCTGGGACAAGCATTTCAGCACGGCGCGTTCCTTTTCAAAAGAAAGAGAGTTTGGGGCAATGTAGAAGACCCGCTTGCCAGCAGCAACTAGCTCCTCCGCCTCTCTAGTTAGAATTTTTGTCAAAGAAGTCCGAATATCAGTATAAAGTAATTTCATCTCTGCCTCGTTTGAATTTTTCATTACCCTATATTATACCATGATTAGCCACCCAAGTCTGTAAATAATCAGTTCTTGCTCATCTGTTGAAAAGAAAATGCCGGAAAGTTCCGACATTGTTTTAGTAAGCTAACTTCCTGAAAATAGGAGTAACCACACGTTCCAGAAGGCAGTGATATTGATGAGAATATGAACTAGTATTGGATAGTAGAGACTTTTTGTCATGCGATACAGTAGAGCTAAAATGAGACCTCCACTAGCATAAATGAAAAAAGCAAGAGGTGTTAAAGCAAAATTGACATGAATATAACCGAAAATAATAGCAGAAAGCAAGACATCTCCATACCAAGGCGAGTTTTTGAAAAAGGTTGTCATAAGCACACCGCGATAAATCAATTCCTCAGAAATAGGGCCGATGAAGCAAGCTATGAGCAAGAAATAGGGTAATTCCTGTCTCCCTATCATTTCTATCGTTTCATTCAAAGAAATTTGATTTGAAGACGAGGGTATGAAATAAGACAAGAAGAAGTCAGACATATACGAAATGATGTAGCCCAGTAAAAGGTAGATAAAGTACCTCAACTGCCACTTGAAATGAAAAGTCTTCTTTCCTACAAAAACTAGTAGATAGATGACTGCTGACAAAAGAACACCACTTTCCAGCAAAAGTAGAATCTGAAAAAACTCACGACTTGCTGGTAGATAGGACTTTGCGAGATGATTGAAAACTCTCCAAAAACAAGTTGATTTGTAAAAAATTAAGGACAATGCTAGTAAAATTTGAATAATCCGTTTTTTCATATTAAATCCTCTGTTTTCCTTGATAAGCATACAAAACACTTTGTTGAATCACAAGTTTAGTATAGCATATATTGGCGAAATATCCTCTTCAAATCATGAATTATTATCAAAACATCTTAAACTGTAAAATCAGTCCCCCCCTACCCTTTTACCATTATCTTCTCTAACAAAGGAAGACCTATGATTAAACTACTAGCCTTGGATATAGATTGATTTCTCCTAAATGAATCCAAAGCCCCCAAAAAATCAGGTGGTTTATTTAGCCTGAACCTTACGGAGCGAGACAAATAAAAGTCAGTATTGCTACTGACTCTTACATCATTTTAATTTAACAGGATAAATTTATGCTTCTGATTTAGTCATAACTGACTCACTACCTTTTTAACAAAGCAAGTAATTTCTCCGCTTCTGCCATGATGCCATTATTATCCATGGTTTGGAGACTCAGATTATTTCGTAAACCAGCTAGGCTCTCTGTCACATTGTTTTTCAAGCTAGCATCCGTTACTGCATCAAGTAGATCTTCTACTTCTTTAAGCTTGGCTTCTACTTTTTCAGTCTCTACTTGAGGGACTTCAGCTTCGTCTGTTGTATCGTTAGCTACTCCCTCTGTCTCGTCTTCATCAGTGCTTGGTTTATAAAGATTATCTACTGAAGGGTTTAAACCTGCGTGATTCTCTTTTTCATCAGATTCAGGGTGAGTTGGCTCACTTACTTCATCATGTTCCTTATCTTCATCAGGTTTACTGTCTTGGTCTACCTTATTTTTACGAACATGGTCGCTGGCATTTCCCCAACCATTATCTGAGTGAGGGCGTTCATTTGGATGTTCAACATAATATTTTACAGTCGCAAAGAGATCCTCTAAACTATAGCCTTTAGGTGACTCATAAAGTCCTTCGTCAAACCAAGCAAATTTAATGTTATGGTAATGGTCATAATGAGGTATAATCAAGCTACCATTTTTAACTTCAACAGTATGTTGGAGATTGTAAGGCATGTGATCAAGTGGAACTTTCTTAGCTGCCTTCACTTTATTATAGATTGCTTCTGCTCCTTTAACCTCAGTATTTCCTGCCCCCTGATTATCTGTTGAAGGAGGCATCAAACCTTTCTCTTTAGCATAAGTCTGAGCTGCTGCTCTTTCAGCTTCAGACAAACTTTCTTTCTTAATCCAATGACTATGAGTCATATGTGGAGTTACATAGGCATCGCCTTCATCGCTAGTTATGTCACGAGGATCAAAGATATAGCCATCTTCTGTTGTATACTTACCTGCTAATTTCGCTAATTTAATTTCATCGTCCGTATAAGCAATTTGAGCATTTGGTTTGCCAAGTCGCTCTGGATGGGTAATTGGTGCTAGGAAGGTAAGAATATCATCAACTAACTTGACTTTATCACTTGAAACATCATTAAGACGTTCCAATAGTTTATCCAAAGCGTCAAAATCAGCTTGGCGCCCTTTATTAGAAATCAAATTTTGATGAACTTTTGCTAGTAAATCATAAACCTTGTTGTAAAATTCTTGATCACTAGAAGGGATGGTACTTTTCTTAGCTCCTAACACATGAGACAAACTTTCTTGTTTGGAAAGTTTATTATCAATGGCTGCAACAGTTTCTGCTGAAAGTTCCTTAGTAGAGATATAACGCGAGGTTCCATTCTCTTCAAAGACATAACCATCAGCTACTTTTCGAACCGCCTGTTTCACCAATTTTCCATCAATTGCATTGCTTGGAGATGATTGAGGATTTGGTACAGGTTGTGGACTTGGTACTGGGGTAGGATCTGGAGCAGGGATTAGATTTGGTCTTGATGGTAACCAATGACTTGAACTATAATGAAGTGGAATCATTCTTGCAATCTTCTGCTCTAAATCAGTCATTTGGGAGTAAGGAATAAAGTGATAATGATCTCCGTGTGGCACTGCAACACCGTTAGCTGTACGTTTGATGATTTGGGCCGGATCAAAGACTAAGCCATCCGATTCTACATGTCGTTCTGATAAAGGTTTGGCATACAATTCACTTAAAAGTGTTGAAATGTCTTCCCCTTGATTTTGATGATAAGTTGGGGTGACAGTCAGGTTTGGAGTCTCTGTCAAACTTGGTTGGGCTGGTTTAGCATTATCACTACTTGGTTTACTTGAGTTTGTAGAAGAATGAGAACCCTGTTTACCATTCCAATAGGCTTGGGCGGCAGCTAATTCTCCTGCTGACAAATCACTCTTAGGAATATAGTGGAAATGATTGCCGTGCGGGACAACAAAAGCGTCACCTGTATCTTCAATCACATCTGTCGGACTAAATACATACCCATCATCCGTTGTATAAGCGCCTCCAGTTCCTCGATTCGATGCCGGAGTATTGAGATTAAAGTTTGGTTTAATCGGTGAACTTGGTGTTGAACTTGGTTTATCTGTACTGCTTGGTTTCGGATTGTCAGAATGGCTTTGAACTGGCTGACCTCCAATTGGTAGATTTCGAGCCAATTTTTCTTCCAAATCAGACATTTGCGAATAAGGAATGAAATGGAAATGATCCCCGTGAGGAACTGCAACACCATTGGTAGTACGTTTTGTAATCTGCGCTGGGTCAAACACCAAGCCATCAGACTCCACATGACGTTGGCTAAGTGGCAAAGCGTACAATTCTTGAAGGAGACTAGCTAAATCCTCACTTTGACTTTCAGGAGCTTTGGAAGAATCTTGAGGAGCCTCAGATGGACTCGTTCTCACACTAGATCTTGTTTCAGCTCTGCTGGAACGATATGCAACCGTACTTAATTGACCACCTTTCCAGATAAGAAGGCTTGGGCAGCAGCTAATTCACTAGCAGACAAGTCACTCTTAGGAATATAGTGGAAGTGATTGCCATGAGGAACGATATAAGCATCACCCGTATCCTCAATGATATCAGAGGCATTGAAGATATAACCATCATCCGTTGTATAGCGTCCTTGGGCTCTGGCTGCAGCAACAGCATTATCTGTGCTTGTATTATGATTATGACTATGTTCCTGCTTCTGACGTTTAATCTCTTCTTTTGTCCGAATATTGTCCGCATGAACCGCATCTTTAAGGTAAACATAGTATTTCCCGTCTACCTTAATCACATAGCCACCCTTGATTTCATTGACAATGTCCGAATCCTTCAACTGATAATTCGGATCTTTCATGAGGAGTTCTTCACTGATGATGGCATCATAAGGAACCTTGCCATTATAGTAATGATAATGGTCTCCATGAGAGGTCACATAACCTTGATCCGTAATCTTGATAACAATTTGTTCGGCGTTGATTCCCTCTCTCTTACTGACTTCATCTGGTGTCAAATTTTCTGCCTTTTGCCCAGCCTGGTCACCGTCTATATAAGCAACTCGATTAGAATCTTTCTTAACTTGACCAGCTTGGTACCGTCCAAGTTCATAGGAACAAACACTCAGGGCAAGAACTGCCACCGAACCCACCACATATTTTTTATTGATTTTCATTCTTTTCTCTTTTCTTAAGCCTATTTGATTCACCACAAAACGATGAACCGGTTAATTAACTAGTTAATAGTTTACTCTTTTTAGTATTACTTGTCAAGAATTTTTCGTATATACATAATAAAAATGAAAGCCTCTTTATCGAGACTTTCATTTTTCATTAGTTTATTTTTCTTTGCTTACAGATGTAGGATTACTACCTTTTAACAAAGCAAGTAATTTTTCTGCTTCTGTCATGATACCATTATTATCCAAGGTTTGGAGACTTAAGTTATTTCGTAAACCAGCTAGGGTTTCCGTTGCATTGGCTTTCAAACTAGCATCTGTTACTTTAGCAAGTAAAGCTTCTGCTTCTTTGAGCTTAGCTTCTACTTTTTCAGTCTCTACTTGAGGGACTTCTGGTTCAGCAGGTGTTTCCTCTACTGGCTCTTCATCTGCTTTGAAGTTCTTATTTGGATCTTCACTGTGGTCTTTCTTACCTAAGACATGCTCGCTGGCATTGCCCCATCCATCATTAGAATGTGGACGTTCGTCAGGATGTTCAACATAATACTTAATCGTCGCAAATAAGTCTTCCAATGTATAACCATTTGGAGCCTTGTATGAGTGATCATCAAACCAAGCAAATTTAATGTTATGGTAATGATCCTTATGTGGAATGATTAAATTACCATTTTTAATCTCAACTGTATGCTCGACCATGTATGGAAGTCGAACGAGTGGAATTCGTTTCTCACCTTTCACACGATTGTAAATGGCCGCCGCACTATCTCCAGTTGGATTTGCTTGAGCGTCTGCATCTGGAGACGGAGGTAGGATACCTTTTTCTTTAGTATAAGATTGAGCATCTGCTTTTTCCTTATCAGAAAGACTGTCTTTTCCAATCCAGTGACTATGACCCATATGAGGCGTTACATAGGCATCTCCTTCATCACTGATAATATCATGTTCGTCAAAAATGTAGCCATCTGAGGTTGTATACTTATCAGCTAATTGTGCAATACGGACTTCGTTTTCGGTATATTCAATTTGAGAATTTGGTTTACCAAGACGTTCTGGATGGGTAATTGGTGCTAGGAATGCCAATAAATCATCTACTAATTTTCCTTTATTAGAAGATTCATCATTCAAGCGTTCTGCTAATTTGTCTAAGGCTTGGAAATCAGAAGTACGACCCTTATTTTCAGACAAGGCTTTATGAGCCTCGGCCAATAAATTATATGCTTTATCATAAAATTCTTGGTCACGAGGAGCGACATTTTCTTTCTTCGCAACTAGGGCGTGTGTCTTTTGAGTTTTCTTAGACAAGAGATTTTCAATAGCATCAATCTTATCCTTGGTCAAATCTTTAGCTAGAACATAACGACTAACGCCCTTATCCTCTATAATATATCCATCACCAACTTTTCTAACAACCTGGTTGACATCAAATTCTGTCGGTTTATTTTCCACTGGTGCTAGAGGTTTGGTAGTAGGGGCTGGCTTCAGAGGAGTAATACTTGGCAAGACACTGCCATTTTGTCCCTTAACAGCTATCATACGAGCCAATTTTTCTTCCAGCGGTGACATTTGTGAATAAGGAATAAAGTGATAATGGTCTCCGTGAGGCACTGCAACACCGTTAGCTGTACGTTTGATGATTTGTGCCGGATCAAAGACGAGTCCATCAGATTCTACATGGCGTTCTGATAAAGGTTTGGCATACAATTCACTTAAAAGTGTTGGGATATCTTCCCCTTGATTGTGATGATAAGTTGGGGTGACAGCCAGGTTTGGAGTCTCTGTCAAACTTGGTTGGGCTGGAGCCGGATTTGGATTGTTACTACTTGGTTTACTTGAGCTTGTAGCAGAATGTGAGCCCTGCTTCCCATTCCAATAAGCTTGGGCGGCAGCCAATTCTCCTGCTGACAAATCACTCTTAGGTATATAGTGGAAATGATTGCCATGTGGTACAACAAAAGCATCACCTGTATCTTCAATCACATCTGTAGGACTAAAGACATACCCATCATCCGTTGTATAGGCGCCTCCAGTTGCTCTATTCGGTGCCGGCTTATTGAGATTAAAGTTTGGTTTAATCGGTGAACTTGGTGTTGAACTTGGTTTCTCTGTACTGCTTGTTTTCGGATTGTCAGAATGACTTTGAACTGGCTGACCTCCAATTGGTAGATTTCGAGCCAATTTTTCTTCCAAAGCAGACATTTGCGAATAAGGAATGAAATGGAAATGATCTCCATGAGGAACCGCCACACCATTTGCAGTACGTTTTGTAATCTGTGCTGGGTCAAATACTAATCCATCAGATTCCACATGACGTTGGCTGAGGGGCAAAGCGTACAATTCTTGAAGGAGACTAGCTAAATCCTCATTTTGACTCTCAGGAGCTGTTGCAGGATTTTGAGGAGCCACAGATGGACTCGTTCTCACACTAAATCTTGTTTCAGCTCTGCTTGAACGATATTCAACTGTACTTAATTGACCACCTTTCCCAGATAAGAAGGCTTGAGCAGCAGCTAATTCACTAGCAGATAAGTCACTCTTCGGAATATAGTGGAAGTGATTGCCGTGAGGTACAATATAAGCATCACCCGTGTCCTCAATGATATCAGATGCATTAAAGATATACCCATCATCCGTTGTATAGCGTCCTTGAGCTCTAGCTGCAACAACCGCTTGATCGTTAGAACCACCCCCGTGATTACTACTATGTTCCTGTTTCTGACGTTTAATCTCTTCTTTTGTACGAATATTGTCCGCATGAGCCGCATCCTTGAGGTAAACATAGTATTTCCCGTCTACCTTAATCACATAGCCACCCTTAATTTCATTGACAATGTCTGAATCCTTCAACTGATAATTCGGATCTTTCATCAGCAGTTCTTCACTGATGATAGCGTCATAAGGAACCTTGCCATTATAGTAATGATAATGGTCTCCATGAGAGGTCACATAACCTTGATCCGTAATCTTGATGACGATTTGTTCGGCATTGATTCCCTCTCTCTTACTAACTTCATCTGGTGTCAAATTTTCTGCCTTTTGACCAGCCTGATCACCATCTATATAAGCAACTCGATTCGAATCTTTCTTAACTTGACCAGCTTGGTAACGACCAAGTTCATAGGAACAAACACTTAGGGCAAGAACTGCCACTGAACCCGCTACATATTTTTTATTGATTTTCATTCTTTCCTCACTTTAATTCTTCTGCTAGAACACTCATATTTTCTTCAAGATTTTCTAGGTAAGTCTTGTCATTTTGTGGGTCTGCCTCTAAAGGATTCAGAGTTTTAAGACCTACACCTGTTGATTTAACAAGAGTTTCAGCTACTTTTGAAGAAGCGTTGCTTTCTGTAAAGATCGTTTTAACCTTATAGGTTTTAACAAATTCCTGAATTTCTGTTAGTTGTCGTGGACTTGGTTCTTGTTCAGGAGAGATACCTGCGATTCCAAGTTGATTAAGTCCGAATCTCTTCGCTAGATAAGAAAAGGCTGTATGTTGTGTTACAAATGTCTTCTGAGTCGCTTTTTCAAATTTAGGCTGGAATTTCTGAGTTAATTCTTGAGCTTTTTTGATAAAGGCTTGCGCATTTTTTTGATAAGTTTCTTTATGCTCACTATCCACCTCTGAAAGTTTATCAGCGATAATCTGAGCTTCTTCTCCAGCTTTTTCAGGATCTAGCCAAGTGTGAGGGTCATAAAGCGTTTTTTCATCAACTCCATCACCTGCTTCCACATCTTCTAGCCCAGGAACACGGTCTAAGGTCATTCCTTCAGAAGCCTCTAAAACCTTCACTTTAGATTTTTTTAGATTGGGATCTAAACTTCCTGCCCAAGATTCTAGCGTATGCGAATGGTAAACAAAGACATCTGCATCATAGATGGCCGCGATGTCATTTGCCGAAGGTTCAAAGGAGTGAATTCCACTACTTGACTGAATCATTCGAACATCATTCAAGTCACCAGATACTTCCTTGACCATAGCGTAGATAGGATAAAAACTGGTCACGATTTTCATCCCTTTACCTGACTGGCTTTCCTTTTGGCCACAAGCCCCTAAACACAAAAGAAAGACACTTAACAATACTAAAAATAAACTTTTTTTCTTCATAGATAACTCCTTAACTATTTAATTAACTGGTAAACATTCTACTCCTAAAAATTTAATCTGTCAAGCTATTTTTAGAAAAAAATTGAAATTTCTTTCACATATAAAAATCTGCTGAGTTTCAACAACTCAACAGATTCTCACTTTATATACTCAATGAAAATCAAAGAGCAAATTAGGAAGCTAGCCGCAGGCTGCTCAAAACACTGTTTTGAGGTTGTAGATAAGACTGACGAAGTCAGCTCAAAACATGTTTTTGAGGTTGTAGATGAAACTGACGAAGTCAGTAACCATACATACGGCAAGGCGAAGCTGACGTGGTTTGAAGAGATTTTCGAAGAGTATTATTCTTCTATGGTAGAATGCTTATAACCATAAGTGAAGTAAATGATACTTCCTATCAACAATGCAACTAGGAAAGCAATCCAAGTTTCCATATTATACTGCAACATAAATGATAAACAAATGATGATTGATAAAATCGGTAATAAGGGTACCAATGGTGTTTTAAATTCTCCAGCATTGGGCATTCCTTTTTCTTTCCGTAAGCGAATCAGACCATAAGCCAGCATGATTAAGTAGGCCAAGGTACAAATATTTAAGAAGGCTGCGATGCTGGCTAGTGGAAATATTCCTGCAGCTACTGCTGAAGCTAAACCTGTCAAGATAGTAGCATTCTTTGGTACCTTGCTAGTCTTCGTTAGTTCTTTGAAGGCGGCAGGCATCAATCCGTCACGCGCTAAACTGTAAATCATACGCGATAGGGCATAGGTCATCGAAATACAAACTGTAATCAAGGTCAAGATAGCAACTAATGACACATAGTTGGCTGCCCAACTGATCCCAACGCTACGAAGGGCAAAGGCAACGGCATCGTCGACATTTAGATGGCTATAATGGACCACACCAGTTAAGACAAGCGTAACCAAGGCATAAAGAATGGTTACGATAGAAAGCGATAAGACAATCCCTCTAGGAATATTTTTTTGAGGAGTCTTGACCTCATCTACAGCCATAGAGATGGATTCAAATCCCAAAAAACCGAAGAACATCAAGGACGCACCAGCCATAATACCAGTACTAGCACCATAGATTTGTCCAAAACCATAAGGAGCAAAATTGCTCCAATTATCAAGCTTAATATTCCAAATTCCTACTAAAACAAAGAGAGCTAAAGCGGAAAATTTCAAAATAACTAGAATAGAATTAAAGCGTAAGGCTGCCTTGGCATTTAGTAAAACAAGCGAAGTCACCAAGACCAAGACAAGAATAGGCAATAAATCAACAAATGTTCCTGCTTGAGGATTAAAGGTACCATTTAAAGCCTGAGGAAGGGCTATCCCATATTGAGAAAGCAAGCCTTTAAAATAAGCTGCCCAACCCGAAGCCACACCAGATATGGCTGTCATGAACTCCATCATGGTTAACCAGCCAGCCAACCAAGCTGGGAATTCTCCTAAAATAGCATAGAGATAACTGTAGGCTCCACCTGTAGCAGGTACTCGCGAGGCAAATTCTGCAAAAAAGAGGGCTGATAATCCTACACACAAGGCAGAAATGACGATTGAAATCACTAGGGCTGGACCAGCAAGCGTTGCAGCTGCAGTACCTGTGATTGTAAAGACACCTGTCCCTACCATGGCTCCAATACCCAGCAAAATCAAATCCCATAACTTCAAATGCCTATGCATCTCCGTTTTATCTAAACTAACATTTTTTGTTCTAAATATATTCATCTTTGACTCCAAAATAAAATGATGATTCTATTTTACCATAAATATAGGATATTTGTGAATATTTATAAAACATTTTTCTGAAAAAATCTGACTACCTTTTTGTAATAGCTTATACTCAATGAAAATCAAAGAGCAAACTAGGAAACTAGCCACAGGCTGTACTTGAGTACGGCAAGGCGACGTTGACGTGGTTTGAATTTGATTTTCGAAGAGTATTAAGAACCAAAACTCTTGAAGAAGTTGACAATGGCTTGCCAGAGGGAGCTTAGGAAATTGCCGCCGTCCTCTAGCGCCTTATCAGCATCAAAGTTAAGGTTAATATTTTTAAAACTGTCGCCAGCTTGTGAAACAATACTTTGTTTAAGGTCATTCAGGGTTTTAGTGAAGTCTGCATTGCTAAGGATATCACTTTTTGAAAGATTTAAAGCAAAATTGATGATGATATTGATCTGGTTTCCTGTTATAATCTGATCAAGTTTGTAATTTTTTAAGGTATCTTCAACAATTTTACGGACATCTTCCTCTGTCAGATTTCCCTTGCTTTCCTTCGCTTTGGCGAGTCCTGACTTGATATCGGCTAGGGCAACGTTCAATTTATTAGCATCATAGCCTGTTTTGTCCTTGTTTTCAGCATTGATATCGGACAAAGCCTTCAACTCTTCTTGAGCCAGGTCTTTATTGGCTTGCGGCACCTTGGCTCCATTAGCTTCTAGCGAATAGTAGATACCTGCTAAAGCACTCTCACCTGTAACTGGAATAGGAGCTGCTACAGTGATTTTGGCGTGTTCCACACCCAAGGTTACTGCTGCATTGCGGTACATATCCTGAGTTACCTTGGTGATGTTTTCTGGTGTTTCAATCTTGACTTCAAGTGGCGACTTGTTACCTAGTTTTTGAATTTTGGCTGATGAATACAACTGTAAACTAGAGTCATTGGCCACATTCATAATCTTAGAATAGACATCAGGTGTCATGGTCTTGAGTTCTTTGGTGTCTGTTGAGGCATTGTAGCCTAGTTTTTTTAGGGTTTGATTTTTTTGATCTTCTGACAATGATGAACCTAGGACATATTCAGGTTGAACATAGGTTTCATCGATAACTTTTTGAACATCTGTTGCTGCATGGACGCTATTCATAGCTGTTACTGCCCACAAGACCGCAGCACTGGTCAGAAAGAGTTTCTTTCTCATAGGGAATTTCCTCCTTTACCTTTCTAGAGTAATATATCTATCTTAAAGAAAACTTATAACAAAAACACCTGGACTAGCCAGATGTCGAAAAGAGAGTGAAACATTTGATGATGTAAAGGTTGAGTTGAACCTGTCTAGAATAATAATAGTTTCCTCCATTTACATAGAGTTCTGCACCGTGAAAAACGGAAATGGGGTGAATATAACTATAAGTCTTTCCAGTGGTATTACCAAGCAAGGGAGCAACAGTCTCACGAGAGTACTGTTTGGCCAGAGCCAAGGTATTTTCCTTGCCATTTTGGGCGATAAAATCGATATAGGCAGGTCCAAAATTATAGGCTTGAACAGCCGTCCAGACATCTACCCCCTTCTTCTGAGCCAGATAGAGATTGTCTGTCAGAGTTTGAACGCCTTGCCGAATGCTAGAGGCATTATCATTGATGGTATTGGTTGAACCACTTGCAGACTCACTAGATTGCATAACATCGCCTTCTTTTCCTTTTGTTTCGGTATAAATCATAGCGAGCACAAGCTCTTCGTTTGCTGGGGTGTCTTTTTCACTCAAGATTTCTCGCACCATAGGTTGATAGGTCATGACTTGCTTGACATCTTGGTGAACGTGGTAAGCTTTATAGCCAGCAAAAAGGAAGACTGCTAGTACAAGCACTCTTCGAATTCGTTTAAACATTATTTACTTTGGATATCCTCGATATTTTTGATTAAGATAGAGTAGGTTCCATTATCATTTTGGATAAACTCAACAGACTCGGCGTCTTGATAGACGTTATTGGGAACGATGAGCTCAATTCCATTTGACAAGGAAAGTTTTTGGTTTTCAAATTTTTTAAGCTGACGACTGGCATCAATTTCATCAAATTGAACAGGCTCTGGTACAGCTTCCTGACTTGGTCAATAAAGCTCAAACGAGCCGTCAGGTTGTTATCAAAAAGGTCGTTGGCCAGTTTCTCAGGTGACAATTCATTGCTTTCTTCTAGGTTATTGAAAATGGCTGATTTGATCTTAGATTGAAATTGAAAATCATCTGTATTAAATGTCTCAGCAATTCTCTGGGCCGTTTTTTCCAGTTCCTTGATGGATTTCTTAGGAGAAATTTTAGGAGCGACAGCAAGAAGATTATCTGAAAAATAGTTCAAAAAAGTCCCGTTGTACTTGATTCGTTTTTCAATCAGATGGTACTTGCGACTCTGAAGATTGACCACCAAGGCCTCATCAGCACCCGTTCCAAATCCTGGCAGGTTATTCTGAGTCAGCTTGATTGGATTATCAACTTCTCCACCGAGGTGAGTTAGGGTCTCACGCAGTGCAATTCTCAAGAAAGCGAAATGTTCCACGCCTTCTTTAGAAAATTGCACAAAAATCAAGTCATTGGTCTTGAGGTTTTCAGAAATACTGAACTCTTCTTTCCAGAGATTAGCCAGTGTTACTGATGTCTCCAACAAATCGTCTGTGATATGATTGAAGAAGGGATTTTCTTCCTCGAAAATCCCAGTCTTGGCTTCATCTGAATACACACGTTCAATTTTTCTACGCAGGTATTCTTCGATTTTTGGAGTAATATTGAGAAACTTATCCGCTAGGAACAGCTCGGTATCATCCGGACTGAACTGGTGAATAATGGCTTTCTTAATATAAATGTCCATAAAAGTTTTAGTCCTCGTATAATGGGAAGGCATCTGTCAATTCTTTGACTGCACTTCTCACTTCTTCTAAGACAGCATCATTTTCTGCATTCTTAAGGGTTTTAATGATGAGTTCAGCCACTTTGCGACTTTCTTCTTCACCAAATCCACGCGCAGTAATGGCTGCAGATCCGATACGAATCCCACTAGTCTTGAATGGTGACAAGGTTTCGTAAGGGATTGAGTTTTTATTTAGGGTAATATTGACTTCATCCAGCAAGTTTTGAGCAACTTTTCCGTTTTCTACAACCTTAGTAACATCCACTAGGAAGAGATGGTTTTCAGTTCCACCAGAAATGATACGGAAATCAGGGTCTTGCAAGAAGACATCAGCCATAGCCTTGCTGTTCTTGATAACATTAGCAGCATATTCCTTGAAAGCTGGATCTAAGACTTCTTTGAAGGAAACTGCCTTAGCAGCCACAACGTGCTCCAAAGGACCGCCCTGAATACCTGGGAAAATAGCTGAATTGATTTTCTTAGCTAAGTCTTCATCATTGGTCAAAATCAAACCACCACGTGGTCCACGAAGAGTTTTGTGGGTCGTTGTTGTAGTGATATGAGCGTATGGTACTGGGCTTGGATGTAGACCAGCAGCAACCAAACCAGCGATATGAGCCATATCTACCATAAGCTTAGCACCAACGGCATCTGCAATTTCACGGAATTTTGAAAAGTCGATAATTTGAGAATAGGCTGACGCACCAGCTACAATCAGTTTTGGTTTTACTTCTTGGGCTTGTTTCAAGATAGCATCAAAGTCCAAGAGTTCCGTTTCAGGGTCCACACTATAAGAAACAAAGTTGTAGGTTTGACCTGAGAAGCTAACTGGGGCTCCGTGGGTCAAGTGTCCACCTGCTGCCAAATCCATCCCCATAACGGTATCACCTGGCTCAATTAAGGCCATGTAAGACGCACAGTTGGCTTGGCTTCCTGAGTGAGGTTGGACATTAGCGAATTTAGCGCCGAAAATTTCTTTTGCACGTTCAATAGCTAGACTTTCTACCACGTCTACCACATCTGTTCCACCATAATAACGGCGTCCTGGGTAGCCTTCGGCGTATTTATTCGTCAAGATAGACCCTTGAGCTGCCATAACTGCCTTGGAAACCACGTTTTCCGAAGCGATCAACTCAATGTTGTTTTGTTGGCGTTCCTCTTCTTTGGCAATAGCATTCCAGAGATCAGCATCATATGCTTTAAAATCATCTTTGTCAAAAATCATAGGTCTTCTCCTTTATTGTGTGACTAGTCCATTAGTTTCATTTTCTTATTAGAAAATGAAACTAAAAGATGCGAATAAACCGTTTCTGCATTTTATCACAAGTATAACCAACTTTTTCATAAAATGCATGAGCACCCAGACGATGATCGGCAGAGTTTAAGCGGATAAACCCATAACCACGTCTTTTTGCTTCTTCTTCCAACCCTTGTAATAAGCTTTTACCAATACCTTGACCTTGTGCTTGAGGTGAAACTGCTAAGGCTAAGATATTAAATCCTGCTTTGGAATAGAGTGATTCGTAAACTTCAGCGTGGACATAACCAAGTAAGACACGACTGCCTGCTTCCTCATAGCCAAGTAGGAAATGATGGGAATCCTGAGATAATCTAGCTAGTTGACTAGCTGTGTCCTCTGGACTAAAAGAATAGCCCAAAACTTCTTGGTTAATGTCACAAATAGCTTTCACATCAGTTTCTCTTAAATTTCTGAGCATCTCATTCCTCCTCAAAAGAAACCTCTGGCAACCGAGCAAGAATATCTTCTCGCTTAATGGCCCCTTGGCGTAAGATTTTCACCTTGTCTCCAGACAAGTCCACGATAGTTGAATCCTGTCCAGTTAAAAAAGCATCGTCTTCCAGACCCAGAACCTCTTGGTCAAAATCCTTCAGAATTTGTTCAAAGGTTACTCCACTTGTCTGACCTGAAATATTGGCAGACGGCCCAATCAAAGGACCTGTCTCTCGAATCAAATCCAGCGTGATAGATGACTGGGCATCCGAAATCCCACAGTTTCAAGACCAGAATTGACCCAATAGGGAACTCGGTCATTGGCTTCGAGAATAATGGTCAAGGGACCCGGTAAAAAGGTCTCGACAAGCTTTTGTAGATAAGTTGGCTGATTCTTTGAAAAGTACAAGATATCCTCTAAAGAGGCAATATTGAGATTGAGTGCCTTATCTCTGGGACGACGTTTAATCTGGTATACATGATTAACTGCTTTTTCGTCTAGAGCCTTGGCAAAAAGACCGTAAACTGTCTCTGTAGGTAGAACGACAGCTCCACCATTTTCCAACTCTTGTCTAATCCTGTCCATCATCAACCACGACCATCCTATCTTGATCAAATTGGTCCTTAAGTGTTCTTACACGTTTTTCAGGAAGATGTTTCCTAAAAAGTTCAGGAACACTTTGACCTTGCTTGTATCCAATTTCAAGGTAAATCTTACCACCATCTTTGAGATAGTCTTTTGCATCTTCCGCAATTCTACGGTAAATAGCTAGGCCATCCTCGTCTGCAAAAAGAGCTAGATGAGGTTCCGAATGCAAGACATTCAAACCGACCTCTGACTCATCTTCACGAGAGATATAGGGTGGATTGGAAACAATTATATCATATTTTTCAGAAATTTCTGTAAAACAGTCAGATTTTTTTAAAAATATTTGAAGATTTTGATTTTTAGCATTTTCGTTAGCTAAATCTAAAGCATCTTGGGAAATATCTGCTGCTGTCACTGACCAATCTGGTCTGTTTTTTGCTAAGGCGAGAGCAATAGCTCCACTACCTGTTCCAATATCCAGAACTGAAAGATTCGTCTCAGGATTTTCAGCCAGTATAAGCTCCACCAACTCCTCAGTCTCTGGACGAGGGATCAAAACACGCTCATCAACTTTTAACTGCATTCCATAAAAATCTGCCTGTCCAATGATATACTGTGCCGGTTTATGAGCTGCTAACTGTTGGAAAATTCCTTTTATAAATACTTCTTCCCCTTCCGTCACTTCCTGCTGGAGGGCAAAGACAAAGTCTGTAAAAGAGAGATTTTTCAGGCTACGATAGACAAAAGAGAGGCTTTCTGCTTCCTCTCCCTGTCTTATCAATTCTTCTTCAAAATCTGAAAATAATTGAGCTAATTTCATTATTTGTTTAATTCTTCTAATTTTTGTGTTTGGTCATAGAGCACCAAGGCATCCACAACTTCGTCCAATTTACCAGACAGAATGGTATCTAGTTTTTGGAGGGTCAAACCAATACGGTGGTCAGTCACACGGTTTTGTGGGAAGTTATAAGTACGAATCCGTTCTGAACGGTCCCCAGTACCGATTGTCGACTTACGCTCAGCGTCCTGTTCGTCTTGTGCAATCTGAGCAAAGTGGTCAGCAACACGCGCGCGGATGATTTTCATGGCCTTCTCACGGTTCTTCTGCTGGGTACGTTCTTCCTGCATCTCAACCTTGATATTGGTTGGCAAGTGAACGATACGAACCGCAGTCGCAACCTTATTGACGTTCTGTCCACCAGCACCTGATGCGTGGTAGATATCAACACGAAGATCTTTTGGATCAATATCATATTCAACTTCTTCCACTTCAGGCATGACAAGAACTGTCGCTGTCGAAGTATGTACACGCCCTTGGCTTTCTGTCACAGGGACACGTTGTACACGATGAGCACCTGATTCGTACTTAAGCTTAGAGTATACAGATTGACCCGAAACCATGGCAACCACTTCTTTAAAACCACCGACACCGTTCATAGAAGCTTCCATAACTTCAAAGCGCCAGCCTTGGGCTTCCGCATACTTTTGATACATGGTTAGCAAATCTCCAGCGAAAAGTGCTGCTTCGTCTCCACCAGCGGCGCCACGGATTTCAAGGATGATATTCTTATCATCATTTGGATCCTTTGGAAGGAGCAAGATCTTCAGTTTTTCTTCGTATTCTTCTTTTTCAGCCTTGGCATCTTTGAGCTCTTGCTTGGCCATTTCTTCCAAGTCAGCATCTCCACCTGATTCCTTAATCATTTCTTCAGCGTCAACGATGTTTTGAAGGACTTGTTTGTATTCTCGGTAAGCCGTCACTGTATCACGGCTTGAAGCCTCTTCTTTTGAGAGCTCCATGAAACGTTTGGTGTCTGAAACGACATCCGGGTCACTGAGCAACTCTCCTAATTCTTCATAACGGTCTTCTACAGCTTGTAGTTGATCATAGATGTTCATTGTTTCTCCTTATTTCTCAATTGTTAAATCATAGATTGCTACTATTTCGTTCTCGGATATTTCCCCAGTTTCTTTAAATCCATAACTGAGGTAACAAGATCTTGCATGTTCATTTTCTGGTTCATAAGACAACCAAAGTTTATTGCTTAAACCTGCTGGCGCTGTCCGAACATAGTCTAGCACTTTATCCATAATTGGTTTAAAATATCCTTGATTTTGAAAATTCTTATCAATCATAAAACGAAATAGTAAATAATTTCCACTACTAATTCCGATCTTTTTATCATAAGCTATCATCACAAAACCTATAATTGCATCATTATCATAAACTGTCAATGGAGCTACAAAATCTCCATTTTTAGTGTAGACATATGCTTCAGCTAAACTAATTGCGTTGGTTGCAATGAATTGTTTTTGATATTCTTTGACATCCAAATTCAAAACATCAAAATAATTTCCCATTGTAACATCTCTTAGTTCAATTGTCATAGTTTTGCTCCTTGTTAGAGGTTATCATTGGCGCAAAATAATGTTTACGGCAAACTGAGATATAGGTTTCATTACCGCCAATCTGGATCTGTTCTCCATCGTAAACGGGCAGTCCATCCTGTGTTCGCAAAACCATAGTCGCCTTTTTCTTGCAATACTGACAAATGGTCTTGATTTCGTCAATCTTATCTGCTAAGAGCAAGAGATATTCGGAACCTTCGAACAATTCATTGCGAAAGTCATTTTTCAAACCAAAAGCCATGACAGGTATGTCTAACTCGTCAACAACACGAGCTAGATCGTAAACATGGTGACGTTTGAGAAACTGAGCCTCATCGACCAGCACACAGTAAGGTGTTTCTGGTAAGTCACGGATAAAGCCGAAGATATCAGTTGTTTCCTCAATCGCAATGGCAAGGCGTTTCATACCAATTCGACTCGACACATAGCCAACACCGTCACGAGTATCCAGAGCTGAAGTCATAATCACAACACCTTTTCCTTGCTCCTCATAGTTATAGGCCACTTTGAGAATCTCAATCGTCTTACCTGAGTTCATGGTCCCATAACGATAATACAACTGTGCCATGTTTCTTGCTTCACGTCCATTTCTAAATTTTTGCTACATTCTAGTATATCATAATTTTCTTAAGCTTTAAACGGCAAAATGTGGTAAAATAGAAGAAATCAAAACTAGTGGAGGAAGCCATTATGCCATTTGTACGCATCGATTTATTTGAAGGACGCACGCTCGAGCAAAAAAAAGCTCTTGCTAAGGAAGTAACAGAAGCTGTTGTTCGCAACACAGGAGCCCCTCAATCTGCTGTCCATGTCATCATCAACGACATGCCAGAAGGAACTTATTTCCCACAAGGGGAAATGCGCACCAAATAATCTAGCTTAAGCAGAATTGCTTAGGCTTTTTCAATCTCCAAGTAGCATTCATTGAAGAAATATTCTAAATTTGTTACAATTTGAAAAGAGACTTGGAAAAATTTCCAAGAAAAGAGCTATTTATTAAAGGAAATATTATGATTACACGTGAATTTGATACCATCGCTGCTATCTCTACTCCACTAGGTGAAGGGGCTATTGGTATTGTCCGCCTTAGCGGAACAGAAAGTTTTGCTATTGCGCAAAAGATTTTTAAAGGAAAAGACTTGAGTAAGGTTGCTAGCCATACCCTTAACTACGGTCACATTGTTGATCCGCTGACTGATAAAGTCATGGACGAAGTCATGGTTGGGGCCATGAAGTCTCCAAAGACCTTCACTCGTGAGGATATTATCGAGATTAATACCCACGGTGGTATTGCGGTTACCAATGAGATTCTCCAGCTAGCTATCCGTGAAGGAGCTCGATTGGCTGAACCTGGTGAATTTACTAAACGTGCCTTTTTAAACGGTCGCGTAGATTTGACACAGGCTGAGGCAGTGATGGACATCATCCGTGCTAAGACAGACAAGGCTATGAACATTGCGGTCAAACAATTAGATGGTTCCCTTTCTGACCTCATTAACAATACCCGTCAAGAAATCCTTAACACACTTGCCCAAGTTGAAGTCAATATCGACTATCCTGAGTATGACGATGTTGAGGAAGCCACTACTGCTGTTGTCCGTGAAAAGACAATGGAGTTTGAACAATTACTAACCAATCTCCTTAGAACAGCCCGTCGCGGTAAAATCCTTCGGGAAGGAATTTCGACAGCTATCATCGGCCGTCCCAACGTTGGAAAATCAAGCCTTCTCAATAACCTCTTGCGTGAGGAAAAGGCTATCGTCACAGATATTGCTGGTACGACACGTGATGTCATCGAAGAGTACGTCAACATCAACGGTGTTCCTCTAAAATTAATTGACACAGCAGGTATTCGTGAAACAGATGATATCGTTGAACAAATCGGTGTTGAGCGTTCGAAAAAAGCCCTTAAGGAAGCTGACTTGGTTCTACTAGTGCTAAATGCCAGTGAACCACTAACCGCCCAAGATTGCCAACTCTTAGAAATCAGTCAGGATACCAACCGCATTATTCTACTTAATAAAACCGACCTGCCTGAGGCCATCGAAACCGAGGAACTTCCAGAGGATGTCATCCGTATTTCAGTCCTTAAAAACCAAAACATTGATAAAATTGAAGATAGAATAAACAACCTCTTCTTTGAAAATGCTGGTTTGGTTGAGCAAGACGCAACCTACCTATCAAATGCCCGTCACATTTCCTTGATTGAGAAGGCTGTTGAAAGCCTACAAGCTGTTAACCAAGGTCTTGAACTGGGGATGCCTGTTGATTTGCTTCAAGTTGATTTGACTCGTACTTGGGAAATACTCGGTGAAATCACAGGTGATGCGGCTCCTGATGAACTCATCACCCAACTCTTTAGCCAATTCTGTTTAGGAAAATAAGAAATCCATGATCGTTCATTCGGTCATGGATTTTATTGTCGTCATTAATAATCTGGTCTTAAGACACCTGTTACAGTTGCTTTAGTTGCTTCGTAGTCGCCATCTACGACAACTTTGATAATGCGTTTGGCATCTTCTTCTGGTGCTGGAACTAGAGGTAATCGAGTTGGACCAGCTTCAAATCCCATATAGTTCAGAACGGCCTTAACAGGAGCAGGACTTGGATAAGAGAAGAGGGCATTGACCTTAGGAATGAATTTACGCTGAATAGCTGCAGCTTTCTTCATGTCGCTTTCTGCAATGGCAGTAAACATCTCGTGCATTTCATCCCCATTTGTATGGGATGCAACAGAAATAACCCCGTCCGCACCAAGGTTCATGGCATGGAAAGCATCTCCATCCTCACCTGTATAAATCAAGAATTCTTCAGGCTTGTGCTCAATCAAGTAAGCCATATTAGCCAAGCTAGTACATTCTTTAACACCGATGATATTTGGATGGTCAGCCAAACGAAGCATGGTTTCTGGAGTCAACTCGACAACTACACGCCCTGGAATGTTATAGATAATAATTGGTAAGTCAGAAGCATCTGCAATGGCCTTAAAGTGCTGATACATTCCTTCTTGAGAAGGTTTGTTGTAGTAAGGAACAATAGCAAGCCCAGCAGCAAAACCACCAAATTCTGCTACTTCTTTGACAAACTCGATCGAGTCTCGCGTATCATTGGTACCCACACCCGCAATCAAAGGAACACGTCCATTGACAATCTTTTGTACAGCTGCAAACAGTTCCAACTCTTCATCGTGGGTCAAGGTTGGACTCTCAGCAGTGGTCCCTGCGAGAAGAATTCCATCCGTATGATGAGCCAACAAATGCTCAATCAAGGCTGGAATGGCATCAAAGTTGATAGAACCATCCTCGTGGAAAGGGGTAATGAAGGCTGTGATGATTTTACACTCTTTTAAATCTTGATAAGACATAAAAATACCTCTCTATTTCAAAGAAGGAGTTCATCTGAACTCCTAAACGATATGACTATTTTAATTCAAATTTCAATTCAGCTGTTGGACGAACCAATCCACGTTCATGAAGAGTTTCAGCAATCTGAACTGAATTCCAAGCAGCACCTTTAAGAAGGTTATCTGAAACAACCCACATGTGAATTCCTTTTTCTGCATCCAAGTCTTTACGGATACGACCAACAAAGGTATCACGTGAACCCACTGCATTGATGGCTTGCGGATAGATTTGATGAGCTACGTCATCTTCAAGAACAGCACCTGGGAAGGCTGCGATAGCTGCTTTCACTTCTTCAATTGGAGCCACTTCTTTTGTTTCGATATAAACTGACTCAGAGTGAGCTGACAAGACTGGAATACGCACACATGTTGCAGATACTGCAATGCTATCATCTTCCATGATTTTCTTCGTTTCCTTAGTCATCTTCATCTCTTCGTAAGTGTAATCATTGTCAGTGAAGACATCAATTTGTGGAAGAGCATTGAAGGCGATAGGATAATGTTTCTTGTCACCGCCTGATGGTAAGATTTCCGCATGCAAATCACGTGGTTTCACTCCATCATTCAAGACTTCACGAAGTTCACGTTGTGTTTCAAGAATTGCTCCCATACCAGCACCTGAAACTGCTTGGTAAGTTGAAACAATGATACGATCCAAGCCCCATTTGACGAACTGGCTCAAGAGCTACCATCATTTGGATTGTTGAACAGTTAGGGCAGGCAATAATCCCGTTGTGGGCATCAAGTGCATGAGCATTGACCTCTGGAACAACCAAAGGAACATCTGGATTTTGACGGAAGTAAGATGTATTATCTACTACTACCGCTCCAGCTTTAACTGCGTATGGTGCATACTTAGCTGATGTAGAACCACCTGCCGAAAAGAGAGCAATATCAACTCCTTCAAAAGCTGTTTCAGTCGTTTCTTCAATTGTAATATCTTGATCTTTAAATTTCAAAGTCTTGCCTGCTGAACGTGCAGAAGCAAGTAAACGGATTTTATCGATTGGAAGTGTTGATTCTTCCAACATTTTTATCATCTGAGCTCCGACAGCACCTGTCGCGCCGACTACAGCAACTGTATATCCCATAAATAACCTCTTTCGGAATTTTCTAAAAATTTCTATAATAGATGTATTATACTACTTTTTCCATGAATTGCAAAGCTTTTTCATCATTTTTTGGAAAATAAAAATCCCCAGTCGCTAGACCAGGGACTAAGAGGCATCTTCATGTGATGAGCAGGTTCACACAACTCATCAAGGTCCGCTCCTGCGTTATGACCTCCTTATGCTCAATAGTAGTCCGAAGACTACCTATCGACTCATCGCATCTTCTATTCTACTAAAGAGAATCACTTTTGTCAACAGACGAAACTCTTTAGTTTTATTTACACAGGTGCATAAGAAATATAGTAAATTGAAGTTGGAATAGTGCACCACGATTGCTAAAACATTTCTAGAAATTAATTTGATTTCCCCAATCAATTTGTTCACATCTTATTTCAATCTACTATATCTTTATCTTTGAAAAATTTGGGGCAAACATAACAAAAACCCTTGTAAATCAAGGGCTTTTCTGTCTATTTAATGCTAATTGCCGGGATTGAACCGGCGACCTCATCCTTACCATGGATGCGCTCTGCCAACTGAGCTAAATCAGCTTACTTAAAAAGTATACTACAGTTAGAAAATCTTGTCAAGTTTCCTTAGAAATTTTCCATAAGAAAAAGCCAGGTAAGAGTCACCCAGCTTGTCTTCTTCTATTTGCTTAAATCGATTCGACGACCAATTTTACCGATAATAATCGCTCCAATAATCAATGAGGCAAATTCACCAACTCCTGTTGTAAACCAAGTAAGGAAAAATGGTAATTGCGCTACAATATTCAACTCGGCAGCGATAGTAAACATGGAAATTGAAAAGAGGATTGAAAAGAAGAAATGATCTTTTCGAATTAATCCATTAAAGAGGTAATCTTTGCTGTATTTTGCAAAAAGCCAAACACCTAGACTGAGGAATACCAAGGTTGATCCACCACCAACAAAGACATCTAGCAGTCCGAAGCTAAAGAAATTAGCAATCATACAACCGATGGTAACTCCGATGATGTACTTAGGATTGTAAAAAGCCATAAAATTCATCATTTCTGAAATACGAAACTGATAAGCACCATAGCTGATGGCATTTAGGGGCGGTGTGACAGTCAAAACGACATAGATAGCAGCGACGATTGCAATATCTGCAACATCACGAATAGTTAATTTTTTCATCTTTCTCCTTTAGCGGGTTGTCCGCGTGTAATATGCTTGGTGAAAGAAGCTAAGCACCAAGGGTTGCTTTATTCAACCTTACTAGTATAGCATAATAGCCTGCTTTATGCTATACTTAAACCATGAAAATTCCTATTCAAAAATTTTTTAACAATGAAATCTTAGCCTATCTCTTCTTTGGCCTTGCAACAACTCTAGTTTCGATTCTCTCACGACTAGTCATTTATCAACTAAGTCATCAGGAACTCCTTGCTACTGGCCTAGCAAATATTATTGGTATCCTATTTGCCTTTAGCACAAATGATAGGATTGTATTTAAGCAGGCTAGGCAGAATTGGCCAAGACGTTTAGTGAAATTTTCTCTTGCCCGCCTTTCTACTTTTCTGTTAGACTTGCTCCTTACTTTTCTATTTGTAACCCAGTTTCCCCACATCATAGGTCAATTCGTAAATGAAAATCTTGACAAAATCAATGCAATCGAAACAGTTCTTGCACAATTATTGATAATTATCCTTAATTATATTTTTAGTAAGGTTTTTATTTTTTTAAAAAATAAAATTTCTGAGCATATATCTTGCAAGCTTTTTTTAATTAATATATAATGAAGTATAAACTTTTTTTGAAAGGAAATTATGAAAATGTTAAAAGATCTTAAAGCATTTTTGCTTCGTGGTAATGTTGTTGACCTTGCTGTCGGTGTGATCATTGCCTCTGCTTTTGGTGCAATCGTTACATCACTTGTTAACGATATCATCACTCCACTTATTTTGAATCCAGCCTTGGAAGCTGCGAAAGTACAAAACATCGCTGAGCTTGCTTGGAATGGTGTTACATATGGTAAATTCTTGAGCGCTGTCATCAACTTCCTAGTTATCGGTACTGTTCTCTTCTTTGTTATCAAAGGTATCGAAAAAGCTCAAAGCCTTACTAAGAAAGAAGAAGCTGCTGAGGAAGCTCCAGCTGCTCCAACTGAGTTGGAAGTACTTCAAGAAATCAAAGCTCTTCTTGAGAAAAAATAATCATTTAAAAGGATTTAGCACAAAGCTAAATCCTTTTTTCTTTACTCTTTTGGCAACTTGCCTGCTTTTTCAAGCATTTTCTTGATAAGATAAGGCATCTTAACATTTTCCCGACCTTTTTTCTCAATCAGTTTTTTCACAAATTCTGGCATTTGTAAATCTTGAGATTCGGCCAAGATATTTTTAGTCTCATCTGAAGGAACTAATTCATCAAAGGTTTCTTCTTCTGGGAGAAATTCCTTAAATTCTTGATGTTCATTAGCTCTGACTGTATTGACCAAGGCGTCAATCAAACGAGAATCTGTATTTGGCATTGGTGGACGATGGTAGTTTACACCAAATTCCTGACATAAGTCATAACATTCCACATCATTGTCAAACAAGACTTCAATATGCTCGCTAATGAAGCTGATAGGAACAAAAATATAATGGTCTGGATGTTCTTTCTGTTCTCTGAGATACTCTAAAACATCTGGCTTAATCCATGGAATCCCGATATCACTTTCACTCTGCCAAGTGTTAGTATATTGCTCTGAACTCAAGCCTAGTTTTTCAGCAACTAGCTTGCTATTTTCGAAAATTTGGTCAATATATGGGTCACCAAAATCCAAGGCAAAAATGGGCACACTGTGGGCTGAAAAGATGACTTTAAAGCTATCCTGCTTTACTTCTTCTTTTAAAATCTTAGCAATTTCATCTGCCCAATAGTTTAGCAAGGCCTCTTCTTGATACCAGTCCTTAATGACCAAAAATTGAATTTGCTTGCTTTCTAAAAATTTCTCATAACCCATGACAGAGTAAAAAGAATAATGAGGCTCCAAAATCAAGCAAATACACTGTTCAATGCCGTCTGCTTCCATCTGACCAATCACATCTGGGATAAAGGGACTGGAAAATTTATTGGCAAAATAGACACTATATTCATTTCCTAGCCTAGCTTCTACCAAGGCAACCTCTTCTCGGGTAATTTTTTGCAGAGGCGTCCCTCCAATTAGTACATAATTATCATAGAGAGTTTGAATCTCGTGGTCTTGAGGTCTCACTCCACGACGAATATTCGTGAAAAAATCAGCCACACCTTCAAAGGTAATCTCTTCTGGCGAACCGAAGGTCATCATTAAAATTGCTTTTTTCATAACTGCTTCCTTGTGATATTTTTATCAAGTTTATTTTATCATTTATCCATTAATAAGTAAACGCCAACATAGCGAATTTCCCTAACTTCTGTCTTTTGTTTTTCTCTTATTTCTATGATACAATGGAAAAAATGAATTCAAAAGGAGTTTTTATGACTTATCCAAATCTCTTAGACCGCTTCTTAACCTACGTTAAGGTCAACACTCGCTCTGATGAACACTCTACTACTACTCCAAGTACACAGAGTCAGGTTGACTTTGCAACAAATGTCCTAATTCCTGAAATGAAACGTGTTGGACTGCAAAATGTTTATTATCTGCCAAATGGTTTTGCTATTGGAACTTTACCAGCCAATGATCCATCTTTAACACGTAAAATTGGCTTCATCTCCCACATGGATACTGCTGATTTTAATGCTGAAGGAGTCAATCCACAGGTAATTGAAAACTACGATGGTGGTGTGATTGAACTAGGGAATTCTGGTTTCAAACTCGATCCAGCTGACTTCAAGAGTCTTGAAAAATATCCAGGACAAACGCTCATCACAACCGATGGAACAACCTTACTAGGTGCTGATGACAAGTCAGGAATTGCTGAGATTATGACTGCCATTGAATATCTGACTGCCCATCCTGAAATCAAACACTGTGAGATTCGTGTTGGTTTTGGTCCAGATGAGGAAATCGGTGTTGGTGCTAATAAATTTGATGCAGATGATTTTGATGTGGACTTTGCCTACACAGTTGATGGTGGCCCACTAGGTGAGCTTCAGTACGAGACCTTTTCAGCAGCGGGTGCTGAATTGCATTTCCAAGGACGTAATGTCCACCCTGGTACTGCCAAAGGACAAATGGTCAACGCCCTTCAGCTAGCAATTGATTTTCACAATCAACTTCCAGAAAATGACCGCCCTGAGTTAACAGAAGGTTACCAAGGTTTCTATCATCTTATGGATGTGACTGGTAGTGTCGAGGAGGCGCGTGCAAGCTACATCATTCGTGATTTTGAAAAAGATGCCTTTGAAGCGCGTAAAGTAGCTATGCAGTCTATCGCTAATAAGATGAATCAAGAACTTGGTAGCGACCGTGTCACCCTAAACTTAACAGATCAGTACTACAATATGAAAGAAGTCATTGAAAAAGATATGACTCCAATTACCATTGCTAAAGCCGTTATGGAAGATCTGGGTATCACTCCTATTATCGAACCAATCCGTGGAGGGACAGACGGCTCTAAGATTTCCTTTATGGGAATCCCAACCCCGAATATCTTTGCGGGTGGAGAAAACATGCACGGACGTTTTGAATATGTTAGCCTTCAGACTATGGAACGTGCAGTTGATACAATCATTGGTATCGTAGCTTATAAAGACTAAAAATAGGCTGGGCAAAAACTCAATTTTAAGAGAAAATGAAGTAAATCTTCACACAATAAAACGCATAGTATCAAGGTTTTTCGGCTCCTGATACTGTGCGTTTTTTGATTATAAATACGGATTATTTGGTATAACTTCTCTTTATTGATGAACAGCTTGAGCTGCTGTGATAAGGGTCAACTTGTAAACATCATCTGCATTACATCCACGAGAAAGGTCGTTAACTGGTTTGTTCAAACCTTGCAAAACAGGTCCTACAGCCGCAAAGCCACCAAGACGTTCAGCCATCTTGTAGCCGATATTTCCTGCCTCGATACCTGGGAAGATGAAGACATTTGCTTGACCAGCTACCGTACTTCCAGGAGCTTTCAGAGCTGCAGTTTCAGGAACAAAGGCTGCATCAAATTGCAACTCACCATCGATTTCAAGGTCAGGACGCAAGTCGTGAGCAATTTTAGTGGCTTCTACAACCTTATCAACACTTTCTCCAAAACCTGAACCTTTAGTAGAATAACTTAGCATAGCAATTTTAGGCTCGATGCCAAACATCTTAGCTGTAATAGCCGAGTTAATCGCAATTTCAGCCAAGGCTTCTGCATCTGGATTGATATTGATAGCGCAGTCTCCAAATAGGTAACGTTCCGTACCACGAACCATGAGGAAGGCTCCTGAAGTACGAGTTACGTTTGGACGAGTTTTAATGATTTGTAGGGCTGGGCGAACTGTTGAAGCAGTTGAGTGAATCGCACCTGACACCATTCCATCAACCAAGCCCAGGTATACTAACATAACACCAAAATAGTTGACATCTTCAACCAAAACCTTGCGTGCATCTTCTTCAGACATTTTGCCCTTGCGACGCTCCACCAGGGCAGCAACCATTTCTTCAAATTGAGGATAATGTTGAGGGTCAATAACTTCATAACCATCCATGATCCCTTCGATTTCCAGATAAATTTTAATTTTTTCAGGATTTCCAAGCAAAACTGGAATCACTTCTGTTTCTTTTACCAAGCGTTTAGTCGCTTGAAGAATACGTGGCTCTTCCCCTTCAGGGAGAACGATACGAGCATTTTTACCAACTAGGTTGGCTTTGAGACTTTCAAAAACTTCCATGAGTTTTCTCCTTTAAGATAATAATTATACTCTGAAACAGTTTTTATAGAGTATTAGTTGATAACTGAGTAATAAGGTTACTGAAATCATCCGGCAAGGAACTTTCTAACTGCAAGTCTTGCTCTAAAAATGGATGATAAAAGGATAGGTAATGGCAATGCAGGGCCTGACGTTGGATGCCGTCATCCAAGCTACCACCGTACAAATCATCGCCCAACAAAGGAAAACCAATATGAGAAAAATGAACTCGGATTTGATGGGTTCTTCCAGTATGCAGTCGAATGTCTACCAAGTGAATATTTCCATAAGAGGCTACAATCTTATATGATGTATGGGCATACTTTCCACCTTTAGCCACTCGTCTAGTGATAATAGAGTCTTCATCACGCGCAATAGGAGCAATAATTTCCCCCTCTGACTCCAAATATCCATCTCCTTTAACCAAAGCAAAGTAGCGTTTCTCGATAGATTTCTTCTGCAACTGCTTGTCTAATCGTGCATGGGCATAGCCGTGTTTGGCAAGAGCATCAAGCCAGAAGTATCTTTATCAAGTCTGGTCACAATGTGAACCTGCTGATTTTCATAATTTTGCTTGACGTAGTAACCCTTGATAAAATTGGCAATGGTATTGGAGTGATTAACACTAGGAATAGAAGCCACTCCATAGGGTTTGTTTAAGACTAGAAAATGGTCATCCTCATAGAGAATATCCAGTGGGCGCTCGATTGCTTCTAGAGTTTCAAAGCCTTCCTCAGCGGGAATATCAATGGTAACGCGGTCTCCAAGATCCAATAGATACGTTGCATTTTGCGGTTGATCATTGACTAGAATAGCTCCACCTCGAAACTTAATCTTGGCCAGAAGTCCCTTAGAAACCTCGTGCTTTTTTAAGAAGGTCTTAACCTTGACATGCTCATCTGCGATAAATTCAAACCTCATTCGTCCACCTCGCCTATGAAAGCATCCTTAACACGATTCCAAAAACTGGTGTGACTAGGTGATGCAACAAAGTGAATCTTATGATGGTCGATTTGATATTCTATTCTCTCAATATTTCGGAAGGAATAAACGCTATTGTCAACCGAAATGGTATGGTAATCGTTTCTTGTAGGAATAAGTTCAATCTTATCCTTCTTAGGCACAATAATAGATGAACCCAGCGTTCGATAAACGCGATTATTAAGGCTGGCAATTTCCGTTAATTGAAGAGCTTCAATGGTAGGGTGTAAAACAGCTCCGCCAAGTGATTTGTTATAGGCTGTACTACCAGTCGGTGTCGAAACTGTTAGCCCATCTCCACGAAAACGTTCAAAGGGTACACCGTTAATCACAACATCCGCCACCATGGTTCGATCAGACCTGCGGATGCTAGCTTCGTTTAGTGCTCTGAAAATCTTGACCTCTCCATTTCCAAGAAAAACCTTTACATTCAAAACCGGATAAGAAACTCTTGCTCCGGTATCTAGCTGCAAATTAGTCACTAGCTTGTCCAACTCAAAATCACGATAGTCTGTATAGAAGCCCAAATGTCCAGTATGAACACCGATAAAGCGGACCTTATCAAGTTGATTTTCGTACTTATGAAAGGCTGATAAGAGCATGCCATCCCCACCAATGGAAATAACAATATCCGGATTGGTATCATTGAGTATAAACTGATTTCTCTTCAAACGATCTCGTAATTCATACAAGACCCTTTGACTCTGCGGTTTTCTATTGGCTATCAGGTCAATTCGTTTACCTATATTCTTCATCTGTATCGTCACTGTTTCCTACACCGTCATTTAATTTTCTACTCAAAGGATCAAAAAGAGCCTGAGCTTCTTGAATATCATCTCGAATTTTACCCATTTCTTCATCCAACTGATGGGCAATTTTGGCCGTGATTTCCAATCGCTTCTTTATCTCCTCTGGGAAATCCCCTTGGTACTTGTAGTTGAGAGAATGTTCTATCGTTGCCCAGAAATTCATGGCCAAGGTACGTATTTGAATTTCTGCTAAAATGGTCTTGGCTCCATTAATGGTATCAACCGAATATTCAACTACCACATGATAAGAACGATAGCCTGAGGATTTTCGATGAGTAATGTAATCACGCTCCTGTATAATCCGCATATCCTGACGCTTGCGCAAAATTTCCACTACTTCCTTGACGTCATCTACAAACTGAACCATCACACGCAAACCAGCAATATCTTGCAAATCGTGCTCTAAGGTCGCATAAGTAATGCCACGCCGAGCCATTTTTTCCCTGATGCTCTCAATTGGCTTGACTCGACCAGTCACAAACTCAATTGGAGAATGCTTATTTTGTTTACGATATTGCTTACGAATACCACGTAGTTTAATCTTTAACTCACCAACAGCTTGAATGTAAGGATCTAGAAATTCTTCCCATTCTAAGGTCATATATTCTCCCTTGTTCTCATATTATCCTTCAAAAATATCTTTGATTTTTTCTCCAGATTCATATACAATAAATACAAAGCTATTATACCATAAATCCGCTTTCAACGATAAAGAAAAGGTAAGAAAAATGAAACATTTAGAAATTGAATTGAAAACACTCTTGAAAAAAGATGAATATGATCGTCTAAAAGACCAGTTCACAGGTGTCACTCCTGTTCTTCAAAAAAATTACTACATAGACACGCTTGATTTTGAACTTCGAGAAAAGAAAGTTGCTATGCGCATTCGCACTTTTGAAGACTGGGCAGAATTGACACTCAAAGTCCCACAAAGTGTTGGAAACATGGAATACAATCAAAAATTGCAACTAAAAGATGCTGAGTACTATCTGGCTAAGCAAGAACTTCCTCAGGGACTGGTTCTTGATGAATTGGCTCAACATGGCATCCAAACTAGTGAGTGGCAGGTACTTGGTTGTCTAACAACGCTTCGCTATGAAATGCAAACGGCTATTGGCCTCATGGCACTGGATGAGAGTCAGTACTTTGATATTACAGACTACGAATTAGAGCTTGAAGTGGAAAATCATGAGCAAGGCAAACAGGATTTCCAACAATTTTTAGAGGAAAATCAGATTTCCTACCAAAAAGCTCCCTCAAAATTGGTCCGATTTGTCAAAAGCATGAAAAATAGCTGAAATAATCTCCATTTTTTGGTAAAATAGAAAAGATAAAAATACACAAGTCCCAGTTCATATATGTAAGATAAATATAACTAGGATTTAAAAAGTTTACAGAGGACGGTCTATAATGTCAGATAGAAAAAACATGAAACTTTTCGCACTCAACTCTAACCAAGAGATTGCACAGAAAATTGCACAAGCTGTTGGTGTACCGCTTGGAAAACTATCATCACGTCAATTTTCAGACGGAGAAATCCAAGTGAATATCGAAGAAAGTGTCCGTGGTTATGATGTTTACATCATCCAATCAACAAGTTTCCCTGTTAACAACCACCTAATGGAATTGTTGATCATGGTTGACGCTTGTGTGCGCGCAAGTGCCCACAGTATCAACGTTGTCCTTCCATATTTTGGCTATGCACGTCAAGACCGCATTGCTTCACCACGTGAGCCACTTACAGCTAAACTAGTTGCTAATATGCTGGTTAAGGCTGGTGTTGACCGTGTCCTTACGCTTGATTTGCATGCTGTTCAGGTGCAAGGCTTCTTTGATATTCCTGTTGACAACCTCTACACAGTTCCCCTATTTGCAAAACATTACTGCGATAAGGGCCTACTTGGTTCAGATGTGGTTGTCGTTAGCCCTAAAAATTCAGGTGTCAAACGTGCTCGTAGCCTGGCTGAATATCTTGATGCTCCTATCGCCATTATCGACTACCCTCAAGACGATGCAACTCGCAACGAAGGTTATATCATCGGTGATGTTGAAGGTAAAAAAGCTATCTTGATTGACGATATTTTAAATACAGGCCGCACCTTCTCTGAAGCTGCTAAAATCGTTGAACGTGAAGGGGCTACAGAAATTTATGCTGTTTCTAGCCACGGCCTCTTTGTCGAAGGAGCTGCTGAACTTCTTGACAACACTAATATTAAAGAAATTCTTGTGACTGATTCAGTAGCAACAAAAGAAAAAACTCCTAAAACGTATGCTACATCACTGCTAGTGAGTTAATTGGTGATGCTATCGTCCGTATCCACGAAAGAAAACCAGTCAGCCCACTCTTTGCCTACAACAAAAAGAAATAAGGTGATTCTTTGATTTATTTGGACAATGCTGCAACGACTCCTATGTCAGCAGTTGCTATTTCAGCTATGACCAAGGTTATGCAAGAAACCCACGGAAATCCTTCTAGTATTCATGGGCATGGTCGTCAAGCTGGCAAACTCTTGCGAGAAGCCCGTCAGGAACTAGCTTCGTTATTGGGGACAAAACCTCAACATATCTTTTTCACTTCTGGTGGGACTGAAGGCAACAATACTGCCATCATTGGCTACTGCCTTCGTCACCAAGAACAAGGAAAACATATCATCACAACTGCCATTGAGCATCATGCTGTCCTTGAAACCATTGATTACTTGGTTCAACACTTTGGTTTTGAAGTAACCATTATCCAACCAGAAAACCAAGAAATCACTGCCCAGCAAATTCAAAAGGCTTTGCGTGACGATACGATTTTGGTTTCTACCATGTTTGCTAATAATGAGACAGGAAACCTATTGCCCATTGCTGAAATTGGCCAAATACTCAAGCAACACCCTGCTGCCTATCATGTCGATGCAGTTCAAGCTATTGGCAAAATCCCAATTCACCCAGATGAATTGGGCATTGATTTTCTCACCGCTTCTGCCCATAAATTCCATGGTCCCAAGGGTGTCGGTTTTCTCTACGCTTCTAGCATGGATTTTGATTCCTATCTACATGGTGGTGACCAAGAACAGAAAAAACGTGCTGGTACTGAAAATCTAGCTGCTATCGTAGGCATGGTTGCAGCCCTAAAAGAAGACCTAGAAAAGCAAGAAGACAATTTTCAACATGTACAAAATTTAGAAACTTCCTTTCTTGCAGAGCTAGAGGGAGTTCAATATTACTTGAATAGAGGAGACCATCATCTCCCTTATGTTCTCAATATTGGATTTCCTGGCCAGAAAAATGATCTCTTACTCCTTCGTCTAGATTTAGCTGGAATTTCTATCTCTACTGGCTCAGCCTGTACGGCAGGTATTGTCCAATCCAGCCATGTTCTTGAAGCCATGTACGGGGCAAATTCAGAACGCTTGAAGGAATCCGTTCGTATCAGTTTGTCGCCACAAAATACTGTCGAAGACATACAAACCCTCGCAAAAACCTTAAAAGAAATTATCGGAGGTTAGCCATATGGCATTTGAAAAAACCATTCAGTTAAAAAATTGTCGTTACGACTACACTCTTAGCCCTTCTGTTAAAAAATTCACCCTTAAGGACAACACCTTTTTTGAGACTAAGGTTGGTAACTATGAATTGACTCGCCTTTTGGAAAAAGTTCCGAACAGTGGTGAAGGCTTCCAACTCAAAATCATTATTAACAAGGAACTTACAGGGGCTAAAATCAATATCACTGACAAGTTTGGCCTTCGTCTAGTTGATATTTTCAAATCAGAAGACCACCACATTCATCAGGAAAAATTCTACTTCCTCATGGATAGCTTGGTAGAACGTGGTGTCTTTACAAAATCTGAAAGATAGGTCCCATATGTTTGAACTGACCTATAAGGATAACTATCATGTAGAGCGGACTCTCAAGTATGAAGATTATGAGGCTCTCATGCTGGCTCTGTCAGGATGTGTGACCCTACCAGATACACTTTATGTGACTTCTCTGACTTTTAATGGCCAGAAAGTTTATCAGGGTCTGGTCGGAGACCTCTACCGATTTCTATCACATGCAGATTTTTTACATCAAAACTAAGATTTTTCTTAGTTTTTTCTTGTTTTTGTTGATTTTTTCACAATGTTTCTATAAAATAGAAGAATAGAAAGGTTGTGATTTTGTGAAAGATAAACAGTCTGCTATTCCAAAAGCTACAGCGAAAAGACTCTCTCTCTACTATCGAATTTTTAAGAGATTTCATGCAGAAAAGATTGAACGTGCCAATTCTAAGCAAATTGCAGAGGCCATTGGGATTGATTCCGCGACCGTACGTCGTGATTTTTCCTATTTTGGTGAACTTGGTCGTCGTGGCTTTGGCTATGATGTCAAAAAACTGATGACGTTTTTTGCCGATTTGCTAAATGATAACTCCATTACCAATGTCATGCTTGTAGGTATTGGAAATATGGGCCATGCCCTTCTCCACTACCGCTTCCACGAACGTAACAAGATGAAGATTATCATGGCCTTTGACCTAGATGACCATCCTGAAGTCGGTAGCCAAACCCCTGATGGGATTCCTATTTACGGAATTTCTCAAATCAAGGATAAAATCAAGGATGCCGATGTGAAGACTGCTATCCTGACCGTTCCCAGCGTCAAGTCACAAGAGGTCGCTAATCTCTTGGTTGATGCTGGCGTGAAAGGAATTCTTAGTTTTTCACCAGTCCATCTGCATTTACCAAAAGATGTGGTCGTTCAGTATGTCGATTTGACAAGTGAACTCCAAACCCTCCTCTATTTCATGCGAAAAGAGGATTAGAAAGCGAAAATCATTTTATGAAAAAACCAGTTATAGGGATTACAGGAAACGAAAAAACTCATCCAGATGATGACATCATGATGAGCTACGCAGCAAAAGGCTTTGTTGAAGGCGTTAAAGACGCTGGAGGGATTCCCATCATCCTACCGATTGGTAATCAAGAAATGGCCTGCCACTATATCAGTATGATTGACAAGCTCATCTTGACAGGTGGGCAAAATGTTGATCCAAAATTCTATGGTGAACCAAAAACCATCGATAGCGATGACTACCACCTTCAAAGGGATATCTTTGAACTGGCCCTCATCAAAGAAGCGATTAAACAGAAAAAACCTATTTTTTCTGTCTGCCGTGGAACACAACTCTTTAACGTTGCCATGGGTGGAACTTTGTATCAAGATATCGAAGACCACTGGCAGGATTGTTCTGCCGAGTACACAACCCAACGCTTGGTGACAGAACCAAATACTGTTCTTCGAGAAATCTATGGAGAAATCTCCCATATCAACTCCTTCCACCATCAGAGTATTAAGGATTTAGCACCTAACTTAAAGATTGCAGCTCATGATCCTAAAGATGGTATCATTGAGGCTGTCATGAGTACGGATGATGTCGCCTTTCTCGGTGTCCAATGGCATCCAGAGTTTCTATTTGAAAATCGTCCCAAAGATAAAAACCTCTTTGACTATGTCGTTAATGAACTTTAGATTAAATCTGTCTTTTCACGATAGCTAAAATAACTGGAGTGAGAGACAATCAAATGGTCCAAAAGGACAATCCCCATCAGGTCACAGGCGTCTTTTACAAGTTTTGTAACATGATCATCATTTCGGCTAGGGGCTACCGCTCCCGAAGGATGATTGTGAACCAATATGAGAGAGGTCGCCATATGCTTGATAGCATAGTGAAGAATCTCTCGAGGCTCAGCGATACTACGAGTTGCAGAACCGATAAAAATGGTCTGTTGATGGATGATTTGATTTTGAGTATTGAGATAGAGCGCCACCAGGTGCTCTTGTTTTTTGTCCCCTAATTCCTGCTGCATCTTCTTGGCCAACTTTTGGCTACTGAGAATACTTTCCATCTCAATGGTCTCATGCTTGTGAATACGATGCCCCAGTTCAATCATAGCTTGTAATTCTATAGCCTTAACACGACCGATACCAGACAGACTCTGCATTTCCTGCAGGGTCATTTTTCAAATCCGTTAGACTTGAAAGGTTGTTCAAGACTTTCTGGGCAATTTCAAAAACACTAGCCTGACGTGTTCCTGTCCTGAGTAAAATAGCTAGCAACTCTTGATTACTGAGCGCTTCTACTCCTTCCTTGGCCAATCTCTCTCTTGGCAATAATGAATCTTCTTGGAATGAAATACTGTACATAAAAATCCTCCTCACTTTATTATTCGTGAGAAGGATGAAAAATTAGATTTTTTTCTCAATTGGGGCTACACTAGCTAAAAGTTTTTTCAAACCTACTTCTGGGAAATTGATTTTTAATTCTTGCGTAGCACCGCTACCTGAAACTTCCAGAACAGTTCCCTCTCCCCATTTCTTGTGGAGGGCAATGTCACCAATGGACCAATTTGCCTCGCTGGATGTTGATTTTGCTCCAGCTGTAAATTGACCAAATGGAAGACCGCTTGACTGGATAGATTTTGGAGCAGCACTGCGTTTACGGTCTTGAAGAGCCTGAGCCAAACTCATACCTTGACCGAAGGCAAGACCACCACTGCTATATGATGCCTTAAAGCTTGTATTTGCAGGACGGGCCAGACCTTGATACTCAAGCAAATCTGAACTGATTTCGTTAATAAAACGAGTCGGACGGTTGTAGTTGGTACGACCAAAAAGCAGGCGCGAATTAGCATTGGTCAGATAGAGAATTTTCTCTGCACGCGTAATTCCTACATAGGCCAGACGGCGTTCTTCTTCTAATTCATCTGGATCCTCAGCTGCACGACTAAGTGGAAAGATATTTTCTTCCATCCCAATCAAAAAGACAACTGGAAACTCGAGACCTTTGGCAGCATGCAGAGTCATTAGGGTAACTTCTGATGTCTCCTGACTACCTGAATCTGTATCGGCAATCAAGGCCAAGTCATTTAAGAAACGACTCAGTTTATCCAGACCAGTTTCCTCTTCTGTCACATCAGAGGTGTCATCAAAGTTTTTCGTCACAGAAAGAAACTCTTCGATATTTTCAACCCGAGCCTTACTTTCCAGAGTTGCCTGGGCATTAAGAATATCAACGTAACCTGTTTTTTCTAGAACCGCCTCAACCAACTCAGTAATGCTTAAGTGGTCCAGTTGCTCTCGCAAATCCAGAATCATATTGGCAAAATCCCAGATAGACTGAGCTGCCTTACCCTTGATACCAGATAACATGATATTGGCTGAAGCATCTAGCATAGACATGTCTTGCATATTCGCAAAGTCACGGATTTTCTCAACTGTACCTGGCCCAATTCCACGTTTAGGCTCGTTGATAATACGCTCAAAACTGATATTGTCACTCAAATTGGCAATAAGATTAAGGTAAGCAATAATATCGCGAATTTCCTTACGGCTGTAGAACTTGGTTCCACCAACCATGGTATAAGGGATGTTGGACTTGAGCAGGGCTTCCTCAATAGTACGAGACTGGGCGTTTGTACGATAGAGAACGGCAAAATCCTTGTGAAAGAAGTTTTGACTACGACCAAGTTCATCAATAGTTTTGGCTACAAATACAGCCTCATCCAACTCATCATTGGCGCGATAGTAAACGATTTGCTCCCCATCAGCGTTTTGGGTCCATAGATTCTTAGGACGGCGGTTTTTATTGTTTTTAATGACCTCATTTGCGGCTTGTAGAATGGTTTTGGTTGAACGGTAATTCTCCTCCAACAAAACAACCTTGGCTTGAGGATAATCTTTCTCGAAATCCAAAATATTCTGCATATCAGCACCACGCCAACCGTAGATAGACTGGTCCGCATCTCCAACCACACAGATATTTTTAAAACGTGAAGCTAGAAGCTTGACTAACTGGTACTGGGCATGGTTGGTATCTTGATACTCATCAACGTGGATGTACTGGAACTTCTGCTGATAGTAGATCAAGACATCAGGATTTTGATCAAATAGACGCAGGGTCAACATAATCAAATCATCAAAATCAACCGACTCCGACTGACGAAGCTCTTTTTGGTAAGCAGTATAACACTGGGCCACGATTTGCGTGTACATATCGCCAGCTTGGGCAGCATAAGCCACATCATCAATCAAATCATTCTTAGCATTGGAAATAGTCCCTAAGATGCTCCGTTCATTCCATTTTTTAGGATCCAAGTTCAACTGCTTGAGAATGCGTTTCATAAGAGTTCGCTGTTCACCAGGATCCACAATCGTAAAGTTACGGTTGTAGCCAATATGGTCCGCATCACGACGCAAAATACGAACGCACATGGAGTGAAAGGTCGCTATCAAACAGTCCTGGGTTGCTGGATTAAGTCCGTAAGCACGCTCCTTCATCTCACGCGCAGCCTTATTAGTAAAGGTAATGGCCAAGATATTCCAAGGATTGACCAGCTTTTCATCAATCAAATAAGCGATACGGTGGGTCAAAACACGAGTCTTCCCAGAACCAGCCCCCGCCATGATTAACAAGGGACCTTCTGTCGTTTGCACCGCCTCAGCCTGACGGTCATTCATTCCATTTAATAATGCGTTCATATTCTCTTCCTTACTCTTGAAGTCAATATTTCTATTATATCAAAAATCAGGTAAAATATCTTTACCTAGACTGATTACGTGTAGATGGCAACTCCTTATATCTAGATAAAAAATGAGCTTGGATTAAAATCTCCAAACTCATTTAAAGTCAATTGCATTATACTAGAACAAGCCTAATACTGTTCCATCACTTTCAACATCCATATTGAGAGCTGCTGGTCGTTTTGGAAGTCCTGGCATGGTCATAACATCACCAGTTAAGGCAACGATGAAGCCTGCACCTAATTTTGGTACCAATTCACGAATAGTAATTTCAAAGTTTTCAGGTGCTCCAAGTGCATTTGGATTATCTGAGAAACTATATTGAGTTTTAGCCATACAGATTGGCAATTTGTCCCAACCGTTTTGAACAATTTGAGCAATTTGTGTTTGAGCTTTCTTCTCAAAGTTCACTTTGCTACCACGGTAGATTTCAGTAACAATCTTTTCAATCTTTTCTTGGACGGAAAGGTCATTATCATACAAAAGTTTGTAGTTAGCTGGGTTTTCAGCGATAGTCTTAACAACCGTTTCAGCAAGTGCTACTCCACCTTCTGCACCATCAGCCCAGACACTTACTAGTTCAACTGGTACATTAATTGAGGCACAAAGTTCTTTTAAGGCTGCAATTTCAGCTTCTGTATCAGATACAAATTCGTTAATTGCCACAACTGCTGGAATACCGAACTTACGGATGTTCTCAACGTGGCGTTTCAAGTTGGCAAAACCTGCTCTAACTGCTTCTATGTTTTCCTCTGTCAAAGCGTCTTTAGCCACACCGCCATTCATCTTAAGGGCACGAAGGGTTGCAACGATAACTACTGCATCTGGAGAAGTTGGCAAGTTTGGTGTCTTGATATCAAGGAATTTCTCAGCACCAAGGTCTGCACCAAAACCAGCTTCAGTAACTGTATAATCAGCCAAGTGAAGGGCTGTACTTGTTGCCAAGACTGAGTTACATCCATGAGCAATATTGGCAAAAGGACCACCGTGTACAAAGGCAGGTGTACCATAAATTGTCTGAACCAGGTTCGGCTTAATAGCATCCTTCAAAATCAAAGCCAAGGCACCTTCAACCTGCAAATCACCTACAGAAACAGGTGTACGGTCATAGCGATAACCGATAACAATATTAGCCAAACGACGTTTCAAGTCCTCGATGTCCGTTGCCAAGCAAAGAATGGCCATAATTTCTGAAGCAACTGTAATGTCAAAACCATCCTCACGTGGAATTCCGTTTAGAGGACCACCAAGTCCAACAGTCACATGACGAAGAGCTCGGTCGTTCAAGTCCACAACACGTTTCCAGAGGATACGACGTTGGTCAATTCCCAAGCTCATTCCCTTGGTGCAAGTGATTGTCAATCAAGGCAGAAAGCGCATTGTTGGCAGTTGTAATAGCATGCATGTCCCCAGTAAAGTGGAGGTTAATGTCTTCCATTGGCAGAACTTGGGCATAACCACCACCAGCTGCACCACCCTTAATCCCCATTACTGGACCAAGAGATGGTTCGCGGATAGCAATCATAGTCTTCTTACCAATCTTGTTCAAGGCATCCGCAAGACCAATGGTAATAGTTGATTTCCCTTCACCTGCTGGTGTTGGATTAATAGCAGTAACCAAAATCAATTTACCGACTGGATTACTCTCAACTGCACGAATTTTATCAAAGCTGAGTTTAGCCTTATACTTTCCGTACAACTCCAAATCGTCGTAAGAAATACCAAGTTTCTCTACAACATCAACGATTGGCTTCAACTCAATACTCTGTGCGATTTCAATATCTGTTTTCATTCAAAACTCCTCTAACCTCTTATATGATAATTCATTATAACACAAAACAAGATTTTTAACATCCTTAAACTCTCTAAACGTTCGTAAATTTCTCTATTTCAAAGGTTTTTAGAGCCCTTTCTTAAATTTTATATGGCTTTATAGTTTGAAACTATAGAATAATGAAAAATAATTTAGTCAAGAAAAATAGCTGTCAATTTCAGATAAATTATGTAAAAATTCTTGTATCTTCAATTTCTAATTTTTTTCTGCCAACTCAATAGAATACTCAAAACTAAGTTTAGTATTTAACGATAAATCAAACGAATAATCTTGTAATTCACCCATTTTTTTATATTTTTCTATGATTTCGTTATAAATACCAAGATAATGTTTATCTAAAATTTTTAAGTAATTATTCAGATTTTCCTTGTAATCTTGAATGATTTTTTGTTCGCTATCATTTAATATTCCCTTCCCTATTTCCCAAATGAGTGAGCTGGCTATTGAACCTACTACAGAGCCTAGAACTGGTATCGGAATCATTGTTTGACCAATACAAGCACCAATTGTTGCAAAGGAAGCATCCATTACATTTAATGTTAAAAGATTAATAAATTCATCTTGCGTTATTTTTGTAGTTCTATACTTTAGAACAATGTCTATCATTCCATAAGTTGCCATAACTAAAGCACTAGCATTTGGAGCACTAATCCCCAAGACGTTTGTTAATCCGTAAATGGAATAACCAGAAATTGCTCCCTTTACAACGCCTTCAGCTGTATCCAATCCACAATCTAACCAATCTGATTGTTCGAATTCAAAAATATTTTTTCCTTCTTTATATTTTTCATACACACTCGACATCAAAGCTAAACCACCCTGTAAAAAAGCTGCGTTCCTTGCAACCTTGTTAGCTTCTTTTAAATTTGGTAGTGCATGTTTTTGGGCTACTAATCTTTTTTTATTTAATTCTTGTTGTTTCAGTTTGACAGTTTTATAAATATTTTTCTGTTCAGAATCCAATAGAGAGTTAATTGAATTCTTTTGGGCATCTTTATAATCTAATGCTGAGGATTTCATCCAAGATTTGTATGAAGTAAGTCCCTTGCTTTCAGTGATATCATTAATTATTTGGCGTATATCCGTAATTTGTTTACTGGACAATCTCTTACCATTAAGTTCAACTTCTTTTGCTCCAGCCATTATTTTTTCAAATACTTGAACGTGATCTTTTGGAAACATCATTTTTCATTTTTGTATTGTAAAAAAATGATTGTTCTAATTCATCACGTAAATTATTATAAAACTTCATTTGAATGGTATTTCTACCAATTAATAAATCGGCTGGTCCATTGTCATTCAAAACTTTAACAATTGGGTTTAATCCCTCAATTGCTCTCCTTGCATTTACAATTCCTGCTTCTGCAAACTCTGCTATAAAGCCATGTGCTCCACGATCACCGCCACGATTTTTAACAATAACATCTTCTATATTTTCTTTAGCATAATCTAAAAATTTAGAGGCATTATCCTTGTTTAAGATGACATTGCGAGCTTCATCTTCTATTATCTTCATAGCAATTTGTAAATCTTGAATTCTCAAATTATTTAAGCAATTAACATATGCTCCAATGCCTTGATTAAATGCTTGATTAAAAATTCGATTAACCATTTATTTTAATTTCCTTATTTATCATAGCTGTCAGTGATAGTGTTGAGTTCACTAAATTACCTGCTTTATATTTTTCATCTTCAGTAAATAAGCTATAGTCCATTCCAGTTAAAGATAAATTGGCTAAATAAATTCCTTCTGTTTGTTTTTCAGTTAATTCTATTAATTCCGTAACTTCTATTACTTTTTCTTTAAGTTGTCTAGCCAACAACTCTACCTTTTTCTGTTCCTCTATAGCCTCTTTTGCAACTTCTTCATTTTTCCTATTAGCTACTACACCAGCGCCTACAGAAGCGGTCAACATAACGCCTGCAATTCCCCAACCGACAGGACCAGCCAATGCTAAAAATGCGTTACCTGCTGCCACTCCACCGCCACCAGCTGCTACACTTCCACCACCTAACCAAGCCAGAGCGGCGCTATTTGCTGCAGCACCTGTCAAACTTGAAATTGCAGTACCTGTTGATGCAACGCCAAATGTAGTTGCAACACCCATAGCGGCAGTAGGACCTAAAGTTGCAACTGTTACTCCTAATGCGCTCAGAGAAGCCGTAGCCGCTGTGCTACCACTTGCTAATTCAGCTTCCTTAATTGACTGTGAAATAGCAATTTGCTTATCTTCAAAATTCTGAATTTCAATATCAATTTCTTCTAATTTTGTTTCAAACTCTTTTGGCTTATTTGCTAGCTTACTAATTCTTTCTTCAATAATTTTTACAACTTTGATTGCTTTTTCCCTAACCTGATAGAGCTCTGTTGATTTATTAGCCAAATTATCAGCTTCATCGTTATATAATCTTACAGCTTCTTTATATCCAGCAACAGCTTCTTGTCTAAGTTTAGAATTAAAGAGATCAACAGCATCAATTTGTTCTTTCGTATTATTCGCTATTTTACCTGCTTCATTAACAGTTTCCGATGAAGCTTTAGTTACATGTTGTGCCACATCACTAGCAACCCCAATAGCTTTTTCAGAAACATCTGTGATAACATTGCCAACCTGACTTGATACATCTTCCATAACTTTTACAGACTCTGTAATAGCTTCTCCAGTAAATTTACCTGCTTCATTTAATACTTTACTAGTAGCAGATCCAGCATCATTCAATACCTTACTAGCTTCTTTTGCAAAATTGTCAGCAAATTTTAAAAAATCCATTAGACACTCTCCTTTATTTCATATACTCCTATTATGCAATAAACAGAAGATATTGTCAAAATCGACCATATATTAATTTACTTAATTTTTATCGCTTTCATTTTACTTACCGTTTATTTTTGTGTACAATAGTGCTATGAAAATTTTAGTTACATCGGGCGGCACCAGTGAATCTATCGATAGCGTTCGCTCTATCACTAACCATTCTACAGGTCGCCTGGGGAAAATTATCACTGAAACCTTGCTTGCTGCAGGACATGAAGTTTGTTTAATGACAACAAAACGAGCTGTGAAGCCAGAAGCCCATCCCAATCTAAGTATTCGAGAAATTAACAATACCAACGATCTTCTGCTGGAAATGCAAGAACGTGTCAAGGATTATCAGGTCTTGATTCACTCAATGGCTGTATCTGATTACACTCCTGTTTATATGACAGGACTTGAGGAAGTTCAGGCTAGCTCCAATCTAGAAGAATTTTTAAGCAAGCAGAATCATCAAACTAAGATTTCTTCAACTGATGAGGTTCAGGTTTTATTCCTGAAAAAAACACCCAAAATCATCTCTCTAGTCAAGGAATGGAATCCTGCTATTCATCTGATTGGTTTCAAACTGCTAGTTGATGTTAACGAAGATCATCTGGTTGACATTGCTAGAAAAAGTCTTATTAAGAACCAAGCAGACTTAATCATTGCAAATGATCTGACTCAAATCTCAGCAAATCAACACCGCGCAATCTTTGTTGAAAAATATCAGCTTCAAACGGTTAACACTAAACAAGAAATTGCAGAACTCCTCCTTGAAAAATTCAAACCTATCATTCATAGAAAGGAAAGCTATGGCAAATATTCTCTTGACTGTAACGGGGTCAATCGCCTCTTATAAGTCGGCAGATTTAGTCAGTTCTCTAAAAAAACAAGGCCATCAGGTCACTGTCTTAATGACTCAGGCTGCTACAGAGTTTATCCAACCCTTGACACTACAGGTCTTATCACAGAATCCTGTCCACTTGGATGTCATGAAGGAACCCTATCCTGATCAAGTCAATCATATCGAACTTGGAAAAAAAGCAGATTTATTTATCGTGGTCCCTGCAACTGCTAACACTATTGCAAAACTAGCCCACGGCTTTGCAGATAACATGGTGACCAGTACAGCTCTAGCCTTGCCAAGTCATATTCCCAAACTCATCGCACCTGCTATGAATACAAAAATGTATGACCATCCAGCAACCCAGGCTAATCTGAAAACATTAGAAAGCTACGGCTATCAGCTGATTGCTCCTAAGGAATCCCTACTAGCTTGTGGAGACCATGGACGAGGAGCTTTAGCCGACCTCACAATTATTTTAGGAAGAATAAAGGAAACTCTCGATGAAAAAACGCTCTAATATTGCACCCATTGCTATCTTTTTTGCAACCATGCTTGTGATTCATTTTCTAAGCTCACTTATCTTTAACCTTTTCCCATTCCCAATCAAACCGACCATCGTTCATATTCCTGTCATTATTGCCAGCATTATTTACGGTCCACGAGTTGGGGTTACACTTGGATTTTTGATGGGACTACTTAGTTTGACCGTTAATACAATTACGATTCTGCCAACCAGCTACCTCTTCTCACCATTTGTACCAAACGGAAATATCTACTCAGCTATCATTGCCATTGTCCCACGTATTTTGATTGGTTTAACTCCTTATCTAGTCTATAAACTGATGAGAAACAAGACTGGGCTAATCCTAGCTGGTGCCCTTGGTTCACTTACCAACACAGTCTTTGTACTTGGTGGAATTTTCTACCTTTTTGGAAATGTCTTTGATGGTAATATCCAAAAACTCCTAGCAACTGTTATCTCAACAAATTCAATTGCCGAATTAGTTATTTCTGCAGTTCTTACTCTAGCTATTGTTCCACGACTACAAACTTTGAAGAAATAAAAACAATCTCCGCTTTCATGCTTGAAGGTGGAGATTTTGCTTGATGTAGTTTGGATTTTTAGTGAAATGTTTACGAGTCTTTAATTAAAAAAATGACTTATAAACCTAAGTAAATCCTTGCTTAATTGCCTTGTTTATTGTACTATACTAGTGTATATACAGATAAAAAGGAGATTCTTATGAATACACGGAAAAAGACACAATTTATGACAATGACTGCCCTCTTAACGGCTATTGCAATCTTGATTCCAATTGTTATGCCTTTCAAGATTGTCATTCCACCTGCTTCTTACACTTTGGGGAGCCACATTGCTATTTTTATAGCCATGTTCTTGTCACCCTTGATGGCAGTTTTTGTCATCCTAGCCTCAAGTTTTGGATTTTTGATGGCTGGCTATCCTATGGTTATCGTTTTTCGAGCTTTTTCACATATCTTTTTCGGGACTTTGGGAGCTCTTTACCTACAAAAATTCCCCGATACCCTAGATAAACCAAAATCTTCTTGGATATTCAATTTTGTTTTGGCTGTCGTTCATGCCCTTGCTGAAGTATTAGCCTGTGTCCTTTTTACGCAACTTCTGGTACCAATGTAGAAAATATGTTCTATGTTCTGTTTGTGCTAGTTGGATTTGGCACAATTATCCATAGTATGGTAGACTATACATTAGCACTAGCTGTCTATAAAGTGCTTCGAAAACGCCGTTAAGTTAAAAGGAAGAACTATGACAAAAGATCGCAAACAAGCCCTGCTCCAACTCTTGAAAGAATCCCCTAAAGCCCTCAATGGCCAAAGTTTGGCGGAACATTTTCATGTCACACGTCAGGTAATTGTACAGGACATTGCAATTTTGAGAGCCGATGGCGCTCCTATCCTATCCACCAATCGTGGTTACATCTATAAGCAAATCGATACCAATCCTTATGTCCATAAACTTTTCAAAGTGAAACATGAAGTTGAAGAAATCGGTCAGGAACTCTTTGCTATCGTCGATAATGGAGGGCGTGTCCAGAATACCTTGATTGACCATCCCGTTTATGGAGAAATTGAAACCTTGCTTAAACTGTCTTGTCGCCGAGACGTTCAACATTTTCTAGAACAAGTCGAACACTCTGACTTTAGACCTCTATCTGAATTAACAGATGGCATCCATTACCACCTAGTCGAAGCTGAAACACAACAAGACCTCCACTATATCGAGGAGGCCTTGAATCAGCTTGGTTATTTAGTGAAAGACTAGAAGATTTTCTTTTCCCAGCCATCTTCTGTACGGTGGTGATAGAAAAACTCTGATTTGTCCGGAGCTTCCATCATTTCCATCAAAGGTAACATATCATAGGCCAGATCCAAATTTGGAATCTGGTCTTTTTGAATCCCAGAAACTTCTCCAAATCCAAAAGATTGAGACTTTTATATAGAATCAGCTATAGCAGGCTCTAAAGACTATTCGCTTGATTTTATATTGAAAAGTTTCTCCTTAATTTTTCACAATTTCATTCCCTTAATTTTACTTTCTAGCAATAAACATACCATATTCTTTAGGAATAATTAACTTACCCTTATAAAAATGTGCTTCTAATCTTTTACGAATGACTTTTTCTTCTAGCGAACCTATTTCTGAAATTCCTTTAAAGGATTGGATGTATTTAACTAGGTCATCTATACTAGTTACCTGTAACTCATCATCATAGAGTAATGTATCGACAGAGTTAAAATACTTACTCAGGTGCCTTGTGCCATTTTGTAAAGTAAATGTTTTATTTTCCAAATCTTGGTTAACCTCATCTTTAAATAAGCTTGCCAAATAATCTACAACTCCATTTTCACCAAATGTAGCACAGTAAAAAATTCCGCCTGTTTTTAAGACTCTATTCATCTCAGAGAGCGCTTTATGAATATCATTTACATGATGTAGAAGCATATTAGCAATAACAATATCAAATGTTTCATTCTCAAAAGAAATCTTTTGAATATCCATTATTTCATAGTTGACATTGTCTCTATTTCCAATCACTGACTTCGTTGTTTTAACCATATCTTTAGAAAAAAATCTGTAATAACCAACTGCTTCATTTTATCTATAGAATCACTATTACTTTTCCACAGTTCTCCTGTACCACATCCCAATTCTAGAATCTTTTACTTCATTAGTGATTTGGTAGTTGGAAAAATATCCAATTGTTAAATCCTAATTTATTTTTTTGAATACTTCTTATGTATGTTTACTCTAATATCAAGATTATCTTGTTTTGCATATTGTTCAATTACTTTATCATCCATTTTCTAGTACTTCCTTTCATATCTTAAGATTATACCATAAAAAAACAATCTCTGATTTCAGAATTGAAGGTAGAGATTGTTCAAAAATATAGATAGAAAAAGAATAATAAGAATTTTAGAAATAATCAGTTGGCTTACTTCGCCATACTTAGCCTATATTCAGTACCTTCCTTTAAAAGATAACACATATCAACTAATCATAGAACTAAAAAATTTTCTTTTCCCAATCGTCTTCTGTACAGCGAGGGTAGAAAAATTCAGACTTGTCCGGAGCTTCCATCATTTCCATCAAAGGTAACATATCATAGGCCAGATCTAAGTTTGGAATCTGGTCTTTTTGCACCCATGAAACTTCGCCTTCATCTGAAGAGCGAAGAGTACCAGAAAACTCAGTCGCCTTATAACAAATGACAATATAGCGCCCATCTGTATCCATAGGCCAGTTCTTGATACCGACAAGTTGGGGACTTTTGATAGTCAATCCAGTTTCTTCATAGATTTCACGAATGACAGACTCTGCGAGAGCTTCTCCATTTTCTACATGACCTCCAGGAAAGGCATAACCAGACCAGCGATACTTTTCAGGAGAGCGATACTGCATAACCACGCGCTGGGTTTCGAGGTCTTCAATCAGACAAATGTTTGTTAAAATCGTTAATTGGGAACGGGACATAAATTTACTCGCTTTCTAATTTATTAAATTTTCAGACTTGGTACCAGAGCCATTAGCTTTTACTTTTTAAAATTATTTAGAATAGAATACCATCCGTTTTTCCTTTATAGGCTTTCCAAGTTCAAGTATTTTTTCTTGTCCATCAAAAGTAAAACCTATTTTTTGATAGAAAGCAATGGCTCGCTTATTATCTTTCAATACCCACAAGAAAATTTCAGAAAAATAATCAAGAGCTGTCAAAGCTGCTTTCATTAATTTTTGTGCGATTCCTTTTTCGTAATAGTCTTTTAAAACATATAAAGCAATAATTTCACCAGCTTGAATAGTCTCACCACGAAAGTTGCCATAACTGATAAAACCAACTACCTTCAGGCCATCTATCGCAATCAATGTATTTTCTGGATACTTTTGACTAAAGAATCGACATCTTTCTAATGTCATTGTCTCCTGAAATTCTGCAGGCAAAAAGGTCATCATAAGCCTCTCTCCACGTTTGCCAGTGAACGAGGGATTTATCTTCCATCTCTTCAGGAGTTTCCATTGATTTAATAATAATCGTCATTTATTTTCTTCTCCTTTAGGTAATATTCTAATCCAACGCCTTGACTTCCAGCATCATATCACGAATCTGGGCTGCTAGTTCAAAGTCAAGCACTTCGACGGCTTCTTGCATTTGTTTTTCTAGTTTCTTGACCAGTTCTTTTCGCTCTTGTTTGTTGAGGCTGTTGATGTCAACTTCCTTGTCTTCTTCCTTAGCAACTGCCTTGGTCACAGCAATCAGGTCACGGATTTCCTTCTTAATAGTTTGTGGCACAATACCGTGTTCTTCATTATAAGCCATCTGGATTTTCCGACGGCGGGCAGTTTCATCGATAGCACGTTGCATAGACTGGGTAACCGTGTCCGCATACATGATGACATGGCCTTCACTGTTACGGGCAGCACGTCCAATGGTCTGGATGAGACCACGCTCGTTACGAAGGAAACCTTCCTTGTCAGCATCGAGAATAGCTACGAGACTCACTTCGGGAACGTCAATCCCTTCACGAAGGAGGTTGATTCCGACCAAGACATCAAAGACACCCAAGCGCAGATCACGGATAATCTCCGTCCGTTCCAAGGTCTTGATATCCGAGTGCATGTACTTGACCTTGATACCCATTTCCTTGAAGTAGTCGGTCAAGTCCTCTGCCATTTTCTTAGTCAAAGTGGTGATAAAGGTTCGTTCATTCTTTTCAACACGGGCATTAATTTCACCCAAAAGGTCATCAATCTGTCCCATAGTCGGACGGACTTCCACATCTGGGTCCAAAAGCCCTGTCGGACGAATGATTTGCTCGATCACTGTCTCGGTCTGTTCATTTTCATAGTCGCCTGGTGTTGCTGAAACGTAAACAATCTGATGAACGTGACTCTCAAACTCCTCCCGACGGAGAGGACGATTGTCCAAAGCTGATGGCAAACGGAAACCATAATTAACCAGCATTTCCTTACGCGAACGGTCTCCATTGTACATGCCCTTGATTTGTCCCATAGTCATGTGACTCTCGTCAATCATAATCAAGAAATCATCTGGGAAGAAGTCGAGAAGGGTATAAGGAGGCTCACCCTCACTCCGTCCATCCATGTGACGTGAATAGTTCTCAACCCCGTTGGTATAACCCATCTCACGCAGCATTTCGATATCATACTCTGTCCTCTGTTTCAAACGTTGGGCTTCAAGCAGTTTACCTTCCTTCTCAAAGACAGCTAGTTGTTCTTCTAATTCTGCTTGAATCTTGGCAATGGCAACTTCCATATGGTCGTCATTGGTCACAAAGTGAGTAGCTGGGAAAATCGCTAAATGATCCACTTCTCCCAATACCTGACCAGTCAGGGCCTCAACCTCACGGATACGGTCAATTTCGTCTCCAAAAAATTCTACTCGAAAAGCGTGTTCATCACGAGAGGCTGGGAAATCTCTACCACATCCCCACGCACACGAAATCTTCCCCGTTGAAAATCAATATCATTGCGTTCAAACTGAATATCGACCAAATCATTCAAAAGTTTATCACGAGAAATCTCTAAACCTGGACGAAGACTAACGACACTATCAGCGTATTCCTTGGGCGAACCCAAACCATAGATACAAGAGACTGAGGCCACGACGATAACATCATTACGCTCCAAAAGGGCTGAGGTAGCTGAGTGGCGAAGCTTGTCAATCTCATCATTGACAGAGCTATCCTTTTCAATATAGGTGTCGCTAGAAGGGACATAAGCTTCTGGCTGGTAATAATCATAGTAAGACACAAAGTACTCAACAGCATTTTCAGGGAAAAATTCCTTAAACTCCCCATAGAGCTGTCCTGCCAGAGTTTTATTGTGGGCTATAACCAGAGTTGGTTTATTGACTTTGGAAATGACCTGACTCATAGTATAGGTCTTCCCTGTTCCAGTCGCCCCCATCAGAATCTGAGCTTTTTCTCCACCCTCGATATTATCAACCAACTGCTCGATAGCTTGGGGTTGATCTCCTGATGGTTGATATTTTGATACTAGTTTAAATTGATTATCTGTAATACGATTGATCATAAGAATCCTCTCTCCATGTGCTATTCCTATTTTAGCATACTTGTAGAATTTTCACGAAGAAAAGGACGGACCTAAGTCACATCCTCTCATTTTCTTTCTTTAATTGATAGGCTAGATAGACAATCAGTAGTAGCAATACCAGACTTGTCATGATAGAACCTTCAATCCCAAAAGATCCTCCTGATATCCAATCTTGATTGCCTTGTGGTAAAAAGGTCATCAGAGACGTTCCTGACGGTTGACCACTAACTAAAATCCCAAAAAGATTGCCCTGAGCAAAATTCCAGGCGCCATGAATACCTGCAACGCCCCAAACTGTATCTGTTTTGAGGAGGTAAAGTGACATGGCAACTCCGAATAAAAAGAGATTCACTAGAGATAAAGGTGTAAGACCAGAATTCCCAGCATGAAGCAGGGTAAAAAGTACGCTAGATATAAGAATAGCCAGTTTTAGTTTGGTTCTTGAAGCTAAAGCCAAGTACGGGCCACCACTTCTTCTGTTGTCCCCTGTAAAATCCAAAATGGAATGGTAAAAATGACAAAGACAAGCGAGTAAGGATTTAAGTGAATGGACTCCAAACGATATTGCCCTAATACTACTAAACCTAACAAGGTCAGAAGAAAAAGTGCCATACCTAAACCAAATCCCTTAAGAAGATTACTGAGGAAATTTTCTTTATAAAATCCTAAAGTTCGAATAGGTCTTTTCTCAACTTTTCTAGTCCATCTGAACACAGTGTTAAGTATAAAACCAAAAGACAGCAATTCTAAAATTAAACGAAAGTCACTTGTTTTATCCGTCAAGCTCGCCAGCAAGTTTTGGAAGTAGCTTGCAAGATTTTGACCAGTCTCTCCAAAATTCCTAGCAAGTCCGATGAGAGCTAACAAGCTAATACCATATAAAGTAAAAGCTACAAACTCTCCTATGAAGACAAAAACAAAGGCTAACAAGGGGCTTGTGTAAATGTTTAACCGCATTTGAGAAGCTTGGAAGTCTTTAAATATTCTTTTATCCTTCATATCCCTATCCTCTTTTATTCTATTGTATACTATTATTATAGCACTTTGTGGTAGCAGTTCAAGAAAGAAAAGGAAAAATCAATGTTATATTTTCTAACACAGAAATATAAAAATTTGCCTTTTTTTATTTTTTTTGCTATAATGGGAAAATATTCGGAAAAGGAGACTAAAAATGAAGAAAAAATTTCTAGCATTTTTGCTAATTTTATTCCCAATTTTCTCATTAGGTATTGCGAAAGCTGAAACGATTAAGATTGTGTCTGATACCGCCTATGCACCTTTTGAGTTTAAAGATTCAGATCAAACTTATAAAGGAATTGATGTTGACATTATCAATAAAGTCGCTGAGATTAAAGGATGGAACATTCAGATGTCCTATCCTGGATTTGACGCAGCAGTGAATGCAGTTCAAGCTGGTCAAGCTGACGCTATCATGGCAGGAATGACAAAAACTGCTGAACGTGAAAAAGTTTTCACCATGTCTGATACATACTATGATACAAAAGTTGTCATTGCAACTACAAAGTCACACAAGATTAGTCAGTATGACCAATTAAAAGGTAAAACTGTTGGTGTTAAAAACGGAACTGCCGCTCAACGCTTCCTTGAAAGTATTAAGGATAAATACGGCTTTAGTATTAAAACATTTGACACTGGTGATTTGATGAACAACAGCTTAAGTGCTGGTGCCATTGATGCCATGATGGATGATAAACCTGTTATCGAATATGCCATTAACCAAGGTCAAGACCTCCATATTGAAATGGATGGTGAAGCTGTAGGAAGTTTTGCTTTCGGTGTGAAAAAAGGAAGCAAATACGAGCACCTGGTTACTGAATTTAACCAAGCCTTAGCTGAAATGAAAAAAGATGGTAGTCTTGATAAAATTATCAAGAAATGGACTGCCTCATCATCTTCAGCAGTGCCAACTACAACTACTCTAGCCGGCTTAAAAGCTATTCCTGTTAAAGCTAAATATATCATTGCCAGCGATTCTTCTTTTGCACCTTTTGTTTTCCAAAACTCAAGCAACCAATTTACTGGTATTGATATGGATTTGATTAAAGCCATCGCTAAAGACCAAGGTTTTGAAATTGAAATTACCAACCCTGGTTTTGATGCAGCTATCAGCGCTGTCCAAGCTGGCCAAGCAGATGGTATCATTGCTGGTATGTCTGTTACAGATGCTCGTAAGGCAACTTTTGACTTTTCAGAATCCTACTACACTGCTAATACTATCCTCGGTGTCAAAGAATCAAGCACCATTGCTTCTTATGAAGACTTGAAAGGGAAGACGGTCGGTGTTAAAAACGGAACTGCTTCTCAAACCTTCCTAACAGAAAATCAAAGCAAATACGGTTACAAAATCAAAACCTTCGCTGATGGTTCATCAATGTATGACAGTTTAAACACTGGGGCAATCGATGCCGTTATGGATGATGAGCCTGTCCTCAAATATTCTATCAGCCAAGGACAAAAATTGAAAACTCCAATCGCTGGAACTCCAATCGGTGAAACAGCCTTTGCCGTTAAAAAAGGAGCAAATCCAGAATTGATCCAAATGTTCAATAACGGACTTGCAAACCTTAAAGCAAACGGGGAATTCCAAAAGATTCTTGATAAATACCTAGCTAACGAATCTTCATCTGCTTCAACAAGCACTGTTGATGAGACAACTATCTGGGGCTTGCTCCAAAACAACTACAAACAACTCCTTAGTGGGCTTGGTATCACTCTTGCTCTAGCTCTTATCTCATTTGCTATTGCTATTGTTATCGGGATTATCTTCGGTATGTTCAGTGTCAGCCCCTACAAATCTCTTCGTGTGATCTCTGAGATTTTCGTTGATGTTATCCGTGGTATTCCATTGATGATTCTTGCAGCCTTCATCTTCTGGGGTATTCCAAACTTCATCGAGTCTATTACAGGCCAACAAAGTCCAATTAACGACTTTGTAGCTGGTACCATTGCCCTTTCGCTCAATGCAGCCGCTTATATCGCTGAGATCGTTCGTGGTGGTATTCAAGCCGTTCCAGTTGGTCAAATGGAAGCCAGCCGAAGCTTGGGTATCTCTTATGGAAAAACCATGCGTAAGATTATCTTGCCACAGGCAACTAAATTGATGTTGCCAAACTTTGTTAACCAATTTGTTATCGCTCTTAAAGATACAACCATCGTATCTGCTATCGGTTTGGTTGAACTCTTCCAAACTGGTAAGATTATCATTGCCCGTAACTACCAAAGTTTCAAGATGTATGCAATCCTTGCTATCTTCTATCTTGTAATTATCACACTTTTGACTAGACTAGCGAAACGCTTAGAAAAGAGGATTCGTTAATGGCAAAATTAAAAATTGATGTAAATGATTTACACAAACATTATGGAAAAAATGAGGTTTTAAAAGGAATCACGACTAAATTCTATGAAGGAGATGTTGTTTGTATCATCGGTCCTTCAGGTTCTGGTAAGTCAACCTTCCTCCGTAGCCTCAATCTTCTAGAAGAAGTTACTAGCGGTCACATCACTGTGAACGGCTATGACTTAACTGAAAAAACAACCAACGTTGACCACGTCCGTGAAATATCGGAATGGTGTTCCAACACTTCAACCTCTTCCCACACATGTCCGTGTTGGACAACATCACCTTTGCTCCTATTGAGCACAAGTTGATGACTAAGGAAGAAGCTGAGAAATTGGGAATGGAGTTGCTTGAAAAGGTTGGACTAGCAGATAAAGCTAATGCTAACCCAGATAGCCTATCAGGTGGTCAAAAACAACGTGTAGCCATCGCTCGTGGTCTAGCAATGAATCCAGACATCATGCTCTTTGATGAACCAACTTCTGCCCTTGACCCTGAGATGGTCGGAGACGTACTGAACGTTATGAAGGAATTGGCTGAGCAAGGCATGACCATGATTATCGTAACCCATGAGATGGGATTTGCCCGTCAAGTTGCTAACCGCGTTATCTTTACTGCAGATGGTGAATTCCTTGAAGATGGAACACCTGATCAAATCTTTGACAACCCACAACACCCACGTCTGAAAGATTTCTTGGACAAGGTCTTAAACGTCTAAACTCAAACTGTAAGGATTTCCTTGCAGTTTTTTTCTATCTCGTATTGGATTTTTTGATTTTTCGGAAAATTATGTTAGAATTAAGTTTATGAAATGAGATTTCCTCATACCTAGTAAGACTAGGAATAAAAATAGAAATTAGGTAGCTAGATGTCATCTAAGGTTATTGTTACAATTTTCGGTGCGAGTGGAGACCTGGCTAAACGCAAGCTCTACCCTTCCCTTTTTAGACTTTATAAATCCGGCAATCTTTCCAAGCACTTTGCAGTCATTGGAACTGCCCGTCGTCCTTGGAGCAAGGAATATTTTGAATCTGTTGTAGTCGAATCCATCCTTGATTTGGCAGATAGTACCGAACAGGCTCAAGAGTTCGCTAGCCACTTCTACTATCAAAGTCATGATGTCAATGATACGGAACACTACATTGCTTTACGTCAATTGCAGACTGAACTAAATGACAAGTACCAAGCTGAACACAACAAACTCTTTTTCTTGTCGATGGCACCTCAGTTCTTTGGAACCATTGCTAAACACCTCAAGTCTGAAAACATCGTAGATGGTAAAGGTTTTGAGCGCCTAATCGTTGAAAAACCATTTGGTACAGATTATGCAACAGCAAGCAAGTTAAATGACGAACTCCTAGCAACATTTGACGAAGAACAAATTTTCCGAATTGACCATTATCTTGGTAAGGAAATGATCCAAAGTATCTTTGCAGTTCGCTTTGCCAACCTGATTTTTGAAAACGTTTGGAACAAGGACTTTATCGACAATGTTCAAATTACCTTTGCTGAGCGCTTAGGCGTAGAAGAACGTGGTGGCTATTATGATGAATCTGGTGCCCTCCGTGACATGGTACAGAACCACACTCTACAATTGCTTTCGCTCCTCGCCATGGACAAACCATCAAGCTTCACAAAAGACGAGATTCGTGCTGAGAAGATTAAGGTCTTTAAAAACCTCTATCATCCAACTGATGAAGAACTTAAAGAACACTTTATCCGTGGCCAATACCGTTCTGGTAAGATTGATGGCATGAAATACATCTCTTATCGTAGCGAGCCAAATGTAAATCCAGAATCTACAACAGAAACCTTTGCATCTGGTGCCTTCTTTGTAGACAGCGATCGCTTCCGTGGTGTTCCTTTCTTTTTCCGTACAGGTAAACGTCTGACTGAAAAAGGAACTCATGTCAACATCGTCTTTAAACAAATGGACTCTATCTTTGGTGAGCCACTTACTCCAAACATTTTGACCATCTATATCCAACCAACAGAAGGATTCTCTCTTAGCCTAAATGGGAAGCAAGTAGGAGAAGAATTCAACTTGGCTCCTAACTCACTTGATTACCGTACAGACGCGACTGCAACTGGTGCCTCTCCAGAACCATACGAGAAATTGATTTATGATGTCCTAAATAACAACTCAACTAACTTTAGCCACTGGGATGAAGTTGGTGCGTCATGGAAGTTGATTGACCGTATCGAAGAACTCTGGGCCGAAAATGGTGCCCCACTTCATGACTATAAAGCTGGAAGCATGGGACCTCAAGCCAGCTTTGACTTACTTGAAAAATTTGGTGCTAAATGGACTTGGCAACCAGATATCGCCTATCGTCAAGATGGTCGTTTAGAATAAAAAAATTTCCTGCAAGTTTGTAGCTTGCAGGATTTTTGCTTCGGATTAGATTAAGCCTTCCAAGAGACCTTTCATAAAGTTTTCTGAGTTAAACTCTCCAATGTCATCGATTTTTTCACCAAAACCAATCAATTTTACAGGAATATTGAGTTCTTCTCGAATAGCTAGAACAACACCACCTCGAGCAGTTCCATCAATCTTGGTCAAAACTATTCCTGTCAAAGGGGTAATTTTTGAAAATTCTTTGGCCTGTACCAAGGCATTCTGACCTGTTGATGCATCAAGTGCCAAGAAGGTTTCATGTGGTGCTTCTGGTACAACACGTTTGATAATACGACCAATCTTTCCAATTCTGCCATGAGATTATCCTTATTTTGCAGACGACCAGCAGTATCAATCATGAGAATATCGATACCTTCAGACACGGCACGTTCCATTCCATCAAAGACTACACTGGCTGGGTCAGCTTTTTCAGGTCCAGTTACAACTGGAACATCTACACGACGGCCCCATTCAGCTAGCTGAGCTACCGCCCCTGCACGGAAAGTATCTGCCGCAACTAGCATAACCTTCTTACCTTCTTGTTTGTAGCGGTGGGCTAATTTCCCGATAGAAGTTGTTTTCCCGACACCATTAACCCCAACAAAGAGCATGACTGTCAATCCATCTTGGAAGTGGATACGTTCATCGTAGTTGCCATCCTTTTCATAAAGCTCAACCAATTTCTCAATGATGACACGGCGAAGTGCGTCCGGTTTCTTGGCGTTTTCAAGCTTGGCTTCGTAACGTAACTCCTCTGTTAAGTTAGAAGCCACCTGGACACCAACATCACTCATGATCAGCAGTTCTTCCAGTTCCTCGAAAAATTCTTCGTCAACAGAGCGGAAATTAGCAAAGAAGGCATTCAAGCGAGCTCCGAAGCCTGTACGAGTTTTCTTGAGACTGCGGTCATATTTTTCCTGAACAGTTTCTTCTAGTTGAGACCTTTCTGGTTCAAGTACTTCAGAATTATTTTCTTCTACAGCTTCTTCGTGCTCAGTATCCTTTTCCTCTAAGACTTCTTCTGAGTTTGGCAATTCTTCGATTTCTTCTTGAGAAACTTCTACAGCTGGCTCTGAATCCTGACTTTCTTCAACTGTGTCTTGATTTTCCTCTTCTTGGAGCGCAACTTCTTCAGAACTTTCAACCTCTGCTTCTTCTTGAGGAACTTCCTCAGCTTCTGTAAGGGCAGGCTCTGTATCTTCAGACAAATCAAGATTTCCAGAGCTTCTTTTACAACTTCTTCGATTTTAGGTTCTTCTTTTTTTCCGAATAGACGGTCAAATAATCCCATATCTTAGTTCTCCTTTAGCACATATTCTTCGATAGCCCAGGCAACAGCTTCTTCATCATTGGTCATTGGAGTTACCACATTTGCGACTGCCTTGACTTCAGGAACAGCATTTTGCATGGCAACACCGAGCCCTGCCCATTCAATCATAGAAAGGTCATTAGCTTCATCACCACAGGCCATGACTTGACTTTGGTCGATTCCAAGATGACTGATTAGTTTGGCTAAACCGGTTGCTTTATGAACATTCTTTGGTGACCACTCTAGCAACATTTCACGTGATTTAAAGATTTCATATTGGTCAAATAATTCTGGAGAAATCTTCTGAATGGCTGCATCCAAGGGTTCTTGAGCAAAGGCAGTCACGCATTTATTATAAGTCATTTGACTAGATAGGTCTTCAAAGTCCACTGGAACAAAGGTCAAAGCTGGATTGAATTTGGCATACAGACTTTCTTGGTCAGATTGGATTTGATAAACAGTTCCTTCTGAGATAGCATCAAGAGGCAGTGATAATTTCTCTGTTTCTTCATACAAGCGTGCCACATCGTCGTATGAAAAGATCGTTTTATCAAGGATTTCACCTGTATTTTTCTGAACCAAACCACCATTAAAGGTAATCGTATACTCATCTTCATGACCGTCAGTCCCTAACTCATGGAGAAAGAAATCCATAGCTTTTAAGGGACGACCCGTTGTCAATACGACCTTGATACCACGATCACGCGCTGCTTTCAAGGTTGCCTTGGTACGATCCGTCAGCCTTTTATCAGTAGTCAGCAAGGTCCCGTCTAAGTCCAATGCAATCAATTTTATATCTGCCATTATAAGCCCTCCATATAAGCTATAACCGACTGGTCCTTATGGTGACCAATCACAGTCTTTGCTAATTCTAAAATTTCTGGTCGTGCATTTTCAGGAGCTACAGGATGTCCCACAACCTGCATCATATGCAAGTCATTTAGATTGTCTCCAAAAGCCATGATCTGATCCATTGTGATACCAAGTTTTTAGCCAATTCAACAATAGCCACTCCCTTATCGACATAGTCCAGAACAATATCAATAGATTCAAAGCCAGTTGTCATAGCCTTAACACCAGGGACATTTTCATTGACCCAAGCTTCTCCAGCTTCCAGCGTTTCTTCTGTGAAGTTGGTCGTAAATTTGAAAATGTCATCTGTGATATCTTCTAGACTCGCTACTTTTTGGATATTTTCATTATAATGATGACTCTCTTTCAAATAGGTCTCATCAACCGTATCTAGCACATAAGAACCCTTCTTACCCGTCAAGAGCAGTTTATTGATATCTACGTAAGGTGAAGTTTTTAGCTTTTCAAAAGTTGCCAGATAAAAATCACGAGACATAGTCGCTTCATACAAGTCCTGACCTTGATATTCGACCAAACTGCCATTTTCCGCGATGAAAATAATGTCATCACGAACATCAGCAAATAATTTTTCTAGAGACAGAAATCCGCGCCCTGAAGCTACTGCAAAGTAAATCCCTTTTTCCTTATAGGAAGCCAAGAGAGACTTGAGGCGGTCCATATCAAAGCGTCCATTCCCATCTAGGAAGGTTCCGTCCATATCTGTTGCTACTAGTTTAATTGTCATCCTTCAATACTTTCTAAATCTTTTAACTTCACCGAAACAATTTTTGAGACACCTGATTCTTGCATAGTCACTCCATAGATAGAATCAGCCGCTGCCATGGTTCCCTTACGGTGGGTTACGACGATAAATTGGCTGTCCTTGTCAAAGCGGTTGAGGTAATCCCCAAAACGCTTAACATTAGCTTCATCCAGCGCAGCTTCCACCTCATCCAAGATGACAAATGGAATGGTCTTGACACGAATAATGGAGAAGAGCAAGGCAAGAGCCGATAGGGCTTTTTCCCCACCACTCATCAGATTGAGAGACTGGATTTTCTTGCCCGGAGGTTGAACAGAAATCTCAACCCCAGCTGTCAGTAAGTCACCTTCAGTCAAGATCAAGTCTGCCTGACCTCCTCCAAACATCTGTTTAAAGGTCACTTTAAAGGACTCACGAATAGCTTCAAAGGTTGATTTAAAGCGTTCCTTGACCTCATCATTCATCTCCGTAATAGTCTCAAGGAGCAAATTTTTCGCTGACAAAATGTCATCACGTTGACTATTTAGAAAGTCCAGACGGTTGTGCACTTCTTCGTACTGTTCAATAGCTTCCAAGTTGACAGGACCCAGTGAGCGAATAGCCTTCTCTAAATCCTTAACCTCTTGCTCTGCCAGATTGAGCTTGTCCAACTCATGAGACTTTTCTAAAGCTTCAGTATAGCTAATCTGATACTGGTCTGTTAATTGACTTTGTAGATGGCGCAAGTGCTCGCTGACCTTTCTTTCTTGGCTTCAGCACGTGTTTGCTTACGAATCCATTCCTCATTCTGCTGGCGAGCCTGGTCCAAATGACTAGCAATATCATCCAGTTGACCTTCAATATCATCCAACTCAAACTGCTTGCGAATCAAACCTTGTTGGAGATTTGTTTTCTGGTTTTTGGCTTCTTCAGCCTGTTGACTGAGCAATTCTGTATCAACCTTCTCCAGATTATCAACCTTTTCTTGAAGAAGGCGCTGGATTTCCTCTTGCTCGATATTCAGATTATCCAATTCCTTGCCTAAACGTTCAATATCCGCAACTTCGTAACGTTTTTGCCCCTGCAGTTCTGTCTTAAGCAGGCGAGCTTGCGCTACCTGTTCTTGCAAGTTCTGATAACGTTCTTGGATGGCATTTTTGTTAGACTTAATCTCTTCAATCTCAGCTTCCAGATTTTGCTTATCACTGGCAATAGTAGCAAGACGCTCTTGGCATTTTTCCTTATCTACTTGCCAATCTCCATCAGAAAGACGATTTAATTCCTCTTCTTGAAGTTTCCAAAGAGTTTCTAGCTCTTCAACTTGCTGACTGGTTTGCTGATAAGCGAGGGATAAGCCCTGCTCCTGAATACGAGCCTGCTCCCCCTGAGATTTGATGGCTTCTAATCTTTCTGTCAATCTAGCCATCTCATCTTGCAAGGTCTTCAAACTCGCCTCTTCTGAACTCAAGCTTGCTTCTTCTTCAGCAATTTCTTTTTGCAATTGTTCCAGTTCTGGCTTGATGAAAATACTGTTATTCTGGCGATTGACACCGCCCGCATAAGAACCACCTGTACGCAACTCTGTCCCATCCAGTGTCACCATACGAACCTGATAACGAACTTGACGAGCTGCTGCACGCGCGTGTTCTACGGTATCAAAGATAGCCGTCGTTGCTAGCAAATTCTTAAAAATAGCTTCCAGTCTAGTATCGAATGTCACCAGCTCATCCGCCATCCCCAGAAATCCTAGACTTGCAGCGATAGCATCTTGGTTCTGACTAGAAATCGTACGCGCCTTGATCGTTGTCAAAGGAAGAAAGGTTGCACGACCGGCTCTGTTTCGTTTAAGGAAATCAATGGCTCTAGTTGCCGCATGTTCATCTTCTACGATGATATGCTGACTGCTGGCTCCGAGCGCGATTTCCAGCGCAGTTTGATAATGCACATCAAAGGTCAGGTGCTCACTGACTGCCCCAATAATCCCACCAAGTCGGTCTTTTTCTTGGAGAACACTCTTAACACCTGCATAAAAGTTACTATGATTTCTCAGGATATTTTCCAAACTTTGAGCTCTAGCCTGCTTGTTTTTAAGACTGTCCAGACGGTCAAATAGTTGACTTTGTTGAACTTGATAGGAAGATTTCTGCTCCTCTTGCTCCTTGACACAGACTTGGTAATCCGCCAATAATTTCTGAACTCGCGCCTTGGCAATTTCAAGCTCGTCTTTTTGCTGACTAGCCTTCTCTTTAGCTGTAGCCAGCTGTTCTTTGAGTTTTTGTAATTGATCTGCTTGTTTTTGAGAAAGCTGACGACTATTTTCCAACTCGTTTTCGATACGGGTCAGCTGGTTTGAGACATCTGCTTCTTCTTGTAAAAGAGCTACAAAGCGTTCACGTAAGAGCTCAATCATTTGATCAGGATCATCTGAAAAAGCTAGCAATTCAGCTTCTAAACGATTGAGTTTTTGATTATTTTGGACTAGATTTTCCTCTAAAAGTGCTAAAGAGCTTTCCTTATCAGATTTTTCTTTGCTGAGTGAATTTCTCTTATCCTCCAAAGCAGCCAAACGGGCTTGTGCTTCCTGTTGATTCAGGGCTACTTGCTCAGATTCTAGTTTCGATAAGGCTAATTTTCTCTCTAAATCACTAATCAGACTGATCAAATCCATCAAACTGCCCTGGTCTTTGGCCATTTCAGCCTGTAAATATTGGCGTTGCTTTTTAAGAGTTTGATTTTCTTCTTCTAATTTTTCACGCTTTTGGTAGTAGCTCGTCAAGAGTTCCTGAACCTGAGCCAACTCTTCTTCTGTCGACTCTAGTTCAACCTTATTTTCCTTGATTTGAGCAACCAAAACATCTAAATAAATGGCCTTACGTTGTCCTTCCAAGTCTAAAAACTTACGAGCATTCTCAGCTTGCTTTTTAAGAGGCTTGATTTGATTATCCAACTCGTAGATAATGTCTTCAAGACGGTCTAGATTATCCTGAGTTTGCTGCAGTTTGCTCTCAGTTTCTTTTCTGCGAGTCTTGTATTTTAAAACCCCAGCAGCTTCTTCAAAAATAGCACGGCGTTCCTCAGGTTTGGAATTAAAAATTTCCTCAACCTTTCCTTGGGAAATGATGGAGAAGGAATCTCGTCCCAAACCTGTATCCAAGAAAAGATCATGAATATCACGCAGACGGACTTTCTTGCCGTCAATCTTATATTCGCTATCTCCACTACGATAGATATGGCGTTCTACCCTGATTTCTTGACCTGCTTCCTTGATAAATCCGTCATGATTATCCAAAGTCACAACTACAGAAGCATAATTGAGCGGTTTGCGACTTTCAGTTCCAGCAAAGATGACATCCGGCATCTTACCACCACGGAGACTCTTAACACTTGACTCCCCCAAGGCCCAACGCAGACTTTCTGTAATATTCGACTTTCCAGATCCATTGGGTCCAACGACTGCCGTCACACCTTGGTCAAAGACAACCTTGGTCTTATCAGCAAAAGACTTGAATCCCTGAATTTCGATTTCCTTTAAATACATGAATCCAGCCCTTTCTCAACGGCATTTTTGGCAGCTTCCTGCTCTGCTAATTTCTTAGAACGACCTTGACCTTGACCGATACTCTTACCCTCAACAAGAACTTCTACTTCAAAAACCTTATCGTGGGCAGGACCTGTTTCAGAAATCACCTGATAACGAATAGCCACATCCCCATTGACCTGAAGTAACTCTTGGAGATGGGTTTTGTAGTCTGTAATCATCTCAAACTCGCCTGCTTCAACCTTAGGAATCATGACTTGATAGATAAATTCCTTGACCTTGGCCACATCCTTATCCAAAAGAAGGGCACCTAGAAAGGCCTCAAAGGCATCACCAAGAATGGTGTCACGATTGCGACCACCAGATTTTTCTTCCCCCTTACCCAGTTTGATAAACTGGTCAAACTGGCAATCACGCGCAAAACCAGCCAAACTCTCCTCGCGGACAATCATGGCACGGAGTTTAGACAAGTCACCCTCAGGCTTTTTAGGATATTTCTTATACAGATATTCTGAAATCAATAACTGTAGAACAGCGTCTCCTAAAAATTCCAAGCGTTCATTGTGTGAAATTTTTAAGAGGCGGTGCTCATTGGCATAACTCGTATGAGTAAAGGCAGTCTCCAGTAAGTTTTTGTCTGCAAATTCGATTGCAAAATGGTTCTTTAGTACAGTTTGTAATTCTTTCATACCAACCTCTTTCTAACTGATAACAGTCCTTTTTATTATATCAAAAAAAGCCCCCTGAGTCACTTTAAAACGGGACTAGAGGGGATTTGGGCACTTTATAGAATATGATTTTCAGTTTTATACTTCTTCAAACCACGTCAGCTTCGCCTTGGATTATATATGTGACTGACTTTGTCAGTCTTATCTACAACCTCAAAGCAGTGCTTGAGCAGCCTACGGCTAGCTTCCTAGTTTGCTCTTTGATTTTCATTGAGTATTAGGGACAAATTTAAAGCAGTGTAAAGAAAAAAGCCCTATTAAAGGCTTTCTTAAGACATTTACATCCACCCTGAGGGAATCGAACCCCCATCTCAAGAACCGGAATCTTACGTGATATCCATTACACTAAGGGTGGAAACTTGTTTCATTATAACAAAAATTTGCTCTAATAACAAGTTTTTTCTAGTGAGATAGCCCGCCTTAGTGGGATGCATCCCCATTCCAGATGGAATTTTTCACGATCACATAATCAACGTGTTTAAGGTCAGCAACCTGACGTCCACCTGCATAGGAAATAGCACTTTGAAGGTCTTGTTCCATCTCAGTTAAAGTGTCTTGCAGGTGACCTTTTGCAGGAAGTAAGATGCGTTTACCCTCCACATTTTTGTAAGCACCTTTTTGATATTGTGAAGCTGAACCGTAGTATTCTTTGAACTGTTCACCATCGACTTCAATCGTGTTCCCTGGGCTTTCGATATGTCCTGCAAAGAGGGAACCAATCATGACCATGCTGGCACCAAAACGAATAGACTTGGCAATATCGCCATGAGTACGAATTCCTCCGTCAGCGATAATCGGTTTACGTGCCGCCTTAGCACACCAACGAAGAGCAGCCAACTGCCAACCACCTGTACCAAAACCAGTCTTGACCTTGGTGATACAAACCTTACCAGGACCGATTCCGACCTTAGTAGCATCCGCACCAGCATTTTCCAATTCACGCACGGCTTCTGGTGTTCCCACATTTCCAGCAATGACAAAGGTATCTGGCAGTTCTTTCTTGATGTGTTGAATCATAGAAATCACGCTATCCGCATGACCATGGGCAATGTCAATCGTGATGTATTCTGGAGCGTCAGCCTTGAGCTGGCTAACGAAATCATACTCATAGTCCTTAACACCGACAGAGATAGAAGCAATGAGCCCTTGATCGTGCATACGTTTGATAAAAGGAATGCGTCCTGCCTCATCAAAACGGTGCATAATGTAGAAGTAACCACCTTAGCTAGTTGCTCTGCTACATTTTCATCCAAAATCGTCTGCATATTAGCCGGCACAACAGGTAGTTTAAAGGTGTGATTTCCTAGAGTGACACTTGTATCCGCTTCTGCACGACTTTTAATCACACATTTATTTGGAATCAATTGAATATCTTCGTAATCAAAAATTGGAAATTCATTTAACATATCGATGTCTCGTTTCTTTTGTAATGACCTACCTATGCTCTCGCATCACTACGTCTTTTCCGACGTTTCCTTAATTTATTATAAACTAAAGTACAGATTTTGTCAAATAATTTTAGAAATTTAAATATAACGTTCGTATTTTGTTGTATAAATGACAAAAGAAAGAGGAGAGATTATTTTCTCCCCACTTCTTTAGTAATATTACTTTTAAATATTTCTTCGGAGTTTTCCAGCATTTCACAAAATTCATGATAAGATGAAGACTTCTGAGGAATTTGGATAGACCATTTCTTCAACAAAGCTCCATAACCTGCTAGTTTCCCTATCTCATTATCAACAACCTTGTCCTTGCTCGGAAAAACAAGACCAGCTTTCTCAGCTTTCAAAATATAAGAATAGGAAATCAACTGGAATAAGTCCTCACGGTTGATTCCTTTTTCAGTCAATTCCAGTTTTTTATACTTAGCATCTAATACTATTTTAAGCTCTTCTTGATAAAAATCTGGAAATACTTTTCTTTCTCGACTAGAAAATACTGAAATTCCGTCCGTCTTATCCTTATTTCTAGGATGTATGAAATCTTTTGGCAACAAGGTATGAACATATTCTTCCCAAAGCCAAGCAACATCAAAGAGAATGCCATGAATTTTTTGCTCTTGATATCCAAAACCGTGCTTTTCTCTGTTTAATATCATCAGACAAAGTTCTTGCAATTTTCTGTACTCTCGAAAGTAGGCATGACGAAGAGGTTTTGTTTGATTTAGTCTTATAATCTTAGCACGATCAGCTTGTTTATACGAAGGTGTTACACGAATTATTTCTGTAATATTTTCACGATTAGTATAAATGATGCCTCTTCCTAAAGATTTTTGATTTTTAATGTACTCGATAGTATGACGAATCAGCTGCATCATCGGATTGTCATAAGTAAATTCTCTTGTAGTATAAGCAATATTACCTGTGAAAGGAAGATTTTTCTTGAGATGATTTACTACATCAATCACTCCCTTGATATGACTATCATTATGGGAAAACCTCTGGTATTCCTTATAAAGTCCCTTTCGCATAGCAGCTTTCAAATACTTTGGAAAGAGGTAGATTAAAAGCTGATAGAGTCTTTCCTCGCGCGATAAACCAACATCCAAACTAGTGAGATTAATATTTAGAACTTTCTGCAATAGATAATGCAAAAAATAGTCATCACTTTTACTCGAAAGCGAGAAGAAATGGTTAATCTCTCCTGACCACACCCCAGAAATCCAATCACATTCCCTGTCTTAATTTTCTGATTGACTGTTTCCAAAATCTTTTGGTCCTTATCCAAATCAGGAGAATTTTTCAGATCGTTTGGAAATATAAAGATACTATCTTCTTGAGAAAGATTATCTAGAGTTCTATCTAAAAGAACTTGACTAATTTTAGGATATTCTGTGATAAACTCTTCTTTGTTTAAGGCCTGTTGATTGTCAGTTAACTGCATCGTCATCACCAATATCTTGCTGATTTCTCAAATCATATGCTTTTTTCAAAGTATTCAGTATTTCGTCTTCTTCATAAGAACCACGTAAGTAATCTTCCAAAAGTGGTTTGAGATAATCAGACCAGAGTAATTCATAATCATAATCCAATTCTTTTAAATTACGGAAATAACTTGGTCCGATATGATAATGACTGTTTAGCTCCTGAACATTTTCGATAGCAACATTCAAGTTCCTTAGTCGAGTTTTAGCTTCTTCAGCATGCTCACCTAGTTTTTCATCAAGGATGTATAGTTGGCTTTCAGCAGTAACTTCAACAAAACGGAAACGACGACGCATAGCAAAATCAAATGTATCCACTGATCGGTCAATATCATTCATGGTTCCTATAATATAGACATTCTCAGGAATATAAAACTTGTCATCACTTTCGTGTAGATTGGCATATTGGGTAGAAACTTCCCCATCTCTACCACGATAGCCAGGGTCGATAGAGAAAAAAAGAGCTCCCCAAAAAAATCTTAGAAAATCTCACCACGGTTGATTTCATCGATGATGAAAAACGAATTTCTTATCTGTGTTGATCGTTGCAGACACATAATCACATAAGCCATAACTTTCTTTCATGTGATCTAAAACGATTTTTTGATAAGTTTCGTACTTTAACTTAGTTTCCTCACCCTTGTACAAAAGATACACTTTTTCTTTGGTAGCAACAGGAGAATCAAACTTCACATTCCCTTGACTATTTAAACTGGCTGGAACCGAACTACGAGGGAAGAAATATTGTCCTTGCTTTTTCATTGATAGCATCCGTTAGCTTAGCCCACGTTTCTTCAAAAATTATCTTGACCTCCAGTCTTCTGAGCTTCTTTTTGCCTTCTGGCAAAAACTCTTTAAAAAAATACCATCTTGTAATTTAAACTCAATAGCTCCATCCCCATTTGATACTGGTCTCAACCCCTCCACAAAAATCTGTATAATCATAGGAAGGGTGAAATTGTACAAAGCCAATTTGATCTTCATTACCACCCGTTAGCTCTGCCGCTATTTCTTTAGCAAGATAAGTTTTTCCTGTACCAGGTGCACCACGGAGAATGAGGTTTTTGGATTGCAATAAAATATTTTTATATTTGTTAATATTTTCTAACATGTTTACATCTTTTTTTCTCTTTTTTTCACATAGAAACTAGTAAAAATTGTCGTAAAAACTCTTTTTAAAAATATCATTAGGTTCCGCGGTTGATTCCAATTCTAAATCTTTGACAAGGTATTTATAACCTAAATCTTCATCTTGATTATTACTGTACCATTTTACTATTTTAAATTCTGTGAGTTTAAATCTCTGAAAACCACATCTTATATTTATCCATGAGTTATCAATGTCACTCAATCGATAACCAAAATAAGGTGATTTAATATATCCATTACCACTCCTTGGACCAAAAATGACCTGTGTTAAGCATTTCAACTTTGTATGGAATACCTTCGATGGTTAGAGCAGGATAAATATGTTCAGCTCCATCTAATTTTTTTTGAGAACGTTTCATTTCTATATCTTTCGAATTATAGATATTTGATTGATTCACAAATTTAGACAAAAAAATTCTCTGAAGACTTTATAACACTCTGAGTTAGTTTCAGTTTTTTTACAAATTCATAAGATTTATTTATAAAAGGTAAAAATCTCGTCTAATGAATTTTTCGTCCTTAATAAAAATACTCAGCATCAAGTGTCCAACCAAATGAATCAGGCTTCTTATCAAATATCAAAAAAATCTGAATCACGAAGACTTTTTGGAGAGAATGGCAATCTTTATTCCTTTTATTCCGAAAAATTAATCTCTATAAAGTTTTTGTAACTTCCCTTTCATATTTTTTTAACCTGAAAAAGAAATATAACTTTTTTTGTTTGATTTTCAATTGCATCTGGGAATTCTTTTTTTATTCTATCAATAAAAGTTGATTCAGATATCATAATGCTTTACCTCGCTTATTAAATGATTATTAAAGGTTCTAAATATTATTTGTTAGTTTAAATATTTTTAATAACTATCTTAACACACATTTCACATATAGAATATCACATCTATAGAAAAAAGAAAAGAATTTCTAAAGAAAAAGCCTAGTGTAGAGAGCTTTATTCCCTCGTTACACTAGACTTCTTTTTATCCTAATAATACTCACCCTGACGGTAGTCCCATGAGTTAAAGGTGTCTGACAGGTGCATCATGATTTTATCAATGTCAAGCCCTTTGCGAATTACAACTGGAGCTGGTGAAGTTGAACGTGCTCCTCCTTGTTCTGGGATGAGTTTGCCGTCCTTATCAACCATAGACACCATCACACCTTGCTCGTAGCGTGTTTCAATCGTTTTGTCAGGCTGGATAGATGCCACATAGTCGTCTGCTTCGATGACAAGATCTACTGCTCCTTCGATGCGTTCTCCAATTCCTTCTACCTTACCACGGTTTCCTTTTCCAGATGGGTTTGCAGATGAGGCATAAACCATTTTACCTTCTTCCCAAAGTTTGGCAGCCAATTGTTCACCAGCTTTCCCAAACTTGATAACGAAACAGCTAGTACCACGCATGTCAGTCATGAGTTCTTCACGGCCATCACCATATGCTTTGAGTTTTTCAAAGGCTTCTGGTTTCCATGGAAGGATACAACCAAGGAGAATGTCTTCGTCCCAATGTTTTTGGTAGAAGGCTTCAATCTCTGGGTTAAGTTGTGCTAAAGCGCGAAGTTCATCCATGCTACCGCAGAGAACAACACCTGGTTTGTTACGGTTACGCTCTTTGGCTGCGAACTTGCGTTCAAGACCTGCCTTGTCACTAGTCATGATGATGTAGCCAACTTTTGTAGGGCAAACGATACATCCGCCCTCACCTTTTAAAATATCATAGCCTTCTTGTGAAAGTGTTCCGTTCCATTGAATGTGTTTTGTCATAGTTCTATTTCCTTTTCTATTTCTGCCAGTAGGCTGGTCGTTGTTTTTCATAAGCAGCAATCAAATCTTCATACTGCAAGGTAATACCGATATCATCCAAACCATTTAAGAGCTTTTGTTTCCACTCGCTATCGATTTCAAAAGTGAATTCTCCAACTGGTGAGATGATTTTCTGTTGTTCTAAGTCCACAGTTACCTGGTCACTTGGTTGTAACTGGGCTAGTTTCTCTCTAACCTCTCTGGGCTGTACAATGGGCAACATGCCATTGTTGAGTTCATTATTGTAATGAATATCCCCGAAAGATCCTGCAATCACGACCTTAAAACCATAGTCCGCTAGAGCCCAAGCTGCGTGTTCCCTCGAAGATCCTGCCCCAAAGTTATCCCCTGAGATGAGGATAGTTGCTTTCCGATATTCAGGTTGGTTAAAGACAAAGTCTGGATCCTCAGTATAGAGATCATCCAGATAACGCCAAGCATACATAAGGTACTTACCAAAGCCTTTTTTATCAATTAACTTGAGAAACTGCTTGGGTAGGATTTGGTCAGTGTCGATGTTATCATTCATGAGAGGAACGGTCGTTCCCGTATAAACTGTAAATTTCTCCATATCCTCTCCTTACTGGGCTTCTGGCATTTGCCGAACATCTACAAAGCGCCCTGCAATAGCTGCTGCTGCTGCCATGGCTGGACTGCAGAGGTGGGTCTTAGCACCAAATCCCTGTCTGTCTTCAAAGTTGCGGTTACTTGTTGAGGCACAGTGAACACCATCAGGTACCTTGTCAGGATTCATCCCTAGGCACATAGAGCAACCAGGGTCTCTCCACTCAAACCCAGCATCTAGAAAGACCTTGTCTAAGCCCAACTTCTCAGCAGCTCGTTTCACAGGACGAGAGCCTGGTACCACGATAGCCGTTAAGTTAGGAGCTATTTTCTTCCCTTTGACAAATCGCGCCGCCAGTTGCAAGTCGCTGAGACGAGCATTAGTACAAGAACCGATAAAGATATAGCCTAGTTCAATATCAGCTGGCTTTTGACCAGGCTCCAAGTCCATGTAATTGTAGGCTCGTTCATCATTCATATCCTTAATTTCTGGGAAACTGCTGTCAAAGTCAACCCCCATAGCAGGATTGGTTCCCCAAGTTACCATGGGAGCCAAGTCTGAGACATCCATCTGGATAACCTTATCATAAACGGCATCATCATCACTGACAATTGTTTTCCAATCCGCCACAGCCTCTTCAAAGTCCTCTGGAACACATTCTCGTCCCTTGAGATAATCATAGGTGGTTTGGTCCGGATTCATGATTCCCATCTTGGATCCAAACTCGATGGACATATTGCAGATGGTCATTCGCTCTTCCATGCTCAGTACATCAATAGCCTGACCTCTATATTCCACCACATAGCCAACACCACAGGCAACGCCGTACTTGGCAATCAAGGCTAAAATGTAATCCTTGGAATAAACTCCTTTTTGAGGAACTCCAGTGAATTCTACCAACATTTTCTTGGGTTTGACCTGCCAGAGGGTCTGGGTAGCAAAAACATGCTCGACCTCACTGGTCCCAATCCCAAAGGCGATAGCTCCGAAAGCTCCGTGAGTAGCTGTGTGGCTATCTCCACAGACGATGAATTTTCCTGGTTGCGTCCGTCCTGTTTCTGGACCTACCATGTGAACAATCCCCTGCTTTTCAGAACCGTGGGCCGCATGTTCAATCCCAAACTCCTCAACATTTTCAGCAAGCTTATCAATTTGAGCCTTAGAAATCACATCTCGAATATCGTAGATATTGACAGTCGGAACATTGTGGTCAAAGGTTCCAAATGTCAAGTCTGGCCGTCTCAATCTGCGACCTGCATCTCGTAATCCTTGAAAAGCTTGAGGACTAGTCACTTCATGAATATAGTGCTGGTCCACATACATGAGTTGGGGTTGCCCCTCTTCTCCTGTGATGACATGGCGGTCCCATAATTTATCAAAAATCGATTTTCCTGCCATCCATTACCTCCAAATAAAATATAAGGCTACTAGTGTGGTCATCATCCCAAGAAACCAAACTGTTTTAAAGTACCATTTTCTAGTCTTGTGGTGAAAAGTAATTCCTGCTAACCAAGCTCCAAAACCACCACAAGTAAAGGCTAAAATGAGTAAGATTTTCTCTGGAATGCGCCAAGCTCTTCTCCTTGCCTTGGATTTGTCAATGCCATAAATCAAGAAAACCATGACATTCCAAATCAAAAGGACTAGAGTAATTTTTTCGTCTAACTTCATAACCTTGCAATAATCGCTTCTGTCATTTCCTTGGTCGAAGCCTGTCCTCCTATGTCTCTCGTTAAAATTCCCGCTGCCAAACTGGTTTCCACTGCATGTTCTATACGCTTCGCATCCTCATAACGTCCAAAACTATCTCTCAACATCATGGCAACTGATAAAATCATGGAAATAGGATTGGCAATTCCTTGACCTGCAATATCAGGCGCTGAACCGTGGATGGGCTCATAAAGACTTGGACCTTTTTCAGAATGACTGGCTGATGGCATAACCCCAAGTGTGCCAGATAGAACACTTGATTCATCCGAAAGAATATCTCCGAAAAGATTCTCCGTCACGATAACATCAAACTTGGCAGGATTTGTAATCATGAGCATGGCAGCTGAGTCTACCAACTGGTGTTCCAAGGTTACATCTGGGAAATCCTGTGCTACTTCCTCAGCTACTCTTCGCCAGAGTTTTGAGGTCGCTAGAACATTTTGCTTATCGATACTGGTGACTATTTTTCTCCGACTCCTTGCGGTTTCAAAGGCTTTGCGAATAATTCGCTCCACTTCCTCATAGCTGTAGTCGTTGATATCACGCGCTTTTCGCTCTTCAAGAATATGTTCTCCAAAGTAAATCCCGCCTGTCAACTCCCGTACCACGATAAAGTCTACACCTGAAATTCGTTCTGGTTTGAGAGGTGACAAATGCTTGAGACTATCAAAGATTTTGACTGGGCGAATATTAGCATAAAGATTGAGTTCCTTACGGAGAGCCAACAGGCCTTGTTCAGGCCGAATCACTGCCCCATCATATTGAGGACTACCGATAGATGCTAGAGAATAGCATCTGCTTCTCTGCTTGCCTTGAGGGTTTCATCAGGTAAGGGATGCCCTGCTGCATCTATACCTGCACCCCCAAAAGGGCGTCTGTTTATTTCATAGACAAATCCTGTTTTTTTAGCTATAGCTTCCAGAACCTCCAAACCAGCCTCCATGATTTCTGGACCGATTCCATCCCCTGCTAAAACTACTATTTTCTTTGTCATAGCATTCTCCTTTACACACTAGGCATGTCGCGATAGGAAACACTGCGTCCCATCTCACCAGCATTTTCTTTTTGAACAAAAGTATTAGCATTGATATAGGCAATAGCAGAAGCCTTCAACACATCGAAATCAAGACCTGCTGCATTAAAAATAGTTTCTGTATCTCTATTTTCAACAGTGACCAAGACCCGAGCTTGGGCATCGATTCCATCTGTTACCGCATCGATAGTGTAGGACACCAAGCGGACAGATTGATTAAAGAACTTATCGATAGCGTTAAAGATAGCCTCAACAGAGCCTTGTCCTGTCGCATTAAATTCAACTTTCTCACCATCAAATTAGCTAATCTAACTGTCGCTTCAATGTCATTTTCAGAATGAGTTTGCAGTTTTAAATCATCAAAGTGGAAGCCTTCTGGATTTTCAACCATGGTTCCAGCTACCAAAGCTCGAATATCTGCATCTGTGATTTCTTGTTTCTTGTCGGCCAGTGCCTTGAACTTAGCAAAGAGTGGCTTGATGTCCTCTTCTGTAAAGTCTAGGGCTAATTCTCTTAGTTTCTCGACAAAGGCATGGCGACCTGACAATTTTCCAAGAGGAAGACTATTACTCTTAACACCTACCAATTCAGGGGTGATGATTTCATAGGTGAGAGGATTTTTAAGTACTCCATCTTGGTGAATACCAGATTCGTGAGAGAAGGCATTGCCACCAACGACGGCCTTGTTTTTAGGAACTGGAATACCAGAGAAGCGAGAAACCATTTCTGACGTATTGATGGTCTCATTTAGGACAATACTGGTCTCTGCTTGATAATAATCTTGGCGAATATTGAGGGCTACTGCAACTTCTTCCAAAGCAGCATTTCCAGCTCGCTCACCAATACCGTTGATAGTTCCTTCGACACGGCCCGCCCCATTCTTAACAGCAGCAAGGCTATTAGCTACTGCCATCCCAAGGTCATCGTGACAGTGAGGTGAATAGATAATCTGACGATCCGTCTTGACATTTGCAATCAAGTATTTGAAGATGGCACCGTACTCTTCCGGCGTGGTAAATCCTACCGTGTCAGGGATATTGATATAAGACGCACCTGCATCTACCGCTGTTTGAACAACTTGCAAGAGGAAATCCAACTCTGTTCTAGTCGCATCCTCAGGAGAAAATTCGACCACTTCAAACTTAGAACGGGCATAGGAAACATGCTCCTTAATAGCTTCCAAAATCTCTTCCTTGCTCTTATTGAGCTTATACTTGCGGTGAATTGAACTGGTAGCGATAAAGACGTGAACCTGTGGATACTTGGCGTCCTTGAGAGCTTCATAACAAGCATCAATATCAGACTTGACAGAACGTGCTAATCCAGTCACCGCTGTTTTCTTCAAGGACTTGGCAATCTCCTGAACTGCTGTGAATGAATCAGGACTCGCCGCCGGAAAACCAGCTTCGATTGCTGAAATGCCCCATTTCTCCAACTGCCTTGCGATGGCAATTTTTTCCTTGATTGAAAAATTAACACCAGGTGTCTGCTCTCCATCCCGAAGGCTGGTATCTAATAATTCAACTGTTCTCATATGATTTCCCCTTTTCAAAATTTGATTGTAAAAAAACATCTCGCTCGGAATTCCAAGCGAGATGTTGATTTACTCCCGCTTGGTAAGCCAAACAGGACTAATGCTTCTGCACTAGCCCGAGTACCTCAACAACAAAGCAAATTGATTAAACTTAGCTGTTTTCATGTTTGACTTTCTCCTTCGTTTGATATCTTGTTTAGTATTTTAGCATAGGGAAAAAGCCTTGTCAAGAAAAAATTGGATATTTTCTGAAAATTTCTTCAGTAAAAAATATTTCATAAATTGAAAATTCTTGAAATGTTTCATTTTTTAAAAGTTAATTTCCAACTTGTTTCTATCAATTCCAGTACTTCTTCATCTGATAAAGTATCATCAAGCGCCACACTAATCCAGTAACGTTTATTCATATGAAAGGCTGGATAAATTCCCTTTTGTGAAAGCAAGTCCGCTACTTGGTCGTGTTTAAGATTGACTGCTTCTACAAGACCTTCTTTTCCTTTATTTAGCTTTTCCCACGAAATTCTCATCAAAACAGCATACCACTTTTTATTGCCTTCGTGTCTTAACACTGCTGTATCAGGCGATTTCTCCCACAAATACTCCAACTGATTACCATACTTTTCCTGAACCTGAGTCATGATTCGTTTAGTCTGAGGACAGATATAATTCTGCACATCAAACAAGCCTTTCGAATCTGGTAAAGAATCCCCAAACAAGCCTCACGGACATTTCCGACAAAACTTCCTCTCATACTTTCCATATGAACTTGAGGATAGAGGTCAGCAGTCTCCTGGTCAAAGACTTGAAAACTCACATTATCAGCAGTGATGGAGACTGTCATGATAAAGTCACCCTGCAAAATCATGCAGCTATAAGTCCAAACTCCACTACTTTCTACAAAGCCATAAGATTCAGCTTTTTCTTGGTTAAATTGATAGGATTTAAAAATTTCAAACATAAGTGAAAACTGCTACCAAAAGCTAGCAGTTCCTTTCTATTTTTTAAAAGACAACCTTAGTACCATGTAGTTGTGTCACTCCCAGTTGGTCGATAAAGGTTTGACGGTTGTCAAGGTCAATCCCCCCACCTGGTAAAATTTCAATTTTACCTTTAGCGTACTCCAAAATTCTGTGATAGTGAGTAAAACGTTCTTCTAACGAGTCACCAGACACCCCAGCACGAGTCAGGATTCGAGTGACACCAGCTTGACTGAGCCAGTCAATTGCTTCCAGTTGATCTTCATCACTTAATTCATCAAAGGCCATATGAAAGACAATTTCCATACCTTCTGATGCAGCAATTAACTTTTCAAGATTAGGCTTATCCAACTTCTTATCAGCAGTTAAAGCACCAAAAACAACCCCTTGACTTCCAGCCTGAGCAGTCAACCGAATGTCCTCTAGCATAATAGCAATTTCTAGTTTATTATAGACAAAGTCGCCACCACGTGGACGAATCATGGTCATGATGGTCGTATCGTAGTTAGCTGCCAATTCAACCGCTGCCTTGGTCACTCCATAGCTGGGAGTTGTGCCCCCCACTGCCAGATTATCACAGAGTTCGATTCGACGAGCTCCAGCCTCCATCGCTTTTTCAAGCAAGGTCACATTTTCAGCACAAAATTCGTAAATCATTTAATTCTCCTTGAAGATTACTTTAAATTCATTATATCATATTGTTATGAATATACTTTCAATTTTATCAAGGGAAATAGTGACAAATTTTACTTATTCTTTGTCCGGAATGACCTTGAAGAGATAATAGGTGATAAAGATGGTCAAGGCTCCTAGACCAATTTTGACAGGTAAGAGAGGAGCAAAAGAAATGGAAATTCCCATCAAGATGTAGATAGATACGATAATTTTTTTCTTACGTTCACGCGCAATAGACTTAGTCTCACGAAAATCAGCTACATATGCTTGATAGAGCTTGGTATGATAAAGCCAGTCTTCGAAACGCTTGGAACTTCTGGAAAAACAAGCAATAGACAACAAAAGAAAAGGCGTTGTAGGCAACAAGGGCAAGACAACCCCAACAATAGCCAAGGCCAATGATAAAAAACCAATTATCAGATAAATAATACGCATAACTTCTCCTAGTTAAAATAATCTTCTTCTAGTTTCGCATACAATGATGAATTTTGTCAAGTTCTAATCAAAAGGAGCCTGAAATTCACTTTCAGGACTCTCCTCTTATTTAATCTTTTCTTCTTCGTAGTCACCTTTGCTACAAACAACCTGCTTGCCACCACCACGGACTTTTTTCTCCATGAGGAAGTTGCCACATTTTGGACAGTCACGACCAACAGGTTTGTCCCAAGAGGTAAATTCACATTCTGGATAGCGATTGCAACCATAGAAAAGGCGATTGCGTTTTGTTTTACGCTCAATGATTTGTCCCTGATGACAACTTGGACACTCAACACCAATCTCTTTAACGATTGCTTGGGTATGACGGCAATCTGGGAAATTGCTACAAGCGTAGAACTTACCAAAACGACCAAGTTTAATGACCATTGGACTGCCACACACTTCACAGTCAAATCCAGCTGGTTCATCCTTGATTTGGATTTTCTCCATTTCTTCTTCAGCCTTGGCGACTTCTTTAGAAAATGGTTTGTAAAAGTCGTCTATAACACGTTGCCACTGCTCTTTTCCGACTTCGACATCATCCAGTTTGCCTTCCATTTCAGCTGTAAAGGTCACGTTTACAATATCTGGGAAATATTCAACGATGAGCTTGTTAACAATTTCTCCCAACTCTGTTGGTTCAAAACGTTTGGCTGCAAGGCGAACATAGTAACGTTTCTGAATAGTTTCAATGGTTGGTGCGTAAGTTGATGGACGGCCAACCCCATTTTCCTCCAAGGTCTTGATTAGTGTCGCTTCAGAATAACGAGCAGGCGGTTGAGTGAAATGTTGCTCTGGTTTGCTATTAACCTGCTTAACCACATCTCCAACAGCCATATCTGGTAACATCTTATTCTTGTCAGAATCATTATAAATGGCAAGATAACCATCAAACTTAACCTGACTACCATTGGCAGCAAATTGAACCCCATTTTGAGACAATTTAACAGCCATGGTATCAAAGATAGCAGCTGTCATCTGGCTCGCCACAAAACGATTCCAGATAAGGGTATAAAGCTTGAGCTGATCCTTGTCCAGATACTTAGCGATGCTTTCCGGTGTATTAAAGACACTTGACGGACGAATAGCCTCATGGGCATCCTGAGCACCTGATGCATTTTTCACCTTGCTACCATGCTTAGAATACTTGCTACCAAAACGGTCTGTAATGAAGCTTGCTGCCTCATTTTGCGCCACTGGACTGATACGAGTTGAATCGGTACGCATATAGGTAATCAAACCTTGGACACCAGAACCGATATTAATCCCCTCATAGAGCTGTTGGGCAACCATCATGGTCTTTCGAGTACGGAAATTGATTTTATTAGCCGCATCCATCTGCATAGATGAAGTGGTATAGGGTAATGGAGCATTGCGTTTGCGCTCTTTCTTATCCACCTGATCCACTGAAATCTTTACCAGTCAGACGAGACAGAACTTCCTTGACCTCATCATTGCTAGTCAGTTTTAGCTTTTTACCATCTACTCCATAGAAAGCAGCCTGAAATTGCTTGGTTCCCTTTTTAAAAACAGCACCAATTGTCCAGTATTCTTCTGGCTGGAAGGCATTGATTTCATTCTCACGATCAATGATTAACTTGAGCGCAATAGACTGAACGCGACCTGCTGACAAGCCCTTCTTGACCTTCTTCCACAAAATAGGAGAAATCGAATAGCCGACCAAACGGTCTAGGACACGACGTGCTTGTTGAGCATCGACCAAGTCCATATCAATCTTACGCGGTTCTTTAAAAGCATTTTTGACAGCATCTTTGGTGATTTCATTGAAGACCACACGATTGGCATCATTTTCATCCAAGTTGAGAATATGGGCCAAATGCCAAGAAATCGCTTCTCCTTCACGGTCCGGGTCACTCGCCAGAAAGACTTTATTAGCTTTTTTGGCTTCTTTTTTCAAGTCATTGATAAGAGGACCTTTTCCTCGGATATTGATATATTGCGGTTCATAATTATTTTCAATATCGACTGACATACTGGATTTCTTCAAATCACGGATATGTCCGACACTGGCTAAAACCTTGTAGTTTCTGCCTAGATATTTTTCAATCGTCTTGGCCTTAGCAGGCGACTCCACGATTACTAGATTTTTTTTAACTGTTGATTTTTTCTTTTTTGTTGCCGTAGCCACAGTATCACACCTTTTCAAAGTAATAAACTTTATAAAGTGTAAACCATTTTGCCATAACTGTCAAGACTTAGCTCCTATATATAGAAGAAAAGTTGGTTTAAAAAGAGAAATTTTGTCTTAAAATTCAAATTCCGCAAGAACATCTTGCCCGCTGGTAACTAATTTTGCCCCTTCTTGAATTAAATGATGGCAACCATCTGATAGTCCATCTAAAATACTACCAGGAACAGCAAAGACATCGCGTCCTTCTTCCATTGCTCGCTCACAGGTAATGAGACTCCCCGAGCGCATCTTAGCCTCTGCTACAATCACGCCACGGCAAAGTCCAGCAATGATGCGATTACGGGCAGGAAAATGAAATTTCAGAGGTTGTTCGCCAGGTCCATACTCGCTGAGAATCAGATGGTCATTGCCGATGTAGTCTTGCAAGCGTTTATTAGCTTTAGGATAAAACACATCCAGTCCTGTTCCAATCACTGCAATGGTTTTGCCACCATTCTGAAGAGCTGCCATATGAGCTGCTGTATCAATGCCCTTGGCTAATCCACTGACGACAACCAGTTCATTTTCCAAACCTTGAATGACTTTTTCAACTGACTTAGCGCCCTGTTTACTACAAGCACGACTTCCTATGACTGCTACCTTCGGGAATTTCAAGAGGTCAAGATTTCCTTTGTAAAATAAAAGTACAGGCGCGTCGTATATTTCACTCAAATCCCAAGGATAACAGTCATCTAAAATAGAGAAAGATGGAAATTTTTGAAACTCCTTCTCCAAATGCGCATCGTCTATCTGAAAATAACGTTCCATAAAAACAGCTGGATTTCTGCAACCTGATATATCTGCAATATCACCTAACAACAGTTCTTGATCTACATTTCCACCGTATTCTAGGACCTTCAAAATCTGTTGATTGGTCAAACCTGATTTTTTTAACTTATAGATTTCATAGTTTGTGATTTTCATAAATAGCTCCATTTCTTTATCTACTCATCTATCTATTCGTAAAAAAATCAAAAAAACATCTGACTATTGCAGCCAGATGTTGAAATCTTTAATTTTCGTTTAAGAATTTCTTCTAATTTATGATAATCTTGGACACTATCTATCTCATAGATGCTATTGACTTCTAATTCTTCAACATAGACATCCAGCTCTTTAATATTATCCTTAACCATATTGTCCCAGTAGAGATCAACAAATTCTCCACTTGCATAAGCCTTATCGATAAAGCTGACAATCTTCTCTGCAGTTGGAGCATCCCAGAATGACACACCACTAAGGATGCGACCAGCCTTGCTATCAACAGTAATATCTTGAACCTTGTAGTCATCTCCATAGACCAAGAACCATTCGTTGGTACAATCTTCACGATAAACACTAAAATAAGTCGAACGAGTCAAATCATTGCGGAACATATTTTTAAATAGATAGTTGTCGGCATCAATAACATAACTGTTAGCCAATTCTTCTTTTACAAGATAGAGAGAGTAAAAGTTATTGTAGTCAGCGTATTTATCATTGAAAACGAGTCGAACTCCATATTTTTCTTTCAAATAATCAAATTGTTCTTTAAGATAACCAACAATGATGATGATGTCATTAATTCCTTTTTCTTTGAGAAACTCAATTTGGTATTCAATCAAGGGTTTTTGATTAACCTGAACCAAAGCTTTAGGGGTATTTTCAGTCATAGGACGCAAGCGAGTTCCTAAACCCGCTGCTAAGATAATGGCTTTCACACGAATCTCCTTTATTCTTTAATAATAATATAAACTCCAGCAATGACAACAAGTGACGTAATAATTGTCAGCATATCTAGCGGTGCACCCAAGAAAACAACTGCAAACAAGACTGTCCATACTACATAACTCACGTTCAAACCTGTAGCCTTGGCTGGTTGCAAGCGATTGATAGCGATATAATAAGCCAAGTAGGAAATCATATCAAAGGCTGCAAAGACAATCATGAGACCTAGCAATTGTCCATTGGCTACTTCAGCAAATGACTGATGAGAGAAGAGCACAATCACAAGATAAGACAAGAATGAAGTCACTTGACGAATTAAGAGGGCTTCGATTTCACTCAATTCACTTTCCATAGCAAAGGAGCTAAGAACACTCTCACTTCCCCATGCAATAGCACAAACCAAAGCACAGAGAATCCCAATATAGAAGGAATTAACCTGTTCAACCTTATAAGTCTGGGCAATAATCCCTGCAATAATCAAGACAATCCCAAACACAGTATTTTGAAATCTTGTGCTTCAAAAAGAAGAAAGCCAATAAAACTGAAACTGCAGGGTAAATAGCCGAAACAGATGAAGCCAAGGAACTTCCTATATACTTAACCGCATAAAGATTGGCCTGCATACCGATAGGACCTGCTAGTAAGGCTCCGATGATCACACTAACATTGCGAATATTTAAGAAAATTGAGAGACGAACTTTTCCTTCTTTTACCAAGAGAAAAGCTAGTAAGATAAAGATACTCAAGAAATCGTGAGCAGCGGCCACCACAAAGGGTGACAAATCTGTAAAAATCGAAAAGATATAAGCACTAATCGTTAGACCTAAACCCCAGAAAATACCTGAGAGTAGACCAAAAGAAACTCCATTTTTATTTTTCATCAGAACCTCCATAATATGACAAACCTTTAACAGCTCTTTGGTAACGACTCACACCATAGTCACCAAAATCTGCACCTTGCTCTTCTTTGTAGACTGTCCATAGACTCCAAATAGCATCTTGTAAAATTTTATAAATGGCAATCTTTTCACGAGAGACAGGTGTTTGCTCACTCTCATAGTGAGATAAGAAAGCTTCTTCCTCTGGGGAAGTGAATTCAGACTCTAAAAAGAGAGAGCAGCCAAATCCCACATTGGATCGTTCATTGATGAGTATTCCCAGTCAATCAGATAAAGTCGTCCTTGAGGTGATTCGATAAAGTTTTCAGGCACCAAATCGATATGACAAGATTTTCTGTCAACACCTAAGTCAGCCAGTCTTTTCTCTAAGGAGAAGACTTCTTCTCTAACTGCTTCATAGTTAGCATAAGGGATTTTTTCCTCAATCAAGGATTCGTATTTTTTGATTTCTTCAAAAGGAGCAAATTCTCCTCTTAATTCCTTGCCAGAGGCATGAATCGTTTGTAAAATTAGAGCAATTTTATCAAACTTGGTCTTGATTGACGTTGAATCAAGCGTGATAGCAGATTCGATATACTCATTTACTTTGATACCAGCTTCAATATCAAAAAGATAATTTTTGACATCTAGGTCTAAATCTTTAAGTAGTTCAAGATTGTGCTTTTCATCTTGACGATTGATAAGCTTTTCAGTCCCTTTACCAAAAAACTTAACAATGTATTGCTTATTTGTTGTTTTGACCAAATAGTTTTGATTGGTCATTCCCCCCAGTTGTTCAACACTGAGGACTTCCTCTTTTTCACTAAGTAAGGAAGAAATTTTTTCTTTAATCATTTTCTCCACAATTAACCTCCAGTACTCATACTTCCCACTTAAACACGGTTTTAAAGGCTGTGTTTAAATCGGTTGCAAAGACACGGTGAATATCTTTAATTTCTCTTACAGGTTCTTCTAGATAAAGGATATTTTTAAGACGATTGGCGAATTTCTTGACTTCCATCATTTGAATCGCATTTTCAAATCCATGCGACCAGAACGAGAGGAGCAAACCAAGAGCAAGCCTTTTTCTAAGGCATCGCGTGTATTGATATTGACTTTATACTCACTAACTTCCATCATAAGAATCGTTCCCTGAGGACGAATATAGCGAATCAAATCATTAATAGCTGATCCAGTACCATCACCACCACAACCACAACACTCAAAGGCATGGTCAAAGGCCAATCTTCAGGAATATTATCAGTGATATAGCATTCTTTGGCAAATGAGAAAAGTTCCAATTTCTCCCAGTGACGACCAATAACCACAATCTCTGCTTCTGGTAAAGTATAGTTGATAATATTTGCAACCACAAATGCTAAACTGCCATCTCCGATAACGGCGATTCGGTCTCGTTTGCTATGAGCAAGGGTCAATAGACGATTCATAGTGTGCATGCCAACACTGACAAACTCTGTAATGACTGCAACCGTATCTTCAATAGCATCATAAGCCACCACACGGTCTTTAGGAAGAGAAACAAACTCTCTCATAAAGCCATCAAAGCCACTAGACAAGAAATGAGTCCCTGTCATGTAGTTCTCATAAAATTCTTCATCACTCTGCATAGGGGGCTGGTTAGGAATCATGACAACTTTTTGCCCAACCTCATAAGTTCCTGTCGGATCAGAAATAACGGTTCCACATGATTCGTGAATCATTGCCATTGGAAGTTTTTTATTCAAAATCTTTGGATTACGTTTTCCTTGGTAGTAACGTTGATCCGCATGACAGACAGCCATGTAGTTAGGGCGGATGAGGATATGATTCTCTTGGTCAATATCTTCTTCCTGGTATTTGACATTGATAAACTTAGGCTTAGTCAGTTGATAAATTTGATTAATCATATCACTAGTCTTTCTCAATCATACTTTTTGCAATCTTCAAATCTGTCACTGTTGTGATTTTAAGATTTGAGTATTCCCCCTTAGCCAAGGCCACATCTTTTCCTTTGATTACAAAGATTTTACATGCATCTGTTAAGATTTCCTTCTCTTCAGCAGAGAGAGAACCATAAAGGTCCATGAAGTCCTTGCAACGGAATGTTTGAGGTGTTTGTCCTTGATAGAGGTGAGCACGATTTGGAATATCTGTAATAAATTGACCATTAGTGCTTTCAACGATGTATCAACCACTTCTACCACTGTGTCCACTGCGTCATGATTTTGGGCAAGTTGAATATTCTCCTGAATCATGCGAAGCGTAATAAATGGACGAACAGAGTCGTGGGTAACAACGATATCCTCTGGCGTAAGCGGACGATAAGCATCGATAGCTTCAATGATTTTCTCAATCGGTCAGCACCACCTTTTGTAATGATGATACGATCCTTATGAAGAGGTAGATATTTATCTACAAGATCCTCTGCATGGGAAACCCAGTCTCCACGAACACCAACTACAATTTTTCAATGCTTGGTTCCAAGACAAATTTTTCAATTGTATGAATCAAAATAGGTCGATCACCTAGTTCTAAAAATTGTTTTGGCAAATTACTGATTCCCATTCGAGTACCAGTTCCACCGGCAAGAATTCCTGCATAAATCATCTTTTTTCTCCTTTGTCTTACTAAAAAACTTATTCTCTCTATTATACCACAATCTAGTCCTATCTTGAAAGAAATATCAGACCTCTCTTTCTAGAATCGAAGGATTAAGCAGTTCTATTATTCAAAGAAACTGGCCCACTTCTAGTAATAACTAGGAATTCTTTAGTCATTACTAATAAATGGCTGTGAAATTTTAGAGTTCTTCAGAATAATATAATTTCCTTAAAGAAAACTTAAAATAAAACTTTGAAACTTCAAAGTGATTACTTGACTTACTACCCTTCATTTCTTATTAGCTAACTTTATGATATAAATACGAATGGGCTCGGGACAAGTCTTTAAAATAAAAAATAACCAACTGCTACAAGAGCTCCAGGACCTAAAAATGCTTTTAGATTTTGCAAAAAATGATTGTTATCCGGAGTTTCAATAGATTGGTTTATATCAGAAAGAGAGACCTTTTTGTAAGAGGGCATCGAAATATTCACTTTCTAATCTTGTCATTACCTATTTTATTAATGAAGTTTTTGAAAGAAATATTGAAAATAGTTTCCTATTTCCAATTTAGTCTTACTACATCACATTTTGAAATGATTCTTCAGGAAAGTATGATAGTTGAAATAAGCAACACCAGTATTGCAAAAAACCAGCGTTTTCTGACGCTGGTTTTTTAACTGTGAAAATTCTTTCTAAATTAAATTGCTTCTGTAACAAAACTACGGCTTTCAAGTACCTTAAGCATGGCATTAGCTGTATCTAGGGCTGTGAAGAGGGGCACCCCGTGTTCAATGGCTGAACGGCGGATTTGCTCACCATCTTCGTCAGCAGTTCGTTTTGTTCCTACTGTGTTAATGATAGCTTGAATTCTTCCTTTGCGAACAAAGCTTGGAATATCCTTATCGTCATCACCAATCTTACCGACAGGTTGGGCTTGCAATCCATGACTGGCAAAGAAGGCTGCTGTCCCTTCTGTCGCGAGGATTCCATAGCCGATATTTTGGAAACGACGAGCCAAGTCCAAAGCTTCTTCTTTGGCATCATCAGCGATGGTAAATACAACGTTACCAAAAGTTGGCAAATGTAGGTAAGAAGCTTCAAAGGCTTTATAGAGAGCTTTTTCCAAAGTCGTATCAGAACCCATAACTTCACCTGTTGACTTCATTTCAGGTCCGAGCAAGCTGTCTACCCTAGCTAGTTTGGTAAAGGAGAAGACAGGTGCCTTGATATGAACGCGGGTGCTTTCAGGGTAAAGACCATCTTGGTAGCCAAGTTCTTCAAGTTTTTGACCAAGAATGAGCTTGGTTGCTACTTGAGCCATAGGGATATTGGTCACTTTAGAAAGAAATGGAACCGTACGGCTGGCACGTGGATTGACCTCAATAACATAAACTTTTTCATCCTTAATGACAAACTGGATGTTCATCATTCCAAGGCAGTTAAGACCGATTGCTAGGCGTTTAGTATAGTCTGCGATTGTTTCTTGCACCTTTTGCGACAAGGTTTGTGGTGGGTAAACGGCCATTGAGTCACCTGAGTGGACACCGGCACGTTCGATATGCTCCATGATACCAGGAATGAGGACATTTCCCCGTCTGAAATGGCATCAACTTCACACTCTTGTCCAACGATATAGGAGTCAACAAGGACTGGATGGTCAGGACTAGCCTTAACCGCTGTACGCATGTAAGAACGAAGATCTTCTTCATTTTCTACGATTTCCATAGCACGTCCACCTAAGACATAAGATGGGCGAACGAGAACTGGGAAGCCAATCTTGCGAGCTGCAAGCACTGCTTCTTCTTCATTGGTTGCCGTTTGTCCTGGTGGCTGTGGAATATCCAATTCTTTTAAGGCTTGCTCAAAGAGGTCACGGTCTTCGGCACGGTCTAGGTCAGCAACTTGTGTACCAAGGATGGTCACACCTGCTTTAGCCAATGGCTCCGCAAGGTTGATAGCTGTTTGACCACCGAACTGAACGATAACTCCTTTTGGTTGCTCCAGGTCAATGACGTTCATAACATCTTCAAAAGTCAATGGTTCAAAGTAGAGCTTGTCAGACACAGAGAAGTCTGTTGAAACAGTCTCTGGGTTTGAGTTCATGATGATGGCCTCATAGCCAGCCGCCTGAATAGCCTTAACCGAATGAACAGTTGCGTAGTCAAACTCGACCCCTTGACCTATACGGATTGGACCAGAACCTAGGACAAGGACGGATTCCTTATCAGACTTGATAGACTCATTTTCCCATCCATAGGTTGAATAGAAGTATGGTGTTTCAGAGTCAAACTCTGCCGCACAAGTATCTACCATCTTATAAACTGGAACAATCTTGTTTTCCAAACGAAGTTGGCGAACGTGATCAGCGGTCGTTTCCCATAGTTCAGCAATCTTACGGTCTGAGAAACCATTGAGTTTGGCTGTTTTCAAAATTTCTAGATTTTGTGGATGGGCACCTAATTCTTGCTCAATTTCAAAGATATGCAAGAGTTTATCCAGATAAAAGATATCAATTTTTGTAATCTCTGCAATTTCTTCAGGTGTGTAACCACGACGAATAGCTTCTGAGACATAGAAAAGACGATCATCTTGGGCTTTGACTACTTTTTCAATCAAGTCATCATCTGAAACACTGGCAAGTTCTGGAATCTCGTTATGATGAACACCGATTTCAAGTGAACGACAAGCTTTAAGGAGAGATTCCTCAATGTTACGACCGATTGCCATGACTTCTCCAGTCGCCTTCATCTGGGTACCAAGACGGCGCTCACCTTTTTCAAACTTGTCAAATGGGAAACGAGGAATCTTGGCAACCACATAGTCAAGGGCAGGCTCAAACATGGCATAGGTTGAACCTGTAACTGGGTTGATAACCTCATCCAAGGTTAAACCGACTGCGATCTTTGCAGCCAATTTAGCAATTGGGTAACCTGTCGCTTTAGAGGCCAGGGCTGACGAACGCGATACACGAGGGTTTACTTCGATAACATAATACTTAAAGCTATGTGGGTCAAGGGCCAACTGAACGTTACATCCACCTTCAATTTTGAGGGCACGAATAATGCTCAAGCTTGCGTCACGAAGCATTTGGTTTTCATAGTCTGACATGGTTTGCGCAGGGGCAAATACAATGGAATCCCCTGTGTGAATCCCAACTGGGTCAAAGTTTTCCATGTTACAAACAACCAAAGCATTGTCAGCTGAGTCACGCATCACTTCGTATTCGATTTCCTTGAAGCCAGCAATCGAACGCTCAATCAAACATTGAGTAACAGGTGACAATTTCAATCCATTTTCAGCGATTTCACGTAATTCTTCCTCATTGCCACACATACCACCACCAGTACCACCAAGTGTAAAGGCTGGACGAACGATAACTGGGTAGCCAATTGTTGCTGCAAAGGCAACTGCTTCTTCTACTGTATTAACAATTTCAGATTCTGGAATTGGTTGGTTGAGCTCTTCCATCAATTGTTTAAAGAGGTCACGGTCCTCGGCTTGGTCAATGGCAGATAATTTAGTACCCAGAAGTTCAACACCAAGCTCATCGAGAATACCATTTTTAGACAATTCCATGGCCATGTTGAGACCTGTCTGACCACCGAGTGTTGGTAGCAAGGCATCTGGACGCTCCTTACGAAGAATACGTGTCACAAACTCAAGTGTAATCGGTTCGATGTAAACCTTATCAGCAATCTCCTTGTCCGTCATGATAGTTGCAGGGTTTGAGTTAACCAAGACAACTTCATAACCTTCCTCTTTCAAAGACAAGCAAGCCTGAGTCCCAGCGTAGTCAAACTCAGCAGCCTGACCAATAATAATTGGACCAGAACCAATCACCATAATTTTTTGAATATCAGTACGTTTAGGCATAGTTTATGATACAAAGCCCGTAAAGAACACAGTGAAAATAGGAAAATCGGTGCAGACGCCTTTAGCGTCAAGACGATGTTTATCTTTTTCACACAGTTCTTAGGGCGTGTTCACTTCCGCGAACAATGTATCTTCTCCTTTCTATTCGTCGCCTCACAGAGCGACATTAAATAAATTCTCCGACGATTTTTTAGCGAAACGATACTTTTCGGTAAAAAATCTAGTGCAGGGAGTTTTTAGTTCGCCTGATAGCGACTAAAAGAAACGACCTGCCTTTCTATTCGTCGCCTCACAGAGCGACATTAAATAAGATACAAAGGACGAATAGAAAGCGATTGAATTTTAGGAAACCAAGGAAGGATTGACAATCCAAATTGGTTTCTCTAAATTCCGAGCTTTCCGTCCGTGTTCAGTTACATAAATTCTCCGACGAGCTTTTACTCGTTCTTAGTTTGATTGTTTAAAAGCTTCCATCATCTCGATAAACTCGTCAAATAGGTAGCTAGCGTCGTGTGGACCAGGGGCTGCATCTGGATGGTATTGAACAGAGAAAGCAGGTTGGTATCTATGACGCACACCTTCAACTGACTTGTCATTGATTTCTTCATGGGTAATAATCAAGTGTTCTGGCAAATCTTCACGGCTGACTGCATAACCATGGTTCTGGCTGGTGAAATCTACGCGTCCTGTAGCAATTTCACGTACCGCATGGTTGAATCCACGGTGACCAAACTTCATCTTGTAAGTCTTAGCCCCATTTGCCATAGCAAAGAGTTGGTGCCCCATACAAATACCAAAAATTGGAATTTTTCCTTGTACACCACGAATCATGTCGAGTGCTTGTGGAACGTCTTCGGGGTTACCTGGACCGTTTGACAACATAACTCCGTCAGGATTAAGATGGAGAATTTCTTCCGCAGTTGTTGAATAAGGAACGACGGTCACGTTACAGTTGCGTTTAGAAAGTTCACGTAGGATTGAGTGCTTGAGACCAAAATCCACTAGCACTACGCTCAAACCAACTCCTGGAGCTGGATAGGATGTTTTAGTAGAAACCTGCTTAATATTGTCTGTCGGCAATACTGTTGCTTGGAGCTGGTCAGTCACATGATCCATGCTGTCCCCAACATGGGTCAAGGTTGCACGCATGGTACCATGCTTACGAATAATCTTGGTAAGAGCACGTGTATCAATCCCTGAAATACCAGGTATTTTCTTGGCTTTCAAAAATTCATCTAGCGTCATTTGGTTGCGCCAGTTGCTTGCTCTACGTGCTTCTTCAAAAACAACGACTCCCTTACAAGTTGGAATGATAGATTCGTAATCATCACGGTTAATTCCATAATTTCCCACCAAAGGATAAGTAAAGGTCAAGATTTGTCCATTATAAGACTGATCTGTAATGGATTCTTGGTAACCAGTCATGCCTGTATTAAAAACAATTTCACCAGTTACATCAATATCTGCTCCGAAGGCCTTGCCTTCAAAAACTGTGCCATCTTCTAATACTAGAAGTCTTTTTGTCATATTTTCACCTCTCGTGGACGCTCACTGGCGTCTTTTAACGTCTTGTGTTTTAGTTGGCGTTTCTACTCGCCAGTACGGATTCTAAGATTGCCATTCGAACAAAGACACCATTGGTCATTTGTTGGACAATCCGTGATTTTGGTGCTTCAACCAAGTGATCTGCTATTTCTACATCACGATTGACTGGAGCTGGATGCATGAGGATCGCTGTTTCTTTCAAACGGTCATAACGTTCTTGAGTCAAGCCATGTTGGGCATGGTAGTCTTCTTTTGAAAAGACAGCTCCACTTTCATGTCGTTCATGTTGCACACGAAGAAACATCATGACATCCACCTGATCAATGATTTCATCAATGGTTACAAACTGTCCATAGTCTGCAAACTCTTGACTTCTCCATTCCTCAGGTCCAGCAAAGAAAAGTTCAGCTCCCAAGCGTTTCAAAATCTGCATATTGGATTTGGCAACGCGCGAGTGGTCCAAGTCACCTGCAATAGCAACCTTGAGACCCTCAAAGTGACCAAATTCCTCATAAATGGTCATCAAATCAAGCAAGCTCTGGCTAGGGTGTTGTCCCGAACCATCTCCACCATTGATAATAGAAGTCGTAATCGTCGGACTTGCAATTAACTCTCTGTAGTAGTCAACCTCTGGGTGACGAATCACACAAACATCCACTCCTAAAGCAGACAAAGTCAAAATGGTATCATAAAGTGTCTCACCCTTATTAACCGAACTAGTTTTCACATCAAAGTCAAGTCGTTCCAGCCCCAATTTAATCTCTGCCACTTCAAAGGACTTATGCGTCCGTGTAGAATCCTCAAAGAAAAGATTGGAAACAATTGGGTGATTTTCATAGGGAAGCTGAGCTCCGTTTTTAAACTCAATTCCTCGCTTGATCAATTTCATGACTTGATCGACAGTGAGGTCTTCCATGGACACCACATGATTTAATGCTTGTTGATTTTCTGACATGGCTACTCCTTTAGCTTTCTAAGCTTCTTCAGTAATCAGAACTCTGTCTTGGCCATCAAGTTCTGCCATCTCTACGATGATTTCTTCAGAACGACTGGTTGGGATATTTTTTCCAACGTAATCTGGACGGATTGGCAATTCTCTATGTCCACGATCGACTAGAACTGCTAAACTCACGCGCGCAGGACGACCATGACCGACAATATTATCAATAGCAGCGCGAATGGTACGACCTGTATAAGCACATCATCCACCAAGATAACTTCGCGGTCTGTCACATCAACAGAAACAAAAGAAGTATCTTCTCCACTTTTAACATCATCACGGAAAGGTTTGGTATCCAATTCCACAACAGGAACTGAAAGATTTTCTAGTTGTTCCAAACGTTCTTGGATACGGTGGGCGATAAAGACACCACGAGTTTTAATACCAGCCAAGACGATTTTATTCAAATCTTTATTGCGCTCGATAATCTCATAAGTAATACGCGTAATCGCTCGTTTGACGGTCAATTCGTCTACAACTTCTTTTGTCTTCATGACAAACCTCCAAAAAGAAAAGTCTCCTTAAACAAGGAGACTTGAAATGTATAGCTAAGCTAGCCCTACTGCAAACAGTATAGACTTCACCCTTCTACTTTATCGCGCTCCTTGCCTGCCTCACAGGACAGGTTTAAAGGAATATTTAGTTATCAATTACTATAGCACAAAGCGGGCCTAAAATCAAGCAAAAACTTTTGAGGCCCCATCTTATAAATTGCTAAAATCATATAACTGTAGGTACTGGTCACACTCTGGATTTTTAGGATGGCAAATGGCTCTTCCAAAATAAATCATGGCCTGATGGGCTGCTAACCACTGCTCCGGTGGCAAGATATCCATGACCCTTTTTTCCACCTCAAGCGGTGTCGCTGACTTTTTGACGATATCGTGGTGTTTGCAAATACGCTCCACATGAGTATCCACTGCAAAAGCTGGAATTCCAAAGCCCACACTCATGACAACATTGGCTGTCTTACGACCAACACCTGCCAAACTCTCCAATTCCTCACGCGTCTGAGGGACTTGACCATCAAAATCATCTAGTAACTGTTGGGCACACTTTTTAAGGAATTTAGCCTTATTTCGATACAATCCCAGGCGAGAAATGTGTGACGCAATCTCACCCTCTGTCGCAACAGACATAGCTTGTGGCGTTGGAAAGGCAGCAAAGAGACCTGGTGTGGCCTTATTTACCGCTGCATCCGTTGTCTGAGCTGATAACATGACCGCAACCAAGAGTTCAAAATGATTAGTGAAATCAAGACTGGGCTTGGCATCTGGGAAGAGGGCAATGATTTCTTCTAGCACTTTTCGTGCTCGTTTTTTTGATAAGACCATTATTCGTCTCCATCAAATAGTTCTTGTAAGCCAGCAAAAGGACTGTTTTCTTCTTTCTTAACCGCTTGTTGAGCTTGGTATTCTTCCTCTGTCATGATTTGCCAGTCATTTCCTGAAATAAATCCTTGACCAGCCTCTTCTTCAACCGTCAAAACCTTGATAGGAATGTTTAGTAGGATATTGTCTGACACGCTCTCAGCAAGGTTAAGTTCCCCATTTTCGATAGGCAAGACTAAATCATCATCTAGAACTTCTTGGTCCAACTGGTTAGTTGCGCCTTCCATAAAAACTTCCGTGACTGGATAATATTCAACTAACTCAACTGGCTCCATACTGCGACTTGAAGCAAGAACAATGGTGTAAGACAACTGATAATCTAAGAAATACATACGGTCTTCGTACTGTACTTTCCCAACTGCAAGGATATCTTTTAAATCTAAAATTTCTTGATTACGTGCACGCAGGTCTGCAGCTAGATCTAAAGTTTGTTCAAAATGCAAGCCTTCAGACTGCTTACGAATTTCTTGGATATTTAACTTCATATTTCCTCCATAAAGATTTACTCTCTTGATTATACCATGAAAAAGCTACAAATCAGCCCACCAAACTTTGTAATTAAAATTCGATTTTTTAATATATTTATCACTATATTTTTTGGTGCTATACTATAGGCAAGAATACATGATAGCAAGGAGGATGCTCATATGGAAGACAAAGAACTCGTTACTAATGCTTACCACTCGTATTTTAGAGGTATTTTAGAGATTGAAATTTCCAGTTTTCTGTTGACAAAATTTCCTAAAAGGTATAGGATAGAGGTACTAATACTCGGAGGTAAGGGAGACATGAACAACTAAGTCTATCAAATAAAGAACCTTTATTTAGTAGATCTTGTTTTTGTCTCTTTTTGCGTGCTCTTTTATGCTCTTTTTCTAGCATTTTTATAGAGTTTTTTTGACAGTGACTTTGGGCTCTACTAGGTAAAGTAGAGCTTTTTGTTATGCACTATTGACATTCTAGAAAGGGCAATCATATGATAAAAATCAATCACCTGACCATCACACAAAACAAAAATTTACGAGACCTTGTCTATGATCTAAGCATGACCATCCAATATGGGGAAAAGGTCGCAATTATTGGCGAAGAAGGAAATGGCAAATCAACCTTGCTTAAAACTTTAATGGGGAAAGCTTTACCTGATTTCACTATCAAGGGAGACATCCAGTCTAACCATCAATCACTAGCCTACATTCCTCAAAAACTCCCCGAGGAGCTGAAAAAGAAAACTCTACACGACTACTTCTTTTTAGATTCTATTGATTTAGACTACAGTATCCTTTATCGTTTGGCTGAGGAGTTGAACTTTGATAGCGACCGTTTCGCTAGCGATCAAGAGATTGGGAGCCTTTCGGGGGGCGAAGCTTTGAAAATTCAGCTTATCCATGAGTTAGCCAAACCCTTTGAGATTCTATTTTTAGATGAACCTTCAAATGACCTGGACCTTGAAACAGTTGATTGGCTAAAAGGTCAAATTCGCAAGACTCGGCAAACCGTTATTTTCATTTCCCATGATGAAGACTTTCTTTCTGAAACGGCTGATACTATTGTTCACTTGCGACTGGTCAAGCACCGTAAAGAAGCAGAAACGTTAGTAGAGCATTTAGACTATGATCGCTATAATGACCAGAGAAAGGCTAATTTTGCCAGACAAAGTCAGCAAGCTGCTAACGACCAGAGAGCCTATGACAAAACCATGGAAAAGCATCGCCGAGTCAAACAAAACGTAGAAACTGCTCTTCGAGCTACCAAAGACAGTACTGCTGGGCGACTATTGGCTAAAAAAATGAAAAATGTTCTCTCTCAAGAAAAACGCTTTGAAAAGACAGCTCAGTACATGACCCAAAAACCACTTACAGAAGAACACATTCAACTTTTCTTCTCAGATATACAGCCATTACCTGCTTCTAAAGTCTTAATCCAACTGGAAAAAGAAAATTTATCCATTGGCGACCGAGTTTTGACCCAAGAACTACAACTAACTGTCCGTGGCCAAGAAAAAATCGGTATCATCGGCCCAAATGGTATTGGAAAATCAACTCTGTTAGCCAAGTTACAGCAACTTCTTAATGATAAAAGAGAGATTTCGCTTAGTTATATGCCACAAGATTACCATAAAAAACTGCAATTGGATTTATCCCCAATCGCCTATCTAAGCAAAACTGGGGAAAAAGAGGAACTGCAGAAAATCCAATCTCACTTAGCCAGTCTCAATTTCAGTTATCCAGAAATGCAGTATCAAATTCGCTCCTTATCTGGCGGGCAACAGGGTAAACTCCTGCTTTTGGATTTAGTCTTGCGCAAACCCAACTTTCTCCTGCTGGATGAGCCCACACGAAACTTTTCTCCCACTTCTCAACCTCAAATCAGAAAACTCTTTGCCACCTATCCTGGTGGTCTCATCACTGTTTCGCATGACCGTCGTTTCTTAAAAGAAGTTTGCTCGATCATCTATCGCATAACAGAACACGGTTTGGAGATAGTTAATTTAGAAGATTTATAAATTTTCAATATAGCAGATATGTGAGGCAAAAACACAATTTTAGTAGAAGAGAAAGTAAATCTTCCCATAATAAAACGCATAATATCAAGTTTTTTGCACACCTGATATTATGCGTTTTTCAGATTTTAAAGGCTTTTTTCCAGCCTTCATTTTACATATGTTTTAAACGTTCAATCCGTTCTGAGATAGGTGGGTGGGTATAAAAGAGTTTTTGGAACCCTCCACCTTTCTTGGGATCATTGATATAAAGTGCACTGCTAGCATCATCGACAGGACGACTCATCGGTTTACTATTATCCAACTTACCTAGAGCATTGATCATTCCTTGCGGATTACGCGTCAACTCGACACTGGAAGCATCAGCTAGGAATTCTCTCTGACGAGAAATAGCTAGTTGTACCAAGGTTGCAGCAAGAGGCGCCAGCACAATAGCTAGTAGGGAAACCACGAGCATAATGATTTCTAAGCCATTTCCATCCCGGTCATCGTCACTTCGTCTGCGACCTGCACCACCCCACCACATCATACGGCCTGCCATACTAGAAAGCATAGTGATAGCACTGGCCAAGGCAACAGCAATAGTCGAAATACGGATATCGTAATTACGAATATGACTAACCTCATGTCCCATAACAGCTTCTAGCTCCTCGCGATTCATGATAGCTAGGAGACCTGACGTCGCAGCAACCGCCGCATTTTGAGGGTTAGAACCTGTCGCAAAGGCATTTAAGGCTGGATCATCAATGATGAAAACACGGGGCATAGGAATCTGAGCCACCATAGCCATATCTTCCACTACATGGTAGAGGTCTGGTTCCGTTTGTTCATCAACCTCACGCGCTCCATTCATGGACATGACAATCTCTGTCGATTGAAAAATCATGGACAAGGCATAGATAAAGCCAATAATCAGTGCGATAATCACACCACCAAGCCCAGATCTCATAAAGAGGTAACCAACTGCATAGCCAACAAGAGCTAAGAGTAGGAAAAATACCAGCAACAAAATCCAAGTTCTTCGTTTATTGCTTGCAATTTGATCAAACAACATCTTAGTCACCTAAACCGCTAAAATCAACTTTAGGAACTGCCTTTTCCTCTTCTGGTGTTTGAAGGAAATCTGCTGCTTTAAAGCCAAACATTCCAGCGATGATATTGCTTGGGAAAGTTTCTAATTTTACATTGTAGTTACTGACAACACTGTTATAAAGTTGACGAGAGTAAGAAATTTTATTTTCTGTGTTTGTCAACTCCTCTTGCAATTTAACAAAGTTGGCACTAGCTTTCAAGTCTGGGTAGCTTTCTGCAACTGCAAATACCTGAAACTTGACGAGTGAGGGCATCACTAGCTTTCATAGCTTCTGCTGGTGAAGTCGCTGCCGCCACTTGGTTACGTAGTTCTGCCACCTTTTCAAGGGTAGAACCTTCATATTTGGCATAACCTTTTACAGTTTCAATCAAGTTTGGCAAGAGGTCATTTCGACGTTTCAACTGAACATCAATCTGACTCCAAGCCTCCTTTGTTTGCATACGATTCTTAACCAAACCGTTATAGCTAACAATCACAAAAATAACAACAAGAGCCAAAACTCCAAGAATAATCCAAGTCATGATATAAGTCCTTTCTACTTTTAGATTAGTACCAGTATATCAAATTTTTTATGATTGTGGTAAAATAAGATGATACTAAAGAAGGAAATAACTATGAAACCAGAAACATTTTACAATTTGCTTGCCGAGCAAAATCTTCCACTTTCGGACCAGCAAAAAAAACAATTTGAACGTTATTTTGAGCTCTTGGTTGAGTGGAATGAAAAGATTAATTTAACAGCCATTACAGACAAGGAAGAAGTCTATCTCAAACATTTTTACGATTCGATTGCACCCATTCTTCAAGGTTTGATTCCCAATGAAACTATCAAACTTCTTGATATTGGAGCTGGAGCGGGATTTCCTAGTCTACCAATGAAAATACTCTATCCTCAGTTAGATGTGACTATCATTGATTCACTCAATAAGCGCATTAACTTCCTCCAACTCTTGGCTCAAGAACTGGATTTGCACGATGTCCATTTCTACCATGGACGTGCAGAAGACTTTGCCCAAGACAAGAACTTCCGTGCTCAATATGATTTTGTAACGGCTCGTGCGGTTGCCCGCATGCAGGTTTTGTCTGAATTGACTATTCCCTACCTTAAGGTTAGCGGAAAACTATTGGCACTCAAGGCCAGCAATGCGCCTGAGGAGTTATTAGAAGCTAAGAATGCCCTCAACCTCCTTTTTAGTAAGGTCGAAGACAATCTCAGCTACGCCTTACCTAATGGAGATCCGCGTTATATCACAGTGGTGGAAAAGAAAAAAGAAACGCCAAATAAATATCCACGTAAGGCTGGCATGCCCAACAAACGCCCGCTTTAAACTTTTTAGTAAAAAAATATTTACAAAGTTTGTAATTTTTGCTATACTATCACAAGCAAAGGTTTTTAATGTCATCCCGTGAGGTGACGAAGACGCAGAAATATTTAAAACTCTTTAAAGTCTAGATTTTAAAGAAGTCTTACTCTGAGGGCCTATTGCTGTAAAATAATGGGCTCTTTTTTGATGCCCAAAAGTGAGGTTTATATGAAACAAGAATCAACTGTTGATTTGTTACTAGACGTTGACCAACGTCCTTCAGCTGGCAAAGGAATTCTCCTTAGTTTCCAACACGTTTTCGCCATGTTCGGTGCGACCATCTTGGTACCATTGATTTTGGGAATGCCTGTATCTGTTGCCCTTTTTGCTTCAGGTGTTGGAACACTCATCTACATGATTTCAACTGGTTTTAAAGTTCCAGTTTATCTAGGTTCTTCATTTGCCTTTATCACAGCTATGTCGCTAGCTATGAAGGAACTAGGAGGGGATGTATCAGCTGCACAAACAGGGGTTATCCTTACAGGTTTTATCTATGTCCTTGTGGCTGCAAGTGTTCGTTTTGCGGGTACAAAATGGATTGATAAACTCTTACCACCAATCATCATCGGACCTATGATCATCGTTATCGGTCTTGGACTTGCAGGTTCAGCTGTTACCAATGCTGGTCTTGTAGCTGATGGAAATTGGAAAAATGCTCTTGTAGCAGTTGTTACTTTCTTGATTGCTGCCTTTATCAACACAAAAGGAAAAGGCTTCCTACGAATCATTCCATTCCTCTTTGCCATTATCGGTGGTTACCTCTTTGCACTAACCCTTGGCTTGGTTGACTTTACACCAGTTCTTAAAGCCAACTGGTTTGAAATTCCTGGTTTCTACTTGCCATTTAGCACAGGTGGTGCCTTTAAAGAATACAATCTTTACTTCGGTCCTGAAACCATCGCTATCTTGCCAATCGCGATCGTAACCATTTCTGAACATATTGGAGACCATACTGTTTTGGGTCAAATCTGTGGTCGTCAATTCTTGAAAGAACCAGGTCTTCACCGTACTCTTCTTGGTGACGGTATCGCAACTTCTGTTTCTGCCTTCCTTGGTGGACCAGCCAATACAACTTACGGAGAAAATACAGGGGTTATTGGTATGACTCGTATCGCTTCTGTCTCAGTTATCCGTAACGCTGCCCTTATCGCGATTGCCCTTAGCTTCCTTGGTAAATTCACTGCCTTGATTTCAACTATTCCAAACGCTGTACTTGGTGGTATGTCAATCCTTCTCTATGGGGTTATCGCCAGCAACGGTTTGAAAGTCTTGATCAAAGAACGTGTTGATTTTGGTCAAATGCGTAACCTAATCATCGCAAGTGCTATGTTGGTCCTTGGACTTGGAGGAGCTATCCTTAAACTCGGTCCAGTTACACTTTCTGGTACTGCCCTATCAGCCATGACAGGAATCATTTTGAACTTGATCTTGCCATACGAAAATAAAGACTAAGAATCTAAACACATCAAAAAACGAGCATTTCCAATTACGGAAGTGCTCATTTTTCTTATTTCTAAAAAAGGAAAGCCCTGCGGCCTTCCTTTGTCTTACTTACGTTTCTTCTTCGCTTTTTTCATTTTATTCGCCATGCGTTTCATGGACTGTTTCATGGCAAATTCACCAATTTTACCCTTGAGTCCTCCGCCAAACATCTGGCTCATATCCGGCATGCCTGCTCCTCCGAGAGCGGATAAGTCAGGCATACCACCTTGTCCCATCATTCCTTCTAGAGCAGACATATCCATACCTCCCATATTTGGCATATTCTTTGGAAGGTTGTTTGGATTGATTCCCATCTGCTTCATCATCTTGTTCATATCCCCAGACATGACACCTTGCATTAGCTGTTTAGCCTGGTTAAAGTCCTTGATGAATTTATTGACTTCGACAAATGTATTTCCAGAACCTGCAGCAATACGACGGCGACGGCTCGGATTTAACAAATCTGGATTTTCACGTTCTTCAGGTGTCATTGAAGACACAATAGCACGTTTGCGAGCAATCTGACGCTCATCTACCTTCATGTTTTGAAGGGCTGGATTGTTGGCCATACCTGGAATCATCTTGAGCAAGTCTTCCATCGGCCCCATATTTTGCACCTGATCCAACTGATCGATGAAATCATTGAAATCAAAGGTGTTTTCACGCATCTTCTCAGCCATTTCAAGGGCTTTTTGCTCATCGTATTCTTGAGAAGCTTTCTCAATCAGAGTCAGCATATCTCCCATACCGAGAATACGGCTGGCCATGCGGTCTGGGTGGAAGGTCTCAATGTCCGTAATCTTTTCACCTGTACCAGTGAACTTGATTGGTTTTCCAGTAATGTGACGAACAGATAGAGCAGCACCACCACGAGTATCGCCATCAATCTTAGTAAGGATAACCCCAGTCACTTCCAACTGAGCATTAAACTCACGCGCAACATTGGCCGCTTCTTGACCAATCATGGCATCAACGACAAGGAGAATTTCGTTTGGTTGAGCCAGTGCTTTCACGTCACGAAGCTCATTCATCAAAGCTCATCAATCTGCAAACGACCTGCCGTATCAATCAAGACATAGTCATTATGATTGGCTTGAGCTTGTTCCAAACCTTGACGAACAATCTCCACAGCTGGAACCTCTGTCCCAAGAGCGAAAACCGGCACATCAATCTGTTGTCCCAAGGTCTTAAGCTGGTCAATGGCAGCTGGACGATAGATATCCGCCGCAATCATCAAAGGACGAGCATTTTCTTCCTTCTTGAGTTTGTTGGCCAATTTACCAGCAAAAGTTGTTTTACCAGCCCCCTGCAAACCAACCATCATGATGATTGTAGGAATCTTAGGTGACTTGATAATTTCTGACGTATCAGAACCTAAAACGGTTGTCAGTTCCTCATCAACGATTTTAATAATTTGTTGCGCAGGATTAAGGGTATCAATGACCTCATGTCCGACTGCACGCTCACGAACTTTCTTGATAAAGTCCTTTACAACAGGCAAGGCAACGTCAGCTTCAAGCAAGGCCAAGCGAATTTCTTTGGTTGCCTCTTGAACATCAGACTCTGAGATTTTTCCTTTTTTACGTAGATTTTTAAAGACGTTCTGCAAACGTTCTGTTAAACTTTCAAATGCCATGTTTCTTCCTCTTATTCTCTATTATCAATGCTTGTTAAAATTTCTATCTGCTCCTGCAGAAAGTCATCCTTGGGATAGCGCTCCAAAATCTGGTCAAAAATCTGACTTCGGACAATGTAGTCCGAGTACATGTGCAATTTCATCTCATAATCTTCCAGAATCTTTTCTGTCCGCTTGATATTGTCATAGACAGCCTGACGACTGACACCAAACTCCTCGGCAATCTCAGCAAGGCTATAATCATCAGCGTAGTAGAGTTCGATATAATTCATTTGCTTATCTGTCAAAAGCGCTGCATAAAATTCAAAGAGCGCATTCATACGATTGGTTTTTTCGATTTCCATAACTTTTATTATACCAAAAATTAGCCTAATCTACCACATTAGCAGACTCATCCGAAAAGATAGCCAGGTAAATTTGAAAAAGACATGAGCCTAGCCCCAAGTAATTTCCAATTGATAGCTGGCAAAGGGATGTCCCTCTTGATTTTTGTAGTTGATAACCTAGCTCAATCTTTTGCCCATCAACTTGATAATGGTTCGTTTGGATGATAAACTCCTGCATGCCCATAGGTGTAGGAATATAGGCTAAACTATCACTATCCTTTAAAAAAAGTGCATAATAGTCTTGGGATTGGAAAAAAACGACTCATCACTAGTTCTTGATTATGAAATTTAATCACTACTTTTTCCTTTTCCTCATTATAAAAAAAGCAAATAGCTATAATCTCTTTTTCATGCACTTCTACATCATAGAGTTGGTCAATCACTTCCAACTGCTCATCAAACTGAATCGTATTTCGTATCCGAATCTTCACATCAAGTCCTCTTTCTTGTCTCTTGTCCTACTATTTTACCAAAAAAACTCTAGCTTTTTTTGCTATAATGGTCATATGAACGAAAAAGTATTCCGTGACCCAGTTCACAACTACATCCATGTTAATAACCAAATCATCTATGACTTGATTAATACAAAAGAATTTCAGCGTTTGCGTCGTATCAAACAACTGGGAACTTCCAGTTATACCTTCCACGGTGGGGAGCACAGCCGCTTCTCTCACTGTCTAGGAGTCTATGAAATTGCACGACGTATCACAGAGATTTTTGAAGAAAAATATCCTGAGGAATGGAATCCTGTCGAGTCCCTCTTGACCATGACCGCTGCTCTCCTACATGACCTCGGGCATGGTGCCTACTCCCATACTTTTGAACATCTCTTTGATACCGACCACGAAGCCATTACTCAAGAGATTATCCAAAATCCTGAGACGGAGATTCACCAAGTCCTGCTACAAGTGGCACCAGATTTTCCAGAAAAGGTATCCAGTGTCATCGACCATACCTATCCTAACAAGCAGGTCGTGCAACTCATTTCTAGCCAGATTGATGCAGACCGCATGGACTATCTCTTGCGCGACTCCTATTTTACAGGAGCATCCTATGGAGAATTTGACCTGACTCGAATCCTCCGAGTCATTCGTCCTGTCGAAAATGGTATCGCCTTTCAGCGTAATGGCATGCACGCCATCGAAGACTATGTCCTCAGTCGCTACCAGATGTACATGCAGGTTTATTTCCATCCAGCAACACGCGCCATGGAAGTTCTCCTACAAAATCTTCTCAAACGCGCCAAGGAACTCTATCCTAAAGACAAAGATTTCTTTGCACGAACTTCTCCTCACCTCCTGCCTTTCTTTGAAAAAAATGTGACCTTGTCTGACTATCTGGCCCTGGATGATGGTGTGATGAATACCTACTTCCAGCTCTGGATGACCAGTCCTGACAAGATTCTGGCAGACCTGTCGCAACGCTTTGTCAACCGCAAGGTCTTTAAATCTATTACCTTTTCACAAGAAGACCAAGACCAACTCGCTAGCATGAGAAAATTGGTTGAGGACATCGGCTTTGATCCTGACTACTATACCGCCATTCATAAGAACTTTGACCTCCCTTATGATATCTATCGTCCCGAATCTGAAAATCCGCGAACACAGATTGAGATTTTACAAAAAAATGGAGAACTAGCCGAACTCTCTAGCCTGTCTCCTATCGTCCAATCCCTTGCAGGTAGTCGCCACGGAGATAATCGTTTCTATTTCCCAAAAGAAATGTTGGACCAAAACAGCATCTTTGCAAGCATTACCCAGCAATTTTTACACTTGATTGAGAATGATCATTTTACCCCAAATAAAAACTAGAAAAGGAAATTTATGAGTATTAAACTAATTGCCGTTGATATCGACGGAACCCTAGTCAACAGCCAAAAGGAGATCACTCCTGAAGTCTTTTCTGCTATCCAAGATGCCAAACAAGCTGGTGTCAAAGTCGTAATTGCAACTGGTCGCCCTATCGCAGGAGTTGCCAAACTTCTAGATGACTTGAAATTAAGAGATGAGGGTGACTATGTAGTAACCTTCAACGGCGCCCTCGTCCAAGAAACCGCTACAGGACATGAGATTATCAGCGAATCCTTGACTTATGAGGATTATCTGGATATGGAATTTCTCAGTCGTAAGCTCGGTGTCCACATGCACGCTATTACAAAGGACGGTATCTATACTGCCAATCGTAATATCGGAAAATACACAGTGCACGAATCAACCCTTGTCAGCATGCCCATCTTCTACCGCACACCTGAAGAAATGGCTGACAAGGAAATTGTCAAATGTATGTTCATCGATGAACCAGAGATTCTCGATGCTGCCATTGAAAAAATTCCAGCAGAATTTTACGAACGCTACTCTATCAACAAATCTGCTCCTTTCTACCTCGAACTCCTTAAAAAGAATGTGGACAAGGGTTCAGCTATTACTCACTTAGCTGAAAAACTCGGATTGACCAAAGATGAAACCATGGCTATCGGTGACGAAGAAAATGACCGTGCCATGCTGGAAGTCGTTGGCAACCCCGTTGTCATGGAAAATGGAAATCCAGAAATCAAAAAAATCGCCAAATACATCACTAAATCTAACGATGAATCCGGCGTTGCCCATGCCATCCGTACATGGGTACTGTAAAAGGAATAAATAGACGAAAACCGCTCGGCTGAGCGGTTTTTGATATCTAATTATATGCCCCCTGCCGGCATAGAAAAACAACCTGAAATCCTTATTCTACAGGCTTTTCTGTATAGGTTGGTCAATTTTTGGTCAAAGTTTTTGTTTTCTTTTTATTCTTTATCAAGCATAAATTGTCTAATCAATTCATACTCCTTATCAATCACCTCTTGCAATACGTGACCATAAGTTTTTATAATCTGCTGAATATCTTTATGCCCCAGCATTCTTGCAACAACCCAAATATCAATCCCTTTAGCTAAAAGATATGAACCGTATGTATGCCTTCCTGCTGTCGCTGTCATTTCCTGATTCCCAATTCCAAGTTCTGATAAACATACTCTTAAACTTTTATTCAAGCCTGAATTAGTAGGTATTTTATACCTTCTATCATAGAATACTAAATCATGTTTCTTCAATTTTTCACGATCAAACAAAATTTTATCTTGCTCAATCTGTAATTCTTGCAGAACAGCTATCAAATCATCATCAATAGGAATCTCTCTTATAGAAGTCTTTGTTTTAGGAGGTACAAACTCTTGCCGATCTCCTGCATATCGTCTATATGTTTTAATTGTTTTGTTGTTAAAATCAATATCTGACCAGCATAATGCCATACCTTCACCAACCCTAAACCCAGTCTTAAACAAAAAATATAATAGATATGGTATCACAGATTCTCTATAATTAAACTTCGACTGTAAATGTGACAATAAATCTTTATATTCTGAAATACTATGAATATACTTATCATCAACGTTGCCAGCTTCCAAACCAAAGATTTTAACATCTTCTGTAATATCTGTTATCTGCAATCCACTACGCTGACTAAATTTTATAGCCGATCTTATATCTGCATTGATTCTACGCAAATGATCCTTCGTTACTTTTTCTCCAAATTCATTCAATCTCGACTGATATTCCTGATGATTAAGGCTCATTGCTGGTATATCTGAAAACATTTTCTCTAAAGATTGACCTCTTGCATAATATCCTTCCTTCGTCGCCTTCGCTTTTTCTGATGGAAGAATCACTAAGTTATACCAATCCTGCCACAACTCATATAAGGTAGCCTTACTGTCAAATCGTGCTGTATAATTTGACTGAAATAGTTTCTTCTCTTTCTCCTGAGCTTCAATCATAGCTTCACGCTTCGTCTTAAAACCTGAATTTGTCGCAACAACTTTTCCTTTTTTATCGAAAATTCGATAATCCCAAAGTTTATTTTTTCCACGTTGTCTGTAACTTGCCACTATAACTCCTTTCTAAATGGCAATCATCACCATTCTATTATAACATCAATAATATTTTTTGATAGTTCTTATCAAAATATTCTCTTGTCTTTCTAGCTAAAAATCTATATGGTGAACCCTTACTTTTAGGATATAAAACAAAACCTTCCTCATTCTGTTCAATATCCACTTCTTTTTTTATGGTAGGATTCAATAAAATATCATTTACCAGTTTAGTCTTGCTAATTGACAACAATTCCTCAACCTTTTCAATCGTCCACCATTGACCAACTTCTTCTTTTTGAAGCAAATCTAAATATTCAGACCGACTAATCAGAACCATATCAGCAGGAATTGGAACTTCAATATTAAATACTTGTTTCTGCTCTTTCATTTTCCACCTCTAAATACTATAATCTCCGAACAAAATCTTGATACCTAGTTGAACTTTTTGTCCTCAAATCCGAATCTTTTCTCATATCCTGGTTTCTTTATGTTCACTATTCTCTATAAAAAACAACAAAAAAAACAAGCCATTTCTGACTTGCTTTTAATTCTTAATATGCACTTTTTTGGTATTCATTCCATAATGCCTGAAGTTCATCTGCATTTTCTAAAACATATTATCTTACTATTTTCATATCTTTTGACTTTAGTTTCCCATCTCGAAGTTCACCATTCAAAAACATTGACCCAACTTCCTCGCCATGAATATAAATATGAATATGAGCCATCTGACCTTTATGGTTATGTTCGTTCGGACGAATCTCAATACCATACTCTAAGAAAGAATACTTAGGCATGCAATAACCCCACGTAGTCCTTCCACGTTTCAAGGTAGTTATCACGATTCAATTCAATTTGTTTTTGTGCAAATCGAATGTCATAATCTGCCAAGTCAAAATCCTCTAGGACTTCACCAGTAAGAATACTAAATGTACCAATCAATTCTTCATCATCATACATACGCAGAATTGGATTGTTAGGATTTTTGGAAATATCTTCTTTGGTTACTTCCAAATTTGTCACACCAAATTCTTTAATCATGATTCCTTCTCCTTTCACTTTCTTTTATTATATCACTTTTTCCATCTAAATAACACTATACTAATTATTCAATTCCAACAATTCTACTTGATCCATTTTCTTACTCCTTAAAACGACAAAAAGGCAGGGTTGCCCCTACCTTATCACTCTTCTTCTAATTCAATTTACGTCGCCCCAAAACTGTCGCAATCAAACCTACAAATCCCCAAATAGTTGTGAAGATTGTGCTAGCTGTTCCAGTATTCGGAAGGACTTTTAACTGACCTTCTTTATCTTTCAAAGCGATTGTACCGTCAGACTGCTTCACAGCACCAATTTCATAAGGCTCTTTTTCAGCATAATTTCCTTCTTCAGTTTCGATCACTACTTTTCCTTGATTCGTAGAAACTACTTTATGACCAGTGTTTGTTTCAATCGGTTTCTCTTGAATTTCTTCCTTCGTTACATTCAATGGTTTAGGAACATCAGATTCTTTCACACCTACATTGTCTTCTGCTTTTTGTTTTGCTTCCTTAACTTCAGGAGTATCTTCTACAGTAGGCTTCTTATCTTCTTTTGGCGTTTCTTCTTTCGGTTTTTCTGATGGAATTTTAGGTTCTACAACAACTCCTGTATTATCCTTTTCTTGCTGTTTCTCAGAATCTTTTCCAAGATTTTCAGAAGGTTTATCTTCTTTTGGTTGATCTTCCTTCGGCTTTTCAGATGGAGTTGTAGGCTCTACCACAACTCCTGTATTGTCTTGTGAATGCTCTTTTTCTTTTTTATTACCTAAATCAAGATTCTCACCTTCAGTTTGAATAGCAGGAACAACAGCAGGCTGTTCTTCTTTTGTCTGTTCTGCCACAACTAAACCAGCAGTATCTTGTTTAGAAGCTACACTTCCACCCAAAGTTAATTCATCAGCATATACTCCACTTGCAACTGTACTCAACACAGCTACAGACAACAATGTTACAAATTTCTTATTCATTTCTTTTTCCTCTTTTTTCTTTATTTTCCAATCACATAATAAAAATTTTTAGCTTCATCAGCACTAAATACTCGATAGTCTGTTATCCCAGTTCCTTGTCCACTTCGAACAAAGTTACATTCAGAAATCAATATTGAGCCATCATCTTTTACATCTTCTACAAAGGCTACATGACCATAAATTGGGTGACCACCTGCCTGCCTGCCTTGGAAGCTAACAGCAGAATGCTTTGTAGGAGTATTAGAAACTTCATACCCTGACTTATGCGCCCAGTCTTGACCATTACCCATGTATGGATCAAAATGAATCCCAAATTCTTTAGCACGATTAAATACATACCATGTACATTCCCCATACGGATAAGACTGAGTAATATAACCTTCTTTGTTATTTCTTTATCAATCGAATATCCACTAGGTATATCCATAGCAACAACTCCAGGAGCAATATCTAAACTACCAGCTATTGCATTCCCACCTGACGAACCAGCAGATTCAATCGTACCTTTAAAGACTTCATACCACTTCTTACTATCCTTTTCCAGCTTCTCTAATTTTGTCTGACCGTCTGAAAGTGAGACACCTTCATAATGTTCAGACCAATATTTTGCACTTTCAAAAGGATCAGTTGCCTTTTGCATATAGTCTTTGACCTTTTTATAGCCATGATTTAACTCATAACTCATTAGTTCTAATTCCACCGTACTATCTAAAGTACGAGAACTAGCATTTCTCCAGCGATCACCATTGATTGTGTTACCGTCCCAGCCTGACCATTGAAAGTAACCAGCAACCCCACCTGATGGATTCGTTAGTTTAGGATCAAAGTCACTTTCTCTTTCAGCATTGGCAAGAGAACCACTAGCACCCTCTAAAGTAAATTTCTCCTTAGAAAGTTGCCAGTTTAAAATCTTAATGACATCTTCTGCTCTTTCAACAGAAATATTTGCCTTTTGAGCCACCTCCTGCGCTGTTAATCGTGTTCTTTTTCCAGTTGTAGAATCAGATGAGCCACCAGCAGAAACAACTCCGATAACGCTTAAAATAATTAAGAGAATCACTAAAAACGTAGGTATAAGACTTGCGAAAAAGAATCCCAAGTGTTTCGCTGTTTTGTTCCCCATTAAATTTCAACCTTTTTCCTTTTTTTAGCTTTCAATTTTTTGGTTTGTTTACTTAAAATTGCTTTAGAAGTTATTTCTTCATTTTTAGGATTTTTTACAACTGTTTTTCTTCGTCCTACATCTTTTGGATTGACCGTTTTCGGAATCTTTATCTTCTGCTTCACTGAGCCTGCCTTATTCTCTTTAAATGGCTTCTGATCTTTCTTCAACCGTTCTTCCTTTAGCCGTTGAATTGACTCACGAGAAGCATTTTTCTGATCAGCAAATTTTTTAGCCTCCTTATTCTCTTTAAATGGCTTCTGACCTTTCTTCAACCGTTCTTCCTTCAGCCGTTGAATTGACTCACGAGAAGCATTTTTCTGACCAGCAAATTTTTCAGCTCTATCTTTTTTGATTCTTTTCTTCTCATTCAAAACTTTTCTATCGTCACTACCTTCTTTAAAGGCATTGGCTCGTACTCCATAGAGTTTAGCTAAAGCATTATTGCCTTTTTCTTTTAAAGCATTGACTGAACTATTTTTATGTTCCTTAATCGAATTCATTCGATTCTTAATTCCATCACCTTTTTCAGCAACCTTTTCCACCAATGGACTTTGTTTTCGTAAAGTTTTAAGATTTTCACTCAACTTATCTTTACCCATCTTCAATCCACCTTTAGCAAACTGTCCACCAACTTTGAGTCCGTTTCCACCTGCTTTCAAACTAGTCTTACCTGTTTTTGACAATCTTTCTTTCAGTTTTTGAACAGACTGAGAATTGCTTATTTCTCGACCAATCTTACCAACAGGACTATTGGTTACTCTTGAAAATGCTGATAAAAGCGAGTGTCTATACTTCCACATTAGAAACAATAATACACCTTTTAAAAAGACTGTAACTAGTAAATCACCACCTACTGCAGTAGAGATAAATTCAGTTAAAGTATTGTAAAAGAAGGAAAATATACTAGTTGCTAAAAGCATAATTGATGATAAAGCAAGCATTGAAATTCCTTTTTTATTGAATCCAATCAATAAATGCTCCATCTTAGGAAACAGACTTAGGAGAAGGATAAATGGTAACAATACGATCAAAAAGATAAAAACGATTAAAAAGAAGAAGCGTGACAAACCTAACAATAAATAAATCGTTCCCATCACAATAATATCGACATCAGAAGCAAAGGCATACATAAATTTTAAGCCCCACTCATTTTTTAACATCTTGTTTTCGGGGTCTTTATCTTTTGCAAGATCCTTAACTTTTTTATCGCCAACTAAATGATCTCCATCACCCTGCTTATAAGCAGCTAAATCTTCAAATTCTTTTTCAGAAAGAAGAAATGAACCATCTTCTTTTACAGGAGAATTCATATACTTATATCCCTTCAACAAAGTTTCAGAAAAATATGTTTCTACTCCATTTTTACTTTCACCGGTTAAAGTTTTTGTAATTTCCCCATTCAAAGTAATTGTTGTTGTTCTAAAGCTATCATAGACATGAGTTATCAAATACTTATTTTGACCATTGACATTAAGTTGAATGAAATAAACTCCAATACACGTATAAATCAATAACATTTTTATCAATGTTTTGAAGAAACTACCTTTTCCAGTCGCAAATAAATACAGTAAATAAACTGCCATACTTGCACCAACCAAATAAATAATTTCTCGACTAAACAAAGAAGAAAATACTTTACTAGAATTATTTACAGTTTCATTCAACAATCCACTAACATCACTCATTCCTTCAACAGCAATATAAACTTGTGCAACTACATAAAAAACAAGTTTCCCAAGCCAAAAAACAGACTGAACTAGAGAATTAAAGAAATAATTGACATTGGAATCAAATCCAAAAAACTTTTTATCAAAGTAAACTTTACTTGTTAAATCAGACATCTTAGACTTATAATTCTCATAAGTCAGTTTGCTATTTTCTGCTTCCTTTTTCTTTTGATTCTCTTTTTCTTCTGCTTCTTTCTTAACCTTGTCTAATATTTTTTTAGCATTATCAGAAGGATCAACCAGTTTAGGCTTATTCGTGTTCCTATCAAATTCAATAATATCAAAGTTATTTTTTGGAAGAATATCTTTAACAGAATCAGCTTTTACAAAAGCAGGAAGAAGAAAGAAAGAACAAATAAACACTAGTAAAATATTTTTTCTCATATTCCTCCCCCTATACAGCAACCAAATCTGTTTCTACTGTTTCAAATAATTTCATTAAAATAGGATAAAGTGTACCATCTACTGTAATACGCTCTTTTCTTCCAAACGTATCATAATAGATACATTGACCCATTGTTTGATTTTCAAGCCAAGAACGTGAAGAATCGTTATCTTCTACACGCAAATGTTTCAAAATAGCTTCTGTTTCTGAATTTTCAGGAAAAGCAAATACTGTACCAAATCCAGTTCCATCTTCACTTGTTTTCAAATCTCTTACCGATTGAGTTACCAGCACTAAGAAATTATTGAATGATCGTCCAGTACGCTTAATTCGATTCACTACTTGTCGGCCAGCAGGAGTTGACATTATCTGCCATGCTTCGTCAAGGAATAACATTGTTTCCTTGTCTTTTTCACGTTCACCAAAAATCGCACAGAAATAGGTTAAAGAATACATGACAGTCAAACTTCTTAATTGACTTTCAGTCATTTCATCTTTATCTGTACCTTTTGGCATATCCAAACCAGTAATTTCAACGATTGTAATTTTATTATCAACCTTCAGAACATTTTGGCTTCCATCAGAAAAACAAAGTGACAATAAAGAATTTCTTGAAATTCTTTTTAAGAAATATCCAGCAGTTTCAACATCTTCCTTTGAATTTTTCTCTAATTCATCAAAGACTTGTAACATACCGACTTTCTCACCAGCTTTCCTTCGTTCAATCACTTTGTCAATCGAATCTAACAAATGTGGTTGAACCTTGATATAAGTATCTTTATCCAATACAGAGCCTACAAGTACAGTTGCTAACTCTGTCAGTTCAGCTTCATCTTGTAAAAATGAGAATGGATCAAGAACACCTTGATTCTTCTTGTCCTTCATATCCAAGGTCACAAAGTTAATTGACTTGATATACTCTTGAAGTTCATAAAATTCATCATTTTCTTCCAATTCAGATAACACAGTTAAATATTGTCTTTTCATTTCTGCTTTTGGATCAATATACAATACTTTTGTTTTCAATAAAGAATGATAGGTAAACAGTAACTTAGTTAAGAAGGACTTACCATTCCCAGTTGAACCAGTTATAGCTGTATGAGGATTGCTTGTTTCTTTCCCCTTTACTCCAACTTTATTAGCTTGTAATAAATTTGAAAATACAATATTTGTACTTGAATCAAGAGCCTTTGAAAATCCCCATACCATGAAGATATTTCATTGTCAACACGAGCAATAGGAAAACCAATTTCTGTTCCAACCTTCTTAGTCGTAAACATTAGATTCTCACAAAGTCCACGCAGACTTCCATATTGAAGAAATGATTCCTTTTTATTATCAAGAATTTCTGTCAATCGACTCTTATAGAATAGATAGATTCGATCTGCAACAGCCTTGACAACTTCTACTTCCAATTCCTTCAATCGTGCAAACAAAATATCAAATTTAAGATTCAATTCTTCCAAACTGTCTGCTGTAATGGTCAAAGTATGCAGATAGGTAATCATCAATTCTTTATTGTCATGTTTCTCCTGAAAATCTTCTAACAACTGATGGCTTTCCAAAACTTCAATCTTTTGAACATCATCATTTTCTGCTGTTTCATTTACCGTATTCCCAAGATTCTTACGTTTGTTTCTTGCTCTAGATAAAAGTGAGAAAAAACCTTTTTGAGTTGAAAAACGGATTTTATACATACTATCAACAGGAAATTCAAGATTTTGGAGTTCTTCTTGTAGATGAAGATAAGATACATTTTTCGGATATGAAACAACAGGAATTGTCGCTACATAACTTGTTTCCTGACCATTGGTCAATTTCAAAGCATTCCCATCAACAACTTCAATAATTGTTTCATCTACATTCTCAATCGAATTTTCAAGTGCAATCAACTCACTTTCTTTATCATAGGTTTGACCACCAAGAAAATGAAGTCGATTCAATAATTCTAAATCAGCTTTTGAAACTTCCGTCACATTCAAAGCATGAATTTTAGTTTGAATCACATCTTTCTGATTTTGCCAAGCCTTCCACCAATCGACTTTTGGTAATTCTTCAAAACCAACCATTTTCATCACATTTTTACGATACGTTTCTATCGTCTGTTCAACAGTTAGTTTAAAGTCCGAGGTTACATTAACTGATTTCAAAGGAACTACAAGATAATGCTTATACTCAAAGAGATAGCTTACTTCTTCTTCCAATCGTGACTTCATTGTAGATACAATATAATTTCCTAAAGGACTTGTCCCTTGACCTTGCTCAATATCTTGTGATAACAAAGCAATTTTCTTAGCCAATTCTAAATCAATATGTAAACTATGAATACTTAAATCATTGTACTCTGCCAAATTAGCTAAACAATTATAAACAATATCCTTACTAGTCTCCTTTTTCGTTTCTTCAATCGTATTGACAACTTGTGATTCAATTTCAAATACGGATAAAACCGTTCCATCTTTTAAAAGAATCAAACCATCAGCAACCGACCAAATATTATTTGATAATTCCACGTTTTATACTTCTCACTTTCTCATATTTTATTCCTTTACAAATATATATTTTCTTTCGCTGACTATCGTATTCCTTCCAAAAAATCAAATACTCATAAATAAATCTAAATAATGTCTTTCCATCTAACTTATAATCAGCTAACAGATTCCCAAGTTGCCAACCAGCAAATGCAGCAGCCATAAAGCGCCAACCCCAATCAAGGTAAGGAATAAAGCCTAGTAAAAACCAGGCTAACACTAAAATTGCTAGACAATAGACAATCGCAGACATTTTAATTGCAAATGGTAAACTAAATTCTTCATTTAATTTATGCACCCAAACAGGCTGTCTAAATGCTGTTGTATACACATACAACTTCTTGTCTTTTCTTTCCATTCTTCATTCCTACTTAACTGCTTCAATCAATTTTGACCAAATAGGTTTGGTTGCATTTAAAACTGTTTCAGGATTTTCTAAAAAGAAAAGAATAAATCCTGCAACCAAAATAATAACAACCAATTTTCCTAACTGCTGTTCTTTCCATGCTTTCAATGCTTTCATTCCTGCAAAAAATGCTACTGCTGGAACACCAAACTTAGAAACTAAAAAAACAAATAATGCCATCTATCTTATTCTCCTTTTTCTTCTTTCTTGTTGTAATCTAATGGAATTGTATGATCCATCTTTTCTACAAAATAACTATCTTTATCTTCTCTTAACTCAAAGCTAAAGTTCTCGCTATGAGTTGAGCCAGCTACTTCTAAAGTAATCTGAGCATAAGCCAAGATTTTCCCATCTTTTTCTTTAAAGTAGGTATAATCTAAACTCTTAAATGTTGCACCACCAATCGACTTAATATCTTTAGAAATTAAATCTAAATTCGCTTGACTAGTTGTGTAATTTTTAAAGAATAATTCCAAGAACGAAACTAATTTCTTTCTTTTACCTTCCCCAATTTCATCATTATCAAGCAAAGACAAATGAGTTTCTTTTCCTACACCATCAGCCTTAAAATCACTTACAGGAGAAAACCAAGGTAAACCATCTACATAGTATTTACCGTCTTTTTCTCCGTATGGAATCGAGAATTCTATACCTACACGCTGATTCTTGTCATCTTTTTTTGTATCATAAACAATACGATATACAGCTATACCATCTTTAGCAAGTAACATACGAGCGCTAACTACCGACATTTCCTGCTTCGATTGACCTTGATTCTTAACTTCTGGAATACTTCCATAGTATTCATTCAACTTCGCTACATCATCTTCACTAGAGCCATTTTGTGAATTATAAGTAAAATATCTACTCACAAATCCATCTAAGAATTGTTCCAATTTACGATCTGTTTCCTTTTTTGATTCAACAACTGGTGAATTTGTCAATCTATCCAGCATTTTTGAACTTGTCCTTAAAGAAACAAACATTGTTAAACCACAGAAAAGAATAAAAGCAGATAAGCCTGCTAAAAAAATACGATTCGATTTTTTCTGACTTATCTGTTTCATTTTTACTTGCTTTTCTTTTCTTGGCTTCTTTAAATATAAATTTCTCATTTTTTCCTTTCTATGTTTACAAATTAACTTTCTTGTAGAAGCCAATAGGGGTATTTAAAATTTCTCCCTGCTCTACGAATCCTTGAAATACTGTCACCCAATTCCCACATTGAAAAAAATAATCAACAACCGATTTATAATCTAACTCTTTCGTCAATTCAAAAATTGTATCAACTTCATTTTTAGAACAAAATCTATAATATCTAGTTGCAATTTTTGTCACAGGAATATAATGCTGTAATTGAAATTTGACAATGTATTCATCACCATCATATAATTCCAACACTGCTTTCTTCAGCAAGTAAACCTCGTCTAACGACATGATTTTATCCACTTCCCAATCAGAAATCCCACAAATAAAAAAGTTGTCTTTGTCAATTCCTCTTTCATTTATTCTTTCAAGAACCTGTTCTTGACTGTACTTCATAATATCTAGTTCACAGAGAAATTCAAAATTTCCTTCCCTTAAAACCCTTATATTCGCTATCATCTTAATACAAAGTAACCTTTATCTACAAAGCTACCACCTTCTTCCAAACGAACATCACGACCAAATTTTCCATAGTCAATATAAAGAAGCAGTTTTTCCTTAGAAAGTTCTACACCAACTTCTTCTACAAGATATTCACCTAATTCTCTATCAGTAGCAACATCAGAATATAAACTACAATCATCAAATTCTACACTTGCTAAATATTTTGGATCAGAACTTTCTGATTCAATAAATGATAGAACCAAATCTTCATCAACATCTTCCACGTTTTCAGCAATACTATTCGCTAAATCCAAGGTCAAGTATTCACAATTCAAATCAGGCAATTCTTCAATAGATTGAATACTAAAAACAACATCTTCTCTATCATATCCAAACTCAGAAGCAATGTATTCCACATCAGTAGGTAAAGAAAATTGTTTCACTTTCTTTGATCGTGTATCCAAAATTAAAGCTGTTAAGTCCATATTTTCTCCTTTCTTAACTAGCCTTCTACTTGTCTATTTAACTGTTCCAAATCAGCAACAGTAAAGACACCATATCTAATAAATGAATCGCCCTCATAATCAACAATTTCAATCTGTTCATCATAAGAACCACTCAAACCAATCACAGACAACTTTCCAAAATATAAAGGCAAGCTAAACCAAGCCTGCCTTCCATTCTTTGGATTCTTAATCAACACTCTTGAAGCCATATTCACCACTAGCAATTTTCTATTGCAAGAAGTACCAGCTATCGCCTTCGTGACCAAGAAACACATAGGAATCTCCTAAACGACTAGCAATTTCTTCTTCATGTTCTTCTACATAAGCAGACAAACGATCTTCATTCACTAACTGCTCATATTCTCCATGATTCAAAATACCTGCAAAATCAATCAATGCTTCCTGCGTATCAACTTCTGTAAACGAATTGATATACACATTATCAGGATTGTTACCATCAAACTGTCCAAACTCTACACCGTCAAAGTGTTCATCTAAGCGTTCAATAATCTTTGCAGGTTCATCAAGCAACTTTTTTCCAAAATTGTAATACTCACATACATCAGAAAACTTATCATAGACGACTTTAATACTCATTTTTTCTCCTTCCAAATAAAAAAGGAAGCCATATTTGACTTCCTTCATTCCTTTACTTAAATTGAAGCTGAACGCTCAAAACTAGAACCAATCGCAAAGGCACGAGTTGTTACCTTGTTCAATTCCTTATTCATCGCATAGTAACTAGACAGGTCTTTCTTAAGACACTCAATAACCTGATACGGTAGCTGCAATTCTTCATCATTTTTAAGAAGCGAACTCAATTCACCAGCCATAGTCCATGCTTGTTTAAATTCTTGATCCTTTAACTTTTTCGCTAGTTCAATCGACAACTCAATAATTTGTTTATCTTTTCCTTGTAATTCCATTTTTTATACCTCTTATTTCTCTATATTTTTTAATTAGCCAGCAACTATGCAGGCGAACGTTTTTTAACTTTCATTTATTTTCTCCCAAACAACCAATCCAACGAAACATTAAAAAAATCAGCTAATTTGACAAGATTGTCAAACCTAGGCTCTGTCTTTCCATTCTCCCAATCGCTATAAGTATTTCTCTTTATTCCTAATATCTCTGCCAGTTCTTGTTGTTTTAACCCTTTATTCTTTCTTAATTTCTTTAAACGTTTTGAAAAAATTGTCATAAATTCCATTTCCATTCACCACAATAGCCTTCTCTACTTCTGTTCTAAATTTATCTTCTACAAAATCTGTATCATAACCCAATGCAAGCAATACTACCCTCATAGCTTTAATAGCAACGTTTTTTGCACGCTCGCTATCTTCAAACTCAGACCGTGGAAGTTTTTTACAAAAATCTTTCAATTCATCTTCTTCTAATATCATTTTTTTCTCCTTATTTTTTAGATTTTTTTTGTATTTCTTTTGTTTGTGATAGTTGCTATCTTTGTTGAAAACAATATCTTGTTCATCAATCACTTCAGGAATGAATAGTTTGCTTGCACCCATTTATTCCTCCTCTTTGAACTCGTACCCTACTACAACTGCAAGGTGCAACTTTTTAATGTTTTCTTCTTCAGCATACACCCAATCATAGATTTCGCTTGATACACTATCGTAATTGAGACCAAACAGCCCACTTTTTAGTTTATCCACCCAGTCTGCAATAAACTGCGGAATTTGTGGAATTTCAACTTCTTTAGATTTCATTTTCTGTTTCCTCATCTTCATAAATTTCAAACATCTCTCTTTAGATATTTCTAATTTTTCACTTAACAAGAAATCAATCGAAACATTAAATATACAAGCTAACATACCTAAATTTTCATAGTTAGGTTCATTTTTCCCAGTTTCCCAATGACTATATGATTTTTGACTAATTCCTAGCATTTCTGCAAATTCTTTTTGTGTCAGTCCTTTTTTCTTCCTCAACATTTTTAACTTTTCATGAAATTTCTCCATATCCTATATCCACTCCTCTAAATGAAATCGTTCAATCAATTTTAAACACTCAATTTCCATTTCTTCTTTGCTCCTTCTTAACAATCCAAACCAAAGTAACTTTCTCTTAACATCAACTTGTCTTGCTAAATAGGATTTATACTCTGAAATCAATCGTTTCAATTTATCCAAATCACTTCGCTTCCTTGTCTGCTTATAGGTTTGAGATTGAAACTCTATATAGGCTTGATAATCTCTCGCTATCTTACTATCAGTTAAACCATCATAGAAGTTTCTTGCAGGAATCAAATAGACAATCTTTTCAATATCTTTGTATTCAATCATACTCTCCTGCCTAACTGACTTTGAAGAAGTTCTAATTCTTTTCGCTGTCGTGAAGTTAATTCTCCTGCTTCCATTATCTTCTTCATATTTTCTTGAAGAAACAACCGATCAATTTCAGATACGAATAACAATGAATTGGAAACTCTTTCTACCAACCATCTAATCGTTCTATCAACTGAATACGGCTCAGGACTAACCGATAGCCTAATAGCTTCATTATTGCCAAATAATTCTTGCCATTTACTATCGAACTTCCTAAATCCATGTTCATCAGTACCGTCATATATCTGTATCGCTCCTTGAAAGATTGACCTTGTTAATTCAGCAATCTCAGCACCAGCCAAAACTTCTGAAATGAATGACCTTGCCTTACCTTGTGAGAATCGAACTTCATAACGATTCCATATTCCAAATAACCTTACACTATCTGATACACTTATACCTTCTTTCTTCGCTATTTCATACCTCTTTTCATAAAAGTTAAAATACATTTCAGACTGCCGACTACCAAGGTAGATTGATAAGCCTTGTCTATTTTCTGTTTCCAATGGATTCTCAAAATCAAATCCACCACCACCCACAAATGAAAAACTTTTTAAATAGGGCGAAACAATATCTTGTTTATAATACCTTGTTACTAGTGTTGATAAATCAAAATTTTCTTTCGTATCTTCTCTAGCCATTTCATCAACTGCAATATCTATTCTAGTAACACTAAAATTTTCCCCATATTTTTGTTTGAACCTTTTTATAAAATCTATCCAAGTTATATTTTCACTTTCAAGATACAGTTCTAACTGCCTGCAGCCTTGACCACTTAACTGTACCGTAATTCTGTTTTTATCTTCTCCATTCTCACTAAACGATGAGTTAAAACCAAAAAACCAAATATCACCATAACGATACAACAATTCATATTTCATAAATGAGGTTGTTTCAGGATTCAGCATAATATCAAATCCAAAAAATTTTTTAGCTACAGAGTAAACATCACTTTCCTTATGAAGCGTAAATCTGAAGTAGTCTATCATATACCTTGTCAATTCTGTATCACAATTTTTTAAACTAAAATGATTTTTTATCTCTAGGAAATCTTCTTTCTTCAAAGTCCTATAACCATTTTCATAAGCCTTTATAGTAGAAACAGGAATACCAGTCTTAATTGATAACTCTTTTCTAGTCATTTTTCGTTCTTTTCTAAAATCTTTTAACTCTTTTCCTTCCATTTCTCCTTTAAATCTCCATTTTTTACCAAAAGGGACACAAAAAAACTCAAAAGGGACACAAGTGTAACCCTTGTCGCTGTAAGCGTGAAGTGCATTTTGTAACTTTTGTTACCCACCTATTAGAATAGGTGGGTTAATAAATATAGTCCAGCTAAAAATGCGGTCGGTGCGGTGCATGGGTTCGCCTACGGCTTCACCCCTGCTTTGCACCTACATTTTTAGCTGGACTATACCTAATAAAAAATGCCCCTAAAAAGGGGCGACTACACTATTCTAATAGAAAGACAGGGAAAGACTAATCTCCAAAATATTCGGAAATTAATTCACCCCACCCTTTATTAGATTCTTCCCTATCATCTATCATTTTTGAAAGTAATTCCTTTGAATCTAAATCTAGGAAAATTTTACCTTCCTTACGCTCAAATGAATAGAACCCTTGTTCTTCAATTTTTTGGATAACATTTCTCAAAATATTCGAACGAATACCTTTTTCTAAAGCAAAATCTGATAGATAAACACCATCAGGAAAATCATTTTCTCCATCTTCTTTTTGTTTACTAGACATCAATTTCTGAACCAATTCAGGACTAGCCTTCCCAACTTCTCCTTTTTGCAATTCCTCTTGCGCTTCCATTTCTGCTTGAAGATTTTCTTTTTCTTCTTCAGAAAGAACAGCTTCAGGATTCTCTAATGGATTGAAAGGATTTTCTCGTCTTTGAATCTTGTCATATTCATCAAAGAAAGAAAACTCTTTTGAAAGCAATGGAGAATAAAACTCCCTGGCCACTTCTCCATACACACTCGCATATCCACGACCATATACACGCTTACCAGCAAGATACTTCACATACTTAAATTCCTTATTCCTATTAACTTCTCCAAAAGCTAAATCATAACCGACTTCATCTAGGCGACCAACAGAAATTCGAAAATTTATGTTTGACTGTAGTTTAGAGCCTAAATCTTCCCTAGAAGGCTTCTGCATTGCAATAGTCGCAAAACACCCAGCTTGCCTTCCTAGAAGCAAGAATTGACCCATAGCATTGTCTAAACGCTGTCTTGTCTGAAAATCAAGCATAGCGCACAAGGCATTATATTCATCACAAACTAAAAAATAAGGTTCAAGTCCATATTCAAAAAACTTCTTCAAATCCTTGTCGCCATTTTCTTCACGCATTTTACGCATATAGGCATAGCGAGCGAACATAATTTGAACTGCTCTTTCAATCATAGAAACAATATCTTCAACCTCATAAGAAATACGACCTTCAAAGGCTTTCTGCTCCGACATAGTAACAAAGTCAGCTTGTTTTGGATCACATATATCCACTACTCCAACTTTAGCCATTGCACGAATCAGAGTTCTTAAAAGAACTGTCTTACCGCCACCAGTACCACCACAAACCAGCAAATGAGGATCATCAATAGGATTCCAATAGAGATTCTTCATTAGTTGAATACCCTTATCGGAATAGTTGACATCAGTTACCTTAATACGATTCAAAAACGCAGAATATGCAAGTTTATAAGTTTTAAATTTAACATCATCCTGAACTTCCATAAAGTCCATAAAAAAGGTTGTTTCTAAATCTGAACCAATCTTCTTAAACTTATCTTGAAACTTATTCCCAGCCATTTTAAAAGCAATTTCCAAATCATACCGATTCTGCTTCATATAAACAACAGGAAAAACAACCTTATCTCTAGTTCCTGAATCCGTCTTAACCTTTTTAGTATAAGTATAACCATTTTCCCTCAAAAAGAAAGCTAGCTTAGATTCCCTTTCTCTCTTTTGAAAATAAAATAACCTTTCTTGTGAAAGCCAAGTCAAATAAAGACTAATCAAACTAAATACTATAACCATCAAACTGACAATCACTATCGAAGGAACATCAGCATTTTTTAGTTTTTCTAAATTTTGATAAATATAAAATCCTAAAATTGGACTAAACAAAAAAAAGAAAAAAGAAAAGATAAAGTATCTTAATTTTTCCATAAAAGGAAGAATCCTAACTCCTCTATAAGCAGGAAGTAAACTCATATCTTTTCTCCTTTAAAAACTATCCTTTATGTTCTTGCTTATGTTCTTGTTTTTGTTCTTGTGGTTTTACTTGACCAGACACTTTCTTCAGCTTATCGACCACAAATACGAAACGGTGCTTGTTCGGCTCTACTTGATTCCGATCAGCCTTACGCATACCATGATAAGCAACCAGCAAAGTATCAAAATCAATAGCTTCTTGATAACCAAGATTCAAAGCATTGATTTCTTCTTCTGATTGTTCTGTCACTTTCAAGAAAATAAGATCTTCTTGACCTTCTGAATATACAAGAACTTCAACTCCATCATAATCACCTTCACCAGTTTCAAGATTGACATTCACAAATTGAGCACCTTCATTCTTAATGAATTTACAAGTATCCAAAACCTCTTTTTCATTCAATAAAAGATCATTCAAAACACGATATTTCTTTGAGAAAATTTCTACACGTGGTCCAAGTTCAAGTCCATTTTTAGCCATTATTTATTCCCCCCTACACGTTTAAGTCCTTTAGCCAATACATTCGTTGAAGCAGAGAAATTTGTACCTTCAACATAATCTTCCAAGAAAGTTGGTTCAATAGCTTCAACTTCCTCATTTAATTTATAAGTTGCCATATCTTTTGGAGTGATAATTGAAAACATACCATGTTTTGCATTCATCACAATATGGCGAGTTCCATCAAACGGTTTACCTTCAATAATTGCTGGTGCTTTCTCAGAACCAACATAATTTGCTTTCCCAATAGCTGCAGGATTGAATTTAAATTTTTCGATTTTCATTTTTTAGATTTCCTTTTCTATTTACATTTTTTTCTTTTAAAAAATAAAGGACGATAATTCCTGTTTTATTATCGTCCTAACAACATTATCTTAATCTTTTTTACGCTTGATCCCTACTAAACCTAACATAGACAAGATTCCACTTCCAACATAACCAAGCATACTAGATGCTGTACCAGTATTCGGCAATGATGGTTTTTTAGGTTCTTGTGGTTTTGGTTCTTCTGGAGTATGAGTCACAACCGTATTGGAAACAACTTCCACACCATTAACTGTATGAGAGTAAGTGTTTTCTACTGTTCCTGACTGAATGCGTGTCATTTGTAGATATACTTCCGCTTGAAACTCTGATGTCTCTAAAATTGACTTCAAGAAAGCATCATCAAAGCTAATATCTACTTTACCTTTAGCCTTGTCTACCACTTGACTTGTAAACTTAGTTAATTCATCACCAGCTTTAAATTTTTGGCCATCACTTGTTTCAAAATCTACAGTCGCAAACACTTGATAGATGCTCTGATAATCATCATGTGTTTCATCGTAGTCATCTCTAAACTTATATTCAAATAACTGTTCTGAGCGATCTTTTGGTATCAAGGAACCAACTAATTTATAATTAAACGTTTGATTCAGCTTGACATCTTTGCCATCTAAACTTTCTTTACTTAGATGGTCAATCACCACATCTTTCTTAGGTTCAATCTTCGGAACATTATTGACTACAGTTTCAGTTACATAAGCCGAACCAAAATCAAGCTGATAGGCTGTATTCTCATACTTACCACCTGTTTTGCCTAATTCTTTCTTAACAGTCATTGGATTGGTAATGGTCAGAACTTCTCCAGCTTGCACGTAGGTCTTGTAGAACTCCTCTGGATTCTCCGCCTCGAATACTTGAATCGCTCCTTTCGGAGTAAAATTCCTAGACTTCATAGCTTCTTGGACACCTGTTGGTGCCTTATCCAGACTTTCATAAAGAGCCATTTTCAAACCTTTAACTACTTGACCTTTAGAATCAGTCACTTGAACACCATCTTGATTGATGGTAACAGCTTCTTCTGGGTAATCATCAACGATATAGAACCCCTTACCAATACTGTCTTTATCTGCTTCAATGCCCTTATATTGGCTATAATCTGCCGTTACCGTGTAGTAGTTGACAGAGCCTGCCAAGACCTGTTTACCATCGATGTTCACACCTGCTTTATTCAGATTCTTCTTAGTTGGTTTCGCAGTAGGAACATTATTGACTACAGTTTCAGTTACATAAGCCGAACCAAAATCAAGCTGATAGGCTGTATTCTCATACTTACCACCTGTTTTGCCTAACTCTTTCTTAACAGTCATTGGATTGGTAATGGTCAGAACTTCTCCAGCTTGCACGTAGGTCTTGTAGAACTCCCCTGGATTCTCCGCCTCGAATACTTGAATCGCTCCTTTCGGAGTAAAATTCCTAGACTTCATAGCTTCTTGGACACCTGTTGGTGCCTTATCCAGACTTTCATAAAGAGCCATTTTCAAACCTTTAACTACTTGACCTTTAGAATCAGTCACTTGAACACCATCTTGATTGATGGTAACAGCTTCTTCTGGGTAATCATCAACGATATAGAACCCTTTGCCAATACTGTCTTTATCTGCTTCAATGCCCTTATATTGGCTATAATCTGCCGTTACCGTGTAGTAGTTGACAGAGCCTGCCAAGACCTGTTTACCATCGATGTTCACACCTGCTTTATTCAGATTCTTCTTAGTTGGTTTCGCAGTAGGAACATTATTGACTACAGTTTCAGTTACATAAGCCGAACCAAAATCAAGCTGATAGGCTGTATTCTCATACTTACCACCTGTTTTGCCTAACTCTTTCTTAACAGTCATTGGATTGGTAATGGTCAGAACTTCTCCAGCTTGCACGTAGGTCTTGTAGAACTCCTCTGGATTCTCCGCCTCGAATACTTGAATCGCTCCTTTCGGAGTAAAATTCCTAGACTTCATAGCTTCTTGGACACCTGTTGGTGCCTTATCCAGACTTTCATAAAGAGCCATTTTCAAACCTTTAACTACTTGACCTTTAGAATCAGTCACTTGAACACCATCTTGATTGATGGTAACAGCTTCTTCTGGGTAATCATCAACGATATAGAACCCTTTGCCAATACTGTCTTTATCTGCTTCAATGCCCTTATATTGGCTATAATCTGCCGTTACCGTGTAGTAGTTGACAGAACCTGCCAAGACTTGTTTCCCATCGATGTCTACACCTGCCTTGTTCAGATTCTTTTTGCTTGGTTTAACAGTAGGAACATTATTTACAACTGTATCTGTTTGATAACCGTTACCAAAATCAACTTGATAAGCTGTATTTTCAAATGATTTCCCTGTATTTCGTAGTTCTTCCTTGGTTACCATTGGATTAATAATTGTAACCGATTTTCCTGATTTAATATACTGGTTAAAATAAGCTTCTGGATCATCCACTAAAAATACTTGGAAAGCACCCTTGGGCTTAATTTCAGAACTAGCAAGAAATGCTTTGACCTTATCATTATCAACGGAATCTATAGAATCATACTGATACACTGAGATACCAGAAACTTCTTTTCCTTCGCTATCAATATAACGAATATCTGATTGATTAGTAGTCACTGCCTCTTCTGGATAATCATCAATTGCACCAAAGCCTTTCAGAATAGCGGATGAATCTGCCTTTATTCCCTTATACTGATCATAATCCAAGGTAATATGGTAGTAATTCGTTGAACCAGCTAGAACTGTTTTACCATCAATGATAACTTTATCCTTATTGTAATTATGTTTAAGAGGTTGAATTAAATTATTATTCGGATTGTCTGGATCGTTCGGTTTACCTGGGGTTGTTACCTTAACAATATTTGAATAAGACTCAAACTCATTGTTTAAGTTCAAATGGAAATTATTCTTATAGGTTGCACCATCATTTGTTACTGTACCATAAACCTTAAGAACTGGGGCTTTATAGGCTTTACTTAAATCAGTATTTACTTTCGCTAAACCTTCAGCTTTAAGTAAACCTTTCAACTGATGCTTATCTTTATCGTAGGTTACAGTAAAGTCTTGGTTTTGATCTACAGTTTTTGCTAAATCAAGTAGATAGCCTTGAGGTAAGTTGTCCGTTAACTCATAGATTGTGGTTTCTTTTCTGTTTGCTGCAAGAGGTTTAGTTTCCAACTCCCAAACAACTTCTGATAACTTAGGTACTGATGAATTATTTACATTTGTACCTGCAGAATTCTTAACTAACTTTTCTACAGTAGGTGTAGTTCTCAAGCGTGTGTAAGTAACTTCAACTTCTCTTGGTGCGACCTCATTTGGCACAGGCTTTAAGTCTGCTGTAGGAGGTGTCAATGGTGTCAATGCATTAATTGATGTACCACTACCCCATAGGAGGAATTGGTAACCTGATTCATACAAATCATAATCTGATGGAATAGGTTCACCCAATTTTTTCTTTTCTGCATGCACATACTCTTTGTATCGAGCTGCGGCTGCTGCACTATAAGGATTTAACCCCCAGTCACCATTTTTTAAGTAAGTTAAGTGATGAGTATACCCCTTACCAATACTTAGAACCGTACCTATAGGAGTATCTTTCTCATCAAGAGCATTTTCATAAATAGTATCTCCTTTATGCCAACGACCCAGACCACTATTATCATCGCTAGACCAAGTGTCACCACTATTCTTCACACCCATCCAAACCTTTTCACCACGAACAGTTTTCTCAACCACTTGTGAAGTAGGTGCATTCACTACAACACCTAAATTGTTTGGATCATCATAAGTGTAACGAACAGATTGTTTGTAGTCTAAATCTGCAAAGATATTGGATACACCCAGTTTGATTGGTTTTTTAGTTACCTCATCGAAGAAATTAATATCCCACTCTACATTTAAAGTGTTACCCATTGCGAACCCAATAGGAGAAACGGGTCCAGCTTCACCATTTTTGTACCACCAAATCCAAGAACGTGAGGGACTATAATCAAAGTCAAATTCTTTGGTTGGGGTTTTTCTTACAGTGAAAGTAGCAGAAATCTTCTTACCTGTAAGTGTTTCACCAATGTTATGAAGAGTGAATTTGTTCCCTTGCTCAAAACCTTTGATGAAAGCTCCACCGTATTTAGGAACATCTGATGTGTACTTCTCTCTAAACTCTACAAAACCTTTATCTAAAGTTAAAGTCGTAGCACTTGTAGCTCCCAGTGAACCTTTAGGTAACTCTAGGTCTTTATCTACATCAAACAAAGCAGTCAATTTAGAGTAATAGCCTAATGAACCTCTTTTAGACTCATCAAACTCACCAACAACTTTAAATCCACCACCTTGACCTCTAACAGTTTGCTTGTTGTATTCCTCCAACTGACGGTTGTACTCTGCTAAATCATTATCATACTGAGCTTGGCTTTGTTATAAGAGTCTTGCTTCTCCTTATTTTCGGTAGTAATCGTTTTGATTTCTTCTTTACGATTAGCTACCTCCTCTCTGTACTTCTTAGACTCATCTACAACAGTGCTGGCTTGTTTGTCATAGTTAGACTCAATTTCAGCAGTTTTATTAGCTAACACATCAGGATTAGTCACCAAACCACCATCAACTTCAGTTTCTTTTACAATTAAACCTGCTTCTTTAGCAGCCGATACCGCAGACTCTACTTTCTCTCGGTTAACAGTGACTTCAACAGAACCTGTTGATTTTTCTGCACTACCTTGGTCTTTTGTAGAATCCACCGTTGGGGAGTCTTGTAAACTTTTCGCATTTGTAGCAGGATTTGGATTTACTCGTTCATCTGCTCTAACTGGACTAGTCATCAAACCTAAGGCAGCTAGACCAAGAATAACTCCACACGTTCCCCAACGTTTGGTCTTTCGGATTGATCCGAATGCTCTTGTTTCATTATTGAATTTCATGTTTATAATTTATTCCTTTCGTTTCACTCAAGGCACAACACAGAATGAAAGAGTGTTGTGCTCTTTATTTTGTTTTATAGTATTCAATTTTATTTACTTTCGATAATAATTTGAAGGAGCTCTTGCTCTAAAACATACAATGATCATTTTTCCCCAATCAAAAAGTCACCAAGAGTTCTTGATGACTTTAATAAATTTAATTTTCCTTAGATTCTCGTTTGATTTTCATCAAACTTAAAAGTGATATAGTTACCATCCCCAATAACCAGAGACTTGAAGATTTTTCACCCGTCTTAGGGAGTTCATTTGTTATAGCTGGAGCTTGATAGACTGGATTTTCCACTTTTGCTACTTGATTCTTAACTTCATCTTGGACATACTTCGCAGTCTTTCCATTTTGAACTACTGGAGTAGAATGAGTTCCATCTTGTTCAATGCTTACTTTTTGAACAGCCAACTCTTTTTGATGCTCAATTTCTTGCTGTGCTTCCAGATAATCACGATAAGCCGACAACAACTCTTTATGAGCCTCTAATACCTTTCTTTGTTCTGCTTTTGCAGTTTCTAGTTTGACTAGTTCTAACTCTAGAATTGATTTCTTTTCTTTCAAAACTTCTTGAGCAGCTTCAAGATTCACTTTTGCCTTTTCTAAGAGTTGTGGGGCATTTTGCAAAACTTCCACTCGCTCTTTTGATGCTTTTAAGGCTTTAGTTGATTCTGAAAGTAAGGTTTGACGATTGAGGACAAGTTCTTTAATTCGAGTAAGTTCACCTTGTTTAGCAATCAATGCCTCTTTCTCAGCAGTCAAAGCTTCATTCAGTGATTTCCATTCAGTTTGTTTTTCAGCTAGTTTATCTTTAGCTAACGCAAGTGCTTCACGTTTGTTTTGTACGTCTGCATTCAACTGTTCCAAAGCATCTTGCGCTTGTTTATTTTCTAAACCAGCTTTTTTAAGGTTTGCTTCTGCCTGCTTCAACTTAGCTTCTGCTTCAGGAGTTTTTAATGCAATATTCTGAATGTCATTACGATTAGTCACTGCATTTTGCGCAGTAACTTCTGCTTGAGTATATTCTGTCTGTGCTTGTTCTTTTCTAGCTTGCGCATCCTTACGATTCGTTTTCGCAGTATCATAAGTATCCTGAGCCTGTGCCACAGAATTTCTAGCTACTTGAATTCTTTCCTGAAGACTAGCTAGATTGTTCTTAGTATCAACTTTTACATTTTGATGGAAACCTTTTTTCAGCAAATCAATTGTTTTAGAATCTGTTCCAACATAGTGCATCGCAATCAAACCAAGATCTGTCTTTCGGGTTGCTACACCGATATCAAGATCTGTCTTTCGGGTTGCTACACCAATATACTGCATCGTGACTGACTTACGATCAAGTCCTGCAAAGTTTAAAGCATGGCCCCAATTAGCATGCTTGTCATAAAACAGCATCATAATCACGTTATTGTATGCCTGTTGTTTCAGATCAGCTAATGTTACTACATCACCTGCATGTTGAAAGCCAATATTTCAGCAAGCAGACCTTGATTACCTTGATTTAAACCAACTTCTTTCGCAACAGTGTTCAAAGCATCTAGGTCATGGCCGTACTGATTAGTAGATAGTTGAGTTGCTTTCTGTGCCACTTTCTGCATATCTCGATTCACTAAGACTGGAATATCATCTGTTCCCATCAATCGACGGAAATCATTAATCAGATGTGCATTGAAAATGGCAAGTTCATCTTGAATTTCAGTAGATAAGTGATTGACATCAGTAATCACAGTCTTTTTATCTGCTTCACTCTGCTTAAATGGAGAGTTTGGATTACCGTAATAAGTCTCACCACCATCTGGCGAGCTAAATCCAGCAGCAGTCATTCCTTTCTTGGCAATTTCTTGTAACTTATTTGAATTTTCTTCAGTGGGGTTATTAAAGTAAGCCTTTAGAGCTTCTACATAGCCAGCAGGATATGTGATAGAGGTCGTTGTCAAACTATCCAGGATACTTTGAGCCTTAGATAGATTCTCTTTAGCTACTTGATACTGATTTTCAGCGTTAGTAGCTTGAGTTGTTGCTTGATCTAGCGCCTGCGCTTTCACCAACCTAGTTCCTTCAGTACTCGTTACCTCTACTTCTGCCTGTTTCAGTTTAGAAGCACGTTGGTCATCCGCTTTTTTAGCAGTCACCAAATCTTCTCGAGCTTGTGATGCAACTTTTTCGCTCATTTCCAAGTTTCGCTTTGTAGCTTCAGCGTTGGCGATGACATCTGCAACTCCAGTGCCGTCTAAAATAGCCTGTTTTTCAGCTACGGTTCGTTCTGCATCTGTAACTTCTTTTGTTTTGTCAGCAAGTTTTCCAGTAGCTTCTGTGACATTTGCTTCCTGATCAGTAACATTCTTTTCAGCTAGCTTTTGTTGCTCTTTAGAAGTGGATAGTTCTTCTTGAGCTTTCTTCTCAGCAACCTCTTTTACAGAAACATCTTCTTTTGCATTCTGGATATTTTTAGGAGTAGCTTCCTTGACAGCTTTCTCCGCTTGAGTAACAGCTTCTGTTGCTTCTTCAACTACTTTCTTTGCATCGTTTACCTCGTTTTGATTAGATTTTACAATCTCCTCCTGTTTTTTTACAACTGCGTTTGCCTGTTCCACATTTGCTCGAGAGAGTGCAACATCAGTTTCTGTAACTGTTTTTTGAGTTGCAGTCTTCTGTTGGCTCCCTGAAATTGGCTCTAAAGGCTTTAATTCTTCTTCGGAAGCCTGAGCCGTTACTCCAACCGCTACGGTTGCAATTGCGCTAGCCAACATAAATTTCTTAACTTCTTTCATCATTTCCATTTGATTTCTCCTTTTCTATAAACAAAAAAAGCCAGTTAAAACTGACTTTCTAATATTATACCCATTTACCTGAATAATCAAATTTATATCCGTTAATCACTTCATTACGAGCGTATACTCCATTTGATTTCAAATAATACCATGAACCATAATTAGAATCATAAACCCATTCATTAACAGCCATAGCACCACTAGACTTCAAATAATACGAACCCTTCCAAGTATTTCTTTCCATATAGCCACCAGACTTGAAAGAATACCACAATCCATTAACTTTATACCATTGATTATTTACATACGTTCCACCTTGCTTCAAATAAAACCATGAACCATAATTAGAATCATAAATCCATTCACTTACGGCCATCTTACCATTAGATTTCAGATAATATGAACCTTGCCAACTATTACGTGAATAACTTCCATCAGACTTCAGATAGTACCATGCTTTGTAATACGAGTCATAAATCCATTCACTTGTTGCCATTTTACCATCTGATTTCAAGTAATAAGAACCTTGCCAAGTATTTCTCAATAGTTGATTATTCTTATAAAAATACCATGTTTTACCTTCTTGAATCCAGCCATTCTTACTTGAAGAAGGTTTACTTTGATTTTGGGATGACTTATCAGGACTTGTATTTTGTTTTTCCTTACCCTTCTTAGCTTTTTCTTGCTTCTCTTTTTCTTCCTCTTCTTTTAACTTATTAATTTCTTTAGAAATTTTTTCATATTCTTTATAAGAAATATTTAGCTTTTCCAACTTCCCTTTTTCAGATTCCAACTCTTGTTCTTTCTTTCCAAGAGTTAATTCTCTGTTACTTTCTGTAGTATTCGCAGGGGTTGTTGTACTAAAATTATTCTTAGTTGATCGTGAAAGTAGATCATCTGAAACAAGAATAAAACTCATTTGAGTTCCATCTTTTAATAAATGAATTGAGAAACCAAAATAATTTATCCTATTCAGTTCTCCCCAATTCACACCACCAATAGACTGAGCATGAAGGAATTCATCACCATCATATAAGAATCTTAAAATTGCATCATAAATAGTACGTTTTAATTCTGCTTTTGTAACCTCTTTTGAGCGCAAACTCGTACCTGCGCCATTTTCATAGTATTGCCCACCATACTTTTTTTCTTCCTCTTCCTTACTAGAAGTAGGTAAACCATACTCTCTAGCTACTTCATTAATTCCTTTAACATAGTGCCAATCCCATATACTTCTATCTGCTTTTTTCATTTTAACAGAAAGTTTACTAGCAAAATCAATTGACGATTGAGCAAGAACTAGTTCCTTAGTTCCCAATTGCCTTCTTACTTGATTTATCATATCAAAGGCAAAGTAATTCAATTCAATCAATACTTCTTTAGGAAGATTATCTAGATCATAGACCTCAACTTCATCTGAAGCAACTTTTACAAAGTTATTTTTCTGTGAAGCTAACTTCGCACTTTCGCTTTTCAAAATTTCTTCTGCCTGATCTCTCTCTTTTTTACTCTTACTAAAATCAAAGTTATCCTTTAATGCTTTAGCATAAGCAGGACTTACCTTAATAGTATTTTTTTCACTATATGGAACTTTCAAAGATTCAACTTGTTTCTTCAAGCTATCAATTTTATTCTCACTTTCCTTCAAAGAATACCAGCGACCACCTACTTCAAATCCACTGGAACCATTTACCTTAGAAAGACTATCTTTCTGCTTCTCTAATTGAGCGATTCTTGCTTCTCTTGCAGAATCAGCATGTACAACACTGCAACTAAACGCAAGCAACGTTGCAGTTGAAATCAAAAGCAAACGACCTTTTGAAATTCATTATAAAAATTCCCTTTTTAACAATATTTTTTTATTTCATTATAACATATCTTTTCTATAAATAATCCGCTTTTCAATAAAATTCAATAATTTCTCCTGTTTCTAAAAAATGGTTATAAGTACAATCAATCCATTTTTTAATTTTACGATAAAAAGTATTCGTTACCTGCCCCATTTTATACAACCTTCTATATAAATCTTTACAACATTTTTTTGATGATACATAAACATCAACGCCCCTTTTCACATGAGCGTATATTTTCAAATTCCAGCAGAATCTAGAGTATATTCTTAAATATTCCTTCCTGATCCATTCCTCAGAATATGTTTTTACATCATCTTCTCCTTTCCAATCTACAAATACGATTTTTCTCACCTCTTTCCTAACTCTTATCAATCTTATCTGCCAAGTCCAATAAATACTGTTTCACTTCAGATTTTAAAACATACTTAGTCTTATCATCAGCAAAGCGAATAGTTTCTTCATAACTTTTCCCTTTAGTCAACATTGTTACCAATCCATGAGAAAATTGATGGTGACACCCTAGATTATCTAAGTCCTTTGTTGACAAAACTTCTTCACGCTTCACAGTGAATTTTTCATCAACATTAATAAAATCATCTATCGCACAGTTATAATACTTTGCTAGCTTGTAAAGTTTATCAATACCAGGCTCACGTTCTCCACTTTCATAGCGTTTATATGCTTTCTTTTGGATACCTAGATAATTTGCTAAATCATCTTCCGACTTATTATTCTTCTCTCTATACAAACGAAGTCCCATTGACACATTCAACATAAATCCTTTTCCTCTCTACTTTAATGTGATAATCGCAAAGAAAACCACAAACAATACAAATACAAACAGAATTATCAAATGACTAAACATCCAATAAATCAAAAACATAAATAAAATAAATATAGACAATAGTATTCCAACTCTTACTAAGTAGATCCAAATATCCATCTTTCCTCTTTTCTATTCTCTACTCATATTGTTAGTTTGCATAAAAGAATACTACTTATATTCCCTTGTGAAAACTAACAATACTTTCAATCTTTATCAGAACAAAACCTGTATTATAAAAATTAAATGATTGTTAATTTTGTTTTTTGAGTAAAATTAAAAAGGCTTATATTTCAAAGCCTTTTCTTGTTACTATTTTTTTGTATGCTCTTATCTTCGCACACTTTCAGCTATATAGCTTACTCCCTTCGCCAAGGTCACAGATTTAAGGATAACTCAATACCCCCTCTTCCTTACCCAAAGGCATTAGCAAGATTTTACTCTTACACACCGACCATACGATAAAGCCTCACTATCTCACTCTAGCTACCTCTTCAAAGTATCATTGACTGCTCCACAGCCATCAGTTCCCTTTTCTTATCTACTAAGGCGAAAGGACGAAAAACCCAACGTGAACCTTACAAACTCTAAACTCCTTGCCAACCACATTTACTTATGGTATAATAATACCAAATAACCAAAACAAAATATCGTAAACAGCTTAGTAAGATGGAAACACACTTTGCTGGATTTTTGTTTTCAAAAAATATTAGAAAAGAGAACATTATGACTGAAATCATTATCAAAACAACATCCATTATTTACAATATTATGAAGTTGTTAGTCCGTCTTTACATTAAATCTTTTGACTCAAATCCATATTTGACAACTTTTTGCACAATATTCATCATTGTACGTTATCTATGCTTTCCGTAGTCTTACTAAAAAGTCAGCAAAGAGTTTAGAATCTATAAAGTTTTGTAGATACATTTCATGGAATCTAGCTAGATTTTTGAGAACTTACCTTGTTTTTGAATGAAACACCAAGAATGACAATCGCATTTACTATTTATGTAATCATACGTTTGTTATTCTAAACCAAGAAGCTAGGCTGTCAAGTCTAGCTTTTTTTTAAAAGCTAAACTCCATGAAACATATCTACCATCAGACAACTTGACATTTTACTATTTTTCACTTATAATTAAATTGCTACATTTAATCGTGTTAGTCAATGATTCGTTGTTGTCTGACACGTTTTTTATTAAATTTTCAAGGATCACTTAACTTTTATATTGAATCAAAAATCATACTACTTAAAGTTACAAGCTCTAGTTTCTTGAAACAACATTCAATACTGAAAAATTAAAATTTGTCTTTTAAGTTGTATTCAGGATTTTCAAATTCCTATAAAATGTTATGATTAAGTAAAGTTTTTTTACTTATTTTTTTATAAGCTATTGCTTATATATACATTATATAACCTATAGCTTATTTTGTCAACACTTTTTTTAAATTTTTTCAAAAAATTTTTGAAGGGAATAAATCATGTTTATTGAAAGACTAAAAAAGCTACGAAAAAAAGAAAAATTAACTCAAAAAGATATTGCTACATTCTTAAATATTTCTCAACCTGCTTATCAACAATTTGAAAGTGGTAAAAAGAAAATGAATCTCGAAACAATGGAGAAACTAGCAGACTACTTCAATGTTTCCACAGACTACCTTCTAGGTAAAACTGACATTCCTGAACCTGAATCAGATATTGACCTTGATTCTGCTATTGATAATTCAGTCGCTTATGATGGTACACCAATCACAGATAACGATAGAGAGATCATCAAAGACTTCCTAAAAGACTATTTTGCAAACAAGAAATAAGTATGAACCTAAATAAAGTTATAAAAGAGATAGAAAAATTAAATTGTAAAGTGATCACTCTTAAAAACTTAAACTCTAAAGGAAGATATATTCTTGTAAATAACCAGCACTTTATTTTTCTTCGTTCCGACACAAGCGATATTGAAAAAATAAATGTACTTCTGCATGAAAAACACCATTTAATCAATGATGATTGCAACAATTCACTTTCTCAAATTGATACTTTTAAAAATCACATTGAAAACAACAGTGAAAAAGGACGAATCCTTGATTTTATGAGTTTAGTGAATAGTGAATATCCAATAGATGAACACTTCAACTATCAAGACTACCTAAAAAACGCTGATATTCCAGCCAGCTATGAAAACTACGTTAAAGAAATAGCTACAAATTTTTATAATGAAAACAAAAAAAATAACATTATCTAATGATAGTGTTATTTTCTATTTCCGAACAAATCTTAAATACCTGGTTGCACATTTTGACCTAAAAAACGAATCAAATATCCAGGAACATTTAATTTTCCTTCGTTTTTTTACTCTAAAATAACATTTCCCCAAAATTCATCATTACAAGTTACTTCTATTTCATTATTTAAGTTTCCTGTAAAGAATCCCCCACCTTTTCTAAAAAAATCTAAATTTCACAAAAATAGACTTCTAAATCACCTTCATATTCTTTCTTAACCGTCATACTTGTACCAGCTTCCATTTCATCTAACTGATCCGAATACTCCTTCAGAAAATCTCTCACAAAATAATTAAATTTTGAAATCATGTTTTTGGGAACTCTATCCTGATAAATTATTTCTTTAATTTCCATATTCTATTTCCTTAACTAACCAGCAATAATTTCCAAAAAAATCTTATCTCTTCAGCTGGTAAGATATCACATTTAATTTATCTAATAACTATTTCAATATTATCATCTGAAACTGATTTAATCGTCAAAATTCCATCAATATATGTCATTCGATAATAAGACGAACCATATAAACCATATAGACCCAATTTCTTATAATTTGAATACCCTGCATCTTCCCACATAATATCCACTCGCATGTAAATATTACAGTCAAAAGCTGCCACATTAATTATATCATTAACTATCAAATTTCCATTTTTTATAACCGAAACATTTTTTGGTAAAGTTAAAGTTCCATTATCTTTTAGATAATCCAAAACAGCACGCATGCTTTCTCGCTCTTCAGCAATCGGAAGTCTATCACTCATATTGATTATTCTCCTTTTTTATTAAAATTTCAAAAGTTTCATCATCTAAAGGTAAATTATATCTTCTTACTTTTTTCCAAAACAGCAACAGCCTTATCAAGATATAAAACCATCTCCTTCAAATACGCTATATCAGTTTCAAGAGATTGACTTCTCATAAATAACCTCTCTATCATTCAAAAAATTTTTCTTAACTAACTTCCCAATATTCGTTTTAGGAGAAAGTAAATCACTAACCAATAGAATATCTATATTACCATCAAAAATAGTTAAAAGCCTACCATATACATCAAAATATATCGAATCATCCTCTAACTCCAAAGCAATATCAATATCACTTTTTCCATCAGCTTCACCCCTAGCATAAGAGCCGAATAAATATATTTTAGACAAATCATACTGTTTAGCAATAGGAACAATCTTATCCTTTATCTGTTCTACTGTATAAACCATTGCTTCTATCCTTTTTTTTATATTGTCAATACATTACAATTATATACCTATTAAATACAGGCTTTAAATTTAAACTTGCAACTTCTTCTCTAATGCTTGTGCCAAAACTTCTGAATAGTTAATCTTTTCTCGATCAGCAAGACGAACTAGCCATTCAGGAACGGTCACGTTCTTTCTAATCGCCTTGTTACTTCTCACAAAAGGCGCAGGATCAACTTGAATCATTGATACAAAACCATCTGAAACTTCAATCTTTAAAATATCACTTGGAGTAGGCAACGCCATCCCTTCATCGATATAAGAAGCTAAAACATTTTCAAGCATTTCTCGAGCATTTTTCATCGCTTCTTCGATATTTTTTCCTTCTGTACCACCACCAAATTCTGGAAATTCTACCCAATATCCTGTTCCTTCTTTATGAAAAATAGCTGGATACGTTTTTAACATTCTACTACCTCCAACATTCTACTACCTCTGATGTAAAAAGACTTAGGAAAGTAAAAATTACAATCCTAAATCTTTGAGAATCTTTCTCTCCAATCCCTTTCCCAAATCTTCATTTCCATGAACTGGAATCGTGACAAGATAAGAAAAACCCTCTTTCTTAAAATGATGATGACTTCCTCTTTGACGAACTTCAACCCATCCATTCTCAAGAGCTAGTTTCACCATTTCTTTACCTGTAAGTGGCATATATTATTGTTACCTCCTTACACTTACTATTATACGCATTATGTGTATAATTGTCAAATTAAAACAAACCACTTTTTTCTCAATAACTACAAAATAAAATAGATCAGCTTCCTGATCTACTTTATTCTATATTCATTGACTTTTGGTCAAATTTTGGTCACACTTTGGTCAAAGATTCCAAAAATACTAACCTATTTTAAAAAACTAAATTGTGATGATTGCCCATAAACAAACACTTTGAATGTTCTTTATGCTTCTTTACATTTCTAAAAATGCCCCCTGCCGGAATCGAACCTGCAACTACTCCTTAGGAGGGAGTTGTTATATCCATTGAACTAAGGGAGCTAGATAAAAACTCTGCTGAAAAAGCAGAGTTTTTTAGTCGAATTAACGACGGATTTCTTTGATACGAGCTGCTTTACCTTGAAGAGCACGCAAGTAGTACAATTTCGCACGACGTACTTTACCGTAACGTACAACTTCGATTTTTTCAACACGTGGAGTGTGGATTGGGAAGATACGCTCAACACCTACACCGTTAGAGATTTTACGAACTGTGTAGTTTTCTGAGATGCCAGCACCTTTACGTGCGATAACAACACCTTCAAAAATCTGGATACGTTCACGGTTACCTTCGACAACTTTCGCGTGTACACGAACAGTGTCACCAGGACGGAATGATGGGATATCTGTACGAAGTTGACCTTCAGTCAAGCTTTGGATTAATGGATTCATTTTATTCTCCTATCTTTGTCAATCTTGAGGAAGCTTCCTCAGCGGATAAACTGTATTTTTGTGCGTCCATTACACACAAGATACAGTTTACCAAATTTCCACAAAAAAGTAAAGAAATTTATAGCAGAATTCCTAAAAAAATCGCAATCAAACCACCTAGGTAGGTCAAAGATAAATAAGAATAAAATACCTTCTTATCACTTAACAACCTTTGAAGTTCGTCATTTAATGTAGAGAAAGTTGTTAACCCTCCGCAAAATCCTGTTGCTAGAACAGCATAGACTTCCTTGGATTCCACATGATTGTAGAACAATCCAATTAAAACAACCCAAAAGATTGGCTATAAGCGTTCCAAGTGGCAATTTAGAAGCTTGATTATAGCGGGAAAAGAAATAGCGCACCAAAGCTCCGAAACCACAAGCAATTGCAAGATAGACGATTACCATTTCTTCCTCCCTAGAAAATAAGCCAAGAGCAGACCTCCAGCAATACTCAAAAGTAAATACAGGACCAAACTCAGATAACGCCCTGTATCAAGCAGTTTCACAGCATCAAGCATGAGACTGGAAAAGGTTGTTAAACCTCCACAAAAGCCCGTCCCTAGTGCTAAAATAACACCTTTACTAGTTCCCTTATAGACCAGATAGCCCTTTACAAGATAAACCAAGCAGAAAATGCCTAGATAGTTAACAAGAAGGGTGCCCCAAGGAAAATCTGGACTGACTGGTAACCAAGTAGAAACCAGGTAGCGAACCAATCCGCCCAACATGGCAGCTAGAAAAATCCCTAGCGGATAAAATTGTTCTTTTTTCATTTGATGTTTTGATCCTGATAATCACGCGAACGTTTGAGTATGTCCGAAAAAGTCGCTACAATAGTCTCCTGATAGCGCTTGTCCTCTACACGATTTCTGACCTTTTCAAAAATAACTGCTTCTCTCTTGGTATCTAAAATCGGTTTATCCGAAGCCTTCTTATAAGCTACAACCCCTTCAACTAAATGCATTCGTTCTTCTAATAGTTTGACAATTTGGTCGTCGATTTGATCAATTTCTTGACGAATGATATCTAAATCCATACAATCTCCTCCTTTATTTGAATTATTGTATCAAAAAGCCACTAAATAGGCTAGTAAAATCCCAACTCACGATAAGAAAAATGCACTGATTGATTGCATCAGCGCACGTTTATGCTTATCCTACTTTAGCAGCCAATTCTTCTGCGAATTGTTCCAAGCGTTCAATGTCTTCTTCTTCGGCAGAAAGATCAACTTTGACACACTCTGAACCTCTTTCTGCCCCTGTTGACACAAAAACACGGTCAAAGTCATCAACAGCCTTACAGAATTCATCGTAGAAGGTATCTCCTGAGCCGACCACTCCGTAGATTTTACCATTCAAGTTGAGGTCTGCTAGGTCTTCGTAGAAGTCCATCATCTCATCTGGCAATTCTCCATCACCATAAGTATAGGTTGCAACGATAGCAATGTCTGCTTCCAAGAAGTCTGAAGCGTCAACAGTTGTACATTCATCAACATCGACATCCAAGCCCAAGTCACGTAATTTGTCTGCTACAATATCTGCAATTTCTTCGGTATTACCGGTCATACTGGCAAATACAATTTTTGCTAATGCCATATCGTCCTCCTCAATTTATCTTTCTCCATTATATCACATCTTTTTCATTTTAAAAATAAAAATTCTTGTGCTACAATGATATGAGAAAGAATTGAGGTTATTTATGGAAATTTGCCATCAAATTTTAGAACAAATTAAAAAATACGATACAATTATTATTCACCGTCACATGAGAGCAGATCCCGATGCCTTGGGAAGTCAAGTGGGGCTTAAAGAATTACTCCAGTTTAATTTTCCTGAAAAAAAGATTAAAGTTGTTGGCTATGATTTGCCTACCCTAACATGGTTAGCCAAAATGGATGAGGTAGAGGATCAAGAATTTGAAGGAGCACTTGCCATTATTTGTGATACAGCAAATACTGCTCGAATTGATGATAAACGTTATCTTAATGCTGAAACAATTATCAAGATTGACCACCATCCAAACGATGAGGAATATGGTGATTTATCTTGGGTAGATACTAGTTCAAGTAGCGCCAGTGAGATGATTACCCTATTTGCCCAAACAAATCAACTGGCCTTGTCAGATCGTGCTGCTGAATTGCTCTTTGCAGGAATTATTGGTGATACAGGTCGCTTCCTTTATCCTTCTACAACTGCACAGACTCTTCGCCTGGCTGCCTATCTGAGAGAACATAACTTTGACTTTGCGGCTCTCACTCGCAAAATGGACACTATGAGCTACAAAATTGCTAAACTTCAAGGCTACATCTATGACCATCTGGAAGTGGATAAAAATGGTGCAGCGCGAGTTATCCTGAATCAAGAAGTCTTGAAACAATTTAATGTTACCGATGCTGAAACTGCAGCCATTGTCGGTGCACCTGGACGCATTGACAGTGTGAATCTCTGGGGAATTTTTGTGGAACAGGCTGATGGCCACTACCGTGTTCGCTTACGCAGTAAAATCCATCCTATCAATGAAATTGCCAAGGAACATGATGGCGGAGGACATCCTCTAGCAAGCGGCGCCAATTCCTATAGCCTAGAGGAAAACGAAATCATCTACCAAAAGTTAAAAAACTTGCTTAAAAACTGATAAATACTTGCCAAACTTTTCAGAATCTGATAGACTAGTATAGTAACAATCTATGGCTCGCAAAGAGACCATGGCAGAAAGGAAATATTGCAAAATGAAAAAAGATATCCATCCAGAATATCGCCCAGTTGTCTTCATGGACACAACTACTGGTTACCAATTCCTTAGCGGTTCAACAAAACGCTCTAACGAAACAGTTGAGTTCGAAGGCGAAACTTACCCATTGATCCGTGTGGAAATTTCATCAGACTCACACCCATTCTACACTGGACGTCAAAAGTTCACTCAAGCAGATGGACGAGTGGATCGTTTCAACAAAAAATACGGTCTCAAATAATGATAAAAAGAACAGTTTCGACTGTTCTTTTTTGTTTCTTGAAATCAACTGCTGTTTTCATGTTCCAGACTCATACTCTTCGAAAATCTCTTCGGTAATTTAATGTTAGGGGATTTATACTAACAATAGACTTTTAACCTCAAAATTGATAAAATAAAAAAGAAAATAAGATAAAAGGAAACCGTAAATCACCATGATGAACATGCAAAACATGATGCGTCAAGCACAAAAACTTCAAAAACAAATGGAACAAAGCCAAGCTGAGCTTGCTGCTATGCAATTTGTTGGCAAATCTGCTCAAGATCTTGTCCAAGCTACCTTAACTGGAGATAAGAAAGTTGTCAGCATTGACTTCAATCCAGCTGTCGTTGACCCAGAAGATCTCGAAACTCTTTCTGATATGACCGTTCAAGCCATCAACTCTGCTCTTGAACAAATCGATGAAACTACCAAGAAAAAATTGGGTGCTTTCGCTGGAAAATTGCCATTCTAAGCATAAGAAAAACAAGTATTCAAGAGAATACTTGCCTGTCGTGGGAGGAACAACTGTTCCTCTTTTTGCTTACTAAAAATTAAAGAATTCCATGGCCTGTTTGAAAAGCAATTCAGTATACTCTGGGTCTTCTTGGGCAATGGTAACTTGATCTTGAATCATTTCCAAATCATCCGTTATCATGCCATCAGCTCCCAAATGAACTGATTTATCAAAGGACTCTGAACTATTGATGGTCCAAACGTACAATTTCTGATCGGTATTCCAAAGCTTGTTGACAAAATTTTCATCTAAAGTTGAATACTCCATGGTATAACCTGTAGCCTTGGTTCTTGGGAAAATACTATTATAAGGTAGGATGAAATAGACTGGAATTTGAGAATCGTAGGCTAGCACCTGGTCAATCACATGATAGTCCAAGGATTGCATTTGGTGACCATTCTGCTTAAGAACTATTCCATATTTTTCCATAAAACGTTTCATCATATTTGGACTATCTTTTCGACTGGTTTTAATCTCAATAAGGAGTTTTTGATGCAATTCATTGGCTTTATTGAGATAGTCATCAAAACTAGACACCTTGCTATGATAGCCATTTTCAGAAATATCAAGTTTGGTTAATTCATCCAAAGTTAGATCCTGAGGATTGGCATTAACTCCTGTCAGATTCTTGATATTTGCATCATGCATCATGACAAACTGGCCATCTTTTGTTTCCTGAACATCTGTCTCAACGAAATCTGGAGATAACTGAGCGGTTTTTTCTAGTGATTGGACAGTATTTTGAACACCATTTTTATCTGAAACACCGCGATGAGAGATAATTAAAGGTTTATGTGAAACTGGAGCTTCTAAATAAACATAACCCTCAAGAGCGAAAAAGATACAAGCACAGCCCATCACTCCCCATCTCATCCAGTGGTCTTTCTTTCTCCTTGGTGTGATTTCTAGTTCTTCTCCCGTCAAGAAGGAAACAAACTTAATGAGAAAGTAAGTCAAGGCCATATAGTGGAAATTCTTAATCAAGACAAAATTAATGATTCCTAATACAAGAGATTCCTTATGGGTCAGACCATCCATCAGTACCTGACTTGCTAAGATTGGGATCAAGAGAAAAATGAAAAATAGATAGGTTTTGACGATAATCCAAAGCGAGTTCCAGATATAAAACCAGGAGTGCTTTCTTGTCTTCTCTAGACTGTATTTGACTGCTTCTTTGACTGTTTTCTTCTCAAATAAAAGCTGAGGTAGGGCAAACATGAAACGCACTGAAATATAAAACAGAAGTAAAGCCAGAATAGTAACCACTATACCTACAAGCCAATACTTTTCTTCCACATAATCAACAATAAAGTCCGGAATGACAATTTTATTGAGGTAATAAATCTTTAAAATCTTTCGAATCAATGGAAAGAGCATCATGACATAAAAGAAGATAAAGGCCATTTTGGAAATCGTCACTTGTCTCATAAATAAGAAACTTTGGCGAAAGACCTTGCGACTGTACTCCAGCAAGGTCCTCCTTTCGTGATAGAGGAGGTGTCGAGCTCCGATAAAGAGAAGTCCTATTTGGTAATAGGCAATCAGTAAATTAACAATTACCAGAACAAATAAAGCAAGACTAACAAATGGCGACCCTTTTATAATGGCAAAAATATTGTTGTATGAAAGAAAGAGATAACCTGTCTGACGGAGTAAAAGTCCAGCAATCCAAGAATTAAGTGGTAACCAGACAAACTCAATCATCATGAATATCAAGAAAAAGAGAAAGAGAATTTTATCTAGATTAAAGTATATCTGCTTAAAACCTAGATTTTTAGGTTTTTCAGGTTTCATAGTCACTCCTAGTTAAATAATTGAGACAAGTCCAAGCCTCCAAAAGGATTGTTTGAAAGACTACTTTCTGTCCCTAATAATTCTCTAGCTTGATCCGACTCTAGGAAGGACTCGTAAACACGCGCTGTCATACGAGCATCCTCCAAGCTATTATGAGACTGACCTTGAAATCCAAGAAATGAGGAAACAGTTTGCAATTTGAGATTGGCAATACCATGTAAATCCGAACTACGACGTTCAAAAGCTTCATCATACAAATCCACCTTATACTGCTGGCTGTAGTCTAAACCATGCTCTACTAGAATAGGCAAATCACTTTTAGCAGCATTGTAGCCTACCATGGGTAAAGAACCCACAAACTCTTGGAAATCTTTTATAACTTTCTCCACTGGAGGGGCATCTTTTAAGGTCTCAGCTGTAATCCCAGTCAAACCATTGATAAAACTCTTTAGAGGCACGCTAGTATGAACATAGGAATCATAGGCATCGATTTCCTGACCATCTCTAAAACGCACTGCCGATACTTGAATCAAGTGTGTTTGCCCTTCATGCTGATTAAATTCTAAGTCGAAAGCAATGTAATCTTCTAATCGTTCCATTTTCTACCTCTCCTCTACTGTTATTTTACTTGAGCAACTATACTATTTAGAAATAAAAGAAGCCATCAGGTTAGCATTTAACCTAAACAGCTCCTTGATTATCCTCCAAATAAACGAGCAAAAAAGCCTTTCTTAGTTGATTGGACTTCTTCTTTGCTTGGTCCAGCTCTAGCTTAAGATTTTCTTGATCCTTCATGGCTTGAAGGGTCAATTGTTGCTGCTGATCGAGTTGTTTGTCTTTCTCAGCAATCTGACGGTCTTTGATGCGCATCTGCTCATCTTTTTCTGATAGCTGACGATCCTTGGCTTTTAATTGTTCATAAAGACGGAGAATTTCTGAATTCTTCTCATCAACTAGAATCTCCATCAGTTCACGTTGCTTGACATCTTCACTGACAGGCTCATCTTCAAAAATCGTTTTTTTATAGATTTCTTCTAGCTTAATCAAGCCACTTCTAGTAACTACTGTTACCCCTTTGTCATTTTTATCTGTGTCTTCTTCTGGTAATTCTTTGACACGGTTATTGATTGCTTGGCGAGATAATCCTAAGACCTCTGCAATCTCACTGACGGTCATTTCAATACTCATAATATCCTCTGAAACGTTTTCTAGCTTTTCTTTACTTAAATCTTATCATAAGCTAGAAAAACTGTCAAATTTCCGCTTAATCTAAAGCCTTCAAAAAGGCTAATAAGACTTGGGCAGAGCGACGTCCAGCTTCGATAATAAACTCATCAAAAGAGATGTTTGCTTCATGGTTGGCATTATCACTCATAGCTCGGATGACTAAGACTGGAAGATTAAGGGCATGCGCTGCCTGAGCAATAGCTGCCCCCTCCATCTCAACAGCCAAAACATCTAGGAAATGGGACTTAATCGCTTCTATCTTATCATTTCCTGCAATAAAACTATCTCCTGTAGCAATCAAACCAAGATGCCAGTTTTGATCCAATTGAGATAAACTCTCTTGGATTTCGGCAACAAAGTTTTTATCTGATTCGAAATAAAGCGGTTGTTGCGCCATTTGTCCATAAGCATAGCCAAAAGCTGTAACATCCACGTCATGATAGGCTAATTTGTCAGCAATCACAACATCCCCAACAGCGATACCCTCTGCTACTGCTCCAGCAGATCCCGTGTTAATCAAAGCATCTACTTGGAAATGATCAGCCAAAATCGCCACACTCATAGCAGACATGACCTTACCAATTCCACTTTCTACAAGAACGACTTCATGAGATGCAATGGTTCCTGTATGATAGGTATTCCCTAAAACAACTTGCTCTTGGGCATTTTCTAGATGCTGGACCAGATAAGCCAGTTCTTCTGGCATAGCCGCAATAATTCCTATTTTCATTTCAATTCCTTTTCGATTACAAAAGTTTCATTGCTAAGACAAGCAAAATTAAGAGAAAGATGACTGCAAATAATATTTTATTCAGTTTAGAATTGAAGACATTTCTCTTGGTATTTTCAATGCGACGGCTTTTATGAATAGACGGTTCGACCTGAATCTTCAAGGTTTCCTGGCTAAAACCTTGATCCCTAGGATTGGCATAACCAAAACGGAAAGAAGAGGTTGGTAAAATCTTAGTCTCCTCATCATCTAGCAAAGGGGGACCCGAAATTTTTTCGCCTCTATTAGCCCTTTCAATCATTTCATCCGTTAATAAAGGTTTACCCATACTGACCTCCTCTATCTTTTCTGCAATTCCCAGTATTGAACAGCCATAATTGTCTTGGCATCACAGATATGACCTGATTGGATTAATTCCTTGGCTTCTTCTAAGCTCACTTCAAGGACTTCCAAGGTTTCATCTTCATCCTGTGGACGCGGATTTTCCACCTTTTTCAAATCGCTTGCTCGGTATAGTTTTAATTTTTCATTACAAAAGCCAATGGCTGAATAAAAATCGTACAAGAGTTCTAATTTGCCTGTATAGGCTGTTTCTTCCTCTAATTCACGAAGGGCTGCTGCGACAGGGTCTATATTTTCTCCTACTTCTAATTTTCCGGCTGGAATTTCGTAAGAGACAGCTTCAATAGCTTTGCGGTACTGCTTGACCAAGATGAGTTTTTGTTCATCCGTTACCGCTAAAACACAGACAGCTCCATTGTGGAAAATCAAATCCCGCTGGGCAGTTCCTTTACCTTCTGGTAATTCAACCTGATCTTGGACCAGTTTAAAAATTGGCCCTTGATAGATTTCTTTTCGGCTAAGTGTTTTTTCTTCAAATTCCATGATAAGCTCCTACTGATTCTTAGGATGATGAGGAAGGCGAGTTGCATATTCATCTTTATTGACCTGACGACCACGACCAATGGCAATGGCATCCGCTGGCACGTCTTTGGTAATAGTTGAACCAGCACCAACGAGGGAATTGTCACCTAACTCAACTGGCGCAATAATGGTTGAATTTGAACCAACAAAGACATTGTTACCGATGACTGTCTTGTATTTGTTTTTCCCCGTCATAGTTGACTGTAATTGTTCCAGCACCAACGTTAACATTACGACCCACTTCACAGTTTCCGATATAAGTCAAATGACCAGCCTTAGTATTCTCGCCGATAGAAGAACCTTTCACCTCAACAAAGTTTCCAATATGGACTTGGGCACCTAGAATTGAACCTGGACGAATGTGAGCATAAGGCCCAACAGTTACATCGTCTGCAACACTGCTTTCCTCAATCATAGAGTTGGTAATAACAGCTCCTGCTCCAATAACGCTGTCCGCTACATAAGTACCATTTGTCAAAACAGTCTCAGCACCAATTTTCGTTTGCCCTTTCAAGGTAACATTGGCTTCGATTTGAACTTCAGGCGCAATCTCAACATCAATATCGATATAAGTTGCTTCTGGATTGACAAAGCTAACACCATTGACCATGTGCTGCTGATTGATGCGACGACGCATAACTGACTCAGCTGTCGCAAGTGCCACACGGTCATTTACCCCAAGACTTTCATCAAAATCTTTCAAAGTATAAGCACCAACTTTTTCACCAGCTTCACGGAAAATGCCAATGACATCTGTAATATAGTATTCACCTTGAGCGTTATTGGTATTGATATTTTTCAAAGCCTCAAACAAACGCTCGTTATCAAAGACGTAAGTTCCAGTGTTGATTTCCTTGATTTGTTTTTCAAAATCTGTAGCATCCTTTTGCTCAACAATACGAAGAACCTCAGCATTGTCATTACGAACAATTCGTCCATAGCCAAATGGATTATCCGTTTCAGCAGTCAAGATAGTGGCCACATTTTTATGATTGATGTGGAAATCAATCAAGTTTTTCAAGCTTTCACCTGTGATTAAAGGAGTATCTCCTGCAATGACCAAGGTGTGACCTGACAAACCCTCTAGAATAGGCTCTGTCATCATAACTGCATGGCCAGTACCCAACTGTTCAGATTGAGTCACAAATTCTGTCTGTCCAGCCAAGACCTCTTCAACCAATTCTGCCTTGTGTCCGACAACTGTTACTGTCTTTTCAGGTTGGATAGCTCCCACACTACGGAAAACATGTTCCAGCATTGAAATACCCGCAACCTTGTGCAAAACTTTTGGCAAATCAGATTTCATGCGAGTTCCTTTACCCGCCGCTAAAATAATGGCATAATTTGACATAATCTTCTCTTTTCTCTAGAAATTCCCTTTTATTATACCATATTTCAAATCATTCCGCGCCCTTGAATGAAAAAATGCTCCAAAGTCCTTTCCTTAACCCATTTTTTGAGTATTTTTTTTTGATTTTTTCCCATTTTTAAGGTAAAATTATGAGATATGAGAAAGAAAATTAATCCACTTATTTTATTTGGTTTTTTTGGGATTATAATTTTCATTTTAATCCTGAATCGCCCTCGTTTTGAGGACCATCCCGTAAAAACAAAATCCAATATCGCCCAAGTAGAGACACAAGCGTTACATAATATAGATAAACCAGTAATTGATGTTTCTGGTTGGCAACGTCCTGAGGAAATTAATTACGATACTCTGTCTCAAAACATTTCTGGAGCTATCGTTCGCGTCCATAGCGGCGCTCAGTCTTCAAAAGAAAACGATGCTTCCTTTGTTAATGGGGTAGATAAGGCCTTTAAAACCCATATTACCGAGTTTCAAAAACGAAATGTCCCAGTTGGTGTCTATGCCTTTGTAGCTGGAAAAAATGTCCAAGAAATGGAAAAGGCCGCTGAAGTTTTTTATAACGCTTCATCGCCATACAGCCCTAGCTACTATTGGCTAGATGTGGAAGACAAAACCATGTCCAATATGAACGAAGGGGTTGAAGCCTTTCGGGCAAAACTAGAATCACTAGGTGCTAAAAATATTGGAATCTACGTTGGGGTCTACTTCATGGAAGAACACAGTATTGATACAGACAAGTTTACCTCTGTTTGGATTCCTTCTTATGGTTCTGACTCAGGATTTTACGAGGCAACTCCTAAGACTGATTTAGATTACGACATTCATCAGTACACTTCTAAAGGAAGAATTGCTGGCTTTGATCACGATTTGGATATCAACGTCATCTCTTCCTTAAAAAACAAAGAAGAAACCTTTAGAAAACTCTTTTTAAAACCTTAAAAGCATTTGTTTAGCATTTGCTTTTTCTTTTTGTGTTTGATTGTGATACAATATAGTAAGGATTTTTGAAATAGAAATAGTTGGAGGAAGTATATGCTCTCATGGTTAGCACGTATTATTAAAGGGATTGTCATTGCTCTTGGATTTATCTTACCTGGAATTTCCGGAGGAGTTCTAGCAGCAATCTTAGGAATTTATGAACGGATGATTGGCTTTCTAGCTCATCCCTTTAAAGACTTTAAAGAAAATGTTTTGTACTTTATTCCAGTTGCCATCGGTATGCTTCTGGGAATCGGCTTATTTTCTTACCCGATTGAATACCTACTTGAAAATTATCAGGTCTTTGTCTTATGGAGCTTTGCGGGTGCCATCATTGGTACTGTTCCTAGCCTCCTCAAAGAATCAACTCGAGAATCTGACCGAGACAAGATTGATTTGGCTTGGTTCTGGACAACCTTTATCATTTCTGGTTTAGGACTCTATGCCTTAAACTTTGTTGTTGGAACCTTAAGTGCCAGCTTTCTTAATTTCGTCCTAGCAGGTGCACTGCTGGCTCTTGGCGTATTAGTTCCTGGCCTCAGTCCATCAAATCTACTTTTGATTTTGGGACTCTATGCTCCTATGTTGACTGGTTTTAAAACCTTTGACCTCTTGGGAACCTTCTTCCCGATTGGAATTGGTGCAGGTGCAACTCTCATCATTTTTTCAAAGTTGATGGATTATTCCTTAAACAACTACCACTCACGCGTCTATCATTTCATCATCGGAATCGTCTTATCAAGTACTCTTTTGATTTTGATTCCAAATGCAGGAAACGCTGAAAGTATCCAATATACCGGTATTTCACTTGTTGGTTACGTCATCATCGCCTTCTTCTTTGCACTGGGAATCTGGCTTGGTATTTGGATGAGCCAATTGGAGGATAAGTATAAATAATGGCAAAAAAAGTTAAAGTCAAAAAAACATTAGTAGAACAAATCCTGTCTAAAGCAGGTATCCCACATCAGGGGGATTCAAATCAATGCCCTGGAAGGAGAACTTCCTCAAGATTATAAACGAGATCAGATTTTCAAAACCTTGGCTCTTTTGGGAGATAAATCAGGACCGATTATCGGAATTGTCCCTATCACTCAACACTTGTCGGAAAAGAAACTATCTAAAATTTCTGGCAATAAAAAAGTGAGTATGATTCCACAAAAGGACTTAGAAAAAACAACTGGTTACATTCATGGAGCAAATAATCCTGTCGGAATTCGTCAGAAACACAATTATCCCATTTTTATCGATAAGATTGCTCTAGACTTGGAGCAAATGATTGTCTCTGCTGGAGAAGTTGGTCACAGCATTATCGTCGCACCACAAGACCTGGCTAGCTTTGTAAAGGCTGACTTTGCAGATATCTTGGAGGACAGCAAGTAATGAAACTCTACTTTGTCCGCCACGGTCGTACCCTCTGGAACCAAGAAGGACGCTTTCAAGGTGCTAGTGGAGATTCTCCCCTACTTCCTGAATCCATTGACACCCTAAACAACTAGGCCAGTATCTCAAGGAAATTCCTTTTGATCAGATTTATTCAAGTGACTTACCTCGAGCGGTCAAATCTGCTGAAATTATCCAAAGTCAACTCCAGAGCCCCTGTCCTTTAGAAAGTGTTCCTAATCTCCGTGAATGGCAACTTGGGAAGTTGGAAGGTTTGAAAATCGCAACCTTGGAAGCTATTTACCCACAACAAATCAAAGCTTTCCGATCTAATCTTGCCAAGTTTGACACTCAAATGTTCGGAGCCGAATCCCTCTATAGCACCACGCAACGGACCATCCAATTTATCAAATCATTAAAAGATAGTCCGGCTGAGCGTATTCTAATTGTCGGTCACGGCGCCAATCTTACTGCCAGTCTTCGTACTCTCCTAGGTTATAAAGAACCACTTCTTCGTAAAGATGGCGGTCTAGCAAATGCCAGCCTAACCATTCTAGAAACCCATGATTTTGAAACATTCACTCTTGACACTTGGAATGATACCTCTTATCAATAAAGAACTTGATTTTAGCGTCAAGTTCTTTTTAGTTTTGAAAGATTATCCGTGAATTTCTTGGATATTTATGATAAAATGGGAGTATCGCAAAAAATGACTCATCGTATTCAATTTTGAGTAAAACTAGGAGGATCCCATGTCAACAGAACATATGGAAGAACTAAATGACCAGCAGATCGTTCGCCGTGAAAAAATGGCTGCGCTCCGTGAACAAGGAATCGATCCCTTCGGAAAACGTTTTGAACGTACTGCAAATTCACAAGAATTAAAAGATAAATTTGCCGACCTCGATAAAGAACAATTACATGATAAACGAAACAGCTACTATCGCAGGACGCTTGGTAACCAAACGTGGTAAAGGAAAAGTTGGTTTTGCCCACCTTCAAGACCGCGAAGGTCAAATCCAGATCTACGTTCGCAAGGATGCTGTCGGTGAAGAAAACTACGAAATCTTCAAAAAAGCAGACCTTGGTGACTTCCTTGGTGTCGAAGGTGAAGTGATGCGTACTGATATGGGAGAACTCTCTATCAAGGCGACTCACATTACACACTTGTCTAAGGCCCTTCGTCCTCTTCCAGAGAAATTCCACGGTTTAACAGACGTTGAAACTATTTACCGTAAACGTTACCTTGATTTGATTTCAAACCGTGAAAGTTTTGAGCGCTTTGTTACTCGTTCAAAAATCATCTCTGAAATCCGTCGTTACCTTGATCAAAAAGGTTTCCTTGAGGTGGAAACACCTGTTCTTCACAATGAAGCTGGTGGTGCGGCGGCCCGTCCATTTATCACCCACCACAATGCCCAAAACATTGACATGGTGCTTCGTATCGCGACTGAGCTTCACTTGAAACGCCTTATCGTCGGTGGTATGGAACGTGTCTATGAAATCGGCCGTATCTTCCGTAATGAAGGAATGGATGCCACTCATAACCCTGAGTTTACTTCTATCGAAGTCTACCAAGCTTATGCAGACTTCCAAGACATCATGGACTTGACGGAAGGCATTATCCAACACGCTGCTAAATCAGTCAAAGGCGATGGCCCAGTCAACTACCAAGGAACTGAAATCAAAATCAACGAACCATTTAAACGTGTTCACATGGTTGATGCTATCAAAGAAATTACAGGTGTTGATTTCTGGAAAGACATGACTTTGGAAGAAGCAAAAGCTATCGCTGCTGAGAAGAAAGTTCCAGTTGAGAAACACTACACTGAAGTTGGGCACATTATCAATGCCTTCTTTGAAGAGTTTGTTGAAGAAACCTTGATCCAACCGACCTTTGTCTATGGACATCCAGTAGCTGTATCTCCACTTGCTAAGAAAAATCCTGAAGATGAGCGCTTTACTGACCGTTTCGAGCTCTTCATCATGACCAAGGAGTACGGTAATGCCTTTACTGAGCTCAACGACCCAATCGATCAACTTAGCCGTTTTGAAGCCCAAGCTAAAGCTAAAGAACTTGGTGACGATGAAGCGACAGGTATCGACTACGACTACATTGAGGCCCTTGAATACGGTATGCCACCAACAGGTGGTTTGGGAATCGGTATCGACCGTCTTTGCATGCTCCTCACTGATACAACAACTATCCGTGATGTATTGCTCTTCCCAACAATGAAATAAACCATTGTCCTCTGGTACTTACCAGAGGATTTTTGATGCAAAAAGAGACTGAGTAAACACTCAATCTCTACTTTTCACTTCTTTAGTTGCTACATCTTCTCCAAACCATTTTTGGCTGATTTCTTGAAACTTTCCTTCTTGATGTAGTTCAACAAAGGCTTGATTTAAAGCTTGCAGTAATCTTTTATCAGCAGGTCTGACTCCGACAGCAAAAGATTCACTTTCAAATCCAGCTGAAAAGACATTGTAATCATTTAATATCCCCTCAGACTGAAGATAATAATTTGCATATACTCGGTCAATCAACAAGGCATCAATTCGGTCATTCTTTAAATCAATCAAGGCTTCATTGAAACTTTGGTATTGATTGGCCTTCTGATCTTTGACAAGATTTTTCAGTAAATCTGGCTGGGCTTCAAAGTCTAAATAACCAGAGGAACCGGCTTGGGCTCCCAAGGTCTTATCCTTCATATCCTCTACTGAACGAATTTGCTGGCTTTTCTTCGCAACCAGAACTTGCTGATTTTCCATATATGGAATGCTAAAGGCAACCTTCTCTCGACGTTCATCAGTGGCAGAATAGCCATTCCAGATGGCATCTATGGTTCCATTTTGCAGTTCTGTCTCCTTCATATCCCAGTCAATTGGCTGAAATTGAACCTTAAAAGCTAATTTTTCAGAGACAGCTTGTGCTAAGTCAATATCAAAGCCTGTGTATTGGCCATTCTTTTCTTCAAATCCCATAGGTACGAAGGTATTATCAAAACCGATGGTTATACTCCCCTGCTCTTGATACTTATCCCAGTTATCCTGCTTTGGATCGCTAGCCCTCTGAGTACAGGCCGTTAAAAAGAGAGTCAGGAGCGAAACCAATACCAAAGCAATTTTCTTATTAGTCATTGGCACCTCCTACTTGGGCTCAACCTTGAGAATCTGATCTGCAATATTTTCAGCGAACTGTAAATCGTGGGTAACCACAATCTGCGTCATGCCAAGTTCCCTATTTGCAAGATTAACTTTTCAACTTCCAAGCGTAATTCCGGATCCAGGGCAGAAGTCGGCTCATCGTAACCAATGATTTCTGGGTCAATCATCATAGCACGCGCCAAGGCCACCCGCTGCTTTTGCCCACCAGATAGTGAAAATGGATAGGCATCTGCGTGCCCTGCTAACCCTAACTGTTCCAAGAGTCCACGCGCCTTCTGTTCAGCCTCTTCCTGCTTCATTCCCATAGTTTTCACAGGCGATAAAGTCAAATTATCTAGAACTGATAAATGAGGGAACAGTTGAAAATCTTGGAATACAAATCCCAGTAGATTGCGCTTCTGCAATTCATCCAGCTCTAAAGGTTGTCCATTATAAAAGATTTGCCCTGAATCAATGGTTTCAAGACCCGCAAGCATACGTAAGAGAGTTGTCTTACCTCCACCAGAAGGTCCAACGATAGCCAGGATTTGCTTTTCAGGAATTTTTAGACTGAAATTAGATAAAATTTGCTTTTCACCAAAGCCCTTATTGATATTTCGTAATTCTAACATAGCAACCTCCTATCTATAGTAACTGTGCTTCTTCTCAACTTTTTTGGCAAGAATGGTAACAATACCAATCAAAATCAAGTAAATGGCTCCTGCCAAGAACATAGGGACCAAACTAGCATCACGGTTGGCAGCTGTTCGACTCGCCAAGATAAGGTCTGAAATTCCTAGAGCATAGACCAGAGAAGTATCCTTGACCAAACTCATGACTTCGTTAAATACGCTAGGAAGAACAATCTTGGTCACCTGAGGTAAAATAATATAGCGTACTGTAGCAAAGGGACTGAACTTCAAGACCTTAGCAGCCTCATATTGACCTTTGGGGATCGTATCGATCCCCCCACGGAAAATTTCAGCAAAGTAAGCCGCATAATTCAAAACAAAGGCAATGATAGCCGCAGGAAGGCGATCTAAACGGATCCCAATACTTGGTAGCACATAATAGATAAAGATCAATTGTAAGAGCAAGGGTGTCCCCCGCATAATCCAGATATAAATGTTAATCAGATGATGGAGGGGCTTCCAATGGACTTGCAAGGCAAAGGCAATCAAAACGCCCAAGGAAATAGAAAAAATCAAGACCAGTGCAAACACCTGCAAAGTCATGCTTGCACCGCTCAATAAACTCGGTAATAGCTCAAACAAATAAGACATACTGACACCTCCTAAAAATAATTGCTCCTATTATAGCATAAATAAACTAAATAACCAACCATTTTTGTAAAAAAATTCTCTTTAAAAAAGAAAAACTATATCTATCAAAAATGATTAGATACAGTTTTTAAAAAAATATTCTTACAATCTCTCAAATAGTTCTTGCATTTGAACATCATCTGGAACCAGTTTTAAGTAAGATTTAGCATTGACTTTGGCTTTCTCAAAGTAGCCCAATTCACGCAAGAGATAAATATAGTGTTCCAGAAACTCTGGATTGTCCTTTAAATCTACTGCCAACTCTTGGTAAAGCTCATAGGCAGTATCCAAATCGTCCATCTCTTGATAGGAACGAGCAATCATCCACTTGGTCAAGAGATTTTCTGGCTCATCACTTTGTAAATCTAAAATATCTTCATAACGTTCCTGTTCTAGATAAATAGTAGCTAAACGGAGTAAGATTTCTTCCGTATCCTCAGCGTCTTCTTTTGCAGTAAGGAGATAGTTCTCTGCTCCACTAGTATCATGCAATTCATAAGAAAATTGTGAAGCGGCTAGCAAGAGACGAGTTTCAAAGGGATTTTTCTCCAAGCCTTGCTTAGCGATACGCAGGGCTTCTTGAACTTGATGTTCCTTATGTAAGGCCTGACTATAGCCATACTCATAACCTTCAAAGTCAGGAGAAATGGTATCAAGCTGCTTAAAATAGAGGACAGCTTTTTGGTATTCTTCTCTATCAAAGTAAAGACTGGCTAACTCAAAAGCTGTTAGGTCATCATATTCTAACTCTAGGGCTTTTTCTAAAAACTCTGTGGCCGTTTCAAATTTCCCTAACTGGGCATAGGCAAAACCAATTCGTTGATAGGTAGAAATACCTGTCTGCTCATAAATAGTACGATTATCTAACTGGGCATAGCCTTGAATAGCCTCTTGGTAATTTTCCAACTCGCTATCCAACTCTGCCAAGCCCAATATTAAGAGAGGATCCTCTGAGTAGGTCAAAGCCTCCAGAAGTTTCTCACGCGCCACATCTGTCAAACATTCCATCTGATAAAGATCCGCTTTCAGAGCCAAAGCCGACACATACCAGTCACTGTCAGCTTGGATTTCCTCAAGATAGGCAAAGGCTTCTTCGATTTGACCATCCTCGCTAGCAATAGATGCTAGATTAAGATAAACCTCTGGAAAGTCCTCTACAATTTTCAGGTAAATTTCCTTGGCCTGAGGATAGAAACCAATTCCTTCTAGATAGGTGGCTAACTCATACAGAAGGTCACTTGGATCATTTTCTAAAGCTTTGACGAAATAGTGCTCTGCCTTAACTAAATCTTGCTCTTCCAAAGCCTGTAACATCTGTTGACTATTGTTCACTCTTGACTTCCTCTCCCTCTAGTTCATATAGGCCACTAACTACCTTATACCATTCAAAAATCGCTGAAATGACAACCTTAGCAGAGGCATAAACTGGAATACCGAGTAAGACTCCCCAAATACCAAACATGGATCCTGAAGTTAACAAGACAAAGAGAACATTAATGGGATGAATGTTTAATTGACTTCCCAAAATCAATGGAGAGACAAAACGACCTTCAATAGTTTGTTCTACTATAAAGACAATCACTACTTTCAAAAGCATGACTGGACCAGCAATCAAGCCCAATACTAGGGCAGGAAGCATGGCTAGGAAACTACCAAGATAAGGAACCAGATTTAGAATACCGGCAGTAACCCCCAGCGTAACCGCATAGCGTAGACCTATAATCTTAAAGAAGATGATAAACATTACCGCTACAATAATAGCTACTGTTACTTGCCCTCGAACATAATTGGACAACTGTTGATTCACATCTGATAAAACCTGTCCAACAGGTTCCTTCAATTTCGTCGGCATGAATTGGGTCAAATAGTTACGCAAGCCTTTCCCATCACGCAAGAGATAAAAGAGCATGAAAGGAACGATAATCAAAGCAACAATCACTTGAGAAGTTCCGCTAATAAAGGCGCTCACCCAGTTGACTGCCTGAGAAGAAACTTTACTTGCCCAAACTGTAGCCTGACTAGAGAAGTTTGTCAAAACTTGTTCTAACTGAGGCCTGAAATCGTCTGGTAAATGCTTGGTTACCAAATCATTAATAACTCTGTCAGCATCTTCTAGGTAGATTGGTACATTTCTTGCAAATGTTAAAACCTGACGCTGCAGATTTGGAATAGCTACTGCCAAGCCCCAAATGATAAAGAGAGCGATGATGACAAAGACAATACTGATTGCGATAACACGATTGATTTTGCGTTTTTCCATCCAATCAACAATAGGATTTAATAAATAATATAGCAAACCAGATAGAATGACTGGCAACATCACGACTGCCAAAAAGTCTAAAACAGGTGAAAATAGAAAACTAATCTTGCTTAAAATAAAAAGATTGAGTCCCAATAACAAAGTTACTAAGAATACCGTAATTGCCTTGTTATCCAAAAACCACTTGAAAAACCAAGATAGGCTAAAATGTTTTTCTTTTTGATCCATAAATACTTCCTTTCTATTGTTCTCCCATTATACCATTTTTGAAACAAAATAACTCTTTTTTAAAGTGCTTACATGAAGACCACTACATAAAAAATCTCCTCAAAAGAGGAGATTCAATTAGTCTTGAATATGACGGTCTAAGTTCTTCTGATAATCAGCATTGGATTTAGCTTTTTCATCAGCAAATTTCTTGCGGAACTCATCCATTTCTTTAGTAGTGACAATCTTATCTTGGAGTTTAAGATATTTATAGCTATGTTCACTAGTCTTATCACCTACCCAGCCACCTGCACCAGTACCTAGAACTTTCTTCGTTACGAGCATTTGGGCACCATCTGAGTGTACAGGAATAACCAAGGCACTGTCTGTTAACCAAGCTTGAGCTTTTGCATATTTAGCATATCGTTTTTCAAGATTTGTTTTCTCACCACTAGCATCCGTAATTAACTCTTTAAACTTATCTAAACCAACCGCTTTAATTGCTGAGTTGTCTGTACCTGGTGCTACACCTAAGGAACCAAGAAGATTTGGTCCTGATGTTGGATCGAATATATCCAGGTAAGTTGATGGATCTGCGTAATCAGGTCCCCATCCACTATTTGCATTAATATCCCAGTCAGTATTAGTATTAGAAGTAGCTAGAATTGTCATACTTCCCAATTCATCATCAGAAACTTGTTGAATATCAACTACAACATTATCTGCACCAAGAGTTTCTTCGACGGATTGTTTATAAGATTGAGCTTGACGCACAAACTCTGGACGAGTAGAAGATACTGGAATATCTAAATGAATAGGGAACTGTACTCCATCAGATTGAAGAGTTTTCTTAGCAGCTTCAAATTTATCTTTAGCCTTATCTACATTATGAAGCGAATCTTGGGCATCATCAAGATTGACATCTTTCCATACACCATCTAACTTATCCAATTCCGCTTTAGCTACTTGCCCAAATGACTGCTCTCCTACTTGTACAAATGTTGGAGGGGTGAAACTTGTCCGTAATTTACGCGGTGCTACTTCGTCCCCAAATACTTGAGATAGAGCTGCTTTACGATCTGCCGCAAAAGCCAAGGCTTGACGGAAATCTTTGTTCAGCAGAGCCTTCTTAGTAGATGTTTTTTCTGCATCACTTGTTTTAGCAGTATGATTGTAAGCAACACGATCAATATTCGTCGAAATATAGAAAGTAGTTCCTAATTGTTGACTATAGATAATGTTATCTTTGTATTTTTCTTTTAACCGTTCATAGTTAGCAGAATTTTTAAAGAGAGGTGCTGCTGGATAATGGCCTTCATCAAAACCACGTCCAAGAGAATCTGCATCCTGACCATCAAAGTAAGACAATTTAATATCATCAATAAAGACATTTTGTTTATCCCAATAATTTTGGTTTTTGGTCATTTCAATAGAAGACTTAGATGTAAGACCTTTTAGAAGATAAGCCCCATTGTAAAGAATGCTTGTTACATCAGTCGCCTTACCAAAGTCATCTCCTTTAGAAGCTAAAAAGTCTTCGCTAACAGGAGCAAGAACTCCCATTGTTGTCTTCGAATTCCAGAAAGATTCTGGATGATTTAACGTATAGACTACAGTATAATCATCCGTTGCTTTTACACCAACAGTAGAAAAATCCGTTGTTTTCCCATTTACATAATCATCTAATCCTTTAATAGAATCCTGTACAAGATAAAGTGCCTGTGATTTCTTATCTGCTGCATGTTTTAGACCAGTCACAAAATCCTGAGCCTTAACTTCTCCATATTCTTCGCCTTCATTGGTATACCACTTGATACCCTTACGAATTTTATAGGTATAAGTCAAACCATCTTTGGAGACAGTCCAATCTTCTGCAACTGATGGTACTAGATTCCCGTATTGATCATTTTCTAGTAGTCCATCAATGACATTACCAGTAATCTGTTTTGTACCCTTAGTCGAAGAAACGGTATAATCCAGAGTCGTAGGATCTGATGAAAATACATAGGCATAAGTAACTGGTTTATTTGCTTCCTTATTCCCATTACCAGATGAACAAGCTGCTAGAACAGCTGCTGAAAGTACCGCAACTCCAGCTGCTAAGAAAACACGTTTTTTCATAAAAAACTCATTTGCAATTTATATAGGATTATTATAGCACTTTTCAAAAGGAAATCAAGTTAAATTTGATATTTTATTATATTTATCTATGTGTTAGAGAGTTTCTCCAACTACAATTTTTGTGATATAATAGTCTTATCTTTATTATAGAGGTAAAGTTATGAAAGAAACTGTTTATTTTGGAACTTATACACGTCGTACTTCCCAAGGGATTTACAAGGCAAACTTTGATACAGAAACTGGGCAGCTTGCTAATTTAGAACTTTTTACAGCTGAACCAAGTCCGACCTACCTTGCCTTTGACCAGCACCAACATTTATACACTGTTGGTAGCCAAGACGACAAGGGAGGAATTGCAGCCTATCAAACTGACGGGATTTTATTAAATCATGTCGTTGAAGAGGGAGCCCCCCACTGTTATGTTGCTGTTGATGAAAAGCGTGATTTGGTTTACGCAGCTAACTACCACAAAGGGCAGGTTCTTGTTTATAAACGTCAGGAAGATGGCAGTCTTCTACTTAGTGATGTAGATCAACATAGTGGCCAAGGTCCACACGAAAATCAAGCTTCCCCCCATGTTCACTTTACAGACTTAACACCTGACCACTATCTAGTGACTTGTGATTTGGGAACTGACCAAGTCATTACCTATGACCTTGATCAAGAAGGGAAATTATCTAAACTCCATACCTATCACAGCCAGCCAGGAGCAGGCTCACGCCATATCATTTTCCATAACCACCATAAAATCGCTTATCTGATTTGTGAACTCAATAGCACTATAGAAGTTTTAATCTACGATGGTGTTGGCGAATTTGAACGCATGCAGGTCATTTCAACTCTACCAGAAGGTTACGAAGGTTTTAATGGAACTGCTGCTATTCGTCTCTCTAAAGACGGTAAATACCTCTACGCTTCTAACCGTGGCCATGATTCTATCGCAGTATATACAATCCTTGCCGACGGTAGCTTAGAGTTGTTAGAAATCGTTCCTACTCATGGTCAGACTCCACGTGATTTTGATTTGACACCAGACCAAGAATTCCTTATTGCTGTCCATCAAGATTCTGACAATGCAACTGTCTTTAAACGCAATCCTGAAACTGGTCGTCTAGCAGAACTTTCCAACGACTTCCATGTACCAGAAGCGGTCTGCATCAGTTTTGCTCCTTAAGAAAACATAAAAAATGAACTTGGTAAATCAAGTTCATTTTTTTCTTATAGTCTTTTTCCGACATTGATACGATTAATAGCACGTTGCAAAGCAATCTTAGCACGACGCTCTTGGTCAATCAAGTGTTTTTCGTGGGCTTCTTCGATTTCGCGCTCCGCACGAAGCTTAGCACGTTCTGCACGGCTAACATCGATATCACGAGCACGTTCTGCAGAATCAGCAACGATTGTGATGATATTATTGGCAATTTCAATAACGCCTCCGTTTACTGCAATCCAGTTCACGTGATCTTCATCATCAATACGTTTCACCTTTACTTCATCAACTGCTAAAACCGCAATCATATTTTCATGTCGTGGCAAGATCCCCATCTCACCATCCAGAGTTCGAACCGATACATAGCTGGCATGGTGATCATAGACGAGACCATCTGGTGTCACGATCTGGACAGTTAACTGAGCCATAGATTACCTCTTAAAATCCCATTTTTTCAGCTTTTGCAATCACATCTTCGATAGAACCTACACCACGGAAGGCATCTTCTGGTAAGTGGTCATGTTTACCATCAAGAATTTCCTTAAAGCCACGTACGGTTTCAGCAACTGGGACATAAGAACCTGGCTGACCAGTAAATTGTTCCGCAACGTTGAAGTTTTGTGACAAGAAGAACTGGATACGACGGGCACGAGCAACCAAGGTCTTTTCTTCATCAGAAAGCTCATCCATACCAAGGATGGCAATGATATCTTGCAATTCATGGTAACGTTGAAGAACGCGTTTTACTTCTGCAGCAACTGCATAGTGCTCTTCTCCAACGATTTCAGGTGCCAAGGCACGTGAGCTTGAAGCAAGTGGGTCAACGGCTGGGTAGATACCCAATTGTACCAACTTACGTTCCAAGTTAGTTGTTGAGTCTAAGTGAGCAAAGGCTGTTGCTGGCGCGGGGTCAGTATAGTCATCCGCTGGCACATAGATAGCCTGGATAGAGGTTACAGAACCCTTCTTGGTTGATGTGATACGCTCTTGCAATTGACCCATTTCCGTAGCAAGTGTTGGTTGGTAACCAACGGCTGATGGCATACGACCCAAAAGGGCAGATACTTCTGAACCAGCCTGAGTGAAACGGAAGATATTATCGATAAAGAGAAGCACGTCTTGTCCTTCTACATCACGGAAGTATTCAGCGATTGTCAAACCAGTAAGGGCAACACGCATACGTGCTCCTGGTGGCTCATTCATCTGACCAAATACCATGGCTGTTTTCTCGATAACTCCTGATTCTTTCATTTCCCAGTAAAGGTCGTTCCCCTCACGAGTACGTTCCCCAACACCAGTAAATACTGAAATACCACCGTGTTCTTGGGCAATGTTGTGAATCAATTCTTGAATCAAGACCGTTTTACCAACTCCGGCACCACCGAAAAGTCCAACCTTACCACCTTTAAGGTAAGGGGCAAGAAGGTCGATAACCTTAATCCCTGTTTCAAGGATTTCAGAAGAGGTAGACAACTCATCAAAAGTTGGAGCTTTTTTATGAATTGGCTGACGCTCTGCATCTTCTGTAAAAGGAGTTTCCAAGTCAATGGTATCTCCCAAAACATTAAAGACACGTCCCAAAGTTTCTTTACCTACTGGTACAGAGATTGGACGACCTGTGTCCAATACTTCCATTCCACGAGTCAACCCATCTGTTGATTCCATGGCGATAGTACGGACCATACCATCTCCCAACTCCAAGGCTACTTCAAGGACGATTTTTGTTTTTCTTTCGTCATTTTTGTAGACGACAAGTGCATTGTTAATCTCAGGAAGTTTTTCCCCTGCTGCAAACAAGACGTCTACAACGGGACCGATAACCTGAGCAATTTTACCTGAACTCATCTCCTTCTCCTATTCTATATAAGATACTGTCGGTTCCTAGCTCAACTAGGTCCTAAGTTCATTTTCATCCGAGCTGGACTAGAGCCTATTCTAAGGCACTAGCTCCTGCTACGATTTCTGTAATTTCTTGTGTAATCGCCGCCTGTCTGGCACGGTTATACTGAATTGTCAAATCATTGATGACTTTCTTAGCATTATCTGTCGCTGTTTGCATGGCTGTCATACCGGCAGCATTTTCAGCTGTCTTAGCATCGATAATAGCCCCGTAAATCATACTTTCTGCAAACTGAGGCAACAACTGCTCCAAAATTTCTTCTCGACTGGTTTCCAATTCAAAAGTCAAGCTGTACTCTTCATCCGCTTCATTTGGATCCAAGTCAACAATCGGAAGCATTTGTTCCACACGCATTTGACTGGTTAGCGTATTGACATGGTGGTTGTAGCAGACATAGAGCTCATCAAAAAGCTCATTTTGGTACATTTCAACTGTTTGAAATAATCTTACGAACTTCATCAAAGCTAGGCTGATCCGCCAAGCCACGTAATTCATAAAGTGGTTGAATACCGCGAGCCTTAAAGAAATCAGCTCCCATTCCACCAATACAGATCATTTCAAAACCTTTACCATCTGGATGGTATTCTTCTTTCAACTCCATAACGGCTTTCAGAATAGAAGAATTATAACCTCCAACCAAACCGCGGTCTGAAGTGATGACGATATAGCCTGTCTTCTTCACTGGACGACTAATCAACATCGGATTGGTTGAACCACCAGCTCCATTACCATGGAGGATATCTGTCAAGAGTTTGCGGACTTTCTGAGCGTAAACTTGGAAGTTGCGAGCAGCTTCTTCAGAGCGACCAAGCTTAGCAGCTGATACCATTTGCATAGCATTAGTGATTTGACTCGTATTTTTTGTTGAGGCGATTTTTGTTTTAATATCATTTAGAGATACTGCCATCTGACACCTCTATTCTTATTGGAAGCTGGTTTGATTGAGAAACTCTGTAATCGCAGCATCCAAGACTGCTCCTTCTGGCAAGTCTTTTGTATCACGAATGGTTTCCAAATCTCTGGATGTTGAGCATCAAAGAAGGCATGGAACTCTTCCTCGAAACGAACAATATCATCTACTGGAACAGTATCCAAGAAACCATGTGTCAAAGCATAAAGAATGGTTACTTGTTTCTCAACAGGCAATGGTTTGTGAACAGGTTGCTTCAAGACCTCAACGGTACGACGTCCACGGTTCAACTTAGCCTGTGTTGCTGCATCCAAGTCAGAACCAAACTTAGTGAAGGCTTCCAACTCACGGTATGAAGCAAGGTCGATACGAAGTGTACCAGCAACCTTCTTCATAGCTTTGATTTGTGCAGAACCACCTACACGAGATACAGATGAACCCGCATCGATGGCTGGACGAATACCCGCATTGAAGAGACCATCACCAAGGAAGATTTGTCCATCAGTGATAGAAATCACGTTGGTTGCGATATAGGCAGAGATATCTCCTGCTTGTGTCTCGATAAACGGTAGGGCTGTAATCGATCCACCACCAAGTTCATCAGAAACTTTAGCTGAGCGCTCAAGCAAACGGCTGTGAAGGTAGAAAACATCCCCCTGGGAAAGCTTCACGACCTGGAGGACGACGAAGCAAGAGAGACAATTCACGATAAGCTACCGCTTGTTTTGATAAATCATCATAAACAATCAAAACATGCTTACCTTGGTACATAAATTCTTCTGCCATGGCAACCCCAGCATAAGGAGCTAGGAAAAGCAATGGAGATGGTTGTGAAGCAGAGGCTGTCACAACAATTGTGTAGTCCAAGGCACCGTACTGACGTAGTGTTTCTACTTGCGTACGAACTGTTGATTCTTTTTGTCCAATCGCAACATAGATACAGATCATATCTTGACCTTTTTGGTTCAAGATTGTATCAATCGCAATAGTTGTTTTCCCTGTCTGACGGTCACCGATAATCAACTCACGTTGACCACGACCAATCGGTACAAGGGCGTCAATAGCTTTCAAACCAGTTTGCAGTGGTTCTGATACAGACTTACGTTGCATAACACCAGGAGCTGGCGCTTCAACTGGACGAGTTTTATCTGTGTGGATTTCTCCAAGTCCGTCTACTGGACGACCAAGTGGGTCCACAACACGACCAATCAGACTTTCACCTACTGGGACTTCCATGATTTTACCTGTACGGCGGATTGTATCGCCTTCACGGATATCTGTAAAGTCACCAAGGATGATAATACCGACGTCTGTTGACTCCAAGTTTTGAGCCATACCATAAGAGCCGTTTTCAAAAATCAACAACTCTCCACTCATAGCATTTTCAAGGCCGTGAGCACGCGCGATACCATCCCCGATATAGGTTACAACACCTGTTTCAGTCACATCAAAATTGGGTTTGAAATTTTTAATTTGTTGCTTAATTAAAGCGCTGATTTCTTGTGCGTTAATTGCCAAAAGAACACCACTTTCTATTTCAAATTTTTCTTTAACAACTTTAAGTTGTTGTTTAATACTCACATCAATTGTCTTGTGATTGGCAAAAAATGACAAAACCACCAATGAGACTTTCATCGATTTGTTCTTTTACACTCCTTACTTTCAGAGACATTTTTTTCTCAATCAAAGGGAGCAAGCGACTCTTTTGTTCATCTGTTAAAGGATGAGCAGAAGTAATCGTCACTTCAAATCGATTTGTTTCTTTTTCAAGTCGGTTCAAGCAATCTACAAGCACATCATAAAAAAGATTTGCTCTGTGGTTGTATGCCAGAACCTGGATCAAGTTTTGCAATAAAGGTGACACTGAGTCTTGGAAGAAAGCAATCGTTTTTTCCTTGTCAGACTCGTCTACTGCCACTTTTTTTAAAAAAGAAGGTAAACCGGTTTCTTCAGCAACTTGCTTGATTTGAGTCAAGTCTGAAAAAATGCGATCTTCTTCTCCTTTTTCAAGTACCAATTGGACAAAAGGCATGCTGTATTTTTCAATTACCTTTACTGTTTTCTTGTCCATTAAGCTTCTCCTATCTGATCGATATACTGATCAATGAGTTCTTTATGGGCATGACCATCAAGGTTTTGTGAGATGATTTTACCAGCCAAGCTGATGGTCAAATCTGCTACCTCACCCTTAACGCTTTGTAAAGCTTCAGCTTTGTTTTGAGCAATTTCTTGGTTTGCTTTTTCTTTTAAGCGTCCTGCTTCTAGTTTAGCATCTGCTAAAATACTAGCCTTACTTTTCTCAGCTGTTTCCTTTGCATTTTCAATGATTGTCTTAGCTTCTTTTCGGCTACCAGCCAATTCATCTTCGCGTTTTTGAGCCAATACTTCCGCTTTTTGACGTGCTTCTTCAGCTCTATCAATATCTGAAGCAATTTTTTCAGCCCTTTCTTCGAAAATGCCTGTAATATTAGACCATGCAAATTTTTTAATCAAGACTAGCAAAAGGATAAAAGAGCCAGCGATTAAAATAAAATTACCAATTAATTCACCTACTGTTACGTGCATCAGTTACTCCTTTCTACTCTTCATCATTAATTTTATTTCCTAGGTACATAGAGGATAGTAGTGTAAAGACATAGGCCTGTACACAAGAAATGAACACGGAAAATGCAGTCCAAACTAAGTTTGTCCCAAATGCGATTGGATACCAAAAAATAGCTTGATGTGAAAGTAATAGAAGCAAGCTTGTCATTACTTCACCTGCAAAGATATTCCCAAAAATCCGCAAAGCAAGAGAAAGGAAATTCGTGATTTCTTCAAGTAGATTCATCGGTGTCATAAATGCAGGAGTTACAAAACCTTTTAGGTATTGTTTAATCCCACGACGACGAATCCCCTCAACATGCGCCATCACAATAATACAGAAAGACAAGACAAGGTCAAATGAAAGATTTGCAGTTGGCGATGTCCAAAGGTTTGTCCCATCTGTTGTTTGAAGTTTAGCCATCAAACCAAGATTATTGGCGATGACCATAAAAAGAAATAAACATAAGTAAAAGAGTGAGTAATCTTTTATGTAGTGGGAACCAAGGTTAGGTTCTGTAAATCCAATTACAAAATCATAGAGATACTCTAGTACATTTTGTTTACCTTTGGGTTTCAAAGTCATATTACGACTTGCCCAATAGATAAATGCAAAAATCAGAAACACAGACAGCAAAGTCAAGGCTGTCAAAGTTAAATCAAAGGTAACAGGACCAATATTGATGGTTGGATTGATACTTTCTTCCATCTAACATTCTCCCTTCTCCAATTTATATTTGGTTATTTAATAATAAATGAGAAGACAAGAGTTACGAAGAAAGTTCCTTCAATAAAGGCAACCCCTAAAAACATCAAGCTACGAAACTCAGCGATAATATCTGGTTGGCGAGCTACTGATTTCAACAAACCATTCATCAATAACCCTTCACCAAGAGATACACCCATACAGGCAAGACATAGACCGAAAAATGTTAAATTCATGATGAATTCTCCTTTTAATTAAAATTTACTTACTTAGTTTAGTCCTAAAAATTCAATTTGTCAACTTTTTACCAACATTGAAAGCGTTTAATGGAAATTATTTACAATTTTACTATTTTTGAGTTTATTATATAGGAAACTTTGGAAAAAACTTGTAATAAATCCGACCATTATCTAGGCCTTTCTGAAAAATGATGAAAAAAATCCGAGATGAAATCTCGGATGGAAATAAATATATTTTCTTTAACTTCTTTTCTTTTAGTGAGCAGGATTAAAGGGAAAGCAACGAGAAATCTTTCAGCTCCTGCTTGCTTATTAAGCTCGAACTGTGACACTGGTTCCATCTTCCTTATAAAGATTGATGAGTCCTTCTTTAATGCACGAACCATGTCTCCTGCTTGAACAGGTTGTGGAACCTTGATTGTCAATAGCTCCATTGGATTTGGAGCACGGTCGATTTTATTACCTTTAGCATCGTGCAAATCTTCAATATAAGTTTCAAAATGACGGAAACCTGGGCCATAAAACTCAACTTGGTCGCCTTCATTAATGACGTTCCGTTGACGAATTGTTGCCGTTTGTGTCGCATCATCATAGGAAACCACTTCAGCGACAAACTTATACTCAGGAATTTTACGACGAGCACCAAACAACTGCTCATTTTCAGATGGTGTACCATAGTAGAAACCTGTTGCTAATTCACGTTGGGCAACCTTCCACATCTCGTCCACCAAGTCTTGTTTGATCGCTTCAAACTTTTCAGGACTTTCAAGATATGCATCCACAGCCGCCTTGTAGCAGTTGGTTACTGTTGATACGTAGTGAATAGACTTCATACGCCCTTCAATCTTAAGACTGTCCACTCCATTTTCAATCATATCTGGAATATGGTCAATCATAGACATATCAACGGCTGACATTGAAAATTCTTCAGGAATTTCACCTTTCAAGCTCTTGCGTTCTTGACCAAATGGCATATCGTAAAGGTCGTATTTCCAACGACAAGACTGAGAGCAACCACCACGGTTAGCATCACGCATACTCATGTGGTTTGAAAGAGTACAACGACCAGAGTAAGAAATACACATGGCTCCGTGGACAAAGGCTTCAATTTCTACATCAGTACGTTTGCGGATTTCAGCTAATTCTTCCATCGAAACCTCACGCGCCAAAACGACACGAGTCAAACCCAATTCTTTCCAGAACTCAAGCGTTTCATAGTTAGTTGCACTGGCTTGGGTAGAGAGGTGGATTTCAAGACCAGGCGCTTCTGTCGCTGCAATCATAATCAAGGCAGGATCAGACACGATAACTGCCGCGATTCCGATATCACGCAGTTTACGGAACCACTCACCAGCACCAGCTTCATTTCCTTCGTGCATAACCATGTTGGCAGCTACATAGACCTTGGCACCGTACTTAGCCGCAAACTGAACACCTTCTTCCATCTGTTCAAAGGTAAAGTTTCCAGCACGGCTACGAAGACCATAGGCCTGACCACCGATAAAGACAGCATCTGCTCCATACTGAACAGCTACCTTTAGCTTCTCTAAAGTCCCTGCAGGTGATAAAACCTCAGGACGTTTTAATGTTTTTGTCATGTTTTCTCCTATTTGCAATATAAAAGTTTGACGTTTTTCCTTCTCATTTTATAGTAAATAATCCATAAAATCAAGCCTGGACAGATTGTTTTGACAATTCTAATCTTTTAGCAGTTGAAACAAGTAGTAAAAGGAGCCGATAAAGTAAAAACCAGTATCCAAAGATACTGGCTAATTAAACTAAATGGAATAAGCTAGTCCTTAAATGACTATTCCCACTCAACTGTTGCAGGTGGTTTACTTGTAATATCGTAGACGATACGGTTCACATGATCCACTTCGTTTACGATACGTACTGAATTTTTTGAAGGACTTCCCAAGGAATTTTGGCAAAGTCAGCAGTCATACCATCTATAGAGGTAATAGCACGGATTGCAATCGTATAGTCGTAAGTACGACCGTCACCCATAACACCAACTGAACGAACGCCTGTGTTAACAGTGAAGTATTGCCAGATATCGCGGTCAAGACCAGCTTTAGCAATTTCCTCACGAAGGATAGCATCTGACTCACGAACAGTTTCTAGTTTCTCCTCAGTAATTTCACCCATGACACGGATAGCAAGACCTGGCCCTGGGAATGGTTGGCGCCATACGATATGGTCTGGCATGCCAAGTTCTGTACCGAGAGCACGAACCTCATCTTTATAAAGAGTGTTGAGAGGTTCAATCAATTCAAACTGCATGTCTTCTGGAAGACCACCCACGTTGTGGTGTGACTTGATAGTTTGAGCTGTATCTGTACCAGACTCGATAACGTCTGTATATAAGGTACCTTGAGCAAGGAATTTCACATCTTTGAGCTTACTTGCTTCGTCATCAAATACATAGACAAACTCGTTACCGATGATTTTACGTTTTTGTTCAGGGTCAGAAACGCCAGCAAGTTTATCAAGGAAACGTTTAGCAGCGTCTGCTTTGACGATATTCAAACCAAACTTACCACCAAGCATATCCATAACTTGGTCTGCTTCCCCTTTACGAAGAAGACCGTGGTCTACGAAGATACAGATCAATTGATCGCCAATAGCCTTTTGGAGAAGAACTCCAACGACAGATGAGTCAACACCACCTGATAGACCAAGAAGGACACGTTTGTCACCGACTGTTTCACGGATTTTTGGATCTGCATGTCGATGAAGTTATCCATTGTCCAGTCGCCTTTAGCCTTACAGATGTTAAGAGCAAAGTTACGAAGGATGTCATTACCGTATACAGAATGACGAACTTCTGGGTGGAATTGGATACCGTAAATGTGTTTATCTGGATTTTCGATGGCTGCATATGGGCAGTCAGCTGATGTACCTGTACGAACAAAGTCAGCAGGAATCTCAGTAACCGCATCACCATGACTCATCAATACAGTCTGCTCATCAGGTGTTGATTCAAAAAGAGCTGATGGTGTGTGAGTAAGAGTTGATTGACCGTATTCACGATTTCCAGCGTCACCTGCAGGAACAACTTTTCCTCCAAGTTTATGGGTCAATAACTGCATACCGTAACAGATTCCCAAAATTGGAATTCCAAGTTCTAAGATTTCTGGATCAATATCAAATGAACCATCTTCGTATACAGAGTTTGGACCACCTGAAAGGATGATTCCTACAGGATTGATTTCACGAACTTCAGCAGCTGAAATTTTATGGCTCTTTAGTTCTGAAAAAACACCAATCTCACGGATACGGCGTGAAATCAGCTGGTTGTATTGGCTACCATAGTCCAATACGATGATTTTTTCTACATCTTGCAAATCAGTTGAAATGTTGCTCATCTTTTTCCTTTCTCAAAAGAAATATCTTTTCCCAATATTCTATCACAAATAAGGGCGAATTACCAACTAAACAAGGCGAAGTTTGACTTTTTCTTGTTTATTAAGGTACAATAGAGAAAAGATAGAAATGAAGTGAAAATATGCTACCAGCTTATATGAAAATCCATGATCAGATTAAAAAGGATATTGACGAGCACCGTTGGGCTATTGGAGAAAGACTTCCCAGTGAACGAGATTTAGCAGAGCAGTTCGAGGTCAGTCGCATGACCCTCCGCCAAGCAATTTCCCTCTTGGTCGAAGAAGGCGTTTTAGAGCGTCGTGTAGGAAGTGGCACCTTTGTTTCCAGTACACGTGTACAAGAAAAGATGCGAGGGACAACCAGTTTTACTGAAATTGTCAAATCTCAAGGCAAAATTCCCTCTAGCCAGCTCATTTCTTACAGAAAAACCATTCCCAATGAGCAAGAAGTTGCTAAGTTAGGAATTTCTCCAACCGAAAACATTATCCGAATGGAACGTGTTCGCTATGCCGACAAAGTTCCTCTGGTTTATGAAGTTGCTTCTATTCCTGAAAAATTCATTAAGGATTTTAAAAAAGAAGAAATCACCAGTCATTTCTTCCAAACCTTGCAAAAACATGGCTACCGTATTGGTAAATCACAGCAGACTATTTATGCTCGTCTCGCTAAGGAAAAAATTGCCCACTATTTGGAAGTTGAAAAAGGACATGCTATTCTTGGTTTGACTCAGATTTCCTACCTAGAAGATGGAACAGCTTTTGAATACGTAAAAAGTCAGTATGTAGGCGAACGTTTTGAATTTTATCTTGAAAACAATTAATACTCTTCGAAAATCAAATTCAAACCGCGTCAACGTCGCCTTGCCGTATATATGTTACTGACTTCGTCAGCTCTATCTACAACCTCAAAGCAGTGCTTTGAGCAACCTGCGGCTAGTTTCCTATTTTGCTCTTTGATTTTCATTGAGTATAAAATACTACGCAAAAACTCTCTGTCACGGACAAAGAGTCTTTTTTATTTCTCTAACAATAAATCTTTCAAAGAAATCAGAGTTACAGCAAACAATATCATTGCCATGCCAAGAAAATCAATGGGATAAAATTGTTCATTCATAATTAGAAAGGCAAAGAAAACCGCCGAAATTGGCTCAATTGAAGCCAACAAGCTTGACTTGACCGGTCCTATCAGACTGGCTCCTTTAAGGAAAGCTGTATAGGCAAAAACAGTCCCGATAAGGATAATGCCCGCAAAAGCGAGGAGAAAATCAAGACTAGTTGGAATAGTAGCCTCTAGAACTCCTGTAAAAGGAAGGGCGAACAAACCTGCTATGACCATTCCCACACCGATGACCAAGCTGCTCCCCCACTTCTTAATCAAGGCTATTGGCAAAATAATATAAAGTGCGTAAGTCAGAGCAGAAAAGAGACCCCAGAACAAGCCTGTAGGTGTTATGGATAACTGGTCTAACTGTCCATGGGTTGCAATAAGAAAGGTCCCTCCGATAGCTAATATGATAGAAACTATCTCTCCCAGTGTCGGCGCCACCTTATCCTTGATACAGCTATAAATTAAAATTCCGACGGGACAAACATACTGAAGCACCGTCGCTGTCCCTGCATTGGTCTCCTGAATAGCAGACAGATAGGCAAATTGGTTGAGAAAAAGACCAATTAGAGCAAAAATGAGAAGAGATAGCAAACTATTTCTATCCTTTAAGAAGGCCAGCATTTTATCCTTTGCAGTAGCGTAAGCCAAGACCATGAGAATCCCGCCAGCGATTAAAAGTCGTAAGTTAGTTAAAACTAAAGCCGAAATTCCGTGTGCCATCAGGTATTGGCCACTCGTTCCTGACAAACCCCAAGCAATACCAGCCACAACTGTTAATAGAGTCCCTTTTAAACTATTTGACATGTCTCTCCTTACTCTTCTTTACGAATCAAGTCCATCACTTGATTACGGTCTAAAATCCATTGAGCACGCTCATCCTTTTCATAGGTACGATTCGATAGGAAATAGCCGCTTCTTGCTTCTGACGATTCCACATGATAAAGGTACCTGTATAGCCCGTATGGTCTAGCCAATCTCCTTCCAAATTCCATGCTAAAGAACGCTCCTTATCATCCAAAGGAGAAAAATTTTGACTCAAATCTCTTGCAAAATCATCTGATAAATAGTGTTCTAAAAAGATTTGTAAATCCTTTACAGTCGAAAATAAACCAGCACTACCTGCATGTCTGCCCAAGAGGCGAGCCTTAGGATCATGAACCATACCGGCCTCTACACCTCTAACTGTTGGAACAGCGCGCTCAACAGGACCAAACTGGGTTTCCGTCATTCCCCACGGTTTCCAGACTTGTCCTTGTAAAATCACATCCAGGTCTTGATTAAAAATTCTTTCCAAAATAAAACCCAACAGCAAAAAATGGACATCCGAATAAAGAAAGGCTGGCTGACTTCTTCTATTGAGATGAAACATCGCTTCCTTTAATTCAGAAGCTGTTAAAAGATCACGATTGGGAATAAAAGGATCAAGATCTGTTGCGTGAGTCAAGAGTTGGCGAATAGTGATGTCTGGATAATCACTCTCAGCTAAAAAATCTGTTACCGGTCTGTCAATATCTAATTGACCGTTTTCCCACAAGAAGGTACAAACTGTGCCAACCCCAACAACCTTGCTGACACTGGCTAGATCGTAAACTAGTCCTACCTTAGTCTGTAAGCCATGCTCTGGGTCACTCTGGCCTAGATAGAACTCCGTCCATTGATTGCCCTTAAAATACGCAAAAGAGGCTCCGGGATAAATCCCTGCCTCGATTTGTTCTTCTATTTTTTTTATAATCTTGGTCCACTTCATACTTCTTCAAACCACAATTCAACATTATTTCGATCTTTTCCAAGGAAGAATTTTTCAGACTTAGGAATAAAATATTCGGTAGATTCAAATTTATGACGCAGACTTGCTATGTCTAATTCATTGACCAAGAACTTGAGCATAGATAAGTCCCAAGTAACCGTATTGTCCACAGTCAAATCCTGCCCCTGTGCTGGGATAAAATCAAGGGATGTCCCAATTTCAGATAGTTCCAAGAAACTATCTACATCCGTTGGGAGGTGTAATTCCATAGAAATCTCAAATTTACTCAAAGAAATTGACTTCAACTCTGTTTGAAATTCAGGATTTTCTTCTACTTCTACTAGACTTTCTATCTTATCTTCTGCATGAATCAAAATCAAATCATCTTCTGGTGAAAAAATTTCAAAAGCGTAGCCATTTTGCCCCTTGTATAATCGATGAATCGAATCTGTTTTAGATAAGAGACATTCGATTTCTAAAGGATTCTCCACCTTAACAATCAATCTAGCCAGCTTCTTTCTCCCCTCTACCTTACGAGTACGCATACTTGGAGCTTCTTCTAAAACCAGCTTTTCTAGATCTGTTTGATCACCTAGTGACAGAAAGGCCGACTCTTCTAACAAGGCCTTCATGCCAAGGGTTTCAATATAAAATGTTTCATTTAATTTTCTATTATTAACTTTTAAAGTAGGAATAATCCGTACAATCTGATTTACATTCATAAATTCCTCCACCGCTTTTTATTTTATAGGATTTTAGAATTTTTTACAAGATATTATGCTCAAATTTACCGATTTTTCATAAAAATTTCATCTAAAAAACCGAGGCTTTCCTCGGTTTCAATTTCTTATAGGTAAAGGAATTTGAAGATAGCTACTGCCGCAATTGCTGCTGCGATCGGTGCTACTACTGGTACCCAAGAATACCACCATTTTGAATCGCCTTTGTGCTCACCAAGAACTGATTTTGGAAGGAAAGCATGAAGGAGACGTGGTCCCAAGTCACGGGCTGGGTTCAAGGCAGGTCCTGTAGGTCCACCAAGTGATGTTACCAAGGCCATAACAAGGAATCCAAGTGCCAAGTGAGCAATTCCAAGACCAGATGTCATAAATGGTGCTACTTGTTCTTTAGCTTGATCAAGCGCTGCTGTTACTTGTTCTTGAGGAATGGTTTGACCTTGAGTAGTTGCTTGTGTAACTTGAGCATTAATAGCTGCTTGTGCTTTTGATACTAGTTCAGCACCAAAGAAGTTTTTAGTTAATCCAAGAGCTGCAAAGAACAGAACAAATGAACCGATAAACTCGTTTACAAAACCGTTAACAGTTGCTGCAAAGCGTGATTCTTTTGTACCTTGATCCAAACTTGAAATTGTTGAGAAAGTACCCAAAATGTTGTTAGGATTTTCAGTTTTCAAGTAATATGGACGATGTGTTGCAACAACTAATGCTTGTCCGAAGATTGCTCCCAACACTTGCATAATGATGTAAGGTGCAACTTGAGCCCATGGGAAAAGACCGCTAACTGCAAGACCTAGAGTGAAGGCTGGGTTGATGTGGTTACCAGATACATTACCAAACATCAAGGCTGGGATCATAACCCCCATACCGTAACCAACAGCGATAACGAGCCAGCCACTTTGGTGACCTTTCGTACCTTTAAGTTCAACGTTGGCAACTGCACCATTTCCAAGAATGATCAAAAGAGCAGTAGCCAAAAATTCAGTGGCATATTTAATTGCCCATGTGAAATCCATTTGATAGATTCTCCTTAAAATTTTTTAGACGATCCTTATTCTATCAATTTTTATATCTTTTAGCAACAGGTTTGCTAAAAGAATATATGAGAAAGCGGTTTTATTTCTCATAAAAAACAAAAGGGTTAAGAAAGTCATTTTCCTTAACCCTTTAGTCCCTTAAGCCTGACGTTGTCCAAATCTGCAATCATTTGCTCCATTTCTTGTTGACTCGGAGTTGTCAACATATACAGGTAATCTCCTTGAAGTTCCGCAAAGGCCGCTGGCATGATTTTTTTAACCTTGAACTGCTGACTATATTTGGCAAGCAAGTCCTCCTCAGAATAGACATAGTGAACATTTGCACGACGTGATGTAGCCAAACAATACTGAGGTTCAAACTCTGACGCTGGGAACTCTTCTCCTGCGACAATGGCTGCATATCCACGATAGAGGTCCAAGGAATGAGCAAAGTTATAAACATCAATGGTGAAACCACCTGCAGGGCGGTTATTGTACTCGATGGCAATATAATCATCCCTTTCACGGAAAAACTCGATATGGAAGAAACGTTCTTTCATACCAAATTCCTTAACAATCGCTTCACCATATTTACGTAATTTAGGATCCATATCCTTGAGAACGTAATAAGAATTGTCCATCTTATAAATCATGAGATCAAGCGGTGTATAGGCATAGTCAAAGGTTGTTGAAAAGACAATCTTGCCATCCTTGTCCACAAGCCCGTCAAAAGTACAGATTTCACTGGAAGTGACAAATTTCTCAAAGAAATAAACGGTCGAATTGTCCCATTCTTGCTTGAAGTGATTGATATCGTCTTCTGTCTCAAGCTTAAAGGTGGCTGCTGCCCCCACTCCATTATCAGGTTTGGCAATCATCGGAAGGCCGATTTCTTTTACAGCTTGATCGACATTTGCTTCCGTCTTGATAACAGCTCCAGGGACCACAGGAACACCTGCTTTTTTGAAAAGTTTCTTCATTTCAGACTTAAATTTAGTCTTTTTGAGATCCTCTGGTTTAGCACCAAAGACATTGAATTGTTCTCTGAGTGTTGCGTCTAGCTCTAGCCAGTATTCATTGTGGGATTCGATGCGGTCAATTGGGCCATGTTTATAAAAGAGAAAAGCAGCTGCACGCTTGACTTCGTCTACATTTTCAAGATTATCTACACGGAAATACTCGGTCAGGCTATTGCGCAAGGGCTCATCCAATTGCTCGTAAGGTTCTTGGCCAATTCCCAAGACTGTGATGCCTTTATTAGCTAGCTCAATTGTAAACTGTTGAAAATTTTGCGGATAGTAGGGAGAAATAACAAGGTAATTCATAGGTAACTCCTTTTATAAATAGAGATTGCCAAGGAAATAAGGCATTTGTTTGCGCCACCATTCCCAGTCGTGGGCGACATCGTGTCCCCATTCAGCAAACCAGGCTGGAATTTGTTTCTGGTCAAAGGCTTCTTTAAGCTTGTAGAAAGACGGTAGACCGTCTTGTTCCCAGGCTCCAAGCCCCGTACAAAGCACAATCTCTGCCTGACGGTAACGGTCAATAAACCAGCCGTCGTTCTGATTCCAGATATAATCTACTGGCGAGTTTGGTAAATAGCATCATCGTTGTAGTAATCGCCGACAAAGAAACGTGCGTCGTAAACACCACTAAGAGCTATCACTTTGGTAAAGACATCTGGATGCTGGAGGAAAAAGTTGACAGCATGGTAGGCTCCCATGGAGCAACCTGTCGTCATCATGCCATCAAACCAATCTGTCTTATGCTTGATAAAAGGAATGGCCTCTTCAATCACATAGCGTTCATAGGCACGGTGCATCTCTGCTTGGTCGTGACCATTTTTCCAAGTAGCCAACCAGCTCTCACTGTCCACACTGGATAGGGTAAAGAACTGGACACGGCCTTCCTCTATAAAGGAAGCACAGGCGTCAATCATGCCAAAATCATAGTATTCATTGTGACTGCCACCTGATGAAGCAAAGACCACAACTGGAATCCCAGCATATCCATAACGATTGAGGTACATTTCACGGTTGAGGTGGCCACTCCAGTGGCTAAGGTTTTCAATATGCATTGGCTTTCTCCTTTTCTAACTTACCATTTCTCTGCAAAAAATCTCAGACAGTCTGGTAAATTCTCCGACCAAGGGATTTCACTATGGATGGCACCAGACTGAACTTTCAAGACAAGGTTATCCAGATGAACTCCCCCTGCTATCAAATCATGATAATAGCGAAGCGACGAGTCGATATAGGCTTGTTTGATATTACCAGCCATCAGTGTCTTGTCTGTATCATCCGCTTCTTCTGTTCCCACATAGATAAAGATGCGCTGGTCAGGAGATAGTTTCTGGCGACCGATATAGCGGTTAAAGGATTCTTGGTGCAGCCAGTTTGCAGATGAAAAGACACCTAGACAACCAATTTGGTCTTGGTATTCCAAACCGATAAACTGGGTAATATTGCCACCTAGAGAGGAACCAATCATAGCCGTATGCTGGCGGTCAGCTTTGGTACGGTAGGTCTCATCGATAAAAGGTTTGACCACCTCCATAACAAACTCGGCATACTCCACACCCTTACCACCAAACTGCTGGCTTGGAATAGGAGATTCTTGGAACTTCCAAGCCGCATACTCATTCATCCGCCCCATGCCATCATTGTCAATGGCTACAACAATCATGCGACTAATATCGGGATTTCGTTTGATGGCTGGAATAATCTTCCATGAGTGACCAATAAAGGATTCTTTACTATAAAAGACATTTTGCCCGTCATGAAAGTAAACCACAGGATAGGAACGATCCGTGTCGTTTTCATAATCTTTAGGAAGAAGAACACGTACACGGCGATCCTTACCAGTGTAAGGAACCTTGAGTTTGTGTTCTTTCATTTTTAGATAAAAGTAGGATTGATTCATTGTCAGAAAACTCTCTATATTCAAAATTTTATCTCATTATATCATAAAAATAGAAAAAAAGTCAGTTTTGCTTCCATTTTTGGATTAAAAACTAACTTTTTCATTTATTTTTCTAAATTCTTCTGGCTTTTCTGAATTAGAGCAGATTATCAATCAAGTCATCAACTTCATCTTTTTCAGTTTGAGGTGTAATCTCAGTAATCATAATCCCTGCCACCGCTCGCTCAACTAAGCCCTTAACATCCATCCGCTTTTCATACTGCTCTGCATTTTTAATCTTAGGATTTGTCTTAGGACGGTCAGGTGCAAAAATCGTACAGCAGTCTTCAAAAGGCTGGATAGAAATATCAAAGGTATCGATTGCTTGGGCTATGTCAATGATTTCCAACTTATCCATAGTCACCACAGGACGAATGACTGGAGTACTGGTTACAGCGTTAATAGTCTGCATGCTTTCCAAGGTCTGGCTAGCTACTTGGCCAAGACTTTCCCCATTGATGATAACCAAACCATTTCGTACCTCACGAATACGATCAGTAATCCGCATCATAAAGCGACGAGTTAGAGTCATCAAGTAGGCTTCTGGCGCTTTAGCCTTGATTTCCTCTTGAATCTCTGTGAAAGGTACTTCGATAAACTGGATATTGCCCCCAAACTTGGTCAATTTACGAGTTAAATCTTGGGCTTTCTTGAGGGCACCAGGACTAGTGTAAGGTGGGCTAGCAAAGTGAACTGCCTCAATATCTACCCCTCGTTTAAGAGCTAGATAACCCGCCACAGGTGAATCAATTCCTCCTGATAACATAAGCATGCCTTTACCAGAACTTCCTACAGGTAATCCTCCTGCTCCACGAAAGGTTTCATAGGAAATATAAGCCGCTTCCTCACGAATCTCAACCTGAAGATTAATATCTGGATTTTTCATCTGAGCTTTCACGTTTGGAATAGCCTTGAAAACAGCACTACCAAGAGTTTGGTTGAGTTCACGACTATCAAGTTCAAAGGTGTGATCGCTACGCTTACCAGTGATTTTAAAGGTCATTCCTTCCTTGTAAGTTTCTTTCATAATCTCTTGGACAGCAGACTTAAGAACTTCCACAGACTTTTCAACCTTATAAACGGGAGAGAAGTTTTGAATTCCAAATACTTGTTTAAGCGATTCTGCTACTGCGGTGTAATCAGCTCCATTGAGGTAAGCGTGGGCACGGTCGCGATCTGCCGTTACCTTAACTTGGGGATAGATAGACAAAACGTCTGAAATATTATTACGAAGTTTATTGATGAAACGCATACGATTTTTGTGTTTGGTTGACAATTCTCCATAGCGAATCATAATTTCTGAATACTGCATAAATGCTCCTATCTTACTTTTCTAGTTTGATTGTAAATTAATTTTAGCTTGGTCAAAAACTGCTCGACTTGACTCATATCATTTTCAAGGTCTAGGCTTAAACGCACAGCTGACTGGGCCTTGTCCTTCTCCACTCCCATGGCAATCAAAGTGCCTGCAGGTTTTCCAGCCTTGGACGAACAAGCAGAGGTCGTTGAGATGAAAATATCATAGTCTTCAAAGGCGTGAACAATGACCTCACCACGAACACCCTTAATTCCAAAAAGTCAGAATATGAGGGGCAAAGTCTTTCTCATCTGAAAAGACAAAAAAATATCTGGATAGTCCAGAAGGGCTTGACGAATCACTGCCTTCATCTGCCCAGTCTTACTAGTAAAGATATCTAGCTTTTCCATAGATAAACGGAGAGCCTTGGCTGTCGCTGCAATTCCTGCTACATTTTCAGTTGTCGAACGATAATCTCGCTCCTGACCTCCACCTGTCAAGAGAGGCGTAATCTTCTTGCCAGACTTGATATAGACAAAACCAACACCTCGAACCCCGTGGAACTTGTGACTAGAGAAGGTCGCGAAATCCACTCGTTCTGTCAGATACTTTTCAGTCGGAATTTTAGCAAGCGCCTGAACCGCATCAACGTGGAAGGAAATAGTCGGCTTATCTGCTAACAGTTCTGAAATAGCTTGAATAGGTTGGATAGAGCCGATTTCATTGTTAACTGCCATGACAGAAATTAGGATTGTATCAGGTCGTATCAAACCTGCTAGCGCCTCAACATCCACAAATCCTTCCTCATCTACCGGAGCAAAATCCACTTCGAATCCTTGACTTTTCAACCAGAGGGCTGATTCTTTGACTGCTGGATGTTCAATGGCTGATACGATGATGTGCTTGCCAAACTGAGCTTTTTCAAAGGCCACCCCCTTAATGACCCAGTTATCTCCTTCTGTTCCACCAGAAGTAAAGAAAATTTCATCACTTTTCTTACCGATTAAATCTGCAATCTGTTGGCGAGAAGCATCTAATATTCGTGTTGCTTGGTCTCCCAAACGATGGAGACTAGATGGATTTCCTAAAATTTTTGAAGCGACCTGCATATAAGTTTCAAGTGCTTCTGGATAAGGCTTGGTCGTCGCCGAATTATCAAAGTAAATCATGTTTTCTCACGCTTTCTAAAATCACTCCCTCTATTGTATCATGAAACGGAGCTTGCGACAAGAAAGGGCAATTCCTCTTTTTTTAAGATTTTTTTAAAGAAATGAGGTATAATAAATTTTAATTAAAGGAGAGAATGCATGTCTAATTATCGTAGAACCTCAAAAACCAAAAAAACAGAACATATCAAAAAGGGCTTTACGGTCTTTCAAAAAAACCGTTGCTACTATCGGTAGTATCCTTGGCTTGATTACCGCAAGTATCACGATCATGAACGCCTTGGATAATAACAAAAATACTAAAAAAGAACCTACGACAAGCCAAACGACAACAATTGTCAAAGAAATTCAAAAGGAATCCCTCAGGAAAAACACTAGTCCCAATAAGGAAAAATAACACTTCTCAAGAAAAAAACACAGCAAGAGGAAACACCAAAAAGCTAGCGTCAAGGAAGAGAAAAAAAGAAGAGCAGAAAACAGCAACTCAGGATTCCTCTACTCCTACTCCAAGTAAACCTGCCACTGATAATGAAAAACAACCCAATACTCCAACTTCAGAAAATAATACTCAATGAAAATCAAAGAGCAAACTAGGAAGCTAGCCGTAGGCAGTACTTGAGTACGGCAAGGCGAAGCTGACGTGGTTTGAATTTGATTTTCGAAGAGTATAAAAGTAATCAATAGCCAGTAAAATAGCTCCCTCCAAACTTGGAAAGAAGCTATTTTTTTATTGTTGCAATACTTTTCTTGGTTTGGTACCTTCAGCTGGACCAATGACACCTGCCATCTCAAGTTCTTCCATGAGGCGGGTCGCACGGTTAAATCCAACTGATAAACGACGCTGAATCATGGATGCGCTGGCTTTCTGGGTCTCAATGACTAGAGCCTTGGCTTCTTCAAAAAGCGGATCTCCACCAGATTCACCATCTGAAAATTCTCCTTCATTTTCAGAAACCTCACCTGGATCAAAGCTCTCATCGTAGTCTGCATCTGCCTGAGCCTTGATATAGTTTACGATGCGTTCGACATCATCATCCGAGATAAAGGAGCCTTGAAGACGAACTGGATGATTTTCATCAATCGGTTTAAAGAGCATGTCGCCTCGACCAAGCAGTTTTTCCGCTCCATTTTCATCCAAAATCGTACGGGAGTCTGTCCCTGATGAAACCGCAAATGCGACACGAGAAGGAACATTGGCCTTGATCAGACCAGAAATGACATCAACCGATGGGCGCTGAGTCGCAAGAATCATGTGAATACCTGCAGCACGCGCCTTCTGTCCGAGACGAATGATGGCATCTTCTACTTCTTTGCTAGCCACCATCATGAGGTCAGCCAACTCATCCACAATCACGACAATGAGTGGTAGCGGAATCTGCTTGTACTCAGACTGGGCATTGAACTCTTCTACCTTAGCATTAAAGCCTGCAATATTCCGAACTCCCACCTTGGCAAAGAGTTCATAACGATTTTCCATCTCATCCACAACCTTTTGCAGAGCCTTGCTAGCCTTACGTGGATTGGTCACAACTGGAATCAAGAGATGGGGAATATCATTGTAAACAGACAACTCAACCATCTTGGGGTCAACCATCATAAACTTAACTTGGTCTGGTCTCGCTTTCATGAGAATGCTGGCGATAATGCCGTTAACGGCGACCGACTTACCTGAACCTGTTGAACCCGCGACGAGCAAGTGGGGCATTTTAGAAAGGTCAAAAGCTCTTGCGGTACCATTAACAGCCTTCCCTAAAGGAATTTCCAAGAGATTTTCAGCTTTCGTTTGAGATTGTTCCCATAGTTCGCGGAAAGACACAGTCGCAATCTCGGAGTTAGGCACTTCGATTCCAACGAGAGATTTCCCAGGAATTGGAGCTTCAATCCGGACATCCTTAGCTGCCAAGGCAAGAGCGAGGTCATCTGCGAGATTGGAAATGCGGTTGACCCGTACTCCAACTGCTGGCTTGACTTCATACTTGGTTACTGAAGGTCCAATTTCAGCCCGTTCAACCGTTACCTTGATACCAAAGCTAGCAAAGGTTTCTTCTAGGATTTTGATATTCTCTCGAACGATTTTCTTCTCTTTAGACTGGTCTTTTGGTTTATCTGGGGCAAAGAGTTGTAAGCTTGGAAGTTTGTATTCAAGAGCCTCCTTGGCTGAAAAATCGACCTGAACATCTTCATCATCAGAACCATCTTCCTGTTCAGGAAATTCAAGTTCAGCTTGAGGCAGGATGATTTCTGGTTCCACCCACTCCTCTTCTGGAATAGGTGGAAGACCCTGAACAGCTTCCTCTGTCAAAATTTCACCCGTTTCCATATCAACAGGAGGCAAATCGAGTAAGGCCTTTTCAGCTTCTTCTTGTTCTAATTTAGCCTCTTCCTCAGCCTTTTGGCGAGCTTTTTCTTCTTGTTTGACAAAGCGTTCCTCTTTTCGACGCTCATGCCCTTCTCTCCATTTGGCAAAGCCTCTACTGAAAAATTCAGCAACATCATAAACAGACCAAGAGCTGACGAGGAGAGCCCCCACTAAAATCAAGATAGAACCAATAAAGTAAGTGCCGATATTTGAAAAGAGAAAGGCGGTTGGAATATAAAGAGCGACACCAATCAAGCCCCCTCCAGCAAAACTGGTCGTTCGAAAACCAGTCAAATCCGTCACAACCTGAGCCATGGTTCCTTTTAGAACGGACTTATCCAAACCATATTTCCAAACTAAGTAGGCCTCAAAAATCAAGAGCAAACCTGCAAATATGATGAAAAAGCCAGATAAGAGTCCTTCCTGTTTTCGTATCCACTTGAAAAAGAAGAGGTAGATTAATAGGCCGAATATGGCCAGATAAGCTAGGCTCCCCACCAGCAAGCGAATTAAATTGTAAAGAGTGATACCTGCAGCCCCTAATTTGAAGGCTGCGAAAATCAATAAAATCGCGATTCCCAAGGAAATCAACATTCGTTGAATCGCTTCTTTTCTTTCGAGTTCTGCTTTAGACGGTCTTCGTCTTGTTTTACTTGTATTCTTGTTTGCCATTCTTCTATTATACCATATTTCACAGGCATTTCGGAAAGAGAAAAAGACTGCACCAAACGGTCCAATCTTTTCATTTTCTATCTAAGTTTTATGCTTGTGGTTTGCGTAGGTAACCATAAACCACACCACTTACGATTGCTCCTACCAAGACAGAAACAAGGTAAAGGAGGGCATTTGAAGTCAGGGCGATAACGAAGATTCCTCCGTGTGGCGCCATGAGTTTGATCCCAGTAAGACCAACAAGGCCACCTGCTACTGCTGAACCAAGGATGAAGCTTGGGATCGCACGAGCTGGATCAGCGGCACCAAATGGAATCGCTCCCTCAGTGATGAATGACAAGCCCATGATGATGTTTGTCAAACCAGAGTTGCGTTCTTCCTTAGTAAATTTATCTTTGAAAAGAAGAGTTGCGACAAAAATTGCAAGTGGTGGCACCATTCCTCCAGCCATAACTGCTGCCATAGCCACAGAACCACCTGAAGAAACAGTTGCTGCAAGCGTACCTGTACCAAAGACATAGGCCGCTTTGTTGACTGGTCCACCCATATCGACAGCCATCATCCCACCAAGTACGATACCAAGAAGGACAGCTGAACCTCCTCCAAGACCACCTAGGAAGTCATTCATGGCAGTGTTGATTGCTGCCATTGGGATGTTAACAGCCAGCATGACAAATCCTGTCAAGATTGTTCCAAGAAGTGGTAAGAGAAGGATTGATTTAGCACCTTCAAGTGAACGAGGAACTTTAACGTATTTCTTAATAGCAAGAACCAAGGCACCTGCGATAAATCCACCAACAAGGGCACCTAGGAAGCCAGATGAAACACCTGCAAGAGTTGAAGTTGCTTCACCGCCTGCTGCATAAGGGATTTTACCAAAGGCAAAACCTTCTTTGGCAATAGCACCAGCCACGAAACCTGCTACCAAACCTGGTTTTTCAGCGATAGAGTAGGCAACATAACCTGCAAATACTGGGAGCATCAAACCAAAGGCTGCTCCACCAATTTTCATGAACATAGAAGCTAGCTCATGGTAGGCACCAAGACTGCCAAGGTTTTCATTCGGAACACCCAAAGCACCGTCGATCAAGAAGGCAAGGGCAATCATGATACCACCACCGATAACGAATGGTAACATTTGAGATACACCACTCATCAAGTGTTTGTAGAAGGCACCACCAAGACTTTGTTTTTCGTTAGAGGCTGTTGTAACTTTGCACCATTAGCGGCACGGTAGACTTCAGCATCTCCTGAAAGAGCCAAGTTAATCAATTCTTCCGTCTTACGGATACCGTCAGCAACTGGACGATTGATCAATGGTTTGCCATCAAAACGATCCATTTCAACTGCCTTGTCTGCTGCGATGATAACAGCTTTAGCCTTACGAATGTCTTCCGCAGTTAGTTGGTTACCAACACCACTGGCACCGTTGGTTTCGACCTTGATACCAACACCCATTTCAGCAGCCACTTTTTGAAGAGCTTCTTGGGCCATGTAAGTGTGGGCAATACCTGTCGTACAAGCTGTAACAGCTACGATAAAGTCACTAGAATCATTAGCAGGTGCTTGAACAGGCTCCTCAGCTTTTTCTGAAGCTTGGTTAAAAAGTTCGATAACTTGGTCAGCTGATGTTGCTTGACGAAGTTTGTCAGCAAAACCGTCTTTCATCAAGTATTGAGACAATTCTGCCAAGGCTGCCAAGTGGGTGTCATTGGCACCTTCTGGAGCTGCAATCATAAAGAAAAGGTCAGTTGCTTGCCCATCCAAGCTCTCATAGTCAACACCCTTGTTTGACTTGGCAAAGAGAACTGTCGCTTCTTTTACAGCAGCATTTTTGCTGTGAGGCATTGCGATTCCGTCACCCAAACCAGTAGAAGTCAAGGCTTCACGCGCCAAAATGCCTTCTTTAAAGGTTTCAAAATCTGTCACATAACCGTGGTCTGTCAAGCTTTTAATCATCTCTTCAATGACAGCTGTTTTTTCAGTTGCCTGCAAATCCAGCAACATGACATCTTTTCTCAATAGGTCTTGAATTTTCATCGTTTTTCTACCTCAACTTTTTCATATGTTTCTTTAATAAATTCTGCCGTTGCCAAGTCATCTGAGAATGTCGTTGCTGTTCCACAAGCCACTCCCCATTTGAAGGCTTCTACTGCATCTTTTGATTTGAAAAATTCACCTGTAAATCCAGCGACCATAGAATCACCAGCCCCAACTGAATTTTTGACTGTCCCCTTAATAGGTTTTGCGAAGTAAGATCCTTCAGATGTAACAAGAAGAGCACCGTCACCAGCCATAGAGATAATGACGTTTTGAGCACCTTTAGCCAGTAACTCACGAGCATATTTCTCAATTTGGTCCAAACTTTCAAGTTTAACCCCAAAAATTGCTCCAAGTTCATGATTATTTGGTTTGACCAAAAGTGGCTGGTAGGCCAAACTATCAATCAAGGTCTGTCCTTCAAAGTCACAAACCACTTGCGCACCCGTCTGACGCGTCAAGGCAATCAAATCCTTGTAGATGACGTTGCCTAGATTTTTAGCACTTGAACCAGCAAAGACAACTGTATCTTCTGCAGTCAAACTAGATAAAATAGCTTTCAATTCTTCTAGCTGAGCTGGTTCAACAGTTGGACCCCTTCCGTTGATTTCTGTTTCTTGGTCTGCTTTTATTTTAACATTGATACGAGTATCTTCTGCTACTTGGACAAAACGTGTCTCGATTTCTTCCTCTGCCAGAGTATCTGTGATAAATTTACCAGTAAAACCTCCGATAAATCCCGTCGCTGTATTTGGAATACCCAAACGTTTCAAGACACGGCTAACATTGATTCCTTTCCACCAGCAAACTTATCATCACTGTCCATACGATTGACACTACCGACCTGGACTTGGTCCAAACGAACGATATAGTCAATGGATGGATTGAGTGTGACTGTATAAATCATACTTCTATTACCTCCGTTTTCTCCTTAATAGCCTGCAAGAGCTCATGCCCTTGACTTGTAATAACAATTGCTCGTTTGAGTGGTGCTACCTTGGCAAAGCAAGTTTGTCCAATTTTTGACGAATCGACCAAGACATAGGTCTGTTTGGCATTCTCCAAAATAGCACGCTTCACAGCTCCCTCCTCCATATCTGGAGTCGTATAATAACCATCGTCTACACCATTCATCCCGATAAAGGCACGATCAAAGTGCAATTGGTTAATCTGGTTGAGAGCAACGCCCCCCGATGCTAGCATCTGTCGCCATCTTGACACTTCCTCCAACCATGACAGTTGGAATCTGCTTTTCAACCAACTGAACGGCATGGTGAATAGAGTTGGTCACAACTGTAACATTCTTATTAACCAATTCATGAATCAAAAAGGCTGTCGTTGTTCCAGCATCGATAAAGATGACATCTTGTTCCTTAATGAGAGAGGCTGCTTTCTGAGCCAACAACTTCTTCTCTTGAAGGTTTTTGACAGATTTTTCTTGAATGGTTTCTTCTTCCTGCAAGGAGTGGGGTAATTCTGCTCCACCATGCACACGACGAAGCTTGTTTTCTGCTTCCAACTCATCCAAGTCTCTTCGAACCGTTGATTCTGAGGTCTCTAGCAAACTAACTAATTTTTCTAGAGAAACTACATGATGTTGATTTAACTCCTCTAAAATCAGTTGCTTCCGCTCTGTTTTTAACACTGAATCACCTCCTGTTATCGTTTACACTATTCATTCTATCACACTTTATTTCAAAGTCAAGCATTTTTTATCATTTTCTTTCAAATTCTATCATTTTTCTTATTTTCAGAATTTATTGCAAGATAAGAGCCTTTATGGTAGACTATTTGAGTAAGTATTGGAAGATTACTCAAGAGGCTTAAGAGGCCGTGTTGGAAACGCGGTAGGCGTGTAACAGCGTGCGTGGGTTCGAATCCCATGTCTTCCGTAGAAAAGAAAAATTATTTCTAGGATGCAACAAATGTTGTATCTTTTTTTATCGCTTTTTTAAAAATAGGGTCTGTTTTAGGGTCTGCCTTTTTCGCAAAAGAATATCAAGGAATACCAAAGACAAAAATAAAAAACGTTGATTTAACAACGTTTTACCAAGGAATGCAAAAGAATGCAAAGGGATAATGGAGCCGGTGGGAGTCTCAAAAACCTTATTAAAATAGGACCTGAGCGGTTTGTTGTATCCTTTTGTGTATTCTTTTTAAAAAATTGGATAAAATCACGGCTTGAACCTGTATTAAAATCTACTTGCATTATACCACAAATTCCTATTTAGATTTCAAAAAACTTCAGCAAAAATATTGATTTTAACAAAAACACCGTTTTTGACAATAATGCGCCACGTTTCTTCCTTTCTATTCTTCAAGAAAACGCTTTTTTGAACAATAAGATTGAGATTTTGGTTTCTAATCGTTCAAAATGCGTGTTTTTGCAAAATAGAAAACCGCAAGCCAAACGACCTGCGGAAACATCATTTATTCTAAATAGTCTTTTTCTGTGATTACTTTTAACCTAGTAGAATAATTCTGAAATGTTGAGAATTTAAAACGTTTAGGATCTTCGAGTTTATTTCTATCATTTATTTCTAAAGCATGGTTATAGTCTATAATAGATTTTACCAACTTATTAATTATAGCCTTATCATTGTCCATTACTTTATAATAATCTTCGATTTTCCGAAGGCGGAAAGTTGTGTTCAGTAAATAACTTTTATCTTCTAAAATCAATGTTTTACCAATATCTAATCCCTCAACATATCCTTCTTTTGCCGAATTTCTAAGCTTATACTTCAACTGATACTTTTTAGGAATGTAACTTCTAAATGGAATCAAGAAAGTTAGCCCCTGTATTTTGACAACAGTTACTGCAAATCCTCTTCCTTTATTCATTACTTCCTTCGTCTTAAAGTCATAATCCATCGCTTGAATAAGGTCGTAATCCTTGCACATTTTTAAATCGATTTGACCTAATTTTAACTTCTTACTTTTCATTCCTATTCCTTAGATAAAAAGCTCACTAAAAAGTGAGCAACATTTCCAATGAGATACTTCTGTTGACGAGCGCGTCTCTCCGCCCCCTCATTGCCTTAATAAAAGGCTGGGCGAATCGAAAGGAGGTGGTTTTTTCCTGTTTTCAATTCTACTTATTTTTGCACATTTTTTGAATTTTGTCAAACAAAAAAACCGCAAGCCTTAGCCTGCGGTGAAAGAACATTTTAGAAAGTTTCCTTTCTATTTATTTAAGATTATTTAGTAGTAATTAAGCCGTCTGGCTCAATAGCGAACGCTTCCTTGTCAGCCAATCGTCCATCTTCAAGCATGAGGTAGTAGCCTCCGTTGTACGGTACGAAAGTGTTCGATACCATATCGCCATTTTCTGAATTGAGATAATACCATTTCTCGTAGTATTTAACCCATCCAGTCTGCATGGCACCGTCTGCATTGAAATAGTACCATTTGCCGTTAATTTTCTTCCAACCACTATTGGCCATGTAGCCATCTTTGTCGAACCAATACCAATAGCCGTCTGTGTGATGTAGCCATTGGTTCGCATACATATAGCCGTTGTCATTGAAATAGAACCAATTTCCATCTATTGCCTCAAATTTAGCGGTTGGATATGAGCCGTCTTTACGACGCCACCACCAACCAGTGTCATCATGCTTCCAACCTGACTCGTCTTCTTCAGGCGGTACAATATAGCCTACAATCGAATCAACAGAGCGCTCGTTATAGCGACAAGGGCCACCGACTTCGAGATAGTCCCAGTTACCATCGATGTTCTGCTCGATTGTCTTAATAGTAGATCCGTCAGAGTCCTCGTAGACAAGACCAGTATGGCCATAATTCACTCCATCTCCTGCCACGAAGTTCTTAACGAAGAACCAACCAGCTTTTGGATATTGAGCGCCATATACCACTTGCAAGCCTGCTGATTCTGCAGACCGTAGCAAATCAATCGCATTTCCCCATAGACGAGTGCCGAAATACTCGTAGATTCCGTAGCACGTCACATCAGCACATTGATAGCCGTACATCTTATCATAGTCAACCCCAGTCCCTGCATCAGCGTGAGCCATGAGATCGTTAATCATATCTTGTTTCTTAGACATTAGCATCATCTCCTTTCCAAGCTTCATTCATCTGCTTGACCGCTGACTCAACGAATGTGTCCAAGTCCTTATCTGTCATGCTGATGTTGTATTTGCTAAGCTCTGCACGGATTTTAGTTCGTGCTTGCTCCAACTTCTCTTCGCCTTTGTATCCAGTCTCAGAAGCGACTTGCTCTACGGCGTTGACCGCATTTCTAGCCAAGATTTCAACGATTTTGATGGTCTTTTCTCCACCTTTTTGAACCAAGTAGTCTTTGATTGCCTTAACTGCTACCCCTGCTAAAATAACAAAGATGCTGATTGCACCGTTAGTAATAATTTCATTAATCTGTTGCATTTGTATTTTCCTCCGCGATTTCTAAATTTACAAATTTGTTAAACAGGGCATCAATGCGCCCATTCCCACCTAACTTCTTGTAGCTAGAGTGCATTTTGTGAACGATATCCGATTCATGAACCATTGTATAACCACGCTTGAGAGCAACCGTAATATCGCGTTCTAAACGTAGATACATGGTCACTAGATGCGCTTCATCATGAACTATTAACTTTTCATTCACTTCAGTTATTTTTTGCTTATTATCCTCTCCAATAGCGTGTATAGTGCTCAATTCTCCCTTCAGCTCATTAAATTGCTCTTTATTGAGATGTCCAGCTTTGCTGGCTCTCATCCCAAACCAACCAGTCGCGACAACTCCGATTGTAGGAGCTAGTTGAGTGATCGCATGCACTATTTTTTCAAAAATTTCAACCCATGTCATACTATCTCCTTACTCAATGCGTGGCATGACCACGGTCAATACACCTTGTTGTAGCATATCAGGTAGTGACTGCTCTTTCCAAGTGTAGCCCTCAGTAGCCTGCATCTGGAACTTAAAGATAGTCTTGGTTCCACTTAGCCATTTTGGATTCGTATCAAACGGATAAGGCATAGCGATGATATCGCCGTTTCCATACCGTGTACTTTTAACAAGCGGTTTGATGAACTCAGCCACTTTGTTGTAAGCATAAGTAGGCATACCCCCATTTTGAGAGATGGCTAGGGCGATGAGAACCTCAGTAATAGCTGAAACCGTGTCAAGGTTCTCCTTGTTTTCCACGGTCGCTTGCTCCATCTTTGCGGTCATCTCTTTGTTTTTCTGGATTTGTTCATCTACCTTATTGAACTTCTCGTTTTCGGCACGTTGTGGGAAATTCTCTTGATAAAGGGCCTCCAGAGCTAACTCAAAAAGCTCAGTATTGGACAAGCTGATTTTATCAGCCGGTAGCATGATAGGTACGATAGCACCATCTGAATTAACAAGTGTGACCTTTGTAGCGAATTCTTTGCCGCTTGCGTCAAATTCTTGGGACTTTGTCCCGTACTCTAATTTCATAGTTCCTCCTTAAATTTTGAAAGATACATTATCAAAGTTGAGCCAAGTAGCATCAACGTTTCCTTTGACGACTACGTTACCTTCTGGATAGATTCCGATAACCGCAGAACCATAATCATTATTTAGTGCGGTCTTATATAATATTGTGGATGGTCTGAAATTTTCAGGCAAAGTAAAGATAATTGACTCACGGATAGTCTTTCCGCCTTTACAAGTACCTTTTAAATACACAATACCGTCAAATGTTTTTGAAAATTGAACATTCCCATAGTCCCTATGATGACCCCATCCATTTTGTAAATTGGCATTTTGCCAGGCTGTCGGACTACTTTCTGTTTTTAATAAAACCTCATCTTTTTTAGCATACTCAACCCAACGTGTCCAATTACCATTGCTTTTAGCTCTAACTGTTAAAAATTGTCCTGAGAAATCATAAGCTACTTGAACTACCCAGTTATCATTATGCTTAAAAACCTGCACATGTTTCCATGGATTCCCTCCGGTTGGAGAATTTGATAGATTGTAGCCCATGTATTGGCCTGAATCTGTGTAGTTGTTCCAATCAATCTCAGCGCTCAAGGAGTTTCCTCCATTTTTTGTCAACTGATGCTGTTGGATAGGCTTGTTGTCTGCGTAGATATCACCCAGAACGTCTAAAGAACCAGGTTTACCGAACTCAGCAACCTTACCGATGCCAACACGCCCGTTCTTATCATAGGACATTACTACGCTTTCAGTTGCAACAGTAGCTGAAAATTCAACGCTTGTAAACTTGTCCTCAAGCTTACCAATAATCACAAAGGATTTATTCGATGGATAATTCCCCGCCATGTTAGCAGCTGAATTAGTCAATGTATGAATACTTGTAAAATTACCAGATGCACTCCCATTATCATCCGTGAAATTCTCATTACCTATCTGAGCAACTTTGAAAGTTAAGGACATTACATTCCTTTGCTTTCCTGACTGCATTATAGGGGCTATTCGGGCATTTCTTAACACTTGCAATGTATTTGGATTGCCTCTAGTTCTAAGTGCGGAGAAGCTAAAGGAGGGGGCATAATACTCAATCACGTTGATAGTAATATCTTTAGTATCTGATTGTTTACCCCGACTATCGACAACATAAGCTCGAATAGTAGCTAAACCGCTAAAGTTCATGATACCAAAACTACCACCGTTTTTAGTTACGACCATTTTTTTATTAACAATTTCAGCTCGATATCCTGTAATAGTAGATCCATAGGCGCCAGACGCATTGTTGAAGTTTACTTGGATATCTGAAATGATTTGTAAAAAGTCATTTCCACTCAAAAGCCGTCTTGCGACCGTATTCATATCAGTTAATGAAAGACCTGTGAAGGTAGGTTTTACACTGTCTGGGATTTTAAAGTGCCAGCCATTAGAGTACACATCGCTTCCAATTTGAGTAGACCCATTATATGTTCGAATACAGATGTCCATTAGTCCGGAACTAGATTTAGGTAAGTGTCGAGCAAGATCTAAAGACGGGGTAAAGGATACACTTGTCCCATGGTTCTTCCCTAGGTCAATCCATTCGCTTCCAAAAATTCTATACCAGACTTGATGAGTAAATGAGTTAACTTTTCGATTGAATATAACGGTATGAAGTGAGCCTAAATTTCGATTTCCTTCTAAGCTAGAAATTTGCGTAGACCTAGGAATTTTGTCGAATGTATAATTCGTCGAAATTGTAATGTTGCCATGAATTCCGTTGTTAGCGTCAAAAGATGCCCAGACAGACATAGTCTTTGTTCCGTCACTGTTGTGAGGAATAGTAGCTTCACCAGACGCGAGAGTCGTTTCTTGTCCCTCTGTCTCGAAACTTAAATTGCTCTTATATACACTTGAACCATTTAACCATACAGACAAACACTTCCATTTTCTGCGTTCCAAGTTCGGTAACCTCCATCTCGGTCTACGGTAGCTCTCCAACTAACTCTAGAGGAGTTGTTAGCAATGTCCTGACTAACTTGTTCAATATAAATATTCAAGTGCAATGGGCCACTAGAATTGATAAATTTAGTCATTTTCCTCTTTTTAACCTCCTACATATCGAACAACATTCACATCTTTGTCAAGATAATACTGTTCTGTTCTAAAGCGTCCAATTTGAATTGACGCGGTGAAAATACCGTTGTCAATATTGATTACGCCTTGCGAAATATACATTACCTCCTTACCTGCAGAAAACATGGAAATCCTATCATGACTGACTTTGATTGATGAACTAGCATCGTTCTTTCCAATGATGAGCCCCTCATTTGAAGCACTCATATAGGTATCGATGAACTTTTTCATCTCTTTCAAGCCACCAAATTCTATTGATAAAAACTCAATTCTTCTGCCCGCTTCGATTAAATCAGATTCAGATTTTTTTTGGCTTTCTGCATTTGATTTTACAAAAGCATTATAGGCTTTTTCTAACTCACTGAACTGATCCATTGTTGCTTTAGCTTTTAGCTCTATGTCATGAAGTTGAGCTTTTTCAGCTAGAGCATTTAATTGTTCCTGTGTCAGCCCTTGATCAGCTTTAGAGTCTATATCCCTCTGAACATCTTCCGGAGCCGGAGACCAGTCGGTAGGTACATTGCCTATTTCTAATTTAATTTTAGCGTCGTTATACATTCGAGCAGATACCTTAATATACTTAGCACCTGCAGGTACCTTAATTAAGTTGGTAATATGCCAGTAACGAGCTTGGACCGTATACGAGTCAATCCCGGTACCTCTATTTCCCATAGCCTGCTTGTCTCCGTTAAAGAATTGCCAAGCATGCCAAGGCATTCCCTAGCAGGAACAGTTACCCATAATTGAAGAATTAAGTTAGTGATACCTTCAATATCGATAAAGTCAGAGGTCCGCTCATTATTATCACCCTGTGCTTTACTAATCTGTCCACCCTGCGAAAGATATCCGGATACTGTGGAGGAAGAGCTATATCGATTTTCCGCTCCTACTTGAACATTAACTAGTCGGTCAAACCATCTATACTTTGTTCGATCTCTACTATCCGCTGCAGTAAAGTCGGAGTAATATCCCATATATTGCTGGTTATTATCCTCTAAACTAAATTCACGTGATCCGTCTGCACTAGAGGCATAAGCTACGTGAAAATATGACGTCTTACCATCTGCTCCTGGTTTGCCTGGCAGTCCATCAGCACCATCACGACCACGCCATTCTGTCCATAAATATTTCGTGGGATTGTTGCTATTGTTTTCAGTAAAATCTTGATAAACGCCTATAAACGCCTTACCTTGTCCTGAAAAACTAAATCCACTACCCGAGATAGTATCGGCGTAGGCAATGTGAGTGTACTGTGTACGTCCGTCCGCTCCTCTAACTCCTGGAATACCTTGGTCACCCTTAGCACCTTGCAAACCTTGGAGTCCTTGCAAACCACGCTCTCCTTGAGGTCCTCTTGCCCCTGTTTCTCCTTTCTCGCCTTTAGGCCCAGGAACGCCTTGGTCTCCTTTCGGGCCTCGCAACCCTTGGATACCAGGCACTCCCTGTTGCCCACGTTCCCCTTGGGGTCCAGGAGTCAGTTCAATTTTTTTTAGATCTTCTTTCGTCGCTACATCTTGAGCATTGATAGTGAGCTTATCAATGTTCATCACAACTTTGCCGTCACGTACGGAAACAATCTCTTGCAAACCATTCATGATTCGCAAACGTGCTAAATCCAGATCTCCAGCAGTTATATTTTTGGCATTTAACGTAATGTAATTACCAATTGCTGCAGAAACTTTTTTTGCTAGCAATTCATCAGTGGTTATCGTATTGACAATTTCTCCGACATTAGCGCTGTCTGCCTTTTTAACCCATGAACCTTCTACACGTTCCCACATTTCAACATAGCCACCATTAGGTTTAAACCATATATCTCCATTTTTGGGTTTGGTAGGGCTTGATGTATCAAGGTACATACTACCTTGTTTAGTGATAAGTTCGTCCAAATACTCTATTTGACGTTGCATGGACCCCTTATATTTATAAGTACCTTGTGCAACTCCAGCAGCATTTCCACTACTATGGGCAGATAAACCACCATCAAACGAAAGTTTGTAGGACAGCATTGGAATATCAAAATAGATATTTTCATCCCAGTGTACTGTAACCCAGTCACCGGATTCCATGGCCATATCACCACGCCAGGACAATGTATATGGATAAAAGTTAAAATCACGGTATTCATTGAAGACACGGTCCAGAATTTCTTGTGTAACCCATGGATTTTTTAACTTCATAATATTACCTGTGGACAATCCTGATTTATACACAACCTTATCAGCAGACTTACACTCAATACCTTTCAACCTGTAAGGTATCTCGTCACGTTCTAATCCACCTGGCTTATACATATCTTTTTGTGATATGTCTTGATGTTGTCTTTAGCTTGATAAAATCAAGCTTCCCATTACGATTAAATCTGACGAAGCTTCCTGATAATTGCGCTAAATAAACTAACGCCTCACGATAACTTGTTTTTTTCTAGTTTCTTCGCAACTTGATCATTTACTAATTGGATATTAGTATCTGTCGTGATACCTGTCAATCTCACGATTTCTGATAAAAATATCCCTTGTATAAGCTGGATAAGTAAGCTGACTATCATAAGCACCAGACAATCTAACAAACTCGTCCTGTAGCTTAATTTTGGTCTTTTTTTATCATTACGATCTAGCTTGACCTCGGTAACAAAAAACTTGCCAAGTGGGACGGTTTTACCCGCAATTGCTACCGACATTGTTGCCGGCATCATTTCTTGCAGACCTTCAATAATCTCTTTAATTTCAATTTCTAGACTATTGATGTACCCACCACCAATTGTAAAATCATTACTATTACCGATGGAACTGTCGTAAGTAGCTGATGCAATTTTGGTTTTTGTGTATCTCTTACCATTTAAGTCAAAGTTAGCCTCAAACACGCGCAGATGGTTCTCTATTGCTTTGATATAATCTGATGTTACTTCTAGCATAATTCCTCCTACTGCTCGATAATAGATACAGATAAGCCGTTGTAATAGGTCACACCGTCGCTCAGACGCCCCATTACTGTCTCTGTAATAGTTCCGCGATAACCAGTGATAGACTGTCCTAAAATGTTCGCAATAAAAAATCCGGCTACCAATTTAGACTTGATAAGATTTCTTTCTGCTTCTGTGATAATTCCCCATTTGATGGAAAATGTACGTTTTTCTGCAATGACGTCACCCGTCATCAAGCCACTAGCACTACGACCTGTGGAAGATGACCAGATAATCTCATTGTTGATGCTGATTTCAACTGGAGAAGCAAGAGCTACTCCACCTACTGATATTTCACTCATGCATACCTCCTAAATCATGAGGGGGGATTCCCCTGTTTTAATTGCAATTTCATTGATTTTATCTACAATCTTCTTGGTGATTTTATCACCATCAATTGTCAAATCAAGAGCACGAACCGCTTGCAACAACTGTGTCAGTAAGGCTAGAACTTCTGGTCCACCGCCATTATTTGACAATTCCGCTGCACGACGTGCCATTTCAGCATTTTATTTTCCGGAGCAACAATCTCACCGTAATGCTTGTTATCACCAATCATGGCAATTTGCGGTGTATTGGCCTTAACAAAGCCACCTTGAGCAAGTCGAGGTAGTCCAATGTAACTAAAGCCACCGATACTTACACCAGGTAATTTATTAATCACGCCAATAGCACTATTAAGCAATCCGATACCACTATTAATTGTGCTTTCCACCGTGCCAAGCACCCCGTTAATAACGCTACGTACAGCACCGCCAATGGCGCTTCCAACCATGGTTCCAACGTGAGTAAACGTTGAGCGTATTTGCCCCCAAAGTCCGCTAAAGAACCCGATAATGCCCGAAAATGCATTCTTGACATTGTTATATGCTTCGCTGAATTTTGAAGAAAACCACCCTGGTATACTAGCAAGAGCAGATTGGATATTACTCCACTTCCCTGCAAACCAACTTGCAATAGGATTGAAGATACCTGTCAAACCTGTCCACGCGTTGCGGAATTTGTCTTTGAACCAATCAGGAATAGAAGCAAGATTGCTTTTTAATTCATTGTAGCGTTGAGAAAACCAAGAACCAATACCAGTAAAGATAGCAACAATGCCATCCCAGGCTTGTTTAAATTTATCCTTGAACCATTGAGAAACAGGGGCAAACACTTCTTTGGTCTTTGTCCACAAATTACTAAAAAAGTTCGCAATATTAGCGCAAACCTGATTAAACCATTCTTGGACAGCACCCCAGATCTCAATACATTTTGCTTTGATAATATCCCAGTTTTGATAGAGTAGTACTCCAACACTAACTAAGGCAATCACTGCTCCAACAACTAGGGTTATTGGGCTTGTCAATACTGCCATTGCTGCATTGAGTGCCCACGTCGCAGCGCTCAATGCTGTTGCTCCTGCAGTTGCTGCAAAACTAGCTGAAGTATCAGCAACTTTAGCCGCAGTACTTAATCCCCAAGCAATCACCTCTCGACCTTTTTCGGCAATCAATGTTGCTGTATTAACCACAAAATCCTTTGCATACATTGCGTTTAGTATGGCAGTTTCTGCAATATCTTTTACTTTAGCAATTGTTACGGCATGAATTGCTGTTCCAACATTATCGAATGCAGTCTTAACATTAGCAAAAACAGCCGGAAGTCCGCCGGCTTGTTCTATCATTGAAGCGAATTCTATTGTTTTCCATACCGTAGCAAATGCAGTGATAGGTCCGATTAGCTTAGATAATCCTTTAGAAAAACCAATAATAAACGGACTAACAACATTGTCATAGTTACGCTTAATTATATTCCCTAATTCATCAACAGCTTTTGCAATTGTTTCAAACAATGGTGCTAACTTCTCTAACGCACCAGCTAAAAACTTAACTAATCCAGGGGCATTATCCGAAACGATTATCTCTAATCCTTTCATAAGGTCCCGACCTAAGCTACTACCAACATCAATAATCGTTGAACCGATACTTAAAATTGCAGATACAATCGCACTGCCAATTCTTACTGCTCCAGACGATGTGATGACATCATAGAATGCATTTGATAAAATCTGGACGATATTTCCAGCTGATTCTGCAATGCCACCTATATTCGTAAATAGGGATACTAAAGCGCCTTTAATATGCTCTTTTTGGCGTTCTAAGCCATTAGCTATACTTTCGGCTATAAAGACTCCTATCCCAAGAGCAACAGTCCCTATCGAGCCAGTAAACTGCCCTAGAGCATAAGCTATCTTATCAAGCATAGTTTGAAAAGAAGCAACAACTTTTGGATCTGTAAAAATCTCTTGAAGTACTTCGCCAATTCGTTTTAAAGCACTCTGAAGGCGTTCAACACCATCGAATCTAAATGAAGCGCTGAAACCATTCTGGAACAATTTGACGAGTTCAAGCAATCGTTTAAATAATCTATCAAATAGACCGTCTAATTGATTCCCACCTTCAGCAATTTTCCCCATATCGACTTCAGCGCCTTTAGGTGTTCCACCACCTCCGCCGCCTGAACCACCAGGACTGCCTCCAGAATCTCCACCACCATCTCCGCTATCGGATGAGTCAGATAGTTTATTGACTTGGTCAAATCCCATGAGAGATTTCATTTCTTGAGCAGCTTTCTTAGCTGCTTTACCAGCTCCATCCGCAGCCTTTCCGGCTCCTTTGGCGGCTTTTCCTAAGTTGCCAGCTCCTCCTGCTGCACCATCAGAAGCCTCTCCTAAATTACCAACTGCATCAGCTGTCTCTTGGATACCGGAGCCTTTCATAGACTTCTTGCCAGTAAATAGCTCCGTCAATGCTTTAAAAGCATTACCTACTGTCAGCAATTTACTGAGCAAAAAGTTAATAACTTTGATAACTGGGGTAAAAATGTTAATCAAGCCAACTCCGACGCTTGCCATAAAGCTTTCGAACTGTAGCTTCATAATTCTAACTTGGTTAGCCCAACTATCAGATGTCCTAGCGAAGTCGCCACTAGCCAGTGAAAGCTTGTCTGTTACAAATGCAAATCGCAAAGCAACTTTTTCAGCCTCAGACATTTCTTGTGTCGTCTTTCCAAATCCATTAGCCATTGCGTAGGCATCAAGTGCTGATTGAGTCATGACCACGCCTAGATCTTTAAGTGTCTCTGTTTCACCAGTAAAGACTGATTTCAGCTTTGTGTAGGCTTCATCTTGACTAATATTATAAAAAGATGCCACATCGCCCGCTAAACTAGTTAAGGCTGTCGACATCTCGTAAGCTTTCTGTTCGTTAAAACCAAAAGCTTTAGTCATCGCACCGAATGTACCGGTGTATCGTTTTGCCATGGTCTCTGATAACCCAGAGGTATACATAGCTTGTTTTGCAAAGTCATCGACTTGCTTGCTCATGCGTGGGAAAGCAACGTCAACAACGTTTTGCACTTCATTGAGATCTGAGCCGAGCTTGATAGCTTGAGCTCCGAAATCAACAAGTTTCTTGATTGCAAATGCTCCTGCAAGCATCTTGGCAGCTTTCGTCGCCATCCCTTGCAAGCCACTCATCTGCCCTTTAAATTGTTTGTCGTTGACGACAAGGTCAAGACCAATCTGGCCAACTGTTTGTGCCAATAGCTATCACCTCCTACTTAGCCATCTCAACAAAGGCTTGTTTTAATTCTTCAAGAACTTGAGTCAAATCTTGTTCTGTTTTCTCTTTGGCAAGTTTCAATCTCCACTCATTTCGAATACGGTGCTGACCTTCTGAAAATACCTCTAGCATTTTGGGGTCATCTTCGCTTCGAATTTGGACGATTCGACCAAGCGGTGTTTCTCCGGACAAACCAGCTAAGAGAGCCTTGAACTCTTTCCACTTCATATTCTTAAATTCATTAGAGTATACAGATAAGCCATACTGTGTCCTAAGAGAACTGACGATTAAATCGAAATCCTCAAATAGGTCATAGTATGGCTCACTGTTCTCCCGCTTCTTCTTCTCCCATGACCAATGTCATCGCTGCTTCAATAACTGTAGTTAAATCAGCAAAGTTCAAACGCATTTTATCAAGTGTTTTACGACTATTCTCAGGGAAGATTAGCTCAAACATTTCCATCATTTTTTTGGCAGATGGAGTGCCTTTTTCATCGCCAATAGTCTGCATCAGAGTCAGTACAGTTGTTGCATCTGTATTGACTTCAATTTCAGCATCTTTAATTTTCAATTTTGGATTTTCTTCAAAATTAAGTTTTTCTGTAATATCAATTACTTTTGCCATTATTCAAATTCCTTTTCTTCAGATAAAATATTGATCAGTACTTGACCAGTTCGATTTTCTTTGGTTGCCATAGCTTCGATTCGCTCCTTGGATTTACCACTTAAATCAACGGTATCTCCAGCCTTGTATTCGATACCTGTATCGATATCAATAAAAGCGACGATTGCTGTTGCGTTGGTTTCTTCAGCTTCAACCATATTTCCTCCTTAAAATAAAAAGAGGGTCGAAACCCTCTAAATTAACCTGCTGGCACCACTTCCGGTTTACCATTTGACATGACGTCAAATGACAATGGTGCAACACCAGTTGAATCCCCCGAGATAAAGTCCTTAAGATTGATAACCGCGTCTTTAAATTTGATTTTAGTTCCATCTGGGAAAGTCCATTGAAAGTCCGCTTCAGAATCACGACCATTTTTAAACGCAAGACCTGCGATGTAGTCGTTGCCTGCGTCACCTACGTTTCGTTTACCAGAAACGGAAATTGTAACTGACTTCGCAGTCATCAAACGGCGTGTCCAACCTTTTTGGTCAAATGGTTTCCATTCTTCAACACCATTATCAAATGATACTGAGAATGATTCCATGTCTGCAATATCAACAAGTGATTCAACTCCTGCAGTTCCTTTATTTACTTGGAACTGGTTTTCATATACGGGGAATACCCCAGTTTTCTGAGCCATTAGTTGCCCTCTCTTTCTCTTTCGTAATATAAATTAAGCTCGATAACACGCTCATACACGTTATTATCATCTGTTCCTACGTCCACAGGCTCGTTCTGTAATAAGGCAATCATCTTAATAGGTGTTCCACCGATAACAACCGATTCAGCCTCAAATAGACGATTGTAGAGGTACTGAGCACGCTTCTCAGTCTCATTCGCATTCTTGTTCCAGTGAATTAAGATGCTGATTGATTTGACATCATAGCTTGCCAGTGATCTGCCTCCGATTGCTACCCGAGGACCATCGATTGTCTTTCGTTGGTAAATTCCTATACTGTTTTCTTGCTTGTTATCGATCTTACCAATGTAGTAGTTGTTAGCTGCATTAAATGTTTTAATCCAGTCACGGACTTCAGCTAATGTAATCATGCTTAAACCCCCGTGATTTGTTTGTAAAGTCGCCCGTAGGCTTGTTTTATTTTGTGTGACTTCTTGCCACCATCAGCCCAATCCTCAAACCACTTCCCTTTTGCATGAGGATTTTCTTTCGTCTGGAATTGATATTCAGGATGAAAATACAATCGTCTTGCATAAGGAGTGGAATGTACCAGACTTACTACACCTTGGGATGAACGTGAGTAGTCTGGAGCCATTGCTTCGCCTTGCAACACACCTTTATCAAATGGTACGACTTGTGCCTGCACAACTTCTGTATGCAGGTATTCAGCAGTCTGTTCCAGCGCTATGATTTGAGCCCTTTCCAATTTGCTGATAGTACCAAAATCTAGCTTTACTGTAGACTTCGCAAACATAGCATCACTCCAATCCGATGTAGGTATAGTTGACAGTCCCATCTGGATTTCTAGCTTTCCGGCTATCCACAATCCTCCTGACAATACCAAATACAATTGCAGTCCCACCGCTCAATGTAGGCAAATACGGTGCAATATCACCAACGAAATAAGCTGACCCAGTAATTTGGACCAGCTTCTTCTGTTCGGTTAGGACTGTTTTGACACCGTCCTGATAATTGCATTTTAGACTTCCTCTAAACGCCTCCAAAGGTTCGCCATCTTCAGAAACTCCTTCTTGATTGACTGTGACTGTGATTGGCGTCTGGCAAAATTGAGGTAATACAAGTTGTGGAAATTTCATCAAATAACCCTCCTTGTCAATCCTGTTTGCTTCAAAAGTTCATAGGTTTTGCGATAAATAACAATACCTTGTTCTGTAGCAATATTCCAATTTGATCCAAATTGCATTGACACACCATTAATGCTGTAGTTTGAAACTGTAGTAGCTATCAAATCAGCATTAACCTCCTCAAAATCAACAATCTGACAACAAGCCTTTCGGATAACTTCCTGCTGAAATGGTGTTAGATTGTCGAATCCAATGCCACGGATTCGGTTGAACGTAAGTATATCAATCTTGTCAGAAGCTGATTTAAGTTTGCTAGCCAGTTTTTCTGAATCAGCAGAAATCACACCAACAAACGTCTTTTTGTAATAATCTGGACTAGCATACATGACTGTTACTCCTTAGATTCTTTCAGCTTCTTGATCTCAGCATTAGCTTTCTTCAAGTCATCCAAAACTTTTTCGTACTCCTCTTTTGAAACCTTGTCGACAGATTCACCATATTTTAATTCACCATCTTCGTAGACTTCAAAGCCACGACCAACAAAACCATTGATCGCTGACTCATCGATATCATAGACTCGAGCGCCTTTAATTGCTTTAATGCCATATACTACACCATCCTTTCTTACGCTGTCGCGTTGATAAAGATACCAGCTGCTTTATTCTTGATCAAGAATGCATCCATGTAGAAGCGAGATTGGAGCAAATAGTTGTCAGCTGTACGCGAGTCATGCCCTGGTGTAAATACTTTGATGTAAGAGTATTTTTCACGAGCAACTTCACAAGATGGGTGGATCAAGATGAAGTTCATTTGTTTTGCTTCATCTGTTGCGACACAACCATTTGTAAAGTTGTATTGTGATTTCATGCGAGCTGATTGCACTTGTTTGATTTTAACGTCATCAAGGCTATAGATAGAGCGTTTGACGTCGCCATTTGAACCATTCACTCCTAGCACACGTTGGATGTCTTTAGCCTGTTTGAAGAGCTTGTTGACAGCTGGAGTGACATACAAAATGCGACCTTCAGACGGTACACCTGCTTCGTCCATTTTTTCCATGGCGTCATCAAATTTTTGCAAGATATTTTCTGCAGTCAATGTTGTAGTGTCGATAGTAGCACCGTTAGCAGTATACTTGCCTGCTTCTGTGTAGAGTTTTGAGAACACGTAGCAATCTTTTTCAGGAATACCTTGTTCAGTTTCCAGAGTATTTTGGACATTGGCAATAGAAACGACAAGGTTTGTTTCATCAACATCCATAGGATCGATTGCAAATTCGATGTCGCGATCATGTTCGAGTTTCTTTGGTTCCCAATCATTTGAGATTGTTCCAGAATTAAAACCGATAGTTTGACGATTGTGGTCTTTGTAACCAGACACTGTGATATTTGGCAGCTTGATTGTTTGAGCGTTGATAAATTTCACTTGCGGATTTGAGTTAAACAAATCTACAGACGCAAGCTCTTTTGCATATTTTTGATGCAAAGCTTGTTCGAATTGTTCTGCGTAGTTATAAACTGTCATAATTTAATTCTCCTTTTTCTTAAAGACCAAACGCTGCAGCAATGGCATCAGTTTGGTTAGTTTGTTGTGTTTTACCGGTAGATCCGATTTGTTGAAACCCAGTTGACTCTTCTTTATTTGGCTTCAGTGCAGGAACGTCTTCCAAAACTTTTGCGACAATAGCTTTGAAATCTTCTGGTTTCGATTCAAGTGTGAGAGTTGATGTATCAGCCAATTTCATCACATAAGGTAGTACACCAACAGGCAATCCTTCCTCGATTGCTGCTAATTGTAGATTTCGCTCTAAATTAGCTTGCAATGCACTTGCTTGTGCCTGCGTTAACTGTTGCTGTAGTGATGTGACGTCTGGTGTTGCATCAGCTTTCTGCGACTTAAAAGCAGTAATAGCTTGAGCCATTTCTTCACCACTCAATCCTTGCTGCTTAAAGTAATTTTTAGCACGGTGTCTTCAGCAACCTTTTGCTTGCCTTCGACAATGCTAGCGATTTTGTCATAGTCAATCTCAGGAGTGCTAGCTGGTTGAGTTTGGCTTGACGTGTCTTGTCCACCTGCAGAGCCAGTTCCTGTATCTGCATTATGGAAAAATAGTTTGCGTTTGAACATAGCGTTCTCCTTTCAGTTTTAAGGGTGTCTCCCTATTTCAGTTATTGTCACTGGTGTCTCCACGTAGTTTTTAGTCTTCGGACAAAAATTAGAGTATAAGAAAAACCGCCTCGAATTCGACGCGGTTTATAGCTATTTACAGTAATTTATTGTAATCTTTCTTACGTATAGTTACCTCCTTGTTTCTGAGTACAAAAAAGCACCTTGTAGGCGCTCTGTGATATTAACAATCGTAAAATACATACTTCTCACGTTGCAGTCTACGTCTTTTCTCATCTGAATCATAGCCGTACTCATCTGCAAAATAATCGTATTGATCTTTGATACATTTATCTAGTTTTGCTTCAAAGATATCACTCTCTTCTTGTGGTCCGTAGATAGCCGCTGCAGGAAAAATCGGGGCTACTAAACGATACCCAAAGATGTCGCTGAATGTATCTGCTTTTTCTGCTACACGTAGATAGCTTTCGATAATCCGCATGACTACCTCTCCTTTAGTTTATTTATAATATAATTATAACTCTCAGGAAAAGTTTTTTCAAGTATTTCTCTGCGTTCATCATCAAATTGTGCCTCAAACACATGCGCAAAAAACTCGCTCTCTATATTTCCTTTTTTCTCCCAGTAAACGAGCGAGTGCGAATACTTGCCTTGTATTCTACCTTCACTCAACGCGCCTAATATATCAGATGCCGAAGAGGCTTTATCGTTGATATGGATTGCCTCGAAAATAGTCTCGTCAGATAAATTGATAAAGTCTTTACGCAGAAGTTGCAGGATTTTATTATCCTTTGTGAATTCCCAACCCAGCTTATCATCTATTTGATGACCAAATTCATGGAAATAACCAGTACCAGGTCCGCGAGGGTCGTCTACGTCCTTATACATATTCAGGAAGAGTTTTCCAGATTCATATCTCACAACTCCTGTTTCTGCAATAGTTGCAATCGCCGACTGGTCGGCTAGTCTTGCAAACAAGTCTTGCCCAAGCTCTGTACCTCCCTTAAATTTTTTTCGAGTCGCATCGATATACATGTGTCGTATCTCTGCAGCAATCTTCTTCGAAGCTACGCCACTAGTATCTCTAGGCAATCTCTGACGATTGATGAATTTCTTGTAATCACTATCACTTTCGAGTGAAAGCTCTTGGTATAATTTGTATCCTTTTTCTGCTTCAAAGTATTTCAGATTTTCTTCTGCATTAGACTTAAGTTTAGACCATTCTTCCGCCCTTGATGTGTACTTCTGAACATTGTCTTCATCGAGACTGAACTGCGATAATCTGCTAAAGCGTTTCTCCTGTCGCTTAGCATGCTGAACTTTGTTGTCCAGTAACTGTCTTTCCTTGATGTCGTCCAATTCCTGATTTGTAAATATTTTCTCTGGCTCGCTACTGATCCCAGGGAAATAAGTTGTATGCTTATCTTTGCAGTTAGGGTGATACAAACCAGCTGCCATTGCTGAACTTAACAATGGATATGGACCATCAGCAGTACTGCCTCCTGACCAGACATTATCAATCAATACTTTACCTTCAAAAGGCATACACAGAGGACATGCATTCGATCGCTTATTTAAGATAACAGTATGAATCCCCCACTCCTGGCGCTTGACTCCCTCACCCATTAGGTAGGCTCTTTTGGTTGCTGTCCGAATGGCCATGTCAGCATACGATACGATATTGACCATGGCGCCGTTACTGTACTGGATGGATGTGATTCCCCGACTTAGAAAATCTTTGGTGGCCATATCTACTGATTGCTCATAAGTCTTAGCTCCTGTGTTAGCTGCTACTTGAGCATCAAATATTGTGCGCCTGTACTGGTCGTCTGTATACCGCAACACAGCATGCTCTGCCGTCTTCATATCATGCTCGACCGAGTTAAGTAACGCATTCAACTTTCGTTCGTTGATAGCAAAAAATGAAGCCCCTAGGTTATCTTTTCCACTGTTAAATTCAAAGCCGTTCTTGATAGCTTCCAGGATAGACATTTCCTCATCATCCATTCCTTGCCTATAGGCTTCTTGTATAGCAGTGGAGATCCTGCTATTTATATTGGCAAACTCTTTGCCATATTTTTTGGCATTAGCTCGCTTAAATCGTTCAAGCTCTTTCAATTGAGCGACCTGCCATTGTTCCCATTCAAAACCTTCAGCAGTTTCCTCTGCCTTATGCCTTCCGAGATTTCTAATCATGGAATCAAGCAGATCGTTTTCAATTCGCTCAAATGCTTTAGATACATCATAAGCCATTGCAGTACACCTTAAAACCTTGCGCTTTAAAACTTCTCAATTGTCGTTTCAAAGCTGTTTTACTAGGCATTTTGAGATTGAGCATATCCAACTTGTTGTTCTTTTCAACAGCATATATACCAAACTCTACATTATCGCTCGCCACCTGTAGAAGTCCCTGCGCTTCCTTCTGACTCATGTGATAGATCCTCTGTCCTATCGTCACCGTCTTCAGCATCTTCAGCCTCCTTCTCTATCTCAAAATCGTTAGCAGCTTCATTCAATGATGGCACGTTGACTTCTGTCACACCTTGCTCCGCTTTGATTCTCGCCACTTCCTGGTATTTCCAATTCTGGTCTTTTGAATCGCCATATAACTCCTCAACGCTCGCTTCAATCGACATGATACCACCTGTCTTAGCCTTAGAAACTGTTTCGACTTGCGATTCAAAACTAGGGTTGGCGTACTCACCAAACGGCACGTCAACCTTGACTTCCTGTAGCGGGTTTTTCTTAAGCACACTATCAGCATTCAAAACCATACTAATTAACTTTGGCAGGTAATCTTGCAGAGCTGTCACAATAGCATTGCGAGTATAGAGAGTTGCCTTTTCTTTCTCACGTTGTGCCTCAGCATTATCTAGTTTCTTGACATCGATACCGAGTGTTGATGGGCTAATGATACCTTGTAAAGCTAAATCAAGCGCAGTCACGTATGTACTCAAATAACTTTCGTGCGGGATATTAGCTTGTTGTAATGTGATTGTGTTCTTGGCATCCTCACCCATCGCCGTCTCGACCTTGATAAAACGATGGTCAAAAGGATTGCCCTTACTAATTTCGCCTGTGTAGGGATCTCTAGGAAGTAAGTTCTCAGGAATATATTCTCGTGATCGTCCAGAACGAAGAGCATCCATCCACTGACTCCAAGACTCATCCAAGCTATCAAAAGCATCGGTTTTACGATCATAGATAGATTGACCACGGCCCTTTACTTTAGGTGACGTGTAAATCTTAAACGGCAAGCACAAGATAACAGATTTATCGAACTCCACATCGACAAGGTTAGCAGTGTACTCTGTCGCGCTCATATCTAGCTCAGTTTCGCCCCTGTAGAGCTTATAAGTTAATGAGCCATATCCGTAGATTTCCTCGAGCAAATAGCTCCGTCTGTGTTCTGTGAAGTGCGTGCGGAAAATAACTTCTTTCAATCTTCCACGGTTGTAAATGATTTCAATTCTATCTCCACCAACCCATTCAACAATAGGCAATGCTGTAAGTTCCGGATCAAATGAAATACGAAAAGCACCATCACCCATCACAAGACTGTCTTTAATCGCCTCCTGCAGTTGATCGTGGAAGTTGCTATCTTCAGCAATCTCTTCCCACAAAGTCCCTTGCGCTTTCTCGGCAAAGTCTAAATCATTCATATCGTGCAGCGTGATATCTACCAACCTATCAACGATAAGACCAGGGATTCCTGTATGAATCTTTCTAATTTCTTGCCCAGGAGTGCTTGTCGCTCCCCAAAGTTGATGTTGCTATGTGGCAATTGCTTGTAGAGCTGGTCCAGTTCGTATGAGTCGCCACGGTACCAGATTTGGTTCTTGGCTGCATTATCTTCAAACGTCATTGCCTCTGTAATTGTGATGACATTTGGCTGTGCCTGTTCCAGTTTGAGAAAGCTTCTCATACTCCTTCTGATCATATCCATTATTCCCACTTTAGTTTTCCTTTCTTCCGATTATCTTCCTGTATGGCAACCACGCATACTGATTCGCATTGATTGTATGATCGTTTGCATCTTCCGGCTCATCTTTTCCTTCTTTCCATGAGTAAGTGTTTAGCTCTTTGATATGATTCATACAATGACTTAACACATAGTAGCAACCTTGAGCTAACCAACCAATTTGGAAGTTGATCCGGTCAATAATCTTGGTTTTCTTATAAGCATTGTTAAAGATATACAGACAGCCGTACTGTCGCTTGTATTTGTTTAATTCTGTAATTGTTGCTTGATCCGCACTATCAACAAAGACATCACGCGCCAATCCCCATTCACTACGATTGCGTTCTAGGAAATTGATAAACTTGACCACCGTATCAGATGGTGCAATCGGTACATCAAGCTCAGCGTTGTTGTAGACTTCCTCATCCAGCGTGTATAACTTCCCGTCATCTGATATCCCTTGGAAAATCATTGCAATTGTATCCGGACTACTTGCTGAGTAAGCTGTATCTAGTCCAGCTGTGAAGCGCTGGAACGTGACCATATTCTTTACAAAAGACTTACTCAACACATGTCTTTTACTATCAAAGTTAACGAAGACAATTCCTGTTGCTCGGCCACGTAGACCAAGTATTTTATTCTTGTAGAGCTTAGTCCCAACTGGTGCAGCATCCTTTTTCTTCTGGATGGCTTCTGGTGTTAGTGACAGGTTGTCATTAAACGTAAAAAACCAGTAACGCCATTTAGGGTTAGCTGGTTCTGATAGGTCTCGCATAATTTCTTCCGGTACATCGCCTGCGTATTTTTTATACGGCCGTGACTTGTTGATAAACTCTTTGTAGACCGGTAAATCAGGATTATCCGGATTGAGCGTTGCCATCAAATAATCGTTACGTGTGGACAACTCACGGACAAACTCGATGTCAGCCGTGTTGACCTCATCAATATAGACACATCCATACTGACCACCAAGAACCAGCTTCCATTTCCTTGTTGTCATACCCCAATACATAAATGATTTTCCCCTCAAACTTGATGTGAGGAATCTTCGAATCTTTATCACCATTACCACAATAGACGGCTGATTTGTGTATGTCTAAAATTCCGTTATCCTGATTAATGATATTCTTTTCAGCTACACCAACTGTCTTTGCTGCAATGATGTGAAACTTCTTCGAACTTCTGCTGACTGCTCGCATAAACTTGACACCAACACCAACCGTTGTTTTTCCAGCAGCTGTGGTACCTTCCAAAAAGTCAGCATCAACATTATTAAAGCTGTTGCAAAAGTCGATGTACTTTTGAGATAAAGGGAAGCTATTCGTCAAGTCCATCACCGCCCAACTGGCTAACGATATCGTCAAACTTCTTAGTCTCGGTAACTGTAGCATTGATATCTACTTTCTCGGTAAATAGACCATATCGCTTGCCTAAATCAACAGCAGCACTCTTACGAGTTGATACATTAGGTTTTGCCTCTACGACACGTTGAGTGCCTTCTCCGTCTAAAACAAGCAGTGGTTCAGTAACTTCACCACGCATCACAGAAGTCAAAAATTCGAGCACTTCTTGCTGATCAGCGACACGCTCGGATTTCAATTCTTCCAGTCGTTCGTCTATATAAGCTTTGACGTTAGCATTTGCTAGCAATCGACTTCCATTTGCTCGAGCTACCTCATCCTTTTTGATATTTGGATATGCTTTTTTATAAGCCTGCGTTGCATTTAAGCAGATGATGTACTCATCGGCAAAAATCTTTTGTTTTTCAGTCATCCCATTTTCCATCACCTCCATTCGAAAAATCAAAAAAGCCACTCACAGAGTGACTTAGTGCAAGCAGACTACAGACTTGCGTGTTAATTAGAAATTACTTATTTCTTTTTTATTTTTTGTAGTCGTTAAGGGCGGTGTTCGGAGTCGAACCGAATAAAAGAAGCTTATTAAAATTAGGAGACAAAACCACTTACCCATCACCGCCTAAGAGAGGCCACAGCCTCAATTTTCATAAAGGAGTATCATCTTCCTCAGCATTTGATACTACCATTCTAACAGATTTTTAGAACCGTGCTGTCCCAAATAGTCCCATTTTGAACCTATGACATCAGATGACTTCTTCTAGGGCTAAAATCGCCTCATTTCAATCTGTAATAGGTTGTACGGCTCATTTTCAAGTCATAACAAATACTATCAGCTGTACCTTTATTGATATAAGTCATCCTAAGAATTGTTCTATGCTTTGGATCGGCCAGTTTGTTAATCATTCGCCCCAGTTCCAACTTACGATTGATTACAACATTGGTATCCTTCTCGATTTCATCCTTCATCATGATAAGTTGAACATATACATCATCCACTTTCTTTGCCTGACTGCTCTTAACTTTGGCGTCGGCCCACTTTGGACTTGAGAGCAGGCCAGCCTCAAGTTCTTTGATTTCGTCGATGCGACTTTGAATGTCCATGTCAAGGTTCTGCAATTCGCTTAGAAGCTCTTTAGCCTTGTTCACTCTCTATCTCCTTTTGTGATATAATAATATTATTGAGATTATAGCTGAGACAGAGAGTGTCTTGGCTTTTTTATTTTTCCCCGACAAGGACATTCATCGGCAAATTGAAATAAGTAGCTACATCTTCCACGTTATACATATCAGGCGCTGTTTTTAAACGCTCCCAATTCGATATCGTTGCAGTTGAATAGCCTAGCTTATTCCCTAATTCTTTCAAAGTAAGCTTATTATCTTTTCGTTTTTGTCTTAACATAAACGCAAACCGCTCACATTGTTTTCTTGTCAGTGGTTGTTCATAATCCATTTTCCATATCCTCAATCAACCAGTCTAAATTTTTTCTAGCTTTCTTCAGGTCTTCAAGACCGTTTTTCTTTTGGAAACGAAGCATATACTTGATTGCGTTGCCCCAGTAAAATCCTTCTACTCCTTCTAATCCAAAAGCGAAATTCTTAACAACTTCGATGGCTTCAAGTCCGAATTTACCCTTATAGTGACTAGGGTTGTTGACTTTATCAATATCGTTAAACTCTTCTAAAACTTGCTCGTAAGATTTTTCTTTCATTTCAAGTCCTCCAAAAGCTCTCTGTTTTTATAGATATTGCCGATGATTTCAAACTCAAAGTCTCTACTCTTTATCAATTCAGCGAAAGTAAGACGTTCGTCTTCCATTCGTATGAATAAAGACGATTCAGGATATCTAGTTTTTCCAAATTCAAAACAAGCTTCACCTCTCACTACTTCAACGAAATTAATACCTTCGACCGAGCCATCTACATAGCCCTCGTGACAATATTCATTCCACTCGTCATTAAATTTTAAAATATCGCCTTCAAAGATTTCCTTGCCGTTTTTGTCTTTGAGTCCTGTTGATTGCATGAGCTCAATTTTGTCGATAGGAGTATCAGTTCCTAATATTTACCTCTGAATAGTACAGTACGTACATCCCCTTCATCGTCAAAACGTATCCTCTTGACTTCTCCTAATTCTTCCCACGTCTTGTGCCATGCTCTATATCTTGGTATCATGCCAAATCCTCCTTAGATGAACAAACTAGCTAACCATATCAAAAATGCACATGTAATGATTTTCGAAATACTGCTCGTTACAGCATACAAATAATCCTCTTCAGATTCCTTTTTGCTGGATAACACAGGCCAGATGAAAGATAGTAGTGCATCCATCCCTAAAGCTTGCCAGACTGTAATTTTACCAACTGGGACAATCGTTGTGATAATCTCATTCCACCCATACTGAACCACAAATGGAGATACAACAATTACAAATACAGCACCTAAAATAATTCCTAGTTTTTTCATTTTACAAATCCTCCTCTTTCACGAAAGTACCGTCAATCCATTTACCGTTAACTACCATTCAATTCCCTTTTCTATTCTTTCGACCAAGCATTCACTACAAATGCCATTTTGAAATACACAATCATAATCTAATTTGTCTTTCGAAGAGAAGAACTTTTTACAGTCTTCACAATCTAGCTTATTGTTCATTTGTTTTCTCTTTCTAAAGCCGTTCCGATTTTCTCGTTATAGTAACTCAAAACCTTGCTTTGGTTCATTTTTGTTTGCGTGATATTGTCTATAAAAAATTCCAAGTCTGCACTCATTTCATCCAACAACTTAACAACCTTCAACTGATATTCCATATCAGGAACTTCAATCGTTATTTTTGACAATCTAGCTAGTGACAATCCTGGTTGATTGTCGCCGTCCGCACAATGCTCTATTTCTTCCCGTTTCATCAACAACCAATGAAATAAATATCGCTTATATATCATTTCTTTCGGCTCAACTCTGAAGCTATCATCGTCCATCCAAAAAGGGTCAATATGGAAATAGACTGCCCCGACCGTCCCTTTTTTAGTTAATCGAATAGTATTGCTATCGCAATTGAATTTATCCGTCGTGCCTTTTGTATTTTTTCCGGCTCCATAAATATAATATGCACCTTCGCTAACTTTACCACGCTTGCCTGGAATGAAGTCACAAACTTCTAATAATCCGTACTTCGTTATATTATCTGGCTTCATTCTAATCCTACTGCAAAATTATAAGCCAATAAATAATCATCTAAGACCTTGTGGCATCTCGTTATGAAAGATTTTAAATCAATATCTGCATTGAAAAACTGAATCAAAATCAATTGACTAGCTAGATGTTTTTCAAGGTGATCAATTGCCATTTGGTCTAGCTCTGCGTTTACTTGGTCAATGTCTATTTTTTCTTTCTCAACTGGTTTTTTAGGTATTACCCAGTTGAAATCTGAATTTAATGTATCAGATTCTTGGTATTCAATCTTTTTGGTCTTGCAATCATAAATCTCTTTTGAAATTTCAGGGCTATTTTTTTCTTTGTCAATGACTAAGAAAATCACGTTGATAGATGTATCTTCAAATCCATTTGAATCTCATTCAATTCAACAAGATTATTCCCTACCAGCTCTCTCATTTTCTTTTCAGATTGGCGGTAAGCAATACCAGGGAACATGATATAGAATCCGTAACGTTTCGTGTAATTCATCGATTTCAACAGGAAGATATCATCAACAACACCCGACTTCTTCCACGGGAACAATTCTTTAATAGCCTGTTGGTCTTCTTCTGGTAAATCTTTCAATTTCATAGAATAAGGCGGGTTCATTGCAATTGCATCCACTTGTACATCCGATTGATAAGTGAAAAAACTCTGATTACTCATGACTGCATGAGGGAAGTTTGTCTTCAATGCCTCACAACTTTCCTGCTGAATTTCTACCGCATGAAAATCAGTCATACTAATAAACTGCTCCAACTGTCCAGAACCTGCAGCACCATCAAAGACAGATATATTTTCACCGCAATACTGCTTCACTTTATTTGCTAAGTATTCACGCAAAGGCTTCCCTGTCACATACTCAGCGAACTTATTGGCTTTCTCGCGGTTATTGTGTTCCACGAACGTCATATTCTCACCTCATCTCCAACTCTAATCTTCTCAAACTGCTCTTTCGTAACTACAAAAATCCCATAATCTCTAATTGTCACTGTATACAGCTTACCATGTCGTCCTTTCTCGACGACCTTACCAAAAATCTCAGCGCCTGCGTTATCAGCCTTGTAGATAACCATCGGCTTCTTTTCTTCCAAATCTCGAATCCTGTCCATCTGCCAGATGTTTAGTGCAGCAGATAGTAAGATCCAGATAGCTATGAATCGTTTCATATTCACTCCCTGTAACCATTGTAAATTTCAATAGCTGGAATTGATTCATTATTAGTTGCAGAAGTAATTATCAGCTTGCTTCCCACTTTTCTATGAAATTCTAACAACTCCTCTATCGAATTGATTTCGATAAAATGCCCCTCTGCACCGTTCGGGAATTCTCTTTGTATTCGACCTTTAGACGTTTTATGATTAACTCCTTTAGAAAGCCAATTGCCTTCCATCCAAGATAATCGCTTATCAAATTCTTCAAAGTTCGAAAAAACCCTAACTTCTACTTTTTTATATTTTTTAATTATGGCGTTAGGAATTTGATTTTCAACTCTCCCGATTGTGCTTGTTAGTAAAAATTCCATCACTCCACCTCCTCAATCTCAACACCTGGGCAATCGAATACCCAGCCGAAGCCAGCTTCTTCTAGTTCTTTGCGGGTGTGTTCTGAACGAAATTTTTTATCTAGTTTTATATTCGCTAAAGTCCAAGTGTGAAGGTGCTTAATAAAGGTTAAGTAACTATATGAATCTTCAATCCATTTAAACCTTACATAATACCGCTTCTCTTCCTCGACCTCGTAGCCGTCCAGCAATGCACGAGCGAAATTATTTCTATTTTCAAGTTTTCTAAACCATTCACGTAACTCTCTAGTGGCTACTTCCCAAACATACTCGAACACATCTCCTAACTCTACGTTTTGCTCTCTTGCTCCTTCGATCACATCCGCCGCACACTGCGGAACTTTGACTGGTTTTGGTTCGTCTAGTTGTTTGATTAAACCAATTGCACGTTTAACCGGAATGCGTTTGACCTCATTGCCAAAAACATCCAAACAGTAAATCCCGTTTTCTTCAATCTCTTTAATCAATTCCTGCTTATTCATCTTCCAACTCCTTTATTTCCTCAATTTCTACTTCAATTCTAGGATTCAGACTGTAAAATTTACCCACATCGTGCATAGCTACCTGCCCATCATCCTTAAACACTATCCCTGACATGCTGTCGTATAGCGCTTTTTCATAATTATCAATATCAGGCTTCTTGTCTACTGGCATAACTTCATCCAGTAGCGCTTGCTGGTTCTTCTTGACCTTAGAAATATACTGAGGCGGTTTGATGTAAAATCTAAGTCGTGCCTTCAGCGCACCCTCAAGCATAGACTTGCCAGCGTACTGATTAGCAATCAGTAACCGGCAGTTATTGCGCCAGGATTTCATATCCTTATCTTCGTAAGTCGTAGTAAAGTTCCCACGCCTCGCAAACCTTGGCCGTGATTGGGGCTTAGGCTCAATGTTCAGGACAAGCTTCATAGCAAGACCCCATGGAATCCCAATTCTTCAAATAGATTCTTTTTGTTTTCTTCAATAAATTTAAAGAGGGTCTGAACTTCTTTGGTATCTTTGGCAAATTCTCCAGCCGCGTAGGCGCTATCCAAAATCATATCAACAGATTGCTTAGCTTCTAGTACCAACTTGTATTCAGGCTCAAATAAGTCGCCGTCCTCGTCGAGTGATAGCTGTCTATCTTGTTTTACAAATTCTGCTACTGGACTCCACAACGAGCTCCCGACAATTTCGATATTCTGTTCTGTTTTGCTTGTTACGATTGTAAAAGGCGTGTTAATTACCGCTGTTCTTTGCATTTGTTTTTCTCCTGTTAAAAAAGTGTAGTTTGCAAAGGGTACACATCTTCAAATGGTACCCCAAGCCTTAGACAGTCTCGTTTGATGCCCATTGTAGAAATGACGTACTTGACGCCATTGTTTTTCTTGTCGTAGTGTGGGAAAGTGTACCCGTCATTTTCAATCTTGGTTTTGATGTCCGTTTTGGTTTCAGGTTCCCAGTCCACCCAATCCGCCCACTCCATGCTGATCCTCCCAACTCACAATTCCAGATATTACACACTTGCCATCTAATCGGCTTGCAAGTGTAGTTCGATTGTATAGACCATGAGTTGTTTCTATGCAATCAGCATATATGTTTTTGATTTTTACAATTTTGAAAAACTCCCCATTGTTGAGGATTTTCACATAGTCTCCTTTCTTTAATTTCATGGCTACCCTTTCTTAAATGGCAAATCGTCATCAGAAATATCCATCGGATTTGAATTTCTAGCAAAATTAGGCGCTTCCTGCGGTTGACTATCAACTACTGGTTGACTGTTGTCTTTCTTAAATTCCATCAGCTGGAAATTCTCAGCCACAACCTCTGTCACATAGACACGCTGCCCTTGTTGGTTATCATATGTCCGAGTCTGAATGCGTCCTGTGATTCCGATTAAAGCGCCCTTCTTAGCCCAGTTAGCAAGGTTTTCAGCCTGCTTGCGCCACATAACACAATTGATAAAGTCAGCTTCACGTTCTCCATTCTCGCTTTTAAATGTGCGATTCACTGCAAGAGTAAATGTAGCAACTGCCACATTTGACGGAGTGTATTTTAATTCTGCATCTCTAGTCAACCGACCAACTAATACGACATTATTCAACATTTTCTAATTTCCTTTCAATTTATTAAGCAACATATCCGCATCTTCAATCTGAGATTGCTTAATCATCTTATAATCAACTACTCCAAGATGGTTCAAGAACCATTTAACGATAGAACCATCCTCTTTGCCTTTTTCAGCAGAAATAGCAGCAATTTCTTTCAAGTAGTAGTTTGCTTTCTCAACTGAGATAACAGGATCATCAGCTTTATTTGGCGCTTGTTTCTTTGATTGGTTTGCTCGTCCACTTTGAATGTAATCTGCGTCTGTGTCTGCATCTTTGCTATCGTCAATCAAAAACATTTGACTCAAAGCATATTTAGTTGCGTAACTTTGAGCGCCTCCAGAAACTTGAGAAGCATCCATCCCTTTTTTTGTGCGCTCTTCTCTCGCCCGTCCTGTAACTGTAACCACGTTGTCACTATCCCAATCCGTTAGCGAAACAGTAACTTTCGTGATAAGCTCCCCTGCCAATTCTTCAGTTGATACTTCTGAAATCAAGCACGTTGCACGATGTTTCAAGCAGATAGGTTTCAACGCTTCTTCAATGTCTTCTGCATTTCGATAGTTGTACTTACCAAATGAGTTGTACTGATTTTTAGGAGCTTTCAACTCATTTTGGATATTCGCTAGTTTTTCATAAATACCCATAGTTTTTTCTGTCATGTGATTCTAACTCCTATCTGATACTCAAGTTCTTACGTTCAACCAAGCTGGCACCAATGATTTCAAGACCATTCTTCAAGTCCTCTTTCAAGCGTTTCTTGTCAGTTTTCCACGTTGCTATCTTGTAGGCTTCTGGCAAGACTGTTTCGTCTACCTCCACGGCTTGAGATTTTCTAAACGATACCTTGAAAAGTGGTGTGTCAACACGTTCATGACCTGTCAGGCTCATGCTTGCTGAAAGAGTATCTTTCAAGTGTTCTTTCTTCTTCTCATCTGCCTTGTTTAGCTCCATCAAGCGCTTAATTTCATTCTTACGAGCCTCAACGTCCGCATCGATATTCTTCATAACCTTGATATAGTTTTCAACCTTGGTTTCGTACTCAGTTTCCCAATCGATAGAATCCAATGTATCTAGTTTTGTTTCTTCGTCCAATTCCATGTTATAGATATCAAGAAATTGTCCTGTCAATTCGTAAAGTGTTGCCATCGTTTCTCTCCTATCCCCCTCATTCTTCAAATTTGGGGTCTATTCCCGTTTTTATTCTTCGTTCGATAATTTATATACCTGCTTCTTAAAATGGTATACAGGCGATTTTAGAAGCCTCTAAGAGCTCATCTTCTTCCTTTCGTCTTCTTAAGATTCCAATTTTCACGTTTTATACGTCGATTTTCGTTTTGTAGTTTAAAAATAATATCCTGTTGGTCGTTGATGATTTCTCCGAGCTCTCGGCCAAGATGCATATACTCGGCTCGCCAGTTGTCGATTTCTTCGTGTAGTTCCTGAATCATATTTCATCCCCCACATATCGATACTGCCCACATCCAATATAGGTGTACTGGCTAGGGTCAAGCTCCTCTTTTTCCTCAGGCCGTTGCATTATATCTCTGTCATAATCAAACATGAGCATACACCTTTCCAAGTTCCAGAACTCGTTTCACATATCTGGCCTTGGATGTTAGCCCAAGGTCCAGCAATTCGTTTTTTTCTTCATGATTGGCCAAAAGCCACACACGGTTTTCAAGTTCAATTCTAGTCATTGCGTCTCCTTTGCTCTATCCCAAATACTTTGCACAGCGTGCTCTTCGTGGTTCTGGCAAGGCTAGAGGCTCAGGGCGCAAGCCCACAGGCGGTTCGTTATCAAACGTAAAGCCTTTGAACTCCCGACGGATATTCTTGCGGATTTGTTCTCTTTCAATCTCACGTCCCATTTCAAGAATTTCATTACAAGTTCTAATCACTTGCGTGTCATATTCTTCTTGCAGTCGTCTTTCTTCCTCTTTTTGTTTTTCTAACTGATGAGCTAGAATCCCTGCGCTAATAAATCCCAAAATCAAAGCGCCTGCTCCCAACAGCTGGCTAATTAGTGGTGGTTCGTACATTGTTCTCTCTCCTTTATTTTGCTAACTGACTTTGAAACCGTAGTACGTCGTTCAAGTCATATAAATACTTACCGCCTTTAGCATTTTGCTGATAGCGGAACTTCCCTGCGTCTCTGAAATCTTCAATTTTCTTACGACCCCATCCCGTCTTTCTTGAACATCTTTGATTGAAGCCCAGTTTGTACCTCTTGCCACTCGCATTTTAGCTTCAGTCATAGCTCTCACATTCAACTGGACAAGCTCTTCCAACAGTTCATTTTTGAAATCTTCTCCAAACAATTCCAAAGCCATTGGCAATTTCCTCTCTTTCGTGTTATAATCATGTTGAATATTTAAGTATGCGCCTGATTGCCGTCAGGTGCTTTTTTGTTTAAAAAGTCTTACTTTCCAGCGCCCTGAGTTCAATCTCATGGCTGACTTGTTTCAATAGCTTCTCACACGCTATTTTAGCTTCTCTGTACGTTGTGTTTTCGCTGATGAAGTAATCAGCAAGTTCGATGACTTTATCTTCCATTTAGCCTCCCGTATCGGTCTCAAGACTGATGTAATCCCCTCTTAAATTGCTATAATAATTTTGACTAGGACCTCTCCCGTTTTAGTCAAAATTCCAATAGAAAGGATAGAAATATCATGAATAATCTAACGAATGATGCCAAATTCCTACTAACTTCCATGTACGCAGAATACTTAACAAGACGCAAGGATGAAATTTCTAAAGAGCAAGCAAGAAACTTCCAAAACATAAATTATCTGAAAAATAACATTATGTCTGAATGGTCTGAAGAAGATATTTTGGATACATGTTTTGAATTAGATAAATATGGATATATAATTGGCACCAAGGCTGATAACACGTTCTATACCCTGTATTTAACAACCGAAGCAATCGCTGAACTTGAGAGTCAATTCAGAGAACCAACTCTCAAAGAACGAATAGAGAATGTATTAGATTTTGCAGCTAAAATTAAATCTGTTATTCCTTTTGTTTAACTCTATCAGCCAATGCTTTTCTTTTTAAACCGTTAAGACCGAAAGGATCTTCTTTGATATCCAAGCATGTTTTCTCAATTAGTTCAGTTTGATTAAGAAGTATCTTTCTGTCCTTATTTCTTGCCTTGAGTTCTAAATCTATAGACTCAAGGCTTTTCGCTATACGTTCAAGAAATTCTTCTAACATCTCTTCTTCTCCTTCCAAACCAAAGTCCTAAATTAGAAATTTTAAATTTCTCTCTTTTATTTATTTAGAGAAGTAGGACTTGTTGTCTTTTAATATTTATTGTTATTTAATACTTGTTGTTAGTTAATATTTATTAGTGTAAAAAATTTGACATGAAAAAGTTTGACATGAAAAAGTTTGACATGAAAAAAACTTACATCTCAAAAGTTGAATCACTAATCGCTTTATCAAGTCGTTGCGACATGATATCAAACTGGAAATCAGATATTTTTCTATCAGAGAAAAATCGAAATACATGACTTCCACCACGGCCTGGAGGTTTTCGCCTAACTTGACGCAAATATCCAGCCTCTTCCAAGATTTTGAAATATTTACTAATAGTTGGACGACTAACACCTTTACGCTTAGCTATTTCTTCTGGATAGACTTGCCAGTTTGGGTGATTGGCCAGCACCACCATCATGATGCCGACAGCTGTAAAATCTAGCGCAGGATCGTTGATAAAACTATTACTAACAGCTGTATAATCGTCAGTTGGATTCCTGAAAGATGAACTGGCAATCCAAATCTTTAAAGTTTGTCATACAATCTCCTTTCTCTTAACTTATTTTCAACCATTCTTCTCTTTTTAACTACCCACGTTTCGTGGTCTTGGGTCTGAAAAAATTTCGCCAATATCTTTCTCTAGAACATCAGCGATAATAAACATCTCATCAGATTTAAAAGCACGTTGTCCTCTTTCTTTTTGACGATATGCAGTTTCTGAAATACCTAATTTTCTTGCTAACTGTTTTTGCGTTATGCCTTTTTCTTTTCGTAATTGATAAAGATATATCTGCACGCACTCACCCCCTTATCTTAGTTCATCTATGCTGACTTCCAGTGCATCAGCAATTTTGCACATATTCTTAAAAGAAATACGCTCGGTTTTAATATTTCTGATTGTATTTGGACTGATACCAGCTTTTTCAGCTAATGCCTTCTGTGTCATCCCTTTTTCAATCAACAAATGCTTAAACTTCTTCCACATACATTGTTCCTTTCCCAATATATTGTGTTTCAAACATATAAAAACACTAGATATTGTTATTTAATTTAGATTATGCTATAATCATTCTTGACTAAGACCTCTCCCGTTTTAGTCAAAATTCCAATAGAAAGGAGAAAATTATGGATTTCAATCAAATTGCAATAACTTTTTTAACTTCCTGCGTCCCTGCATTTCTTGTTTATCTCACTAATAAACATCAAACAAACGCCAAAATAAAAGAATTAAAAACACAATCTGAAAATGAGTTACAGAGACTTGAAAAAGAACATGAATTGAAACTAGATGCCTTGAAACAAAGCCAACAAGTAGACATCACTTCAAAATTTTTCACAGGTGAACTTGATATCAATAAACTTACTCAAGCTATTAACGGAATCGCAGAACTTCAAAAAGCTGTAGATAAGTTTCAAAAATAATTTGATGAAAGTAGGGTGCTTACTCTGCTTTTTTTAAAATTTTCAAAAGCATTGAAAGTCCACTAGCTAACCCAGCTAGATACCCTCGCCCATAGTCTGTCATTAAGAATTTCATTAATTCGATTGTTTTTTCTTCAGTCATCTTCCTACTCCTTATCTTTTTTATCACATCGGTATTCCACTATCTTACGAATAGTGAAAGATACAATCACAAATCCTGCTAGGATTATCAAGCCAACATTTTCATCCATTGCTTTTCACGGCAAATGATGGTACACTATCAAGTAGAGGTTGGGGCTTCTGCCCCTTTCTCTACTTTTTGTTTTGAAGCTTACGTTTGTGTTCTAAGATTTGTTTGTGCCACAAACGTGCTTCTCTGGTTAAGCCTAGTACCAAGATGACGGTTGCAGTGTCCTTGGTTGCTAGGCTTTTTATGATGTGTTCCATCATTTGCCTTACCTCCTTTTTTATTTTGCTCTTAGAGCAATAGCTAGGAGAGGAATCGCACCTCTCTACGCTACCCTAGCTTGTTTGGCTTCTTCAACCTTTTCAAGAACTAAGATTGTAAGAGCCATTTCTTGAAAATCTTTATCATCAAATCCGATAACATCGCCGTAAACTCTAATTGTTGTCAATAGTGTGTTATACAATTCGTACATATCATCTGACGATAGTTTTTCACGATCTAGGATTTCTCCTAGTTTAAGTGAGCGTTCTCTGCGGTTCTTAACTTGTAAGATTTCTTTCGCTAGTGCGATTTGTTCTTGTGTTGTAAGTCCTTTATTCATTGTGTTTCCCTCCGCTTTGTTTTTGTTATTTCCTTAAGCTTGATTTAATTATAGCACACGTTTCGTGGGCTGTCAACACTTTTTTTACGAAAACACAAAAAAAGTTTTCTTTTCGTGGGTTTTGTGTTATACTTTACTTATGAAAATAGAAAGGGGATTCAATCATGGATAAAGAACAGATTGCGATTGTTATAGGCGAAAAAATAAAACAATATAGACTCGCAAATGGTTGGACTCAACAAGAATTGGGTGCTAAGATAGGCATAAGTAAAAACGCCATTGGCAATTATGAAAAAGGGTTTAGGTCTCCTAAGAAAAACACAATGTTTGATTTAGCAAATGCTTTTAATGTTTCTATTGATGACCTCTTTCCTCCTATCCAAAAGGATACTCCCCCTACCACTTCTCCAATCCAAACCATCTACGACCAACTAGAACCCCCTGGACAAAGAAAAGTTATCACATACGCTGAAAAATTACGTGACGAACAAGAGAAACGAAGAAAAGAGAAGATAAACGAAGTATCGGAGAAAGTTATCGACTTGTACCAAGTTGAGGTTGTATCTGAGACGGCAGCAGCTTCTGGATTTAACTATGGATTTGGCTACGACGATACAGACAGAGAGACTATAGAGGTTGACCAGCAACCGCCACGTCACGACATTGCGACCAAGGTCAGCGGAGACTCCATGCAACCTGACTACCAGGACGGAGATATTCTCTATTTAGTAGACAAGGGACTGACTACCTACAACGGAGACCTAGCAGTTATCGCATACGGAGACCGTTCTTACTTCAAGAAGATATATACCGAAACGGACGCTTACGCCTAGTGTCGCTCAATGACAAGTACGAAGACATCATCCTAGACTTCCCACCAGCAGAAGACACACACATCAAGATCTATGCAGTAGTCGGTGTGTATAGGGGAGAATAAAACCAAATTTAACAAAATACTTTAAAAAAATGAGACTTTCCCCTTGAAAAATAGATTATTTTAGTTTATACTAGATTTAATCTTAATGAACGGGTGCCGTCGTGCCCAATCTTATGAAAGTCTCATACAACTACGTATGGGGCTTTTTTTACTATATGGAGAACTTAAATATATGACAAAACCTTTCAAAACTATTGATGAGCAACTGGAAATATTAAAAGATAGGAACCTAGTTATAGATGATGAATTATTAGCTAGGCAATCCCTATCTTTCTATGGATACTATGAAATTGTCAATGGTTATAAACAATTTTTATTAAATACACAAGCCGAAACTGAACGTTTTACTGATGGGGAAACTTTCTCACATCTACTCTCTCTGTATCAGTTAGATAAAGAATTTAGAAACGGCATAATGGAAGCAACGCTTGAAATTGAACTTGTATTGCGCACAGCCATTGCTTATGTCATTGCAGAACAATTTGGAGAATTGCAATCTGATTATCTAAAACCAAAAAATTATATGCGTGGAAAAAAACGGGAAGGTTCAACACGCTATCCCTTGTATCAGTTATTTGATAAATTCGATAAAATCATAAATGATGATTTAGAGCCCTACAAACATTATCGGGATTGCCACGGAAATATTCCTCCATGGATCTTATTAAAAGGGACAACATTTGGAAATCTAGTAACTTTCTATAAACTACTAAAACCAGCAGAAAAGACAAGTGTCATATCAATATGCTTCGGTTTAGAATCACGTTTTATAACCGAATCTGTAAAAAATATGTTTCCCAATCGCTCAATTTGATTCATAGCTATAGAAACAGAGCAGCACATAGTGGACGGATATTTAGTTATAAATCTAAAAAAAGCATGGAATATAACGAAATATTCCATGAGTTTATGGGAGTTTCATCATCCGATTATAACAATGGAAAAGGAAAAACAGGTCTGTATACACTAATGGCTGCTTTAGGTTTATTTAAAAACAGCCGTGCTAACTTCTTGCTAGAATTTTCTATATATTACAACTCCAAGAAACATTGCGAAATTTATCCAAACGACTTGCTTTTACTCTGCCATGAAACTGAAATTGAATTAGATGTTTTTGAAAAAAACATAGCTAAGTACGAATAAAAAGCAGCTACTTACAAAACGAAAATAACTGCTTGACAGAAATTAAAAAAAGAAATACACTAAGAATGTAAAAAAGCCTTGTTCGTCAAGGATAAACTCGTCTGGTGTACTTCTAAGAGGTACGCCTTATTTTATTATCTGACGAGCTGCCAACTGTTTCCAAAATGGAAACAACTCAAAAAATCCCCACACTCGCAAAGTTTGGCGACTCTGAGTGTGAGGATCAGCATGTATAGTAAAAGGCATTAAAAAGCCCTCTTTACTATACCCATTTTATCAAGAAATGAGGTAAAAATCAATGGAAATAAAGTCTTATAAAAAGAAAAACGGAGAGACAGCTTATGGTTTCATCGTTTATGTTGGAAAAGAAAATGGTAAAAGTAAGTACGCTCGGAAAAAAGGATTTGCCACAAAAGCTAAAGCAAGGGCAGCACTACTCCAGCTTCAAGAGGATATAGAAAATGGAGAACAATACAGGAAAGATATTACAGTCGAAGAAATTGCCAAAAGATGGCTCAAAGATTACTCTGAAACTGTCCAAGAAAGTACCTACATCAAGACTTCTAGGAATTTCAAGAATCACATCTATCCAGTTTTGGGCAATAGGAAAATAGCTAGTATCACTCCTCTTCAAATGCAAGAGCAGGCCAATGAATGGTCTAGAAAATTAGTCTATGGTCGTAAGTTAAAGGGCTTGATGAATAATGTTTTCAAATACGCAATCAGACATGGCTACATTGAAACCAATCCAGTTGATAGCGTGATTACCTCGACAAGAAAGAAATCCGATATCAAAAGCGACTTTTACAACAAAGATGAACTTCAAAAGTTTTTGAAACTTGTTGCTAAAACAAAGGATCTAGAGAAGATAACTCTATTCCGCCTTCTAGCCTTCACAGGCGCACGAAAAGGGGAGATTTTAGCCCTGGAATGGAAAGACTGGACAGATAATACTCTGGACATAAACAAGGCCATTACAAGAGGTTTTGCAGGCGAAGAGATAGGAAACACTAAAACTGCCAGCAGTAATCGACTAATCAGTCTAGACAAAAAGACAAAAAGCATTTTGAAAAAATGGAGAAAGCAGAATCCAAACACCAAATACATTTTTGAAAATGAATTTAAAAAGCCTATTCCGAGCACCTTGCCCAGAAAGTGGCTTATCAAAATTGTGGAAGGTAGCGACCTGCGTCCAATTAAAATCCACGGATTCAGACACACACATGCCAGTCTTTGTTTCGATGCTGGTATGACCTTGAAACAAGTCCAACATCGTCTCGGACACTCTGACTTAAAAACGACCATGAACGTTTATACTCACATAACTAAGCAAGCAAAGGACGACATCGGAGAACGCTTTGCGAAGTACATAGATTTCTAGGATACGACAAAAATGTTGTATCCTTTGTTGTATCCTTTTTTCGCAAAAGAATACCAAGGAATACCAAAGACAAAAATAAAAAACGTTGATTTAACAACGTTTTACCAAGGAATGCAAAAGAATGCAAAGGAATAATGGAGCCGGTGGGAGTCGAACCCACGTCCAAACACCTGCCAACATATTTGTCTACAACCATAGGTTATGTATTAGTTTAACAGTCCCTCGACACATAACTCAAGCCTAGAAACTGCGAGTCTATCAATCTCTTATCAAGTCACTAGACAAGACTCAATCGTATCTCGCTAATAATAAGACCTGTCATTGAACACGAGCAATCCAAATCGGGTCACGCCTGCTGGTTTTTAGGCAGCTAGAGCGTAAGAAGTGTTATTTTTTGCAGTTATATTTAACTGAGCGTTTACGTCGCCACACGAGTCGCAAAATATGCCTCATAATGCCTGTCGAATCCGTAACGACCCCAAAAGACAATAAAACCATTATACCTTATCTAACTCAAAAATGCAAAAAGGAAATCAACTAACTACAAAAGATAGTCTTTCAAAGCTTTTGTCAAAACCTGATAACCAACAACACTGAGATGCAGCCCATCAGTAGTATAGTCTTTTTTGAGTTGGCCTGCCTGGTCTGTCAAACTATCAAAAACTGGCACAAATTCTACCTGCATATAGGCAGAAGCAAGCTCTTGATAGGCTTGATTCCATTTCTGAATTTTTTCATTCGAGCGGATATAGACTGTCTGCTTGTACTCCTCTCCCTCATTGACTGGCAAAATAGAAAGCAATTTAATCTCCGTCAATGGATAATCGCGAGCAATAGATTGTATGATAGCTTCGAGGTTATTGAGAGTCTCATTCACAGGCACATCTTTTCCCATATCATTTGTCCCAATCAAAAGGACAATTTTATCTACTGCTCCACCGTACAGATGCGCATCTAGATTTTCTAATAACAGCCCTGTCTGATAACCTCGAATGCCTCGATTGACAATCGTCTTCGAAGTTCCAAATAGCTCCTGTATAGGATAATACTCGACAATAGAGTCCCCAATAAAAAGAATGTCGGGCTCTAGAACAGAAACCTGATTTAAGTGACGGTACTTGGTTTGAATTTTTCCTTGTTCCTTTAGGAGCCAATTTTCTAATAGCTGTACTGCCACTTCATTCTCCTTTTTCTAACAAGTTTTCCAAGACTTGATAAACTCCTCCTTGGCTGTTGGCTGGCGCTAGAGCAGTAGCCACAGCTTTGGCTTTATCATCAGCATTTTCCATCGCATAGGCAATTCCAGCCATTTCAAGCATTTCAACATCATTTTCACTGTCACCAAAAGCCATGATTTGTTGGGAGGTCAAGTCCCAGCGCTTGAGTAATTCTTCCAAGCCCCATGCTTTATGAATCCCAGCTTGGAGGATATCAATACAACCATAGCCACTCGATACAGCCCGAACACGGCCATCAAAGAGGTTATTGATTTCTCCCAAAACCGGACTCAAACGTTCTTCACCAACAACCATACTCATCTTGAGCACACCACCAAAGAGGTCAGAGGTTAACTCATCCACAAAATGCATCCGTTGGTAGAATTTTTCAATCATTTCTGGAGTCATAAAACTTTCAAGATCTGTAAAAATCGTACCTTCCTTGACGAAACCACCCTTCATCCCCGTTACAACAAACTGGTCCTGACACGCTCGACCCTTGAAATGAGCCAAAGCCTTATCGACAATGGCATCATCCCAAGTCTGAGCCTGAATCAATTCATTGTTTTCAAAAATACGAGCACCATTGGCAACAACCAGAACCACTCGATCCACCAAGTGCTCCAGTAGTTGCCTCATGCGGTGAATTTCATTGCCCGTCGCGATGACAAAACGAATATCCCTTTGATCCAACTGATCTAAAATCTTTTCCAAGCGTGGGATATCAAGCTGTCCTCTAGCATCCAGCAAGGTCCCATCCATATCTGTCGCAATTACTTTAATCGTCATTTACTTTCCTCTGGATTCAAACTAATCCCACTTCAATCCCACATGTTCGTTCATTTCTTTATAGGCCGTATCAATTCGTTCCTTAGTCGCTTCATCTAACTGATCACGATGACTACCACCCTCTATAAATCTTCTAAGATATAGGTTTGGTAAAGGAAGAGTGGATAACCTTCTGGAGAATAGGTTCCTTTCGGTGTACGGTTTACCCAAGAAGGATGCGCTTTGGCAGTTTCGATTGTCGTCTTACCTGCTTTTTTCTTAATGGTCACATCCATGAGCACGCCACGCTCTGTCCACTTAGCATTCTCTTCGTCTTGCATGGTTTCAATTCGTTGATTGGAAATGAAGTTCCCCATTGAATAGATAATGAGTTTCTTATCCCCATCTTTTTCAACTGTTTCAGATGGTTCTACAACGTGAGGATGCCCTCCAAAGATAATATCAGCTCCCCAATCGATCATCTTGTGATAAAGAGCCTTTTGTTCTTCAGTTGGTTCCAAGCGATACTCGACACCCATTTGAGGCATGATAATGGTGATATCTGCTTCCTTCTCTGCTCGTTCAATTTCAGCCTTCATCTTGTCTTCATTTAGGTCTGAAAGATAGCGGTTATAGTCTTCTTGAGAAATACTTTGCTCAATTCCATTAAATCCATAAGAATAGGCCAAAAGTGCCACCTTAATGCCGTTCACTTCCTTGATAACCAGTGGAGCTTGATCACGGGACTCATGCGTATATACTCCAATAGGTGTCATTCCTGCCTTCTCAATAGCATCTGCTGTTGAGACCACACCTTCTATTTGTGAATCTAGGATATGGTTATGCGCCAAGTCTAATACTTGATAACCGGCATCCTTGATGGCATCCATGACTTCTCCAGGTGCATTAAAGAGAGGATAACCTGCCAAATAGTGGTCCTTATTCACAGTACCTTCAAAATCACCTATAATTAAATCTGCTTGTTTGAGCCATGGTTTCACATAGTCAAAATTTTCATGAAAATCATAGGTTCCATCTTCTTTTAAGGCAGAACGATAGATGGGAATATGATAGAGGAGGTCACCGTTGGCCATAATTCTAGCAGTTTTTTCCTCGTCCTGATCTTTGGAATTTTGATTCGTCTTATTTGCTTCTTGAGAAATAGTATCCTTTTTCTGACTAGTCAAGGGGATTCCTTGGAATCTTTCAAACAACAAGACCAAGCCCATTGATAAAGCAACTGCTAGCAAGAGTATCGCCACAAATCCCTTATTACTCCACTTGCGATAACTCCTAAAAAAGTTTACAAAACCCCTCATAAAACGAAAAACTGGTCCACGTTTATGTCTATCCTGTCTTCTTTGCATTTTCATTCTCCCTACTTTCTTATGCAAGCCTTTTCTTTTTATTATATCACAGATAAGAAATTCTTTCACAACTGAATCGAAGCTGCTATATATTTTCTACAAATCCTAAAGTCTGTAATACTTTCAATCCTTGTCATTTTGTGATATCATGTAGAGGTAATGAAAGGAGAGAAAATGTCTGCAATAGAACGTATTACAAAAGCTGCTCACTTAATTGATATGAACGATATTATCCGCGAGGGGAACCCAACTCTACGCGCAGTTGCTGAGGAAGTTACTTTCCCCCTATCTGATCAGGAAATCATCCTTGGCGAAAGATGATGCAATTCCTTAAACATTCCCAAGATCCTGTCATGGCTGAAAAAATGGGACTCCGCGGTGGTGTTGGACTGGCTGCCCCTCAATTAGATATCTCAAAACGCATTATCGCTGTTTTGGTGCCAAACATTGTCGAAGAAGGCGAAACTCCACAGGAAGCTTACGACTTGCAAGCTATTATGTACAATCCAAAAATCGTCTCTCACTCTGTTCAAGACGCGGCTCTTGGTGAAGGAGAAGGTTGCCTGTCTGTTGACCGTAACGTGCCTGGCTATGTTGTTCGCCATGCCCGCGTTACTGTTGACTACTTTGACAAGGATGGGGAAAAACACCGTATCAAACTTAAAGGCTACAACTCTATCGTTGTTCAGCATGAAATTGACCACATCAACGGAATCATGTTTTACGATCGTATCAATGAAAAAGACCCATTTGCAGTTAAAGATGGTTTACTAATTTTAGAATAAAGAAAATCCCGTTGCAAGACGGGGTTTTGTGTTATAATAGAGGCATGAAAACAAATGATATTGTCTATGGCGTCCACGCCGTTACCGAAGCCCTCCTTGCAAATACTGGAAACAAACTCTACCTCCAAGAAGATCTCCGAGGTAAGAACGTTGAGAAAGTCAAGGAACTGGCTGCAGAAAAGAAGGTGTCCATTTCTTGGACTTCAAAAAAATCCCTCTCTGAGATGACTGAAGGTGCTGTCCACCAAGGTTTTGTTCTACGAGTGTCTGAATTTGCCTATAGCGAGTTAGATCACATCCTTGCAAAAACACGTCAAGAAGAAAATCCACTTCTGTTGATTCTGGATGGCCTAACTGACCCTCACAACTTAGGCTCCATCTTAAGAACCGCTGATGCTACCAATGTTTCAGGAGTCATCATTCCCAAGCACCGTGCTGTCGGAGTTACTCCTGTCGTTGCTAAAACAGCCACAGGTGCTATTGAGCACGTTCCGATTGCCCGAGTAACCAACCTCAGTCAAACTTTAGATAAACTCAAGGATGAGGGATTCTGGACCTTTGGAACAGATATGAACGGTACTCCTTGCCACAAGTGGAATACAAAAGGGAAAATTGCTCTCATCATCGGAAATGAAGGAAAAGGTATCTCTAGCAACATCAAAAAACAGGTAGATGAAATGATTACCATTCCGATGAATGGACATGTCCAAAGTCTCAATGCCAGTGTTGCTGCGGCCATTCTCATGTACGAAGTTTTCCGAAATAGACTATAAAAAAAGTTTCCAGTCATCTGATTGGAAACTTTTTTATGATTATACTCAATGAAAATCAAAGAGCAAACTAGGAAGCTAGCTGTAGACAGCTCAAAGCACTGCTTTAAGGTTGTGGATAGAACTGACAAAGTCAGTACTCACACCTACAGCAAAGCGAAGCTGACGTGGTTTGAAGAGATTTTCGAAGTGTATTAACTATGTTCTGTGATAAATTTATAGGCTTCTTGACCAGCGATAGCCCCATCTCCAACTGCCGTTGTCACTTGGCGAAGGTCTTTCAAGCGAACATCTCCAACTGCAAAGATACCATCAACTGCAGTTTTCATGTGGTTATCTGTCACAATCCATCCTGCCTGATCTTGAATATTCAATTCTTTAACAAAATCGCTAAGAGGATCCAAACCAACATAGATAAAGACACCACCGAAGGCTTGTTCTGTCACTTGACCTGTTTTCACATTTTCAAATACGACAGATTCTACTCGGTTTTCACCCTTGATTTCCTTCACTACAGAATCCCAGATAAAGCTGATTTTCTCATTCGCAAAGGCGCGGTCTTGTAAAACCTTTTGAGCACGAAGTTGGTCACGACGGTGAACGATGGTAACAGTCTTAGCAAAACGAGTCAAGAAGAGAGCTTCTTCAACAGCTGAATCTCCACCACCGACTACCAACAAATCTTGGTCACGGAAGAAAGCACCATCACACACAGCACAGTAAGAAACACCACGACTGTTCAGTTCTTCTTCTCCAGGTACTCCCAAAGGACGGTGTTTAGAACCAGTCGCTACGATAACGGTACGAGTTTCATATGTTTGGTCATCAGTAATCACTTTCTTAAAATCACCATGGTCTTCTACATTTTCAACATAACCATAAATGTGCTCAACACCAAGATTTTCAAGCGGTTCAAACATTTTTTCTGCCAATTCTGGCCCACTAATATTAGCGTATCCAGGGTAATTTTCGATATCAGAGGTATTATTCATCTGACCACCTGGCAGACCACCTTCAATCAAGGCTACTTTCAGATTGCTTCGAGCAGCATACAAGGCTGCAGTCATACCTGCAGGTCCAGCACCGATAATAATAGTATCGTACATATAGATTCCTTCTTTCTTGTTGTAACTATCTTTATTCTAACTCTTTCTTGTCAATCAAGCAAGGATTATGCTTTGAAACAAGAATTAAACTCATAACCGCAAAGGATAATACTGGAACAACCAAGACCCCAATCATAATCATATCATAGAGATGGGCTTGGCGAGCCTTGGCTGTCTTATCAACTCCCGACATGGCTCTCAGTCCAATCCAAATCCCTAAAAAAATCAGGACGAGGATAGTGGTCAAGATCAAACTCTCGAAATATAAAGAAAATAGTTGCAGTAGCATGATTTCTCTCATTTCTATCTTTTTTAAAGAGTAAACTCAGCTAGTCCAGCTAACTGAGTTTTCCTTTATCTATTATATCAAATATAAGTCCGTTTGTAACTAGCGAAGAATTCTTTTGTCCGCTCTTCTTTAGGATGGTGGATAATCTCATCCGGTGTTCCAGACTCGATAATTTTCCCCTTATCTAAGAAGAGAATCTTATCAGCTACTTGGGCTACAAAGGACATGTCATGACTGACCAAAATCATGGTTTGACCTGACTTAGCAGCATCTGCAATAGACTTTTCTACTTCACCGACCAATTCTGGGTCAAGGGCTGAAGTTGGTTCGTCTAAGAGCAAGACATCTGGTTTCATAGCGAGCGCACGCGCCAAGGCAACCCGTTGCTTTTGTCCACCTGATAAATGACGAGGGTAATGGTTTTCACGGTCAGAAAGCCCAACCTTAGCCAACTCTTCCTTGGCAATCTTAGTCGCTTCTTGGTCAGATAATTTCTTGACAACAACCAAGCCTTCTTTCACATTATCAAGTGCTGTGCGGCGTTCAAACAAATTAAACTGTTGGAAAACCATGGACAGCTTACGGCGTAAGGCAAGGATTTCTTCTTGAGTGATCTTAGAAAAATCAACTGAGAAATCATCAATCTGAATAGAACCACTGTCAGGTGTTTCAAGATAATTGAGACTGCGAAGGAAGGTTGATTTTCCAGCTCCTGAAGAACCAATCAAGGCTACAACTTCCCCTTTTTGAATATCCAAGTTCAGATGATCCAAGACAGTCTGTCCTGAAAAGGATTTACTTAAATTCGAAATCTTAATCATTAACGAAGGTCTCCTTTCACATCTGTTTGCACTGTATCAGGTGCAGAAATAGCCATTTTTCTCTCGATGAAACGACCGAGGCTTTCAATTCCGATATTGACTACCCAATAAACAAGGGCAACGGAGATAAAGCGTTCAAAGTAACGATAATCGGCACCACCCAAAATCTGAGCTTGGGCAAAGACTTCCACAACACCCGCACTGAAGGCTAGAGAAGTTCCTTTGGTCAAACCGATTAGGGAATTGATTAAAGTTGGAGTCGCCACAACTGCCGCATTTGGAATAATCACTCGACGATAAACTTGCGCTCGGGTCATACCCAGACTTCGTGCCGCCTCAATCTCACCAGGATTGACTGAGAGAATGGCTGCACGAATGGTTTCACTAGCATAAGCTGCCTCATTAAAGGCAAAGGCTACAATCGCAAAAACAGCCGCTGGAATAGCATTGATATTGAGACCAGTTCCCCATTGCTGATTGAGAGCTTTCAAAGCCAAAGGGATTCCATAGTAGGTCAACATGAGTTGCACCAAAATCGGTGTCCCTTTTAAGAAACTAACAAAGAAGGCCTGCAAGGGGTATAAAATCTTGACACGATTGATCTTCACAATGGCAAAAAGAAGTGCCAAAACCAAGCCAAAAAGGGCACCACCAATTGTCAACATAATCGTTGTTGGAAGTTGTTGGACAATTCTTGGAATCCCATCAAAGACCGAACGCAGGCTAAAAAGCTTGCCATCTGGAATCAATTGCATCAAGTTTTGGTACCAATCTGATGCTAAAATCGTTGTAACATTCATAAAAACATCCTCTCCTGATAATGATTCATTCTACCATACTTCTGCCGTCAATGAAATTATTTTGCTACGGTCAGATACAGACTTTGTCTACCTACTAGTTTATCATACTTTTGAAACAGGGAGGTTATATATTTTATCTATCAAAGAGATAGATAAAAACTATTTCAATCCCAATTCTTCATAAGGTTTTCGATAACCGATTTGCTTTAACAGTTCCATTTTCTACTAAAATGGGGCGTTTTTAACAACATACCGTCGCTTGCTAGCAACTGAGCTGCTTCTTGGTTTGACAGACTTCCTACCTTATCTTTCAACCCTAATTCACGGTATTTGATCCCACTGGTGTTGAAAAATTGCTTCAACTCGAACCCTGAGGTTTCTAGCCAGTTTAAAATGACTTCTTGGCTAGGTGTTTCTTCCACGATATGGACGGCTTTGTAGTCCACACCAAGTTGATTTAATTCTTGTTTTGCTTTTTTACAAGTTGAACATTTTGGGTATTCGATAAATTCTAACATGTCTTTCACTTTCTATTGTTTATATCTTTAAAATCTGCGCCTTCATACTCCAAGAGCCATGCTTTCTTTTCCACTCCTGCAGCATAACCTGTCAAACGCTTTCCTGCTCCTAGCACACGATGACAAGGTACTAGAATAGACCACGGATTGCGTCCTACCGCTCCACCAATTGCTTGAGCAGAAGCAACTTGCAGGTCTTGGGCTATTTGTCCATAGGTCACTGTCTGACCATAAGGAATTCCCTGTAAATAGGACCAAACTCTCTTTTCAAAATCCGTTCCTATTGGAGCCAAGGGCAAGTTGGATAAATCCTGAGGCTTGCCTTTAAAGTAAGCATCTAAGCAAGCAATAACTGGATCTAAAATGGGATGACTAACAACTTCTTCTATCGTTTCATCTCCTATCCCCCTCTCAAAATGCTTCTGCTCCTGTACCCAAATTCCATACAAATAATGATCATCAGCTACGAGAGAAAGGGAGCCAATCGGCGAAGAATAGAACATTTTTATGTACTTCTTTTGCATTATTTCTTCAATTTTTGATAGGCCAAACGTTCCCCATCAACTGGCACCTTACCAACCTGTTTAAATCCGAGTTTTTCAAAAATATGTTGCATGACCTTGTTTGAAACATGCGTATCTGAGCGAAAATCTAGGTAATCAAATCCTTCAATCAAGCCTTCTAGGAAAGTCTGAGCAACCCCCTGTCCCTGGACATCTGCTGCCACAGCAATACGGTGAAAGACTAGGTACTCTGACTCTCCAGCTTGCCATTTTCCTTCATAAATGGCTTCATAGGCTGCCTCTGGACTTTTGGTCACAGCTGCATAAGCTAGTAGTTCTCCCTCTTCCAAGGCTACGTAGGCTTGACCTGAGATAATATCCTCAATAATAATATCAGCATTTGGATAGCCATTTTGCCACTGGTCACTACCAGCATCCGCTAAACATTTTTTAGCATCCTCCATCACTTGCATGATGGCATCTACTTCATTTGGAAAGGCTAAACGAATCTCCATCTTTTCTCCTCATTTCTGACTAGTTTCTCCCATCATAGCATAATTTAAGCCTTTTCACAAGCAGTTAAAACTTGACTTTCTATTTTTATTATTTTATAATCTGGTTATTAAAACTAGATAAAAAGGAGTTGGAAATGAAAACTACCTTTTCCTACCCAAAATGGGCAGAAATTCCAAACATTGACCTCTATCTGGACCAGGTTTTGCTCTATGTCAATCAGGTCTGCGCTCCTATTTCTCCTGATAAAGACAAGGGCCTAACAGCATCTATGGTCAATAATTATGTCAAACATGGTTACCTGACAAAGCCTGACAAGAAAAAATACCAACGCCAACAAATTGCCCGTTTGATTGCTATCACAAGCCTCAAGTCTGTCTTTTCTATTCAAGAAATAGCTCAGACACTGAATTCTCTTCAAAGTCAAGCAAGTTCAGACCAACTCTACGATGCTTTTGTGGACTACATGAACCAAGGAATTGATCCAGCTAACCCCATTATCCAAACCAGCTGCCAAACCATTAAACTCTATCATCAAACCCTAGACTTAATCCATCATACTCAAGAGGAGGTAATCCAATGAACACCAGTCTTAAACTCAGCAAACAACTCAGTTTTGGAGAGGAGATTGCTAATAGCGTGACCCATGCCGTAGGTGCAGTCATAATGCTCATCTTACTCCCTATTTCATCCACCTATAGTTACGAAGCACACGGCTTTTTATCCTCTATAGGTGTTTCCATTTTTGTCATCAGTCTCTTTCTCATGTTCCTATCATCCACCATTTATCACTCTATGGCCTATGGCTCGACCCATAAATATGTCTTGCGAATCATCGACCATTCTATGATTTACGTTGCCATTGCTGGCTCATACACGCCCGTCGTCTTGACCTTAATGAATAACTGGTTTGGCTATCTAATTATTGCCATACAATGGTGAACGACCATCTTTGGTATTCTCTATAAAATCTTTGCTAAAAAGGTCAATGAGAAATTTAGCCTTGCTCTTTACCTGATTATGGGCTGGTTGGTTCTGGCTATCATTCCTGCCATTATCAGTCAAACGACACCAATTTTCTGGAGTCTCATGATAACTGGTGGACTCTGTTATACAGTTGGGGCTGGATTTTACGCCAAGAAAAAACCTTATTTCCACATGATTTGGCATCTCTTTATCCTAGCAGCATCTGCCCTCCAATACATCGCCATTGTTTATTACATGTAAAAAAGTTGAGAAATTCAATCTCAACTTTTTTCTTTACACATTTCGATAAAGTACTGGTGCAAGCGAACATCATCAGTCAATTCTGGATGAAAAGAAGTTACCAGCATATTTTTTTCTTGGGCTGCAACGATTTGATTGTCAACTCTTGCTAGAATTTCTACACCCTCTCCAACACTACTGATAATCGGACCGCGAATAAAAGTCATTGGAATCTGACCAACTCCCTTACATTCTGCTTCCGTGTAGAAACTTCCTAATTGGCGCCCATAGGCATTGCGCTCGACCACTATATCCATAGTTCCTAGATGACTCTCTTCCTGAGAAGTAATTTCCTTAGCCAGCAAAATCAAGCCAGCACAGGTTCCAAAGGTTGGTAAGCCAGATAGAATTGCTTCTTGAATAGGAATCAGCATGTTCTGGTCTCGTAAGAGTTTGCCCATGGTTGTAGACTCACCTCCAGGTAATATCAAACCCGACAAATCACTCGGATGTTTCTGAAAATCATCTAGATTTCTGATTTCAACACTCTCGACACCTAATTGATCTAGTACTTTTGCATGCTCTGCAAAGGCACCTTGCAAGGCCAATATTCCGATTTTCATCTATTTCCCTCGCTCAGCCATGAGGATTTGGATCTCATTTTCATTGATACCAACCATAGCTTCTCCTAAATCTTCAGAGATTTGAGCTAAGATTTGAGGATTTCGGAAATTAGTTACCGCTTTGACAATGGCACTCGCTCGTTTAACAGGATCTCCTGACTTGAAAATACCTGAACCGACAAAGACACCCTCTGCCCCTAATTGCATCATCAGCGCAGCATCTGCTGGCGTTGCAACGCCTCCAGCTGCGAAGTTAACAACTGGCAATTTTCCATGTTCATGAACATATTGTACCAATTCAACAGGGACTTGCAAGTCCTTGGCAGCAACATAAAGCTCGTCCTCACGTAAATTTTGAATGCGGCGAATTTCCTGATTCATCATACGCATATGGCGAACAGCTTGGACAATATCTCCTGTACCCGGTTCTCCTTTGGTACGAATCATAGAAGCACCTTCAGCGATACGACGCAAGGCTTCACCCAAATCCTTAGCTCCACAGACAAAAGGAACTTGAAATTCTTTCTTGTCCACATGGAAACGATCGTCAGCTGGAGATAAAACTTCACTCTCATCGATATAGTCAATCTCAATAGCCTCTAAAATCTGAGCTTCAACAAAATGCCCGATTCTAACCTTGGCCATCACTGGAATACTAACCGCTTCTTGGATTTCCTTAATCATCTTTGGATCACTCATACGGGAAACACCACCAGCTGCACGAATATCAGCTGGAATCCGCTCCAAGGCCATCACAGCTGCCGCACCTGCAGCCTCTGCAATACGGGCCTGTTCAGGATTTTGAACGTCCATGATAACCCCACCTTTAAGCATCTGTGCCAAGTTTTTATTTAATTCATAACGATTTTCAGTCATTTGTTTTATCCTCATCATTTGTATTGGTAGCTACCATTTCATTTTAAGTCAGATTTGGAGGAATCACAAGATAAAAAAAACGTAAGTGTATGGGGACAGAATAGTTAAAAAACTATCTGACCTTAACTTAAGGCCAGATAGCTCATTTATTTTTATTTTTCAGCTGTAAGTGCAGCCATTGTGATATAGTTGTATGGTTTGTTGAAGTGTGGCAAGAAGAATAGGTCTGTCAATGCCAATTTATCAATTGTAACATGCTCTTGGATAGCAAGTGAGAACATATGGATTCCCATACTGATAGCAGAATCACGTGATACCATTTGAGCGCCAAGAATTTCACGACTATCTTTATCAAAGACAATCTTGATTGCTACTTCATGGTTATCATGTTTCATGAATTCTGGTTTTTGTAGATCGTTAAAGCCTGTTTCAGTCGCATTGTAACCTGCTGCTTTTGCTTTCAAGAGTTAAACCAGTTGAAACCATGTGAAGGCCGTAGATTGAGATACCGTTTGAACCTTGAACACCGATTCCTTCCAATTCATGTCCACAAGCATTGTAAGCACCAACAATACCAGTACGAACAGCATTTGAAGCAAGAGCGATGTAGCTTGTATCTTTACGAGCATTGTCATAAACAGTCGCACAGTCACCTACTGCATAAACTCCTGGAATTGATGTTTCTTGTTTCTTGTCTACAAGGAAGGCACCGTTGCGGAATAGTTCAATCTTACCATCAGCAAGAGATGTGTTTGGACGGAAACCAACCGCAAGAACAACCATATCCACATCAAATGTTTCTTTGTCTGTTACCAAGCGTTCAACTTTGCCATCACCTTGGATAGCTTTTACTGTTTGACCAAGCGCCAAGCGGATGTTGTTTTCTTCCAAGTTCTTCGCCATCATTTGAGTGAAGTCTTTGTCATAGTAACCGTTCAAAACAGTGTCTACGATATCAACAAGGACAACTTCTTTTCCAAGACGTTCGAAGGCTTCAGCAAGTTCAACACCGATATAACCACCACCAACAACAGCGATGCGATCTAGGTGTTTGCTCTTGTCAGCAAGTTTTTCGATGACTTCTTCAGCGTTTTGGTACAACTTAACAAATTGAACATTCTCAAGCGTTGCTTTGAATTCACGGTTCCCCTTAACAATTTCAGCTCCTTCGATTGGTGGCAAGATTGGTGTAGAACCTGTAGCGAAAATCAATTTCTCGTATGATTCTTTGTGCTCTTTTCCTTCAACTTCTGCAGTCACAACTTTGTTGTCGTAGTCAATTGAAAGAACAGGTGAGTTCATGTAAACTTTAGCACCTTTTGCTTCCAATTTTTCTTTATCAGAATAGAACAAGCCTTCAGCACCGTCAATTTGTTCACCGATCCAAAGAGCCATTCCACATCCTAGGAAAGAGATGTTAGAGTTTTGGTCAAATACAACGATTTCGTTCTCATTTCCAAATTATCCAACATAGTATTAATACATGCTGTACCAGCGTGGTTAGCACCAACTACAACGATTTTACTCATAGAAAAATTCCTACCTTCAATTTTAAATTTACCCTTCTAGTATAACATTTACTGTTAGCGTTTACAAGTTTTTTGTTTATAATTTTACTTTTTTCATGATTTTCTACATTCTAGCCTAGCTCTATAGATTATAATATTAGTCTATATTTAGATTTTTTGATTTTTCTGAGCATATTTCTTGACAAGTTTACAAATTTTATTTGTGAAAACGCTGACTTTATGGTATGCTAATATCATGGAAAGAAATTGTAAGGGGTTAAATAATATAAATTTACAATATTTCAACCTTCTTTTCATAAGAGAAAGGAGTTGATAGCTTGCCTCTTAGTTCACATTCCGAACGGCTAATGGGGACTACTATCACTATTTCATTAGTAGATGAGCGATCCGATATCTTGCTCCAAAAGTCCTTTGATTTGCTCAAAGAGCTTGAATACCGCTTCAATGCCAATAGCCAAGAATCGGAGTTGATGGAAATCAATCATCAAGCTGGAATAGCTCCAGTCAAAGTTCATCCAGACCTGTTTGAACTGATTTCACTTGGGTTAGAGCATAGCCTAGCGCCCTCTAGCCATCTCAATATCAGCATTGGTCCCTTGATTCAAACCTGGCGCATCGGTTTTTCAGATGCCAAAGTGGCCCAACCTCAAGAAATTGAATCTGTGCTACCTCTAATCAATCCTCATTATATCGAGTTAGATTCTTCCACTTCCACTGTGTTTTTAAAACAAAAAGGAATGAAGATTGATCTTGGTTGTTTAGCCAAGGGTTATAGTGCGGATAAAGTCGCCCAATTTCTGAGAGAAGAGGGAGTGACATCTGCCTTGATCAATCTGGGAGGGAATATCCTGACCATTGGAAAAAATCAGGCAAGAAGGGATCAGCCTTGGCAAATTGGGATTCAAGATCCAGCCAATCCGAGGGGAAATCACTTAATGACCATCCCTGTTGTCAATAAATCTGTCGTGACTTCAGGTATTTATGAACGTCACCTGACAGTCGATGGAAAAGATTACCATCATATTTTTGACAGTCAAACAGGATATCCTGTTGAAACGGAACTAGCAAGTCTAACAATCATCTCTGATAAATCAGTTGATGGTGAAATATGGACAACTCGTTTATTTGGAGAAAGACCAGCTTCTATCCTCTGGCAAGTCGAAAGTTTGGAGGGCATCGAAGCTATCCTCATCGATAAAGAAGGTCACCTAAACTATTCTTCAGGAATTCCTACTCTATAGAAATAGATATTTCAATGGAGTTTTAAAATCGTATTATGTAAAAAGAGAAAGGAAATCTCATGTTAAAACTTATTGCTATTGTTGGAACAAATTCAAAACGTTCTACAAACCGTCAATTGCTTCAATACATGCAAAAACACTTTGCTGACAAAGCTGAAATTGAACTTGTTGAAATTAAAGACATTCCTGTCTTCAATAAGCCAGCTGACAAGCAAGTACCTGCTGAAATTCTAGAAATAGCTGCTAAAATTGAAGAGGCAGATGGCGTTATTATCGGTACTCCTGAGTATGACCACTCTATCCCAGCTGTTTTGATGAGCGCTCTTGCTTGGTTGTCTTATGGTATTTACCCACTCTTGAATAAACCAATCATGATTACAGGTGCTTCATATGGTACACTTGGTTCATCACGTGCCCAATTACAACTTCGCCAAATCTTGAATGCCCCAGAAATTAAAAGCAAGTGTCCTTCCAGATGAATTCTTGCTTTTCACATTCTCTTCAAGCCTTCAACCCAAGTGGAGACCTAGTAGATCTTGATGTTATTAAAAAAATTGGATGCCACTTTTGATGACTTCCGTATCTTTGTAAAAAAATCACAGAAAAAAATTGCGTAATGCACAAGAATTACTTCGCAAAAGATGCTGAAGACTTTGACTGGGAAAAATTTGTAAGATAGGAGACCAAAAAGAATGAAATTTGTTGGACTTGTAGGATCAAACTACGATCAATCATATAACCGTAAACTCTTGGAATTCATCCGTCGTCACTTCAAACTTAAATTTGAATTAGAAGTTCTTGAAATTGACGAAGTTCCAATGTTTAACCAAGACGAAAAATGGGACGAAAGTTTCCAATTACGTTATTTATATAACAAAAATTACTCGTGCTGATGGTGTTATCATTGCTACTCCTGAGCACAACCACACAATCTCAGCTTCCCTAAAATCTGTTCTTGAATGGCTTTCATACGAAGTTCATCCATTTGAAAACAAACCAGTCATGATTGTGGGAGCATCTTACTACGACCAAGGTACTTCTCGTGCCCAAGTTCACCTTCGTAAGATTCTTGACGCTCCAGGTGTCAATGCCTACACACTTCCAGGAAATGAATTCCTTCTCGGTAAAGCTAAAGAAGCCTTTGATGTTAATGGAAATATCACAAATGAAGGAACTATTAATTTCCTTGAAACATGTTTAGACAACTTTGTAAAATATGTGGGAGTCGTTTCAAAATTGAAAAAACCAAAACCAATCGCACCAGAAGATTTATATTGTACAAATCCAATCGCAACTACCATTCAAGGAGTTGACCCTGATGATCCTGAATGGGTAGAAAAAGCAGCTGAGCTTGTTGGAGCTGTCTCTGGAGATACTTACGTTAAATTAGACCACGGTATCTTGACAGTTAACCAAATTGATATGTTCTTGAAAGCAATGCCATTTGAGTTGACATATGCAGATGATAATAACCAATTCTTGTACTATAATAATGCCCACCAAGATCCAAACACAATGTATGGTAAACGTGTGCGAGTTCAAGCAGGTAGTCGACTAGGAACAGTACATGCTTCTCTTCCACCTGCAAGAATGAAAAACGTTGAATGGGTTGTCGGTGTACTACGTAACGGAGATCAAGAATATGTCCGTACAATTGTACCAGGAACACCAGAAGGTGTTATTAATACACATAACTACAAGGCAATGTACTACCCAGATGGTTCATATGCTGGAATTAATGAAATTATCTTTAATTTCCAACCATGGCTTGATTGGTACTTAGAAACAACTGGTCAACGTCTAGTTGGTGGAAATGCTGCAGCTCCTGCTGGAGGACATGGCGGAGCAGATGCCACATCTGGAGCTTCTGATGCAGGTGATGCTGGAAGCCACGGTAGTGACGCCGATGCTACATCTGGCGCAAGTAACTAATAATAGTTTTAGGAACCATCTTGGTTCCTTTTTTAGCAAAAAAAGACTAGCAAACACAAACTGCTAGTCTTTTGGTTATTATTTCATCTATCTTTGTTAAAAAGAAAGAATATTTATTATGAATTTGGGTCATCGAGACTACGACCATGTAAGCCTTTTTCACGTTGTATCTGACGTAGTTTTTCTGGTGTAACATCATTACCTTCTTCGTCCACAATTTTGATTCCCTCAATGTGGTGACGAACAGAGCGACGATAACCTTCAATGTACTCCTCACGTAGTTTAGCTTGTTCCACTTTTTCTTCTGGTGTCAAGCCTTCTGCTTTTTTCTTTTTGGCAAGCTCATTGATACGATCAATTTTTTTAGGATCCATGTTTCTCTCCTTTATGATAAGATTTAATCCGTTTAACAGATTTTATTTGGTATTGATTTGGTTAAAACGAGCAAGTTTAGCTGCTTTTTGAGTTAAATGAGACAAGATAGCCAAGCGATTTTTACGAACAGCCTGATCTTCTGCCATTACCATGGTGTTCTCAAAGAAAGCATCAATAACTGGACTAAGCGCAAAGAGCTGTTTCAATTGTTGACTGGCAGTCCCTGACAAAACGAGTGATTCTACTGCTTCTGACAAAGCTTTTTTTCTTGCTCATTTTTCAAAGAGAGCTGAATCAACTGTAGCAACTTCTTCTGCCTTCTCAGCCAAGTTAAAGGCACGAGAAAGTGATTCAACAGATGGTTTGAAGTCTTCTTCCTTGCTTGCTTCTACGAGAGCACTTGCTGCTTCCAACATATCCGCCACAACAAAGTTTGAACCTGCAAGAACGGCTTCCTTGATATCTTTTGGAGTAGAACCCATCATCTTATCAACACGAGCCTTGATAAAGTCCATAACCTCTGCCTTATTTTCATAAGTCAAGCTGTCAAAATTCAATGTATAAAGGCTATCAATCAGCTCATCCATAGCAATGTGCCAACCAAAGGCATCCAAGATACGAACCACACCTTGAGTCGCGCGACGAAGGGCATAAGGGTCATTAGAACCTGATGGAATCAAGCCTACTGAGAAGAAACTCAAAATCGTATCCAATTTATCTGCAATGGCAAGCACTGCACCGACCTTGCTCTCTGGAAGTTCTCCTTCAGCTGATGTAGGCATGTAGTGTTCACGAATAGCAGCCGCCACTGCTGGACTTTCCCCAGTAAGAAGAGCATATTTCTCCCCCATAATTCCTTGGAGCTCGTCAAATTCACCAACCATACCTGTCAACAAATCAAACTTGTAAATAGCTGCTGCGCGGGCTAGATCAACTGTTTCATCAGCTGATAAACCTGCTTTTTCGGCCACAAGTACAGCGATTTGACCCGTACGAATCATGTGTTCACGAAGGGAACCAATCTTCTCATGGAAGGTTACATTGTTTAATTTTTCAACAAGGTCTGAAATCACTAATTTTTGATCTTCACGCCAGAAGAATTCACCGTCTTCCAAGCGAGCTACCAAGACTTTTTCATTTCCTTTGATGACATTTTCCAAATGCTCTGCGTTTCCATTACGAACAGAAATGAAGTTTGGCAAGAGTTTACCATCTTGATCACGGACAACAAAGTACCGTTGGTGTTCCTTCATCGAAGTCACCAAGACTTCTTCCGGAACTTCAAGGTATTTGGCATCAAAACTTCCCATAAAGGCAGTTGGGTATTCAACCAAGTTCAAGACTTCATTCAGCAAATCAGCATCAATTTCGATACTTACACCATATTTGCCTCAATTTCTTTGATTTGGTCAACAATCATTTGCTCACGTTCACGTGGATCTGCAATTACATACTGTGCACGAAGGTCTTCTTCATAGCTCAATGCTGACTGAATCTTAGTTTCTTTCCCTAAGAAACGATGACCACGGCTCACACGACCTCCCTTGATATCAAGGAAATCCAAATCAAACTCTTGCTCATCCAAGAGAACAGTTAAAGTGTGAACAGGACGAATGTATTCAAAGCTATTTCCAGCCCAGTGCATGCTGACAGGGAAAGTCAATGACTTCAAGACATCCACAACACCTGGAACAATGGCTTCAACTGCTTGACCAATTTCTTCCTTAGTGACATAGACATATTCTTCACCCTTGATTTCACGGAATTCGATATCTTCAACAGTCAATCCTTTTCCACGGACAAATCCTTGGGCTGCTTTGGTGAAGTTCCCATCACTATCCAAGGCAATTTTCTTTGCTGGCCCCTTGAAATCTTCTGTCAAATCAGACTGTTTATCTGCAAGACCAGTCACACGAACAGCCAAACGACGTGGTGTTGAGAAGGTTTGAATAGCTTCAAAAGACAAGCGATTTTCCTTGAGGAAGGCTGCCATTCTTTCGCCCAGTTGTTTTTCACTTGATGTGACAACATAGGCTGGTAATTCTTCAAGACCGAGTTCTACTAATAAGTTTTTTGTCATGTTTTTTCTCCGAAAAGTATCTTTTTATTTTCCAGTTTGCCTTATGTGATTGGCACGCAAGCAACCAACTTCGTTGTTTCATTGCTAAAATTGGAGCCAAAAGTCTCCAATTTTGCCTAGTATCCTTAGTTTCACTAAGGATACCTTCATCACTGCGGCAACTGGCTCAGGGCTCACTCTGTTCGCCCATTTTCGTAATTTGTCACTCTCTTTATTCTGCGTCTTCTGCTAAGAGTTTAGCTCGTGTTTCTTCATCCAAAAGTGGGTAGCCTAGGCGTTTGCGTTCTGCGACAAAGGTTTTGGCTACAACACGGGCCAAGTTACGGATACGAGCGATATAGCCTGCACGCTCTGTTACAGATACGGCACCACGCGCATCAAGCAGGTTAAAGGTGTGTGAACATTTTAGAACATAGTCATAGGCAGGGTGTACTAAGCCTTCTTCTAATGCACGACCAGCTTCTTTTTCAAACTTATCAAAGTTTTCAAGCAACATTTCTTGATCCGAAATTTCAAATGAATATTTTGAGTGCTCATACTCAGGCTGAATAAAGATTTCTCCGTATTTTACACCATCAGCCCATTCGATATCATAGACAGAATCCACTTCCTGAATATAAGAAGCCAAGCGTTCCAAACCATAAGTAACTTCTGCAGTCACAGGCCCAGTTGCCAATCCACCGACTTGTTGGAAATAAGTGAACTGAGTAATTTCCATCCCATCAAGCCAAACTTCCCAACCAAGACCAGCTGAACCAGTTGATGGGTTTTCCCAGTTGTCCTCAACGAAACGAATATCGTGTTCCAAAGGATTGATTCCCAATTTTTCCAAAGACTCAAGGTAAAGTTCCTGGATATTTGATGGAGATGGCTTCATGACCACTTGGAATTGGTGGTGTTGGTAAAGACGGTTAGGATTTTCTCCGTAACGACCGTCAGCAGGACGACGTGATGGTTCTACATAAGCCGCATTCCATGGTTCAGGTCCGATAGCACGAAGAAAAGTGTAAGGACTCATGGTTCCCGCACCTTTTTCATTGTCATAAGCCTGCATAAGCATACAACCTTGATCATTCCAAAATTGTTGCAAAGTCAAAATAATTTCTTGAAATGTTAATTTCTTAGACATTGAATACTCCTTAATAAAAATAATTTCTTGCGACACGAGTCTGCCTCGTCGATTATACGAGGCGAGACGAGTTAGTACTGCGTCTAGCTCAGCACCCTAGTACTGAGCGTGGGGCAGATCCGACTGTAAGGAGGTTTCTGCCACTGATGCAGTGGAAAGTCAATTTTTTTAGACATTGTTTACTCCTTTTAGTTTATATTATCTTCTTAGATTTATTTATCAAGCAACCAAGAAAAAGGCTGGGTCCTGAAAAAAATATGACGTTTGGGGAACAGTTTGTAAATTCTGATCGCATTCATCTATTGTACCTAATTTCAAAGCACAAACTTCTGGTATATTTTCTTGAACAGTGAAAATTTGACTATGACAGTTCTGGCAGTAATAACGCTGTTTTCCTGGAGAAGAACTATAGGAAACAAGATTTTCTTTTCCATGCAATACTAGATTTTTACTGCTAACTTTAGCATTAACTGTATAGGCAGACGCAGTTGCTTTCCGACAAAATGAGCAATGACAAAAAACTAATTCCGATAATTCCTCATCTAGAGTGTAGGTCACTGCTTTACATAAACAAGATCCTTTAAGCATTATGCTCCTTTCTACTTAGGCATTAGACGAATTCAAAAAGAACCGCATTTTAACACCCAAGCCTTGCGACTAGGGGCGTCAGAAACGCGGTTCCACCCTAATTTATTACTTCATTGTCTTTGAAAATACTACAGAAAGCGCCAGTTCTTTATTTTGCCCTACTTGGCTCCCACTATCCCAAGCTCGCTTGAAGAACGCCATAAGACTTTCTTTCCTGCAGACTATTATATCAAAAATTGGAACAATGTACAATTCTTTTTATGATTTTCTAGAAATCCATATCATCAACTCGTGGAGCACCAGACTGAACAGCAATCGCTTTTAAGGTTTCACGCTCCTCATGACTCAGTTCAATTCCAAAGCAATCAAGATTAGCTTGAATACGAGAAGTTGTGACAGATTTTGGAAGTGGTAAAAATCCTTCTGCTAAGCTCCAGGCCAAGGCTATCTGAGCAACAGACTTTCCGTGATTTGCCGCGATTTCTTGCACTTGCTTGCTATCAAACAATTCTCCCTGACCAAAAGGTCCCCAAGCTTCCAATAAAATTCCTTTTTCTCGACAGTAATCTACGACTTCCTCTTGATAGACACCTGGCGCCAAACGAACTTGATTGACCGCAGGAAGAATTTTTGCTGTTTCAAGCAAGGCATCCAAATGATGGGGAAGGAAATTACTAACCCCGATAGCACGGATTTTGCCTTCTTGATAAAGCTCCTCCATCGCTCTCCAGACTTCTGAATTTCGGATTTTCCATTGGTCATTTTCTCTGAGTGGTTTTGGATTTGGCCAATGAATCAAATACAAATCCAAATATTCCAAGCCCAGCTTCTCTAAAGACTCTTCAAAAGCTTGACGAGCTTGCTCATAGTTGTGATTTCTATTCCAGAGTTTGCTGGTTACAAAAATTTCCTCACGCGGAACGCCACTATCTTGAATGGCACGACCAACGCTTTCTTCATTTTTATAAATAGTTGCCGTATCGATATGGCGATAGCCTGCCTTTAAAGCCTCTAGTACAGCTTGATAGGCAATCTCTCCATTTTCAGCTTTCCAGGTTCCAAATCCTAGAACTGGAATTGGAACGCCATTATTTAAAGTATAAGATTTCATTATTTTTCCTCTCTATGTAAAGCAAATCCAAAGAAACAAGTTCTCAAAGAAAACTTTTCTCTTTAGATTTTGTGTATTATTGATTGCGGTCGTAATAGAGCTGATGAGCTTTAAGACGAGAGTCTAACAAATCTGGTACGGTAACAAAGTCATAACCTTGCCCTTTCAAATAGTCAATAACCTTCGGCAGAGCATTTACTGTCTCAGCATGGATATCATGCATAAGAATAATAGAACCATTCTTGACTTCACGCTGAATTTCTGTCAAAATAGATGCTTCATTTTTACTCTTCCAGTCCAGACTATCTACATCCCACATAATAAAGCTCAAATCTAAGCTATTGCGAATGTCGTCTGTAATGGCTCCATAAGGCGGACGCATGAGTTTGGAACTAGAACCCAACACTTTAGTTAGCGCATCCTCAGTATCAGTAATTTGTTTTTTAGCTTCATCAAGGGAAAGTTTTGAAAGCACTGGATGACTCCAACTATGGTTTCCAATAACATGGCCATCTGCTTTCATGCGTTTCAAAATCTCTTCATTGCCAGAAACATTCTTACCTAAAACGAAGAAAGTTGCCTTAATACCATACTTAGAAAGTGTATCTAATGCTTGATTGGTCGTTGTAGGATTTGGTCCATCATCAAAAGTTAAGGCTACGACTTTTACGATTTTTTTCTTTTTCATAATAAGCCTTATATAGCTCTGCATCCTTATCTAATAAATAAGAAGACTGAATAACTTCAAAAGAAACTAGATACTGGCAAGGCAATCTCATCCAGATTTTCAACTGTCTGACTTGGATAAAGGATAATCTGACTATCCTTGTAATCAAAAATTCCATACAGACAAATCTTGGTCAGAGAAGTCTTTAACAAGCTGATCGATCTTCTCTTGCTCCAATTTCTTATCCTGTAAGAAAGAAGTGATTTCTTTTATCAGCTGCTCTTTTGCCTTACTAGCATCTGAAAATAATTGATCAAGTGTAAAAGGTTTACCATCTTCTGTCAAATGCACCTTGGCCAGATTAGTTTTTTCAGTCTCTTCAACTTTTAACGAAGTTAAATCATAGACTTGTTTCATCACACTTCGGTTGACAATCCCTTTTAAAGGCGAATCTTGTTTCTCCGTATAATAAAAAACCAGATTTTCCTTGTCTTCCAGATTTTCCTTAATATCCTGTGTCATGATTTCTTTTACGGACGAAATCACTTGCTCCCCTTGGAGAGGATAATAGGCGATCACTTCGGCTTGTCCCTTACGAAAATGATCCTTCTGATTCCCCTCACTCAATTGATCATCTTTCTCTTTTTTGAGAGATTCAATCTTTTGTTCAAAACTTTGTTTTGTGTATATTTTGTATCCAATTATTGAACCCAGGACACAAATACTAACTGCAAATATAGCTACTAGGGTTAGTAAACCAATACTCTTTTTATCGCGCTCAACACGCTTTGCTCTACTTTTATCCATAGGACTATCATATCAAATTCAAGCTATAATTTCAATGATTTTGAAGGAAATAGTATATTAAAAGAGGGGGAAATTCCCTCTTAAGATTTTATTTTACAGCTTCTTTCAAAGCATCTACCTTGTCCAAACGTTCCCATGGAAGATCAATATCTGTACGTCCCATGTGTCCGTAAGCCGCTGTTTGACGGTAAATTGGACGCTTAAGGTTCAGCATTTGGATAATTCCTGCAGGGCGAAGGTCAAAGATTTGACGAGTTGCTTTTTCAAGTTTGCTTTCAGCTACTGTTCCTGTACCAAAGGTATCGATACGGACAGAAACAGGCTGGGCAACACCGATAGCGTAAGCCAATTGCACTTCTGCTTTCTTAGCAAGACCTGCTGCAACGATGTTTTTAGCAATATAGCGAGCCGCATATGACGCAGAACGGTCCACCTTAGTCGCATCTTTACCAGAGAAAGCACCACCACCGTGACGAGAGTAGCCACCATAAGTATCTACGATAATCTTACGACCAGTCAAACCTGAGTCCCCTTGAGGTCCACCGATTACAAACGACCAGTAGGATTGATGAAGAATTTTGTTTGCTCATCTAAATAAGAAGCTGGAATAACTTCTTTGATGACCTTGTCAATCACATCTTTGTGGATTTGTTCATTAGTAGCTTCTGGGTCGTGCTGAGTTGAAATCACAACTGTGTCCACACGTACTGGACGGTCATTTTCATCATACTCAACTGTAACTTGTGATTTAGCATCTGGGCGAAGATAACTGATTTCACCAGACTTACGAAGTTCTGCCAGACGACGAACCAATTTATGACTGAGTGAGATTGGCAATGGCATGAGCTCTTCTGTTTCATCCACTGCAAATCCAAACATGAGCCCTTGGTCACCAGCGCCAATCAAGTCAAGCGGATCTTGGTCTGCATTCCCACGAACCTCCAAGGCTTCGTTAACACCTTGAGCAATATCTGGTGACTGCTCAACAAGTGACGGATGGACTCCCACAGTCTCAGCAGAAAAACCATACTCTGTATTGGTGTAACCAATCTCCGCAATGGTATCACGAACCACACGGTTGATATCCACATAGGCATTTGTAGATATTTCACCAAAAACATGGACGGAACCAGTATATACAGCTGTCTCAGCAGCAACGTGCGCTTCTGGATCCTTGGCTAAAATAGCATCCAAAATCGCATCTGAAATTTGGTCTGCAATCTTATCTGGATGCCCCTCAGATACAGATTCAGACGTGAATAATTTACGTTCTGACATAAAAATGTCCCCCCTTAAAAATAGTGTTATAGAGTTACAAAGTACTGATAGAAAACCCTATCATCTACGAGTTGAGACTCGAAAGAAAAAATAGAAATTTCTATCATCTTATCGGGACTATATAACGTTACCATTATACCATTTTTAAGCGCAATTTGCAGTCTTTAACGCAGTGTTTCAATGTAGATAGTTCGTTCCCATAAATAAAAAAGTTGGAGCTCACTACTCCAACGATTTCTATTAAAATGTTTGGCGTTTTGCTTTACGCTCTGCACGATCACGAGCGCGATTTTCAGCACGCTTGGTCTTACGGCGTTTTTCATCCACTGCCCATTGAATTTTTTTCTTATAACCCGGTTTGACTTTTTTCTTTTTCTTTTTAACCAAACCAATCATTTCGATATCAAGCTTGTCTTGCTTTTTCTCACGATTAGCACGACGATCACGGTCATAGGTATCTTGAAATTCCCCGTCTTTGACCATCTTAGGAGTAAACTTGATTCCTAATTTCTCTAACTCACGGATATCGGAGTCATCACTTGGCTGGTAAAGGGTAATAGCTGTACCTGGTAGGCCGTTTCGTCCAGTACGACCAACACGGTGCACAAAGAAGGACAAGTCTTGCGGAATGGCATCATTGATGACATGGCTGACACCTTCAATATCAATTCCACGCGCTGCCAAATCTGTTGCGACAATATACTCAAAATCCAGATTTCACCTGATGCATAATACGTTTGCGCTCACGAGGGGCAATATCCCCATGGATTTTTGCCACCTTCAAACCTTGCGCAGTCAGATATGAATGCAATTCATCAGCACGTGTCTTAGTGTTGACAAAAATCATTGCCAAATAAGGCTGTATCAACTGAGTCAACTGGTAAATTTGAGCATTCTTATCACGTCCCTTAGTAGAAATCAACCAATTATCAATGGTATCAGAAATGACCGTTTTGGTCTTGATTTTCTCCATGACAGGATTTGACAAGTATTTTTTCAAGAATGGTTGCAATTTTTGTGGAATAGTCGCTGAGAAGACCATGAATTGCAGGTCTTTTGGAAGGCTGCCAGCAATCTTATCAACAGTTTCCAAGAATCCCATATCCAAGGTCATGTCTGCCTCATCGACCACAAAGGTCTTGGCCTTGTGAATAGCTAGGTCACCAGATTTAACTAAGTCATAGATACGGCCTGGAGTTCCGATAACAATATGAGGCTGGTTACTTGCCAATTTGTCAATCTGGCGAGCCTTATCCGTACCACCCACATAATTAACCACACGAACTTCGACATCTGAGTGGGCAGCAATCTGACGCGCTGCTTGGTAAATTTGAGTAGACAACTCACGGCTCGGTGCAGTAATGACTGCTTGAACACTATCGCTAGCTTCATCTAATTGCTGGAAAATCGGCAACAAGAAAGTATGAGTCTTACCCGAACCTGTTTTTGATTCACCGACTAGGTCACGACCTGCCAAAACAATAGGAATCAACTTATCTTGCACCTCTGTTGGAGTTGTGAATTTTAACTCCTCCAAGGCTTCTCTAATATAGTTTTTAAATTGAAATTTCGTAAATGACATAATATCCTCGCTTCTATCTATCTGTTCAATTATACCACATTTTATTCCATTTCAGTAGTCTCACTTATTTAGGCTATTTCCTGTAGCTTTTCTAGTCAGAAAAAGGCTGGAACTTCATGATTCCAACCTCTTTTCAATCTTTATTTCCAGTTTAAAAGAGCATTCAAGCCATAGTGATCACTCACTTGTGGACTCTTGTTACCATCAAATACGACATGTAAATTTTCCACCGCTAACTCTTTGGTAGTAAAGACATAATCGATTCGAAGGGGTTCAGTGTTCCCTTTCCAGCCATCAATTTCTGGTGGAACGGTATAGCTACCGCTTTTCTCTTGAGCAACTTCAAAAGCGTCTTGTAAGCCTAATGGACTAGCTAAAATAGCTTGGTAGCCTTCCTGTCCAGCCGGATTGTTGAAATCTCCAGCTAGCAAAAGCGGCTTGTTCAATTCTTTCAAGACAGTCTCAAATCGTGCCCATTCTTCTTGGAAACCTTTATCCCACCAAGAAAGGTGGACACTTGCAACTGCAAGCTCCTTACCATCAACCACAGTTTCAGCCAAGGCAACACGGCGAGTATGATAGTCTGTTGGATCATCCACATCTGAAACCAAAATTTCTCTGGCTTCAATAGGTGTTTTAGACAAGATAGCCACACCTTCGTGGTAGCGATCATAACCGATATGGTTATAGGTCCAAGTCCAGTAGTAATTTTTCCCTTGCTCAGACAACTTTTCAACCAAAAGTCTAACATAGTGATCTTGGTGAATAGGCTCAGCTGCTGGCAAAGGTTGATAGAGATCATTAACCTCCACCACTGGCGAAGTGATTTCCTGATTGATTTCTTGGAAACAAATCAAATCATAGTCTTTTTCAAGAATATCCTCAAGCAAAATCTGGAATTTTTCCTCAGCTTCTTTTTCCATCCAACTATGAGTATTGAGTGTTAAAAATTTCATTCTTTTCTCCCAAAATAAGAGGTTGGAATACAGCTTCCAACCTCAAGTATATTACAATTCTACTTTAGCAACTGCTGTTTTAGCTGCAAGAGAACCTGTTTTTTCTAATTTAACTGATTTAATTGCATCACCATTTGTGAAGACAACTACTGTTGAAGTTTCACGTCCTGCTGCACGGATAGCATCCAAGTCAGCTGTGACAAGGAGATCACCTGCTGCAACTTTTTTTGTCCTTCAGCAACATGAACTGTAAATGGTTTACCTTCAAGACTTACTGTGTCCAAACCAATGTGAACCAATACTTCAAGACCTGCTTCAGTCACAATACCAAGAGCATGTTTTGTTGGGAAGATGCTTGATACAGTACCTGAAACTGGAGATACAATGTTTCCATTTGCAGGTTCTACTGCAAATCCATCACCCATCATTTTTTTGAGCAAATACTGGATCTTTTACTTGTTCCAAAGCAATAACTTGACCGTCTGCTACTGAGTAAACTTCCTCAGTAAGACCTTTGAAGTGAACAGTGTTTTGTTGTGCTTCAGTCATTTGGCTTGGAAGAGTTTCAGGAATGATTTCACCTGAATCAAGGATATCTTGGATATCAGATTTCAATACGTCAGCTTTTGGACCGTAGATAGCTTGAACCCCTTGTCCTTTCATGACAAGACCCATAGCTCCTTCTGCTTTCCATTGCTCTGCATTTCCTACTTTATCTGCATCTTTAACAGTTACACGAAGACGAGTCATACATGCGTCAACATCAACGATGTTTGCACGTCCACCAAGAAGGTTGATAATGTTTACAGCTTGAGAACCTGCTGCAACTTTCACTTCGCTGCTAGATTCTTCTGAACCTTCAGCAGTTTCGTAGTTTCCGTTACGCCCTGGAGTTGCGTAGTTGAATTTTTGAATCATGAAGTTTGCGATAAAGTACATGATTACAGCAAAGAGAACAGTTACCCAAATGAAGTTAATGATATCCATACCGATACCAGCACTGATTGCAATAGTGTACGAGTCAAGAACTCGATTGAACCGAATGAGTGCATACGTAGGTTCACAACGTCAGCCATAGCGAAGGCAGCACCTTGAACAAGTGAGTAAACAAGATACATAGGTGTTGCTACAAACATGAACATGTATTCGATTGGTTCAGTAACCCCTGTCAAGAATGTTGCAAGAGCTGTTGCAATCATCATACCTTTGTATTTATGTTTCTTGTCAGCATCAACATTACGGTAGATAGCCACAACCACACCCATCAAGATACCGAATGAACCGATCATTTGTCCAACTTTGAAACGAGCTGGGTGAACAGTATCTAACAAGTGTTGGTATTGAGTAGCATCAGTACCTTTAAGGTTTACAAGGTCTGTTACCCATGCAAGCCAAAGTGGATCTTGACCAAATACTTGGCTACCTTTTGCTGCACCAGTTAAGACCTCATAAGTACCACCAAGAGCTGTGTAGTTCATTGGGATAGTCAACATGTGGTGAAGACCAAATGGTAAGAGCAAACGTTCCAATGTACCATACAAGAATGGTGCAAGGATTGGAGCAGTTTCTTGTGAGTTAGCAATCCAGATACCAAAGCTATTGATACCAGTTTGCACAAGTGGCCAGAAAGCAGCAAGTACAATTGCAGCAATTATTGAACGAAGAATAACTACAAATGGTACAAAACGTTTTCCGTTAAAGAATGAAAGTGCATCAGGAAGCTTACGGAAGTTATAGTATTTATTGTAAGCAGTTGCTCCAATAAAACCAGAAATAATCCCTACGAATACACCCATGTTAAGCGCTGGAGCTTCCATAACACTAATGAAGTAATCAGCAACTTTGATTGAACCACCAAAGAGAGTAGTTACCATAGCATCTGGATTTTTCAACATATCGCCTGATACACCAAAGATTGTACCAGTGATACGGTTAATCAAGATGAAGGCAAGACCAGCGGCGAAAGCACCACCAGCACGTTCCTTAGCCCAGCTTCCTCCAATAGCGAGGGCGAACAAGATATGAAGGTTAACGATAACTCCCCAACCGATTTGCTCTAGTACACCACCAGTAATAACGAGTGGTGCAAAGGTTGGGTTAATCATCACGATAGACTTACCGATTGAAATCATCAAACCAGCAGCCGGCATAACCGCGATAACCACCATCAAAGCCTTACCGAATTTTTGCCAAAATTCGAAAGACAAGACATTTTTGAATGTATCTTTCATCATTCAAATCTCCTTTATTTTTATTTAGGCAAACGTTTTACGAAAACGTTTGCACCTTTTATGATTTAATTATACCACTTTAATTTTTTTTGTAAAGGCTTTTACAAAAAAAATTACACTTTTTTCTAAAATTTTTGTAGCAAAAAAAGGAGATCATTTAATCTCCTCATAAAAGTAGCTAGTTTACCTAAATCTTCAAGAATCTGCGCATAGAAATTCCTGATCCCAGTGAACCGATGAAAATCCCAATCACAAATAATAGGGCAATCATCAGAGGAGTAAATACCTCTGGAGCGATCATAGACAGATTTTGTCCGACCAACGACTTATTGACAGATTGGTAAACCATTCGATAAACAATAAAGACCAACACTGATGGCGCAGTTGCTCCAAGCAAACCAATGAAGGCACCTTCAAGTAAGAACGGTCCACGGATATAACTGTTCTTAGCACCAACCAAGCGCATGATTTGAATTTCGCGACTGCGAGAAATAATGGTAATACGAATGGTATTTGAAATCAAGAAAACTGCAATGAAAATCAAAAGTCCTGCAATAACTAATCCCCAAACACGGATAAATGATGCTAGTTGGAATAGGCGTTCTGTATTGGCACCACCATCCTGAACCTCAGACACACCTTCAATTTTTTTAGCATCTTCAGCCACAGTTTTTACATCACTTGGCGTATTTGTATCAACGATATAGGCATCATAGAGGGGGTTGGCATCTCCTTCAAAAATTTTCCAGTTATCACCCATTGTCTCGGTTAATTTTTCATATTGTTCTTCTTTACTTGAAAAAGTAACACTCTTAACTGTAGACATGCCCTTCAAGGCATCATATACCTTGTGGTAGTCATTATTTGTAACAGTTTGACCTTCTTTTTCAATAGTCTCACTATTATCAGCTACATCCTTACGAATGTAAACCATCACTCGGACATTATTTTCAATATCTGTAGCTAGTTTCGCTGTATTGAAAATAACAGAAGCAAATATTGCCACCAAGGTCAACGTAATCATGACTGAGCTGACAGCAGCCACTGTCATCCAACCATTTCGTTTCAAGCTTTTTAACGATTCAAATAAATGGCGAAAAAATCTACTAATCATCGTATCCATACTCTCCTTTAGCTTCGTCACGAACGACACGGCCATTTTCAATGGCAATGACACGGTGGCGCAAGGTATTTACAATCTGGCTATTATGAGTCGCCATCAAAATAGTTGTCCCTTGTAGGTTAATCCGTTCCAAGAGATTCATAATTTCCCATGAATTATCAGGATCCAAGTTTCCTGTTGGTTCATCAGCGATCAATACTTTTGGATTGTTTACAATAGCACGCGCAATCGCAATCCGCTGTTGCTCCCCACCTGAGAGTTCATTTGGGAAAGAACGAACCTTGTGCTTCAACCCAACCAAGTCCAAAACTTCCATCACCCGTTTTTTGATATTACGGCGATTTTCCCCGATTACTTCCATAGCGTAAGCAATATTCTCATAAACAGTTTTCTTAGGCAAGAGTTTATAATCCTGAAAGACAACCCCAACACTACGACGGAGAAGTGGGATATCTTTCTTTTTAATCTTAACCAGATTAAAACCAGCAACTGATAGGCTTCCTTTATCGATTTTTACTTCACGATACAGAGAACGAATAAAGGTTGATTTTCCTGCTCCTGAAGGACCTACGATATAAGCAAATTCCCCTGGTTCAACGCTGACCGAAACACCTCGTAGAGCAGTCGTTCCATTGTCGTATTTTTTGACGACATCTCTCATTTCAATAATTGACATGTGAGTTCCTTTCTATCTTAGCTGATACGCCACTTGAGATAGGCATCAATAAAACCATCTAGGTCTCCATCCATAACCTTATCTACTTGTGCAACTTCAAAGCTAGTTCGGTGATCTTTTACCATAGTATATGGCGTGAAAACATAAGAACGGATTTGGCTTCCCCATGTGATTTCTTTTTTCTCACCCTTGAGGGAATCAACTTCCGCAGCTTTCTTTTCTTGCTCCATTTGATAGAGCTTAGCCTGCAACATTTTCATAGCACGATCTCTATTTCCATATTGGGTACGATCGACCGTTGACTGGACGACAGTTCCCGTAGGAATGTGTGTCAAACGCACACCTGTTGAAACTTTATTGACGTTCTGTCCACCAGCACCACCTGAACGGAAGGTATCCATTTTGATATCATCTTCACGGATTTCCACTTCAATAGTATCATCCAATTCTGGCATCACTTCTACAGATGTAAAAGATGTATGGCGACGTTTGGCAGAGTCAAATGGTGAGATACGGACCAAACGGTGCACACCCATTTCCGACTTGAGGAGACCATAGGCATTAGGTCCTTCAAAGGACAAGGTCACTGACTTAATGCCTGCTTCATCACCAGCCTGGTAGTCCAAGACTTCCACTTTAAAGCCTTTGGCATTTCCATAGCGAGTGTACATACGAAGTAACATATCACCCCAGTCTTGCGCCTCTGTACCACCAGATCCTGGATGGATTTCCAAGATGGCATTATTATGGTCATAAGGTTCTGACAAGAGAAGGGTCATCTCATAGCTGGTCATCATCTTATCAAGTTCTGATAACTGCGTTATCAGCTCTTCTTGAACCGACTCGTCTTCTGCTAAGAAGTCCAATAAAATTTCGACTTCATCCTGCAACTCTTCCATTTTGTGGAAGGTGTTATAGGTGTTTTTTAATTCATTTAATTCTTGCGACGTTTTTTGGGCCGCGATATTATCGTTCCAAAAATCAGGTTCTGTCATCTTGTTTTCCAAGATGGCAATCTCTTCCTCTAAACCTTCGAGGTCAAAGAGACCCCCTGAAAGAAGCTAATTTTTCACGATTTGCGTCAATTTTCTGACGAATTTCTGAAATGTCCATAAATACTCCTTTTTTGTATCGTTTTATTATACCATATTCTCTCATTTCTTTCCATCTTTTGCTCTAACCTCCCTTTTCATGAAAAAGAAGCCTTTCGGCTTCCATGCTTACAAAATTTTAGCAGAAGTACGACTAATCTCTTCTACTTGAATATTTTCAGCTTCAAATTTTTGCTTTAATGTTGTCAAATCAACTGAACCATCAATTTGAACTTCGATAATCACCTTACCATCTTTACGCGGAATATTTACTGTATGAGAGATATTCAAATTTTCTTCAACGATTAGAGAAACAATCTTACCAAGAACGCCGACTTCATTTTCCGTAACAAAGCGCACACGAATTCCTTCTTCTCCATAGCCAGCAATTTCAAGAAAGGCTTGAAAAACGTCACGATCTGTAATAACACCATAGACTTGATGGTTATCTACGACAGGAAGAATACCAATCTTGTTTTTCAACATCAGATAAGTTGCATCTTCTAGACTAGCATAGCCTGAGACAGTGACAACATCACGAATCATGACATCTTTTACTTTTGTCTTATTCAGAAGATAGTTCATCTCATAGATAGAAAGACTTGTTGCTTTGGATGGACTTGCTTGCGCAATGGTTCCCTCAGTCACCAAACCAACCAATTGATCATTTTCGATAACAGGCAAGCGGTGCAAACCTTGCTCTCTCATCAAATCTGCTGCATGAGATACTGTTGTATCTGGACTAATATACACTACCTTGCGGGTCATAAAATCTTTAACTGCCATGAGACTTCTCCTTTTCTATTCTTATCCCTATTATACAATCTTTTTGTAAATCTATCAAACGCTTACATTTCTTTTTCAAAATTCAGAAAAGTATGAATAAGCTAGCAAAAAGAGCTCTAAAATCGAGCTCTATGAATGAAGGTAAGATACCTTTCATTCGATTTTTTAATTATTAGAAATTAAGCTTTTAATGTAGATGCAGATTTGTTTGCAATCTCAATCTACCGACTAAAAAGGTCCCCCGGACTATTAATGAGGATTACTTCGTAATCTTCATTTGCAACCTAAACTAGTCTCCCAGACTAGTTTAGCCACCCAGATATGCTTTTCTAACTTCTTCTGATGAGGCAAGTTCTTTTCCTGTTCCGGATAGGACGATTTTTCCTGTTTCCAGTACATAGCCTCGGTCAGAGATTGCGAGTGCTTTATTGGCATTTTGTTCAATCAAGAGGACGGTTGTTCCTTGTTTCTGGATATCTTGAATAATATCAAAAATTTCTTGAATAAAGATTGGGGCAAGTCCCATTGATGGCTCATCTAAAAGAAGAAGTTTAGGTGTTGACATAAGGGCGCGTCCCATGGCAAGCATTTGTTGTTCCCCTCCTGAAAGAGTGGCTGCATCTTGGTTCTTCCGTTCTTCAAGACGAGGAAAGCGTGAGAAAACCTTCTTCAAGTTAGCTTGATTTTCTTCACGATTTTTCTTTAAGAAAGCTCCCATTTCAAGATTTTCCATAACAGTCAAGCCAGGGAAGACATGGCGTCCTTCTGGAACTTGTGAAAGCCCACCTGCCACGATTTTCTGAGCTGGCATTTTTTGGATTTCTTGACCTAAAAATTCAATTTTTCCTGAACTCGGTCTAACCAAACCAGACAAGGTACGGAGAATAGTTGTCTTACCAGCACCATTGGCACCGATAAGGGAAACAACTTCTCCTTCATTAACTTCAAAGCTTACATCACGGACTGCTTGGATCATACCGTAATGTACAGAAAGATTTTCAACTTTTAACATAGACATTAGGCTTCACCTCCTAGATAAGCTTCGATAACGCGTTTATTGGTCTTAATTTCGTCTGGAGTTCCTTGAGCAATCAAACGACCATATTCAAGTACGTAGATGCGTTCTGTTACTTCCATGACCAGATTCATATCGTGTTCAATCAACATGATTGTAATTTTAAATTCATCTTTGATACGACGAATTAACTCAGTCAATTCCGCTGTTTCCTGTGGGTTCATACCTGCTGCTGGTTCATCTAAAAAGAGAATTTTAGGCTCCGTAGCAAGGGCACGAACAATTTCCAAACGACGTTGTTGTCCGTAGGCGAGGTTTTTAGCAAGAGTCTCTGCATCACCATCTAAATCAAAAATTTTCAGTAATTCCAAAGCTTTAGCCTTTAATTCCTTTTCACTATTGTAAAAAGCTGGTAAGCGTAAGAAACTAGCAAAAACATGTTGTTTGTGATGGTTGCCAAAAGCAATCAAAACATTGTCCATAACTGTTAAGTCTTTAAAGAGACGGATATTTTGGAATGTACGTCCAAGTCCCAAAGAAGCAATCTTATATGGTGCCTTTCCATTCAAAAGGTGACCATCTAAGGTTACCGTTCCCTCGCTTGGTTCATAAACACCCGTCAAGAGGTTGAAAAGGGTGGTTTTCCCAGCTCCATTTGGACCGATTAGTCCAACCAGTTCCCCTTCGTTCAATTCAAGAGTCACATCTCCAACAGCTGTTAGACCGCCAAAATGTTTGGTTAACTGTTTTACTTCAAGTAATGCCATTAGTTTTGTTCCTCCTTCTTAGATTTTTTAAAGAAACGTGATAGGCTCAATTCCCATGTTCCAAGAAGTCCACCTGGTCTGAAAATCATTACCAATACCAAGGCCAAAGCGTAAATAATCATACGCACGCTAGCAACATCTTGGAGAAGCATATTCAAAATTCCCAGAACAATAGCCGAAACAATCGCACCTGTAATTGAACCAAGTCCACCAAATACAACAATGATCAAAACGTTGATTGAGTTGATGAAAGTGTAATCTTTCGGTACAACAGATCCAATAAATCCTGCCTGAAGTGACCCTGCAATACTTGCAGTAATAGCACCAAAGACAAAAGCGATGATTTTAATTTTAGTCGTATTAACCCCAACTGACTCAGCAGCAATTTCATCCTCACGAACGGAGAGGGTTGAACGACCAATTGGACTACGCAAGAAGTTCAAGGTTGCAATGGTTGTAATCACGACAAAGAAGTAAACCATTTGCCAAGTTGTAAAGTTAGGAATTCCTAAGATACCTGCCGCACCATTTGTAAGGCTTCCACCATTGATGATAAAGATACGGATAATTTCAGATACACCGAGAGTTGCTACCGCAAGATAGTCCCCCTTCAAGCGCAAGGTTGGAATTCCGACAAGTAAGGCAACTGCCCCTGAAAGCAAAGCCCCTACAAGCATAGCTCCAAAGAAGGCACCGTAGGTTGGTGATTTAGAACCAATAATAGCTGCTGCGTAGGCACCAATCGCCATGAAACCAGCATGCCCAAGTGAAAATTGTCCTGAAAAACCAACGATTAAGTTAAGACCAACAGCCAGAATAATATTAATTCCAATTTGTTGTAAAATCTGTACATAAAATAGATTGAGTACTCCGACTGAAACCAGTACACTAATCAAGCCATAACCAGCTAACAAAAGGAGTAACCATAGAATATTAACTTTTAAATTTTCTTTCATCGTTTACACCTTCTCTTTCACATTCTTACCAAGGATACCAGCTGGGCGGACAATCAAGATCAATAACAAGATTCCATAAACAATGGCATCACGGAAGTCTGACATTCCAAAGGCTGTCGCAAAGGTTTCCAATAGACCAATTACAAACCACCAAGAGCCGCACCAGGAATGATTCCGATACCGCCAAGTACTGCGGCAACGAAAGACTTAAGACCTGGAGTTACCCCCATCAAAGGCTCAAGAGAGTTATAATAAAGGGCAATCAGAACACCAGCCGCACCCGCAAGAGCAGAACCCAAAGCGAAGGTAAAGCTGATAGTTCGATTCACATTGATCCCCATCAATTGGGCTGCATCGCTATCTACGGATACTGCACGCATGGCTTTACCCATCTTTGTCTTTTGAACAATGACTTGTAACAAAATCATTAAAATCAAGGAAATAGCCAAAATCATTAACTGCACGTTTGTTAGGCTAACTGGTCCCAAATCATAGCGAACTGTTTGAATCGCTTGAGGGAAGGCACGGGTATTGGCACCAACCAGATAGACCATTCCATACTCAAGTAGGAAAGAAACCCCAATAGCTGTAATCAAAACAGCAATACGAGTAGAGTGACGCAAAGGTCGGTAAGCAAGGAACTCAATCACGACACCAAGAATAGCTGTCGCTAACATAGCTACAATAAGAGCTACAAAGAAATTCATTTGGAAAGAATTAATCAAGAAATAACCGATAAAGGCTCCCATCATATAAATATCACCGTGGGCGAAGTTGATGAGCTTGATAATTCCGTAAACCATGGTATATCCTAGGGCTAACAGCGCATAAACACTACCTAGAATCAAACCATTTACAAGTTGTTGGAGCATAAGATTCACTCTTTCTATTTATAATTTCGAGGGTTTTCCCTCAATTTTTGATAGGTTCTTAAACATCGAAACAGGGAGTGAGTCCGAGGCTCATTCCCTATTTCATCATTTTTCTATTATGGTTTTACAACTTCTGCTGCTTCAACCTTACCATTGTTCATGGTCATCATGTAAGCAGTTTTGACTGTGTTGTGGTCTGCATCGAAGCTTGTTTGACCAGTTACACCTTCAAAATCTTTTGTTTTAGCAAGATTATCCTTGATTTCACCTGAATTTTTAGCGCCTTTTGCTGCGTTTGCTACAAGGTGAACTGAATCATAAGCCAAGGCTGCAAATGTTGAAGGCTCTTCGTTGTACTTAGCACGGTAAGCATCAAGGAAGGCTTTTGCTTTAGCTGAAACTTCTACAGTAGTTGAGAAGCCTGAGATAAAGTAGATGTTTGATGCTTTTTCAGCAGTTGCTTGTTGTACAAACTCTTCACCGTTGAATCCATCACCACCAACGATTGGTTTGTCAATTCCCATGCCACGCGCTTGGTTTACAATTTTACCAGCTTCAGTGTAGTAACCAGGAACAACGATCGCATCAAAGTCTTTCCCCTTCATTTTTGTAAGGGCTGCTTGGAAGTCTGTGTCACCCGCTACGAAAGTTTCATCTGCAACGATTTCACCTTTGTAAGTTTCACGGAAGGCTTTGGCAATACCTTTAGCATAGTCGCTGGCATTGTCAGTGTAAAGAACAACTTTCTTAGCTTGCAATTTTTCAGAAACATAGTTTGAGATAATTTTTCCTTGGAAGCTATCTTGGAAAGTTCCGATAAAGAGGTAATCTTGACCTTTAGTCAATCCATCTTGAGTCGCACTTGGCGAAATCAACGGAACACCTGCTTTTGTAGCATTAGCTACCGCAGCTGCAGTTGCACCAGATGTCGCAGGTCCTACGATTGCTGATACCTTAGATTGAGTTACAAGGTTAGTTGTTACTGAAGCCGCCTCAGCTGTTTCAGACTTGTTATCTTTATCAACTACTTCGATTTGTTTTCCATCGATACCACCTGCTGCATTGATTTCATCAACGGCAAGTTGGGCACCTTTTTGTTCAGATGTACCGTAGGCTGCTACAGCACCAGTTTCCTCAAAGTTAAATCCGATTTTGATTGTCTTTTCATCTACTGAGTTACCAGCAGCGTTTGACGCTCCAGACTTCACTTCTCCACAGGCTGCAAGAAGTGCTACACTTGCAAGCGCCACAAACGATAGGGCAAATTTTTTCTTCATCTTTTTTGACTCCTTATTTCTTAAATAAATAGCATGTTAAGAATATACCGAATTATCAGAAAATTGTCAACACTTTTCTTGAACTTTTTCGATGATAACGTTTTCCTCTCGATAAAGATTGCCCACAAAGGGTGTTTCCAGCTCTTGAATGTGACAAGCTCTAACTTTTTTGATAAATCTTTCCTTACCTAATCTCTCAACTATGCTCTCTAGATTCTCTGTTGGAACATAGAGTTGCAAGTAGCGATGTTTCTTGGAATGATAGGTAATATCTCCATAATCCTGCAGTTTTTTTGCATCACGATTATAGTAAAGATAGATAATCAAGCCAGATCGATTGACTTTTTCAAACATGGTAAATCCTCTTTCTAAGAAATCTCCCCCTATTATACCAAAAAAAGCAAACCCCGTCGAGTTTGCCTTCTCTAACCATTAGTTCAATGAACTGTTGGCCATGATTTCATCAATAAAGCCATATTCAAGTGTTTCTTGGGCGCTCATCCAGTTATCGCGTTCTGCATCTGCATGGACTTTTTCGATTGACTGACCTGAATTTTCAGCCAAGATTTTTTCCAAGGTATTACGAGTTTTAAGCAAGTGTTCTGCAGCAATCGCCATATCGGTTTGTTGGGTACCACCACCTGTACCACCCATTGGTTGGTGGATCATATACTCTGCATTTGGAAGCATGAAACGTTTTCCTTTTGCTCCACTTGATGCAATGACCGTCCCCATAGATGCGGCCATACCCATAACGATGGTTTGGACATCTGCCTTGATAAAGTTCATGGTATCAACGATTGCCAAACCAGCTGAAACAGAACCCCCAGGTGTATTGACATAAAGGTAAATATCTTTTGTACTATCTTGGGCATCCAAGAAAAGCAATTGGGCAATAACAGAGTTAGCCATATTGTCTTCAACTGGACCTGTCAGCATAATGATGCGGTCTTTGAGAAGACGTGAGTAAATATCGTAGGAACGTTCTCCTCGGCTTGTTTGTTCAATAACTACAGGAATCATTCAATTCTCCTTTTGAGTTTTAATTTTGTTGGTCAAATGACTAAAGATAAGACTATTATAATATCTTGGTCAAAAAAGGTCAAATTTTTGCTCTGTTTTCATTAGACAGAAACAAAAATTCAACCTCCTTTCACGACTGGAAATCCTTTTCCAAGTCAATCTCTTTTTAATTTTATTTTGTACCGAACAAGCGGTCCCCAGCATCTCCAAGACCTGGAACGATATAACCGTGTTCGTTCAAGCGTTCATCCAAAGCTGCTGTAAAGATTTCTACATCTGGATGAGCTTCTTGAAGGGCTTTAACACCTTCTGGAGCAGATACAAGGCAGACAAATTTGATATTTGATGCGCCACGTTTTTTAAGCGAGTCAACAGCTAAGATTGCTGATCCACCTGTTGCCAACATTGGGTCTACGACAAATTTGACGTTGGTCAATATCTTCAGGCAATTTCACCAAATACTCAACTGGTTGAAGCGTTTCTTCATCACGGTACATACCGATGTGACCAACCTTAGCAGCTGGAACCAAGCTCAAGAGCCCATCAACCATCCCGATACCTGCACGCAAGATTGGAACGATGGCCAATTTCTTACCTGCCAATTGTTTTTGAACTGTTTTTGTGATTGGTGTTTCGATTTCCACATCTTCTAGCGGAAGATCACGAAGTACTTCATACCCCATCAACATTGCAATCTCATCTACTAGCTCACGAAAAGCTTTTGTAGAAGTATCTGTACGACGCAAGATTGACAATTTGTGTTGAATCAGTGGATGATTAATAACTTCAATTTTTCCCATTTTTGGAATTCCTTCTTTCAATTTATTCTTCTTATTATACCAAAAAACGGGTTAAAAATCTTTCTAAACCATTTATTTTTGATAATTTTTACATTAGATCTGCCTCTTTAAGAGCTGCCTGCACTGTCTCAAGTGGTAAATGGGTCAATTCTGTCCCTTTTTCTTGATAAAGGTATTGGGCATAGTCGTCCATTCGGTACTGGTTAATATAAACCACGCGCTTGCAACCGACCTGCAATAATTGTTTGGTACAGTTCAGACAAGGAAAATGGGTTACATAGGCTGTAAAGCCTTTAGGAACACCACGTTCAGCACCTTGAAGAATGGCATTAACTTCGGCGTGAAGGGTGCGAACACAGTGTCCTTCAATGACCAGACATTCGTGATCAATACAATGCTCAGTTCCTGACACCGAACCATTGTAACCAGTGGAAATAACCTTATTATCTTTTACCAAAATCGCGCCCACTTTGGCACGTTTACAAGTGGAACGATTGGCAATTAGTAATGCTTGAGCTGCAAAATACTCATCCCAGGCCAATCTTTTTTCAGTCATATCTCTTCTCCTTTTTCTCTATTTTTTAAAAAATGGTAACCGTAAATCCGCAATCTTTTCAGCAGGTACTTTCATGCCATCCTTGATCCATTTTAGAAGGACAGAGACGATGGCCGAGCTCCAGAAGGAATGAAGATAAGAGCTGACACCTTTTGATTTTCCATGGTATTTTTCTAGAAATTCCTGCATGGCTTGGACAAAGATTTTTTCCAGATGGTAATCCAAGGCCAGTTGAATCACTCTGGCTTCCTTTCTTGCCTCGCGGAAAAGGTGAACCCAGACTAGATAAAGGTCTGTCTTTAAATCATAATGATGCAACTGTTCCATAATATTGTGAACAGTTCGTTTAAAGACGCTCTCTAAATTTCCTCTTTGGAATCATAATTGCGATAAAAGGCCGCACGCGAAACGCCTGCACGTTTAACCAATTCAGAAATACTAATCTTGGTCAAGTCCTTTTTTTCCAAGAGTTGCAAGAGGGCTGTTTCAATCGCTTCTCTAGTTAATAAATTGGATTCTTGATTTGATTTTCTGAGATTTTCAAGAGATTTTTCAGAGATTCTACGTTCAGACATAACATTTTCTTTCTACTTGTCACAACAGACGGATGAGACTTTTGTTTCAAGGGTTTTCATGATATAATTGTAAAAAAAGACAGAACCTTTGTCAATGTATAACTGGCAAAGATGGAGAATTTCTATGACTTGGAAGATTATTGCTGACTCTGGTTGTGATTATCGTCAGCTAGAAACACCAGCTATTGACACGACCTTTGTAAGTGTTCCCTTAACCATTCAAGTAGCTGATCAGGTCTTTGTTGATGATGCCAGTCTTGATATTGACCAAATGATGGAAACTATGTATGCAACTGCAGAAGCTTCAAAATCAGCTTGTCCAAGCCCAGATGATTATTTACGAGCATTTGAAGGAGCAAAAAACATTTTCCTCGTAACCATAACTGGTACTCTTTCTGGTAGTCACAATAGTGCTCAACTAGCTAAGAATATTTATCTGGAAGACCATCCTGACACTAAGATTCATGTAATTGATAGTTTGTCTGCTGGCGGTGAAGTTGACTTGCTCGTAGAAAAATTGAATGACTTGATTGACCAGGGCTTATCTTTTGAAGAAGTGGTTGAAGCTATCACTGCCTATCAAGAAAAAACCAAGTTACTCTTTGTCCTAGCCAAAGTCGATAACTTGGTGAAGAACGGCCGTTTGAGCAAGCTTATCGGTACAGTCGTTGGCCTTCTCAACATTCGTATGGTCGGAGAAGCTAGTGAAACTGGAACCCTTGAATTGCTACAAAAAGCAAGAGGACCAAAGAAATCGATTCAGGCAGCCCATGAAGAGTTGATAAAAGCTGGATATGCTGGTGGTCGAATTGTCATGGCCCATCGCAATAATGAAAAATTCTGTCAACAACTGTCAGAGCGAATCCGTGAAACCTTCCCACATGCGGATATTAAGATTCTCCCAACCTCTGGTCTCTGCAGTTTCTATGCAGAAGACGGCGGTCTGCTAATGGGATATGAAATTGATTAATTACATTCTCGACAAGAGGTGACTTCATCTCTTGTTTTTTTGTGGTACAATAGAGCTATGAAACATTTTGATACTATTGTCATCGGTGGAGGTCCTGCTGGCATGATGGCTACGATTTCCAGTAGCTTTTATGGTCAGAGAACCCTCCTCATCGAAAAAAATCGGAAACTTGGAAAAAAATTAGCTGGTACTGGTGGAGGACGTTGCAATGTAACTAACAACGGAACTCTAGATGACCTACTAGCTGGAATCCCTGGAAATGGACGCTTTCTATACAGTGTCTTCTCTCAGTTTGATAACCATGATATCATTAACTTTTTTACAGAAAATGGTGTTAAACTTAAGGTCGAAGACCACGGCCGCGTCTTTCCTGCTAGCGACAAATCTCGGACTATTATCGAGGCCTTGGAAAAGAAAATCACTGAATTAGGTGGCCAAGTTGCTACTCAAACAGAGATTGTTTCAGTAAAAAAGGTAGATGACAAGTTTGTCCTTAAGTCAGCTGACCAAACCTTCACTTGTGATAAACTCATTGTCACAACTGGTGGAAAATCCTATCCTTCAACTGGTTCGACTGGTTTTGGTCACGAGATTGCTCGTCATTTCAAGCACACCATTACCGAGCTTGAGGCTGCTGAAAGTCCTTTGTTGACAGATTTTCCACATAAGGCCTTACAGGGGATTTCACTGGACGATGTGACCCTAAGCTATGGCAAACATGTCATCACACACGATCTGCTCTTTACCCACTTTGGTTTGTCAGGTCCTGCTGTCCTACGTATGTCCAGCTTTGTCAAGGGTGGCGAAATCCTTTCACTGGATGTCTTGCCTCAACTTTCTGAGAAGGACTTAGCTGCATTTCTAGAAGAAAATCGGGAAAAATCTCTAAAAAATACTTTAAAAACCTTGTTACCAGAACGTTTGGCAGAATTTTTTGTGCAAGGCTATCCAGAAAAAGTCAAACAACTGACTGAAAAGGAACGCGAACAACTGCTCCAGTCTATCAAAAACCTCAAAATCCCTGTGACTGGTAAAATGTCCCTTGCCAAATCCTTTGTTACCAAGGGTGGTGTCAGTATTAAGGAAATCAATCCTAAAACTCTGGAAAGTAAGCTGGTCCCTGGACTCCACTTTGCAGGCGAGGTCATGGATATTAACGCCCACACGGGTGGCTTTAACATCACTTCAGCCCTCTGTACTGGTTGGGTGGCAGGCTCAAATCAAATATATAAATAATTGAATGACTAAAATACCAAATAAGAAAGGAAGTCCTTTGGAACATATTATTTTACTAAGAGGTGTTACTCCTAATGGAAAAAATGCTATCCCTAAAATGTCTTATCTAGTAGATATCTTAACAGAAGCTGGCTTTCAACAAGTTCGAACCTATATTCAAAGTGGGAATATCATTCTTGAAAGTGACTTAGATTTAGAAACAATACGAGAACGTGTTCATACTCTGATAAAGGAAAAAATTGGGGCCGACTTAAAAATGGTTATCAAGAACAAAAGTGATTTTACAAAAATTGTCCAAGAAAACCCTTTTGGAGAACACTATCTTTATGACCGTATACACGTGATTTTTTATCAAGAATCTATTCAAAGTCTACCTTTAGAAAAATTGAAAATTGATTACGGTGAAGAAGAATTTTGTATCGGTAACCATTGTCTTTACCTCTATCTCCCTAGAACTGCAAAACAAAAGAAACTCCATACCAACTATCTTGAAAAGCTTTTTAATGTAGATTTGACCATGCGAAAACTAAATGTGGTAGAAAAATTATTAAGCAAGTAATACTTGAATTTAGAAAAAATCGGAAGAATACTCCTCCGATTTTATTTTGTCTGAGTTTGGACATAGTGAGCAATGACATCTGATGTGTACTGGGCTGTACCATCTCCAAATTTATCAATATTTTCCTTAAACTCTGGGTTATAGACGTAGCCCTTGCCGATATATCCGAAGACCTCAACAGAACAATCAAATCCATAAGTACGGATGGATTGCAAGAGCTTGGCTGCTTGCTCTTGATTCTCAGTTGCTGTTTCAGGCAGTCCAGCTTGAAGATTGTGTGCCAAGGCTCGAAAAACTTGGTTGAAGGCAGCCGTAGCTTCGTCTTCGTGACCTTTTTGGCGCTCGAGCGCTTGGTCCATGACTTCTTTTCCATATTTCTCTACCGCCTCTTGGTGGTATTTTTGATGGTCTTGATAGTTAAATCCAGCGAATTTCTCTTGAATACTCATTTCTCTTTCTCCTTTATGTTCTTGAATGGTTTTTTGCAAGGTGGAAATCAAGGTATCCAGATGTTGCCTTTCTCGAGTCAAATAGTCCAACTGTCTGGTCAAGTGAGGCAATAAATCTGACTTCTCTTCCTTTAACAGCTCTGCTATTTTTTCTAAAGAAAAGCCTAGATATTTGTAGTAAAGAATGACCTGAAGGCGTTCCAAATCCTCTTGACTGTATGTTCGATAGCCGTTTTCTGACTTTAAAGGAACCAAGAGTCCTATCTTGTCGTAGTGGTGTAGTGTCTTAACAGAGACACCTGAAAGCTGGGCAGCTTCTTTTATATGGTACATGTTTTCCTCCTTACATCAATAGTATACCCCCTCCCCTTAGGTCAGAGTCAAGCGTTTTTGCGAAACATTTTAATTTTTGTGAAAGCTGTGAAAACTTGAAAATGACTTTCTTGACAGACCTTAGAAAACATGATAGGATAGTCAAGTCTATCAATCAAAAGAAAAGCTCATCTTGAGTACTGATGAGGCTATTTGCCAAGGGCAGTAGCTTTTTCTTTTGTAACACTAATTTTAGGAGTTTAACTATGTCTGAAAAATCGCAATGGGGTTCTAAACTGGGCTTTATCCTCGCATCTGCTGGTTCAGCCATCGGACTTGGAGCCGTTTGGAAATTCCCCTACATGACTGCTGCTAATGGTGGAGGAGGCTTTTTATTGGTCTTTCTCGTTTCCACTATTTTAATCGGTTTCCCACTTCTCCTTGCTGAATTTGCCCTTGGCCGAAGCGCTGGTGTCTCTGGGATTAAAACCTTTGGAAAACTCGGCAAGAATAGTAAGTACAACTTTATCGGTTGGATTGGTGCCTTTGCCCTCTTTATCCTCTTATCTTTCTACAGTGTTATTGGAGGATGGATTTTAGTCTATCTAGGCATTGAGTTTGGAAAATTGTTCCAACTTAGTGGAACAGGTGATTACGCTCAGTTATTTACTTCAATCATTTCAAATCCAGCCATTGCCCTAGGCGCACAAGCTGCCTTTATATTATTGAACATCTTTATTGTATCACGTGGTGTTCAAAAAGGGATTGAAAGAGCATCTAAGGTTATGATGCCCCTGCTCTTTATCATCTTTGTCGTCATCATCGGTCGTTCTCTCAGTTTGCCAAATGCCATGGAAGGGGTTCTTTACTTCCTCAAACCAGACTTTTCAAAACTGACGAGCGCCGGTCTCCTCTATGCTCTGGGACAATCTTTCTTTGCCCTCTCACTAGGGGTTACAGCCATGCTGACCTATGCTTCCTACTTGGACAAGAAAACCAATCTGGTCCAATCAGGAATTTCCATTGTAGCCATGAATATCTCGGTATCTATCATGGCAGGTCTTGCCATTTTCCCAGCCATGTCAGCCTTCAATATCCAGTCTGAAGGGGGACCGAGCTTACTCTTTATCGTCTTGCCTCAGCTCTTTGACAAGATGCCTTTTGGAACTATTTTCTACATCCTCTTCCTCTTGCTCTTCCTCTTTGCGACGGTCACTTCTTCTGTCGTTATGCTAGAAATCAATGTGGGCAATATCACCGATCAGGACAACAGTAAGCGTGCAAAATGGAGTGCGATTTTAGGAATCTTGACCTTTGTCTTTGGAATTCCTTCAGCCCTTTCTTACGGTGTTATGGCAGATGTTCACATTTTTGGGAAGACCTTCTTTGACGCTATGGATTTCTTGGTTTCCAATCTCCTCATGCCATTTGGAGCTCTCTGCCTTTCACTCTTTACAGGCTACATCTTCAAAAAGGTTCTTGCCATGGAAGAACTACACCTTGATGAAACAACATGGAAACAGGGACTTTTCCAAGTCTGGCTCTTCCTTCTTCGTTTCGTCATTCCAATCATTATCATTGTGGTCTTTATCGCCCAATTTATGTAATCAAAAAGGACTTGAGTAGTGAACTCAGGCCCTTTCTTTGTTATGGATGGCTAACAATCAATTCTAATTCTTGTCCTTCCAGAGTCCAAGATTCAACATCACTTGGTAGGATAAAGTGGCTACCTTTTTGAATCGGATAGTTTTTCCCATCTACAGTAAGCTGACCTTGACCAGCTAAGACACTAAATAAGCTGTAGTCAGCTGTCTTTTCGAATTCAACTTTCCCAGTAATTTCCCACTTGTATACTGCGAAGAAGTCATTGGATACAAGGAGAGTTGAGCGTAAATCGTCGGCTTTGATAGTTACTGGACGGCTATTTGCTGGTTCACCAATGTTCAAAACATCGATGGATTTCTCAAGGTGAAGTTCACGCAAGTTGCCCTTGTCGTCCTTGCGGTCAAAGTCATAGACACGGTAGGTGGTGTCGCTAGACTGTTGGGTTTCAAGAATCAAGATTCCTGCACCGATAGCGTGCATGGTGCCACTTGGCACATAGAAGAAATCTCCAACCTTAACAGGAACTTTTGTCAGCAAGGCATCCCAGTTCTTGTCCTCGATTTGCTGACGGAGTTCTTCTTTTGACTTGGCATTGTGACCGTAAATAATCTCTGAACCTTCATCTGCTGCGATGATATACCAACATTCTGTTTTTCCGAGTTCGCCTTCATGCTCTAGTCCATAAGCATCGTCTGGGTGAACTTGAACGCTGAGCCAGTCGTTGGCATCGAGGATTTTGGTCAAAAGTGGAAATACAGGTTCTGGGCGATTGCCAAACAATTCACGGTGCTCTGCATATAAAGTAGCTAGATCTGTTCCTTCAAAACGACCATTGGCAACTTTAGAGATACCATTTGGATGAGCTGAGATAGCCCAGTATTCTCCGATTTTTTCACTTGGGATGTCGTATCCAAACTCATCACGTAGCTTGGTTCCACCCCAGATTTTTTCTTGCATAACGGAATTTAAAAATAATGGTTCTGACATCATATTCTCCTGTCTGATTTTTCTCCCCTCATTATAACAAAAAAAGAGTTCCAGTTGAACTCTTTTTCACATCTTATAAAATAGGGAGAAGATTTTATAAAAATAGTAAACAAATGTGCTCTACTCAATGCTTGCACCATTGCTGGCAATGACATCCTTGTACCAATAGAAGGACTTCTTCTTGCTACGTTTGAGAGTTCCATGACCAGCATTATCTCGATCCACATAGATAAAACCATAGCGCTTGTTCATTTCGCCTGTTCCAGCTGAAACCAGATCGATACAACCCCAAGTCGTATAACCAAGCAAGTCAACTCCATCTTGGTAAATGGCATCTCGCATAGCCTTGATATGAGCCTTTAAGTAAGCAATCCGATAGTCATCTGCTACATAACCATTCTCATCTGGCGTGTCCATAGCGCCGAGTCCATTTTCTACGATGAACATGGGCTTTTGGTAACGATCCCAGATGGCATTGAGGGTAATACGAAGGCCAAGTGGGTCAATCTGCCATCCCCATTCTGAGGATTCAAGATAAGGATTTTTGATAGAGGCAAAGACATTCCCAGCAGTCAGATCCCTCACTGCTGGATCCCCTGAGGCCACTCGACTTGCATAGTAAGAGAAGGAAACAAAGTCAACAGTATAATTCTTCAATAAGTCTAGATCCTCTGCCGTCATTTCAATCTCAATCCCCTCACGCTCCCACTGCTTCTTGGCATAATTTGGGTATTCCCCACGCGCTTGAACATCGATGAAAAAGTAACTCTTACGGTCTTCTTCCATGGCCGCCCAGTAGTCTCTCGGATGGGCTGTGTTAGGATAGTATTGCCCTGCAGCCAACATACATCCCACCTTGTTTTCTGGGTCAATTTCGTGGGCAATTTTCGTCGCCATGGCTGAAGCCACCAACTCATGGTGGGCCGCTTGGTATTTGACCTGTTCTTGATTTTCTCCTTCTTCAAAACAGAGCCCAGCTCCCATAAAGGGGGCATGGAAAATCATGTTGATTTCGTTAAAGGTAAGCCAATATTTAACCAAGCCCTTATAGCGGGTAAAGAGTGTGCGACAAAGTTTCATAGAAATCTAACATCCGACGATTGCGCCAACCACCGTATTCTTTAATCAAGTGCATCGGACAGTCGAAATGGGTGATAGTCACCAAAGGTTGGATTCCATACTTGTGACATTCCTTAAATAAATCCTCATAAAAGGCTAGACCAGTTTCATTTGGCTCTGTTTCGTCGCCCTTAGGAAAAATCCGAGTCCAAGCGATAGAAAGCCGATAAGTCTTAAAGCCCATTTCTGCAAAAAGAGCGATATCTTCCTTGTAATGATAGTACATATCAATGGCTTCTTTTGCTGGGTAAAAATAGCCCTCCTCAAACGAAAACATCTTTTTCCGACCTGTGATAATGGCTTCACGATCTGCACCAATAGGTACAACATCCACGTTAGCTAAACCACGCCCGTCTAAATTATAAGCACCCTCACATTGATTAGCTGCCGTAGCACCACCCCAGAGGAAACTCTCTGGAAATTGTAGTATTTCTGTCATCACTTTACCTCACTTGATTTATTACTTCTATTATACTAAAAAGGAGGCAAATAGTTTGGAACCATCTGTATAATGATAGCGCTGAACTTGCTTTTATGTTTTATTAAAAAACAAGCAAGAATTTAGGAATTTTGTTATAAAGATGCAAACTATCACAATTTTGTGATAAGAAAAAGACCGGATTGCTCCGATCTGTTTGATTCACAAAATGTAAAAATAGATAGCTTTTGTCAATGAATGGATTGATTAATCGTCAGTAAGCCGTGGTTAATGATGGCAGCAATATCTTCAAGACCATGAAGAATAAAACTTCCTATAATCAATCCTAGAATAATTGAACAAATAATCATGGTCACACAGATTAGATAAATATCCTTTTTTTGCATATCGACTCTCCTCGTAATATCTATTCATGGAGATACTTTCAATCTCAAGCTCCAATGAAACAAGAAAATTCACTTACAACAGCTGTTTAAAAAATATTTCTCCTTTCCATATCAGCCTTATTTTCTGATATTATGTTTTCATTATAAGATTTCAGGATAGCGCTGTCAACCATTTATATGCAAGTTCTTTATATAAAAAAGACCGGATGGCTCCGATCTTTCAATAGTTCATATTCTCACATTCTGTTTTTAGAATAGTTAAGATTATCTTCAAATGACTAAGAGTCCTATTTCATACGATAAAAATCAATCACTAGACCAGCAGGTCCTTTAACTAATAAGGACTCTGTTCCCCAATCGGTTACAGTTGGACCGTTTAAAACCTGAATACCAAGTTCTTTCAACCGTTGGTAGTTCTGGTCTACATTCTCAACCTCAATGTGAAGAATGATTCCTGACTGAAAGTTTTCCAAAGGAACCAAATGATTTTGGGACAACATGAGACAGTGACTGCCAATCGTAAACTGAGCAAAACCATCATCAGCATAATCTGACTTTTTATCCAAGATATGCTCCAAGTCAGCACAGACTTGGGGAACATTTGAAACGATAATATCTAATTGATTTAAATTCATTTACTATCCTCTATAAAAAGACCGGATTGCTCCGATCTTTTTAAGTTCCACGAAGGAATTATTTAATTGCGCGTGATTGCAAACCTTCTTCTTCCAAGAAGAGACGGAATGGTACGAGTTCTTCTGCTTCGTATTTTTCCTTGAAGGCTTTGATTGCTTCTTCTGAGTGAAGTTTTGGATCCAATTCAAGTACTTCTACTGGAAGTGGACGGTGTTGAGTGATGCGAGCATCGATCACAACAGTTTTACCTTCTTTGTTCAATTTAACAGCTTCTGCAACAACTGCGTCGATATCTTCGATACGGTTTACTGTAAATCCAACAGCTCCTTGAGCTTCAGCAATTTTAGCGTAGTCAGCGTTTGTGAAGTCTACACCAAACAAGTGTTTGTTTGTATCTTCGTATTTGTTTGATGAAGGCATACTCATCATTTGAGAAGACAACGTTGATAACTGGAAGGTTGTATTGAACGTTAGTGATCACGTCTGGGTAGCACATGTTGAATGCACCATCACCCATGATGTTCCATACTTGGCGATCTGGATTGTCTTTCTTAGCAGCAATACCACCAGGAAGGGCGATACCCATTGTCGCAAAGAGTGGAGATGTACGCCACATGTTCTTAGGTGTCATGTGAAGGTGACGAGTTGATGTTTGAGTAGAGTTACCAACATCGATTGAGTAGATAGCGTCTTGATCAGCATATTTGTTGATAGCATTGTATACTTGGTACAATTGCAATTCACCCTCAGTTTTACCTTCGAGTTTGTTCATGTAATCACGCCAGTTTTGGTTGTTCTTCACGTTTGCACGCCACCATGGAGTAGACTCAACTGGGTTTACTTTATCAAGGATAGCTTTAGCTGCTTGACCTGCATCACCAAGGATTGAAGCGTCAAGGGCGTGACGTTTACCAAGTTTGTAAGGGTCGATATCCACTTGGATGAATTTTTCAGTATTCTTGAATGCTTCGTATACTTCAGCAAATGGGAAGTTTGAACCAAGGAAAAGAACTGTGTCTGCTTCAAAGACCACTTCGTTGGCTGGTTTCCAACCAACACGGTAAGCAGAACCTGTCAAACCTTCGTAGTTCCATTCGAAAGCTTCAAAGTTTTTACCAGTTGTGATGATTGGTGCTTTGATTTACGTGACAATTCAGTGATTACTTCACCAGCTTTAACACCACCGTAACCAGCGTAGATAACTGGACGTTCAGCGTTGTTCAAGATTTCAACAGCTTTGTTGATTTCAACTTCGTTCAAAGCAGGAGCGATGAATGAACGTTCGTATGAACCTGATCCATAGTATGAGTTTTCGTCGATTTCTTGGAAACCGAAGTTTACAGGGATTTCAACGACAGCTGGACCTTTTTTAGAAACTGCAGCACGGCAAGCTTCGTCGATTACTTTCGGCAATTGCTCAGCGTAAGCTACACGTTTGTTGTATACAGCGATACCGTTGTACATTGGGTTTTGGTTCAATTCTTGGAAAGCATCCATGTTCAATTCGTTAACTGGACGTGATCCAAGGATAGCAAGGAATGGAGTGTTATCCATAGCTGCATCGTAAACACCATTGATCAAGTGAGTCGCACCAGGTCCACCTGAACCAACTGCAACACCGATAGATCCGCCAAATTTAGCTTGCATAACCGCTGCAAGAGCACCTGTTTCTTCGTGGCGAACTTGCAAGAAACGGATATCTTTGTCTTCAGCCAAAGCATCCATCAATGAGCTGAGTGTTCCTGATGGGATACCGTAGATTGTGTCTACGCCCCATGTTTTCAATACGTTTAGCATTGCTGCTGATGCAGTAATTTTCCCTTGAGTCATTATAACTCTCCTTCAAATATTTTTAAATCTACTAAAAAGATTTCAAATAGTTTCTGAAAACGTTTCAATAAATTTTTACACTACTAATTTATCACATTTATTTTGACTTTACTAAGAATTAGCTCAGAAATTTTCATTCTCTATTACAGTACAGTTTGAAAACGTTTTTAGATTCTGTTTTATAATAAAAAGCGAGCAAGCTCGCTTTTAGTCTATTTTACTAAAGTTTAGCAGAAGGGAACTGGTCAAAACAGATACTGAACTAAAGGCCATGGCTAGACCTGCCAGTTCTGGGTTGAGGGCCAGTCCAACACCTGAAAAGACTCCTGCTGCTATCGGAATTCCAACGACATTGTAGATAAAGGCCCAGAAAAGATTGAGCAGAATTCGATTAAAGGTTTTCTTACTCATGTCAAAGGCACGAACCACTCCTAAGAGGTTATTGGTTGTCAACACCAAATCTGCTGACTCGATGGCGATATCTGTTCCAGCTCCCATAGCAATCCCCACATCTGCTACACTAAGGGCAGGAGCGTCATTGATGCCATCACCAACAAAGGCTACTTTGCCAGCTGCTTGTAGTTTATGGATTTCATGAGCTTTTTCTTCTGGTAAGACACCTGCAATGACCTCTTCGATTCCGATTTGATCCGCAATCGCACGCGCCACACCTGCATTGTCTCCTGTCAGCATGACTGTTTTAAGACCACGTTTTTTCAACTGACCGATGGCAAGCTTGGCATTTTCCTTAGGAATATCTTGCAAAGCAAGCAAGCCTTTGATTTCATTGTCCACAGCCAAGAACACAACTGTCTTAGCTTCTTTTTCCAATTGTTCTAGTTTTTCTTGATAAATGCTAGAAATATCCATGCCATCCAGCATTTTAGCATTTCCAAGCAAAACTTGTTTTCCATTGATTTGCCCTGAAACACCTTTCCGTGCAAGGCTTGGAAATTTTCCACAGTTTGTAACTCAAGTCCAGCTTCACTCGCTCGTTTCACAACGGCTTCAGCCAGTGGGTGTTGAGAAGCTTCTTCCAAGGAGGCTGCCAATCCAAGCACTTCTACTTCGTCGCCGATGATATCTGTTACCACAGGCTTCCCTTCCGTCAAAGTTCCAGTCTTATCAAAGACAAGAGTTTGGACTTTCTGGATTTCCTGTAGAACCATTCCATTTTTGAGGAGAACTCCCATCTTGGCACTGCGTCCTGTCCCTACCATAAGGGCTGTCGGTGTTGCAAGACCCAAGGCACAAGGGCAGGCAATAATCAAAACAGCCACCCCATAGAGAAGAGAAGAGACAAAACTCGCTCCAAGCACGACTACACTATCTCTCAACAAGACAAACCAAACCCAAAAGGTCACAATCCCTAAAATGACAACTGCTGGAACAAAAATCCCTGAAACTTTATCCGTCAAGTCCTGAATCGGAGCACGACTTGTCTGAGCTTTCTTCACAAAATCCACAATCTGAGCCAAAACAGTCTCTGAACCAACTTTTTCTGCTCTAAAAACAAGTGTTCCACTATTATTGATGGTTGAACCAATGACGGTATCTCCAACTGTCTTGTCCACAGGCAGACTCTCACCTGTCACCATAGACTCATCAATACTAGAGATACCTTCTACTACGACACCATCAACAGCAATCTTTTCACCGGGACGCACTCGAATCAGGTCACCTACCTTGACTTGCTCCAAGGGGACTTGAACATAGCGATCCTCACGCAAGACTTCTGCTGTTTTAGCCTGCAAGTCCAGCAATTTCTCCACAGCTTGGGAAGTATTTTTCCGCATTTTCTCCTCAAACGGCTCCCATAAGAACGAAGAAGAAGATAAATGCAGCACTTTCAAAGTAAACGGGGAGACCAGCGAAGAGGGCAACTAAGCTATAGAAATAGGCCACTAGGGTTCCCAGAGCAACCAAGGTATCCATGTTGGCATTGTGCTTTTTAAAACTAGCCCAAGCACTTTGGATATAAGGACCACCTGCTACTAGCATAATCGGTGTTGTGGCTAAAAAGGTTCCCCAACGCATAACTTGGTGACTAATTCCCCCTGTCGACATCCCAATCATGAGAATCACAAGAGGCACAGTAAAGATACTAGTAATCCAAAAACGCTGTAAAAGTGATAGAGATTTTCGAGTCTTCTCAACTACGGTATAACTCCCCTTTTGCATCTTCATGCCACAAGAAAATTCATGTTGACCTAATTCTTGAGGTGTAAATCGAATGACTTTCTCCTCATCTACGCCGATTGGTTCCAAGATGCCTTCTTCTTCAAATAGAATTTCCTTATAACAGTTTGAAGGTGTCACACGGTGAAAGGTGATCTCAGCAGGAACTCCTTTTTGCAGTTGAATGTGGGCTGGATGGTAGCCTTTGTCTGCCGTGATACGGATTTTTTGAACACCATTTTCAAGACTTGCTTTTACAATTTCAGTCATATCATTCTCCTATTCTACAATCATCTTGCCGTGCATCATATTCATGCCACAAGCAAAGCCAAATTCTCCAGCCTGCTCAGGCGTGATTTCCACTACATACTCTTCCCCCATAGGCAGGTCCGCATGTACACCAAAATCTGGAAAAACAATTTGGTCCAGACAGGGTGAAGGATCCTTGCGGTCAAAGACAATGCGAGCTGGCACTGATTTCTTGAGGATAATCAACTCAGGCGTATAGCCCCCCATGACCTCCACTCGAATCTCTTGGTAGCCCTTTTTTTGCTGGGCCTTTTGTCCAGATTTTTCAGGCTTTTTGAAAAACCAAAACAAGATAAAGGCGATAAGGGCAATACAAATAATGGTTACAATGCTATTTAACATGACGTCTCCTTTACATACAATTACATTTTACTTCTGTTACAGCGCTTGATTTCTTCTCAGAAATCACAGCTTCCAAGTCTTCCAAGTCAGCTTGAGTAAAATCACATTCAGTAATCAAATCAGCCAACAAGTTCTTAATCCTACGAGAACAAACCTTGTCCTTGATATCTTGGACAAGTAAATCCCGACTTTGGTCCAAAGTTAAAAGGGCTGAATAGACAAATAACTTGCCTTCTTTTTCCTTGTCAGACACTCTTTCTCAACCAAACGAGCCAAAAGAGTTTGAATGGTTGACTTGGACCAGTCGAATCGCTCAGCCAGAACCCTGATCAAATCTGAACTGGTCTGCTCCCCCTGCATCCAAATAATCTTCATAACCTGCCATTCTGCATCTGAAATCTGCATAATCACACCTCCTAAATCTACATTTGTCGATTACAGTCATTAGTATACTCCTAAAATCTACATTTGTCAACTATGAAATTAATCTTTTCTTTGGAAAATAGAATTTTAATCATTTGAAAAACTATTTCCAGTCAATTTTTACTATATAAACTATAAAAATATGCTATACTAAAGAAAAAAGAAAACAACCACTAGGGGTGCGTAAAGCTGAGATTAACAACTGTTAGACCCTTTGACTCAATCTAGGTAATGCTAGCTGATGGAAGTGGAAATGATAATGGGGACTAGCAGTCTTCTATTGCCTTTCTAAAACAGACCAGCTTGTTCTTAAGAATACAAACTTCAGTTGGTTGGGAGGTTTTAGATGACTTATTTACCCGTTGCTTTGACCATTGCAGGAACTGACCCTAGTGGTGGTGCTGGCATTATGGCAGATTTAAAGTCATTCCAAGCTAGAGATGTCTATGGAATGGCTGTTGTGACAAGTCTTGTCGCTCAAAATACCAGAGGCGTTCAATTGATCGAACACGTTTCTCCTCAAATGTTGAAAGCCCAATTGGAGAGTGTCTTTTCGGATATTCCACCTCAGGCTGTAAAAACAGGGATGTTGGCAACTACCGAAATCATGGAAATCATCCAACCCTATCTTAAAATGCTGGATTGTCCCTATGTCCTTGACCCTGTTATGGTCGCTACGAGTGGTGACACCCTGATTGATACCAGTGCCAGAACCTACCTAAAAACAAACCTGCTTCCCCTTGCAAGCATTATCACACCCAATCTTCCTGAGGCAGAAGAAATTGTTGGTTTTTCAATCCATGATCCTGAAGACATGCAGCGTGCTGGTCGCCTGATTCTAAAAGAATTTGGTCCTCAGTCTGTGGTCATCAAAGGTGGTCATCTCGAAGGTGGTGCCAAAGACTTCCTCTTTACCAAGGATGAGCAATTTGTCTGGGAAAGCCCAAGAATTCAAACCTGTCACACCCATGGTACTGGATGTACCTTTGCTGCAGTGATTACAGCTGAACTAGCCAAGGGTAAAACCCTTTATCAGGCAGTTGATAAGGCCAAGGCCTTTATTACAAAAGCCATTCAAGATGCCCCTCAACTCGGTCATGGTTCTGGCCCAGTCAACCATACAAGCTTTAAAGATTAAAAAAAACTCTCTAGTTCCCACTTTAAGGGAATTAGAGAGTTTTTATACTCTTCGAAAAATCTCTTCAAACGACGTCAGTTTTATCTGCAATCTCAAAGCTGTGTTTTGAGCAACCTGCAGCTAGCTCCCTAGTTTGCTCTTTTGATTTTCATTGAGTATTAAATTAGAAAATAATGTCATCCAACTTTGTTAAAAAGGCTTGCGTCTTTGCCTCAATATCTTCTGCCTGCATCAAATCACGTACGACAGCTACACCAGCTATGCCAGTGTCAATAAGCTGTTCAATGTTCTCTGATGTCAAGCCCCCAATAGCAACTACTGGAATGGCTACCCTTTGGCAAATTGTCTTCAAGGTTGAAATCAGGGTGATAGGCGCATTTTCCTTGGTCGTAGTCGGGAAAATGGCTCCTGTCCCCAAGTAATTCGCCCCTCCTTCTTCTGCCTCAAGGGCTCTTTTTACCGTTTTAGCTGTGACACCAAGTATTTTGTCAGGACCCAAGACTTGTCGGGCAACCGAAACTGGTAGTTCATCATCTCCAATATGCAGACCTGCAGCATCAACTGCAAGACAGACATCCAAACGATCATCGATTATCAGAGGTACCTGATAGGCATCTGTTATTTCCTTGACTTGTTTTGCCAGTTGATAGTATTGATTGGTTGTGAGATTTTTTTCTCGCAATTGGACTATGGTTACCCCTGAACGGCAAGCCGTCTCAACCTTTTCAAGAAAGCTTTCCAAGGAATCTTGGTAGCGATTGGTTACCAGATATAGTCTAAGCGCCTCTCTATTCATAAAACTCTCCTTTAATAGCGTCTAGCCAGTTTTCATCTCTTCTTAGGAGTGAAAGCTGATTGAGTACTTGATAACGAAAATCTTCCAATCCCATTCCTTGAACAACTATTCTCTCAGCAGAGATATTGAGATAAGAGACTGCTAAGCAAGAAGCTTCAAAACCTGTCATTCCTTGGCTGAGAAACGGCTGTCAAGGCTCCAACCAAGTCTCCTGTCCCTGTTATCCAGTCTAATTCTGCACAGCCATTCTCCAATACAGCAACTTGATTCTTGGAAACGATAAGGTCCTTGGGGCCTGTGACTAAGAATGATATACCTGGATAGGTCTGACACCAGTCTTTCAAGACTTGAAGCAAATCCTCAGTTTCTTGATCTTTAGCACTCGCATCGACCCCAACGCCGTGGTGCTTTAAGTCAACAAGACTTCGAATTTCCGACATATTTCCTTTAAGAACCGTGGGTCTATAGTCTAAAAGGTCTCTGACTAAGGTCTTCCGAATGACTGAAGCTGTTACGCCAACCGCATCTACTACCATTGGGAGACAAGCTTGAGTTGCATAAGAAGCTGCCATACGGATTGCTTTTTCCTTCTCAGCTGACAAATGCCCCAAATTGATGAAAAGAGCCTGACTCTGTTTGGTAAAATCAAGCACCTCACGGGGATCATCTGCCATAACTGGTTTGCATCCTAGAGCCAAAATCCCATTTGCTAGCATCTCACAAGAAATCTCATTGGTAATGCAGTGAATTAGGGAAGTCGTTTCCAAAGGAAAAGGATTTGTCAATTCCTGCATCAGTCTATCCCTTCAGCAAAGAAATATCCCTGCACTTTTTTAAAGAATTCCTGCTTGATTAAAAATCGAAAGGCAATAAAGGAAATCGCTGTACCAATCAAGGTTGCTCCGAAAAATCGAGGAGTATAGATAAACCAGCTAAGCTTAGCAGCCGATCCTGTAAAGAGTACCATGACAGGATAGGAAACAATAGAACCAATAATACCTGTTCCCAAAATTTCTCCTAGAGCGGAATAATGGAATTTTCGACCATACTTATAAAAGAGACCTGCAAGGAGGGCTCCAAAAGTCGCTCCTGTGAGAGCTAAAGGCGGAATCCCTTGAGTCGTCATACGGATAAAGGCTGTGACTGTAGCCATAGCCAAAGCATAAACAGGTCCCATCATGATTCCTGCTAGAATATTGACTACACTGGACATCGGTGCCATTCCCTCAATTCGAAAGATAGGTGTAAGGACTACATCAAGGGCAATCATCATGGATAAAATGGTTAATTTGTGAACCTGTAATTGGTGCTTTCTCATGTTTCTATTATTCCCCTTTCTAAAGACTGTAAATCGCTCTTCCATGTCTGATGTTGGTAAGCCATTTCCCAAAACTTGGCTTCCATATGAACACTGATGCGGAAGGCTTCTAGCATTTTTTTCTTGTCTGTCTCGTCACTTTCTCGATAGAGTTGATTGACCAATGCTCCCTCCTCTCTGATCTGCTGCTCTAACTCATCCGTAATATAGGTTTCAATCCATTGTTGGTAGAGAGGATTTGGTGATGGTTTAAGATTAAGTGATTTGCCTATATCATGGTATAACCAAGGACAAGGTAGCAAACTTGCAAAAGCGATGCCCAAGTTTGGCTCTGCAAACTGCCGATAAATGTGAGAAATGTAATGATAGCAGGTGGGAGCGATTGGATGTTGCTCCATTTCCTGATCACTGATTTCCAATTCCTTGAAAAATTGTTGTCGGATAAATAACTCACCCTCCACTAGACTCTGAGCATTTTGTTTCAAGAGTCTTTTCATCTCTTGGTTTGAAGTCTTATCAGCCAAAAGGTGATAGATTTCTGAGAAGGCCTTCAGATAGTAGGCATCTTGAATCAGGTAATAGCGGAAAATGGACGGTTCTAAATTTCCCTCTTGTAATTGTAAAATAAAGGGATGATGAAAAGAAGCCTGCCAAGCTTCCTTGGATAATTCCATCGCAATATCTGTAAATTCCATAATAACTCCTTTATAAAAATAGACTGGTTTGAAGTAATAAAAAGAACAGCAGGTAGATTAATTTTGTTTTTTTAGAAATATAAAAGATCCGATAGCTATTCTCCACCTGTGCATGTTCGTCATATCCATGCGCCGACAGGGCTCTCAGGTAAAGATGGCGCCACCTAAAGACTGTCATCAGAACCTTGCTGTAAATCAAGGGAGACCAAACATGCAGTTCTTGACCACGTAATAGGCAAGCTTCTTTGAGGGACTTGATTTCTTTCTGAATAAGGGGAAAGGAATTGAATACCACAATTAAGGCATAGGCCCAAGAACGTGATAACCCCTTTTGAGTCAAGTACAAGAGAAGCTCTTTAGGGCAATAGAGGAAACAAAGACAAGACCAATACAAACTGTCACAAAGGCCCTCGTTCCAAGCATGACTGCCTGCGAAGCATCCCCATGTAACTGAACTGCCCAGTAGTTGGCCAAGGATGGCAAAATGGCAAGTAGAATCATCCAAGCCAATACTTTAAATCGCTGGTAATAGAGCATAAAGAGAATGCAAAATGCGACTACCGAAAGATTTAGAGCAATCGAAGGAATGAAAGATGTTTCCAAGGATAAAATCAGCAAGAAGAGACTGATAATCGGTGTCTGGGTTGCTACTTTGACCATACTATCTCACCTCCCTTTGAGCATTGCTACTCTGAGATGTGATTGGTTTGGTAATTGTCACTGCTTTCACATGACTGAGACCCTGACTAGTCATCTCAATCCAATAATCAACCACAGAGATCAAGGGATCCAAACGATGGCTAATAATCAGAAAACTTCTTCCTTGATTCCTCTCCTCCACAATCCACTGACAAAAATAATGGCAGGCTCTATCATCCAAACCAGCAAAAGGTTCATCTAGTAAAATCACAGAAGCCTTGCTGGTCAAGATGGTCAAGAGCTGAAGAATCTTTTGCTGGCCACCACTTAATTGATAGGGACTCTTATCAAGAGCCTGCTCCAGATCAAAATATTGTAAAGCTTGGAAAATTCGCTGATTTCTTTCAGAATCAGGTCCATCTAATTGAAGCTCTTCTCGCAGACTGACTCGGATAAACTGTTTCTCAGCTTCCTGAACAACACCCGTCAGGTCACGGTACAAACTCTTTTTCTTTTTCAGGACTGTCCCCTTCCAGGTAATGTGCCCCTTATATTTTTGAAATTGAAGAATAGACCGAAAGAGGGTTGATTTGCCGACACCATTATCACCCAAGATACAGGAAATTCCTTGGTAGAATGTGAAATCCGCAATCGAAAAGAGGGAGCGCTTATTCAGCTCACAAGTCGTTCTATCCATATGGAATAGTTCTGGGCTAGAAGCAACTTCCTTTGAAGCAACCTGTGTCATCTCAGAGGTAGGGATTTGAAACACTTCCCTTAGTTGGCCATCTCTTAACTCCACCATATGGTCGATATAGGCTTCATAGTCCGTTAAATCATGGTCGCACAAAATAACTGTCTTCCCATTAGAAGTCAACTCTTTTAAAATCTCCAAGATCTCTATCCTACTCTTACGGTCAATGGAAGCGAAGGACTCATCCAAGAGATAGACCCTAGGATTCATAGCAAAGAGAACAGCCAAAGCAGCCTTTTGCTTTTCTCCACCTGATAAGTGATGAATGGGACGGTGCAAGATTGCCTTGCAGCGACATTGCTGGACAACCTCTGCTATTTTAGAATCAATTTCCTGAACAGGATGCCCAATATTTTCCAAGGTAAAAACCAGCTCCTCAAACAAGTTCTCCATGGTAAATTGATGATTGGGATTTTGAAAGAGGATACCAACCGTCTGGACACGTTCGATGATAGAAAGCTGACTGACCTCGCTCCCATTTATCAGGACTTGACCGCTATAGGGAAGAGAACTGACTTGGGCAATCATTTGAAAGAGACTCGATTTTCCTGAACCACTGCTCCCAACTAACAAGGTAAATGCTTGCGCATGAAAAGTAAAATCAATCGGTTCCGAAAAAATTGGGGACTGAATCTCCCGTAATTCCAGACCCATCTATGCTTTTCCTCCAGCTGCAAACTGATGATAGAGTTTGACAATGGCACGAACCAAGATGGTACAGAAGAAATAAACAGAAATAAAACGTACCACTAGCAAGGAAAGGACAAAAGGAAGGGAAAAGGCGTAGTAACCTAACTTAATGTATTCATAGACAAAACTAACAAGCGTAATTCCAATACTATTAGCAGTTAGAGAGAGCCAACTTTCATAGCGATTCTTGGTCACGATAAAACCAAGTTCACTTCCCAAACCTTGAACCAAGCCAGACAAAAGGGCACCTAGACCAAATTGGCTACCATAAAGAACTTCAGCAAGCGCAGCTAGCACTTCTCCAATCGTCGCACTTCCGACTCTTGGAACAAAGATAGCAGCGATGGGTGCAGCCATACACCAGAGACCAAAGAGGATTTCATTGGCAAAGGCCTGTAAACCAAGAGGGGCTAAAATCAGAGTGAGGATATCAAAGAGATAGCCAGATCCCACAAAAACGCCACCAAAAAAGATAGACAAGAAAGCAAGCAAGATAACATCTTTTAATTGCCATTTTTTCAACATAAAAAACTCCTTTTTAAAGAAAAGTGGGGCATTCAAGGAGAGCTACCGAAAGATTTGCCGTCAAGCCTATCCTCTTTTTATAAACAAAAAACTCCAATTACAATCAAGAATTAGAGTTTAGCTTACAAGATTAGACAGTTCTTTTCGACATACGAAAAAAACCTTTTCACATTTCCCTTCGCCAGTATTAACTGTATCAGGTTCAATGGGTATCATCTCAGCCTAAAGCACCCCAAATGTCTTTATTATTTTATTACTGGACTAGTATAACAGAATTTGAAAGCCCTAGCAAGATATTTGACTAGAAAATATATTTACATAGTTTGTTTGTTAATTCTTTTAAACCACATAAAAGTATTGAATCTGTCCTATAATTCATAGCCAATATCAAAAAAGGCTAATTCCAAAGCAACTGCTTGATTCCAGCGTTGCTGAAGTTCTGTCAAATCTTCTCTACCTTTCCCAACACGATTGAGTTCATCAACCAGAAATTGAACCCACTCTGTAAAGAAAGGACCTCTGTGTAGATTAATCCATTCCGAATGAATGTAGGCTTCAGGTAGAGCCAAATCTTTAGAACCCCAGTCTAAATAGAGACCTTCTGCAATGACCAGCATGACCAAAAGATGAGCATAGTCTGATGAAGCCACTGCCGAATACATAAGATCCTGAAAGGCTTTTGTCACAGGGTGCAAGGTCACTTCTAGATAGTCATTCTCTGCTACTTTTAACTCTTTAAAAGCCTTTTGGAAATAACCATCTTCATCTGCTTCAAGAAAACCTAGTTGCTTGGCAAAACGAAGTTTGGATTCAAGCTGGTCTGCGTGGGCTACGCAGGCACCCAGCATGGATAAGAAGGCATCAAAGAAGTGATAATCTTGAATTAGGTAGTCTTTTAAGACCTTATTCTCAATTGTCCCCGCAAAAAGTTCCTTAACAAAACAATGATTGATTGCATCCTGCCAATCCTTCTGACTGCTTTTTAATAATTCTCCAACAGTCAAACCTGGTTCAAATGCATAGTCTTGTGTTTCCATATTTACTTTTCCTCTCTTTACACTCTAGTAATCAATAAAACACCAAGAGATACCAAGCAAAATCATAATTCCACTTGATCCTTTAAAAAACATCGAGGGCATTGTCAGAGAGTTACATAAACAAGCCTATCCAGTTTGTATAAACAAAAAACTCCAATTACAATCAAGAATTAGAGTTTAGCTTACAAGATTAGATGGTTAGTTTCTATAAATACAAAACCATTTCACATTTCCCTTCGCCAGTATTAACTGTATCAGGTTCAATGGGTATCATCTCAGCCTAAAGCACCCCAAATGTCTTTATTATTTAATTACTGCACTAGTATAGCAAAAAATGAAAGCCCTAGCAAGATATTTGTTTGGAAAATATATTTATATAGTTTTTAATGGTGATTTATTCTTCCTATAGACGAAGAAAAACCTCCACATTCAGTGGAGGCAAGCTGTTTTATCAATACAATTTAAGTCACGAGGGTCAACTGGGAAGGTTGGGTTGTATGGGTTGTGACGGAGTTTGAAGTGTTTGACATCTTCAATGGTCTGAGTTCCAGACAATTGCATGACTGTCTTCAATTCTGCATTCAAGTGTTCAAAGACTTGACGCACACCGACACTACCACCAAGGGCCAAGCCATAGATAACAGGGCGGCCAATAGCTACCAAGTCTGCTCCTGAAGCCAAGGCTTTAAAGACGTGTTGACCACGACGAATACCTGAGTCAAAGACGATTGGAACGCGTTTATCAACTGCTTCTGCTACTTCTTGAAGTGAGTCGAAGGCAGCTGGTCCACCGTCGATTTGGCGACCACCGTGGTTGGTTACCCAGATACCAGAGGCACCTGCAGCAAGCGAACGTTCAACGTCCTCACGGCATTGTGGGCCCTTGACATAAACAGGAAGTCCTGAGTATTCAGCGATAAATTCTACATCACGTGGAGACAAGCGTTGTTTAGCTGATTTGTAAACAAAGTCCATTGATTTACCAGCACCTTCTGGTAGATATTCCTCAACAATCGGCATGCCAACTGGGAAGACAAAACCATTGCGCTTATCAACCTCACGATTACCTCCTACAGTAGCATCTGCTGTCAAGACAATCGCTTTATAACCTTCAGCCTTCACACGATCCATGATGTGGCGGTTGATACCGTCATCCTTACTAAAGTAAAATTGGAACCAGTGAGGTGTCCCTTGAAGGGCTTCTGTAATTTCTGGAAGATCGACAGTAGAGTAAGAGCTAGTTGTATATAGCGAACCAAACTCATGCACACCACGCGCAGTCGCCACTTCACCCTGTTCATTTGCCAATTTATGAGCTGCAACAGGCGCCATGATGATTGGTGAAGACAATTTTTCACCAGCAAATTCAATCTCTGTACTTGGATTTTCAACATCACAAAGCGTATGAGGAACGATGAGTTTGTGGTTAAAGGCACGGATATTCTCTCTTAAAGTGAAAGTATCTTCCGCCCCACTAGCGATATAGCCAAATGCTGCTTTAGGAATAACTTGTTGCGCCATTGGCTCCAAATCATAGGTATTGATGAAATCTACATGACCTTCTGCATTGCTTGTTTTATATGACATAAAATGCCCTCCTTAATAAGTAAGCGTTTACTTTGTATATTACAAAAATATCTTAACTCTTTTTTCAAAATTTTTCAAATATTTTGTTTAGAAATTTCATACTTTCAATCATTTTACAGAGATAATTAAAAATCATAAACTTTCTTAAGTTATGGAAATTCAAATAATCTTTTCATTTTCTAGTATAAAAAAGAAATCAGGTAATCCTAGTGACTACCTGATTTTATATGTTTTAGGCATTTTGCCAATTTTCTTGGTCTTCTTTAAAGCGTTTTAGAAGGTCAAGGCCCTCTGGCGTGATGTAACCTTCTTCTTGGGCTAGATGAATGAGTTCACTGTAGTTAGAAAGCGTCACAAGTTTGACACCTGCCTCTGCGAAGTTCTTATCTGCTTTTGGCAATTGGTAACTGAAAATCGCTACAACTCCAAGCACATCTGCTCCTTCTCGCTTGGCTGCTGCCACGGCCTCAAGAACAGAACCACCTGTTGAAATCAGATCTTCAACCACTACCATTTTTTGTCCCTGAGCTACACGGCCTTCGATTTGGTTACCAGCTCCGTGGTCTTTTGGTTTGCTACGGATATAGGCAAATGGCAAGTTCATCTTATCAGCAATGATAGCTCCGTGTGGAATCCCTGCTGTCGCAGTTCCTGCAATCACTTCTACATCTGGAAAGGATTCTTTGATGGCTTCCACAAAGCCATTTTCAATTAAGGTACGAGTTTCTGGATAGGCTAGTGTCACACGATTATCAGTGTAAATAGGTGACTTGATGCCAGATGCCCAAGTGAAAGGCTCATCTGGTTTGAGGTAAACGGCTTGAATTTTCAAGAGGTGGCTAGCGATATCTTTAGCAAGTGTCATGGTATTCTCCTTTTATTTTTCTAATCTATTTCTTTAATTCCAGTCCTGTGTCCATTCATCCTTGATGGCATGATAAGCTGCAACAGGATCCTCAGCTTGGGTAATAGGACGTCCCACTACAATATAGTCACTGCCGATTTGATAAGCATCTGCTGGCGTCATCACACGTTTTTGATCTCCAACCGCAGCACCTGCAGGACGAATGCCCGGTGTCAGACAGATAAACTCTGGATTGGTAGCCTGCTTGATGAGTTGCACTTCCTGAGCCGAGCAAACAACACCATCTAATCCAGCTTCAGCTGTCTTCTTGGCATAATGAATCACAGACTCTTGCAGGCTAGTTTGGATATTTTGGAAGTCCTGCATCTGAGCTTCTGACGTTGAGGTCAGCTGAGTGACAGCGATCAATTTGGCTTGATTTCCAAGACCTTCACGCGCAGCCTTCATCATCTCTACACCGCCAGCGGCATGAACATTAGTCATATCCACACCAAGCTGAGATAAGACCTTCATAGCTGACTTGACTGTATTAGGAATGTCATGAAGTTTAAGATCCAAAAAGACACTATGCCCCAAGCCTTTCAAGTAAGACACAATCTCAGGCCCCGTTGCGTAATAAAGCTCCATTCCTACCTTTAGATAAAGGCTTTCTTCCTCTGGGAAAAGAGCTAAAAATTCCTTGACTGCCTCAAAACTAGGAAAATCAAGAGCAATGACTGGACGATGTTCTCGCATAGGTTTCTCCTTTTACCTTTGCTAGTGAGAGAGTCTGGCCACAAGAAGCCACGAAAAAAGGAACCTGCCAACAGCAAGGTTCCACGAAAAATGGGTAGTCTCCACCCTTTCACCGTCTAACCTTAGCTGCCTCTCTGGACTGCTTTAAAGGTTTTTTACTATTCTATTATTTCTACCAACACTTGTCAAGTAAAAACATGGCAACTAAACAACTATGAGAGAAAAGGTAGACCCTAGCGACGCGATGATCGCTGATTTGTTTGATTTCGATTGCTCTCTTCCTCCAGTTTTTTCTTCTCTTCTTCCAATTTTTTCTGCTGTTCTTCCAGTCTTTTCTTCTCTTCCTCTTTTTGTTTCTTCTCAGCTTCCTTAGCCTCTTGTTTGGCTTTTTCCTCAGCCTCCATAATTAATTTATCCGCCACAGTGTAGCTGTAGATTCCAGCTTCCATGTCAATCACACTCGGTTCTGACAATTGAGGCTTAATCTTACTGTAGTAAGGTAATTTCTTGCTCATTTCAGATAGAGGAACCAAGACTTCGTCTGTATCATACATGGTCAATCGAATTAAATCGGAAGTCACCTTGCTTGGAGCTAATTCCACCTTTGGATAGCCGCCTTGAGTTCTGGACTAATTTGAGAAAGTTCTGACGTAAAGGTTTTGATTTGTTCGCTGTCATTAAAGAGAACAGATAAATACGTTTCTGGTAAACTGACCAGACTCACAGAGCTAGTCTCAAGCTGACCACTAGAAAGAATAGGATAATGATTTTCACCAGAAACATAGTAGGCAACAATATCATATTCCTTGACCTTGATAGTAAACTTGGTTGGAAATTGATAGACGAGCTGAGCTGATTCAACCCAATAGTTAGACTTGATCTGCTCTTCATATTTTACCTTGTCTAGCAAAAGGTTAATTGTATAATCCGAATCCTGAATGCCTGAAGCCTGTCGAATATCATCAGCTGTAGTTTGCACTGTTCCCTCAACACGAATATCCTTCATAGTCGCATAAGGACTGAGTAGGTAGGCAGAGACAATCAATAAAAGCAGACTTGGAAATAAAATCGTTAGAGCCCGTAAGGTATGGATGGCAGGAATTTTCGGTTTAGCCGATTTCTTCTTCACAGGCTTTTTCTCTATTTTTTTATCCTGTTTATTCTGTTTCTTTGGCTCTTTGGATTTTGGTTCTTCTTTGGGTACTTCTTTTTTGACGTCTTCTGACTCTTCTACTTTTTCTTCAGACTCTTTCTTAGCTGATTTTGAGTCTTTTGAATCAGATTCACTCTCTTGCTCCTCGGTTGCATCTGACTTTTCAGATTTTGAAGCCATTCGAGCCTGTTTTTCCTTTTCCTTCTCCTCAGCTAGGGCCGCCTCTTCCTCAGCCTTCTTTTTTAGATATTCTTGGTTTCGTTTCTGCCATTCTGATAACTCTTTCAATTCTTCGAGGATTTCTTTGCCCTCATTTTTCTTATCTTTTGACATTTACTTTCCTTATGATAAATCGTTTTGCAATAGTTGATAAAAATCTGCTAGAGATTGCAATTCCTTAGAAGCCTTCATCTTAGATTGGTAATCTTCCTTGTGGCTTAGTAAGTGAGAAAGCTTCTCTTCCAAACTATCCAAGGTCAAATCGCTTTCTTGAAGCTCTTCTGCATAGCCTTTCTTAACAAAGTAAGCTGCATTTTCAATCTGATCACCACGACTAGCTTCACGACCAAGCGGCACAATGACATGTAATTTTGCCATCGCCAAAAGCTCAAAAATCGTATTGGCACCACCTCGTGTCACAACAATATCAGCCAATTCCATCAAGGGTTGATAGAGATTGGTCACATAGTCAACACGAAAAAGATTTTGGCTCAATTCGTTCAGACTAGAATCTCCAGTTAAGTTGATAATATTGTAGCGCTCTGTCAGTTCTTTCTTATGGTCTGTCACCAATTGGTTAAAGACACGAGCACCTGCAGAACCACCGACAAACAATACAGTTGGCAATTTTTGGATTAAAGTGGGTTTGAATATCCACCAATTCATCCGGTTCTGGAGTTTTTTTGGTCTGAAACCTTGGTCACTGCCCCTACATGATCGACCTTAGACAAACTTGAAGCTTGCTCAAATGTTGAATACATCTTGGTCGCAAATTTATAGGCGATTTTATTTGCCAAGCCCATAGATAGGTCCGATTCATGAATAAAAAAACAGGTACTCCTGACACACGCGCAGCGATAACTGGCGGCACAGAGACAAAGCCTCCCTTTGAAAAAAAGAGCCTGTGGACGAAGTCGCAACATGATAAAGAGCGATTGGACGATTCCCCAGCCAACTTTGAAGACATCCAGCATATTTTTGCCAAGAGAAATAGCGACGCAATTTTTCCAGTCGCAATGGAATGGAAGGTGACATCTAGACCCGACTTGAGGATTTCTTGGTATTCGATGCCACGCTTATCTCCGATATAGTGGACTTCCCATCCATCTTCGATGAACTTGGGCATTAACAAAAGGTTGAGGGTCACGTGTCCAACCGTCCCCCCACCTGTAAAGACAATTTTTTTCATATTATTCCTTTAACTCCGCTACTGTGTCGATAAAGAGGTCGCCACGTACTTCAAAGTTAGCGTACATATCCCAGCTGGCATTGGCAGGACTGAGAAGAACCACGTCTCCTTGAGTCGCAAGCTCGTAAGCCTTGCGGGTCGCATCTGCAATATCAGTCGCATCCACATATGCCACACCAGCCTTGTCTGCTGCCCGTTTAACACGTTCTGCAGACTGACCGAGGATGACCATCTTCTTAAGCCCAGTAATATCTGGAACCAATTCGTCAAACTCATTACCACGGTCCAAACCACCTGCAATCAAAATGACCTTGCTATTGTCAAATCCTGACAAGGCTTTTTGAGTTGCCAAGATATTAGTCGACTTGCTATCATTATAGAATTTGATACCCTTGATTTCATCCACAAATTGGAGACGGTGTTTGACACCACCGAAGGCTGAAAGAGTTTCTTTGATGATTTGGTTATCCACACCACGAAGCTTGGCTACAGCAATGGTCGCAAGGGCATTTTCCACATTGTGGCTACCTGGAACTCCGATTTCATCAGCTGCCATGACCACTTCCCCACGGAAGTAGAGTTGATCATCTTCCAGATAAGCACCATCAACCTTTTCAAGTGTTGAAAATGGTACAACGGTAGCTTGTGTTTTAGTAGCCAATTCTTTTGCCAGGTCTTGGTTAAAGTTCAAGACAAGGAAATCAGCCGCTGTCATCTTGTTCTGGATATTCCACTTGGCTGCTACATATTCCTCAAATGATCCGTGGTAGTCGATATGAGTTGGCATGAGGTTGGTAATAACCGCAATCTCAGGATGGAATTCTTGAACTCCCATGAGTTGGAAAGAAGAAAGTTCCATGACAAGCGTGTCCTTAGCTGTCGCTGTTTGAGCAACCTGACTGGCAGGATAGCCGATATTTCCTGATAAGAGACCATGTTGACCAGCAGCAGTCAAAACTTCCCCAATCATGGTCGTTGTGGTTGTTTTTCCATTTGAACCTGTGATACCGATAATTGGCGCTTCTGAAATCAAGTAAGCCAATTCCACCTCAGTCAAAACAGGGATACCTTTGGCCAAAGCCTTTTCAATCATAGGATTGCTGTAAAGAATACCTGGATTTTTTATCACGAGGGCAAACTCTTCATCCAAAAGTTCCAAAGGATGCCCACCTGTGATAACCTTGATTCCTTCTTCCAGCAAACTTTGCGCAGCTGGATTGTCTTCGAATGGTTTCCCGTCATTTACTGTCACAATGGCACCTAGCTTGTCCAACAAACGAGCTGCAGATTCACCAGACTTGGCCAAACCTAAAACAAGGACTTTCTTATTTTTAAATTGATCTATTACTTTCATGTCTCGAACTCCATTTCTACTCTTACTATTTTACCATTTTTATGGAAATAATTCTAAATGAAAATGCTCCGATTCAGCATTCTAACAAGCAAAAAGAGAGCCGAAACTCTCTTTTATCTTCTTTTACTTTTACTGACCGACATGAGGGTAATATCTCGCAAGCTAAAGTATGCTAAGGTCAGCATAGCGATTGCGATAAAGAATTCTGTCGGTAGCTGAAAAATTTGAAGGATAGACAACATAAGCAAAATCAAAAGTGCTACGAAAGCAAAGACGACAAGGACGATATTGACTGTCCCTTTAATGCTTTCTGGTGTCGCAAATACATAGAGTAGTAATAAGAGGATTCCTATGATTAAATAAACCATCTTTATCTCTTTCTAGCTCTTATTCAGCTGATTTTTTCTTCTTGTTAGCTTTCTCACGCTCTGCCTTGTTAAGAATTTGTTTACGCAAACGGATAGACTCAGGCGTTACTTCCATGTACTCATCGTCGTTCAAGAACTCAAGAGACTCTTCAAGTGTCAAGATACGAGGGGTCTTGATAACAGCTGTTTGGTCCTTAGTAGCTGAACGAACGTTGGTCATTTGTTTTGCCTTAGTGATGTTAACTGTCAAGTCGTTTTCACGAGAGTTTTCACCGATGATCATTCCTTCGTAAACCTCAGTACCTGGGTTGACAAAGATCGTACCACGTTCTTCGATAGACATGATTGAGTAAGTTGTAGCCTTACCAGCATCGATAGAAACAAGGGCACCACGGTGACGACCACCAATTTCCCCTGGAATCAATGGCAAGTATTGGTCGAAGGTATGGTTCATGATACCGTAACCACGAGTCATTGACAAGAACTCAGTTGAGTAACCGATCAACCCACGCGCTGGAACAAGGAAGACCAAACGAGTTTGACCATTACCAGTTGAAATCATATCCAACATTTCACCCTTACGTTCAGAAAGGCTTTGGATAACAGACCCTTGGTATTCTTCTGGAGTGTCGATTTGAACACGTTCAAAGGGCTCACATTTTACGCCATCGATTTCTTTTACGATAACTTCTGGACGAGATACTTGAAGTTCATAGCCCTCACGACGCATAGTTTCGATAAGGATTGACAAGTGCAATTCTCCACGTCCTGAAACAGTCCATTTATCTGGTGAATCAGTTGGATCAACACGAAGGGAAACGTCTGTTTGCAATTCTGCCTGCAAACGTTCTTCTACCTTACGAGAAGTTACCCATTTACCTTCTTTACCAGCAAATGGTGAGTTGTTGACCAAGAATGTCATTTGAAGAGTTGGCTCATCGATGTGTAGGATTGGAAGAGCTTCAACTGCATCTGTAGGAGTGATGGTTTCACCGACGAAGATATCTTCCATACCTGAAACGGCAATCAAGTCACCTGCTTTTGCTTCTTGGATTTCACGACGTTCCAAACCAAAGAAACCAAAGAGTTTAGTAACACGGAAGTTTTTAGTTGTACCATCAAGTTTAGAAAGGGTAACTTGGTCCCCTACCTTAACAGTACCACGGAAGACACGACCGATACCGATACGTCCAACGAAGTCATTGTAGTCCAAAAGTGACACTTGGAACTGCAAAGGCTCATCTGAGTTATCTACTGGAGCTGGGATGTGGTCGATAATCGTGTCAAAGATTGGTGCCATAGTAGCTTCTTGGTCAGCTGGATCATCTGACAATGAAGAAGTTCCGTTGATCGCTGAAGCATACACTACTGGGAAATCAAGCTGGTCGTCATCTGCACCAAGCTCGATGAAAAGTTCCAAGACTTCGTCCACTACTTCTGCTGGACGAGCTGATGGTTTATCGATTTTGTTAACAACCACGATTGGGACAAGATCTTGTTCCAAAGCTTTTTTCAATACGAAACGAGTTTGTGGCATGGTTCCTTCGTAGGCATCTACGACCAAGACAACACCGTCAACCATTTTCATAATACGCTCAACTTCTCCACCGAAGTCCGCGTGTCCTGGTGTGTCCATGATGTTGATACGAGTTCCGTTGTAGGCAACGGCTGTATTTTTAGCAAGGATAGTAATTCCACGCTCTTTTTCGATATCGTTTGAATCCATAGCACGCTCAGCCAATTCAGTACGTGCATCAAGCGTTTCTGATTGTTTCAATAATTCGTCAACGAGGGTTGTTTTACCGTGGTCAACGTGGGCGATAATCGCAATGTTACGGATATCTTCTCTTAATTTTGTCATGATTTCCTCTATAATATTCAAAATTTATTTTCTAACTGAACGATTATACCATAATTTCAAGTAAATAACATAATTCAAGCAAGTGTAAATGTTTTCACTCTGCTTTTCTTTTCACGTCAAGCCTTTTCAAAGCAAGCTACTTATGATAAGATAGGCACAGTATGCGTTTAGATAATTTATTAGCCCAAGAAAAAGTTAGCCGAAAGGTCATGAAGCAAGCACTCCTCAAAGGGGACATTCTCGTCGATGGTTGCCCAGCCCACTCCCTAGCTCAGAATATCGATACAGGACTACAAGAACTTCTTTCAGGACCGAATCATTCAAGGCTATGAACACAGCTATCTTATGCTTCATAAGCCTGCTGGTGTCGTTACAGCCAACAAAGACAGAGAACTTCAAACCGTCATGGACCTACTTCCACCTGACATCCAATCTGACAAGCTATATGCCGTCGGCCGACTAGACCGAGATAGGACTGGCCTCCTCCTCTTGACCGATAACGGTCCCTTGGGCTTTCAGCTCCTCCATCCCCAATATCATGTCGATAAGACTTATCAGGTTGAGGTTAATGGACTACTGACACCTGACCATATCCAAGCCTTTAAAAAGGGAATTGTCTTTTTAGATGGCACTGTCTGTAAACCTGCAAGACTAGAGATTCTATCTGCAAGTCCTTCCCTCAGTCAAGCCTCTATCACCATTTCAGAAGGAAAATTTCATCAAATCAAGAAAATGTTCCTATCGGTTGGTGTTAAGGTGACCTCCCTTAAACGTACCCATTTTGGTCCTTGGAGCTTGGATGAGAATCTTCAAGAGGGAGACTATCGCCCCCTCAACTCAGAAGAACTGACAAGCATTCGTGAATTTCTCAGAAAAAGTGGTTAAAAAATGAGCTCGGAAACATCCAAGCTCGTTTTCTTATTTCTCAACTTTGACTTTCCCTTTCCAAGAATCCAATCCATAAGAAAGGATATAAATCTCAGAAAAACCTTGTTTTTTCAAGTAAAGGGCCGCATTTGTTACACGTTGCGCACGTTGGTTTTCGTAAAGAAGGACAGGTTTATCCTTACGAAGGGCTGCAAGACTGGTCTTCAATTGACTTGAAGGAATATTGCGGGCACCAAGGATATGTTTTCTATGGAATTCAGCTGGGTCGCGCAAATCAATCAATTGACCCGTACGAATCAAGGCTTCAAACTCCTCATTGTCTACAATCTTAGCTGCACGACGAATACGAAGATAGTTAAAGCCCATCCATGCCAACATTGCCAGTATAAGTGCCCACAAAATCCAAGTAACCATTAGTTCTTTTCTCCATTTCTCAATATAATCTAATTCTACCTTGTGCTCTCTGCGAAGAACCGCTTCTGCTTCTAGATAGTCTAATTTGTCCATCAATCCTGCATCGTAAATCCGAGAGAGTTCCAGCTTCATCAGTTCAATATCATATAAGCGTTTTCCCATGTAAACAATAATACCAAATCGTTTGAGGAATTGCTGCACATCATAGAATGTTTTCATAAGACTCATTCTAGCAAAATTTTATGTCTTTTTCAAGAAGAGACTCACACAATGCTCCTGATTTTCCTATCTTCTTTGGCGATTCTGACGCAAGTGTGGTACAATAAAAACATGAGAATTCAACAATTACATTATATTATCAAAATCGTCGAAACTGGCTCTATGAATGAGGCAGCCAAACAGCTCTTTATCACTCAACCTAGTCTTTCCAATGCAGTAAGAGATTTGGAAAATGAAATGGGCATTGAAATCTTTATCCGCAATCCCAAGGGTATCACCTTGACCCGTGATGGGATGGAGTTTCTATCTTATGCCCGTCAGGTTGTCGAGCAAACTCAGCTTCTAGAAGAACGCTATAAAAATCCTGTCGCCCACCGTGAACTCTTTAGCGTTTCATCTCAGCACTATGCCTTTGTGGTCAACGCCTTTGTATCGCTACTTAAGAAAAGTGATATGGAAAAATACGAGCTCTTCCTTCGTGAAACACGGACTTGGGAAATTATCGACGACGTCAAGAACTTCCGTAGTGAGGTCGGTGTCCTATTTTTGAATAGCTACAATCGTGATGTTTTAACCAAGATGCTGGATGACAACCACCTGCTGGCTCACCATCTCTTCACAGCGCAACCGCATATCTTTGTCAGCAAGACCAATCCTCTGGCAAAGAAAGACAAGGTGAAGCTGTCTGATTTGGAAAACTTCCCTTACCTCAGCTATGACCAAGGGACGCACAACTCCTTCTACTTTTCAGAGGAAATCCTTTCCCAAGAACACCACAAAAATCCATCGTAGTCAGCGACCGTGCCACCCTCTTTAATCTCTTGATTGGTTTAGATGGTTATACCATTGCGACAGGGATTTTGAACAGTAACCTCAACGGAGACAATATCGTTTCTATCCCATTGGATATTGACGACTCTATTGAGCTAGTCTATATCCAGCATGAAAAAACCAGCCTATCCAAGATGGGCGAACGCTTTATCGACTATCTACTAGAAGAAGTCCAGTTTAATAGTTGAGAAATCAGCAAAATTTTATTATAATAACCCAAAAACAAAAGGAGATAAAAATGAAAAAAGTTATACTTGCGAGTACAGTTGCCCTATCTATTTTAGGATTCACTCAAGCAACTGTCCAGGCTCAAGAAAATAAAGCAGAGTCAGTGCGAGAAAATGTAACAATTCCTCATTCAAATACTTCAAAAATCGAAAACCAAGAAAAATCGAAAGAGAATCTTGAAAAAACAGACAATTCTTCTAAAATTGACGATAAAGAAGAAAAAATAGAGAAGAAGCCTGAAGAAACAAAAGTTGAAAAAATCAAAGAAGGTTGGCAAGAAGAAAATAATAACTGGCGATTTTATGAACACAATAAACCTGTTACCGACTGGAAAAAAATCCAAGGAAAGTGGTACTACTTCAACAAAGATGGAAATCGACTAAGCAATACAACCTTTGATGGTTATGTATTCAATAAAGATGGAGTAATGGCTGAAAACGGTTGGAACTTCATCGATGGAAAGTGGTACTTCGCTAATTCTTCTGGAAAAATTTCTCAGAACAAATGGGAAAAAATCAACGATTCTTGGTATTACTTCGACAAAGATGGGATTATGCTTAGTAATACAACCATTAACAGCTACTTGCTTACAAATAGTGGAGCAATGGCTGAAAACAAATGGGTTCTCATTGATAAATATTGGTACTTCGCTAATTCTTCTGGAAAAATTTCTCAGAATAAATGGGAAAAAATCAACGATTCTTGGTATTACTTCGACAAAGATGGGATTATGCTTAGTAATACAACCATTAACAGCTACTTGCTTACAAATAGTGGAGCAATGGCCGAAAACAAATGGGTTCTCATTGATAAACATTGGTACTTCGCTAATTCTTCTGGAAAAATTTCTCAAAACAAATGGGAAAAAATTAATGGTATTTGGTACTATTTTGACAAAACAGGTATTATGTTCAGTAACCAATGGCAAGGTAATTATTATTTAAAATCAAGTGGTGCCATGGCTGAAAAAGAATGGGTTTTTGATAAGACCTACAATAGCTGGTTCTACCTAAAAGAGAATGGAACATTTGCAAACCTAGAATGGATTGGAGCTTACTATCTTAAATCTGGTGGTTATATGGCTAAGAATGAGTGGATTTTTGATAATTACTATAATTCTTGGTATTATCTAAAAGAAGACGGGCAATACGTCACTAATATTTATAAAATATCTGGAAAAGATCATATCTTTAAAAATGATGGTAGATGGGTTAGTGAAGTTCCTGAGGGGTTTGTAAAAGGCCAATACAGTAAAACCATCTTTTTAGACCCTGGACATGGGGGAAGAGACTCAGGTGCATACTATTACAATGTCGCTGAAAAAGACCTCAACATGCAAGTGTATCGTAAATTACGTAAAAAGTTAGAAGAACTTGGCTACAAAGTTCTCACTTCACGTGATAGCGATATTGATGTAGACTTCATTACAGAACGTTCTCGTATGGTTAACAAGACTAACTCTGACATCTTTATCAGTATTCACTTCAATGCGACTGGTAGTGCATACTCAAAATCTAGTGGAATTCAAACCTATTCCTACAGTGATGAACCTGATTATCCAAGTAAAATTAACCAATACTGGCATAACCACCCTGACCGTATGAGTGAGAGCAAGCGCCTTGCAACATCTATCCACTCTTCATTGTTAGTTGAAACTGGTGCCAAAGATGCTGGTTTATTGGAAAGTAGCTTTGCCGTTCTTCGAGAAACTGCTAAACCAGCCGTCCTCCTAGAGCTTGGTTATATGGATAATTTCGCTGAAAATCAACAGATTCAAGATAGCCACTATCAAGATAAGCTTGTGGCAGGTATCGTGAAAGGAATCCAAAAATATTACGCTGGTAAATAAAGAACAGTCTTGATAACTGATGGCACTGTACCCCAATAATGGTACAAGAGACCCCCTCTTATGCGACCAGTTTTCTGTACTCTACAGGAGACTGGTCACTTAATTTCTGTTGAATTCTAGTTTCATTATAAAATATGATGTAATTTTTGACAATATCTGTTATACCATCTTTGGTTAAGTTTCTCCACTTCTGGAGATAGAAGGTTTCAGACTTGAGAACAGAGTTGAACCATTCGATTCAGGCATTATCTGCTGATGTTACTTTTCGAGACATGGAGTGGGTGAGACCTTTTTCTATACAAGCCTGATGGTAGGATTTTGAGGTGTAGACAGATCCCTAATCGCTGTGTAAAAATACCCATTGATGTAGCTCAAGTTGATTAATATAATCAATTGAAACAAGAATAAGACAAAAGAACCTCGTAAAAGGTATTGCAATTTAGTAATACCTTTTTGAGGTGCTTTTTGATATGAGCCCATGTTTTCTCAATAGGATTGTACTCAGGTGAGTAGGTTGGAGCGATTAGCTCACCATTTGTTAGCCCTGCAACCAAAGAAATCCTCTGATATCTTCTTCCAGATACTTTAGCTCTTATTAACTGACCTTTTAATGAGCGACCATATTCTCGATAAAAATAAGTATCGAATCCTGTTTCATCAATATAAATAGGTGCTAAGTGCTTTAAACTATTAAAATTCTTAAGAAATAAAGCTACTTTTTCTGGGTCTTATTCACAGTAGGTGTGGTTCTTTTTTTGAGTGTATCCCATAGCTTTGAGAGCATAGTGGATAGTAGTTGGATGACAACCAAATTCAGAAGCTATTTTAGTCAAATAAGCGTCTGGAATGTCAGTAAGATAGTTTTTAAGTCTATCTTTATCAACCTTTCTTGGTTTTGTTCCTTTTACTTGATGGTTTAGCTCTCCTGTTTTCTCTTTTAGCTTTAACCAGCCATAAATAGCATTACGTGAGATTTGGAAAAGGTGTGATGCTTCTGTTATACTACTTGTTCGCTCACAATAAGAGAGAACTTTTTACGAAAATCTATTGAATATGCCATAAGAGTATTATACCACATTATGTACTATTTTTGGTTCAATTTACTATAGCATCAATAACCTGCACATTGGTTCTTTTTATTTATAATTAAAGATTCCCCCTGCCAACTTATCAGCTAGCTTGGGAAAGAGAGTATAAAACTTATGGGCTAGGTTCAACAAAACTGGGAGATTGAGTTCGCGTTTGTTTTTACCTATAATCTTGACAATTTTTTTAGCTACTGCATCTGGTTCTAAGAGAAATCGTTCAACTGACTTAAGGTAGCTACCATCTGGGTCGGCTTGGTCAAAAAATCCTGTACGGATTGGTCCTGGATTGACTGTTGTTACATAAACACCATAAGGCATGAGTTCGAGACGTAAGGCATTTGAAACCAATAGCCGCAAACTTGGTAGCTGAGTAAAGACTGGACTTAGCAGTCGCTATCAAACCTGCCATACTGACGATATTGATGATATGACCTTTTCGGATTTTCTTCATACGAGTCGCAAGGCGTCGAGATAGATTCATCAGGGCAAAAGTATTGACCTCGAACATCTGGTGAATATCTTGGTCAGAAATCTGGTCAAATTCCTCCAAAATACCGTAACCAGCGTTGTTAATCAAGACATCAATCTTGCCATAGCGAAGATAGAGATCTGCTACCAGAGTTTCTAAGGCTGAATCATCGGTAATATCGATTTCAATCCATTCTGCATGGGGATGGTTTCCGTAGAGTTGGGCTAATTTTTCCTTATTTCGACCAAGCAAGATAAGTTGGTCATTTGGCAAAAGTTTGACTATTTCTTGGGCTAGACCACCGCTAGCTCCGGTAATGAGAATAATACGCATACTTATCCTTTCCCAATCTTTTAGATTTCCACTTCTTCCAAATCTTTGACGACATGGACATTTTCAAAGACACTAGCCGCATCTTTCTTGAGCTTGCTGATATCTTTTGAGAGAAAACGCGCACTGATGTGGTTGAGCAAGAGGCGTTTGGCACCTGCTTCTACTGCGACCTCCGCTGCCTGCATGTTGGTTGAGTGACCATGATTTCGAGCAATCTTTTCATCACCCTTGCCATAAGTCGATTCGTGAACTAGGACATCTGCATTGACAGCTAGACGCACACTGGCATTGGTTTTTCGGGTATCACCTAGAATAGAGATAATCTTACCTGGACGGGGAGCTGAGATATAGTCTGCTGCCTTGATTTCAGTCCCATCTTCTAAAACAACGTCCTGACCGTTTTTAATTTTCCCAAAAAGTGGGCCAAATGGGACACCAGCAGCCTTGAGTTTTTCAGCATCCAGCGTTCCTTCCAAATCCTTTTGCATGACACGATAGCCAACACAGAAAATAGTGTGGTCCAATTCCTCTGCATAGACAGTGAATTTATCGGTTTCAAGGATTTTTCCAAGGGAATCTTGGTCAAACTCATGGAAATGAATGCGGTAGGGCAGACGAGAACCTGACACACGAAGACTGGTTAAGACAAATGATTTGATCCCTTGCGGTCCATAGATTTCCAAATCTGTCTGCTCTTCATTGGCTTGAAAGGCACGGCTAGAAAGGAAACCTGGTAATCCAAAAATGTGGTCTCCATGCAGGTGGGTGATAAAGATTTTGCTGACCTTACGTGGTCGAATTGTGGTTTCTAGAATGCGATTTTGCGTACCTTCTCCACAGTCAAAGAGCCAGACTTCGTTAATCTCGTCCAAGAGTTTCAGGGCGAGACTTGAAACGTTGCGGGCTTTAGAGGGCTGACCAGCCCCCGTTCCTAAAAATTGAATATCCATTCGATACTTTCTAATTAATCAAAATATAACATGGCTGTGCGGTTTTCCGATCGGAAATAGCGCTTGCCAGAAGAAACTCTAGCTTCTTGCAGTAAATCCTCTTGGCTGTAGCCTTTGAGACGCTTACGACCATCAGCTAAGTTTTCCAAATCAGTCAAAGCTGTGAGATTTTCCACGCTAACAACTTCCTCGTCCTCGACAACCTTCATGTAAATCTTACCAGCCTCCTCAAAGACTAGCTGATGAGGGAAAATTTGCGCAATTTCAAAAAGCAAGTCATCCGAAATCTTCTCTTCATTCTCAGAGAAAATCCGACCCAGACCCTCACTCTCATAACAAAAACCAAAGGATTTACCAGACAGATTAAGCCGAATAAAAGGCTTGTTTTCTAGGGTGAAACTAGGTTCAACATTGTAAAGATTCAGCTCCTGACTGAGTTCTGCAAAATAATTAGTCGCAGCTTGAGGACTCTTTTTTTCTGGTAGAGTTCTGCAAAAGTAAGCATTGACAACACTGGGCGGAGGTGTAATAAGTGCCAACTGCTCCTGCTCTGTTTTTACCCGCTAAAAAGCTGATCCAGATAGACCTTGTCTAGACTTGTGTAGCCCCCATATTTTTAGAGCCAACGTTTTAATATCAGTCATAAAATTCCTCTAACCTCCATTTATTTTTTTCTTGGAAATGTAGCCTCTAATCACTTCGACGTCCTCCTGATAATCGCGCTCTTCCAAAAATCGCTACACTTTCCAAATCATGAATCTTGTAGGATTTTGGAAAAAAAGGCACGCGTAGGGTAAAGATTTCAAAAATATCCTTGATTTTCTCTAGCAGTAGAGCCTGCAAGTTCTCACGACTATCCTCAGACTTGGCAGAAATGAGGGCATAAGGAGTTTGGGTCGGCGTAAAATCTTCGACCAAATCCGCTTTATTATAAAGGGTCAGGCGAGGAATATCCTCCATGTCCAAGTCTTTCATGATGGAAAGAACTGTTTTCTCATGTTCCTCGTGATAAGGATTGCTGGCATCAATGACATGAACCAGAAGGTCCACATTCTTGCTTTCTTCCAAGGTTGATTTGAAACTGGACACCAACTCTGTCGGTAAATCTTGGATGAAGCCCACGGTATCTGTCAAAGTTACCTGAAGATTGCCCCCTAGATGAATACTCTTAGTCGTCGCATCCAGAGTCGCAAAGAGCTCGTCAGCCTCATACTGGGTCTTACTGGTCAAAGTGTTCATGATAGTTGATTTCCCAGCATTGGTGTAACCAATCAAACCAATCTTAAATATGCTAGACTCCAGACGTTTTTCTCTGACAGTCGCCCTATTTTTCTCAACCACCTTGAGCTGTCTTTCAATATCTGTAATTTGATTGCGAACACTACGACGGTTCAATTCCAGCTGGCTTTCACCAGGTCCACGGGAACCAATTCCCCCTGCCTGACGGCTGAGCATAATTCCCTGACCAACCAAGCGAGGCAAGAGATATTTGAGCTGGGCTAGGTGGACTTGGAGCTTCCCTTCATGGCTTCGAGCTCGCATGGCAAAGATATCCAAATCAACTGCATGCGGTCAATGACCTTAACCCCCAGAACTTCCTCTAGATTAACATTTTGCCTTGGTGTCAAACGGTTGTTGACGATGACAGTGGTAATTTCTTCTGCATCCACCATGAGGGCAATTTCTTCTAACTTACCAGAGCCGACGAAGGTCTTAGAATCATATTTTTCACGTTTTTGTCTGTAGCTATCTACAACGACTGCCCCAGCTGTCTTAGCTAGACTGGCCAATTCTTCCATGGAGAGGTCAAAATTATCCATGCCCTGGAGTTCAACTCCAATAAGCAGGACTCGTTCCTCTTTTTTCTCCGTTTCAATCATCTAAAAACTCCTCTATCTGGCTTAAAATGCGGTCTTGCACACCAGATTCTCCGATTTGATAAAAGGTCACCTGCATGCGATTACGGAACCAAGTCAACTGACGCTTGGCAAAACGACGAGTCGCCTGTTTGAGACTCTCACTGGCTTCCTCCAAGGTCTGCTCGCCACGGAAATACGGAAAGAGTTCCTTATAGCCAATTCCTTTAGCCGCCTGCACATCAGGGTAATGGTCAAAGAGCCACTTAGCCTCAGCCAAAAGCCCAGCCTCAAACATCAAATCCACTCGATGATTGATTCGTTCATATAATTGACTGCGCTCATCATCCAAGCAGATAATCAATGGTTCATACAAGGTCTCTTGATTTTCCAAATCATGACCAAAATGGGCAATTTCCAAGGCACGCATCGCACGACGACGATTAAACTGGGGAATCTCAAGGCCTACTTGGTCTACAAGATGAGCTAGTTCCTCATCTGTATAAGGCTCCAATCTAGCTCGATAAGCTAAAATTTCCTCATGAGGTGTCTCCCCACCCAGGTGGTAGCCTTCTAACAAGCTCTGGATATAAAGTCCAGTCCCACCAGCGATAATGGCTAGCTTACCACGGCTGTCAATATCTTCAATGGCCGCCTTAGCTTCTGAAACAAAATCAAAAGCCGAATAAGACTCGGTTACTTCTCTCACATCAATCAAATGATGAGGGACAGTTGCCTGCTCCTCCGGACTTGCCTTGGCTGTCCCAATATCCAGACCTCTATAGACTTGCTGACTATCGCCACTAACCACTTCGCCATTAAAACGCTTGGCCACTTCAATGGCTAGAGCCGTCTTTCCAACTGCAGTCGGTCCAACAATCACAATTATTTTTGTTTTCATCTTTTTCCTTGAAAAATTCCCATTTTTTCGTTACTATTATTATAACACAAAAAGATTAGTCAGAAAAATATGACCTCTTGAGGAGGCTGGCTGATTAAGAAGATAAAGGAGGAAGACTCATGGCTAAAGGATTCGCTAAAGGTCTTGTAACAGGTGTCGCAGGAACTGTCGCTGCACTTGCAGGCGCGGTATACGCATTTAAAAAGAAAGTGATCGAACCAGAAGAGCAAAAAGCAGCTTTCATCGAAGAAAACCGTAAAAAAGCAGCTCGTCGTCGCGTATCACGTTAAGAAACAAAAGAAGTTGGGATTTATTTCTCAACTTCTTTTTTCTATTCTTTTAAATAGCTAGGTCAAACTTCAACTGTGGCTTAACAGGGTCATAATCCACCAACTCAAAATCTTCTGCTTTGATATCAAAGAAATTAGTCCCATCAGGAACATTTAAAACCAAGCGTGGTTGGCAGTTTGACGGCTCACGACGAAGCAATTCCTGAGCTTGTTCAAATTGATTGTCATAGATATGGAGGTTGTTGATAAAGTAGAAGAACTTTCCAACCTTCCAGCCGAAATGCTTGGCAATCATCATTTGAAGAGCCACATACTGCATAGCATTGATGTGATGAGCTACTAGCATGTCATTCGAACGCTGGGTCAAGGTCGCATCTAGATAGATTTCTCCATCTATACGACGGACATCAAACATGGTCTGAAAGGCACATGGGAGCAGCCCATCTGTTTCTTCGAAAGCTTGGTAATCCCAGAGCGAAATGATATTGCGGCGGTTCCAAGGATTGGCTTCCAACTGCTTGAGAAGCTTATTGATGATGTCGTGTTTCTTAACAACAGCCCCATAGCGCTCACCAATGGTTCCTGTATCTCCCACTTCCCAGTCATTCCAATAGTGGACATTGTACTTGTCATTAAGAACTTCTAGACTATTGGACTGGTCTTGGTAAATCCAGAGCACTTCCTTGATGGCGGATTTGATGGCAATAGGACGCAAGGTCGTGATGGGGAATTCCCCTTTGGCCAAGTCATACTCGGCAAAAGCACCCGTTACATACTTAGAGTTGGCAACTGTCCCATCCTTGTACTTAGGACGGGCCTGTTCAGAAAAGACACCGTCTTTGAGGATTCGTTCAATATTCTCTTTAAAAATCGTATCTGCTTTTGTCATTCTCTCTCACCTCATTTATTGTCCTAACTAGTATAGCATAAAAAAAGAAAGGAGGAAAATCACTCGCTTCTGGAAAGCAATTTTCTCCTTTTTTATTTTATTGCAATACAAGTGATGCTGCTCCGATAACCCCAGCGTCATTTCCTAGAGTTGCAAGAGCTAATTTAGTGGATGTGCGTACTTGTGGGAAAGTATTTTCATCGTAGACTTTTTGAACACCTTGTAGAAGGAATTCTCCTGCAGCTGACACACCGCCACCGATGACGATTGTTGAGGGGTTTAGGATTGAGCCAATGTTAGCACAAGCGATTCCCAAGTAACGTGAGAAATTACGGTAAACGATCAAAGCAAGATCGTCTCCTTCTTTTGCAAGGTCAAAGACAGTCTTAGCAGTTACTTCTTCTCCATTATCAATCAAGCGTTTCAAGGCTGCATCGCCTTCGTATTCATCGGCATAACGACGAGTCAAGTTGACAATCCCTGTTGCTGAAGCAACTGTCTCAAGGCAACCTTTCTTACCGCAAGTACATGCGATTGGTTGGTCAAAGTCAACAGTGATGTGACCAAGCTCACCTGCTGCACCAGCAACACCGTGAAGCAATTTGCCTTCTGCGACGATACCGCCACCAACACCAGTACCGAGTGTCATAAAGACAACGTCTGGTTGGTTATCTCCAGCACCCATCCAGCGCTCACCAAGAGCAGCTACGTTGGCATCATTATCGATGAAGAAAGGAATGCCCAAGGCTTTTTCAATCTTTTCTTTGATTGGTTGAAGGGTTTTCCAGTTGAGGTTGTAGGCACCAATAACAGTTCCTTTTTCACGGTCAACCACACCAGGTGATCCCATTCCAATACCTTGGAAGTCTGCTGCTGCCAATCCAAGCAAGTCCAAACGATGTTGAATAGACTCAATCATATCATCTACGATATGACTTCCCTCATCCAAAATGTTGGTCTTGATAGACCATTTTTCTTGGATTTCTCCTGCTGTTGTTAAGATTGCAAATTTGATAGAAGTTCCACCAAGGTCAATCCCAATAATCTTTTGACTCATCATATTCTCCTTTTTCGTAATGAATTAACTGAAAATGCTTACAGATATAGTATAACAAAATTTAGTTAATCATGCAAAGGTTTGCGTGAATGAATTATAAGGAATTTTTCGTCTACTAGTATCTGTTAATCATCTAAATGATTAATTGCATAATTAGCTTCTTCTTCTGTAAAGCCATCTATATAAGAGGTCAATTGATTGAAAAGACCAGATTTAGACATATTAAATAATTTTCTATAGTTCTTAGCATTAAATAACGCATTATATTTATAATCGGCTTCTAAATGATCAATCGCATATTGAGCTGCATCATTTGAAAATTTATCAAATTCAGAAGTTAATTGTCTATACATACGTTTTTTTGACATATGGAATAGCGAATTATAACTCTTTGCCTTTTCTAAAGCAGCAGAATATTCACTATTGGTTGATGCTTTGGTTTCCCATAATCCATTAGCTCCTACATAGTAACGACCTCCATCAACCCATTCACTTTTAGCCATCTTACCGTTTGATTTGAGGTAGTAATTTCCTACCCAAGTATTACGAGCGTAGCTACCTTCGGATGTTAGATAGTAATATGAAGCATAGTTCTTATCGTAAACCCACTCACTCTTAGCCATCTTACCATTTGACTTCAAATAATAATTGCCTGACCACGTATTGCGAGCATAGCTACCCTCGGATGTTAGATAGTAATATGAACCATAGTTCTTATCATAAATCCATTCACCTTTAGCCATCTTACCATTTGACTTCAAATAATAATTGCCTGACCACGCATTGCGAGCATAGCTACCTTCTGATGTTAGATAGTAATATGAACCATAATTCTTATCATAAATCCATTCACCTTTGGCCATCTTACCATTTGACTTCAAATAATAATTGCCTGACCACGCATTGCGAGCATAGCTACCTTCTGATGTTAGATAGTAGTATGAACCATAATTCTTATCATAAATCCACTCACCTTTGGCCATCTTACCATTTGATTTAAGGTAGTAATTACCCACCCAAGTATTACGAGCGTAGCTGCCTTCGGATGTTAGATAGTAGTATGAACCATGGTTCTTATCATAAATCCACTCACTTTTAGCCATGTATCCGCCTGATTTGAGATAGTAGTTACCTACCCAGGCATTTTGGACATAATTTCCTGATGCATCTAGATAGAAGAATGAATTATATTTTTTATCAAAAATCCACTTACTAGTGACTTTTTTACCATCTTGATAATAGGATGAACCTAACCAACCAGACTGAACTGTAGGTTTTGGTGTTGGCTTCTCATCTGGTTTTGGTGTTGGCTTTGGTTTTTCATCCGGTTTTGGTGTTGGCTTTTCATCCTTTTTTGGAGTTGAAGTAGTTGATTTTTTATCAGTCAGCTTCTTAATAGCCTCTTTAAACTCTTCTACTGTTCCTTTCCACTCTATGTAATTGGCACCAGACTTATTCTCATTAGCTATATAGTTACGATCGGATTCTTGGAAATAAGATAATTCTGGAGTAGTTTTTGTAGCCCCAATAATAGGAATATTAACAGTTCCCTTCCATCTATTAAATATTTCTGCATCATTCGGAAGAATAATATAATATTTTGCCGTTGGGGTAAGAGTTTGTGTGTCAGCCTGCACCGTTTGCGCTGAAAGAGGTAGAACTCCTGTTGTGTCAATTGTTGACAATACTCCAACTGTTGAAAGTGCCAAAGCACATACTAATAATCTTTTTTTATTCATCTGATATTACCTATTATCCTATTTTTTAGTTTCTTATTTAATCCATTTACCTGAACCATCTACACGATAACCATCTGGTGTGCGTTCATTGATAGCCATTTTTCCATTTGATTTAAGGTAGTAATTTCCTACCCAGGTGTTACGAGCATAACTTCCTTCTGATGTCAAGTAGTAGTATGATTTGTAGTTACTATCGTATATCCACTCACCTTTAGCCATCTTACCATCTGATTTGAGATAATAATTACCTGACCAAATGTTACGAGCATAGCTGCCTTCTGATGTCAAGTAGTAGTATGATTTATAGCTACTATCATACACCCACTCACCCTGTGCCATTTTACCGCTTGATTTAAGGTAATAAGATCCTTGCCATGTATTCTTTGCATAAGAACCATCTGATTTCAAATAATACCAAGCTTGATAAGAAGAGTCATAAATCCATTCGCTCTGTGCCATTTTACCGTTTGATTTAAGGTAATAAGATCCTTGCCAAGCATTTTTCACTGGATTTCCATTTCCATCAAAGTAGTACCAAGCACCATCCTGCTTAACCCAACCACTTGTTGTGGATGAACTTGTGTCAGTTTGAGTTGTAGTCGCTTGTTTCGCTTTGAAAGCACCCTTAGGAGCATTTTTCAATTCGCAAGCCACACCATCATGGTCTCGGTCTAACTTGGCAGAATATCCCGGTTCTCCCTCGTGAATATCCGAGTATCCATTCGCCCAAGCTTCCTTACAACTAGAAAAATGAACGTTTTCTTCTGCTAACACAGGTTTTGAAAACAAAGTTAAAACTGGCAAGGTAGCCAGACTCATTTTTAAAAATAAACGTTTGTTCATTTCTTTCTCCCATAATTATGATATCGTTTTCAATATTATTTTATCAAACTTATTTCAGCAATTCAAGAAAACTTCTAGTTATTGCTGCAAACTCTTTTGGTTTGGCTCTATTCAAGACATGAGGACCGTCAGGGATAATCTGGAACTGGGAATTTGGCATCAGTTCTTGAATAGCTTTCATTGAACTGAGATTAGGCTTATCTTGACTACCACAAATTAACAAAGTTGGATAGGGACAATTCTTTGCAATCTCTCTTAAATCAAGTGTTTTTAATTCCTCAGAAACTCCAACCAAAAGCGATTTATCTGCTCCCTGTTTCTCAAATGTCCTTTTGGGGAGTAGTTTAAATATCAGCAACTGAATGTAAAAAGGGATATTGCCAGCTAGTTTCAATGGACAGCCTGACAAACCAAGGCCTGAAGATTTGGTAAATCGTAACTGGAAAGTTCTAGTGCCAGAGCAGCACCTAAGGACAATCCAACCAAAATAAAAGGTTCTGTCTCCTCTGACAAGTGCTGATAAATGCGCTCCTTGGCTTCTTGATAGGTAGCAACTCCGGAAGGAAATAACTCTAGGGCTTCAGAAGGATAATCTACAAGCAACTCTTGCACTTCTTTCCAACTATCTGCTGACTGACCTAGGCCATGTAAAAATATTAGTTTCATTTAGCTCTCCTTTACTGACAATTCATACAAACCCCTCACCGCGTTACAGCCATAGATGGCTTCTGCTTGAGCAAAATCTGCCAAGGTCAAGACTTTCTCTTCTACCTGTCCTGTTTCCAGCAAATGCTGACGATAAATTCCTGGCAAGATTCCAAGTCGGATAGGCGGTGTGTAGAGTTTCCCATCGATTTTCAGAACCAAATTTCCGATAGAGGTTTCAAGAAGTTCTCCTTTTCCATTATGGTAAATCTTCTCTTGTTTCCCTAGGCTCAAGTGAGGTCGGTAGCTTGTTTTGAAGTAGGTAAAGGCTTGTTGCAAATTAGCTTCTTGCAGACAAAATTGGGCCTGACAAAAGCTTGTACTAAGGGGTGTTAATACTTGGCGATCGACTTCTATCTCTCCAGACTTGCTAAGGCTGATTCGAAAGCGATAATCTTGATTATCATCACAAACCTGACACTCCTCCTCTATCTTTTGTTTCAAGTTTTCTGAATCAAATGGAAAGGCAAAATACCGACTAGCTTTTCTCAGCCTTTCCAAATGTTGATCTTCAAACAACAAGTTCTTCTGACTGATTTTTCCAGTCGTAATCAGTTGGAAACGAGCTTGTTTACGATAGAGAACAGCTGCCTTTTGATGAACCTCGCGGTATTCAGATTCCCAAGTGCTATCCCATGTAATACCTCCACCAACTCCATAGATAGCTTTTTCTTGATGCAGTTGAATGGTCCGAATAGCAACATTAAAAATCCGTCGTCCATTTGGAAGCAAGAGACCAATGGTTCCACAGTAGACTCCGCGCGGTTGTGGTTCCAAGTCCTTTATAATCTCCATAGTCGCAATTTTAGGTGCACCCGTTATGGATCCACAAGGAAAGAGAGAGCGAAATGGTAACCAAGTCCACATCTGCTCGCAACCGACTCTTGATGGTCGAAGTCATCTGCCAAACAGTTGAATACTGCTCTACCTGACACAGACGCTCAACATGCTCACTGCCCACTTCAGAAATACGGTTCATATCATTGCGCAAGAGATCCACAATCATCATGTTTTCAGAGCGATTTTTTGGGTCCTCTTCCAACCAACTGGCCTGCTCCAAGTCTTCTTGGTCAGTTATGCCACGCTGAGTCGTTCCCTTCATTGGTCGCGTTATCAATTCGCGGCCATTTTGCTCAAAAAAGAGCTCTGGACTCATGGATATCACTGCCATCTCGTCATGTTCAACATAAGCATTGTAGCCCGCCTCCTGCTCTACCACCATACGATTGTAGATGGCAAAAGGATTGGCACTTAAGTCTTGCTTGAGTTGGACAGTGTAGTTGACCTGATAGGTATCTCCCTGCCGCAAATGATGATGTATCTGGGCAATAGCCTTTTCATAGTCCTCTGCAGACGTTACTTCCTGCCAATTTGAAGGCAAATCAAATTCATCATAAGTCAGAGGAATAGGGGATGTTTCTACGCTATCATGAACAGTAAAGTAAAGCAGATACTCGCCAAGTAGAGGGGTCTTGTGAACTGCTAACTTCTCCTCAAAAGCAGGTGCAGCCTCATAGCTGACATAACCCACCACATAATAGCCTTGCTCTTGGTAACTTTCCACTTGTGCCAGCAAATCTGCCACTTCTGCTAAATCTCTGGTTTTTAACTCTTTGATAGGCTGGGTAAAGATATATCTCTCCCCCAAAGCCCTAAAATCAATCACTGTTTTTCTATGCATATCTTAAGTATAGCATAAAATAAGAAAACCCTCATCCGCAAAGCAGATGAGAGAGTTCGATTATTTAAAGATTGAAGTTTTAAAGCTATTTGTTTGTTGAAGAAGTTTCTTGAAGATTTTTTCTTTAAGTGCAACAGTATTGTCAGATTTAACTGATCCATTTTTAAGAGTTGCTTTATCTTTTTCAACTGCTGCAGCAAATGCATTCTTCAAGTCATCGTAACTACTGTATGTAGTACCATCGATTTCAACAGCATTAAATCCTGCTTTAGCATTATCAACAACTTCTTTGAAGTATGCTTTCTTCCAATCTTCTAGAGTATTAAATTTACCATCAGAAACTTTCTTAATGATAAAGTCATCACCTAGAGTAGCATGACCAGCTTTTTTAGACTCATTTTTCAGCATGTTAGAAGCATAATTTAGGAAGCCTTTTTCATATCCAAAGTAACCCCACATACGGAAGGTGTTATGTTTGAATGACATTGCTCCTGGAGCTCCTTCACTTGTGTTACCTCCGTAGATACCTGCAGTAATAGGCACCGTTACATAGGCAGAGCCAAATCCAGTTGGGTCATAAGTACCATTACCAGGACCATGTTTGGTCATGAAGTTTTTCTCTACTAGGTCGTTAACAGAAGTCAAGTTATATTCTTTTTCTTCTGCATTCAGATCACGAACCTCATCGTATTGGTTCTTCGTATTAGCGTTACGTAGTTTCTTAGCAACTTTCTTGAACCAAGCGTTGTTTAGTGCTTTATCGTGTTTATCAAGAACGGCTTCACCTTCAAGATAGTCAAGAAGCATGAGCGTATCATTGAAACCTTTCATATAGTGATCGATTTCTTCACGAGATTTAAGGTCGTTTGGATTAGTGTTATACCATTGATTTCCATCATTTGGACGTTCGTAGGCCATGTTCAATCCTAGTGCTTTAAAGTCACCGTTTGGACTTGTTTCAGCAGGTGATTGTAACATACCTTGTGCGAATGCTTCTAAGTCAGTTCCTTCACGGTGTCTAGAACCACCTAAGTAACCATACGGTCGTTTACGTGAGTCGTTTCGTGAGTAAATGCAGAGATACCAAAGTCACTAATCATATTGGTAACCATGAAGAAGACTGAATCATCCTTATAAGGATTACCGTAGATGCGAGCTACAGCTCCCATACGCCAGTCAGTAGCATGGTAACGACCTGTTGGTCCGTATAGTTCGCGAACTGGAGCAATGTCTTTACCGCTGTTAGTGTGACCGTATTTGTCAGTACCTTCTGGATAGTTTTGGTTATCTAGTACTGGTGTTGGTACCATGTTGTTGCTCTTAAGCAGTTGGTTACGAACTTTATCTAATGATAAACGAGACCAGAAGTCTAGATAATTTTGTTGAGCTTTTGCTACTTTATCGATTTCTTTCTTGAATGCTTCACGCTCTGCTGCTGTGTTCTTACCATATTTCTCAAATGAACTGTAAGCCATAGTGTTATATGTCGAGATTAAGAACATGTGAGCATCTTTTAAGTTAAGAAGTGGCAGAATCATCTTACCGTGAACATCATTATTTAATCCTTCGTATGCTCTGTGTTTCTTATCGGCAAATTCAGGAGTTGTTGTTTTTGGTTCAACGACATATACATTATCTTTAGTTGCTTTTATGAACCAATCGTTTAAGTCAGTATCACTTGTGAATAGACGCATGTTATAGTCTAAGAAACTGTTTAACTCACCTATACCAATAGTTCCACCGATAGTTTCACGATAAGCTTCTAAAGTTCTATCACCTTTAATGTTACTTTCTTTAGAGCCAACCTTAATCAAGAAGTCTAACACACTAACATTCTTACCATAGAAGTCCGGTTTGAATAACATTAATTCTTTAATATTAAATTCATCGAATTTAACACCGTAGTAACGGTTGAGGTAAGACAAACCAAGAAGAACTGCAGCCTTATTGTCATCAATTTCTTAATCAAAGCACGTTTAGCAACTTCATCTGTGTTAAGTTGGTGATCTTCATTTTCCACTAACTTCGTAACAAATTGAGTCAGATTATCTTTAACATACTTGAAGCTTTCTTCTAAGTACAAATCCTTAATTGCATTGACTTTGTTGCCACCAGTTCTGCCCAAATGTTGGTAAATCGGGTCAGATTGCAGTTCAACTGGACTTAACTTGCTTTCGATAGCGCTGATTAAATCTGCACGATCTTTAACCACCATATTTGGTGTATAAACAACTTCACCAAGCTCAGCGACACTGTATTCTTTCACTTGTTTAACTTTAGATTCTTTCGGTGAAATTGTAAAGATGTCTTTTGTCTTATCTGCGTAGTGGACAAAAATATGGTCAGCATCTGTAAGGTCTGTGACAAAGGCATTGCCTTTCATCGCCGTAACAGACAAGACTTCTTTAGTCATTAATGGACTATTAGCTGCAAGCTTGTTCCCTTGGTTGACGATCCATTCTTTGTTATAGAACGGTTGAAGTTTTTCGATATTACGGTATGCAAGCTCACGAGATGCATCGTAGTCTTGAGTATCTTTGTAAGTGTCAGATTTTGGTTTTACATTATTTAGTATGTCTGAAACAAGAGGATTGATAACATAATCATTAGCTGTAATTCCCAAAGTTGCAATTTTCTGGTCAGCTTCTTCTTGAGAAACTTCTTTAATTCGGTTAGAAACAGAGAATTTAAATGAACGCTTACCTGTACTTACATCTTTCACGATGAAGTTACGTTCTAATGCGTTATTTGAGAAATATCCACCATCTTCGTCAATATCTTTAGATCCATAGAACACTTCACCATTTTCAACTTTCATCATAGACACAGAATCAGCAACTTTACCCCATGCCCAGTTTTTACTGATGAATCCACCTGTTTCAACAGGATCTTTTACTTTAATAGTTCCTTTTGTAACAGCATTACGTACAGCCCCGTATTTACCGATTCCGTTAGGGTCGCCACTGTTGTCCGTTCTAGCAACAAGACCACCGATACGAGCTTTATTAGCTACCATATTAGCTTCTACATAAGCTTTATCTATATTACCTTTCCAAAGTTCTCCGGCAATTCCACCGAAATCCCAACCTCTGTTACCAACACCAGTAAGATTACCGATGAATGCAACATTTGTTAATTGAGCTCCAGTATCGCCTTTATTAATAATACCAGCAATTCCATCTCTACCGAGGATACTACCAGTTACTTTAATGTTTTCAACCGTAGCATTTTTGACACTTCTAGCAAGAGCAGAAATATTGTCAATCCAAGGCATATTAATATCAACATTAGCCAAGTTAACATCTTTAACTGAACCACCTTCAATACCACCAAATAATTGACGAGACATATTGTGGATTGAATAACGTTGCCCGTCAACACTTGATAACTTACCTTTAAATGTACCAGGAACATACTCTTTATTTGGAGTTGGTACATTGGCTGCATTTAAATCTGCACCAATTTTAAACTCACCGCTAGGGTTAGCTTTCATATCTTTTACAAGCTCGTTGAAGTTGTAGTAAACATTACCTTCTTTGGCTTTTTGTTTTTCAAAGTAATGAACATACTCTTCGCTAAGTGTGTTTTCAGCATTACGTTGAATCAAATCAGGTGCTTTGGCAGTGACTTTGTATAACGTTTTTCCGTCTTTTTCTACTTCTTCAATCTTGTCAACTGCAAGTCTTGTAACTTTGTTGTCGTGAGTTGTCACTCGTAGGTAAAGCGGAGCCACATCAGCTGGTTTTTCTGTCAGCAAACTAGTATCTGTTTCGTTACCGTCAGCGTCCACACTCATCAAGCTTGTTTCTTTGATGTTTTTTATTTCGACTTTTTTGAGGTCAAGTCTTAGAGGTTCTTCTTTCAGAACTTCTTCCTCATCACCCTCACCACGGTCATAAACCATCTTAGTTTCAAGTTTATAATCCTTGTAGTACTGCAAATCTGTCAGGCTAGCTGTCAAGTTGTCAGGTGAAACATTCAAGGTTTTCACAATCTCATCACCTTTTTTCAGAGTTAGGGTGATAGATTTAATGGCTGCCTTGCTTGGATTTTCTAGACTGTATTTAACATCTGAAGTACGCTTCAAATCCTTAGGTTCAACTGCTGTGATGGTCAATACTGGTTTTTCAAAGCTCTTAGTACCACGTTTCAAAATTCGATCTTGAGGTGCCTCAATGACTTCCTCTGTAACTTTTGGAGCATCTTCTGTTTTAACTCCCTTAATGGTATTAAAGGTCTTAGTGATTTTTTTCTGACCTTCTTTCCCTTCTTGAGCTACAACTTCTAAACCTTTTTTCAGTTGAGCATCTTCTTCAATCGTTTCTTTAAATGGAATCTTTTCAAGGCTTTCCTCTACAAGAGTTCCTTCAATTGGTTTTGTACCACGGCTTATCTGTTGATTTACAGGTTCCTTGGTCACTTCTGTGCTAGTTGAAAGAACTTGATCAGTTTTGACACCTTCTACCGTTTTATAGGTTGTTTTTGTAACTTGACTTCCTTTTTCACCATTTCGTAGGACAGTTTCTTCGTCTGTATACTTAGTTGGATCCTCAGTCGTTTCAGTTTTGTAGTCAATTTCTGTAGTTGATTCTTCAACAAGGGTTCCCTCAGTTACTTTGTACTCAGGTAACTGTTCTTGTACCAGGGCTTGGCCTTCTTTACCTGCCTCTTGGGTTCCTTTAGACTCTACGGTAGCCTCTGGCAGTTCGGGTTGGGTTAAGGACTGGCCTGCTTTGCCTTCCTCTTGTGTACCTTTGACCTCTACCGTAGCTTCTGGTAATGCAGGTTGGGTTAAAGATTGACCTTCCTTACCTGCCTCTTGGGTTCCTTTAACTGCGACTGTAGCTTCTGGCAAGGTTGGTTGCGTTAAGGATTGGCCTTCCTTGCCTTCCTCTTGAGTGCCTTTGGCCTCTACCGTAGCTTCTGGCAATTCTGGTTGCGTTAAGGACTGACCTTCCTTACCTGTTTCTTGAGTACCTTTGGCCTCTACCCTAGCTTCTGGCAATTCTGGTTGCATTAAGGACTGACCTTCCTTGCCTGCCTCTTGGGTTCCTTTTACTGCGACTGTAGCTTCTGGCAATTCTGGTTGCGTTAAGGATTGGCCTTCCTTGCCTTCCTCTTGGGTTCCTTTGGCCTCTACCGTAGCTTCTGGCAATTCTGGTTGCGTTAAGGACTGACCTTCCTTACCTGCCTCTTGAGTGCCTTTGGCCTCTACCGTAGCTTCTGGCAATTCTGGTTGCGTTAAGGATTGACCTTCCTTGCCTGCCTCTTGGGTTCCTTTTACTGCGACTGTAGCTTCTAGCAATTCGGGTTGGGTTAAGGACTGGCCTGCTTTGCCTTCCTCTTGTGTACCTTTGACCTCTACCGTAGCTTCTGGTAATTCAGGTTGGGTTAAAGATTGACCTTCCTTACCTGCCTCTTGGGTTCCTTTTACTGCGACTGTAGCTTCTGGCAAGGTTGGTTGCGTTAAGGATTGTCCTTCCTTGCCTGTTTCTTGAGTACCTTTGGCATCTACTGGAGCTTCTGGTAAGTCCGGTTGGATTAAAGAGTGACCTGCTTTTCCTTCTTCTTGGGTTCCTTTGGCATCTACTTGAGCTTCTGGCAAGGCCGGTTGCGTTAAGGATTGGCCTGCTTTGCCTTCCTCTTGGGTTCCTTTTGCTTCGATTGGAGCCTCTGGTAAGCTTGGTTGCGTTAAAGATTGACCTTCCTTACCTGCCTCTTGGGTTCCTTTTACTGCGACTGTAGCTTCTGGCAAGGTTGGTTGCGTTAAGGATTGTCCTTCCTTGCCTGTTTCTTGAGTACCTTTGGCATCTACTGGAGCTTCTGGTAAGTCCGGTTGGATTAAAGAGTGACCTGCTTTTCCTTCTTCTTGGGTTCCTTTGGCATCTACTTGAGCTTCTGGCAAGGCCGGTTGCGTTAAGGATTGGCCTGCTTTGCCTTCCTCTTGGGTTCCTTTTGCTTCGATTGGAGCCTCTGGTAAGCTTGGTTGCGTTAAAGATTGACCTTCCTTACCTTCCTCTTGCGTCCCTTTAGCTACTTGATGAGTTGGTTCAGCTTGTGGGTTTGGAGTAGGTTGCACCTCTTTCTTCGTTCCGACTGCAATAACCTGCGAAACAGGTTTTTGAACCACTTGGTCTTCGATGACTTCTCTAACTTCCTGACCATTAACCATCGATACTTTGGTTACAAGGCGACGCTTACCATTTACTCCAGCTGTGACGATACGAGTCTGTCCTTCTGCTAGATTCGCATCTAGGCTTGTGATCGTTTCAAACGGAATCTCCACCAAGCTCTCTTCCTGTCTAGTCTGAGGCTTCTCAGATGAAGCTGGTTTTGATGGATGGAGTTCTGCTTCCTTAAAGTAGCCAATGTATTCATAGCCATCAATATGGATAATCCCTTCAGCCAAACCTTCATGTGTAGAGGCTGAAATAGTTTGGTTATAAGAAAGTAATTCTTTATTTTCAAATGCAAATGTCCCGTAAGGTACAAAGGTGCTAGCTCCTAAAGAACCAATCAAAAGAACACCTAGAACCTCTTTGCGACCTTTTTTGGACACCAAAAAGACTGCTAGCGAGGCTGTTGCCAAACCAAGACCTGCCAAAGCTAGTTCCTTACTTCCTGTATAGGGAAGTTGTTGACTGGTAGTCGCCTTCTTACGATAAACTACATAAAGAATATCATCATCTTGAAATTCTGTAGGAACTTCATGGTGAATCAGGGCTTTTTCAGACTCGGTCAATTCCTGCTCCGCCAAATAACGGTAATGAACGCTATGAGCACCGCCAACTTCATTGGCTTGCACCTTATCCACTAAAAGGGGACTAGCACCAAAAAGGAAGGCCCCGATGGCTACAGGACCTACCCCAACAGTTAGTTTACGAATCGAATATTTGGTAATCTTTTCTAGTTGTTGTTTTGTTTTTCTCATTTTCACGACTTTCTAATAGAATCTTGCGGATAGTGCGCACGCGCACCTCCAATTAATTTTGGACGACTAGCCAACGCCGTTACGTGGGCATGACCAATCTCTCTCAAAAGAGGACGAATCGGAACCTGAACATGCTTAACATGCATGCCAATTGCAGTGTCTCCGATATCCAAGCCAGCATGAGCCTTGATAAATTCAACCTCAACTGGATCCTTCATAAACTTGAAGGCTGCCAACTGACCTGAACCTCCTGCATGAAGGGTAGGAAGGACACTAACGATTTCCAGACCAAACTGCTCTGCCACCTGACGTTCAACAACGAGAGCCCGATTGACATGTTCACAGCCTTGAACAGCTAGATGAATTCCTTTTTCTTCTAGGATATCTAGGATGGTCTTCACAATGATTTCGCCAATTTCTTGGCTGGATTCCTTGCCAATCTGACCACCTATCACCTCACTAGAAGAAAGGCCCAAAACAAAGATAGATCCTGGATTCAAATTGGCCTTTTCCAATACATCTTCTACAATCTGGCTTGTTTCTCTTTGAATGTCTTTTTCCTTCATACTCGATACCTCTTTTATCACTATCTATCATATCGTTTTTTCTACTTTTTAGCAAGATAGACAACCTGAAAATCTTACTCCAACCTGCATAAAACTCCCAGAATTGACTGGGAGTTAACTAGTTTCTATTCTATTTATGTATATTTCAACTGTCGTACCTTTTGAGGGAATAGAATCAATCTTCATTTGGTAATGTTCTCCAAAGTGAAGTTTGAGCCGTTGATCAACATTTTGAAGACCAACTCCCCCACGTTTGAGTTGACTTTGACTACTATCGCTAGCATCTTGGAAACCAACCCCATCATCCTCAATGCGGATGACTAGTCCTGAATCATGTTTCTGGACAGAAACTCTAATATGTCCCTGACCTTCCTTCTCCTTAATGCCATGGTAAAGAGCATTCTCTACAAGGGGTTGCAACACCAGCTTAGGCAAGACTAGATTATCAAAGGCAGGATTTTCATTAATCTCATAGTCTAGCTTATCTCCATAACGTTGTTTCTGGATAAAGAGATATTGACGGACATGATTGATTTCGTCAGACAGGGAAATCAAGTCCTTACCTTGATTGAGCGCCAAGCGGAAATAGGTTGCCAAGGACTTGGTCACCTGCACCACTCGCTGACTGTCCTGAAATTCAGCCATCCAGATGATAGTATCCAAGGTATTATAAAGGAAATGCGGATTAATCTGGCTTGATAGGGCTTGAAGTTGGTACTGACGGGTCGTTTCTTCCTGCCTGCGAATATCTATCATCAACTGATCAATCTGATCCAACATGGCATTGAACTGGCGAGTCACCTCTCTCAATTCATAAGCACCCGCTTCCTTGGCACGAAGATTTTGAGCACCAGAAGCAATTTCCAGCATGGTTTCTCTCAAATCCCTTAAAGGAGCAATCCAGCGTTTAAGAGTAAGCCACACCAAGTAGAGACAGGCAAGAAGAGATGTGACACTGGCTCCAAGCAAGGTCCACATGAGTTGACTCCGAACCTGGTCTAACTTTTCCAATGATGACACGCCAAGCACCGTCCAATCAGTTCCTGCAATCTTTTCCTGACTGACGTAGGATTGGTGGTCTAGCGTATAGCCCTGCCCCGTTTCAATATAGGGTTTCATGGCCTCCATTTCGCTAGCTGAGCTATAGACTGTATGTTTAGGATGATAGACAAATTCATGGTTTTCATTGATGATAAATGCAAAGCCCTGCTGACCTAACTGGAGTTGATTGAGATAGGCTTCCAAAGTTTCATAAGAAATATCCAAACGAAGCACACCCAGATTGGCTCCCTTTGCATCAAGAAGTTCCTGAGTAACAGAAATGACCCACTGACTGTCCGATTTACGAGCTGGGGTCAAAACTGGCTTAGCCCCCTGATGAATGGCCTTTTGGTACCAAGCCTCAGCCATCATATCATAGGAAGTTTTCATCTGTACAGTGTCATCAGTAGAAATGACCTGACCAGATTTGGTTACCAGTACCACCGTTTTCAAGTCCTTATCTGCCTTTAAGATGGTCAAAAACAGATTTTGGATTCCCTCAATCTTGTCTTGACTAGGATTCTCAGCATAGGCTAGGACATCCGTCTGCTGGGTCAAACTGGTCGAGGTGGTTTCTAATTTTTTGATATAAGACTGGATAAAGTGGCTAGTTTGGCTGATAGTCGTTTGACTATCGCCTTCAATGGTTGCCTCAATGGCTGATGAACTAGATCGATAATAGAAAGTCCCAACCAGAGCGAGGAGAATGAGAAAAACTAGAAAGATGGAAATAACCATTCTGACTAGGAGAGAAGAACGATTCATCAACCTTCTCCCTTCTTAAACTGACGAGGTGTCACACCCGCAATCTGTTTAAAGCGTTGGGTAAAGTAATTCATATCTTCAAAGCCAACCTTTTCTGCTATCTCGTAAATCTTCAGGTCTGTAGTTAAAAGCAAGAGCTTGGCTTGTTTGACACGTTCTCTCACCAGATAATCCTGAAAAGGCAGGCCCAACTCTTTCTTAATCAAAGAACTCAGATAAGTCGGGCTAAACCCCAAGTCACTTGCTAAAGATTTTAAACTAAATTGGCTATCAGATAGATGAGAATGGATTTTCTGAGCCATATTTCCTTCAAACTTATCGATCAGTAAATCTTGTAACTGCTCTTCTTTCTCTTCCTTGTCTAGTTTTTGCTTGATTTTCCCCAACATTTCCTCAATATCCCGACGAGAAAAGGGTTTGAGCAGGTAGTCGTCCACACCGAGTTTGACAGCAGACAAGGCATAATCAAAATCATCGTAGCCTGTCAAAAAAACTAGATGAACCTGAGGATAGGTTTCTCGTACCAGACTGGCCAACTGGATACCATTTAGCTGAGGCATGTTAATATCGGTTAAAACAATGTCTGGCACCTGCTTTTGAATCAGCTCCCAAGCCTGCCTTCCATTTTCAGCCTGACCGATGATTTCCATATCGTAGGCTGCTACATTGACCAGCTTGGTCAAGCCTTGTCTTACCAGATATTCATCTTCTACGATTAAGATTGTGTAGGTCATGCTTCTCTCCTTTGTCACTTACTAGTATCAGTATAGCAAAATTCTCCTCTAACTGCTTAGGAAAGCCCTCTTAATCGACATAATCTAGTAAATAAGCATAGCCTTTTTCTTCCATTTGGTCTTTAGGAATAAAGCGGATAGAGAGACTATTGATACAGTAGCGCAAGCCACCCTTGTCCTGTGGTCCATCCGTAAAGACATGACCAAGGTGAGAATCTCCAACTCGGCTCCGCACTTCCATGCGTGTCATATTGTAGGACTTATCTTCCTTGTAAGTTGCAACATCTGGACTGATGGGCTGGGTGAAACTAGGCCAACCACAACCAGACTCAAACTTGTCCTTTGATGAAAAGAGAGGTTCTCCAGTTGCCACATCCACATAGATACCAGATTCAAATTTATCCCAGTAGCGGTTTGAAAAAGCTCGTTCTGTTTGATTTTTCTGGGTGACTGCATACTCCTCAGGTGACAAGATCTTTTTCAATTCCTCATCACTTGGTTTGGGGTATTTGCTGGCATCGATGACAGGATAGGCCGCCTGATTGACATTGATATGGCAGTAGCCATTTGGATTTTTCTTGAGATAGTCTTGGTGGTAATCCTCTGCCACTACAAAATTCTTCAAAGCCTCCTTTTCAACTGCTAGAGGTTGATCATATTTCTTAGCCACCTCATCAAAGACTTGGTTGATTTCCTCCAAATCCTTGTCATCTGTGTAATAAACACCAGTACGGTACTGGGTTCCCACATCATTTCCTTGTTTATTTTTGCTGGTTGGATTGATAATGCGGAAATAGTGAAGCAGGATTTCCTTGAGGGAAATTTGCTTGGCATCATAAGTGACATGGACAGTTTCCGCATGACCTGTTTGGTTAATCAATTCGTACTTGGTTGTTTCCCCTCTACCATTTGCATAGCCTGAAACGGCATCTGTCACTCCAGGCACGCGTGAGAAATATTCCTCAACTCCCCAGAAACATCCCCCAGCTAGATAAATTTCGTGCAAGTCTGCATCTTTACTCACTTCTGTTTTTTTCACTGTTTTTCCTCCTTGGCTAACTGATGCTTTCTCAATTTGCGAGCTATCTGTCTGCCCTGCATTTCGCATCAATAGAAAATAGAAACCGCTTATGGCTAGGAAAAAAATCCCTGCCAAGACAAACAATTTTACTTTATCATTCATGACCTTTCTCTACCCCATTTCTTTCAATGTCTTTAAAATCATATCCTTATCCATAAAACCAGGTTGCGTTTTGACCAGCTTTCCTTCCTTGTCTATAAAGGCTTGAGTTGGGTAAGAACGAACGCCATAACTTTCCAAAAGTTTTCCTGATGAGTCAATTAGAACTGGAATATTTTTATAATCCAAGCCCTTGTACCAGTTCTTAAATTCTGCTTCAGCTTGTTCCCCCTTGTGTCCAGGAGACACTACCGTCAAGACCACATAATCATCACCAGCATTTTTAGCGATTTCATCCGTGTCAGGAAGACTAGCTAGACAGATGGAACACCAAGAAGCCCAGAATTTGAGATAGACTTTCTTACCCTTGTAATCAGACAAGCGATAAGTCTTACCATCTACTCCTGTCAGCTCAAAATCAGCAACCGCCTGACCTTTAGTCGCAGTTTGCGCACTGACTTGTTCTGTTTTGGTTTGCTCCTTCATAGTAGATTCGTCTGACATATTTTTAGCCGAACAGGCTGCCAAACAACAGATTGAGCCTACTCCAAGGAGACATGTTTGCCATTTTTTCATTTCTTTTTCCTCTCTATTCAAATAATGTAGTCAAAATGGAAGCATTTCCCAAAAGCACCAAGATTCCCATCACGATAATGAGGAAACCACCCACTTTTTTGAGGGTTCCTAGATAAGGATGGAGTTTTCGAAAATGTTTCAAAACATAGCTGGAGGCTAGAGCTAGAACCAAAAATGGTAGCGCCAAACCCAGCGTGTAAATCAACATGAGACCAGCTCCCTGCCAAGCACCTGAACCACCTGAAGCCGCCAAGGCCAAAACAGAGCCAAGAACCGGCCCCACACAAGGCGTCCAAGCAAAACTAAAGGTCAACCCCAGTAAAAATGCCTGACTATAGCCCTTACCCTTTTGCCCCTGTCTCTTTAATTGTAGCCTTCTTTCCTTGTAGAGTCCCTTCAAATGTAAGACTTCCATCTGGTGCAAGCCCAAGAGAATGATAACCGCACCCGTCACATACTGAAACCAAGAGGCATACAAAAGGTCTCCTAAAAAACCAGCACCATATCCCAGTAAGATAAAGATAAAAGAAATACCCGCTATAAAGGCCAGAGTTCGCAATAAACTAACAACTGAGATTGAAAATTTGGCACTGGAAGCCTGAGCACCATCTTTGTCATCCAACAAGACCCCTGCATAAACCGGTAACAAGGGTAAAATACAAGGAGAAAAGAAGGAAAGAATTCCAGCAAGAAAAACACTGATAAAAAAGATTATATTATCCATTGCCTTCTCCATTCTTTGATTTGATAGGACTATTATAGCCCCAAAACTCCAGAAAAAACAGGGACAATGATAGGGAAAAATAGGAATTTAATCAGGTTATTTAGAAATCTTACAAAAAAAGCCAGACACAGTCTGACTTAGATGAAAACAGAAAAGAAAATTCACTAGTCTTCCCTACTTATCTGATAATAAATAAGGTCCGCAAGATAGCCTTTTCTCTCTACACCATTGGTAATAGTCTTTTGATAGGACATTCCAGCCTTCTCCATGACACGACCTGAAGCTGGGTTGAGACTGGCATATCGAGCTCTGACATTTTGAAAACCTGCTTGAATAAAACAAAAGTCCAAGACATCTTTCAAGGCCTCCGTCATTATACCATTTCCCCAGTAAACCTTGCCTAGCACATAGCCAATTTCACAACTTGAATCTTCCTCATCCATCTCAACGATACTGATATCCCCAATCACTTGTCCTGGATTCTCTTTGAGACAAATGGCCCATTTGTAATAGTTGGGATTTGTATAGGAGGCAACCCAATTACGAATGGAGTTTCGAGTCACCTCGACATCAGGATGAGGATCCCAGGTGACGTAGGTTAGATTCTCAGCAGATGAAGCCCAATTCTGAAACATGGCTTCTGCATCACTTTCCACAAATCTTCGCAAGATTAAACGATCTGTCTGTAATATTTGCGTACCAATTGCTTTCATGATACTACCTCACTTTCTGATAAATGTTTCTCTGCCCAACCTCAATTTAAATTTACTTTGCTGTTGAATTTCAAGGTAATAAGCTAAAAAGGTCCCACGGACCTCCTCTCACTTTCTTATTTCAAGGTGAGAGGCTGAAAACCTCCACTGGAGGTTCCTCGTTTTCTTATTTCTAAACTCGGGGTAAAAAGGTCCCCCGGACCTTCCTCGCTTACCTGTTTCCATGCTCGGGGTAAAAACCTCCACTGGAGGTTTTTACTCCCAAAAATCATCAAATACGGTGATTGGTAGGTGGCGTTTATGTTGACCTTTGTGCCACCAGTTTTCGATAGTCGCTTGGGCTTCTGGGCTGATTGTTTTGCCTTCTAGGTAGTCGTCAATCTCTTCATAAGTGACTCCGAGGGCTACTTCGTCAGCTAGGCCTGGTTTGTCTTCTTCTAGGTCTGCCGTTGGGATTTTTTCATAAAGGGCTGGGTCTGCACCAAGTTCCTTCAAGAGTTGTTTTCCCTGACGCTTATTGAGGCGATAAAGAGGGAGAATATCCGCACCACCGTCACCAAACTTGGTAAAGAAACCTGTGATATTTTCCGCAGCATGGTCTGTTCCAATGACCGCTCCGCTATGGGAACCTGCAAGGGCATACTGAGCAATCATACGGCAACGAGCCTTGATATTGCCCTTGTTGAAGGCTGAAACAGGGCTTCCTGTCGCTTCAACTGCAGCTGTCATGGCATCAGCTGATTCCTTGATATTAACTACCAAGCTGACATCTGGCTGGATGAAGGCTAGGGCTTTTTTTGAGCATCTGCTTCATCGGCTTGTACTCCATAAGGCAGGCGGACAGCGATAAATTTGTAGCTATCATCGCCCGTTTCTGTTCGAAGTTCTTCCATGGCCAGTTGAGCAAACCGTCCTGCTAAGGTTGAGTCTTGTCCTCCAGAAATCCCTAGTACAAAAGTTTTTAGGAAGGGATGTTTTTTCAGGTATCTCTTTAAGAAATCAATGGAACGACGGATTTCTTCCTGGGCATCAATCACTGGTTTGACACCCAGTTGCTGAATAATAGTCTCTTGCAAACTCATTCTTCTTCTCCTTCGCCGAGGGCTTCCTTGCGCATTTTGTCTATCAAGTCCATCTTGTCTTGCCATACATCACGCGCCAAATCCACTGGATAGTGTTGCGGATTGAGCACACGTTTGTACTCATCCCAAAGCTTGTCAAATTCCTTACGAGCATAATCCTGAATCTCAGTCAAGCTAGGCAAGTTGTAAATCAATTTCCCGTCTTTGAAAATATCCACCAAGAGAGGAACAGCGTCAAAATCACGAACAGTCTTCTTGATGTAGGTATAAGTCGGATGGAACATCTTGATTTCTGTCATGCTGGCAACATCTACGCCATCATAAGTGATATAGTCTCCTTCTGACTTGCCTTTTTCACGACTGGTAATGCGCCACACCTGCTTCTTACCTGGCGTCGACACTTTTTCCGCATTATTAGACAGCTTGATGGTATTACGCATGTTACCATTTTCATCTTCGATCGCAACAATCTTATAAACCGCCCCAAGAGCTGGTTGATCATATGCTGTAATCAGCTTAGTACCTACTCCCCAAACATCAATCTTAGCGTGTTGCATTTTGAGGTTAAGGATGGTATTTTCATCAAGGTCATTTGATGCATAAATCTTAGCATCAGTAAATCCTGCCTCGTCCAGTTGTTGACGAACTTTTTAGAAATATAGGCAATGTCTCCAGAGTCAATTCGGACACCAAGGAAATTAATCTTGTCACCAAGTTCACGCGCAACCTGAATAGCAGCTGGCACACCGATACGAAGGGTATCATAGGTATCTACAAGAAAGACGCAATTTTTGTGGGTCGCAGCATAAGCCTTGAAAGCCTCATAGTCGTTGCCATAAACCTGTACCAAGGCATGGGCGTGAGTTCCTAAAACAGGAATGTCAAAGAGTTTACCAGCACGCACATTACTAGTTCCATTGGCGCCACCAATCACCGCTGCGCGTGTTCCCCAGATAGCAGCATCCATTTCTTGTGCACGACGAGTCCCAAATTCCATCAGTGGTTCATCCGCAATGACCGAACGAATACGAGCTGCCTTGGTCGCTACCAAGGTCTGGTAGTTGACAATATTCAAAAGAGCCGTTTCGACCAATTGACATTGGGCTAGAGGGCCTTCCACCTGAACAATCGGTTCATTAGCAAAGACCAAGTCCCCCTTCTTGAGCAGAACGAACGTTCAACTCCAACTTGAAATTGCGAAGGTAATCCAAAAATTCCCCATGATAGCCAAGCGACTCTAAGTAGTCGATATCACTATCTGAAAAGCGCAAATCTTCAAGATACTTCACAATCCTTTCCAAACCAGCAAAAACCGCATAGCCATTATTGAACGGTTGCTGACGGAAATAGACCTCAAAAACCGCCTTTTTATTGTGAATCCCTTGGTCAAAGTAAACCTGCATCATGTTAATCTGGTACAAGTCCGTGTGCAATGTTAAACTATCATCTGGATACATACTTTTCCTACTTCCTTAGCTAGAAACTCATGAAAATTTTCAAGAACTTTCACATATTCCAATAAATTAGTACTATTATATCACATTTTAGCTGTATTGAGAAAAGAGCAACAAGCTATTCACCACTCTCCAGTTCATCCATGTCTTGCTCAAACTTTTTCTGAGCCCATTCTCCATAGCTCTTCAGACCAAGATTGCCAATAAAGACCCAGGGAAGGTAAATGACATAAGTAATGACCCAAGCAGATAGGTATTTAAGGTTCAAAGGATTGTGCTGATAAATTTCTATGTTGAATTGATAATTCTGCAACATCAAAAGAGTCGTAATAGCGAGAGTTACCAGCAAACACCCTACAATCGTAAAATGAAAACGACTATAGTAGGTCACTCCCAGGTAACGGGCACGATTGAAAAAGAAGAAAATTCCTACTATCAGAGTATAGACTAGAAAATTCGGATTAAAAAGAGATGGAGCCAACACTGCCACCAAATAGCTTAGGAGTACAAGCCCAATAAAGAGGGAAAAAGACTCTGCCCCAGCTTTATTGATTAGTTGTTCTTCTCTTTCGTCAAGTAATTGATAATGAATAAATTTATTTACCATCTTCTTCCTCCCAAAATAATTGGTCTAGGGTTTTACCTAAACATCTGCAAATGGACTGGCAGAGCGAGAGACTGGGATTGTATTTTCCCGCCTCTATCAAACCAATAGTCTGGCGCGTCACCCCAACAGCCTCTGCCAGTTGACCTTGTGTTAAATCAAGCTCCACACGAGCTAATTTTAATTTTAAATTTTTATCCACCTGCGTCCTCCTTATAGTTTTAAAAAGTTGCGCCTCTTTTTAACATCATTATATCATATATCTAACTTAATGCAATATATAAATGTCATTTTGTAAAGTTTTATTAACAAAAACTCTCTACCATAAAAAATAGAGAGTTTTCTGCTTATTCAATTTTTTTCAAAACATCTACAGCATCGTAGGATTTCACATCTAATGTTGTATTGTCCTCCATATCGTCTAGAAAGATACAATTTATAGGTTATAACCGCTACTTAACTTATGTATGAGTCTCTCTTTGTATTATACCTTCGTATTCACCTTACAGATTCTTTTGGTAATAATATCTTTGCCCAATGTAGGGATAGTCTTGTAAGGTAAAGACTTCCTTGTAGCCATGCCTTTTATAAAAATCTGGAGCTTGAAACTGGTAGGTATTGACAAAGCAAAACGACAGTTTCGATTCTTAGCTTCAGTTTCTGCTTGCTGCAATAGTTTTGAACCGATTCCTTTCCCTCTCAGTTCCTCTTTTACAAATAAATACTCGATTTCTAGCCAATTTCCAAAAGTCTCTGCTATCAAACCTGCCAGGAGATTACCCTTTTCATCTTCTACATAAAGATTAAGTGGCTCACTTTCAGCCTCTTCTCGTTTTGAACGATTATAAACACGAATCAGATTCCCTATTTCTTGTGATTTGTGTGATTCCTTATTTTCCAATCTAAAGTACATCTAAACCTCCTCAAACACTGTTACAGCTTGATTATAGTCTTATTTCAATAAACTGTCAAACTAGTAAAAACTCACCAACCTGAGTTGATGAGTTCTTAATCTATTTTCTAAATTTCCACTGGCTATAAATCCCGAAACCGATAATCCAGATAGCTGATCCGATTGCTCCGACAAATGTAGACTCTTGTAAAAAGAGGGTTACAAAGACAAAGGCAAAGAAGAGCATGGTTAGAGGATTTAGGAAACGATAGTGGGGCATGAGATAGCCATCTGCCATAAAGTCTGGTGACTTACGGTATTTAAGGTGGGCCACCATGATTAAGATATAAATGGCAATATAGACACCAGACGACGATGCCGTAATCAAGGCAAAGGCATCCGAAACACCTGGCAAGACATTGATAAAGGCTGCTAGGGCAATCAGAACCGCTGAAGCGATAATGGCATTTTGTGGCACATTGTGTCTAGAGAGAGTATCTGCCTTAATTGCTTTTAGGAAGCGATTTGGCGAATCATGGGCAATCTGGTACAAATGACGTCCTGTTGAATAAAGGGTTGAGTTAAGAGCAGATGCTGCTGAGGTCAAAACAACGAAGTTAATCAAGGCTGCTGCCCATTTGATACCTGCCAATTCAAATACTGTAACAAAAGGAGAATCAGCCGATGCAAGTTCACGCCAAGGAATGATGGACATAATAGCTAAAAGAGCTCCACCATAGAAAAAGACGATTCGTAGAGGAATTTCCTTAACGGCTTTTGGCAAGACCTGGCGTGGATTTTTTGTTTCAGAAGTTGTTACCCCGATAAACTCAATCATAAGATAGGCAAAGAAAACCATCTGGAAAGCCATAACAAAGTTCACTCCACCATTTGGGAAGAGGGAGAAATTGTCGGCAATATTAGCTAAACTTGCTACTCCATGAGGCGTTTTAAAGCCTGTCAAGACCATAAAGACTCCTGTGGCGATCATGGCTAAAATAGCCACAATCTTGACCATAGCAAACCAAAATTCAACTTCCCCAAAGAGTTTCACCGCAATCAAATTGACCAAGGCTAGAATGGTCAAAAATCCAATCTCAATCATCCAACTTGGCCAGCTAGGGAACCAGAACTGAACATAGTGAGCGATAGCTGTGATTTCCGCCATACCGATAAAGACAACGGATAGCCAGTAAGACCAGACTGAAAAATATCCCCAGCCCTTACCCAAATGGCGCGTGATAAAGTTGATAAAGGTGTGTTGCTCAGGGTCTTGGTAGAGCATTTCCCCAACCGCACGCATCATGAGGAACATAAAAGCCCCAGTAATCATATAAATCAGTACAATGGAAGGACCTGTTAGGCTGATAGAGCGACCTGCTCCCAAAAAGAGCCCTGTTCCGATTGTTCCAGCAATGGCCATAACCTGCACGTGACGATTAGTCAGACCACGCTCCATCTTATTTTTTTTCTTCTTTGAACTCATAACGTCTCCAATTCAATTTAAAATGGAAAAAGGAGTGAGTGAAGCGCACTGCCTCCCCACTCCTTTTTTCTATTTTTAGGATGTTTTTTCAACCTTCAAGATTTTTACATCATAGCTACCAACAGGTGTTTCAATGGTTGCTGTGTCACCTGTTTTCTTGCCAATCAAGGCTTGTCCAATTGGGCTTTCATTTGAAACCTTACCTGCAAAGGCATCCGCACCAGCTGAACCTACGATAATATAAACTTCTTCTTCGTCCTCACCAATTTCTTGGATAGTAACTGTTTTACCAATCGCTACTTCATCTTGAGCAACTGAGTCACTATTGACGATTTCAGCATAACGGATTTTTGTTTCCAAGCTAGAGATTTGTCCTTCGACAAAGGCTTGTTCATCCTTAGCTGCTTCATATTCACTGTTTCAGAAAGGTCACCGTATGAACGGGCAATCTTAATGCGTTCTACCACTTCTGGACGGCGAACCAATTTCAATTCTTCTAATTCTTTCTCAAGTTTTTCCTTTTCCTCAAGGGTCATAGGATATGTTTTTTCTGCCATTTTTCTCAACTTTCTTCTAATGATATTCTCTAAAGAAAATTATGTGAAGCATCACATAATTTAGTTTGTTTGGTTTAATTTGCTGTTGACATGTTCAGCGACATTACGATCATGCTCCTCCTGAGTAGTAGCATAATAGACCTTGCCATCTGTAACATTAGCTACAAAGTATAAGTTATCACTCTTAGTCTGATTAATACTTGCCTCAATGGCATCCAAACTTGGACTATCTACTGGACCTGGCATCAAACCAGCTTTCGTATAAACATTATACGGTGAATTAATTGTCGTATCAATTCCAGCATCATCAGCAAGACTAATCTTCTGACCAAGTTTTCCTTGGGCATACAAGATGGCAATATTGCTTTGAAGTGGCATACCAAGATTCAAGCGATTGTAGAAGACACCTGCAATCAACTTACGATCTTCAGTCTTAGCACCTTCTTTTTCAACAAGTGACGCAATTGTTAGCAATTCATTGACTGTCAAGTTTAGACTTGATTGCACTATAATGAGGCGCCAAAGTCTTGTCCATAGTTGCTAGCATCTCATCAATCAAGCTTTCAATCGTTGTACTTTCCTTGATAGAATAAGTAGCTGGGAAGAGGAAACCTTCTAAACGATAACGAACGCCACTTTCCTTTGTAGGCAAGCTTTCAAGTAGACTAGGATATTTAGCAACTTCTTGACTGATAAAGTTGTCATCTTGAACTTTAGACAAGAAAGCATCCGCTGTCAAAGGTTCTTTAAATTCACCTTGCAATTGACCTACCGCTTGTGCAATTTGATCAATCGTATAACCTTCTGGAATTGTTAAATTCGCAAGCGCAGGTTCTTGAGCTTCAGCTGTTCCACCTTTTTGTAGTTCGTGGATGATATCTTCTGTACTCATGCTCTTTTGCAAATTGTAATAGCCAGATTTCAAATCTGAATAATTTTTATATTTCGCATAAAAAGCAAAAATCACTCCGTGTTTAATCAAGCCAGACTTTTCAAGAGTTGAACCAATTGTTTGAACATTGGCTCCTTCTGGGATTTGCACTGTCACATATTGTTTAGATGAAGCATCCACAGGTTGCAAAGACGACTGAACATACTGATAACCGAAGTAACCACCTGCTGAAATCAAGCCTAGGAAAATTAGTAAAGAAATAAAGAAGGTCTTGAATCCTGATTTTTTCTTCTTAGTAGGCTGAACTGTCTCACGACGGCTACGACGTGGTGTTGCAGGCATTTCTTCTACAGCTTTCTTTTCCACTACTGGTTTGAAGTAGGAACTTCTCTTTTTACCTCTCTCTGACCTTCTGTCTTATAAGAAACAGCTACCCTTGTTGGGATTTCATTAAATTCCTTCTCTACGTTTCTAGGACTAACAGGTCCTGGAGTTGGTCTTGATACTCCCTCCGCTGATGGAGTAGAAGGACCTTCTTGACTCGGGTGACTAGGAGCAAGTGGAGCTTGTCTTACAGCCTCTTCTGCGGGAGAAGAAGGAACATCTTGACTTGGATGGCTTGGAACAGTAAAAGTTTCTCTTTTTATCTCATCTGCTGGAGAAGCTGGTAAATCTTGGCTGGGGTGAGTCGGCACGGTAGGAGCGTTTCTCATAATATCCTCTACAGCTGATAGAGAATCTTCCATCAAATCTTCTATTGACTGATCATTTTTAGAAGAAAGTTGGGGTTTTATTGAAGCTAAATTAACTTCTTCCTGATCTTCTTCATGTTTTTTAACTCGTTCTAAATCACGTAAAATCTGCTCTTTAAAGCTTAATTTTTCGTCTTCTCTTGATTTTTCACTCAAAAGTTTTTCCTCCTCGTTGACAATCCATAATATTATATCTTAAAAACGAAAGAAAAGCAACCTAGCATGCTTTTCTGGCTTATTTTTTAGCTTTCCAGACCATATCATACCAGGTTTCCCCTGCAAAGGTTGACTGAGACAGACCTTCATTGACAAATCCATGCTTTTCGTAGTAGGCGATGAGATAGTCATGACAGGTTAAATTAATACCTTCTTTTTCGTGTTCAAGAGCCAGTTCTTTCAAGGCTGTTAGCAATTTCTTACCCAGCCCAAGGCCCTGTGCCTCCTTGGCAATAGACAGACAGGTCACAGAGATATAGCCACCAGTTTCATGACTATAGTCTTTTATGTCTTCTGTAAAAGACTGGTCTTGCAGATGGCGTTGTGGGCCAACTGGTCCTTCAATATAACCAATAATCTTACCCTCTTTTTCTGCAACCAGAAACGAGGTCTGAATTTCTCTCAAATGTGCTTCAAAGACAGAAGGAGGAATGGCTTCTTCAACCGAGAAATTTTCTAGTTCAATCTCAACGATACGATCTAAATCTTCTAATCTTGCTTGTCTGATTTTCATTGTGCCTCCAGATAAAAGGGATTAAACCAAATCATACTAAACCCTGGCTAGTTGCATAAAGCGAAGTTTCTTCATCAATAAAACCGTTCATTTCAAAATAGGAAAGCAACTCTTCCGGACTCTTCAAACGAATAGCTTTGTAATCCAGCTCAACTGCCACATCTTTCAAAGCCGCAAGAAGAAGCGTTCCCAAGCCCTGTCTCTGATGGTCAGTATCAATGACTAAAGAATGTATTTCTAGACATTTCGGATTGTGTGGGTAAGGACCACCTAGAACATAGCCTAAAAGTTGATTTTCATCCCTAGCTAGAAGAAAGGTATCCGCACACTTACGGATACTTTCTTCTAAGATATGGGAATGTTGCTGCTTTTCAGCTGGAAAAGATGAAGCCTGGAGTGCCTCTATCTCAGCCAAATCAGACTTACTCGCCTGAATGATCTTAATTGGAATTTCCATGGGAAAATCCTATTGAACATTGCTTGTCAGGTTAGACAAGAGACGCTCAAATGAGTATTCATAGGTTTGAATGTCTCCTGCTCCCATAAAAACATAGACAGCATTATCATGGTCTAGGAGTGGAGAAACATTTTCAACAGTGATCACTTTGTGTTTCTTATTGATTTTATTGGCTAGGTCTTCTACCTTAACATCACCATGGTCTACTTCACGAGCAGATCCATAGATTTGTGCTAGATAAACAGCATCCGCTTGATTCAAAGCATGGGCAAATTCGTCCAACAATGCAATGGTTCTTGTAAAAGTATGAGGTTGGAAGACTGCTACAATTTCCTTACTTGGGTATTTCTGACGAGCTGCATCCAAGGTCGCAATGATTTCTGTTGGATGGTGGGCAAAGTCATCGATAATCACTGTGTCATTGACAATTTTCTCAGTGAAACGACGCTTAACACCGGCAAATGTTTTCAGGTGCTCACGCACTAAGTTCAAGTCAAACCCTGCTGTGTAAAGAAGACCGATAACGGCTGTCGCATTCATGATATTGTGACGACCAAAGGTTGGGATGTGGAATTGACCCAATTCTTGTCCACGGAAGTGAACTGTGAAGGTTGAACCAGTTGTTGAACGAAGAAGATCGCTAGCTACAAAGTCATTGCCTTCAGCTTCAAAACCATAATAATAAATCGGAGCATTAGCTGTAATTTTACGCAATTCTGCATCTTCACCATAGACAAAAAGACCCTTGGTAATTTGTTTGGCATAGTCATTAAAGGCATTGAAAACATCCTCTAGACTTGTGAAATAGTCTGGATGGTCAAAGTCAATGTTGGTGATAATAGAGTATTCTGGATGGTAAGGCATGAAGTGACGCTCATATTCGTCAGACTCAAAGACAAAATATTTGGCATTGGCCGAACCACGACCTGTTCCATCCCCAATCAAGAAACTAGTGTCTGTGATGTGAGACAAAACATGAGACAACATACCTGTCGTTGAAGTTTTTCCATGCGCTCCAGCTACTCCCATGCTAACAAAGTCACGCATAAAGCTACCTAGAAATTCATGGTAACGTTTGTAACTGATGCCATTTTGGTCTGCACAGGCAATTTCGACGTTGTTATCTGGACGGAAGGCATTTCCAGCGATAATTTCCATATCACCGTCTAGATTCTTTTCATCAAAGGAAGAATGGTAATTCCTGCCTGCTCAAGACCACGTTGAGTAAAGTAGTACTTTTCAACATCTGATCCCTGTACCTTATGACCCATTTGGTGCAACATCAAGGCCAAGGCACTCATCCCTGATCCCTTAATTCCGATAAAATGATATGTCTTTGGCATGTTTTCTCCCCTATTCCGTAATTCTTGTCAGATTCAACTCTTGGGCAACCCGACGTTCTTGTTCTATTTGTTTACTTTTTTTATTGTAGATTTGGCTCTTCTTTAGAAAATCATAGTTGTTTTTCTTTGGGCCTGAAGTTTCTTTTGGCTCAGCTTGAGTCGAAATATTGCTGACTTCTTCCGCCAAAATGTAATGAGACTGGGTCAATTTTTGACTATATTTGACAAATTCACCAGGATTTTCCTTTTGGAAAGGCGCGGTAGGTTGATTGCCCTTTCTAACAAGACTTGGCTGAGAATGGCGTCTTGTAGGAGTGATGTCCTTAGTCAGGTAGCTTGCCGAGCGTTTCTTTTTCAAATCCGCACGCGCTTCTTCACGCGCCACCTCCGCATAGCTCTTTCCTTCTTTTTTTACCCCTAAAGGAGCCTTTTTAGGTTTCTCTACTTGCTTTTCAATCGGTTTGACTGGTGTCTCTTCAGCAATAGGAGCCCATTCTAAATAATTTTTATCTCGATACTCACCCTTGATATTACTGATCAGATCAGACTCATCGTACAAGTTCATGACTGGCATTTCAGTCAGCATGACCTCGTCATCTGACACCAATGGAAATCGTTCTTGTTTCATTTTCTATTTCCTTTCAACACTTCATTATAGCGTATTGTCTTGATTTTTCAAGTGCTGACTTCAGAAATTCCCAAAATTTCTCTAATTTCTGCTAGGGTCAGACTGCCACGTGATTCTGTACCGTCCAATACTTGCGACACCAGATGTTTCTTTTGCTCTTGGAGTTCCTGAATTTTTTCTTCAATGGTTCCCTTGGTCACCAAGCGATAGACCTCAACCGTTTCTTCCTGACCCATCCGATGGGCACGGCCAATGGCTTGCGCTTCCACCGCAGGATTCCACCAAAGGTCAACCAAGATAACCGTATCAGCACCTGTCAGGTTCAGACCGACACCACCAGCCTTAAGAGAAATCAGAAAGGCATCTCTTTCTCCTTGGTTAAAGGCCTTAGTCATGTCTTGTCTTTCCTTGGCTGGGGTTGAACCCGTAATTTTAAAAGATGTCAAGCCCAAGTCTGGCAGTTCTTGTTCTATTTTCTCCAACATTCCCTTGAACTGCGAGAAATCAAGACACGGTGTCCGCCGTCTGCCACCTGTAGCAGCAGGTCTCGGAGACTATCCAGTTTGCCACTGGCTCCTTGATAATCTTTCATAAAGAGGGCAGGGGTGTCACAGATTTGACGCAAGCGCATCAGACCAGATAAAATTTCCACACGACTTCGTTGGAATTCCTGATCTGACACTTGAGATAAACGTTCTCGCATCTGTTGCAACTGAGCTAGGTAAATAGCCTTTTGCTGGTCTTCCAGTTCATTCTTATAAACTACTTCAATCAAGTCTGGCAATTCAGTCAGAACTTCTTCTTTCTTACGCCGCATCACGAAAGGTTTGATAAACTGAGCTACGCGCTCAGCTGGCAATTTCATAAATTCTTTCTTGCTTGGCAAAAGTCCTGGCATGACGATTTGGAAAATAGACCACAGCTCACCTAGATGGTTTTCAATAGGAGTCCCTGACAAGGCAAAGACCGACGGCACCACAAATTGTCTCAAGGTCTGAGCGATCTTAGTCTGGGCATTTTTCATGACCTGAGCCTCATCTAAGAAAAGGAAGTCAAAGGCCATCCCCTGATAAAGATCACTGTCCTGACGAAAGGTAGCATAACTAGTCACATAGATTTGATGGCTCTCAACAAGAATCTCTTCTCGACCAGATTTCAAACCATGAACAACAGCCACATCCAACTGTGGAGCAAATTTCTGAAATTCATCTGCCCAGTTGTAAATTAAACCTGACGGTGCTAAAATCAAAACCCTACTTTCTTTTGTCACTTGACTGGTCAAAAAAGCAATAGTCTGCAGGGTTTTACCAAGTCCCATATCATCAGCCAAAATCCCACCAAAACCATAATGATGGAGCATTTGCAGCCAGCCGATTCCCTTTTCCTGATAATCTCGTAAGTCAGCCTGAACCTGAGTTGCCTGTCGTGGAAAATACTCTGGATGCGTCAAATCCTGGGCCAGATTCTGGAATTCTTGTGAAAAAGAAACACGGTCACGCCCTTCAAAGAGATGAGCTAAACTGTAGGCCAAGGATTTCCGAGTCTGCAAGGAGCCATCTTTTAATTCAAACTGCCCCAGTTCCTGTAGATTTTGGCGAATTTTCTTGGTTTCTTCATCGAAAAAGTAGACTTGATTAGACGAATCAATGTAAAAATCTTGATTGGCAACCAAAGCCTGCATGGCTTGGGCAATTTCCTCTTGGGCAATATCTTGAAAATCAAACTGGATTTCCAAGAGCCCTCCCTTGGAAGCAATCTGCACTTGAGGACTTGCTGGGCTATAAAGCTCTTCTAACTTGTCTGATAGATCAACATTCCCGAGTTTTTCAAAAACTGGAATGATTTCATGGAAGAAATGATAGACAGACTCCGCTTTTAAGGCTTGACGCCAAGATTGAAAATCTGCTTCAAAACCAGCTGCCAAACAGACTTGGAAAATTCTTTCTTCTAGATCAGCATCACTCGAAAAAGGTAATTCTTCTAGCTCTTGTCGGCTAGATACCTTCCTGTCTCCATAATCAAACTGAATTTCTAAACGAATCCGATTATCCTCTTCCCTATCAAAGTAAAAAGAGGGCGCAAAGGATTTGATTTGTAAGCGTTCTGGAGCTGAAACGGTGCCCATCTGGCTAAAAAGAGTTAAACAAGAAGCCAACTTATCTCGGTCACTACTATCAAATTGCAGGTATTTCTTTCCCTGTTGAACCAAAGGCAACGCTTTTATTTCCTTGAGAAGACGCATCTGCTGATCTGTTAGAAAATAAACCTGTCCTTTATGGAAAAGCACAGCTCCCTGATAAAAGACATTGACCCTGGGGCTCTCGCTGATCTCCATTTCAAAATAGTCAGAGTATTCTGTTACTGTAAAGGCAAAAAGATTAGCATCCGCATTCATATCCTGAAAAAGTAGGGTTTGGTAGCTATCCACTTGGTGGTCAAATTGAAAATGGGGCAAGGTCATCAGTAAATTCACACCCTGCTCAAAAAAGGTCAGAGGGAAAAAGAAGTGTCGACCTTGGTTTTGGAAAAAGAGATCTGGAGCCAGTCCTTCTTGCGTTAACCCCCGCAAGAAAGTAAGAAGTTCTTGGCTGGCTTCATCAAAGTCTTCCCAAGATAGAGACTCCTCATAAGTTTTTCCAATCATATAAGGTTTTCTCTTCTCGACAACTTTTAAAAAGAGTGGAATATCCCGAATGACATAGTATTTTTGACTTTTGATTTGCCCAATTCTCAGGGTCCACAAGATACGGTTACTTCCTGCTTCCACTTGTCCCACTGCCGATAATTCATAAGCGCGTTCTGATTTTGGAGACAAGATTTGTTCTAAAAATTTGCCACCCAAGGTCACCTTGGTTTCAACGGCCTCTTTTTCTTCATGACCTTCTTCCAGACTCTGCAAGATTTCTTGGCCACACTCATCATTTTTTAGAAAATGCTCCAAAGCCGCCAAATGCACACAGTAGCCCTTCTTTTGGAAAAAATCGCAAGCACAAAAAATCAAATCATCCTCTAGACTATAGCGCAGTTCTTCTTCTGCAACGCGAGCATAGAGTCGATTATTCTTTTCCTTGATGATGTCAATCTTACCAGTTTCATAAAGGGCAACGCCTTCGATACGGACTTTCCCCGGAATCAATTTAGCCATATTCTTACCTGTACCTTATCCTTTTATTATACCATATTCCCTACGAAAATAGCCCCCTAGGAAGACTGTTCTCCTAGAAGGCTGGATTTAAAGTTTGGCAAAAGTCGTCACAATCCGCTGACAAACTTCTTGCAGCAGAGATTTAGGCATGGCTACATTGAGGCGGGCATGGAGACTTCCTTCCTCTCCATAATCCGAACCAGGGTTGAGGATAACCTTGGCTTCATTTCTCAACAGCTCTTGCAATCTTTCATCAGTCAGGTCATAGGCTGAAAAATCAAGCCAAATCAAGTAGGTTCCTTGCGGTTTCATGACCTTGATTTTAGTCTCTTTTCCAAATAAATCCACCACATAATTGATGTGGTCTTCAAAGACTTGCTTGAGTTCCTCTAGCCAATCCTTCCCATAGCGATAGGCAGCTTCTGTCGCCAAATAACCCAAGCCTGAAATTTCATGCTGATTATTGATCAATTGACGTTTCTGGAAAGCCAGTCTCAACTTAGGATTTTCAATAACTGCATAGGAATTTTTTGTCCCAGCAATGTTAAAGGTTTTAGTGGCACTGCTCAAGACGATAGCAAATTCTTTAAAGTCAGGGTTGACAGTATTGAAAGACTGGTGTTTGTGACCAAAGAGGGTCAAATCTTGGTGAATCTCGTCCGAAACCAAGAAAACACCGTGTTTTTGGCAGAGTTGACCAATCTTTTCCAAGACTTCTTTTTCCCACACACGTCCACCAGGATTGTGAGGGTTGCAAAGAATGTAAAGTTTGACATCCTCTTCCACCAAATCCTTCTCAAGTTGGTCAAAGTCAATCTCAAACAGACCATCCTTTTCCACCAAAGAATTAGTAATCAATCTGCGGTTATTCAACTTGACACTGCGAGCAAAAGGTGGATAGACAGGTGTGTTAATCAAAACTGCTTCGCCTTCTTTTGTAAAGGCTTGAATAGCTGTTGAGATGGCCGGTACCACACCCTCGATAAAGACAAGAGCTTCTTTGTCAAAGTGGTAACCGTGTTGTGTAGCTTCCCACTTTTGAACTTCGTGAATTAACTCTTCACTGGCATAGGTATAACCATAAACCAGCTGGTCAGCGTAAGTTTGCACAGCTTGGCGGATTTCAGGCAAGACTACAAAGTCCATATCCGCTATCCAAGCTGGTAGGACTTCACTATCCGTCTCCGTCTCTTTCCATTTATAGGTATGGTGCCCTAAACGATTGGGCAGGCTTGTAAAATCATATTTTCCCATCTTTTTCTTATCCTTCTAAGGCTTGGCGCAAATCTGCAATCAAATCTCTAGCATCCTCAATCCCAATAGACAAGCGCAAGAGGTCATCTGTCAAACCATAAGAATAGCGCACTTCTGCTGGAATATCAGCGTGGGTTTGTGTCGTTGGATAAGTAATGAGACTTTCTACCCCACCTAAACTTTCCGCAAAAGAGAAGACCTTGAGACTGTTCAAAATATGAGGAATGCGTGTTTCATCCGCTACTTTAAAGGAAATCATGCCCCCACGACCAGTATAGAGAACTTCCTTAACTGCTGGAGAATCCTTCAAAAAGGCGACCACTTCTTGAGCATTGGCTGTTGAGCGCTCCATACGAAGAGACAAGGTCTTGAGACCACGAATCAATTGATAACTATCAAATGGAGACAAGACTGCCCCTGTCGTATTGAGATTGTAGAAAAGCTTTTCGTATAGTTCTAAACTATTGGTCACAACCACACCAGCCAAGACATCATTGTGGCCTGCTAGATACTTGGTTGCTGAATGAAGAACGATATCTGCTCCATCTTCAATCGGACGTTGGTAGATAGGGCTGTAGAAGGTATTGTCCACCACCACTTTGGCACCCTTAGCATGAGCCAATTTTGCTAGTTTTTCGATATCAAATTCCAACATCAAGGGATTGGTTGGGGTTTCAATATAGAGAACATCTACATCTTTTTCTAACTCGACAATCAACTCTTCTTCTGTATTGGCATAGGTGAAATGGAAACGACCTTCTTGCTCAACTTGGTTGAACCAGCGGAAAGAACCACCGTAAAGATCACGCACTGCCAAGACCTTACTTCCTACTGGAAAGACGTTAAAGGCCAGTACAATAGCTGACATCCCCGAGCTAGTCGCTAGAGCATAGTCTGCTGACTCAATAGCCGCCAAGACTTCTTCAGCCTTACTACGAGTTGGGTTTTTGGTGCGCGTATAGTCAAATCCAGTAGATTGACCAAACTCTGGATGCTGATAAGTCGTTGAAAAATGAAGCGGTGTCACCAAGGCTCCTGTCGCTTCATCTGACTTAATACCCGCCTGGGCCAAAATTGTGTTAATGTGTAATTCCTTGCTCATACAATTCCTCCAAATCTATAGTAACTATTGTACCACTTATTTTCATCAACTCATTTTCTTCTTTTCAAGAGCTAGTTATAGTTTCAAACTATATAAAAACGACAGCTTCCTAAGAAACTATCGTTTTTCCTGTTGAATAGATTATTTGACATGTTTTGCCAATTCTTCTTGGGCTTTTTTATTGGACTCTTCTTTTTCCTTCATCCATTTTTCTTTGGCTTTTTCATACTCGTCTTTTGTGACTGTCTTATCTTGTAATTTGAGATACTTGTATGATTCGACCCCTTTATTACCCGCCAATGAGAATGGGCTAGAGAAAGGAACTGTTTTTCTCAAAGTTGGTGTACCACCAAGTGATACGTTTGGAATTGCTAGTGAGCTATCTACCAACCAAGCTTGAGCCTCAGCGTATTTTTCATAACGTTTTGCTGGATCTTGCTCTTTATTAGCATCTTCTAACATCTGAGTGTAAGTATCTAGTCCAACTGCCTTAGCCTTGTCATTTACTTCTCCAGGCTCTAGACCTAAGTTTTGTAGAACTCCACCACTTTTCACATTAAAGATTTCAAGATAACTTGATGGGTCTTGGTAGTCTGCACTCCAACCACCATTGTATAAATCGTAATCTTTCTGAGCTGCAGTCTGAGCCAAATAGCTTGTATTATCAAAGTCTTCAGTAGAGAGTTGGTGAACATCAATCACAACATTATCAGACCCCAAGACAGATTCAATCGATTGTTTCATGGAATTAATTCCTTGAATTTCTGCCTTATTGGTCAAATCTACAGATTTATCTAAGTGGATAGGGAATTGGACTCCTTTAGCTTGGAGTTCTTTCTTAGCTTCGGCAAATTTAGCCTTGGCTTTTTCTGGATTATAGTATGGATCTTGAGCATCAGCAAAGTTGATTCCTTGCCATTCTTTACCATAATTGACCATCTTAGAGGCTACTACTTCACCAAAGTCTTTTCCGTTGATACTTACGAAGTTTGGTGGAACAACCAAGTTACGTAAATCTTAGTAGCACCATCTTCACCTTGAGATTGGGCACCATAGGCTGTACGGTCATAGGCAAAGTTAATAGCTTGACGGAAGTTCTTATTAAGAACGGCTTCCTGAGTCGATTTCTTTTCAGCATCACTCGTCTTAGCAGTGAATTTATAAGATTTTCTATCAAGGTTAAAGTTTATGAAGTAAGAAGTGGCATCTTGAAGACTATATACGATATTATCCTTGTTCTTCTCTTTAATCCCTTCAAAACTTGAGCTATTTGGATAGAGACGAGCATAACTATAGGCACCTTCCATAAAGTTACGTGCTAATGCATCTTGGTCACTACCATCAAAGTAAGCCAATTTCACATCATCCACAAAGACATTCTTGGCATCCCAGTAATTCGGATTTTTCTTGAATTCAATAACAGATTTTGAAACAAAGGATTTCATTAAGAAAGGACCATTGTACAAAATGCTAGATGGATCCACCTTGCCAAATCATCCCCTTTAGATTTCAAGAAATCCGCATTAAGAGGAAAGAGAATTGTTGAAGTTGTTTTTGAATTCCAGTAAGGTTCTGGGCGAGTCAAAGTATATTGAACCGTTTGGTCGTCAATAGCCTTGACACCTACAGTTGAAAAGTCTTTCGTTTTACCGTTAATGTAGTCATCCAAACCTGCAACGGATTCTTGTACTAGGTACAAGGCTTCTGATTTTTTATCAGCAGCATACTGAAGACCAGTTACGAAGTCTTTGGCAGTTACTGGGGCATATTCTTCACCTTCAGAGGTATACCATTTCGCTTCCTTACGAAGTTTGTAGGTATAAGTCAACCCGTCCTTAGAAACACTCCAATCCTCTGCCAAGGATGGAACATAATTCCCATATTGATCATTTTCCATGAGACCATCAACTAGATTAGTGATAATATCATTAGTTGTCGCACGATTTTCTGCTAAATAATTAAAACTAGATGGATCACTAGCATAGACATAATTATATGTTTTTGACCCTGTGCTAGAATTTCCACAGGCACTTAACAAAATACCTGCACTTAACACGACACCTGCAAGTGTTGCATACTTGGCCTTAGACTTTTTCATCTCCAGAACCTCCTGATTTAAATATTTGTCTTATTATACAACTTGAGTTTTATTTAGTCAATAGTTTTTTAAGTAAAATTTAAGAAAAATAAAATTACCATCTACAAACTTTAGTTATTATTCTACAAATTAATAAAAAAGAGAATAATCTAAACATTTCATGATAGAAATGTTCAAATTATCCCTTTTATTTATAAATGTTTTTTAAGTTAACTTTAATTTGATTCGTAAGCGATCTGCTTGGGCTTTTCCAATCACCTTATCCAATAAACGGGTACGAAGACTCAAGAATCCGTAAACTCCTCCCCCCATGGCACCGACAAGAGCTACATATAGGAAACTCCACAAACGTCCACTTGGTTGGAAGACAAATCCTAAAATCCACTGCAATGTCCCAACTACTAGAAACATGAAAAGAGTTAACAAACTGATTAAATGGTTCGCTTCAAAATCACCTTACGCTTAACACCAGTTACCTTACAAATGTCCCGATACATCAAGACATTAGGAATAATGAGACCGATTGTAGTGGAAATCAAGGGTCCGTAACTGTGAAAGAGAGCGATTGTTGGAAGTTGCAATACTAGCTTGGCAATGGAACCATAGATAAAATAGAGAACTGCCTTGCGATTGTGGAACATGGCCTGAAGCATTGGAGACAAGACCATGTACAAGCCTAAAATAGTAGACTGCAAAACTGCAAAGACAAACAAGCCCATAGCCAAACTATCTGGCTTGCCATAGAAGACTGTATAAAGAGGTTCCCCTACCATGACCACTCCAACCGTTGCTGGTAGCAGGAATAAGAAAAGCATGGTGATGCTGTCCTGAACCAGACGAGAAGCCGCCTTCAAGTCTCCCTTGACATAGTTTTCAGTCAAAAGTGGCAATCCTACACTACCAATGGAAACTCCAACCGATATGAGAATCATAGTGATTTTATTTGGATTGGCAGAAAAATAAGAAAACATGACAATTAAGTCTTCATTACTGTAGTCGCTAAACCACTTCATGCTATTGATAAAGGTATTTTGGTCCAAGATTTGGAAAAGCTGAATAGCCGAACCAGTCAAGATAAAAGGAATAGCTTCCTTAATCGTATCCATCAACAGGTGTTTGCTATCAATCTTATCTCGTGTTTCAAAGACTTTTTGAAGCATTCCTTCTTTATAGAGGAAATAAAGCAAGACAGCAAAGCTAGCTACCATTCCCACAAAGGCCGCAAAGGTAGACTGGGTGACTGCTGCTAGATAGTCTCCCGAACCAAGCTTCATAATGATAAAGGTTGCTAGAAGCATCCAGATAACCCGAATGACCTGCTCAGCGATTTGGCTCATGGCATAAGGTTTGAGGTTATTCATCCCTTGGAAGAAGCCTCGGATGACACTCATAGATGGGAAAATCAAGACCGCCCAAGCCAAGCTCTGCATGATTGGGATTAAGTCTTTTCCCACGCCAGATAAGTCTGCTAGCCAAGGAGCAAAGACATACAAGATTAAAGCAAAACCAAACCTAGTCCTATCATAAAGCCTAAAAAGCTCCGAATCAGGGCAAAGCTATGCTCTTCTTCTCGCATGGTATTGTACTTGGCAACTTGCTTGGCCACCGCAACTGGAATCCCTGCTGTTGAAACCAGCAAAAACCAGGCATAGATATTGTAGCCCATGGTAAAAAGACCATTGGCCGTAGCTGCATAAGATCCCATCCAGATATACCAAGGGATAATATAAATAGCTCCGAGTAGGCGACTGATAAAATTACTAGCCGTTAGCCAAGCAGTCCCCCGTAACATCTGGGCCTGCTGGTGATTGTTTTCGTGCGACATAGATTCCTCATTCAATTTTGATAACTAGGAAAAAGTTCCTTATCTTCCATTATAAACTTTTCCTTGTTACTTGTAAATTTACGACTTTCGGTTTACAATAGAAAGTATGATAAAGATTGAAACCGTATTAGATATATTAAAGAAAGATGGTCTCTTCCGCGAGATTATCGACCAAGGACATTATCACTACAACTACAGCCATGTCGTATTTGACACCATCTGCTATGACAGCCGCAAGGCCAAAGAAAAGAGCCTCTTTTTCGTCAAGGGTGCTGCCTTTAAGAAGGAATTTCTGCTTTCAGCCATCTCTCAAGGGCTCGGTTGGTATGTGGCTGAAAAAGACTATGAGGTTGGTATTCCTGCCATTATCGTCAGCGATATCAAGAAAGCCATGAGTTTGGTAGCTATGGAATTTTATGGAAATCCACAGGAAAAACTCAAACTCCTTGCCTTTACTGGTACTAAGGGTAAAACAACAGCAGCCTATTTCGCCTATAACATCTTATCTCAAGGGCATCGCCCTGCAATGTTGTCGACCATGAACACAACTCTAGATGGCAAAACTTTCTTTAAATCAGCGTTGACAACTCCTGAGAGTATTGACCTCTTTGATATGATGCATCAAGCTGTGCAAAATGACCGTACCCACCTCATCATGGAAGTCTCCAGTCAAGCCTATCTGGTTAAACGTGTCTATGGCCTAACCTTTGATGTGGGAGTTTTCCTCAATATCAGCCCCGACCATATCGGTCCTATTGAACACCCTAGCTTTGAAGACTACTTCTACCACAAACGTCTCTTGATGGAAAATAGCCGAGCAGTCATCATTAATAGTGACATGGATCACTTTTCTGTCTTGAAAGAACAAGTGGCAGATCAAGACCATGATTTCTATGGTAGCCAATCAAATAATCAAATCGAGAATTCCAAAGCCTTTAGCTTTTCAGCTACGGGTAAACTCGCTGGTGATTATGATATCCAACTGATTGGTCACTTCAACCAAGAAAATGCAATTGCTGCTGGACTTGCCTGCCTCCGTCTCGGAGCTAGTCTTGAGAACATCAAAAAAGGAATCGCTTCAACCCGAGTTCCTGGTCGTATGGAAGTCCTCACCCAGAAAAATGGAGCCAAAGTCTTCATCGACTATGCCCACAATGGGGATAGTCTGAAAAAACTCATCAATGTGGTTGAAACTCATCAAACTGGAAAAATTGCTCTGGTTCTGGGTTCGACAGGAAATAAGGGAGAAAGTCGTCGTAAGGACTTTGGCCTTCTCCTTAATCAACACCCTGAGATTCAAGTCTTTCTGACTGCTGATGACCCCAACTATGAAGCCCCAATGGCCATTGCGGATGAAATTAGTAGCTACATCAATCATCCTGTTAAAAAGATTGCGGATCGCCAAGAAGCTATCAAAGCAGCTATGGCTATCACAAATCACGAATTAGATGCTGTCATTATTGCTGGTAAGGGAGCTGATTGCTACCAAATCGTTCAAGGCAAGAAAGAGGCCTATCCAGGAGATGCAGCCGTCGCAGAAAATTATTTATAAGATAGAAAAATCAAGGGAAATGAAACCCTTGATTTTTTCTATCTTTATTTAAAAGCGTTTTTCAAACCTTCAACGGCACCTTCTACAGCACCTTTAGCATCTTCAACTACTTCTTTTGCCTTAGCAACTGTCTTTTCTACAGCGCCTTCTGCTTCAGTCTTGCTATCCCCAGTAACTTTACCAAATCCTTCTTTGATAGCGCCTGTTGCTTGTTCCAATTTGTTTTCAAGTGACATATGATTGTCTCCTTTTGCTTTATTCCGATATGTGTTACCGGTTACATATAGTTTATACCGAATACTAAGGAAAGTCAAACAATGTGCTCAGAAACAAGAAATCACGCCAAGTAGAAAGTTAGTCTTTCCTTATCAAAATCGATAGCCAACTCATACTTTCCATCTTCATTTTGGACAATATAACCTAGGACAACTAAACTGTCTACAAAGATATCACGGCGTTTCTGCATAAGCTGGTCTTTTTTGAGAAATTTCAACAAAAAAGTCGTCATATACTTGAGGGCATACTCAGGATTAACATCTCCCAAAATGGCATAAAGTTCCTGCTGTTTTTCTGTCAAAGGATACTGATGTTTGACCTTGTAGAAATAATTGGAAAGGGTCATTTTAGTTCGCGCAAAGTCCGTCTTTTCAACTAAAATAGCTGCATTGGTTTGATTGCGCAATTCCGTCTCAAAACGCTGCTCCAACAAGGCTTGATAGATCGGACTATCTTCGCTGACAAAAATCTCTTGATCCAGTTCGAGACTATTGAGTGATTCAAGCATAGGAAGATTGAGATAATAACGCTTATTTTCCCTTAGAATCAAGCCAGCCTTTATATACTCTTCCATGAGTTTGTCAACTGCTACATCTGGAAATTGAGCCTTAATTTCTCGCAAAATAACATCCTCATGCTGGTCCAGATAGCGGATCAATTCTCTAAAAAATGGCTGTCTCGTCAAACGAGATGGATTAAAAATCTGAATCATGAAGATTCCTTTCTTTACATTCTAACAGAGGCGATGCTGCCAACTGACTAGGATTGGTCCCAGCTTGGTTCAGAGGAACAGGAAGACCTAGTTCTCTGTAATACTCTCTCCAAAAATCACTAATGACCTGCTCCCCATCTCCAAATTTCATAGGAATCGCTTCAAAAATGGGGAGGATTTCTACCATATACTGAGAACAATAAAAACCAATTCCATCTGGATAGAAAGAAGCATTGTAGGGTGCTCTCAGATGTTTGCAAGCTTTTTCCTTCACAGACTGGATATCTAATTCTGGATAGACATAAATGTCGTACAAATGATTAGACTCAAAGAAGTCTGCCGGTTCTTGACAAACCACACCAGCATGTTCACTAGCATGGTAAATCATCCCATCCAAATAAATGGCAACATGATTATAGTTACCTGTGGAAGTCTGAATGGCCTGTCCCATGTCCGACCCATCTCTCACAAAAATCAAATCTCCATTTTCTAACATGATTCACTCCTAGAAAAAAAGGAGCCGAAACTCCTTTCGATATAAGTCAAACTAGACTTTCCGATTTTGAACTGAAACCCAAAATCTTAAGCATTAAAGCTTCAGTCAATTGAGGTACCACTTGTTTCTTACGTGAAACAGCACCAGCAAGGAAAGCATGATTGTTTTCAAGTTTGAAGTTGAAGGCTGCTTCAACCTTGTTCATGTTAGCACCAAGTGCTAGGATTTCTGAGTTTGAGTTGACGATATCTGTAATCATCAAGACAAAGTCAGAATAACCATTTGCTGCGTTAGCAGCTTGCATTGCAGCTTCAATTTCTTCTTGACGTTCCAAAACTTCAGCGATGTCAACTGTATTTACTTGAGCAACACGGACATTATTTCCGTTGAGTTCAAAAGTCTTAGCATCGATGTCAATCAATTCTTCAGCAGATTTGCTAGCCAAGTTTGTACCAGCTTTCAACATAGCCAAACCATATTCTTCCAAGTTCACACCAGCCAATTCAGCCAATTCAGGAGCAATCACTTTATCCGTTGGGTGTGTTGTTGGTGATTTCAAAAGAAGGGTATCTGAAATCAGACCTGAAAGCATCAAACCTGCAATCTCTTTAGGCACAGCTACACCATGTTCTTTGAACATACGGTAAACGATTGAAGACGCTGAACCAACTGGCTCCAAACGCATATAGAGTGGGCTTGCAGTTTCAAAGTTAGCCACACGGTGGTGGTCTACAACACCATAAACTTCTACTTCAGCGATATCTGATACAGATTGTTGGAATTCATTGTGGTCAGTCAGGATAACTTGCTCTGCGCCTTCTGCTTTAGCAGAAGTGATAACACGCGGTGCTTCCACACCAAAATAGTTCAAGACAAAGGCTGTTTCTTCATTTGGAGTTCCAAGGGCAACAGCTTCCGTATCCAAACCGTAAGCTTCTTTTGCAAGGTAGGCAAAGGCTACAGATGACCCGATGGCATCTGAGTCTGGATTTTGGTGACCAAATACTAGAATCTTAGACATGATAATACCTCATTTTGTTTATTCTCTTTATTGTAGCATTTTTTTCGCTTTTTGACAAAAGTAAGAGGAGTCAAAGGACTCCTCACGATTCTTCAAAATAACTGATACTCTTCGAAAATCAAATTCAAACCACGTCAGCTTCGCCTTGCCGTACTCAAGTACTGTCTACGGCTAGCTTCCTAGTTTGCTCTTTGATTTTCATTGAGTATGAGTAAATTTCTATCTTGATTTTCAGATAAAAATTGCTCCTTCTGTGGCCTCTTCTTACGCTTGAGAAGGGCTTCTGCCGACATGGCTTCTTCCTTACTGGCAAAACCTTGAGCATAGATAAGTTTGACTGGCAAGCGTGCTCGCGTATATTTGGCTCCCTTCCCACTATTGTGGACAGCCAGGCGTCTTCTCACATCAGTCGTATAGCCTGTATAGTAGGATCCGTCACGGCACTCCAGCACATACATATAAGCCTTATGATCCATAATAAATCTCTTCGAGTTCGGGTGTATAAGAGCCATCATCATTATGAACAATGAGAGGTGGTAAGACCTTGAAGCCGCTTGTTGAACCATCCTTGATTGCCTCAATCAAAAGCATATTGGCTTCCTTTTCTCTTTTTGGATAAACAAACTGCAGGCGCTTTGGGGCTAGATTATGCCGTTGTAAGGTATCCAAAATATCCAGAAGTCGATCAGGGCGATGAACCATGGCCAAACGCCCATTGGATTTGAGAATACTCTGGGCACTACGACAGATTTCCTGCAAATTGGTCGTGATTTCATGTCGCGCCAAGAGATAATGTTCGCTCTCGTTCAGATTGGAATGAGGATCCACCTTGAAATAGGGCGGATTACATAAAATCATATCCACCTTACTTCCCTGAATGTAAGCAGGCATATTTTTCAAATCATCACAGATGACCTCCATCTGCTCTTCCAAACCATTCAAACGGACAGAGCGCTCAGCCATATCCGCCAAACGCTCCTGAATCTCAACAGCCAAATCTGTGCCTGAGTCCGAGTGCTAGCAAATAGCCCCACTGCTCCATTTCCAGCGCAGAAATCCACTATCAATCCCTTCTTAGGGAAACGTGGAAAACGTGACAAGAGAACACTATCCACCGAATAGCTAAAAACCTCTCTATTTTGAATGATTTTGATATCTGTCGAAAAGAGCTGGTTAATGCGCTCTCCTGATTTTAATAATTGTTCTTCTTCCATGGTCCTATTATAACAAATTTATATTAACATTACAAAAGATAGAAATTTCTAACTAGTGCTTCTGCTTCTTCAAATGTTGAAGGGCTTCCTTGGTCCAAATTGGCATCATTCGTTTGAGAGGCGCAAAGCCATAGTTAAAGCGGTCGCTTGAAAAGCGTCTCCGTCTCGGAAACTGGTGCTTTTCTTCCTCCAAAGTGCGGATAGAAAGGCTGGCTTTCCCTGTAAATTCATCTAAATCCACCACCTGAACCTGAACCTCTTCATCGACTTTCAGGGCTTCATGAATATTTTCAATAAATCCTGTTCGAATCTCTGAAATGTGAATCAGCCCCGTATCACCCGTCTCTAGCTCAACAAAGGCTCCGTAGGGCTGAATCCCTGTAATACGGCCCTTTAGCTTATCACCGATTTTCATCTTAGTCCTCGATTTCAATTGTTTCAATCACGACATCTTCAACTGGCTTGTCCATAGCCCCTGTCTCAACAAAAGCAATATCATCCAAGACTGCGTAAGATGCTTCATCAGCTAACTGACCAAAAACAGTGTGTCGACGGTCTAGGTGAGGTGTCCCACCTTGGTTGGCATAGATTTCTGCGATCGGTTCTGGCCAACCTCCACGAGCAATTTCTTTCTTAGAATAAGGCAGATGTTGATTTTGCACGATAAAGAACTGGCTACCGTTGGTATTTGGACCAGCATTGGCCATAGAAAGGGCACCACGGATATTGTAAAGTTCTTCTGAGAATTCATCCTCAAATGATTCGCCGTAGATTGACTCACCCCCCATACCAGTTCCAGTTGGGTCTCCACCTTGAATCATAAAGTCCTTGATAATACGGTGGAAAATGACACCATCATAGTAGCCATCTTTTGAAAGTGCAACAAAGTTAGCCACTGTTTTAGGAGCATGTTCAGGGAAAAGCTTGATACGCAAGTCTCCGTGATTGGTCTTAATAGTCGCCAACGGACCTTCTACTGTTTCAATGTCTACTTGTGGGAAATGCAATTCTTTTTCTACCATACCAAATCCTTCTAAGGCATCAAAAATGCCATCTTCTTCTAATGTTTTTGTAATATAATCTGCTTTTTCTTTGATTTTATCATGAGAAATTCCCATGGCGATGCTGATTCCAGCATAATCAAAGAGTTCCAAGTCATTCAGCCCATCTCCAAAAACCATGACGTTGTCTGGTTTCAAGCCAAGGTGTTCCACAACCTTTTCCACACCCATCGCTTTGGAGCCTGAAATCGGAACAATATCAGACGAATGTTGGTGCCAACGAATCATGCGAAGTTTGTCTGAGAGACTATCAGGCAAGTGCAAGTCATCTCCCTTATCTTCAAAAGTCCACATCTGATAAATATCTACTTTTTCATGGAAATCTGGATCTACATCTAAATCAGGGTAAATTGGATTAATAGCTTCACTAATCATATCGGTGCGAGTCGACAACTTGGCATCATGACTCCCAACCAAGCCATACTCAATTCCTTCTTGCTTAGTCCAAGAGATATACTCCTCAACATCTGACTTCTCGATCTGATGTTGATAAATAACCTGACCTTTTTTATCTTCGATATAAGCCCCATTCAAAGTTACAAAAAAGTCAGGCTTGAGATCACGAATCTCTGGCACGACACCAAAAATCCCTCGTCCAGAAGCAATACCTGTCAAAATTCCTTTCTCACGTAATTGCTTAAAAACAGTTGGGATTGAAGCTGGAATAAAACCTGTCTTTGAATTCCTCAATGTATCATCAATATCAAAAAAGACAATCTTGATTTTCTTTGCCTTGTATCTTAATTTCGCATCCATCTCACTACCTCTTTCAATCTAACTCTTTCCATTATACCATAAAGTAGCTAAATCCCATATCCCCAATAAAATCCTTATCTCTTATCCGAATTCCTTTACTAGATACAAAACCAAATCATCATTATTTTGGCCAGTTGCATTCATTTCCCAAGGGTTGATTTCTATACCAGACACCTGTCCCATCTGGAATGTAGCCCCGTCTGATATACAATCTCTGGGCAGGGCCATAGCCCAAGTGCAAACCTACACCAAGAGTGACCTTACTCGAAACAAACTTGACTCGTTTTTCTGCTTCTTCTAGCAGTTGATTCCCAATCCCTTGATTTCGAAAAGGCTCAAACACATTAAAATCTGATAATTCTGGATAGACTTCTGCAAAAGGACCATATTTAGCAGAGGGTAAAATGATAACGTAGCCCGCTACAGCACCATCAATCTCTGCAACTAAGACTTCTCTCTCCCCATTTTCCTGTTCCAGAAAATATCTATCCAAAATTTCCTCTCTACTAGGCCAACCTTGATTCATAAATCCATGAGATAAGGATTCAATATCAGACTTAATCATATTTCTAATCGTACAATTCATCTTTGACTTACCCACCTTTACTCTTTCTATTACCATTATAGCACGCCAAGGTCAGAAAAAAACTATCTCGTGAAAAAAGACCCAACCGGGTTCTTAATTCGCTTTCTTGTTTCCAAGCTCATGAAAAAGAGGTCCACTGGACCCAAACTCGCTCTCTCATTTCAAGGCTCGTGAAAAAAAGACCCAACCGGGTCTTTTCTTTAATCTTCGTTTACGAAAGGCATCAAAGCCATTACGCGAGCGCGTTTGATAGCTGTTGTTACTTTACGTTGGTTTTTAGCTGAAGTTCCTGTTACACGACGAGGAAGGATTTTCCCACGTTCTGAAACGAAACGGCTAAGAAGCTCAGTATCTTTGTAATCAACATATTCAATTTTGTTTGCTGCGATGTAATCAACTTTTTTACGGCGTTTGAATCCGCCACGACGTTGTTGAGCCATGTTTTTCTCCTTTATAATTTTAGTTGTCCATTAGAATGGTAAATCATCATCTGAAATATCCAATGGATTTGTTGCTCCAAATGGATTTTCATCACGTGAAAAGTCTGGTACTGAATTTGTAGGCGCTGAATAGTTTGAACTTGGTGCAGAATAAGCTCCACCTGTGTGACCCTCACGCACACTACGGCTTTCCAACATTTGGAAATTCTCAGCCACGACCTCTGTCACATAGACACGTTGTCCTTGCTGGTTATCGTAACTACGAGTCTGGATACGACCAGTTACCCCGATAAGCGAGCCTTTTTTAGCCCAATTAGCAAGATTTTCAGCCTGTTGGCGCCACATAACGACATTGATAAAATCAGCCTCACGTTCGCCATTTTGACTCTTGAATGTACGGTTTACTGCAAGAGTAAAAGTAGCAACTGCTACATTTGATGGGGTATAACGCAACTCAGCGTCACGTGTCATACGCCCTACAAGTACAACATTGTTAATCATAGTTTACCTTCTTACGCGTCAGTTTTGACGATCATGTGACGAAGAATGTCAGCGTTGATTTTTGAAAGACGGTCAAACTCTTTAAGAGCTGCATCGTCGTTTGCTTCAACGTTAACGATGTGGTAAAGTCCTTCACGGAAATCTTTGATTTCGTATGCAAGACGACGTTTTTCCCAAGTTTTTGATTCAACAACAGTTGCACCATTGTCAGTCAAAATAGAGTCAAAACGTGCTACCAAAGCGTTTTTAGCTTCTTCTTCAATGTTTGGACGAATGATATAAAGAATTTCGTATTTAGCCATTGATATGTTCCTCCTTTTGGTCTAATGACCCCAAGACTTTGCAAGGGGTAAGTGAGGTTCGCTCACAATAAACTATTATACTAGAAAACAATTTTTTACGCAAGTAAAAACTCCGAAATGCGAAAAAACGCCACATGGGCGTTTTCCTATTCTTACGGTTTAATACGGTGCAACATACGTGGGAATGGAATGGCTTCACGGATGTGTTTTGTTCCTGCTGCGAAGGTTACCATACGCTCGATACCGATACCAAATCCACCGTGTGGAACTGTACCGTATTTACGAAGGTCAAGGTAGAATTCATACTCAGTACGATCCATCCCAAGTTCATCCATCTTAGCGACAAGGGCATCGTAGTCTTCCTCACGCATAGACCCACCGATGATTTCTCCATATCCTTCTGGAGCAAGCAAATCTGCACAAAGCACGCGCTCTGGATTTCCAGGAACTGGTTTCATGTAGAAGGCCTTGATGGCTGCTGGGTAGTTCATGACAAAGGTTGGTACACCAAAGTGGTTTGAAATCCAAGTTTCGTGTGGTGAACCAAAGTCATCACCATGCTCAAGATGTTCGTAGTCAGCGTCTTCATCATTTTCATGCTCTTGCAAGAGGTCAATAGCTTGATCGTAAGTGATACGTTTGAAGGGCTCTGCAATGTAGCGTTTCAAGAGCTCTGTATCACGTTCCAATGTTTCCAAGGCTTGAGGCGCACGCTCAAGAACACCTTGAAGAAGAGCTTTTACATAAGCTTCTTGCAAGTCAAGTGACTCATCATGTGTCAAGTATGAGTACTCTGCGTCCATCATCCAAAACTCAGTCAAGTGACGACGCGTTTTTGATTTTTCAGCACGGAATACTGGACCAAAGTCAAAGACACGACCAAGAGCCATAGCACCCGCTTCTAGGTAAAGCTGACCTGATTGGCTCAAGTAGGCTGGAGTTCCGAAGTAGTCTGTTTCAAAGAGTTCTGTTGAATCTTCTGCCGCATTTCCTGAAAGAATTGGGCTATCAAACTTCATGAAACCGTTCTTGTCAAAGAACTCATAAGTTGCATAAATAATAGCGTTACGGATTTGCATCACAGCCACTTGCTTACGAGAACGGAGCCACAAGTGACGGTTGTCCATCAAGAAGTCTGTTCCGTGTTCTTTGGTGTGATTGGGTAGTCTTGAGATTCACCAATCACTTCGATGTCTGTAATGTCCAACTCATAACCAAACTTAGAACGTTCGTCCTCTTTGACAATCCCTGTCACATAAACAGAAGTTTCTTGGCTCAAGCGTTTGATGACATCAAACTTTTCAGCTCCTACTTCTTCACCAAATTTTTCTACAAAGTTTGGTTTAAAGGCTACACCTTGGAAAAAGGCTGTTCCATCACGTAATTGCAAGAAGGCGATTTTCCCTTTTCCTGATTTGTTGGCAACCCAAGCGCCAATCGTCACTTCCTGACCAACATAGTCTTTTACATTAATAATCGTTACACGTTTTGTCATTATTTTTCCTTTTCTTTTATTTTTCCATAAATGCTTTCAAGCGTTTAACTGCTTCTTTAAGCGTGTCTAGGTCTGTCGCATAGCTGAGACGCACATTTTCTGGTGCTCCAAATCCTGCTCCTGTTATGAGTGCCAAACCAACTTCCTCAAGAATAGCTGTTGTAAAGTCAGTCACATCCGTATAACCTTTCATCTCCATGGCTTTTTTAACATTTGGAAAGAGATAGAAGGCTCCTTGTGGCTTAACGACTTCAAAACCAGGGACCTCACATAATAGCGGATAAATGGTATTGAGACGCTCCTCAAAAGCCTGACGCATGATATCAACAGAATCCTGTGGTCCTGTTAAGGCTTCTATAGCCGCATATTGAGAAACAGATGTCAAATTTGAAGTTGTTTGTCCCGTCAATTTACTCATAGCTGCAATGATTGCAGGATCACCTACCGCATAACCAACTCGCCAACCCGTCATGGCATAGGCCTTAGATACACCGTTGATAACAATAGTTTGCTTACGAATTGCTTCTGATAGACTTGAGATTGGAACAAATTCATTTCCATTATAAACAAGGCGACCGTATATATCATCTGCTAAAATCAGAATGTTATGCTCAACTGCCCAATTTCCGATAGCTAGTAATTCTTCACGAGTGTAAATCATACCAGTCGGATTAGATGGTGAATTGAGAACCAAAACCTTTGTCTTATCTGTCCTAACTAGTTCTAGTTGATCCACCGTAACTTTAAAATCATTGTCTTCTTTGGCTTGAACAAAAACTGGAATCCCTTCTGCCATCTTGACCTGGTCTCCATAACTAACCCAGTACGGAGTTGGAATAATAACCTCATCTAAAGGATTAATTACAGCCATAAAGAAGGTATAGAGGGAAAACTTGGCACCTGTAGCAAAGGTAACCTCATTACTTGCGACAGAATAGCCATAGTAGCGCTCGAAGTAGGTATTCACTGCAGCTTTTAATTCTGGTAGACCTGAAGCTACTGTATAGAAGGAAGCCTGTCCTTCCCGAATAGCTTTAACTGCTGCATCCTGAATATTTTCAGGGGTGTGAAAATCTGGTTGTCCCAAGGTCAAGAAAAGGACATCTTTACCTTGAGCTTTTAATTTTTTTGCTCTCGCATCACTAGCTAAAGTGACACTTTCTTCCATTTCTAAAACACGGTTGGATAGTTTCATAGGCCCTCCTTATTGACCAATGCTCCTGTTTCAAAATCTACTAGATAAAAATCAGAGCCTGACTTGACTTCCCAGATTGGCTTGTCTTGATAACGGCCAAAGGTAATCTTGTCAATCTCGCCAGCTCCTTTTTCCTTAGAAACGGCTTCTGCTTTTTCTTGTGAAATACCCTGATTTAGCTGATAAACGTAAATCTTATGGTCATCTTTTCCAATCAGGACAGCAAGCGCTTCTTGCTGTTTATTACGACCAAGAACACTGTAATAAGATTCCAAGCCATTGTATAAGTCAACCTGATCAGCCTGCTCTAATCCTGCATACTGTTGAGCTAATTTTTCTCCTTCATTTTTAGCTGTTTGATAAGGTTTCATACTCAGAAACACTAGATACAGAAAGGAAGCACTGATAACCACAAACAAAATCGTCATCCCTAGACCATACTGCCACAGTAGATTATTTTTTGCTTTGTTTTGTCTTTTTTTCACTCGTCTATTTTACCATCTATTGAGCTTTATTACAAGTGAATGCAAGAACAAACCTATATTATTTCTTCCTTCAAACAAAACCGATTTTGAAAGTGAACAATTCTTACTTTTCCGGTCTCAAGTGACTAGAGTTTCTGCAATTTTATAATTTTCAAATAAACCCTGAGCAAATTTCTTGCAAGTTGTTTTGTTTTGTTGTAATATATTTTATAACAACGAGAGAGTTCTCGGAAATTTAAGAAAAAGGAGACACATCATGTCTAAAAAGTATTATTTATCGTCGGATCCCTACGCCAAGGTTCTTTCAACCACCAAATGGCACTCGAAGCTGAGAAAGCACTTGCTGGTAAAGCAGAAGTTAGCTATCTTGATTATACATCCCTTCCTCTCTTCAGCCAAGATTTGGAAGTTCCAACTCACCCAGCTGTAGCTGCTGCTCGTGAAGCAGTTCTCGCTGCGGATGCTATCTGGATCTTCTCTCCAGTCTACAACTTCTCTATCCCTGGAACAGTGAAAAACTTGCTTGACTGGCTATCTCGTGCCCTTGACTTGTCTGATACACGCGGCGCTTCTGCCCTTCAAGACAAGTTTGTCACAGTATCATCTGTAGCCAATGCAGGTCACGAACAACTCTTTGCTATCTACAAAGACCTCTTGCCATTTATTCGTACACAAGTCGTTGGTGATTTCACTGCTGCACGTGTTAATGACTCTGCTTGGGCAGACGGAAAATTGCTTCTTGAAGCAACAGTCCTAAACTCACTTGAAAAACAAGCTCAAGACTTGGTTAATGCTATCAAGTAACTAAACTAACTAACATAATAAAAGCGAACAAGACTACTTTTCTGACACTCAGAAGACTAGCTTGTTCGCTTTTTTCTCATTTATAAACTACAATAACTGATGGTACATATTGTCAAATACAAAATATCTGATTTCTATACTTTCTTTACAAAAACCAATTCCTGCTGCTGTGACAGATCTTCTCGGTAGTTAAATCCTGCAAAGCTTAAGTGGCTAGCTTCCTCTACTGTCTGTACTTGATTTTCTATTAAAGCCGTTAGGAAGGCACCACGCGCTTTCTTGGAAATAGTTGAATGAATCTTCAGCTGTCCACCTCTATCCTCTATAAATTTGAAGGTTACCATCTTTTCTCTGATTTCCTTAGAAAATACAGTCTCAAACTCGGACGACAAGAGGGAGAAAATCACTTCTTCCTGCGTCACAGCTTCATCATAGGCTGCCTTCCAATGGCTCTTCAAAGTCTTACCAGCGACTTTTAACTTCATCAAAAAGTCCAAACGGTGAGGGGCCATAGGTGACAAGGCTGGAACGACACCGTACAAAGCCGAGGTGATAAAGACATGATTTTCAAGATAGGTTTGTTCTGCCTCGGTCAACTTATCTCGCTTGATATGGCGGTACATAAGCCCATCAAAAAGTTTCAAGGATGGATAGTGTTGAGCAGTTTTCCTTTTCAAAGCTTGGATATTTTTAAATTCTTCCGCCGCCTTATCAGCTGAAACTTTGTAAAAACTCTCCAATTGACTAGCAGAATAGAGGGTCAAGGCATCAAGTACAGCTTGACTTTCTGGTTTTAAAGGAGCATCTTCGATACTTGGCAAGTCTGTGTTCATTTCTTTTGCTGTTGGGATTAAAATTTTCATACTAATAGTGTAGCATATTTTTTAGCCGCTACCAAGAAATTCATCTAAAAAACCTCGTTTTGAGCGAGGTTTCTTTGGTTATTTTGGCCATCCTAACCAGATAGCCACGAGAACAAGGGATATTCCAGCTAAGCTTGTTAAGATAGATAAGAATTTATCTTTTTTCTCCTTAAACAGAGAAAAACCTATCTTCAAAGCGAGCAGTCCGAGTAACATTGAAGCAAGCATCACATAAAAACCCATTTCTTTGTCCTCCATTAGGTTTAATTTACCTTATTATAACATATATTTCTTAAATAAACCTTTTTATACTCAATGAAAATCAAAGAGCAAACTAAGAAACTAGCCGCAGGTTGCTCAAAGCACAGCTTTGAGGTTGCAGATAAAGTTGACGTGGTTTGAAGAGATTTTCGAAGAGTATTACTGTACCTTAAAAGTCTTGAGATAATTGTCTTTTCCTACTTGACCTTCAAAGTTTTTACCATTTTCTAGGTAAGGGAGGTCATCAGATACAGAGGCCTTGACCTTATAAATTTTGCCATCAACTTTAAAGAAGTAGACGGTATCTCCCTTGATAACAGCTGATTTAAGGTCTGCTACCACACCCTTGATGCTTTCTGTTGTTGCATTGTCAATTTCAAGGTCGTTTTTATTGGCGTACTTGCTAAGCAGCTCTTCCACTGTCGTAGCAACGATAACATTTTGGTACTCGACTGCATCTACCAAAGCGTACTCTTTGACCAGGCCAGCATTGTCCTTCAAGCCCATGATGTAGAGAGGCTTATCATTGAGGTTGATGAGGATTGGGAAGGTTGCCTTGTAGGATTTCTCCTGAACAGCACCTTCTGCTGATTCACGGGCTGATTCTTCGGTCGCTGAAGCCAAGCTGTACTTAGTGATTTCTCCTGTTCGCATATTTTCAAGGATGAAACCAAGATTACTCTCATCTGCATTAGCCGACGTCACACCTGTGTAGAGATAAATGTCATTTCCGATAGACAAGTAATTATAGCCCTTGGTAGTCTGGGTCACGTTTTTCTTGGAAATCATGGCATTCCAGAAACCGTCCTTGTACTTGCCGTTATAGTTGATTTGCTCGATGGTTTCCTCTGCTGGATAAACCCTGTCCACCCATTCTGGAACATCTGATAAGCTGTATTCCTTGGTTTCTCCATTTGTAGCATCCAGGATAATGACTGAAACAGGACGGGGAACCGCAAGTCCAAATTGCTTTTGGTAAACCGTTGCTACATAGAAAGGATTACCCTCATCGTCCACCTCAAAAGATGGAGTCTTGAAGATCTTGGTTGGGTACTTCAATCGCAGGTGACGCTTGACATCGCGGTTAAATACTCCGAGTCTGAATATTTGATTGGTGTCTTCAAGTCCACCAAATTCGCATTTCCAGTTACCATGTCCACCTTGATATACTCACCGATTCCCTTGGCCTGATTGTTAAACCACTTGATAGGGTCTGCGTATTCTAGTGGCGTAACCCGATAAGGTTTCCCATCAATCGTTAGTTGAGTATAGGTGTCTGCCGCTACGTACTGCGACACCTTATCCGTTAAGGAACCCAAGTAGCGGTCGCCAATTTTTTCAGCAGTACTTCTATCTAAAATAGGAACCTTACTAGTGTCAGTCTTAGGAAATTCAGTAAAGTCTTTTTCCTTAACCGTGACTACATTGGCATAATTTTTAGCCTGAAAAATGCTGGATGTCACCAAGGAAACCAAGGCTGCTAAGAGAAAAATTCCTCCAATAGAAGCTAAAAGAATTTTCCCTAACCGATTGATTTTGAAACCCTCAAGATTTAAGGCAGCTTCCGCTTTGCCGTGACGCACATGGACTGTTTTTACAAGATTTATTCCCTTGCCAAAGCCAAATAAGATTGCCACAACTAACAAATGCCCACAGAGGAAAAAGAGAAATTCCCAGCTGGTCAGGTTAAGGGGCGGTAAAAAGATATACCAAGTCGTTGCAATAAAAATAAGTTCAAAGATTATCCGTTTCATTTGTTTTCCTCCTAAATGATTCGTCCTTCCAAGTGATCCAGTTCATGCTGGCAAATCTGGGCTGGGAAGCCTGTCAAGGTAATGGTCTGTTCCTGCCACTTGTTGTCACGATAGGCAACCCTTATGGTTTCATAACGCTTAGTTGGTCTCACACCTGTCAAGGACAAACAGCCTTCCTCTGTCTCATAAGCTCCTTCAGAGGACAGGAGCACTGGATTAAACATAACCACAGGAACCAAGCCAAGATTAAAGATAATCACGCGCTTCTGCACCCCAATCATATTGGCAGCCAGACCGACACAAGTCTCACGATTCGCTAAGAGCGTATCTTGTAAATCTCTGGCAAGATACAGGTCTTCCTGACTTGCAGGCTGAGACACCTGAGATAAAAACAAAATATCCTTTACAATTTTCTTCTCCACTTCCTCACACTCCTCTTACTTTTTACTATATTATAGCAATTATAGCACAAAAGACGGCAACTGCAAGCCCTTTCCCTCCTCAACTGTAGCAAAAAGCCATCCGAAGATGACTTTCTTTTTAAATCGCATTCTTGTCAAACCGAGTTTACGTTGAATAAACTTAACAAGTTCGACGATAATAATCATTGAGAAGCTTCCGCCCATAACAATTCCCCATTGTGACAAGTCTAGTTTGGTTACGTGGAAGATACCTTCAAGCGGTTCTACGACGATTGTTGCCATAAGAAGGATGAAGGATACCAAGATGGACCAGTTGAATGTCTTAGACTTGAATGGGCCAACTGTCAAGATGGACTGGTAAACAGACTTGACATTGTAGGCATGGAAGAGTTGAATCAAACCAAGGGTTGCAAAGGCCATAGTTAGGGCATCTGCGTGAATGGCATGATTGTCACCCACATGAACTGGGTAAGCAAGGGCAAGGCCATAAACACTCATAACAAGGGCTGCTTGGAGTACACCTTGATAGATGATAGAACTGAAAACACCACCTGAGAAGAAGCTTGCCTTGCGTCCACGTGGTTTATGGGTCATAACACCTGGCTCCGCAGGTTCAACACCTAGAGCGATAGCTGGGAAGGTATCGGTTACCAAGTTGATCCACAAAAGATGAACTGGCTGCAAGACATCCCAACCAAACAAGGTTGATAGGAAGATAGTCAATACTTCAGCAGTATTGGCAGAAAGTAGGTACTGAATAGTCTTTTGAATGTTTGAGAAGACCTTACGTCCTTCTTCCACTGCGACGATAATAGTCGCAAAGTTATCATCTGCAAGAATCATGTCAGAAGCTCCCTTAGAAACCTCTGTACCAGTGATTCCCATACCGATACCGATATCGGCTGTTTTCAGAGCTGGCGCATCATTGACACCGTCACCTGTCATGGCAACGACCTTACCTTGTTTGCCAGGCCTTAACGATACGAACCTTGTGCTCTGGAGACACACGGGCATAAACAGAGTATTGACCAACTACTTTTTCAAAGTCTTCATCTGATAATTCATTGAGTTCAGCACCAGTTAAAACGTGACCTTCTGTATCGTTTGCATTAATGATTCCCAAACGTTTGGCAATAGCTTCTGCAGTATCTTGGTGGTCACCTGTAATCATGATTGGGCGAATGCCTGCTTCCTTAGCTACACGAACAGCCTCAGCTGCTTCAGGACGTTCCGGGTCAATCATCCCAATCAAACCAGTGAAGATAAGATCATTTTCTAATTCTTCAGAAGTGAGATTTTCTGGAATGCTATCGATAATCTTATAAGCTCCTGCAAGGACACGCAAGGCTTGATGGGCCATTTCAGAGTTGTTTGTATGGATGAGGTTTGTAACCTTCTCATCAATCGGAGCAATATCCCCAGCCTTATCACGAAGAACACAACGTTTCAAGAGTTGGTCTGGCGCACCTTTAACGGCTACGAGGAAGCGTCCATCTGCAAGTGGATGAACTGTTGACATGAGCTTACGGTCAGAATCAAATGGTAACTCAGCCACACGAGGGTATTTCTCTAAAAATCCTTTGACATCGTAGCCCTTGTCCAAGGCATACTGGATGAAGGCTGTTTCGGTTGGGTCACCAATCAGATTGCCTTCCACATCAATCTTAGTATCGTTAGCTAAGACTACTGAACGTAGAAGCGGCATTTCAAGACCCAGTTCAATGTCATCAGCTGAGTCATGTAGGACCGCATCGTAGAAGACTTTTTCGACTGTCATCTTGTTCATGGTCAGCGTACCAGTCTTATCAGAAGCGATAATTTCCGTTGAACCAAGTGTTTCAACTGCTGGCAACTTACGAACGATAGAGTTTCGTTTAGCCAAAACTTGAGTACCAAGGGCAAGAACGATAGTTACGATAGCTGGGAGCCCTTCTGGAATGGCTGCAACGGCAAGCGCAACAGAGGTCATCAACTCACCAAGTGGATTTTTCCCTTGAATGAAGACTCCAACTACAAAAGTAACAAGGGCAATGACCAAGATAGCATAGGTCAAGACCTTAGAAAGGTTGTTCAAGTTTTGCTTGAGTGGTGTATCCGTCTCATCCGCATCTTGAAGCATGCCAGCAATATGACCAACTTCCGTGTACATACCTGTATTGACAACAACACCAAGACCACGACCATAAGTCACATTTGAGTTTTGGAAGGCCATGTTGACACGGTCCCCAATACCAGCATCTGCAGCAAGTTCAACTGTCAAGTCTTTTTCGACTGGCACAGACTCACCTGTAAGAGCTGCTTCTTCGATTTTAAGAGAGTTGGCTTCTAGTAAACGTAGGTCTGCTGGTACTACATCACCTGCTTCGAGAGCGACGATATCTCCAGGTACCAATTCTTTAGAGTCAATCTCAGCCATGTGCCCATCACGAAGAACGCGGGCAGCTGGACTAGACATAGATCTGAGGGCTTCGATAGCTTCTTCAGCTTTTCCTTCTTGATAAACACCAAAGGCAGCGTTAATAATAACCACGGCTAAAATGATAATGGCATCTGCGATATCTTCCCCACCAGAAGTCACAACTGACAAAATAGCTGCCGCAACTAGGATGATAATCATCAAATCCTTAAATTGCTCGATAAATTTGACCAGGATTGATCGTTTCTCGCCTTCTTCGAGTTCATTGTGGCCAAATTCTGCAAGGCGCTTTTCCGCCTCACTTGATGACAAACCTTGCTCGGTCGCATCCACAGCCTTCAAGACCTCTTCAGGACTCTGAGTGTAAAACGCTTGGCGTTTTTGTTCTTTTGACATGTATCTCCTCCTTGACATTGTGTGCAAAACAGACTCTCTTTTCCCATCGTATCTTTTCACGACAAACAAAAAGAGACCTGTTAATCATAACAAGTCTCGCTGTTTAAGATAGTGCCGGAAAGCATACTTTTCAGTATAAAATTCGGAATGACGACACTATCACAGGTTTCTGCCAGCTACTCCCTTGAGTAGTACTATTATACCAAATTTTGAAAAGTTTTCAAAGAGTAAAAACTGCCTTATTTGAATTTTCCCTTGAAAACCAGTATAATGGTAGAATGCTATGTGACTAGAAAGGAAGTTGAATGAAGCAATCTATCTCAAATCTCAAGTTAGCTGAGCGTGGGGCCATTATCAGTATTTCGACCTATCTGCTCTTATCAGCAGCAAAATTAGCAACTGGTCACCTCCTTCATTCATCCAGTTTGGTGGCCGATGGTTTCAACAACGTGTCGGACATCATTGGAAATGTGGCCCTCTTGATTGGGATTCGAATGGCGCGCCAGCCTGCTGACCGAGACCACCGTTTTGGCCACTGGAAGATTGAGGATTTGGCTAGCTTGATCACTTCCATCATCATGTTTTATGTTGGCTTTGATGTGCTGAGGGACACCATTCAAAAAATTCTCAGTCATGAAGAAACGGTTATTGACCCTCTTGGTGCAACCCTAGGAATCATTTCTGCAGCGATTATGTTTCTAGTTTATCTCTACAATACTCGTCTCAGTAAGAAATCCAACTCCAAGGCACTCAAGGCTGCCGCCAAGGACAATCTTTCTGATGCTCTTACCTCACTTGGTACTACTATTGCCATCCTAGCTAGCAGTTTCAATTATCCCATTGTGGATAAACTGGTTGCCATTATCATCACTTTCTTTATCTTGAAGACTGCCTATGATATCTTTATCGAGTCTTCCTTTAGTCTTTCAGATGGCTTTGACGACCGTCTGCTTGAGGACTATCAAAAAGCCATTATGGAAATTCCAAAAATTAGCAAGGTTAAATCTCAAAGAGGTCGCACCTACGGTAGCAACATTTACCTTGATATTACGCTAGAAATGAATCCTGACTTGTCTGTTTTTGAGAGTCATGAAATCGCGGATCAAGTCGAGTCTATGCTGGAGGAACGTTTTGGCGTCTTTGATACCGATGTCCATATCGAGCCAGCACCTATACCTGAGGATGAAATTTTAGACAATGTCTATAAAAAATTGCTCATGCGTGAACAATTGATTGACCAAGGAAATCAACTGGAAGAACTCTTGGCTGATGATTTTGTCTATATTCGTCAAGATGGAGAGCAGATGGATAAAGAGGCCTATAAAGCCGAAAGACTTGAATTCCGCTATCAAGGACATCCAAATCACTTCCATCAGTCAAAAGACCAAACTCATCTGCTATGAGTTAGATGGTATCGTTCATACCAGTATCTGGCGCCGCCACGAAACTTGGCAAAATATCTTTCATCAAGAAACCAAAAAAGAATAGAGAAATCCTGTCATGAGACGGGATTTTTCTATTCTTCTAGCTATCAAATTCACTTAGATACTCATAACGTTCGTATTTTTCAAGGAGTGCTTCGTTCTTCTCATCTAGCTCTTTTTGGAGAGTAGCCAGCTTACCAAAGTCAGAGCCGTTAGCCTGCATTTCCTCTTCAATCGCAGCGATACGATTTTCCAAGGCTTCAATATCGCCTTCAATATTTGCCCACTCCTGCTTTTCTTGGTAGGTCATGCGTTTCTTGTCTTCACGAACCTTGACCACTTTCTCCTTTTCTGCCTTTTGCACCTGATTGGCCAACTCTGTTTCAAAAGCTTTTTCATCAAGGTAGTCGGTGTAATGACCAAAGAATGGACGAATCTTGCCATCCTCAAAAGCGAGGATCTTGGTTGCTACCTTATCCAAGAAATAGCGGTCGTGACTAACAGTCAAAACTGGACCAGCAAAGCTCTGCAAGAAATTCTCTAAAACTGTCAAGGTTGCAATATCCAAATCATTGGTTGGCTCGTCTAAAAGAAGAACATTTGGTTTTTCCAATAGCAATTTGAGGAGATAAAGACGTTTTTTCTCGCCACCTGACAATTTCTCAATCAAGGTTCCATGCGTCGAACGTGGGAAAAGGAACTGCTCCAGCAACTCTGCAATGGAAGTTGTAGTACCACCGCTAGTCTTAACCTCTTCTGCCACTTCCTGCAGGTAATTGATCACTCGCTTACTTTCATCCAAGCCCTCAATTTGCTGAGAGAAATAGGCGATGCGAACAGTTTCCCCAATCACAACTTGACCTGCTGTCGGCTCAAGACTTCCTGCAATCAAGTTGAGGAGAGTTGATTTCCCAACACCGTTGTCCCCAACAATTCCAATACGATCTTTGGCCTGCACCAAGAGATTAAAATCTTGCAAAATGGGCTTGTTTTCATAGGCAAAGGAAACATCCTGAAACTCGATGACTTTTTACCGATACGACTGGTTTCAAAGTTCATGGTCAAATCTGTTTCAGCAACTCCACCTGAAACTTCTTTCTTCAAGTCATGGAATCGATTGATACGAGCCTGCTGCTTGGTCGCACGTGCCTGCGGTTGTCTACGCATCCAGGCCAATTCTTGCTTATAAAGTTGTTCCTTTTTGTGGAGAAGAGCTGCATCTCGCTCGTCCTGTTCCGCCTTAAGGCGAACATAGTCCTGATAATTCCCCTGATACTCTGTCAATCCTGCTCGGTCCAACTCGAAAATACGTGTTGATAAAGCGTCTAGGAAATAACGATCATGGGTGATAAAAAGGACGGTTTTCTTAGAATTTTTCAAAAAGAGGGTCAGCCACTCGATGGTTGCAATGTCTAGATGGTTAGTAGGCTCGTCCAAAAGCAAGAGGTCATGGTTGCCAAGTAAGACTTGCGCCAACTGAACCCGTCTTCTTAGACCACCTGACAATTCCCCAACAGGAGTCGATAAGTCCCGAATACCCAATTTGCTAAGAACGGTCTTGATCTGACTCTCGATTTCCCAAGCTTGGAGAGAGTCCATTTCAGCCATGACCCGTTCCAAACGAGCCTGCTTGTCCTCACTGTAGTTAAGCATGAGGAGTTCATACTCACGAATGAGCTGGATTTCCTTGAGGTCGCTGGAGAGGACCGTATCCAAGACCGTCTTGCTATCATCAAAATCAGGATCTTGAGTCAAGTAACCAATCTGGTAATCATTCTTAGCTGAAAAAGGACTAACATCCCCATCAAATCCAGAAACACCAGAAAGAACATCTAAAAGGGTGGTCTTCCCTGTTCCATTGACACCAATCAAACCAATTCTGTCTAGATCATGGATGATAAAGGAAATATCCTTAAAAACGGTCTTATCACCGACGGATTTACTTAGTTTTTCAACAATAAAATCACTCATTTTTTCTCCCTCAGATAAGCATGGATGGCTTGACGGTCATTTTCCAATTCTCCATCGACAATAGCATATTCAATCTCTGTTAAAATCTCTCCCAAATCTGGACCTGGTTGATAGCCATATTCCTTAATCAAAATGCCACCATTAATCTGAATTTCTTTCTTGTCATGAATGGTCAAGCTCTGGTAGGTTTCTGTGATAGCTTGCGGGTTAACTTCTTTTCCTTGAGCCTGACGAAGATTTTCAGCCTGTAAAAGCAACTCCAAGTCAAAGCGGTAACAATCGCGCTTACTCAATTCTCCCTTTTCACGCAGAGCCAAAATAGTCAGCAAATCCTGAACTTCCTTAGCAAACTGGCGTGATGTCTTCCAAGCTTTCAAAAAGGGCTGCGCATTTTCAATCTCCAAAGTCCACAGTAGAGCCGCCCAAGCTTGCTCAGAGGATTCAAAGATAAAATCAGTCTCCAAATCAAACAGTCCGTTGAGCTTATCCTGGCTAGCTGCCATATCAGGGAGATAGTCATAAGCTTGACTCTCAATCATGGAAGCCAAGCCCCTTCTCCAAAAGGGAGCCAACAAGAGTTTATCAAACTCGACAAATGTACGCTCTACAGAAATTTTCTCCAAAAGTGGCGTCAAGGTCTTCATAGCTTTAAAGGTTTCTGGCTCAAGTTCAAAGTCAAGGCTGGCCTGAAAACGGAAACCACGCATAATCCGCAAAGCATCTTCGTTGAAACGCTCACTAGCCATTCCAACTGCTCGTAAGACTTGGTTTTCCAAATCCTCTAAACCATGGAACAAGTCAACAATTTCTCCTGTCTCGTCCAAGGCAAAGGCATTGACTGTAAAATCACGGCGCTTGAGGTCTTCTTCTAGCGAGCGAACAAAGGAAACCGCACTGGGTCTGCGATAGTCCACATAGACATCCTCCGTCCGAAAGGTGGTTACCTCATACTCCTCATCCCCATCTAAGACCAAGACGGTTCCATGCTCGATTCCGATATCGGCTGTTCGCGGAAAAATCTGCTTGGTCTCTTCTGGATAAGAAGAGGTCGCAATATCCACATCATGGATAGGGCGATTGAGGAGGGCATCTCGAACAGAGCCTCCAACAAAATAGGCTTCAAAACCTGCTTCTTTAATTTTTTCTAATACTGGTAAGCCTTCTGAAATTCAGAAGGCATTTGCGTTAATCTCATAATAAGTGTTCTAATCCATAGACAAGCTCATGACGCTTGACAACTTCTTTAATTCCCAAATTAACCCCTGTCATGAAGGAGCTGCGATCATAGGAGTCATGACGGAGGGTCAATCCTTCTCCCTGATTGCCAAAGATGACTTCCTGATGAGCTACCAAGCCTGGCAAACGAACTGAGTGAATCCGCATGCCATCAAAGTCAGCACCACGGGCACCTGCAATCAATTCTTCCTCATCAGGCGCACCTTGCTGAGTAGACTCTCGAACTTCCGCCATCAACTCAGCTGTTTTAATGGCTGTTCCACTTGGGGCATCCTTTTTCTTGTCATGGTGGAGCTCGATAATCTCCACATTTGGGAAATATTTGGCAGCCTGCGTCGCAAATTGCATGAGTAAAACAGCACCCAAGGCGAAATTTGGAGCGATCAAACCACCCAAATTTTGTTCACGAGAAAATTCTTTTAGCTCTGCAATTTCTTCACTCGTGAAACCTGTTGTTCCAACTACTGGAGCAAAGCCATTTTCAAGAGCAAAGCGTGTATTTTCATAGGCAACAGCTGGAGTTGTAAAATCTACCCAAACATCCGCTTTAAAGCCTGCTAAATCAGCCTTATCCTTGAAAACAGGAATACCCTGCCATTCTGACTCAGACTCAAAAGGATCCAAAACTGCTACCAAGTCTAAGTCTGGATCAGCCAAGACCATCTGACAAGCAGCCTGGCCCATCTTTCCCTTAAAACCAGCAATAATTACTCGAATACTCATCTCTACTCCTATTTAAGATACAAAGGACGTTAGATGCCCATGAAAAATAGGGAATGGCGCTGACTTTCCATGAAAGGCAAGACAGACATCTTTTTTCAAGAGGCAGGTAGTCCGTGTTCAATTGCTAAGATACAAAGCCTGTAGGAACACAAAGTGAAAATAGAAGTTCTGATCAAGAAGTGTCTACTCCTTGGAAAATCTATCTTTTTCACACAGGGTTCCAGGCGTGTTCAACTGCTAACTTCTTAACTAGTCTAAAAGTGCCAACTAAATCACTGGAATATACCCCAGAGCAATACTTCCTGCTCCTAGGTGAGTTCCAATGACACTACCAAATGTAGCAAGTGAAACATCCGAACCCAAGCCAGAATCAAGCAAGTGCTGACGCAATTCCTCAGCCTTTTCAGGAGCATTTCCGTGAATGACAATGACCCGGTATTGACCTGAAGCCGTTGTTTCCTTGATAATTTCAATTAAGCGCTTGGTTGCTTTCTTTTCAGTACGAACTTTTTCGTAAACTTCAATCACACCTTGGTCGTTAAAATAAAGGATTGGCTTAATGCTAAGCAAATTGCCCAAAATAGCAGCCCCATTTGAAAGACGTCCACCTTTCACCAAATGATCCAAATCATCGACCATGATAAAGGCTGACGTACGGCTGATTTGAATGGCTAGCTTATCCTGAATGATAGCAAAATCATCTCCTTGATCTCGCCAGTTAAAGACGCTTTCAACCATGATACCCAAAGGAGCACTTGTAATCAAGGTGTCTGGAAAAGCAATGGTTAAGCCCTCATATTCATCTATCATATACTGGATATTTTGGTAAAAACCTGAAATTCCAGAAGATAGGAAAAGCCCCAAGGCATGTGTATAACCTTGTTCTTTGAGCGAAGTTAAGATTTCATCTAACTTGGCAATACTTGGTTGACTGGTCTTAGGCAATTCAGAAGCCTGAGTCATTTTTGATAAAATTCCTCAGCAGTCAGATTGATACCTTCAACATATTCCTCACCATCAATATTGACAGGAATATCCAAGACAAATAAATCTTCTCTTTGCAAGGTCTCTGCACTGAGATAAGCAGAGGAATCTGTGATAACAGCTAGTTTCATATTAGAACTCCAAATTGATTCCTGGTAAGTCTAATGCAATTTCAGTTACTTCGTAAGTCAAACGGTTGAGCATGTTCAAACTTGGACGAGCCAAAGTTTCCACTTCTTCTTGGCTCAATTCACTTGGTTCATTGACAATACGGCCATCGATGTGGTTTACCTGTGAAATGGTTCCACTGATGACAAATTTATCAAATACAATCATAAAACTCAAGACGACAATCAAAGAAGTCACTTGATTTTCTTGGTCATGTTGAATCAATTGGAAGTTCACATCCACCTTAGTTTCAGGAGCTCCATTTTCATTTTCCCATTCAAAATTACGCGCATCAAAATGATACTGACTAACAAATTCTTGTTCACGTTTAAGATTCATGTCTTTCTCCCTCGGCTACAATATTATAAGCTATTGTACCATATTTTTTTATTTTCATCTAGTTTTCTCGGATTTAGTCAATCCCGATTTCAGCTCGAACCACATCTGCGATGGTATCAACATAGTAGTCCACTTCTTCTGTTGTAGGAGCTTCTGCCATAACACGCAAGAGGGGTTCTGTTCCACTTGGACGAACAAGGATACGGCCATTCCCTGCCATTTCTTCTTCCATCTTCTCGATGATGGCCTTGATAGCTGGCACTTCCATAGCCTTTTCCTTCATGGCATTTTCCACTCGGATATTGACTAATTTTTGTGGATAGATGGTTACTTCTGCTGCCAACTCTGATAAGCTCTTACCAGTTTCCTTCATGATTTTAGTCAATTGTACGGCAGACAATTGACCATCACCTGTGGTATTGTAATCCATCAAGATGACATGACCAGACTGTTCACCACCAAGATTGTAGCCTGATTTTCTCATTTCTTCCACAACATAGCGGTCGCCAACTGCAGTGACTTCCTTGTTAATGCCTTCGCGGTCCAAGGCCTTGTGGAAACCAAGGTTAGACATAACAGTTGTCACGATTGTATTTTGAGCCAATTGTCCTTTTTCAGAAAGGTATTTCCCGATAATGTACATGATTTTGTCACCATCAACGATGTCCCCATTTCATCAACAGCAATCAAGCGGTCACTGTCTCCATCAAAGGCCAAACCGATAGCTGACTCGCTTTCTTTGACCACTTCTTGAAGGGCTTCTGGGTGGGTTGAACCAACATTAAGGTTGATGTTAAGACCGTCTGGCGTTTCCCCTATAATAGTCAATTGAGCTCCAAGGTCTGCAAAGATTTGACGGGCACTTGTAGACGCTGCACCGTTTGCTGTGTCCAAGGCAACCTTCATTCCTTCAAGAGGAGTTCCAGTTGAAACAAGGTAGCCTTCATACTTACGCAAGCCTTCTGGATAATCTACCAAGGTTCCTAAGCCTTCTGCACTTGGACGAGGAAGAGTATCTTCCTCAGCATCTAGCAAGGCTTCAATTTCTGCTTCTTTTTCATCATCTAGTTTGAAGCCATCCCCACCAAAGAACTTGATTCCATTATCAAGGGCTGGATTATGACTAGCAGAAATCATGACACCTGCACTTGCTCCCTCTGTTTTGACCAAGTAAGCTACTGCTGGTGTCGCAAGAACACCGAGTTTATAAACGTGAATTCCTACTGAAAGGAGACCTGCCACCAAGGCTGATTCTAACATTTCCCCTGAAATACGTGTGTCACGTCCTACAAATACTTTCGGTGCTTCCGTTTCATGTTGACTAAGAACATAGCCTCCAAAACGTCCTAGTTTAAAGGCCAATTCTGGTGTTAGTTCTACATTAGCTTCTCCACGGACTCCATCAGTCCCAAAATATTTACCCATTTTTATAAAATCCTTTTCCTATTTTTAATTCGTTTTTGAACTAGTTGTTTTCGTTGACGAAGATGTCTCCGATGAACTACTTGTACTTGAATTTGATGTGCTTGAACTTGGTGTCACAGGCTTTGTAGTGACCTTCATTGTTGTATCAAACGGAGTGATAACTACTGGTAAGACAACCCCATTGCGGTCGATTGCCTGCAAAGGTACTGAACCACTGTAATTACCTGTTATGCGTTCGCTAGTTGGTAAAAGCGCAATAACTTTGTCAATCTTAGCTAATGTTTCTTGGTCAGTTGTGACAGAAACTCGTTCATTTGACACAGTTACACTATCAATTTGTAACTTGGGATCAATCTGGCTTGGTCAACTTGCGGAACAACAATCATCTCATCTCGCTTAACCTTCTTCCCAACTTTCACTGTGATCTTTTGAGGCGTTGCCACAGCGGTCAATCCACTTGGAAGATTTTCAATATTCAAGGGAACTTCAATCGTTCCAACACTGGCATCCGTCAAATCAGCAGTGACTTTAAACTTACGAGTACTTTCCTGCATTTCACTGGCCAAGGTCACACGATTGGCACCTGTCAACACAACTGAAACTTCCGATGCAAATCCGCTAATGAAATACTGGTCATCATCATAGTGAATATCGATGGGAACATTTGCTATCGTATTGGTGTAAGTCTCCGATTTGACCTGCCTTGTGGTATTGCTATTTTGAAAGTTGGTCGACGTTGCATAAATGAATAAGACACAAGCAAAAAAGAGAGATGAAATGATATATAGACTATTTTTTCTCATATTTCCAACCTCCTAGCAAACGGTCCTTGAAACTGGCTTTTTCCTCAACAGCTGGCAAAAGAATTGTTCGTAGCTCTGCTTCAAATTCTTCAATCGTCAAATCATGCTTGAAGACCCCATTGTAGGTAATAGAAATACCGCCTGTTTCCTCTGAGACAATGAAGGTCAAGGCATCAGACACTTCTGATAAACCGATAGCTGCCCGATGTCTGGTCCCAAATTCCTTGGAAATCCCTGTACTTTCTGTCAAGGGCAGATAGGCAGAGGTGACTGCAATCCGATTTTCTCTAATAATCACAGCACCATCATGTAGAGGAGTGTTGGGAATAAAAATATTGATGAGGAGTTCTGCCGAAATTTTGGCATCCAAAGGAATTCCTGTAGCAATATATTCTTGTAAGGTCCGAACCCGTTGAATGGCAACTAAAGCACCTATCTTACGAGGACTCATGTATTCAACTGACTTGACAAAGGTACGAATCATTTGCTCTTCTGCACTTATTTGAGTAGTAGAAAAGAAATCTGTCGCCCTTCCCAAACGTTCCAAACCAGTTCGAATTTCTGGAGAGAAAATAACAACCACAGCAATGACTCCATAAGTGATAATCTGATTAATCAACCAAGAAATCGTGGTTAAACCAAGGATATTGGCCACAACCTGGGCTAATACAAAAATCAAGACCCCCCGCACCAAAATCATAATCTTGGTACCAGCTATCGCTTTTGTAAAACGATACAAAACATAGGTCACAATCAAAATATCAAACAGATTGATGGCAATACTCCAAGGACTAGAAAACAAGCTAGTCCAATATTGCAGGTTGGATAATTGTTGAAAGTTCATCTGCTGTCTCCTCTCTGTCCAAACACGTTCCTTTCTATTATACCATTTTTCTGGCATTTTTTTCCCTATCCTACTTCATTTTAAATTAAGGAAAAAATATGATAAAATAAACTGATACTCAATGAAAATCAAAGAGCAAACTAGGAAGCTAGCCGCAGGTTGCTCAAAACAATGTTTTGAGGTTGTGGATAGAACTGACGAAATCAGTAACCATAGCTACGGTAAGGCGACGCTGACGTGGTTTGAAGAGATTTTCGAAGAGTATGACTAGAAAAAACAAAGGAGAAACCATGTCTCAACTCTATGATATTACCATTGTAGGTGGTGGTCCAGTTGGTCTTTTTGCGGCCTTCTATGCCCACCTACGCCAAGCCAAGGTCCAAATCATCGACTCTCTTCCCCAACTAGGTGGACAACCTGCTATTCTCTATCCTGAAAAGGAAATCCTCGACGTTCCAGGTTTCCCAAACCTGACTGGAGAAGAGTTGACCAACCGCTTGATTGAACAGCTAAACGGCTTTGATACCCCTATTCATCTCAATGAAACAGTTCTTGAGATTGAAAAACAAGAAGAGGGATTTAAAATTACAACTTCTAAAGGAAGTCACCTGTCTAAAACAGTTATCATCGCTATGGGCGGCGGTGCCTTCAAACCACGTCCTCTGGAACTAGAAGGCGTTGAAGGCTATGAAAATATCCACTACCACGTTTCCAACATCCAGCAATACGCTGGCAAGAAAGTGACGATTCTTGGTGGGGGGGACTCAGCTGTGGATTGGGCTTTGGCTTTTGAAAAAATCGCGCCAACTACCCTTGTTCACCGCAGAGATAATTTCCGTGCCTTGGAACACAGTGTGCAAGCTTTGCAAGAATCATCTGTGACCATCAAGACACCATTCGTCCCTAGCCAACTACTTGGAGATGGAAAAACACTTGCCAAGTTAGAAATAACAAAAATAAAATCTGATGAAACAGAAACGATTGACTTAGATCACCTCTTTGTCAACTATGGTTTCAAATCTTCTGTTGGTAACCTTAAAAACTGGGGTCTAGACCTCAACCGTCACAAGATTATTGTCAACAGCAAACAGGAATCTAGCCAAGCTGGAATTTACGCTATCGGTGACTGCTGCTACTATGACGGAAAAATTGACTTGATTGCGACAGGGCTTGGAGAAGCACCAACCGCTGTTAACAACGCCATCAATTACATCGACCCTGAGCAAAAAGTGCAACCAAAACACTCTACTAGTTTATAAACAAGAACCACGAGTCACATAGGATTCGTGGTTTTATAGTTCATCAGCTATCTTATTGATTTTTCTGATTCTGTGGTTGACACCACTTTTGGTAAGGGGATTGCTGAGGCTATCTGCTAACTGCTGAATAGAATAGTCTGGATGTTGAATCCGTAGCTGCGCCACTTCTTGCAAATCCACTGGAAGATTTTCTAAGCCCATAATATCTTTAATTTTGCTGATATTGTTGATAGTCTTCATGCTGGCAGAAACTGTCCGAGCGATATTAGCCGTTTCAGCATTATTAGCCCGATTGAGGTCATTACGGGTTTCTCGTAAAATCTTAATCCGCTCAAAATCATCACGCGCCTGCATAGCTCCAATGACAATCAAGAAGTCCATAATATCTTCGGCTCGCTGGAGATAGGTCACAGCTCCCTTCTTGCGTTCAAGCACCTTGGCATCCAGTAAAAACTGCTGGAGAAGGGAGGCAAGCCCTTGCGCGTGGTCTAGATAGACAGAACTGATTTCCAACTGGTACTTACCTGATTCAGGATCACGAATGCTTCCATTTGCCAAGAAAGCACCACAGAGATAGGCACGGCCTGCTTCCTCATCCGATAAAATCGCCTCATCAATACCTGTTTCTAGCCCAAAGAAGGAGTCTGCCAAGTGCAAATCACTTAACAAGTCCTGCACCTTTTCATCTGTAAAAACGGTATAGACCCGATTCTTGCGGAGATTGCTCCGTTGGTGGTGGCGAATTTCCGATTTGATTTCATAGAAATGGAGAAAGGACTCATAGAGGTGACGGGCCAGCTTGGCATTTTCTGTCACGACTGACAAGGTCAAGCCCGAAGTCGAGAGACCGATACTTCCAGACATCTTGATAATGGCAGATAATTCATGTCGGCTCAGATGGTGCTGACCTAGGATTTCTTCTTTTACTGCTACTGTGAAACTCATTTTCTCACCTGTATGATGCGCATCAATTCGGCCACAAGTAAATCCCCATCGTGGAAGGCACCTCCATTTTCCAGACGAAGGAAGTTAGATGAAATCACACGAGGAACTTGCTTACAAAGACCAGAAAAATCATGTTCCACCTGCACCAAGTATTCATCAAACCGGTTGGAATTCATGTATTCCTGAGGCACTTTCGATATTCACCAAGACAGTATCGATAAAAGGTCGGCCAAGGTGACGATGCAAGACCTCCACGTGGTCACTATCTGTAAAGTGTTCCGTCTCCCCACGTTGGGTCATGATATTGCAGACATAGGCGATTTCTGCCTTGGTTTCCAAAAGCGCCTGCCCGATTTCCTTAATCACGATATTGGGCAAAATCGAGGTAAAGAGGGAACCAGGTCCGAGGACAATCATGTCACTTTCAAGAATGGTCTGCACTACTCGACGGCTAGCCAGAGGCGTATCATCGTTGAGGGTATTGGTCACATAGACATGGTCAATCATGCCTGGATGGTCTGCAATATGGCTCTCTCCAGCCACTTCTGTTCCATCCTGGAAAACTGCATGCAGGGTCAAAGGATGGTCACTGGAAGGATAAATTTTCCCTGTTGTATGGACAAATTTGCTCAATAACTGCATGGCATTATAGGTTGAACCCTGCATTTCTGATAGGCCAGCGATAATGAGATTTCCCAGCGGATGGCCCGCAAAGGCTCCCGCATCCTCAGAGAAGCGATACTGAAAGACCTTCTCATAAAACTTAGGCATATCTGACATGGCCACAAGAACATTACGAAGATCACCTGGTGGTGTCAATTGTTGCATATTTTTTCGGAGTTCACCTGATGAACCACCGTCATCCGCCACCGTTACGATAGCAGCGATTTCCACATCTTTTTCACGCAAACTTTTAAGAATGACGGGGATCCCAGTCCCTCCACCAATCACCGTTATCTTTGGTTTTCTCATGAACGGTTTACCGTTTCCTTTCTTCGGTCTTTGTCGCGATGCCCTTCATTAACAGGCCAAGTCTTGGATAAGTCTTGCGCCAAGCGTTTAGCAAAGGCCACACTACGGTGTTGTCCACCCGTACAACCCATGGCAATAGTCAAAACAGACTTCCCTTCCTTTTGGTAACTTGGCAAAATCGGCTCAATCAAGGCCAACAAATGCTGATAAAAATCTTCTGACTCAGGATGATTCATGACATAGTCATAAACTGGTTCATCCACACCCGTTTGATTACGCAGTTCTGGTAGGTAGTAGGGATTTGGCAAGAATCGGACATCAAAGACCAAATCCGCATCAATCGGGATTCCATATTTAAAGCCAAAAGACATGACTTCGATACGGAAAGACTGGGCTTGTTCTTGATCTGAAAATTGCTCTGCGAGGGTTTTACGCAACTCACGAGGAGTGAGTTCAGTCGTATCCACCACATTTTGACTCATATTTTTCAAAGGCGCCAAGAGTTCACGTTCCAGCTTGATTCCATCCAAAATCCGACCATCTGCAGCTAGAGGGTGACTCCGTCTGGTTTCCTTGTAACGAGCAACCAATTCCTTATCAGCCGCATCCAAAAAGAGAATTTTGAAGTCTAGTTCTTCCTTGTTTTCCAACTCATCCAAAACAACTTGAATCTCTGAGAAGAAAGAACGGCTACGCATATCCACTACCAAGGCCAATTTATGGTCGTCTTCCTTTGTTTCCACCAACTGCAAAAACTTAGGCAAGAGAGCTGGCGGCATATTATCAATAGTAAAATAACCTAGATCCTCGAAGGACTGAATGGCCACGGTTTCCCTGCACCACTCATCCCTGTCACAATCACTAAGTGAAGTTGTTTCTTTGTCATCTATCTCTCCTTATATCAAAAGAAGTTTGGCAACACCAAACTTCAACTAACTTTATCCAATCTCTGCGATGACTTCGATTTCGACTTTTACATCACGAGGAAGACGAGCTACCTCCACAGCTGAACGAGCTGGAAATTCCTCTTTAAAGGCCGTTTGGTAAACCTCATTAAAAGGAACAAAGTCGTTCATATCACTCAAGAAGCAAGTTGTTTTGACAACATGGTCAAAGTCTGTTCCTGCTTCTGCCAAAATAGCACCGATGTTTTTTAAGACTTGTTCTGTCTGTTCTTGAATCGTTTCTCCAACGATTTCCCCAGTTTCAGGAGAGAGAGGAACTTGACCGCTAGCAAACAAAAGATTGCCAACGATTTTTCCTTGAACATATGGTCCGATAGCCTTTGGAGCTTTGTCTGTATGAATTGTTTTTGCCATTTTCTTTTCCTCACAATTTTTCTAATATTGCATCCCAAGCTTGGTCCATCCCTGCCTTGCTGACAGATGAAAAGAGAATGAAGTCGTCACTTGGGTCAAAGTTTAATTTCTTTTTGATTGCTGATTCGTGCTTGTTCCATTTACCACGAGGAATCTTGTCCGCCTTGGTCGCAACGATGATAACCGGAATCTCATAATATTTGAGAAATTCGTACATCTGTACATCATCTGCTGACGGGTCATGACGAAGGTCAACTAAACTGACTACCGCACGGAGATTTTCCCGAGTCGTTAGGTACTCCTCAATCATGCGCCCCCACTTTTCACGTTCCTTTTTAGAAACGCGGGCATAGCCATAACCAGGCACATCTACAAAGCGCATCTTGTCATCAATGTTAAAGAAGTTGAGTAACTGGGTTTTACCAGGTTTACCTGATGTACGAGCCAGATTCTTACGGTTCAGCATGGTATTGATAAAGCTAGATTTACCAACATTTGAACGCCCTGCAAGAGCGATTTCTGGTAGTTCGTCCTGCGGATAGTGGGATTTATTAGCCGCACTGAGCAAGATTTCAGCATTGTGTGTATTCAGTTCCATAGTCACCCCTAAGCTGTTTCCAGGATTGGTTTATCCGTTCCATCGACAGCTTCTTTTGTGATGCGAACCAATTTCACATTTTCCTGACTCGGTACTTCAAACATGACATCTAGCATGGTTTCTTCAATAATCGAACGAAGACCACGCGCACCAGTTTTGCGTTCGATGGCTTTATTGGCAATCTCTTGAAGGGCTTCGTCGTCAAATTCCAACTCGACATCATCATAAGAAAGCAAGGTTTGATATTGTTTGACCAAGGCATTTCTTGGCTCTTTCAAGATGCGAACCAGGTCATCAACCGTCAATTGCTCAAGAGCTGCAAAGACAGGCAAGCGTCCAATCAACTCAGGGATAATACCGAATTTTTGAATATCTTCTGCGATGATTTCTTGCATGTAAGAGCTATTTTCATCAATCGCCTTGTTATTTTGACCAAATCCGATGACTTTTTCACCCAGACGTTGTTTGACGATTTCTTCAATACCATCAAAGGCACCACCCACGATGAAGAGGATATTTTTCGTATCAACTTGAATCATCTCTTGTTGCGGATGCTTGCGTCCACCTTGAGGTGGCACACTTGCAACTGTTCCCTCGATAATCTTAAGAAGGGCTTGTTGCACCCCTTCACCAGAAACATCACGTGTGATAGAAACGTTCTCGCTTTCTTGGCAATCTTGTCAATTTCATCCACATAGATAATCCCACGCTCTGCGCGCTCAATGTTAAAGTCAGCAGCCTGCAAGAGTTTGAGGAGGATGTTTTCCACGTCCTCACCTACATAACCAGCCTCAGTAAGAGCTGTCGCATCTGCGATTGCAAAAGGCACATTCAAGCTCTTGGCCAAGGTCTGGGCCAAGAAAGTTTTTCCTGAACCAGTTGGGCCAATCATCAAGATATTTGATTTCTGCAAATCCACATCCTCTGACTCTTCACGCGTATCGTGGAAATTGATACGTTTGTAGTGGTTGTAAACCGCCACTGCCAAGGCACGCTTGGCACGATCTTGACCGATTACATAGTGGTTCAAGATATGGAGAAGTTCGATTGGTTTTGGAACTTCTGACAAGTCTGCCAAGACTTCCTCAGCCAACTCCTCCCGAATGATTTCCTGGGCCAACTCCACACATTCATTACAGATAAAGGCGTTATTGCCTGCGATTATTTTTTGTACTTCTTCTTGGCTTTTGCCGCAAAATGAGCAATAAACCATCATATCATTATTCCTATTTGTAGGCATGATTTCCTTCCGTTCTATTCTATACTATCATTCTATCTAAAATAAGGTCATGTAAAAAGCATGGACACTATTGACCAAATTGGTAAAGGCATTTAACCAGAGCAGAACAGAAAGTCCATAGCGCTTTTTACGAAAAGCCTGTACTCCTGCAAGCAAGCAGACCAAACACAGCATGGCTGTGAAAAAACCAAATATACTACGTTCCATTAGACTTCCTTTCTCTTGCGGTATTGGATGGTAAAATCATAAGGATTATTCTCATCTTTGGCGTAAAATTTGCTTGAAACTATTTCAAAAATAGACAAATCAAACTCTTCAGGAAAATAGGTATCTCCCTCTACCCGAGCATGAATGTGAGTCACAATCACTTCGTCAAGGTAAGGTTCAAAAGCCTGAAAAATTTGCTTTCCACCGAGAATATAAAGATTCTTATCTTGAGCCTGATACCAGCCCAAGACAGACTGAACATCATAAAAAGTAGTAACCCCGTCTATCTTTTCTTCAGAATTACGCGTCAAAATCAAGGTCTCCCGTTTTGGAAGCAAGCGACGCCCCATCCCATCAAAAGTCACGCGTCCCATCAAGATAGCATGATTCAGAGTTGTTTCTTTGAAGTGTTGCAGTTCTGCTGGCAAATACCAAGGCAGACGATTGTCCTTACCAATCACACCCTCTTCATCCTGGGCCCAAATAGCTACGATTTTCTTAGTCATGCTTCCATCCTTTTCACTGATAGTACTATTTTATCAAAAAACTCAAAAAAAGACTGGTTTGGAATAGCTTACAGAATAGAAAAAATCCGTAAGAGGCATCCTACAGATTTTTATATGATTATTCTATTTCTTACAAACCAGGTGCTTGTCCAAGTTCTGCCGCAAGCATCCAGATTGTTTTATCAGTTTCAGTCTTAGCGTCTGCAAAGATACCGTTTGTCACATCGTCACCTTCTTCATCAGTGACATCCAAACCTTTTTGGAAAAGTTCTGACAAGTAACGGTAGATAGCAAGCACACGTTCCAAGCTTTCTTCAACATTACGGTATTCACCAGCTTCTTCCTCGATTTCACTGTTTTGAAGGAATTCTGTCAAAGTAGAGAATGGGCTTCCACCAAGTGTAATCAAACGTTCGCTGATTTCGTCCAATTGACCGTCAAGAGCATCCATGTACTCATCCATTTTTGGATGCCATACAAGGAAACCACGACCACGCATGTACCAGTGTACTTGGTGCAAAGCAACGTGGGCTACGTACAAATCAGCAACAGCTTGATTCAATACTTCCTTTGTTTTCGCCAATGCTACTGGCGCTGATTTTGTCAATGTTGTTACGTCTTTTACTGCTTCTTTTTTCAATTCTACCATTATTTTTACCTCATTCATTATTTTTTGTAACCACTTCTTAATGATTACTACCTTAGTATACTACTAAGAAAAACCAATAGCAAGCCAAATGACTCATATGAGAAAAGTTGCAATAGACTGATAATTTAAGAATTATTTAGAGATTTTTTGATTAATACTTGATGAAGATCAAACTAGAAAGCTAGCCGCAGATTGTTCAAAGTACAGCTTTGAGATTGCAAATAAAGCCGACGTGGTTTGAAGAGATTTTCGTAGAGTATAAATTTCATTCCCCTTCGCTTCAGTAAAACAAAGAAAAAGAGGATGCAAATTTCTTGCATACTCCTTTCTCAACTTTATATCTTAATACCAGACGCTAACATCAACATGACCCCTAATCCCTTTAAGAGAGTCAGATGAAGTATATTGCCATCCTTTTTCTCCTGAATTAATGAGGATTATTCCAATCAAGCGCATCCGTATAGGCTGCAACCCAGTTGACATGTTGTAAAATATCTGGATGATTCAAACGAGTTTGCAAGAGTTGACGATAGCTATAAACTTTCACATTTTGATAACCAGCCTGCTTCATTGTTGTCATATACTTATTGATAATCTTGACCCAGATTCCAGTATCATTTGAAGCTCTCTTTGTTTATTGACATATTCCCAGTTCTCAACATCATAGTAGATTGGATAAGACAAGTTCATCTTGTATTTCTTCAAGAGTTCAATAGTCTGTTTGGCATCATTCTCAGCATCTGTTTCATTTTCTGCATAACAACCGTCTGTTTTTATATAGAACCAGCTATTGTAGCTAGTATTGAAAATCCACTCACTCTTAGCTTTAGAACCATCAGCCTTTACATAATAATCCCCCTCCCAGTGGGCAGAAGCAGTGGTCTTTACACCTGCACTCGTTTGAGTTTTATTAGAAGACTAATTTTGCTCTGAACTACTTGAAACTGTCGTTGTATCCTGCGGAGTTTTTGCTACTTCAGATTCATTTGCAGCGACATGACTAACTGCCAAACCTAGTAAACAGAGACTTGCTAATCCAATTTTTCCAATCTTGATTTTCAATCTTTCTTCTCCTATAAAAAATGGAACAGACATCTTGAATGCTGTTCCACCTAGCTTTTGCTACTAATTATTTTACAAAGTCAAGCAAAGCCAAGAAGCTTTCTGCTTCAAGTGACGCACCACCTACAAGGGCACCGTCAACATCTGGGCAAGCCATGTATGAAGCAACGTTTTCAGGTTTAACAGAACCACCGTATTGAACACGAACTTTGTCCGCAACTTCTTGACCGAAGTCAGCAGCTACAACGTCACGAACAACTTTACACATTTTTGTGCGTCGTCTTGTGAAGCTGATTTACCAGTACCGATAGCCCAGATTGGCTCATAAGCGATAACTGATGCAGCAACTTGTTCAGCTGTCAAACCAGCCAATGCAGCAGATACTTGAGCACCTACGAATTCAGCAGCTTTACCAGCTTCATAAGTTTCAAGTGATTCACCACAACAGATGATTGGAAGCATACCGTTCGCAAAGATTGCTTTTGCTTTTTTGTTGATATCTTCGTCAGTTTCATGGAAGTAGTCACGGCGTTCTGAGTGACCGATAACAACGTAGTCAGTACCGATTTCTTTCAAAACTTGTGGGCTTGTTTCACCAGTGAAAGCACCTGCATTTTCAAAGTAGCAGTTTTGAGCAGCAACTTTAAGGTTTGAACCTTTTGCAGCAGCAAGAACAGTTGTCAAATCAAGAGCTGGAGCTGCGATACCTGCTTCAACAAGATCTGATGAAGGAAGTTTTGATGCAACTGCTTCAACGAATGCTTTAGCTTCTTCTGGATTTTTGTTCATTTTCCAGTTACCAGCGATAAATGGTTTACGTGACATTTCACATACCTCTTTTTTCAATTTATTTTCTATTTATTTTATCACAATTAAACACAGCTTGCAAATCTTACTCGGATTTCAAGCCTGCTTGCATGGATTAATCCTTCCAAAGATCCATGGCATTTCTAAAAATCTGCCGATACCTGTGTCAACTGAGGATTGCTTGCTTCTCTTTCTGCCCGCTTAGCCTCGATTTGAGCCACACTTTTGATACCTTCATGTCGCCAGTTTCTCAAAATGGCCTGGATGTACTTCCAGTTTGGTTTTCCATTCAAAACAGCTTCACGAAGAGCTTCCTTAATCAAGTCAGCACTGGTTCCATCTTCCTTTAGTGTCTTGGTCAAATCCTCAATCTCAAAAGGGGTCAACAGGCGTCCCAACTCCTGCTGGAAGGTTTCCACCAAATCCTTAAGATGATTTTGAGGTGTCAACTGGTTTGAACTCGAATGAGTAGCACCAAGCAAGTCATCCAAACGTTCCAAGGCTAGACTGGTATCAAAAAGCAATTCGATTTCGCCATTTAGCTCGATAGTACGGTACTGAAGTAGTCCCCTCTCCGTTAGATTGGAAATGGACTGGTTGACATCCGAAATTTCCTTGCCAATCCTGTCAGCAATCTGGCTTGGCGACATTTCTTCTAGGCCTGTCGTATTTTGCAAATAGAAAAATTGCCAGACCAGAAAATCGTCGCTAGAAGGAAAGAGTTCCTTAAAATGCAAGAGCAGGGCACTCGGTAAAACCAAGTTCCCTGATTTAAAAGCGTCTAAATATGTCATAAATCCTCTTATAAATATCCAAATGCGGATGCATCATCTTGAATTTTTCTCCAGTCAAAAGGCGTTTCCTGATAGACTGCATAGTTTACCCAGTTACTGAAAAAGAGGGCTGCTGACGAAGACCAACAAAGACAAGGTGTCTGATTAACATCATCATCCTTAAAGTAATTTTCTGGAATATGTGGGTCTAAACCTGCGTCACGATCTCGGAAATACTCTTTTGCCAAGGTATCACGGTCATACTCCAAATGCCCAAAACTATAAATTTCTCGTAAATCACGACTGGCCAAAATCGAAACCCCAACCTGAGGACCTTCTGATAAAATCTCGAGATTGGATTTGTTTAAGACTTCTTCCTTAGAAATCTCCGTATGCCGTGAATGAGGAGATACATAGCTATCGTCAAAACCTCTAAATAGAAGATGACCTTCCTTTAAGGTGTCCTGAGGATAGATACCCGATAACTTACTGTCCATCTGGTATTTTTCCACTCCATAGCGCAGATAAAGACCAGCCTGAGCCCCCCAGCAGATATGAAGGGTCGAATAAACATGGGTCTTGGACCACTCAAGCACCTGACTGAATTCCTCCCAATAGTCCACTTCCTCAAATGGTAAATGCTCAACTGGAGCACCCGTGATAATCATCCCATCAAAATACTCATCCTTGACTTCAGGAAAAGTTTTATAAAAGGTCTCCATGTGCTCTGAACGAGTTGTTTTAGAACGGTGGGTCTCCATATAGAGAAAATCAATGTCCAATTGCAGGGGCGTATTAGCCAAATGGCGCAACAACTGGGTTTCTGTAACCATTTTCTGTGGCATGAGATTTAAAATTAAAATCTTCAAGGGGCGGATATCTTGGTGGGCCGCACGTTGATCATCCATGACAAAGATATTCTCTGTCCGTAAAATCTCAACAGCTGGCAATTTTTTATCAATTCGAATCGGCATAACCCTCTCCTAACTGTACTCTTTCAGGAATAATTGCATATGTTTGAAGCCAAATCTCAAACACCTAGTCCTTTTATTATACTGCAAGAAGATATAGTTTTCAATTATAGTTTTTCTCTAACTAGCTATAGTCTCTTTTTATATCCTAATGTAGAGAAAACAGCCCTGAGGACTGTTTTTCATTAATAATGCATAAGAACTTTGTAATCGTAGTCACCGATTTTTTCACGACCGTTCAATTCATCCAATTCAACAAGGAAGGCACAACCTGCTACAACACCACCAAGTTTTTCAATCATCTCGATGGTCGCCTTAACAGTTCCACCTGTTGCTAAGAGGTCGTCTACGATAAGAACACGTTGACCTGGCTTGATGGCATCTGCGTGCATAGTCAAGGTATCAACACCATACTCTTTTTCATAGTCAGCAGAAATAACTTCGCGTGGTAATTTACCTGGCTTACGAACAGGCGCAAAGCCAATTCCCAACTCAAAGGCAACTGGACAACCCACGATAAAACCACGAGCTTCAGGCCCTACGATCATATCAATTTTCTTGTCAGTAGCATATTGAACGATTTCACGAACAGCATAGCTATAAGCATTTCCATCAGCCATCAAAGGACTGATATCACGGAAAGTAATACCTTCCTTCGGATAATTTTCAATTGTTGCAATGTAATCTTTTAAATTCATCTTTTTCTTTCTTTCAAAGTTTTTTACTCCCTATTATACCATATTTTCTAGTAAAGAAGGAAGAGAAAACAGTATTTCATTTACTACTCACCCTATAAGCCAAATAAGATAACCATTTTATAGAGACTATAACTTACATACAAAAACGAGCACTTTCGTACTCGTTCTCTCTGTATGAACTACTGATTAAAGTGAGTTTACGTCAACTTTGATACCAACACCTTGAGTAGTTGTGATCGTCAAGTTTGTTACGTAAGTTCCTTTAGCTGTAGCTGGTTTTGCTTTTTGGATTGTTTCGTTGAAAGCTTTGAAGTTTTCAACCAATTTTTCAGCTTCAAATGATACTTTACCGATGATTGCTTGAACGTTACCTGCACGGTCAGCACGGTAAGTGATTTTACCACCTTTAGACTCTTCAACTGCTTTAGCAACATCCATTGTTACAGTACCAGTTTTAGGGTTTGGCATCAAGTTACGTGGTCCAAGGACACGTCCAAGACGTCCAACAAGAGCCATCATGTCAGGTGTAGCGATAACTACGTCGAAGTCCAACCAACCGTCGTTGATTTTAGCAACAAGGTCATCTTCACCAACAAAGTCTGCACCAGCAGCTTTTGCTTCTTCAGCTTTTGCACCACGTGCGAAGACAAGAACGCGTGAAGTTTTACCAGTACCGTTTGGCAATACCATTGCTCCACGGATTTGTTGGTCAGCTTTTTTAACGTCGATGTTCAAGTTGTAAGCAACTTCTACAGTTGCGTCAAATTTTGCAAAGTTAGTTTCTTTTGCAAGTGCTACAGCTTCTTCTACGCTGTATGCTTTTGTGCTGTCGATTTTCTCAAGAGCAGCACGAAGTTGTTTGCTTTTTTTAGCCATTTTCTATTCTCCTTGTAAGTGGTTCAATCGATTTTCATCTCCCACGTCACTTCTCGAAATGATGAAGTCTTGCGGGTTATCAGTCTATTATTTTTCTTTCCTACGGCCTTAAGTTTCCTTGCTGTACCCAAGTACAAGCATCAGTCACTTGCCTAGTATGAAAAGCAACTAATAGACTGCTGTGAGATTTTCTACTGTGTTATTGATTAGTCAACAACAGTGAATCCCATAGAACGAGCAGTACCTTCGATCATACGCATTGCAGACTCTACGTTTGCTGCGTTCAAATCTGGCATCTTAGTTTCTGCAATTTCTTGTACTTGTGCACGAGTAACTGTAGCAACTTTAGTTTTGTTAGGTGTACCTGATCCTTTTTCAACACCTGCAGCTTTTTTCAAAAGAACAGCAGCTGGTGGTGTTTTAGTGATGAAAGTAAATGATTTATCTTCGTAAACTGAGATAACAACTGGAATAATCATACCAGCTTGGTCAGCTGTACGAGCGTTGAACTCTTTTGTGAATCCCATGATGTTGATACCAGCTTGACCAAGAGCAGGTCCAACCGGTGGAGCTGGTGTAGCTTTACCAGCAGGGATTTGCAATTTTACAAGTTTTTCGACTTTTTTAGCCATTTTTAAATCCTCCTTTGTGGTTTTGGCGGTAATTAGAGATTTTTACCTCCCACAAGTATGCTTTTCACATACCCATCTATTATACACTATTTATCTAGAATTGCAAGAGAAAAGTTTATTTTTTAATCGACGTAATCTCCGCCTTCAAAGCCGTAATACTCTTCCAAACTGAGACCACTCTCTGCAATTTCTTTTGCTTCTTTTCCTACATAACGAAGGTGCCATTCCTCAGACATATAGCCTGTTTCCTTTTCCTTGCCTTTGAGATAACGAACAACAAAGCCATAATCAGCCGCATGGTCCAAGAGCCATTGGGCCGCTTTTTCTTCTGTCACCAAATCACCATTTGTCCCAATCACATCAAAGGCTAAACCTGTCTGGTGTTCGCTATAGCCAGGTCGAGCAGAATAACGGTCGGCAGCTTCTTTCCCATCTTGATTGACATAATCTTGATAGAGCTTGGTCTGAGTTTCATAACTTCTAAGCCACTGTAATGATCGCTGATTGGGAAACCTGCCTCTTGCATAGCTTTGATGAGCTTGACCAACTCAGCCTTGGCTGTTGGATTTTCCCCTGGATTGTAGTCTTTCGACAATGGATAGTGTTTATTGGCTACGATGATTTCATCGTATTTCCCTTGAATGCTGTAATAGTCTCCTTTGTTAACCACTTCTGCTTTCTTCTGGGCAGTTCCTTGAGACTTACTTCCGACTGTTCCATCAGTTTTTGCTGTCTTAGCTTCTCCAGCTTCATTTTTTGCTTTTTCTTGTGAACAAGCTGCTAGACTCAAGGCTAGCAAGGCTGTCAAGACAAGGTATCTTTTTTTCATTTCTACTCCTTTATTTCTAATAGTTTATCTACTTCTGACGATAAACATTCGACTAATCTTTCAATTTCATCCGATTTGCTTGGCAGGTTTCTGCTGTCATTTCTTCAAAGGGAACCCACCAGACTGGACCACGTCCATTGAAACCATAACCATTCATATCACCTCTTCGTCTAGGAAACAGATGCCAATGAAGATGGGCATCACCATTTCCTAGCAGTTCGATATTCATTTTCTCGGCAGCAAAGGCCTTAGCAACTGCCTCTTGGACTAAACTCATTTCCTCTAGAAAACGGATTCTAGTTTCCTTCTCTAAATGATGCAATTCGGTAACATGTTCCTTGGCTAGAAAGAGACTATAGCCTGCAAAATACTGGTGATCTCCAATCACAATATAGCCTGTTTCTAGTTCTCTCACAAAGTAGGGATTTTTCCCAACTTTAATGAGATCAATTCTCTGACAAATAAGGCACATATTAGTCTACCAATGCGCTCTTAAGGTAAGCATCAACCATACGCTCCGTTGCAACCACCGAGTCAATATGAGTACGCTCATAAGAATGGCTAGACTCGATACCAGCACCTAGAAGAGCATGTTTGACTTCTGCCCCTGCAGACATAGCTGCCGAAGCATCCGAACCATAAAATGGATAGATATCCAACTTAAATGGAATATCTTGTTCTTTAGCCAAAGCAACCAAATGTTGACGGAAGTCATAGTGATAAGGACCTGAAGCATCCTTGACACAGATAGACACTGTGTACTCATCTGTTTGCTGGTCATCTCCCATAGCTCCCATATCCACAGCCAGATACTCTACTACCTGAGTAGGAATATTAGAGTTAGCACCGTGCCCCACTTCTTCAAAGACTGAGAAAGCAAAATGGGTTGTTACGGGCAATACAATCTTCTCTTCCTTATAGATACGAAGCAGGTTAAGCAAAATCGCTGCGCTGACCTTGTCATCCAAGTGGCGAGACTTGATAAAGCCCGTCTCTGTCACGATGGTTCGTGGGTCAAAACTGATAAAATCACCTACCTCAATGCCAAGAGCACGAGTTTCTTTTTCATTGGTTACTTTGGCGTCCAAACGCACTTCCATATTATCTTGCGTGCGTTCTGCAGTTCCTGCATCCTTATAGACATGGCAAGAAGTTTGGTGGATAAGAATGGTTCCTGATAGCTTTTGACCTGTGCTAGCTACATGAACGGTACAGTTTTCTCCTTCAATCATGTTCCAAGGGAAACCACCGATACGGTCCATTTTGAGACGACCATCTGGTTTGACAGCACGGACAATAGCCCCCAGCGTATCTACATGGGCAGTCACATAGCGTTGTTGCTCATCATTTTGACCTTTGATGGTCACATTAACACCGCCCTTGGCTGTACGAACTGGCTGGTAACCAAAACCTTCTAGAGTCTTGACTAAATAGTCTGAAATCTCACGAGTGAAGCCCGTTGGCGATGCAATAGCTGTCAGTTCTTTGATATATTCTACTGTTTGATTCATTTCTTCACCTCTTTTGCTACCTATTATAACACATTTATCATCGGATAAAAAAAGAAAATCACTCTTGTAGACTTGTCTACAAAAGTGATTTTAGTGATTATTCCATTTCAAAAACATCGCTTTCTTGCTTGTTTGGTAGAACCAATGAGAGCAGGATTCCGACGATGGCTGGCACCAGCCATGGAAGAGATGCCTTGGCAAAAGGAAGAGCGTTGACAAGGTTTGCAAGAAACTCAACCTTAAATGAGCTTCCTAGTACGCTTGCAATGGCAATAGCTGTAACAACAGCAATTGTCAACTGCATACCTGGTTTTGAAAGAGCCACAAATTTGTTGACAATGACAATCATAACGATGGCAATCGTGATTGGGTACAAGATAACCAATACTGGAATTGAGTACTTGATAATTGCACTCAAACCAAGATTTGCAATAGCAAATCCAATCAGGTAAAGACTGTTGCATAAGCCTTGTAGCTGATTTGTGGGAAGCGGCCGTTAAAGAACTCAGCTGTTGACACAATCAAACCAACTGTAGTTGTGAAGCAGGTTACAGTAACCATAGCTGCAAGGAAGAGTTGAGCTGTTGAGCCAAAGATTTCTTGAGTAGCTTGTGACAAGATGTAAACACCTGGCGTTCCACCCTTCATCGCTTCAGCTGGTACTGGGAAATGATTTCCAAGGAAACCTAAACCGATGTAAAGGGCGCTGAAAGCAAGGGCAACAACGATACCAACAACCCAAATGGTTGAAATGTATTCTTTCTTACTTGAAAATCCAAGTTGTTTCAAGGTTTGAACTGCAATTACACTAAAGGCAACGGAAGCAAGAGCATCCAAGGTATTGTAACCTTCGAGGAAACCTGTACCAAAAGCAGAAGCTTGATAAGCAGCTGACGCAGCTTGAGGGCTTGTTCCACCGTATTTGATAGCTCCTAGAACAACCAAGATAACAATCAAATAGCAAAGACTGGTGTTAAAATACGACCGATACGGTTTAAGATTTTTGATGGATTAAGCGAGATTAGATACGCTGCCGCAAAGTAAAGAAGGGTAAAGACAATCAAGCCTAGACCTTTATTTGCATCCGACAGAAGGGGGCTAATACCTACTTCGTAAGCCGTTGTAGCAGTACGTGGGATAGCAAAGAATGGGCCAATTGACAAATAGAGAACTACGAGGTACAGAGTCGCAAACCAAGGCGCTATCTTTGTTGAAATCTCGTGAATATATCCTTTAGGATTTAGCGTTCCAATAATAAGGGTCAAGACGGCGATACCGACGCCTGAAAAGACAAAACCTGCGATGGCAGGAAGAAAATGTTCTCCAGATAAAGCACCTAGAGAAGGCGGAAAAATCAAGTTTCCCGCACCAAAAAATATTCCAAACAGGAGCAAGCCTGTTAGGGCACCTTTTTTAGCCATGTAAATCTCCTTCATATTTATAAAATACTGACCTAGTATATCATGAATAGAAGTATGAAAAAAGTATCACGAAGCAAAATGTTAAATGTTTTTAAGATTCTAAAAAGTATGAATTATCTAAAAATAAAACTCTCCTACCCAGACCACACCAAGTAGGAGAAATTCTTACGTTTAGAGTTCTTCAAAGGCAGTCATACCACCTTGAACATTGATAACCTCATAGCCTTGTTCAGCTAAAAATTGACAAGCACGCGCCGATCTCATCCCAGATTTGCAAATGACATAATGCAACTGGTCCTTGTCCAACTGATCATAGCTATCAGCCAATTGACTAAGCGGCAGGTTGTGGGCACCTTCTAAATGAAGAGTTTCAAATTCGTCCACTTCTCTCACGTCCACTAGAGAAAGTTGACCGTTTTGATAAAGCTGGTAAAATGCGTCAAAGGTAATTTCTTTCATTCTTTTTCTCCTAAAATAGTTTTAATTCTTTTTTTCAAATCCGGCACCACTTCTGACTCAAACCAAGGATTTTTGGCCATCCAGATTTGATTTCGCGGTGAGGGGTGAACTAGTGGAAAATAGGCTGGCAAGTAGTTCTGGTAATGTTTTACCCGTTCTGTCACCTTGCCACTGACTTTATCCTGTAAATAGTAGGCTTGGGCATACTGGCCAATCAAGAGGGTCAACTGGATATCGGGTAATTCTTGCAAGAGCTGCAGATGCCATTTTTCTGCAAAGCCAGCTCTAGGCGGTAAATCTCCTGACTTACCATGTCCTGGAAAGTAAAAATCCATAGGCAAGACAGCAAAATAGCCTGAATTGTAAAAGGTATCTTCATCCACACCTAGCCAGTCGCGCAAGCGGTCACCACTTTTGTCCTTCCAGTAAAGGCCTGCTTCTTGGGTTTTAAGACCAGGCGCTTGACCGATGATATTGATGCGAGCAGTCTTTGGCGCTGCAAAGAGAGGCTCGATGCCACGCTCTGTATAGGTGGCATTCTGCGGATCCGCCATGATAGCCTGCTTGATTCTTTCGATTTGGGACATCTACTTTTCCTCCAAAAAGAAGTCTAAGCATAAGATCTCAGACTTCTATCGTTTTATTTGATCAATTCATAAATAGCTTCGGCATAGATTGCTGCTGCTCGGAAAAGATCGTCCAAGGCGATAAATTCATTGGCTTGGTGCATGGTGTCAATGGAGTCTGGGAACATAGCTCCGTAGGCAACTCCGCGTTCTAGCAAGCGACCAAAAAGTGCCACCACCGATGACTTGCTCGTGACCTTTAAGGCCTGTTTGTTTTTTTCATAGACATTCAACAAAGTTTGAACAAGCGGATCTTCCATTGGCACATAGTGAGGCGTGTGACCGTGTTCAGAAAAGGCTAACAGAAGCAACTGGCAAGTTTTCAAGGATTGACTTAATTTGTTCTGGACTTGTTCCTTTCGGATAGCGGATGTTGAGGGGCAATGGTATTGTCAGCGCTTGTTTCATCAAAGCGGAAGACACCGGCATTCATAGAAAGAGCACCCATCTTTTCGTCCACATGAGCAATCTTGAGACTTTCACCCTCGTGGTCGTTCAAAAGAATTTTTTTCCAGCGATGTCAAGGTAGTCTTTTGCAGGTCCTGCAAAGTCAAACTGGCTAAGGAAAAGGGCAAGATAAGTCGCACCATTGACACCTGAAGCAGGCATAGCACCGTGGGCTGATTTACCAATAATCGTCACCTTGTATTGGCCAGCTTCTTCCTGGAGTTCTCCTCTAAGTTTGTATTCTGCAACAAAGGCATCTAGTTTAGCTTGCAAGTCAGCCAAGTCACCTGAAACGACTGCTGTTGCTGATTCTGGTACCATGTTTTCACGCAAACCACCTGTAAAACTGTGAAGACGGGCAGCACCTGCATTTTCACCTGCAAAGTGGAGATATTCTGTAATATTTCCTTTTTCACCGTTGATGATAGGGAACTCAGCATCAGGAGAGAAACCAAAGTCTGGCTTCGCAAGTCCTACGTGCTCGAAGTAGTAGTCCATGTCTGCCCAGCCCGATTCTTCGTCTGTTCCGACGATGAAGCGAACTTTTTTAGAAGTTGGAAGGCCCAATTCTTTGATGATTTTCAAACCATAGTAACAAGCTGTTGTAGGTCCCTTGTCATCAGAAGCACCACGCGCATAGAGGCGACCATCTTTGATAGTTGGTGTGTATGGATCTGTGTCCCAACCACTACCAGCAGGCACCACGTCCATGTGGGCAAAGATTCCGAGAACTTCTTCTCCATCACCAAATTCAAAATGTCCTGCGTAGTTGTCAACATTTTTAGTTGGATAGCCATCACGGTCTGCGATTTCAAGGAATTTCTCCAAGGCTTTTACTGGACCAGGTCCAAATGGATGCTGGGCATCAACCTTGCTATCATCACGTTCAGAGTTGATTTCTAAAAGGCTAAACAAGTCAGCCAAGAGGTCTTCTTTGCGTTTTTCTACTTCTGCTGTAAAATCAATTGCTGTCATAATATCTTCCTTCTATCTTTTCTCGATGATTTCATCTACTGGCAAGCGGTAGCTTGGTTCCAATTTTTCGTCCGCATAACCTACTGTAATCAAGAGTTCTGGACGGAAACGGTCTTCAATGTCCAAAACTTCATTGATTTTTGATTTGTCAAAACCAAGGATAAGGTTTGAGCCAATTCCTTGGTCTGTAAGAGCGAGAACCAAGTTCATCGCAACCAAACCTGCATTGAGGGCCAGGTAGTCGCTGACTTGTTGTTCATTGTAGCGTGCAAATTCAGCTGGCAAATTTTTCATGAAGTATTGAAGTTGTTCTTCTGAGAAATTGTTAGCACCACCAACTCGGGCAATCTTACGAGCACGTTTGGCAAGGTCTGTATCCGTAAACAGGGCAATGGTTACAGGCGCTGATGATACCTGCTCAAAGTTGGAACCGTAAGCCAATTTTGCCAGTTCAGCATTTTTCTCACGAACCACCACAAATTTCCAAGGCTGGCTGTTGTGGGCACTTGGAGCCAAGGTTGCAATTTCGATAGCCGTACGCACATCTTTGGGATCCACTGGCTTATCAGTGAAATGCTTGGTCGCATGACGTTTTTTGTTTAATTCAAGAAATTTCATAATCGATTTCCTTTTCTAATTCTACTGCTTCCATTCTACCATAATTTGAAAGAGCTTGCAGGGATTTTTCGTGATTGAGATTTTTTATTACAGCCATAAAAAATATATATTGGTTCATCGGGAAAGTTTCTGATAAACTAGCAAGTACTTTACATTTGAATGGAGATATTATGAAAAAATTTAGCCTATTATTAGCCATCCTACCATTTTTGGTTGCCTGTGGAAATCAAGCTACACCTAAAGAGACTAACTCTCAAAAGACAATCGTCGTTGCTACAGCTGGTGATGTGCCGCCATTTGACTACGAAGACAAGGGCAATCTGACAGGATTCGATATCGAAGTTCTAAAAGCAGTGGATGAGAAACTCAGCGACTACGAGATTAAATTCCAAAGAACTGCCTGGGAGAGTATCTTCCCAGGACTTGATTCTGGTCACTATCAAGCCGCAGCCAATAACTTGAGTTACACAAAAGAGCGTGCTGAAAAATACCTCTACTCACTTCCAATTTCAAACAATCCCCTCGTCCTTGTCAGCAACAAGAAAACTCCTCTGACTTCACTTGACCAAATCGCTGGCAAAACAACACAAGAGGATACTGGAACTTCAAACGCTCAATTCATCAATAACTGGAATCAAAAACACACTGACAATCCCGCTACTATCGATTTTTCTGGAGAGGATATCGGCAAACGAATCCTAGACCTTGCTAACGGAGAGTTTGATTTCCTAGTTTTTGACAAGGTATCCGTTCAAAAGATCATCAAGGACCGTGGCTTAGACCTCTCAGTCGTTGATTTACCTTCTGCCGATAGCCCCAACAACTATATCGTTTTCTCAAGCGACCAAAAAGAGTTTAAAGATAAATTTGATAAAGCGCTCAAAGAACTCTATCAAGACGGAACACTTGAAAAACTTAGCAATACCTATCTAGGTGGTTCTTACCTTCCAGATCAATCTCAATTACAATAAGACATGATAAAAACGATTGGACGAGCCAATCGTTTTTTTAGTTTGCATCGGTTATTTTAGGAAACTCTTACAAAAAATCAAAAAAATTCTTCACATCTTCTACATACCCATGCTTTTCTATTAAGCTTGCTAATACTTCCAGATTGTGCCCCTGATAGTTATCTTCACGACGTAGTTCTTCATACATTTCGATAAAGGGAAGCCCCTTGGACTTAGCCAATTCCAACTCCGCTTCATAATCATAAGCGACTTTACGAAATAGGATATTTATCAATTCCCCATCTTCAACTTCTATCACGGCATACTGGGCACGGTGATTTTTTAACGCCTCCCAGTTAAAATAGGGCATGCCAATCGACCCTGGATTGATGATTTGTTGCCCTTGACTACCATAACGAAGCAACTGCTTGTGGACATGACCATAGACTGCCACGTCGGTTTCCGCATCTAGCAGTTGGTCAAATTTATCTGTATCATTCTCAACTAGCAAGTCACCACCATAGTTCTTATTTGGCAAATTATGAGAGATAGAAAAGCGCAGCCCCTCAACTTCTTTCTTTTCCAGCAAAGGCAAGCTTCGTAGCCAGACAATCGTTGCAGGATTCATTCGCTCCATCAAAAACTGGGTCATTCGCATGAGCTGGACTTCCTGTGGGTCTTCTAAGCCATATTGCCCATCCAAGGCCTCAAGGACACAATCATCCCAATTGCCTCGAACACTTGCCGTGATAGGAAGATCCTTTAGCAGGGAGACCAAGTCATTTGCACCGGGACCGGGAAGAAAAATATCTCCCAAAAGCCAATATTCTGTTGCTTCCTGTCTTTTAGCATCTGACAGAACTGCCTGCAAGGCCGTGGTATTCCCATGTATATCAGAGAGAATTGCGATTTTATGATTCATCTTAACACTTCCTATTCTTTGGTTTTGCTATTTAAAATAATTTATGTACAAATACTATTTATTCGCATCGGTATTACTTTTATTTTCTTTAATCATTGCTCTGACCTGCTCACGCTGTTCCTCATTTAGATTCAACTTCTGTAGTTGTTTTTCAATACTAAATTCTGAGGTATTGTATTTCTTATCATACATCTCTAATAATTTATTACGAAGAATAGGCTCGCTGATTAAATGAATTTCTTTTAATAGTTCTTCTTCATTTCCTTCATACTCCTCTTTTTCATTAAGTCTTTCAATCATAGAATTAATCTTCGCTAAGGCAAAATCACCATAAATATTATCAATCAAATTTTCCTTCATGATTTCTTGTATATTTTTAGCGAAAGTATTTTGTAAAACTTTTCCTTCTGAATATCCCGTTTCTTGATTTTTTTCAATCATAATCACATTTCCTGGTTTAATATCAGATAACATATAGGGAGAGTGGGTTGTGAAGATGAGTTGAATCTTCCTACCCTTTCCCTCGTCTTCCAATATTTCAGAAAGATTATCAATGAGAATTTGAATTAATCTCCTAGACCACTCTAGATGCATTCCCGATTCTAATTCATCAACTAGCAGTATAATATTCTCAGAACTTTCTTCATGCATATGTTGATATGTATAAAGTTGTGAAAATATTTCAATTAAGTTCCCTTCCCCAGTTGACATATGGTAATTAGGAGTATCTACTATTAGTGGATATTTGTATGATTTATTTAATCTTTCTTTTGATATGACATAATTAGTAAGTTTCTCATTAAGTTCTTTAAATAAATTTCTATTCATTTTGGAATATTTTAACAAAATGTATTCACTATCATCTTCAATTTTAGTTGATACGTATCGAAATTTTTCTAAAAAAACTTTAACTATGCTAATTATTGATTCAACATACTCTTTTCTGATTTTTCCTTGTTTCAGCCTTTACTTCATTTTTTTGTCTAATTCTTTTACTATCTCTAAAAAGTAAATTAAATCCATAATTCTCATAATCAGAAACATCTTCCTTTAAATATTTTTCACATTTAGACAGTAAAGATTCAGATAATAGTTTCTTTATAAATTCATCTTCTTCATAAAAAATATTATGTATGGACTTATATATTAAAAATCCTATGGCTTTTATCCCTCTCGGAATTGAGTTACTATAATCTTTTAAACCATAAGGACTAATATCTAATGAACAAGATAAAACTGAACTAATAATTTTACGATCGCTCAACCACAGATATGAATGTATAAACATTGCCAATCCTTCTTGATTCAACGTTGTCCGAGATTCAATAACTCCTCCTTTGCCTTTACTTGGCAGATTAACGTATAATATATTTCGAGTCACATCATAACCTTCTGGATCACAATCAAAACTTCCATCTTGATTCCTGTAAAAAGTACGTTCACGATATGCCGGTAAATTAGCAACAGATAAATTATTGTAAGAAATCTTAAATCTTACTCGGTCTTCCTGTTTTCCTATTTCAAAAAGGAAGAAATATTGATTATCAGAGTCTTGCTCGCGTTTACCTGGTGAGTAGCCACTAATTATGTTTAAAACTGTTGTTTTCCCAATCCCATTTATCCCTACAATTGGTGAAATATTATAAATAGACTCTCCATAAAAATTTTCAATATAGTCTGAATTTTTATCAATTTTTAATTCATTCGTTTCAAAATCAAAATTTACTTTATATTCATCTGAAAAATTAAAAATCTGTTCTTTAAAAAGCTCATCATACTGTTTAATCACCAAAGCAATTAATTTCATCCTTCTTCTCCTACTAGTCCAATTTCTTTTGCTAATATCTGTAACCATTTTTTTGAAAGTGGTCTATTCCCATAATTTTCTTTGTCTGTATAATAACCAACTATCATTCTATCTATTTCAGAGTCTGAAAAAGATTTACCTGAATCCACAAATATTTGATATAAACCTGATTTATAATCTTTATTATAAATTTCATGCTTCCATAGCAACTCTTGAACTATATCCGCATGTAGTTTGTATAGATTTCTTGTATCAATCACATATTTGTCCTTCAATAATTTCTGTCTAACACTTAATTTATCCTTGCTTTCTAATTGTTTTAACTCCTCCTCCGATATGTCGTCTTTGATTATAATATCAATACTTTCTGAATTATTAATAAAATCTGCAGACTTTATATTCAAAGAAATTTTCAACAATTCATCAATATCGGTTATGCTTTCATCATAGGGAGAGATATAAAATTTACTCGTACTCTTTTTATTATTACAACCATAACAAGAAGGAATTAGATTGTAAAAACATAAAGCGAATAGAGGATATTCATTCTTAGGGAAAAAATGGTCTAACTGACTCGTATTAGCCTCCTCGGTTACATTAATAAAATTTCTATTACAATATGGACAAACTGTGACACCAGTTATGCGAACTAACTCTTTTTTGTCTATTTTATTATAATGGGATTCCAATTTTTCTTTGTATCGTTCAACAACATAATCCTTCAATACTGTATGAGATTTTTTAGTATGAATTCCATCAAACTTGTAACTTTGCACTAAATCATTAAACGATTTTTTCGAGCTCATCATTTCAACCAAAGTATCCATTTTATCCGGAAATATATCTTCAAAGTCCTTTAAGAATTCAGATTTTTAAATTTTTTTCTTAATCAAGTCGATAAATTCTCTTGTATTCTTTTGTTCTATCAACAATAATCCGTATATTATCAGTCAAATTTTTCTTTTTTCGAATTTTATCTAGATTATCATCAGTCTCATATGATAATATTCTTTTTAGATTAATACTAGTACTTACTCCTCTAATATTCCCTATTTTTGACTGCTTAATTTCCTCATCACACTTTTCTATAAAATCGTTTTTTAAATGACTATAAATTTGATTAACCAAATCAGAAAATTTCTCCACATGTATTTTAAAAACCCATTCAACATCAGATGAGCTATCTATTTTTTCCTTTACTTTTAGTAAGGTAGAGTAGTCCGCCATCATAAGTTTTAAAAAGGCTTTATCTTGCTGTGTAAAATAGTCTTCCGATCCATTGTGAGATCCAAAATTCTTAAAAATTAACATATCTAATTCGTCTTTTTCTGGTAATTTCTCATAAATATCACGACAAAATTCATATACTTGTTTAGAATTGCTCTTTTTTATCGGAATCATTTTTCACCTCGAAAGCTTAGTTTAATCACAATTATACCACAAAAGACCGTTTTTACGGCCTTTTGTTTATATATTAACCACCCAAAACTGCCAAGAATTCTGTAATCACTGCTTCTAAGGCCGTCGCATTGCCATGAATATCTGATAAAATTGCGATTTTATGGTTCATGATGGTCTCTTTCCGTTTGGTAATCTACTCTTTCTTCCGCCACTTGAGCTAATTCCACTTCTTCCTGCGGGTTCAACTTTCTTTGCACAGCTTCTGCTACTGCTCTTGGTACTCCAACTTCGACAATTTCATCCACACTGGCTTCCTTGATTTTGGTCAGAGACTTGAAATGCTTCATGAGATTTTGCTTGCGTTTAGGTCCCAGACCTTCAATTCCATCCAGTTGTGAAGAAAAGGAATTTTTGGAGCGCAGTTGGCGATGGAAAGTAATGGCAAAGCGGTGAACCTCATCTTGAATGCGTTGCAAAAGGAAAAATTCCTGAGAATTGCGAGATAACTCCACCACCTCAAGCGGATCTCCGAAGAGTAGCTCATGGGTTTGGTGTTTGTCATTCTTTTGCAGACCTGCAATGGGAATATCCAAACCCAGTTCCTCTTGGATGACCTGCTTAGCGATATTGACTTGACCTTGTCCCCCATCGATGACAATCAAATCTGGAGGAGTCAAACCGTCACGCTGTACTCGACCATAGCGTCTGCGGATGACCTCTCGCATACTAGCATAGTCGTCTGCCCGACTACAGTCTTGATTTTATACTTACGGTAATCCTTCTTACTAGGTTTTCCGTTAACAAAGACTACCATGGCTGAAACAGGGCTGGTACCCATGATATTGGAGTTATCGAAGGACTCAATGCGAACTGGAGTTGGGATCTGAAGCAAACGTCCCAGATTTTCAATAGCCCCTTGGGTCTTTTCAACAGATTTCTCTAGCAGGTTGAATTTCTGCTCTAGGCTAACACGGGCATTCTTTATAGCCAGATTGACCAGCTGTTTTTTCTCACCACGCTGGGGCTTGAGAATCTTGGTATCCACCAAGGCCTTAACAGCTTCTTCATCGATATCCTGCGGAATCAGTACCTCATTAGGAACTAGATGAGATTTTTCTTGATAGAATTGTCCTACATAGGTTAGAAAGTCCTCATCCGGATCATTATAATAAGGGAAAAGATTGACATCGCGCTCAATAAGCTTGCCCTGACGGACAAAGAAAACCTGAACACACATCCAGCCCTTATCCACATAGTAGCCAAAAACATCGCGGTTTTGGAGATCTTTAGCCATGACCCGTTGCTTGGTTCGAAGTGTTCCAATAGCCTGAATTAGGTCACGGTATTCCGCCGCGCGTTCAAATTCCATAGTCTGGGCTGCCGTTGCCATTTTCCCCTTGAGATCATCAATGATTTTGTCATCCTGCCCTTTTAGGAAATCAGAAACCTCCTGAGCCATGGACTTGAAATAGGCCTCATCCTTCTTACAGATGGTATGGGCCATACATTGACCGATATGGTAGTAAAAACAGACCTTAGAAGGTGGATTGGTACACTTGCGAAAAGGGAAAATCCGATCCAGCAACCGCTTGATTTCATTGGCTGCGCCCACATCTGGATAAGGTCCAAAATAAAGACCTCCATCTTTTTTGACCTGACGAGTGATAATCAAGCGAGGATAGCGCTCATTAGTGATTTTGATGAAAGGATAAGACTTATCATCCTTGAGCATGATATTGTACTTGGGCTTATTTTTCCTTGATAAGGTTGATTTCCAGAAGGAGAGCCTCAATATTGGACTCCGTAACGATAAATTCAAAAATCCACAATTTCAGACACCAAGGCCTCTGTTTTTTTGTATCGTGACTCCCACGGAAATAGGGACCTCACGCGGTTACGTAGATTTTTAGCCTTTCCTACATAGATAATCGTACCGTTTTTTTATCCTTGTGAATGTAACAACCAGGACTGGTAGGCAAGAGCTCTAGTTTTGATTTAATCAAGTTGTTCATAATTCCATTATAGCAAAAAAAGTAGGGAAAGATAGTCCCCTACTCATTGGTCTCATATAATTTTCGAAGTCTTTCAACATCCTCTTTCTGGATACCATAAAAAGAACCTGCTGGTTGCATCACAGACTTCTCATCTGTATGGTCCAAGCCAATCGCATGCCCCAACTCATGTTCTGTCGTATGGACAAGGCGCTCATAGGAATAGCCATAGTCAGGATTGGACAGATAATAATGATTCAACCGTACCGTGACAGACAAGAATTGCCCTGTTAAGAGGTTGGTCTGACTTTCTGCCTCTCCTGCCACAGGAGTACCTCCGTCATTCATCTCCGTAGCCAGGATATCTGCCTTGCTGGACTCAGTCACGATTTCAAAATGAAAAGCACCAGTTTGATTCCAATTCTGGATTGCTTCTAAATAAGCCTCTTGAAAGCGTGAATCCATCTGGGGATCCAAGTAAATACGAGCAGAAGCCAGTGACCACCTTCCTTCAGAATGCTGGTGGCTATCAGTCTGGTTCAACTTAGGCAGTTGCCCTGTTCTTTCCCATTGGTCGATACTTTGTTGACCAATCTTGACTGACCGCTCTGCTTGCTTAAGCGCTCCTTCAAAATCCCCGTTCAGATACCAGAGAAGTCCGAAAGCAAGGACACATAGGAGCACAACTATCCAAACCAGGCGCCAAAACAAACGCCAAACAAAAGAAAAGAAAGCCCCTATCAAACGAAAAATCCAGCGCATATCCTTCCACCTTTCTAGCAAATAAAGTCTATTTTACTAAAACAAGCTGAAAGAAAGCTAAATTATGACAGTCTCTCTTCTAATTTGAAATCGATTGGCAGAGTTGATAAAAAGCCTTCCAATTGTTTTTCCCAGTAGTACCACTCGTGAGTTCCAGCGCTATGGCTATAGGTCACATCAAAACCTAATTTTTTGAGATTTTTCACTGCTAGATTATTGGCTTCATACAAGAAATCCTGCTCTCCACACCAAGCCCACAGCTTGGTCTTTTTATCCGATTTTTTAGCCAAACTTTCAAGAGAATAAGGGCTAGCTGTCCAATCTTGAATCTCCCCAAACACACCTCTCCAATAAGCTGGCGTTCCCAGATCTTGACTCTCAGGAGAAAAATCTTGAAAACTAAGGGCGCCTGAAAAGCTAGCTGCATGAGAAAAACGATTTGTAGCAAGAGCCAATTTGAAACAGCCATAGCCTCCCATGGAGAGACCAGCGATAAAGGTCTTTTCACGCTTACTGGTCATATTAGGGAAGAATCGTTTCAGAACCTGTGGCAATTCCTCTGCTAGAGCTGTGTAATAGTCAAAACCATATTGGGTATCGGTGTACCAACCGTTGCTGGTATTGGGCATGACAACGATGAGATTGGTTCCTCGAAGCAAGCGTTCTACATTGGTTCGCTTGAGCCAACTATTATGATTGCCAGACATCCCGTGCAAGAGGTACAAGACGGGAATGTCTTTACAATCTGGTTCTTCCACTCGATTGGCATCAGGGTAGAGGACATTCACTCCCCACTCCATATCCAAAACTTGTGAGTAATACTCGATTTTCATTACTGCCATAATTTTTTCCTCTATTTTTCTATAAGAAAAAGCCGAAACTCGACTTTCTCTCTGTTTATTTCAACGATTATTTTGCTTCCATGACTACTGGTAAAATAGCTGGACGACGCTTAGTTTGATCAAAGAGGTACTTGGTCAGATTATCACGAACCTTCCCTTTAAGATCTGCCCAGTCAAAGTCATCTCCTTGCAGATAGTCTTCTACCGTTTGGTTAATCAATTCTGAACTTTCACGGAGAATATCACGACTCTTCTTGAGATACACAAATCCACGAGTGTGAACACGGGCCTTGGCCACAATTTTCTTCTCACGGCGGTTAACGGTAATTGCTACGATGAAAATACCGTCCTCTGACAAGACCTTACGGTCACGAAGAACCACATTACCAACATCACCAATGGCATTTCCGTCAATCAAGACATCGCCTGCCGAAACTGCACCAGCTGGGACAAAATCCCCATTCTCATAAGCCATGCTTGTTCCCTTTTTAGGGATGAAAATGCGTTCTGGCAACATCCCAACTGCCATAGCAGCCTTAGCATGGGCATCCAACTCACGGTATTCCCCTTGAATTGGGAAGAGATACTTAGGTTCCAAGAGATTGATCATCAACTGCAAATCACGCGCATTCCCGTGGCCTGACACACGCAAGCTTTGGGTGATCAATTTGACAACACCACCAGCTTGGTAAATCATGTTTTCCACACGCGCCATGACTGCTTCTTTAGCGATAGACGGAGTGGTTACGATATAGACTAGGTCACCGTCCTTGATTTCCACATAACGGTGACGACCAATCGACATCTTGCGAAGACCATTGATTGGCTCACCCATACGACCTGTCTCAAGGATGATCAACTCATGGTCTTCAAAGCGAGACATATCTTTTGGTTTAATCAAAAGACTCTCGTTAGCTAGGGACAATTTCTTAAGGCGAATAGCAGTACGGACAATATTTTCAATATCGAATCCTGTCAAGACCACACGACGGCCTGTTGCATCCGCAGCGTCAAATACCTGCTGGATACGAGAGAGGTTGCTGGCTACCGCTGCAACAATGATACGACCCTCCCAGTCTGCAATGGTTTGAGTGATTTCGTCCCCAACTTCACTTTCACTAGCTACTTGGATATTGCTATCTGCATTGGCTGAATCGCTGAGCAGAGCTAGAACCCCGTCACGACCGATTTCTGCCAAACGAGCAAAGTCTGTCGCATAGGATTCACTAGCTGTCTGGTCAAATTTGAAGTCTCCTGTATAAACAATGCTACCTTCATCTGTCTTCAAGACCACACCCAAACTTTCTGGGATAGAGTGGGTCGTACGGAAGAAGGAAACCACAGTTCCTCCAAAATCAATCTCCGAATCCTCATCGATAACATGGAAATCATTAAATTTCTTAACCGCATCATTCCCTTTAACAAAGAGTTTGGCCAACTCAATGGTCAACTCAGAGCCAAATACAGGTACCTTGGCTTCAGCCAAGAGATAAGGCAGAGCACCAATGGCATCCGCATGACCGTGGGTCAAGAAGACCCCAGCGATACGGTCACTGTTTTCAAAAAGGTAATCCATGTTTGGAATGACTACATCCACCCCTAGTTGTTCATTTTCAGGATATTTCAGACCTGCATCCAAAACGAAAATAGACCCATCGATTTCAGCGATATACATATTTTTCCCATTTTCACGCACACCACCAAGTGTTGTTAAACTGATATTACTCATTTTTCCTCCGAAAGCTTAGTTTATCTTGATTATAGGGTTACTTGCCCTCTTATTCTAAAAGCACTACCTTTAGCCGAATCTTTTCCTACCATTATACCATTTTTTTGATGATTTTCAAAATGAAGATTTGTTTTCAAAAAAGAGCTGGTTGCCCAACTCTTTCCTATCTGCTATTCTTTTTCCATTAAAAAGTCATAAATTTCTTGCACAGTACCCAGCGCCATCATTTCTTGGTCTTTGACAGTTTGTTTGAGATTTTGATAAATCTGACTTTCTCCGATTTCCCTCTTCGGCGCCTCTTTATTCACTGTCATGACCCCGTCTTTGATCGTCACAAAGCCTAGTTCTTCAAACACTTGAATCATCTTGACCAGCAAGATTTGTTGGATATTGAGATAAGCAGCCAAATCCTTGAGCTTATAACGAATATCAAACTCTGGGAACTGGTAGATGGTCTTGTACAATTTGGCAAACTGCTCTCTAGTCCCATAACCTGTCAAATAATATGCCTTGTCAATATCATTTTTGAAATAGACAGCAGAGAAATTCTGTTCCTGAAAAATGGTCTTCAGCAGGGTAATATCCTCAGGAACGTTTTTTACGATAACAGCTTCACTAGCCGCAAGATTTGGCAGTTCTCCAGCAAAATCTAAGACTGGAACTCCTTCTGGTAAGACTGCATTTTTCCCACGAATGTTAAAGAGTTGAACACCCTCCACACGCGCATCCACCATCATCAACTGGAGGGCAGTTTGGCCATTCCATTGGTTGACAGACAATTTGACTGCCAACTCTAGATTCTTGGTTTGAGAAAACTCTGTTGCCCATCTGCCTTGGCCAAAGGCTACCACTTCAAAACTCGCCTCACCCTTGGAAATTTTCAGTTTGAGATGGGCATTGCCTGCCCCCATAGTACGGGCGCTTTCGACCTGAAAATCCTTGATATAAAAGACAGGTTTCTGATTATCCATTCCAAAAGGAGCTAAACGTTCAAAACTTTTGACCGTTTCCAAACTAAGTGTCTCCAAATCCAGTTCTTCATCTAGATTTAACTTGTTCTTGCCAGCAGCATCTGCACCTTTTTCACGGACATAATCTTCCAAAACCTGAGATAAATCTGAGAGTTTCTCCACTTCCAGCGTCATCCCAGCTGCACCAGCATGGCCACCAAAGGCGATGAAGAGGTCTCGATGAGGATCTAGGGCTTCAAAAATATCGACCGCTTCCACACTACGAGCACTACCCTTAGCACGACCGTCCTCTATATTAAGAACGATGACTGTCTGCCCTAGTTCTTCCAACAAACGACCAGCCACGATACCTAGAACCCCAGGATTCCAGCCTTCCTTGGCCAAAACCTGGACCTTCTTCTCAGGATCCACCATGGTCTTGGCTTCTTCATAGATAGATTGCACGATTTCCTTGCGCTCTTCGTTTCTGATGAATCATAAGGGCAATCTCGTGCGCTTCCTCATCATCAAATCCAGTCAACAAATCAATGGCAGGATTAGGATCATCCAAACGTCCCAAGGCATTCAAACGAGGGGCAATCTGGAAACCAACTGTCTCTTCTGTCACTTCGTTGGCGGCAATCCCAGCCATATCCAACATTTCTTGCAGACCAATTCGTTGAGTATGCCCCAACATTTCCAGACCGTATTGCACCAAAATGCGATTTTCATCCGTCAAACTCACCATATCAGCAATAGTTCCAATAGCGACCAAATCAAGCAATTCCACTTGCACTTCTTCTAAAAGAGCACACGCCAGCTTGAAAGCCACTCCACAACCAGCCAAATATTTAAAAGGATAGTCCGCATCAGGATGTTCAGGATGAACAATAGCATAGGCATCAGGCAGGGTTTCAGGCATGGAATGGTGGTCAGTCACAATGACATCTACTCCCATAGACTGGGCCAATTCAATGGCTTCGTGACCTGCAACCCCATTATCCACCGTCACAATCAAGGAAATTCCTTCTTGCTCGATAAAGTATTTATAGACACTGGCATTAGGTCCATAACCGTCTGTAAAGCGATTGGGCAAGTAAACACGGCACTCAGCGCCAAGCTGTTCCAAGCTTTCCTTAACAATCGAAGCCGAAGTCATTCCATCCGCATCGTAATCTCCATAAATGAGAATATTTTCCCCTTCTTCAATGGCCTGACGAATCCGTTCCACTGCCTTGTCCATATCATGGAGCAGATAAGGGTCATGCAAGTCCTCTAAGGAAGGTTCTAAAAACTTCTTCAGACTTTCTTGGTCCTGAATCCCCTCTCTCAAACAATAACCGAGCCACCTCAGGACCCAACCCAGCCTTCTTGGCTATCTTTGTAAAATCCGCATCTTCAACCTGCGGGGCAAACTGCCATTCATAAGTAGGTGTTATCAAAAAGACATCCACTCTTTCTAAGAATTCTATTGCTTCATTATAACATGATTTAGGCTTTTTCTCTATCCAGATTGCTTTCTACAAAAATTTTACTAACTTTTTTCTGATATGATTTGACAAGAAAAATCTTTTGGTGTAGAATCATGTTATAAAATCTAACACAAAGGAGATTTCTTATGGCTTTAGTAGAATTTGAACACGTCGAAAAATATTACGGAGACTACCATGCACTCCGCGATATCAATCTCCGTTTTGAAAAAGGGCAAGTCGTTGTCCTACTCGGACCATCTGGTTCTGGGAAATCCACTCTTATCCGTACCATCAATGGTTTGGAGGCTGTCGACAAGGGAAGTCTTCTAGTAAATGGTCACCAAGTTGCTGGTGCTAGCCAGAAAGATTTGGTACCTCTTCGCAAGGAAGTCGGCATGGTTTTCCAACATTTTAACCTCTATCCGCACAAAACAGTGTTAGAAAACGTAACACTAGCACCTATAAAAGTTCTAGGAATTGATAAAAAAGAAGCTGAAAAAACAGCCCAAATATCTGAAATTTGTAAATATGTGGGACAAGAAAGATTCTTATCCAGCCATGCTTTCTGGTGGACAAAAACAACGGATTGCCATCGCGCGTGGACTCGCCATGCATCCGGAGCTCCTCCTCTTTGATGAGCCAACATCTGCTCTTGACCCTGAAACCATCGGCGATGTTCTGGCAGTTATGCAAAAATTAGCCCACGATGGTATGAATATGATTATCGTGACCCATGAAATGGGCTTTGCTCGAGAGGTTGCGGACCGCATTATCTTTATGGCTGATGGAGAAGTGTTGGTGGATACGACAGACGTCGATGACTTTTTCGACAATCCAAGCGAACCTCGTGCCCAACAATTTCTCAGCAAAATCATCAACCACGAAAGTGACAAAGTCAAATAAGGAGGCGCCTATGAAAAAGAAATTCTTTTTATCAGCAATATTGATTAGCCTTTTCGGCCTTGCTGCTGCAAAACCAGTCCAGGCTGATACCAGTGTCGCAGACATTCAAAAAAGAGGCGAACTGGTTGTCGGTGTCAAACAAGACGTTCCCAACTTCGGCTACAAGGATCCTAAGACAGGGACCTATTCTGGTATCGAAACAGACTTGGCTAAGATGGTAGCAGATGAACTCAAGGTCAAGGTTCGTTATGTGCCGGTTACAGCTCAAACCCGTGGCCCCCTTCTAGACAATGAACAGGTCGATATGGATATCGCTACCTTCACCATCACAGACGAACGCAAAAAACTCTACAACTTCACCAGCCCCTACTATACAGACGCTTCTGGCTTTTTGGTCAATAAGTCTGCCAAAATCAAAAGCATTAAGGACCTAAACGGAAAAACCATCGGTGTTGCCCAAGGTTCCATCACCCAACGCCTGATTACCGAACTGGGTAAAAAGAAAGGTTTAACCTTTAAATTCGTCGAACTGGGTTCCTACCCAGAATTGATTACTTCCCTACACGCTCACCGTATTGATGCCTTTCCGTTGACCGCTCTATTCTATCTGGCTATATCAGTAAACGAACAGAACTACTAGATGATAGTTTCAAGCCATCTGACTACGGTATCGTTACCAAGAAATCAAATACCGATCTTAACGACTCTCTTGATAACTTGGTTACTAAATGGAGCAAGGATGGCCGTTTGCAGAAACTTTATGACCGTTACAAGCTGAAACCATCTAGCCATTCCGCAGATTAAGGAGGACACCCCATGACAGATTTATCATCTTGGACAGCCTATTTTCAGGATTTTGGACAATTTTTCAACGGTTTCCTCTTCACCCTTGCTCTAGCGATCGGATCCTTTATCCTAGCTATGGTCTTGGGCATCTTCTTTGGAGCCATGTCAACTAGTAAACGTCCAATATTGAGAATTTTGGCTCGCATCTTTGTTGAATTTTACCAAAATACTCCCCTCTTGGTGCAGTTTGTCATCGTTTTTTATGGCCTACCTCTTATCAGTGACCATATCATCATGATTCCAATTTATTGGACAGCTGTTCTCTGCGTGGGACTCTATCACGGAGCCTATATCGCTGAGGTGATTCGCTCAGGGATTCAGTCTATTCCTAGCGGTCAGATGGAGGCTGCCTTGTCGCAAGGTTTTACCTATATCAGTGTTATGCGCTTGATTATCTTACCTCAAGCTTTCCGTATCATTCTCCCTCCTTTGACCAACCAAATCGTCAACCTCATCAAAAATACCTCCACAGTCGCTATCATTTCTGGAGTCGACTTGATGTTTGTGACCAAGTCTTGGTCGGCTCTTAACGGAAACTATATCCCAGCCTTTCTAGGTGCTGCCCTTCTCTACTTTTCTCTATGCTTCCCTGTTGCCCAGTTTGGTCGCAAGATGGAGCAAGCCAACAAAAAAGCCTATTCACTTTAGGAGGTTACTATGGAATCCATTTTAGAAGTTTTGACCCCAGATAACCTAGTCTTTATCTTTAAAGGATTTGGCTTGACCCTCTACATTTCTCTGATTGCAATCGTCCTCTCTACCCTTATCGGAACGGTTCTAGCCGTCATGAGAAATGGGAAAAATCCTATCTTGCGCATCATCTCCAGCATTTACATCGAGTTTGTGCGTAACGTTCCCAACCTCCTCTGGATTTTCACCATCTTTTTAGTTTTCAAAATGAAATCCACACCAGCAGGAATCACTGCCTTTACCATCTTTACATCAGCAGCCCTAGCTGAGATTATCCGAGGTGGCCTCAATGCCGTAGCCAAGGGCCAGTACGAAGCAGGAATGTCACAAGGCTTCACCTCAGCCCAAATCCTCTACCACATCATTCTCCCACAAGCTATTCGCAAAATGTTGCCAGCCATCATTTCCCAGTTTGTAACCGTAATTAAGGATACCAGTCTTCTCTCTACTCTGTTATCGCCCTACAAGAACTCTTTGGAGCTAGCCAAATTCTCATGGGCCGTTATTTCGAACCAGAGCAAGTCTTCAGTCTTTATATTCTGATTGCCCTCATCTACTTCTGCTTTAACCTAGCAATCTCTAGCCTGTCTCATATACTGGCCAAACGTTGGCAACAAGCTGCAGAATAATACTCTTCGAAAATCTCTTCAAACCACGTCAGCTTCACCTTGCCGTATATATGTTACTGACTTCGTCAGTTCTATCCACAACCTCAAAACGGTGTTTTGAGCAGCCTGCGTCTAGCTTCCTAGTTTGCTCTTTGGTTTTCATTGAGTATAAACAGCCACTCTCCAGTTCAATTGGAGAGTTTTTTGATGATAGTAGATATTTATAGACCTCAATTTGACACCATACTTTTTCTATGATAAAATGTAACAAATTCGTTTACAACAAATCAAAATCTTAATGAAATGGAATTTTCTATGAAACCAATCAAAGGACTACTCTTTATCATAGCTAGTTTTATCTTGACTATTTTGACTTGGATGAACACTTCTCCCCAATTCATGATTCCAGGCCTAGCTTTAACAAGCCTATCTCTGACTTTTATCCTAGCCACTCGTCTCACTATAATAGAAAGCTGGTTTCACGGTTTGGAGAAGGTCTATACTGTTCACAAATTCACAGCCTTTCTATCCATCATTCTACTAATCTTTCATAATTTCAGCATGGGCGGTTTGTGGGGCTCTCGCTTAGCGGCTCAGTTTGGCAATCTCGCCATCTATATCTTTGTCAGTATCATCCTTGTTGCCTATTTAGGCAAATACATCCAATACGAAGCTTGGAGATGGATTCACCGCCTTGTTTACCTAGCCTATATTTTTGGACTCTTTCACGTCTACATGATGATGGGCAATCGTCTTCTCACATTTAATCTTCTAAGTTTTCTTGTTGGTAGCTATGCCCTTTTAGGCTTACTAGCTGGTTTTTATATCATTTTTCTATATCAAAAGATTGGCTTCCCCTATCTAGGGAAAATTACCAATCTCAAACGCTTAAATCACGATACTATAGAAATTCAAATCCATCTTAGCAGACCTTTCAACTATCAATCAGGACAATTTGCCTTCCTAAAGATTTTCCAAGAAGGTTTTGAAAGTGCTCCACATCCCTTTTCTATATCAGGAGGTCACGGTCAAACTCTTTACTTTACTGTCAAAAATTCAGGAGACCATACTAAGAATATCTATGACAATCTTCAAGTCGGCAGCAAAGTAACCCTAGACAGAGCTTACGGACACATGATCATAGAAGAAGGAAGAAAAAATCAGGTTTGGATTGCTGGAGGCATTGGGATCACCCCCTTCATCTCTTACATCCGTGAACATCCTATTTTAGATAAACAGGTTCACTTCTACTATAGCTTCCGGGGAGAGGAAAATGCAGTCTATCTAGATTGGCTCCGTGACTATGCTCAAAAAAATCCTAATTTTGAACTCCATCTAGTCGACAGTAGGAAAGACGGCTATCTTAATTTGAGCAAGAAGAAGTGCCCGAACATGCAAGCGTCTATATGTGTGGTTCTCTTTCTATGATGAAGTCACTCTCCAAACAGATTAAGAAACAAAATCCAAAAGCAGAGCTTATTTACGAAGGATTCAAGTTTAAATAATCAATCACATTCTCCTGGGATTTCTCAGGAGTTTTTTCTACACAAATACTTAAAAACACTGCCAGATTTCTAGCAGTGTTTTGAGTTTCATTTACTTAGTAAATTGTTCTTTCAGTTTCTACATCGAAGAAGTGTGCTTTGTTCAAGTCAAATCCAAGTTCAACTGTTGCACCTGTTTGCAAGTAGTCACGAGCATCAACTTTAGCAACGAATTCATCTTTACCAACTTGGCAGTAAAGGTGAGATTCTGAACCAAGCAATTCTGATACAGAGATAGTAGCTTTTACAACTGATTCTGGGAATGTTTCAAGGAAAGCAGGTTCTGCATTCACATCTTCTGGACGAATACCGAAGATCAATTCTTTACCTTCATAGCCTTTTTCACGAAGTACTTTCAAAGCGCCTTCTGGAACTTTCAAACGGAAACCGTCTGAAATAATTTCGCTACCAACCAATTTCACATTAATGAAGTTCATTGCTGGACTTCCGATGAATCCTGCAACGAATTTGTTAACTGGGTTTTTGTAAACTTCTTGAGGAGAACCGATTTGTTCTACACGTCCGATAGTACCTGTACCAGCAGGGTTCTTAGTTGCTGACATGATAACGATACGGTCTGCAAGTGTCATCGCTTCTGTTTGGTCGTGAGTTACGTAGATAGTTGTAGCCCCGATACGACGGTGGATTTTAGCGATTTCAGCACGCATTGATACACGAAGTTTGGCATCCAAGTTTGACAAAGGCTCGTCCATCAAGAATACTTTGCGTCACGGACGATCGCACGACCCATGGCAACACGTTGACGTTGACCACCTGAAAGGTCAGCTGGTTTACGTTCCAAGAATTCTTTCAATCCAAGGATTTCAGCTGCTTCTTGCACACGTTTGTCGATGTCTTCCTTGCTGTATTTACGCAATTTCAAACCGAAAGCCATGTTATCATAAACAGTCATGTGTGGGTAAAGAGCGTAGTTTTGGAATACCATGGCGATGTCACGGTCTTTTGGAGCTACGTCGTTGACAACCACGCCATCGATAGATGCAGTTCCTTCTGTAATATCTTCAAGACCTGCAATCATACGAAGAGTAGTTGATTTACCACATCCTGAAGGACCTACGAAAACGATAAATTCTTTGTCTTTGATGTCCAAGTTGAAGTCTTCAACTGAGTAGTGTTCGCTGTTTGGATATTTTTTGTAAATGTTTTTAAGATTCAATTCTACCATGAGGTGAACTCCTTTTGTCTTTTGATAGTTTTATTATAGATGAAAACGCTTTACATTTCTATGGCAAGGTGACCAAAAAAATAAAAAAGTTCTGTGCAACTTGCACAAAACTTTAGAGAATATCTGGTAAAATCAATTGATAACACAAGGTCAGGTCGGTCAATTCCTTCAACTGAAGCCCTGTTAATTCTTCCCACTTATCAATCTTGTATTGGAGAGAATTACGATGCAGATAGAGTTGCTGGGCTGTTTTTGTTAGGACAGCACTGTTTTCCCAAAGGGAGAGAATGATTTCCTGAATCTGGTCTTGATCCAAATCATCTGGTGTAGACATTCCTTGATTACTCTCAAATCTACAAGCCGTTCCCCCATACTCCAAAGATAGAGCTGAGAAAAGGTATGAACACCTTGGTGACCCTGACGCCACCAAGTCTTAAACAAATCCCTCTCCGCTTTAATCAAGTCTGATAGGGCTTGATGTCCCGTCTGAGACCAAACCTGGCCTAACATGATAGACAGACGCAATCCAAAGTCATACTCAACCGCTTCAATCGTATCACTTAAAATAGCTCGTACAGAAGTGTATTTATCTTGTTGAAGCACGAAAACATAGTCCTGAGTTCCGACTTGAAGCACCGCCTGACAGTTCGGAAAAAGAGTCCGCATCATATCTAGCCAAGAAGCTAGATTTTCCTGCTGAAAATAAGAAAGATGACAATAAACCAGCTGAATCTTTTTAAAAGTTTGTGGTGCCTGCCCCTTGCCCTCAATCAGAAAAGAATACCAAGGATTGAGCGAACGAGCCTGCTCCTGCTGGGTCAAAAGGGCAACCAACTGCTTTTCACGCTCGCTGAGCCCAGCTTCCTCCAGCAAAATCCACTGCTGAGAAGCTAAAGGGAGCGTGAGATAGCCTTCTTTCTCTACTGGTTGATCTGAAATCTGGGCTTCAGGAAACCAGTCTTGTAGTTCTTTTGCCATCATATCCTAGCCCTCCACTTTTTGGATGCACCACGAAATCAAGCTCTCAAGACGTTCCAGATTTTCAGTCATATGGAGATAGCCCATCACTGCTTCAAAACCTGTGGACATACGGTAAGTCACCACATCAGCATTTTTGGCCTTGGTATGACTATTGGTATTGCGGCCACGTTTGTAGATTGCTTCTTCTTTTTCCGTCAGTACTTGCTCCTCCAACATAAGGGAAATCAGGCGAGCCTGAGCTTTGGCTGACACATACTTGGTCGCTTCTTGGTGAAGTTTGTTGGGTTTGGTCATACCTTTGAGAATGAGGTGACGGCGAATATACATAGAATACACCGCGTCCCCCTCAAAAGCTAACGCAATCCCATTAATGAGATTGACATCAATCACGTGTCCACCTCACTCCATCCTTGGTGTCAAGGAGTTTAATCCCTTGAGCAGCCAATTGGTCACGGATCTGGTCCGCTGTCGCAAAGTCACGATTGGCACGCGCTTCTTGACGTTTGAATCAAGGCTTCAATCTCTTCATCCAGCACTTCCTCAATAAAGACAATTCCAAAGACTTCCAACATATCTGCAAGAGCTTTCTTAACACTTGCATCATAGTTACCAGAGTTTATCCATTTGGCCATTTCAAAAACTACTGTGATACCGTTAGCAGAATTGAAATCTTCATCCATAGCCGCTACAAACTTATCTTTAAATGCTTGTAGCTCTTGAGCATCTACAGTTCCTGTAAATGGTTGCTCGTAAGTATTCTTTAGATACTTGAGATTGGTCTCGGCATCACGCACTGCTTTTTCCGTAAAGTTGATAGGCTTGCGGTAATGCTGGGTCGCAAAGAAGAAACGAAGTACTTGCCCATCAAGGGTTTTAAGGGCATCATGCACAGTGATAAAGTTCCCCAAGGACTTGGACATCTTGACATTATCGATGTTGACAAAGCCGTTGTGCATCCAGTAGTTGGCAAAGATCTTGCCTGTTTTGGCTTCTGACTGGGCAATTTCGTTGGTATGGTGAGGAAACTCTAGGTCGGCTCCACCACCGTGGATATCAATGGTATCACCTAAAATCTCTGTCGACATGACTGAACACTCGATATGCCAGCCCGGACGACCAGGTCCCCAAGGGCTATCCCAAGAAATCTCTCCTGATTTGGCAGATTTCCAGAGGGCAAAGTCCACAGGATTTTCCTTACGAGCCGTTTCTTCATCGGTACGACCTGAAGCCCCCAGCTCCAAATCTTCTAAGGTTTTATTGGCCAACTTAGCATAGTTGTGAGATTTTTCCACACGGAAATAGACATCTCCTTGACTCTCGTAGGCAAAGCCTTTTTCAATCAAATCTTCCACAAAGCGGATGATGTCAGCCATAAACTCCACCACACGCGGATGGCGGGTCGCAGGTTTGACGCCCAAGGCTGTCACATCCTCACGAAAGGCAGCGATGTACTTGTCCGCAACCTCCTGAGGCGTGATGCCCTCTTCCTTGGCACGGTTGATAATCTTATCATCTACATCTGTAAAATTGGAAATATAGGCAACCTCATACCCACGGTACGCAAAATAGCGACGAACCGTATCAAAAGCCACCGTCGAACGGGCATTCCCCACGTGGATATAGTTGTACACGGTTGGCCCACAAACATACATCTTGACCTTGCCGTCCTCGATTGGGACAAATTCTAGCAAATCACGAGACATGGTATCGTAAATTTTAATCATGTGGTCCACTCCCTTCTCTATTTCTGACTTTTTCGGCTGAAAACCAGCTCTGCAAAAGGACCAAATTGTCTGAGGCTATCCAGTTGATAAAATCGCTGCCCTTCCTCTTGGGTAAAGAGGGGAACTCCCTTTCCTAGGATAAGGGGCGCTATCTGAATAATGAGGTGGTCGAAAAGATCCGCATCCAAGAGCGGTCCTACTAAGGAATTACCACCAATCACAAAGACATTTTTGCCTTTGTCAATCTGGTGAACAAAGTCCACCACATCCCCAGCTACTGGCTGGTAATTGCTGACAGGCAGGTGCCTATCATGCGTAAAGACATAGTTTTCCGTAGCTGGATAAAAACTTTCTACATCTTGCAAATCTTGGATTTCCTCAAAGGTCCGTTTGCCCATGATGGTGATATCCATTTGCCTGTAAAAGTCATCATAGCCTGTATCCTCTACAGAACCAAGCTGATGCAACCAGTCTATCCTGTGCTGGCTGTCTGCCAAGTAGCCATCCATGGTGACACAGCCGTAAAAATATACTGCCATTCTTGTAGTTTCCTTTCTAGTTCTGCTTCGCCTTCACTTAGCGGGATAGTCCCAAATGATTAGACCTAAGCTAATCAAAGTATTCAGCAAAATCCTTGCTGAACAAGAAAAATAAGCCAGACAACAGCAATTCTAATCTGCAGCAGAAAGGTTCATTCTTAAACATCCAAGCACCTCTCCTGTCTACTTCCGGCTCAAGGTGTCATAGATTTTAATCATAAAATAATAGTCAGGAAAACTAAAATCCGATAACAGCTAGTTTCATCACTAAGAGTTCAATTGAATTTCAGTCCGAATGTCTCTACACTTCGGAATCCCTTGCTCCTTTATCATTCAGATAAACCACCTGAGTCTGTTTGACAAAGCAAATTTTTTCATACAAACGTTTGGCACCTACATTGCTATCTTCCACGGCAATCTGAAATTCCTTATCATTTTGCTCAATTAGTTGGTTGACAAGGGATTTTGCTAAGTAGCTTCCATAGCCTTTCCCACGTTCAGGTTCCGATATTGCTAAACCGTAGAAGTAATTCGTATTAGTCGACAAATCTACCGTGCAAGTCCCAATAACCTGACCGTCTTTTAACAAAATATATAAGCGACTTTCTGGATCCTTCAGAGCTTCAGCGACATATCTATCCACAACTTCTCTCGATTCATGTTCCCCTGAGAATGCCTGAAATTTTAACTGACTGATTTGATTTTGATACGAACTATCTGCTAACAAAACTTCAAGATTAGAAAGGTTTGCTAACGGATAAGGTCTTCTATCCTTACCTAACCAGGTTTCTGTCTCTTCATCCTCGACCAATCCCCAGTTGCTGACAAAATCAGGATGGCGGTCTAGAAAAACACGCTCTGTCTGAAAAGTCACAGACTCAATTGGATAAGATGCCGTTTCTTTCTCAGAACTTCTATACAAAGACCGCGCAATTCCCTGACGGCGATGATCTGGATGAACCAGTATCGTCACTTCCACATCTTGGTCATCTGCATAGACAGTTAAGAGACCAACAAGTTCGCCTTTTTCATAATAAAGGAAAAAGGCGGGCATGTTTGGGTCAAAATTAAGCATGTTAGAGAGATAGGGATCACGATAGGTACCGTCATAGTTTTGGCAACAGTTAATTAGTTTTTCGCCTCAGATAGCTCCTCTTGGCTTAACTTGTTTCTTGCTTGAATCATATAGGTATCCTCTACAACCCCGACGATCTGTGACTGGCTTCCTTAGCCTGCTCGAGTTTATTAACGTAGTACTCTCGTTTTTCCTCGACTTCGTGAATGACCGGCTCATCCTTCTTGCCATGAAGGCGGACAATCTTAGCAGGAATACCGACAACTGTCACATCACTAGGTACGTCTGCTACAACAACTGCTGCAGCACCGACCTTGGCATTTGCACCAATTTCTACAGGACCAATAACTTGGGCATGTGCTGATATAAGGGCACCCTGACGAACGGTCGGATGGCGTTTGCCACAGTCTTTCCCTGTTCCCCCAAGAGTCACCCCATGATAGAGGAGAACTCCCGTCTCAACGATAGCTGTCTCTCCAATCACCAGACCAGAACCATGGTCTATAAAGACACCTGAATCAATCTGGGCACCTGGATGAATCTCAATCTGAGTCCAAAAGCGCCAAAACTGACTGTGCATGCGAGCCAGGAGTTTGAAGCCGTGCTTCCAGAGAAAATGGGAGAGACGGTGGGCCGCCAAGGCCTTGACACCTGGATAAGTCAGCAAAACCTCCAAAGTGGTGCGGGCCGCTGGATCATTTTCTTTTACGATATCAATGGTTTCGCGCCACCATCCCATACATTTCTCCTTTTCTTATTCTGAATCTTTTGGTGTTTCTGTAAATTCTTTCTTAGGCTTGTGGTCCTTGTGATGACGTGGGCGGTGAGGACGCTCTGATTTCTCACCTTTTTCATCACGTTCAGGTTTTGGAGGACGAGGAAGAAGGGCTTTCATAGAAGCATCCACACGTCCTTTTTCATCAATCTTGATAACCTTAACATCAACTTCATCACCGATTGCTACCAAGTCTTCGACATTATTGGTACGTGTCCAAGCCATCTCAGAGATATGAACAAGGGCATCTGTCTTATCAAAGAGGTTGACAAAGACACCAAATTTCTCGATACGAACGACTTTAGCACGGTAAACTTCGTCCACCTTAGCTTCACGAACCAAACCAGCAATGATTTCTTTGGCACGATTAATAGCATCTTGATCGCTAGAGTAGATAGATACATTTCCTTCTTCGTCGATATCAATCTTAACGCCTGTTTCAGCGATAATCTTGTCGATGGTTTCTCCACCCTTACCGATGACAATTTTAATCTTGTCCACATCAATCTTAATAGTATCAATTTTCGGAGCAGTTGGAGCCAATTCTGGACGAACTTCTGGAATAGTTGCTTCAATCACATCAAGGATTTCAAAACGGGCTTTCTTGGCTTGGGCAAGAGCTTCAGTCAAGATTTCTGCAGTAATCCCTTGAATCTTGATATCCATTTGAAGGGCTGTAATCCCGTCACGAGTACCTGCAACCTTAAAGTCCATATCTCCAAAGTGATCTTCCAAACCTTGGATATCTGTCAAGACTGTATAGTTGTTTCCATCTGAAATCAGACCCATGGCAATACCAGCTACTGGAGCCTTGATTGGTACACCACCAGCCATAAGAGCAAGAGTTCCCGCACAGATAGAGGCTTGAGAAGAAGAACCATTTGATTCCAAGACCTCAGCTACCAAACGGATAGCGTATGGGAATTCTTCCAAACTTGGCAAGACTTGAGCAAGGGCACGCTCACCAAGAGCACCGTGACCAATTTCACGACGACCTGGCGCACCATAACGACCAGTTTCCCCTACAGAGTATTGAGGGAAGTTATAGTGGTGCATAAAGCGTTTCTTGTACTCTGGATCCAAACCATCAATAATTTGAGTTTCTCCCATCGGAGCTAAGGTCAAGACTGAAAGAGCCTGAGTTTGTCCACGAGTAAAGAGACCTGAACCGTGCACACGAGGAAGGAAGTCAACAACCGCATCCAAAGGACGAATTTCATCGACCTTACGACCATCAGGACGAACCTTGTCTTCTGTAATCAAACGGCGCACTTCTGCGTGTTCCATTTGTTCCAAAATTTCAGCCACATCACGCATGATACGGTCAAATTCTTCGTGGTCTGCATATTTTTCTTCATAAACAGCAGTGACTTGGTCTTTCACTGCTTGAGTTGCAGCTTCACGAGCCAATTTTTCTTCTACTTGGACAGCTTTTTGGAGGTCACTGTTGTAGGCTGCGATGATTTCAGCCTGCAATTCAGCATCTACATGAAGCAATTCTACTTCTGCTTTTTCTTTCCCAACAGCTGCAACGATTTCTTCTTGGAAGGCAATCAATTTTTTGACCGCTTCGTGCCCTTTAAGAAGGGCTTCCAACATGATTTCTTCTGACAATTCTTTGGCACCAGACTCTACCATGTTGATGGCGTGTTTAGTTCCTGCAACTGTCAATTCAAGAAGCGATTGCTCTGCTTGTTCTTGACTTGGGTTGATGATGATTTGACCATCGACATAGCCCACCTGTACCCCAGCGATTGGTCCGTCAAACGGAATATCTGAGATAGAAAGTGCCAAAGATGAACCAAACATAGCTGCCATTGGTGCAGAAGCATTTCATCATAAGAAAGGACCGTGTTAATCACTTGTACTTCGTTACGGAAACCTTCCGCAAACATTGGACGGATTGGACGGTCAATCAAACGTGCTGTCAAAGTCGCATCCGTTGAAGGACGTCCTTCACGCTTCATAAAGCCACCAGGAAACTTCCCAGCTGCATACATTTTTTCTTCGTAGTTGACTTGGAGAGGGAAGAAATCCCCAGTTGCCATCTTCTTAGACATAACGGCAGCAGTCAAGACAGTTGACTCACCGTAACGCACGACAACAGAGCCATTTGCTTGCTTAGCAACCTGACCAGTCTCTACAATTAACTCACGACCCGCAAAAGTCGTTTGAAACACTTGTTTTGTCATTTTAATCCCCTTTGGATTGATAATATTATACGTCTTGCCTACAAAGATCAAGATACAAAGCCGTTAAGCAACTCAAAGGAAAATAGGAAATCTAACGACGGAGCGACCGCTCCTAGGCAGATTTATCTTTTTCCACAGAGTTGTAGGCATGTTCAGTTTTCAAGATACAAATCATTAGAAAGTTTTGATACTAAAGTATCTAATACCTTTCACGCTAATCGCTATCATGCGATTAGCTAAATGCCTTACTAACTCTCTCGTCAAATAACGTCGATTTGACTCGTTCGTGTCGCTCAAACTAAATACTGAAAAGAACAAATTATTAAAAAATTTCTGTCATAAAATTGAGAATCGACAAATCCTTTGAAACTTAAATATCCTCATCTTTGTATCAAGTACGTACAGAGTCTATTTTATCATATTTTTCTTAAAAAGTGCTGTCTTTACCATTAAAAAGGAACCATTCCTCTCAGCTGAGAAGAATGGTTTGCTTTTTATTATCCTAGAGACTGATGATTAAACAAAGCATGTGTTGCTTGGTGGATGTATTTTGCTGTATCCGCATTGTTCATGGTGTAGAGATGCACACCTGCAACATCCTGAGTTACCAAGTCCACGATTTGGTCCACTGCATAGGCAAGTCCTGCTGCTCTGAGCGACTCAGGGTCATGCTCATACTTGTCTAAGATGGCTTAAATTTGCGTGGAAGATGGATATTCTCACAAGTCTTCAAGAGGCGGAGAGCCTGATTTCGATTCAGAATTGGCATAATACCTGCATGAATAGGAACATCAATCCCAGCCAAGATGCACTTGTCTTGGAAATCATAGAAGCGCTCATTGTCAAAGAAAAGCTGAGTTACAAGGCTCGAGCAGCCTGCATCCACTTTCTTCTTGAGATTTTGGATATCTGAAATCTGATTTGGCGAATCTGGATGCCCTTCTGGATAACAAGCTCCAATAATATCAAAGTGAGGGGCTTGTTCCTTGATGAACTCAATCAAGTCGGTTGCGTAGCGAAAATCCTTTTGTGGCTCTACATATGGAATGATATCCCCACGAAGAGCCAAGATTTTCTGCACCCCAACCTTGTCCAAGTCAGCAATGGTTTCAGCAACCTTGTCCTTGGTCAAATAGATGGCTGGCAAGTGAGCAATAGTCGGAATCGCCAAGTCATTTTGGATAAAGTTAGCCAAACGAACCGTCGTTTCCTTGATATTAAATTTATTATTACTGGCAGTTACACTGATAAAGTGGGGAGCCAACTCCTGCATATCTTGAAGAGCAGAAATAATGTTATCATTACCCACTGCTGGGTTTGGAGGGAACACTTCAAATGAGAGTGACGGTGTTTGGCGTGACATAGTCTTATCCTTTTCTTTTTGATTTCATTTTGAACAACCGTTGTAGGGAGAAATCTAATCTTACAATTTCTCACGCGCAGCTTTAGCTGCTTCCACAAGGCGGATCAAGCTTTCTTTTGTTTCTGGAATACCACGTGTTTTCAAACCACAGTCAGGGTTGATCCAAACTTTCTTGCTTGGCACTTTAGCAAGGATAGCTTCGATAGTATTATCGATTTCGCCTTCGTTTGGTACACGAGGTGAGTGGATATCGTAAACCCCAGGGCCCACTTCTGTTTGGAAGTTTTTCGCTTTGAGTTCGTCCAAGATTTCAAGGTTTGAACGGCTAGCTTCAAAGGAAATAACGTCCGCATCCATGTTGTCGATAGCTGGGATGATATCTGTAAATTCTGAGTAACACATGTGAGTGTGGATTTGTGTGTCTGGCGCTACTGTTGAGTGTACCAAGCGGAAGGCAGGAATTGCCCAGTCAAGGTAGTCTTCGTACCAGTCGCTACGACGGAGTGGCAATTTTTCACGAAGAGCAGCCTCATCGATTTGGATGATCTTCACGCCAGCAGCTTCAAGATCAAGAACTTCATCCTTGATAGCAAGGGCGATTTGAAGAGTAGAATCCTTGATAGAGATGTCTTCACGTGGGAATGACCAGTTGAGGATGGTAACAGGTCCAGTCAACATACCTTTAACAGGTTTGTTTGTACGGCTTTGTGCATAGCTAGACCATTTAACAGTGATTGGGTTGAGACGAGTGACATCACCCCAGATGATTGGTGGTTTCACCCCACGCATACCGTATGACTGTACCCAACCATTTTTAGAGAAGAGGTAACCTGACAAGTTTTGACCGAAGTACTCAACCATGTCATTACGTTCAAATTCACCGTGAACAAGGACATCAAAGTCAATATCTTCTTGCCATTTGATCCATTCATCAATTGTTTCAGCAAGGAAAGCGTCGTACTCTTCTTGAGACAACTCACCTTTACGGTAAGCCAAACGTTTCGCACGAACTTCTTTTGTTTGAGGGAATGAACCGATAGTTGTTGTTGGAAGAGCTGGAAGTTTGAAAGCTTCTTCTTGGATAGCTTCACGTTCTGCAAAGGCTGGCAAACGAGTGTAGTCTGCATCAGTCAAACCAGCGATACGCGCACGAAGTTCCGCATTTCACCCACACGCTCAGTCGCAAAGAGTTCTTTGTTAGCTGCAAGTGCTTCTTCACCTTGACCATTGCGGATAGTATCCAAATCACGGATCTCATCTAATTTTTCAACTGCAAAGGCAAAGTGGTTCAAGATAGCTGGTTCAAATTCCTCATTAGCAGTTGTAAATGGCACATGAAGAAGTGAGCATGAGCTTGTCAATACGATGTTTTCAGCTGGGATTTGCTCAAGAACAGCCAAGCTCTTTTCATAGTTGTTACGCCAGATGTTTTTACCATTGACAATACCTGCATAAAGAGTCTTGTCATCTGGGAAACCACCTTTAACCAATTCAAGAGTTTTCTTACCTTCAACGAAATCAAGACCGATAGCATCTACTGGTAATTTCACAAGGTCAGCGTAAACGTCACGAACGTCTCCGAAGTAAGTTTGAAGCAAGACTTCAAGACCTTTTTTGTCAGCCAAGAGTTTGTTGTAGAGGTTCAAGAAGAGAGATTTTTCTTCAGCTGTCAAGTCTTTAACAAGAGCAGCTTCGTCGAGTTGAATGCGAGTCGCACCAAGTTCAGCCAATTTAGCAAAAACTTCTTGGTAAGCAGCTACTAAGCTGTCTAAGAAGTCTTCTGCTTTCACGCCTTCTTCAAAGTCTGACAATTGAAGGAAAGTGAATGGACCTACAAGAACAGGTCGAGTGTTCAATCCAAGTTCTTTGGCTTCTTGGAATTCATCGAAAATCTTGTGACCTGCAAGTTTAACTTGAGTATCTTTTTCAAATTTAGGTACGATATAGTGGTAGTTGGTGTTGAACCATTTCTTCATTGGAAGGGCGCGAACGTCTCCTTTTTCTCCTTGGTAACCACGACCCAAAGCAAAGTAGCGCTCAAGGTCAGACAAGTCCAAGTTTTGAACTGAAGCAGGTACCACGTTGAAAAGGAAAGCTGCATCTAGGAAATTGTCATAGTGAGAAAAGTCATTTGATGGAATTTCAGTGATACCTTTTTCTTTGACAATGTTCCAGTGTTTAGCACGCAAGTCTTTTGCTGCTGCCAAGAGTTCTTCTTCTGAGATTTCTTTTCTAAAGTATTTTTCAGTTGTAAATTTTAATTCGCGGAATTCGCCCAAACGAGGGAAACCGATGATTGTAGTTGACATGATGTGTCCTCCAAAAATTTGTTGTTGAAACTATCTTAACAGAAAAAGAATGAGTCTGTATAATTGTAAAAAAATTAGGCTTTGATATAGTTTGAAACTATGCCTCTATTTTAGACAAAAAGAAAAAGACCTGAGACACATGCCTCAAATCCTTTGTATATCTTGTTTTATAGCTCTATTGCAGTTAGGCTCTTCAAACGCGTTATTAGTAATTCTTATAAGTGACTATGGCTTATTATTAGAAAAGACTATAAGTCAATCCCCTTCTCTCGGAGATTTGCCAGACACTCCTCATAGTAGGTAGTGTCATGTTCGCTGTATATAGGACTAGTCAACTTCTCCTCTGCTAAATCTTCATAGATAGGGCAAGTCTTGCCACGGTAGTTCTTGTCCAGCCACTCTGGACTAACCTTATAGCCACGGTTAGCCATCTCCTCCATGATCAAGTCATGATAGGCATAGAGACGATAGGGCGAGTGGGTAAAGACATAGTCCACCGTTGCATGCTTTCTGCCCCAGCCATTGCCACGCAGGGCGCAACACTCTCGATGTTGCCCCAAGAGTTGAGGACGAGGAAGCTGTGAAATCAAAGCCTCATGCCAAAGTCTCATGGGAATCTCCTTTCAGTAACGTTGAATGTTGCAAATAGGTATTTGGGTAAAGTTCAAGCAAGTCTCGAGTCTTAGTGATCAAGTCTTCCTTAGAAGCCTGACCAAAGCGGTAGCGATCCAGCAAGAGCATATAGTCCTTTCGCTCAGCATCTGTCGCTTTCTTTTTAAAATAGCCCCAAATATGCTGAAAGGCATTGCAAACCTGACCCCTGTGTTCTGGAATCTGACAGGCACGATCGATCAGTTCTTGAACATGACTTACCTCCACCTCTTCATTCTTGAGATACTGACGAATCTCATTGTAAATATTGCTGGAATGACTCAAAACGAGATATTTGTTTCTAGCCCAGAGTTGCTGGCAATGGGATTTTTGGTTAATTTGTTCCATGTTTCTCCTTGCTTTTTATCAGTTTCCAGGAAATATGGAAACAAGGTTGTAACTTAAATATGAGCGAATAAAGAGTGTTTTTTGTAGCTCCTGATTTTTCTAATAAACCTTGTTTGACAATACTTAAATACCTGAATAAGTCTCTACTAACAACTGAATCTTACGCAAAACTTCTTGCTTTTTCCGTTCACGCGCTCCCTGTCTACGAGAAGTTGGTGGAATAATAGAATCTAAATCAGTCCCACTGTTTTCAGCATAACCTCGTTGAATTGATCTGTCTATGAATAATTGGTAATCAGCTACAAGTTTCTCAGACTCAGCTAGGTCATGGATTGCGATTTTCTTGCGCTCCTTGCCATATTCATAGAAAGCATTGATAATCCCATCATGGTCTTTCAATTTTTGCAAATCAGTGTCATTGATAAAGCCGATAACCAATTCTTCTTTGGCACGAATATCGATACTAGAACGAATTACACGACTAACTTCTGCTTTCATTACTTCTTTAGACTCAGAATTATTAGATTTTTCAACAATCAATGCAAGAATGTAGTCCAGATTAATCTCATCTGTTTTTAAGAGTTCTATTTCAAATTCAACATCTGAAAGATCAACATCCAAATCCTTAGTTTTTTCATAGTTTTTAAGATTCAAAAATTCATCTCGAATTTCCACATAAGCACTTCTTAAATCCTGAAGATAGCCTTCTGAAATAGGTTTGTCGGTTTCTTGGAATTCGTCATAATTTCGAAGAACATTATCAAGTTTCAATAACTCACCAAATAACTTAACAAACTCTTTTTTATCGTGCTCTGTTTCAATTTCTTGCGGGTTCGGGAATCTTTCCAGAATTTCCTGACAAACCGCAGTATATCCTTTGACCTCGATACCCGTTACTTGATCCACAAAACCATCCATGTATTCACTAAAGCTTTTTTCTAAGATTATTTCAAGCTTATTTGTGTCTCCAAAAGTCTTAATAGCTTCTTGCGTAGCCTTTTCTAAATCACGGAAACAAACAATATTTCCAAAAGGTTTAACCTTGTTAAAAATCCGATTGGTTCTCGAGAATGCCTGAATCAAACCATGATAACGTAGATTTTTATCGACAAAGAGTGTATTCATAGTCGGCGCATCAAATCCCGTTAAGAACATACCGACCACAATCAGCAAATCCACTTCCTTGGATTTAACGCGTTTGGAAAGGTCACGATAGTAATTTTGAAACTCCTTCCCATCAGCTGAGAAGTTGGTCTTAAACATGTGATTATAATCATCAATCGCTCTAGAAAGAAACTCTTTAGAAGATAGAAGCATGGCTGTTTCTTGAGGCTCTAGTTCTTCATCTTGAATTTCGCCGTAAGCTGACTGTTCTTCGTTAGGTGCAAAGCTAAAGATAGTCGCAACTTTCAATCGTTTAGTTTCTGGTAATACTACTTGCTGTCGCTGGAGCTCTTCATAGTATAATTTTGCTGCTTCAATACTTTGTACAGCCAGCATGGCATTAAATCCAGACAATTGTTTTTGCTTGTGAGTATAGTGTTGATTTCGGTGTGTTTTGGTGTTATAAACTCGAAGTAAGTATTCTGTGATGGTTGCTATCCGTTCTGGATGTAGAAGTAGTTCCTTCTCCATCTTTTTGAGTTTCTTCTCATCAATCTCTCGGCCAACTGCTTTTTCAGCTTCTCTATACTTATTGATTTCAGGCTTGATATAGTTGTAATCAACCTTGAACTTCAAGACTTTTTTATCTCGAATAGCATCCGTGATAACGTAGTTATGAAGTTGCTCCCCAAAAACTTCTTGAGTTGTTTCTCCCGTTAAACTATTTTCTGGGAAAATTGGTGTCCCTGTAAATCCAAATAAGGCGTACTGTTTAAAAGCCTTCTTAATGCGCTTTTGAGCCTTCCCAAACTGCGAACGATGACACTCATCAAAAATCAAAACACATTTTTTACTATATATCTCATGATTTGGATTTGCTGTTATAAATTTGTTTAACTTTTGAATAGTTGTGACAACAATTCGATCATCATTTTCTTCGATACTACGTTGGAGTTCTTTTGTATTATTGCTACCATTGACTGAATTTGGTTGGAATTTTTGATATTCCTTCATGGTTTGATAGTCTAAGTCTTTTCTATCCACCACAAAAATTACTTTATCAATATAGTCCAACTCTGTTGCCAAACGAGCAGTCTTAAACTGGTCAAGGTTTTCCCTGACCCTGTCGTATGCCAGATATAACCACAAGCATTTATGGTTCCAAAATTCTTCATTTCATTGGAAGAATGAATCTTGCGTAAGATACTTTCAGTTGCTGCTATCTGATAAGGACGCATGATGAGCAAGGTATTATCCACATCAAAAACACAATACTTGGTCAAAACTTCCAAGAGGACACGCTTACTTAAGAAAGTAACAGTAAAATCTTCCAATTCGTGAATAGTCTTATTCTTACGGTCTGCCCACTCACAAGTAAACTCATAGTGATTTTTATTCTGAGCTGTTGTATTTGCAAAGTAGCGTGTATAAGTGCCATTCGAAATCACAAAAATCTGAACATACTTATACAAAGAATTTTCGCTGTTAAAGCTTTCCTTACTATAACGGTGAACCTGATTAAAGGCTTCTTGTAGACTAACTCCACGCTTCTTCAATTCAATCTGAACTAGCGGAAGACCATTGACTAAAATGGTCACATCATAACGGTTGGTATGACTCCCCACTTGCGTCACTTGGTTGATGACCTGCATACTGTTGTTGTGAATGTTTTTCTTGTCAAGGATGAAAATATTTTTAATCCGTCCATCATCAAAAACAAAGTCATAGATATGATTTTCTTGGATTTTTCGTGTTTTTTCAACCAAACCTTCATTGGGACAGTCTAAATACTCGACTATAAAACGTTGCCATTCAGCATCCGTAAACGCAACCTTATTAAGCTTTTCAATTTGGATCTTTGCATTCGCTAAAAGCTCCGCAGGTGTATGGATATCCAATCGTTCATAATTGAGACCATTGACTAAATCCATAAGCAATTGTCTTTCCAAATCTGCCTCAGACTGAAATTCTCTATCTGTGCGATACTCTGGTTGATACTCAGCCAAGAGAATCCCTTCATTTGTTTCCGCAATTACTTCATGTACTTTTGAATAATCAACCATAGTATGCTTCCTTTTATTGTATTAATTGAGATTCTTTCTCAAAATGATTCAAGAATTTATCTAGTGAAGTTTAATAATTGTTCTCTCCAGTATTCATACTGTTTTTGTCTTAGTTCGATTTCTGTTGGAAGACCTTCAGAAAGAGAGTTGGTTAGGGTGTTAAAATTGTCAAGAATGGAGACGATTCTTTTTTGTTCTGTAATGGATGGCAATATAAACTTATATTGCATAATAGCTTTCTTATCTCCTCGGGGCATCTTAGAACCTTTTGAATATTGTACATTATAATAAAAGAATCGATCATCTGACAAAATATAATATAAATATTTATTTTCCATACAAGGGGTAATAGAATTTTGAATTGTCAAGACATCTCCACTTGTCCCACCAACTTGATTAGAAAACCAAATTTTTTTGAGATAAGGTCTGATATTACCAATCAATATATCACCCTGATTATAGGTTGTAACACTTCCTTGATCAGGTAAAAATGTAGCAACTGCTTTCCCTTTTCTATCTTGCAACAAATTATCAACTCCAACATAAGTTTCAGGAGTTAAATCTGTCACACTAATCCTCTTTTGACTATATTCTGCAACTGCTCCCAACTTCACTCGAATTGGTCCAAATACCCACTGTAAAAGTTTGATAATAGCGGAGTTGTCCCACTCCTCTACTCTACTCTACTCTCAGTGTACTCGCCTTCGGCGACGAATGTCAAGAGTTTTTCTCTAAAATATTCATACTGTTTTTGACGAAGTTCAATCTCCTTAGGTAGTCCGATGTTGAGGTCATTACAAACCGTATCAAAGTTGTCTAGAACTTGAACAATGCGAGATTGGATTTCAAGGGAAGGGACAGGAATTTTATACTTCTTTACCAAAGCATCAGAAATTGCTGGATAACTTGCTCCACTCTGATTTTCTTCCAAGTATTTATAAAAATCACTTGATGAAAATATATGATATACGTAGTTAGGTAAAACCTCACCATTTGTTCTAAAAACATAAAATCCTGTACTACAAATCTGGTCATTGTAGTCATCTGTAATTTTAGTAAAACGTTTCAAAGTTGGCCTTGTCGTCCCTAAGATAATATCATTTGATTTGACAATCTTTTGAGCTCTACTTGGAGCAGTTGATTTAGTTATTGATGTAGTCTCAGTAATCTTATTAGAAACTCTATCTACTGACGATAAATCTATATATTTAAATTTTTCATCATCTCCAACTTTATTCCAAGAAATATTACTTGTTCTTTCAGAAACTGCATCAAGTGTCTTCCACTCAACTTGATAAACCTCATCTTCAAATGACAAGAGTTTATCTCTATAAAAAGAATATTGCTTTTTACGTGAGGTCAATTCTGAGGTCAATTCTGTAACATACTCCGTCATTTTGTCAAGTATTTGCACGATTTTTTCTTGAATTTCTCTAGAAAGTAATGGAATTTTTATTTTCTTAAAAGCAACTTTTGAAATATTATATCTGGTTACACCGCTTGCAGTTTTCTCAATCTGTTTTCTTAATCTGATGCTCCTGAATAAATATTTAGTGAATTCTGGCAAAAGTTCAATATCCTCATTAAATCGGATTCCAAAACTAAAACTATTTAAATAAATCTGCTCATCAGGAACAAAAGTAACTGTAGAAGACATACCAACTTCTTCTTTGCTCTCAGAAGAACCTGTTATTAACACATCTCCGTATTCTATAAAATTTTGCCTCTCATTTTTGTCTACCTGAACAGTTTCCAATAGATTAAATTCAACTTGTATATTATTAAAAATATTTTTATAAGTTACATACTTAGCATTTCCATTTTCAAAATCAGATTTTGTTTTCCCAGTTAAACCACTATAAAATTGACTAATTTCCCCCAACTCTTTCCACTCAACGGGACAGGTCTGGATTTCTTCTAGGATGTTCATCAGCTCCCTCCTTCCTTGGCGAGATTTTCAATGCTTTTAATTTCCTTGAGGTAATCTTTTTCAACTTGACTGAGGGTCTTGGTTTGATAGCTCTTATATTCCTTATCTACCTTCTGCTTCATCTGTTCACGAGAGATAGAGCCACTGTTATCTAGCAAGTCTTCTCCAGTAGCCTGAAGGATACGATCTACGTGTGTCACCCAGTCAGCCATAGTCATGACTTCTTCTCGCTCTGCCTGTCTTTCAGCAAAGTCTAGGTATCCTGATACAAGCTGATTAAGCCCACGAAGTTCCTTTTCTGTCAGATAATTCTTGGCAACTTTTGCTTCAGATAGAGTAGGGAGGTCTCCCTTAAAGGTAGTCAATCCCATAAACTCCTTTTCACTATCAACACGATTGTAGATGAGTTCGCTCGCAGTATTGTGGTGAATGGCATAATGCATCTTGTTTTGAACCGTCGCAAAAAATTTCTTTGCCTCTGCTGAATGTGCATTGTAGTCACTTGATGTAGCAAAGAGATCCAAGACCTGACGGTAAAAGACTTTTTCACTCGAGCGAATGTCTCGAATTCTTTCAAGAAGTTCTTTAAAGTAAGAGCCTCCACCCAAGTTTTTCAGACGCTCATCATCCATAGCGAAGCCCTTAATCAGATACTCTTTCAAGACTGTCGAAGCATAGTGTCTAAACTGGATTCCACGCGGGGAACGTACTCGATAGCCAATCGCCAAAATTATATCGAGATTATAGTAGGCAACATTTCGCTGAACACTTCTATTCCCCTCATTTTGAACTGTCAACTTATAGTTGACAGTTGCCTCTTCCGATAATTCATCATCTTCAAATATTGCCTTGATATGTTTACTAATATTTGCTTGGAAGTTTGAAAGAGCTCAGCTAGCTCCTGTTGGGTCAGCCAAACCGTCCCATTATCCAAGTGGAGTTCAATAGCAGACTCGCCGTCATCTGTTCTATAGAGAATTACATCATTTGCCATTGCTCAGCTCCTCTACAATCTTGTCTATCTCTGCACGCAAGTGGTCAATTTTGGCAACAGTCTCAGCGATTTCTTTATTGAGAACATCTATATCAATCTTCTCACGTGTATCTTCTTGTTCGACATAGGTTGAAACAGATAGGTTATAATCCTGCTCTGAACCAATCACATCATTATCAACAAGAGCAGATTTATAGTCAACATTTTGATAATTAGAGAATAATTCAACTATATGTTCGATATTACTATCCGTCAAAACATTGTTGTTGGTCTCTTTTTTGAATTCCTTACTCGCATCGATAAAGAGCGTTTTATTCTCTAGTTTATTTTTTGCTAGAACTAAGATAGTTGTCGCAATAGAAGTTCCAAAGAAGAGATTGTCTGGAAGTGAAATCACTGCTTCAACAAAGTTGTTATCTACTAGATACTGACGAATGGTCTTTTCAGCTCCTCCACGATAGAAAATTCCTGGAAAACATACAATAGCTGCTCGACCTTTATTGGACAAGTGATTGAGACTATGCATGATAAAGGCAAAGTCAGCTTTTGACTTAGGAGCTAGCTTACCAGCTGGCGCAAAACGGTCATCATTTATCAGAGTTGGGTATCCATCTCCCACCCATTTGACAGAATACGGAGGGTTAGAAACGATAGCATCAAATGGCTTTTCTTCTAAATGCTGAGGATTTAAAAGGGTGTCCCCTCGCTTAATGTCAAAGTTATTGTAATTGATATTGTGCAAGAACATGTTCATACGAGCCAAGTTATAGTTGGTCATGTTGATTTCTTGACCAAAGAAACCATCTTCTAGGATATGCTCTTCATATTGTTTTTTCATCTGGAGGAGGAGAGAGCCTGAACCACATGTTGGGTCATAGACCTTGTTAATCTTGTCCTTGCCGACCATCACTAGACGAGCTAGTAGTTTAGAGACTGTCTGAGGTGTGAAAAATTCACCCCCACTTTTTCCTGCATTACTTGCATAGTTGGAAATCAAGAACTCATAAGCATCCCCAAATGCATCGATGTCATTTTCCTCAAAGTTACCAAAGTTAATGCTATTGATACCATTTAGAATGTCAGAAAGTCGTTTATTTTTTTCTGGAACAGTTCCACCAAGGATATTGCTTCGTGTATCCAAGTTATCAAACAAACCTTTGATATCATCCTCTGATTTGAAGCCAATCGCTGATTTCTCAATAGCTTGAAAAATGTTGGCCAAGTCTTCGTTTAAATTTTCATTTTGCGAGGCATTCTCGACAACATTTTCAAATAGTTGACTCGGAAGGATAAAAAATCCCTTATCCTCAACTGTCCCTGGTTTGAAATCTTGCTCAGCTTCTTGGTCACTCAATTCAGCATAGCGAAATTCTAAGTCGCCAGCTTCATGCTCAGCGCGGTCAAAATAATCAGCCATATGCTCTGAAATAAAGCGATAAAAAAGGATACCTAGGATATATTGCTTAAAATCCCAACCATCTACAGCACCACGAACATCGTCCGCAATCGCCCAAATTTTACGATGCAGTTCCTTGCGTTCTGCATTTTCTTTACTTGCCATTTTTACTTCCCTTATTAAATAAATGTATTATCTCTTCTATTTTATCATATTTTAAGAAAACCCACTCGAAGTGAAAAGAGTGAGTGGGTTTTCTTTATATAAAACGAAAATAATGCGTTATTTTGGTTATGTATTAGAAATAGTCTTTAAGAAATCCATGAAATCTGAATGAACAAATATCTGTCTTTCAGAGTGCCTAACTTGAAGATTATTAACTGAATTTATAAAAGGAGTATCATGATTCGAAAGAACTGCTAGTGTATTATTCAAACTTTCCACTTTTACTCCCAAAAAGTTCCTTGGTACTATTTTAATAAGAATTTTACTAGATAATGGATAGTAGATAAATGTATCATCTCTTCCTACACCGTTATCAGCGTATGAAACTGAATTTCTAATAAAATTATACATCACAACTGGAGAGTCGCTTGTAATAAATGGAACACTAGAATTATTGAAATAAACTAACCAAATTTTATCAGCTAATACCTTAGAAAGTTTTTCCAGTCTATCTACCTCTGCAATTAATGAAATAAGCATATTTCTTATAAAGTCATCTTTGTTATTAAAATCTTCTAATATGCCTTTTATTATTTCAGGATGTAATTCAAACTGTTCGGATGTTTCCTTGATTGTTTCATCAAACATAATTTTCCCATTCTCAAACCTACGTTCTAAAAATCCTGGAACTCTTAACACTTGAAAAGTGATCATTTTAGATAACGAGTGAATCTGAGAAACTGTTAAAACATCATTCTTTTTTTGAGATAATGTTAGTGAAGCAATTATGTTAGTCATCACTGGTCCATATAAAGGTTCAATCTCGCTAGAGAAAAATTTCTCCCAATGTTTAGAATCTTTTTTATCACTAACATCATAAAAGTTTTTCCTAAACGCCACATTATCAACTGAATCTATAAAAATTTTGTTAGATTTTAATTGTTTAACTGCTATATTATAGCCTTTATTATTAAGATTTTTCATACCGAATCGTTTTAAATAACTTTTAGGAACAACATGCTGTTTAATATTTGATTTAATCATATTCCTTCTATCTATCTAGTTCACACAAGCCGACTTCTCGGAAACGAGATAGTATATCTCCTGAACTTAATTTTCCCGTTTTAAACTGTTCAAACATTTTTAAGAAAATAAGACTATCTATTATCAACACATTATTAGCTGCATTGCTGGCTACTTTAATAACATTATTGCTAACAGGTAGCCGTTTCTCAGGTTTTATATCCTTAAATCGATTGACTATGATTATCTTTTTAATTACGTCTGGAACAATTTCTTTTGTTTCTTCATAAATATGTCCGTGAGTCACTAATTGTGAAACATTTGATTTTTTTACATCTCTTGTTAGTCCTTTAAATTCAAAAATGTAATGAATCCCATCTTTCTCGAAAGAATAATCTTCATTTTTTCTGTCTTCAAATTCACTTTGAACATCACACATTATTTCTAACATCTCTATCAAAATTACTTCTAATTCCGATCCTGATTTAAATAAGATTGATTCAAAATGTTTATTTTCACGAATAATTTCTTTTGAAATTTTTATTTTATCATTAGACTCTTCAATCTTTTTATTTTCTATTTGTATAGCTTCATCTTGCTTAATATCATCAAAAAAATGTAGCTCTTGAAACCAGTCAGGTGCCTCTTCTTCGGTTTCATTCATCAAAACATTTTGTACCAAGACTGATAATTCATCATTGTTTTTAGCTTGTAGAGTAGTTAATGAATACTTGCCCTGTGATACAAATACTAATTTTTCGCTTCCGTCTGAATAGACCATATCCTCTGGTAGATTATAACCATCATAATAATTCTCCCCCATTATTGAGTCAAAGTAGAAATCAGCCGATAGTTTGGTACCTGACAAATTTGTATGAGTTTTTTCGTAATATAAATCAATATCTATTGGTATAACTTTTTTAAAATTATAAACCAAATACTTGATAATATCTTTAAGTTGCTCCCTCACCAAAAAATCTTTACCTCTTTCTCTAATTGGTGTGGTATATTTCGTTTTAAAGCTAATATTTGGAGGTAAAATATATAAGAATTTTGTCTTAGATGAGTGACTAACACTAGTTAATAGCGTTTGAAAGTCATTATCACAGTTTAGCGTTTCAAAATCCGTAATAGAAGAATGGTTTAACCAAATTGACGAACTAGTCAAATCAATAATATTTAAATCATAGGAATCTAATGAATGGGCCTGCCCAAATGAATTACACTCCGTTACACTATAATCATTTTCATTACGTCCATTATAATTTATTAACTGTATCTTCATTCTTTTCCTTTCTATCTTACATCGAATCTATTTTTCTTTTTCAATTACTTACTAAAATTATACCACGAAACCATAAAAATCCCCCTTAGAAATCCGCTTCTAATGGGTCGTCTTTATCCTGCCGCTTGGGCTGGTTCTGCTGATTTGGTCTTTTTATCTTTCTTATTGCTAGTGATGAGACAGCGCTTGCTATCTCGGATTGTATTCAGATCCTTGAGGAGTTGGGTCAGATGTTCCTTTTCAGGATAGGTTTCTGCCCTGGTTGCGGTGTAGCGCATAAAGAGGTCGTAGCTAGTTGAAAGTTCGGTACGGACTTGTCTGGTCTTTCCGACTTCCTTGCAGACTTAGAAACACGCGCTTACTTTCCACTTGGTCATATTCCTCTTGAGCATTGACCACCACCGTCAGCAGTAGAATACTTTTAAATTTATTCAATTACGGTTATTCTAAACCTAGAATACATTTAAACTTTAGGAAGGAGACCTGTTCTAAGTCTCGAAGGCCTGTATTTCCATCTATTTCTCAACAAAAGACTCATTCCCCCTTTCTCCTCCAAAATATGGTATAGTAGAACTATACTATCTATGAGGAGTTTACATGTCACAGGATAAACAAATGAAAGCTGTTTCTCCCCTTTTACAACAAGTTATCAACATCTCATCGATTGTCGGTGGGGTTGGGAGTTTGATTTTCTGTATTTGGGCTTATCAGGCTGGGATTTTACAGTCTAAGGAAACCCTCTCTGCCTTTATCCAGCAGGCAGGTATCTGGGGGCCACCTCTTTTTATCTTTTTACAGATTTTACAGACTGTAGTCCCTATCATTCCAGGAGCCTTGACCTCGGTGGCTGGGTGTCTTTATCTACGGTCACATCATCGGGACAATCTACAACTATATCGGCATCGTGATTGGCTGTGCCATCATCTTTTATCTGGTGCGCCTCTATGGAGCTGCCTTTGTCCAGTCCGTCGTCAGCAAGCGCACCTATGACAAGTATATCGGTTGGTTGGATAAGGGCAATCGTTTTGACCGTTTCTTTATCTTTATGATGATTTGGCCCATTAGTCCAGCTGACTTTCTCTGTATGCTGGCTGCCTTGACCAATATGAGCTTCAAGCGCTATATGACCATCATCATTCTGACCAAACCCTTTACTCTCGTGGTTTATACCTACGGTCTGACCTATATTATCGACTTCTTCTGGCAAATGCTTTGACACATAAAAAATCCGTTTGGTTTCCCAAGCGGATTTTGTGCTTTATTTTGAAACTTCTTTTGCAAGAACAAAGTTCCCAAGTGTAGCAGAACCATTTCCTGCGACTGCTGGAGTGACGATGTAGTCACGCACATCTGGTACTGGTAGGTAACCATTAAGGAGAGCTGTAAATTTCTCACGGACACGGTCCAGCATGTGTTGTTGAGCCATGACCCCTCCACCAAAGACAATCACGTCTGGGCGGAAAGTCACTGTCGCATTAACCGCAGCTTGAGCGATATAGTAGGCTTGAACATCCCAAACAGGGTTGTTGAGTTCAATATTTTCCCCACGAACACCTGTACGAGCTTCCAAACTTGGACCAGCCGCATAGCCTTCCAGACATCCCTTATGGAAAGGACAAACACCGTTGAATTCTTTTTCAATATCCATTGGGTGTCTAGCAACATAATAATGACCCATTTCAGGGTGACCCACACCGCCGATAAACTCACCACGTTGGATAACACCTGCACCGATACCTGTACCGATTGTGTAGTAAACCAAATTTTCAATACGACCACCAGCATTATTACGGGCAACCACTTCACCGTAGGCAGAGCTGTTTACGTCTGTTGTGAAGTACATTGGCACGTTGAGGGCACGACGAAGGGCACCAAGCAAGTCAACATTTGCCCAGTTTGGTTTTGGAGTCGTTGTGATAAAGCCATAGGTTTTTGAGTTTTTATCAATATCAATCGGACCAAATGAACCAACTGCAAGACCAGCAAGATTATCGAATTTTGAGAAGAACTCGATGGTTTTATCGATTGTTTCGATTGGAGTTGTTGTTGGAAATTGTGTTTTTTCTACAACGTTAAAGTTTTCATCACCGACAGCACAGACAAACTTTGTACCGCCCGCTTCCAAGCTTCCATATAATTTTGTCATGATAAACCTCTTGTTTTTATTTTCTTTATTATAGCATATTTCGAAAATCTAAATTTCTCTATTTTTTAGATTTTCCTCTGTAAATCTTACCATTCAAGCAAAAACGAACAAACATGTCATTTGTTCGTTTTCATTGTGAGAGGGAATATTGTACTCAATGAAAATCAAAGAGCAAACTAGGAAGCTAGCCGAAGGCTGTACTTGAGTACGGCAAGGCGAAGCTGACATGGTTTGAATTTGATTTTCGAAGAGTATTAGATTTTCACTTCGATCACAGCATCCCCCTTCGCAACTGAACCTGTTGCGACTGGAGCTACTGAAGCGTAGTCAGCTGTGTTTGTAACGATAACCATTGTTGTATCGTCAAGTCCAGCTGCAGCGATTTTGTTTGAGTCAAATGTTCCAAGAACATCGCCAGCTTTAACCTTGTCACCTTGGGCAACTTTGTTCGAAACCTTCACCGTTCATTGTTACAGTGTCGATACCAACGTGGATCAAAACTTCAGCACCATTAGTTGTTTTCAAACCAAAGGCATGTCCTGTTGCAAAGGCGATTGAAACTTCAGCATCAGCTGGTGCATAAACCACACCTTGGCTTGGTTTCACAGCGATACCTTGTCCCATAGCTCCACTTGAGAAGACTGGGTCATTGACATCAGCAAGAGCGACAACGTCACCGACGATAGGAGTTACAAGTGTTTCATTTTGAAGAGCTGCTGGCGCAACTTCTTCTTTTTCTTCAGCTACTTCAGCTTGTTTTGCAGATGGAGTTGCGTCTACTTCATCCTCGTAACCAAACATGTAAGTAAGGGCAAAACCAAGGGCAAATGATACAGCTACCATAAGAAGGTATTGAGCAAGTTGTCCGTTACCGATGTAAAGCATTGTACCAGGGATGATGGTGATACCATTACCAGTACCAGCAAGTCCAAGGATTGAAGCCAATCCACCACCGATTGCACCAGCAATCAATGAAAGGAAGAATGGTTTACGGAAGCGCAAGTTCACCCCGAAGATAGCAGGCTCTGTAATACCGAGGAAGGCAGAAAGAGCAGCTGGGAAAGCAAGTGTTTTTAGTTTTGGATTTTTCGTTTTAATACCAACCGCAACAGTCGCAGCACCTTGCGCTGTCATAGCAGCTGTGATAATAGCGTTGAATGGGTTAGCATGGTCAGCAGCAAGCAATTGAACTTCAAGCAAGTTGAAGATGTGGTGCACACCTGACACGACGATCAATTGGTGAACCCCACCGATCAAGAAACCACCAAGACCAAATGGTAAGCTAAGGATCGCTTTTGTAGCGATAAGGATGTAGTTTTCAACGACGTGGAAGACTGGTCCAATGACAAAGAGTCCAAGGATAGACATGACCAAAAGTGTCACGAATGGCGTTACCAAGAGGTCAATCACATCTGGAACAACCTTGCGGACAGCTTTCAAATTCAGCTCCGACAACCCCGATGATGAAGGCTGGAAGAACGGAACCTTGCAAACCAACAACAGGGATGAAACCAAAGAAGTTCATAGCTGTTACTTCACCACCTGAAGCAACTGCCCAAGCGTTTGGAAGCGAGCCAGAAACAAGCATCATACCAAGAACGATACCAACGGCTGGATTTCCACCGAATACACGGAAGGTTGACCACACAACCAAACCTGGCAAGATGATAAAGGCTGTATCTGTCAAGATTTGCGTGTAAGTTGTCACATCAGCTGGAAGTGTCATTCCAAGAGCAGTCAATAGACCACGCACACCCATGAAAAGACCTGTTGCTACGATAACTGGGATGATTGGAACGAAAACGTCACCGAAAGTACGGATAGCACGTTGGAACCAGTTCCCTTGTTTGGCAGCTTCTGCTTTCATATCATCTTTAGATGATGTTGGCAAACCAAGGGCAACAACTTCATCGTACATTTTGTTAACTGTACCTGTACCAAAGATGATTTGGTATTGACCTGAGTTAAAGAAAGCACCTTGAACTTTTTCCAAGCTCTCGATAGCATCCTTGTTGATCTTCGCTTCATCTTTTACCATAACACGGAGGCGAGTTGCACAGTGAGCTACACTGTTAACATTCTCACGTCCGCCCAAGGCTTCGATGACTTTTTTTGCAATTTCTGTATTGGTCATTTGCAAAAATCTCCTTATAAAAAAATTTGTTTTTGTTTGAAAGCGATTTTATTCGCCCTACGACTTTTATTTTATCATGTTTTAGAAATATGTCAAGCGTTTTGCAGAAAAAATATTCTATCCACTTAGTGGGCACGCCATAGATTGATTGTTTTTGACTATTTTAACAGACATCCCTTGAAAAAATAAGTTTGAACCCTTGGTTAAACAGGCTTTTATTTCATTATCTTTCATATTTTCTTGAAAAGTTGATTGGTTTTCTGGTTTTGATTTATGATAAACGTTTGACAGTTTTTCCTCTTTTTTAACATAAAAGACTTGCTTTTTTAACCGAAAACGGTTACTATTAAAAGTGATAAGATTTTTGGAGGAATGAATGAATGGAATGGACAACTGAGCGTCGTTACAGACTTTATCAAGATTGGACGCAAGAAGAAATTCAACATATAAAGGAAAATATGGCTCAATCTCCATGGCATACTCATTACCATGTTGAGCCAAAAACAGGACTTCTCAACGATCCAAATGGCTTTTCTTACTTTGACGGGAAGTGGATTGTTTTTTATCAGAACTTTCCTTTTGGTGCAGCCCACGGTTTGAAATCTTGGATGCAATTGGAAAGTGATGATTTGGTTCACTTAGAGAAACTGGAGTCAAAGTTTTGCCTGATACTCCATTAGATAGCCACGGTGCCTACTCTGGTTCTGCCATGCAGTTTGGCGATAACTTGTTCCTATTTTATACAGGAAATGTCCGTGATGAAAACTGGATCCGTCACCCTTACCAGATTGGGGCTTTGATGGATAAGGATGGCAAGATTACAAAGATTGATAAGATCTTGATCGACCAGCCAGCAGACTCTACTGACCACTTCCGCGATCCGCAAATTTTTAACTTCAAGGGTCAATATTATGCCATCGTCGGTGGACAGGACTTGGAGAAAAAAGGCTTTGTCCGTCTCTACAAGGCTGTTGACAACGACTACACAAACTGGCAAGCTGTTGGCGATCTTGACTTTGCTAACGACCACACTGCCTACATGATGGAATGTCCAAATCTGGTCTTTGTAAGAGAACAACCTGTCCTTCTCTACTGCCCACAAGGATTGGATAAAGATGTTCTAGACTACGATAATATCTATCCAAATATGTATAAGATTGGGGCTTCCTTTGACCCTAAAAATGCCAAAATGGTAGATGTATCTCAACTTCAAAACATGGACTATGGTTTCGAAGCCTATGCAACTCAAGCCTTCAACGCTCCTGATGGACGTGCTCTAGCTGTTAGCTGGCTTGGCTTGCCTGATATTTCATATCCATCTGACCGTTTTGACCACCAAGGAACCTTCTCTTTGGTAAAGAACTGACTATCAAAGACGGTAAACTCTACCAATACCCAGTCGCAGCTATCAAGGACCTTCGTGCCTCTGAGGAAGCCTTCTCAAACCGTGCCCAAACTAAGAATACTTACGAACTTGAACTCAGCTTGGAAGCTAATAGCCAGAGCGAGATTGTCTTACTAGCTGATCAAGAAGGCAAGGGACTTTCCATCAACTTTGACCTTGTAAATGGTCAAGTGACAGTGGATCGTAGCCAGGCTGGTGAACAGTATGCCCAAGAATTTGGAACTACACGTTCTTGCCCTATCCAGAATCAAGCTACTACTGCTACGATTTTCATCGATAACTCTGTCTTTGAAATTTTCATCAATAAAGGAGAAAAAGTATTTTCTGGTCGTGTCTTCCCACATGCGGACCAAAATGGTATCCTCATCAAATCTGGAAACCCAACTGGAACTTACTATGAATTAGATTATGGTCGCAAAACTAACTGATGTCGCCAAACTTGCAGGCGTCAGCCCTACTACCGTTTCTCGGGTTATCAACAAAAAAGGGTATCTCTCTGAAAAAACCATTCAAAAGGTTAATGAAGCCATGCGAGAATTGGGCTATAAACCCAACAACCTAGCTCGTAGTCTGCAAGGAAAATCAGCTAAATTAATCGGTTTGATTTTCCCAAATATTTCCAATGTTTTCTATGCAGAATTGATTGATAAACTGGAACACCAACTCTTCAAAAATGGCTACAAGACCATCATTTGCAACAGCGAGCACGATTCTGAGAAGGAACGTGAATACATCGAAATGTTGGAAGCCAATCAGGTAGACGGCATCATTTCTGGTAGTCACAACTTGGGAATAGAAGACTACAATCGTGTGACAGCACCGATTATTTCCTTTGACCGCAATCTGTCACCAGACATTCCTGTCGTCTCCTCTGACAACTATGCTGGTGGGGTTCTTGCTGCCCAGACCTTGGTTAAGACAGGCGCCCAGTCTATTATCATGATTACAGGAAATGACAATTCCAATTCGCCAACTGGACTACGCCACGCTGGTTTTGCCTCTGTACTCCCCAAAGCTCCTATTATCAATGTGTCCAGTGACTTTTCTCCTGTCAGAAAAGAAATGGAAATCAAGAATATCTTGACTCGACAAAAGCCAGATGCCATCTTTGCTTCAGATGACTTAACAGCTCTTCTGGTCATTAAAATTGCTCAAGAGCTGGGCATTTCTGTCCCAGAAGAGCTCAAGGTCATCGGCTATGATGGGACCTACTTTATCGAAAATTACTACCCTCAACTGGCTACTATCAAGCAACCCTTGGAAGAGATTGCCTGCCTCACTGTTGATCTTCTCTTGCAAAAGATTGAAGGCAAGGAAGTCGCGACAACTGGTTACTTCTTACCAGTTACCTTATTACCAGGAAAAAGTATTTAAGCACAAGAAAACTCAGACCGAATTCGTCTGAGTTTTTTATGATCTTAAGTTTTCTAGATAGCTCTGGGCTGTCTCTAGGTTAAAAGTTTTATCTGCGATGAGACGCTCGACTAAGGGAGCAACTTCAGACTCACTAGCACCTGCTAAGAGAGCTAAGGATTTGGCCTGCAATTTCATGTGGCCTTGCTGAATTCCTGTGCTGACCAAAGCTTTTAAAGCCGCAAAGTTTTGTGCAAGACCGATAGACACGATAAGCTGGGCTAATTCTTTGGCAGAAGGATTTCCCAGTAGCTCATGACTGAGGGCTACACGAGGGTTGAGACCGATAGAGCCACCCTTGGTCGCCACAGGCATGGGCAGAGTCATCTCACCTATCAATTCTTCTCTTTCAAGGTCCAGTGTCCAGCGACTAAGACCTTGGTAGCGTCCATCTCGACTGGCAAAAGCATGAGCCCCTGCCTCAATGGCACGCCAATCATTACCAGTGGCAATCAAAATGGCATCAACACCGTTAAAAATCCCTTTATTGTGAGTAGCAGCTCGATACGGATCAGCCTGCGCAAACTGGCTAGCCAACGCAATTTTCTCTGCAATTTCTCGTCCTTGATCCTTTTGGCGACTCAAGTAGCGAAAGGCGATGCGACAGCTTGCAGTCACCAGAGAATCGGTCGCGTAGTTAGATAGGATTCCCATGAGACTTTGTCCCTGACTGAGTTCTTCTAAGACTGGTTTCAAGGCTTCCAGCATGGTGTTGAGCATATTGGCTCCCATGGCTTCTTGGGTATCAACATGGAGATAAACAACAAGGAAGTCTGTTTCGCCTTTAATCTCTTCTACATGCAAATCACGCGCCCCACCTCCACGTTTAACGATAGAAGGATAGGCTTGATTGGCAAGTTCCAAGAGTTCTGCTTTCTTGCTAGCAATCTTCTCTTGCGCTAGCTCTGGATCATCAACTTGATAAAGAGCTACCTGCCCAATCATCTGGCGCTCATGTACTTGAGCAGTAAAACCGCCTGCTCGTTTGATGATTTTGCTGGCATAGCTTGCTGCAGCAACTACTGAGGGTTCTTCTGTCACATAGGGAACTGTATAGTCCTGCCCATTCACCAAAAGTTCTGGAATGATAGAATAAGGCAGAGAAAAAGTTCCTACCACATTCTCACTCAGCTGGTCTGCAACAGCCAAGCTGACTTGTTCATCCTGCTCCAGACTCCTTTGCTTTTCAGGACTAAGGAGCGCCTGAGCTCGCAACAACTCAAGGCGCTCATGGTATGTTTTTTTAGAAAATCCATTCCAACTTATCTTCATTATTTTTCAACCTTGCTATAACGGCGTTGGTGGTCGACAATCTCCACCAAGGCATAGTCTTGATTTCCAAAACCAGCAAACTTGGCTGAACCAGATTCATCCAAGTCCACTTCCTCAAAGAAGACCTTTTCATAGTCTGAAACAGATAAGGCAGTTCGTTGGTCGAGCTTGTTCAAGCGGTCTTTATCCAGATAAGCTTCATAACCTTCAACCAATTCACAACTGAAGAACTCCGTCACAGCACCACTTCCGTAACTATAAAGGGCGATTTTATCCCCAGCCTTCAAGCTATCTGTATTTTCCAAGAGAGATAAAAGTCCTAGGAATAGGGAACCTGTATAGATATTCCCCACCTTTTGACTATAGAGAATAGACTGGTCAAAATGATTTTGCAAGAGATCTTTTTTCTCTTGAGTCAGACTCTCAGCCATGATTTTTTTTAAGCCTTTTAGCGCCAATTTAGGGTAAGGCAAGTGGAAGCAAATAGCCGCAAAGTCATTCGTAGTCCAATTATAGCGTTTCTTGTACTCGGTCCAAGTTGTCATTAGACTCTCAAGATATTGCTGAGTCGAATATAAACCATTCACAAAAGGAGTGCTTGAATAGTTTGGACGCCAAAAATCCATGATGTCGCGTGTTTGAGCTACATTGTCATTATTAAGGCCATAATGCGTGGATTCTGAGTAATCAACATAGCTACACTTCCAGCACCCTGAGTGGGTTCTCCTGGAGTCCCCACACCGTACTTGGCAATATCACTAGCAATGACCAAGACCTTAGACTTTGGAGAATTCTCCACATGCAATTTGGCATAATGAAGGGCAGCAGTAGCACCGTAGCATGCTTCCTTCACTTCAAAGCTACGAGCGAAAGGCTGAATACCTAATAATCCGTGAACAAAGACCGCCGCAGCCTTACTCTGGTCAATTCCTGACTCTGTCGCAACGATGACCATGTCGATTTCTTCTTTTTCTTTATCAGTCAAAATAGAGTTACTTGCGCTGGCCGCCAAGGTTACAATATCCTCAGTCATGGGCGCAATACTAATTTCGTTTAACAGGAGACCCTTGCTATACTTATTTGGGTCAGTCCCTCTTGCTTCTGCTAAATCTTGTAATTTCAAGACATATTGACTGGTCGCAAAACCAATCTTATCAATACCGATTGTCATATTTACCTCTGTTTTATCATTCATGTAAAAAATCGTTCTATACTATTTTATCACAAATAGCAGTAAAAGAGAGAAAAAAGACTTGATTCACCAAATCAAGCCTCTTATGAATCTAACTATTATGCTGTTTTCGTAAGTAGGAATACAGTCTGAGAATCACTGTTCCACTAGCCATTCCAATGGAAATCACCAAAGCCAACATAACAACCAAGGTTGCACTAGCAATAGCATGACTGTAATCTCCTGTCACAAAAAAGGCAGTTGTCCGATAGGAGAGATAACCCGGAACCAGAGGTGCCAAGATGGCTAAGATAAATACCACAGCAGGTGTCTTATAAAGAATACTTAAAATCTGGCTGACACAAGAACCGATAATGGCTGCAATAAAAGTAGCCACAATAACATTGGTCGGTTCCTTGAGCAAAAGATAGATTAGCCAGACAGCCATGCCCAAAATCCCTCCAGGTAAGAGCATAGACCGTTGAACATTGAGGACGATTAAAAAAGTGATGATAGCAAGAAGGCTTGCTACTGCTTGTAATAAAATGGTTGTTAGTGTCATATTAGTTCATCAATACCAAGGCGACAGAAGTTCCTGCCCCTAAAGCAAGGGTAATGAGTAGAGATTCAAACATCTTGCTCATACCAGAGTTTATGTGATTAGTCATAATATCACGGACCGCATTGGTCAAAGCAATACCTGGTACAAAAGGCATGACCGCACCAGCTATAATCAAATCTGCCGTTGAAGGAAAGCCTGTGTAGCGAGCCCAAAACTGGGCAATCATCCCAAAGACAAAGGCTCCAGCAAAGGCCGTCACAAAGGGAATTCGGATAAACTTCTCCACATAGAGGGAAAAGGCAAAACCAAATAAGGTAGCCACTCCTGCCCCGATTGCATCGTAGATATTTCCACTAAACATAATTGAGAAGAAAGGGGCACTAAAGGTCGCAGCCAGAGTTACCTGCAACTTAGTATAGGGAAGGGGTTGAGCTTGCAAGGCCGTCAATTGCTTGAAGGCTGTCTCTAAATCAATTTGCCCCCCTACCAACTGACGAGAAATCTGGTTGACATCGCAGACTTTTTCGATGTTATAAGAAGAGGAAGTCACGCGCTTCATGCGCGAAATATTGGTGTTTTCAATGGAAAAAAAGATAGCGGCAGGCATGGCAAGAACATTGCAATCCACAATCCCCTGCGAATGCGCAATCCGGATCATGGTATCTTCTACACGATGAATCTCTGAACCACTTTTGAGGAGAATAGTCCCCGCTAGCATAATCACATCGATGACAGCATTTAATTCTTTTGACTCTTCCATGCTTTCCTCCTTTTATCAACTTCCTCTATTCTATCACAAATTAGGACTCAAAAAAAATCTTTGCCATGAAATCATGACAAAGATTCATTTAATCACGAGAATTTTCGTGGTTACCTTCACTACTTGATTGAGTAGGAGCAGGTGCATTCCCTCGTTGATTTCCTTGTTGGTTCCCCTGATTTGGTGTTGTAGTAGAACCTTGGTTTCCACGTTGGACTGGTGCTGATGATGACGTTGACGGCGGTGTTTTTGGTTTGTAGATTGAAATCTTGACACGCGTCTTAGTCAAATCAACCTTTTCACCTGCTTTTGGACTCTGTTCAACGACTGTTCCTTCAGCAGTTCCTTCAGGAGCAGTCGACACTTCTACAACTTCAATATTGGCTTCTTTAATACCGACAATCTGAACGAGATTGTTTTTAGTAAATTCAAGACTAGATCCTGTGTAACTTGGCATGGCAACGCTAGTTACTTTCTTAGCAACAGTTAAGGTAATCGTTGAGGCCTTGCTCAAATCATAGGTTGTTCCGACAGCTGGACTCTGTCTAAGAACAGTTCCTGCTTCGCTCTCACTTGATTCTTCTTCCTCGATCTTGATGAGATTTTCAGGAACCTTATTCTGCTTGAGTTCTGCGATAACATCTGTAGATTTACGGCCTATATAATTGCTTAATTGGAAAGATTGCTTGCCTGATGAGACAACCAAATTGATTTTCGTTCCTTCTTTCGACCAGTTCCAGCGTCAGGATCTGTACGAATAATCCGCCCTTCTTCCACCTTTTCACTAGCCTCTGATTTCTCCTCGCCAATCTCAAAATTGGCTTTCTTGAGGGTTTCCTTGGCTTCCGCCACTGTCTGACCTGCCACATTTGGAATAGCAATGGTTGCAGGAGTTCTGGATAGTATCCAAATAAGAGAAGCTGCCACCAATACAATGCTGGCCAACAAAATCATATAGCGAACTCTAAATTTCCGTTTCTTAACAGGCTTGCTTGCGTAATTGTCTTCCAAAACCTGCTGACTAGGTTTCGCAGCCTGTGGCTTCGGACTTTGTGTTTGCACCTTAGAAATCGAGGTCAATGTACTCTGGGACACCTTTGGTAGTGTCTTGGTGTCCGCCTTAGTAGTATCATTAAATACCAGTTTAGGCTCATTGCGACGATTGTAAGACAAGCTACTGGACAAGTCCACATACATCTCTGCAACTGACTGATAACGATCTGTCAATTTCTTGGCAGTTGCCTTAATAACAACATTCTCCAAAGCCTGAGGCACAGATGGATTCTCATCAATAACTGACGGTAGTGGCTTCTGGAAATGCTGAAGGGCGATGGTCACCGCACTATCCCCGTCATAAGGGATATGGCCTGTCAGCATCTCATAGAAAATAATCCCCATGGCATAGATATCACTCTGTACAGTCGCCTTAGAACCACGCGCCTGCTCTGGTGACAAGTAATGAACCGAACCCAGCATAGAGTTAGTCTGGGTCAAACTCGTCTCAGCAAAGGCTACCGCAATCCCAAAGTCTGTGACCTTGGCAGTCCCATCTGGTGTCAAGAGGATATTTTGAGGTTTCAAGTCCCGGGTGAACAATTCCTCTGGTATGGGCCAAACGCATGGCTAGGAGGATTTGTCCCATGATACGGACGGCTTCTTCATTAGAAAGAGGATAGTGTTCCTTGATATAACGTTTAAGGTCTAGTCCAGCAACATACTCCATTGCAAGATACTGTTGACCGTCTTCCTCACCAATATCTGTAATCCGAACGATATGAGGATGGTCCAAATCTGCCATGGCTCTCGCTTCCCGCTGAAAACGCGCCACAGCAATCGGATCTGTCTGGTAATTGGTCCTCAGGACCTTCACTGCCACTTCTTCCTCGTCTAGAATCAAATCTTTGGCCAAGTAAACATCTGCCATGCCTCCTCGACCAATCTGTTTGATAATTCGATACCGCCCGGCAAAAATCTTGCCGATTTGGATCATTTTGCATCCTCCTCGTTCATAGAAACAAGGGCAACCGTAATGTTGTCTAAACCTCCTGCATTGTTAGCAAAACGCACGAGCGTCGCTGTTTTATCTGCCAAAGGAATATCACTGGTTACAATATCACAAATCTCACTACCTGAAATCATGTTGGTCAAGCCATCACTATTAAGTAAGAGATAGTCACCTGGCTCAAGGGTAATCATTCCAAAATCAGGCTGAATTTCATCTTTTTGACCGATAGATTGAGTAATGATATTTCTGTGGATGACTAGCTGCTTCTTCTGGCGTCAATTGACCTGCCTTGAGCAATTCATTGACCAAGGAATGGTCGCTCGTTAACTGGTGGTATTCTTCTCCACGAATCAAACCGATACGAGAATCTCCAATATGAGCATAGATAGCCTGATTGCCAATAATAGCAACAGCTTCTAGAGTTGTTCCCATTCCTTTATAGGCATCATCTTGTCCAAGTTGATGAATCTTTTGATTTTCAATTTCTAGGTAATTGGCGAACCATTCACGCACTTTATTGACTGTATCGATCTGGGTGTCAACCCAAGCTATACCTAGGTCTGTTACCGCCATTTCACTAGCGATATTCCCTGCGCGATGACCTCCCATCCCATCAGCTAAAATAATCATGGTACGCCCAGCTCTATTGACATAGTGGTTGACATAGTCTTGGTTATTTGTTCGTTTCTGACCAACATCTGTTAATAATGAAATTTCCATGTGTCAGTTCCTTCCTAATCCGATATCTTGCGAAATTGACTGATGAAGAATCCATCACTTCCATACAATTCAGGTGTAATGAGGATACAGCCGTCTTTCATGATATCCTTACATTCATGTTCTAGCTTTACCTGCTCGAACTCAGGATGACTTTCTAAAAACGCCTCAACGACTTGAAAATTCTCCTCTGAGACAATAGTACAGGTACTATAAGTTATTATACCACCTTTGCCTAGTGTTTGACAAACACTACCTAATATTTCTAGCTGAATTTGCTGTAAGGACGCGAAATCTGCCGTTTCTTTATTGTATTTGATGTCTGGTTTTCGGCGCAGAAGACCTATTCCTGAACAGGGAGCATCTACTAAAATCTTGTCAAAGGAATCCTGACCAAAAAGCTCATGCACCTTTCTGGCATCCAATTTTTGAGTTTGAACCCGATCTGCAACTCCTAAACGTTGGGCATTTTCTTGGATTAAGTCCAACTTGTGATCGTAAAGGTCCAAAGCCGTAACCTGACCTGTCGTGAGATAAGAGGCAATATGAGCTGTTTTCCCGCCTGGAGCCGCACAGGCATCTAGAACCTGCTCATTACCTTGTAAATCAAGAGTGGGAGCAACCAGTTGACTGGACTCGTCTTGAATAGTAATGGCTCCCTCCGCAAACAAATCATGACCTGCAAAATGCCCCTGCTCCTTAACCAGACCAGAAGGAGACAAGGATGAATCACTGGCTTCCAACAAGGCTTGGATTTCCTCTTTTCGACTTAAATCAGTCACTCGGATGCTGGCCTTGTTGCGCACCAAAAGACTTTCAAAAATAGCTTGTGCTCGCTCTTCGCCGTATTCTTCTTTGAGCTTGGCAACTAGCCAAACTGGGAGAGAATAGGCAATGGAATCACGCTTGTTTTTTCGTTTGATGCTGGCAATATCTGGCCAGCCTTCACGCAGAATACGACGAAGAACAGCGTTGACCAATTTTTCACTGCCTTTTTTACGGACTTTGGACAATTCCACTGCTTCATTGACCACAGCATGATCTGGAATCTTGTTCAAATAGCGGAGCTGGTAGGCACTCATGAGAAGAAGGATATAAAGCCAACTGTCTAACTGGTCTCTGTCTTCGATAAAGTGTGATAGGTACCATTCCAGAGTCAGTTTACGGGCTACCGTTCCATAGACCAGCTCGGTCACCAAGCCCTTGTCTGCTGCTGAAAGTTGGCTTCCCTTGAGATACTTATTTAAGGCAATATTTGAGTATGCTTGATTGACAAACATCCTCTAATACTGCTAGGGCTAAACTTCTAGCCGTTTCTACTTTAGTCACCAAATCGTTCTCCTACTGTCAATGTACGTCCAACTCCGTTGAGGAAGGAAGCAATGTCCATCTTAGGTTTACCAGCTGGCTGCACTTGTTTGAGGGATAGAGCCCCTTCTGCCGTTGCGACAATCAATTCTTTCTTGCCGATAGAGAGAATTTCACCTGGATTTCCCTGACCTTCTACTGGTAGGGCTTCATAAATCTTAAAGCGGTCACCCTTAAGGAAAGTATGGGCAACAGGCCACGGATTCATTCCACGGATTTGGTTAAAGAGTTGACGATTGGTCTTAGTCCAATCTAGTTTTTCTTCTTCTGGCTTGATATTTGGTGAGAAAGTAACTTGACTTGGATCCTGTGGTTCAGGTTGGATTTCCCCAGCAATATAGGCAGGCAAAGTGTCCAAAAGCAAATCACGACCAACAAGAGCTAATTTCTCAAACAAGGTACCGACATTGTCCTCATCTGTGATCGGAATACTACGACGAGAAATCATATCTCCTGCATCCATTTCCTTAATCATTTCCATGATGGTCACACCAGCTTCCTCATCCCCTTGAATCAAGGCATAATGGATAGGCGCACCACCACGATATTTAGGAAGAAGGGAAGCGTGAACGTTGACAGCAAAGTCCATACTATCAAGGAGTCTACTTGGGAGAAACTGCCCAAATGCAGCAGTCACAATTCCATCTGCTCCTAACTGCATAATAGCTTCCATCTCTGGACTTCCAGATAGTTTTTCAGGTTGGTAGATAGGAAGTCCTACCTCTTTGGCAGCCTGCTTGACTGGGGTTTCTTGAATAACTTTTTTACGACCAACAGCACGGTCTGGCTGGGTCACAACGGCTAGAATTTCGTAACGCTCATCTGTCAAAAGTCCTTTTAAAACTGTTGCTGAAAAGTCGGGTGTCCCCATAAAGATTAATTTTGTCATATCTTCTCCTTCTTATAAAAATTGCTGTGGCTCATGGTCAATGCTGAGACGGAGCTCACTATTTTCCCGTTCTTGAGTCAAGGCCAGAACCTGATTTAGAGTCGGCCCCAGCTCATCTTCTAAACGGTATTTAATCAAAATCTGGTAATGATAGAGGTTGTGGGTACGAGCAATGGGTTTTGGCGTCGGCCCGAGAATCTTACTGGTCTCTGACAAGCCTGACCGCAAAATGTTCATCACTTCATAGGCACGTTTGACCACCTCTTCTTCCTTCTTATGAGAAAGGGTAATACCAATCGTAAAATAGTAAGGTGGATAACCAAGTTGTCGTCTGATTCCCATTTCATAAGCGTAAAAGCCTTCGTAATCCTGATCCTTGGCAAATCGAATAGCGTAGTGCTGAGGATTGTAAGACTGGATTAAGACCTGCCCAGCTTTTTCAGCCCGACCTGCTCGACCTGCCACCTGAGTCAAGAGCTGGAAGGTTCTCTCAGAAGAACGGAAATCAGGCAAATTCAAGGCCGTATCCGCATTGAGCACTCCAACCAAAGTCACATTGGGAAAATCCAATCCCTTGGCAATCATCTGCGTACCTAGTAAAATATCCGCTTCAGCCTTGCCAAACTGCTCAAGAAGTGCTTGGTGACTACCTTTTTTGCGAGTTGTATCCACATCCATGCGCAAAATACGTGCCTCTGGAAAGAGTTCAGCTAGCTCATCATAAGCCTTTTGAGTCCCCGTCCCATAGTAACGAATACTGCGACTCTTACAGTTGGGGCAAACATGAGGAATATCCTTCGAAAAACCACAATAATGGCAGTTCATGGTCTTGGTATCCATGTGCAAGGTCAAGGAAATATCACAGTTAGGACAAGTGTCCACCGTCCCACACTCTCGACACATAACAAAGCTAGAATAGCCCCGGCGATTGAGCATGAGAACCACCTGCTCTTTTTAGCCAGACGGTCCTGAATGGCTTCTAGCAAAGGAGGCGTAAAGTTTGACGTCTCGTTTTGTCCGATATAGTCTCGAAAGTCAATTACTTGAACCTCAGGGATCCTAGCTAAAGGATTAGCTCGTTGGGTCAGACGTAAATGTTGATAGACACCTTTGCCAGCGCGCGCCCGGCTCTCTAAGCTCGGCGTTGCTGAACCAAGTACCAGGGCTGCTTGATTATACTGAGCCCTCAAAATAGCTACATCCCTGGCGTGGTATCGGGGATTGCTGTCCTGCTTATAAGTCGCTTCATGCTCTTCATCAATAATCATGACACCCAGATTTTTCAGCGGAGCAAAGATGGCCGATCTGGCGCCCACAACAACTTGAGCATCTCCACGCTCGACCTTGCGCCATTCATCATACTTTTCACCATTGGACAGGCCTGAGTGAAGAATGGCCACTTTCTCACCAAATCGAGCAATAAAACGCTCCGTCATTTGTGGAGTCAAGGAAATCTCAGGCACCAGTAAATAGCTGTTTTGCCCTTGTCCAAAGCTCCTTGTATAATCTGCAAATAAACCTCGGTCTTCCCACTTCCTGTAATCCCTTGAAGGAGGAAGGGAGGCTGATGACTGCCAATCGCACTGACCACCGCATCACGCGCCTGTCTTTGCTCTGGATTCAACTCCAAAGGCCGACTTGCCTCAATGCCTTCAAAATAAGCAGCCGAGCGTTGAACTTCCTTTTGAACTATGGTAACAGCACCTTGTTCCACAAAGAAGTTGACTTGCTCTCGCGAATAGGACTCTAATAAACTAGCCAAGGAAGCACTCTCAGGATGAGACAGCAAATAGTCTCTCAGTTCTAACTTTTTCTTGGCACGTGCAGAAATCTCAACACCTTCTAATTGAGTAAGATTCACCTCATACCAAGACTGGGTCTTGACCTTCTTTTGATCGATCGCCTGATATTCCAGACCAAGCAGGCCTTTTCTAGTCAAACGCATCATTTCAGCTTGCTTAGCTAAATCCAGAGAAGAAAAGGCAAGCGAATCCTCTGAACCAAACAAGCGCTCTCGGTCTTCCTGACTCAGACCTTCCAAAGGATAGAGAATCTTGTCATAGCTGGAGTTCAGAAATCCCGGTAGCATAGCCTTGAGGATGGAGATTTTATAGGAGAAGACTGACTTACGTAACTCCTCAGCCAGCCAGAGTTGTTCTTTCGTGAGTACAGGAGAAAAATCCAGTACCTCAGCAATATCTTTTAAATCTTGATTTGCCTCTTCTTCATCCGATTGAGTCTCCAAACCAAGAACAATCCCTTGAATCAGGCGATTCCCCTTACCAAAGGGCACGTGAACTCTCATCCCAACTTCCAGCATTCCCAGAAATTCCTCCGGAATCCTGTAACTATAAGGCTGGTCCGTCTGCATCAAGGGCACATCTACAATAATCTTGGCAATCGCCATCTTCTCACCTCCTCCTTGTCAGTATATTCTTGCAATAGAAAAAATAAGATTGAGTCCCCCCAACCTTAAATTTTTTCACCATCTTCTTTTTCTTTAGCGATTTGCTCTTTGATTTTCTTTTCTTCTTCTTCTTTGCGGCGTTTTTCTTCTTCGATACGGCGACGCACTGCTTCACGTTTTCCTTCTGGATCTGGATGAATCGTAACGTTTCCTGATTCGATTTCTTCTAAAGCGCGAAGAGTTGATTTTTCAGATTTGAAACCTTGAGTTGCTGGCGCACCTGCTTCTAATTCGTGGGCACGTTTTGCTTCCAAGATTACGAGTGAATATTTTGAAGGAACCTTGTCGAGCAAGGTATCAATAGAGGGTTTTAACATCATTTGCTTGTACCTATTTTCTAAATTTTATCGGCTAGTTGGAGACTTTGGTAACATCTCCTGATAATGACCAATGACACGGTCCACACGGAAGTGCTCTGCTTCGATAACACGTTTGACACGCTCAGCGGCTAGGGGCACCTGATCGTTGACAATCGCGTAATCATACTCACGCATGAGGGCAATTTCTTCCTTGGCTTTTTCGATTCGTTGGGCAATCACTTCTGCACTGTCTGTTCCACGTCCTACCAAACGATCTTGCAATTCATCCAAATCTGGTGGTGTCAGGAAGATAAAGACAGCATCGGGAACCTTTTTTTCTTAACCTGAAGAGCACCCTGAACTTCAATTTCAAGGAAGACATCGATTCCCTTGTCCAAGGTTTCATTTACGTAGGTCAGAGGAGTTCCATAGTAGTTGCCGACATATTCTGCATATTCCAACATCTGTCCTTGACGAATCAGCTCCTCAAACTCTTCACGAGTACGGAAGAAATAGTCCACTCCGTCCACTTCTCCAGGACGTTGTGCGCGCGTCGTCATCGATACAGAGTATTGAAATTGGTTTTCAGAACTCTCAAAAATCTCTCTTCTAACCGTTCCTTTTTCCAACCCCTGAAGGACCAGAAAAAAACGATTAGTAAGCCTCGGTCTGCCATTGTGTCTCCTTTTAGTCAGTCTGTGAAATAACATTTCTCTAGAATAATGGCAAAAAGCCAGATTATCCTTTACAGTCTTTCTATCTAGTGTAACAAAAAAGCAGTAATTTTTCAACTGCTCTTTCTTATTTATTTAGCATAATCTACTGCACGAAGCTCGCGAATCACGGTTACCTTGATATTTCCTGGGTAATCGAGATTGTTTTCAATTTTCTCACGAACTTTGTGAGCCAAGATTGTGACTTTGTCGTCCTTGATTTGTCCTGGATTTACCATGATGCGGATTTCACGTCCTGCTTGAAGGGCAAAGCTATTTTGTACCCCTTCAAAGCCGTTCGCAATTTCTTCCAAATCATGGAGACGCTTGATGTAGCTTTCAAGAGACTCACTACGAGCACCTGGACGGGCCGCACTCAAGGCATCTGCTGCAGCGACGATAACTGCAATGACGCTCTCAGCTTCAACATCTCCGTGGTGACTAGCAATCGTATTCACCACAACTGGGTGTTCCTTGTACTTACGTGCCAGTTCCATACCGATTTCAACGTGGCTACCCTCAACCTCGCGGTCAATGGCTTTTCCGATATCGTGAAGGAATCCAGCACGACGGGCAAGAGCCGCATTCTCACCAAGCTCGCTCGCCATGATACCAGCCAACTTAGCAACTTCAATCGAATGGCGCAAGACATTTTGTCCATATGAAGTACGGAATTGCAAACGTCCCATAATCTTCATCAAGTCTGGATGAAGGTTTGGAGCACCAATCTCATAGGCAGCAGCCTCACCGTATTCACGAATCTTATTGTCAATCTCTTGACGGTTTCTCAACCAACTCTTCGATACGAGCTGGGTGGATACGACCATCTTTGAGCAACATTTCCATAGTCATACGGGCAATCTCGCGACGAATCGGGTCAAAACCTGACAAGGTCACCACTTCTGGCGTATCGTCGATAATCACATCGACTCCTGTCAAACTTTCAAAGGTACGAATGTTACGACCTTCACGACCAATAATGCGTCCTTTCATGGTATCATCTGGCAGATGAACTGTTGAGTTTGTTGACTCCGCTACATATTCACCAGCAATACGTTGCATAGCTTGAACCAGAATGTCCTTAGCCATTTTATCAGAACGTTCCTTAACCTCTTGCTCAGCCTCACGAATACGACTGGCAATCTCCTTGGTCAAGTTTTCCTCTGTCTGTGCCAAGATAATATCTCGTGCTTCTGCCTGAGACAGGGCACCAATACGTTCTAGTTCAGCTTCTTTTTGTCTTTCGACTTCCTCTAATTGCTCTTCACGCGCATCAAGGTTTTTCGCTCTATCAGAAATACTTTGTTCTTTTTGTTCAAGTGTTTGTTCTTTACTCGTCAAATTGTCGTCCTTACGGTCAAGGCTAGTAGCTCTCTCTGTCAAACGACTTTCGATTTGTTTGAGTTCTTGACGTTCTGATTTGAATTCAGCGTCCACTTCTTCACGGTATTTTCTGGCTTCTTCTTTGGCCTCCAATAGTGCTTCTTTTTTAAGAGACTTACTTTCACGTTTAGCTTCATTAACAAGTAAATCCGCTTCACGCTCAGCTTGTCCACGTAAATTAGTTGCTTCTTGTTCAGCATTTAAAAGCATCAACTCTGCAGCTTCCTGAGATGATTTCATCTTAGCTGAGATGCTGACATATCCAATGACTAAACCAATGATGACGGCAAAAACAGCAATCGCAAGCGACATGATCTCCATGTTTTTACCTCATTTTATTATTATTCCGAATGACATACATTCTTTTATATTCTACCATAAAAAAGTGATTTTCACAAACCTAAAATAGAATATGTTTTGAGGAAATTGGAACTCAATTACCTAAAATTTACTAGTGCAATCTCTATTTCTTAGAAGTTATAGCTTATACTCAATAAAAATCAAAGAGCAAACTAGGAAACTAGCTGCAGGCTGTACTTGAGTACTACAAGGCGACGTTGACGCGGTTTGAATTTGATTTTCGAAAAGTATTATTCGTAAAAAATCTCAAAAAGTCCACCTTTCAGTAGACTTAGTTTGTTTCTATTCTAATCGGTACTCTTCCAAAATTCTGCTCTGCTATACCTGGATTTCCAAGTTGATAAATCTGGTCTGCCTTTTGAGTCATGACATCCCAAGGTTCCTTGCCAATTCGGCTGACTAGATTGACCTGCCCTTTCAGAGACTTAAGGTGTTGCCTGCCTTTTTCGGTAAAACCAAGGACATGAATGCCTTCTGGCAAGTCACTGTCTCTAGCTTGCACCAAGATATAGGTCAAGAGGCGTCTGACACGCGCCTTAGTGTAGCGTTTGGTAGCAACCGCCTCGATCAATTCGTCAACAGACTGAGCTATCTTAATAGCTTCCTTAATGCGCATAGCCATTTCTTGATTGACCTGATAGATAGTGGTTAGGTCTGGATTGGACAAGATTTGATAGCGGAGCATAGGAAAATAGTCTTCCCAGCTTACCTTACTGGCCTGCTCAAATAGAGCAACAGAAGGCATAAAGCGTTCTAAGAAATCTTGATCCTTCTGGTGCTGACGCAGGGCTGTCGCCGAGGCAAAGTCCACATCCTTATCCACAGAATGATAGCCAGCTCCCTGACGCTGAATCGGATGGAGCTTGATGTTGCATCTCGCAACTGCCTTGACATAGGCAAGAGCAAGAACATGATTGGGCGTATTCCCTGAAAAATCAAGACCTGCAAATTCCTTCCACATGGCTTGGGTTTTCTGTGGATAAGAGAGAGAATCTGGCAGATTTTCCACAAATTTCTCCATCTCAGCACCTTTCTCTGTGTATAAGTCAGCGATTTTTTGATAATCTAGAACTTCTTCTGTCCCAAAAGCGAGGATATCTATGCCCAACCTAGCCAAGATATCCACAGCTCCTTGACCAAAGAAATCTGCTGCCTGAACACTGACTAAAAAGGGCAATTCCACTACCAAATCTGCTCCATTTTCCAGCGCCATCTGGGCCCGAGTCCACTTGTCTACGATAGCAGGCTCTCCACGTTGCATGAAATTCCCAGACATAGCCACGATTTTCAGCCCCTCAACCTGTTCCAGCAGATATTTATGCCCATTATGAAAAGGATTAAACTCCACGATAATACCTGTGATGGTCATAGACTTCTCCTACTTCTGCGCCACAAAAACCAACGGGTGCTGGTTTCTGTTGGTTCCTTGTCCTCAAAGTCCGCATAGAGTTTAAAAGACTTGAAACCAGCCTGTTCCAGCAAAAATATCATAGGTCAAAACCTCATAAGTCCGCTCCTCATGCACTTCATCGTGGCGACTAAAAGAGCCGTTATCTTCCTTGATAAAGAAGGTCAACTCATGCACGATGGAGTGAGGCGCTTCATCCTCATAGGTATCCCAGAGCATAGCGAAATCTTCCGCATTTTCATGGTAGGAATAGCCTGGAAAAACTTCATCTGTCTGGTAGGTAGAATGCACATCGAAGATAAAGACCCCATTTTCGTTGAGGGCATTATAGACTTCTTTAAAAACGTCCCCCACTTCCACCTCATCCTGCATATAGCAGATTGAGTCCGAATAACAAGTAACAAAGTCATATTTTCCTGCCTTGGACAAATCCAGCATATTGCCTTCTATAAAGGCAATATGCTGCTTGGCTGAAGCAGCTCTCTTCTCAGCAATCTTCAACATATCCACACTCAAGTCAAGTCCAGTCACATCAAAACCAGCCTGAGAAAAGCGCACAGATTGAATGCCTGTCCCACAAGCCAATTCCAAGAGTTTCTTTCTCTCCTTGGTCTTAGGCAAATGACGCAGAGAAAAATCTGTCCATTTGTCGTATAAACTATCATCCATCACAGCATCGTAAACAGCCGCAAATGTTTCATATGTCGCCATAAAACATGATACAAGAGCCTCCATGGCAAACACCACTCGCCCTATACCTTTCTATCCTTTTTTTCTAAAATAAGCAAATAAACCCAGTTGACTACAACTGAGTTCATCTCCTATGCTAAGGCTTCTGAAATATCTACAGAATCCGCCTCATGCCAGAGTTTCTAGGTTATAGTGGGCACGCATTTCTTCTGAGAAGATATGCACAACAACCCCACCGAGGTCTAGCAAGACCCAGCCTCCAGCTGCATCGCCTTCGACATGGCTTCCTTTAAAACCTGCTTCCGCTACTTTTTCACGGATATTGTCAGCGATAGCGTCCAACTGACGGCTATTCATTGAGCTAGTGATGACAAAGTAGTCCGTCACGCTGGTCAAATCTTGTACATCAAGTGCGAGGATATCCTCCGCACGTTTCTCATCAGCCGCTTTCACGACTAGTTCTAGTAATTCTTTTTCGTTCATTTAGTCCTCTTTCAAATAGTGCACAAAGGCGTTATAGGTTTCAAGGGTTTGGGGATAGATGGGGAATCCCTGATGAGCTAGATGCTCCACAGTACGAGCTGTTTCGTAGGCAACTGCCTTATTAAGTGACAAACTTGCAATCTCACGCGCCACATCAACTCCTGGAAAGGCACGATTGTGCTCGATATAGTCTGCGACGTAGATGACTTTATCTAGGTCTGTCATCTGATCAGCACCGACTGTATGGATTTCAATGGCTCGCAGGATTTCTGAATCATGCAAATCCAAATCTTCCTGAATTTTGTAAATACCAACCATGCCATGCCAGACATTATTGCCCCAGTTTGAGGTCAGGGTCTAGCTGGTAACGGCCAATCAAGTCTAGAAATTCCTGATCTGACAGCTTTTTAGCATAATCATGAAGAAGACCTGCAAGACCCGCTTTCTCGGTATCGACTCCGAATCGCTTCGCAAGCTCTATGGATGCACGCTCCACACCCAGACAGTGGGTTAAACGTTTTTCAGGTAGAAGCTCTGCCATTCTTTCCAACAAAGCCTCACGGGAGCAGTTGATATAGTCTTGATAGGCCATCAGTAGAGCTCCTCCTTCTCGATGTAGTCCAGCACAGGCTGAGGTAGGAGAAAGTTGGGTTTCCGTCCTTGGGCAATGAAGTCACGCACCATACTGGATGAGATATCCATGAGAGGCACATCCACCCAGATAACTGGGTAAGAAGTTCCAGCCTTGTAGCGTGGGCGCTGAACCCCCACAAACTGAACCATGTCAACCAGCTCATCAATTCGGTACCACTTAGGCAGATAGTCCACCATGTCGGCACCAATGATAAAGTAATAATCCGTATCTGGATTCTTCTCTGTCAAAATCTTCATGGTATCGTAAGTGTAGGAAATGCCCTTGCGCTCCAACTCGATGATTTCAATGGCTAGGCCTTCAATCCCCTCAATCGCCAATTCAAGCATCTTGAGACGATGGTGCTCAGGGATGGTTTCCTTTTTATCTACGTGAGGAGGTTTGTACTCAGGCATGAGCAGAACTTGATCTAGTCCCAACTGCTGGCGCACTTGGTCCGCAACAATGAGATGGGCATTGTGAACAGGGTTAAAATTCCCCCCTAAAATCCCGACTTGTTTTCGTTTTTTCTCCTTGATTTCTGGCTCCAACTCTACCTTGGTAAAGGGAGTCAATAGTTCGATTGCCATAGGCTAGTCTCCTTTATTTCTCTGTAAAAACAGTTATTTGGAGTATAGTTTTTAGATTTCTTTGACTTTTTTAGAAATCTTGCGATTTTCTTTCTTGCTAGATTGTTTAAACAAAATCAAGATGCGTCCGATTTTTGGACTGTGTCCACACCGATTTCTTCTTCCAAGATTTCAGCTACTTCGTGGATATTTTCATCTGTGTTTTGCAAAAGAGTAACCTTAATCAATTCGCGTGCGTCAAGGGCTTGACGGACGCTGGTTTTGATTTGGTCGTTGAGTCCATTTTTTCCGATTTGGATGATGGGTTTGAGGGTGTGTGCCTGGCTGTTGAGGAAGGCACGTTGTTTTGATGTTAATGACATAATTTCTTTAAAAGAGTTTCTTTTTATACTTTTCTGAAGTGGTGACGGACGTCAGCAAAGTCCTTTGGACTTTCATGACTAAAATTTGAGCCTAAGGTCTCAAATTTTCCGCAGTTGGTACAATCACTTGTACCAACTAACACCACAGCGAAAAGTATTCTCTATGTGGTTCGCCCTGCTCGTTCGAGTTCAGAAACCCCTTTCCTTTCTGTGTTTAAATAATGGCTTTTCGTGTGACTACTGCGACGCCTTCTGGTGCCCAGACGGCGACTTTGGCAGTGCCTGTTACGCGGATCCAGCCTAGGCCTGAGATGACTAGGTCTGTCTTGTCCTTGATGTTAAATACATGTTGGACTAATTTTGGAAAATCTTCTTTTTCCTTGCTATTTGGTGGTGTCAGAAGGGTTCCTAGGTGCTTGTCATAGAAAGCACTAGCGCCTTCAAGCTTAGTACGATGGAGTTTCAATTCATTGTCAAAGAAGGCTGTGAAACCTTGCTTTTCTCCTGCAATAAAGTCAAATCGTCCAAGACCACCTAGAAACAGGGTTTGTTCAGGATTGAGCTGATAGGTTTTAGGCTTGATTTCCTTTTTAGGGCTGACATACTTGAGATTTGGCCGTCAAGTAGTGGGCCATTTGGTGACGGTGGATGATTCCTGGCGTATCGTAAATATAAGATCCGTCGTCAAGCGGAATCTCAATCTTGTCCAAGGTTGTTCCTGGGAAACGTGAAGTTGTAATCACGTTCTGGTCACCCGTAATTTCTTGGATAATAGCATTGATAAGAGTTGATTTTCCAACGTTGGTTACACCGACCACATAGACATCACGGCCCTTACGGTAATGCTCGATTTTGTCAATGACTTCCTTAATGGCATGCTTGTTTTGGGCTGAAGTTAGGACGACATCAACAGGACGAAGCCCTTCTTCATGGGCACGTTCCATGAGCCACTGGCTAATCTTGCCCGGTTTAACTGACTTAGGTAGGATATCTTTTTTATTCCCAACCAAGAGGACATCATTACCTGATACAAAACGTGGCAAGCCTGGGATAACAGAGCCATTAAAGTCAAAGATATCAATGACATTGACCACTAATGCATCACTGTCTCCCACCTCGTGTAAGAGCTTCAGGAAATCATCGTCTGTCAACTGGACATCCGTGATTTCATTGTAGTGGCGGAGACGGAAACAGCGTTGGCAATAGACTTCGCCAGTCTCCAAGCCTTTTTCAAGTGCCGACTGGGGGGTAAATCCAAGACCAGACTTATCTGTCGTCTGAATGGTTGCTCCACAACCAATACAGAGAATTTCTTCCATAGTTAAATTCCTTTTTTATATGTAATCGGTCCGTACTTTTCAGTGATTTTTTGCATCACACGGCGCTCACGAGCTCGGTTAATCTGCGTTTTGATCGAGTCATGTTGGACTAAGGGCTTGACCAATATTGAGCGAATGCCAGCACGGTGGGCTGCTCGTATATCCGTCATGAGCTGGTCACCGACCATGACCACTTCGCTTTCTCATAGTGGAATTCCTTCATGGCACGGTCAATTCCAAATGTGAAGGGTTTCAGAGCCCAATAGACGTAATCAATCCCAAATTTCTCAACTGCGCGTTGGACTCGTTTTTTGGTATTATTTGACACTACGATAATGCGAATGCCCGCGTCCTGTAGATTATGTAGCCATTGTTTCATCTCTGGCGTCCCATCAGGGTTGTTCCAAGCAATGAGGGTATTGTCCAAATCGACCAAAACAGCCTTGATTCCCTGCGCCTGCAGGCTTGGGACTGTCAGATCATAGACTGCTTCCACAGCAAAATCTGGCATATAATTTTCAATCGCCATTCTGGCTCCTTTTCTTAACTTTTTTTCGCAATTTTCCTTAGTAACAATGACAGGATAATCCACAAACCTGCACTAGCCAAACTGATGTAGAGCCAAGCGTGGGGCTCATCTGTTAAAGGTAGGGGAACATTCATTCCGAAAAAGCCTGTCACTACTGCCAAAACAGCTAGTAAGACTGAAATGATAGTCAAAGTTGTCAAATTATCATTCAGGTTGTTGTTTAGGATGTTGTTGTAAGATGCTGATAGTTGTTGAAGGACTTGAGAAATCAAGTCTGTCATGGATACCAGCTGATGAGCCTCAATCATGGCATCATCAAACTGTTCTCTCTCAATCTCGTTAAAACTGCGATAGAGGGCATGCCCTTGAATATGTTCCAGCAACATGCGATTTTGCTTGGCAGCTGCAGTGAGGTAAACCATACCAGTCTCCAAGTCGGACAGCGCAAAAAGATTTTTCTTAGTCGTTCGCTGACGCAAGAGTCCATTAACCTCATCCTTACTCTTGTCCATCTGCTCGATGACAGGATAGTAGGCATTGCTGATGATTTCCAGACTGGCAAAGAGAAACTTGTAAATCGAAAGCGTGTCATGACTCTCCAGATAACGGGTCATCTGTTCAATGACATAGGCGTTCTTGGTATTGCTAATGGTAATCAGGCGACGATCTTCCACGATAAAGGTCATGGGAAAGGCTTCGTAGTAGGCCTTATCCTTTTTCAAATTCAAGACATTATAGATAAAAGTCACAGTCCCATTTCACGGTGGTAATCCATGTGGGCACGCTCATTTCTATCCAGCGCATATTCGATGGTTTCCTTGTCCAAACCATAGATTTCAGAAAGGTCCTCTAGTTTTTTCAACTTGTCCAAATCTAGGTTAATCCAGGTGCAACCATTGCCCAACTGTTTTTCTAAAACCATCTTCTCTCCTTTACCAAACTCTTTCTATTGTATCATAAATCTGCTAAAATTTCAGGCCTGGTCTGTCCGAGAGAAATTGCTGACAACCGTTATATTACGGTTGGGCACAAAATGAAGAACCTGGTCTTCTCCTCTGAGTTGCGTTGTTCGAATACCGACGCTAACGACCTTGCCCGATACAGTAATAGGACCATTTGTCAGAACGACCTCATCTCCCACATCCAGTTGATGTTCAAAGAGGATGAAAAAGCCATTGATGACATCAGACAGAAAACCTTGGGCTCCCATACCAATAGCCACCCCAGCAATTCCAGCACCTGCCAGCAAACTCGAAACTGGCAAACCTAAAATCGACAAAATGCAGTAGAGTAAAAAGAAATAAAGGGTATAATTAAACACATTTTCTAGTAGGCGTGAGATGGTTTTCTGACGTCCGACATCATGACGAGACATTTTTAGAGAAGGTTTAACAATTCTCTGCACCATGGTATGGAGCAATTTCTTAGCTATATAAAAGAGTAAAAATAAGAATAAAAGAGAAATTACCTTGGTCAAGATATTCTCGATAATCGCTGTAATATCAAGCTTATTGAGATAGGTTTGAATAAATTCTTGCATAGAAAACTCCTTTCATTTATTATACCATACTTTCATAAAGTGTCATTCTCCATAAATATTCAAAAATAATTTCAAAAATAGACAGAAATTCTTGATTTTACTTAATATTTATACTATAATCATAAACATTACACAACAAAGGAGATTGTTATGAAAAAATTCATTCATGCTTGGAATAAGGCAAGCCTGATCAAACGTATTTTGATTGGCATGCTTGTCGGAGGAATCCTTGGACTGACATTTCCTACTGTTTCAGGAATTGGTCTACTCGGAGATCTCTTTGTTGGTGGTCTCAAAGCCATCGCACCTATTCTAGTCTTTGCCCTCGTTGCCAATGCCCTTTCCCAACATCACAAGGGACAAGATAGCAATATGAAAACGGTTATCTTCCTTTATTTAGTGGGAACCTTTGCAGCGGCACTTGTTGCTGTCCTAGCAAGCTTCATTGTCCCTGTTGAGATTACCTTGAATAGTGCCAATACAGAAATTGCACCACCAGATGGGATTGGACAGGTCCTCAGCAACCTCTTGCTCAAACTAGTTGACAATCCTGTCAATGCCCTCGTTACAGCTAACTACATTGGAATCCTGTCTTGGGCAGTGGTTTTCGGGATTGCTATGAGAGAGGCAAGTAAAAACAGTAAAGAATTGCTGAAAACCATGGCTGATGTGACTTCTAAGATTGTCGAATGGATCATCAACCTAGCTCCATTTGGAATCCTCGGCCTTGTCTTTAAAACCATTTCTGATAAGGGAATCGGAAGTCTAGCTAACTATGGAATCTTGCTTGCCCTCTTGGTGACAACCATGTTCTTTGTGGCCCTAGTAGTCAATCCATTGATTGCCTTTCTCTTTATGAAGAGAAATCCTTATCCCCTCGTTTGGAAATGTTTGCGTGTCAGCGGTGTGACAGCCTTCTTTACTCGTAGTTCTGCGGCGAACATCCCTGTAAACATGAAACTCTGCCATGACCTTGGACTCAACCCAGATACCTATTCCGTTTCTATCCCACTTGGTTCTACTATCAACATGGCCGGAGCAGCGATTACTATTAACGTTTTGACCCTTGCTGCCGTTAACACCCTTGGAATCCCTGTTGACTTTGCGACAGCCTTTGTCCTTAGTGTAGTAGCAGCTATCTCAGCCTGTGGAGCTTCTGGTATTGCCGGTGGTTCCCTCCTTCTTATCCCAGTTGCTTGTAGCCTTTTCGGTATTTCTAACGATATTGCCATGCAAGTTGTTGGGGTTGGATTTGTGATTGGTGTCATACAAGACTCATGTGAAACAGCCCTTAACTCTTCTACAGATGTCCTCTTTACCGCCGTTGCAGAATACGCAGCAGCCCGTAAAAAATAAGGCATAAAGACAAGCCTGCTCAGGTCTTGTCTTTTCCACTTTTATGCTAACTTACTAGGAAATCCATATGTCTATTAGCCAACGTACAATCAAGCTCATCTTAGCTACCTGTCTTGCCTGCCTTCTTGCTTATTTTCTCAATCTCTCCTCAGCTGTCTCGGCTGGAATCATCGCCCTCTTGAGCCTATCTGATACTCGTAGAAGTACTTTAAAACTGGCTCGCAATCGACTTTTTTCTATGCTTCTAGCTCTGGCTATTGGTGTTTTGGCTTTTCACTTGAGCGGATTTCATATCTGGAGCCTTGGCCTCTATCTTGCTCTATACGTTCCTCTAGCCTACAAGATGGGCTGGGAAATTGGCATCACACCAAGTAGTGTTTTGGTTAGCCATCTCTTGGTACAAGAGTCAACCTCTCCAGACCTTCTAGTCAATGAATTTCTTCTCTTTGCTATCGGTACAGGATTTGCCTTACTTGTAAATCTCTATATGCCTTCACGTGAAGAGGAAATCCAGCACTACCACACATTGGTAGATGAAAAGTTAAAAGATATCCTCCAGCGCTTCAAATATTATTTATCCAGAGGGAATGGACGCAATCGAGCACAGCTGGTAGAAGAATTAGACACCCTTTTGGAAGAAGCCCTCAGACTGGTCTACTTAGATCACTCTGACCACCTCTTTCACCAGACAGACTACCATATCCACTATTTTGAGATGAGACAGCGACAAAGTCGTATCCTGAGAAATATGGCCCAACAAATCAACACCTGTCACCTAGCTGCCAGTGAAAGTCTGATTTGGCCCAACTCTTTTCAAAGATTGCAGGTCAACTGAGCCAGACAAATCCTGCTTCTGATTTACTGGATGAAATTGAACGCTATCTGGAAGTCTTCCGGAACCGCAGTCTACCCAAGACAAGAGAAGAATTTGAAACCCGTGCCACACTTCTTCAACTCCTACGTGAATCCAAAACCTTCATCCAAGTAAAAGTTGATTTTTACCAAAAATATGGACAGTAAAAAAGAAAACTTCAGACCAATCACAAAAGGTGAATATCTGAAGTTTTCTTTTATTTGTAAGTTATCACCATAAAGGTTAGTAATAGGACGAATAAGGCCAAACTCACCAATAAAGTAAGCACCTTTACCAAAGTATTGCTCTGCCAGTAACTTGGTTTACCAATATTACTGGTGGCATCCATGGAAAAGAGTTGATTTTGACGTGGTTGTATGGTTACCAGTACAATCAAAGCGAGAGATAGGACAATAGCGAAAACAATCAGTATTTCAATCATGGACCTACCTCAAAATTCCTAGCAAAGTAAAGAGTAAACCAATCAGAATCATTAAACCCAGTAAGAGTGAAAAAGTCTTACTAATCTTTTCCCCTCGGGTTTCTTTTTCCTTCTTGATGGGTTTTTGTTTCAACTCTTCCATGCGACCTTCAACGTCTTTGTAAAATAAATCTTCCTCTGACATATTAGCCTCCTAAACAGTTTGCATGGTTTCCTGATATCGCACCAAGTCAACATAATTTGCATGTTGGCCTTGTTTTCCAAGTGCCTGACGCATTTGATCAACATCTGAAAGGGCCAGTTTAATGGTCTCAACCAAAGCAGAAACTTCACTACTTTCAAATAGATGATCAGGAGCGATATAGAGTCTATTGTGTACTGTCTGATTAAATCCAAGAATCAAGAGATTATGTTCAAAGACCTGACGTACTGCCTGCAACAACTCATTACTGTGATTTATATCCAAGTAAATATCCGACAATTGATAGAGCTCCTGAATCTTCTGTGGACTAGCATTCTGATAAAGGACCACATTAGGATAACGAAGCATATCTAAGAGCTTAGAAGACATCTCTGTCACCGCTGCGATGCGGAACGTGACATCAGGCAAGGCTTCTACGATTGCTTCCACTTGCTCAATCTGATCTGAATTAGTCAAGATTAAGGCATCTCGTCTTAGGAAATTATCACGTTTGAACTGATAATGGTAACCCAAATGCACAAACTGATCATGGTATTTCTCATCAGTCAACTCTAAAGCGCGCTCATAAGTCGCCTTGTTTGGAATGATAATCTTCTTAGTACGCACATCATCGCTTTCCAAAATCAACTGCATATTGCCCGGAATTGCATCATAGAGAGGTTCCTGCCAAACCAAAACATCTGAACCAGATTTATCTGGATGATGGAAGGAAACCAAGAAAGGAGTCGCTAAGGTATTAAAGATAAGCTGACTGGTATCTATTTCCAAATCTTGCAAAAAGAAGGTGATAAATTCAACCTTATTGGCAAAGTAACGCATGGACTGACCAGGCAAGGTCAATAAGATATCGCCTGTCACATGGTTTTCAAGTAAAACCTCCTGACCATTGACATCTTGGTAAACCGTCATAATCGGTTCACTATCAGCGCTATGAGTCGTTGTAGCAAAACAAGAACCAAAGCGATTATAATGATCAACCTGACGTACTCTTCCTTCCAAGTCTTTCCAATCTACTTGTTTAACCAAACGAGCCTGCAAACCATCAGCATAATGAATGACGGCTCTCTCCTGTGTCATATCTTCAATACGAGCAGACTGATTATTTCCTGAAATTTCCCAAAAAGCTGGAACAGGAACTTGGTTAAAATAAAGAGGTTTTCCCTTTTCATATCCTAGATAATAAGTAAAAGGAGAGACCAGACCATCAGGAAGAAAACCATCTGCATCGATGACTACTCCAAGTTGAGAAAGACCAGTAGCGACTAAACTTTCATGTAAATCTCGACTTTCCTGACTATAACGATCATAAAGTTCAATCATGGAGCACCTCCTCTACTGTTTTCTTCCACTTTTCTAAAATTTCTTCTGTTAAGAAGCCTTCTGCAATTTGGTAAGAATGGGCACGCATGGCTTCCAAACGATTTTCTTGATACACTTGGCAAATCTTAGCTGCATAAGCTTCTTGATTTCATCCTCCACATGGTCAGATGAGCTTGGAATCAAGTAGCCATTTTTACCGTCTTCAATGAAAGTTTGATTTCCATATGGAACATCAAAACCGATTAAGGGTAGACCTGAACCAATTGCTTCCATCAAGGTCAAACCAAATCCTTCGCTAGTAGAAGCCGTCAAGTAAACCTCATACTGGCTATAAATCTGCGAAAGTTCCTCATGCCCCTTGAGCTGTATATAATCCTCAGCCTGATGAGTTGCAATAATGTCTCTAAGCAGAGAATCTTCTCCACCACTACCATAAATATCAAAGGTTAGTTCAGGTATTTCCTTACGAGCTTCAATGACCGCCTTGACCAACCAGTCAATGTGTTTTTCTTTGGCAAGACGTGAAGCGGTAATCAATGAAAATGGCTTACGTCCTTGACTTGACTCGGTCAAGGAATCAATACTTCCTACAGGAATGGTAACAACCTTTGGTTGGTGCTGGGTGTATTTGGCAAATTGCTCTTGCAGAACTTCTCTCTGCTTATCAGTTGATACGATAAAGAAGTCAACCTTATCTGCATTTGTAAACTGATAGTCATAGTAGTTGTTCCAAAGGATATAGTCCTCATTTGTAGCATTTTCACTATAATGCTCCGCATGAACAACTACCGCTAAATGCGCTGCTTGTGCTTCCTCAAAAACAATCTGTCCAATGCCTGTCTCCCTATCAAGAATGACCAAATCAGACTTATTCAAATTCAAGGATTTCATAAAGGCACGCATGAAGGCTTGTTTCCCATATAAAATCTTATCCTTGAAACGATAAACTTCTTCCTTCCCTTGATTCATCAAGATATCATAGGCCGGAGTTCCGTCTTCATTGTAAAAAGTTCGTTGGTATAGGACTGCAACATTGTCCTTGGGAGCAAAATACTCGCTACAATAACGCGTATAAGAAAAGTAATCCTTACGAATCAGTTTCCTTTAAAGACATATTCCGCGTGTTGAACCAAGTCCTTGTCCTCATCTACCAAATAACAGGTTACAAACTTATCTTGATCAGAAAAGAAGACACGCAAGACCTTACCATTTTTTTCTCTGTGACTTTCTTCACCACCGAAATAAGCCAGGACATCATCCACTGTCACGCTAGTCGGTGCAATCTTTATGTCTGTAAAATGATTATAAAGCCAGATCACCTGATCATCATCAAAACCAATATTAGATGTTAAGTGCTGAATGTTATCAGCTAAAATCATATCCGTAAAGATAAACTTAGAGGACAAATTTAATTTCCGAAAAACACCCGCACGATAGGCTTGGGCATATTCAACACCACTGCTGGCCCAACCAATTCCTAAATTTATGTTATAAATTGTCATATATTCTCCTCTTATGGGAAATGAGTCATAATTTCACCTTTAGAAGTAACTTCAACAAGTCCCATCAAAAGATTACGTACCATATCAGACCGAATCTGTTCTTTCATGGCTTCAAAACCTGCGTAGGCTTCTTGATAGTACTCTACGATCGGGTTTTTCTGACTAGCAGACTGGCCACCGATAGCCATCGATAACTGTTGGAGATAGTCTACCTGCTCTACCCAGTTGTCATCAATAGCCTTGAGCATAGAAAGTCGTAAATACTGTTCATACAGACCATGCTGATCAAGTAATTCTTTCTTTTCAGAAAGTTCTTTATCAATCACCTGCTTCATAAAGCTACGAACTGCGATTTTGTCAGTCACATTTACATAGTCTGGAACTTCTTTAATATGGAAACTAATATTGGTCACAATGAAGTGGAAGAGTAGTTCTCGGCTTTCATAGTCTGAAGAAGTCACTTGATCTATGTAGCTAGCAATGATTTCATCAACAACATCTTCTAAGTCACGAGAACCATCTATTAGACGATTACGCTCCTTATAAATCATATCCCGTTGAATATTCATACTCTCCGCATATTCTAGTGTCTGACGACGCGCCGTACGTCCAGCACTATCACTAGCATGCTGAGCCTTTTCTACTAGCTTACGATATTTACGACCTTTCAGTACTTCCGGTTGAGTCATATCTTTAACTTGGTAGTCTTTATACTTTTTATGCACCCAAGATGGGCCAAATTTCTTGATAACATCGTCCTCTAAAGATACAAAAAACTTACTCATACCAGGATCTCCCTGACGACCAGAACGGCCACGAATTTGCAGGTCAATGCGTTGACTTTCCATCCTCTCCGTTCCAATAACAATCAAGCCCCCAAGCTCTGCTACTCCTTTACCTAGCTTAATATCCGTACCACGTCCTGCCATAGAGGTAGCCACTGTCACAGCCCCCATCTGACCTGACTCGGAGATGATTTGGGCCTCACGCGCCGCATTATTAGCGTTTAGAACATTATGAGCAATCCCTTCACGAAGCAAGAGTGATGAATAAAGCTGAGACATTTCAACTGAGCCTACAAACGAGCAAGGGATTTCCCTTAGCATGGTATTCCTTAATGTACTCCAAGGAAGCATACACTTTTTCAGGTAAAGTGATATATAGATTATCTGGATAGTCAATCCGTTGTCTAGGACGATTGGTTGGAATGCGCACTACAGACATATTGTAGGTTTCAATAAACTCTTTTTCTGCAACCTTACCTGTACCTGTCATCCCGGATATCTTATTGAACATTTTAAAAAGACTCTGATAGGTGATAGAAGCCATAGCCCTTGTTTCTGGAGATAATTTGACATGTTCCTTTGCCTCAATGGCCTGATGAAGACCTCCTTGAAGTTTAGTTTGTTCCAACAAACGACCTGTTCCCTTATCTACCAGTACCATTTCGTTCCCACGAATGACATAGTCCTTGTCTTTGGTAAAGAGTTTATGGGCTCGAATCGCATACACTAAATGACGAGCAAAGACCGTATGTTCTTCCTTATAAAAATGATCTATTCCTAAGAAACTTTCAGCAGCCTTAGCCCCCTTGGTAGTGAGCCAGATTTCATCCTTCTCCTCTTTAAAGATATAGTCCTCCCCTTCTACCAAAGTCGTTACCAGCGTGTCAATAATACCGTAGTGATTAGACTGAACACGCGGGGCTCCGGCAATGATCAGAGGTGTCTGAGAACTGTCCAATAGAATATCATCAATCTCGTCAATAATGACGTAATCAAATGGTCGTAAAAATTTTCCTTCCTCATTTGAGGCTAGATTATCATTTAAATAATCAAAACCTAAATTACTATTAGTTGTATAAATGATATCGGATGCATAAATTCTTTTTTTCTCTTCTGACGTCAATTCCTCTTTAGGATCATCTGTAAAAGGTACCCCAATTGTCAATCCTAAGAAACGGTAAACTTGTCCCATCTCTTCAGCATCGCGTTTAGCTAGATAGTCATTGGTGGTAATCAGCATGGTTCCTTTTCCTGTCAGGGCATTGAGATAAACAGGCATAGTAGCTGTCAAGGTTTTTCCCTCACCTGTATTCATCTCAGCGACATTTCCCTGATGGATAACAATTCCTCCCATGACTTGGACATCATAGGGAAACATGCCCAATACACGTTTATCCGCTTCACGAACAACTGCAAACGCTTCTACCAATAGGTCGTCAAGAGTTTCACCCTCAGCAAGACGTTGACGAAACTCCACTGTTTTTGCCGCTAGTTCTTGGTCTGATAAAGACTTCATCGTTCCTTTAAGGGCATTAATCTTCTTTAAAATTCTTTTGACTTTACGAAGTTGGAAATCTTGATATAAACCTTTAAACACGATTCATCTCCTTAATAGAAAAAGAATAGAAATCCAAGGACTCAAAACCAGCACTTAGAAGGGAAACTTGGTAGGTATAGGTATCATCAGGATAAGTAAAATCAAAGACTTTCATTTTTTCAATTTTCTCTTCAATCACATCTCCGTATCTATCAAAAAAGGCAATCTTTGTATAAACTCCATTTGTAGGTTGGCATTCAAAATTCATGCATAATTGATAATCGTGATTTCTTTAACAAAGGGAGGCTAGGCTGAGTACGAGCAGCCTGGTAATTGACATTAGAAAACCATGTTTTTAAGATTTCTCCTGATGTCACTAAGGGATTATATAGACTAATATGTTTGTCTTCATAATAGGTTACCTTACTACCATACATAAATGTCCCCCCTACTTCGCCCCACTTAATGTCTGTTCTCTGATTGATAATCATTTGTCCAACCTTCCAAAATCTGATTTCAAAATCATACGGTAAAAATGTAGAAACCAAGCAACATTGGTATCTGTATCATCATTATGTCGTCCATCTGTACCTTTAGACAAAATCTTAGCCCCTGTATGGCAAAGATGTTCTACTAACTGATCGTAGGCTTTGCTGTCCATATCTTCATCCTTCATATAGGACAAACCAAAAATTGTCTGGGTGAAATCAGCCTTTTTAAAAGCATTCCAAAAAGTTTGATCCAGATCTTCCATATGCTGGGGACTAACTCCGCCCGTCTGATGTCTCAGTACATCAAATCCTGTATTAAATACTCCTGGTGCCTCTAAACGCCCTCGTCTTGCAATAGTCCCAATGTTAGCTAGTGGCTTCCCGACAATAACTGCACGCGGTTCAAAAGTGGATCCATAGTAGAGCGATGGAAAAGTTCCCATTGATAAGCCTGATAAAATTAAATCTTTAGATGTCAAACCAAGATAATCCAAATAATATTGAATGGTTTCCTTAATCTTATTCTCTAATCCTTCACTACCTAAGTAAAAGGCTCCACCCACAAGACGAGGATCCGAAAATAGAAGAAATGGACATCCTAAATTTTTCATCATAAAATATCCTTCAAATCCCTCAGCTGGACGAAAACCTGAAAAGTAAACAGCTAAAGGTGGCTTAAAATCACCTGGATGGAAAAAGTAATTAATTTCATCTCGATTTTCGTCATGTAATATGTTACCACCAAGGACAAATTTCCCAAACTGTTTTCGGCTCCAACGTTGGTGAAGATTCCCTAACTGGAGTTTGCCTTCACCACGTCCTTCAATCGATATATATATCAAATAATTAGCCTCTTTACTATCCATAATTATAGCTTTTTCTAAATCAGCTTCTAAATAAACTTCCTCTTCAAAAAATTCATCCACTGAACCATTCCATATCTTGCGAATCACCAACCTAAACTCAAAATTTCCTTGTTTTTTGTACTCTAACCATAGTTCTATGGGTAAGTTTTTATCGACCATAAAATTATAGGACCAGTAAGCTAGTTGTTGGAAATCCTCTCCAAAATTCCCTTCTAGAGTCACGTGTTCAAATCCTTGATAAGAAATAGAACCTTTAAAGGAGGGATGAATTTGGATACCAGATGGAAATAGTTTATCACCGTAACCTCCACCAAAGAGAGAAGTGGACAAATCATTGACTAATTGCTGAGGATCTGAGAAGTCTATAGCCTGAGCACACCTCTGCTTTAACAAATCAAAAATAACCGAATCGGACGTCTTAAACTCTTGATCATAAAAAAGAGTGTAAGGCTCAATATGATGAATAAAAGGCAGTAAATCAGATAAATACTGTCCATCCTCTATTAAGATAGCATGAAAACTGGTTATCCCTTCCATTTCCATCATTTTACGGAGGGCTAGCGGTGAGTTTGGACAGAAATAATACCAATCCATGTTTTCAGGAATTTCATAATGATGAGCCCAATTATCAATCCCTATCTGTAGGATTTTATAGTCCTTTGACATCTGTAACCTCCTCAATCCAGTGATGCAATTTATCTAAGAAACGTTGGCCAGTATGTTCTTTGATTTTATCAATAGAGTATACTAATGCTTGATTCCATTCTTTCAGTTTATCTGTATAGTAATGTGCAGCTTTGGAAAATTCCGCCACATCTGAAATCAAGTAACCATTTTTCAAATGTTCCACATAGACGGTTTCAACCAGATTAATTTGAGGAATTCCCGCACTGATACCTGCTATTTGAGTATAGAGGTGGGGTTGTTTATTAAGATCCACAATCAAACGAACAAACTCGAGTGTCTTAATCAAATCCAATTCATCGTTCATATTGACAAATTGAAAACGCAGTTCTTGCTTCTGGTTTTCCTCTAGGGGATTTTCTGCACCACCATAGTCTAGGCCTTTTTCCAAGCTGTCAGTATGGATTTGTCCCTGAATGATTTCATTGACAAGGTTTTCCACTTCATCCATTTGTTCCTGACTAGCAGAGAAGGCTCCAAAAATGACTTCTGTGTTTTTAGTTTCAGCAATAAATGATAAGATCTGAAATAAGGCTTGTCTATCAATTCCTTGAGAAAAATCTAATTGATAGTAAAGTATCGATTCTTTTCTAGTCTGACTTCTTCCCAGTCGTAAACGTGTATCAAAAGGAGAAAGATGATGAAATTTATCCGATAGGTTAGGATATAGTTCCTGCAAGAATTGTAAACTATCTTCTCTATCTACTAAGACTAGATTCGCCTGTTCAAATGATGAAGCTAAATCTTTAAAACTAACTTGAGCATTCCGATTAATGAAAAGACTCAAAATTTTAGCAGTATCACTTGGTAAACAACTGAAAAGAAATTGGTCATGATGAGGATGAGAAGGGATGATGAAAATATCCTGTTTTTCCTGTTTTATTTGTAAATATTTATCAAAATATTCTGCGATCAATTGACTTATATTCACGTAGTGAAGCTGTTTAAAACGATAGCCAAATATTGGATTTACCTCTACTCGTCCTCCCTCGTTTAAATGCTCTCTAAAACGCCAGATGCCTTTTGGATCTAAATAGTCTTGATATGTAGGCTGTCCATTATCAAAATAAATGACACTGGATACAAACCCACGATCATCCATAATATAGTGCTTACTTATCTGACCATTGTTATCAAAATATTGGATATCACTGATAAAGCCTTCTACGCCATGTTCTACCTTTGCATACTTTACCATTTTTGTTAACTACTATTGCAAATGGACTATACAGAAACTGGCAATCACTATCCCACTCTATATCTCTGAGATTAAGAACCTGGGTGTGTATATCATGCAAATCTTGCATATCATCAAAGATAGAATAGACTTCTGTCTCTAAGACACCATGTCTATGTAAAAAATAACGTAAATGTGGCTGATAGGACAAGACTAATAGTCGAGATGCTATCTCTTGTCTTTGAAAAAGCCTAATTTGATTGAAAGTATCGTCAAATTCAAATCTAAAAGAAGAATAATACCATGGAGTCACATCCGCGTGCCATTGACGGCCTGAACCATACCAAGCTGGAATAAAATAATACATAAAAGCCTCCTAAATCAAGGGTTTATAGGTTTCATTTAGTCTCAAAGCCTTCATTTCATCTTTAATTGTAAAAATCATACCACCAAACATCATAAATAAACCTGGAATCATGGCAATCCTCAACAACTTTTCATCAGATAAAACAAATAACATTGGTGTACCTGCCATCAACACATTAAAAATTCCTCCTATAATCGAAAAGCGCAATACTAATCGATTAATAAAACGACTTGTTCCCTCACCTGGATAAACTCCATATATATACTCACCAGATTTCTTCATACGATCTGATAGTTGATCACCACTCATATTGATAAAAGCAAAAGCAATACTAAATAAAAAAATCATGGCAATATATGAGTAAATCCATAATGGTTTTCCAACTCCATATTGAGCTGATAATTCAGAGAAGACTGTAGTCTGCGGAAAAAGAGTCTGTAGTAGTAAAAAGATATAGGTAGGCAAACTTAAAAAGCTCATCACATACATAAAAGGCATCCCCCCCGCAGGGTTTAACATGATTTCCAAAAAAGAATACCTCTTGAAACGGCTACGTAATCCAATTTTATGAACTGGTATACGATAGCGCGCTCTATACATAAGCACCATCATATAGGTCAATACAATACTGCTCAATGCAATCAATATCATCATTCCCATAGAAATTCGGACAAGCTGAAATGTACTTAAAATATCTTGTGGAATATTTAAAACAATACTTGACAGTAAAATGACCACAGAGCCACCTACTCCAAGTTGAGCGTTTAAATCTGATAACCATACTAGGAAAAAGGCTCCTGCTATTAATAACATAGTATTTAATACAGTTACCAAGAGTGATGAATAAAGATGCTGGGTTGGTAGATTCAACGAGAGCGCTAAAGATTGGATCAAAGCAATAACCAGTGTTAAATACATCTTCCTTCTATCTTGAACTTCTACTGCACCCGAAGAAATATTCAATTTCTTAGAAAAGGAAAGTAGTTGCCATAAAATCATTGATGACATCCATGGTGAAAGGCCTATAGAAATAGAGATAGACTTCTCAGATTTCCTCCTAGAAGGGCAGTTGAAAACGCCAAATATGCCGTTGACCCACCTAGAAAGTCTCTACTATTCAAATCAACAAAAGGAAGGGTAATACGACTTCCCAATACATAAATAAACAGCAGAAATAAGGTTGTTAATCCTTTTTTTACTGCCATTGATGAGTAAATTTTTTTCACAAAATAATCCTTTTTATCTTATTTTGAATCTCGCCATAGCCCAAATTTTCACTTAGCTTAAGACTAATTTCCCAAACTTATTATGGCTTTAACCATTTCTTCAGGTCTATCCACAGAAAAAATATCGCTGTAAATACTATCATCTGATAGTTTCCTAGTATTATCAAACGTAAAGATTTTTATCCCTCTATCTCTGGCCTTGGATAAGACATCCAAAACCTCTGCTCCATGATTAATATCTAAATAGACTGTTGTATCATCTAATATCCATTCAATCCTATTATGAATGATACTCTGATACAAAGTCACGTTTTCATAAACTGATAAATTAGTTAGAGCAGGAGCACAATATACTGGCGCTCCAATATGGAAATGCCATTCTGGTAAAGACTTTATTAAATATTCTAAATGCTCTACTTCTAAAACCCATGTTGCAATAAAAGCATTCTTTTTAGATTGGTTACTACGTTCAAAATAATTAAGATTTGCTTTTCCTGATATAATCTCAGACCAATCTAAATCTCTATACATCCACCACAGTTCTCGAAGTCGCTATACACTATAAGTGTTCCAAGGTTTATCTTTACTTGCAAAATGTGTAATTACCGGCCATTTCTCGTTTAAATTTTCTAAATCCCCTGATGGATGTAAAAAATCTAAACCTGTTAAGTAATTAAACTTATAATCTAATTGCAACCATCTGTTCTCGAAATAAATATTTAAGATACTTTGATCTGCCATTTGAACCTGATCTTGCTTTTCTTCTGTCAATACCAATAAGTCATGTGTGATATTTTGTTCTCTCCACATATCATTATTGATTAATAAGACACCAGCATTAAAACCATTAATAGATAACTCCCATCCGTAGTTATCCTGTACTGCTGCTATAGGATAGCCATTAAAATCTAATTCAAACAAAGGGCTTAAATCACCACTCACAATCAAATCACAGTCAAGATATAAAGCTCTACTTTCTCCAACAATATTAGGGATTAAAAATCTATAAAATGTGGCGTAATTTATATGAGTCGCTGTTTTAAAGTCTTTAAAATCATTAGAATCCAAATGAATATTCTTAATACTGGAATCAAAATGTTTTAATTTAGGAACTAATAACTTAAACCATTCTGGTGCTATATCACTATTTAAAATATAAAAATCAACTTCTGTATTATGACAAAGAATCGACTTAATTGTCGTCTCTAATTGAACTAAATAAGCATTATCCGCTGCTAAAACAATTGATTTTCTCATGATTTTCCTTTCATAAACCTCTTAATCATTTCCACCATTTCATCAGGTAAATCATGCTGGCAAATACCAGCATAATCTCCTTCAGGTATATTAGAGTAATACGTATTATCAAATGTTAGCATTGGTTTTTGATATTTTTTTATATACTCATAAACTGTCTCCATTTTCCCATCGTGGTTAATGTCTAAATATAAGTCTGATTTCTCTACTACTTTCTCTACTAAAAGAGGCAATATATTGGGATATAAAGTTACATTTTGAAAACGAGAAAGAGAAACTAACTCACCTGACATATTTGTAAATGCAGCAAGATGAAAATGAACATCTGGTAATTTCTGAATAAGATAATCAATCTTTTCAATATTCCAAGAATTAGTTAAATTGAAACAATGGAATTTTGGAAGATATTTATCAACAGTGTAGCAAAGACCTTGTTTTCTCCAACGTTTAAGTATTTCAGACCACTCGAGTAAGTTATAATGCCACCAAACTTCCCTTAATCTACCTACTGAAAACTGGTTCCAAGGTTTATCTTGAGATAAGAAGTGTAAAATTGTCGGTAGCGGATTTAATGAAATCTGAAAAATAAATTCATGATTATGTGCTGCAGCACCATAGTCAAATCCTATTTGAAAATTGTAATTCCAATCTAAATTTTTATAACTATCATGAAAAAGCATATTCAAAATAGACTGATCTCCTTCTGCCACATTTTCATGTTCCTTTTCTGTTAATTCAATCAATTTTTGTCGAATATTTTTAGATTTCCATTTTTTATTATTGATTAAAAGAACACCAGCGTTAAAGCCAACTCCTACTCCAAAACAAGAACGAGCTGCAGCCAGATAATTCTCACCTAAATCTAATTCAAACAATTCTGTCAAATCACCTGTTACAACCAAATCACTATCAAGATAGAGAACTCTATCTTCTGTTACAAAATCTGGTATAAAATAGCGTGCAAAGGTCATATGATTGATATGAGGCAATTTATTTGACCAGTTCATTTGAAATTGGGGACCAATTAACTTACAATCAATCAAGTCGCTTCCTATTTCTTGTAATTTTGGTCGTAAGAAACGAAACCACTCTTGAGGAATGTCTTGATTGAAAATATAAACTTTCAAACCACTATTGTGATAACACAAAGATTTCAAGGCAGTCTCAATCTGTCTAATATATCCATAGTCTCCTGCAAAAACTACAGCTTTTTTATCTTCTAACATTTTATCTCCTTTAAGTTTAAGGTAATTCATTACGATAAGACAGTGAGCACTTGACTATTATATGCCTCATCTTCTATAAATTCAATATCTTGATCAAAATTATGTTCCGCAGTATGCTTGTGATGCAATTTAACCTTTGTATCAACTCCCATTTTCATCCATTCATACTCTGAATCAATATGACCAATATCTAGAACCCTATAACCCTTCTTAAAAAGATTATAGGATAAAATTTTAGCTGTAGGACCAAGCATACATAAAATAAGGCGATTTTCAGCATACTGTAATACAGCTTCTTGAATCTCTTCTATACGCGCATAAGCATTATGGGAGGGACAGATAATCCGCTTAATTGAATTTGCTCCATCAAATAAATCATTACCTACACCTGAACGAGAAGTTACTCCTTCTACAATCAGAATGTCCTTATCCTTCCAAATTTGTTTTAATTTTTCAAATTGACTAAATGATTGAGATTTATCCACATAATCAATGTATGGTCTAGATACAAATGTAGTCCCATACCAATCTGCTCTAGCTAATTCTACATAATCTTTTAAATGATGTTCTAAATGTCCCTTCCAGAAGGCTTCCGCTGCTGGTGTAAAATTAGAACGATCAGCAAATACATTTGGTAAGCCGATAACTAATTTCATCACTTTGAAGAGAAATAATCTCTTTCAACTGACTTGCAAGATTCTCATCATATACTTGATAAGGAATAGATTTCCCTAACATTAAATCCATCTCTCCATCTCCAAAGCGAATAATAGAAGATTGGTTTTCTATTACATAATCTAGAGTTTGACCAATATCCTTAACAATAATCGCTGGAATTCTTGCTTGGAATGTTCCAGAAATAAGATTTTTAATATCTTCTACCATACGTTCAGGTGATTTTGAAGAGTATATATGCTGTCCAAAAGAGCCATGTTGGGTACTCTCAAAAGAGAAAATGATTTTATTCATTTCATAAACTGACTTCACAATATCATGTGTCGAATGACCACAGCTAATATCCAAATACAAGCCCATTCTTACTTTTAATTGTTCTAATTTTTCTATAGTTATAGCTGGATGTAAACGAATATTTCGATAGTTATTTTGTAGTTCATATAACTTAGGCCCCATATCTGTCCAAGCTGCGACATCAAAAATAACATGTGGAAGATATTGAGCTAAATAGTCTAATTGTTCAATGTCTTGTGTATCTGTAAATATTAAGCAATGAAATGTCCCCTGATTATAATCTTTTAAAAACCGAGAATGGCTAGCATAGTCTTTGATAGCTTCTATCATTAAATTGATATCTTCTTTGTCAAATACCATTTGGTTATACATTCCATGCTGTGTATTGGAAAAGCTTAGGATAGGAATCCCAAGTTTATCAACATCTTTCAAGATACTTTCAACTTCCAATCCCTGATGGATATCCAAATAAATACCCACTTTTCTTTTCAGTTTTTCCAGTACAGGTGGAACAATCTGTGGATGTAATCTCACATTATCATATACAGCTAATTTTGTTAGTTCCTCACCCATATCCGTCCAAGCCGCAATATGAAATACCACATCTGGTAGAGCTGTAACCAGCTCCTCTATTCCTTCTAAATCTTGAGAGTTAGTTAAAGTTAAACACGAAAATTCTCTATCTAGACGAGATAGAAGTTCAAACTCTCCTATATGGTGTTGTAAAATCTGACTCCATTCCAAATCATGGAATTGCCACCATAAATCACGGTAACGATTAGCAATCAAGGTAGTCCAGGGTTTTCTGTAGGTCGTAAAATGAATCACAACTGGTTTATCATTAAAAGCCAGATGTTCCTGCCAATTATTATATAATGCCACAACATCATATCCTACTTGTAAATTATAAGCTCTATCTAGCTCTAACCAATCATCTTTCAAGACCTGATTAAAAATCGTTTGATCTCCATTAAAATGTTCAAAACGACCTTCTTCAACTTCCTTCGTTGTCAGGATGGACTGTTCAATCAATCGTTCTCTTAACTTCTCTTGACGCCATTTTTCATTGTTGATTAGTAGGACGCCAGTATTGAAACCTTGACCATTTGCATCTCTAATCGCTGCGATATAACGTTCTTCTATATCCTGCTCAAATAGATCATCTAATTTATCATTGATAAGCAAGTCACAATCTAAATACAAAACCGTATCTTCTTGTATATAATCTGGGATAAAATATCTAGCATAAGCAACCGAACTAATGTGAGCTTGTTTTTTCCAATTCTGAAACACAGTTTGTTCAGGTAGTTTAATATCGATAATCTCACTACCTAACATTCGAGCTATTTCGTGGTTTTCGAAACCAATCTGGCATGATATCTTGATTTAAAATATAAATCTTAATATCTCGATTGTGGTATAGAATAGATTTTATGGTTGTTTCTAACTGCGTGATGTAATTACGATCACCAGCTAATACAATTGTTTTAATCATCTTGTTCTCTTAATCAATTCCCAAATGGTAGATTGCATCTACCAATAACTTTTTAGTGAAATACCCCTCTTTTAACAGATAACTAAAGTTCTTTATCCGATTCGTCATTTCTTGATATTCTTGTAGATTCATTTTATCAACTATCGCATGTACTTCCTCTAGACTATCTGCCACAAAGCCTAAGCCCTGAGCCACTATAAATTTAGCAGTTGATAAGCTACTTGGTACAATGACTGGAATCCCAGCTGTCAGATAGGTACTAACCTTATGAGATATATTCAGGGTGTAATATTGGTTGCTTTCTCCATCATTTTGATGCGTTCCCCAGACAAGGCCAAATCCACCCTTTGATAATTCTAACAACAATTCCTCATCTTTTTTCCATCCTTCGATGCTGAGATTTCTAGCACTGGAACTCGCTTCTCCTTTATTTGAAAATACTCTTAAAGGCGTATCTTGAGACCAATTTTGTAAGTCTGGGAAACGCTCTAAACTGCCAGCAAAAAAGAGTTCTTTTTTAAAAACTGGGGTGTATAAGAATAAATCATGAGGATGATCCCACATACCTTGAACGAGAATCTTCTTAGTTGTCAAACCTTCTTCCATCAAGCGTTCTTTCATCGGTTCGGATGGAACAATCAAACGTCCGATAGATTATACATATACATATATTCTTTCATGAGATAATAGTTACTATCAAACATAAGAGGGACAACATCATGAATAAAACAAATAATCTTTACTTGCATATCCTTTAGCTTATCAAACAAGAGACGATCAAATTCAAATCCGTTCCAGGTAGGAGATTGAAAGACTAGGATATCTCCAATTGAAATACTGGCCATGATGCCATCCAGACGTTTATTCATTTCAGAAGGACTATCTGAAGCAATATTGTAAAAATAGATACCAACTTCTCTAAATCCCAGTTGGCTGGCAATCTTTTGAACAGCATTTTGCGCTAAGATAACCGTACTATCACCAGCCATGCCGTATAAGTTTGTTAAATGTAGTTTCATATTGTATTATCTCATCTTTTATTAGTATCTACGGAACTAAAGACAATTTTTCCATCATCCTTCTATAAACCTCCGTAAACTGCATATTTTGTTCTTCTAACTTCGCTATCACTCTTTGTAATCTATTTTTATAAACCAAAATATGATTGGTCAAATCATAACCTAAACTTGCCAAAAATAGCAATTTTCTCTTCTATAGCTTCGATTTCATCATATATACGCTTTCGCTCCATGTATTCGATAAAGTGCCAGTCAAACCAACACGGTACCAGTATACACACCGATTCAAATAGACTACCTTCGAAGCTCTTAGAAGTGCCTTCCATGTCCAGTAAGTATCCTCTGCAATTTTACCTATAGGAAATGGTGAATCTTGTAACAACTCTCTTTTGAATAACTTCAAGACAGCTACAGTCCAGTTTCCATTTCTGACTTCTTCGACACCTTCCCTATCCATGATTGCTTTTCCCTCTATCACCTCCAGAGAATCATCTGGTTCCGTAACATAAGTCATATATACATAGCGTGTTTCATCATAAGAATTATAACGTCCGATACTAATATCTGCATTTTCCTTTTTCAAAGCACCATATAATCGGTCTAAAGCATCATGTTCCAACCAATCATCAGAGTCTACAAAAGTAAGATATACCCCTGTCGAACGTTCAATTCCAAAATTTCTTGCTGAAGATGAACCACCATTTTCTTTTTCAAAATAACAGAAACGAGCATCCTTAGCAACATATTCTCTACAAATATCTGCTGAATTGTCTGGAGAGACATCATTGATTAATAAAACCTCAAACTTTGATACATCTGATTCTGAATACTATCCAAGTACATTCGTAAATAATTCTCAACGTTATAGAATGGATCTGCGATACTGATTAATTCATTTCCATACTATAATTACTTTTCTCCTAAAATTTTTTGTATCTCTGTCACCATTCCATTTGCATCTTCTGTTCTAAAGACTTTACTATATCCACTTGAATCATGATTAGTATTCTCAAAAGTATAGACAGGTTTATTCTGTTCTATTGCTCTATTAACAATACCATCCACCTCTCCCCAATGGTTGATATCTAAATAAATATCTGATTTCTTCAACAAGTCCTCAATAATATCATCATGATGAACATTTGTGTATATATTTACGTTTTCATAACGATTGAAACTTTCAAGATGATCCGAAATATTTGTTTTAGCTGCTATATGGAAAGCTACCTCTGGAAGATTTTGAACAAGATAGTCTAGGCTTTCTAAAGTGTCTGAAGCTGTTAAAGTAAAAACATGAAATTGGTGTTGGTTTCTAGGAATGATTTTCAATTTCTCCTGAGAGGTAACGATAGAATTAGCTGGTATATCTTTATAAATCAGAGCATTTGCTCCAATTATGACATTATCTCCAATAGTCACTCCTTTTAAAATGACAACATTAGTTCCAATCCAACAATTGTTTCCTATCGTTATTTTGTCAGCAGTAAATTGAATTTTTTCGATATGGTAATTTGAGTATTTATGATTATGATCAAAAATCCTTACCCCATCTCCAAACATGGTATCCTTACCAATTTCAATTTCTTTACCACAACGAATCGTACAATGGTCATTAAAGAAAACTCTATTTCCAAGTGTTAATTTAGCATTATTAGCTACTTCTAAACTTACAAATGAACGAAATGTAACATCTGTTCCTAATTCAATAGTACTGGTGGGGGAAATCTCTATATGATGAAAATCTCCTAATAACTTTACAGAATCTTTAAAATCCATATTTTTCTTCCACTTCTCTTAATTTCTCAATCATTTCTTGAACTTGTTCTACTTTGTAGGTTATCTGTCCCATTTCACGATATTTTGTATTTTCAAAAGCTAAAATTAATTTTCCTCTTTTTGAAAATTGATCTAACATTTCCTCTGTTTTTTCACCATGATTAATGTCTAAAAGCACCTGACTAGTCTCAATTAATTCTTGATCCAGTTCTACTAAATAATTAATCCCAGCATAAACAGTTACATTTGGATAGACCAACAATTGTTTCAAACGATCACTGACCATCACTCTAGCCGCAATCTTAAATTGAATATTAGGCAAGGATTGAGTCAATGTATCAATTTGTTCAATCTGATCTGAAGACGTATAAATTAAACAAGTAAACGGTTCTCTGATAGGATAGATATGTGATTTTTGTAGTGGATGTAAATGATGATTTTGGCCCAACTCTGTCCATTCCAGACTATGATAATACCACCAAACATCACGATAGCTCTGCGCAGCTAAATCAAACCACGGCTTTCTATGTGAGAGATAATGGATAATACCAGGATAATCTTGACCTGCTGGTAACTCATAATCTGTGAATTGCTTATGAATCACAACATGATTATTGTCAAATTCCAGCTCTATCCATCTATTTTCAAAGAGCATATTTAAAATACTCTGATCCGCTTGATCCACCTTATCGTGCCACTCATTTGTCAAATCTATCAAGCGTTGGGACATATTTTCTTGTTTCCACAAACGGTTGTTGATTAGTAAAACACCCGCATTGAACATCTCCCTACCATAGTATACTCTTCCTCCATAATCTCGAACAGCTGCTAATGGATAGTCTTGCAAATCTGTTTCAAACAAGTTATCCAAATTTTTAGTTACTACCAAGTCGCAGTCTAAATAGAGAGCCTTATCTTCTTGCACAAAGTCAGATACAAAATAACGCAAAAATACTGTGTAACTAATATCTGTTTTATAACGCGAAATTTGCTCATAAGTAACCCGACAATTGATAATCTCTGAGTCATATCTTTCCAATCGCTTGTTTAATTGTTTAAACCATTCATTAGGAAAATCACTATTAATCAGATAAAACCGAATCGAGCGATTATGATAGCAAATGGACTTAATAGTCGTCATGACCTGCTCGACATAGGCATAATTTGCTGCAAGGACAACAGCTTTTTTATCTATTGTCTTTTCAGTAGTTAATTGACTTAAAACCACTTTTTTAGCAGCAAGTTCCTTGTATGTATTAGTATCTGATAAGGTACTAGCTTGACCATTAGATAGTGCGCTATCTAACATCTTCCTATAAACTGCCAAGTGCTTGTCTAAAGGATAGCCTAAACTAGCTAGTAAAGTAATACGTTCCGACATCGCATCTACTAAAGCATGCATCCACTTTTCAGTCCACGACCTAGAACTACTTCCTTCTCTCTGGCGATAAGCATATAAACCTGCATTCAAATAAATTGTCTTTTCGGCAAGTAAATAAATCTTTTGATTGAGATATCCATCTTCACCTAATTTACCTACTTCAAAACGTAGCTCCCTAAATAAATCTGATTTATAAAGCTTTCCACCGACACAAATTAAAGCAAAATTCTTCATATGTTCTGATTCATAAAAATTTTCAAAAATAGAGACATTATCATACACTTTCTCATAATAGGAATTCCCAAATATATGGAAGTAGAATATCCCTTCCTGCTCATTATATGAGTAATAATTCCCAACTGCAATATCTGCCTGATACTCAATTAATTTATTATATAGAACTTCTACATAATCCAGCTCAACCCAATCATCTGAATCAACAAAGGTAACATAAGATCCTGTCATTCGATTCAAGCCCATATTTCGTGCTTCAGATTGACCACCATTTTCTTTTTCAATGTAAATAATTCGATTATCTTTTTGTGCATACTCTTGACAAATTATCCCCGAATTATCTGTAGAGCCATCATTGATAACGATAATTTCAAGATTTATAAGTTTGGTTAATTAAACTATCCAAACATTTATCTAGATAATGTTCAACATTATAAACTGGCACAATTACCGTAATTTTTTCATTCATGAGCTCGTTCTCCTTTCCTACTATTATAACATTTTTTTGCTATTGTTTAAGCTATTAAGGAATTTCCAAGTTAAAAAAATATATTTATTTCATTGATAGAATCGTTCATACAGTATCAAATTATAATTAAACTAAAAAAATTGTATAATAGTGCAAAAAATATAAGTTGAATAATTTAAAAATATTTAGCGTTATAATCTTACTGCAGTTACACAATAACATTTTCGAATGATCAATCCTAAAAGATAAATTTTTAATTCATCTCAGACATCTAAAAAATGACTCGTCTATATGCATATCAAGTATCTTTTAGGAATTTATTGATATAACTAGCCTTATTATTTTAGAATAGCTATCTAATAAACGTAAAAAAGCGACCCACATCAAAAATTAGATAACATTCTAATTTTTGAGTATAAGCCACTTTTTCTATCTAAAAATAAAGAAAAACAAATTTGTAAAATGTGTTTTACTAACCTTTAAAATATTTAGCTGCAATTGCTTTTTTGACCAAAATTTGTTGATAAGATTCCACATCTCCATGTTTAAGAGTTTCTTCTTCATGAATAGATAATCGCCATTTATAAGCTTGAATTTCTCTATCCAATAACTCCTGAGGAGCTCCAATCAATTGGAGAATAGTCATACGTTCTTCAATACTCTTTAAGGGATATACATCTGCAAGATTGACTGTCCTTGTAACACTTGTAGAACGTTTTCTATGGATATAAATAGCCTTATTCATAAAAGCAATTTTATCTGTCTGAAGATAAACTTTATAAGTTGTGTAATCATCCTCTACACTTTTATCTGTTGGATATACAATATCTTTAAACAACTCCGTCTTGTATAACTTCGCCCACGGAACTGTGAAGCATTGACTGAAATTATACTTACTGTCATATTGATGGCAAAACCATTCAAATGGCGTATAAGTCTTCTCAAAATAATCATCTGTTCCTACATGAATCAAAAAACTAGTTTGATCATCTAAAAATTGAGTAAAGTTTCCGATTGCAATATCTGCATCTGTTTTTTTCAATAAATCATAAAGATTTTGGATATGATCCAACTCCAACCAGTCATCATTATCTACAAAAACGATATAATCCCCAGTTACAACTTCCAAGGCACGATTGCGGCTAGAAGAAACCCCACCGTTTCTTTTATGATAGACTTTAACACGTTCATCTTGATTTTGATAACGTTGACAGATTGCTGCTGAACCATCTGTTGAGCCATCATTAATCAAAATAATTTCAAGATTTTGATAGGTTTGTTGAACGATACTATCCAAGCATTTTTCAAGATATAGTTCTGACATATAAACAGGAATGATAACACTAATTTTTTCCATCATTTTAATCATATACTCCTTTTCTAATGCAATATATAAAAAACAAAGTCGATTTCAGTATAGTAGGCATTTTTTAAGATATGCTCTAAATTAATTCTAATATTTCTAATAACAGATTAATCACATTTAACTTCCCCTGCATTTGGTAAGTATTCTTTTATAAATCCTGATATATCCTTACTCATGATTTATCCAATCGTTCAGAAATAATGTCTTCTGGCCAATTCCACCACGCAATTTCTAACATCTGTTCACGGAAAGTAGGTTCTGCTATACGATAACGAATCACTTTGGCTGGATTGCCTCCTACAACAGCATATGGTTCTACATCCTTGGTCACTAGAGCACCTGCTGCTATGACTGCACCATCTCCAATAGTTACCCCAGCCATGATTTGAGCATTGTTACCAATCCAAACATCATTACCAACTCGAGTTGGACTTTTCAAAATATGATCATCAGTCATCTGTAATGACTCATCCGTGTAAAATACCTCTAAACTCTTGAATGGATAAGTTGTAATCAACTCTAAATCATGATTTGCAGTGATAAATTGAACATTATGACCAATAGAACAATAATCACCAATTATAACTTGACCTCCGTGGTCATAATCAATTAATTGTGGAATGCCATACGTATGTTTCCCCACTATTAAGGCTCCGTAATCAATTAAATAGCGACAAGTATATTTTGTCAGGTAATCAAATAAATCTGGACGCGAATCATATATTCGTATTTCCAAGGGAATCGTTTCCTGATGTAAACCTTCCCAGTAGGAATAACCTACTTCTTCATAGCAACACTCAAAAACTGCTGTTAGTTGCTCTGACTTAGAATATAATTTAAGTTTGTAATCTTCTAATTTCCAAAACCGCTCATTATCATGACCTGCTCCACCAATATCTCTAATCTTACCATCAGATAAGAATTGAAAATAACGTTGGTGTTGCTTATTTTTATGTGAAAATAAACAGAATTTTCCAGATAGCAATTAAAACTTCCCCCTCCAACTAAATTGACTATATCTATCAGTTCACCTACAATCTGAGTAAGTAGTCATCTAACGAAAACTTTATACAAATTTAGTGTTATTTAACTTTCATATAGAGACTATATAGTGTTCTCTTGTTATATACATCTTACCACAAATACTCTTATAATAAAAGTAACTTACATAGAAATATCAAGGCTATCCCAGAATTGAAAATTAATAAATTTACATACAATTAACGAATTTGAAGGATAATCATATACGATTCAAAGTCATGCCGATGGAGTTTTATTTCTTCAAGGATATTAATCAACAAGTAAAGTGAGGTCTTAAAGTCTTGTTTACCATAGGCTACAATCGTACAGGAAAAATGCAAATACAACTATCGATCATTAGTGGACATTTACGACGAAATAATGCAAAAAATCCCCTGGATGAGTTTTCATCCAAGGGATTTTTCATAAATCGAAATAACAATACTTTCTATGTATTTTTAATCCGATTATTCTTCATCATCACGTTTACGGCGTTTCGCAAACAGACCTAGACCAGTCACAGCTGCCAAAGCTCCAAGGAGTGCAGATGACTTAGAAGCTTCTGTACCTGTATTTGGCAATTGCTGTCTTGACTTACCTGCTGATTCTGATGGTGTTTCAGAAGATAATGTGTCTGCTGACGCTGATTCTGATGAACTTGTTGAACCTGACTCAGAGACACTTGTGCTGCCTGATTCTGAAGCACTTGTTGATGCTGATTCTGACGCACTTGTTGACGCTGACTCAGATGCCGATGTGCTTGCTGATTCTGACGCACTTGTTGATGCTGACTCAGATGCGCTTGTACTTGCTGATTCTGATGCACTTGTCGACGCTGACTCTGACGCACTTGTTGATGCTGACTCAGATGCGCTTGTACTTGCTGATTCTGATGCACTTGTACTTGCTGATTCTGATGCACTTGTTGACGCTGATTCTGAAGCTGATGTACTTGCTGATTCAGATGCGCTTGTTGACGCTGATTCAGATGCGCTTGTGCTTGCTGATTCTGATGCACTTGTTGATGCTGATTCAGATGCGCTTGTGCTTGCTGACTCAGAGGCACTTGTTGATGCTGATTCAGATGCGCTTGTGCTTGCTGACTCTGATGCACTTGTTGACGCTGACTCAGATGCCGATGTGCTTGCTGATTCTGACGCACTTGTTGATGCTGACTCAGAGGCACTTGTTGACGCTGATTCTGACGCACTTGTTGATGCTGATTCAGAAGCTGATGTGCTTGCTGACTCAGATGCGCTTGTGCTTGCTGACTCAGAGGCACTTGTTGATGCTGATTCAGAAGCTGATGTGCTTGCTGACTCAGATGCGCTTGTGCTTGCTGACTCAGATGCACTTGTTGATGCTGACTCAGAAGCTGATGTGCTTGCTGACTCAGATGCGCTTGTGCTTGCTGATTCTGACGCACTTGTTGATGCTGACTCAGATGCACTTGTTGATGCTGACTCAGAAGCCGATGTACTTGCTGATTCTGATGCACTTGTTGATGCCGATTCAGAAGCTGATGTGCTTGCTGATTCTGATGCACTTGTTGATGCTGATTCAGAAGCTGATGTACTTGCTGATTCTGACGCACTTGTTGACGCTGACTCAGAAGCGCTTGTACTTGCTGATTCTGATGCACTTGTTGACGCTGATTCTGAAGCTGATGTACTTGCTGATTCAGATGCGCTTGTTGACGCTGATTCAGATGCGCTTGTGCTTGCTGATTCTGATGCACTTGTTGATGCTGATTCTGAGGCGCTTGTGCTTGCTGACTCAGATGCACTTGTTGATGCTGATTCAGATGCGCTTGTGCTTGCTGACTCTGATGCACTTGTTGACGCTGACTCAGATGCCGATGTGCTTGCTGATTCTGACGCACTTGTTGATGCTGACTCAGATGCACTTGTTGACGCTGATTCTGACGCACTTGTTGATGCTGACTCAGAAGCTGATGTACTTGCTGATTCTGACGCACTTGTTGATGCTGACTCAGATGCACTTGTTGACGCTGATTCTGATGCACTTGTTGATGCTGACTCAGAGGCACTTGTTGACGCTGATTCTGACGCACTTGTTGATGCTGATTCAGAAGCTGATGTGCTTGCTGATTCTGAGGCACTTGTTGATGCTGACTCAGAGGCACTTGTTGACGCTGATTCTGACGCACTTGTTGATGCTGACTCAGATGCTGATGTACTTGCTGATTCTGATGCACTTGTTGATGCTGACTCAGAGGCACTTGTTGACGCTGATTCTGACGCACTTGTTGATGCTGACTCAGAGGCACTTGTTGACGCTGATTCTGACGCACTTGTTGATGCTGATTCTGATGCGCTTGTGCTTGCTGATTCTGACGCACTTGTTGATGCTGATTCTGATGCACTTGTTGACGCTGACTCAGATGCCGATGTGCTTGCTGACTCAGATGCCGATGTGCTTGCTGATTCTGACGCACTTGTTGATGCTGACTCAGATGCACTTGTTGATGCTGATTCAGATGCGCTTGTGCTTGCTGATTCTGACGCACTTGTTGATGCTGATTCTGATGCGCTTGTGCTTGCTGATTCTGACGCACTTGTTGATGCTGACTCAGATGCCGATGTGCTTGCTGACTCAGAGGCACTTGTTGATGCTGATTCTGATGCGCTTGTGCTTGCTGATTCTGACGCACTTGTTGATGCTGATTCTGATGCACTTGTTGACGCTGACTCAGATGCCGATGTGCTTGCTGACTCAGATGCCGATGTGCTTGCTGATTCTGACGCACTTGTTGATGCTGACTCAGATGCACTTGTTGATGCTGATTCAGATGCGCTTGTGCTTGCTGATTCTGACGCACTTGTTGATGCTGATTCTGATGCGCTTGTGCTTGCTGACTCTGATGCACTTGTTGACGCTGACTCTGATGCCGATGTGCTTGCTGATTCTGACGCACTTGTTGATGCTGATTCTGATGCACTTGTTGACGCTGATTCTGATGCGCTTGTGCTTGCTGATTCTGACGCACTTGTTGATGCTGATTCAGATGCACTTGTTGACGCTGACTCAGATGCGCTTGTTGATGCTGATTCAGAAGCTGATGTGCTTGCTGATTCTGATGCACTTGTTGATGCTGACTCAGATGCTGATGTACTTGCTGATTCTGATGCACTTGTTGATGCTGATTCAGATGCGCTTGTGCTTGCTGACTCAGATGCACTTGTTGATGCTGATTCAGATGCGCTTGTGCTTGCTGACTCTGATGCACTTGTTGACGCTGACTCAGATGCCGATGTGCTTGCTGATTCTGACGCACTTGTTGATGCTGATTCAGATGCTGATGTGCTTGCTGATTCAGATGCACTTGTTGACGCTGATTCAGAGGCTGATGTGCTTGCTGACTCAGATGCACTTGTTGATGCTGATTCAGAGGCTGATGTGCTTGCTGACTCAGATGCACTTGTTGATGCTGATTCAGAGGCTGATGTGCTTGCTGACTCAGACGCACTTGTTGATGCTGATTCAGAGGCGCTTGTTGACGCTGACTCAGAAGCCGATGTGCTTGCTGACTCTGACGCACTTGTTGATGCTGACTCAGAGGCGCTTGTGCTTGCTGATTCTGACGCACTTGTTGACGCTGACTCAGAGGCGCTTGTTGACGCTGATTCAGAAGCTGATGTGCTTGATGATTCTGATGCACTTGTTGATGCTGACTCAGAAGCCGATGTGCTTGCTGACTCAGATGCACTTGTTGATGCTGATTCAGAGGCTGATGTGCTTGCTGATTCAGAGGCACTTGTTGATGCTGACTCAGATGCTGATGTGCTTGCTGACTCTGACGCACTTGTTGACGCTGATTCTGACGCACTTGTTGATGCTGATTCAGAAGCTGATGTGCTTGCTGATTCTGATGCACTTGTTGATGCTGACTCAGACGCACTTGTTGATGCTGATTCAGAAGCCGATGTGCTTGCTGATTCAGAAGCTGATGTGCTTGCTGATTCAGATGCACTTGTTGATGCTGACTCAGATGCTGATGTGCTTGCTGATTCAGAGGCACTTGTTGATGCTGACTCAGACGCTGATGTGCTTGCTGACTCTGATGCACTTGTTGATGCTGATTCAGAGGCTGATGTGCTTGCTGATTCAGAGGCACTTGTTGATGCTGATTCAGAGGCTGATGTGCTTGCTGACTCTGACGCTGATGTGCTTGCTGACTCAGATGCACTTGTTGATGCTGATTCAGAGGCTGATGTGCTTGCTGACTCAGACGCTGATGTGCTTGCTGACTCAGATGAACTTGTTGATGCTGATTCAGAGGCTGATGTGCTTGCTGACTCTGACGCACTTGTTGATGCCGATTCAGAAGCCGATGTACTTGCTGACTCTGACGCACTTGTTGACGCTGATTCAGAGGCTGATGTGCTTGCTGATTCAGAGGCTGATGTGCTTGCTGACTCTGATGCACTTGTTGACGCTGATTCAGAAGATGATGTGCTTGCTGACTCAGAAGCGCTTGTTGACGCTGATTCAGAAGCCGATGTGCTTGCTGATTCTGACGCACTTGTTGATGCCGATTCAGAAGCCGATGTGCTTGCTGATTCAGAAGCTGATGTGCTTGCTGATTCTGACGCACTTGTTGATGCTGATTCAGATGCTGATGTGCTTGCTGATTCAGATGCTGATGTGCTTGCTGACTCAGATGCACTTGTTGATGCTGATTCAGATGCTGATGTGCTTGCTGATTCAGATGCGCTTGTGCTTGCTGATTCAGATGCGCTTGTTGACGCTGACTCAGATGCACTTGTTGATGCTGACTCAGAAGCTGATGTGCTTGCTGACTCAGAAGCGCTTGTTGATGCTGACTCAGAAGCTGATGTGCTTGCTGATTCTGAAGCACTTGTTGATGCTGACTCAGATGCGCTTGTGCTTGCTGACTCAGATGCACTTGTTGACGCTGACTCAGATGCACTTGTTGACGCTGACTCAGATGCTGATGTGCTTGCTGACTCTGATGCACTTGTTGACGCTGATTCTGACGCACTTGTTGATGCTGATTCAGAAGCTGATGTGCTTGCTGACTCAGATGCACTTGTTGATGCTGACTCAGATGCACTTGTTGACGCTGATTCTGACGCACTTGTTGATGCTGACTCAGATGCCGATGTGCTTGCTGATTCTGACGCACTTGTTGATGCTGATTCAGAAGCCGATGTGCTTGCTGACTCTGATGCACTTGTTGATGCTGACTCAGATGCACTTGTTGACGCTGACTCAGATGCTGATGTGCTTGCTGACTCAGATGCACTTGTTGACGCTGATTCTGACGCACTTGTTGATGCTGATTCAGAAGCCGATGTGCTTGCTGACTCTGATGCACTTGTTGATGCTGATTCAGATGCTGATGTGCTTGCTGACTCAGATGCACTTGTTGATGCTGACTCAGAGGCACTTGTTGACGCTGATTCTGACGCACTTGTTGATGCTGATTCAGAAGCTGATGTGCTTGCTGATTCTGATGCACTTGTTGATGCTGACTCAGAGGCACTTGTTGACGCTGATTCTGACGCACTTGTTGATGCTGACTCAGATGCTGATGTACTTGCTGATTCTGATGCACTTGTTGATGCTGACTCAGAGGCACTTGTTGACGCTGATTCTGACGCACTTGTTGATGCTGATTCTGATGCGCTTGTGCTTGCTGATTCTGACGCACTTGTTGATGCTGATTCTGATGCACTTGTTGACGCTGACTCAGATGCCGATGTGCTTGCTGACTCAGATGCCGATGTGCTTGCTGATTCTGACGCACTTGTTGATGCTGACTCAGATGCACTTGTTGACGCTGATTCTGACGCACTTGTTGATGCTGATTCAGATGCTGATGTGCTTGCTGATTCAGATGCGCTTGTGCTTGCTGACTCAGACGCACTTGTTGATGCTGACTCAGATGCACTTGTTGACGCTGATTCAGAAGCCGATGTGCTTGCTGACTCAGACGCACTTGTTGATGCTGATTCAGATGCGCTTGTGCTTGCTGACTCAGATGCGCTTGTGCTTGCTGATTCTGACGCACTTGTTGACGCTGATTCTGACGCACTTGTTGATGCTGATTCTGAAGCACTTGTTGATGCTGACTCAGATGCTGATGTGCTTGCTGACTCAGATGCACTTGTTGATGCTGACTCAGATGCACTTGTTGATGCTGATTCTGACGCACTTGTTGATGCTGATTCAGATGCTGATGTGCTTGCTGATTCAGATGCTGATGTGCTTGCTGACTCAGATGCACTTGTTGATGCTGATTCAGATGCTGATGTGCTTGCTGATTCAGATGCGCTTGTGCTTGCTGATTCAGATGCGCTTGTTGACGCTGACTCAGATGCACTTGTTGATGCTGACTCAGAAGCTGATGTGCTTGCTGACTCAGAAGCGCTTGTTGATGCTGACTCAGAAGCTGATGTGCTTGCTGATTCTGAAGCACTTGTTGATGCTGACTCAGATGCTGATGTGCTTGCTGACTCAGATGCACTTGTTGATGCTGACTCAGATGCACTTGTTGACGCTGATTCTGACGCACTTGTTGATGCTGATTCAGATGCACTTGTTGATGCTGATTCAGATGCTGATGTGCTTGCTGATTCAGATGCGCTTGTGCTTGCTGATTCAGATGCGCTTGTTGACGCTGACTCAGATGCACTTGTTGATGCTGATTCAGATGCGCTTGTGCTTGCTGACTCAGATGCACTTGTTGATGCTGATTCAGATGCGCTTGTTGACGCTGATTCAGATGCGCTTGTTGACGCTGACTCAGATGCTGATGTGCTTGCTGATTCAGATGCCGATGTGCTTGCTGACTCAGATGCCGATGTGCTTGCTGATTCTGACGCACTTGTTGATGCTGACTCAGATGCACTTGTTGATGCTGATTCAGATGCGCTTGTGCTTGCTGATTCTGACGCACTTGTTGATGCTGATTCTGATGCGCTTGTGCTTGCTGACTCTGATGCACTTGTTGACGCTGACTCTGATGCCGATGTGCTTGCTGATTCTGACGCACTTGTTGATGCTGATTCAGATGCACTTGTTGACGCTGACTCAGATGCGCTTGTTGATGCTGATTCAGAAGCTGATGTGCTTGCTGATTCTGATGCACTTGTTGATGCTGACTCAGATGCTGATGTACTTGCTGATTCTGATGCACTTGTTGATGCTGATTCAGATGCGCTTGTGCTTGCTGATTCAGATGCGCTTGTGCTTGCTGACTCAGATGCACTTGTTGACGCTGACTCAGATGCACTTGTTGACGCTGACTCAGATGCTGATGTGCTTGCTGACTCAGATGCACTTGTTGACGCTGATTCTGACGCACTTGTTGATGCTGATTCAGAAGCTGATGTGCTTGCTGACTCAGATGCACTTGTTGATGCTGACTCAGATGCACTTGTTGACGCTGATTCTGACGCACTTGTTGATGCTGACTCAGATGCCGATGTGCTTGCTGATTCTGACGCACTTGTTGATGCTGATTCAGAAGCCGATGTGCTTGCTGACTCTGATGCACTTGTTGATGCTGACTCAGATGCACTTGTTGACGCTGACTCAGATGCTGATGTGCTTGCTGACTCAGATGCACTTGTTGACGCTGATTCTGACGCACTTGTTGATGCTGATTCAGAAGCTGATGTGCTTGCTGACTCAGATGCACTTGTTGATGCTGACTCAGATGCACTTGTTGACGCTGATTCTGACGCACTTGTTGATGCTGACTCAGATGCCGATGTGCTTGCTGATTCTGACGCACTTGTTGATGCTGATTCAGAAGCCGATGTGCTTGCTGACTCTGATGCACTTGTTGATGCTGATTCAGATGCTGATGTGCTTGCTGACTCAGATGCACTTATTGAGGCACTTTGACTGGCACTTGTCGACGCTGACTTAGATGCGCTCGTTGATGCACTTTGGCTTGCACTTGTTGATGCTGACTTAGACGCGCTCGTTGAGGCACTTTGACTTGCACTTGTTGACGCTGACTTAGACGCGCTCGTTGAGGCACTTTGACTGGCACTTGTCGACGCTGACTTAGATGCGCTTGTTGAGGCACTTTGACTGGCACTTGTTGATGCTGACTTAGACGCGCTCGTTGAAGCACTTTGGCTTGCACTTGTCGACGCTGACTTAGATGCGCTCGTTGAAGCACTTTGGCTTGCACTTGTTGATGCTGACTTAGACGCGCTCGTTGAAGCACTTTGACTGGCACTTGTTGACGCTGACTTAGACGCGCTCGTTGAAGCACTTTGACTGGCACTTGTTGACGCTGACTTAGACGCGCTCGTTGAAGCACTTTGACTGGCACTTGTCGACGCGGACTTAGATGCGCTCGTTGAGGCACTTTGGCTGGCACTTGTCGATGCGGACTTAGATGCGCTTGTTGATGCACTTTGACTTGCACTTGTCGACGCGGACTTAGATGCGCTTGTTGATGCACTTTGACTTGCACTTGTCGACGCGGACTTAGATGCGCTTGTTGAGGCACTTTGGCTTGCACTTGTCGATGCTGACTTAGATGCGCTCGTTGAGGCACTTTGGCTTGCACTTGTCGACGCGGACTTAGATGCGCTCGTTGAGGCACTTTGGCTTGCACTTGTCGACGCGGACTTAGATGCGCTCGTTGAGGCACTTTGGCTCGCACTTGTCGACGCGGACTTAGATGCGCTCGTTGAGGCACTTTGGCTTGCACTTGTCGACGCAGACTTAGATGCGCTCGTTGAGGCACTTTGGCTTGCACTTGTCGACGCAGACTTAGATGCGCTCGTTGAGGCACTTTGGCTTGCACTTGTCGACGCAGACTTAGATGCGCTCGTTGAGGCACTTTGGCTTGCACTTGTCGATGCGGACTGACTTGCTTTCGTCGACAATGACTTAGATGCACTTGTTGATGCACTTTGACTTGCACTTGTCGACGCGGACTTAGATGCGCTCGTTGAGGCACTTTGGCTGGCACTTGTCGATGCGCTCGTTGAGGCGGACAGCGATTTATACTCTGAATCATCTACCGTAATAGTAACTGGAACTTCATCTGTCGAATCATCTGGATAAGTTACTATAACTGTTCGTGTTAATTTACCATTTTTAACAGGTGAGTTCTCGCCACTCTTCCATTTATAAGTCGTTCTTGTACCTGCTGTTGTTCCTTCAGTTGGCAAATCACGCTTATTAGAAATATAATTCTCTGCCGGTCCCAAATTTGGAACAGTTCCATTTGAAGTCACCTTGACTGTAGGATTTGTTGCTGTCGGAGTGTACTTATCAGACTGCTTGCGGAACTCAATCTGGATATTGGCATTATTGGCAGTTTCATTTTGTCCGTTATTATTCGTTGTGGTAGATTGATCATATCCAGAAATATAACGATTCCAGATGTTACTACTAGCATTGGCACTGACTGACTGACCCTTACCTACATGACCTGAAATAGTTACTTTATACGGATTAGCATCTGTCGCATTGCCATCTTTTCCTAAATTACTTGTCTTATCCGTAAAGTTAATACGTGTTCCATTCGCAGCCCCCACTATAGGAGTACCATCCGTAACTTCGAAATCACGTGACGGACGTTCATTATAGGCATTTTTGTGAACCTTAATCTGGTCCAATCGACCACGGTCATCAGTCAAATTAACATCCACACTGAATTCTTCTTCACGATAAACGATAATCTTACGCGGATTCTCACCATCAATTTTTGCATTAGGTCCAGGAGTTAAGTTTTTAATTGTTGGTCGCTCATTGACTGTAGCTGACTGTGGAATTGGAGTACTACGTGTTTTATCATTGTAGACAATCGTTGCTGTACCATCTGCCTGGACTTCAATATCATCGATACGGTGATCTGCTTTAGCATTTTTGGCATAGATGGCATTCTTGACAGCAGTCTTTTCCTCTCCGGTCAAGTTGTTTTTATTTGCAACAGTTGTCAATTCAGGATTTGTCACTGGAAGACGATCCTTTAGCTCCCCTTGAACAACACCAAACCAAGAACTAATTTTAGAATTCCCTGAAGGATCGACTGCTTTAACTACACGAGAAAATTTATTACCAGACGACCACTGCATATTATCATTGACAGTAACATCCACTGTCTTTGTAGCTGGAGCGGTAGTTAGACTTGTAATATTGTCTACTGCACCACTCCCCCATTTAGTAGAGTTTCCTTCAAAGAAGTCATTCAGAGGCTCTAATTTTTTATTTGAACCTTGCTTATTCAATGTCAATTCTGTTAATTTTCCAAAGTTGTCATTACCAGTGAAAGTAATCTGAATCCTATCTCCAGCATAAAAAATAAAACGTCCATCACTATCTGTTTTGGGTGTTTGATTATTTACTTTCACAGTGTAATCAACAGTTGGCTCAGTTGCATCTGTCACATTCGCTTGAACTGTATCAACAGTATTATCACGATAAGTAAGAGTGATAAGACCTGTATCAGATACCGTAATTTCTTTATTGCCTTCAGAGTCCTTCACATAGTCAGTACCAGCGAGAATATCAGCATTTTTGCTCCTGAAGTTAGCTAGGATTTGATCTTTCTCAGTCTTACTCAAAGATGCAGGGTTGTTGACTGCAACAGGGTCGCCACTTACAGGGTTGTTACGTTCGTCGAAACCTTTGATGTTGATAGTCAAACTTTCTGTAGTGCTTTGTCCAGCAGTGTCAAATACCTTGAAGTTAAGTTTGTAAACACCTGGAGTCATTGGAACCCAATTATTAGATTTGCGACCAACAACACCTGTGATATCCGATGTATGGTGTTTAGGGTTGCGTCTGTCAGGATAGTATGGCCTAAATCCTTGATCACCAACAGGAGTGTTACTCATAGTCAAGCCCCTGATTTCAGTATTACTAGGATCAGATAGTAACGATAAAAGCCCTTTATCATCATTCATAGTAAAACGAATTCCAGTTTTAGGGACTCCTGGTGCGTTCTCTATTGCTTCATCGTTATATACTTCTACAGAAGAAGGAGAAATCGAAAGAGTAGGTTTATTATCTGCTGCACGGTCCTGACCTCCCGCACTTCTAGACTGACCTGTCCCACTAGTTGGAACAGTTGAACTGATTGAACCGCTATAATTTCCAGAAGTATCCGCACTTGTAAACGGTTGACTACTTGTAGCAACTCTTGCGTTCAAGCTAGCAGCTTTCGACTGCTTATTTACAGTGGCATGAACTTCAAGCGTTGCTTCTAGGTTTCTTTGTTTATCATGGCGGATATCATAGACATACTCATTTCTTGAACCACCACGTTTCGCCATCTCTTGTCCATTAAAGGTCACATAATTAATCGTCGTATTAGAATCTACATCCGCAATCAGCCCTACATGATGCAAGGCATTGTTAGCGTGCATATTAATACGCCAAACAACTTCATGAGTATTTGGATTATAATTAGTAGACGCAATTGAGGCTGTCGTACCATGGCTAGAGAATGATGCTCTAGGAGAAGCACCCCTCTCTATCGCTTGTCCATTACGGCCATCACGTTGACCTGAAGTGGCACGTAAAACTGCATTAACAATAGAGTTACGAGCTGAAGTTGCCGTTTTGACGACACTACCAAGATCAGCAGTTGGATCCTTTAAAGCTGACTCAATCTCAGTAATGGCAGTTTCCACCTTAAGGATGGCTGCACTGGTATCTGGAAGATCTGCCGCCTTAGCTAAATATTCACCCATTTCAGCTGAAATTTTAGCTAGTTTTTTACGATCTTCTTCATTTTTCTTTGCAGATACTTCTACCGATGACAAGGCCCCAGCAGTCACTCCTGCCAAGCTTGTTAATTCGGAAGTTTTCTCTATCAAACCTGTTGCTGACTTAGCAGAGTCCAAGACAGGTGCAGACAAATTCGAGTTTGGCAAACCTTGACTAACTACTTGATTTTCAACTGAAGCAGATTCGGATTGTCCAGCAGTTTCAACACTAGCAGTGCTAGTCGCAACCGAACTGTCCTCTGAATGAACCATCAACTGACTAGAACTTACAGAAGTAGTTTCTGACACACTTGCAGAAGCGCTTGTAGATGCACTAACAGAAGCAGAAGTACTTGCTGACATACTTGCAGAAGTGCTAGCGCTCACTGATTGGCTGACAGAAGTCGATTCTGAACTAGACACACTCTCGCTTTCTGAGTGTGACAAACTTGCCGATTCTTCTGGATTTGCTTTCGAAACAGATCCAAGAACGACAGAATCATTTGTAGCTAAAACATCCGATGACTCTAATGTCTTTTCAAGGGCAACCGCATCATTAGCATGAACAGTAGTTTGTGTCGCCACTGCTCCGCCTAATACAGCTCCTGTAGCTGCAAGCCCCCTTATAATATCGAGGCCTGTAATTGTATTGTTTGTTTGGTTCTCAACCACTTCGGTCATAACTTGAGTAGTATCGACACTACCACGAAAAACCTTAAACAAACCAAATAAAGAAGTGGAAGCCCGTAGCCAATGCTTACCGGATTTCACTAACTTATAGCGGGTCACACGATCCGTTTCACGATATTGACCCTCTTGACGTCTGAAAAACATGCTATCTCCTTTTCTAAACTTAAATCAAGGGTACAATTCACCCTATTTTAAGTTATTCTTTGATATTATAAAAAAAATTGATTTAAAAATCAATAGAATTCAAAAAAATAATACTATATAATAACGTTTTATGTTTAAAACAAATCTTTTTATAGACAGACTATACATATACTTAATATATATATATATATATATATTGCACCGTTTTTTGTATACTTCTAATTTATTTTACATTGGATAAAAATATAAAATTTTCTATATTCAAACATTCTATTTCATTAATCAATCATACTATTGCCGAATCACAGCGCTAGCTAGAGTTCACTGTTAAATTTCAATACATATAATTTCACTAGGATATTACGTGAGTAGATTGGCAAGAAAACATCTGTACTATCAAGTTTTTGATTAGTCTCCTTAGTTACTGAAATTCTTGTCTTATAAAAGAACTTGGCTGAACTTGCACAGAAAGAGGAAGGGGACATTATTTTGCCAAAATTTATCAAGAAAGACATCCACTCTAACTACCCAAAATTCCGATGAAAAAGCCCACGAACAATAACATTCATGGACTTATTCTAATAATGAGGGATAGCTCAAATGACATATCCCTTACCGATTGTTACACTAGGACACGGAGCCTTGCAAATCGATTCTATTTGCCAAACGTAGTTAGTAAGGCAGTTAGCTAGACCACTCACTACCAGTTACGACGGAAAAATCCACGAATCGATAATATTCGTGGATTTTTCCTAGTGAAGCGTTTAGGTAAACCGCCATAGCGGTTACCGTTTATTAGATTACGACACTTAGTTTTACAAATAGATTCCATTTGTAAAACTAAGTTAGTGAGGCAGGTAGGCAAATCTTATAGGACTTGCCGTAGTCTACTTAGATTGCTTTGCAATCAAGTAGACTTACTGAATCACATCTTCTCTTCCAACTCTACGTCTGGATACTTATCTGCAAACCAGCGGAGGGCAAAGTCATTTTCAAAGAGGAAGACTGGTTGGTCAAAGCGGTCTTTGGCCAAGATATTGCGACTTGATGACATCCGTTCATCCAAGTCCTCAGGCTTGATCCAACGAACGGTCTTTTTACCCATTGGGCTCATAACTACTTCCGCATTGTACTCACCCTCCATGCGGTGCTTAAAGACTTCAAACTGGAGTTGCCCCACAGCCCCTAGCATGTACTCACCTGTTTGGTAATTTTTATAAAGCTGAATAGCACCTTCTTGCACCAATTGCTCAATCCCCTTGTGGAAAGATTTTTGCTTCATGACATTCTTAGCAGATACTTTCATGAAAATTTCAGGGGTAAAGGTTGGCAGCGGTTCAAATTCAAACTTGTTTTTCCCAACTGTCAAGGTATCCCCAACCTGATAAGTACCTGTATCGTAAACCCCGATGATATCTCCTGCCACGGCATTAGTCACATTCTCACGACTTTCCGCCATAAACTGAGTAACATTAGACAGTTTGGCACCCTTACCAGTACGAGGCAAGTTGACACTCATGCCACGTTCAAATTCACCCGATACGATACGGACAAAGGCGATACGGTCACGGTGACGAGGGTCCATGTTGGCTTGGATTTTAAAGACAAAGCCTGAGAAATCCTTATCATAAGGATCCACTATTTCGCCATCTGTTTTCTTGTGTCCATGTGGTTCCGGAGCAAACTTGAGGAAGGTTTCAAGGAAGGTCTGCACACCAAAGTTTGTCAAAGCTGAACCGAAGAAGACAGGTGTCAATTCTCCAGCAAGGATAGCTTCCTCTGAAAACTCATTTCCAGCTTCATTTAAAAGTTCAATATCATCCTTGACTTGCTCGTAGAAAGGATTGCTTCCAAAAAGCTTGTCCCCATCTTCTAAGCTGGCAAAACGCTCATCCCCTTTGTAGAGTTCCAAGCGTTGGTTATAGAGGTCATATAAGCCTTCAAATGCTTTCCCCATCCCGATTGGCCAGTTCATTGGATAGCTCGCAATGCCCAAGACTTCTTCCAATTCTTGCAAGAGGTCCAGTGGCTCACGACCGTCACGGTCTAGCTTGTTCATAAAGGTAAAGACTGGAATGCCACGATGTTTCACAACCTCAAACAATTTCTTGGTTTGAGCCTCGATACCCTTGGCAGAATCCACCACCATAACCGCAGCATCCACCGCCATCAAGGTACGGTAGGTATCTTCTGAGAAGTCCTCGTGTCCTGGCGTGTCGAGGATGTTGACGCGCTTGCCATCGTAGTCAAATTGCATCACAGATGAAGTCACCGAAATCCCACGTTGCTTCTCGATATCCATCCAGTCAGACTTGGCAAAAGTCCCTGTTTTCTTCCCTTTTACCGTACCAGCCTCACGAATCTCGCCCCCAAAGTAGAGCAGTTGCTCAGTGATGGTTGTTTTCCCCGCGTCCGGGTGAGAGATAATGGCAAAGGTACGACGTTTCTTAATTTCTTCTTGAATATTCATAAGTTCTCTTTCTTTGATTCTCTATTTTTCTTGTTTCAATAGCTAAGAATGATTTTTACATTGGATTTTACCATTCCTTTCAACACTCCATTATATCGGATTTTAGCATTTTTTTCAATTTCTATTTTATATCAGACACTGCTAAAGCATAATAATTCCACTTGCAATTTTTAAAATAAATGTTACAATGAATATAGAAAAAGGTGTTGCGTCAACAACACCCCACAGAGCCGTTTAAGACGGTGGCTGTAGTTACATAACTAAAAAATAGCTCGTTAACTCTCCAAAGTTAGGACGGCTATTTTTTTGTCTCTTTTACCAATTCAAGGATGAACTTCAGGAGCGTGATAACAAAGTTACCAGCTACAAACATGAGTGTCAAAACCTCAAAGGGTGACAAATCTGGTTACTCCTTTCTACTAAGATTTTACGGGTTCTGCACATAAGCATCACCATCCTTTCGATTTCGTAACCACCGTCTTCACTTCTCTGTTATACCATTGTATCATATAATTTCCCCTTTGAAATCCTCTTTTCAAATTAATCATCATTAAAATACATTCTCTATACATTCTCTAGCCTTCACCTGTCTTTTTTCATCTTTCCCTCCCTTATTTATAGGAAAATATGGTAAAATAGAACAGACTAAAAATCATCATTTCACGAAAGGATGCAAGATGAAAATTACGCAAGAAGAGGTAACACACGTTGCCAATCTTTCAAAATTAAGATTCTCTGAAGAAGAAACTGCTGCCTTTGCGACTACCTTGTCTAAAATTGTTGACATGGTTGAATTGCTGAGCGAAGTTGACACAACTGGTGTCGCACCAACTACAACTATGGCTGACCGTAAGACCGTACTCCGCCCTGATGTGGCCGAAGAAGGAACAGATCGTGATCGCTTGTTTAAAAACGTACCTGAAAAAGATAACTACTATATCAAGGTACCAGCTATCCTAGACGATGGAGGAGATGCCTAATGACTTTCAACAATAAAACCATTGAAGACTTGCACAATCTCCTTGTTTCTAAGGAAATTTCTGCAACTGAATTGACCCAAGCTACGCTTGAAGATATCAAGTCTCGCGAGACAGCTATTAACGCTTTTGTTACCATCGCTGAGGAACAGGCTCTTGCTCAAGCCAAAGCCATTGATGAAGCTGGAATTGACGCTGATAATATCCTTTCAGGAATTCCACTTGCAGTTAAAGATAATATCTCTACTGACGGTATTCTCACAACTGCAGCCTCAAAAATGCTCTACAACTATGAGCCAATCTTTGATGCGACTGCGGTTGCCAATGCAAAAGCCAAGGGCATGATTGTCGTCGGAAAAACCAACATGGACGAGTTTGCCATGGGTGGTTCAGGTGAAACTTCACACTATGGTGCCACTAAAAACGCTTGGGACCAAAACAAGGTTCCTGGTGGGTCATCAAGTGGTTCTGCCGCAGCTGTAGCCTCAGGACAAGTTCGCTTGTCACTTGGTTCTGATACTGGTGGCTCTATCCGCCAACCAGCTGCCTTCAACGGGATCGTTGGTCTCAAACCAACCTACGGAACGGTTTCTCGTTTCGGTCTCATTGCCTTTGGTAGCTCTCTAGACCAAATTGGACCTTTTGCACCAACTGTTAAGGAAAATGCTCTCTTGCTCAATGCTATTGCTAGCGAAGATGCTAAAGATTCCACTTCTGCTCCTGTCCGCATTGCCGACTTTACTTCAAAAATCGGTCAAGACATCAAGGGCATGAAAATCGCTTTGCCTAAGGAATACCTTGGTGAAGGGATTGACCCAGAGGTTAAGGAAACTATTCTAAATGCTGCTAAGCACTTTGAAAAACTTGGCGCTATCGTCGAAGAAGTCAGCCTTCCTCACTCTAAATACGGTGTGGCAGTTTACTACATCATCGCTTCATCTGAAGCATCCTCAAACTTGCAACGCTTTGACGGTATCCGTTACGGCTACCGCGCAGAAGATGCGACTAATCTTGATGAAATCTATGTAAACAGCCGAAGCCAAGGTTTTGGTGAAGAAGTGAAGCGCCGTATCATGCTAGGTACTTTCAGCCTTTCATCAGGTTACTACGATGCCTACTACAAGAAAGCTGGTCAGGTTCGTACCCTTATCATTCAAGATTTCGAAAAAGTCTTCGCGGATTACGACTTGATTTTGGGCCCAACTGCACCAAGCGTTGCCTATGACTTGGATTCTCTCAACCACGACCCAGTTGCCATGTACTTGGCTGACCTTTTGACCATCCCAGTCAACTTGGCTGGTCTCCCAGGAATTTCGATTCCTGCTGGATTCTCTCAAGGTCTACCTGTCGGTCTACAATTGATTGGTCCTAAGTACTCTGAGGAAACCATTTACCAAGCTGCTGCTGCTTTTGAGGCGACAACAGACTACCACAAACAACAACCCATGATTTTTGGAGGTGATAACTAATGAACTTTGAAACAGTCATTGGACTTGAAGTCCACGTAGAGCTCAACACCAATTCAAAAATCTTCTCACCCACTTCTGCCCACTTTGGAAATGATCAAAATGCCAACACTAACGTGATTGACTGGTCTTTCCCAGGCGTACTGCCAGTTCTCAATAAAGGTGTTGTCGATGCCGGTATCAAGGCTGCTCTTGCCCTCAACATGGATATCCACAAAAAGATGCACTTTGACCGCAAGAACTACTTCTATCCTGATAATCCCAAAGCCTACCAAATTTCTCAGTTTGATGAGCCAATCGGTTATAACGGTTGGATTGAAGTCAAGCTAGAAGACGGTACGACCAAGAAATCGGTATCGAACGCGCTCACTTGGAAGAAGATGCAGGTAAAAATACCCATGGTACAGATGGCTACTCTTATGTTGACCTCAACCGTCAAGGGGTGCCATTGATTGAGATTGTATCCGAAGCAGACATGCGTTCGCCCGAAGAAGCCTACGCTTACCTAACTGCTCTCAAGGAAGTTATCCAGTATGCTGGTATTTCTGACGTTAAGATGGAAGAAGGTTCTATGCGTGTGGATGCCAATATCTCCCTTCGCCCTTATGGTCAAGAAAAATTCGGTACCAAAACTGAGTTGAAGAACTTGAATTCCTTCTCAAATGTCCGCAAGGGGCTTGAATATGAAGTCCAACGTCAGGCTGAAATCCTTCGCTCAGGTGGTCAAATCCGCCAAGAAACACGCCGTTACGATGAAGCTAACAAGGCAACCATCCTCATGCGTGTTAAGGAAGGCGCTGCTGACTACCGCTACTTCCCAGAACCTGACCTACCTATCTTTGAAATTTCAGATGAGTGGATTGAGGAAATGCGTACAGAGTTGCCAGAGTTTCCAAAAGAACGCCGTGCGCGTTATGTATCTGACCTTGGCTTGTCAGACTATGATGCTAGCCAGTTAACCGCGAACAAAGTCACTTCTGATTTCTTTGAAAAAGCTGTGGCCCTCGGTGGCGATGCCAAACAGGTCTCTAACTGGCTCCAAGGCGAAGTCGCTCAGTTCTTGAACGCTGAAGGCAAGACACTGGAACAAATCGAATTGACACCAGAAAACTTGGTTGAAATGATTGCCATCATCGAAGACGGTACGATCTCTTCTAAGATTGCTAAGAAAGTCTTTGTCCACCTGGCGAAAAATGGCGGTGGAGCGCGTGAATACGTGGAAAAAGCAGGCATGGTCCAAATCTCAGATCCAGCTGTCTTGATTCCAATTATCCACCAAGTCTTTGCGGATAACGAAGCCGCAGTTGCCGACTTCAAGTCAGGTAAACGTAACGCAGACAAGGCCTTCACAGGCTTCCTGATGAAAGCAACCAAAGGCCAAGCCAACCCACAAGTTGCCCTTAAACTTCTTGCCCAAGAATTGGCGAAGTTGAAAGAAGATTAATATGTAAAAGAAACCAGCCCTGAGGTTGGTTTTTTTCGCTCCTACCAAATCCCAATAACTATTTTGGCTTTATTTCCAGAAGATTTTATGGTAAAATGAAGAGTAATAATATTTATTAAAGAGGTAAACATGATTGAAGCAAGCAAATTGAAAGCTGGTATGACATTTGAAACTGCAGACGGAAAATTGATCCGCGTTTTGGAAGCTAGCCACCACAAACCAGGTAAAGGGAATACAATCATGCGTATGAAATTACGTGATGTCCGTACTGGTTCTACTTTTGATACAAGCTACCGTCCAGAAGAAAAATTCGAACAAGCTATTATCGAAACTGTTCCAGCTCAATACTTGTACAAAATGGATAAAACTGCCTACTTCATGAACACTGAAACTTACGACCAATACGAAATCCCAGTCGTAAACGTTGAAAATGAACTGCTTTACATCCTTGAAAACTCTGATGTGAAAATCCAATTCTACGGAACTGAAGTAATCGGTGTAACTGTACCAACTACTGTTGAATTGACAGTTGCTGAAACACAACCATCTATCAAAGGTGCTACTGTTACAGGTTCTGGTAAACCAGCAACTATGGAAACTGGACTTGTTGTCAACGTTCCAGACTTCATCGAAGCTGGACAAAAATTGATCATCAACACTGCAGAAGGAACTTACGTTTCTCGTGCCTAATCTCTAGAAAGAGGTCATTCTATGGGAACTGAAGAACAATTTGGCGAAATCGTTATCGCTCCACGTGTACTTGAAAAAATCATTGCCATCGCAACTGCTAAAGTTGATGGTGTCCATTCATTTTCAAATAAATCCGTATCTGATACCCTATCAAAACTCTCTCTTGGTCGTGGCGTCTACTTAAAAGAAAGCAACGAAGAACTAACTGCTGACATCTACCTCTACCTTGAGTACGGTGTGAAAGTACCAAAAGTTGCTCTTGCTATTCAAAGCGGTCAAAGATGCTGTCCATGATATGGCTGATGTGGAACTTTCTGCTGTCAATATCCATGTTACAGGAATTGTTCCAGACAAAACACCTAAACCAGAGTTGAAAGATCTATTTAACGAGGACTTCCTCAATGACTAGTCCATTATTAGAATCTAGACGCGAACTTCGTAAATGCGCTTTTCAAGCTCTTATGAGTCTTGAATTCGGTACAGATATGGAAACGGCTTGTCACTTTGCTTACACACATGACCGTGAAGATACAGATGTGCAAATCCCTGCCTTTCTTCTGAATTTGGTTTCTGGTGTTCAAGCTCAAAAAGAAGAGTTAGATAAACAAATCAACCAGCACCTCAAGTCAGGCTGGACAGTTGAACGCTTGACCTTGGTCGAAAAAAACTTACTACGCTTGGGAATCTTTGAAATCACATCATTTGATACACCTCAGCTAGTAGCAGTCAATGAAGCTATTGAACTTGCTAAGAATTTTTCAGATCAAAAATCAGCCCGCTTTATCAACGGACTGCTTAGTCAATTTGTAACAGAAGAAAATGAATAATCGAAAAGGTGTTTGGTCTTCCAGACATCTTTTGTTTTCGACACTCAGTAAGAATACACAAAAACTAGAACTGATGATCAGCTCTAGTTTTTGTGTATTCCATTGAAGAATTAGTATTTTCTAAATCGTTGATAGCGTTCTTCCAACAACTCTTCTAACGGTTTTTGTGAAAGTATAGCTAGCTCAGTTTGGAGTTCTTTCTTGACACTCTTAATCAGTTCTTTGTTAGAAAGTCCTGCTTCAGAAACAACCTTATCCACCACGGCCATTTCTAACAACTCATGCGAAGTGATTTTCATCAACTCTGCTGCTTCCATGGCACGACTGCCGTCCTTCCATAAAATGGAAGCAAAGCCTTCTGGACTGAGAATAGCATAGATAGAATTTCCAACATCCAGACACGGTCTGCGACTGCTAGAGCCAGAGCCCCACCTGAACCACCTTCACCGATAATGATAGCAATAATCGGAACTTTCAGGTCACTCATTTCCATGAGATTGCGAGCGATAGCTTCCCCTTGACCGCGTTCTTCCGCTCCGACACCAGGATAGGCTCCGGCAGTGTTGATAAAGGTCACAACTGGACGGCCAAACTTTTCAGCCTGTTTCATCAACCGTAGAGCCTTGCGGTAGCCTTCTGGATGCGGTTGGCCAAAATTCCGCTTGAGGTTATCTTGTAAACTCTTGCCTTTTTGGATACCAACCACTGTTACAGCTTGATCTCCAAGCCAGCCAATACCACCAACAACTGCACCATCGTCACGAAAAGAACGATCACCGTGTAATTGGATAAATTCATCAAAAATGCCTGTCGCAAAGTCCAAGGTTGTCAAGCGACTCTGCTCACGCGCTTCTCTGACTATTTTTGCAATATTCATCTAGGACTCCCTCCGTGCAATCTGACTAGGCTAGCAATCGTACCTGGCAAATCTCTTCTTTTAACAATAGCATCCACAAATCCATGTTCCAATAGGAATTCTGCCTTTTGGAACCCCTCAGGCAAGCTTTCACGAACCGTATTTTCAATCACACGACGCCCAGCAAAACCGACTAAACTCTGTGGTTCAGCCAGAATGATATCGCCTTCCATAGCGAAAGAAGCTGTCACACCACCTGTCGTTGGATCTGTCAAATGGTCAGGTAAAAGAGACCAGCATTTGAATGGCGCTTAACTGTTGCAGAAATCTTGGCCATCTGCATGAGACTCATGATTCCTTCCTGCATACGGGCGCCACCAGAGGCTGTGAAGAGAACAACTGGCAATTTTTCAACAGTCGCATACTCAAACAAACGAGTGATTTTTTCCCCTACAACTGTACCCATAGAAGCCATGATAAAGTTGGAATCCATTATCCCCAGAGCCACAGTCTGACCCTTAATAAGAGCAGTTCCTGTCACAACGGCTTCATCCAGACCTGTTTTTTCACGCATAGTTGCTAGTTTCTTTTGATAACCAGGGAAATGCAAGGGATCCTTACTTTCAATCCCTGTAAACAATTCCTTAAAGGTTCCCATATCAATCGTCAAAGCCAAGCGTTCTTGGGCAGAAATACGAAAGGTATAGCTACAATGTGGACAGATTCGCTCACTTCCCAGATCCTTCTGATAGATGGTATGCTTACAGCTTGGACACTGAGAGAATAATTCATCTGGAACCTCTGGCTTGGCTTGAGGCTTTTCCCTAACCGAACGATTGGGATTGATTCGAATATACTTATCTTTTTTACTAAATAGAGCCATTGATTCCCCTTTTCGGTTTAAACTCTTGAAGTCATTTTATTCTTTTTCTTGATATTTGGGTAAGAAGTTTTCCATCAAGAAGGAAGTATCGTAATCTCCAGCAATGACATTGCGATCTGAAATGAGGTCAAGCTGGAAATCTGCATTGGTCTGCACCCCCTCTATCTCTAGTTCGTAGAGGGCACGTTGCATTTTCATCAAGGCATCAAAACGATTTTCACCGTGAACGATGATTTTGGCAATCATACTATCATAATAAGGTGGAATGATATAGCCTGGATAAACTGCTGAATCCACGCGCAAGCCAACACCTCCACTTGGAAGATAGAGATTGGTAATCTTACCTGGACTTGGAGCAAAGTTGAAGGCTGGATTTTCAGCATTGATACGACATTCAATAGCATGACCTCGTAGAACAATATCTTCTTGCTTAACAGACAGAGGTTGACCTGCTGCAATGCGAATCTGTTCCTTAACGATATCAACACCTGAAACAAATTCTGTTACTGGATGTTCTACTTGTACACGAGTATTCATCTCCATAAAGTAGAATTTGCCACTGGCTTCATCAAGAAGAAACTCAATGGTCCCTGCATTCTCATAGCCAACAGACTCTGCCGCTCGAACAGCAGCAGCACCGATTTCATGGCGCAGCGTTTTTCCGATTGCAATCGAAGGACTTTCTTCTAAAACCTTTTGATTATTCCGTTGAAGAGAACAATCCCGTTCACCCAAGTGAATCACATGTCCATGCTCATCTCCTAGGATTTGAACCTCGATGTGACGAGCTGGATAGATAACCCGTTCTATGTACATGGCACCATTACCATAATTGGCCTTGGCTTCGCTTGAAGCAGTTTCAAAGGCGGAAACGAGGTCTTCTGGTTTTTCAACCTTACGAATCCCTTTACCACCTCCACCTGCTGAGGCCTTGAGCATAACAGGATAACCAATTTTTCAGCAACAAGCAAAGCTTCCTCAGAGTTATGCACTTCTCCATCTGAACCTGGAATAACAGGTACACCTGCTTTGATCATCTGAGCACGTGCATTGATTTTATCCCCCATCATATCCATGACATGACCAGATGGACCGATAAATTTGATTCCTACTTCTTCACACATGGTTGCAAATTTGGAATTTTCACTGAGAAATCCAAAACCTGGGTGAATGGCTTCTGCCTCAGTCAAAACTGCAGCTGATAGAACCGCATTGATATTGAGATAAGACTCTGTCGCCTTACCAGAACCAATACAAACTGCTTCATCTGCCAAAAGCGTATGAAGAGCTTCCTTATCAGCAGTTGAATAAACCGCCACCGTCGCAATGCCCAATTCACGCGCCGCACGGATAATACGAACCGCAATTTCACCACGATTGGCAATTAAAATTTTTCGAAACATGGAGAACCTCCTTAGTTCCTTATTGCAAAGGTAAGAGTACCACTAGCTGCAAGCTTGCCATCCACTTCAGCCTTTGCTTCAACCACGGCAATTGTGCCACGACGTTTTACAAACGTTGCTGTCATAACCAATTGGTCACCTGGTACAACTTGCTTCTTGAATTTAACCTTGTCCATACCAGCGTAAAAGACCAGTTTCCCCTTATTTTCAGGTTTTGACAACTCCAAGACACCAGCTGTTTGCGCTAATGCTTCCATAATCAGAACACCTGGCATGACAGGGTATTGAGGAAAATGGCCGTTAAAGAAAGGTTCGTTAATGGTCACATTTTTGATAGCAACAATAGTGTCCTCGCTCACTTCCAAGACACGGTCTACTAGGAGCATAGGATAACGGTGGGGAAGAGCTTCTTTGATTCCTTGAATATCGATCATTTGATACGTACCAATCCTTTACCAAACTCAACCATTTCTTCGTTAGAAACGAGAATTTCCGTTACCACACCATCCTTAGGAGCTGGAATTTCATTCATGACTTTCATGGCTTCGATAATGACCAATGTTTGACCTTTTTTTAACACTATCACCAACTGTTACAAAGGCAGGTTTATCTGGACCAGCAGCCAAGTAAGCCACCCCAACAAGTGGGCTCTCTACAAGATCTCCCTCAGCAGCCACACTTGTTTCAGCTGGCGTCGAAGTCTCTTCCACTACAGTCTCTGCTGGAGCAGATGTAGGAGCTACTGGACTTGGTGTTGCTAGAACGGGTGCTGGAGCAACTTGAGGTACAACTTCAGACACAAGTCTGGCTTCATTCTTGCTAAACTCCAACTCATCCGTCCCATTTTTATAAGAAAACTCTCTCAAACTTGATTGGTCAAATTGAGCCATCAAGTCTTTAATATCGTTTAAATTCATACTTATTTATTCTCCCAACGTTTGAAAGCAAGAACTGCATTGTGGCCACCAAAGCCAAAAGTATTTGAAATAGCGTATGGAATTTCTTGCTCCAAGCCTTGTCCATAAACGACATTGGCTTCGATATAATCTGATATTTCACTTGTCCCAGCTGTCATTGGAACAAAGTTATGACGCATAGCCTCGATTGTTACGATAGCTTCTACTGCACCTGCAGCCCCCAGCAAATGTCCTGTGAAAGATTTGGTTGATGATACAGGTACTTCCTTACCAAGAACAGCTACGATCGCACCACTTTCTCCTTTTTCATTAGCCGGAGTTGATGTTCCGTGAGCATTGACATAGGCTACTTGTTCTGGGGAAATCTCAGCTTCTTCCAAGGCTAATTTGATGGCCTTGATAGCTCCTTGCCCTTCTGGGTGAGGAGAAGTCATGTGGTAGGCATCACAGGTATGTCCATAACCAACCACTTCAGCAAGGATAGTAGCGCCACGTTTTTCGGCGTGTTCAAGGCTTTCAAGAACCAACATCCCTGAACCTTCTCCCATGACAAAACCATTACGATCTTTATCAAATGGAATAGAAGCGCGAGCTGGATCCTCTGTAGTAGAGAGAGCTGTCAGGGCTTGGAAACCAGCGATAGCAAAAGGTGTGATAGAGGCTTCTGAACCACCTACCAACATAACATCTTGGAAACCAAACTTAATGGAGCGGAAGGCATCCCCAATCGCATCATTTGATGAAGCGCAGGCAGTATTGATGGATTTACAAACACCGTTTGCTCCAAAACGCATAGCAACATTTCCTGAAGCCATATTTGGCAAGGCTTTTGGAAGGGTCAAGGGTTTCACACGTTTTGGCCCTTTGTCATTTAGTCGAAGCACTTGATCTTCAATTTCCTTGATTCCACCAATACCAGAGGCCACGATAACACCAAAACGATCTTTATCAAGAGCCTCTACATCCAGATTGGCATGGTTGACAGCCTCTTGGGCTGCGTACAAGGCATACAAAGAGTAGTTATCAAAACGATTGGTATCTTTCTTTACAAAGTATTTGTCAAAAGGAAAATCTTGGATTTCTGCTGCATTATGCACATCAAAGTCACTATGATCAAATTTTGTAATTTGACCAATTCCGATTTTTCCAGTTGTCAAACTATTCCAAAATTCTTCTGGTGTATTTCCGATTGGAGACGTTACTCCATAACCTGTTACTACCACGCGATTTAGTTTCATCTTTTTCACCTCTAGCTTCTGCTACATACTTAAGCCACCATCAATGGCAACCACTTGACCAGTTAGATAATCTTGGCCTGCTAAAAATACTGTCAAATCTGCAACCTGCTCTGCCTGCCCAAATTCTTTCATAGGAATTTGCGCCAGCATGGCATCTTTCACCTTATCTGATAGGACAGCGGTCATATCAGACTCGATCATTCCAGGTGCAATAGCATTAACCCTGATATTGCGATTGGCCACTTCACGCGCCACAGACTTGGTAAAACCAATCAAACCAGCCTTAGAAGCAGCATAGTTAGCTTGACCAATATTTCCCATCAAACCAACAACACTAGACATATTAATGATGGCACCTTCTCTGGCTTTCATCATCGGTTTCAAGACTGATTGTGTCATGTTAAAGGCACCAGTCAGGTTAACCTTGAGAACTTTTTCAAAATCTGCTTCTGTCATCTTGAGCATCAGGGTATCTTGGGTAATTCCTGCATTGTTGACCAAAACATCTACTGAACCTAGCTCTGCAATAGCTTGCTCAACCATACGTTTAGCGTCTGCAAAATCTGATACATCTCCTGAAATAGGAACTACCTTAACACCATAGTTTGAAAACTCAGCGAGCAATTCTTCTGAAATTGCACCACGACTGTTTAAGACAATGTTGGCTCCTGCTTGAGCAAACCTGTTGGCAACGGCAAGACCAATTCCACGACTCGAACCTGTAATAAAGATATTTTTATTTTTTAGTTGCATTCTTTTCTCCTGTTTCCTCTTGTATTTATGAGAGAAGGGATTACTCGTTTTCTAGCAAGGCTTCCAAGCTAGCCTGATCTTCAACATTGGCTAGTTTAGCTGTCTTATCAATTTTTTTGACAAAGCCTGACAAAACTTTCCCCGGTCCAATCTCGATAAAGTTGGTTATGCCTGCTTCTTGCATAAGCGCAATACTTTCATAGAAACGAACTGGCTCCTTGACCTGACGCGTCAAGAGTTGAGCAATGTCTTCTTTTTTCATAACTGTAGCTTCTGTATTGCCGACTAGGGGACAAGTAAAATCTGAAAAACTTACCTGATCTAGAGTTTCAGCTAGTTTTTGGCTAGCAGGCTCAAGGAGAGCGGTATGAAAGGGACCTGACACCTTGAGAGGAATCAAGCGTTTGGCACCTGCTTCCTGCAAGAGTTCTACAGCTCGATCAACTGCAACCACTTCTCCACCAATCACGATTTGTGCAGGTGTATTATAGTTGGCTGGGGTAACCACTCCAAGTTCAGAGGTTTGCTTACAAGCTTCCTCAATGACCTCTACTGGTGTATTGAAAACTGCCACCATCTTGCCAGAGCCAGCAGGGGCCGCTTCTTCCATATAGGCGCCACGCTTGGCTACCAAGGCAACCGCATCTTCAAATCCAAGGCACCGCTGGCCACCAAGGCAGAGTATTCTCCAAGAGACAAACCAGCAACCATATCAGGCTGATAGCCCTTTTCTTGCAATAAACGGTAGATAGCAACCGATGTCGCTAGAATGGCTGGCTGTGTATACCGAGTCCGATTGAGTTTTTCTTCTTCCCTATCAATGAGATGACGCAAATCATAACCGAGTACTTGACTCGCTTGATCAATCGTTTCTTTGACAATCGGATACTGATCATAGAGATCACGGCCCATACCTAGATACTGGGCACCTTGGCCAGCAAATAAAAAGGCTGTTTTAGTCATTTCTTACAACTCCTGCCCAACGAGAGGCTTCTTCTTGAATTTTCTTAGCTGCTCCGTAATACAAATCTTTTAGGATTTCTTCAGCGGTTTCTTCTTTGGAAACAAGCCCTGCAATTTGACCTGCCATAACAGATCCGCCATCCACATCTCCGTGAACAACCGCTTTGGCTAGAGCACCTGCTCCCAATTGTTCAAAAATTTCCAAATCTGGATTTTCTTGTTTAAAGGCATCTTTTTCAGCTTGTTCAAAATCACGAGTCAACTGATTTTTAATAGCACGAACAGCGTGTCCAAAGTGTTGAGCTGAAATCGTAGTATCAATATCTCTAGCTTTTAAAATCTTGGCCTTATAATTTGGATGGGCATTAGACTCTTTTGCAACGACAAAACGCGTTCCAACCTGAACCGCCTCTGCCCCTAGCATAAAGCCAGCCGCAGCACCTTCACCATCCGCAATCCCTCCTGCAGCAATAACAGGAATAGATACAGCAGCAGCAACCTGGCGCACCAAGGTCATGGTTGTTAATTTTCCAATATGTCCCCCAGCTTCCATTCCTTCTGCAATAACAGCGTCCGCACCGATTTTTTCCATGCGTTTAGCTAAAGCAACACTTGGAACAACAGGAATAACTGTAATACCAGCAGCATGGAAACGTTCCATGTATTTGCTTGGATTTCCTGCTCCTGTTGTAACTACCTTAACCCCTTCCTCGATAACAAGGTCTACAATATCTTCCACAAAGGGAGACAAGAGCATGATGTTGACACCAAAGGGTTTATCAGTCAATGATTTGATTTTATCAATATTTGCCTTGACAACTTCTTTAGGGGCATTCCCCCCACCGATAATCCCTAGTCCTCCAGCCTTGGAAACAGCCCCTGCCAAATCACCATCAGCAACCCAAGCCATTCCTCCTTGGAAAATAGGATAATCAATGTTCAATAATTCTGTAATACGCGTTTTCATAGTGCCTCCATCGTTTCTTGTTTATATAATAATTTGACATTAAAATGTTTTGAAAATCAAACTATTGTATGAACAAGAGGGAGTGGGTTTCCCTACTCCTTTTATTCATATTCTTCTTATTTTATTAGCTCTTCAACGTAGGCAACCAAGTCACCAACTGTTTTCAAGTCATCTTCTGCTTCGATTTGGATATCAAAAGCATCTTCGATTTCTGAGATTACTTGGAACAAGTCCAATGAATCTGCATCCAAATCATCAAAAGTTGATTCAAGTGTTACTTCTGATGCGTCTTTTCCAAGTTCTTCAACGATAATTTCTTGTACTTTTTCAAATACTGCCATGATAGGACTCCTTTAAAATAAATAGTTTTTATAACAATGTGTTCACCACATGATTACCTAAATTGTAAGAATGAGTGTGCCCCAGGTCAAGCCTCCACCGAAGCCTGATAGCAGAACAGTCTGGCTACCATCTAAACGGATAAGGCCTTGTTCTACACACTCTGAAAGTAAAATCGGGATACTGGCTGCACTGGTATTGCCATATTTCATCATATTGGCTGGAAGTTTGTCTCGGTCGACACCGATTTTCCTAGCCATCTTATCCAAGATACGGTCATTAGCCTGATGAAGTAGCAGATAATCCAAGCCTGTCGCCTCTACAGGAGATTCTTCAATAGTCTGTTTGATAGACTTAGCTACATCTCGAATAGCAAAATCAAAAACTGCGCGTCCGTCCATCTTCAAAAATGAATCTGCATTTTCTTGATCTGAAAATGGAGAATGTAGGCCTGAATGTCCATAAGTCAGACACTCGCTACGACTCCCATCGCTATTGAGACTCTCAACTAGGAAATGTTGCTTATCGCTAGCTTCTAACAAGACTCCACCAGCACCATCTCCAAACAAAACAGCTGTTGATCGGTCCGACCAATCGACTGCCTTAGAGAGGGTTTCACTACCAATCACTAAGCCTTTTTGAAAACGACCAGAAGCGATAAACTTTTCAGCAGTTGATAAAGCAAATACAAATCCACTGCAAGCAGCTGTTAGGTCAAAAGCAAAAGCTTTTTTGGCACCAATATTAGCTTGGACACGAGCAGCTGTAGAGGGCATCATCGAATCTGGAGTGATGGTAGCTAGTATGATAAAATCCAGCTCTTCTCCTGTGATTCCAGCTTTTTTCATCAGTTTCTTCGCAACCTCTGTAGCCAAGTCACTGGTAGATTCTGTTCTTGAAATATGCCTTTGTCGTATTCCCGTCCGACTTGAAATCCACTCATCATTGGTATCCATAATCTGGGCCAAATCATGATTTGTAACCACTTGCTCTGGCACATAATGAGCAACCTGGCTTATTTTTGCAAAAGCCATTATTTCAAATCCTCCAAAAATTGATAAAGTTTCGTCAAACCTTTGCTCATAACTTCAGTTTCTTCCTTGCTCATACCGTCAATAATATTTTCAACCATGGCCTTATGGAAGCGTTTATGTAGTCTATGAACCAAGCGACCCTTCTTTGTCAAATGCAGATGCACCACACGACGATCCTGCTCTGAACGAATGCGTTCAATGTACCCCTTACGTTCGAGATTATTTAAACTCGTCGTAACCGTCCCAAGAGTCACCATCAACTCTTTGACACTTGACTTGGCGTCACGTCTGGGAATTTTCCAATTACATCGATTGTATGGACTTCTTTGATGGAGACATCTTTGAAACGACTACCCCTCAAGCTAACTTCCTCGATGACGAGGACATTGTTAAATATAGATGTTAAATATTCATTAATTCGTTGGTAGTCCAATCTCTTTTCCCTCCTTTTCAAAAAACTTTCACAATCAAAACATTTGACAAAGGAATTATATCAAACTTCAAAGAATGGTGCAAGTATTTTCTTATTTTCCAGTAAATTTCGGTCTTCTTCTCTCCGAATGAGCCCGAACTCCCTCTTTGAAATCTTCTGTTTGGGCCAAGGATTCCTGTAGGTTCAGTTCTAAAGCAGCATAATCTTGCCAATCTTTAAATTGGCTCTCCCAAACCAACTTCTTGATAGCTGCATAAGAATTAGCTGATCCGCGTCTCAATTTTTTAAGAAGCTGTTCTCTCGTTTTTTCAAGTTTATCAGCTTCACAGACGCGGTAAACAAGCCCCCACTCCAGAGCTTTTTCTGCTGTTAGAGCCTCACCTGTCATGGCTAATTGAGTAGCACGAGTCACCCCAATACTACGACTCAGGAGATGAATCCCACCTGCATCTGGAGCCAAACCAACTCCAACAAAGGCTTGGATAAACTTAGCCTTATCGGTCGCTAAACAGAAATCTGCCGCAACAGCCATATTGGCTGCGGCACCTGCAACAGCACCGTCAACTTCCATTAAAACAGGTTTGCCTATTTGCTTGATTTTATAAGAAATAGTATTGACTAACTCTGCAATTTCGTCAATGATGGAATATCATCCTCATCCACTGCCCGCTTCATCTCTACTAGATCTCCCCCAATCGAGAAGACTTTCCCATTGGCGTTGATTAAGATAAAATGCACATCTGGATCCTCTTGTGCCAGAGTTAGTGCTTCTAAAATTTCCTCACACATAGGAATATGAAAACCATTTGCAACCTCAGGACGGTTTAAGGTAAGGATTGCCAAATCCTCTTCAAGCTGATAAATAATGTGTTCCATCAGGACTCCTTTTTATTTTACAAGCAGTTTAAATTATTTTATTTTCAAAGTATATCTTTTTTAAAACTTGAAAGCAAGAAAAAATCGACTGAAAGTGTCTCAGCCGATAAGAAAGACTCGCTTTATCCTAAAAAGCATCTCATTTTCTTCATTGAAAAAAGGTTTTCTTTCTGCTATAATCGTATAAAATACTTACTTTAGGAGTTCTTATGAAAGTTGTTAAATTTGGAGGTAGCTCTCTTGCCTCTGCTGGTCAATTAGAAAAAGTTTTAAAGATCGTTAAAGCGATCCAGAACGCCGTTTTGTAGTTGTTTCTGCACCTGGGAAACGCAATGCTGAAGATACTAAGGTTACGGATGCCTTGATTAAATACTACCGCGATTATGTCGCTGGTAATGATATTAGCAAGAGTCAAAGCTGGATTATCGACCGCTATGCTGCCATGGTTAGTGAATTGGGACTGAAACCAGCTGTTCTAGAGAAAATTTCAAAAAGCATTCGTGCCTTGGCCACTCTTCCTATTGAAGAAAATGAATTTCTCTACGATACTTTCCTAGCAGCGGGTGAAAACAACAATGCCAAATTGATTGCTGCCTATTTTAACCAAAACGGTATCGATGCACGCTATGTTCACCCTCGAGAAGCTGGGATTGTGGTAACAAGTGAACCTGGCAACGCTCGCATCGTGCCATCAAGTTATGACAAGATTGAAGAATTGACAAATGCAAATGAAGTACTTGTCATTCCTGGTTTCTTTGGAGTTACTAGGGAAAATCAAATCTGTACCTTCTCACGTGGAGGATCAGACATTACAGGCTCTATCATTGCTGCAGGAGTTAAAGCTGACCTCTATGAAAACTTTACGGATGTTGATGGTATCTTTGCAGCTCACCCAGGAATTATCCACCAACCACACTCAATCCCTGAGTTAACCTATCGTGAAATGCGTGAGTTGGCCTATGCAGGATTCTCAGTTCTTCACGACGAAGCCCTTCTACCTGCCTACCGTGGAAAAATTCCTCTCGTCATTAAGAATACCAACAACCCTGACCATCCAGGTACTCGTATCGTCCTAAAACACAGTAGTGATGAATTTCCAGTTGTGGGAATTGCTGGTGATTCAGGTTTTGTCAGCATTAACATGTCTAAATACCTCATGAACCGTGAGGTTGGATTTGGTCGCAAGGTTCTGCAAATCCTTGAAGACCTTAACATCGGTTGGGAACACATGCCGACAGGTATCGACGATCTTTCAATTATTCTTCGTTCTCGCGAACTAACTCCTATCAAGGAAGAAGAAATCCTGCGTCAGTTGGTGCAAAAAGCTGAAGTAGACCATGCAGAAATCGAACACGACCTTTCAATCATTATGATTGTTGGAGAAAAGATGAAGAGTCACATCGGAGTAACTGCTACTGCGACACGTGCTCTATCTGAAAACAAGATCAATATCCAGATGATGTCTCAAGGTTCTAGTGAAGTTTCTATTATGTTCGTTGTCAATAAGGACCAAGAAAAAGCAGCTATTAAAGCCCTTTACAGTGCCTTTTTTGGCGAAAGTAAGGAAGACTAGACATGGCCCAATCTCTTAACAAAACAGTGCTTCTCAGCACGACAGGCACCTCCTACCTCTCTATAGCTGGAAAAGTTGGGAAATTTCTTGTCGGAGATCAAGCTCTGGAATTTTACCCAGATGTCAATGTTGAACAATTTATCCAGATTCCTTGGAGCCATATCAACCAAATTGGAGCTAATGTTACTGGTCGCAAAATCAGTCGCCACTTCGAAGTCTTTACAGACAGAGGAAAATTCCTCTTTGCCTCAAAAGACTCAGGTGCCATTCTTAAAATTGCACGCGAAACTGGGCAATGACAAGGTCGTCAAACTTCCTACCCTGATTCAGACAATTGGTCAAAAATTTAAAAATCTATTTGCAAAAAAGTAGAAACTTTAGTATAATCATAGCAACGGATAAGTAGGTTATCTTCTTCTTTCAGAAAGTCTGCGGGTGCTGCGAGCAGATAGGAGGGATAGGTGAAATTCTACCGTTAGTAACAATTACATACACAATCAAGTGCACACCTGTGAAGTTGGATGGAACCGTGGCCCTGCCACTCCAACGCTTTGTCAGGTGTGCTTTTTTTCATAAAGGAGTTCTTATGTTAGATATCAAACGTATTCGTACAGACTTTGATGCTGTCGCAGAAAAATTGGCTACACGTGGTGTAGATGCTGCTGTCTTGAATGAGATGAAAGAAATCGACGCTAAACGTCGTGACATCTTGGTTAAGGTTGAAACTTTAAAAGCAGAACGTAACACAGTTTCTGCTGAGATTGCCCAAGCTAAGCGTAACAAGGAAAATGCAGATGACAAGATTGCTGCCATGCAAAATCTATCTGCTGAAGTCAAAGCCTTGGATGCTGAATTGGCAGAAATCGATGCTAAATTGACAGAATTTACCACTACTCTTCCAAACATTCCAGCTGACAGCGTTCCTGTTGGGGCTGATGAAGATGACAATGTGGAAGTTCGCCGTTGGGGCACTCCACGCGAGTTTAACTTCGAACCAAAAGCTCACTGGGATCTTGGTGAAGACCTTGGTATCCTTGACTGGGAACGCGGTGGTAAGGTAACAGGAGCTCGCTTCCTCTTCTATAAAGGTCTCGGTGCTCGTTTGGAACGTGCTATCTACAACTTTATGTTGGATGAGCATGGCAAGGAAGGCTATACGGAAGTCATCACTCCTTACATGGTTAACCACGACTCTATGTTTGGTACTGGTCAATATCCAAAATTCAAGGAAGATACTTTTGAACTCAGCGACAGCAATTATGTCCTTATACCTACAGCTGAAGTTCCTCTGACAAACTACTACCGTGATGAAATCCTTGACGGTAAAGACCTGCCAATCTACTTCACTGCTATGAGTCCATCATTCCGTTCTGAGGCTGGTTCAGCTGGTCGTGATACTCGTGGCTTGATTCGTTTGCACCAATTCCATAAGGTTGAAATGGTCAAATTTGCCAAGCCAGAAGAATCTTACGAAGAATTGGAAAAAATGACAGCCAACGCTGAAAATATCCTTCAAAAACTCAACCTTCCATACCGTGTCGTTGCGCTCTCTACTGGAGATATGGGCTTCTCAGCCGCTAAGACTTACGACTTGGAAGTTTGGATTCCAGCGCAAAACAATTACCGTGAAATCTCAAGCTGTTCAAACACAGAAGATTTCCAAGCCCGTCGTGCCCAAATCCGTTACCGTGATGAAGCTGATGGCAAGGTGAAACTCCTTCATACCTTGAACGGTTCTGGACTTGCAGTTGGACGTACAGTGGCTGCAATTCTTGAAAACTACCAAAATGAAGATGGTTCTGTGACCATCCCAGAAGTTCTTCGTCCATACATGGGTGGAGCTGAAGTCATCAAACCATAAAAAATAAGGTTTAGCTATTTCTAGCTAGACCTTTTTTCGTAACCAAATCAGATAAGCGCCTAATACAAAGAGTAAAATAATTAAGCAAATAGCGGTTTCAGCAAGTACCAGATAATCCAGAAATGGAAGTTTCAAGAGTCCCTGAGCCATCTTGAGCGAAGTAGCTGTGATAATGGTTGGGAAGGTGAGGGCTGAAAAGGCTGGTTGAAAACCTTGTTTTAAAATATTGGGCAGGCGAGTCAAAACAAAGAAAAAGAAGGACTGGGAAGCCAAAATCATGGCAATCAAGAGCCAAGTTGGTAGGCTGTCTCCTCCAACTCGAACTAGGGAAGCCAAGAGTAGAGAGAAAGGAGCACAGTAGATCCCTTCTTGTCCAAGCAAAGCTACGGGGAGTGGTTGCTTCTTTAAATCACTGTAAATAAGGGGATAGAGATAGAAGGTAAGAAGAAACCAAAACTCAAGGTCACATAGGCAATTTCGATGATGCCTACCAGAGGATATGTCAAGGCTGCTACTGCTATCCCCACATAAAGCACCGTCCAGCTTGGAGTGGCATGAATCCTCCGACCCGGACAAGCAAACTTAATAGTGAAACCAGCAATCAAAGCCAAATCCAAGAGAAATGAAAACCACCAGAGTCCTTGCGCAACCAAAGGAAGATGAGGGAATACGCGAAAGACATAAGTCGATAAAATCATCCCAGCCATGGGAAAGGTGGCCATTCCTGACAAAAGAGGAGGCTTGATCAATTCTTGCTTGGTTTCCTTCCAATTAAAGAGATGTAGAATTAGAAAATAAATCCACAAAATCAAACCTGTCAGACTAAAAAGATGTGACAGAACCGGCAACGTATCTAAAACGAGATTCCCAGCTCCTGCTAAACCTAGCAAACAACCAGAAAATACTAAGGGGAGTTTTTTCATCCTAACCTCCAATAATCATGTTAATTTCAGTATAGCATAAAAGCGCTTAAATGAGGGGATAAAAAATGAAGTCCGATTATTTTAGACTTCATTTTTACTCAGATATAAATTAGGCATAAGGTTGCAATTCTGGGTTAATTGGTGTATTGGCTAGATTGTTGGCATAGTTACAGAGGCTTGCTAGACTGACACCAAGAACCACATCCAAGGCATTTTGTTGGGTGTAGCCAGCTTCTAGAAACTCAGCCAAGGCTTCATCTCCTACACGACCCTTGGTATTGATAACTGCCAAAGTAAACTTAGCTAGAGTGTCTAATTTAGGATCTGTTTCGATTGGAGTACGATTGCGAAGGGCTTGCAGAAGGTCATCATTCATCTGGATTTGTTTGATTGAAAAGGCTGTATGACCTGCGACGCAGAAGGCACAACCATTGGTCACGGCTGCCGTGATCTGCACCACTTCACGCTCAACGGGTGTCAGGCTGTTGCGACGATTGATGGCTCCGACAGTACGGTAAGCCTCTAAAGCAGTCGGTGCATTAGCCAAGAGACCGATTAGGTTGGGAATATAGCCATTGTTATCTTTTTGTACTGTTTCAAGAACTTCTTTCACTTCTGCTGGTGCTGATTCTACTGTATGGATTGTAAATGTTGTCATCATAAAACCTCTTTTCATTTTGTTGAAACCTAGTCTATCACAGATTCTATACCTTGCATAATATATATTTTAAATTGCACTGATAAAAATTCTTTATGAAAGTAAAAAACCACACAATCTGTGTGATTTCATTATTTATCAAAATACTTTTTAGTCTCAGCAATAACAACTGGTGACAAAACCAAGAGGGCAATCAAGTTTGGCAGAGCCATCAAAGCGTTGACAATATCAGCAATAATCCAGACCATATCCAACTCGATAAATCCTCCTAGCAAGACCATGAGCACAAAAATCACACGATAAAGCCAGATAAAACGAACACCAAAGAGGAACTCGAAACAGCGTTCTCCATAGTAGTTCCAACCTAGAATCGTTGTAAAGGCAAAGAGTACAAGGAAGATGGTCAAGAGGGCAGGCCCAAAGTGTGAAAATACTGTTGAGAAGGCTGACTGAGTCAAAGCCACTCCATTCAAGTCACTATTCCATACTCCAGTTACCAAGATGGTCAAACCAGTCAGAGTACAAATGATGAGGGTATCAATAAAGGTTCCTGTCATGGAAATCAAACCTTGCTCTACTGGTTCATTTGTCTTAGCTGCAGCAGCTGCAATGGGAGCAGAACCTAGACCAGATTCGTTTGAAAAGACACCACGCGCCACACCATTTTGGATAGCCATCCGAATGCTAGCACCAGCAAATCCACCTACTGCAGCAACAGGACTAAAGGCTGATGTCAAGATTAAAGCGATTGTAGCAGGGAGTTTTCCAATATTGAAGAAAATAACTGTAAGTGTTCCTAAGATATAGATGATAGCCATAAAAGGAACAACAGCTGTCGAAACCTTTGAAATGGACTTGAGTCCGCCAAAAACAGCAATCGCTACTAATACAGACAAAACGAGAGCTGTGATAGCTGGCGAAATAGTCGTCGTATTTTGGATAGATTCTGTAATCGAGTTGACTTGGGTGAAGGTTCCGATTCCCAATAAAGCTACTAGCACACCTGCGATAGCAAAAAAGATGGCAAGTGGTCGCCACTTTTCTCCCATACCCAAAAGTATATAGTGCATGGGACCTCCTGCAACAGCACCGTTATCGTCTTTAGTCCTGTATTTAATGGCTAATAAACCTTCCGCATACTTGGTAGCCATCCCAAAGAAAGCCGCCATCCACATCCAAAAGAGAGCTCCTGGGCCACCGACCTTGATAGCTGTCGCTACCCCGATAATATTTCCCGTACCAACTGTCGCTGCTAGAGCTGTACACAAGGCCGCAAAACTGGATACATCCCCATGCCCCTTGTCCTTGATAAAAATAAGCTGAAAGGCCTTAGAGAGACGTAAAACCTGCAAAAGTCCTAAACGGGCAGTTAGGTAAATCCCTGTTCCGACCAAGAGAATCAAAAGGGGTGGGCCCCAAGCAAAAGCATCAATTGATTTAAGCAATTCTAACATTTCCTTCTCCTATCTTTTCAACCCCAAAAGAAAGAGCACATGCAAGATGCATGTACTCTGGAATGCTTAGATAAATGCTAAAAAGCGGTCTATCCTAGCTCTGTCCTTTTACCTGAGAGTTTGAGCAGTTACCTGCCTTGCCCCTTCGGTGCCTTTACGGTCTCTCCAGAGTTCCGTCCATTTACAGTCATGGAAAATCAAACGATTCCCCCACTTCTATTAAACTTCATTCGGTGTTGGTATTTAATTGATTCTTATTTTACAAAAAATGTTGGCTTTTGTCAATGGATTTTGAGAAAATCTTATTTGACTCAGTTAACTAAACTGGGTAATGATTTCGAAATCATAAACTCCCCAATTTACGCTATAAATCTTTTAAATTACTATTTACAACTTCTCTGCTCATCTCATTATTAAAGAAAGGAAGACCGACGATACGATAACGTTCATCGTCCAACAAAGTTCTTGCATCATCTCTTTCAGTAATTTGCAGTAAGAATTTCTCTTTCCAGCCTTCTTTACTATTTTTGAAGGTATTATTACTATCCAAAAATTGACTTCCTTTTGGCTCAATGAAAATCTGCCAAGAAGTATTTCCAACTTTTTTATCATTTGCAAGCAAGATAAAGTCAGGCTCAAAAGCACGCCCTTCATCAAAACTATAGATTTTCACTGCTTTCTCATTTCGCAAAAGATAAATATCAGACCACTTTTCCTGCAAATCATTCATCAATTCACGGATAGCACGCACCAGATATTTCTCCTCGCTTGTTCCAAAGTTATCATCATAGGCATACCAATCTAGTTGATCGATATTTTCAAAAATCTCTGTTTCAGACTTGGTTTTTTGTGACCGTCCAAACTCTGCATTCCCATTTACATTAACAGTATACTTTCTCAAAATATTCTCTTCAAAAACTTCACGTACAGGAACAGATTCAAAGTTAGCTGAACCATAAAAGCGCTCTTCAGTTGGAACAATATCTTTTTCAATGCTGTATAAAAGCTGTTCTGCAATATAGAGTTTCTGGTCTGAAGTTAACTCACTTATTTGTGATAAAGAAGATTCTACTATAATATTAACTTTCGAAAGCATTTCGATGAAGGCAGATACACCACTCAAGCCAAAGAAAGCTTTCTGTAAGTTTTTAAAGGTATACTGTTTATTGCAGTTGATAGCTGCTCGAACAATATTGGAAGTAATTTCTTTTCCAAACTCGAAGTTTAAGGTATTTATCGAATCAGTCGCAAACACATCATCTTCTGAGAAAGCTTCAAAATCTTTTGTGCTGGAAGTCGGTAAACCTACCTCAAAGGAACTCGGAATGAAAGAGGTATCCAACAAACTTTCCTGTCGTTGTTCGACATATTCTTGATAAGAAAGACGTTTATTCATCCAAACAAGACCATCTGTATAGGTTCGTGTTTGTTTGAAAGATTCTTTGAGCTTTAATTCACGCTCTTCTAAATTGACATCATCAAAAATTCCAGACTCACGCAAGACTTGCTTTAATTCAGAAATATAACGAGGATTATTGGCAGAATGATAATGAAGCTGTTCTATGACACGAAGTTCATTGTTTTCATTTTCATCAAATTTACGAGTGAACTTCTCCTCAATTTGATTATCGAGTACAAAGGGATAATAACGTGCACCACGACCGATGAGTTGCTTTTCTGCATTGGTCGTGTTCCCTGCGACAAAACCGTTCTTTGTTGTCTTACCATCACGAATATCGTAAAGGCGAACAATATCAAAAAGATTCAAAACATCCCAGCCTTCGTTGAGCATATCAACTGCAAAAATAGCACGAATTTCATTTGAAGGGAGTTCCAGAGTATTCAACTCCACTAAATTGTTGCTAGTCTTGTTTTTCCCATCAATCACGAGTAAGCGTTCACGGCGAAAATCTTCCTGCAATTCCTCAATTAAATCTTGAAAAGAAAGTCCAGACTCCTCAAAAAAAGCAAATGCTTTTTCCAAGATATTTTTTTGCTCCTCATCATTTGCAGTTAAGTTTTTTTGAGACTGTACTTGTTCTACTGACAGATTGGCTAACATATCCAAAAAAGCCTCTAAGTTTCCTTTATTTTCAGCAATTTTTTGCGACTTAAACAAGACCAAAGGTTTGAGGTTGATGCCATGTTTCAAAGCGATTTTCTTGCGGTATTGGCTGATAATGATTGCCTGCAACATACGAGTTGGAAGTTCATTATCTACTAAGTGGAAAAGAACATCTTTAGAGTACTTATCCAAGCGGAACTCTTTCAAGTCATACTTGAAAATCAAAGATTTTTCATATTTTTTGGCAATATCTGGATTTGCTAAGTCAATGGTTGCTGTAAATTCAAATAAAGAAGATTTACGGGCTGTACTTTGAATGTTTTCAATCGTCGCCGTCCAGCTGTCGTTCTCATCTTTTTCTTTCTTACCGAGTCCAGCATTCAAGTGATGGGCCTCATCTGCCAGTAACACAAGCGACAAATCTTCAAATTGCTCATAAGTTAGGCGATTTTCCCTTGGGGTATTTAAATCTTGGTGAAGTTTTTGAATGGTTGTAAAAACAATATTGATACTATCAGGCTGACTATCGGAAAAATCTGTCACTTCACGTACTCCCACCACTTGATTATCAATCGTTATTTTATCCGCAAACAAGTATTTTCCCATCTCATTAGGCAAGAAGTTTGCCCTTGTCTTGGTAAGGATATTGTCGTTATTCACAAAAAAAATAAAATTCCGTTCACCCTGTTTAAATTTTTCAAGGATAATCGCTGCCATCAGCAAAGTTTTTCCTGAACCAGTCGCCATATTGTAGAGGACTTGTTCTGGTTTTTCTCGATTCTTCTCATCCCTTTTGTAGTAAAGATACCTCCCTAACGCCTCTTTCTGGTAAGGACGCAGTGGAAATTTCAGATTTTGCGTGATGTAGTCTGGAATGCTTGCCTTAAAGTCAATGAAGCCATTTTCACTAGCTTGCTTATAAATTTCATACACAAAAGCCATCACTTACTCCTCTCCATAGAAGTCTTTATTGAGTTTTTTCTCTTCTAGTGAAATGCCATAGTCGCTATCATCTATCTCTGAGTAATTAACATACAGGTTATTATTATCCACCAACTCCAGCAAGACTTGTTTTTGTTCAGCTAGTGAAAGTTTTTCGAACTCTGACTTTTTCAACTTTTTAGGGTCGACACGATAAGATAGGAACGAAGACTTTTTAGCCTGTTCAAATAGTTGAGATAGAGTTTCAGGCTCTCTTGTCTCTAAGACTGTATTTTTAAAATCCTGGGCATCATTTTTCAGTTCACAGTAAACAAATGAACCACCACCAGTCCAGTTGACGTCTTTAGAAATGCCACCCTGTTCACCGTCAATTACTTTTTTCAATCGCTCAACTGAAACCGTCTCAATGTAATCCATCTGTTCAATACCAATATATTGACGGTTCATTTTGTGAGCGACAGCAGCTGTTGTACCGCTCCCCATGAAGAAATCAAGAACGATATCTCCTTCGTTTGTTGCTATCTCAATAATTCGTTTAATCGTCCCTTCTGGCTTAGGAAACATGAATACTTTTTCTCCAAATAATTCTTGAATATGAATTGTTCCTTTTTCGCTATTAACATCTTTATCCCACCAAACCGAACGAGCCATTACACTGCTCTTTCTATATTTTTCTTGTATTGACCATCCGCCATCTTTCATTGCTTTAGCCATTACGTTAATATTTTTATTTTCAATAAATTTGGGTTTTCCCCATCTCCAAACTGTCTGTATCCCTCGTGACTTTTTAGGTAAAACTTCAATTGAATAGTTCTCCGTTTGCATTTCAGAAACTTTATAAAATCCAGACTCATCTTCAGAGGTCGGATCAACATAGATCGGATAAACAAGATTTGGCCGATTTCCAATATGGAATGCAGTATTACGATTTCGTAACTCTCTAATATCAAAACCGCCATATTCATCAGAATATTTAAACTGTTTATTCGGATCATCTACTAAGTTTAGTTCAGCAAAAGGCTTTTTATAAACATAAATAAACTCATGCATATTAGCAATGCCACCGTAGTCTCGACCACGTGGATTATTAACAACAGTTACTAATTCAACAAAATTTTCTCGCCCAAAAATCTCATCCAATAAGATTCCCAAATACTTTACTTCATTATTATCCAAATGAATAAAAATAACGCCATCATTACTGAGCATTGCTTTTGCAATCTCCAAACGATTTTTCATAAAAGTCAGCCATGTACTTCTATTAAAATTATCATTATACCCAAAACTGTCATTTCCTGTATTATACGGCGGGTCAATATAAATGAGCTTGACCTTCCCAGCAAAACGCTTTTTCAAACTATGCAGAACGATAAGATTATTCCCTTTGATGATAAGATTATCAGTATCTTTTATCTCTTCCACGTTATGCTCGCCAGTTTCGTCATAACGTTTAAAGTTAGTCAAGACCTTATCATCCAGTAAACGATTGATTTCTGTTGGAGCGAGTGTTTCATTAAAGAAAACCTCTTGACGTTTCACATCGTCCTTGGTTTGCCCTCCCTCAAGCACACAATCTTTATAAGGAAAATTCAGCACAACTTCTTTATTTTCAGAAAGATAATTTCTGTCTGGCATCCCAAGACCTATTTTTGTTTTGTAGGCTGTAAAGCTGTCAGGCAAGAACTCCTTGTTATTTAGAAATTGCAAAAAGATATCTTTTTTAAAGACCAATACCCCATTTTGTAGCTTTGAAAAGAAATGATTGTTCATTTTTTCATTACTACTCAACTGATTGAGTAAGTCAGGACTGTACTGCCGTGCCAGCTCAGCCAGCTTATTTTTATTTAGCACACCATCCACTAAAAACTTAGGATTTTTAGAGAGAACCTGCTCTAATTCATGTTTCATATACGGAATCTCCTTCTCACTTAAAATTTGTGAAGAGCTGATAGTATTCCTTTATATGTATATATAAAGGAAGGGTATACCCTTCCTTTATATGTATATATAAAGGAAGGGTATACCCTTCGGTTTTATTCAATTTTCTAGTTCTATTATAGCATATTTGAGCATGTTTAAAAGAAATGATAAAAAAGCTTGAGGAATCTTGTATTTCCTCAGGCTTTTCTTATCCTTTAAAAGTGACAATAGTCGCACCACTGCCTCCAGCATTTTGTGGGGCATAGCCAAAACTCTTGACATGTTTGTTTCTTTGTAGATATTTGGTGACACCTTCACGGATGACACCTGTTCCGATACCATGGATGATATCAACTTGAGCCATATTGTTAAGCAGGGCTTGGTCGATAAAGGCATCTAGCTCATTCATAGCCTCTTCATAACGTTTGCCTCGAAGGTCCAGTCTGGCTTGTGGGCCACGACCAGAAGTTCGTTTCACGACATTGACCTGTTTCTTCTTGACTTGATTTTCTTGCTGGGCTTGAACAAGGTCAAACTCTTTTTCTTCCAAGGTCATCTTAATCAAGCCAACTTGGGCTTCCCAGCGGCCATCTTTGAGTTGACTGGTCAAGGTACCACGCTGACCGTAACTGAGCACCACGATATCATCTCCCACCTTTGGAGCTCGTTTTTTCTTGGCCTTTTGAAGAACCTTGTTTTTAGACAAGTCCACTTTTTCAGGAGCCAATTTTTTCAGCTTGGCCTTGGCTTCAATGATTTCGTGGGGTTTGAGTTGGGATTTACTGTGGAGATTTTTGAGAATCTGGTCACTCTCACTTAGAGCCATATCCACAATCTCAGCAGCCTGTTCACGCGCCTTGTTGAGCTCGGTTTCCTTTTCACGATTGAGTTCGTTGTAAAGTTTTTTGAGAGCACGGTTCATCTTGAGATTTTCTTGCTCCACCTCACGGATATTGTCCAAGCGTTTGCGGCTTTCCAGCGTCTGCTCTTCCAGTTGCTCAATGATCCGATTGACATCATTGTCCTGATCGACCTGCTGACTGGCATCTCCCACGATGACTTCAGATAGTCCTAAACGTTTAGCAATTTCAAAAGCATTGCTTCGACCAGGCACACCCTGCATAAAGCGATAGGTCGGGCGTAGAGTTGCAGTATCAAACTCCATGCTGGCATTTTGCACAAAGGCTGTCTCAATACCGTAGGCCTTGAGTTCTGGATAGTGGGTAGTCGCCATGGTCTTGACTTGACGTAGACGAAGGTCCTCCAGAATAGCCATGGCAAGAGCTGCTCCCTCTTGGGGGTCTGTACCAGCCCCCAACTCATCCAAGAGTAGGAGTGAATGTTGGTTGACCTTGCCAAGAATATCCACAATATTGGTCATGTGGCTAGAGAAGGTAGACAAGCTCTGCTCAATAGACTGCTCATCTCCAATATCAGCAAAGATTTCTTCAAAAATACCCACACGACTTCCCTTGTCTGCTAAAATCGGCAAACCGGACTGAGCCATAACCTGCGTCAATCCCAGAGTTTTAAGCATGATGGTCTTCCCACCAGTATTTGGACCTGTAATGACAATAGCTGTTAAATCTTGACCAAAGTGGACATCATTTGCGACGGCATTTTTGACCAAAGGATGGCAGACATGGAGCAGTTGAATCTCTTGATTTTCTGACAGCTGGGGTACGATCGCTTGCCTTTCTTGGATAAAGCGGACCTTAGCACGAATCAAGTCCAGATGACCGATAATCCAAGCGTCATTAGCAATCTCAGTAGCATGAGGACGAACACGCTCAGAAATTTCTTGGAGAATGCGAAGCATTTCATAGCGCTCATCTGCTCGCAAACTAGCAATTTCTTCGCTCAGTTTGACCACCTCACGGGGTTCGATATAGACGGTATTCCCGCTGGCAGAAATATCATGAACAACACCTGCAATCTTATTGCGGTAGGTATTTTTAACTGGTAAAACCTGACGGCCATTTCTACTGGCAACGATCCCTTCCGTCAACATCTGTGCTTTTTGCTTGAGCAAATCTTGCAAGACATCGCGTACCTGACTCTCGCTATCATGGATTTTTCGACGAATTAGCGCCAATTCTTCACTGGCGAAATTTTCAATGAAACCTGCATCATTAAAGGCTTGGAGATTTCCTTGTAATTGCGGAAAATCATGTAATTTCTCAAACCAGAGGGCTAATTCTTCCAAGCTGACATTTTCCAGATTAGCATAAAAACTTTGCAATTCTCGGCTGGAAAGAAGTACGCGCTTCAAGAGGAGGAACTCCTCGATATTGAGGTCCGCCCCCATCTCTAATCGCTTGCAGACTCCTACAATTTCCTTAGTAGAGAGAATAGTGAAATGCGGTTGCTCAACGAAAAGAGCCTGCATTTCCTTCATCTCAGCAAAAGCCTGTTTGATTTTATCTGCTTTGGAAGTCGGAGCCAGCTGTCTCAATTGCTCCAAGCCCTGCTCGGTCAACAAATGGGGTTCAAACAAAGCCTTGACCTTATTGAATTCTAATGTTTCTAATATTTTCTTGTTCATCTTTATTTCCTTGTCTTTGAATGTCTAGGTGTATGATACTCAATGAAAATCAAAGAGCAAACTAGGAAGCTAGCCGCAGGTTGCTCAAAACAGTGTTTTGAGGTTGCAGATGGAAGCTGACGTGGTTTGAAGAGATTTTCGAAGAGTATTAGCTTTTTACATTCTGATAGATTCTAGTCAATCTGTAAACAAAGGGCTAGGAAAACTCCTGCCCTTTTTATCCGATTAAATTTGTCACCCAGATTTGTTTGAGCCAACTGGTTGTTACTGGTATGCTCTGGATGATGTGTTTTGCGACGATACTCTTTTCAAGAGGATTTTGTATAGCTGCCATGGGGATGGTCGCCAAGATGGTCAAGGCCATTTGCAAGACAAATAAGGTCACCAACATGGACAAGATCCCTGCTGAAACTCGGAACAACTTGCCCCCCAGTTTTTTACTAGGAAGTAAGTGTAAGAGGAGACCAAGCAAACGACCGATGCTATAGACAATCCCAAATACAAGCAAGTAGCCGATCCCTGCGTAAAAGACCTTATCCAACTGAAAGAGTTTATCCGATGGGAAAAAGAAAGTTCCCTGACCTTCCTGCGGATTTGCATAAGGGACCAACAAATGAAATTGCTCACCAAGCCCCTTGTAAAACTGGCCAGCCATAAAAGCCGATGCCATGGCTGAAATCAGGTAATAAACCTGTAAGAGCAGACCTCTCCGATAGCCGATATAAAATCCCCAAGCCAAGACCGATAGAAGAAGGAGTGAAATCATAAGGAATCCTCAATCTTGCTCTGTTCTTGCTTGCAAGTCACAAGCTTGTGACGGAGTTCTTCTAATTCTTGCTCCTTATCATCAAATTCAATCTCACGGCTGAGTTGAGTTGACAAACAGTTAACTGCCAACAAAAGAGCGATGGTTTCATCATCTGCACTAGGCATTTGTTCTTTAATTGCTTGGTATTTTTCTGTCGCAACCTTAGCGATTTCCTCCATAAAAAGATTATCATGCTCGCTTGTCAAGGTTAATGATTTTTTCCCGAATGTAAATTTGAATCGATTTAGATTTGCCATAAAATTCACCTCACGATATTATACCAAAATTCGCTAACTTTGTCAGTTTTTACAAATTTGCCTGCTTTTGTGGTACAATAGAAACTATGGCAAGTATAACACTCACACCAAGCGAAAAGGAGATTCAGGCTTTTCTTGAACACTATCAAACTAACCTGACTCCCAGCAACAATCCCTATATCCGCTACTTTTTGCGACTACCTCAAGCAACAATTTCTATCTATACTTCTGGAAAGGTCTTGCTTCAGGGTGAAGGAGCTGAGAAATATGCTAGTTTCTTTGGCTATCAAGTTGTAGAGGAAACCAGCGGACAAAATTTCCCTTTGATTGGGACAGATGAGGTTGGAAATGGTTCCTACTTTGGTGGGCTTGCAGTTGTGGCTTCCTTTGTCACACCTGACCAGCATGACTTCTTGCGAAAACTCGGTGTGGGAGATTCTAAAACTCTGACCGACCAAAAGATTCGTCAGATTGCCCCTATCCTCAAAGAAAAAATCCAGCACCAGGCCCTGCTTCTCTCACCAAGCAAGTACAACGAGGTCATCGGAGACCGCTACAATGCTGTTTCTGTTAAGGTTGCCCTCCATAATCAGGCTATCTATCTCCTTCTTCAAAAAGGACTTCAGCCTGAGAAAATTGTGATTGATGCCTTTACCAGTGCTAAAAATTATGACAAGTACTTGGCACAAGAGGCCAATCGTTTCAGCAATCCTATCAGCTTAGAAGAAAAGGCTGAGGGCAAATACTTGGCTGTAGCGGTTTCTTCTATCATTGCGCGTGATCTCTTTCTGGAAAATCTTGAAAATCTAGGACAAGAACTGGGCTATCAACTTCCAAGTGGAGCTGGAACGGCTTCTGATAAGGTAGCTAGCCAGATTTTACAAGCCTATGGTATGCAGGGACTCAACTTCTGCGCCAAATTGCACTTTAAAAATACTGAAAAAGCGAAAAAACGCTTAGAAAGGTAAGTTATGAATTCATTTAAAAATTTCCTAAAAGAGTGGGGATTGTTCCTCCTAATTCTGTCATTACTAGCTTTAAGTCGTATCTTTTTTTGGAGTAATGTCCGCGTAGAAGGACATTCCATGGATCCTACCCTAGCGGATGGCGAAATTCTCTTTGTTGTAAAACACCTCCCTATTGACCGATTTGATATCGTGGTAGCCCATGAGGAAGACGGTAATAAGGACATTGTCAAACGTGTTATCGGAATGCCTGGTGACACCATCCGTTACGAAACGATAAACTTTACATCAATGACAAAGAGACGGACGAACCTTATCTAGCTGACTACATCAAACGTTTCAAGGACGACAAACTCCAAAGCACATACTCAGGCAAGGGCTTTGAAGGAAATAAAGGCACTTTCTTTAGAAGTATCGCTCAAAAGGCTCAAGCCTTCACAGTTGACGTCAACTACAACACCAACTTCAGCTTTACTGTCCCAGAAGGAGAATACCTTCTACTCGGAGATGATCGCTTGGTTTCGAGCGACAGCCGTCACGTAGGTACTTTTAAAGCAAAAGATATCACAGGGGAAGCTAAATTCCGCTTCTGGCCAATCACCCGTATCGGAACATTTTAAGAGACCTAAGAGGCCGAGAATCAGCAATCTCAGCCTCTTCTTCTATCGTGAGAAGTGATTGTTTATTGACTATAATAAAAATCTCACCTATTCATGCAAAGGAATTTTATGGAAGTTTATTTTTCAGGAACCATTGAACGGATTATTTTTGAAAATCCCAGCAATTTTTATCGCATCCTCCTCCTAGAAATCGAAGATACGGACGCAGAGGATTTTGATGATTTTGAAATCATTGTCACGGGAACCATGGCTGACGTGATTGAGGGAGAAGACTATACTTTTTGGGGACAAATTGTCCAGCACTCCAAGTACGGGGAACAACTGCAAATCAGCCGATATGAACGTGCAAAACCAACTAGCAAGGGATTGGTTAAGTACTTTTCAAGTAGCCATTTCAAGGGAATTGGTCTCAAGACAGCTCAGAAAATTGTGGATACCTATGGCGACAATACCATTGACGAAATTCTACAACATCCAGAAAAGCTAGAAGGCATCGCAGGACTTTCTGCCAAAAATCGCGAGGCTTTCGTCTCTACTCTCCGCCTCAACTACGGAACCGAGATGGTTTTGGCTAAACTAGCCAACTACGGCATTCCCAATAAATTAGCCTTTCAGATTCAAGACTTTTACAAAGAAGAAACCCTTGATGTGGTTGAAAATTATCCCTACCAGCTGGTTGAGGATATCAAGGGCTTGGGCTTTACCATTGCTGACCAATTAGCGGAAGAACTAGGCATCGAAAGTCAGGCTCCTGAGCGCTTTCGTGCCGGTCTAGTTCACAGTCTTTTTCAGGCCTGTATGGAAACAGGGGACACCTATGTTGAAGCACGGGACTTGCTAGAACAAACCCTAACTCTCCTTGAATCTTCCCGTCCCGTGGAACTGGACCCCAGCCAAGTTGCCCAAGAACTCTCCTACCTGATTGAAGAAGACAAGGTCCAGCAGATTGATACCAAGATTTTTGACAACAGCCTCTTTTTCGCTGAGGAAGGCATCCGCAGTCACTTGGTTCGTATCCTTGAAAAAGGAAAACAGAAGAGCCTGGATTTAGAAACCATTCAAAAACATATCACTACTGTCGAGGAAGAGCTGGGGATCGAGTATGATAGCATTCAAAAACAAGCTATCTGTGATGCTATCCAGAACAAGGTCTTTATCCTGACAGGTGGACCTGGTACTGGTAAGACAACTGTTATCAATGGGATCATCGCTGTTTATGCCCTTTTAGAAGGACTTGACCTCAGGAAAAAAAGCAACCTACCTATTCTTCTTGCCGCTCCAACTGGACGAGCTGCTCGCCGCATGAATGAATTGACAGGTTTGCCTAGCGCGACCATACACCGTCATTTAGGAATGACAGGTGACGATGATACCAGTCATCTGGAAGATTATCTGGATGCCGACTTTATCATCGTGGATGAATTTTCCATGGTGGATACTTGGCTGGCCAATCAACTCTTCTCCAACATCTCTTCTAACAGTAAAATTCTCATCGTGGGCGACAGCGACCAGTTGCCTTCTGTCAGTCCTGGACAGGTTCTAGCGGATCTACTCCATATTCCTTTGATTCCTCAGACTCGCTTGGAAAAAATTTATCGGCAAAGCGAAGAATCAACCATCGTCACCCTAGCTAGTCAGATTCGACAGGGCATCTTGCCGGCTGATTTCACTCAGAAAAAAGCTGACCGTTCCTACTTTGAAATTGCTAGTGGCCATATTCCTGCTACGATTGAGAAAATCTTAGGCGCCGCCCTCAGAAGTGGTATTCCTGCCCGTGATATCCAAGTTCTGGCTCCCATGTACCGAGGGGCTGCAGGGATTGATGCCATCAACCAGCTCATGCAAGACCTGCTCAACCCACCACAAAAAGATCAACTCAGTTTTGAAGCTCCCCAGTGCCACTATCGTAAGGGGGACAAGGTCATTCATTTAGTCAACGATGCTGAAATCAATGTCTTTAATGGAGATTTAGGAGCCATCACAGACCTGATTCCTGGTAAATACACCGAGTCGAAACAAGACGAGATTGTCATTGATTTTGATGGCAATGAGGTCTCTTACCCACGTAACGAATGGTACAAGATTCGCCTGGCCTATGCTATGAGTATCCATAAATCACAGGGAAGTGAGTTCCCTGTTGTCATCCTACCTATCACTAGTGCTAGTAGGCGTATGCTGGAGCGCAATCTCATCTATACAGCCATTACACGCGCCAAAAACAAGCTTATCTTACTAGGCGAATTACAGGCCTTTGACTATGCTACCCAACACATTGGAACCGCCCGAAAAACCTATCTGATTGAACGCTTCAATGATTTAATTGAAAATATTGAAGAAAAGCAACAAGCTGTCTCTGAAACAGCCACATCAAATACCTCTGAACCATCCTACATCCTAACCGAAGAAAACTGGGACAGCATCCCAGCCATGATTGGGATTACAGATGCAGACCTCAAAGAGATTTTTGGAAAATAGTGCATAAGAAAACCCACCTAGTCAGGTGGGATTTTTGTTTATTAATACTCAATGAAAATCAAAGAGCAAACTAGGAAGATAGCCGCACGCTGTACTTGAGTACGGTAAGGCGACGCTGACGTAGTTTGAAGAGATTTTCGAAGAGTATAAGATTATTTAACTGTTGCTGTGCTTGTAATCAATTCAACAGCTTTTTGATTGTGATATCATGTTTCAACATATCAGCTGAAAGCAAGCTTTGTACTTGAGCAACTTCCATGTTGTAGTCTGCTGCCAATTGCTCAACTTCTTTTTGGATTTCTTCTTCTGAAGCATCAAATCCTTCAGCTTTGGCAACTGCTTCGATAACAAGGTTAGTCTTAGTACGTGACTCAGCTTCTGCTTGGTATTGATTGTGAAGGTCTTCTTGAGTAGTTCCAGTGATTTGGAAGTACATGTCAGGGTTGATACCTTGACGTTGCAAGTTTCCAAGGAATTCGTTTACTGAACGGTGAACTTCTTCGTGAATCATTTCTTCTGGAAGTTCTACGATTTCAGCGTTTTCTACAGCTTTATCAATTGCTGCACCTTCAACTGCATCTTTGTAAGCTTCTTCTTTAGCAGCAGCCAATTCGTTGCGGTATTTTTCTTTCAATTCAGCAAGTGTTTCCACTTCTTCGTCGATGTCTTTTGCAAGTTCATCGTCAAGAGCTGGAACTTCTTTAGCTTTTACTTCGTGGATAGTTGTCACGAATTTAGCCTCTTTACCTGCAAGGTCTTCTGCTTGGTAGTCTTCTGGGAATGTTACAACTACATCAACAGTTTCGCCAGCTAAGTGACCTACCAATTGATCTTCGAAACCAGGGATGAATTGACCTGAACCAAGTCCAAGTGAGAAGTTTTCACCTTTTCCGCCGTCGAACTCAACACCGTCGATAGAACCAACGAAGTCAATGACAACAGTGTCGCCGTTTTCAGCAGCAGCTTCCTTGATAACCAATTCAGCCAAGTTGTTGCGTTCACGTTCGATACTTTCTTCAACGTCAGCATCAGTTACTTCTTTTTCTACATCAACTGATACTTCAAGGTTTTTGTAGTCACCCAATTTTACTTCAGGTTTTGTAACGACTTCAGCAGTGATAACCCAGTCTTGACCTTTTTCCATTGAAGTTACGTCAATTTTTGGTTGAGCAACCACTTCAAGACCAGCTTCTTTTACAGCTGCTTCATAAGCGTTTGGCAAAAGAGCGTTCATAACGTCTTGGTAAAGTGACTCTTCACCAAATTTTTTGTCGAAGATAGGGCGTGGAAGGTGACCTTTACGGAAACCTGGAACATTAAGAGATTTCTTCACTGAGTTGAAGACACGGTCCAATTCTGGTTTGATTTGGTCTTGAGAGATAGTGAAAGTCAAGACACCACGGTTTGTTTCTTTGTTTTCAAATGATACAGACATTCTGTCATTTCTCCTTAAAATTTTTTAAATACAGCCTATTATAACATAAATGGGCGACTGTTTTCAAGTAATGAACGCGCTTTTCAATCACGCTAGAGGTACTTGCTTGCTTCTTTGATACTAAGGTCAGCTACTTCTCCAATATTATTTTTACATAACTATTAAAACTCCTCATGCCCTACCAAATGGTGCTGAAAGGCATAGACTGCAGCCTGGGTACGATCGCTGACCTCAAGTTTAGCAAGAATGTTGGACACGTGCGTCTTGACCGTCTTGAGAGAGATAAAAAGTTCATCTGCGATACGCTGATTTTCGTAGCCCTTGGCGATGAGTTGGAGAACATCTCGCTCACGCGCAGTCAAGTCCTCATGTAGTTCTATGTGATTGCGATGATACTCGACCTTCTTGCTGACCTCTTGCTCAATGGCCAACTCTCCATCAACCACCTTACGGACGGCATGGAGTAATTCGTCTGCACTAGAAGTCTTGAGCATATAGCCCCGAGCACCGGCATTTAAGACAGGCATGATTTTTTCATTGTCCAGGTACGAAGTCACAATCAAAATCTTAGCTTCGGGCCATTCTTTGAGGATGGCCAAGGTCGCGTCAATCCCATTCATCTCAGGCATGACGATATCCATGACAATGACATCTGGACGCAATTCCAAGGCCAACTCAATCCCTTGAGACCCGTTGGACGCCTCACCCACAACTTCTACATCGTCTTGGAGGTCAAAGTAGCTTTTCAAGCCCAAGCGGACCATTTCGTGGTCATCTACTAGTAAAATTCTCATCTTTACTCCTTTATCATTCCTTATCGAGCAGGGGAATACGGATATCAACTGCCAGCCCTTGCTTGGGAGCTGTCAATAACTGAACCGTCCCTGCCATATCTTCAACCCGCTCCTTGATATTGCGTAGTCCATAACTCAAGTCATCTAAACTCCCTAACTGAAAACCAATCCCATTATCCACCACCTTCAGTTGCAATTCAAAGCCGTCTGATAGAGATAGACATCCAAACAGGAGGCCTGGGCATGGCGGAGGGTATTGCTAATCAACTCCTGCAAAATGCGGAAGATATGCTCCTCGATTTTCTTAGGCAATTTCGTTACATTTTGCTTGAAACTAACCTTGAGATCACTCTTGTCCTCAAGCTCTTTTAAGAGGATTTGGATTCCTTCTATCAAGCTCTTTTGTTCCAATTCAACTGGTCGCAAGTGCAGGAGCAAGACCCGCAAGTCCTTCTGGGCTGTTTCAAGGATGGCTGTGACACTCTGCAACTGGGTCTGCATCTTTTCTCTATCCAGTTGCAAAGCCTGCTGACTAACACCTGACAAAATCATGTGGGCCGCAAACAACTCCTGACTAACCGTATCATGCAAATCCCGAGCAATCCGCTTTCGTTCTTTCTCGATGATTTCCTCTTCCTGGGCAAGACTGTGATTTTCAGCTTTTTGAAGAGCCTCTGTCAAGAGGTTAAGTTTACCTGACAAGGACTTGAAACTGGCATCTAAATCTGGATCAGCAACCTGAACCACTTCTTGCCCTGCCAATAAACGCTTGAGATTGGCCTGCATTTTTCTTAGAGAAAGCTCTTCCACACCTCTCCAAAACAGGGCTAAGAGAAAGGTCATAGACATGCTGAATACCAACAACAAAAAGACAAATTTTTCTGTTTTTTCGACATCATGCAGGAAAAGAGACCAGTCAAAATCAAGGATTTCCAGCAAGCTGTGGGAGAGAAATAAGACAAAGAGGACAGAGGTGAGGGCAATGATTACATAGGCTTGTTTTTTCATCCTCTAACCACCTCAACATCCCCAATCATAGTGGTCAAGAAAATCTTGACGCTCTTGTTACTCTTGAGATAATCTCTCGTTTCCTGTTGATAGTGTTCATTGCGGAGGGCTCGCTTGGGCTGATTGAAAAAAGTCAAATCACCATAGAGACAGTTAACGCTGAGACTGACTTCCACATCTACAGGTACGATGATTTTGGTCGTTCCTATCATCTTTCTGAGGATAATGACATTGTCATGATTGGTTAGGATAACCCTCTCCAGATGAATAGTGTCCTTGCCCATGAGGCGAAAGAGATTGATATCATCAAACTGGCAAGTCTGGTAGCTTGAAAAATGATGGAGATTTCCAAACCAACGATTTTTCTCCTTCTTAACCGTCACCACCTCTTCAAAAACTAAATTGGTCTGCTCTTTTTCCTGGTTCATCATCGGATAAAGAAGAAAGAGGCTGTATATGACCGCAACAAAAATAGCTAGAATCACAAAGGGATTGAGCATAACGATGAAAAAGAAGAGAATGGTTGCCACCACTAAGAGAAGGTTATTCCCCTCTTTACCAGTGTAATAGCGAATCAAAAGCAAAAAGAGGAATAGAATCAGCAGAAAACGCGAAAAATGCTCTGATACCATCAAAATCAGAGCTCCTGTCAAAAGACAGGCTTCGATAAATAAAAAGATTTTAAATTTTCTCATAGGTTCATCCTCTCCCTTCTATTTTATCACAATTCAAAAAAGTCACCTCGGTCTGAAGATGGAAAAAAGGCGGTGGTTACGCCTTTTTCATCTGATCATTTGCTTCTTTTAATTTTCCATAAAGAAGATAGTCTACTTTTTGCAGATCTGCTATAGTTGCACAATTAAGAGCACACATGATTAAGCGTAAATCTTCTTTCCAGCCTTGGACAATGCCGATCACTTCTTCAACTGTGTAGGTTTCAACCAATTCTAGAACTGTTCGAGACAGTCCTACAGCCTTGGCACCAAAGACCAAGCACTTAATCATATCCAGCGGATTGCGAACACCTCCACTAACCAAGAGTTCAACCTTGTCTTTCCAGTCTTGAGCATTGAGAAGGGCCTGCATGGTAGACTGGCCCCATTGATTGAGGTAGTCACGTTGACCACTGCGACGGTTTTCAATATAGGCAAAACTGGTACCACCACGACCTGATAGGTCGACGGTCCGAACACCCAGTTCATAAGCTCTTTCGATGGTCTTCACATCCATTCCAAAGCCCACTTCCTTGAGAACAATCGGAACAGGGATTTGCTTGCTATAATCTGCTAGATGCGATTGCCAGCTTCTAAACGTTCTTTCTCCCTCGGGCATGAGCAATTCCTGCATAACATTGACATGCACCTGCAGGATAAGAGGATTCATTTCTTCTACAGTCTGAAGTCCTAACTCGACAGACTTGTCCAATCCAATATTGGTTCCAAGAAGGAGATTTGGATGGCTAGACTTAACAGAAAAAGAGTCATCTGTCGGATCCTTAAGGGCTGTGCTATAAGAACCCGTCACAAACAAAATCCCACAGGCTTCCGCCACATGAGCCAGCTTTTGATTGATTTCTTTTCCCTTATAGCTTCCACCCGTCATAGCATTGATATAAAAAGGAAAATCCCACTTTCGACCAGCAAATTCTGTCGAAAGATCGATTTCATCCAGATCGTAAAGAGGCAAGGAAGAATGAATCAGCTCCACCTCATCAAAGCTATTATAAGAACTTTTCTGCTCAAGGGCATAGCGGATATGCTCATCCTTACGATTTGTCGTCATGTCCTATCCTTTCTTGGTATAAGAGCTCAATCCCCAGATCGGCCCAACGATTTTTTAAGGCTTCAGTTGAGTGCGCATCAAAACTCAAGGCAATACCACAGTCACCACCACCAGCACCGCTACTCTTAGCAACAGCCTGCAAATCTTGACTGGCTTCTTTCAGCTGTCTAAGCGAAGGTGTGTAAATATCTGGGCTCAAGCCTTCTAAGAGCTTGCTGGCTGTTTCCACCTGCTCGATAATTTTTTCTGATTTCCCCTGATTCAAAGCTTCTACCAAAGAAGCCACCGTTTCTTTTGAGGAACTTAAAAAATGCTGATTGATATTTTGCTTGATTTGCTGAACCATGTAACTAGATACAGCCACTTCCTTGGTCCATCCCACTAGAAAATCACATTCTAGAGTTGGTTTCACTTGTGAAATTGAAAAGCCCCAATCACGCTCTAAAACTGTCGCCAAATTTTCTTCTTCCAACCAAGCAGCCACCTTTTGGCGATCAAAAGATTGGTAGAGAACCAATTCCTCTGCCACAATACAGGCAAGGTCTCCCATAGAACCATTGTCTCCGCGCTTGAGCAAGACAGCACTAGCCAGCTTGAACAAGAGCTCCTGATCAACCGAAAGCTTATACAGAGCCAGCAGAGCCTTGACAGCCAAAACAACGACGCTACCGCTAGAACCCAGACCAAACTTTTTCCCTTCTCGTTCCATTTTTCCACGGATTTCTAGAGAAAAAGGTCGCAAGGTCTGCCCTCGATAAACAAGGAAATCTTCCACTAAAGCAATCGTTTCTTGAATCAAGCTATAGTCAGGATTTGGCTTCAAATCAACTGCGAAATCAAACATATCTGAATAGATACGGTAGTTATCAGAAAAGGCAATCTCTCCCCTCATATAGATGGGAATGGCCTTTATCAAGGCCAACTGCCCTGGCTCTAAAATAGCATATTCGCCTGCCCAATAGAGTTTTCCGCAAGTTTTAACAGCAGTCATCTTGGCTCAAATCCTTTGTTTTTGACACAATCAAGCGATAACGTTGAGCAAAGATTTCTGATAAATGCTCCAAGTCTTTCTCCTGACAGAGGATCTTGACATTGGGACCAGCATCCATTGTAAAATAGCAAGCCTCACCTTGCTCACGAAGCTGGCGAACAAAGTCCATGGCTTCATAAGATGCATCAGTCAGATAAGAGAAGGCTGGACTAGCAGTCTTGGTTGTAGCGTGCATCGCCAGGGCATTTTTCTCAGTCAATTCCCCAACCTTGGCAAAGTTATTTTCCTTGAGATAAACCAGCATATCCTGATAGTCCTTCTCAGACTGACGGACCCAGTCATCAAAGCTCGTCGAGGTTTCCACACAAAGTTTCATCCCGTCACGACTAGAGATTGGTTTTTTCTTGTCTTCTAGCACCAACATAATCATAGCTAGTTTCAAGTCTGTCTCTACAGGGTAAATCTCTCCGCTATCCTTGTCCCAGGCACCTAGTGGTCCGTAAAAACTCCGAGAGGATGATCCTGAGGCAAACTTAGCCTCCTGTGCCAACTGACTTCTATCCAATCCAAGCTTGAAATAAGCATTGCAAGCTTTGACCAGGGCGGACAAACCACTAGAACTTGAGGACAGACCCGCCGCGGTAGGCATATTGTTTTGAGTATCAATACGGACAAAACCCTCACCATCTGGACGATAGCGGTCAATAATCTTACTCATCTTGGCATGCTCCGCCTCATTTTGTAGCTGACCATTGATATAAAAGGCATCAGCTGTCGCATGGGCTGGTAAAGGCGACAAGGTCGTCTCCGTGTACATATTTTCTAAAGTTAGAGAAATACTGCTAGTAGCAGGCACCATCTCTTTTTCTTTTTTCTTTCCCCAATATTTAATAATAGCAATATTTGCGTAAGAACGTACTGTTACAGGCTCTCGATCCATGTCTGAACAGCTCCTTTCTCTTCTAATCTTTCTGCTAGTTCTTGTGCGTGTATTAAATTATCTGCCAAGGCTATAATACAGCCTCCTAGTCCACCACCGCTCATCTTTGCACCCAGAGCACCATGACTAAGCGCCGTTTCAACTAAAGAGTCTGCCTCAGGGCTACTGACACCAATTTCTTTTAAATGTAAATGCGCTTGACTGAGGATTTGTCCCAGTCCTTCAGCATCTTTTTGTGAAATCGCATCCTCTGCCTGCTGGGTCAATTCTCCCAAGGCATGCAAAAACGGTAGGGCATCCTTCCCCTTGTTTTGAACCACTTGGATGGCTTCACGAGTGTGACCATAAACCCCCGTATCTGCAATCACCAAATAGGCGGATAGATCCATCTCAAGCTCGGTAAATCCTACATTCTTAATAAAGCGAATAGGATGGTCACTGAGACAGGTCTTGGCATCCAAACCACTAGGATTCATATGGGCAATCATCTCAGCCCGATTTACCAAGATTTCTAATACATCATGAGGCAGTTCTGCCTGATAGTAGTCAAATACCGCACGAATGGCCGCTATGCTGATAGCTGCTGACGAACCCATTCCCCGTTTTTCAGGGATAGCCGAGTCAATCTCACAGCGAATGCAAGCCTCTTTGATAGCCAAATACTCCAGCGAAGCATAAACTGCCATAGACAAAGTATCCTCCTCATAGAGGCGCCAAGGACTTTCAGCAGAGACCACCTTACAAGTCACCTCCACCTCCAAAAGAGGCAGAGAAATGGCAGGATAACCGTAAACGACCGCATGCTCTCCTATTAAAATAATCTTACTATGTGCCTGACCGACACCAACTTTTTTTGTCATGTTTTCCTTTTACTAGACGAAAAAACCGTCCCATACTCAATGAAAATCAAAAAGCAAACTAGGAAGCTAGCCGCAGGCTGTACTTGAGTACGGTAAGGCGACGCTGACGTGGTTTGAAGAGATTTTCGAAGAGTATTATTTTTTCCTACAAGTATTTATTCTCTCCCATCTATTTTATTATATTTTCACAAAAAAAGCGATTGTTTCCATTCACAATCGCTTCTTTCATTACCGAACCCATTCGCCATTATAGTTGACGTAGTAGCCATCTACAGTGGTATTCACTGCCAAAGCACCTGAGCTATAAGCATAGTACCATTTGCCATTGACCTGGAACCAACCTGTCTTCATATCACCATTTTTATTATCTAAGTAATACCATGTTGATCCATCTTGATACCAACCAGTTGTCATAGCTCCTGATGAACGAAGGTAGTACCAACGGTTACCAACATATACCCAACCTGTCTTCATATCACCATTTTTATTATCTAAATAATACCAAGTTGAACCATCTTGATACCAACCAGTTGCCATAGCTCCTGATGAACGGAGGTAGTACCAGTTATTACCTAGATATTGCCAGCCCGTTTTCATATCACCATTTTCAGCATCTAGATAATACCAAGTTGAGCCTTCCTGATACCAACCAGTTGCCATGGCTCCTGATGAGCGAAGATAGTACCACTTGTTACCAAGATATTGCCAACCAGTTTGCATAATACCAGTTGTTGGATCTAGATAGTACCATGGAGCAGCTTTTAGCTTATCTTCATCATATGTAAGAGGAAAATCCTTAACCCAACCACGTGCTAGCTCCCCAACAGTCAATCTGTTGATGCGAGAATCAAAGCCACCATCCTTCAGTAAATAATACCAATGTCCCTCATCATGAACCCAACCAGTTTTTAAAGTATGATAACTACGTTGATCTTCAAAATAATAGACTCGTTTCTCTGCTGGACTATCATATTGTTCCCCATGATGTTTGTTGGTATTTGTAGCAGTTTTTGCTTCTAAAACTTGCTTACCAACAAATTCTTGTAGTACCCCATCTTGACCAAAGTAAAACCAATCTGGTCTAAAAGCAATATCTTGCCTTAGAGAAGAACCAATCGTAACTCCTTCGTGTGGAGCAGGTATATATTGCCAGCCTACAACCATCTCTCCAGATAAAGGATCAAAATAATAGTACTTACCATCAATCACTCGCCAGTAGGTTTCTTTGAGTTCCCCCTTCTTGTAGTAGGTTCTACCATTTTCTTGGACAAATTTCCAACCTTCTGAATCAGCATCATCCGCTAATACTGCACTTGTCGCTAGCAAACCAAAGAAAAAGACTGCTAGTGCGATTTGCATCAATTTTTTTATTATTTTCATTAGATATATCCTCCTGCAAAAATTATAGTAAAAATTAAATTGTATGTCAATATGACGTCCTTAAAACAATGTATAGTATATTGATACAAGGTGTAAACAAATAGATTAGAATAGACAAATTAATTTATAGAATTATTTTAAGAGTCATGGTGTCCTGCTCTAGTTTCAAATAAATATATTATGCGCTTACAGTCAGCCTGCGACTTCCTGAAATGCAAAAACCTCCTAGCAGGCTTTCCTGCTAGGAGATTTTCATATGAGAGGTACTTGTTCAAGCTTTGAAAATCGGACTTATCATCTGATAATTATCAAATAATCTGCCAATTAAGCTTCTTCGTCTTCTTTACGACGACGGCCTGCAAGACCAAGACCAAGTAATGCACTTGCGGCAGCTGCTACCATAGCTACAGTAGAATCTGCTGTACCTGTATTTGGCAACTCTTTCGCTCCTACTTTCTTAGCTGGTGTTGCTGCATTTGAGCCTTGTTCAGCAGATGTAACTGCCTTACCAGCTGGGATTACAGCTGTTGTACCATCTGGGAAGGTTACTGTTGTAGTACCATCTTTACCTACTTTAACATCTGTTGCTGTTGGGTTTGACTTCTTAACTGCTTCTGCTACCTTGGCTTTTTCTGCTTCAGTCAAGTTGCTTGGATCTACAACTGGTGTTACTGATGGATCTTTAACTGCGTTATCTGATGATTTCTTAACTGTATCACCTGATGGAATAACGGCTGTGCTGCCATCTGGGAAGGTTACTGTAGTTGTGCCATCTTTGCCAACCTTAACATCAGTTACGGTTGGGTTAGATTTCTTAACTTCGTCGGCTACCTTAGCTTTTTCTGCATCAGTCAAGTTGCTTGGATCTACGACTGGTGTTACCGCTGGTTTAGCTGGAGCTTTTGTATCCTTAGTTGCGGTTGCTGGAACACTTGGTTCTGATACATTGCCTGCTGGATCTGTTGCTTTCGCTGTTACATCTCCTGCTGGAAGCTCTTTCGTTGGTGTGATTGTAGCTTTTCCGTTTTCGTCCGCTACGCCTTCACCAAGCTTGTGACCATCTTTATCGAACAACTCAACCTTAGATCCTGGTTCTGCTGTCACTTCAACTGGTGTCTTAGTTCCTGCTTTATCTGTTAGATCTGTCTTAACTTCTGGTTTAGCTGGAGCTTTTGTATCCTTAGTTGCGGTTGCTGGAACACTTGGTTCTGATACATTGCCTGCTGGATCTGTTGCTTTCGCTGTTACGTCTCCTGCTGGAAGCTCTTTCGTTGGTGTGATTGTAGCTTTTTCCGTTTTTCGTCCGCTACGCCTTCACCAAGCTTGTGACCATCTTTGTCGAACAACTCAACTTTAGATCCTGGTTCTGCTGTCACTTCAACTGGTGTCTTAGTTCCTGCTTTATCTGTTAGATCTGTCTTAACTTCTGGTTTAGCTGGAGCTTTTGTATCCTTAGTTGCGGTTGCTGGAACACTTGGTTCTGATACATTGCCTGCTGGATCTGTTGCTTTCGCTGTTACGTCTCCTGCTGGAAGCTCTTTCGTTGGTGTGATTGTAGCTTTTTCCGTTTTTCGTCCGCTACGCCTTCACCAAGCTTGTGACCATCTTTGTCGAACAACTCAACTTTAGATCCTGGTTCTGCTGTCACTTCAACTGGTGTCTTAGTTCCTGCTTTATCTGTTAGATCTGTCTTAACTTCTGGTTTAGCTGGAGCTTTTGTATCTGCTGTTGCTTTTTCTGGTGTGCTTGGCTCTGATACATTGCCTGCTGGATCTGTTGCTTTCGCTGTTACGTCTCCTGCTGGAAGCTCTTTCGTTGGTGTGATTGTAGCTTTTCCGTTTTCGTCCGCTACGCCTTCACCAAGCTTATTACCGTCTTTGTCGAACAACTCAACTTTAGATCCTGGTTCTGCTGTCACTTCAACTGGTGTCTTAGTTCCTGCTTTATCTGTTAGATCTGTCTTAACTTCTGGTTTAGCTGGAGCTTTTGTATCCTTAGTTGCGGTTGCTGGAACACTTGGTTCTGATACATTGCCTGCTGGATCTGTTGCTTTCGCTGTTACGTCTCCTGCTGGAAGCTCTTTCGTTGGTGTGATTGTAGCTTTTCCGTTTTCGTCCGCTACGCCTTCACCAAGCTTGTGACCATCTTTGTCGAACAACTCAACTTTAGATCCTGGTTCTGCTGTCACTTCAACTGGTGTCTTAGTTCCTGCTTTATCTGTTAGATCTGTCTTAACTTCTGGTTTAGCTGGAGCTTTTGTATCCTTAGTTGCGGTTGCTGGAACACTTGGTTCTGATACATTGCCTGCTGGATCTGTTGCTTTCGCTGTTACGTCTCCTGCTGGAAGCTCTTTCGTTGGTGTGATTGTAGCTTTTCCGTTTTCGTCCGCTACGCCTTCACCAAGCTTGTGACCATCTTTGTCGAACAACTCAACTTTAGATCCTGGTTCTGCTGTCACTTCAACTGGTGTCTTAGTTCCTGCTTTATCTGTTAGATCTGTCTTAACTTCTGGTTTAGCTGGAGCTTTTGTATCTGCTGTTGCTTTTTCTGGTGTGCTTGGCTCTGATACATTGCCTGCTGGATCTGTTGCTTTCGCTGTTACGTCTCCTGCTGGAAGCTCTTTCGTTGGTGTGATTGTAGCTTTTCCGTTTTCGTCCGCTACGCCTTCACCAAGCTTGTTACCGTCTTTGTCGAACAACTCAACTTTAGATCCTGGTTCTGCTGTCACTTCAACTGGTGTCTTAGTTCCTGCTTTATCTGTTAGATCTGTCTTAACTTCTGGTTTAGCTGGAGCTTTTGTATCTGCTGTTGCTTTTTCTGGTGTGCTTGGTTCTGATACATTGCCTGCTGGATCTGTTGCTTTCGCTGTTACGTCTCCTGCTGGAAGCTCTTTCGTTGGTGTGATTATAGCTTTTCCGTTTTCGTCCGCTACGCCTTCACCAAGCTTGTTACCGTCTTTGTCGAACAACTCAACTTTAGATCCTGGTTCTGCTGTCACTTCAACTGGTGTCTTAGTTCCTGCTTTATCTGTTAGATCTGTTTTGATTTCTGGTTTAGCTGGAGCTTTTGTATCTGCTGTTGCTTTTTCTGGTGTGCTTGGTTCTGATACATTGCCTGCTGGATCTGTTGCTTTCGCTGTTACGTCTCCTGCTGGAAGCTCTTTCGTTGGTGTGATTGTAGCTTTTCCGTTTTCGTCCGCTACGCCTTCACCAAGCTTATTACCGTCTTTGTCGAACAACTCAACTTTAGATCCTGGTTCTGCTGTCACTTCAACTGGTGTCTTAGTTCCTGCTTTATCTGTTAGATCTGTTTTGATTTCTGGTTTAGCTGGAGCTTTTGTATCTGCTGTTGCTTTTTCTGGTGTGCTTGGCTCTGATACATTGCCTGCTGGATCTGTTGCTTTCGCTGTTACGTCTCCTGCTGGAAGCTCTTTCGTTGGTGTGATTGTAGCTTTTCCGTTTTCGTCCGCTACGCCTTCACCAAGCTTGTGACCATCTTTGTCGAACAACTCAACTTTAGATCCTGGTTCTGCTGTCACTTCAACTGGTGTCTTAGTTCCTGCTTTATCTGTTAGATCTGTTTTGATTTCTGGTTTAGCTGGAGCTTTTGTATCTGCTGTTGCTTTTTCTGGTGTGCTTGGCTCTGATACATTGCCTGCTGGATCTGTTGCTTTCGCTGTTACGTCTCCTGCTGGAAGCTCTTTCGTTGGTGTGATTGTAGCTTTTCCGTTTTCGTCCGCTACGCCTTCACCAAGCTTGTTACCGTCTTTGTCGAACAACTCAACTTTAGATCCTGGTTCTGCTGTCACTTCAACTGGTGTCTTAGTGCCTGCTTTATCTGTTAGATCTGTTTTGATTTCTGGTTTAGCTGGAGCTTTTGTATCTGCTGTTGCTTTTTCTGGTGTGCTTGGTTCTGACACATTGCCTGCTGGATCTGTTGCTTTCGCTGTTACGTCTCCTGCTGGAAGCTCTTTCGTTGGTGTGATGGTAGCTTTTCCGTTTTCGTCCGCTACGCCTTCACCAAGCTTATTACCGTCTTTGTCGAACAACTCAACCTTAGATCCTGGTTCTGCACTTACTTCAACTGGTGTCTTAGTTCCTGCTTTATCTGTTAGATCTGTTTTGATTTCTGGTTTAGCTGGAGCTTTTGTATCTGCTGTTGCTTTTTCTGGTGTGCTTGGTTCTGATACATTTCCTGCTGGATCTGTTGCTTTCGCTGTTACGTCTCCTGCTGGAAGCTCTTTCGTTGGTGTGATGGTAGCTTTTCCGTTTTCGTCTGCTACGCCTTCACCAAGCTTGTTACCATCTTTGTCGAATAATTCAACTTTAGATCCTGGTTCTGCTGTCACTTCAACTGGTGTCTTAGTGCCTGCTTTATCTGTTAGATCTGTTTTGATTTCTGGTTTAGCTGGAGCTTTTGTATCTGCTGTTGCTTTTTCTGGTGTGCTTGGTTCTGACACATTGCCTGCTGGATCTGTTGCTTTCGCTGTTACGTCTCCTGCTGGAAGCTCTTTCGTTGGTGTGATGGTAGCTTTTCCGTTTTCGTCCGCTACGCCTTCACCAAGCTTATTACCGTCTTTGTCGAACAACTCAACCTTAGATCCTGGTTCTGCACTTACTTCAACTGGTGTCTTAGTTCCTGCTTTATCTGTTAGATCTGTTTTGATTTCTGGTTTAGCTGGAGCTTTTGTATCTGCTGTTGCTTTTTCTGGTGTGCTTGGTTCTGATACATTTCCTGCTGGATCTGTTGCTTTCGCTGTTACGTCTCCTGCTGGAAGCTCTTTCGTTGGTGTGATTGTAGCTTTTCCGTTTTCGTCTGCTACGCCTTCACCAAGCTTGTTACCATCTTTGTCGAATAATTCAACTTTAGATCCTGGTTCTGCTGTCACTTCAACTGGTGTCTTAGTGCCTGCTTTATCTGTTAGATCTGTTTTGATTTCTGGTTTAGCTGGAGCTTTTGTATCTGCTGTTGCTTTTTCTGGTGTGCTTGGTTCTGATACATTTCCTGCTGGATCTGTTGCTTTCGCTGTTACGTCTCCTGCTGGAAGCTCTTTCGTTGGTGTGATTGTAGCTTTTCCGTTTTCGTCTGCTACGCCTTCACCAAGCTTGTTACCATCTTTGTCGAATAATTCAACTTTAGATCCTGGTTCTGCTGTCACTTCAACTGGTGTCTTAGTGCCTGCTTTATCTGTTAGATCTGTTTTGATTTCTGGTTTAGCTGGAGCTTTTGTATCTGCTGTTGCTTTTTCTGGTGTGCTTGGTTCTGATACATTTCCTGCTGGATCTGTTGCTTTCGCTGTTACGTCTCCTGCTGGAAGCTCTTTCGTTGGTGTGATTGTAGCTTTTCCGTTTTCGTCTGCTACGCCTTCACCAAGCTTGTTACCATCTTTGTCGAATAATTCAACTTTAGATCCTGGTTCTGCTGTCACTTCAACTGGTGTCTTAGTGCCTGCTTTATCTGTTAGATCTGTTTTGATTTCTGGTTTAGCTGGAGCTTTTGTATCTGCTGTTGCTTTTTCTGGTGTGCTTGGTTCTGATACATTTCCTGCTGGATCTGTTGCTTTCGCTGTTACGTCTCCTGCTGGAAGCTCTTTCGTTGGTGTGATTGTAGCTTTTCCGTTTTCGTCTGCTACGCCTTCACCAAGCTTGTTACCATCTTTGTCGAATAATTCAACTTTAGATCCTGGTTCTGCTGTCACTTCAACTGGTGTCTTAGTGCCTGCTTTATCTGTTAGATCTGTTTTGATTTCTGGTTTAGCTGGAGCTTTTGTATCTGGTGTTGCTGGATCTTCTGGTTTAGAGTTTGGATCTTTTGGATCTGTTCCCTTAGCGACTTCTTCTTTATCTGTGAAGCCATCACCATCTGTATCAGCTTTCTTAGGATCTGTTCCTTTGTCTGCTTCTTCCTTATCAGTCAAGCCATCGCCGTCTGTATCAGCTTTCTTAGGATCTGTTCCTTTGTCTGCTTCCTCTTTATCAGTCAAGCCATCGCCGTCTGTATCAGCTTTCTTAGGATCTGTTCCTTTGTCTGCTTCTTCCTTATCAGTCAAGCCATCGCCGTCTGTATCCTTAGTTGTTGGATCTTCAGGTGAACTTGGGTCTGTAACAGTTACTTTAACTGGAACTTCTTCCTTAGAACCATCTGGGTAAGTTACAACTACTGTCGCAGGTTTTTCACCTGGTGTTGTTGTGTCTACTGGATCCTTGAACGCTACTGTTGTACCCTTAGGAAGATCTTTCAAGTTACCGATTGAATCTTCTGCTTTTGGTTCAGTTCCTTTATCTACAGTTTGAGCTTTTGGTGTTGGCTCGTTCTTATCTGCATCTGTTGGTTTTGAACTTGGGTCTGTAACAGTTACTTTAACTGGAACTTCTTCCTTAGAACCATCTGGGTAAGTTACAACTACTGTCGCAGGTTTTTCACCTGGTGTTGTTGTGTCTACTGGATCTTTGAAGGCTACTGTTGTACCCTTAGGAAGATCTTTTACATTTCCAATTGAATCTTCTGCTTTTGGTGTTGTTCCTTTGTTTACAGTTTGTGGTTTAGCTGTTGGCTCGTTCTTATCTGCATCTGTTGGTTTTGAACTTGGGTCTGTAACAGTTACTTTAACTGGAACTTCTTCCTTAGAACCATCTGGGTAAGTTACAACTACTGTCGCAGGTTTTTCACCTGGTGTTGTTGTGTCTACTGGATCCTTGAAGGCTACTGTTGTACCCTTAGGAAGATCTTTCAAGTTACCGATTGAATCTTCTGCTTTTGGTTCAGTTCCTTTGTTTACAGTTTGTGGTTTACCTGTTGGTGTGTTCTTATCTGCATCTGTTGGTGTTGAACTTGGTTCTTTAACCGTTACTTTAACTGGAACTTCTTCTTTAGATCCATCTGGGTAAGTTACAACTACTGTCGCAGGTTTTTCACCTGGTGTTGTTGTGTCTACTGGATCCTTGAACGCTACTGTTGTACCCTTAGGAAGATCTTTCAAGTTACCGATTGAATCTTCTGCTTTTGGTTCAGTTCCTTTATCTACAGTTTGAGCTTTTGGTGTTGGCTCGTTCTTATCTGCATCTGTTGGTTTTGAACTTGGGTCTGTAACAGTTACTTTAACTGGAACTTCTTCCTTAGAACCATCTGGGTAAGTTACAACTACTGTCGCAGGTTTTTCACCTGGTGTTGTTGTGTCTACTGGATCTTTGAAGGCTACTGTTGTACCCTTAGGAAGATCTTTTACATTTCCAATTGAATCTTCTGCTTTTGGTGTTGTTCCTTTGTTTACAGTTTGTGGTTTAGCTGTTGGCTCGTTCTTATCTGCATCTGTTGGTTTTGAACTTGGGTCTGTAACAGTTACTTTAACTGGAACTTCTTCCTTAGAACCATCTGGGTAAGTTACAACTACTGTCGCAGGTTTTTCACCTGGTGTTGTTGTGTCTACTGGATCCTTGAAGGCTACTGTTGTACCCTTAGGAAGATCTTTCAAGTTACCGATTGAATCTTCTGCTTTTGGTTCAGTTCCTTTGTTTACAGTTTGTGGTTTACCTGTTGGTGTGTTCTTATCTGCATCTGTTGGTGTTGAACTTGGTTCTTTAACCGTTACTTTAACTGGAACTTCTTCTTTAGATCCATCTGGGTATGTTACAACTACTGTCGCATCTTTTTCACCTGGTGTTGCTGTGTCTACTGGATCTTTGAAGGCTACTTTTGTACCCTTAGGAAGATCTTTTACATTTCCAATTGAATCTTCTGCTTTTGGTGTTGTTCCTTTGTTTACAGTTTGTGGTTTAGCTGTTGGTTCGTTCTTATCTGCATCTGTTGGTGCTGAACTTGGGTCTTTAACCGTTACTTTAACTGGAACTTCTTCTTTAGATCCGTCTGGGTATGTTACAACTACTGTCGCATCTTTTTCACCTGGTGTTGCTGTGTCTACTGGATCTTTGAAGGCTACTTTTGTACCCTTAGGAAGATCTTTTACATTTCCAATTGAATCTTCTGCTTTTGGCGTTGTTCCTTTGTTTACAGTTTGTGGTTTAGCTGTTGGTGTGTTCTTATCTGCATCTGTTGGTTTTTTAGTTACAAATTCTGATAATGGTTTTTTATCTTGAGAACCATCTTTATATGTTACAACAAGATTTCCTTTGTCATCTTTTGTTACTGATTGGATCTTAGCATCTTTATCAGCTACAGCTTTACCTTTTTTGTCTGCCAAGTTAGCATCATCGTTGTTTTGAGAGTACTCAAGTTGAAGCTTCTCTTTGATTTTAGCCAGGTCAGCATCTGTTACGTTAGCTGGATCTGCTACAGTAACTTTTTCAGTTGGAGTTGCAATATCATATTTTTGAGTTTGTCCCTTAAGCATAACACGGAATGCACCTGGATCAGTTGCAGTTGAGCTACCTACTGCTTTATTCTCAATAAATGCACCATCTTTATCCGTTGCAGTTGCATAACGCCATCCTAAAGCCATACCAGCTGGATTTTCTCCTTTAGTTGCTGCCTCTAGTTTATCTTTTGCTAAACCATCTGTCGCTGCTGGAGTACCTGAATAAGTAATGACTGCTGGGGCTTTTTCTGTCGCTGGAGTCTCAGCATTGATAACATTTGCTTTAAATCCATATTGTGTATTGATAGTATTTGCTTCACCTGCAACATCAGCAAACGCTTTGTTACCACCTTGTCTTACAGTAGCACTTGCAATTTTTCCGCTATCATCTTTGAATTTGATATCGAATGAGTTTTCTTCTCCAGCATATACATAAACTTCTTTAGTATCTTTATTAGAGTATGGAATCTCTACTGTTGGAGCTACTGCTGTTGTTTCTTTAGTTACAAATTCTGATAATGGTTTTTTATCTTGAGAACCATCTTTATATGTTACAACAAGATTTCCTTTGTCATCTTTTGTTACTGATTGGATCTTAGCATCTTTATCAGCTACAGCTTTACCTTTTTTGTCTGCCAAGTTAGCATCATCGTTGTTTTGAGAGTACTCAAGTTGAAGCTTCTCTTTGATTTTAGCCAGGTCAGCATCTGTTACGTTAGCTGGATCTGCTACAGTAACTTTTTCAGTTGGAGTTGCAATATCATATTTTTGAGTTTGTCCCTTAAGCATAACACGGAATGCACCTGGATCAGTTGCAGTTGAGCTACCTACTGCTTTATTCTCAATAAATGCACCATCTTTATCCGTTGCAGTTGCATAACGCCATCCTAAAGCCATACCTTCTGGATTTTCTCCTTTAGTTGCTGCCTCTAGTTTATCTTTTGCTAAACCATCTGTCGCTGCTGGAGTACCTGAATAAGTAATGACTGCTGGGGCTTTTTCTGTCGCTGGAGTCTCAGCATTGATAACATTTGCTTTAAATCCATATTGTGTATTGATAGTATTTGCTTCACCTGCAACATCAGCAAACGCTTTGTTACCACCTTGTCTTACAGTAGCACTTGCAATTTTTCCGCTATCATCTTTGAATTTGATATCGAATGAGTTTTCTTCTCCAGCATATACATAAACTTCTTTAGTATCTTTATTAGAGTATGGAATCTCTACTGTTGGAGCTACTGCTGTTGTTTCTTTAGTTACAAATTCTGATAATGGTTTTTTATCTTGAGAACCATCTTTATATGTTACAACAAGATTTCCTTTGTCATCTTTTGTTACTGATTGGATCTTAGCATCTTTATCAGCTACAGCTTTACCTTTTTTGTCTGCCAAGTTAGCATCATCGTTGTTTTGAGAGTACTCAAGTTGAAGCTTCTCTTTGATTTTAGCCAGGTCAGCATCTGTTACGTTAGCTGGATCTGCTACAGTAACTTTTTCAGTTGGAGTTGCAATATCATATTTTTGAGTTTGTCCCTTAAGCATAACACGGAATGCACCTGGATCAGTTGCAGTTGAGCTACCTACTGCTTTATTCTCAATAAATGCACCATCTTTATCCGTTGCAGTTGCATAACGCCATCCTAAAGCCATACCTTCTGGATTTTCTCCTTTAGTTGCTGCCTCTAGTTTATCTTTTGCTAAACCATCTGTCGCTGCTGGAGTACCTGAATAAGTAATGACTGCTGGGGCTTTTTCTGTCGCTGGAGTCTCAGCATTAATAACATTTGCTTTAAATCCATACTGAGTATTGATAGTATTTGCTTCACCTGCAACATCATCAAACGCTCTGTTACCACCTTGTTTTACAGTAGCACTTGCAATTTTTCCGCTATCATCTTTGAATTTAATATCGAATGAGTTTTCTTCTCCACCATATACATAAACTTCTTTAGTATCTTTATTAGAGTAAGGAATCTCTACTGTTGGTGCTACTACTGGAGCTGCTGGAGTTGCTGGAGTTACTAGATATGCCGCTGCAATCTTATCTTTTGATCCATCAGGATAAGTGATAGTAAGGTTCCCTTTTTCATCCACACTGTATTGTGAATCTGCTGGAAGACTTGGGTTAGCAGATTTCACTGCTTCGATAATCTTGTTCTTTTCAGTTTCACTAACGCCGTTAGAATCTGCAATATCTACTTTTGTACCTGCAACTGGCTCATATTTCTTAGCAGTCTCAAGAACATTTACTATAAGTTCTCTGTATATCGTTGTTGGTTTATCTCGATTCTTCGCATGAAAAATAACACTTGTACTTCCTGCTGGCTGGTCCATTGCAACAGTACCACTATACTTAGCATCACGTTGTCTAATCGTAGCTCCATTTGAAGATCCTAGGTACCCCCCTGATGGCACTACACCTTTAATAGCTGTCGGATTTTTCTCAACCGAAAATTTCTCTAAAGCTGTAGCTTGAGCTACAACATCAACATCAATTTTATCACCAGGATATACTGTAATTTCTGACCTACTTACCAATAGTCTAGTATCATTATTACCAGTCACGCCACCATCCTTAACAGTCACCGGTGAGGCTGTAACCGTAATCGGTGTACTCTTAGCTGACTCTGTTCCACCTGCTGGTGTTGAAGTAGCTGTAATTTCTCCTTCAGGAAGGCTGTTTGTAGGGTGAATAGTGGCTACACCTTGGTCGTTAGCTACCGCTTCACCGATCACAACGCCATCTTTGTTGTAAAGCTTAACAGTTGAACCTGCTGGTGCTTTAACTGTCACATCAGCTGGAGTACTTGCTTTACCTGCCAAATCATTGACAATTTCTGGACCACTAGTTGTTGGTGTTGCTGCTGGATTGTTAGTCGCTGCACCTGCCGCTGGTTTGTTAGTTGCTGCATCTGGCGCTGGCGTGCTTGGTTTTGGTGCTTCTGGTTTTGGAGTAACTGGCTTAGCTGGTGCTACTGCTTCTTTTTCTTTTTCAACAATTACTTTTACAGGAACTTCTTTTGTAGATGTATCCGGGTAAGTTACAACTGCTGTTGCTCGTTTTTCACCTGGAGTTTGTGTATCTACTGCATCCTTGTACTTAACTGTTGTTCCTTTTGGAAGAGTATCTAAGTTTCCAATTGATTTTGTCGCATCTGGTTTTTGACCAACTTTTACAGTTTGATCTTTCGCTGTTGGTGTGGAAACATCAGACTGCCACATCTTTATAGGGTTAGTTGCAATGTTGGCGAAACCTGCATTGGCACCAGCAGTGGCGCTACGCATCATACCAAACACAACCTTCATATCTTTCAACTGTTCGTTAGATGTTGTTGCAGGAACTTCAGTTCTAAAACTCCATGCATAGCCATCATAACCTGAACCACCCGTAGTCGAACGATCCACAATCAAACGTTTGTCATTCAAGGCAACATTATCCAATAACTCTTTAGTTCTCGGAGAAGAATTAGATGCCGCACTCTTGAAATATCTGTCCTCCTGACCGGCAAGTTTTTCTATAGAACGACCATAGATACCACTTTCCCAGCCAGAAGCCAGAGAAAAGGTATCTTTTTTGTCTAATGGTAATCCAGCAGCTGTAGCTGGTGCTGGATTTTCAAACGTTACAGAATTACTCAACGCTGAACCATCAGGTTTTATACGTTCAAGTTTTTTAGTTTTAGGATTTAATTTACCGTTGATTGGAGAGTTATATTTTGCACGTGTAATACTAGTTGGCATATTAACTTCTGCAGGAATTTGGATGAAATTTCGATATACATCTCCTCCATCTGTATTATACGCATTAGATAGATTTTCTGCATGATCATTATAAAAGACAAGCCAATCTAATGAAGTAATCTTCCCACTAGCGTCTTTATTATATTTAACTTTATAATTTGTAACTCTAGAAACTGCATTAACAGCGTCATCTGTAGACGTGGCTTTATTAACATCATTAAGGATATAGGTATCACTATGGCCATTTGCGGCTGCATTTGTACCTTCTGAATAGGCAACTTCCGCTCTAAAAGCATTATTCTTATCTAATGCTTTACCGTTACGTGGGTCGTTAGATCCTGTGTTTTCGATTGAGTTAGATTCTGATTTTTTCTCAGTGTTTTCTGCTTTTTTACCTACAGTTGGTTGTCCGTTAGTAGTGTCTACTGCTGGAGTTTCTTTTTTCTCTACAGGTTTGTTTTTTAATTTAGTGTTCGCTGTAGTTACTAATTTGCTGTAAGCTTTTGTAATTTCGTCCTGAGTTGTTGCGTTTGCTAATGTAGCTTTTGCAGCTTCTAAGTCAGCTTTTAATACCGCAACACTCTCTTCTGTTTTGTTATCATACGTTCCATTTGCAAGTTTCGCTTCGATTTCTGCAATGTAGTTTTCTAGTTTAGTTTTGTCTAAAGCTTTAACTTCTTTTGCAGTTTCTCCATCAAGTTTTTCTGCTACAGCTGGTGTTGTAGCAACTTCTGACTTGATTTCTGCTACAGCAGCAGGTGCCTCATAAGTCTTGCCATCTCCGTTCGGTGTAGGGTTAACATCCCCAGTAGTCGAGTTGTTTGCTACAGTAGTTTCTGCTGTGTTTGCATGAACCACTTGAGTAGCTAAGCTAGCTCCGACAGCAAAAACAAGAGAACAACCGAATAGGAAGTGCTTTCCTTTTTTGATCATTCTCCAGTTCTTTTGCTCTGCATTTTTACGATTAAAATACATTACATTTTCTCCTTTTGATTTCTAAAAAATAGCATGTAGTACACATACACATACACATACACATACACATACACATACACATACACATACACATACACTCAACATTATAATTCATATAAGCGGATTTGTCAATTATATTAATTATTTTTTATTTTTTTCCAGTATTTTCAGAATATTTCAGGATTTGAACCATTCATTATATTATAATATTGCAATGAAAATAAAATCCTCATTTTCTTCAAAACTATGATAAATGCCATTTTTTGAATACTTATAAAGAATATATTGATTTCACCTACAGCTAAGTCATCCCTTTTGAGTATCAAAAAGTAGAGAACTATGAAAGGAAAGCTTATCAGATACCAATACTCTTCGAAAATCTCTTCACATCACGTTAGCTTCCATCGGCAACCTCAAAACTAGTGTTTTGAGCAACCTGCAGCTAGCTTCCTAGTTTGCTCCTTCATTTTCATTGAGTATAAACTATGGTCAAGAAAAATTCATTCTCTCTGACCATCTCTTTGAAGCATTACAAGCCGTCTAAAGACCTGCATTTGTGGCTATTCAAAAAGCTCTATACTATCTGGAGTTCAGGAATTCCTGCTACAGATAGTATAAAGCTCAAACAGCAGTTACACAACTGCAACTGCTTTTCTATTCTTGCATGGTGTAACCGACACCACGCACGGTTTTAATGTAGCTTTTCTGACCTTTTACATCAAGCTTGCTACGTAGATAACGGATATAGACATCCACGATATTGGTTTCGGTCGCACTTTCATACTTCCAGACACTTTCCAACAACTGCTCACGAGTCAGAACTTTCTTGCTTCCCATAAGAGTAGCCAAGAGGTCATACTCACGACGAGTCAGAGCAATCATCTCCTCGCCACGATAAACGGTATGATGCTCTACATCCATACGCAGATTGCGGTAAGACGTTGGAACCTTCATCTGACTACAGTGTTGGTCGATAAAGTCCCGACCTCGGAAAATCGCTGAAATACGAGCTACCAGATTCTCAATAATAACTGGCTTATAGATGTAAGAAACGGCGAAACGCTGGATGGACTCAATCTGGTCTTGCAAGTCTTCACGATGGTCCAAGACCATAATGACTGAAGCTGGCTTAGTCCGACTCAGCTTGTCTGCAAAATCCTGGGCTGTCATATCCCCCAGATGAGCATTCAATAAAATCAAGTCATAGTCTGTCTGAAGAGCCATGGAGAGGGCTTTTTGCCCCTCCTCAACCTGATCAACTCGGTATTGCTCTTTTTGGAGTTCCAAACTTAAAAAATGAGCTAGATTTCGTTCTTTCTCAAGTAATAAAATCCGTTTCCCCATGGCAGACCTACTTATTTTTCGTCATACCAAGAGTAGTGGAAGGTTCCTTCTTTGTCTTTACGTTGGTAAGTATGGGCACCAAAGTAGTCACGTTGCGCTTGGATCAAGTTAGCTGGAAGGTCAGCTGAACGATAGCTATCAAAGTAAGTAATAGCTGCTGAGAAAGTTGGCACTGGCACACCAGCTTGAACTGCAAGGGCTACGATATCACGCACTGCTTGTTGGTACTTAGCAGTAACATCCAAGAAGTACTCATCCAAAAGAAGGTTAGCAAGGTCTGCATCACGGTTGTAAGCATCTGTAATCTTTTGCAAGAAACGAGAACGGATGATACAGCCATCACGCCAGATAGATGCGATGTCTGCAAATGGCAAGTTCCAGTTGTTTTCTTTAGAAGCTACACGTAATTGAGCAAAACCTTGTGCGTATGAAATGATTTTTGAGAAGTAAAGGGCTTGACGGATTTTTTCAATTAACTCAGCCTTGTCTCCTTCAAATTTGAAGGCAGCTGGTTTTGGAAGAACCTTGCTAGCATGCACACGTTCTTCTTTGTAAGTTGAAATGTAACGTGCAAATACTGACTCAGTGATGAGTGACAATGGCACACCAAGGTCAAGTGATGATTGGCTAGTCCATTTACCAGTTCCCTTGTTACCTGCAGCATCAAGAATGTAGTCTACGATTGGTCCGTCTTGACCTTCATCGTCTTTACGGCTCAAGATATCAGCTGTGATTTCGATCAAGTAGCTGTCCAATTCACCCTTGTTCCACTCAGTAAAGATTTCAGCCATGTCTTCTGCAGAAAGGCCAAGCAAGTGTTGCATCAAGTCATAGCTTTCTGCAATCAATTGCATATCCCCATACTCGATACCGTTGTGGACCATTTTCACATAGTGACCAGCTCCATCAGGACCGATGTAAGTCACACATGGTTTGCCATCTTCTGGTGCTTTAGCTGAGATTTCTTCAAGAACATCAGCAACCAATTCGTAGGCCTCTTTTTGTCCACCAGGCATGATAGAAGGACCTTCAAGGGCACCTTTTTCACCACCAGAAACTCCAGTACCGATAAAGTTGATACCTGAGTTTGCCAATTCTTCATTACGACGGATGGTATCTTTGTAGAAAGTATTTCCTCCGTCAATCAAGATATCACCCTTGTCAAGGTGTGGAAGAAGGGCTTGGATAGTAGCATCTGTACCAGGTCCAGCTTGAACCATCAACATGATACGACGAGGTTTTTCGATTGAGTTTACAAAACTTTCAACGTCATAGCTTGGTACAAAGTTCTTTTCAGGATGGCAAGCAATTACATCTTCAGTTTTTTCTTTACTACGGTTGTAAATAGCAACTGTGTAACCACGAGATTCAATATTAAGGGCAAGGTTACGACCCATTACGGCCATACCTACGACACCAAAGTTAGCTTTTGTCATATGACACTCCTCTTGTTTAATTTGTTTTATTTTATCATTTTTACTTTTGAAAAGAAAGAATTTTGTAACGACTGCTTAATAGTCCAAGGCATCCGCATGTCCAGAACCATTCCCAACAAAGTATCCAGTCTTACAGTTAAGAGTAAATAGATAGGTTCCATCTGGCTTATAGAGATTGTAATAACCATTGCCATTAACGATATTGACACGTTCGAGGATATATTGGTTGCCAGTTATGTAGCCACGTGAACGTGAAGTCGCGAGAAATTTGTTCCAAGACACCATCAGCAAAATCCCAGGCAGAGTTATTACTATCATCCACAGCCGATTGATTGAACGGCACACGGCTTGAAGCTCTTTGTAGGTTAACTCCAGAACTTGATAGACCGCCATGACTATCATCACGCGCAGAAACTGAATTGTTTGATGAGGCGCTTGAAGATGGACTGGTATTACTTGTACTACTGTCTGTAGAAGAATTTGAACTTGCTTGACTAGAACTGCTGGTTTGACTTGAGCTAGAAGTGCTTGTCTTTTGACTCTTACCAAGGCTGATAGCCTTATCTAACACTTTGTCAATCTCCGTATTCCCTGTTTTAATATCTGTAAATTTAGCATCCGATTTGGCTTTGGCATTAGTATCCAGAACACCATCCACAATAGCTGGTTTTTCAAATTGTGCATTGACTTCTTGGATGGCCTTGATTTGCGTTTCTAAGCTGTCATATTTCGATTTGGCAAGCGTATATTCGCGACTACCTTCTAGCTTATCAAGTAATGTTTTAAGTTGACTCAGTTTATCAAATTGGCTATTCTTCAAAGCTGTTTTATTGCTATCTGTATAGAAGGCATCATATAAATTATTAAATTCTTCCGCTTCTACCTGCGAGTTTGTGGTTGATTGAGAAGTCTGAATTTCCTTGGTCGAACGAGCCACTTGACTATAAACATAATAACCAGTTCCAATAATAATAATTCCTAGGGCAGCTAACAAGCCATAAAGAATCTGTTTCTTAACACTTTGCCCATCTTCACTATCCACCATTGGATACTCTGTTTCGACTGCCTCCTCAGTGTCAAATTCCTCATCAAAAGGAGTTTCTGTCACTTGTGTAGATTCTAAGTCATCAAACTGGATGAAATCATTCTCTACTATCGTAGGCTCAACAGCTGTCTCTTCCCGAATCTCTTGGATAAGATCATCCAAACTCTGCGTTTCGACTAATTCCTCCTTTTTGTATTGGCGAGTCGCAAACTTATCCGCCTCAATTTCATCTTTGTGTTGCTTGACATACTTATCTAAAATGGAGTCCTCAGGCAAGACCCCTGCTTCTACTTCTTCATTTTTACGAATAGCTTGACCAACTGTTAACTCTTTTGCTTCATCAAAATCAAATCGCGGTTCTTGTCCTTCATTTTTATGACGATCCCGTCTTTTCTTAGTCATGAATTTACCTTCCTACTTTACTTCTTGGCGTTTGACACGCTGCCCAAAATATTGATACAAATCAACTTTTAAGGTTCCATTGTACAACTTACGTTTCTTGTCCGCCTGGCTACCGTACTTGGTCTCAAAGGCTTCATCACTAGTTAGAATAAATTTGCTCCACGTTTTCAGCGGTGCAAATACTTGCCCCATCTCAGCATAAAGCTTGCTAACCCCTGCATCATCTGATAAACGTTCTCCATAAGGCGGATTGGAGATAATCACACCATTGATTTTATCCGAACGTAAATCCTGCACGCGCATCTGCTTAAGGTAATATCTCCTGCAACACCAGCTGCCTGAGCATTAGCCTTAGCAATTTCCACCATACGAGCATCGATATCACAGCCCATGATATCCAACTCAAGTTCACGATCCACTTTTTGGGCCGCTTCTGTGCGCACTTCTTGGATCAAACGATCGCTAACCCAGTTCCATTCCTCAAAGGCAAAAGAACGACGAAGTCCTGGTGCCATATTTCGAGCAATCATGACAGCCTCGATACAGAAAGTCCCCGAACCACAGGTCGGATCAATTAAAGGCTTGTCTGGATACCAGTTAGATAGTTGTAAAATGGCTGCTGCCATATTTTCCTTGATAGGAGCGCCACCCTTTTCGGTACGATAACCACGTTTAAAGAGGCTAGATCCTGTCGTATCAATCATGACAGTTGCCACATCCTTTAGAATAGAAACCTCAATCTTAAACTCTGGGCCATTCTCCATCAGTGGAACACCTTCTGGACGGGCATAGTGTTTCTGCAATTTCTTAACAACAGCTTTCTTAGAAATAGCCTGAACACTCGGTTCATTATGTAGTTTAGATTTAACACATTTGGCTTTTGAAATCGGGAATCGAGCTCCAAGTGGTAAATAATTTTCCCAATCTAAGGCGAATACTCCTTGGAACAGCTCTTCAAAAGTCTTGGCAGGAAAGGTTCCTACGATAATTTTGATACGATCTGCTGCCCGAAGCCAAAGGTTAGTTTCGATAATAGCTCTCACGTCTCCTTGAAAACGAACACGTCCATTTTCAACTTGGCAGTCATAACCCAACTCTCGCACTTCTCTTCCCACTACAGCTTCCAGACCAGCTGCCACAGTTGCAATTAAATTAAATTCTTTTTTCATGTTACAGTCTTGCAAGACCTTTCTATTGTACACTTTAAAAAATGAGGTTGAGAAAATTTTCTCAGCCTCAACCTATATGCAATTTTCTATAAGCCATGTTTTGTTCCAGAAGTGACTAGGACCACTTCCTTCGATAATCATCTGTCTACCACTAACAGCCTACAGCTGATAGCAGTCAGAGTACTACGTTCGTTTCCGTGCACTCCATGCCCCGACCAAAATTTGGGTTGCTAGCTTGAGGGGTTTACCGCGTTCCACTCTCTCCGTTTCCAGAAAGACTCCGTCACTGTGGCACTTTAAAGCCTACTCTGGCCTATCCAAGGACTTAGCCATTTCAACTGCCGTAACGATTTCTCGTCCCTAGGCTTATGGTTTCGCCTAGCACAAACACTACAGGCATCACAGCCTGTGCTAGCATGGACTTTCCTCATGAAAAGAAATTCTCTTCACGCGATTATCCAAAAATTGCACTTATGTACTCGATAGATAATCAATTAATCTAGATTGTCTAAAATTTGTTTACCAAATACTTCTTTCTCAAGACGATTTAGACGTTTTAAAATATCAAAATTTGTCATAGAACTTGTAGCTGTCATTTCAAGTGGTTCTGCTTGAACTGGTGCAGATTCAGGCTTGCGAGCTAATTCTCCCTTCAAATCCGCAATTTCCTGACGGAGAGACTTGACCAAGGCAGCATAAGTTTCATAGTCCTTGATGACATCGTCCAAAAATTCATCAACTTCAACCTTACTATATCCACGAACTTCACGTCCAAACTCTTGCTCAAAAATGTCTTTTGCTGTAAAAATAATACTTGCCATCTCTCTCTCCATTCTCGGTTTCTAATAGTATTATTATATAAAAAAAAGCAAACAAAAATCAAGGTCAAAGGCTTACTTTTCAGAAAAATTTTCTGCCAGCTCATTTAAGTCTTCAAAGGTTAGCCTTTTTATGCGATAACCTTCCTGATTTGTCATCAAGTTGTCCATAAATTTTAATTTGGTCTCATTTTCTGGATCATAGAAAAAATAGGCTAAATCAGTATTTTCCAGTAAAAATTGCTGGTAATCTCTTAACTGCCCCTTGTGTTCATAGCGAGGATAAGCATATTTGACAAAGTCTACCTGCTTAAAACGGCTCAGTTTCATCTGATTGCCTTCATTCCAATTTTCCCCATGAGTTTCAAAAGCAAAAATGGTGGCCAACTGGAAACCGTATTCAGTCTTCATCTTCTGAGCAACATCTAGAACCCAATATTCAAAGCCTAAAGTCCCTGTAAATACCAGCCATTTAAGCCCCTCTTCTGCTAAACTTTCTAAATCCCTTCGAATCGATTTCTTTATAACTTTTAACCTGACATCCTTTTCGTTAAACAAACCCAAATCAAAAGCAGAATATCCTAAAACCAAAGCTGTAGTCATTTTTAACCCTTTCTGTGTAAAATTATGGTATAATAGAGTGATGTTATTGTACCAATAAGGAGAAATATGGTCAACTATCCTCATAAAATTTCATCAAAAAAAAGTCAAACATCTCTTTCTCAACCCAAAAATTTCGCAAATCGAGGAATGACTTTTGAAAAGATGATTAACGCTACCAACGACTACTATCTGACTCATGGAATGGCAGTTATCCATAAAAAACCAACGCCTGTTCAGATTGTTCGAGTAGACTATCCTCAACGGAGTCGGGCCAAGATTGTAGAAGCCTATTTTAGACAAGCTTCCACAACCGATTACTCTGGCGTGTATCGAGGGCATTACATTGACTTTGAAGCCAAGGAAACGCGACAAAAAAATGCTATTCCAATGAAGAACTTCCATCCTCATCAGATTCAACACATGGAACAGGTTCTAGAACAGCAGGGCATTTGCTTCGTACTGCTTCATTTTTCTTCTCAACAAGAAACTTATTTGTTGCCGGCACTTGATTTGATTCGCTTTTATCATCAAGATAAGGGTCAAAAATCAATGCCACTTAGATATATTCAAGAATACGGATATTTAGTAAAGCACGGAGCTTTCCCTCAAATTCCCTATCTCGATATTATCAAAGAACTTTTACTAGGTGGTAAAACAAGATGAATAAACAAACTATTCTGCGATTCTTAAAGTATATTGGAATTACATTCCTTACCTTATTTATCGCATTATTTCTATTAGGTGGAGGGGTCTTCCTCTACTTTGTTAGCAAGGCTCCAACCTTATCTGAAAGTAAATTAGTTGCGACAACCTCTAGCAAGATTTATGACAATAAGAACGAACTAATCGCTGACCTTGGATCTGAACGTCGAGTAAATGCTCAATCAAATGAAATCCCTACTGATTTGGTCAAGGCCATCGTCTCTATCGAAGACCACCGTTTCTTTGATCATAGAGGGGTTGATACTATTCGTATCCTTGGGGCAACTCTGAGAAATCTCCAAGGTAGAGGGGGGCTTCAAGGAGCTTCGACCTTGACTCAGCAATTGATTAAATTAACTTATTTCTCTACTTCAACTGCTGATCAAACCTTGTCACGTAAAGCTCAAGAAGCTTGGCTAGCCGTTCAATTAGAGCAAAAAGCAACCAAGCAAGAAATCCTGACCTACTACATCAACAAAGTCTACATGTCTAACGGTAACTATGGAATGCAAACCGCAGCCGAAAATTACTACGGAAAAGACTTGAAGGATTTAAGTTTGCCACAGTTAGCACTCCTAGCCGGAATGCCTCAAGCACCAAACCAATATGATCCCTATTCCCACCCAGAAGCTGCTCTAGAGCGTCGTAACTTGGTACTTTCAGAAATGAAGGGACAAAAATATATCAGTGCAGAAGATTACGAAAAAGCTATTAATACGCCTATCACTGACGGTCTTCAAAGCTTGAAGTCAGCCAATAGTTACCCAGCCTATATGGACAACTACCTCAAAGAAGTAATCGACCAAGTCGAACAAGAAACGGGCTACAACCTTCTTACCACAGGTATGGAAGTCTATACTAATGTCGATAAAAATGTTCAACAGAGACTTTGGGATGTTTATAATACAGATGAGTACGTTGCCTATCCAGATGATGAACTTCAAGTAGCTTCCACTATCGTGGATGTAACAAATGGTAAAGTTCTTGCTCAGTTAGGTGCCCGTCACCAATCAAGTAATATATCTTTCGGAATCAACCAAGCCGTTGAAACCAACCGTGACTGGGGTTCTACTATGAAACCAATCACTGACTATGCTCCCGCTTTAGAATATGGAGTCTATGACTCTACTGCGTCTATTGTACATGATGTTCCTTATAACTATCCTGGTACTGATACTCCAGTCTACAACTGGGATCATGGTTACTTTGGAAATATTACACTTCAGTATGCACTTCAACAGTCACGTAATGTCACAGCAGTTGAAACTCTTAATAAGGTTGGTTTAGACAAAGCAAAAACTTTCCTCAATGGATTAGGTATTGACTATCCAAGCATACACTATGCAAATGCCATTTCAAGTAATACAACTGAATCCAACAAAAAATATGGTGCAAGTAGTGAAAAAATGGCTGCTGCTTATGCCGCCTTTGCTAATGGTGGTATTTACCACAAACCAATGTATATCAATAAAATCGTCTTTAGTGATGGTAGCGAAAAAGAATTTTCTGATGCTGGTACACGAGCTATGAAAGAGACTACTGCCTATATGATGACTGAAATGATGAAAACTGTTTTAACTTACGGAACAGGACGTGGAGCCTACCTACCATGGCTTTCACAAGCAGGTAAGACTGGTACTTCTAACTATACTGACGACGAAATTGAAAGTATATCAAGAACACTGGCTACGTAGCTCCAGATGAAATGTTTGTGGGTTATACTCGTAAGTATTCTATGGCTGTATGGACTGGATACTCAAATCGTTTAACTCCAATTATTGGAGATGGTTTCCTAGTTGCTGCCAAAGTTTATCGCTCAATGATATCGTATCTATCAGAAGATGACCATCCTGGAGATTGGACAATGCCTGAGGGATTATATCGAAACGGGCAGTTCGTATTCCAAAACGGAGCCAGAAATACATGGAATATTCCTGATACACAACAAACAGTAGAAAATTCCTCTACAACAACTGAAACTTCAACTACACAGGCAAGTACGACTGTTGGTCAACAACCCAATAACTCTCCAGTAACTGATCCTAATCAAGGACAAGCTGGTCAAGCTGTCCAACCAACGCCACAAAATCCACAAGTTCAACAACCACAACAGTGAGATGAAAGAAAATCCTGAGAATAAAAACTCAGGATTTTTCTACAAAAAAATTAGCTTCATCATCTTTGAAAGTGAAGAGAGGTTTCAACTCATTTTCGATAAACCAAAAGAAGTTAGCGAATAACTAACTTCTTTTTATCTTATTTCACATGTTTTGCAAGTTCTTCTTGCGCTTTTTTATTGGATTCTTCTTTTTCTTTCATCCATTTATCTTGAGCTTTTTGATATTCATCTGTAGTAACTGCCTTGTCTTGAAGTTCAAGGTATTTGTATCGAAGCGGATCGCTTGTCCCCTTGTTACCTGAGAAAGAGAAAGGTAAAGTAAATGGTACCATCTTAGACAAGATTGGACGACCAGTTTTAGAAGTTGTTGGGATGACTAGGGCACTATCTGTCAACCAAGCTTGAGCTTCGGCATACTTGTTATAACGTTTTGTCACATCTGTAGTTTCTTCCCCCTGCTTCATTGACCATTTTATCATAATCATTGAGACCAACCTTCTTAGCCGCCTCATTGTCTTTTCCTGAATCAAATCCTAGGTAAGTTCTCGTATTTTCCCCTACAGAAGGCTTGATGATGTCAAGATAAGTTGATGGATCTGAGAAGTCTGGTCCCCATCCAACGTTATCAGAAAGATCCCAATCCTCACCAGCAGCAGTTTGTGCAAATAAAGTTACATTAAGCACTTCATCTTTTTGTAATTGTTGGATATCAATAATGACATTATCAGTTCCTAAAGTTGCTTCCAAGGATTGTTTCATAGATTGGACACGCTGAACTTTTGTAGTTGCTGTTTGGTCAACAGGCATATCTAGGTGAATTGGGAACTGTACTCCTTCTGCCTGAAGAGCAGTCTTAGCCTTAGCAAATTCTGCTTTGGCTTTCTCTGGATTATAGAGACCGTCTTGAGCATCAGCAAGGTTCACATCCTTCCATTCATCCCCGTAAGTCACCAATTTTTCTTTGACCATATCACCAAAGTTCTTACCATCTGCTTGGACAAATGTTGGCGGAATAAAAATATTACGCAAGATTTTGCTTGCTCCAGTTTGTCCATTTAGCTGAGAAGCATAGGCTGTACGATCAAATCCAAAGGCAATAGCCTGACGGAAATCCTTGTTTAAGAGAGCCTTTTTAGTAGATGTCTTTTGTTCTTCGCTAGTCTTAGAAGTATACTTATAGGACTGACGGTCGATGTTTGTCCCCACTACATAAGTCGTAGAGTCCTGTTGCGTATAGACAATATTGTCCTTCATCTCTTTCTCAAGCTCTGCAAAACTTGCACTTGTTGGATAGAGACGAGCTGCTGAAAGGCTACCATCTTTAAAGTTTTCTGCAGGTTTACTAGTATCTTGACCGTCCCAGAATGACAATTTGACCTTGTCAATATGAACATTGTCCTTATCCCAGTAGTTAGGATTCTTCGCAAATTCAACAGTAGATTTGGTCACAATGGATTTCAACAAATAAGGACCATTATACAAGATACTGCTTGGATCTGTTGCTTTAGCAAAATCATCCCCTTTTGAGTTCAAAAACTCTTCATTAACTGGCGCTAAGACACCCATTGTTGTTTTAGAATTCCAAAAACTTTCAGGTTTGTTCAAAGTGTATTGGACCGTTTGATCATCAAGGGCTTTAATTCCGACTTGAGAGAAATCTTTAATTTCCCCTTTAGCGTAGGCGTCCAAACCTTTAATTGAATCCTGTACCAAGTAAAGGGCTTCTGATTTCTTGTCTGTAGCATATTTAAGACCTGTCACAAAAGTCTTGAGCCTTAACAGGAGCATACTCTTCTCCTTCTGATGTGTACCACTTGGCATCCTGACGAATCTTATAAGTGTAAGTCAAAGCCATCCTTTAGAAACTGACCAGTCCTCTGCCATTGAGGGAATAAGGTTCCCGTATTTGATCATTTTCAAGCAATCCATCAATCACATTACTAGTAATGTCAGCAGTTGCTGCCTTACCAGTTGTTAAGTAGTTAAGATTATCTGGGTCTGTCTCGTAGGTAAATGCAAAAGTCTGCTCACCTTTAGCACCAGAACCACCAGAACAAGCTGCTAAGACACCTGCAGCTAATAAAGTTACTCCCGCAAGAGCCAATACTTTCCTTGTTTTCATAGTCTTCTCCTTTGTTTTTCTATCCATTATAGACTCTTTTTCATATTCTGTCAATATAATTTTCTGAATTTTAGAAAATTATTTTTTAAACAATAATTTTGCAAAAATATGAATAATATCAAAAAATCCCTCAACTACATTACATAGTCAAGGAATTATTGATCATATTTGTAAATAGCATCTGAGATACAGTTTTAATTCTTTAATCTAACTCATTTCTTACACACTGTAAAGCTGCTCCAATTACTTGGTGCATATCGTAATAACGATAGTGTCCTAAACGACCACCAAAGATAACATTCCCTTGCACATCAGCTAATTCTTTATACGATTTATACAAATGATTATTCCGATCATTATTTACTGGATAATGAGACTCATAACCCTTTTCCTAATCCCAAATCTCCTTATCATAAGTATGGAAAATATGAGCACCATACTGATGAACTTGAATTCCTTCCTCTTCACGAGTATAGATATTACCCGCGATATGATTTCGTTTTTCAATGACTTTTACTTTTTTTCCTTTTAAGGCTGCTTCATGGGCAAAACCTGCGCCAAAAAAACCAACACCAACAACAAGATAATCGTACATCTTAAGCTCCTTTGGAGTTTATTATCTGCCTCTTTTATTAGACTAGAAAAATCATTCTATTGCTTATCTTACTTCTTGTTTGTAAAATTCTTTCAAAGCATCTTGCCAGGTTGGAATGAAAAATCCAGTAGCTTTAGCTTTAGTCAGGCTCATCGTTGAGTTTAGGGGACGTTTAGCTTTGGCAGGAAATTGGCTTGAATCTACTGGCTTGATTTCCACATCTGTATCTTTCAAAATTTCAACTGCAAAATCATACCAAGTTGTGTCTTCTGTCGCATCATTTGACAAATGATAATAACCAAATTCCTTGCGATTTTCAGCTAGGTATGTCATAAATTCAGCTAAGGTACGAGTCCAAGTCGGACGACCATGCTGGTCATTTACAACTGTTAAGACCTTATGAGTTTTCGCAAGATTTTGCATGGTAAAAACGAAGTTTTTACCATAATTTCCAAATACCCAGGCAGTACGGATAATATAGAAATTAGACACATACTTCTCAACTAACTCTTCTCCCATACGCTTAGTACGGCCATATTCTGTCTGTGGATCTGGTCGGTCATCAACTTCCCACTCTTGTCCAACTGGTTTCTTACCGTCAAAGACATAGTCGGTAGAAATATAAACTAGAGTTGCACCATGCTTTTCAGATGCTTTTGCGACATTTTCTGTCCCCGTAACATTGATGGCATAGTCCAATTCTTTCCCTTCATCCTCTGCTGCATCAACAGCGGTGTAGGCAGCACAGTGGTATACTAAAGTCGGTTTAACTTCTTCAAAAACTTTCTCAACCATTTCTTCATTGGTAATGTCCATCTCAGCCACATCTACTGCTACGTATTCTTCATTACGCTCATCCAATAAATAACGAAGTTCAGTTCCTAATTGACCATTTGCTCCTGTAATTAAAATCATCTCTATACCTTTCTAGTTTGCAACTCTTCCCAATATAGCAATAAAAAGCAGCGATTTCCTGCTTTTTATACTGTAATAATCTCCTGAGTCTTAGCATAATTGGCTTCAACAGCTTCTTTCTCTGCTTTCCACCATTCTTGGTTATCTTTGTACCACTGGATGGTTTCCTTGAGCCCAGCTTCAAAGTTGGTAAATTCAGGTTTCCACCCCAACTCATCACGGAGCTTGCTTGCATCAATCGCATAGCGAAGGTCATGTCCTGCACGGTCAGTAACATGATCATAGGCATCCTCAGCTTGTCCCATTTCCTTAAGGATAAGTTCCAAAACTTCCTTGTTGTTTTTCTCTCCATCAGCCCCAATCAAGTAGGTTTCACCAATTTGCCCTTTTGTCAAGATTGTCCAAACACCTGAAGAATGGTCATTGGTATGAATCCAGTCACGAACATTCTTACCTTCACCGTAAAGTTTTGGCTTGATTCCACTTAGGATGTTAGTAATCTGACGTGGGATAAATTTTTCAATGTGTTGATAAGGACCATAGTTATTTGAACAGTTGGAAATCGTTGCCTTGACACCAAATGATCGTACCCAGGCTTTGACAATCAAGTCTGAAGCAGCCTTAGTTGATGAGTAAGGAGAGCTTGGATTGTATTTGGTATCAGCAGTAAATTTCTCACCTGGCCCTTCACCATACTCTGGCAAATCCTCACGTAGAGGGAAGATCACCATAAACCTCGTCTGTAGATACATGGTGGAAAACGAAGATCATATTTACGAGTCGCTTCCAAAAGAGTATAGGTTCCGATGAAGTTGGTATGGATAAATGGTGATGGATCATTCAGTGAATTATCATTATGACTTTCCGCTGCATAATGAACGATAGCATCTGCTTTAGCTGCCAACTTATCTACCAACTCTGCATCAGCAATGTCACCAACAACTAACTCAACACGATTACCTAAAATTTCCTCAATATTAGCACGGTTTCCCAGCATAAGTCAACTTGTCCAAGACTGTCACGTGAACATCTGGAAAATTCTTGTAAACATAATGGACAAAGTTGGATCCGATAAAACCAGCTCCTCCTGTCACGATAATATTTTTTTGTATTCAGTCATATTCTTTTCCTTTTTACAAATCTTCTTTTTTCAAAGGTTTTACATCCTTAAGTAGTGGATGATTTTTATCTGCTTCTGAAACCTCTGCTTCTGCAAGATTTTCCCATTCGATACCAAGAGATGGATCAGCGTAGTTCACAAAGGCATACTTGGGTTTGAGTTCAAAAGCCCAGTAATCATTGACCAAATAACTATAAGAAACTGTATCTGATAGGACCTGAAATCCATTAGCTACACCACGGGGAACAAAAATACCCTTACTAGCATCAATTACTGTCTGATAGGTATTTCCAAAGGTTTCACCCTCGCGTAGATCAACCCAAGAACCCAGAACTTTTCCACCATCTGCTACAGAGATGTACTTATCCCAAGGTTCTGCATGCAGGCCACGAAGAACATTTTTACGTGAGAAGGATACATTGTTTTGTAATTTTCCTTCTGCAAAGAAAGACTCTGGGAATCCAAGTGGGAGCATTTTTTCCTTCTGAAAATTTTCTTTAAACCAACCACGATTATCACCATGAACAGGGATATCAAATTCCAACATGCCTGGAATAGCTTCAACCTTGCGAGCTGCAAGCGTCTTACCGAAAAAATTTCATCTGTCATCTATGCTTCTCCTATCAAACGGAGCAAATACTGTCCGTATTCATTTTTCTTAAGAGGTTGCGCCAACTTTAATACATCCTCACGGCTGATATACCCCATACGATAAGCAATTTCTTCTAAGTTTGCTACCTGAACATTTTGCATCCGTTGGACTGTTTCGATATACTGTGAAGCCTCTAGTAAACTCTCATGAGTTCCAGTATCCAGCCAAGCAAAGCCACGTCCCATAACCTCAACGGATAAGTCTCCACGATCTAGGTAAGCCTTGTTAACATCTGTAATTTCCAATTCACCACGAGGGCTTGGTTTAATACTTTTAGCAATCTCTACTACATCATTATCATAGAAATAGAGACCTGTAACTGCATAGTTTGAACGAGGGTGTTCTGGCTTTTCTTCGATAGAAATAGCGTTCATATCCTTGTCAAACTCAACAACACCAAAGCGTTCTGGATCCTTCACATGATAGCCAAAGACAGTTGCTCCTGACTCTTTACTAGCTGCCTTTTGTAGCATCTTTAGAAAGGCCAGGCCCATGGTAGATATTGTCACCTAAGATTAGCGCAACTCTATCATCACCAATAAACTCTTCACCAATGATAAAGGCTTGTGCCAAACCATCTGGACTCGGTTGCTCTGCATAAGACAGTTTAATCCCAAACTCAGATCCGTCTTGAAGAAGCTCTTGGAATCGATGTAAATCCTGTGGAGTTGAGATAATCAAAATATCTCTAATCCCAGCCAACATCAATGTTGAAAGTGGGTAGTAAATCATCGGTTTATCATAAACCGGCATAAGTTGTTTTGATGCAGCTCGGGTCAAAGGATATAAACGCGTCCCCGAACCACCTGCTAGAATAATACCTTTCATAGTAGGGTACCTTTCTTTGTTGTTTTAGAGTCAATTACTATTAATTATGTACTGCTCCAAAAGGAAAATAATCATCACATTTTTTCAAATTATTATCTAAAAAAATACAGAAAAACTCTTCTTTATCTATAAAAATTCACTTATTCATATTATATTTAGCATGAAATAAGCGAATTCTACTTTGTTTGTATACAATTAAAAATCAATTCCTAAGGATATTTCAAATAACTGTGTAAAAAACATAATTTCACCATTTCTTAGTTTTTCAATGCTAAATTACATAGTAACCGGAGAGCTATTAGAAATCTCTAACTTCCTCGTCGTAAAAAAATGACAATGAGATACTTATTGATTTCAATTCATTAACAGAATGTGAACTATACAAGTGAGTTCGTCTCCTTAACAAACACTTCCAAGCGATTACTTTCCTCATTCAGTTGTCTTAATCTACGACTTACATCATCAGATAAGTTATACTCACCATTTAAAATAGATAAAATATGTTGTTTTTCTTCTTCAGTCTTCTCTTCAATAAGTACATCTTTAAAAATTACTGCCATTATTCTCACCTCACTTCAATTGTTAAAGTGTTGTTACTTTATTCTATCAAACATAAGGCGTAAAAACAAGCCATAATCCGATAGAATGGCAATCCCCTCTGCTATCAAAGAAGTCATTTCTATCAAATTCGTTCAATTTTATTCCTGTTCTATTAAGAATTGATTATTTTATTAAAAATATACAATTCAGTTTTTCCGCCAAACTATTTTATCCACTATCCCTGTATAGCTCTGTATTATCTTAACAACTTTAGTAGAGACATTTTCCTCGACATAATCTGGAACCGGTAATCCAAAATCCTCATCTTCTGCCAAGCTAACAGCAGTTTCAACTGCTTGAAGAAGAGAATTTTCATCAATACCTGCCAAAATAAATCCTGCCTTATCTAAGGGACTCAGGACGTTCTGTACTTGTACGAATACATACAGCAGGAAAAGGGGATAACCTTGACTAGTAAAGAAACTACTTTCTTCTGGTAAAGTTCCCGAATCAGATACTACAACAAACGCATTCATCTGTAAACAATTATAATCATGGAATCCTAGTGGCTCATGCTGAATCACACGTTTATCTAGTCCAAAACCGCTCTCTTTTAATCCTTTTTCTTAGATCGAGGATGGCAAGAATACAAGATTGGCATATTATACTTTCTCAGCTAATTTATTAATTGCCGTAAAGAGAGATATAAAATTTTTATCTGTATCAATATTTTCCTCACGGTGAGCTGAAAGTAGGATATAACCTCCTTTTTTCAATCCCAAACGTTCATGGATATCTGAAGACTCAATGGCAGATAAATTTTTATGTAACACTTCTGCCATAGGAGAACCAGTTACGTACGTGCGCTCTTTAGGTAAACCACACTCATGTAAATACTTTACGAGCATGTTCAGAATATGCTAAGTTAACATCTGAAATAATATCAACAATCCGACGATTAGTCTCTTCCGGTAACACTCATCCTTACAGCGATTGCCAGCCTCCATATGAAAAATTGGAATATGTAAACGTTTGGCAGCAATAGCGGATAAACAAGAATTTGTATCCCCTAAAATCAATAAAGCATCTGGTTTAATTTGATTCATCAATTTGTAGGAAGTATTGATAATATTCCCTACAGTAGCACCAAGATCATCTCCAACAGCATCCATGTATACATCTGGAGTATCTAAACCTAAATCATCGAAAGAAAAATACCATTTAAATTATAATCATAGTTTTGTCCAGTATGTGCCAAAACAACATCAAAATACTTTCGACATTTAGTGATAACACTACTCAGACGTATAATCTCTGGACGTGTTCCCACAATAATCAATAACTTAAGTTTGCCATTATCTTTAAAGCGAATATCACTATAATCCGTCTTAATTTTCATTTATTTCTCCACTTGTTCAAAAAAAGTATCTGGATGGCTAGGATCAAATGACTCATTAGCCCACATTACAGTAACTAGATTTTCTGTATCGGAAAGATTAATAATATTATGTGCATACCCCGGTATCATATGTATTGCCTCAATCTTATCGCCCGACACTTCAAAGTTCAGAATAGGATATTCTTGTCCGTTTTCATCCAGCCCTATCCTACGCTCTTGTATTAAAGCACGACCAGAAACAACCATGAAAAATTCCCACTTAGAATGATGCCAATGTTGCCCTTTGGTAATGCCAGGTTTGGAAATATTGACAGAAAATTGACCTGCATTTTCTGTTTTTAATAGTTCTGTAAAACTACCTCGTTCATCTATATTCATTTTTAGAGGAAACTTAAACTTATCTACTGGTAAATAAGATAGGTAGGTAGAATACAATTTCTTTTCAAAAGATCCTTGAGGAATTTCAGGCATAACTAAACTATCAGGCTGTTTTTTTAATGTTTCTAATAGAGAGACAATCTCTCCTAAGGTTGCACGATGAGTCGTTGGTACATAGCAATAGTTTCCTGATGGGCTAGGTAAGATTTGTAATCCATCTAGATTACAACGATGAGGATTTCCTTCCAATGCAGTTAGACACTCTTGTATCAAATCATCAATATACAGCAACTCCAATTCTACACTTGGATCATTTACTTGAATAGGCAAATCGTGAGCTAGATTATGACAGAAAGTTGCTACAGCAGAATTATAGTTAGGGACGACACCACTTCCCATAAAGATTTGGGAAACGGTAAACTAAGACAGGTGCTCCCGTTTTCTTTCCATATTCGAAAGAAGAGTTCTTCCCCTGCTAGCTTAGATTGTCCATATACAGAGTTCGAAAATCGGCCTTCTAAACTAGCTTGAGTAGAACTCGAGAGTAGAACAGGACAAGTGTTTTCATACTTTTCTAAAATCTCTAATAATCTACTTGAAAAACCGTAATTTCCCTCCATAAATTCATCAGGATTCTGTGGACGATTGACACCAGCTAAATGGAATACAAAATCGGCCTTCTTACAATATTCTTCTAATAAAATCGGATCTGTATCACGATCATACTGAAAAATCTCTCCAATCTCTAAATTAGGACGAGTTCTATCTCGTCCATCTTTCAAAGCTTCCAGAGTACAGATAAGATTTTTTCCTACAAATCCTTTCGCTCCTGTAATTAAAATATTTTTAATCATGCCCCCTCCTTGTTTTATATGCTATTTTAATAGTCAACTTTCTCGACAATACATGATACATTATATATCCTTGATAATTTTAATGTATCTTAAAAGATTTTACATATCTTCATCTGCTACCATATCACGAATTGCTGTCTGTATTTCATCTAATTCTAGCAACTTTCTTTTAACTTGCTCTACATCCATCAAATCAGTATTATTACTATTGAATTCTGTCAACAAATTTCTATTCGTACTACCATCTTTGAAATACTTTATCATAGTTAAGATTACGATTATCACTAGGAACTCTATAAAAATCACCCAAATCAATTGCATTTGCACACTCTTCATTAGTTAGTAGTGTTTCATACATCTTTTCTCCGTGTCTAATACCTATAATCTTAATATCTTGTTTCTGAGACAAAAATTTCTGATACAGCCTTAGCCAAAACTTCAATCGTACATGCTGGTGCTTTCTGAACTAGTATATCTCCAGATTTTCCCTTCTTTAAATGCAAATAAAACTAAATCTACTGCTTCTTCCAATGTCATGACAAAACGTGTCATGCTAGGTTCAGTAATTGTAAGATCATTTCCTTGCTTAATCTGCTCAATCCAAAGAGGAACTACAGATCCACGGCTACACAAAACATTCCCATAACGAGTAACACATATCTTTGTATGCTCAGGATTTACCGTCCGTGACTTAGCAACAGCAATCTTTTCCATCATAGCCTTGGATGTTCCCATAGCATTAACAGGATACGCCGCCTTATCTGTAGAAAGACAAATAACTTGCTTTACACCCGCTTCGATAGCTGCAGTAAGGACATTCTCAGTTCCCAAAATGTTAGTTTTTACTGCTTCTACAGGGAAAAATTCACAAGAAGGTACCTGTTTCAGAGCAGCAGCATGAAAAACATAATCCACACCATGCATAGCATTTTTTACCGAAGCTAAGTCACGCACATCTCCGAGGTAAAAGCGGATTTTCCCAGCCACTTCTGGTACTTTTACTTGAAACTCATGACGCATATCATCTTGTTTCTTTTCATCTCGCGAAAAGATACGAATCTCTGAGATATCTGTTTCTAAAAAACGCTTGAGAACCGCATTCCCAAATGAGCCTGTCCCTCCTGTAATTAGAAGAGTTTTTCCTGTAAATTGTGACATATTATTTTCCACCTTTGGTCTTGTTTAAATCTTCTTTAATCTGTGTAGTAGAAATTTCTTCAGTACGAGGTAAATATACTACTTCTACGCCCTCATCTTTCAAAAAATCAAACTTACCTTCCCAATCATCACCAATAACAAAGATATCAGCATAATATTTCTTTACATCTTCTCGTTTTTGTTCCCATGAAATCTCAGGAATTACCAAATCTACATAACGAATAGATTCAAGCAAAATTTTACGCTGTTGATAATCGAATATGAAATCTTATCTTTTTGAAGATTAAATTCATCAGTAGATAGAGCTACTATTAAATAATCTCCCAAATCTTTAGCACGCTTCAATAAATTGATATGACCGTAATGAAGTAAATCAAAAGTCCCGTAAGTAATCACTCTCTTCATTTTTCTTCCTTTCCATATGTTCCTAAATCAATCAAATATGGTCTATGCCCAACACGTTCTTCTAAAGGTGGCAACTTTCATGTACTCACCATAATGTGTAGTCAAGTATTGATGAAAATCACCAGGTAATAAAATTGTGATTTCCTCAAATTTATGTTCAATTAGGGGGATATAGTGTTGTTTTTAAAACATATTCTACATTTCTTACTGGAAAATCTAAACAAGCAAATGCCGTTTGATTTGTTCCATTATATAATCTAGAAAATTGATCAATTTTTTTGAGTATTAAACTTTTAGGAATTAATTTTAAGCTATAATGAATACATCTCCTTAGAATAGCTTTTAAACCTTGAATCAAATTCTCAGGAGCTTTAGAAACAGTTGGTAACATCCTCATCACATATAACTTTTTATAAAACTGTACCGCTTTAAATTGTCTCTCATTTTCTATCTCATTATCTGGAACCTCATCAAATGGAAAAATATCTACATAAATACCACTTTGTGTTTTTAAATTCCTTTGGGCATACTCTAAGAACAAAGTCCCTTTTAACATTAGTTTACTGTAAGAATAGGGAGAATTTCTATCAGAGGATGGTGATTGTAGATAAAACTCTTCTCCTAAATACTGTTCAACTACTCTTAAAAAGTTATCGTAATTCTCACGCGTCATACCAACATCAATATCGTCATCCCATGGTATAAATCCTTCATGACGTATTGCTCCAAGAGCACTTCCACCAATTAAAAAATACTCTATATTTTCTTTTTTACATATTCGAATAATTTCTTTTAATATTTTGAGTTCAAGCTTCTGAATCATATCTAATTCATCTGCGCTGTAATTAATCATTTAAATTTCCACTTTCTAAAGAAATAGCTATACCGTATTTCTTTATATTTTTATATTATAAACCACTCTTATAGTGTTTGCAAAGTACAGACATAAAGAATATAAAATCAGTTAAATAAATTTGGCAAAAGTGCCTCATAAAAATAAAGGACATTTTCTCTTAGATACCACCAAAAACAAGTAGCACCTAAAACTCCGAAAATAATATAAAAGCCCATTCTTTAATTTTATAAATGATTGTTGCATAAATGGTTGTAAAGCTGCAATAGCTATAAAATTTAAAACAACAGTAAAAATTAAATAGCGAGTAAATGCTGTACTAAACATAATTAGGGGTAAAAAAATTGTACTAAAAAAGCTATGTTGATACACCAAGTTTATAAAATTGGTCACTTCCTGAGGGACATTTGAAACTGTTTTTGCAATCTTTTTGAGGTTAATACTAATTAGTAGGTTGAAAACATAGTAACTATCATACAATATAAAACCAAGACGAGTCGATTTCGCTGTATAATACATAACACGACTTTTAGTTGCCTCGCTCCCTAACAGTTCAAATATTTTAGTCAAATAGCTAGAATTATTACCTACCAATAGATTTGTCACAATTAACACCGTAGATATAAATACCAATGCCCATAGCATCTTACTAGTATTTTTTTGTCTATAAAAAATAACAAATGGTAAGAAATAAATAATAGATCCATGAAACAGAAACGCTATGAACATCAATCCTATGAATATGAATCGATGATTTTGTGAAAGATAATAATGCGCTATAAGTGCTACACTAGCTGCTAAAAAGAATCTTAGAACTTCTAAAGTATAAAAGAAATAAAAAAGAGATAGCAATAAAATTAGAAGATTATAATTACAATGCAATTTTTTAGCAACAAAATAGAAACATGCTGAGGAGAATAGAAAAATACATGCTAAAAAAACTTGAAAAGAGATGGAATGATGTGAAAACCAATCTGCAAAAAAATTATACGCATGGTCTGAAAAATACAGACTACTTTTTCCTACAGCATATCTTGCACGATAATGAGTTAAATCTGAAAATCCTTCTCGGATATTTCCTGCATAGATAAAAAACAAAACCAACCAAGATAAAAATGCTAGAAAATTTATACGTATCCTATTGACTACGACTAATAGATTTGTTAAAAAACTTATATAAAATAAAGCTGAAATCATCTACTTTTTTTGAATCCTTTCTTTACAAAATCTAATGCTTGAAAAACAAATACATCTCGTGTCAACAAGCTCAAGCCAAAGTAAACTACTATTCCAAGAACGATTTGCTTAATAGTTGTTCCATAATTTGCTGGATATCCTCTGAAGGGAACAATAATAATTATCCCCATTATCATAGAATAAATAAGATATTTAAATAATGACTTCAAAATAGGTAAAACAGGTATATCCTTTGACATTATATAGTATTGAACTATAACAGATGAAGTAAGTGATACTATAGTTGCTAAACAAACACCTACTACTCCAAACATTGGAGCAAGTAACAAATCTAATAAAATATTTAAAATTGCAGCTAAAGTATTAGAAAAGAATAAGACTTTTGTTTTATTAACTGCAACAAAATACTGACTACCTGAGACTCCTAGTAAAGCATTGCCAACAGCAATAGGAGCAAGCCATTTAAGAGCATCTATAGATGGCATAAAACTTTCGCCTAAAAACCACGGAACAAAAGTATCTGCAATAGCATAAAGACCAATCGACAATGGAACAGCTAAGAACAAAGAAAATTCAGCTGCAGTTATCAGATACTTTTTCATATTGTCTAACCGTCTATTACGAAATTCATTTGCTATTCGGGGCATCATAACAGAATTTAATACTACTATTAAAGAGAGTGGTATCTGTATAATCTTCTCTGCATTACTATAGTAAGAAACATTGCTGATTCCCGAACTTAAAGAGCCTAGAACAATTTTATCAGCAGATAACATAATTTGCATGATGATACTTGGTAAAAATAGTTTGAGACTCCCTAAATAATCTCCGTAAAACGATTAATATTTATCTTTGGTCTACTAATAAACATCCTTAGTTGACTATAAGCTGATAAATTGGCTACTAAAACAGAGAGACCATATATGAGCACATATAGAGCTAGATCTGTTTCGCTTTTTACAAATAAGAAGGTCGCTATCGTAAATAATAACTTAGCAATAATGTTTTTTAATACAACATACTGCATTTCCTCTAAGCCACGATAGAACCACGTACAATCAAGAATAGACCCAAAAAGCCAAATGGAAAAAAGTTGAAAATAAACTTGATAATTTGAATTTATGTTAGAAAAAATGTATAAGAAGAATAGTGAAAAAAATCCTAAAATAATCTGAATAGCCAAAATACTCCAAAATGTCTCTGATAGTTCCTCTTTATCATCTCTAGTATAGGCACATTCGCGATTTCCATAGTGACCGATACCTAGTAAACCTAAAGTATAAATCAAAGTAACGATTGAATTGGCATAATCGTAAATTCCCAACTGGTGTGCGCCCAATACTCTAGCAACATATGGAGTAATCAATAGTGGTAATATTAAAACTACCACTTGATAAATTAAGTTATATAGATAATTTTTAGAAATTTTACTCAAAACTCTTCTCTCTCATTATTTTTTTAAAAACACTAATATATCTGATATTAAATTGCGGAATGTAGGATAATAAGCATAATACTTCAATTGGAAATGAACTATTTGCATAAGAGTACCATCTTTTAAAATCTCTCTACGTCTCTCAAGAACCATTGCCATATTTTCAAGTTGAGAAATTATTTTTATGTCTAAATGTTCTTTACGAGCCACATCAAGTAAGAAAACTGCAATTTGATAACTCGTATCCACTTCAACAACTCGCCGTTCACGATTAAGAGATTGCTTAGGAGCAGAAGCACTTGTTTCGTGGCGACGAAAATGTATTAAGCGTTTTAAGTATAGATATAGAGTTCCTCTTACCATAGCTAGATTCCATAAAATATTATCATGGCCAAATCTATCTATATCATACTTTTCTAACAGAACTATCAACTCACGCTTAACTGCAAAAGTACATCCTGGTCTCATAACAGAAATACTCTTGTTTTTTAACGAAAACGGGACTACAGCACCATTATCTAACTCAACATCCTTAATCTTGATTTTATCATTTCTACCAAAATCGAGAATCTCATAGTTACTAGCTAATAGTTCTATTGACGGCGATTTATGAAACTCTTTTACCATCAGTGAAATTTTATCTTTATTCCAAATATCATCTTGATCACAAAGAAAAACTACATCTCCTGTTGTCTTTTGAAGCGCTTTTCTAAAGTTTTTTCTCCAACCTATATTAGATGAGTTTTTTATCAATACCCAATTATCAAGATGATACTTCTGAATATACATATTAAGTAAATCAACTGTATTATCTGTTGAACAATCATCAACAATAATAACTTCATCAGCCATTAAACTCTGAGTACGAAGCGATTCTAGCTGCTCTAGCAAATAATCTGCTCCATTATAGGTTGTCATTGCAATAGATATCCTCATTTTTCCTCCATAAATTTCAAATGCTCTTCAACCATTGTTTCGATAGTGTAGTTTCTAATAGTAGATAAAGCATTTTGAGATAATTGAACTCGTAATGAGTCATCTTGTAATACTTGGCTTAACTTTTGAAAAATAGCTTTCCAGTCATCAACCCTATCAATAACATATCCATTATAACCATTCGAAACAAGTTCAATTGCAGCAACACATGCAGATGTAGAAATAACAGGAAGTCCCTGCGACATTGCCTCGTTTACAACAAGTCCCCAAACATCCGACTTTGTTGGTAAAACAAATATATCAGATAGCTTGTAGTATTGTTTCAGTTCAGATGTCTGTAAAAAATCAATAAAATGAAAACGGCTATCTTGTCCAATAAGATCAAGCAAGTATTGTTTGTATTCACTATCAGGACTTGCTCCTACAATCAAACATTGTACATTGTCTGCTAAATTCTGAACAGCCTTGATTAAAACATCCACACCTTTACGAGGGATGATTCTACCAACAAATAAAATTGTTTTTTTAGTTGGACTGAATCCCAGTTTCTTTCTTAAAAATTGTTTTTCTTCCTCATCGACAATTTGATGTCGTATGTCTTTCTCCGATAAGGAAGTAAATGAATACCGATAAATATTTTCTTTATTCACACGATAATGCGCTAAGAAATCATCACTGGACTGACTTGGGCTAAAATAATAGTAGGGTTTCGTAAGAATAAATTTTTTAAACTGGTATTTTAAAAAATTCTCGCTTTCTGGTATCTTACCACCATCAATTTCTAATACAAACGGTATCTTAGAAAAATATACACTTTAAATAACCAAATAATTCTGTTCGATAAGAATAGTTAGTCAAAAAAATATAGTCATACTTTTCAGGAATTAAATACTGAAATATAGCTGAATTTAATTTCTTCTCATCAATATTACCTTCACTTAAAAAAATGGCTGTAAAATTTTTAAAAATCTCTCGGTAATCAAATCTAATATCTTGAGCTCCTGTTGCTTCGAAAAACAACAGTTAAATCTACAAATTTCCCAAGTTGATTATAGAAATCCACACGATAAGGCGATGGAATATTAGTTACAAATAATACTTTTTTCATGATTTATCTACAATTCTTTCATAAGTTTTTGTTAACTTATTAACCATATCAGACAGGTTATAACCCTTAGCAATTATTTTATCAACTGCCCCATTATCCCGTCCTTTGGTCTCCAAAATCGTTTTACACCAATATTTAACTGTTTCATCCAATGATAAAAAACGTATATTATCAGTTAAATTAATCTCACTTGGAAAAGTATCAGAAACTACTAATGGTAAACCGTTGACTTTGCATCTCTAGCACAGCTATACCAAAACCTTCAAAAAGAGATGGGAAAACACCTACATCAAATACATTAATCAATTTGTTTACATTAGCAGACTCACCTAAAAAACTAATCTTATCCAATATTCCTAATTGATTTGCTTGCTTTTTAATAACCTCTTCCAATTCTCCTTTACCAATCAGAACGAGATGAGCATCTTCTCTTTCATTGATAACCTCCGCAAAAACTTTAAGAAGAAAATCATGATTCTTCTGATAATCAAATCGTCCCTACATGACCAATAACAAATTTATTTTCTAAATTTCAATTCCTTACGTAAATCTTTAGATAATTGTGGACTATAGATGAACTTTTGAACATCAATAGCATTAGGAATAACTTCAAAAGAGTGATTCCCATACAACCACTCTCCTGCTTTTTCCGAACAAGCCCATAGATGAGTAGCATATCTAGGAATTTGCTTCTTGAGTTGCTCATTCAAAAACTTCTTTAATAAACTTTTGTTTGTATAGTTTGTATTATGGCAATGTGAAATACGAATAGGAATATCACACTCTTTTGCAATAGATAAAATTGTACTATTTCCTGCATCAGCATGCGCATGAACTACATCATAATTGCCATCTAACATAATTTGTTTAATTTGGCGATAATTTTTTAAAGGATTCTTTCCTCTAGCAGGAACTCTAAAGATTTTACCCCCAAGATTTAAAATATCCTCATCGCGTACACCTTTGGATAATGTATGGACTAAAAAATCAATTTGAATGTTTTCAGAATGCATTTTTTCATAAATATTCATCATAAAAGTAGATACACCGCCTCTATCCATAGTCCCACCGTTAACATATAAAATCTTTATCATATCAACTCCAGTTCCACTAATATAAATTGAGTATATTTTCCACAAAATACTCTTTTGACAAATTAAAATTAGGATTCCTTTTACATTGACTCACTTCTTCCAAGGACTCTAATATAGAAGTAACTGTTTTATCACTACACACTATACCATACATATGTGTACTTTCTATACTCCCCCCAGTTGGATAGGTCACAACTGGTGTCCCACAGGCAATAGCTTCTAAATTAGTTGTCGGATAATTATCCTGTGTTGTCGGGTTGATAAATACATCTGCTAACGTGTACCAAGCAGAAAGTTCTTCCACACTATCTGTCGTTGTCAGACCAATAATATCTTTAGGAAGTTTATTCAATTGTTCTTTTGATAATCCTATCAAAACTAATTGTTGATAAGATTTTAGCTGTGTAGATAATTCTAATAGATCATCCAAGCCTTTACGCTGATCCCAAATAGAAGCCACACCAAGCAATACCTGTTTGCCTTCTAAGCTAAATTTTTTTCTCAATTCCTGAGCCTCTAATAGCCTTGGTTTAAATATCGTAGTATCAATACCATTATGAATAACTGTTACAGGATATTCTTTCAAAAATGAATTTCTTACCAAATTTGCCAACCACTCTGATGGTGTAATAAGTGTCAAGTTTGGAACACCTGTAAACAAATTTTTTTTACGTTCAAAATTTCTAGATGAGAAATCAATTAATGACTTTGGATAATCGTTTTTTTGACTTGAATGATGGCACTGTCCAATTTTTTCGCATTCTAAAGTATCAAAGTAAGCACCATGTCCCAGTAAAAGCCCAACAATCATGTAAAGTCCATAAAATTCTTTCTTTCCACATGTCTTTTAAATAGGAAAATAATTCTTCTACATGAATATAGTATCCATGTAGATTATGCAAAGATGAATGATATCAGGATCATATTCTTTCATCCCAAGTGATAAACTTTTCTAGTTGCTGCTCTACTTCCAAAACCAGCATTATCAAAAATTCGAGCTTGTAAGACATGTCTATTTACATCCACTCTAGAGCCTATTTTAACCGCGTAATCTCGATACTGTGTCGGCACATGCTCACGTCCATATGCAATCTTAACTTCATGCCCCTGCTTTGTTAAAGCGGTTGCGATATCCGTACAAATTCTTCCTGTACTCCTAATACCACAAACAGTATTAATCATTAAAATTTTCTCATGAGGAAAATTCCTCTCTCAAATACTTTTCCAACTGTGTCATAAACTGCTCTTTAGAAAAGTGCTTTTCATAGTAAGAACGAGCTTGCTTTCCTAACTCCTTTTGTTCCTCTATAGATAACATACTGAACTCACAAATATTTTGTGCTAATTGTTCCACATCTTGTTCAGAACTAACATAGCCACAATTTGCTTCCTCTACGATGGTTTTAGTATCTCCTGAAATTGCACCTATAATTGGTTTTCCTGCTGCCATATAAGATTGTACCTTTCCAGGTATAGTACGAGAAACTATCGAGTCTCCTATTAAAGAAACTAACATAGCATCTGATTTTTTATAGAAGGTTGGCATTTCTTCCAAAGAACGTCTTCCATAGAAGAAAACATTCTTTAACTCCAATTCATAAGCTAATGCTTTCATTCTTAACAATTCCGTACCATCTCCAACAAAATGAAAATTAATTTTCTTGGGTAAATCGGTATTCTTTTCTATCAAACTGGCAGCTTTCAAAATAGTTTCCAAATTTTGTGCTTTACCAATATTACCAGCAAAAGTTAGGTCAACACTTTCTTTATTAACTCTCGATTCATCAGGGATAAAAAGATCTTCTGCATATTGTGGCAAATAAGTAATCTTTTGTTCTGTTATATCAAATTGCTTCACAAAATGATTCTTAAATGATGGACTAGTGACAAATATATAATCACTAGCTCGGTAAACTTTTTTTGAGATAAATTTAAACAGTTTGAAAACCAAGCCATCTTGTTTTACTCCACCTACAGTTAAACTATCTGGCCAAACATCCATACAATATAGAAACAAAGGCTTCTTATACTTATTTTTATAAGCCATACCAGCCCATGCCATCATAACTGGAGATGATTTGATTTACAAAAACACAATCAAATTCTGATCCATCTTTTGCTTTATATTGTCCCAGTAGAACTCCTATCGATGAACTAATAGCAAAACTAAAATAATTTAATATCCTATGTAAAGTACTTTTTCCCTCTTGGAATTGTATAGGAACGAAAAACAGTAACTCCTTCTATAGTCTCTCGTCTATTCTTGCTATTCCGATAATCTGCATATATTTTACCTTCAGGATAATTAGGAATTCCTGTCAAAACAGTAACTTCATGACCTCTATCAACAAGATCCTCACAAATATCTGATAATCTGAAAGGTTCTGGTCTATAATGTTGACTAACAAATAAAATTTTCATTTCACTATCTTAACTCTCTCTTTTGACTCCCCTCTACAATTCCTTTTACGTTTCAATACATAAGGTATTGTTCTTACCATACATCTAATGTCCATTATTAACGACCTATTCTGTCACATAGTATCCATCCAATTTCTGCTTTCATATCTGTAGATAGATTATCTCTACCATTGATTTGCGCCCATCCAGTTAGTCCTGGGTAAAACATCGTTTGCACCGTATTTTTCTCTTGCCTCTATTACATCACGTTCACTTACCACTACTGGCCTAGGACCCACAATACTCATATCACCAACAAGAATATTACATAATTGAGGCAATTCATCTAGAGATGTTTTCCTTAAGAAAGCTCCCACTCTAGTGATCCACTGCTCTGGATTTTGTAAATCTCGAGTTGGCACATATTTTGGTGATCTCCACTTTCATAGTCCGAAATTTAAAAACATAAAAAGTTTTTCTTGTGAATTCCAAAACGTTTTTGTTTAAATATTACCGGTCCTTCTGAATCAAACTTAATCGCAATTGCAATTAGGATGAAAACTGGACAAAATAACGTTATCACTATTAAAGATATAGATATATCTCCTAATCGTTTTAATATACTGTACATAAATTATCTCTCACTATAAATACAAAGTTCATCTTATTTCCATTTATCAAATTAAATTTTTCAACTCATAAAACCACAAAAACTCAATATGTATTTGATCACTCAATGATTTTTCATAAAAATATAATTCATTTTTATCCTCTATTTCAAATAAAAACTTTTTCTCCATCTAAAGAAAAATTTATTTGTTTCAGTAATATATGAATTATCAATAATGGATTAGAAGGTTCAATTCAATTGTTCTTCCAAACAGATCTAATATTTAATTTGAAGAAATATCGGTCTCTGAAATTGCAATCAGTATATAAGCTAGTAAACTAACAGGTACATTCTATAAGATTACCATAGTTATATTGTAGAACCACCGTTCTTCTTATATGGACTCCCTAACCTCATTTTATCTTTTACCATAATTACCATAACCACCGTAAGAGCCATATTTTTCACGTTGAATATCAAATTTATTGAGAACGACACCTAAAAATGGTTTTCCTGTTTGTTCTAACTGGCTTTTCGCTTTTTGTACTTCTCTTCGTTTTGCAACTCCTGCCTCTACAACTAAAATAGATGCATCGCATTTTTGTACAACAATAGCTGCATCGATTACAACTCCAATTGGCGCTGTATCAACAATAATATAGTCAAAATATTTACGTAAGGTTTCAATCATAATTTCAAAGTTATCACTTTGAAGAAGAGCTGTTGGATTAGGAGAAGCCACTCCTGACTCGATGACAAACAAATTGTCAACATTTGTCTCACAAAGCCCATTTGACAAATCCTGAGTTCCAGCTAAATAGTCTGTCAAACCTGTAATTCTTTCTCTTGACTTAAATACTCCAGACATAACTGAATTCCGGATATCTGCATCAATCAAAAGAGTCTTATAGCCTGCACGCGCAAAAGCCCAAGCAATATTAGTAGAAGTTGTAGATTTCCCTTCACTAGGATCAACTGAGGTGACTGCAATAACTTTTAAGTTATTGCCGCTCAATTGTACATTTGTTCGTAAAGCATTATAATACTCTTCTGCTTTTTTTACAGTGTTAAGTTCTGTTGTGATAATTCTAACTTTGCCATCTCTTCTCCCTTACTTTACTTTATCCAGATTTGGAATGACTCCAAGGAGTGAAATCTCCATAACATCTTCTATATCTTCTGGACGTTTTACACGATCATCAAATAGTTCAATCAATAGCACTACTACAATCACTAGCCCTGCTCCAAGACCTGCTCCAATCACAGTATTACGACGAATATTTGGTGATGATGGACCAATTGCTGGACGCGCCTCCTCAAGGGTTGTTACATCTGAAACACGAGTAATACTGATAATTTTTTGAGCAGCTACTTCTCTCAAAGAGTTAGCAATACGGCTTGCCTCTTCAGGAACTCGATCATTAACTGAAATAGACACAATACGGGTATCAACTGGTACTGTCACTTTAATTTTATTAGCCAAGCCTTTTGGTGTCAAATCTAGTTTCAAATCAGAAACAACTTTCTCCAAAACATCCTGCGATAGGATAATTTCACGGTAGTCTTTAACCAAGTATGATCCTGCCTGTAAGTCTTGATTGGTCAAACCAGATTTCTCTCCCTGATTCCGACTAACTACATAAATCCGAGTCGTACTAGTAAACTCAGGTTTAATAACAAAAGTACTATAAGCAAAAGCAACTGAAGAAGTTATAATTGCCACCAATAAAATGACTAACTTTCTTTTCCATAAAGCTCTGAATAGTTGCAATACATCGATTTCCAAAGTGTTTTTATCCTTCATATTTTCTCCTAAATTAATTGATCCATTATAATTTTTCTGGGATTATCTACAAAAAGTTCTTTCGCTTTTTTCGCTCCATATTTCTTAGCAATGATATCGTATGCCTGTTCCATATATGGAGGTCTACCGTCTAAATTGTGCATGTCACTAGCGATTACATGAACTAAATCACGCTCCAAAAAATACCGAGCTCTCTTTTTCATAAATTTATATTGTTCACCAAAGAGCTTAGGTTTTAAAACATGATAACTATTTATCTGAGTATAACACCCCATATCAATCAGCTCACGAACACGTTTTTCATTATTCTCTAAAGCATCATAACGTTCAATATGAGCAATTACTGGCGTGATTCCCAACATCAAAATATTGCTCAATCCCGTATGAATCTCACGATAGGGAGTATGCATGCTAAACTCAATCAAAGCATAACGACTATCATTAAGGGTAGGAATTTCTTTTTTTTCTAGCTTTTCCAGAACATCCAGAGTATAGTATATCTCTGCACCATAAGCAATGACTAAATCATCTGCTACTTCTTTTGCAATTTCACGAACCTTAATAAAATTTGTTGCAATTTTTTCTTCTGGAGTTTCAAACATTCCTTTTCGACGATGCGAAGTAGACACAATCATTCGAACTCCTTGATTATAAGCTTCTCTTAAAAGTGCCTTGCTATCCTCTATTGACTTCGGGCCGTCATCTACATCAAAAACGATATGCGAATGGATGTCTATCATTTTATCTACCCTCCATCACATCCTGTATAGCTGCTTTAACTGCAGCTAAACTACTATCATCTATTTCCATCATATAGAGGTTACTGTCTGGCATTGCATAAGAAGGAAGATCCATCCGACCTGTCCCTTTTAAATCTTGAGAATTTACTTTATAGTTCCCTCCGCTTTCCAATTGAGTATTCACTAGATCCATCATCGTCTCAATCGGCATATTTGTCTGAAGGGAATCCTGCAATCCTTGAAGAATACTACTATAGTTTTTCAAAGCCTCTGTAGAAGTCAACTTCTGAATGATTGCTACAATGACCTTTTGTTGGTTTCGACCACGGTCACGATCTCCATCCGCTAATGAATACCGTTCACGAACAAATCCAAGAGCCTGCTCGGAATCAAGGTGAACATTTCCCGACTGGGAAAATGGAACTTCCCATTTTAGCAAACTGAAAAACTCTTGTTCATTGTCAACATCTACTCCACCCAACAAGTCAATTAATTTCAAAAAAATGATGTAAAAGTTCAAACGAACATAATAATTAATATCTACACCATAAAGGTTCTCTAGGGTGTGAATCGATGAATCAACCCCATATATACCAGCATGAGTCAATTTATCCTTTTTGATTGTTTCCGCCATCAGCAATAGGAACATATGAATCTCGTGGAGTTGTTGTCAAAAGGATTCTCTTCGTATCCCTATTGACCGTCATCAGGATATTAACATCTGAACGAGAAACTGAACTAATAGCACCGTAAGTATCAATACCACTAACATAGATATTGAAAAAAAGCGATCTTTAGATACCTTAGGAGTCTCAACCTCTTTAGTCATCTTTTTTTAGTATAAATTTTCTTGATTTTAGATGCATAATCCGGATACTCTGCCTCAATAATATTCTCAAACACACTATTTAAGACAATAGCTTTAGCTTCTCCAGAAATCAAACTTTTATAAGTTGACAAGTAAGAAGTACTTTTATCAACCGTCAAATCCTTATTTTGACTCGTCTTAATATCAGCGATTAACTTTTGAATATTCTCATTATCCGTCCCAGTCGGCCCCATAACACTAGATAATTGAGCAACATTATTGATATCACTATCCTTTAAAACTACAACACTGAGAGAATACTCTGAATAATTTGAAGTTGCATTAATATGACTTGTAAATCCTACAAATTGTTGCAGAGCAAATACAGAAACTGAACTCACTAACACAGCAAGTGTTAAAAAGAAAATCGTGAACTTTTCTGCTTTTTTATAGATTATTAGTAGTGTAGCACTGACAGCAACCACCAAAGCAAAAACTGCGACCACTATATTAACGTGCCTGAAAGCAAGTATATTGTACTTAAAGATTAAGAACAATAAAAAACCAACTAACAATAAATAAATAGTCAACAAGACTATATTAACACTTCGCTTCACTTTCTGTGAACGTGATTTTTTAAAACGTCTACTCATGATTAACACCTATACATTTAATACTACTATTATATCACTTTTTTACAATAAACTCTACATTTACGAGTTTATAGACATCCTTCGATATAGATTATTTGGACATCATAAGCACTGATACTATTCTAAAATCTCTTCAAAGCATACCAGTACCACCGTATCATAGTTATATGTTGCTGGGGACAATCTCAAAACAAGTCTTTGAGATTCTGTGTATATCTTCCTAGTTGCTCTTTGATTTTCATTGAGCATTAGACCATCAAAATCAATACAGCATTTCATTTACAATTCAACACAACTAGACAACTACTAGCCCGTACAGCAAAAAACAGCTCTATTAAGATGGCTTTATAAAAACCATCCAATAGAACCGCTCATCATTATTTAACATGCTTTTCTGCTTCTTTTTGAGCTTTTTCGATTGCTTTTTTGCTTTCTTGCTCCCATTTGGTCTTAGCTTCTTCATACTGTTTGGTTGTCACAGTGTCTTTTTGCAGTTTCATGTACTTGTAGTTATTGCCATCACCCTTGATACCAACCAATGAATAGCCTCTTGTAAATGGCGTTACTTTGGTTACAGATGCTGTGCCACCACTTGACATAGCTGACATAATCAGAGAATTGTCAATCATCCAAGCCTGTGCTTCAGCATATTTTTCGTAACGTTTGGCTACATCTTTGTTTTCACTATCTGCATCTTTGAGCATCTTAGTGTAGGTATCCAGACCTAGACTAGTGATTTTTTCCTTATCTTCCTTGGCATCTAGTCCAAAAATCTTAAGGTAGAACCCATCCTCTGCATTGAAAGGATTAAGATAAGTTGACGGATCTTGGTAGTCACCTACCCAACCATCAAAGTTCAAATCATAGTCACGATCAGCTGCTGTTGGCGCTAAGAAGGCTACGTTATTAAAATCATCTGTTGAAAGTTGTTGAACATCAATGACAATATTATCAGCACCCAAAACTGATTCAAGAGTCTGTTTTACAGAGTTCATACCTGTCACAGCATTCTTATTCGTCTGATCAACTGCCACATCCAAGTGAATAGGGAATGTTACACCTTGACTTGCCAATTCTTTTTTAGCATCCGCAAATTTTGCTTGGGCTTTTTCTTTATTAAAATAGGCATCTTGAGCATCTGCTAGGTTCATACCTGCCCACTCTGTTCCATAGTTAACCAATTTAGAAGCGACTACTTCTCCAAAGGTCTTGTCTCCAACTTGGACAAATGTAGGAGGCACTAGGGTGTTACGAAGGGTCTTGCTAGCTGCTTCTTCCCCATTTGACTGAGCAGAGTAAGCTGTTCGGTCCAAGGCAAAGTTCACTGCTTGACGGAAGTTTTTGTTCAAGACAGCTGTCTCAGTTGACTTCTTCTGCTCATCTGTCGTTTTAGCAGTGTGATTGTAAGCCTTACGGTTGACGTTGAAATTGAAATACCAAGAAGTCTTGTCCTGCAAACTGTAAATGATATTATTCTTATATTTTTCCTTTGTCTTAGCAAAGTTTGAACTATTTGGATAAACACCAGCGATTGAATAAGCTCCGCTTTCAAAGTTACGGATGGTCAATTCTTGGTCTGAGCCGTCAAAATAAGCCAATTTCACGCGCTCAATCGATACTTTGTCATGATCATAGTAATGCGGATTTTTCACATACTCGATCGATGATTTTGATGTGAAATCTTTTAACAAGTAAGGTCCACTGTAGAGAATACTATCTGGAGATAGGGTACCAAAATCCTTCCCTTTTGAGTTTAGAAACTCTTCGTTTACTGGGAAAAGAATACTGTTCGTTGTTTTTGAATTCCAGTAAGGCTCTGGGCGTGTCAAAGTATACTCAACAGTCTGGTCATCAATGACCTTAACCCCAACCTTAGAAAAGTCAGAATCCGCTCCTGTAATATAATCATTCAAGCCCTTGATTGAGTTTTGAATCAAGTCAATGGCCTGTGATTTATTATCCACTGCGTACTTGATACCTGTCACAAAATCCTGTGCCTTGACTGGAGCGTATTCTTCACCGTCAGCTGTGAACCATTTGGCATCTTTCTCAATTTGTAGGTATAAGTTAGACCGTCGCTTGAAACAGACCAGTCTTCTGCCAAAGACGGAACTAGATTTCCGTGATTGTCATTTTCAAGCAAACCATCAACTAGGTTGGTAATGATGGCTGTATTATCAGCGTAGTAGTCTAATAGATAGTTAAAAGTAGTTGGATTTCCACTAAAGGTTGATGAGTAAGTTTTTGTATCTGAACCTGATTGTCCGCAAGCAGCTAAAAGCAAGGCAGTCGCAAAAGTCAGACCTGCACTAAGGACACACTTTTTTGTCTTCATCTTCTTTCTCCTTTATGTTAGTTTTTATAACATAAGCTTATTTTACCAAAATAGTGGGAATTTGTAAAGTTAATTGAATTTCGAGAATGAAAGTTTATAAACTTTAGGAATAAAAAAAACAAAGAATTTCTGTCTTTCATACAGTCCTCCCTTGTTTTTATACGATTTCAATTTTAGATTTTTCTGTTCAGAAATATTTAGCTCAATTCCACACAGAAAGCATCCCATGGAGCTAAGACTTGTTTTTCAAAGGCTTCTTGAGCCGTGGTGTTTTCAATCAAGACAGATTTGACGTTTCCTTCTACTGTTAAGTCTTGCTCTTCATTGGACAAGTTAGCCACGACTAGAAAACGACGGTCGCCATCTTTACGAATATAAGCAAAGACCTTATCAGCCGTATCAAGCAATTCAAAGCCAGCTCGAATCAGCCAGCTATTCTCCTTACGGATTTGAACTAGCTTCTGATAGGTATAGAAATAGAATCAGGATTTGCCAGCGCTTCTTGAACGTTGATTGCTTGATAGTTTGGATTCACTGCCAACCAAGGTTGACCAGTTGAGAAACCAGCGTTTTTGCTCTCATCCCATTGCATAGGGGTACGGGCATTGTCACGACCAATGACACGGATACTGTCCATGATTTCTTCCATCGGAACGCCTTTTTCAAGAGCCTCACGCGCATAGTTAAGAGATTCAATATCTTCTACTTGATTCAGTGTTTCAAACGGATAATTTGTCATCCCAATTTCCTCACCTTGATAGATATAAGGAGTCCCTCTCATGAGATGAAGCAAGATTGCAAAGGCTTTGGCAGATTTTTCTCGGTATTCTTGGTCATTTCCCCAGATTGAGACGATACGAGGGAGGTCATGATTGTTCCAGAAGAGTGAATTCCAGCCGTCCTCAACGCCTAACTCTGTCTGCCATTTGTTGAAAATCTCTTTTAACTTAGGGATATTCAGCGCTTTTTGATAGTGCCACTTAGGTTGCCCTTCCTGATACTGAAGACAGATGTGTTCAAATTGGAAAACCATAGACAATTCTTGCCCCTTTGGATCAGAGTAAAGCTTGGCAATCTCTGGAGTTGCTCCCCAAGTCTCCCCTACTGTCAAGAGATTCTTATCGCCAAAAGTGGCTTGGTTCATCTCCTTGAGATAAGGATGGAGCATCGGTCCATTATTGACTACCTTCTCATCAGGAATTTTGCCAATCATGTCAATGACATCCATACGGAAACCGCCAATGCCTTTATCAATCCAGAAGTTCATCATCTCATAAATTTTCTGGCGAAGTTTTTCATTCTCCCAGTTGAGATCAGGCTGTTTCTTACTGAAAAAGTGGAGATAGTATTGACCCGACTTTTCATCATACTCCCAAGCAGACCCACTAAAGATAGAATCAAGATCATTAGGCTCATCCCGCCAGATATAGTAGTCACGCTCAGGGCTGTCAGGATTTTCACAGGCCTCGACAAACCAAGCATGTTCATCCGAGGTATGATTGACCACCAAGTCCATGATGATACAAATATCACGTTTCTTAGCTTCAGCGATTAGTTGGTCCATATCCTCCATGGTCCCGAAAATAGCTGCAATCGCTTGATAATCAGCAATATCATAGCCATTATCATCCATAGGACTGTCATAAACTGGAGAAAGCCAAATCGCTGTGATTCCTAACTTGGCTAGATAGTCTAACTTACTGGTAATTCCTGGCAAATCGCCAATTCCATCTCCGTTGCTATCCATAAAACTCTTTGGATAGACTTGATAGACTACGGCATTGTGCCACCATTTTTCTTGCATTTTCTTACCTCATTATTTTTAATAATCTACAGTCTATGATAGCGCTTTTCTGAGTTTTGTGCAAGCGTTTGCCTAATCTTTTTTTGACTTCCTTTTTTTAACTCCATAGTTTCCTAACTTCCAATTTTTTTTATTATAATAGAGGTCAGAGGTAAAAAAATGAAAAAAACAAGCTTTTTAGTTCTGAAAACTATTTGAATCTACAACGCGACCACATTTTGGAACGCATTAACCAATTTGACGGCAAGCTCTACTTGGAGTTTGGTGGCAAAATGTTAGAAGATTTCCACGCTGCTCGTGTCCTTCCTGGCTATGAACCTGACAACAAAATCAAGCTCTTGCAGGAATTGAAAGAGCAAGTCGAAGTTGTGATTGCCATTAACGCTAGCAACATCGAGCATTCCAAAGCACGTGGCGACTTGGGTATTTCTTATGACCAAGAAGTTCTTCGTTTGATTGACAAATTCAATGAATTAGGGATTTTCGTTGGCTCCGTTGTCATTACACAATACGCTGGTCAACCAGCTGCAGATGCCTTCCGAAACCAACTCGAGAAAAACGGAATTGATTCTTATCTTCATTATCCAATCAAAGGATATCCGACGGATATGGATCACATTATTTCTCCTGAAGGTATGGGGAAAAATGATTACATCAAAACCAGTCGTAACTTAATCGTCGTAACCGCTCCTGGGCCTGGTTCTGGAAAATTGGCAACTTGTATGTCCAACATGTACCACGACCAAATCAATGGTATCAAGTCTGGTTACGCTAAATTTGAAACCTTCCCAGTTTGGAATCTTCCCCTTCATCACCCAGTCAACTTGGCCTACGAAGCTGCCACAGCTGACCTTGACGATGTCAACATGATTGACCCCTTCCATCTCCAAACTTACGGAGAGACCACTGTCAACTACAACCGTGATATCGAGATTTTCCCAGTGCTTAAGCGCATGTTGGAACGTATTCTTGGTAAATCTCCATACGCTTCTCCGACAGACATGGGTGTCAACATGGTTGGTTTCGCTATTACAGATAATGAGGCTGCTATCGAAGCTTCTAAACAAGAAATCATTCGCCGTTACTATCAAACAGTGCTTGATTTCAAGGCTGAAAAAGTCGGTGAAACGGCCGTTAAAAAAATCCAACTGCTCATGAACGACCTTGGCATCACACCAGCTGACCGTAAGGTTGCTGTTGTTGCGCGTCAAAAAGCAGAAGAAACTGGCGGACCAGCCCTAGCCCTTGAATTGCCAACTGGCGAAATCGTGACTGGTAAAAACTCAGAACTCTTTGGCCCTACAGCCGCTGCTCTTATCAACGCTATCAAGAAATCAGCTGATATTGCTAAAGAAGTGAAACTAATCGAACCAGAAGTTGTCAAGCCAATCCAAGGTCTTAAAATCGATCATCTAGGTAGCCGCAATCCACGCCTACATTCAAATGAAATTTTGATTGCACTGGCTATCACAGCTACGGAAAATCCTGATGCTGCCCGCGCTATGGAAGAACTTGGTAACCTCAAAGGAAGCGAAGCTCACTCAACCATCATCTTGACAGATGAAGACAAGAATGTCCTTCGTAAATTGGGTATCAATGTAACCTTTGACCCATACTACCAATACGACCGCTTGTATCGTAAGTAACGATTCAAACCTCTCCACCCTCGGAGAGGTTTTCTCTCTGTCTCAGGAGCCAGCTTTATGATATAATAAAAAAAGAAAACTGAAAGGATATACCATGTCAAAAGAAGTTATTGTTGAAAGTTTTGAACTTGACCACACTATTGTTAAAGCACCCTATGTTCGCTTGATTGGGGAAGAAACCGGGCCAAAGGGAGACGTTATCTCCAACTTTGATATTCGCTTGGTGCAACCAAACGAAGACTCTATCCCTACTGCTGGTCTTCACACTATCGAGCACCTCTTGGCAAAACTCATCCGTACCCGCATCAACGGCATGATTGACTGTTCACCATTTGGTTGCCGTACAGGCTTCCACATGATTATGTGGGGACATCACACTAGTGCCGAAATCGCGGCCGTTATCAAGGATTCGCTCAAGGAAATCGCTGAGACTACTACTTGGGAAGATGTTCCTGGAACAACCATCGAATCTTGTGGAAACTACAAGGATCACAGCCTCTTTTCTGCTAAAGAATGGGCGAAACTCATCTTGGAACAAGGGATTTCAGATGATGCCTTTGAGCGTCATGTGATTTAAACGTAAAAAAGGAACCGGTTTTTTCAGCTGGTTCCTTCTTTTTTTATTCTCAAAATTCTGTCTTAGGCTTTTTCACGAATGACCAAACACCATCTTCCATATCTGCTTCTAAGTGTTTGGCATCTAGGTGATCCAAATGGAAGTCTGTCACCTTATCACGAATTTCTTGTTCAACCACGCGACGGAGAGGACGAACACCCATGACTTCATCATACCCTTCTTCTGTAATATAGTCCTTAGCCGCTTGACTGACTGTTAAATCAATGTCTTTCTTAGCCAAGGTTTGGTTGACTTCAGCCAACATCAAATCTACAATCTTAGAAAGATCTTCCTTAGTCAAGTGGGAGAACTCAATAACTGCATTAAAGCGGTTGAGGAATTCTGGACGGAAGAATGGTTTCAAACGGTCCATCAATTCTGGTTTGTCCGCATCTTCTGTCAAGTTGGCTTCATAACCAAATCCAGCATTTGATGTTGCGATAATGACAGTGTTCTTGAAGTTTACTGTATTCCCTTGACCATCTGTCAAACGACCATCATCTAGAACTTGGAGGAGAAGGGTAATGACTTGAGGATCAGCCTTTTCAATTTCATCCAAGAGAATGATAGAGTAAGGATTGCGACGAACACGTTCTGTCAAGGTATTGCTATTATCATCATAACCCACATAACCTGCTGTTGTACCAATTAGCTTAGAAACGGCTGTGCGGTCACTGTATTCAGACATATCCAAACGAATAATCGCATCCTTGGTTCCAAACATATCGAGTGCCAATTGCTTAGCAAGTTCAGTCTTACCAACTCCAGTTGGACCTACAAAGAGGAAGCTACCAATTGGGCGATTACCTTCATCAAAACCAGCACGATTACGACGGATAGCACGAGCTACAGCTTCAACTGCCTTATCTTGACCGATTACCTTATCTTGCAGACGATGAGCCATATCTTTCAAACGTTCGATGTCCGTAGCCCCCATTTGAGATACTGGAATACCCGTCATACGTTCTACAGATTCAGCCACATCGTTGACACTTGCAGTCACTTTCATATCTTCTGTATGGTTTTCGATTTTCTTTTCCAATTCTGCAATGCGTGTTTTATAGTTTAGAGCTGCTTCAAAATCTTCTGCCTCAACTGCTTTTTCTTGCTTGTCTTTTTCTGCCTCAATTTCACGTTCAACAGCATGCACATCTGTTACAGGATGTTGTGCCGCCAAGTGAGCTGCCGTAACATCGACAAGATCGATAGCCTTATCTGGCAAGCTACGTTGAGGAATGTATTGAACAGAATAATCCACTGCTGCTTTCAAGACTTCATCTGGCAAGATGACATTGTGGTGTTGTTGATAGAGATCACGAATTCCTTGAAGGATTTTAAAAGTATCCTCTGCTGAAGGAGCATTGACCTTGACTTCGTTGAAACGACGAGCAAGGGCTGCATTTCAAGATAGTATTACGGTATTCGTCTTGAGTTGTCGCTCCAATCACTGTCAATTCACCACGAGAGAGGGCTGGCTTGAGAATATCCGCAAGCCCTTTAGAACCACTATCTCCACCAGTGCTACCAGCACCGAGAATTTGATGAATTTCATCAAAGAAGAGAATAATATTTCCTGCTTCTTTTACTTCGTTTACTAGATTTTGCACATTTTCTTCAAAGCTACCACGGTATTGAGTACCAGCCTCGAGACCTGAGATATCAATGGAAATGATTTCCTTGTTCTTAATAGCAGCTGGAACATCTCCGTTCACAATGGCTTGTGCTAGACCTTCGACAACTGCTGTCTTACCAACACCTGCGTCTCCGACTAAAACAGGATTGTTCTTGGTACGGCGTGAAAGGATTTCAGATGTTTCTTGAATTTCCTTGTTTCGTCCGATAACAGGATCCAGCTTGCCCTCACGCGCCTCTGCTGTCAAGTTTCGACCTAGTTTAGCAAGGACACCGTCTTGTTTCATACCTGAAGCCTGTTGTGGCATTTGTCCATCAGCTTCTGCATTTCCTGGTAATTGACCAGTTGCACGATAATGAGCAAATTCCTCAGGTGTCACTTCGCGTCCATTAATCAAGTAGCGACGATTTTCAGAACTGTATCCACGCATACCACCCATCAATTGGTTAAATAAATCATCCATGTTGTTAAAATTATTAAAGTTGTTGTTCATATTCTTTACCTCTTTTTGTTTTACTTCGTTATTATTACTGATATTGACTATCTTTGACCTTTGTTTTAAAAAATTTAGACTAGCTAAATCGCTACTCTAGGTACTATTTCTGGTTTTTCTTTTTCAAGCAGGAGTAGACTATCTTTACTTCTGGAGATTTCTAGATTAAACATAGACCCACCTCTTTCTACTTTACTTTAAATAAGTATTCTAGTAAGGATCTCATTTACCTTACGTTCATAATATACTACATTGGTCAGAAAAGGTCAAGTGATTTGACTTTAATTGACCAATATTTTTTTAAAAATCAAAAACACCCTGAAACATCAGGGTACTATTCTTACATCAAATATAAAATTGCTAGGGTCAGAAGACTTGCTAGGAGTCCCACTCCCCAAAAGAAGAAGTCAACCTTCCACTCGCTCCAAGGATTTCCTTTACCAGACAATCCTCCAAGCTCAAAATGGTGATGCACAGGAGTCATACGGAAAATACGTTTACCACCAGTCATTTTGAAATAGCCGACTTGCATCATGACCGAAGTTGTTTCAAAGACATAAATAATTCCAATAATCAATAGAGTCCATTCTTGGTGGAGAGCCATTGAAATAGCTGCCAGCATTCCACCGAGAGCCAAACTTCCCACATCTCCCATAAAGACCTTAGCAGGCTTATGGTTAAAGACAAAGAAACCAAGCAAACCACCAATCATGGCAAGAATCACTAGAAGAATATCCATCTGACCTTGCACATAGGCAATTACTCCATAGGCAGACAAGCTAATCACAACGGAAATACTAGCTAGGCCGTCAATACCGTCTGTCAAGTTGACTGCATTTGAAAAACCGACTAGCCAAAACAGTGCGAAGACAATATAGAAAATCCCTAGATGCACTTGGTAGCCAAAGACAGAAAGCATATCACCACCGCGCTCATAGAAAAGGTAGAAAATAACACCACCTAGAAGCTGAAGAGCCAATTTCTGTTTGGGATTAAGTCCCTCATTGATCTTACGAAAGACCTTGAGGAAGTCATCTAAAAATCCGATTAAACCATAAAGAACCAAGATAAATAAAATCATACCGACATTATTGCTGAGTTGATTACTAAATAGGGCGAAAAAGAAAGCAACTAAAACAGAAGCAATTAAGAAAACCAAACCTCCCATTGTAGGAGTCCCAGCTTTGCCTGGTGCTGTTTGACATCCTCATGCATCTGCTGGCCTGTAATTTGCGCCTTTCTATAAAATTGGATAAAGGCCGGAATTCCTACTAAAGTTAGTAAAAATGTCACAATTCCAGCACTGATGGAAATAAACATATTAGTCTCCTAAAGTTAATTTAATTTTTTTAATGTTTTTGATAGCTGTATTGGTCCGAACGTCTTGCTTCTGAACAACAGAACCTGAACCTTCAAATTCCAGCTCAATATCCAACCATTTAGCAAAGGTCTCGGCAGTCTCTTTTTTCCAGCCATACATGTCTGGAATTTCTTCTACCTTATCCGATAAAAGGAGAACTTGTTGGTTTGGTGCAAGATTGGTCCCTTCTTCTACAGAAGTCTCTTTAATCTTTGTTCCAGTACCTACAACGATTGGTTGAACAATATTTCGGCGTAAGGCTTCCGCCAAATCACCGGGTGAAATATCCTTGATGCTAGGCATTGCATAAGAAGATTCTGTCGTCACTTGGTCTAAATTCTTAGCTGGAGATTGAAGGTTGAGAGATTCTTTCATAGCTGAAGCCCGCTCCAAAATAGGATTGGCAAATTCCCCCAACTGGATACCTGAATAATGTTCAGGTTGTTGAACAGTTACATACAAGATAAAATCAGGATTTTCAGCAGGGTTCATAGCCACAACCGAGAAAATGTAGTTGGTAGAACCAACTAAGTAGCCTCCATTTTTCTCGTCAGCGATCTGGGCTGTACCAGACTTGAGGGCTACATTTTGTCCTGGAACATTGACAGTTGCTTTTCCTGTATTATGATTATACATAGTTCCATATGTAGGATCCGTTCCTACCAGAACCATGTGAGTACGAGTTTGGCTAGCTGCATCTTTCGAAACAGGATTCCCTACAATTTCTTTTTGAGATTTACGAGCGGTTTGATCATTTGGATCATACAAGGCCGTAATAAATTTAGGCTCTAGCATGACGCCATCATTGGCAATGGCTGTAAAGGCGCGAATCATTTGCGTCTGAGTTACTGAAATTCCTTGTCCAAATGAACTCTGAGCAATATTAACAATATTGTCAGCTGGAAGTTGGCCTGCATATTCATCTGTCAAACCAAAACGAGTTGGAACCCCAAATTTAAAGCGGTTTAGATAATCCAACCAAGTTGCATCTCCCATTTTCTGTTCAAGAAGTGTCATCCCAATATTACTTGAGTGAGCAAACCCTTGAGAAAATGTCATCATACCACCGCCGGTCAAACCTTCATTGACGTCCCAATCTCGAATCGTCGCATCTGCCACTTTTAATTCACTGCTATTGAAGTATTCTCCACCTGGGAAAGTGTTGTTATCAATAGATGCTGCTAGCATCATGACCTTCATGGTTGATCCTGGTTCATAGTTACTTTGATAAAGAATATCACGCCAGACAAAATCCTTAGTGATTCCTTCCTTAGTATCGGCATCAAAGGTTGGTCGTTGCGTTGTTGCGAGAATTTCCCCTGTTTTGGCACTGACCAAGGTCGCCGTCATGTACTTACCTTTTACCTTTTCTAGAAAGGCATTCATCTGGGTTTCCATAAAAGATTGGAGCGGACTAGACAATGTTGTATAGACATCCTTACCATTCACAGTCTTCTGTGATATCTGTTCCGTACCTGGAACGATATTCCCTAAACGGTCTTTTTCATAGGTAATAATCCCATCTGTTCCCGCAAGGATTTTATTTAGAGAACTCTCTAAACCAGATGTCCCTAGTAAACTCTTGCTGCCATCCTCATTTTCATGGAGTTGAGCTAAACCAATAAAACTAGAAGCGAATTGTCCATTTGGGTAACTTCTATTAGGGCTAGTTGTAAAGTCAATTCCTTCAACACTAGCGTCTTTTAGATCTTTTTTAATAGCCATCATATTGGCATAGGTAATTCCATTCCCTTTTGCACCAAAAGAAACTTGGGTCAGATTTGGTTGAGCCAATTGCTCTTTTACATAAGATTCATCCATATCCAAATATTTATGGAAAACTTCTGCTACCTTATTAAACTGAGAATCCTCTACATAAAGAATTTTCCCCGTTGCCGACTTGTATTTTTTATCAATGACAGCATATACGTTATAGGAGGTTGCATCCTCAGCAATCGGGACTCCATTTCGGTCATAAATAGTCCCACGTTTGGCAGGGACTGTGCGAGTTGTTTGATGAACTTTCTTAGCCTCTTTTACTAGATCCGTTCCAAATTTACTACCGCTTCCGATAATAACAGCAAAATTGACCAAAAAAGACAGCGAAAAGTACGACAGCTAACAAGCTGATGTACTTCCCCACTATTTTACGGTTTTCTACTGGAGATTTACGGTTTCTAATCGCAAATCGGGTTATTTTTTCTGTCCACTTCATATCTTACTCCGCTGATCGAATATTCTCATTATTCAATTTTAAGTCCTTAGAATTTGCGATTTCTTTCAAGCGTTCTGAACGAATCAATTCATTCACTTCCTGCTTAGCATCATCGAGCTCTGTCTTCTTCTCTTCTATTTGTGCATTGATTTTTGTCAAATCACTTTGCACTTGCAAGAGTCGTGTCTGCATAAAGATAATACTTACTGCTAGGACGAGAGCCGTAAACGCAATGGAAAGATAAAAAGCCTTCTCCACACGGGAGAATTTTTTTATACGACTCTGCAAGAATTGACTGGTTGTTTCTTTCTTATCTACCATTTTTTCCTCTTACTTGTGAATTTTTCTGGCCACGCGCAACTTGGCTGAGTGCGAGCGGTTATTGGCTTCTAATTCTTCTGCACTTGGCAAGATTGGCTTACGGGATACCAATTCCATCTTGGGCTTGAGGTCATCTGGGATGAAGGGCAAACCTTTTGGAACTTCCACTGTTGAAGCCTCCTTGAACAATTGCTTGGTCAAGCGGTCTTCTAGCGAATGGAAGGTAATCACCGAAATTCTACCATCCAGAGCCAACATCTCCATAGCCTGCTGGATGGACTCATCTGCCGCTCCCAGTTCATCGTTAACTTCAATTCGAATAGCCTGGAAATCTGCTTGGCAGGATGACCCTTCTTCTTAAGCTCCTTGGTAGGTTTGGCCGACTTGATAATCTCTGCCAACTCCGTCGTTGTCTCGATTGGCTTGACTTCACGTGCCTGTTCAATCTTACGGGCAATCTGTTTAGAGAATTTGTCCTCGCCATACTTAAAGAAAATACGAACCAAGTCATGATAGTCATAGTGATTCACCACTTCATAGGCTGTCAGACTAGCATCCTGATTCATGCGCATGTCCAGTGGCGCATCCTTTTTATAAGAAAAACCACGCTCACGCTGGTCCAGCTGAGGACTAGACACTCCCAAGTCATAACAAATTCCATCAATTTCCTGAACACCAGCTTCGCGCAAACGTGCCTGTAAATGACGGAAGTTATCCTTGATAAAAGTCACCATTCCCTTTTCAATGTAAGGAGCCAAGCGTTTTTGCGCGTTGTCAATGGCATTCTGGTCCTGGTCAAAGGCATAGAGATGGCCTTTTTCACTTAATTTACTCAATAAATATTCGCTATGGCCTGCTCCACCCAATGTAGCATCAACGTAGATACCGTCAGTCTTTACGTCAAGCATATCAATCGTCTCGTGGAGTAAGACCGTTACATGATGAAATTCTTTTGTCATATCCTATCTATTTTACCACAAATCTGACTAGCTTGCACTAGTCAGACAAATAGGTCAAAAAAAGTAAGATTTCTTTAAGAAATATGTCAAATATGCTTGACATCTATTTCTTAGAAGAATATAATATAGTCAAATATATACGACACAAATCAGAAAGGAGAACAGATGAATCGTGTGAAAGAATTTCGCAAGGAACTAGGCATTTCCCAGCTCGAACTAGCCAAGGATATCGGTGTCTCGAGACAAACCATCAATATGATTGAGAACGACAAGTACAACCCAACCCTGGAACTCTGTCTCAATCTCGCCCGCAGCCTCCAAACTGACCTCAACAGTCTCTTTTGGGAGGATAATTTTTAAAAAAGGAGCCAACTCATGAAAAAAGAAACCTTCACTGAAAAACTCATCAAACGCATATACGGAATTTCTGGTCCACTTGATGAACACAAACGACGCGAGGCCGATCGTATTGGCAATCAAGTCTTTATCATCCTCTTTTATCTGATGACATTTGGGAATCTCATCCCCTTCGTCCTCGCTTATAAATACCCGCAAATTGTCGCTATCGGCTATCCAATCATTGTCTTTATGATTTCCATGATTTCTTCTCTCTATGTGCTCTCCCAAACCAAAAAAACAGGCATCACAGCTATTGACCCAGATATGCTGAGCGAGAAAGAAAGTAAGCAACTACACTACCCAGGTCTTAAAGCAGGTTTGTTTGTTGGTCTATTGATATTTTATAACACCTCTTCTCCATATACTGCTAGGTGAGAGCCAGGACTATCTTCAGTCTCTTCTCACTTTTAAAAATATTTTTTCAAGTATTCTCCATTCTTTCTTCTTCGGAGTGATTATACAAATTATCATCTCCCGTCGCATCGAAAAAGCTAAGAAAGATCAAGATGAGGATTAGGAGGTGCCTTATGAAATCACTAATAACTTTACTATTCAGTCATATTTTTGTCAGCATCTTTATCACCTTCGTCCTGGTTTCTGGACATATTACGCGTCCTTTCTTGATCATTTTCCTTTTATTTCTTCCTTTGCTGAACATGGGACAAATACTTCAGAAAATCCAATCCAAAAAAATACGCCTTCTAAACGTATCTCTCTGTTTTATTCTCGTATCCTTCCCACAACTTTTAAGGAGTCCTGCAGATTGGAGATACCTAGTATTTCTAACAACCTGTATTATTTTTAGCTTGATTTACTTTTATACTTTCTATCAACTCGTTAAAGAAGTCAATCAAAAACCGCTCATTTAGGAGGTTACTAGCATGAAAAAAGAAGACTTAACAACTCGCCTACTTCGAAATTTCTTTCATATCCAAGGGCCTTTTGATGAATGCCGTCAAGAGGTTATCTACAAGGCTTGCGCCCGTTCCATGATCCAAATCTTTTACTCTTCCTTCATTCTCTTCCTATTCTATATTTTGTTCGGAAGCTTTATAGAAATTGTTCGAAATGTTATGCCCTACATCTATTTTGGACTCATTTTGTTCATGAGTATAAAAGCTCAAAAAGCCGTCCAAGAGCTTCATCTTGAAAAGGATGACAAGTCAGAAATCATTCTCAAAACCTACAGCAAAGCCCAAATCAAATTCCGAAGCTGGATTGTGTTTATCGGTATTCAGATTGGCTTCTTTACCTTACTCATCTTTCATAAAGTCTTCGTTCAGCAGATGTCCCTTTCAGATTTTGTGAAATTGCTCTTGCAATTCGATAAAAGTGGTCCTTTCCTGATGTATGGCCTGATTATCGGTAGCATTTTTGGAACCCTGACCTACGGCTTTCTATCCCTACAGGAGGAGAAAACTCCTAAAAATACCAAACAGAAGGAGAAAAGCAAGCAATGACTTCACTATACGATTTTTCAGTCTTGAAGCAAGACAATCAAGACACCTCACTAAATGCCTATCGTGGTAAGGTTCTTTTGGTTGTCAACACTGCTACTGGATGTGGTTTAACGCCCCAGTACCAAGGACTTCAAGAACTCTATGATCGCTATCAAGAACAAGGTTTTGAGATTTTAGACTTCCCTTGTAATCAGTTTATGGGACAAGCACCAGGCAGCGCAGAGGAAATCAACACCTTCTGTAGCCTACATTATCAGACCACCTTCCCACGTTTTGCCAAGATCAAGGTCAACGGTAAGGAAGCAGATCCTCTCTATGTTTGGTTGAAAGAACAAAAATCTGGCCCACTGGGAAACGAGTCGAATGGAATTTCGCTAAGTTTCTCATTGGTCGTGATGGGCAGGTCTTTGAACGCTTCTCTTCAAAAACAGACCCAAAACAAATTGAAGAGGCGATACAAAACCTACTATAATTTCACAATCTCACTTTGATTAGGTTTCCTTCAGCCTGATGAATAGTGGGATTTTTTGATTGGACTTGACTTATACTCTTCGAAAATCTCTTCAAACCACGTCAGCGTCGCCTTACCGTATGTATGGTTACTGACTTCGTCAGTTTCATCTACAACCTCAAAACAGTGTTTTGAGCTGACTTCGTCAGTCTTATCTACAACCTCAAAACAGTGTTTTGAGCAACCTGCGGCTAGTTTCCTAGTTTGCTCTTTGATTTTCATTGAGTATTAAATAGAAAAAGTGGACTATTGTCTACTAGGAAAATCAGAAACATTGTGAGTTTTCATCAAACTAAAAGGACTTAGCCCTGTACAATACAGAACTAAATCCCATGAATAAATAATTGATCTAACTTTTAGAATCCCTACAGAAATTTCAATGTTTCTCTATTTGATACCAGACATTAGTTTTTCAATACGTGGAACGTAGAAGAGTAAGATAATACTGAATACAATCGTAATTCCTCCAACAATTCCATAGTAATCAACTTCAGTTTCGCTTGTATAAAATTTTACAATTTGAGCATTGATAGCTTGGGCAGCTGCATTACTCAAGAACCAGATAGACATCATTTGTGCTTGGAAGGATTTGGTGCTAACTTAGTAGTGACTGATAGACCAATCGGCGAAATCAGCATTTCTCCCACAATCACAATAGCCCAACTCATAATCAACCAGAGAGGACTGACCTTAACATCTGTCCCAAAGAGCATCCCTGGTAACATCATCCACAAGAAGGATAAACCTGCCGCAAATAAACCGTAAGCAAATTTCTTAGAAGAGGATGGTTGCTTTTTACCCATTTTCCCCCACAACCACGCAAAAATCGGCACATAAATCATAATGAAAAGGGGATTGATACTTTGGAAAAAGCTAGATGGGAAATGAATCTGATTCCCAAATACATTAAAATAAAGTCGAGTTTGATCATCCGCAAATAGAGCGAGAACAACAGACCCCTGCTCCTCAATAGACCAGAAGAGTACTCCAGCGATAAATAGAGGAATGTAGGCAAATACTCGGGATCTCTCAGTGGCAGTTATTTTCTGACTAGATAAATCTTGAAGAAATAGTAGATTGGAATAATTACAGCAATCACTGTAAAGATATTAACAATCATATCCACATTAAACTGGTGAGTAAAAACTAAACCTATAACCACGAGAATAACTACGACAAGTGCAATCAGCAAACGTTTAATCAAGGTCTGCTGCTCCTTCTGTGAAAGGGGATCAGTGGGGTAAAGACTTGATTCAGGCAGGTATTTCTTCCCATCCAAAACATACTTCACCAGACCAAAGAACATACCAATGGCAGCTAATGAGAAACCTAAATGGAAATTGACTTCCTGACCTAGATAACCCACTAGATAAGGGGCAACAAAGGCACCTAAGTTAATCCCAAAGACAAAGATACTAAAACCTGCATCCCGTCTATCATCCTCTTTCTCATAAATCCCACCCACCATATCTGAGATATTGGGTTTTAAAAATCCAGTTCCAAAGATAATCAAGGCAATAGAGAGATAGAGAGCCACTTGTCCAAAAGGTGTTGCTAAAGCAATATGCCCTAGCATAATCAGAATCCCACCGTAAAAGACAGTCTTACGGCTTCCTAAAATACGGTCACTAACAAAACCACCGACAACCGAGGACAAAAATACCAGCGAGCCATAAATCGCCATAACCGATGCAGCCGTGGTCTTATCCATCCCCAACCCACCATCTTGCACACTATAGTACATATAGTAAAGTAGGATAGCTCGCATCCCATAGTAAGAAAAGCGTTCCCACATCTCTGTAAAGAAGAGGGTGGACAAGCCCATAGGATGTCCAAAAAATGTTTTCTGTTTTTCCATATATATTCTCCTTTAACGATATAATAATTCATTTTACAGAATTTTCAAACAGATCCTGTTTGTTTTAGAAAATTTTCTGAAAAAATCACACGTCTCATACTTAATTCCATCATAAAAATCCATTTCAGACTAACTTCCACTGCAATCAGGCAAGCAAAAGTTACTTTGAGAAATCACCTTTAAAAATTTGCTCTTGTTTAGTTTAAAAATGTTTTAAACTTTGAAATATACTTATCCTTTCCTCTTCAGTAAGCAAAAAATCCCTATGCCAAACTTGTAATTACTAAAATACAAGCCAATAAGCATAGAGATGTAAAACTATTACACATTAAAAATAAATAATTAGCAATTAAATAATAGAAGTTGTGTACGAAATTTCTCAATTAGTTTTTGCTAGTAAATATCATTTCCAACAAACGCCCTCTCAATTCCTCATTCTGATGATGCAAGATATTCATTAACTCATGAGAGTTTTTCGCATTGATGAATTGATTTAACAATCTATCTTTTAATTCATATGGAAGAGAAGCCGTTTTTAGTAGTCTAAACTTCATCATTTAGAGATGGCATTTTATGATCTTTCCATTCAAATCTAGCTGTATCATTCTTATTTGGCAATTCAATTATAGACACATTCGTTCCTTTAAAATGAATTCTATGTTTTCTATTGCTTGGAACGATACTAGAATCTCCTTGTAATGTTAACTCTACCATCCCCATTTCCCAGTCGATTGATAATCTTGTTTTATATCTTTGACCATTTTGATCTTCAATCATTTCAAAAGAATGCTGTTTGCCTGGGAATACATACCAATCTACAACTTCAGGTAACTCAACACCCATATCTATCTCAGAACCAACCAAGGGAATGATTGCACCACTTTTTGCAAACACAGGCATAGTCGAGATGTCTCTATAAACACTCAACTTCACACCACCTGTATGCTTTTTCTCTGAAAAGAAGTCATACCATTCACCTTCAGGTAACCATACATCCACTTTTGCAGATTGGAATGCCAAATCCATCTTTTCTACAATGGGAGCCACCATCAGTTCTGTTCCAAAAAAGTATTGATTTGGAACATTATAACTCTCATCATTCTCTGGGTAGAAATAATACATTGGGCTGATTAATGGGGCACCTTCCTCGTGTGTCTTTACATTCATAGTGTATAAATAGGGAATCATCTGATGTCTCAAACGAAGGTATTTCTTCATAATTTTAGATGTTGTTTCTGAAAAAAACCAAGGTTCTTTACTATTAAAGGGACTTCTAGAACTATGTAATCGGGTTATCGGACTAAACGCCAAACTGTAGCCATCTAGTTTGTAGCTCTTCGTCATAATCCCCCAGCATGTGTCCACCGATATCATGGCTCCACCAACTATAACCGATATTAGATGCTGTCGCTGTAAAATAAGGTTGAAATCTTAAGGAATTCCAACTAATAATAGTATCTCCTGAAAAACCAACAGGGTATCGGTGACTACCCGGCCCTGCATATCTTGATAAAATCAAACCACCTTCTGCATTTTTACAACTATCCTGATAGTGATAATGGTTTAAAAGCCACAATGGATCCAACATGCCTTGAGTCCCTTGTTGCCAGTCAATCCACCAAAAATCTACTCCCTGCTTTTCTAGCTCATAATGAACATCTTTAAAGTAGGCTTCCCTAAAAGATGGATTAAAAAAATCAAAAATGGCAGGTTCTTCTAATTCTACATTTAACCCCAATCGTTTTGCGACCTGAGGATAAGCTTCTTCATAAGCCCGTATACCATCAGCAGGATGGACATTTAAGGAGAGTTTTAACTTTCTATCATGAAGTTGTTGCAATAACTGTTCTGGATTAGGTATTAAGTTTTTATTCCAACTATATCCTGTCCAGCCACTTCCAAAACGAGCTGGAATTTCAGTTATATGCCAATCCATATCTAACACACCGATAGATAATGGAATTTTCTCTGTTTCAAATCTGTCTATTAAATCCAAGTATTCATCCGACGTATAAGGCCAATATCTACTCCACCAATTGCCTAAAGCATATCTTGGCAACAAGGGTGTTGAACCAGTCAAATGGTAAAAGTCTCTGATTGCTCCTCTATAATCATGCCCATAGGCAAAGAAATACAGGTCAATTTGATTTTCTCTCTCAATATAACCAGACTGTTCATCCCAAATAAATCCTTGAGAATCATCCAATAAGGCTATACCATTTCGGCTAATAATTCCATCTTCTAACGAGATTGCTCCATCTGCCTTATCCAGAGTCCGAGCTGTTCCTTTTAACGTTTCAATAGATTCACCAAAATACCAGCGACTACCATATACAGCAAAATTTCCTTTTAATTCTATAAATAAATTTTCGGTGTTAAATTCTCCTTTATTAAAGTGCAGATGAAAATAGTCCGTCATAATATCTAGTACGTTTGATGTCTCGATATAATCTAACGAAACTTGACCAAAATCTCTATTATAGATAAGTTGGGTTGTTCTATCCTCAAAACTTCCAGTTTGAGAGTATTCTAACCTTACTAGCTTGTCTGTTAATACAGAGATTCGATAAAACTCTCCCTTAAAAATTTTCAATTTGTTTCCCTCCTTTTATTGTAGCATAAAAACAGAACGCACCATTTTTGATGCGTTTTTCGTTATTCTGAATGCAATGTTCTATCTGTTATATCTATGACAAATAATAGTCAATTGAAAAAATGTAGTGGACAAAATATCTTTTAACAAACCAAGAGTTTATTAAAGGGTTATCCCTTTTCAACCTTTTTAAGCTTATGTAGTTGTGAAACAAACTACTTTTAAACTATTAACTAAGATAGGATTGATATATAATTTCAAACTCTTACTAGCAATCATACGATATTCAAGCTCACGTGCTTTTTGCTCATCTCGTTCTTTCTGCTTATTTCTTAGAACTAAAGAACCCGGATAAGTATATAAATTATCTGGATCAATATAGTCATAAGAATCATAACAATTACGCTTCATTAAGTCATCTCCAGAGCAAGAGCTTCATCTCGCAGTGTTTCAACATCAATAACCGTAGGTCGCCATCCTTCAATCATATTTATACTTAAAGCATACCAAACACTCTTAAAAACGGATCGGTTTTCAAAAGTTACTCCCATGATTGTCATCTTTTCTTTCTCTATATCTAAGGACATATGCTACCTCCTTTAGTTACATTATACCATGTTTCTCTACAGCTTTTAAATATTTTATTTTGTCTGTAATATCTAAATTTCAGCACGTTTATACTATTTTATAAATTTCAAATCCAAATATAAAAACGCGTTCTTTTTCCTTTTTAACTAATGATGCTGAGTAAAAACTTAACTTCAGGGGAAAATGAAGTAAGACTAGACAAATTTCAAAAACTGATTTCGTACAACTCAAAATACTGATTTTAGACTGAAGATAATACTAGAATGCTAATTAATGTTTTTTTATAATAAAGAGCTGTCGACTTATGTTGATTTCTTAAGAGTATAAAAAAAGAAACAATATCGAAAAAAAGTGGATGATTGTCCACTTTAAAAAGAACTATAGATTTTTTATTATTTCATCTAAAGATTTCATAAGCTCCTCACCTAAGTTATTGTCAACCATATAAATAAAATTAATCTTCCCTTTTTATCTCTTTCAAATAATTTTTTTCGGAGAAAGTGGGATGTCGCAATAATTTATATGTCCTTTTAACCCATATTTTTGAAATATAATATAATTCTTGCTTTAATTTTCTGACATTGTATCTTGAAACTGTGAGTTTGTTATTAACAACCACTCCTGTAACCATTTTTCTCTGACCATCTCGAAGCAGTTTAGCCTTATCTTCGTTAAAAATAAATCCTGATTCTGTAATTAACTTTCTAAAGAACTTTTTATAATAAACTAATGTTCTATCACCAGATATAGTAATATCATCTGCGTAACGAGTATAAGAAAAATTATTTTTTCTACAAAATGAATTAATTCTATTGTCCAACTTCGTACATAAAATATTTGCTATATAAGGGCTTGTGGGGGCACCCTGAGGTAATTGGCCTTTAAAGCAGCAAAGTGTAGCTAATCCATTTGATAAATCCGAAGTATATCCCAAATTAAGGAATAAATAATATACACTTTTTCTTGATATAGATGGGAAGAAATCTTTCAAGTCAAATTTATAAATGTATTCCTTACCAACGTGTGGTTGAGCATTATCAACTACTGATTTTAGTGGCACAAATCCTGTGACCGCTTTATCACAAGCAACACAGTATAATATATTATCTAATATCCATCTTTGGATAATTTTAAGATTTCTAGATGGAACTGATAGTGTCCTATATTGATTTGGCTTTTTTTTTGAAATTTGAATCTCGCGATATTGATATTTTAATTTATAAAAAATTTTATAAAAAGTTTTTTTCTCAACTCCAATTAACCGTCTTAAATGTTCTAAATCAAAAAAATTACAGGAACACTATTATCAATAAGATTTTTACGATAATCAAATATCTCTTGCTTAGTCCACTGTTTCATCTTTCTTTCACAACCATCCTCAAATAACTCTAAATAGTCAATAAAATAAACTAACGATGGCTCGGAGTTAGTTTATTTAAGTATTACAAAATGAAATTTTGTAATACTTAACAAAAAGTAAATCTGAGTCATATTAGGTTATAAAAATATCAAAAATCTTATATTTTTTTAAAAAAATTAATTTGCTTATAAGATTTTTGTGTCATTTTTGAACGTTCCTTTGAATAGCGACTCGCTTATTCTGCACTCTTGTGATTTAGCAATTCACTCTCATAATCATTGCTAACTAAATTTGTTTTATCAGTTGAGTCAAACTCTTTAGTTTTAATCAACTTTTCAAAATTAATTGCCGATAAATGATATGTTTTTAGTTTATCTTTGCCAGAATTAGTCAATGAATAAGTAGATACCCCTTGAGAATTATAATTTATTATAATAAATCCTTGATTAATGTATTCCTGTATACAACTTATATTATACTGGAATTTATCTTTTAAATCAATCTCTACTTTTGTAGTTGTTTTCTCCAAATTTGTTTTAATAAGAATCAAAACGATTATTAATTGAATATCTGTTTTAACTACCCCTTTTTGCCGTAAAGCATATTTAATTTTTTTTAACCAATCATTAAGGTTTAAATTAATACTATCTAAGGCCTGAGATCTTTTTCTAGGTCTGCTAAACAAAGGAGTCCACTTTTCGTTATCTGGGTACCAAAAACAAGCAAACGTATTGTTAGGGCAATTTTGGTAAGTAGCAACTAATGCTTCTGTAGCCTCAAATCCTAGAGCAAATTGTTTTTCAAAGTTTCCAGTTTCAAACTCCCTTAATTCTTTTTTTAAAGCTTTTAATTCTTTTAATTCTTTTAGCTTTTTTTTCTTTTGTAAGTCAAACATTTTTTCATGATTAAATACTTTTTTTCGAGACAAAGGATTCAACGTGTCTGTATATATTTTAACTCGATCAACGTATTTAGATGATTCAAAAAATCTTTTTAATTTATTTTCAGCATTTTCCATCATATGAACACATATTATAATAATCTTTACTCTCTGTGGTATATAGTCCTCCATAAATTTAAAGAACTGTATTATCGTTTTACCTGAACCGCTGAAATCATCTATAAAAAAATCAAATAATCTTTCGATGCTAATTCCTTTTCTAAAGTAGTAATTAATTGGGCTTTATCTATATTATATACTCGTGTTATATCCAATCTTTTTTTGGGATAATATATGTTATTTCGATTTTTTTCAATTTTTTTCGTTTATTTCTTTTTAAATCTTCTTGATACTTTATTTCCCGATTGATATTTTTTTCTAGAGTAAGTATCTTATTACTATCTAGTTCATTAACTCTTTTGAATTCTTTCATAAGTTCTTTAGAACTATTGTTAGTACTAGTATCTTTGTTTAAAAATCGCAGAAATATAACAGCTATTAATATTGTTATCCTCATCATCTAATTCCAATATTAGTTCCTTATATTTTTTTGTCTCAAGAAATTATCTATTGTATGTTCAGAATAAAATGTAAAAATTTTTTTTTCTATACTAGTTAGTAAGAATTTTTTTATCTGAGGTGCATCATTTAAAGCTTCATTTCCAGCTATAAAATTACCCAAATTTCTTCTGAAAAATTTAAGATATTTATCTGATTTTCTAGCTTGAGAATCGATTAAAATCCTTTTCCCCTGCTATAAAAATTACCCAAACATCTCCTTAAAAAAATCTAATATCATTTTTTTGAATTTTTTTAAGAGGTAGGTTATTTCTCTTAAAAAAAGAATATTCTACTTTTTCTGAGCTCTCTCCTATTTTTTTGAACAATCTAAAAACGATTTTGGCAATCACGTAACATTATACGCACAAATAATCTCAATTTATGAGCGCATGATTTCATATTTTTCTTCCCATTAATAACTACTTTGTCCTATTTCATCTGCGATATAATTCATTAAAAAGAATACAACAGCTTTTATATAGCCTTCTATTTCTATAGTAGCTCTCAGTAATTAGTTAATTATTTCAGCTAATTTCAATTTTTTATTGAACATTACTTAGTTTTTTTAAACAACCTCTTTCGCTCTTCCATAAACTCAATCAATTCCTTCTTGAAGATCGTTTTTCTTCTTCTGTCAATCCTTTTGAGTTCATACGGAAAAGCAATTCAATATTATCTAATTCATCTGATTTTTCTTCTAAGTTTCCAACTAAGTAATCAACTGTAACATCCAATACTTGTGCAATCTTAACAAGATTTTCTTGTGTTGGTTTTTTTACTTCACGTTCCCATGAAGCGTAAGCAGGTTGCGAAATTCCTAGTTTTTCAGCCACTTCAACTTGAGTAAAGTTTGCCTTTTTTCTTAGTTCTTTTAAACATTCCGAAAATGCCATTTTTAAGCCTCTAAAAATTTTTTCAAAAACCTCTTGACGAATATAATTATTGGTTATACTATATAAATATATCTGATAGTTATACCGGCTTTAAAAATAATAATGCTAACTTTTAGCATCACGATCTTTGAAAATTAAATAAAAAGTGTGTCTGACAACCAGAGAACTGATTAGCAAAACTACACTAAACTTTGTACCTTTATTGTAAACGTTTTGTAAAAAAAGTCAAGTCTATTTGATGGTTGAAGTGAAGATTTAAAACATTTTGTGGGCTTCCACGCATTTCGGACTTTCGCACTTTTCCGAATAGTAAAGTGAGCTGGCTTCGCCAAAGGGCGTAAGAGAACCCAATGAGTATGATAATGACTACCTATTGAGGTTTACTGGAAAAGTGATGGTAATTCATACAAAGCCCCTTGCTAAACGTTGTCTCCGTGAAGGAGTAATTCTTCAACCAAATAACTTTTCTTTACTGCTGTCTATCTAATTTACTAGATAGATTTACTCTAAGTACTAAGTGTACTGACCCCAAAAAGTTAGACAATTAATTTATCCGAAGGATTTAGTTCTGTATTGCACAGGGCTAAGTCCTTTTAGTTTTACTTTAATTCGTTTATTGTTGTAGTAATCAATATAGTCTACAATAGCTTGTTCCAATTGCTTAAGCGACTGAAACGACTTCTCATAACCGTAAAACATTTCCGATTTCAGAATCCCAAAGAAGGACTCCATCATACCATTGTCTGGGCTGTTACCCTTACGTGACATGGATGCTTGAATTCCCTTACCCTCAAGAAACTGGTGATAAGAATCGTGTTGATATTGCCAGCCTTGGTCACTATGGAGAATCGTATTCTCGTAGTGCTTCTCTGTGAATGCCTGTTCCAACATTGTTTTTACTTGTTCTAAGTTGGGTGAAGTTGAAAGATTATAGGCGATAATTTCGCTATTAAAGCCATCTAAAACTGGTGATAAGTAAAGCTTTTGAGTACTTGCTGGAATGGCAAATTCTGTCACATCTGTGTAACACTTTTCCATTGTTTTAGAGCCTTCAAATTGACGTTGAATGAGATTCTCTACCTTCTTGCCAACATCTCCTTTATGAGAAGAATATTTTCGTTTCTGTCGCATTTTAGCTTGTAAATTGAGTACTTTCATCAAGCGTTGAACTCTTTTCTGATTTACCAGATAACCACGATTTCTTAGTTCTAAATGAATCCGACGATAACCATAATTTCCCTTGTGTTCAATAAAAATGGATTGAATTTCATCTTTAAGCTCTTGGTCCTTATCTGGTTTATCTAGCTGTTTCAAGTGATAGTAGTAGGTCGAACGAGCTAGTTTAATGGCTTTTAGAAGAATATCTAACGAAAACTCAGTCATTAATTCTTGAACAATTTCTGTCTTTCTTCTTTCTCTTTTTCCTCCTTCAATCGGAGTTCTCTTAACTTTTTTAGGATAGCATTCTCCGCTCTCAGGTACTCATTTTCTGCTTGAAGACGTTCTAATTCTGTCATATCTTCAGGTCTCGTTTTTGGCTTACGTCCCATTTTAGGTACTCTCCCCTCTTGTTTTCTCAACAATAGTATACCCGTTTTTCTTGTATTGTGCTAGCCAGTTAAGAAGTATCGTACGACTTGGGAGGCCGTATTCAAGAGAAACTCTATCTTTAGTCCAGCCTTCATGTAAGACTTTATGAATCATTTCTTGTTTTAAATCAGGAGAATAGTAACGATTTTTTCCTTTTTTGACAAACTCTATTCCGTAACGATCAATCAATTTAATCATGTATCTAATATTAGAATTATTTATCCCAAATTTATTTGAAAGCTTCTCTAAGCTATATCCTTGTTTTCTAAGTTCATAGATCTGAACTTTATCATCATAAGTTAATTTCATAATAAAAACACCCCAAAAGTTAGATTTTTTCTGTCTAACTTTTGGGATGCAGTTCATAAGTCCATTTTCTTAGTAGCTTTTTTACTTTTATAATAAAGGAGGATACTATAACAAACTTTTTCGCACTACAATATAAACAACTTTACGATAATTACATGTTTACATATAAAATATTCAGTTCATCTGATAGGGTAACCACACAGCTATACACTCAAGCTTTGAATGATTTAGATTCTTTAGCAAAGAAATCACTAATCACAGAATTTTCTTATGCTGGAGTGGAGTTCTACACTAGAATGTTTAAACGTAAACTCTCGACTCACTATTACTCAAGAGTAAAGCAGTTAGCTTGACTCTTTTTATTTTACAACCAGAAATGAAAATACTTATGATCCCAGAAACACTAAAAATGAAACCAGAATTTATTGGCTCAGCTTACTATGAAAAATTGGGGAATGCTCCACGATTTGTCTTTGGAAAAGAAGGCAAATATCAGCGTCATATTTTAAATATTGAAACACATGGTTCCTTCCATGTTATCACACCTGCTTCTACCACAGTATTCCCAGAAGATGCTCTTGTTGAAGCAGTTAACCCTATTTTTCTATCAAATACATCGCTGAATGGAAATTCTGTGGTACCTGCTCTCAATGTTTCTGCTGAGAAGCTAGTACTCAAAAAATAATAAAATAAAGGAGAAAATAAAATGGCTAAAACTGGATTAAACTATGGAATCTATAAAGTACTAACACATAGCGACACAGGAACAACACAGATTTATGTCAATACTTCTAATGTAGTTCCTATGGCAGTTGGTGAATTTGCTTTAAAATCTCTAAAACAATAAGGTAAAAATAAGGTAAACTTTGAGGTGAACTTTTCAAAAAAACACGAAAAAAGCACCCATAAGGTAAACTTTTGAGTACTTTGAAACGTTGATATAATCGAATCGATTAACGTTTTGAGAATTGTGATGCTTTACGAGCTTTCTTAAGACCTGGTTTCTTACGTTCAACTTTACGTGAGTCACGTGTAAGAAGTCCTGCGCGTTTCAATGAATCGCGGAAGTCTGGGTCTACTTGAAGAAGGGCACGAGCGATACCGTGACGGATAGCTCCTGATTGACCAGCGTATCCACCACCTACAACGTTAACGAAACGTCGTATGAACCTGCAGTTGAAGTAACTGCGAATGGTTGGTTGATTACAAGACGAAGGTCAGCGTGTGGGATGTACTCTTCAACATCTTTTTTGTTAACAGTGATTTTACCAGTTCCTGGAACAAGGCGAACGCGTGCAACAGCGTTTTTACGACGTCCAGTACCTGCATATTGTGCTTGTGACATACTTTATTGTTCCTTTCCTTAGATAAGTCCTGAAATATCAAGAACTTCTGGTTGTTGTGCAGCGTGAGTGTGCTCAGCTCCAACAAATACTTTCAACTTCATACCTTGAGCGCGTCCAAGAGTATTGTGTGGAAGCATACCTTTAACTGATTTCTCGATCAAACGTACTGCATTTTTAGAACGAAGTTCACCTGCAGAGATTTGTTTCAATCCACCTGGGTGGTTTGAGTGAGTGTAGTAAATTTTATCAGTTGCTTTTTTACCAGTCAATTTAACTTTTTCAGCATTGATAACAATCACAAAGTCACCTGTATCAGTGTGTGGTGTAAATGTTGGTTTGTTTTTTCCGCGAAGTACGCTAGCAACTACTGCAGAAAGACGTCCAAGTGGTACATCAGTTGCGTCAACTACGTACCATTTACGTTCAACTTGGCCTGGTTTAGCCATAAATGTTGTTTTGTTCATGATTTCTCCTATATATAGTTCGATTTTTGTTTACGGTGATGGGTGTTCCTTCCCATCGAAAAGTATTTGGAAGGTTCCGGGGCCTTTCAAATGGGGTAAACAATACCGCCTACTATAATACCAAATTTCACCCCTAAAAGTCAATAGATATGAAAAATATTTTTCTGAATTCCACTCTTTTTATCTCTAAAAAACCTCGCTTTCGCGAGGCTCTTCTATTTATAAGCTAAGGCACGTTTAAAGGTTTTCCAGATTCCTAAATCATCTGTTTGAAGGACTAGACTAGCATACATGCGTCCGATAAATCCTGTTGCTACCACCGCAAAAATTACTGTAATAGCTAGCGAAATCCATGCTTCTACTCCCCCTGCATAGCCGTTAATGGTTCTAAATGGCATAAAGAAGGTCGAAATAAAGGGAATATAAGAACCAATCTTCAAGATGAGATTGTCACCAGCTGCACCTAGAGCTGTCACTCCAAAAAAACCACCTATAATCAAAATCATCAAAGGCGACAAGGCTTTTCCTGAGTCCTCAGGACGAGAAACCATAGAACCTAGGAAGGCTGCTAAAACAACGTACATAAAGAGGCTAACCAAGACAAACAATAAGGTGTTGAGCGAGAAAGCCTCTCCTATATGGTTTAAAATACCAGATTGTGCCAAGATTGGTAGGTCTTTAAAGAGAAGAATGGCAGCAAGTCCACCCACGACGTAAATGCCAATATGGGTCAAAATCACAAGAAGCAGAGCCAGCATGCGAGCGTAGAAATAATGACTAGCTCGGATACTAGAGAAGACCACCTCCATAATTTTGGTTCCTTTCTCGCTAGCCACTTCCTGAGCAGTTACACCCGCATAGGTAATCAAAATCATATAAAGGAATAAACCAAGCCCTGTGGCCGCAAAGGTTTGAATCATTTTTTTATTTTCCTTGGATTCATCAATTTTCTCCGTAAAGTTAACTGTTTGTTCCAAGCGTTTTTCCTGTTCTTGTGACAAATTGGCTGCCGAACGATTGAGTTGGTATTGCAGTTCGTTGAGTGTGCCTGTAACTGCAAATTTAATTCCATTTTCAAGCGATGTTTCGCCATGATAAACTGCCTTTAGAACACTATCTTCTTGATCAATGGTCAGATAGCCTTTTAATTTTTCTTCTTTAATTGCTTCTTTGGCACTTGCTTCGTCTTTATAGTCAAAGTTAACACCATTTACATTCTTCAGTCCTTCTGCTACGGATGGTACTGTTGTCACTACTGCCACTTTATTATTTTTAGCCATAGATGAACCTTGGAGATGCGCAATTCCTACAGAAATTCCTAAAAAGAGGAACGGCGAAATCACCATAAAGAAGAAACTCCATGACTTGACATGTCTAAGATAGGTTTCCTTGATTACAACCCACATATTTCTCATACTTCCACCCCTGATTCTAGTTTAAAGATTTCATCAATTGTTGGCGCTTGTTGGTCAAAGGTTGCGATATATTGCCCTTGAGTCAAGATTGGGAAGAGTTCCCTTCCAGCACTCTCGTCTTCCAAATCAATTTCCAACTGCCTTGTTTGGTCAAGCTCACCTGTTTGACATGAGGAAGATTTTCCAATTCTTCCTTGCTTCGTTCACTTGAAACAAAGAGACGCGTTTTCCCGTATTGATTGCGGACATCCTGAACCGGCCCATGCAAGACCACACGGCCATCTCGAATCATCAGAATATCGTCACAAAGTTCCTCAACGTTGGTCATGACATGGTCAGAAAAGATAATGGTTGCTCCGCGCTCTTTTTCCTGAAAAATGACTTGCTTGAGCAATTCAGTATTGACTGGATCCAATCCACTGAAAGGCTCATCCAAGATAATCAAGTCTGGCTCATGAATCAGAGTAATAATGAGCTGAATCTTCTGCTGATTTCCTTTTGACAGACTCTTAATTTTATCTGTCAGCTTTCCTTTCACTTCCAACCTCTTCATCCATTGAGGGAGTTTTTCCTTAATTTCCTTAGCATCCATACCTTTTAGAGTCGCCAAGTAGCGAACTTGTTCAAGGACTGTCAATTTAGGCATGAGACTGCGTTCTTCAGGCAGATAGCCAATCCGAGCGTAGGTCTCTTGACGAATATTCTGACCATCTAGACTGATTTCTCCTTGATATTCTAAAAACTTCAAAATACTGTGGAAAATCGTTGTCTTCCCAGCACCGTTTTTCCCGACTAGTCCTAAAATACGACCTGGTCGCGCTTGAAAGTCAATGCCAAACAAAACTTGCTTAGGTCCAAAACTTTTCTCTAGACTTCTTACTTCTAGCATCTTTCACCTCCGAAATGTCTTGCACTCATTATACTCCTTTTTGATAGCCTTTACAATACTTTCCGTCCATTTTTATAAGACTAATGCTATGTAAAATATGGCCCTGGAACACTTTTATACTCAATGAAAATCAAAGAGCAAACTAGGAAGCTAGCCGTAGGTTGCTCAAACACTGTTTTGAGGTTGTAGATAAGACTGACGAAGTCAGTCACATATATACGGCAAGGCGAAGCTGACGTGGTTTGAAGAGATTTTCGAAGAGTATTAGTGATGAATCCATTATACAGTAGCAAACTCGATTTATCACCTCCGCTCCTCAACTGTCTATTTTTAATCCTGAATTGTTATTTGAAAAGAAAAAATCCACCCCGGAGGATGGATTGATGAGTTAACGCACTTCTGCATTGACTTTTTCTTCAAGCGATGTTTGGATTTTTTCCATGTAGCGTGCGACTTCTTCGTCCGTTAAGCTATCTTCTGGATTTTGGAAGGTCAAGCTATAAGCCATTGACTTCATACCAAGTCCTAGTTTTTCGCCTGAGAAGACGTCAAAGAGTTTGATATCTGTCAAACGTTTCACGCCGGCAGCTTGGATAGCATCTACAACTTCTTGATGGGTCACTTCTGCCTTGAGGAGAAGGGCAACGTCACGGCTGACTGCTGGGAATTTCGTGATTTCCACAAATGGAGCTGCTGGCTGGAGAGCAGTTTCGATGGCTGAAAGGTTAAGCTCAACCACATAAGTTTCTGGAATATCATAAGCCTTAGCAGTGACTGGATGTACTTGGCCAAGGAAACCAAGAACTTGGTCACCCAGTGAAATGACTGCTGTACGACCTGGATGAAGGCTAGCGATTTCAGACGTTGCTGTATAGGTCACTTCTAGTCCCAAACGAGCAAAGAGGGCTTCAAGGATTCCTTTAGCATAGAAGAAATCAACTGGAACCGCTGCTGTTTGGAAATCTTTTTCAGCAACCAAGCCTGTCAAGGCAAAGGCAAAGCTATTAATCTCATTTGGAAGTTCTTCTTTTGGATTGCCTGTTTGTTCAAAGACTTTTCCAATCTCGTAAAGAGCCAAGTTTTTGTTTTTACGAGCCACGTTGTAGGCAACTGTATCTAGGATACCTGAAATCATATTTTGACGGAGGACAGAACGGTCCACTGTCATTGGCCACATGAGTTCAGTAAGGTTACTTGGTTGAGCCGTAAACTCAACTGCTTTTTCAGGAGTTGTTAGAGCATAGGTAATGATTTCTGTCAAACCTGCTCCTTCAGCAATGGTACGAACTTGACGGCGGAGTTTTTGTGTCGCAGTCAATTCACCAGCTGTCCCATCGTCTGTTGGTAGACTAGTTGGCAAGCGGTCATAACCATAGATACGAGCGATTTCTTCAAAGAGGTCTGCTTCTATTGTGATATCCCAACGACGACGTGGGACGCTGACTGTAAAGCTGTCTGCATTTCCGGAAAGACCAAAGCCAAGACGACGGAAGACGTCTTCTACATCAGCATATGAAAGCTCAGTTCCGAGGACACGGTTAACATCAGCAAGAGTTGAAGAAACTTCCACATCAGAGGTATCAAGTTCACCCGCTGAAACGATACCCTTACGCACAGTCGCACCTGCAAGTTCTGCAATCATGCTAGCCGCCGCATCAAGGGCTTCGTTAACAGTTGCCACATTAATCCCTTTCAAAGCGAGAAGATGACTCAGAACGAAGGTTAAGACGACCGCTGGTCTTACGGATTGATTTTCCGTTGAAGACTGCAGCTTCAAGGACAACACGACTAGAGTTTTCAGAAATTTCTGTTGCTTGACCACCCATAACACCTGCAAGAGCTACTGGCTTGTCTGCGACAGTGATAACTAGGTCATTCACGTCCAAGTCACGTTCTTCACCATCTAAAGTCACCAATTTCACCAGCACGCGCTTCACGCACACGGATGTCAGTCCCTTCAAAGGTATCCAAGTCAAAAGCATGCATAGGTTGACCAAAGTAGAGCAGGATGTAGTTGGTCACGTCCACTACGTTGTTAATAGGACGGATACCTTCATTCATAAGAAGGTTTTGCAACCATTGTGGACTTGGTGCGATGGTCACATTGTCCAAGATACGAGCTGCATAGTAAGGCGTCTTGTCTGTCTCAATGCTGACAGAAAGGGCATCTGCTGCAGCTTGGTCAGTTTCTGAAAGAGTAAATTCTTTAAAGTTGACTGCCTTATCATAGATAGCTGCCACTTCGTGAGCCACCCCACGCATAGAAAGGGCATCCGCACGGTTGGGTGTGATAGAAAGTTCGATGATTTCATCATCCAAGTCTAGATATGAGAAGACTTCATCCCCAGGAACGGCATTTTCTGGTAAGATTTGGATACCATCTGCGAATTCCTTTGGTACAACAGATTCAGAAATACCCAATTCGCCAAGTGAACAGATCATCCCAAGTGACTCCAGACCGCGGATTTTCCCTTTTTTGATTTTGTAGTTGTCAGCGATGCGAGCTCCTGGAAGAGCCACCATAACCTTGATACCAGCACGCACATTTGGGGCACCACAGACGATTTGACGGGCTTCTTCTTCGCCAACGTTAACCTGACAAACATGAAGGTGAGTTTCTGGCACATCTTCGCAAGACAAGACCTCACCGACGACAATTTTTGAGAGACCCGCAGCTGGTGATTCGACACCTTCTACCTCGATCCCTGTAGTTGACATTTTTTCAGCCAACTCTTGTGATGGAACATCAATGTCCACCAATTCTTTTAACCATTTATAAGATACAAGCATAATTCTGATTGTAAGATCCCACCAAGTAAGACCTTTTCAATTCCTTTCTTTTTCTTCGAGTCAGCCCTTACCATTTACCTGACTAGGACTGTATTACATGTTTCAATCTTATTTAAACTGTTCTGAGAAGCGGATATCTCCTTGGTAGAATCCACGGATATCGTTGATTCCGTAACGGAGCATAGCTACACGCTCTTGTCCAAGACCAAAGGCAAATCCAGAGTAAACAGTCGCATCGATACCACTCATTTCAAGGACACGTGGGTGAACCATACCGGCACCCATAATCTCGATCCAACCTGTTTTCTTACATACGTTACAGCCTTCTCCACCACACTTGAAGCAAGAAACATCCACCTCAACAGATGGCTCTGTGAATGGGAAGTAAGATGGACGCAGACGGATCTGACGCTCTTCACCAAACATTTTTTGGACAATCAACTGAAGCGTTCCTTGAAGGTCTGCCATAGAGATGTTTTTTCCAACAACCAAGCCTTCAATTTGGTGGAACTGGTGACTATGGGTCGCATCGTCTGTGTCACGACGGAACACACGCCCTGGTGAGATCATTTTCAAAGGACCTTTAGAGAAATCATGGGCATCCATAGCACGCGCCTGAACTGGAGACGTGTGAGTACGTAGCAAGATTTCTTCTGTGATATAGAATGTGTCCTGCATATCACGAGCTGGGTGGTCTTTTGGAAGGTTCATACGTTCAAAGTTATAGTAGTCTTGCTCCACTTCAAAACCATCCACGACTTGGTAACCCATCCCAATGAAAATATCTTCGATTTCTTCACTGGTTTGTGTCAAAACGTGACGGTGACCAGTCGCAACTAGACGACCTGGAAGCGTCACATCGATACTCTCGCTAGCAAGTTGAGCCGCGACTTTCTTTTCTTCCAAGAGTTTAGCTGTTTCTTCAAAGGCTGCTGTCAAGACATCACGAGCTTCATTGACGTGTTTCCCTATAATTGGACGCATCTCAGCAGAGACATCTTTCATCCCTTTGAGGATTTCAGTAAGTGAACCCTTTTTACCAAGGACTGAGACACGCAAATCTTGCATCTCTTTTTCGTTTTCAGCAGTAATCTGCTTTAAGCTAGCAAGCGTTTCTTCGCGAAGCGCTTTTAATTGTTCTTCAATAGTTGACATAATTCCTCCATCAGTCGCTCGTAGATAAAAAGAAAACCACATGTCAAAAACTCCACTCGGAGCGTTGACACGCGGTACCATCCGTTTTCATCTGACAAGTCAGACCTTCATTTCTAAATCCATGCGCAAGTGAATTCACCCAGCTTTCATATAGAGAGCTTGCAGTCACGGCTCTCCTCCCTGATATACTTCCCTTGAGTTACTAGTCTTGCGGATTCCTATTCAATTACTACATAGTTTATCAGATTTTTAGTTAAAAAACAAGTTAGACTAGATTAATTTCAATATAAAACTCATTCCTTTTTCTGTTGCTCCATTTTCCACAAATCCAAGCGACTTGAAACACCTCCTAGAAGCATGATTGTAGGTGTAGATTTCCTTGACTCTCAATTCTTTCCATCCTTTTACTCGAGCCAATTCAATCAAAGTACTTAGAACCTTTTTCCCAAGTCCTCGATGTTGGTAAGCGGGATTCCCAATCACAATGGGGAGATTATCCTGAGATAGTGTAACATCCCCAATTGGAAACCATTCTCCCTTCTCCTTGACTTCAATCCAAAAAAGCTCTCCATGCTGATCCAAATAAGAATACATAGCTTCCAGGGTCGCTGGACTATAAGGTCTCTTCACACCATCTACGAGGTAAACCAGGTTCACATCCTGATACCAAGCAAAAGCTTCCTCACAATGATTGACCTGATAATAAGGAACAAGACGCAGTGTATTATCTATTTGTAGGGTCTGTTTCATCTGCTTTCCTTTTCAATAAGAGAGTTGCTGCTTGATTAAAACCCTCACACCAGTTATACCATTTTGCTTTATACTCATCTTGAGGTAAGATATGATTTTTTAAATCCAGAACAGAGTAAATTTTTCTTTCTTCGCAGACTTGCGCATAGAGATGATATAGTTCATCACCACCATCTCTATCCCACTCAGCAGAAATCGTATCTTGACCCGCCAATAAGCCTGATAAGCCCTGTGATGCCCATCTGTAATCAACAAGTAATCTCCAAAGGCAAGAATACTGATTGGAGCAACATTGATTATTTCTGCTGACTTATAAAGTGTCTGGATGCCTTCTAGTTTCTTTTCTGATAAGTATAGTTGAGTAGGATGAAGAGCTTTTATATTGACTTTCATTTCTTTCTCCTCAAGGGAATTTGATGCTCACTTCTGCTTACCTTTAAATCGCCATTGGAAGCGGAGCTTATCATAGAAGGGAAACTCGATAAACAGGACTCCCAAGCCCACACAGAGACTGGCAAGAACATCTGATGGATAGTGAACTCCCAGATAGACCCTTGATACCAGTACACTGACTAGGTAGAGGCCAAGGACGATTTGCACGATTTTTCTCCAAACTGGATTTTTAATCCGTTGACTGAGAATGATAATCAAAGTACCTACCATCAGCGTCACTGCCAAAGAATGCCCACTTGGAAAGGAAAATCCCTTCTCCTCCACCAGATGTAAAATAGCTGGTCGTGGGCGCTGGTAGATATTTTTAAAGGTCACGATTAAAAGACCTGCCAAAGCCAGATTTCCCAGCATAAAGAAGCTTTCTATCTTCCACCGCTTACGATAAAAGATAAAGGCTGCGATGACAACCCAAGTGATAATCACTGGGATATCAATCAGATGTGTGATGGCTAGGAAAAGAATAGTCAAGTAATTTGGCAAGTCTCCTCGAACTGCCGTCTGAATCGGTTGGTCAAAACCTACCAGCGTGTCAGGATAAAATTTGACCATATAGCCAAGAATAACGAAAAGTAAAAGGGCAAAACTGCCCTTCATTAAAAATGTTTGTTTATCTTTCATAATGTTTTAAGGTTGGTTTCAAAAGGACGTACAACAACCAGAATGAAACGGAAAAGATTACACCCTCAATCAAGTTAAAAGGTAATACCATGGTCATTAGGTAGTTGGAAAGTCCCAAAATTTTTCCAATATCAAAGTTAGCAAACTTAGCGTACAAAGGAACAGCGTAAACATAGTTGAGAACCAACATAGCCACGGTTAAACCAATAGTTCCAGCTAGAGAGCCTAGTAGGAAACGAAGGGTTGTCCGTTCCTTTTTCCAAATCAAAGCAAATACGATGACAAAAACTCCCAAAGCTATGATATTCATTGGCAAACCAATGTAAGTATTCACTCCCTGGCTGTTAAGAAGCAATTTCAAGAGTGAGCGAAGCAAGAGAACTCCTAGAGCAGCAGGCAAATCCATGACCACCAGAGCCACAAGGACTGGCAAGATACTAAATTCGATCTTGAGGAAGGACGCCGCTGGTAAAAGCGGAAAGTCAAAGTACATCAGCACAAATGAAATGGCTGATAAAATCGCAATGGTCGAAAGTCGACGTGTGTTTGTCATAACAGGTTCCTCCAATTTTCTATAAAATCAGAAGAAGTTAGAAAGGATTCCTCTATCTATTCTCACTTTTTATATCCCAAAAGTTCCCTCTCACTCTATTAAAGAAAACAAAAGCAAGCGATTACAATCTAGCTATAAATCTATCAGAACAGACAAAGCTATTCTTTCGTCTTCTCCCATCCAGACTATACTGTCGGTTGTGGAATCGCACCACATCAGCTTGCGCTCGCGGACTTATTTGGCTAAGATATTTTAGATTTATCTAGGCGTCGCAGTCGAAGATAATACTTAAAGTATATCGAGACAAGACAACGACGAGAAAGCTAAAATAGCTAGTCAAATTTACCGCCGGTCGGGAATTTCACCCTGCCCTGAAGACTCTTTTATCATAACAAAAAACGCTTGCAAGCGCAAGCATTTTGTTCATTTTCATTTTTTATTTCAATTTATCCACTTCATAGGTATGAACAAGCTCAAGACCTGCAAAGTTCTGCTGGCGGAGAGCCTCATAGACAATCATGCAGACGGTATTAGACACATTGAGACTGCGGACATGTTCATCATTCATGGGAATACGGAGAGCTTTCTCAGGATGTTCTCTCATAAAGTCCTCAGGTAAGCCCTTGTCTTCACGTCCAAATAGAAAATAATGGTCTTCGTTAGTCGATAAATCCACCTCAGAATACACTTTCTCAGCAAATTTTGAGATCAGATAGAGTTTTCCCTTCATCTGAGACATAAAATCTTCCAAACTCTCGTAAATAAATCTCTAGCTTATCCCAATAATCCAATCCCGCACGCTTCATCTTGCGGTCGTCAATAGGAAATCCCATGGGCTTGATGATGTGGAGGGGAGAATTAGTCGCAGCGCAAGTACGCGCGATATTGCCTGTATTTTGTGGAATTTGGGGTTCAAATAATACAATGTGATTTGTCATGACTTGCTTCCTTTCACCATTGCAAAAAAATAGCCACACTGCCCGGAGTCAAGCTCAGCAAACAGCGTGGTTAAGGCATCGTTAACTTACCTCACAACAGGTTTGAAGTAAATCAGCGAAACTACTTTCTTAGTATAACACTTTCAGAATCATTGTCAATAGAAACGACTTGATTTTTTCAATTTTTTCAAGCTATTTCCAAGGGTTGTAAAATCGTCCATGATTCTGCAAGATAAGTAGTAAACTAGCTACTACAAATAAGATGGCAACCAATACAGTAAGATAGTCCCCTTTTTTCAAGGCTTGATAACTATACCAAGTCCGCTTTTTCTCTTTTCCAAAGCGCCGAAGCTCCATAGCTGTAGCTATAGTATCAATGCGTTCTAGCGAGCTAAAAATCAAGGGAGTAATAATGCGCAAATTACCTTTGATTCGTTGCATGAGAGAAGCTTTATTAGATAATTCCATCCCACGCGCTTCCTGAGACATCTTGATGGTAAAGAATTCTTCCTGTAAATCTGGAATATAACGCAAGGTCAAACTAACAGAATAGGCAATTTTGTAAGATACCCCAATTTGATTAAGGCTAGAAGCAAACTGACTAGGATGAGTGGTCATTAAAAAAATAATTGCCAAAGGAATGGTGCATATATACTTAATAATTAAATTCAACAAGTAAAAGAGTTCTTGGCTCGTTATCGTGTAGCTACCGATTCCCTGCCAAATCACACTTCTCTCTCCGTAAAGTCCCACCCCATACTCGGGAGAAAAGAGATAGACCATCAAGACGTTTAAAACGGCAAATACCGTCGCAAAAACGGCTACAAAAGAAACATCTTTAAAGCGGATTTCTGACAAATAGAGGAGAAAGACTGAAAAGACGGCAATCAGAACAAGCAGTCTGGTATCATAGCTAATCATGGCCGCCAGTGACACGAGAATGAAAAAGAGGAGTTTCCCAGCTCCTGACAAGCGATGAATCACAGTATCTCTGTGCTGGTAACCGATTAATTTAGCTTGCATCCTTCTCTCCTTTCTTTGTAAAATGCCGTTAAAGCAAGTGGATCCACGTCTAGTTTCTTGGCCAAGTTGAAGATTGAAGTTTCTTTTAGATTGGCTTTTACTAACAGCTCAGGATTGCTCAAAAGACTAGCTGGATCAGTATCAGCAATCAATTCCCCGTCCACCATGACAAGAGCTCGGTCTGAATAATCCAGCATCAATTGCATATCATGGGTAATCATGACAATGGTATGACCTTTTTGATGCAACTCTTCGAGAAATTCCATAATCTCAGTATAATTCTTCTGGTCTTGACCTGCTGTTGGCTCATCTAAGAGAATGATTTCAGCGCCTAAGACCAAAAATTGAGGCAATAGTCACACGTTTCTTCTGACCAAATGATAAGGCAGATATGGGCCAATTACGGAATTCAAAAAGACCGCAGATTTTCAAGGTTTCATAGACTCTCGTTTCAATTTCCTTCTCATTCACACCTCGCAAACGGAGCCCCAGAGCCACCTCATCAAAAAAATCATATTGGTTGAAATCATTTGATTAGGATTTTTGCAGCACATAGCCTACTCGTTCCGCCCGTTCTGCAACAGAATCGTCTTTTTATATCCTGTCCGTCCCAAAGATAGCGGCCTTCCGTCTGAATAAAAGCTACTTAAGGCCTTGGCTAGGGTTGATTTCCCAGCCCCATTTTTTTCCGACAATGGCAATCTTTTTCGCCCTTTTTAATATCCAGATAAATGGATTTTTAAAAATCGGTCTATCATCATAAGAAAAAGACAAATCCTCTAATTTAAAGAGTGACTGCAATTCTACGGTTTCTTTTTGCCAGTTCATTCTGTAGCTGAACCTGACCTTTTGAGATAGACAAGTTATCCAGATCTGCTAATTGTTCTTCCGTGGCTAAATCCACACCCAATTGACAGAGAGTGGTGAGATAAAGGGGTTCTCGAATTCCATTTTGTGTCAATAAATCAGTCGCCAGTAACTGGTCAGAACTCCCATTAAAGAGGATACGACCATCGTTTATCAAGACAATCCGATCCACAGGGCGATGCAGAACATCCTCCAAACGGTGCTCGATAATAAGTGTCGTCGTCCCCTCCTCCTTATGAATCTGGTCAATCAATTCGATAATATCCTGACCTGACTTGGGATCAAGATTGGCGAGTGGCTCATCAAACAATAGAATGGGACTTTCATCAATCAAGACACCAGCCAAACTGACACGTTGCTTTTGTCCACCTGACAAATCCTGGGGACGCTGAGCTAGTAAAGGGAGAAGATCCAGCTTTTCAGCCCATTTATGAACACGATTTTTCATCTCTTCTAGAACTGTCACATCATTTTCCAGAGCAAAAGCCAAATCTTCTGCCACAGACAAGCCAATAAACTGCCCATCTGTATCCTGCAAAACTGTGCTAACCAGATGAGACTTATCATAGATGCTCATATCAAAGGCTGCTTGACCCTTGATCAAAAATTCTCCAGACGTCTGCCCCTTGTAAATATTGGGAATAATCCCGTTCAAGCACTGACCCAAGGTAGATTTACCTGACCCAGATGGCCCAACAATTAAGACTTTCTCTCCCTTATAAATAGTCAAATCCACCCCTTGCAAGGTCGGCTCTTGTTGTGTTTCATACCGGAAAGAGAAATCCTTCCACTCAATTATAGCTTCTTTCATCTTACTCTCTTCATTCGCTTCTTAGACTTCTATTTTATCATAAATCTACCCCTTCTTGCAGTCTCTTCTCTTAAAATCTTAGCGCCAAAAAGATTCTTATCCTAGCTTACTTGCCTAACTAATCTATAAACATCGAAAAAGACTGGTTGCCCAGCCTTCTCCATCATTTTAGTCCTTTTTCAAACTTCCTGCACGAGTTTGGGTTCCTGCATAGGCAAGCAAGAGAAGAGTTCCTGCAATAGCTACAGATACACCATTAGCAATTCCCGCAACAATCCCTTGAGCAAATACTTTTTCTGCCGCTTCTTGATATATCACAACATCTCCAAGTGGTGCCAAGATACCCCAAACAAGGGCATTTGCAAGCAGTTGAATGAGGTTAAAAATAAGAATATCTTTCCAGTCAAAAACACCATTGCTCACGCGAACGTACTTTCTAAAAAGTCCCACAACTAGACCAAAGAGTCCACTAGCGATAATCCATGTCCACCAAAGACCGTAGCCAGCAATAGCGTCCTTCACCGCATGCCCAATTAAACCAACAAGTAATCCCACTAGAGGGCCAAAAATGATAGACAGGAGGCTCTGTACCGCATACTGAAGCTGGATACTTGTATTTGGAACGGGTGTCGGAATACTAATCATCCCGATAACAACAAAGAGCGCAGCTCCAACACCGATAGCAACAACTTGTTTAATTGATTGATTTTTCATCTATATTCTCCTATTTTATGATTCTATTTTCTTTATTTCAATGGTCCAAGATGAACCGCCACCCACATTATAAGCCTTGGCAAAGGAACCTTGATTGATAGCCAGACCTAAACGATAGAGAGAGTTGATGTAAAGGATGGGTTGCCCAATTCTCACATCTGCAAATGATTTACCATAGACAACCTGATTTTGATAGACCAGCATATCAGCGTGATAGATAGTCACTTCAAAACGGTCACCAAATTCTGGTTCCAGTTTGTAAAACTCTTCTCGTGTGATAGAGGTCCAAAGCGAGCCGAAACGAACATCCAGAATATCAATAGCTCCCTTCACCAAATGGTCTTCAATGATGGTCTCTACGACTGTAAGTTCCACAATCTGATCCACACTGAGCTCTGGTCCCACTTCCTCAAATGTAATGTGACCACTGGCTAGTTTAGCTCCAGTATAAGCATAAACATCACGACCGTGGAAGGTATAAGAATGCTCTGTGTTTTGACGTCTATTGGCTACCTCAGAAATTTCACGAATGGCTACAATACCAACGTGTTTCTTGATAAAGGAAAGAGTCCCATTGTCTGGCGTGACAATGTATTGATTTTTTGCAGTCTTGGCAACCACACTCTTACGTTTCGAGCCGACACCTGGATCGACAACCGATACAAAAGTAGTTCCCTCAGGCCAGTAATCCACCGTCTGAAAGAGTCGGTAACTCCCCTCAAAAATATTATAAGGCGTGATATCGTGCGTCAAATGATGAATTTTTAAGGTTGGAGATTCTTCTAAAGCCACTCCAATCATAGCCGATACCGCACCATCAACCAGACCAAAGTCTGATTGTAATACCAGTAAATTATTATTCATTTTATCTCCTTGTATATCCTTTATCATACCATATTTCATAGAAAGGTGCTAATAGCTATTTTAATTGCTTAGGGTATAGTTTTACCTTATAGCAAATTTCCTACTAAAAGCTCTTGTTATTAGCTAGTAGGTGCATTTTTTCTTGAAAAAAGGTATGATAGTTACATCATGAAAAAGTAGGTTTTATTATGAAAATTATCCTTGTCGGAGGGGGAAAAGTTGGCTTTGCCCTCTGTCGCTCCTTGGTTGCAGAAAAGCACGATGTTTTGCTGATTGAGCAAGACGAAGCCGTCCTCAATCATATTGTCAATCGCTTTGATATCATAGGTATCCTTGGTAACGGGGCTGATTTTACCATCCTTGAGCAAGCCAGTGTCCAAGATTGTGATATCTTTATCGCCCTGACTGAGTACGATGAAGTAAACATGATTGCAGCCGTTCTAGCCAAGAAAATGGGGGCTAAAGAGACTATCGTTCGGGTGCGTAATCCTGAGTATTCTAACTCTTATTTCAAAGAAAAGAATATTCTCGGTTTTTCTCTTATCGTTAACCCTGAGCTCTTGGCTGCCCGCGCCATCGCTAATATCATTGACTTCCCCAACGCCCTATCTGTCGAACGCTTTGCTGGTGGACGCGTTAGCCTCATGGAATTTATCGTCAAATCCACCAGTGGTCTTTGCCAAATGCCTATTTCTGATTTTCGGAAAAAATTTGGCAATGTCATTGTCTGTGCGATAGAAAGAGACCATCAAATTATCATCCCAAGTGGTGATATGACCATACAGGATAAAGATAGAATCTTTGTCACTGGTAACCGTGTTGATATGATGCTCTTCCATAATTATTTCAAATCACGTGCCGTGAAGAGCCTCCTCATCGTTGGGGCAGGTAGAATTGCCTATTATCTACTAGGTATTCTCAAAGACAGTCGTATCGATACCAAAGTCATCGAGATTAACCCTGAAAGGGCACGTTTCTTTAGTGAGAAATTCCCAAATCTCTACATCGTTCAAGGAGATGGTACCGCAAAAGATATCCTGCTGGAAGAAAGTGCCCAAAACTATGATGCAGTAGCAACCCTAACAGGAGTTGACGAAGAGAATATTATTACTTCTATGTTCCTGGATAGTGTCGGGGTGCAAAAAAATATTAGCAAGGTTAACAGAACTAGTCTCCTTGAAATTATTCATGCACCTGATTTCTCAAGCATTATCACTCCGAAAATCATCGCTGTAGATACAATCATGCACTTTATTCGTGGCCGTGTTAATGCCCAGTATTCAGACCTTCAAGCCATGCACCATCTAGCAAATGGCCAAATCGAAACCCTACAATTCCATATCAAGGAAGCCAATAAAATGACTGCCAAACCTCTTTCTCAACTGAAATTGAAAAAAGGGGTTCTTATTGCAGCCATCATTCGAAAGGGCAAGACCATTTTCCCAACTGGGGAGGATATGTTGGAAGTTGGAGACAAGCTCCTAGTAACAACTTTGTTGCCAAACATCACTAAGATTTATGACTTGATCGCGAGGTGAGAAATGAATAAAAGCATGATTCGTTACCTCCTTTCAAAGTTACTTTGATTGAAGCTGTTCTCCTCTTGGTTCCTGTTGCGATTGCCATCTACTACCATGAATCGAGCCAAGTCTTTACATCACTCTTTACAACGATTGGAATTCTGGTATTACTAGGTGGCTCAGGAATTTTACAAAAGCCAAAAAATCAACGGATTTATGCCAAGGAGGGAATCTTGATTGTGGCCCTCTGTTGGATCCTTTGGTCTTTCTTTGGCGGTCTCCCCTTTGTTTTTGCTGGGCAAATTCCCAGCCTTATCGATGCCTTTTTTGAAATCAGTTCGGGCTTTACAACTACTGGAGCAACTATTCTGAACGACGTTTCGGTCCTCAGTCGTTCCCTCCTCTTCTGGCGAAGTTTTACCCACTTGATTGGAGGGATGGGAGTACTTGTTTTTGCACTTGCTATTATGGATAATGCCAAAAATAGCCACCTAGAAGTAATGAAGGCTGAGGTTCCTGGTCCTGTCTTTGGCAAGGTTGTATCCAAACTTAAAAACACTGCCCAGATTCTCTATCTCCTTTATCTAGCTCTATTCTTCCTATTTGTCATCATCTATTATCTAGCCGGAATGCCCCTATTTGATAGTTTTGTCATTGCCATGGGAACAGCAGGTACAGGAGGTTTTACAGTCTATAACGATGGAATTGCTCACTATGGTAGCTCACTGATTACCTATCTAGTTAGTATCGGAGTTTTAGTCTTTGGGGTAAATTTCAATCTCTACTACTACCTCATGCTCCGTCGCGTCAAAGCCTTCTTTGGTGACGAAGAACTTCGTGCTTACTTGGTCATCGTGCTAGTTTCTACAGGCTTGATTAGCCTTAATACCCTCTATCTCTACCCAGGATTTTCCAAGAGCTTTGAAATGTCCTTCTTCCAAGTTTCCAATATCATTACAACGACTGGTTTTGGTTACGAAGATATTACCAACTGGCCCCTCTTCTCCCAGTTTATCCTTCTCTTCCTCATGGTAATCGGTGGTTCTGCTGGTTCAACCGCAGGTGGACTCAAGGTTATTCGAGGCCTCATCCTTTCAAAAATTGCCAAAAACCAAATTTTGTCAATCCTATCGCCCCACCGTGTTTTGACCCTCCATGTTAATAAAACGGTGATTGACAAAGATACCCAGCATAAGATTCTCAAGTACTTTGTCATCTATTCTATGATTTTGCTAACGCTTATCTTTATTGTCAGCCTAGATAGCAATGATTTTCTAGTTGTGACCAGCGCTGTCTTTAGCTGTTTCAATAATATCGGACCTATTCTAGGAACCACTTCTAGCTTCTCAATCTTTAGTCCTATCTCAAAAATTCTCCTCTCCTTTGCAATGATTGCAGGTCGATTGGAGATTTACCCAATCCTACTTCTCTTTATGAAGAGAACTTGGTCCAAGAGATAAAATACAACCACACCTTGTGTCTTACAAAGTGTGGTATTTTTATTTTCAACTACTTCCCGAAACTCAACAAGTATCTTTGAATCTCGGTCAGACATTTCAGTACCTGACTTAAGGAATTTAAGAGCCCAAAAACAACCCTCAGTCGACTGACCGAGGGTTCCTTTTTATTATTCAAAAACTTGATTAGCTCAATGCATCCAAGGCATCATCCATTGAAAGAACTTCGTGGAAGACACGTTGTGTCAATTCAGTTTTTTGTTCTGGAGTGAGGTATTTAGTGTTTACACAGTATCCAGAGATACGTACGATAACGTCTTCACCTGACATGATTTTCGTAAACATCGTTCAAGTCCATAACGTTCAAGTTAACGTGTTGGCCACCGTTTTCGAAGTAACCATCAAGGATTGTTACCAAGTTATCAACTTGTTCGTCACGAGTCTTACCAAGAGCACGTGGTGAAACCTGAGTAGTCAATGAGATACCATCAGCTGCATAACTAAAGTCAAGGCTAGAAAGTGAGTTCAAGTTTTGCAACCATCCACCTTTAGCTTTGTTAGATGGGTTAGCACCTGGTGAGAAGAATTCAAGTTTAGACAAGTTCACAGAACCATCTTCGTTGAGGTATACACCTTTGTGGACTGGTGAGTTACCAGTTTGTTTAGAGTAAGCAACGTTAGATGTGATTGTCAAAAGTGATACAGTAGCTTCTGCGTCTTTGTAAAGTTTATGGCTACGTAGACGAGTTGTGTAAGCTTCAATCAACCATTCTGCCAATTCGTTTGAACGTGGGTCATCTTCACCCCAACGTGGGTATTCACCGATTGTTTCGTAATCGTAGATATAGCCATTTTCATCACGGATTGGTTTAACTGTAGCGTATTTAATCGCTGACAATGTATCAACTGTGTTAGCGAATCCACAGATACCGAATCCCATGTTGGCACGTTGTTTAGTTGGCAAGAAGGCCATTTGAACAGCTTCGTAATTGTACTTATCAGTCATGTAGTGAATGATGTTCAAAGCATCTACGTAAGTGTCTGTCAACCAGTCAAGAGATTTCGAAGTTAGCTTTAACTGATTCAAATTCAAGAACTTCATCACGAATAGGATCGATGTCAAATACTTTGTAGTCTTTGTGAACATCGTCGTAACCACCGTTCAAACCAGTAAGAAGGGCTTTCAATACGTTTACACGCGCACCGAAGTACTGGATGTTGTGGCGTTGTTCTTCATTTTCTGGGTCAAGTGGAGACACACAGCATGAGATACAGCTCATTTCACCGTATCCGTCTTTAGCCATTGTTGTTACACCTTCGTATTGGATAGAAGAGTGTTTGTGGCTCATGTGCATACAGTAGCGACGGAAGTTGTATGGCAATTTGTCAGTCCAAAGAACTGTCAAGTTTGGTTCTGGTGAGTTACCAATGTTGTCAAGAGTGTTCAAGAAACGGTAGTCCATCTTAGTAACACGGTGACGACCGTCGTTACCCATACCAGCCATAGAAGTTGTGATGAAAGTTGGGTCACCTGAGTACAATTGGTCATAAGCTTTAGTACGAGCAAATTTAACTGTACGAAGTTTCATAACGAAATCATCAACAAATTCTTGGATTTCTGATTCAGTAAATGTACCACGAGCAAGGTCACGTTCTGCAAAGATGTCCAATACGATTGGCACGCGTCCTAGAGATGTTGCAGCACCGTTGATAACACGGCAGACAGCCATGAAGGCGATGTTGACCCATTGGATTGCTTCTTTAACGTTCATCGCTGGTTTGCGAACGTCAACTCCGTAAAGGTCACCCAAGCGAACAACTTGTTGCAATGCTTGGTATTGAAGGTTAATTTCTTCACGAAGACGGATTGTTTCTTCATCGATTTCTTCGATTGAGTTCCAATCGTTTACTTTTTCTTGCATCAAGTAGTCTGCACCATAAAGAGCAAGACGTGCATAAACACCGATGATACGTCCACGTGAGTAGGCATCTGGAAGACCAGTTACAGTGTGAGCGTGACGAGCGCGAAGGATGTTTGAAGTGTAAGCACGGAAAATACCGTCGTTAACTGTTGTTACATATTTAGTAAAAATTTCGTGAACAGCTGGATCTGGTTCGTATCCATTTTCTTTCAAAGTAGTTTCAGCCATACGGATACCACCTTTTGGCATGAAGTTCAATTTGAAGAGTTCATCGTTTTGGATACCATAGATAACTTCGTTTTCTTTGTCGATGAATCCTGCTGGGATATCAGCGATAGATGTTGGACGAGTGTCCATTGGGAAACGAGTTTCTTCGTAGTGAGCCTTAGTTTCTTCTACAATTTTTTTGATGTGAAGTGAACGTTCTGTTGGTCCTGCAAGGAAGCTTTCATCTCCATCGTAAGGTGTGTAGTTAGCTTGTACGAAGCGTGATACACTTGCTTTTTCTTTCCAATCTACGCCTTTGAAGCCTTCCCAAGCTTTGTCAAAAATATCTTGTGCTTCAACAACTGTCTTAACAACCATGTTAATGTCCTCTTTTTTCTTTCTAGTAACAATCATCTGTTACATTTATGAGACAAGTATACCACACAGTAACCGATTTCAACAAGCTAAAATAGAGCGTTTTTAAACTTTCTTTTCTAAAACAGTAACTTTTTTGACACAATCTGTATTATATTTTTGAAAGAAAGATTATAATTTTCCTTTTTTTCTGAAAAAAGATATAATATAGAAAACTGCTTAGTAAAAAGGAGCTAGATATGTTGATTTTTCCCTTATTGAATGATTTATCAAGAAAAATCATCCATATTGACATGGATGCCTTTTTTGCTGCGGTAGAAATCAGGGATAATCCTAAACTCAGAGGAAAACCTGTCATTATCGGAAGCGACCCTCGGCAAACAGGTGGGCGGGGAGTCGTTTCTACCTGTAGCTATGAGGCACGAGCTTTTGGTGTTCATTCTGCCATGAGTTCCAAGGAAGCTTATGAACGATGTCCCCAGGCCGTCTTCATCTCAGGGAATTATGAGAAATATAAGTCTGTGGGCCTCCAGATTCGAGCTATTTTTAAGCGCTATACAGATTTGATTGAACCCATGAGCATTGACGAAGCCTATTTGGATGTGACAGAAAATAAACTCGGTATCAAGTCAGCGGTCAAAATCGCTCGCCTTATTCAAGAGGATATCTGGCAAGAACTTCATCTAACTGCTTCTGCCGGTGTTTCCTACAACAAATTTTTAGCTAAAATGGCGAGCGATTATCAAAAACCACATGGTTTGACAGTAATTTTACCTGAACAAGCTGAAGATTTTCTCAAACAAATGGATATTTCCAAGTTTCATGGAGTAGGAAAAAAGACAGTAGAGCGTCTTCATCAAATGGGGGTTTTTACTGGCGCTGACCTACTTGAAGTTCCTGAAGTGACCCTAATAGACCGTTTTGGCAGACTGGGCTATGACCTTTATCGAAAGGCTCGTGGCATTCATAACTCCCCAGTCAAATCCAATCGTATCCGTAAATCCATCGGGAAAGAGAAAACCTATGGAAAGATTCTCCGTGCCGAGGAAGACATCAAAAAAGAGCTGACTCTCCTATCAGAACGAGTCGCTCTCAATCTCAATAAACAAGAGAAAACTGGAAAAATTGTCATTCTAAAAATCCGCTACGAGGACTTTTCAACTCTTACTAAACGAAAAAGTCTTGCTCAAAAAACACAGGATGCTAGTCAGATAGGCCAAATAGCCCTGCAACTCTATGAAGAATTAAGCGAGAAAGAGAGAGGTGTCCGCCTGCTGGGGATTACCGTGACTGGATTTTAAACCCTTGAGGGGAGCTTCATTAGTTTGAATCAAATGAGGTTGGAACAACAGCGTTTCAGCCTCATTCTGTTTTAGAAATAATGTTCAGAGCGTGATAGCTAATTACTAAAATAGTTCGAGGAACTATCTTAAATCGCTGACCAGCATTCAACAGGCTGTTATTCACATTATAGACTCTAAAAAATCCTAATTCAAGAAAACTTCTTTCCCTCACCACTCTCTTGCTAGAAAACTGAATGTTCTTGAAAAATATAGTTTAGTTTGAATTCCTACTGCATTTTTACTGGGATAAATTCTATAATTTTCAAGAAATATTTCATCACTTCCCTAAAAAATAATATCTATAAGAGAAGGAACATTCCCACGCATATACTTGGACTACAATATTTTTTGACATTTTATTGATAAAAAAGCGCACTTGGTTTTAATTAAGTATTAACTCCAACACTTAAAACTAAAAATATAAGATAGATTTCAAATAGTTCCTACTAAAAAAACACTTTTTCCCACAAGTGGTAGGTGTTGACACCTTCATTTATATTTGTTAAACTAGAAAATATAAAAATACCGTCTGGTCGGTTTTTAAAGAAAGGACTTAACATGAAAAAATCTATGCCAGAAAAAACAATCGATTATATTGCAAAACAAGATCAACGAGTACGCCATCACGAAACCATTCAAAAGCAAATAAAACTGTTTTATCGATTAACACAAGGAGAGAGTGGTATCCGACATTCTCGTTTGGGAGTGAAATGTGGGTATGCTACAATCGCTGGTGGGCTCATCACTACTTTGTTTAGTTCTCGGAATGGTTTAGGAATAATGGCCATCGGTGGGATTTCAGTTCTCTCAAACTTGTATCACATCAAACGTATAGAAGCAAAATTAAAAAAGTAGAGTGGTTTTCTTAAGAAGGAGGCTTGTTAGACGCTCAAATATTACCTTTTCTTCTTTTTTTGATAAAATAAATTTAATAAAACAGAGAGAAGGAACTCAATGGTCACAAAAACAGAAAAATCTCAAGCAATGATTGAAAAAATTTTATCAACAGCTACACAGCTTTTTATTCACAACGGCTATGAAAAAACAAGTGTACAAAACATAGCGCAAACAGCTAGCATTTCAAAAGGAGCCATTTATCACCATTTTCAATCAAAAGATGACATTTTTTTTGCAGTTTTAAAACAGCGTTATCAATTGATGGAAAAGGAATTGCTAGACTGGCTTGAATCCACGAGTCATTTAACTGGAAGAGAGCAGCTCAAAGAAACCTTTCAGTTTAGTTTAAAAAGTCAGAAAACTAACTACGAAATGTTGAATCACGCGCCTCTTGATGCAGAGTTCATACTGACTATTATCCGTTACAATCTGCGTATAGGAACTCCCCTTATTGCAGATATTATAAAAAAAGGAATAGAAGATCAGTCCATCCACCCCATCCCCTTCCCTAATGAAGCGGCCGAGACAATCTTGCTTTTGACTAACTTTTGGGTTGAAGGGAGTATTTTTGAAAATTCTTCCGAAAAAATTGTCGATCGGATTTATTTTTTACAATTTATGCTTCAATCTATCGGACTGGATATTTTTGATGAATCTTTAATTCAAGAAATTTTAAGTCAATCAAATTAAATACCATCTTTTCATTTACTTTTAAAGTCGTGGGCAAACGTAGGGCAAGGCGACATAATAAAGTAATAAAAAATAAACTAAACGATTATAAAAAATAGGATAGTTCCCCAAATGTTTTTTTGGCGAACTATCCTATTTTATTCTATTTTCAACTTATACAAATAAACGAACAAAGCTATAAAGTAGCAAGACACCACCAAGCACGATACGGTATTTACCGAAAAGGGTGAAATCGTGTTTTTTCACATAGCTGGTCAAGAAACGAATAGCGACCATACTGACTGCAAAGGCTACTCCCATCGCAACCAAGAGCAAGAACAATTGCCCGAAGTCCAAGAGTTGTCCTGCTTTTACAAATTTGAAAATCTTTAAGGCACTAGCTCCAAACATAACTGGAATTCCAAGATAGAAGGTGAATTCTGTCACAACAGAACGACTGGTTCCATTTAATAAACCACCGACGATTGTGGCTCCAGAACGGCTAGTTCCTGGTAAAAGGGCAAGAACTTGGAAGAGTCCGATATAGAAGGCGGTCGTATAAGGAAGCTTGTCCAACTCTGTTACACTTGGCTCGATAGCACGCGCTTTATTGCGCTTTTCCAAATAGATAAAGGCAATCCCATAAATAATCAACATGAGAGCAACTGAAATCATGTTATGGAAGTGGGTATCAAACCAATCATCAAACTTAAATACAGCAAGCAAAGGTAAAGTAGCTACGAGGACTTTAGACCACAATTGCCAAGTTCGACGAACTTCCTGCTTGTCTTTAGTCGGTTTGAAAGGATTGAGCTTATTAAAGTAGATTACCATAACCGCCAAAATCGCACCAAGCTGAATCACGACATTAAACATGGAAATAAAGGCTTCGTTTTGATTTTGGTATTGGATAAATTCCTCTGCTAAAATCAAGTGACCTGTACTGGAAATCGGCAACCATTCCGTAATTCCTTCAACAATCCCGAAGAAGATAGATTTTAAAATTTCAATAAGATACATAGATTACTCCTTTTTTCTATCTTCCATTATAGCATATTTTTCAGCCTATGGCAGTTCTCTTTAAAAGGCTCCGATACTGCCGCCACCTCCGCCTCCAGAGAAGCCACCGCCAGAACTTCCACTTCCAGAAGATACGGAGTAGGTGCTTGCTGTATTTGCGACACTAGCATAATGGCTCATTTGTGCCGTTGAATGATAAAACATATTATGCCAGCCATAAGCTACATAGAGATTGATATCTGGATTTTCTACTTGGATGTGATGAACCTTCATCAAATGACTGACCTTGTCCGCATAGCCAAATAAGGTCGCATAGACCAAGAGGCGATTCCAGACCACAATACTTTCCAGTTCAGCCTGTTCCAATCGTGCAATCTCACGCAACATATTTCAAAACTGGTCCAGAGATAGTAGACTTCTGCCCCTGCTTCATTTAGGACACCATCACGATTATCTAGTCGAAGCTTCCAATAATAGAAAACAGCCAAAACCAAACCTAGAAAACCAAGTATTGGCAAGAGGATGTAAAGATAGCCATAAACATCCAAACTGTACAAGAACAAACCAAATCCTATAAATAATGGTAGGATAGTAGAGAGTCCCATCCCCACTTGCAAAGCCTTTTCCCCAACAGTTAAAGGTCGATAGTAATCTGGGAGCCCCCAGAAGGTAACTCTATTTCTCACTCCTTCTTGCATCTCTTTCAATACTTCTTCAAAAGAAGATTTGAGCTGACGCCCCTTTGCTTGAATCCGTTTTTCATCAGAGACTTTTGCTCTACGATAAAGACTATCAGATATCTTGTAATACGCAAACAAATTGGAAAGAGTTTCTTCTTTTTTGCCTGAAAAAGCCAGATTTAGGCAGTCTTTCTCAAAGCTTGACAAACCATCTTCTTTTACTAGCCTCAAGCCAACTGCATCTCCTTCTGAAATGATAGAGACATTCCCACGGTCTATCACATCTAGCAAGGTAGCTTGAATAAGTTGGTCAAAGGTGAATTTACCAGCTCCTTTGGTTAGAGGACTCACTTCCTCCAAGGAGGTCGAGTAGACTGCTTCTGATAAAACCATAGGCTCTAATTCCATTGGTGGTTCATAGAGACGATGATTTTTAGCATATTTAACTGAAGGAGTGGTCTGTCTTCTATAGATGAAATAGAAGCAAATACTCAATAACAAGGAGATAGAAAGTATGGAAGGAAAGACCCATGTAACGAGTTGTTTACTCTGCTCTTTTTCTTTAACAATCGAGTCTTCTATCTTATTAAACTCTTCTAAACGATTTCCTTTCAAGCCCTGATCCCTAGCGCTAGCAAAAATCGGTCCGAGGCCAGTAGGCATGCAATTCAACTCCACGCTTAGCCGGAAGATCGTCCAAACGAATAGTATAATCAAGGCCACTCTTTTCAATCGTTCCCTCTCTAAAAAGTTTACCTGTATGGAAAAAAAGAGTTTTTCTGCCCCCTTTTCTCCACTTACATGAAATTCAAACTTTCCAATAGCCCCTGAACTATCTGTTAAAGGTTGCCAATTTAATTCAGCGATATCATCATAAAGGAAAAGCAAATTCTTTAAATTCCATGTGAGGTCAACTTCAACTATGTCGCCCTCCTGACCTGGATTATAAACTTTAACAGTATAACCATCTGCTCCTTCTGTCACTTCGCTCGTAACATCTGTCAGTTCAGCACCATTTCTCGAAGCCTGAACCTTTGGATGAGGGTCAATGTCAAATCCGCTAGGCATCTTGCCTGCACGTCCAAGTCCCACGATTTGGCCCTTAAAGTCCTCCTCAAACTGATAAACTATCTTCTGTCTAAATTCTGCTGTATTGTCTGCATGAATATACAAATCACCTTGATAAGAGTTTATCTTGAAATCAATGGCAAAAACAGAGAATGGCAGAAGGCAAAACAAGCCTAACACTAGTAAGAAAAAAGTTTTTTTCATCAACTAAACCCCCTTTTTATCTTTGCTATCATTATATCATTTTTTCTCAAGTAAGGGCTTACCTATATTGAAAAATAGAGTTTTTTTCGATAAAATAGGAGACAGTTATTTTTTAATAGATTAGAAATAGGAGAAATCATGAGAAAAATATACTTATCTATTTTCACAAGTCTCTTGCTGATGCTGGGATTTGTTAATGTTGCCCAAGCCGATGAATATTTACGCATTGGGATGGAAGCAGCATATGCTCCCTTTAACTGGACCCAGGATGATGATAGCAATGGAGCTGTCAAAATCGATGGGACTAACCAGTATGCTAACGGATACGATGTTCAAATCGCCAAGAAAATCGCTAAGGACTTAGGTAAAGAACCTTTGGTTGTTAAAACCAAGTGGGAAGGTCTAGTTCCTGCCCTTACTTCTGGTAAGATTGACATGATTATCGCAGGTATGAGTCCTACTGCTGAGCGCAAACAAGAAATTGCCTTTTCAAGCAGTTACTACACTAGCGAACCTGTCCTACTTGTCAAAAAAGATTCTGCCTACGCAAATGCAAAATCTTTGGATGACTTTAACGGTGCGAAAATCACTTCTCAACAAGGTGTCTACCTTTATGACTTGATTGCACAAATCACAGGTGCTAAAAAAGAAACTGCCATGGGAGACTTCGCTCAAATGCGCCAAGCTCTTGAGGCTGGTGTCATTGATGCTTATGTTTCTGAACGCCCAGAAGCTCTGACTGCCGAAGCTGCGAACTCTAAGTTCAAGATGGTCCAAGTGGAACCAGGTTTCAAAACTGGGGAAGAAGATACAGCTATCGCCATTGGACTTCGTAAAGATGACAATCGTATTAGCCAAATCAATGCCAGCATTGAAACCATTTCAAAAGATGACCAAGTTGCCTTGATGGATCGTATGATCAAGGAGCAACCTGCCGAAGCTACAACAACTGAAGAGACTAGCAGTAGTTTCTTTAGCCAAGTCGCTAAAATTCTCTCTGAAAACTGGCAACAACTCTTGCGTGGTGCTGGTATCACTCTTTTAATCTCAATTGTCGGAACCATCATAGGTCTCATTATCGGTCTTGCCATTGGTGTCTTCCGTACTGCTCCTCTCTCTGAAAACAAAGCCATTTATGGCCTACAAAAACTAGTTAGCTGGATTCTCAATGTCTACATTGAAATTTTCCGTGGTACGCCAATGATCGTTCAATCAATGGTTATCTACTATGGAACTGCCCAAGCTTTCGGTATCAACCTTGACCGTACACTGGCCGCTATCTTCATCGTTTCAATCAACACTGGTGCCTACATGACTGAAATCGTCCGTGGTGGTATCCTAGCAGTTGACAAGGGACAATTTGAAGCCGCGACTGCTCTTGGTATGACTCATAACCAAACCATGCGTAAGATTGTCCTCCCTCAGGTAGTTCGTAACATCCTACCAGCAACGGGTAATGAATTTGTCATCAATATCAAAGATACATCTGTATTGAACGTTATCTCTGTTGTCGAACTTTATTTCTCAGGAAATACCGTGGCAACTCAAACCTATCAATACTTCCAGACATTTACAATCATCGCAGTGATTTACTTTGTCCTCACCTTCACCGTAACACGTATCCTACGCTTCATCGAACGTCGCATGGACATGGATACCTATACTACAGGTGCTAACCAAATGCAAACGGAGGATTTGAAATAATGACCCAAGCAATCCTTGAAATTAAACACCTTAAAAAATCCTATGGACAAAACGAAGTGCTAAAAGACATTTCTCTCACTGTCCACAAGGGAGAAGTTATCTCTATCATCGGAAGCTCTGGAAGCGGGAAATCGACCTTCCTACGCTCCATTAACCTACTTGAAACACCAACTGATGGACAAATCCTTTATCATGGACAAAACGTCCTCGAAAAAGGCTATGACCTCACGCAATACCGTGAAAAGTTAGGGATGGTGTTCCAATCTTTTAACCTCTTTGAAAATCTCAACGTTCTTGAAAACACAATAGTCGCTCAGACAACAGTCCTTAAACGAGAACGTACAGAAGCTGAAAAGATTGCCAAAGAAAATCTTGAAAAGGTCGGCATGGGAGAACGCTACTGGCAAGCCAAACCAAAACAACTCTCAGGCGGTCAAAAACAACGTGTGGCCATCGCTCGTGCCCTCTCTATGAATCCTGACGCTATTCTCTTTGATGAACCGACATCAGCACTCGATCCAGAAATGGTTGGAGAAGTCCTCAAAATCATGCAAGAACTAGCCCAAGAAGGCTTGACTATGATTGTAGTGACTCACGAGATGGAATTTGCCCGCGATGTCTCTCACCGTGTTATCTTTATGGATAAAGGTGTGATTGCTGAAGAAGGCAAACCAGAAGACCTCTTCACCAATCCTAAAGAAGAACGTACAAAAGAATTTCTTCAACGTTATCTCAAATAAAAAGAAAAGGCTGCATCAATCGTGCAGTCTTTTTGCTATCCTCAAAATGAAAGGCAGACCCAATTCAAGAATCCGCCATTATCCAAAGATTAATCTTCAAATTTTTCATGATTTTTTTCATAGAAATCAATTAAACCTAGAGCTGTTTCAAATGAAATATTTTTTACTTTTGCACGACCCTGCGCTAGAGCAATGATAGACATTTCACGCGCATTCGTTTCTTTAGAGATACGGTAGCCTGTGATTTTCTTATCACGAACCCAGCCAACAACTGATTCTACTTTTTCAAAGTTTGACTTAGCCATGTCCTTCTCCTATTTTCTTCTTTACGATATATTATTCTATACGTTTTTATGTCTTTTGTCAATAAAAAAACATATATTCAATAAAATAAAAGTTCTATTTTTTTCTTACTTCTTTTTTAAAGCCGATAATATATAGGTTTTTAGTTGCTATAACCCATTAGTAAGCACCCAAAAAATAATTGAATTATTAAACTTAAAATTTGCAAAAATATTCAATTAGGAAAAATACCAGCTTCTCAATAGGATAAACAGGAGTCATATTCTATATCTTCATTTTAATCTATAAGTTTGTCAAAGATAATCTTCCTTTTCGGACTACCTCATATCTATTTCATCCTTTCTATTTCCTTGGTTCCCTTCCTGTTACTATTTAACTTTTTCAACCGGTACAATTGACTTATCTCATCAAATTTTGCATATTCTTATAACACACCGCGATTACAATCAGCATTTAGAATAGCACTTCCTAATATTCCAACTGCTCTACTCACCTCATATCACTGCTGCCATATCCTTATTTTCAATCAACTAACCAAGTTTAGCTTATGAACATTGATTATTTTTTCTAATTCCTATTATATTTAATCAAACTTAAAATTAGATATATATAAAATATGGTATTCTAAAAAATAACCCTATATATAACAAGTCATTCTTCTTTATTATTATAAGCTGAAATAAAAAATAATAGGTGCTATAGTGAGTTGTAGTAGAAATAGTACGATAATTTTCCTAAGTTCATAGGAATCGCCCCCTTTCTTCACCCTCATTATAGCACCTATACATCTATTGTGCAAATAATATGATATTTTTTTAGTAGTCCTCAGACAAGCATATTATAGAGCGTTTCATTACCATTTAAGTTAATATAAGCTGGATCAAAACCTTCCATTCGACGAATCAATCCTGCATAATCATGCTTATCTGCCAAAGCGATCCCAATCAATACAGGCCCTGTCCCCTTACTAGCTCGTTTGATATACTCAAAGCGTGTGATATCATCATTTGGCCCCAGAATATCATTTACAAACTCACGCAGAGCACCTGGACGCTGTGGAAAATTGACCACAAAGTAATGCTTGATGCCATCATAAATCAAGGCACGCTCTTCCATTTCTGGCATACGGTTGATATCGTTATTTCCTCCAGAAATGATACAACAAATGGTTTTCCCCTTGATATATTCAGCCAAAACCTCTAAAGAGGCGATACTAGCTGCACCAGCAGGTTCTGCGACAATCCCTTGTTTAGAGTAGAGGTCAATCAAAGTTTCAGAAATCAATCCCTCATCGACACCTACCAAAATTTGAACATGTTGACGAGTTGCCTCATAGGTCAACTGACCTACCTTTTGCACAGCAATCCCATCCGCAAATTTATCAATTTCTTTGAGTTTGACAGGCCCACCAGCTTCAAAGGCAGCCTTCATGGAACGTGCTCCATTAGCCTCTACCCCAATAACTTCAATTTCTGGACTTGTTTCTTTGATATAGGTAGAAACTCCAGCAATGAGACCGCCGCCACCAACAGGAACCAAGACAGCATCAAAATCAATCGATTCTTTTCGAGCTTCTTCTAAAATCTCATAAGCAACTGTCCCTTGACCAGCTTGAACATGAGCATCATCAAAGGGATCAATAAAGGTACGATTTTCAGAGACTGTAAATTCTTGAGCTGCTTTAGCTGAGGCATCAAAGGTATCTCCAACTAGTTTAATAGTTACGAAATCCCCACCAAAAAAGCGAACTTGACCAATCTTTTGTTGCGGAGTGGTAATGGGCATAAAGATAGTAGCAGGAATTTTCATCTCATTACAAGTATAGGCAACTCCCTGCGCATGATTTCCTGCAGAAGCACAGACTACCCCACGTTCACGCTCTTCCTTGCTGAGCTGGGAAATGGCATAATAGGCACCACGAATTTTAAAGGAGCGAACACGCTGGGCATTTTCTTTTTTCAAATAAATCTTAGCACCATACTTCTCCGATAAATAATGGTCGTAATCCAGTGGGGTATTCACAACCACACCGTTCAAGACTTTATGAGCCTTGATGATATCTTTTGAACTTAACATCATTTTCTCCTAGACTATTTCATACTATCACAATCCATCCTCTTAAAAGAAAGATGAATTGATTATAAAAGCGAGTTAGTCCCCCAACTCGCCTTCACCTTAATTTCTATAAATTAGTTATAGATTTTGAATGCATCATCGTCGTTTTTACCAACGAAAGGCATTGCTTTACGCAATTCTGCACCAACTTTTTCAATTTCAAGGTTAGCTGCTTGTTCACGGTAAGCAGTCAATTTTGGACGTCCAGCTTTGTAGTCATTTACAAAGTCATTTGCAAATTTACCATTTTGGATATCAGCCAAGACAGCTTTCATATTTTCTTTAACTTGTTCAGTGATTACACGTGGACCTGATACATAGTCACCGTACTCAGCAGTGTTTGAAATCGATTGACGCATTTTCTTGAATCCACCTTCATAGATTAAGTCAACGATCAATTTCATTTCGTGAAGAACTTCAAAGTAAGCCAATTCTGGAGCGTAACCTGCTTCTGTCAAGACTTCGAAACCTGCTTCGATAAGGGCAGTCAAACCACCACAAAGTACAGCTTGTTCACCAAACAAATCTTCTTCAGTTTCTTCTTTGTAAGTTGTTTCAAGAAGACCTACACGAGCAGCTCCAACACCTTTACACCAGTCCATAGCAATATTTTTCGCATTTCCTGTAGCATCTTGGTATACTGCATAAAGAGCTGGTACACCAAATCCTTCTTCATAAGTACGACGTACCAAGTGTCCTGGTCCTTTAGGAGCACACATAAAGACATCTACATCCGCAGGAACTTTGATAAACTCAAAGTGAATATTGAAACCGTGAGCAAATCCAACTGCGTTTCCAGCTTCCAAGTTTGGCGCGATTTCTGCTTCGTACAATTCTTGTTGGATTTCGTCTGGTGCCAAAATCATGATAACGTCAGCCAATTTAGTTGCTGCTGCTACTGTGTAAGTGTCAAATCCATCTTCTTTTGCTTTATCAAAAGATTTACCTGGACGTACACCGATAATGACATCATGACCTGAATCACGCAAGTTTTGCGCATGCGCATGTCCTTGCGAACCATAACCGATAACGGCGATTTTTTTACCGTCAAGTGCTGCTACTTTAACATCTTTTTCGTATTCCATTTGAACTGCCATAGTTTTCTCTCTTTTCTATTTTTTTATTATCTTGTAATCTACTTTAACAAATCTTAGTTGATTTTTTAATCGCGGGTAAATCCAGTTGCACCAGTTCGAGCAATATTACGAATACCATATGGTCGAATAACTCTCAATAGAGCTTCACTCTTTTCAGCATTTCCTGTCATCTGAATGGTAATCGAGCTTGGTGCTACGTCTACAACTGTTGCACGGAAAGGTTGAATAATCGCTAGAATCTCAGCTCGCTTCTCAGCTGGCGCTGACATCTTAACCAAAATCACCTCGCGCTCCAAATGAGGCTTGTCTGTAATATCTCGAATGCGAATCACATCAATCTGACGATTGAGTTGCTTGATGATTTGCTCCACTTCATCATGTGAAGCTACATCAATAATAATCGTAATACGCGATACATTCGGATCTTCTGTTGCTCCAACAGAGATACTTTCGATATTAACCTGACGACGAGACAGGACACCTGTAAAGCGATTGAGGACTCCTGATCGATTTTGTAGTTTTGCTGTTAACATTCTACGCATGGAACTTCACCCCCAACATCTCATGATTACTCTTACCAGCTGGTACCATTGGTAACACCTGTTCCTTACGAGAAATATCTACCTCGATTAGCATAGGAACTTCCTCAGTGATGACTTCAAGGTCTTGATCCAAGGTCTCAGGATTGTCAAATTTATAGTTTTTAATACCGTAAGCTTGTGCCATCAATTGGAAATCAGGAAGGGTATCAAAGACCGACTCTGATGTTCTGCCTTCATAGAAGGATTCCTGCCACTGGCGAACCATTCCAAGTGAGTGGTTGTTCAGCATAACCACCTTGATTGGCACCTTGTAAATGTTCAAAATAGCCAATTCCTGGTTAGTCATTTGGAAACCGCCATCTCCAACAAACAAGACAACTTCCTTATCTGGGTTAGCAATTTTAGCTCCAATTGCTGCTGGAATTCCGAATCCCATCGTTCCCAAACCACCTGAAGTCACTAACTGACGTTCATTTTGGTAGGGATAATACTGGGCTGTCCACATTTGATGTTGACCAACGTCTGTTACCACAATGGCATCTCCATTCGTCAATTCACCAATTCGTTCAATAACAGCTTGCGGCTGAACCACACGTTCTTTCTTATCATAAGAACGAACGCGGTTTTTGTCTTTAGTAACTTTCTCAATCCATTTCTCAGTATTGTTATGAACTGTTGGTTCTGCCAGCAACATTTGCAAGGCCTTCTTAGCATCTCCAACTACAGGAATATCTGCACTGATAATCTTGCCAATCTCGGCAGGGTCAATATCAATGTGAGCAACCTTGGCATTCTTAGCGAAGGTCTTAGGATTTCCTGTCAAGCGGTCATCAAAACGGCAACCAATACTAATCATAAAATCAGCTTCTGTCATGGCAATATTAGCTGCGAATGACCCGTGCATGCCTCCCATTCCAAGGAAGAGTGGGTGACTCGTTGCAATCGTTCCTTGTCCCAAAAGACTGGTTACCACTGGAATTTGATAGCGTTCTGCAAATTCATTTAATTCTGTCGCAGCCTCAGCATAGCTAATTCCACCACCAGCAAGCAAGACTGGCTTTAGCCTTGGATAATTGCTTCAAGATTTTCTTGATTTGCATATCATTTGGCTCAAGAGTCGGTTGATAGCTTGGTAGGTTCACTTCTGGTGAATAGATGAAGTCTGTTTCTAAAGCAGATACGTCTTTAGGTAGGTCAATGACAACTGGCCCTGGACGGCCTGTAGTTGCGATATGGACAGCTTCCGTAATGATTCGAGGGATATCAGCCGTCTCACGAACTTGGTAATTGTACTTAGTGATTGGCATGGTAATCCCCACAATGTCTGCCTCCTGAAAGGCATCCTTCCCAATCCCAGCTCGCGCCACCTGACCTGTAAAGACCAAAAGGGGAACGCTATCGCTCATAGCATCCGCAATCCCTGTAATGGCATTTGTTGCTCCTGGTCCGCTAGTGACGACAGCAACACCCAACTTTCCAGTTGATTTGGCATAACCTTCAGCTTCATGCAAACAACCTTGCTCATGGCGTCCTAAAATGTGGCGAATGCCTTTAAAATTATATATCGCATCATAAAAAGGCAAGACTGCACCACCAGGATAACCAAAGATGGTATCAATTCCTAAATCACGAAGTGTTTCCAAAACTAGGTCCGACCCCGTCTTAGGAGATTCTAAACTGATTTTCTCCATTGTTCCCCTTTCTTTCCTCTTAAAAATAACTTGTTACTATCATACCATTTTTTCAAGATTTTTCAAGAGAAAAGAAGAAATTTTCTGAATTTTCTATTTTAACGTTTATTTATGAATGTTATTTTTGTTTTTATAAAAAAGATACCGATTTCATTTACTAAAAAAGAAAAAAGAACTGATTTCTCAGTTCTTCATTAATCTTATTCCACACTAAATAGATATGGGTAAACTGGTTGTTGACCTTGGTGAATCTCAACTTCAACGTCTTCGAATTCTTCTGCGATTTCTTGAGCAATTTCATTAGCAAGTTCTTCGCTTCCATCTTCACCGACATAGAAGGTTACGATTTCACTATCTTCATCCAACATATGTTTCAATGTTTCAGTCAAGGTTTGGTGCATATCAGGGTTTGACACGAGGATTTTCCCATCTACCATACCAAGATTGTCATTTTCATGGATTTCTAAGCCATCAATAGTTGTATCACGCACAGCTGTTGTGACACTTCCGCTAACAACATCGCTGAGGGCTGCAGTCATACGTTCTTGGTTTTCTTCGATTGACTTGCTTGGATCAAAGGCAAGAAGACTAGTCAATCCTTGAGGAAGAGTTCGAGCTTCCACCACGACTGCTGGTTGCTCCAAAACTTCTGCTGCAGATTGAGCTGCCATGAAGATGTTCTTGTTGTTTGGTAGGAAGATGATGTTACGAGCGTTGACCTGTTCAACAGCCTTGATAAAGTCTTCTGTTGAAGGGTTCATAGTTTGACCGCCTTCGATAACATAATCTACACCTTGAGAACGGAAGATATCTGCTAGACCTTTACCAGCCACCACAGCAATCAAAGCATACTCTTTTTCTTCAGCTGGTTTGCTAACTTGAGCAGCTTCTTTCTCAACCTGTGCTTCGTGTTGGTTACGCATATTGTCAACTTTTACCTTGACCAAGCTACCATATTTGAGACCTTCTTGCATAACAAGTCCTGGATCTTCTGTATGGACATGGACTTTGACGATTTCATCATCATTAACAACGAGGAGAGAATCTCCAAGTTCATTCAAGTAGTTACGAAATTCTTCGTAATCAAAATCTTTGACATAGGTTGGGCCTTGCTTAAGAGCTACCATGATTTCAGTACAGTAACCAAAGGTAATGTCCTCAGTCGCTACATGACTAGCTACAGACTTATGGTGCTCTGCATTGATCATTTCACTCATGTTGGCAGGAGTCGCTACAAAATCCTCAGATGCAATATATTCGCCAGTAAGGGCAGAAAGGAAACCTTCGTAGATAAAGACCAATCCTTGACCACCTGAGTCCACAACGCCAACTTCTTTCAATACTGGAAGCATGTCTGGTGTTTTAGCTAGAGCTGTTTTAGCACCTTCCAAGGCTGCGCGCATGACTTCAACAGCGTCATCTGTTTGCTCAGCTTTTTTCTTAGCACCGATAGCAGCCCCACGAGAAACTGTCAAAATCGTTCCTTCAACTGGTTTCATAACGGCCTTATAAGCAACTTCCACACCTGATTGGAAGGCAAGGGCCAAGTCTTGACCTGTTAACTCGTCTTTATCCTTGATAGCTTGTGAAAATCCACGGAAAGCTGAGAGGTAATAACACCTGAGTTCCCACGCGCACCCATCAAAAGACCTTTAGCAAGAATGCTCGCTACTTCTCCAACTGTAGAAGCTGGCTTGTCGGCAACTTCTTTGGCACCATTTTCAATGGTCATTCCCATGTTTGTTCCAGTATCTCCATCTGGAACTGGAAAGACGTTTAATGAATTGACATATTCAGCTTGCTTATTCAAGCGAGTTGATGCAGCCTGCACCATTTCTTGAAATAAGCTAGTAGTAATTTTTGACACGGTTATTCTCCTACAACTTTGATATTTTGAATGTAGACATTTACAGTCTGAGCAGTAATTCCAAGTTGGTTTTCCAAACTAAAACGAACACGCTCTTGAATGTTTTTTGACACTTCGCTAATCTTTGTTCCGTAGCTCAACACGGTATATACATCAACTGCAATACTGCCATCTTCGGTCGCTTTTACGACGACACCTTTGGAATAATTTTCCTTACCTAGAAGGGCTTGAAAATTATCTTTGAGGGCATTTTTACTAGCCATACCGACCACACCAAAAATCTCAGTTGTTGCACCGCCTACGATAGTTGCAATCACTTCATCTGTTAGTTCGATTTGACCATCTTTTGTATTAATTTTTACAGTCATCCTTTTTACCTCAACTAGTTGATACTCTATTTTATCATATTTCAGCCCAAGTGTAAAAGCAGAATACTGTCTCAGCGGATATTTACTCCATTGTTCAAATGATGTTACACCTACAGAAAAAGAAAAAGACCCTAAGGTCTCCTTACTTTTATTATTAAACGCGTTCAACTTTACCTGATTTCAAAGCACGAGCTGAAGCCCAAACTTTTTTAGGTTTACCATCGATAAGAACAGTAACTTTGAAGGTTTGGTTTTACGGCACGTTTTGTTTGGTTCATAGCGTGTGAACGGTTGTTTCCTGATACAGTCTTACGACCTGTAAAGTAACATACTTTAGCCATTGTGTTTTCCTCCTATTAGATCTAATATAGCGGATGTGCTAGCACCACATACCGTACTATGTTATCACACTTTCTTCATTTTTGCAAGGGAATTGGAAGATTTTTTTATTTAACGTAAACAACTCCCAACTTCCCAAAAGCCACATCTCCACGGATAATCAAGGTTTTGCTGGTTGGGGCTAGAGGAGCATCTGCCTTGGCTGCACCAAAGGATGTTTCCACTTTCAAGTCTACACGCCAGTGTTGCGGGACATAGACAGTTGCATTCCCAAATCCAACTTCGATATCTAAAGTTGCAAAATCACCTAACATCTCTGCGTTGTCATAGTAGATTTTTGCATTTCCAAAAGCGACTTCTACTTGGTCGTCTACAAGATCTTGATCTTGTTTATAGAAGGTTCCACTACCAAAAGCGACTTCCTTGTCTGTAAGAATGGTCTTTTCACCATCATACCACCATTTTTTTCCATTCCAAGTTCTGTTAGAATGAGTCAGCATGCTTACTCCGAGAACAATTAGAACTCCTGCCCAGAATAGTGTCTGATTTGGAATCGGTAAAATACCATAAAAGTGGTTAGCAATCATTAAGGCCACTAAAGCTGTAAAAGAAGCTGAAGTTAAGTGACGACGTAACAAAGCTCCAACTGATTGATAGGCAAAAAAGGCAATACCGAGCAAGGGCCAAATTTGCCCACCGAATGAAGGGATTCCAAAATTGCCCTGTAATAATACTAAAGCTGCCAATACTAGCAACACAATACCAAATGCTTTCTTTTTCATCTTGTTACCTCATGTTTCTTAGATTTTCTTTTAGGAGGGATTGATAATGCCGTGAGACATGAACCTCCTTGTGGGTCTGATAAAAGGAAATGGTGCTCGTTCCTGAAAAGGACTTGTCCACCGAATAGACTTTGCCGAATATTAGCGATAGTTGACTTGGATACTCGACTAAAATATCGAGGAAGGATAGCCTCTAACTCATAGAGTTTGAGCCGAACTTCGTAGGCATCTTTCTGGGTATGGGCATAAATCTTGCTCCCTTCTGTCTCAAAGAAGAGAATTTCCGACAAGTCCAGATAATATTCACCTGTCCCCTTGTAAAAAATCAACCGAGGAGACTTGGACTCTTGCAAGAGGCGCTGTAAATCCGCAATCTCATCTGTCAAAGCCGCTGCCTTGATGACAATTTCAGTTTCCTCTAAATTGCTGTCAATTTCGATTCGTAACTTCATTCCATCTCCTTTCTGACTCTACTATATCAAAGCTAAAATAAGAAAACAAGAGCAAAAAAGCAAGTGGTTACTTTAGACTCGTAAGTGGTTCTAGGACCACCTTAACTTGCAGGTCAAAATAGAAAGAAAATCACACCCCATACAAGACCACAAATATATCCAACCAAGACATCCTTAGGATAATGCACACCACCTAAGACTCTCACTAGACCGAGGAAAACTGACAAGACCAACAAGATAACCCCTACAGATAAACTAGCATGAATGCAAGCCATGGAGATAATGGTTGCTGAAAAGACATGTCGACTGGGCATAGACTGACCAGGACTATCTCTGTCAAGTAGCGGTACAATTTCCCAAACTTCATAAGGCCTAGGGGCATTGATTTTCTTACGAAGAAAGGACAAAATCACAAAACCTGTAGCAGAGATAAACACATAGATCAAGACCTGCTTTCCAAATCCTTCTTGGAAATAGGTAGTGACTAACAAGGTCAGATAAACTATAGGCATAACTACGGTCATGAACCGATTGAAAGCTCTTAACAGTCTCAGAAAGATAGGCTTATTTTCAATCTTACCAGCAATATGGTTATACCATTCTTGATAATTTTTCATATATTTTCTCATCACTTACTCAAATTTTGCTTATAGGGAAGCACTTGTCTTCTAGTATAGTGCAGAAAAAGAAGGCCGTCAAGCCTTCTTTTGCTTTATTCTTCCGCTTCATCTTCTGTAAATTGACTGTTGTAGAGGTCAGCGTAGAAACCAGCTTGCGCCATCAGCTCATCATGATTTCCTTGCTCGATGATATTCCCATCTTTCATAACCAGAATAAGATCAGCATTTCGGATGGTAGACAAGCGGTGGGCGATGACAAAGGAAGTTCTTCCCTCCATCAAATCGGTCCATAGCTTTCTGAATCAATTCCTCCGTCCGTGTATCAACCGAAGAGGTCGCCTCATCTAGGATTAGGAGTGGTGCATCTTTCAGCAAAGCACGAGCGATGGTCAAGAGTTGTTTTTGTCCGACAGACAAGGTCACTGTATCATCCAAGACGGTATCGTAACCATCTGGTAGTGTCATGATAAAGTGGTGAATCCCTACAGCCTTGCTGGCTTCAATCACACGCTCATCACTAATACCCTTTTGGTTATAGATGAGATTGTCTCGGATAGTACCTTCAAAGAGCCAGGTGTCTTGCAAGACCATTGAAAAGGCATCGTGTACTTCTGAGCGCTTCATAGCCTTGGTATCCACACCATCGATGCAGATACTTCCCTTATCAATCTCATAGAAACTTCATCAAAAGATTGACAATGGTTGTCTTACCAGCCCCAGTCGGTCCGACAATGGCAACCTTTTGACCTGCATGAGCTGTCGCAGAAAAGTCATGGATAATAGTTCGCTCTGGTGTATAACCAAAGGAGACTCGATCAAAGACTACTTGACCTTTCATATCGCTCAATTGTCTTTCTTTATGGGATTCATCTTCCATTTCCTCTTCAGCTAAGAATTCGAAGACACGTCCCATGGCTGCACTAGCCTGCTGAAGACTAGTAATCCCTTGGGCAATTTGTGAAAGGGGCTGAGAAAAGATACGAACGTAGGCCATAAAGGCAACGATAATCCCGATACTAATCTGCCCATTCAGAGCCAAGGCTGCACCAACGATAATCACCAAGGCATAGCTAAAGTTCCCAATAAACATCATAATCGGCATCATAATCCCTGAAATAAACTGAGATTTCCAGATACTGTCATACAGACGATGGTTTAATTTCGCAAACTCTTCTTTCGTGCTCTCGATAGCATTGTAACTGGTCACCACATTATGACCAGAGTACATTTCTTCCACATAACCATTTACAGCTGCCAAATCCTGTTGCTGACTCTTAAAGAATCCCTGTGATTTGCCCATAAAGACAGACACGAAAGCAAAACCAATAAGGGTTGAAACAACCGTCACCAAAGCTAAAATCCAGTTCATGCCAAACATGGTTACTAAGACCGCCACGACCAGTAAACTAGATGAGAGAACTGTTCCTAGACTTTGATTGAGGGACTGGGCTGCAGTGTCAACGTCATTGGTTACACGAGACAAGGTATCCCCTTGAGAGTGTCCATCAAAATATCTCAATGGTAGGCGATTAATTTTATCTGCAATAGCTTTTCTCAAACGCTCTGAAAAACACGTTGAATGGCTGTTGTAAACAGAAAGGCCTGCAAATAATTTGATAGGAGTCCAATCACATAAATCACGGCCAAAAAACCACCAATAGCTGCAACCGCCGCGACATCCACACTTGTTTCCAGACCACTGGCAATGATATTAGTCATTTCCTTGATGCGGGTTGGACCATATACAGTAATGATATTGGATACGATTGTTGCTATAAAGGCTATCAGAAGGGCAAACTGGAGGCCTGCAAGATAGGGTTTACTCTGTTTCCAAAGAGACATTTTCTTATTTTCCATGTTCCAATTCCTCCTTCGATAGTTGTGAATAGGCAATTTCTTGGTAAACTTCGTTATTAGCTAGAAGTTCCTTGTGGGTGCCTTGTCCCACGACTTTACCTTGATCCAAGACCAAAATCAAATCTGCATCCATAATCGTTGAAATACGCTGTGCGACAATGAGCTTGGTCATAGACTTGGTTTTTTCAGCTAACTCTTGGCGTAGAACTCGGTCTGTCTTGTAGTCCAAGGCTGAGAAGGAGTCATCAAAGATGAGGATTTCTGGCTTCCGAGCCAAGGCACGCGCAATAGCCAGACGCTGTCTTTGACCACCTGAGAAGTTGGTTCCTCCTTGGGCTACTTCTGACGCTAAGCCAGCTTCCTTGTCTTCGATAAAGTTCTTAGACTGGGCCAATTCCAGAGCTTGCCACATAGCCTGCTCACTAAGCGATGTTTCTTGACTGTGTCCAAAATCTAAATTGCCCTTGACATCACCTGAAAAGAGAACCGCTTTCTGAGGAATATAACCAACCTTGTTGCGCAAATCTTCTAAGGCATAGTCTTGAACATTGACACCGTCCACCAAAATTTCTCCTGCTGATACGTCGTAGAAACGTGGAATCAGATTAACCAGAGTTGACTTACCGGAACCTGTTGAACCAATAAAGGCCACTGTTTGACCTGCTTCTGCCTTGAAGCTAACATGTTCAATAACCGCCTCCGAATTTGCCGCATAGCGGAAGGTCACATCCTTAAATTCGACCTGACCTTGAAGGTTTTCATCAGCCTGCTGCACTTGAGCAGGATTTTGGATAGAGGAATGCAAATCTAGAACTTGATTAATCCGCTTGGCAGAGACCATGGTTCGAGGAAGAACGATGAAAAGCGCCCCCATAAGAAGGAAGCCCATGACAACCTGCATGGCATAAGACATGAAAACAACCATGTCACTAAAGAGAGGCAGACGCGCTGTTGGAGCAGCATCGTTGATTACATAGGCCCCAATCCAGTAAATCGCCACACTCAAACCACTTGAAATCCCCATCATGATAGGGTTCAAAATAGCCATAAGACGGTTAACAAACAAATTCAAGCGTGTCAATTCATCATTTGCTGCTGCAAATTTTTCATTTTGGTATTCTTCAGCATTGTAGGCACGAACGACACGAATACCTGTTAAACTTTCACGAGTGATACTGTTCAGTTTATCTGTCAGCCCCTGAATCAGGGATTGTTTTGGAAAGGCTAGCGTCATCAAAACAGTCGTCATCAAAACATTGACAATCACTGCCACAAGTACGGCCCAGAGCCAGTATTCTGAATGTCCTAAAATCTTCCCGATAGCCCAGATAGCCATAATTGGACCACGCGTAACCACTTGCAAGCCCATGGTAATCAACATCTGAACTTGAGTAATATCATTGGTGGTACGAGTTAAAAGACTGGGAATAGAGAATTTCTTAATCTCTGTCTGCGAGTAGTCTAAAACTCGGTTAAAAATATCACTTCTCAACCTACTAGTATAGGAAGCAGCCACTCTGGACGCAAAAAATCCAACTGCAACTGCGGACAAGAAGGCAAGAAAGGACATTCCCACCATCATACTTGCTGGCTGCCACAACTCATCTAAGTTTGTTCCCTGAGTTCCCAGTAAATCCGTGATTTTAGAGATATAGGTCGGCACTTCCAACTCTAGATAGACCGAAAAAGCAGGTAAAGAGAATGGCTAGTAAAATCATCCCCCATTCTTTTCTACTAATTCGTTTTGCTAATTTCTTCATTCTCTCCTCCTATTCCCTTGATATTTTCCTGTAGTTGACCAAGAACTTTCTCAAAAATCAGTAATTCATCTTTATCAATGTCTTCCATCAACTGCTTATCAATTCGTTCAAAAAAGGCCTTAACCTGCTTCATTTGAGAACGTGCTTTGTCCGTCAAACGAACAAATTTTGCCCGCTTATCGCTAGGACTCACCTCCAATTCCACCAAACCATTTTGCACCATACGCTTGACCAAATTACTAGCAACAGACTTGGTAATATTGAGTTCCTTCTCAATATCTTTAATCAAGACCAAGTCTTGGTTTTTCTCACGATTATCCAAAAAACGCACAACCTGACCTTGAGGCCCACCCATAAATTCAATACCACAACGTTTGGCTTCCTTTTGTACCATCAAATGAATCTGGTGACCAAAACGCTTAAAGACTAACATCGGTTTATCCATACTAACTCCTTTCTAACCATCACATTTAGTTCTCCTAGGAACTAAATAAGTTTTCATGAGAACTATTTTATCATTTTCAGAAAAGATGTCAAGAAAAAAGTTTCCATGAGAACTATTTTCTTGATTCAAAAAATCCCAAGTGATTTTTTCACTTAGGATCATGTTCTCTAGGTTAAATTAGAACCCGTCTACGTTTGTGTAGATCTTTTGTACATCTTCGTCGTCTTCAAGGACACTGTAAAGTTTTTCAAAAGTTTCAAGGTCATCACCTGACAATTCCACTTCTGACTGAGGAATCATTTCCAATTCAGTCACTTGGAATTCTTCGATACCTGATTCACGTAAAGCAACGATAGCCTTGTGAAGGTCAGTTGGCGCTGTATAAACCGTGATTGTTCCTTCTTCTGCTTCTACATCGTCCACATCCACATCTGCTTCTAGCAATTGCTCAAAGACTGCATCTGCATCTTCACCTGCAAATACGATGACACCCTTGTTGTCGAAGAGGTAAGAAACCGAACCTGAAGCACCCATGTTTCCGCCATTTTTACCAAAAGCTGCACGGACATTGGCTGCTGTACGGTTGACGTTAGAAGTCAAAGTATCAACGATCAACATAGAACCATTTGGTCCAAAACCTTCGTAACGTCCTTCTGTAAAGGTTTCGTCTGTATTTCCTTTAGCCTTGTCCAAAGCCTTATCGATAACATGTTTTGGCACTTGGGCTTGTTTAGCACGGTCGATAACGAATTTCAAGGCTGAGTTTGATTCTGGATCTGGATCACCTTTTTTAGCTGCTACATAGATTTCTACACCAAATTTTGCATATACTTTAGAGTTAGCTCCATCTTTAGCCGTTTTCTTGGCTACGATATTGGCCCATTTACGTCCCATTAGGAATCTCCTTTTTTCACATTTTAGTCTTTCTTATTATAACACAAGTTTTTTCGATTTTCACTAGAGGAAATGGATTTTATTTAGCAAATCAAGCTAGGATGGTACTTTTGTTGCCAAGATTTCCTTGCCTTCTTTTATCAAGGGGTGACGAAACAGTGAGAAATAAAGTTGGATAGTCATGGCAACCCAGATAAGGGGTTCGCAAAGGATAACTCCCTTATAGCCTGCCCAAGGAATAATCAAGACCACAAAAGCGATTTTTCCGATTAGTTCTATAAAGCTAGAAACCAGAGGAAGGACTTTTTGCCCCAAGCCCTGCAAGCAATTACGATAAATCAGTAAGAGACTCAAAATAGGATAAAAGGCTGAACTGATTTGCAGATAGAGACTTCCATTTTCTACCAAGTAGCTAGCCGTCGAACTAGCCAAGAAGGAAACCAAGGCAGGACTGGCAAAAAAGAGGAAGACACATACAAACTGCCCAGGATACACTTAAACGACTGCCGATTCGTAGACCTTGAACAATGCGGTCTGGGCGCTTAGCTCCTAGATTCTGAGAAGCAAAGGTCGTCATCGAGGCAGAAATAGCGGTCATAGGAAGGAGGGCGAAGGCCATAATGCGACGTGCTGCCGTCTGGGCGCTAATAATCACTGCACCAAATGTATTAACAGAAGACTGTAAAATCACACTTCCGATAGACACAATCGAACTCATCAAGCCCATAGCCAAACCTTGCTCCAAGAGATCCGCGTACAAGGCCTTATCCCATTTGAAATGCTTGAGTTGAGGCAAAAGTTCCGGAACGCTCCTGCGGATATAATAAAAGCAGAGAACCGCTGATAAGCCCTGCGAAATGATGGTAGCAAGTCCCGCAGATTGAACTCCCAGTTGCAGTTGCGTAATAAAATAGAGATCCAAAACCACATTGACCAAGGCAGAGAAAATCAGAAAACCAAGCGCAGCCAGACTATCACCAATAGACCGCAACAAGCCTGCAAAGAGATTATAAGCGAAGCTGACGCCAACACAGGTCACAATCATGGAAATATATTGATAGGACTGGGGAAGGATTTCTGCAGGAGTATCTAAGTACTGCAAGAGTGGATACAGGCCGACAAATCCCATCAGCATAACTAAAATACTTAGAAGCCCTCCTAAAATCCAGGTTGCAGCAACTGCTTCTTTGATTTTGGTGAAATTACGAGCCCCATAATAGCGAGCAATGACAATCCCCATCCCATTTCCAACACCAAGCGTAAAACCTACAATCAGGTCAAAAATCGCTGTCGTCGCTCCTACTGCAGCCAAGGATTCTTGACCAAGAAATCGTCCAACAATCAAGACATCAGCAGTATTATAGAGCTGTTGAAAAATATTTGATAGCAAGATTGGGAAGGCGAAGCTTAAGAGCGAGGGAAGAATCGGACCATGTATCAGGTCCACTGTTCGTTTTTTATTCATAAGGCTATTATATCAGCTTTCTAGAGGAGCGACAAGAAACAGCAAACTATGCGTGAGCTGAGAACCAGAGCAAAGCAACGAAAAAGCAGTGGAATTCTCCACTACTTTGACAGCTTATTCTTCAATTTCGATTTCAAGTTCGTCGCCTAGATCAAGTGTAACTTCTTCATTCACAGAGTCTACTTGAGCTGCTTCATCTTTTTTGCTTTCAGCAGCTTCTTCTCCATCAATCAAACCAAATTGAACACGGACTTGATGGTCAATCTCATCAAAGATTTCTGGGTTATCTGCCAAGTATTTCTTAGCATTTTCAGAACCTTGCCCGATTTTCTCATCCTTGTAAGAGTACCAAGCTCCTGCTTTTTTGATGATATCCAAATCGCTTGCAATCTTCAAAAGCTCACCGGTCTTAGAAATCCCTTCTCCGTACATGATTTCAACAAAGGCTTCCTTAAATGGTGGAGCCACCTTGTTTTTCACGACCTTGATCTTGGTTTCTTTACCGACATTGGTATCTTTTTGGTCACCAGTTCCCTTGATTTGCGTGCTTCCACGGACATCCAAACGGACTGATGCGTAGAATTTCAGAGCACGTCCACCAGGAGTTGTTTCTGGATTTCCAAACATCACCCCAACTTTTTCACGCAATTGGTTGATAAAGATAGCAATTGTTTTGGTTTTATTGATAGAAGCACCAAGCTTACGCATGGCCTGGCTCATCATACGAGCCTGCAAACCAACATGGCTATCTCCGATATCTCCATCAATTTCCGCACGAGGGACAAGGGCTGCAACTGAGTCGACTACGACAAGGTCAACTGCGCCTGAGTCAATCAATTTTCCTGCAATCTCAAGACCTTGCTCTCCTGAGTCTGGTTGTGACAAGAGCAATTCGTCAATGTTGACACCAAGAGCCGCAGCATAAGCTGGATCAAGGGCATGTTCCGCATCGATAAAAGCAGCAATTCCACCTTCTTTTTGCGCTTGCGCAACTGCATGAAGGGCAACCGTTGTCTTACCAGATGACTCTGGCCCATAGATTTCGATGATACGCCCCTTAGGATAACCACCTGAACCAAGGGCAATGTCGAGAGCTAAAGAACCTGAACTCATCACTTGCACCTTTTGCTCGGCACGTTCACCCAAACGCATGATTGAGCCCTTACCAAAGTCTTTCTCAATCAATTTAAGAGCGTCATTCAAGGCTTTTTCACGTTCAGCCCCGAATTTTTTTGAAATTTCATCTAATTTTTTTGGTTTTTTCGCCATTCTATTCTCCTACATTCTAATGGTCCTCAGACCTATCTACTATTATATCAAAAGTTAGTCACTTAATAAAGCCTTGCGAACTAGGTTAAAGGCATGCATAACCGCAATGTGACGTACATCCGCTCGACTTCTGCCTCCAATATTGACCTTAATGACCTCAGTTCCATGCTCTTGAGCCAAGCCTATGAAGACTGTCCCAGCTGGGTTCCCTTCTAGGCTATCTGGTCCTGCCACTCCAGTCAAACTAAGGCCAAATCAGACTGGGTCTTGCTTCGTGCCTGCTCAGCCATCTTTTGAGCTGTAAATTCAGACACTACACCATGTTCTTCCAAATCCTTGACAGGAATATCCAACATCTTTGATTTTTCCTCCAAGCTATAGGTCACAAAACCACCCTTAAATATACTTGAAGCTCCAGAAAAATCCGCCACGGTAGCTTGGAAAAGACCTGCCGTCAAGCTTTCTGCAGCTGTGATAGTTTTCCCTTGCCTTTTCAGTTCTTCTACCACAATGCTGGCTAAACTAGTTTCTTCCCCATACCCATAACAAAGCTCTCGTAAAGAAAGGCCTTCAAAGGTCTGGCGATTCAAGATTTGATTCTCCAAGATATTCAGCACTCGATTCGCCTCTTCTTGACTACTAACCTTTGTTGACAGACGTAGAGTGACTTCTCCTGTCTTGGCATAAGGTGCCAAGGTCGGATCTGTTTGATTCTCAATCAAATCAGCCAAAATCGTCACCAGCTGACTTTCGCCAATTCCAAAGAAACGAAGAACTCGGGAATACAGCTTGCTCCCTGTCATCAACTTGGGTAGAAGTTGGTTTAAGACCATCGGTTTCAATTCACTTGGTGGACCAGGAAGGACAACATAGGTCACTCCGTCTACTTCTAATATTCCTCCCACAGCCAACCCTGTTTCGTTTGGCAGTGGAGTCGCTCCTTCTACAATTTGAGCTTGTCTTTCGTTATTCGGTGTTCGGGCATAGTCTGGTCTCTGGGCAAAAAAGACATCCAACTTCTCCCGGGCCTGAGAATCAAAGACTAATTCTTTCCCTAAGAATTTAGCTAGGGTTTGTTTGGTCAAATCGTCCTCAGTTGGCCCCAATCCACCTGTCAAAATCACCAGACTACTACGTTGACTGGCAATCTCAAGAAGGGATAAGAGACGAACTTCATTGTCTCCTACAGCCGTTTGAAAATATACATCTACCCCAATCTCTGCTAGTTTTTCCGACAAAAACTGAGCATTAGTATTGACAATCTGTCCAGTCAAAATCTCTGTTCCAACAGCAATGATTTCTGCTTTCATGTTTCCTCCTACTTATCTATTCGTATTTTTTGAAAAAATCGCAGGAAATTTCCCACGATTGATTTTTTTATTTATATCAAGAAAATTAATTATCTTCGTCACCAACAGGTGCTCGTCCAAATAAATCTTCAAATAAGACAACATTTGTTTCAAGCTGAGTAATCTCTTCTTGTCCTAAAGAACGTCTCAAAAGATTCTGCATTTCCAACATATGGTTTCTCGTAACAATTTGATAAGAAACGCCTTGTAGCATCTCCCCTTCACCCTTCAACTGTTGTGTTTCAATTGTTTTAAACGAATCTTTGTAGCCCAACAAGCTTGGAATACTTTTCGCAGATAAATCAATATTAGTCTGCATATTAGTACTTAGGGCTTTTAAGATAGACTGATAGTGACTGACACTATTTAAACTAAGAACTTTTTCAACAACTTTTTGAATGACTTCACGCTGACGCTTCTGACGTCCGTAGTCTCCTTCTGGGTCTTGATAACGCATGCGGGAATAAACAAGCGCTTCTTCTCCATTTATTGTCTGTTCTCCAACACCGATAGAAATGGTGTTAAATTCTTCTTGGTCACTGATAGAGATTGGGAAACCTAGTGTGTTATTGACAGTAATGCCACCTACTGCATCGACTAATTGTTGCAAACCTTGCATATTGACCATAATATAGCGATCGATATGGATATTCATCATCTTTTGAATTGTTTCTATCGCAAGTTCTGCACCACCACCAGCATAGGCAGCGTTTAGCTTCGCTTCTTCAATACTACCATCTTTATGTTGAATTTTAGTCAGGATATCACGTTCCAAACTCATCATCGTCGTTTTCTTTGTGTGGGGGTTGACGGTCAACAAAATCATACTGTCACTATTTCCAGCCCATTGATCTGTACGCTCTACATTCCCAGTATCAACCCCCATTAACAGAATGGTCAAGGGGTCTGTTGCTTCAATAACCTTGGTTTCTTCCCCTATTTTTTTATAGGTTTTTGCCAAAGTCTCTGTACCTTGCTGATAAATAGTATAAGCAAAAACACCAACACCCAAAACTGTCACAGCTAGAAAAGCTAATACCATTCCAATAATTTTTTTAACCATATTTCTACTAATCTATCAGTTTACCCATTAAGTAAACATCGATAAATTCCCCTTCTTCTATATATGCCCCACGCTCTTGGCGACCTTCAATTATAAAGCCATGCTTTTGATAAAGATGGACTGCTGCTTGATTACGGGTTTGGACAGTCAGTTGGAGACGACGCAAAATGCCACTTGCTTGTGCCCACTCTATCGCTTCTTCTAACAAAAAACTTCCCAATCCATTATTCCAATATCTTTTTCCAATCACAATGAAGAGATCTCCAATATGACGAACTCTCTTGCGCTGGTCAGCTGTAATATTTACAAGGCCAGCAATTTTATCATTTAAAAATGCAAGTAAGGTTATCTGATTGTCCGAACTAGCTTGCTTGTCGAGGAATATTTCCATCTCCTCACTGGTCAAGAGAATACCATCTCCATCTAGACTAGTAAAATCTGTCTCCAAACTCACACGATTCAAAAAGACTACCAATTCAGCTGCATCTTTAGGATCTGCTTCCCTAATGAGCAATTCATACTCCATGTTGAAGCTCCTCTAACAATTTCTCAGCACGCAACCCCTTTGCCTGGAAATGTAATCTGCGACCGTCTTCTTCCTTTAGAATTTCCAATTCTAAATAAGTATCTGGTAAAGCATCACCTAAAAGATTTCCCCACTCAATAACAGTCACGCCTCCACCAAAGAGAAATTCATCCAAATCAATGGAATCCGCATCTCCTCCAATACGATAAACATCTAAATGGTAAAGCGGAAGACGCCCCTCATACTCTCTTACGATAGTGTAGGTTGGACTTTTAATCATTTGAGAAATCTGCAATCCTTTTGCAAGTCCTTTAGTAAAGGTCGTTTTACCTGCGCCCAGTTCTCCAGTTAAGATTAAAACATCATTCTTTTCTAATAAATGGCCCAATCGTTTCCCTAAGGATTGTAGCTCTTCTTCATTTTTTGTGTACATATCCTTATTATACCAAAAACTTTTCTTTTGTGTCTATTTTCCTGCTAAACTTACCATCATAACATCCATAAAAACAGACTTTCTCTAAAAGAAAATGAGCGTAGCAATGACCAATACAAGATCTCGGAAAATATGACCATAAAAGGAAACTTCCTTCTTAACAGAATTTGGGACAAGATAGGCTGCAAAAAACAAACCCAGTCCAATATAAATCAGAAGCGAGACAATGGTCATTGGATTTCTTAAGAAGAGAAGTGTTGCTAAAATAGTCACCAAAACTGTCTTTTTTCTGTCTAGCAGAGCAAGCAAATCACGCATGTATTTTTTCAAGGGTAAAAAAATCAACAAATCTAGCCCAAATAGAAAGAAAAAGGATGGCAATAAAAAGTCAACTAATTCTTGCTGCAGCGTATTTTTGATGAACAAGTTATCTGACAAAACAAGGACAGCTCCTAACAAATTAATTAAGAGCAGGATACTGTAAAAAAGCTTCACTGACTGCTTACTGGCTAGGACACTATGGACTTCTTGCTTACGAGTATAAAGATAATTTACTCCAGCACAGATTCCTGAAACGAAGACCATACTTCCGATGAAAAAAGCTGTACTTCGTTTAAAGGACAAGATACATTCCTTCCATAGGAAACAGCTACTCAAACTAATTTGAATTAAAACTAACAAAAATAAGATTCTCATTGATTTCATCTTTTCTCTCCCTTCCTACCAATCATTATACTAGGAGAAAAGAGAGAACTGTTTCTAATCTTCTCAAATGTCTTTTTAAGACGCTAAACAAACATGAGAGACTAATACTCAATGAAAATCAAAGAGCAAACTAGGAAACTAGCCACAGGTTGCTCAAAACACTGTTTTGAGGTTGCAGATAGAGCTGACGTGGTTTAAAAGAGATTTTGGAAGAATATAAATTTGAAATAAGGCTGATAGTATTAATTTCACTATCAGCCTTACAGGTTATTTAACGTTTCAGAAAAACTATAATGTCAAGATTAACTAAACAGTATCTAATTCCTTCAAATAATTTTCTATCTTCATCAACATTAAAGGATTGTTATAAATCTTACATAACTCTCTTGCTTCTATATAATAATTTTTGACTTGTTCTTTGTCTAGAAATTTGGCTCCAGCATTTCCTACAAGAATAAGTAGAGGAGCCAGTTGGTAGCTTGTCTGTCTTTGTTTACAGAGTTCAATCGTCTCAAGAGCTTCTTGGATGGCTTCGTTATATTTTTCCTTTGAAACTAGGTGGTGAGCGTAGTTGTAACGAACTCTGATGTAGCCAAATAAAAACTCTTGATGCTCAAAATTTTTTGTCTGATATAACTCCATTAAATGAGAGTAGTTTGCCTCATATTCTTGTTCACGACCCACTAAGGAATAGAAATTAGATAGAGTATTCAACGCCTTTAAATAAATCAGAGTATTTGAGGAGACTTTTAATAATATATTTTCCAATGAAGAAATAGCCTCACACTTACTGTCATATTGATAGAAGTCAATAATAGCTTTAATCCATTCAAGGTAAGTTCGGTCTTCTAGTGTTAGAAAAGTACTTCGTTCAATCTCTATTCTATAAATATATTCCAAATCGTCATAATTTCTATCATCTAATAGGCGAACAGATAATTGCTTAAAATTAGAGAGGTTAGATTTAATTTCAATTTGTTCATTAAAAAAATAATCTAATGGTACTTCAAGTCGTTGTGAGAGTTTGAACAAAAGGTCTGCGGAGGGAATGAAATGCCCTCTCTCAATTTTACTAATCTGGCTTTGTTCACAAATTCCTTCTGCAAGAGTTTGTTGGGAGAGACCTAACTCTTTTCTTTTCAATCTGAATTTCTCTGCGAGTGTATTCATTAAAGATAATAAATCCTTCCTATTTGCTTAATTTTCATTATAAAAATTTTTTTAGTTCAAAAATAGCAAGTTAAAGAAATAAATAATTCCCTTTGGTAATAATAAAAAAAGTTCAAAAATGCAATAAAAAAATACTTGGCCGAATAATATATATATGTTAGAATAAAAAAACAAGGAAACAGAAAGGGGTTTCATTGCATGAGAAAAAAACGTGGAATTAAAAAATAGTTATATTTGTATTACTAAGTGTTCTTGCATTTGGTAATACAATTCCCTATCAACAGTTTGTTCAGAAGAATAGACAATTGGTAAGGTTTATAACTTCTCCTCATCTGGTGTGTTAATTTAATATTGGAGGTATATATAAATGAAACTTTTGAAAAAAACTATGCAAGCTGGACTAACAGTAATTTTCTTTGGTTTGCTAGCTACGAATACAGTATTTGCAGATAACTCTGAAGGATGGCAGTTTGTCCAAGAAAACGGTAGAACCTATTACAAAAAGGGGGACCTCAAAGAAACCTACTGGCGAGTGATTGATGGTAAGTACTATTATTTTGATTCTCTATCTGGAGAGATGGTTGTCGGCTGGCAATATATACCTGCTCCACACGAAGGGGTGACGATTGCTTCTTCTATAAGGCAAGATATTGCTTTTAGACAAGATTGGTTTTACTTTGGTCAAGATGGGGTACTACAAGAATTTGTTGGTAAGCAAGTTTTAGAAGCAAAAACTGCTACAAATACCAACAAACATCATGGAGAACAATATGATAGTCTAGCAGAGAAACGAGTCTATTATTTTGAAGATCAGCGTAGCTATCATACTTTAAAAACTGGTTGGGTTTATGATGAGGGGCACTGGTATTATTTACTGAAGGATGGTGGCTTCGATGCTCGTATCGACAGTTTAACGGTTGGGGAGCTAGCACGTGGTTGGATCAAGGATTATCCTCTAACCTATGATGAAGAGAAGCTTAAAGCGGCTCCATGGTACTACCTAGATCCAGCAACTGGCATTATGCAAACAGGTTGGCAATATCTAGTAATAAGTGGTACTACCTCCGTTCCTCAGGAGCAATGGCCACTGGCTGGTATCAGGAAGGTACCACTTGGTATTATTTAGACCAACCAAATGGCGATATGAAAACAGGTTGGCAAAACCTTGGGAACAAATGGTACTATCTCCGTTCCTCAGGAGCTATGGTAACTGGTTGGTATCAAGATGGTTCAACTTGGTACTACCTAAATGCAAGTAATGGAGATATGAAGACAGGTTGGTTCCAGGTTAATGGCAAATGGTACTATGCTTATAGCTCAGGTGCTTTGGCAGTGAATACGACCGTAGATGGCTATTCTGTCAATTATAATGGCGAATGGGTTCGGTAACGAATGCTAATCGTAACTGTAGTTGATACTTAACTTAGTAAAAAGGGATTTTTTCTACCATTTGTCAACTCTATCAATTTTTAAGAATTAAATGAGTCAAGACAGTAGCTGTTCAGTATGTTTATCTACTGTAGTAGGTTGAAGAAAAGCTAAGAATGAGAAAGGACGAAGTTAGTCCTTTCTTTTTTATGTGACTATACTTTCTATCCAAATGAACTTTTAACCAATCTCTTTGGTCAATCAACTCTTAAAACCAAAGAGCAATTTCTCGCTTAGCTGACTCTTCTGAATCTGAACCATGTACAACATTTTGGATAACCTCATTTTCTCCAGCCGCTTTTGCAAAATCACCTCGAATAGTGCCTGGTAAAGCTTCTTCTGGACGAGTCGCACCCATCATAGTCCGCCAAGTTTCAATTACTTTGGGACCAGAAATGATACCTACAAGAACCGGTCCTGAAGTCATGAATTCACGAATCGGCGGGTAAAAACTCTGACCAACCAAGTCCTGATAGTGCTGGTCAATCAACTCTTCTGAAACCTGTGAACGCAACTCCAATTTTTCGATTGTAAAGCCACGTTGTTCGATGCGTTTTAACACTTCACCTACTAGTCCTCTTTTTACACCATCTGGTTTAATGATAAAAAATGTTTGTTCCATGCCTGTCTCCTTTGTCAGCTTCTTTCTTTTATTTTACCACATTTCATGGAAAAACGGAGAAAGTTTTCAGAAAAGAAAAGAGAACCCGAAGGTTCTCCATTCTCTTTTATTCTACTGTTTCTTCCACAGTTTCAACGGCAGTATCCACAACTACTTCTGTTGTTTCTTCATTTCCTTCTTCCTCTACTGGAGGATTAAGGTATTCTTCTTCGTTGACAGCATGTGGTTCAAGGTTACGGTAACGGGCCATACCAGTACCTGCTGGGATGATCTTACCGATGATAACATTTTCCTTGAGTCCAAGGAGATGGTCTTTCTTACCACGGATAGCCGCGTCAGTAAGGACACGAGTTGTTTCCTGGAAGGAAGCCGCTGACAAGAAACTGTTTGTTTCAAGTGAGGCTTTGGTAATTCCCATGAGGACTGGTCGACCAGTCGCTGGAACTCCACCTGCGATAAGAACATCTTTGTTGGCATCTGTAAAGTCATTGATATCCATGAGGGTACCCATGAGAAGATCTGTGTCACCTGGATCCATGACACGGACTTTACGGATCATTTGACGAACCATTACCTCGATGTGTTTGTCACCGATTTCTACCCCTTGGCTACGGTAAACTTTTTGTACTTCACCGAGAAGATAAGTTTCAACTGACAAGACATCACGAACTGCAAGGAGACGTTTTGGTTGGATAGAACCTTCTGTAAGAGCAGCACCACGCGCTACTTGGTCTCCAACTTCGACACGCATACGAGCTGTAAATGGTACGACGTATTCACCTTCGCCAGTTTCGCCCTTAACAAAGACTTTCTTAGTACGAGTTGAGGCATCTTCTTCGATAGCAGTAACTTGTCCTTTAACCTCTGTGATAACCGCTTCCCCTTTAGGATTGCGGGCCTCAAAGATTTCTTGGACACGAGGAAGACCCTGAGTGATATCGGTATTTGAGGCAACCCCACCCGTGTGGAAGGTACGCATTGTAAGCTGTGTACCAGGTTCCCCGATAGATTGAGCAGCGATTGTACCAACTGCTTCACCAACTTCAACCGCATCACCAGTCGCCAAGTTGATACCGTAACAGTGACGGCAGACACCGTGACGAGTGTTACATGTAAATACGGAACGGATAGTCACTTCTTCCACACCAGCATTCACAATTTCACGCGCCTTGTCTTCTGTAATCAACTCATTTGGACCAATGATAACTGCACCAGTTTCTGGATGTTTAACAGTTTTCTTAGTGTAACGACCGTTGAGACGTTCTTCAAGAGACTCGATCATCTCTTTTCCTTCTGCGATAGAGCGAATCAAGAGACCACGGTCTGTTCCACAGTCGTCCTCACGGATGATAACGTCTTGGGCAACGTCAACCAAACGACGAGTCAAGTAACCTGAGTCGGCTGTCTTAAGGGCCGTATCGGTCATACCTTTACGCGCACCGTGAGTTGAGAAGAACATTTCGAGTACTGACAAACCTTCACGGAAGTTTGAAAGGATTGGCAATTCCATGATACGTCCGTTCGGAGCAGCCATCAGACCACGCATACCGGCAAGCTGTGAGAAGTTTGAGATGTTACCACGGGCTCCAGAGTCCATCATCATAACGATTGGGTTCTTAGGATCTTGGTTGGCAATCAAACGTTTCTCTAGTTTTTCACGGGCAGCACGCCATTCAGCTGTAACAGCATTATAACGCTCATCGTCTGTGATCATACCACGACGGAATTGTTTTGTGATTTGTTCTACACGTTTGTGTGATTCTTCAATGATTTCAGCCTTGTCATCAACGACTGGGATATCGGCAATACCCACTGTCAATCCTGCAAGAGTTGAGTGATGGTAACCAAGGTTCTTCATACGGTCAAGCAAGCAGAAGTTTCTGTCGTACGGAAACGTTTGAAGATTTCAGCGATGATATTTCCAAGGTTTTTCTTCTTGAATGGAGGATTGAGTTCAAGTTTGCTGATTGCTTCCTTGATATCTCCACCAAGTGGCAAGAAGTATTTAGCTGGAACGCCTTCTGTCAAGTTGGCATTGTTTGGTTCTTGCAAGTATGGTAGACCCTCTGGCATGATGTCGTTGAAGAGGATTTTACCAACTGTTGTAAGCAAGACCTTATGTTTTTGCTCTTCTGTCCATGGTTTGTTGAGGCTGTCTGTTGCAATACCAACACGTGAGTGGAGGTGAACATAACCATTACGGTAAGCCATAACCGCTTCGTCACGGTCTTTGAAGACCATTCCTTCACCTTCACGACCAGCTTCTTCCATAGTCAAGTAGTAGTTACCCAAAACCATGTCCTGAGATGGAGTAACAACTGGTTTACCATCTTTGGGGTTCAAGATGTGCTCAGCAGCCAGCATCAAGATACGAGCTTCTGCTTGGGCTTCTTCTGAAAGCGGTACGTGGATGGCCATTTGGTCCCCGTCAAAGTCGGCATTATAGGCTTCACAGACAAGTGGGTGCAAGCGAAGGGCCTTACCATCAATCAAGACTGGCTCGAAGGCTTGGATACCCAAACGGTGAAGGGTCGGTGCGCGGTTAAGAAGTACTGGGTGTTCTTTGATCACTTCTTCAAGGATATCCCAGATACGCTCATCTCCGCGTTCCACTAAGCGTTTAGCTGCTTTGACGTTTTGCACGATATCACGCGCAACGATTTCACGCATAACAAATGGTTTAAAGAGCTCGATCGCCATTTCACGTGGCACACCACATTGGTACATCTTAAGAGTTGGACCAACGGCGATAACGGAACGTCCTGAGAAGTCAACACGTTTACCGAGCAAGTTTTGACGGAAGCGTCCTTGTTTACCTTTAAGCATGTGGCTCAATGATTTCAGTGGACGGCTACCTGGTCCTGTGATTGGACGACCACGACGACCATTGTCAATCAAAGCGTCAACCGCTTCTTGAAGCATACGCTTCTCATTTTGAACGATGATACCAGGTGCATTCAACTCAAGCAAACGAGCCAAACGGTTGTTACGGTTGATAACACGGCGGTAAAGGTCATTCAAGTCAGATGAGGCAAAACGGCCACCATCCAACTGCAACATTGGACGAAGATCTGGTGGAATAACCGGAAGGATGTTGAGAATCATCCATTCCGGTTTGTTTCCAGACTTGTAAAAGGCATCCAAAACATCCAAACGACGGATAGCTTTGACACGTTTTTGTCCAGTCGCTGTTTTCAACTCTTCTTTGAGTTCAGCAATTTCTTTTTCAAGATCTACTTGTTTCAAAGGTCTTGGATGGCTTCGGCACCCATTTTGGCAACGAATGATCCATAACCATACTCACGCAAGCGCTCACGGTATTCGCGCTCTGTCATGATAGACTTGTGCTCAAGTGGTGTATCCTTGGGATCAATCACCACATAAGCCGCAAAGTAGATAACTTCCTCGAGAGCACGAGGGCTCATATCAAGGGTCAAGCCCATACGGCTTGGAATCCCCTTGAAGTACCAGATGTGAGATACAGGAGCTTTCAATTCGATATGTCCCATACGCTCACGACGAACTTTCGTACGCGTTACTTCAACCCCACAGCGGTCACAAACAATCCCTCTATAACGAATGCGTTTGTACTTACCACAAGCACATTCCCAGTCTTTTGTAGGTCCAAAGATAACTTCATCAAAGAGACCTTCACGTTCTGGTTTCAAAGTACGGTAATTGATTGTTTCAGGTTTTTTGACTTCTCCATAAGACCATGAACGGACTTTACTTGGAGAAGCTAGGGTGATTTGCATACTTTTAAAACGATTTACATCAACCACTATTTCTTCCCTTTCTATTCTAAGTGAGCTACTTATTCTTGTTCAGTAGCTTCTTCTGTTGCTTCCGCTTTCGTTGCTTTCTCAGCTTCTTCAGCTTCAAAGGCTGCTTTAGCCTCTTGTGCTGCTTTTTCGCGGGCTTTCAAGGTCATCTACGTGGATGACATCTTCGTCCATTCCTTCATCCAAGTCACGAAGTTCCACTTCTTGGTCATCTTCGTCAAGGACACGCATGTCAAGACCAAGAGATTGCAATTCTTTGACAAGAACTCGGAAGGATTCTGGAACACCTGGTTTTGGAATTGGTTTTCCTTTTGTAATAGCTTCATAAGCTTTCAAACGTCCGTTGATATCGTCAGACTTGTAAGTCAAGATTTCTTGAAGGACGTTTGACGCACCGTAGGCTTCAAGAGCCCAAACCTCCATCTCACCGAAACGTTGTCCACCAAACTGAGCTTTACCTCCGAGTGGTTGTTGAGTAACGGTTGAGTAAGGTCCGACTGAACGAGCGTGCAATTTATCATCAACCATGTGGTGGAGTTTGATCATGTACATGACTCCGACAGAAACACGGTTATCAAATGGTTCACCAGTACGGCCATCGTAAAGGATTGTCTTGGCATCGCTATCCATACCTGCTTCTTTAACAGTTGACCAAAGGTCTTCAGAACTTGCTCCGTCAAAGACTGGTGTTGCGATGTGAATACCAAGAGTACGAGCCGCCATACCAAGGTGGAGCTCCATAACCTGACCGATATTCATACGTGATGGCACCCCAAGTGGGTTCAACATGATATCGACTGGAGTTCCGTCTGGAAGGTAAGGCATGTCTTCTACAGGAACGATACGAGAGACAACCCCTTTATTTCCGTGACGTCCGGCCATCTTATCTCCGACCTTGATCTTACGTTTTTGAGCGATGTAGACGCGAACCAGCATATTAACACCTGATTGCAACTCATCTCCATTTGCACGTGTAAAGATCTTAACATCACGAACGACACCATCGGCACCGTGTGGTACACGAAGAGAAGTATCACGCACTTCACGAGATTTATCTCCGAAGATAGCGTGCAAGAGACGTTCTTCAGCTGAAAGGTCTTTCTCACCCTTAGGTGTTACTTTACCTACAAGGATATCACCTTCTTTAACCTCAGCACCGATACGGATAATCCCCATTTCGTCAAGGTCTTTAAGGGCATCTTCACCAACGTTTGGAATTTCACGAGTGATTTCTTCAGGCCCAAGCTTTGTATCGCGTGTTTCTGATTCGTATTCTTCAAGGTGAACAGATGTGTAGACATCGTCTTTGACCAAGCGTTCGCTCATGATAACGGCATCCTCGAAGTTGTAACCTTCCCAAGTCATGTAGGCAACGATTGGGTTTTGTCCAAGCGCCATTTCTCCATTTTCCATAGAAGGTCCGTCAGCGATGAAATCGCCTTTTTCAACGACATCGCCAACTTTAACAAGCGTGCGTTGGTTGTAAGCAGTACCTGAGTTTGAACGACGGAATTTTTGGATGTGGTAAACGTCCAATGAACCATCTTCACGACGAACTTCTACCTTGTCAGCATCTGCGTAAGTAACTTTACCATCATACTGAGCAATCACAGCCGCTCCAGAGTCGTGGGCTGCTTGGTATTCCATACCAGTACCAACATAAGGTGCCTGAGGATTAATCAATGGCACAGCCTGACGTTGCATGTTGGCTCCCATAAGGGCACGGTTGGAGTCATCGTTTTCCAAGAAAGGAATACATGCTGTCGCAACGGCAACTACCTGTTTTGGTGAAACATCCATGTAGTCAACAACATTAGCTGGATACTCTTGGTTGACCCCTTGGTGACGTCCCATGACAACTTTCAGCAAAGGTTCCATCTTCATTCAGACGAGAGTTAGCCTGTGCTACAGTAAATTCATCTTCTTCATCGGCTGTCAACCAAACGATTTCGTTTGTGACAACACCTGTTTCACGATCAACCTTACGGTATGGTGTTTGAACAAAACCATACTTGTTCAAGTGTCCGTAAGATGACAAGTTGTTAATCAAACCGATGTTAGGTCCTTCAGGTGTCTCGATTGGACACATACGACCGTAGTGAGTGTAGTGCACGTCACGGACTTCATATCCAGCACGGTCACGTGTCAAACCACCAGGTCCTAAGGCTGACAAACGGCGTTTGTGAGACAACTCAGAAAGTGGGTTGTGTTGGTCCATGAACTGTGACAACTGTGATGACCCAAAAAATTCTTTAACCGCAGCTGTTACAGGACGGATATTGATGATTTGTTGTGGTGTCAAAACTTCATTGTCCTGAACAGACATACGTTCACGGACATTACGCTCCATACGAGAAAGTCCAAGACGTACTTGGTTGGCAAGCAATTCACCAACCGCACGGATACGACGGTTCCCAAGGTGGTCGATATCATCTACACGGCCAAGTCCTTCAGCCAAGTTGAGGAAGTAGCTCATCTCAGCAAGGATATCTGCAGGAGTGACGATACGGACCTTGTCATCTGGATTTGCATTACCAATGATAGTGACAACACGGTCTGGGTCAGTTGGAGCAACAACCTTGAATTTCTGAAGTACAACTGGCTCAGTCACAACGGCTGCATCATTTGGAATGTAAACAATCTTGTTCAAATCACCATCCAAATGGCTTTCAATGCTTTCAATCACGCTACGAGTCATGATTGTTCCAGCTTCTACCAAGATTTCTCCTGTTTCAGGATCTACCAATGGTTCCGCAATTGTTTGGTTGAGCAAACGTGTTTTAACATTGAGTTTTTTATTGATCTTGTAACGACCAACTGCTGCCAAGTCATAGCGACGTGGGTCAAAGAAACGAGCTACAAGCAAGCTACGTGAGCTTTCAGCAGTCTTAGGTTCACCCGGACGAAGGCGTTCGTAAATTTCTTTCAAGGCTTCGTCGGTACGAGAGTCCATTGGATTCTTGTGGATATCTTTTTCAACAGTGTTGCGAACCAATTCGCTGTCACCAAAGATATCAAAGATTTCATCATCACCTGAGAAACCAAGAGCACGAACCAAGGTTGTAAATGGAATCTTACGAGTACGGTCGATACGAGTGTAGGCGATATCTTTTGAGTCGCTTTCAAGTTCCAACCAAGCTCCACGGTTAGGGATAACAGTTGAACCGTATCCCACTTTACCGTTTTTATCAACTTTATCGTTAAAGTAAACACCTGGTGAGCGGACCAACTGAGATACGATGATACGTTCACCACCATTGATGATGAAGGTACCCATTTCTGTCATGATTGGGAAATCTCCAAAGAAAACTTCTTGGGTCTTGATTTCGCCTGTTTCTTTATTGATCAAGCGGAAGGTTACAAAAATTGGTGCTGAGTAGCTAGCATCGTGGATACGTGCTTCTTCTAGCGTATATTTTGGTTCCTTGATTTCATATCCAACAAATTCCAACTCCATTGTGTCTGTGAAGTTTGAAATTGGCAATACATCTTCAAACACTTCCTTAAGACCGTGGTCTAGGAAAGCTTTGAATGAGTCAGTTTGAATTTCAATCAAATTTGGTAAGTCAAGAACTTCTTTGATTCTTGAAAAACTACGACGGGTACGATGTTTCCCGTATTGAACGTCATGTCCTGCCAAGATGATTCTCCTTTGTAAATAAGTTCCAAGCCTTGTCAATCAGGCTTTCTAATCGTCATATGGTTGTAAAACCCCTATCACCGTGTCCTCTTGACGAATTTTCAGAATCTTTAAGTCTTTGTTACAAATACTCAAAATCCTGAAAAAAAGCACAAAAAGAGCAGCTAAATCTGACTTTTTCAGAAGATTTAACTGCTGTGAGCCTTGTCTGGACAATATTTCAGACAAAACCTACGACAAATGATTATTTACATTATACCCTATTTGGCTAGATTTTTCAAGGGGATTGACGATTTTTTGACAAAATCTTTTCCTATAAAAAATTAAATTCAATGATTACTTTGCAAACTTCATTTTCAGTTTAATAGTCCAAGAAAAATATGTAAATTACGATTGTACTATTTTATCCTAGTCTATTTTTCTTGACTTTACTTGGTTTTTCTTTTAATATATATGTATAAATATATAAGGAGGTTTGTTATGGATATTTTGCTTTCTGAAACAGAACAGAATTTGCTAACGTTACTGGAAGAACTAACCAAACACCAAGATTGGATAGAAATTCCAGTCTTGGCTGAGAAGCTGAATTTTTCAATCGAAGAATTGCAAGATCGCCTTTTTAAACTTGAACAATTATTTCCTAACCTCCTTATTCGCTCAACAAAAGAAGGTATTCAGTTGCGGTTTGAAGACCGAAACTCTTTAGACCCTAGGATTGCTATCTTTGAACAATCTCCAACTTATTCTTTTTTGAACTGTCTATTTTTCAAAGAGGAACAATCTCTTGACCAAATATTTCAGGAACTTATGATTAGTTGCGAACTAGTTCAGGAAATCATCCAACATCTAAATACTAAACTCCCGCAACACTATGGCATCAGCATACAACCTTCCCCTTTGAACATGATGGGGGCAGAAGAGGACATTCGCTCCTTTTATCTGGACTACTTTAGCCAAAGTTACAGCTTTCTTGATTGGCCCTTCTCTTCTATTTCCGAAGAGTATTTGACTGATTTGATTCAGTTATTTTTGAACGCCCAACAAGTTTCACTCAACCTCAGCAGTCTACGACAAATCAAATATACCCTAGCTATCAATATGGAGCGTTTCAAGAGGAAATACTTTATTGAAAATCCTACTCCCCTTTTAACCAGCCACTACAGCTCTCTCATGCAAATTCCGCAGTTCGAACAAGATATCAAAAAACTGGCTAAAAAACTCCATTTTGAACCTACAAAAGAAGCGCTGGAACAGCTATTTTCAACACCAGCAAAGTCGCCTCAAATCACAAATAAACCTTGTAATGAAGCGATAGGAGACATTCATCAGATTCAAAAATCCTATCGTTTATTGAGTCAAATCTTAGAAGAATTATCTAAAGAATTTCACCTACAGATTGCAAATCGCGAAGAATTGATTTGGCTCCTCCACTACACTGCCCAAGCTGATTTTCTACACCCACTTAGCAGCAAGTCTCTTGAAAAACAGAAGTCTCTACTTTTAACCAATTATCAAAAAGAATTTCCAAAACTATTTGAAGTAAGTAAAAGTAAATTTCAGACGTATCTAGCTGAGATTGGTCTAGAGAGTCACCCAAGTAAGCTACAAGATCTAGTTTATGCCTTTTCTATCCAAGGACAACGCATTTTAGTCCAATTACTTCAAAAACTTCCCAAAATTCGTGTTTTGGTCATTAGTCATCTAGATAGTGAGCACGCACAAAACCTAATTGACACCCTAACTCACTACGGTAACAATCTCTATCTATTTGACCCTTGGGAAAAGTCCAGTATCTCTTCCTCAATCTTCAATCAAATTCCACACGATATTGTTATCTCTACCTTCCCTGTTTCCAACTGTCCGAAACCCATTATTTGTAGTCGAAATCTTTCTACTGCAGAACTATTTCACCACCTCCACCTTTTGGGTTCACAAATTCATAAAGAAAGACTAGCTTAGTCGTAACAGAAAACCTGTTGCGATTTTTCTTTTATTTTAATTTCAAGAAAACGCTTGCATATTGTTTTACTACATGCTATACTGATATAGAAATTTATTGATTGGAGAATCATCATGAGAAAAACACCAGCTCAAACTGAGAAAAAAATGGTCTACAGCATCCGTTCCCTCAAAAATGGAACTGGTTCTGTCCTTATCGGAGCAAGTCTTGTCCTACTTGCCATGGCTACACCAACTATCTCAGCCAACGAAAATACACCAACCACTAACGCAAGTAATAGTGAAACTACTACTGCCCTTGCCCAACCTCTTACTGATGCAACAAACATCGCTGGCAAGAACAAAAGCGATTTTTCTTCACCTAACAATGCAAACGCTTCCCTAGAGAAAAAAGAAGAAAAACCTGCAACAGAGCCAACCACTCCTGTTGCAAGCCCAGCCGACTCAGCAACACAAACCGGACAAGATCGTTCAAGCGAGCCAACTACTTCTACTAGTCCAGTAACGACTGAAACTAAGGCAGAAGAGCCAATCGAAGACAATTACTTCCGTATCCACGTCAAAAAACTTCCTGAAGAAAACAAGGATAGTCAAGGACTATGGACTTGGGATGATGTTGAAAAACCTTCTGAAAATTGGCCAAACGGAGCCCTGTCCTTTAAGGATGCCAAAAAAGATGACTACGGCTACTACATAGATGTCAAATTAAAGGGAGAACAAGCTAAAAAAATTAGCTTCCTCATCAATAATACAGCTGGGAAAAATCTAACCGGCGATAAATCGGTAGAAAAACTGGCACCAAAGATGAATGAGGCTTGGTTGGACCAAGATCACAAGGTTTTCTCTTACGAGCCACAACCTGCAGGAACTATTCGCGTCAACTACTACCGCACAGATGGCAACTATGACAAAAAGTCTCTCTGGTACTGGGGAGATGTGAAAGAGCCAAGTAGTGGTGAATGGCCTAACGGAACAGACTTTACGGCTACAGGCAAATATGGTCGCTATATCGATATTCCACTCAAAGATGCAGCTAAAGATCTTGGATTTTTATTACTAGACAGAAACAAACAAGGAGACGATGTGAAAATCCGTAAAGAAGATTATAAGTTTACAGATTTGAAATCATAGCCAAATTTTTCTAAAAGACGATGACGAATCGATTTACACAAATCCATACTATGTCCATGATATCCGCATGACAGGGGCTCAGCACGTAGGAACTTCTAGCATTGAAAGTAGTTTTTCAACACTAGTCGGTGCTAAAAAAGAGGAGATCCTCAAACACTCCAACATCACTAATCACTTAGGAAACAAGGTAACTATTACCGATGTTGCAATCGATGAAGCTGGTAAGAAAGTGACCTACAGCGGAGATTTCTCTGACACAAAACATCCATATACTGTTAGCTACAATTCCGACCACTTCACTACCAAAACAAGCTGGCGCCTGAAAGATGAGACATACAGCTATGATGGGAAACTTGGAGCTGACTTAAAAGAAGAAGGAAAACAAGTTGATTTAACCCTTTGGTCACCAAGTGCTGATAAGGTTTCTGTTGTTGTCTACGACAAGAATGACCCTGAAAAAGTGGTTGGAACTATCGCTCTTGAAAAAGGGGAAAGAGGAACTTGGAAACAAACTCTAGATAGCACAAACAAACTCGGAATCACTGATTTCACTGGCTACTATTATCAATACCAAATCGAACGTCAAGGTAAAACTGTTCTTGCACTCGATCCTTACGCTAAATCCCTCGCTGCTTGGAATAGCGATCTTGCAAAAACAGACGCTTCCCATAAAGTGGCTAAAGCTGCCTTTGTAAATCCAGCCAAACTAGGACCTCAAGACTTGACTTATGGTAAGATTCACAACTTCAAGACTCGTGAAGATGCCGTTATCTACGAAGCTCATGTGCGTGACTTCACTTCAGATCCTGCCATTGCAAAAGACTTAACCAAACCATTTGGTACCTTTGAAGCCTTTATTGAAAAACTAGACTATCTCAAAGACTTAGGTGTGACCCACATCCAGCTCCTTCCAGTCTTGTCTTACTACTTTGTCAACGAATTGAAAAACCATGAACGCTTGTCTGACTATGCTTCAAGCAACAGCAACTACAACTGGGGATATGACCCTCAAAACTACTTCTCCTTGACTGGTATGTACTCAAGCGATCCTAAAAATCCAGAAAAACGAATCGCAGAATTTAAAAACCTCATCAACGAGATCCACAAACGTGGCATGGGAGCTATCCTGGACGTAGTGTATAACCATACAGCCAAAGTCGATATCTTTGAAGACCTAGAACCAAACTACTACCACTTTATGGATGCTGACGGAACACCTCGAACTAGCTTTGGTGGTGGACGTTTGGGGACAACTCACCATATGACCAAACGCCTCCTAGTTGATTCTATCAAATATCTAGTTGATACCTATAAAGTGGATGGATTCCGTTTCGATATGATGGGAGACCATGACGCCGCTTCTATCGAAGAAGCTTACAAGGCTGCACGCGCCCTCAATCCAAACCTCATCATGTTAGGCGAAGGTTGGAGAACCTATGCTGGTGATGAAAATATGCCTACTAGAGCTGCTGATCAAGATTGGATGAAACATACCGATACTGTCGCTGTCTTCTCAGATGACATCCGTAACAACCTCAAATCTGGTTATCCAAATGAAGGTCAACCTGCCTTTATCACAGGTGGCAAACGTGATATCAACACTATCTTCAAAAATCTGATTGCTCAACCAACCAACTTTGAAGCAGACAGCCCTGGAGATGTCATCCAATACATCGCAGCCCATGATAACTTGACCCTCTTTGACATCATCGCTCAGTCTATTAAAAAAGACCCAAGCAAGGCCGAGAACTATGCTGAAATCCACCGTCGTTTGCGACTTGGAAACTTCATGGTCTTGACAGCTCAAGGAACTCCATTTATCCACTCTGGTCAGGAATATGGTCGCACCAAACAATTCCGTGACCCAGCCTACAAGACTCCAGTAGCAGAGGATAAGGTTCCAAACAAATCTCACTTGTTGCGTGATAAGGACGGCAATCCATTTGACTATCCTTACTTCATCCATGACTCTTATGATTCGAGTGATGCTATTAACAAGTTTGACTGGACTAAGGCTACAGATGGTAAAGCTTATCCTGAAAATGTCAAGAGCCGTGACTATATGAAAGGGTTGATTGCCCTTCGTCAATCTACAGATGCCTTCCGACTTAAGAGTCTCCAAGATATCAAAGACCGTGTCCAACTCATCACTGTCCCAGGTCAAAATGGTGTGGCAAAAGAAGACGTAGTGATTGGCTACCAAATCACTGCTCCAAATGGAGACATCTACGCAGTCTTTGTCAATGCGGATGAAAAAGCTCGCGAATTTAACTTGGGAACTGCCTTTGCCCATCTCAGAAATGCTGAAGTTTTGGCAGATGAAAACCAAGCAGGACCAGTAGGAATTGCCAACCCGAAAGGACTTGAGTGGACTGAAAAAGGCTTGAAATTGAATGCCCTTACAGCTACTGTTCTTCGAGTCTCTCAAGGCGGTGCCATCGTTGCCCCAGCTGTGGAAGAAAAACCAGAATTTGACCTTTCTAGCTTAAAACAAGAACACGGTCAAAATAACGGCCAAGACAATATGTCAAACCGAGTAGACAAACCGGAACAGCAAACTCCAGCTCCACAAACTAAACCTGATTCTGCAAAACCAGATGCCAAAGTAGCTGATGCGGAAAATAAACCTAGCCAAGCTACAACTGATTCACAAACTACACAAGTTTCACAACCAGCACAAGAAGCACAACCATCATCTGTAAGTGAAGCTATTCAAAACGGAGCTGTAGAAAACTCTAGCAAGGAAAATATACCTGCAACCCCAGCTAAACAAGCTGAACTTCCAAATACAGGAACCAAAAATGATCACAAACTCCTGTTTGCAGGAATTAGTCTCCTTGCCCTTCTAGGTCTCGGTTTCTTGCTAAAAAACAAAAAAGAGAACTAAACTTGCCCTCCTATAGAAAAATCCCCCACGTGTTAAAAATTATCAACACGTGGGGGATTATTTTTTGTACAATATTTGTGGTTATAATACATTTGATTAGGATTTTCTATTTAGTCTCTTTCATGGCAAAATAAGCCCGTACTTTGGGTGCAACTTGTGTGCCGAAGAGTTCAATAGCTCTCAGTACTTGTTCATGAGGCATAGAACCAAGAGGTAAGTGCAACATAAAAGCGGTCCAAACCTAAGTCTTCAATCATGCGAATCAATTTTTTTCGGCCACCTGATCTGGATTGCCCACAAACATAGCACCATTTGGCCCAACTTGCTCCAAATATTGCTCATAACTCAATTCATGCCAGTGTGGACGGTCTTTGGAAATAACATCCACCACTTGCTTAGTCGGATGGAAATAATCTTTTACAGCCTGCTCACCATCTTCAGCAATCCAACCCCAAGAATGAGCTCCAACCTTTAGTTCCTGACTGGCATAACCCGCTTCGCTCCCAATCTCACGATAAGCCTGAATCAACTTTTTAAAATAACGAGGGTTACCACCAATAATGGCATAGACAATCGGTAGACCTGCCTGAGCAATCTTCACTGTTGATTCGACATGACCACCTGTCGCTATCCACAAGGGTAATTTGTCCTGAACTGGACGTGGATAAACTTCTTTGCCAGAGATTGTTTGGCTCAATCGACCTTGCCAGTCTAGCTTTGTCTTTTCATTGGCTAACTGAAGCAAGTCTAATTTCTCATCAAAGAGGGCTTCGTAGTCTTTCAAATCATATCCAAACAAGGGAAAAGATTCCGTGAAAGAACCCCTTCCAGCCATAATCTCCGCTCGCCCATTTGACAAAGTATCGATAGTAGCATACTGTTGGAATAAACGAATCGGATCCATGCTTGAGAGAATGCTGACTGCACTGGTCAAACGGATTTTCTTGGTATTAACTGCCCCAGCGGCCAGAACAATCTCTGGGGCTGATACTGCAAAATCCTCTCGATGGTGCTCACCAATCCCATATACATCCAAACCAACCTTGTCAGCCAGCTCAATCTCTGCCACCAACTGACGAATGCGTTCGGCATGACTGTAAGTTTTCCCAGTCCCTTCAAGCTCCGTTGTTTCCCCAAATGTTGAAATCCCCAATTCTACCACAGTGATTCTCCCTATCTATTTCTGTCCTTCAATTTGAAAAATTACTCTAATACTCAATGAAAATCAAAGAGCAAACTAGGAAGCTAGCCGCAGTCTGCTCAAAACAGTGTTTTGAGGTTGCAGATGGAAGCTGACGTGGTTTGAAGAGATTTTCGAAGAGTATAACACGAATCTTGAGTACAAGCAACCGATATGCTCACAAGAAAAAGCCTAGATAACTAGACTTTTTAGCTTATTCTACCGTTACTGACTTAGCAAGGTTACGCGGTTTATCCACATCGAGACCACGGTGTAGAGTTGCAAAGTAAGCGACCAATTGCGTTGGTACGACCATTGAGATTGGTGAGAGGTAAGGGTGTACGGTCGTAAGGACGATATCGTCTGTATCTTTGGCAACATTTTCTTCTGCGATAGTGAGAACCTTGGCACCACGGGCTGCGACCTCTTGGATATTTCCACGAGTGTGGTTGGCAAGAACTGGGTCTGACAAGAGAGCCAAGACTGGCGTTCCTTCTTCAATCAAGGCAATAGTTCCATGCTTAAGTTCTCCTGCCGCAAAACCTTCACACTGGATGTAAGAAATCTCTTTAAGTTTTAGACTTGCTTCCATGGCTACATAGTAATCTTGACCACGTCCGATATAAAAGGCGTTGCGAGTTGTTTCGAGAAGATCACGAACCTTGGCATCAATGGTTTCTTTCTCTGAAAGAGTTGATTCGATAGACTGAGCTACGATTGACAACTCATGCACCAAATCAAAGGCTTGCGCTTTGGCATTGCCATTTGCTTCTCCGACTGCTTTTGCAAGGAAGGCAAGGGCTGCGATTTGCGCTGTATAGGCTTAGTTGATGCCACGGCAATTTCAGGTCCTGCGTGAAGGAGCATGGTATGGTTGGCTTCACGAGAAAGAGTTGAACCTGGGACGTTTGTCACTGTCAAGCTTGGGATTCCCATTTCATTAGCCTTAACCAAAACCTGACGGCTATCCGCTGTTTCACCAGACTGACTGATAAAGATGAAGAGTGGTTTCTTGCTGAGCAGTGGCATACCGTAGCCCCACTCAGATGAGATTCCAAGTTCAACTGGTGTATCTGTTAATTCTTCCAGCATCTTCTTAGAAGCAAATCCTGCGTGATAAGATGTTCCAGCTGCAAGGATGTAGATACGGTCTGCATCTTGAACAGCCTGGATGATAGCTGGGTCTACTACTACTTGACCAGCCTCATCTGTGTAGGCTTGGATGAGTTTACGCATAACCGTTGGTTGCTCATCGATCTCCTTGAGCATGTAGTAAGGATAAGTTCCCTTACCGATATCTGACAAATCAAGCTCAGCAGTGTAGCTAGCACGCTCACGACTATTACCATCATAGTCTTGAACTTCCACACTATCAGCCTTGACGATTACCAACTCTTGGTCATGAATTTCCATGTATTGGTTAGTTTCACGAATCATAGCCATAGCATCTGAGCAGACCATGTTATAGCCTTCTCCAAGACCAATCAAAAGTGGTGATTTATTTTTAGCTACATAGATGACTTCAGGATCTTGTGAGTCAACCAAGGCAAAGGCATAGGAACCACGGATGATGTGAAGAGCTTTTTTGAAGGCTTCAAGAACTGAGAGACCTTCTTCTTCCGCAAATTTTCCGATCAAGTGAACGGCGATTTCCGTATCTGTTTGCCCCTTGAAGTGGTGACCTGCAAGGTATTCTTCCTTGATTTCAAGATAGTTCTCAATCACCCCATTGTGAACCAAGACAAAACGTTCTGTCTCAGAGCGGTGTGGGTGAGCATTGTCTTCAGTTGGTTTCCCATGAGTTGCCCAACGAGTATGTCCGATACCAGTCGTTCCCTCAACACCAGCTGTCTTGGCAGACAATTCTGCAATACGGCCTACAGCCTTGACTAGATGATTTTCAGCACCACCTAGGACAAAAATCCCCGCAGAATCATAACCACGGTATTCGAGCTTTTCAAGCCCTTGAATCAAAATATCAGTTGCATTTGTGTTTCCAACAACACCAACAATTCCACACATAGTATATACGACACAGACAAGCTGTGCTTTCTCCTTAAAATTGGTATAGTCTGATTCCTCTTTTATAGAACCAGCAAAAACAGTATATACTTGTTTCTCTCACTTGTCAAGAGTAAAAATTGGTATAGTTCAAATTAAGCTCCTGTAAGTAAAAAACTCTGACCAATTAGGACAATTAGTCAGAGTCTTTTTTAAAATCCATTATTATCGCTTAGTTCCTTGAACCAGTGCCCTGATTTTTTCAGACGACGTTCTTGCGTTTTCAGGTCTAATTCAATCAAACCATAGCGATTTTTATAACTATTGAGCCATGACCAGCAATCGATAAAGGTCCAGATTAAGTATCCTTTACAGTTGGCTCCGTCTTCAATGGCACGGTGAAGTTCACGCAGATGACCTTTTACAAAGTCAATACGGTAATCATCTTGAATCATTCCATTCTCACGGAATTTTTCTTCCCCTTCAACACCCATACCATTCTCAGTCAACATCCACTCGATATTGCCATAATTTTTCTTGATATTTTGGGCGATGTCATAAATCCCCTGCTCATAAATCTCCCAGCCACGATGAGGATTGATTTTACGTCCAGGCATAACATAAGGTTCGTAAAAATGTTCTGGCAAGAGTGGACTCTCTGGATGTTTAGCAAATCGAGGTGCCATAACACGCAAAGGTTGATAGTAGTTGACACCGAGGAAGTCCACCGTATTATCACGAATGAGTTCCAACTCCTCCTCCGTAGTATCAGGTAAGAGACCGTGTTCATGCAAGATTTCTACCAACTCCTGTGGATAAGTCCCCAAAACAGACGGATCTAAGAAAGATTGGGCCTGAAAAAGGTCCGCAATACGAGCAGCTTTGACATCAGCAGGATGCTGGCTACGTGGATAAGCCGGTGTCAAGTTGAGGACAATCCCAATTTTGGAATCAGGTAAGAGTTCATGACAAGCCTTAACCGCCCGACTGCTGGCCAATTGTGTATGATAAGCTACTTTAACGGCTGCCTCTGCATCCACCTTATGTGGATAATGGGCATCGTAAAAATAGCCAAATTCTACTGGAACGATTGGCTCGTTAAAGGTAATCCATTGATCCACTAAATCTCCATAAGTCTCAAAACAAAAACGAGCATAGTCTTCATAGGCTGAAACAATCGCCTTATTTTCCCAACCATCACCATCCTCTTGAAGGGCAAAAGGCAAATCAAAATGATAAAGATTGACTAAAAGACGAATCCCTTTGGCCTTAATAGCCTCAAAAATCTTACGGTAAAAGTCTACACCTTGAGGATTGACTTCCCCACGCCCTTGTGGAAAAATCCGTGACCACTGAATAGAAGTCCGAAAGGCCGTGTGACCAGTTTCTAACAAGAGGTCAATATCCTTTTCCCAGTTTTCATAAAAGGTTGATGTTTTATCTGGACCAATCCCATTATAGTAACGATTTGGCTCCACTTGGTACCAATAATCCCAGAGATTATCTCCCTTACCGTCACCAGCTATACGTCCTTCTGTCTGTGGCCCAGAAGTAGAGGATCCCCAGACAAAATCCTTTGGAAATCTTAGCATACATTTACCTCTTTATCTACTCATTTTTCCCATTATACAGAAAAAACAAGGCAAAAACTAGTTACATTTTTTCCTTGTTTTTCTTCTGATTATAGTTTTTATTTCTTGCTGAGGATTTCAAGCGTTTCAAGCAAGTTATCTGCATGAACCTCGATGGTGTCACCAGTCGCTTTAATCTTAACTTCTACGATGCCATCGGCTGCTTTTTTACCAACAGTGATACGGATTGGCAATCCAATCAAGTCGCTGTCGCTAAATTTGACTCCGACACGTTCGTTACGGTCGTCTGTCAAGACTTCGTAACCTGCTCCCATCAAACTTGTTTCAAGTTTTTCTGTCAAGGCTTGCGCTTCTTCGTCCTTGACATTGACAGTGATCAAGTGCACATCAAATGGTGCCAATTCTTTAGGGAAGTTGATTCCCCAAGCGTAACGGTATTCACCTTTTGGCGTTTTGTTAACAAAGAGGCGAGCGTGTTGCTCCATCACTGCTGAAAGGAGACGGCTGACACCGATACCGTAACATCCCATGATAATTGGCACAGCACGGCCATTTTCATCCAAAACATCTGCTCCCATGCTTGCTGAATAGCGAGTGCCAAGTTTGAAGATGTGACCAATTTCGATACCACGCGCAAAGTTAAGAACACCTTGTCCGTCTGGAGAAATTTCACCCTCACGAACTTCACGGATATCCACATATTCTGCAGTAAAGTCACGACCTGGGTTCACACCCGTCAAGTGGTAGCCATCTTCGTTAGCACCCACAACTGCATTGCGAACATCTTGCACCTTACGGTCTGCGATGATTTTAACATTCTCTGGTAAACCAACTGGGCCAAGTGAACCAAATCCTGCTTGAACAACACTTGCCACTTCTTCTTCGTTAGCAACGTCAAAGAAATCTGCTCCCAAGTGGTTTTTCAACTTGACTTCGTTGAGTTGATCATTTCCAACTAGAAGGGCTGCAACAAGCTCCCCATCTGCCATGTAGAAGAGGGTTTTGATCGTTTGTTCTTCTGGAACGTTGAGGAAGGCCGCAACTTCATCGATTGATTTAACATCTGGTGTTGCGACACGAGTCACTTCTTCTTCAGCGACAACACGATTGCTTGGTTTGTACTCGTTTGTTGCCATTTCCAAGTTAGCTGCATAGCTAGACTCACTTGAGTAGGCGATGGTATCTTCACCAGAAACCATCCATTTAAGCAATTCTGCCTTGATTTCTTCTTGCACTGCTGCAGGAATTTCGTCAAATGAGGCAACTGACTTGTCCAAGACAACCCAGCGGTCAAGATCTGTACGAGCAGGTGTAATCGCCATAAATTCTTGGCTATCCTTACCACCCATGGCTCCACCATCACCGATGATAGCCTTGAAGTCTAAGCCACTACGAGTGAAAATACGCTCATAAGCAGCCTTGTACTCATCATAAACACTGTCCAAACTATCATAGTTAGCGTGGAAGCTATAAGCATCCTTCATGATAAACTCACGTGTACGAAGAAGTCCATTACGTGGGCGTTTTTCATCACGATACTTAGGCTGGATTTGATAAAGGTTAAGTGGCAATTGCTTGTAAGACTTAACAGAATCACGGACAATAGCTGTAAAGGTTTCTTCGTGAGTTGGACCTAGAATGAAGTCTGATTTTTCACGGTTTTTTAGTTTGTAAAGGTCCTCACCATAAGTTTCGTAACGACCTGATTCGCGCCACAATTCTGCACTGAGAAGGGCTGGAGCCAACATCTCAACGGCACCAATCTTGTCGAATTCTTGGCGCATGATATTTTTAGCTTTTTCAATCACACGATTAGCAAGTGGTAGATAAGAATAAACACCTGCTGAGACTTGACGAACATAACCAGCTCGCAACATAAGAGCATGGCTGATAACTTGAGCATCGCTTGGCATTTCGCGAAGCGTTGGGATAGGCATTTTACTTTGTTTCATAATATTCCTCGATTATCTAAAAAAGAGTCGCATAATATCATTCCAGGTCACAGCAATCATCAAGACAACCATGATGACCACTCCGGCCAAGGTGACATAGGTTTCAATTTCTTGTTTTAATGGTTTGCGGCGGATGGCTTCTAGGATATTGAGCACAATCTTACCACCATCCAGGGCTGGAATCGGAATAAGATTAAAAATCCCGATATTGATGGAAATCATTGCCAAGAAGTACAAGACATTCTCAATTCCATTTTTAGCAGCATCACTACTTGCCTTAAAGATGGCAACAGGTCCACCTAGCTTGTTCAAATCCGGTTGGAAAATCAGATTTTTCAGGGCCGAGAGAATTCGGAGAGCTGAGTCAGCAGCAGTTGTAAAACCACCTACAAACATGGATAGAAAGTCCGACTTAATTCCTGGCTGAACACCTAGAAGGTAACGGCCTTGACTTTCTTCCGGAGTAACAGTGACTTGTTTGTCACTCCCCTTTTCAGAAATAGTCACATCCAAGGTCGGGGCCGTCTTATCTTGGTTTCTGCTTCCACAGCCTGGATCAAACTTTCCCAGTTGCTAATCTCATATGAGCCAATCTTGGTAATCTGGGCCGTTTCTGGCACTCCTACCTTAGCCAAGGCCCCTTGGGGCATAATATGGAACTGATTGGTATCAACATCTCTGACACCACCCTGCATGAAGATTAAAATCCAAAAAACAACGACACCTAAGATAAAGTTATTCATAGGTCCTGCAAAGTTGGTAATCAGTTTCCCCCAGATAGTCGCATTTTGATATTGCACATCCAAAGGAGCAATCCGAACCTCAGTTCCATCTGCTTCCACAACCGTTGCATCGTGATCCACTGCAAATGTTTTTTCTTCTTCCAGAACCAAGCCCTTGATAAAAAGCTTGTCTTCAAAGTCAAACTGAGTCACCTGCATAGGGAGGGCCGTTTGATCCAATTTTTTACCTGATAGATTGATACGTTTAACCTTACCATCATCAGTAAGCGTCAAACTAACAGGAGTTCCTGTCTTAATTTCAGTTGTATCATCACCCCAACCGGCCATGCGAACATAGCCCCCAAGAGGCAAAATTCGAATGGTATAGGCCGTCCCATCCTTGCCAATATGAGCAAAGATCTTGGGGCCCATTCCAATGGCAAATTCACGCACTAGAATCCCTGATTTCTTGGCAAAGTAGAAGTGTCCGAACTCGTGCACTACCACAATAATCCCGAAAACCAGAATAAAGGTTAAAATTCCGAGCATAGTATTTCCTCCGTCTTTTGATTAAAAGAGTCCAAACAAGTGCATGATTGGAAATACAAGCAACATACTATCAAAACGATCCAAAACACCACCATGTCCAGGGATAAATTTCCCAGAATCCTTGACACCAAAGTGACGCTTGATCGAACTTTCTAGTAAATCACCAAATTGTCCAGCAATGCTAAAGAAAATAGCAAAGACGGACATCTTGTAAATTCCATACGGAAGAGCAACTGTTCTGTCAAACATCATAAAGATGATGGTTACTAAAATCGCACCTAAAATACCACCCAAGGCACCCTCAAAGGTTTTATTTGGAGAAACTGTCGGAGCTAGTTTTCGTTTACCATAGTTCATCCCAACAAGATAGGCACCACTGTCTGTTGCCCAAACAATACACAAGGCTAAGAGTGCCTTATCTAAACCTGCAATTCTAGCATCTAATAGAGCATTAAAACCAAAGCCCACATAAAAGCTCATAGCAAGAGGGAAAACAGCATCCTCAATCGTATATGACTTGCTAAAAACAGTCGTTCCTAACATAATTGAAATCAAAACACTATAAGCAACCACATTCCCATCAACTGGTAAAAAAGTCAGGTAATTCTCCAAGGGAATGGTCAAGGCAAAGGTGGCAAAGAGGGTCAAGAGGCCCTCCATCGTCATGGTCTCTAGACCTCTCATCTTCAAAAGTTCATGCATGGCTAGCATGGCTATGATTCCAATTGCTATCTGCAGCAAGAGTCCCCCAATCATTAAAATTGGTAGGAAAATAGCCAGGGCAATCCCTGCAAACAAGGTTCTTTTCTGTAAATCCTGTGTCATATTTCCTCCTAAACTCCTCCAAATCGGCGGTGACGACGATTGTAGGCAAGAATGGCTTCCTGCAAGGCCGCCTCGTCAAAATCAGGCCACAAGGTATCCGTAAAATAGAGCTCACTATAGGCTCCCTGCCATGGAAGGAAATTGCTCAAACGCAATTCTCCACTAGTACGGATAATCAAGTCTGGGTCTCGTAACTCCTTAGGCAAATGCTGGGTGAAGAGATAGTTGCCAATCAATTCTTCTGTGATGTCACCTGGGTTGATTTTGGCATCTAAAACATCCTGAGAAATCAACTTAAGAGCCTGTGTAATCTCAGCACGTCCACCATAGTTGAGGGCAAAATTAAGAATCAAACCTGTGTTGTTCTTAGTCAATTCCTCAGCCTTGGTCAGAGCTTCAAAGGTTTGCTTAGGCAGGCGGTCCGTCTCCCCAATCATTTGAATCTTAACATTATTCGCATGCAATTCCGGGACATAATTATCATAAAACTCTACTGGCAAGTTCATGATAAACTTGACTTCCTGATCTGGACGGGTCCAGTTTTCCGTAGAAAAAGCATAAACTGTAATCACCTTGACGCCTAGTTTGTTGGCTGCCTTGGTCACAGTTTGCAATGCTTCCATGCCCGCCTTGTGTCCGAAGACTCGCGGTTGCATACGTTTTTTAGCCCAACGGCCATTCCCATCCATGATGATGCCAATATGAGCAGGAACCTGTGTCGGAACTTCTACTTCCACAGCCTTATCTTTCTTAAAAAATCCAAACATGATCTTATTCCTATTCAAAAATCTATCGTTTCATTATACCATATTTCCCTATTTTCTTCTATCACTAAGCTATTTATTCTCAGGCACCAAGCCCATTTTTCAAAAAAATAAGTCGCCTGATTGGGCGACTCTATTTTTTAATAGGGAGATTATTATGAAAAAGTTTTAGGAGTTTAAGTTAAGGTCTTCTTAACTTATGTACTTAGTATACACTTCCTAGCTTAAAGTTTCCTTAAGTATTTTTAAAAATCAAATTTTTCCATTTTTCTTGCCAATTTTTCTTGGACAGCCGTGTTTGATAGAGTTTCATTCGGTCTTCATTTTCTAAAAAATGAGGAGTTGGGCGAACTTGAAAATTCAAAATATCCTCAAGTCCATAGGGAGTAAAAAGTTCCAAAGCGGATTCTTCATTCAAACGGAGCCCAACCGCCGTACACCGTTCTGGATACTTACTCATAGCATCACGAGAGCTGGTATAGGGCGCAGTATGAGGACTATGCTGGTGCATATAGACCTGATTTTTCAATTCCCACTGGTACTGAGGAAAATCCGCTCTCAACTTGTTCTCTAGGGACAAGGTTTCCTCATAAGAAAAATCTGGATCAAAGAAAATCACATCCACATCCGTTTCACGGTCAAAAGCTGGTCTGTCTGACAAGAGATTCCAGATAAAATTTCTGACAGAACCCGCTGCCAACCACGAGTCTTTTAAATCAAGGTCTCGGATGATAGTCAGAATGGTCATTATATCCGAATCTTCTCTGAAAGCTTTTAGGATTTCTTGCTCATTTTTCATTGTATTCATAACCTAAATGCTCATATGCCTTAGCCGTTGCAACCCGTCCAGAACGTGTTCGCATGATAAAGCCTTTTTGAATCAAGTAAGGCTCATACATGTCTTCGACAGTCTCGCGCTCCTCGGCAATATTAACAGAAAGAGTTCCTAATCCGACAGGACCACCACCGTACATCTCAATCATGGTGCGAAGGATTTTTTGGTCCACATAGTCCAGACCTTCATGGTCAACATCCAGCATAGTCAAAGCCTTATCGGTAATAATATCATCGATAACCCCATTCCCCATTATCTGGGCAAAATCACGCACGCGCTTGAGGAGACGATTGGCAATACGAGGGGTCCCACGACTACGTAGGGCCAACTCAGATGCTGCCTCATGAGTGATTTCCATCTCAAAAATATCTGCCGTCCGCTCAACAATTTCTGTCAAGTCAGCATGGGCATAATACTCCATGTGACCTGTAATTCCAAAACGTGCCCGTAGCGGATTTGAGAGCATACCAGCCCGAGTCGTCGCACCAATCAAAGTGAAAGGTGGCAACTCCAAATGAACACTGCGACTGCCTTCACCAGCACCAATCATGATATCAATGTAAAAGTCCTCCATGGCACTATAAAGCACCTCTTCCACCGACATAGGCAAGCGATGAATCTCATCAATAAAAAGGACATCCCCAGGCTCTAAATCATTCAAAATCGCTACTAGATCACCAGCTTTTTCAATGACTGGCCCCGAAGTCTGCTTGAGATTGACACCTAGTTCGTTGGCAATAACAAAAGCCATGGTCGTTTTTCCCAAACCTGGAGGTCCAAATAAGAGGACATGATCCAGCGCTTCATCCCGCATTTTGGCAGCCTCGATAAAAGATTTGGAGCTGGTCCTTGACCTTGTCCTGCCCAATATATTCACGTAAGTACTGAGGACGGAGCGTGCGTTCTACTAACTCCTCATCCCCCATTATCTCATTATCTAAAAATTCTACTCATGGCTCTATTATATCAAAAAAACAAAGCCACAAACAAAAAAGCCACCTGATTGGGTGACTCCCGAGTTTAGCACTTATGTGGTATAATATTGTTCGGCACTGCTACACCGCCTACGAAAGGAGGTGAATTAGCCCATGATGGATACAATACTTAAAACTATCATCGGACCAATTGTGGTCGGTGTCGTTCTTCGATTAGTCGATAAATGGCTAAACAAGGACAAATAGTGTCAAAAAGACCCCAAGCTTATTTGGACGTGAGCTTGGGGTCTTTTCTAGCCTATGATATAGACACAATACTTAATTCCCTTTTATTATCCCATAGTTCACAAAATTTGTCAAAGGTTTATATCCTTTATATCCTCTTGAACCTCTGTACTACAAGACGTTCAAGATTAAGCGAAAGCTATCGGAAAATGATGTTTAGAAAACTCCCGAAAAGCCTGAAATAGAGCCAAAAAACTCCACCTAATTGGATGACTCCCGAGTTTAGCACTTATGTGGTATAATATTCTACGGCACTGCTACACCGCCTACGAAAGGAGGTGAGATAGCCCATGATGGAACTAATCCTTAAAACTATCATCGGACCAATTGTGGTCGGTGTTGTTCTTCGCTTAGTCGATAAATGGCTAAACAAAGATAGATAGTGTCAAAAAGACCCCAAGCTTAATGTGGAAGTTAGCTTGGGGTCTTTTCTAGTCCATGATATAGAACTAATCCTTAATTCCTCTCCATTATCCCACAGTTCACAAAATTTGTCAAAACTTTACATCCTCAGCTTCTCAAGCTTTAACCGCTTTACAACAAGACTTTCAAGTTTAAGAGAAAATTAGGGATTCTATCAATTTCATAGAAATTTTGATTTCGTAAACGAAGAGACAATCTTATATGTCACTCCTCATTTAATACGCCACTACTGGACAAGCAAAATCATTATTACAGCAGTTTCAGTCCTTCAATTAACAGTCACTTACATTCAAAGTGAGGTTGAAGTAGCTGAAGCTACAACAGACCTATTTCTTAGTCATATTTTCTAAAAAAACTCCCCGCCAATTCCCCGACCAAAATCCGAAAAATACCGAAAAATATCGAAAAATGATTTTTAGAATAGTCCCCAAAAGCCTGAAACATGGCCAAAAAAACTCCACCTGATTGGGTGGAGTTAAGGGAGATTATTATGAAAAAGGTAAAATAAAATCTTATTAAATCAACGCTCTTGGAGGGTGTCCCCTCCAACTCCCCGACCTCTGGACAAGGTCTATTTTTTTTGAAAAAAATTTAAAAAAACTTCATCAAAAACTATTGACATTATACAACTTTAGTTGTATAATAGATACATAAGGTTAAGGAGGAAACCTTAGACAAGGAAACTAGTAGAAAGGAAAAACAAAATGTTTAAGTTCAAAAAGAAGCCACTCAAAGTAAAAAAACAAATAAGCTAGTAGTCAAAAATAAACTTATTTATAATCAGCTTTGAATGGCACATCGAATTTGGATAGTGAGAAATCACTATCCACCCCTTCGAGGGTGTACTTAAATTATAACAGGAAAAAAACAATGAAAGTAAATCTAAAAATTAGAAAAAAACCACCAAGCGTGAAAAAAAGTTGAATTTATTATTGGACTTTTTCTACTCCTATTTGCAGTTTGGTATTTTTATGAGGTAATATATGTCAGTAGATATTAAAAGCTATCCGCTGGCTTTTTAGACAACGCCACAGCCTATGCTATCAGCAAAAAAACTGTGGCGTATCTATTCAGGCAGTAGATAAGTATAAAAAAACGGTGTATCAGATATCATGAACATGCGTTTTAAAACACGCTATCAGCATGACTTCTTACGCCCATACACTACAAGAAAAACAGTGAGTATCATCACTGTTTTTTCTATTTTGAGCAAACAAAAAACCGCAAGCTATTGCCTGCGGTTGGTGTAATCTAATTTGAAAGTCCTTTCTGTTTTTTTATTTTTTTCTTCTTTTTGGTTTATCAACTATAGTGATAAGCCCGTCTGGTTCGGTTTTGAAGGCTGGGTCTGTGTGAAGTTCGCCGTTCGCCTTCAAATAGTACCAGCCATCGCCTGACTTAATGAACTGTTTAGATAGCATATAACCATCTTTTTCTTCCATAAAATACCAAGTTTCTCGATATTTCACCCATCCAGTAGCCATACGGCCATCTGACTTGAAGAAATACCAGCGATGGTTAAGGAACATCCATCCTGTAACCATTGCCCCACGCTTATCAAGATAGAACCAATCTTTCCCATCATTAAACCAGCGATTGATAAAGCAATAGCCACGATCATCAAAGTAGAACCATTCATTGTTTATTTGCTTCCATCGTTTTGTTGGATAAGAGCCATCCGACTCTTCCCACCACCAGCCTGTCTCATTGTGTTTCCAGCCAGCTTCAGTAGAGATACCACCTTCGATATCCTTCTTGAATTGTTCACGGCTAATGCCCCATTTGGCCAGATAAGGATAAGGGTCAACGTGGTCGCTCGCATTCCGTGGTTGATTGTACGTACAATACTGATGTGTCTTAATACCTGCAAGGCTGTCGGAATCAAGAGTTTTCGGAATTCCTGCTTCATCGGCTAGATTTCTCAAAAGTTCGACGTATAACCAGTAATCACGATCAAATTCTTCTTGAGTTTCATGGCTCTCAATCAATTCGACGTGCGCATATCCTTCAACGTTCCAGCCACCACCTACATCCCAGGCACCGCGGTCAGTAAGCCATGTCTGCATTACACGACCATTACCAACAACGTGCGAGAAGAAGCCAGATTCAGCTGGTCTGCGCATATGGTAATCTGCTTCATTTTGAGCAGTGGACCGTGAATTCCCAGTCGAATGAGCGTGAATCTGACGATAGGGTTGCTCTCCAACCTGCGGAAGATTGGTTCTTAGTCTACTTGTATCAATATCCATTATTGTTCTCCTTCGTTCTTATCGTTTTTATCGCCAGATAAACGCTCAAATGCCTTAATGATAGGCTGGAAGATAGTCACATTACCTTTCAACTTACGGTAATTTTCGATGAGTGACTGGAATGTGAAAAGCAAATATCCCAGGTAAATCGAGTATAGAAATGCGAACCCTGTCTTCTCAGGTAGCAAGACAGACATCGGAATCAATACCATTAACAAGAGAACACCAAGAATCTTTCGAATCAGACCGTTAATACCAATCTTGCTCTTGTATTCAATTTCTGGATTTGCAATCGCTGCGAACGTTCCTGATGCAAAATCAACAATTTCCATAATGACAATTAAGCTAAGAGCGTACAAAACCAAGCCATCTTCTGTTTGAATCAGGTTTCTAAAAAAGTTAAACAATTCGATTTTCATTTATTCCTCCTACCCTTTCACATCAAATTTCCAAGCTAAACCAACGCCATTCTGTCCATATTTTCCATCTTTTAAGAAATCGCTCAGTGGTTCACCGTTGTATGTAAATTCACGATTGACCTGAATCAATACACGTTTACCTTCACCATTGATTTCTGTAAGGTTAGGGTCTTCGATGGTAAACAAGCCTTGAGGCGGATATGTTTTTCCAATTTCTGCAAGTGGGAACAGTGCTACCAATTCTTTGTATGTTGTACCGTACGAAATTTTCTCTCCCATGATTGAGTCAAGAGCAATGACACGAATAACCTTGTTGATAAGGTTCATGATTTCGCCCTGCTCATTCTGCTTGATTTCTGATTCAGCAATTTTTTGATCAGACTGTTCCAATTTCGCTTGGACTTTCACGATAGCGCCAGCTGGATCCATTTCAGTACGAATGATATCTAATACCGCTTCAATCAACGTTTCGTCTAATTCATTCATACGGTCGCCTGCCAATTCACGTTCGTGAGTTGAATAACGACCTTTGTCCTCAAGTTTGATTGAAACCAGCGTTGTATCACGTCCACGTAAATTTTTGTAGTTCAATTCATAATTTGTTACTGTCATCTTAATTACCTGCTTTCTGTTTCTTCACTTCTTCAAATAACTCTTTCAAGGCCGAGTCGTAAGCCAATACTTCGTTAGTTTCTTGCAATTCCTTGGCAGTTAGCGTATAAAGCGCCTCTAACTGAGCGCAACGCAATTCTGCTTCAGATAAGCGTTTAGTTAGCGATTCTGTTACTAATTGGTCAAATGATTGATTCATATCTTTCCTCCATTAAGTTGATTTTTTGATTTAATTCTTGGATGGCTTTGATTAAGTAAGGAACTAGAGCGAATGTCTCGTATGTGTATGCTCCATCTGGATTTTTATAAAAAGCTTCTGGAGCATATTTTTGTACATCTTGAGCCATGATTCCGCAAGAGATATCCTCAACTTTGCCATCGTACTTTTTGCGGTAACTGTAAGTCTTCAGTTTTTCGATAACATCTAGACCAGATACTTGACTATCTTGAATATTTGATTTGTAGCGACGGTCTGAGATTACTTTATTCATATGAATCCAGTCACTCCCGTTATTTCCTTGAATGTCCAAGTACAACCAATCACTTCCTTGTTCAGTTGTTTTCCTTAATTGTTTGTATCTAGGCGAATAAACCCATTCACCACGGTCATAAGCGATACGACCTGTCACTTTCAAATCACCATTTATAACCGCTCCGTTTGAAAATGATGGACGGCTATAAAAATTAACAGTGCATGTATTAGAGAAGTCAGCTTTGTGGTAAAAACTCACATCGTTTTTGCAAGACATTTTCCCATCTGTTGTAACGACCCAAGAACCCCAACCAGCTTGATTCCAGTTATTACCCCAATTGGCCCAGAAAGCAGTACGAACGCCACCACCTTCACCATTACCCATACCACAAATATATGGATTGTTTCCGGCTATCCAACGGCCACCACCTTGTGGGAATGGCCCAAGATTAAATCCGCCAATGCGCCCTCTGAAAGCATCTAAAGTTTCTGTGTTGATGATTTTGGATTGAAGCTGATTGATAAAACCTCTCTTAGCAGCAAGGTCATTCGTGAAGATATCGTTTGAGACGAGTTTTTGGATGAATCCTCTCTGAGCGGTTAATCCATCTGTAAAGATGTTGTTTGAGACTAGTTGATTGATGAAACCTCTCTTAGCAGTAAGCGTATTTGTGAAGGTGTCACTTGCTACTAGCTTGTTAGCAAATGCTTCGTTCATTTTTACTTTATCAGCCGTGACCGCTTCAGCGTCTAATATCTTAGTTGTGACGGAACCAGATTCAAAATTGGCCGTCTTCAGCTTATCAATCATAGCAGACTTGATAACTGCGTTATCAATCAAGGTTTCACCCGTGATATGAGTCAATTTACCAGTGATACGGTTGTGACCTGTAGCACCAAGATTTATTCCAGAAATGATATCTCCAGCTGAATTGATGTTCTGAACTGCCCATGAGCCAGCTAGTTGACTTTGGACAGTTTTCACAGCTTCAAGAGCATCATTTGGTGCTACTGAGTAATCAGATGGAGCTGAGCCCTTTTCTACTTTTATCAAACCATCATCGTACATACGAGCTGAGAATCTGACGAAATAAGCATTCGTTGGTACAGTGATTTGATTGATGTTGTGTTGTTTGCCTACAGTTGTTTTATAAGCATTTAATCCTGGTTTGCGGTTATCAATAGGATTTTTGTTTTTATCGAAAAATTGCCAAGCGGTCCAAGCCATTCCATTCTCAGGCAGAGTTACCCAGTGCTGGAAGATAATTTTTTCATTTGGATCTACTGAAATGAAATCGGATGTAACCTCCTTTTGTGTAGCATTCGCTACGCTAATGATTCCATTATTCCCTAAAAATCCTTTAGTGAGCGTTGAGGTTAAGAATAAATTCTGATGTTCCGCAAAGGCCTTCCCAACTTCAACCTGGAATAGCTGATTTGTCATGGCCATACGTGCGACCTTGTTAGAGATGTCGTTTTCATTGCTACCAATGATACGCTCATAGAGTTGGCTAGTTTCCTTCACACGCTGGAAGTCCGTCTGATTAGCCTTACCAGCAATCAATGAAGTGATGTCTGCAAATCGGCCATCTACTGCATTTTTATAGGTCGCAATCTGAGTGGCAATCGAGCCATTTTGTGGGTTGGTAATAGCTTCAAACCTACGCTCAAGACCTCGCACATCTTCTTGATAAGCCGATTTCCCAACGTAGTCTCTGGATACCTGCTCACGTAAAGCCGTCGCTTGTTTTGCGCTTTCCTCACGAGTGTAACGCTGTAAAGCTTCCTGTCGCTGACCGTCTTTATTGACATATTCCTGAATAGCTGATAAGTCAGTTCTCAATCCCTGAGCTGTCCGTTCAAAAGTAGCCTTAGCTTCTGTGATGAGGCCCTCAGTGTCTTCGAGAGCTGGGCTCCAGTCAGTAGCTAGAGTGCCTTTTTCAAGTTTAATCCTACGCACAGAATAGTTATTATTTCCAGCGTAGTCATACAAAGCCATCTCTCCCCTTGAATAACGAGGGTCGTCGTTCGGAAAGATAACTGGACCTGTGAACGTGAACCGTTGCCATTCTTTGCTTGGAGTGATGTTTGCACTAGCTTTCAGACCGAAGCGGTTATTTTGATAGTGATAAAAAAGTAGCGGGCGAATTTCGCCACCTTCATTAATTTTTATGTCAAACGATAGAGTCCAAGTCTCCCCGACATTTTCTTGTGAAAGATATGGATGCAAAGGAAACGAAAAGAAACGCGTACTTGTGCGAATCTTCTCAGAGTCTCGATAGTAATTTCTACCACCGACCCGTAAGTTTGAAAATTCTTCTCGCAATTTCCCAGCTTCAGCCACAACCAAGGTCTTGTCTGCCTTGTCCTTGGTTGCGTTCAGGATTTCTTGACGGATAGAGCCAGCCTGCACCTCAAATTCAGCCATGCTCAATTTCTGGTCCAGCTTGTTCTGCGTGTCTGTCTCAAGACTCTTCACAGACTGACTAATGTTCTCAGCAGTCACGTTGAGTGCGCTGATATCCGCTTTGGTTCTGAGGCCTTCAGTCAAACTTCTCACACCAGCATCTAGCGAATCAGCACGCTGTCTGAAGTTGGATTCAACTGTTGAAAGCTGTCCTTCTATATCTTCGAGAGCTGGACTCCAGTCAGTCGCTAGAGTCCCTTTTTTTCAAGTTTAATCCTACGAACGGAATAATTATTGTTTCCAGCATAGTCATACAAGGACATCTCTCCCTCGAATAACGAGGGTCATCGTTTGGGAAGATAACTGGACCCGTGAATGTGAACCGTTGCCATTCTTTGCTTGGAGTAATGTCTGCACTAGCTTTCAGACCGAAGCGGTTATTTTGATAATGATAAAAATGTAGAGGACGAATCTCACCACCGTCGTTGATTTTTATGTCAAATGATAAAGTCCAAGTCTCCCCGACATTTTCTTGTGAAAGATATGGATGCAAAGGAAACGAAAAGAAACGCGTACTTGTTCGAATCTTCTCAGAATCTCGATAGTGGTTTCTGCCACCAACTTCAACACTCGCTATCTTACTAGCTAGCTCCTCGGCTGTCTGTGTGAGTTCTGACTTGCTTGCCTTACCATTGGCCAAGTTGGTCAGCTCTGATAGTCTGCGAGTCGTTGTCTCTTCATACGTTGCTTGCGCCGACTTCACACCAGACAGTTCTTTTTTTGTCTGAACAAGTGCTTCAACTTGCTTGGCAATCTCAGCTTCAGCCTGTGCTTGCTTCGGTCGAATATCGTTCGCGATGGTTCGTTTCAAGACATCCAAGTCGCCCGACAAAGCCGTCTGAGCACTCGTAGCCTGTCTCTTGAATTCTTCAAGTTTGGCAACAGAATCTAGACCAATCCGCTTGGCTTCCTGAGCAAGTAAGCTACTTGCACCAGCGTTTCTCAAGGCTTCTTCAGCCCTGCGCTTGGCTTCTTGTATCGAAGCGTTGTCAAAGTTGTCGAATCGCTGATTAATAGTATCAGAGAGTTCTCTTTTAACTTCTTCAGCTTTAGCCCTAGCAAGTTCGATACCGTCCAAAATTTCCTGTCTAAGCAATCCAGCTTGATGATCAAAGTCTAAGTCAGCATTTTGAAGAGCCTTTTCAAGGGCAATTTCTTGTGCGGTTCCTGTCACACCAAGGATTGCATCAGCTGCGCTAGATAAGCCACCAGAAGCTCTAGAACCACCAGTTCCTGCCTTATCATCAAAAGTCAGAGAGATATATTCTTCCTTCAAAGCGTCGAACTCATAAGCAATAGCTTTCTTGAATGCATCGACATTGTGTTTCCAGCTCTTGAGATTGACCGTATCACCCATGTGAACTACTTGGCCATCAAGTTCATAAGCTTCAATCTTGATAGCGTCAGAGACCTTGTCAATGCCCTCATTTGAGAACTTAGCCTGTGCCCACTTCTGCAGCTCTTCAACGGATTTTGCATTGTTATTCTCATACTCTTTTTCGTTTATGTAAGGATAGGAATTAATAAGAGGACTATCAACAGTCACTCTGATAGTCGTTTCCTTTTCAGCACCTTCAGGCTTAAACGTCGATTTGGCATGGATTCTTGTGACAACATTCTGACTATTCCTTGTACGTTGATAGTCCTTCAGATTCTTATGCGTTGTAATAACAACACCACGATTCTCCCCACGACTCTTCTTCACTGTCAGAGCGAAATTGTCACGCACCAGCTCGCCTTCCCATGTACCAACAATGCTGTGCTTACCGTCCAGCAATACAGAGTATAGAGTTTCTGTTTCAGTCGTATTGAAGGTCCTACGATCCTGGATATCGCTATTGAAAGAAAAATCCCCCAAAGCAGTTTTTGTGTTTTGAACCATGCGAGAAAGAGCCATGCCACAGCTCTGACTAGCCACGCTCACTGGTGTGATAGACCGTTGCATCACGTCGTCGGAAATGTGATAGGCTGTAATTTCCAAATGGTCATTGTTCTCAACAGGTTTCTTAATGCGAAATAACTGCGCACCAAGAACAGGAGTCGGCGCCTTTATCAGCATATCTTCTTGGATGAGCTGATAAATACCAGAATCAGAAATAGGATATTTCACAGTTAGGGTGAAATCCCCATTCATGGTCTCTTTAACAATCGCCGAAGTCGCTTCATGAAGTGGCTCCCCGTTCCACCGAACGGTTCTCACATCTTTATCAAGTAAATAAAGCAATTATGCCCACCCCCAAACCGTTTCGATTTCAAGCGATTGAATACCTGGTCCCAAAACAACCCCAACATTCTTCACTTTCGCTGGATCAACTGTGATAAAATCCCCTGACCATTTCACTGGCTTCCCTGTTGTTGTTTTAAAACTTGGATTGTCAGGATTATTGACCATCACAAGCGACTCAGTGAGTCGTTCAAGACGGATGACCTGACCAGCGATTGTAAACGAAGTCTCAACAGCGCTCTGACCAACGATTGTGATTTAGGAAATGCAAGAGCAGAACCTTGAACGGTCAAAGTCCCACTTCTTGTCAATCTCTGTGTGTCGGTGTCTTTAAAGTATTTGGTAGGATGACAAGTGAAGGTTGCTTTAGTCATATAAAGACCAGGTTGCACTTCTTCAAGGTCACTCACATTGACCTTATAGCACCAAAGACGAGTTGTTTTGACTCGCTCACTCTCTAGCCAGAACTTCTCACGAATAAACAGACTCATAAATTGATTCATCTGTTCTTCAGTAGGTTTGACCAAGTAAATCGTATAAGTTTTCTTGACTAGTTCCCTATGCTTGTTCGTCTGAACAATTGCTCCACTGATACCACCATGCTCCAAAAGGGCTGTCTTACTCTCTCCCAGAGAAATTGAGGGAGAATCATGGACAATGACCTTAAAAGGAAAAGACGATGTTCTCACACCGTCAATCACAAGCTCATTATGCTTTATCATGCAAACCCTCCTCTCAATTGTGTTTTACGTTGCAATTCGTCAGCAATACGCTGAGCCACCTCATCAGCAATCCGAATGATGTCAGCTTCTTCTCTAACAGTGTTGCCAGTAATTGTAATGTTGATGGTCGGTGAAGTTCCACCCATTGTCTGAGCAATGCCTCGACCGATAGCACCAAGTGTTTTGTCATTGAGTGGTAACACTGCTTCATTACCAGCTTCACCGCCAACCATCATGTTATTTCCATTCATTCCAAAGATGGTTGGTTTTGTCATGATACCACCTTTGGCATACCATTCAATTCCAATACTTGGAACACCTTGACTCAACCAATCTAATGGATTGGCCGACCCGCTCACATGAAAGTGCGGTAGTGGGATGTGTGGCCAGCTGATACTGAAGTTAAACAATCCCTTGATAGCTTCAATAGCTGAAGATACAGCATCTTTTGCAGCATTGATAGCTCCTGAAATAGTACTCTTAATACCTTCCCAAACACTTGATACTGTGCCAGATATACCATTTAACACATTTGAGACAGTATCCTTGATGCCGTTCCAGATATTTGATACAGTTCCTGAAATACCATTGAGAACATTTGAAATGTAGCTCTGGATAGCTGAAAAAATGGTCTGGACAATGCTTTGGATAGCTTGCCATACAGTAGAGAATACCCCCTTAATAGTTTCCCAAGCGCCTGACCAATCACCATTGATGATCTGCATAACTGCTTGAATGATACCAAGGACAACGTTTATTGCAGTCTCAACAACGGTCTTGATGATTTCCCAAGCTGTTGTAATGACAAGTTGGATATTATCCCAACCAGCTTGAATGAGTGGGCCTAAAATTTCCAGAATTGTGCTTATAACTGTATAGATGGCATTCCAGACAGTCTCAGCACTTGTTCTGATAAGTTCCTGGTTCTCCGTCCACCAAGCAACAACCGTTCCAAAGATACTCATGACAAAATTAGAAATCTCTGATACGACTGTATTGATGACCTCAAGAATTGCATTCCAGACAGTCGTGACCACATCTCGAAAACCTTCGTTAGTTTCCCAGAGGTATTTTACAATAACAATAATTGCAGCAACTGCTGCAGCAATTGCAATAGCTGTTCCAATAATTGGCAATGCGGCAATTATCATTTCTCCAATAGATATTTTCAAAAACTCAGCAAGGGCTTGCAATGATAAGAATATGGGGGCTATGACCCCTGCAGCAGTCACAACTGTTCCTAAGATAACAACAAAATCTTTTACTGGACCAGGTAACGAACTGAACAGTTCAGCCACACCCTTCACAATGCTTGCCAATGTTTGAAACACTGGAATCATCATTTCTAAAAGTGGCTGACCTATAGCAGACAATGCATTGGTTCCGGCTTGTTTCAGATTCCCCATCACATTTTCTAAGCCGTCTGATTCTCTTGCAGCCTGTCCAAGTGCTCCTGAAAGTTTATTCCCGTCTTCAACCATCTGAAGCAAGGTCAATTGCTTCTGCGCTTCGCTCAAGTCCTTGAATGACTTTCCGTACAATTTATTTGCAGCGGCATTCCTAGTTGTCTCTGTCGCAGAGATTCCAAGAGCCGCATCATTAGAAAAGTTTCCTTTTAAAAAGGATTGTAGGCTTTCTGTCACGCTCTCAATAGATTTGTCGTAAAAGGCTGCACCATCTGCTGCTGCCCTAGTTGCACGAGAAGTAAGGTCCAAAGCCTCTGCTGTATCTAAGCCTGAAGTTTTAGCAAATGAAGCCATCTGAGTGAATGACCCTTGTAAACGCTCTGGGACAATATCCATTTCCTGACCAATAGCATTCAACGCTTCTCTTGCTTGAGTTTCCATATCTCCGAAAACGGTAGTAAATTGAGCATTACTAGCTTGCATTTGAGCAGCCGCTTCTAACGCTTCTTTTCCTACTTCCACAAGCTTATCTGAAATAGCACTCAACTTCTCACTAAACTGTTGAAGTAGTTCTGCTCTTAAATTTCTTGAGATTTCACTTAAACTTTCTTGAGTTCCATCAGCAGCAGACTTTGTTCCCCTTCATCTCATCATTGAGATGATTAAAAGCAGTCTTAGCCTGATTTAGCTCAGCTTCCATCCTGTTGGCTTGTGTGGAGTTCTCACCAAATTCTTTTTTGGTAATTTCCAATTGCTGTTCTAGATTTGAAATCTGTTTACTTACAATCTCAGACTGGGCACCAATCTTTTTCTGGGCAAGAGCATTTCTCTCGGCTTCACTAGCATTAGCGCCTAGCTGACTTTCTTGCAGTTTGAATGAGCTTGTCACCTTAGTCATCTCTGAAGCAAGTTGACTCTGTTCATTCTGCAATTCTTTCAGTTGCGTTTGGTTGCTTTTAGTTGCATTCCCATTCTCAGCAAGTGCCTGATTTACGTTTGCTAGTTTTCCTTCATATCCCTTCAGGACATTTTGGGTTACTTCGACTTCACGTTGAAAAGCACGGTATTGATCAGCACCGATATTCCCATTTTTGAACTGTTGTTCCACCTGAGACTGAGCTTGTCTCAAAGTTTCCAGTTTCTCCTTGGTCGTCGCAACTTGCTTCTGTAAAACTTCTTGCTTCTGAGTCAAGAGAGTTACGTTCCCTGTATCAAACTTCAAGGCCTTGTCAATCTGTCTCAACTCCTGACTTGCATCAGTAGCGGCCTTATTGACATTTTTCAGCGCCTTCTGTAAGGGTTGCGTGTCGCCATCGATTTCAATTTTAATACCTTTGATATTTCCTGCCATATTTCCTCCTTTCTCAAAAAAATAGAAAAAGCGCTGAGAGAACTTCTACCACTGATAATGCAGGCAGACCAATGAACTTGGTCTCAGAATCGCTCTCTCAGCACTCATTTTTCTTTAAAAACTGTCAAAATCAGCTTGCGTAGCTTTCCGTTCGCCACCTTTACCCTCGCTCCGTAAATTCACATAATCTGTCTGATAATCCAGAGCCATTCCGATTGAGATGTGCTTTAGATCATCAATAGACAGACCAGTTTCTTTACAGCAGGACAGATAAGACTCTACTGTAAAGATTTCTTCGCTAGCTGATTCTGATTCATCTGGTGCTTTTTTGTCGTCATACTCGCATTCAGCATTTCCATCAGCACAGGCCCAACTTCCTGAATCGGGAAGATTTCCATTTCCATGAAGAATTGTTCATAAGGCTTGATTTGAGGATTTGCAGATTTAGCAAAGGTCCAAAAAAGACGGTTGAAAAAGGTCATGTCAAAATCTGACAACATCGAAACGTCAATATCAGTCGCTGTCAACTCCTTGTTGGTCTCCAGCTTATTCAATTCATTCATGAATGATTGATTTTTCAACATCGAGAACAAATCTTGAAAATAATCTTTCCCAAATTGTTGCTTGTAGGCGATAGGAGTATAGCCATTTGTGCCTAACTCATACTCCTGAACGCCAACCAAAACGATTTTACGCATAGATTTTCTCCTTAAGCTGCCACCGCAGTAGGTTCATACACTTTCTTAAACCAGTTGTCATAAATTTCTTTATTATCAGCTGATGTGATAGAACGTTTAACAACTGAATCCAGAGGACGAGGACTTGCTTTAAAGCCAAGTTCACGCTCGTTGACGTTTGTACCATTTTTGGTTTTTGAGCCATTGCCTGGACGGCTCGCTGAACAATAGTAAAGGACATGACGTGTTTTATTCTTGTCCCCTGAAAATTCGAACATCAAGGCAAATGATGTGAATTCTGCATCAGCTTTTTCAGTCAAAACACCCGTCTGAGCATCTTTGATTTCACCCAAAATCTTAGTCGCAAACATTTCAATAATGTGAGAGATTTTGAATTTACCTTCATATCCTTCATTTGAATTCATAAAGTGATAATCGATGTCATCTGCTTTGATTGGTGTTGATTCACCCTTTGGATCCAATGTTAATTCCATTGCTCCAGGAAAGCGGAAAATTTCATCGTAAGCAATCACTCCATCTGCACCAATTGATTTAATTGGCGCAACGTGAACATTTTTTAAACCATAGGTTACTTTATTTTCTTGAGTCATGTCATTCCTCCTTAGTATAGATAGACTGTATAAGACTTGACATAGAGTCTTTCAGTCTCGATAAATGTTTCTTCTTGAACATCGAAAAAAAGAGCTCGTGGGTTGCCCACAGCTCTTCCAGACGTTCTTCCAAATCTTCATCCTTACTCTTAAAAGCCAGCTCAACCGTCACGCTCTTAATCTGATGATTAACCGTGTTATCAGCTGCATTGATGGCTGGACTCGATTCATAATAGACCAGGTAAGGTAGGTCAGGAGCGTTCCCAGTTTTAAACGCTCGATAAGTGACAGGCAAGTTTGCCTGTTCCAAAATAGCAGCAAAGTCTGATAGCTTCATTTCCCAATCTCCTTGATACGCTTCTCAAAGTTCTGAATTGCTTTTTCTTCAGCTGGCTTGATGTGGACGATACCAGCGACACGACCACCATTTCTTGAAAGGTGCCCGTTTTTCAAGTATGTGAGTAAGACTTGCAACTGCGTTGAACACAACAAAAAGAGCCATTGGCCAACTTCTTCTTTTTTCCAACTTCTACGATACTTTCCGTATCGTTTCGGACTGTCTCTTTCAACTCATCCACAGTCTCATCAGCCACCTGCTCTGCAATCTTATCCACTTCTTCAGTAACCTCATCAGAGTAAGCAGCAAGCTCTTTCGCTATCAAATCAGCAAGGTCATTACTCATTTCAAGACCTCTGACAAAGTCAACTCTAAAATTTCAGAATCGATAGGATAGGTTTTCAAGATACGATATTGCTTGCCTTCAAATTTCGCAAACTCCTGATTCTCATACTCAAAATTTCGAATCTCAACGACCAAGCTCGGTTTTAGACCTGCCTGATTTGCTTGATAAAATTCAGAGCGAGTGATCTTCTTTTTACGACACAACAGAGTAACTTCAACATCCTCAGAGATTGGTTGTAGTAACTTATCCTTACCTGTGACTTTTTTAGAGATCAGTTTGATTTCATGATTCCACATTCTTGACCTCTTTCTTTGATGCTATCTGTAAATTATGCAGTCGCCATTGAAGGTGACGTGGCATATCCACCCCACCCTCATAGCGATAAGCAGCATAGTCAACGATAAACATTTCATGGTCAGCACGCTCACCAACAAGCTCGATACCGAGGTTATCGGTCAATTCAGTGATGACACTTGAAATGATTTTTTCTAACGGCTTGTCTCTCAAGCTGGTTGAAATACCCAGCTTAAGCTTCAGCAATTCTAAAAGCTGACCTTCATCCATGCTTACTCCTCAACTTCCTTAGCAGGCTCTTCAGCAGTTTCCTCAACTGTTTCCTTAACTGTTTCTTCCTGCTCAACTGCGGGCTCTTCCTTAACTTCTTTTGTTTCAGGATCTGGTTTCTTAGGCTCATCATCTCCCAAAATCTCAAGGAAGATAGAGCCAGCAGTGTTAGAACCAGTCAAAAGGCCATTGGTAAAGCTATCTGTGGGCTCATATCCTTCACGAGGAAAGATATCGCCAACAGCATAGTCATGTTTTTCAGGATCAGCCAAGTCCTTGAAAGGACGAATTACTTTATAGCTCATACGCTACCTCCTTAAGCTACTGCGTCAGTGTAAGTTCCGAATACCCCAGCATCTTCATCTGTCTTCTTGATATCAAAACGAAGGTATGATGCAAGGTTCTTACCAAATTTATGATTATCTTCCCAATTCACGGTCAATTCCATACGGTCAAACAATGTAAGGAAGTATTCGACATCACCGATGAAGAATTTCATCTCACCTTCTTGACCTAGTAGTGTATCTTCAACTGGATAAATTGTTTTACCTGAGAATGAATATCCAGTTGGTGAAGTGATGTCGGGCTGCATCATGTAACGGCCATCTTTGTCCTTAATCTTATCCAGTGCATTGAACATGGTATCTGTAACAACAAGTGATTTTTTGTAGACAGATGAAATTTTAGTGTTTAAAATGTCTTTGATTCCATCAAGTCCACTAGCGTTTACAACTTTTGCAGATTTCATAACATCCGCAACAATTGCCAATTTTGTTTGTTCGTCTTGGTCTTGGATATCTTCTTGAAGGATTCCAATGAGATCGTATTGTGCATCTTCAATCGCTTCACGAGAAATAGGAAGTTCACCACGATAAGTCTTGATTTTGTAATCAACTTCAGTGATTTTTGTTTTTCCTAATTCTGGATTTTCTTCAAGCTCACCAACTTCTGTCATCTTACGATTTGATTTTTTCAGAACTGGGTAAGTACCTGAACCACTTGTTACTTTGACAATATGAATAAGGTTGAGCAATGGGTTCTGACGTTCAGGTGTTTTTTGTGGTTCCAAAACCTCTTTCGGAATAATCGCTCCTACATCTGTTGTTTTAACACCTGTGCGTTTTTGTCCACGAGAGCGGATGAATTCTAGTACTGCGTCACGTTGTTCCAATTTTTGTCCTCCACGATGTTCTTTGCTTGGATAAGTCGGTGCCTTACGATTCAGTTCTTCAACTTGATTTTTCAAATCTTCAATTTCTTTTTCAAGTTGTTCTTTTTCTGATTCCTTTTCATCCAATTCTTTTTGGATGTCTTCAAGGTTCTTTTCAACTGCTGAAACTTCTTCATCATTTCCAGCTTGTTCCAATTTAGCAGCTTCAAGTTCTGAGCGCTTGTTCAATTCTTTGATTGATTCTTCAAGCTCTACCACTTTGTCTGCTTTGTTGCGCATACGAGCGCCTAAAATCAATGATTTGTGCATAGATTAAATTTCTCCTTAATTTCTTTCTTGCGCTTGTCCAGCGCTTCACGATTGGCACGCTGTTGACTTTCAAAGTCTTTCTGTCGTGCAGCAATTTCCGTTTGCGGATAGGCTGGGAAAGTACATGGACTCACTTCAAAGATTTCTAATTCTAAGATAGTGTCCAGGTACGAACCATCTGCTTGCTCTTCCGTGTTGATTTTGATTGGGATAAAACCAAAGCTACATCCAATCACATCGCCACGCTGAACACGAGCATAGGCTCCGACAGCTTGCGGATCATCTTTGTTGATAATGATGTCCCCGTAAAGTCCGATTTTATCAACTCTCAAAATGACCGTTCCATTACCAGTCCGACCAAGCACCAAATTATCATCATGGTTAAATAATGCCCTGATGTCAGCTCCTTTGATGGCTTTTTCAACACCTTCACGCTTGATTACCTCAAGTAACCCGGCCATAATTCAGTAACTTCATCGAACTTGATAAAGTACCCACTCAAAATCAAATCACCAGTATCACTTTCTTCTCGTGTCTTGAACTGAGCAGTACGATAACTATTCCGTTTGTTCATTCTCTTCCTCACCCCCTTTCAGTTTCTTTTGGTCCCCAAGTCTGTCTTGCGGTAGATAATTTTCAAGAGCAAGGAGCTCATCCATATCAGGATCTGGTGGCATCCCAAGCCAATCTCTCCACTCGTTTCGACGCATTGCCATATTTTGGGTCATCTGTTTAGCTACTGATGACAATTCTGTAATGTCATACGAATAAAGAGAGCGAGCATTCAGTTTGAAATACCGATTGTTTGAAACTAGTAAATCTCTAGTTAAGGTCTGAGTAATTGTATTAGCAATACTCATAACTGTTGTATTGACAAAGTTGTTGTATTCTTCTTTGTCGAAACTTCCAACTCCTAAAATAAAAGCTGGAACTCCCAAAAGTCCAGCAACTGTTTTCTTGTCAATTTCAACAGATTCATTGATAGCGATATCTTTTAAGCTGAGTGGCTTAACCTGTTCTACACTCAACAAAGCATCAGGAATAATCCACGGCTCACCTGCCTGACTTGTTGTTAAGTATTTCTTAGCGACCTTGTCTCGCCCCTCTTGCGTGCCCAATTCTCCATTCGAAGAATCAACCTTAACAATCAAGCTAGGAACGTTCTTGCCATTCATAAAACCTTTTTTAATTTGAGTTGCAAGATTTAAATTCCTAACAATATCCCTCAGAGCAAGTCTGTAGCCAGTCCCTACAAATGGATTGTCTGGATCTGGGTTGATTACAAAGTGCACGATTTCGCTTGGGTTGTAGTCGATACCACGATAATTCACGATATAACCAACATCATCACTTTTGAAAGAGATCTCACTCATTGCGAATGGTCTCAAGTTCAAAATATAATCATTCACAGGATCATACTCAACATGAAGAACAGAGTTCCCATCGCCGAACAACAGTAAGTCACGCACAATCTTGAAAATCCAAGTTTTTCGAGTCATATTGTCACATGGGTTCACATCAATCTTGCGAGCCAGTCCGTCTTTTATTCGGATATCGCCTTTGTCGGTATTCTCCATCAAATGAATGGTCATATTTGATACCATGTCAGCAATCTTGTTGACCGCAGCAATCACATCAGGATTTCGAGCCAAAGGCACATAGCTATCACCGTCAATATAAAGCCCAAAAATCTGAATGAGTGATAACATTCGTTCCGCTTCGACTCTTACCACGTTTCAAAAAAACCTATCTAAAAAGCCCCATCTTTTCTCACCTCCTTTCTATTCACGATTATCTCTTTCTCAGTCTGTCCAATTCTATAATGTTCTGGATTAACTTTAGGATCTAATATTGATAGCTCTAGCTGGAAAGGGTTGTCCAGTGGTAAAAAAATATCTTTCATATCCAACCTAATCAAAGAAACTCATGACATTCTGATTCTTGCCAAGGTTGGCAAGAGCCTGAATGCAAGCAAAAACGCTGGCATCGAACAAGTCAATTCTTGCAGTACCACCGTCACCGTCTAACTTTTCATATTGCACAGCATCGTCCACCTTTTCAATAGCTCTAACATTACTCACGCAGTATTCATAAGCATCAGAATGAAGATAGTAAAACTCTTTATTCTTAACTTTAAACTCAATCCGTCTGAATCCCTCTGATTTCAGATAAAATAGCTGAGGTTGGTCAATCATCTTAAACCGAGCTTGTTTCATCTTGGTCAGGAACTCACGACCAAACTTCCTATCCATACCGACAGCAGCAATCTTGAATCCTTTCTCCCTCATCTTGATGAACCATTTGACAATATCATCATAGAGAACGGTCGGAGTATTGCTCATAGTTAGCCAACCATCAGACTGCCAACCAAAAAGAGGTATTCCATCGTCATTGGCTTTCTTCTGGGCATTGACACGAGGAAAGAAAGCGTGTGTGATACAGATATCAACATCTTTTTCACCATCATGATAGACACCATAAAGAGCAGCAGCTGTCAAGTCGTGCAACCTTGACAAGTCTGCTCCACCATACCACTGGATAGGCAAGCGTGCCAGCTCCTCTAAGGTCCAATCGTAACGACTGTCTGAAGCAATAAACTCATCAGGATTGAAATAAGCGTTCATTGAGTTTGTAAAGACATTCAAAGTCTTGTTAAAAAACTCATTTCTTGTCTGTGGATCATTCATAGCCTGCTCAGCTTCTTCTCTCAGAGCCTTGAGCGATACCGTCACACCCCACGATGGGTTGGCTTTCTTAAGTACATTCTCGTCTAGGTAATCACCGACATCTCCATCTGTTGACTGGTCAGCTTTGCAGATAAACATGAACAAGGAATCATCCTTGACCAATTGTTTAAGGACCTTTTGACAGTATTTAAGACGGTTAGCAAGGAAACCAGTAGGAATATCACCAGCCGTAGAGATAACAAAAAGCATACTGTTTCGGTATGCTGACATTGTTTTCTTCATAAGACCGTACTTTTTACTGTTTCTCATCGTGTGAGCTTCATCCATGACAACAACGTTTCCATTCAGAGCGTCCAGACGGCTCTCATCATTTGCCAGAGCTTGAATAAAGAAAGAACCTTCATCACCAAAGTTAGCACTGATTGAGTGTTCCTGGTTGTTGTCCTTGATACGGATGTTCTTGTCATTCCATCGCTCAACATTGAACTTCAAAAATCCAAAGGCTTCCATCGCTTGCTTGACTGAATTGGCCACGATGTAGCATTTTGAACCGCTGTCTGTGTCTAATATCTGATAAGCAAGTGCGATTGCAGCAGTAAATGAGGTCTTCCCATTCTTCCGAGCAAGCATGATAAGCGCTTCTTTGAACCTGCGCTCATTTGTACCCTTGTAGTAAATCCAAATAGATTAACAACCACAAAGTGTTGCCATGGTTGCAAAAGTAATGGCTTGTTACGGATAGACACCGCAAACATATCATCACCCTGCTGATGGACTATCGTGTTTTCGATGAAGTGAACAACGAAATCAACGATATCCTCATCCATTTCAAACTCTGGATTGTCAAGATCACGCAAGAAACGTTCAGCTGCAAGAATATTCTCCTCACAATGTTCCTCTCTGTGAGATATGACGTGCTGAGCATACTCTTTCGCTTTGCCAAGATTACCCATTGCCAGTCACTCGCTTCTTCTTGATTTCGTTCTTGAACTTCAGGACCTCAGTAAGAACTGAATCACCTTCTTGTTCTACTACCTCACCGAGCGACTTAGGATTCATCATCAACTGATTAGAGTAGCTGAGGATGTCTTTCCTCAAAATTTCCATTGCTGTCAAGATTGGAACTTTACGTTCGTTCTCTGCGCCAGCCTTGTTGACGTAGGTGTCTGTTACTGGATAACCCATGTCAGCATAATCTTGAGCAAGTTTCTGATACTGATAGAGCATTCCTGCAAAAATATCAATGATCATTTCGAACTCTTTACGATAAGTGCCCAAGTCTTTCATCTGCTTGACTACTTTTGACTTAATCGACTTTGCTGTAATTGGTTTTAGCCAAAAAAACTACCTCCTTTCGTCAAAAATCGCTTAGTTTTTACCCCTTTTTGTTTGAAGGCCCCCGACTTGGAAAAAGTTCCCTTCACCGGTTCCCAGAGACTTCGAAAAAAATTTTTTTGAAGTGGGGGATAAAAAAATTTTTTTCATTTTTTTCATTTTTTTATTTTTGAAAAAAATTTAAAAAATTCTTTTTTTCTTTTCTTCTGCCAATAAATTCCATTTCCGATTATCTTATCGTTGTTGCGGTCATGAAACGTATTATGTTTGCGGTTGGTCATCGGTAAACAATTCCAAGATACATACTCAAGTTCTGGATACTCAGATACTGGGTAAATATGATGAACCATTTCAGCTGGAACTGACTGCCCATATCGTAGACTTTCTTGGCAAAGGTAATCGTGTTGTCTCATGACCTTGTCACGGAACTTGTACCACTTCCTTGTCTTCAAGCTTTGTCTGACTGGTTTGTTGTACATGATATATACTCCTTTGCAAAACAAAAGGACAGGCTTTTGACCTATCCCATCTCATACAAGAAATCTATGCTACCATAATAAACCTTTTTTTGTGAGACTTCAAGATGTCTTTTGTCTCATTTTATTTTTCTTGATTTTCTTTTTGAGTAACTAAAGATTGGATTCCTTAATTCTAATTCTTTCTGTTTGTGGTAATCTTGATGTTTCCACATGACTCCATCATGGTCATCAACCTTTCTGTATAAATTATATTGATTATCCATTGTTGACCTCGCTTGACTATACCAATTTTATCCCTCACTTTCACATATCTTATATTTTGTTAAACTCACTCTAAATCTCAAATCCTTACTAGGCATGGGTTTTAAAGAGTTTCATTTTTTCAGTTTATGCTTAACTCATTATGTGAAAGTAATATCTAAAAAAATTAAATGACAAAGTTCCGTAAAGCATCATCAAGCTCTGCTTGTTCTATTCCTATGTATCTCAAGGTTATTGCAGGTGATGAGTGATTGAACATTTTCTGTAATGTTCCTACGTCCTTTGTCTTGTTGTAATATTTATAGCCGAACGTCTTGCGCATTGTATGTGTTCCAACATTATCAATGCCAAGTTCTTCAGCTGCTTCATGTATGATTTGATAGGCTCGCTCACGAGTGATTGCTTTATTCTGACCTTGCCTACTCTTGAATAAGAAATGATGAAATGGTTTGTCCTCGACATATCTCCTCATTTCTTTCTTGAGCTCCTTTGTCATCCGTCTTGTTATCTGCTTGCCAGTCTTCCGTTCTCTCAGTTTGATGTGCCAACCTTGAACATCTTTAACTTTCAAGGTAAGTATATCTCCAACTCGCAAGCCAGTATTCAGGCCTGTAATGAATAGCATATAATACATCTCATTCCACTCCTTGAGATAATCTTTCATTTTCTGGATGTCGTCATTGTCTTTTATCGGTGATACAAATTCCATAACTGCCTCCTTTCTACAAAACAAAGCCAGCATTTGCTGACTCTTGACGATACTTCTGTTGGACAACTTTTCTGACTAGAATTAAGGATGACTCCTAAAGTGTGATGTGTGTTTTGTTTCAGAAGTTCATGCTATCATAATAACCCTTTTTTTGTGAGACTTCAAGATGTCTTTTGTCTCATGTTTATTTATAGCTCACCTTTCAAAATAGCGTACTGCTCTAGGATAATCCTTCTACGTCGATAGATTGTAGCTTTGCTCATGAATTTCTGTTCTGCTATTTCTTCCCATCTCAATTGAGGATATCTCCAGCGCAGATTAAAGATTTCCTTATCTTCATCAACTAGATTGATCAGGAGTTTGTTAATAATCCCTTTAAATCCTTCAAGAAATTTTAAAGTCGGATCATCCGCGATTCTGATTGCAATTGTTTCGGTAGGTTTGCTTATTCCTACGCTGGGCCCACTTTGAGAATCTGGATTTCGAGTTTCTAGTTCTAGCCTTCTCAAATCTATTGTCCGTTGAATGTTTTGAAATTTGAAAAGTTCTCTGTCTAATGTTTTGAGGTCTTCGTCGCTTAATTTCTTCAATTCCTACCCCCTTGATATCTTCGTGACTGCTTCCACTTGATAATCTTACCATCGTTATTGTTGTTGAAATAATCTGGCAATCTTGCCGTTGGGCTCTCTTTATAGACCACTTTTTCAACGACCTGGACTCCAGGCATCATTTCATCATCTATCCACCCAACAAGCCACGCAGGGTTTACATCATAGGTTTTAGCAATCATTTCAATCTGCTTAATAGATGGATATCCACCTCGCTCATACAAATGAATTGTGTTTTGGGAGACACCTGTATCTCTGGCCATATCTTTGACAGAGATACATAGGTCTTCTCTAAGTTCTTTAAGTCTTAGCTGCATCTTGCTCTCCATTTCCTAGTATTAGCTTTTATGAATGCCGCTTGCTCTTGCAGCTGCTTCCATTCGTAATCCATGATGATTTCAAGTTGATTGTTACAAAGACCTTTTAAGAAATCATTTTGAGCTTCTAGTTTCTCAATATCCTTATAGGCCCTTTCATACAGTTCATCTTCCAAAAATCTAATGCGCTCTGCCATTGCTTCTTGAATGATGATATAAGTTGGTTTCTTGTACTTTGTCATTACAATATTACCTCATCTCCAATTTTTAGAGATTCATAGTTTGTTTTAGTAACTACGAATATTCCGTAATTTTGTACTGTGATAGTGTACATGTCGCCAATCTTCTCCTTTTGTAAAACTCTGCCTTTGATTTCTGCTCCTTGATTGTCAGCTTTATAAACGACAATCGGACGCTTTGCTTCTAGTTTTTTAATGTGGATACTCTGCCAAATATTTAATCCGGCAGACAATAAAATCCATATTGCGATAAATCTTTTCATTCTGTTTCCTCCTCAAAATAACTATGAAATTTACTTAAATTGACAATAGCGACCTCTTCGACAAAATGTTTTTCGATATCAAAGTCTGGATCATTTTTCTCAAACTCTTTCTTTATAGCTTTTTCCGCTAGAGAAGGTAAAGCGAATATACTTGCTCCGTTTTTTAAGGCAAGCGCTTGACCGTGTTTATTTACTATTCGATAACCCACATCAAACGGTCTGATTTCCATTGGGATTTTTATGCGCTTACTTTGATTCTTCATTCCTTCTTCAAGTGTTTGTATCATCACTCAACCTCCTCCACTTCAAATAGTGGACTATTAAACACTTCACCAAAACCAGAATATTCTAGTTCCTTTCGTGTAAATTTTTCGTTGTTTTTCCCATTGTTAAAAAAGTGGAATCCAGTTTCTGTTTGATTTAGATAATCATCTGTATTTTTTAACTTGACTTTATATTTTGGCTCTTTCTCGGCCTCATAGTCAGTCAACCACGCTCGAGCGAAAAAGTTCTTGGTTGTTTTTTTGTCATTAAGCCATTTCTTCACGAATTCGCTTTTTTTTAGCGTAGAGATGAATTGTGTTACTATCTAGTGCATCACGCAAACTAAAAATTTTTTTAAAAGTTGGCATTCGAAAATCCAGTCATCCATAAAATTAGGTAGAAGCACTTTATTCAATTCTTGTCGAATCTTATCAGCATCTTTCAATTGATTGCCAACCCACGCTCCCTCAAGTTTACCTTGTTCGTAACCACTGCGATATTTCATTAAACCATAGTCGTCCCCTAGTTCTTTAAGGATGTCGTTAAGCCATCTTGCCTGTGTCGTTGGGTCAAACCCTCTAATTCGACCAACAACATCCTTTAATTTGAACGGCAACGGTTCTGGCTCGTCCAAAAGACTGTAAGTCTTTCAAAACCAAATCAACGGAGGTCATCTTTTTCTTGCTAGCTTTAAATTTTTCATATCGTTCAATTAGTCCCTGTATGTTCATTCTCAAACTCCTCGCTTTCAATTCTTCTAATATCAACAACGTCTTCAAGATGTTCTCTTGAACACCACTTGTTTTTTATACACTCTCTAATAAAATTGTTTTTATAAAAACAATGTTCTATGTAAGCAATTGGAAATAATAAAGCAATAAATGGTGCACACGCAAGTAGAGACAAATAAATTGCTACTCTTCCAAATTTTGAATCAGCAATATACTCGTAAAACTCAATAGGTCCTTTTATTTTCCGCAAGTGCCTGATAAAAATAATATAATTTTTCCTTTTCATCCTTCACACCTCCTACGCTACTTTTTGTACTAATTTTGTTTGCTTCATCCATTCCTTGGCAATGTCCCATACTTCAGCTGGTACATCTTGGTTATACTTGCCACGAAATTGGGCTATTTTCCCCTGCCTTACTTCAAGTGTGTAAAGAGGTTTTTTAGGTTGGTTTGATAAACGGACAAACACTATTAAGGTATTCCCTTTAAAATGCTTGTCTGTATATGAGCTTACGCAGTGATGTAGCTTTTTGCCCTCGTAGATCAGCTCGGCCACTTTTCTAGGGACATGGAATGCGTATCCCTGGATGGTCTTATCCATTCCTTCTCTAAGTTTAAACTCAGCTTCAAGTTGCTTGCGTTTCTTCTTATCTTCCAGTTTTTGTTTTTCTTCGACGAATTGATTGTATAATCCGACTGTGTGATTATGCATGGTCGTGAAATCCTTTGGCACAAGCATAGCATCACCTTCAGGCTCAATGCCCATTTCTCGTAGCATCTTGAGATAGTCAAGGTATTCATTGAAGTCAATATGATTCTTGATAACCCAATTCTGAAACTTATTGATCCCGATACCTTTCGGTATATGCTTGATATCGTGGTAAGTCAGATAATACTCAATGCCAGGCACTAGTTGGCCGTTCCGTTCTTTTAATCGACGGCTCAACTCAAATTCATTAAAACTACGATTTGAATTCTTGAAAAATTGTTTATTCTTCTGAAGCCATCTGCGATTCAAGGTTCGCATATCTACGTTTTTGGTGAATCCAGTGTAACCTGGGTTCATGATTTCGTTAGCCAATTTGTAAGCATGAATTTTCTGAGCAAATTCAATTTCAAACTTATATTTGTAAAGCCGTTCAATTTCCCAGTAGAAAATATTCCCGAACTTCAAATATTTGAGTTCAGATACCTTTTTAAGTTTTTCAACCCAGTTGTTTGGATAGAATTTATTACCTGTATAATATCCTCCGCTAAAGAAATTAGAGAAAAGATACGGATAAAATTGGCCGTTGTAATCTTGGCCAATCTTCACATGTTTGTCATTTTCGAATCGCTCCAAATTTGTAAAATGCCAATCGATAAATTGTTTTCCTTCAACCAACTTCGACCTGAATTCATAAGATTGTATTTCGATACGTTTCGAAGTGCTGAGAATGATAGAGAAAAAGTAGGTCTTGTCATAAAAAGTGAGCCGTGACGACTTTGTTAGTCGTTTCTCGATACAATGACCAAGGTTCAAATCTGAAGCGATTATGGTCTTGTCCTTATTGGTCCATTTGTACGTTGTGATTTGCGAATAGCACCAGCTCCAGAAGTTTGCAGGTGGTTTCAATCGTCTATCAGCTTCTCGCTTGCATTGTTCATGTTTCATTCATCCAAGAAATCGAAAATGCTCATTTGCTTTTCGACTACTCCTTTCTCTTTCTTAATTTTGACCGCATCAACTTTATTTTCAGAAGGATTTTTAGGTTTTTCTACCTTCTTCTTGACAGATTCAACAGGTACCTGCTTGATGTTAGATACTTGTGAATTTGAGATAAAATATTCTCGAACCCATCTGAAGACAGTAGCATCATCGATACAAGCGACTCCGTTTTCAGCAAATTTACGAGCTTTTTCTTTAGCATGGCTTAAAGCACACTTCAGAGAGTATCGCTCTTTTAAGATTCCTTTAAATAATTCCTCATCTTCCTGATCGCATATCCAGTTATGAACACGGTCAAGTGCAGCATCATGTGGTTGATTTAATTCCTCCAGCAACTTAGCCAAGGCTTTCTCTTTAATTTCATTCATATCATTTTCCCCAAAATACGACTGCCTTTGTGTGAGTTTGGCTAAATACGGGCAGTCGCTCGTCCAGGTCACACGACCGATTGACGCATATTCTAGCTCGCTTTTAACGTGGTTCTCGGCACGTTGATTTTGTCGCTAAGTAATAGCAATCTACAGCACCATAATCAAAACGTACATCATCTTTTCCGATATATTTTTTGAATTTTGGTCTGTTAATACCTGAGAAAGTCCATTGATGGTCTTTCATCCGTTCGATAAGTTCATCCACATTGTTAAAACTTCCAAGAAAAAACTTGCAATGCCCATTGTAGACGAAGTAAAGTTTTAATAACAAGGTGTACCACCTCTCTAAAAGTAATCTTTCCTTTTGTTTTTCAAGTCATTAAATACCATCAGATGATCATTGTCTACACCCTTCATCAACCGACTCATAAACGGCCGACCATATCGCTTCTGAATTTCTTGTGCAGTTAGATTAGTCGTGATAACCGTGTTAGCCCTTTTGTTGAGAATATTGTAAAGGATACCGAAGGACCACTCGCTATCCTTCTCCATCCCAAGATCATCCAAGACCAAAAACTTTGCACTAGCAATTTTATTGACCAGGAACTCTTCCTGACTAAAGTCCGCCTTGATTTTCATCAGTAAGTCAGTGACATTGATAAAGATAGCAATTTCTTTTGTAGTCTCTGATAAATATTTCATCATCGCAAAAGCAAGATGGCTTTTACCCGTTCCAGCTTCTCCTTGAAAAACAACATTGTTTCTAGCCCCCTCAGCCCACTCACTACAAATCCTATTTGCAAAAGCTAGTTTTTCCGCTTCTTTTTCAGTCGGTGTGTCAAAGTTATCAAGAGTAGCATTTTTCAGTACATCATCATAGAGAGAGAATCTCTCAAGATAGAACTTCCGCTCTCGTTCATGCTCAGCATCAGCCAACTTATTGACCTTTATTTGATTCTCTGCATGGATCCGTTCCGATTCACATAAGCGACAAAGGACATCATTTGTCCGGAGGATTTTGATCAAGGGAATCCCATGCTTTTCGCAAATTTCAGCCTGTTGTTCAGTATTTCTATGGTAAGATAAGGCCATCTCCTCGAGTGCATCAGTTACCATGATACCTTACCCCCACAAGCTTTCCAGCTAGCCATATCTGACAAGCAAGCAGTAACGGTAGAAAGAGGTTGTTTTATAAGCAAAGATTTCTTTTCGTCGCTGATCGGATAAAAGTCATCTTCAAATTGCTCAATAAGTTCTAAAATCCCCATTCGTCCTTAGCCCCCTGTTCTGATTTTTTTTCTTGATGTTGTTTTTGAAATTGTTGAACCTGTTCAACTGTTGTAACCTGATTCAGCTGCCAATTTCTTAAAATTCCACCAATGTACTTGATGTTAGGCTTACCTAAATTAATAGCTATCTTCAATGCTTCTTTTACTAAATCGACATCATTTTCGTTCAAAAGATGATTGATTTCCTCAATCTCAAAACCTGATAGCAATCTACGGAACTCAGATTGGAATAATTCAAGAATATTTTCGTTACTACTAGTAGTAGTTATACTCTTATCTTTATCTAATCTATTCTTAGTCTTATCTCCTTCTTCTTCTAGTGCGTTACCGTCCGTTACTGTAACGTTACATGTAACGTTACCAAGAGCAAGATTTTTCTGCTTCTCTCGGTGTCTTGCCACACGATTCCGTGTTTGTTCCTTGATTTTTTCCATGCCATCAATATTTTGATGTTTTTCCCAATTTGGCAAAGTAATGACACCGTCAATAATCTCAATCATCCCAAATTGCTCAAAGACTCCCAGGGCCATTCTGACAGTATTTAGAGGCCTTTGAAAAATTGTAGCAAGCATTTCATCAGTGTAATGAACTTTATCTGACATCATCAAAAGCCCGTTGCGATTATGTTTACCAGCGAGAGCTAGGATTTTAAACCATATAACCAAAATTGCATCATGATCTGGTAGTGCATCAATAAGACGTATTTTTTCATCGTCAAAAATGTCAGTCGTAATCTTAATCCATTTGATTTCAGACATTACTCCCCTCCGTTTTAATCCACAAATGTTTCTTTTCGTGTCACGGGATCAATGTCCACACGTCGGCCAGTTTTAAAGTCGATAAACCCTTTTTCAACTTGTGGCGCTTGAAATTGAATCTTCTTTTTCTGTCTCATGGCCATTTTAAGCTTGATGTTCATCATCAGTGATTCAATCAATACCACTGATACTACTGTGCCTACTGCGATAATTTGTAAATTGTTCATGTTTTTTTATCCTCTTTTGTGCTATAATATAGTCAAATAATTTTGCTAAGACCTTGTCCAGAAGCCTTTTAGTAAAGTTATTATATTTGATTAGAGAGCCATTCTTTGATGGCTCTTTTTGACCATTTCTTACCAGGTAATTCCTTTGGAAATCCCTTTAAGTAACGATAATTATCTGAAAAATGTGGCATACTTAATTCCTAGAAAATCACAGGTAGTGTTCACATCCATCAACTCTGGATAGTGATCACTATCTTTTTCTATTTCGACTAGCCTTTGTAATTGTGTCCTTGATAATGGACTTAATCCATTCAGATAGTGAAAGTAGAACATTGTCCATCTTCTTTCCCTCCTACCCTTCGTCAAATGAGTTCAATTTCATGATTTTCATCTTGGTATTAGTGCTTGGCTCCCACGTCATCCAGTAAGCAAGAGCAGCTTCTGCAAACTTCTTCGGTAACAAGTCATAGCGACTGATATTAAAGTGGTCTTTGAAATCAATCTCAGCTTGTCTAAAGACTGACTGAGCGAAAGTCTTATCTGCATAAGCTGGACTATCAATACCACCCAAGCAAGCCACGACCCTAGCCTTGCGCTTCTTCAGGAGAGACTTAGCATAGCTTGGATGAATCGGTTGCTCGCTCTTGAGGTAATCAATATCTTCCAGCATGGTCGCCTGTTGCTCACGCAATTTCTTCTGGCCAGTAAATAGAGCGATGAAGGCATCCTCGTCCAAGTCCTCACGGATGAAACCGCCCTGCTTGCGAATGGCTGGCAAGACCTCTGATGTCACCCAGCGCTTGAACTCTTTTGCTTGTGGAAGCTTACTTGAAAGAATGAGAGAGTAGAGACCAGATTCGTTGATGATGATAGTGTTTTGTGTTCGACCTAAATTGTCGGTGAGTCCGTATTTCACGGAGTCATCTTCATCAACGTGCCGAGAAATTGCATCCAGTGGTTTAGCATATCCTAGGATATCTGCAACATCTTTCCCAACGAACCAAGGTTCGTCATCGATTGTCAAAGTACGGACTTCCTGCCCGTGAAAATTAAAAATTTCGTTCATAGTGTTCCTCTTCTTACTTTTCCTAGTGTTAAAATAGTTTCCCAAACATCTAGTCCCTCGAGACTATCGATCATCAGCTGATTAAGTTGGTGATTTTTCTTCTGCCAATTCAGTATTATTTTCGCTTGCATATATGAACCTCTCAGTGATTTTTCCAAGGGTTTTCAATACCCAAAATATCTACGACTTTTTCTTTCACATAATCACTTCCTTTGCCATATTTCAGTAGCTCTGAAATAACTGATGATGCTACAGATACTTGTTTTGCCAATTCGGCTTGAGTCATATCCAACTCAATCAAACGAGTTTTAATTTTAGCCTTAATTATTTTTAGTTCTTTACTCATTTTTTCCTCCAATCTGTGTTTTAGTATTTTCTAGATATGTTGTTAGGATTTGAACTATGTCCTCTAGTGAATATGTTACGGGCTTAGAGATAAGATGTTTTTCAAACAATCTTATTGCCTCATAGTGATGTTTACTTGTTATATATGAATTATTTTCAATAAAAAATTTACAGAATTCTTCTGACGATTTGTCTGTCATACAAAATAATAGACAAAGTGATAGAGTTTCATCTTTATTGTTTTTTATTTTCGAAAAGTCATCGAAGATATCTCTGCCAAACATAACTTTATACCTGATTGGAACATCTGCCCTTGCAGATATAAAGTATGTTGTTTTGTTTATTTTTATTTCCAGTGTTTCTATCATTTCCTACCTCGTTTACCTACTTTATGTGACTAATAATTTTGCTTTACTCATATTCTTCCTTTCTATATTTCTCTGCTTCTTTTGAAATTTTCAAAAGCATTGAAAGTGCGCCAAGTAACCCATCTAGATACCCTCGTCCATAATCTGTCGCTACGAGTTCTAGTAATTCTTTCAGGTCTTCTTCCTTCATCCCTGACCTCCTTTTAAAAAATTATCTAAAAAGTTAGCGAATTTCTTGACAACTCTAGTCAAATGTTTTAAAAATGAAAAACATAGAGAAAAAGACCTACTAAAAAGTAAGGTTTACCTATAGAAAAACGGACGCCAATCAGTTTACTAGGCTTTTATTTTTTTAGTTGTCTTATTCGCTAACTCTTTAGCTTACGATTATTATTTTAAAACATTTGACTAAATATGTCAACTATTTTCTACAAATATTTTAAAATTATTTTTCGTTTGCTTAGAAAGGTTCTAAAAAAATGTTCGTAGCATTCGATAAAAATAAAGGAATTAGCTGATAAACAGGGGATTTCTATAAATGTTTTTGGAAGAAAAAAACTTGGTTATGGAACTAACACTTTATATCGATTAAAAAAAGAAGCAATCCGAGTTCAAAAGTTTTAAAAAGAAATAGCTGATTACTTTAATGTAAGTGCAGACTATTTACTTGGTCGCACGGATAATCCTACTATTGCTGGTGATTCAAAAGAGTATAGCTGGCAAGGGAAGACCCTAAATGTTGAAGAAATGGCATCTAATGTCATGATGTTTGGCGGTCGAGAATTAACAGATGAAAAGAAGAAAAAATCATCCAGTCTATCATTGAAGGTTATCTAAAAAGAAGCTGGTGATTAGAGGTATTGCTTAGTGACTGAAAAAGAAATTATAAGTCATTTTCAGATTCGTATTATCGATTTTGATGGAGATTTGATGCCTGACGAACTTGGATTTTACGAAAAAAAGAAACCAATACAGCTTTCCTGTCGAGTAAACTCAGCAAAAAAGAGAGAGTAAAGAAGCTGGTGATTAGAGGTATTGCTTAGTGACTGAAAAAGAAATTATAAGTCATTTTCAGATTCGTATTATCGATTTTGATGGAGATTTGATGCCTGACGAACTTGGATTTTACGAAAAAGAAACCAATACAGCTTTCCTGTCGAGTAAACTCAGCAAAAAAAGAGAGTTAAGGTGCTTCTACACGAACTCGGCCACAAGGACCACACACGCTCAGAGTATCAGAACGCTCGCCTACGCTGTGAAAAACGAAGCTGATAGGAATATGATCCATCATCTCGTAAAAGACGCGATAGAAAGCTTAGACGACCCTACAGAGTTTGATTACCTCAAATTCATGTCTTATTACAATCTTAAAACCGTGACAAATGAAATCATGGTAAAAGAGGAATACTTGGCATTAGTAAATTAAAAATGGCATTGAAGATATTTATATAGAGGGGAAATATATGCAAAAGACTGTTGAAAAAATATTATTCAGAGTCGCTGGAGTGACAAAATATAAAAAAGCAGTAAAAGAAGCTTGCAATATGATTGCTGAAGACAACGGGATTCCAGAGTATTCAAAATACTATGGCGATTTATCAGCTAAGGAAATCAGGGAAGAAGTTGAAGAATACGGTCTAAAAGTTTTTAAGTATCGAGATTTAGATATTTTTAATATTGAACTCATTCCAGAAACGGATAATAAATATGATCCCAATGCTATAAAAGTTTTGATTTTTGATAATCATGTAGGATACGTCCCTGCAACAGTCGCTAAATCTATCCGTAAATATTTTGATGATGAAAGATATCATTTCCTAATAGAATGTGAGATAAAAGGCGGTCCATATAAAGAATGGGACGAGTATGAAGAAAAAGTTGTCACAAATAATGATTTGGATGTTGGTTTTGAAATTTACCTTACCATTGTTGATTCTTCACAAAAAGAAGTAATTCAGAGCGAATCATCTGAGATGATTGATGATAACATTTCCAATAAAGAAGTTACAGAAACTGAAGCTATTGAAACTAAAACAACTGAAGCTGAACATATTGAACAAAATATTGTTAGTGACAGTTTCGCTGATATAGTAAATGATATTAATCTTTCAGAAACATCTCCTAAGAAAAAACTTCATGCAAATAAAATCGTATTTTCAGCACTGTATATTTTCTTAGTTTTTTTTGGAGTTGTTGGTATTCCAATCGCTCCATTCCTTGCAGGCCCTTTGACAGCTTGGAGTTTGTATAAACTATACAAACTATTTAGAAAATAAAAAGCCCCACAATCGCCCTCGCCAAAGTTTGATTGTGAAGCTCATCCTATAAAAATCAGCCATTAAAAAGGCCTCTTTTCTATACCCTATTTTACACCATGAAAGGTGATGTCAATATTCTCAATGTTTAGACCTTGTCCAGAAGCCGATAAACAAGGAGAATACAATGAAAATATAATAAAACAAAAATACCCAAATATCTATTACTATGAGACTGCTAAAGGCAAGCGTTACTATGTCAGACGTTCTTTTTCTTCTCCAGGTAGAGAAAAAGTAAAAGTGGTTTCACAACTCTCCTCAAGCTCGTGCAGCCTTGTAGAGCTTGAGCAACAAATCAAGAACAAGAATTAGGGTATCAATGCGAATCTAACGCTTGATCGAGTATTGGGATATCTATTCTGAAAAGAGATTGTCAACAGGGCGCTGGAATGACACTTCCTACTACCTCAATGACAACTCTATAAGAACCATATC